>Ga0066652_100000001_pt1 | contig 1081038 bp, 883 predicted proteins | sample GraSoiAngelo_101_FD_71413 | JGI IMG/M metagenome (GOLD analysis project Ga0066652, IMG submission 71413) | Grasslands soil microbial communities from the Angelo Coastal Reserve, California, USA - 14_0903_02_30cm | ecosystem: Environmental > Terrestrial > Soil > Grasslands | place: USA... | reverse complement strand
ACTGGCATCAATTGCAGACGCCTATACATTGTCAGATGAAAATGAACTTGCAGATGTTTATATCAAAAAGGTAATTGCAATTTCTGATTCTGTTAAAATGATTCCTATAAAATTGAAGTTTAGCAATTATTATATTCCCGCTTTGTTAAGTAAAGGGAACATACCAGAAGCCATGGTGCAGGCAAAACAGTTGTTCACTCTTGGAGAATCAAATAGCAACAACAATGTGAAACTGGCCGCTGCAGGGTTTATGCGGCGGATTTTTGACTCGTTGCATAATAAAGACAGCGCTTATTATTACTCAAGAATGGAAGCAAGCATTAATGCGCAGATCTTCAGCCAGAACAATATCAACAAAATTCAGTCGCTTGCTTTTAATGAGCAGATAAGATTGATAGAAGAAGAAGCAAAAAAAACAGAAGAGGAACAAAGGCGCAAACAAAATATTCAATACGCCTTATTGGCCCTGGGTATCATAAGTTTTATCATTTTGTTTTTAATGCTTAGCCGCCGCCATATTACTAATACAAAACTCATTCAGTTTCTCGGCGTTGTGGCTTTATTATTAGTATTTGAGTTTTTAAACTTATTGCTTCATCCTTTTTTAGAAAGCATTACTCATCATTCTCCTGTCTTGATGTTACTGGCACTCGTTTGTATTGCTGCATTATTGGTGCCGTTGCATCATAAATTAGAAAAATGGGCTACACATAAATTAGTGGAGAAAAATAAACAGATACGGTTAGCCAGTGCTAAGAAAACAATTGAGGAACTGGAGAAAAAATAATCATCTGAATTTTTCAGAAATAGTATAACACACTTTATCATTTATCCGCCAGAACACTTCACCGCTGACCTTTCTTAACTTTTTGAGCTTTTTTTTCTCCAGTAGCCTCCCCTCTTCATCATAATATTGCGGCTGCTCATAAAAATGAAAGAGGTAATATTTTCTTTTTTGTAACAGTGGAAAAAGACTAAACTGTTTTACAGGGGCAGACATAAAAATCAGCAACTTTTTTCTCCCATCAGTATAATAATCCAGCGTATTGATCCAGGAACAACCAATGGATCGCATATTTTGTATCAGCTGTTGTGTAAGGGTTGTATCATACCCGTACTTCAATAATGAATCATTTATTCTTTTTTCACCGTACTCAAACTCATAGATATAGCGTACAGTATCTGTTTTCATTTCGATGGAGAGATCATTATAATCCAGATCATAGAAAGCAATAGCAATCGGTTTTTGTTCTGTTATTTTACCATATTGCTTTTCTATTTCATGCATCGTCGTCCGGTGCTGCTCATAGTATTCTTTCGGATAAGTTTTAGAAACCGTACAGGAAACAAAACTTATCGAAGCGATAAGAAAAATAAAAATATCGTTCTGTCTATTCATCTGTTTTCTCCTTATACATAACCCATGAAACACCATAGATGATGTGTTTTAAGGTACCTGGCGAAACCTCTTTTAGTGTCTTATAACCTCCGTCCCAGTATTTAATAACAACACGATTATCGTCATAATTTATTTCAGTAAGTGCCACATAATGGGTAGGTATTCTTTTTTTTACCCGGTTATGATTTTTCTTTCGAAGCAATGCATTATTCAGGTACATATACACTTCGCCACCTGCTAGTTTTTCTTTTAAAAAACCCGGCAGATCTTTAATGCTAGGCCTGATAATATCGGAACCTTTCGAACTTACCTTATACTTGCAGAGTTTGCGAAGCATCTTGTTGAATTTAGCAAGATTAGTTGAAGCCCACATTGTATTCTCATCTCCCTTGCTATAACGCTGATTAAAAAAATTAAGATAACCTTTAAAGCGATGCGCTAAACTCAAAAACCAAACCTGGTCAGCAGGATTAATATCGAGGTCGCCCTGGTAAGTCATAAGCCCGGCCTCTTTTTTTATTGTTTCGGAAGGAGCCAGTTTTATATTCCTATAATAGGCTTCACCATTTCTGTACAAACTCAACATACATTCAGCATATCGTAGTGGTTCATTTTTTAAGCAAGTATAAGTTACTGCACCATAACCGCAGAAATTGGTGCTTTTTCCTGTACTAATTTTTAGCGGATACCTGATATTACGTTTCAGGTTATCTAAAAAATCTTTGGGTGTGATATTGGGCCAATGTACACTCTGCTGCATAGTATCGGCCGCAAGGATTACTAATAATGCCCTTATTCGTTCGGGGTCATTCCCAGTTTGTGCCGGTACTCTTTTCTTCTGTGCAGAAGATGCAAGGGTTATTAAAAGAAATAAAACAAAAAGCCATTGCTTCATAGATTCCGGTTGATATACGAAAATAACATAATCTGGTTTTCTTAACGTACATTCATTTCTTTATCGTTTTTATACTAACTGCTGTATCCCGGGAACACTACCAATTTATCCGCCACCCATTTTAGTTTAATCATTTCTGTATGGCTGAAAAATACGGATAAGCAGCAACACAAGCTCACCGAACTAATACTATGCCGAATAAAAAATCTTTTCCGGGTCCTATTCCCATATTAATGATTGTAATTGTTCTTGCTGCTATTGCAACATGGCTTTTGCCTGCCGGGCAATACAATAAGATATCAGTTGGCAATGGTCAGTCTTTTGTTGTGACGATGCCATCCGGAGAGACAACACTTCCGCTTACGCAGAAAACATTAGATAGTTTAAGCATACGCATATCACTTCAAAAATTTATTGATGGTGATATACGAAAACCGGTTTCAATACCAGGCAGTTTTACCAAGCAAGAGAGGAATGGTCAAGGATTTATAAACGTTTTACAAGCGCCGATCAAAGGAATTTATGACAGCATCGATATTATTCTGTTCGTACTGATCATCGGTGGTTTCATGTATGTATTTAATGAAACCGGGGCCATGGTAAAAGGTATCACCTGGCTTTCTTATACGATGAAAGGAAAAGAGTCATTACTAATTATAATTTTAACCGCCCTGCTTTCTTTTTTCGCTGCATCCTATGGCATGGCCGAGGAAGCCCTGGTTTTTTATCCCATACTCGTTCCACTTTTTTTAGCAGCAGGTTATGATGTGCTGGTTCCTCTTGCCATCATTTTTGGTGGAACATCGCTGGGTTGTATTGCTGCTTTTTCAAATCCTTTCTCCACCATCATTGCATCTAATGCTGCTGGTATAAACTGGCTGGATGGGCTTACTGCACGATTAATACTCTGGGTAATTATTACCGGGCTGTTTGTATGGTATATATTAAGGTATGCAGCAAAAGTAAAAAAAGATCCATCCGCCTCGCTGGTATTAAAAATGGATGGCGTTGTAAAACCACCCTATGATATAAATGTGAATACTGCAACAACAGTACCAGTGCTGGAATTAAAAACAAAACTATTGCTGCTGATCTACATACTCACATTTCTTACCATGATTGGTGGCGTAGTGTTTTTAAAATGGTGGGCACTGGAAATGGCAACCTTGTTCCTGGGTTCATCCATACTAATCGCAGTTATAACCCGGATGAATGAAAAAACATTTACTCATGAATTTATTAAAGGCGCAGAAAGCTTACTCTCTGTGGCATTTATTATTGGTGTTGCAAGAGGTGTTACTATTGTTTTAAATGAAGGGCATATTAGCGACTCTATACTTTTTTATACAGCTAACGCTGTGCAGGGAATTCAGCCTGCATTGTTTATACTATTGTTGCTGGTCTTCTATTTTTTCTTCTCGCTGTTTATACAATCCAGTTCAGGTATGGCGGTGTTAACAATACCGATCATTGGCGGGCTGGCTTTGATCGTAAATATACCGGGCCGGGAAATTGTAAATGCATACATGTATGGAATGTGTATCATGTCTTTTATTGCACCAACTGGTTTAATACTGCCATCACTGGCCTTAGTAAATGTGAGTTATAAAGCATGGCTGAAGTTCATCACGCCGCTGCTGGTAATGCTCACTATAGTTTGTGCCCTTGCTTTGATAATTGGTATTTATATTTAAGCGTAAATTAAAATTATGGAAGTACATAGCCACACTCATACTCCAAGAAAAAAATGGACTCATTATTTCTGGGAGTTTCTTATGTTATTCCTTGCTGTTTTCTGTGGATTTTTAGCTGAATACAAGTTAGAACATGTGATAGAGCATCAGCGGGAACAAAAATATGTTGAATCGCTGATCCAGGATCTGGAAACAGATACCGCTCATCTTGAGTCCTATATTAATTTAAGAAAGGGAAAAAGGATCATGATGGATTCATTAGTACTATTGTTAAGTACTGATATGCACAAACAATTCGGAAATGAGACTTATTTTTTTGCCCGGCATGTTTATAATTCTCCTCCATTTATAAGTACAGATGGAACGATGCAACAATTAAAAAATGCCGGTAATCTCCGATTAATAAAAAATGAAAATATTATCAATAACATATTGGCATACGATGCATCCGTTAAAGAATTGAGAGAGTGGGATGAATCTGATACGAGAATAAGAACCACTTTTCGGGAAATAGGGGGATCAGTTTTTAATGCTAATGAACTTTACAAAGTTATAGACTCCAATTTTAAATTTGTAAGACCCACCACTAACCCGCAATTAATAACAGAGAACCCTATAACAATTAATAATGTTGCCTTCCAGGTACAATACATATCATTAAGTAGTTTGGGAAACACACAAAGAGGAAAGGCATTAAAAGAAAAAGCAGAAAAGCTGATCGAATTACTTAAACAACAATATCACCTTTAATATATTTAAATGGAAGTACATGCCCACACACATACTCCAAGAAAAAAATGGACGCATTATTTCTGGGAATTTTTAATGTTATTCCTTGCTGTGTTCTGTGGTTTCCTGGCAGAGTATCAATTGGAACATAAAATAGAAAAGGATAAAGAGAAGCAATACATTCATGGCCTGCTGGAAGATCTGCATGAAGATACTGGTACACTCTCTGAAACTATTAACGAATTTGACGGCCACCTTAAAAGGAATGATACGCTTATTAAACTATTAACAAGTGATGCTATAAAAGAACACGGCAGTGATTTATACTACCTTGGCCGCAGGGCTTCACGCAGTGTGCGGCTGGCATTGCATGATTTTACCATACAGCAAATGAAAAGCTCCGGTGGTTTCAGGCTCATCAGGAATCAAAAAGTTTCCAAAGCAATTATTGAATATTATAACCGTACCGTTTTTATTGATTATTTGAATGGTATCGAATCAAATGAATCTGATGAATACCGGAAAATGGCGATCGATATTTTTCATCCCGTCACATTTAATGGTATTGTAAATCCTGACAACACTATTGCAAGACCGGAGAATAATCCCCCGTTATTAACTTATGATTCCAAAACGTTATTACGCCTGGCAGGTATGGTTTCTTACATCCGGAATACAAAACAAGGATTGATGAAAGCAGAAATCGAAATGAAAATGGCTGCAATTGAATTGATTCAACTGATCAAAGCGGAATATCATCTTAACTAACAACATGCTCAACCGCGGAATACAAAAATGGGATTTAGTTCTGATGACAATTAACAGCATTATCGGCGCCGGTATTTTTGGACTGCCATCAAAAATACTTCCATCATCAGGAGTGTATAGTGTCGCCGCATTTTTTGCATGCGCCGCTGTTGTACTCATTTTTATTTTATGTTTTGCAGAAGTAAGCAGTCGGTTTGATAAAACAGGCGGGCCCTATATTTATACATTGGCATCCTTCGGAAGATTTCCAGCTTTTTTGTTGGGTTGGTTATTACTGCTGTCAAGAATTTTTACTTATGCTACATTAATAAATCTTGTTCCAACTTATCTCTCATTTTTTTCGCCGCAACTCAGCGAGCCTTATGTAAGAGTTGCAATTATGCTGGCGATAACAACCGGTATTTTTTATGTGAATCATATTGGTGTAAAAAACCTGGCAGCAGTCAGTAATTTTTTTACAGTTTCAAAACTGTTGCCACTTGCAGTTTTTATCATTGTTGGTTTATTTTATCTGCAGCCTTCGCTATTTACTGTTAAACACACACCAACATTAGATGAATTTTCCAATTCAGTTTTATTGCTTGTGTTTGCATTCGGCGGGTTTGAAACAGTACTCATTACATCCGGTGAAATAAAAAACCCGGCAAAGACATTGCCATTCGCATTATTAACAGCAACCGCAGTGGTTGCATTTTTTTATATATTGATACAAGTGGTGAGTATGGGTACATTGCCAACACTTGCATCATCAAGCAAACCTTTAGCTGATGCGGCTGTTGGTTTTATGGGAAATGGAGGCGGGTTATTAATAACGATTGGGGCTGTTGTTTCTATTCTTGGAACTTTAATGGTGATTATTCTTGGTGGTTCACGAATGCCTTTTGCATTGAGTGAAGAAAAACAGTTTCCTGCATTATTCTCTTATGTGCACCCAACATATAAAACACCTACATCGTCCATACTTGCTGTGTCGGTTGTTGCATTTGCTGTAGCTGTTTCATGGACATTTATTTCTGCGTTAACGATCTCTGCTATCATACGGGTTACTTATTATCTAGTTGGTTGTGCATCATTAATTCAGTTACGAAGAGTGATGAAAGATCAAACCGGTTTTTATAAAGTACCGTATGGGAATATCATTGCAGCGGTTGGCATTCTGCTTTCTTTATGGTTGTTGTCAACGGCAAAAACAAGTGAGCTGCGTAATGCATTAATTTTTTTATTGGCCGGGGCATTCATTTATTTACTTCAGCTTTATTTTATCAAAAGAAAATAACGGGCCTACTTTATTTTTTTAAACTCATACGGAGTAAACTCTACAAAATCCGCTACCCGAACTGTTAATGATTTTACTTTTCCATTCTGGACTGTGAAGGGTAAAACTTTTACACCATATAAAGGATCATTCCATGTACTTAAAAAACGATTGCCTCCTAATGCTTCAAGTTTACTGAAGCGGCCTTTGTGATGTTCGAACCGCATGATGAGTTCGCCATTTTCAATTTTAATATTCATCTTCCCATATATATCATGTATGTATTCGCCGGCATAAGATGCGAGCGGTAACGCAGTTTTCGGTTTGGTATTGATGGTATCTCTTTTTGCAGTTAACATTTTTTCCATTTCAGCATCACCGGCTTTTTGATTTGACAGCATAAGGTTGCTGTAGTTGCGGTAAGGCAAATTCATATAAGCATCCATGATCTCCCATTTTAATGCCTCATAAAAAGCATTAGCATCCGTGTTGGTTAAAACAATAATGCCAAGTTTTTCTTCCGGTATCAATGTAACGCTGGTTACAAATCCATTTACACCACCGGTATGACTCACGATTTTTTTTCCGTTGTATTCTTCAAGGAACCAACCAAGTCCATACAATGCAAAATGTCCTGTATTAAACTGCGAGCCTCCATTGCCTAAAATGGAATTCGGTGCCCATGTTCTTGCAATAACATTTGCAGGAATGATTTGAGCATCACCGATCTTTCCTTTGTTTAGTTGTGCCATTACCCATTTGCTCAAATCGTTTATACTGGAAGAAATAGCACCGGCCGGAGCCAATGCATCTATTTTTCCATACGGAACTTTTTTAAGCTCTCCCCTCCATACAGTATGTGCGGATGCTTTATTCTCAGCTGTTGGAATATCTTTCGCCAGAGCAAGAGTGTTATTCATGCCCAATGGAGTAAAAATTTTTTCTTTAAGATATTCTGCCCATGTCTTGCCCGTTACTTTTGGAATGATCTCACCGGCGGTCATGAATGCAGCATTTGTATAACCCCATTTGCTGCGAAAACCATACAAAGGTTTTAGCCTGCCAAAACGTTCACGCATTTCTGCTGTTGTAAGATCAGAATCGAAGAACATAAAATCTCCCTGGAAAGTTTCAAAACCCAGACGATGACATAACAGGTCTCTTATCATCGCTTCTTTTGCCACCCATGGATCGTATAGTTTAAAATCAGGTAACCACTTTTGCACTTTATCATCAAGACTTAGTTTTTTTTCATTATCAAGAATAGCCAATGCAGTTGCAGTAAACGCTTTACTGTTACTGCCGATCATAAACAAAGTGTTCTCATCTACTTCATCATCAGTTCCCAGTTCTTTTACACCATAACCCCTCATGAGTTCGATCTTACCATCTCTTACAACGCATACAGCTACGCCAGGGATTTTCCATTCTATCAAAGCCTTATCAACATAATCATCAATACTGTCTTTTATAAATGATGGTGTTGACTGTTGTGAAAACACAACTATAAATGCAAAATGAAAAGCGAAAAAGAATACAATTAATTTTTTCATGTAATAGTTTTATGTGTTTTGTAATTATTCAAGTGCCTGGTACACCAGCACTTTATATTTATTCGCTATTTCTCCAATCGTTGAATTCCATAGCTGGCGATAAAAAATTCCGATAAGATTTTCTTTTGGATCGGCCCAGTAAGTAGTAGAAAATGCGCCACCCCATTCAAAGACACCTTCTGGTGTTGGTAACAGGGCACTTCCTTTATCCGTGGTTATTCCAAAACCTAATCCAAATTTATTGGCGCCCCTGCTGATGTCGCCAATCTGGTTCATCACCATCATGCGGACAGTGTTTCTTGACAAAAAACGTTTTCCGTTATACTCGCCACCATTCAAAATCATTTGTAAAAAAATTGCATAGTCAAGTACTGTGGAGGAAAGCCCAGCTCCACCCGAAAAAAATGTTCCTTCCAGCTTCGGATAATCAGTAATAAACACACCATTTGTTTGTATCTGGTTATCTGCTTTTACAAGCTTCAGGTTTTTTTCTTCATAAAGATTAACAAGACGATCATGTTTGGATGCGGGTAAATAAAAATAAGTATCATTCATACCTAATGGTTCAAATATTCTTTTTCTGAAAAACTCATCGAGACTTATTCCTGATAGTACTTCAACAAGACGGCCTAAGATATCTGCATTAAAGCCATAGGTGAATTTTTCTCCTGGCTGGTGCAGCAACGGCATTTTTGCAATTGTTTTTACGTCGTCAGCAAGTAGTCTTCCTTTTTCAACACCGATACCTGCTACTAAACCGGCTTTATAATAAATCGCATTGGCTTCTTTGGTTCCAATTTGAGGATAACTGATGCCAGAGGTGTGAGTGAGTAATTGCCGGATAGTAACTTCTGTTTTTGCGGGTACCGTTGTATACGTTGTGTCAGCTGCATTGAATTTATCAAGCACTTGTTGCTTGGCAAATTCAGGTATGTATCTTGAAATAGGATCGTCCAGTAAAAATTTTCCTTCTTCATACAACATCATCACAGCAGTGCTGGTAATAGCTTTAGTTTGCGAAGCAATCCGGTAAATACTATTTGTCTGTATGGGCTTTGTTTTTTCCAGGTCATCATAGCCGAAGGCTTTATCGTAAATAATTTTCCCATTTCGAATGATCAATGCTACACACCCATTTAGCCTTCCGTCTTTTATCCAGGCATTGATATTTTCATCAATTCTTTTTAAACGTTCGGATGAAAAACCAACTGATTCCGGTTTGGCAGCTTGAAGAGATGTGGTTTTTGGTTTTGCGAATGCACTGATGCCATTTTGGGAGAACGTATATCCTGTGAAAAGAACAATTGTCAACAACAGGAAGAAACTCTTTTTCATAATTATCGGTTTTGATATATATCAGGAATATTTTTTCTTAATTCGTTTTCGAACTATAAAAAGTACGATCGGGATCAGCATCGGGATATAAACAGCAAAAAGAACATTCGTGAGATAAGCAACAGGGATCATAATTAAAAAAATAAACGGAACAACAAAAGCCCTGAGTTTTGAAGCTTTTGCAGTCATTGGATCAATTGGAGGTTCTGCTACTTTATTTTTAGGATTGGTGATATACACCCACATCAGGTAATTGACAAACCCAACACAACAAAAATTCAGTACATAAAATGTAAGCGGCACTTTTAGCTGATGACGCATCATATCTGGTCCGGCATACTCACTGTAAAAGCCGGTACTGAAAGGCATGAGTGCCACAAAAAAAAGAAAGACCAGGTTGATTAATAAAAGTTTACGGGTATAATTCGTAACAAATCCAAACATGCGGTGGTGAACGGTCCAGTAAATGCCGATTAGCATAAAGCTGATAAAAAAGCCGATGAATTTTGGGATAAGATGACCTAATGCATACAGTAACTTTTTATCAGAAACAGATTCATGTTCTTCAGGTATTTTTATTTCAATAACTAATAATGTAATGGCAATTGCAAATACAGCATCACTGAATAAGATCATTCTTTCAAGTTGGAATTCTCTGCGAAGTTCATTGTGCAGTTGGTTGCTCATTATAGTAATGAAGTGTTAAGCACAGAAAGTTAATGCTTTTCTCTGTCGGGAAAGTTACGGTATAAAAGATTTCCTGTCTTCCAACTTCAGGTCACCGGAGAGTTTTTCCAGTTTGTATTCTTCATAACAGTTTTTAATGAAGAGCTGGAACTCGTAATCATTTGTCATCAGGCAATACTGGTAGCTAGGTCTGCAGCGCATCATAAAACTATCCCTTGCTGCACCATTCAATCCCGTTAAACGGAGTACCAAACCTTTATTGAAACGGTAGTCAATAAACTTTTCTTTTTCTTCTGCTTCCAGTCTTTTCTGGAATGATGCCCAGCTTTTATTTTTTCGGAACTGGAACATGCGAATGATCTCATCCAGGTCAAAACCAACAGCTGCACCCGGGGTTGTGCCAAGAGTAGCTCTTACTTTGGGTTTCCCCCAGTCAAATGCTTTTGCATAATCAATGCGGTTTTGAACGGAGTCCTGTTTATAGTTGCGGCTTCTTATCTTCACTTCTTTGAGCATATCGGTGGGTACATGCAGCGAAATGTCAAACTGTAAAGGAGTTTTAATGGTAAGCACAGGATATTTTACTGTTGGTTTATTTAAATAACTAAACCAGATAGAATCTTTTTCTCCTACATTGATCTCGTATTTACCATCACCATCTGATACGGCAATTTTTCCATTGGTGCTTTGTACAGTAACATAGGGCATTCCATAATTGCGGGAGCTATCATACACTGTTCCTTTTATTTTATACTGTGCATGCAAAGCAGCCGAGGAAAAAATACCAAAAAGTAAAATAAGGGTAATATAGTATTTGCGGCGGTTCAAACAGGTTTTATAATATGGCAAGTAACAAAAGAAATTGCAAATGCTGAGTTAAGTTGGCCAGGTAAGGGGTTGAATTGTTGATTTGTAACGACAAAAGCACAAATGATCAGTTAACTATCTTTTTAACGATCTCCGGGTAATGTTTATGTTCCAGCATATGAATACGTAATGCAAGGGACTCCGGTGTATCATCCTCCATCACAGTGCAGCGGGCCTGGAAAATTATATCGCCATGATCATATAGCTCATCAACATAATGGATGGTGATACCGCTTTCTTTTTCTTTGTTTGCGATTACTGCTTCATGCACAAAATGCCCGTACATTCCTTTACCCCCATAGTTTGGCAGTAATGCAGGGTGAATATTGATGATCTTTCTTGGATAAGCTTTGATAAGGGCGGATGGTAATTTCCAGAGAAAGCCCGCCAGTATTATAAAATCGATACCTGCTGCTTTGAATTCATCTACATAACCATTGCCACGAAAAAATTTTTCTTTATCAATAAGAAGTGATGGAATATTATTTTGCTCTGCAATTTTTAATACACCAGCACCGGGTTTATTGCAAACGATCAAAGCAACCTCAAAAGACCTATTTCCTTCTTCTTTGCCAGGCAATGAAGCTTCAATTATTTTAGCGGCATTCGAACCAGCTCCTGAAGCAAAAACAGCAATTTTTTTCACCGGGCAAATATAGTTTTGAAATAACTCACTAACTTAATAGTATGAAACAATTCATCTGTTCATTATTATTTATTACAACATGCTTAAGTTTTTATGCACAGCAGCAACCCTGTGCTGTAATAGTGCCTCCTCAAATTTCTGAGGAAACAAAAAAACTATATGAGCAGAAACTGGCTGAAGCCAAATCAAAGTTGACGATCGACTCCAATTCTGCAGAGAATATAATATGGTATGGCCGCCGCACTGCCTATCTCGGACATTACATGGAAGCCATCGAAATTTTTTCAAACGGGATCAGTAAGCATCCGCTGAACCCCAGATTTCTTCGTCACCGTGGTCACCGGTATATCACCGTTCGTTGTTTTGATAAAGCAATAGCCGATCTTTCAAAAGGAGCTGAAATGCTGAAGGAGCAAGTGGATGAAATAGAACAGGATGGATTGCCCAATGCCCGCAACTTACCTACCAGCACACTTAAAACAAACACACTTTACCATCTCGGGCTGGCTTATTTTTTAAAAGGTGATTATAAAAATGCACTGAAGGCTTATAACGAATGCCTTGAAAATTCTGATACAGATGATATGTATGTGGCTACAGCCAACTGGTTATATATCACCATGCTGCGGTTAGGAAAAAAGAAAGATGCGGATGATCTGCTGAAAACAATTAATGCGGAAATGGACCTGATAGAAAATCGTGACTACATGGATATCTTAATGTTATATAAAAGCGGTGATGATAAAAAACTGGTTGAAATAACACAAACGCAGGATAGTACGGCTAATGCCACACTCGGATTTGCCCTTGGCAACTATTATTTAGAAAAAGGGCCGAAGAAAAAAGCAAAAGAGCTTTTTGAAAAAGTAGTGGCTGGCAATCAATGGGCAAGTTTTGGATATATAGCTGCTGAAGCAGAGTTGAAGAGGATGAAATGATTTTTCCCGATCATTCTGATTTTCCAAAACCGAGTCTGCTTCCGATCTTACGGATATACTTCAGAAAAAACCGGAATTGACCCAAAGGAATGCTGATTATCAAAACAGCTAAAGGCCAGATGATTGATATTAAAAGAATGTAAACAATACCCCAGATCCAATCCTGCCCGATATCAAGTAAGTTCATAATTTTTTTGCCTAAAAATCCAGTAGCACTGCCTCCAATAGCGAATGTGCAAAGGATCAATATCAGTTGAAGGCCACCTACTTTCCATTTTTTTTGAAGACGATCAAACATGCGGGCAAAAGTGCGGAAAAAACATTCACTGATTGATAATATCTCTGTTTTAATTAAGAATTATTCTTATCGTTTACGGATTTATGACAATGCGTTTTCAATGTTTATTGAAAACAATAAAAACTTGTTGAACCGCAATGAGCTAAGACGTTAAAAAAAAATTAAACAGCCTGATTTTTTAATGCCATACTGCCTTACTTTTGCGCCAATCAGGGTTTTTTATCCACATTTTTTAGATCAATTGCTTCTATGATCCCATATAAACCAAATCTCAGAAGACCAACGCTGTTTGTTCTATCCATTTTTATTTTCTCGACTTTAAAAATTGCTGCGCAAGGCGATGCTGCTGCTGGTAAGGCATTATTTAGTATAAAATGTGCAAGCTGTCATGCAGTCAATTCTAAAGTTGTGGGACCTGCACTTAAGGATGTTGAAAGCCGTTGGCCAAGTACTGATTTATTAAAAAAATGGATAGTTAATTGGAAAGAAGCAGTTGCTACAGGTGACGCATATCCGGTAGAAATGCAGAATTTTGCGGCTACTCCAATGCAGGAATTTCCTGAACTAAGAGGAAAAGAAACAGACCTAAATAATCTTCTTGCTTATATCAGAGACGCTGGAAAAGCAGCCCCGCCCCCTGCTCCGGGAACAGAAGAACCGAAAGGTGATGGCCAGGGCGCAATTATCTTCGGTATCATCTCTATCATACTTGCAATTGTCGCATTAATATTAATGCAGGTAAACAGTAACCTGAAAAAATTGAGTGATGATAAAGAAGGCATTCATAGACCTGAGCCAGTTGCGTTTTACAAAAACAAATTTTATATCGCATTAGGCGCAGTAATATTTTTTGTAATAGGTGGTTACTTTATTGCCAAAGGCGCTATCGGTCTTGGCCGTCAAAAAGATATGCAGCCTGTACAGCCAATTTATTATTCACACAAAGTACATGCGGGTCTCAACCAAATCAACTGTTTATACTGTCATGGCGGTGCAATGGAAGGCAAGCAGGCTTCTATCCCTTCTGTAAATGTGTGTATGAACTGTCACAAACAGATCTCAGAATACAAAGGCCCGAAAATTTTTGATGCAAGCGGAAATGAAATTAACGGAACCGCCGAAATAAATAAACTATACGAATACGCCGGAGTAGACCCTAAAAACCCTGGTGCATTTGATCCCTCAAAAGCAAAATCTATTCCCTGGACAAGAATTCACAACCTGCCTGATCATGCTTATTTCAACCATTCACAACACGTAAATGCAGGTAAGCAGCAATGCCAGAGCTGTCATGGTGAGATCACAGATATGCATGAAGTAAAGCAGTTCGCTGAACTGAGTATGAGCTGGTGTATAAACTGTCACCGTCAGACCAATGTGAACTTCAATTACGACAGCACTAAAGGAAACAAATTTTACAGCATATACGAGAAATTCCACAGAGATATTGAAGCAGGTAAAATGGATAGTGTAAAAGTGGAACATATCGGCGGCCTGGAGTGTCAGAAATGTCACTATTAATTTCAGTTTGTACCGAAGAGTTTCGGTAGTCAAATTTCAAATGAATCTCAATTGCAGCAAGGGTTGTAATTGACAACTAACAATAATAAATATGTCAAAGAAGTACTGGCAAAGTTTCGCAGAGCTGAATGATGAGGAGACCTTTCAGAAAAAAAATGCAGATGAGTTTCGTGAAGAGCTGCCTTTTGAGGGGTTTGATGACAAGGGATTGGTTGATGCAAAAGCTCCACGTCGCGATTTTCTGAAATATCTCGGGTTCAGCACTGCTGCTGCTACCCTTGCAAGCTGTAAAGCACCGGTGAGAAAGGCGATCCCTTATGCCAACAAACCGGAAAATTTAGTTTCAGGGGAAGCAAAATATTATGCTACTACTTATGTGCAGGATGGTGATGTGGTTCCGGTGATAGCCAAAGTTCGTGATGGCCGCCCTATTAAAATTGAAGGAAATGATATGTGTTCTTACACAGGTGGTGGTACCAGTGCAAGAGCGCAGGCTTCTGTTCTTGATCTATATGATACCAACCGTGTACGTTTCCCTAAACGCAATGTGAATGGAAAATTTGAAGAAGTGCCTACATGGGAACAGTTTGATAAAATGGTTGGTGATGCATTAGTTGGTTCATCAGCAGTAGTACTTACAAGTACAGTTGTTTCTCCTTCTTCAAAAAAAATTATACAAGAGTTCGTTACTAAATTCAATGGTCGTCATGTAGAGTATGATGGAGATTCTTGCAGCGGAATGCTGCTGGCCAATGAAGCAACATTTGGAACAAAAGCATTACCTACTTATCATTTTGATAAAGCAAAAACTATCGTAAGTCTTGGTGCTGACTTTTTGGGTTCATGGGGTGATATTGTTGCGAATGCTCGTCAATATGCTACAGGAAGAAAAATAGATGAGAAGGATCCGGTAATGAGTAAACATTATCAGTTCGAAAGTTTTTTAAGCACAACAGGTGCAAGTGCTGATATAAGATATACTCATCGTGCATCTGAAGTTGGAAATGTTGCAATGGCACTATTAGCAGCAGTGGGTGGCGCAGTTACTGCACCAACTATTGCTGATGCTAAACTGAAAAAAGGAATTGAAGATGTAGCAGCAGAACTGAAAGCGAATAATGGTTCATCAGTTGTGATTTGTGGCAGTAATGATATGAATGTGCAGTTGGTTGTAAATGCAATCAACAGTGCGATCGGCGCATATGGTACTACTATTGATTGGGCTGTAAAAAATAATACACGCAAAGGAACTGACACAGATTTTGAAACGCTGATCGCGGATATGGAAGCTGGAAAAATTGGTGCCATCTTTATTCTCGGCGCAAACCCTGCTTACAATTATATAGGTGCTGATAAATTCAAAGCGGCTTTAAAGAAAGTAAAAATTTCGGTTTCGTTCAACGACAGACTTGATGAGACAACTGAACTGTGTTCACATATAGCACCCAACAGTCATTATCTCGAAAGCTGGGGCGATGCAGAACCTAAAACAGGTTATGTAAGTTTTATTCAACCTACTATCTATCCTTTATTCAAAACCCGTCAATACCAGGATTCTCTTTTAAAATGGAGCGGCGTTACTTCTACTTATGAAGAAGAGGTTCGTAAATTCTGGACTACTGCACCGGGTGTAACCGATTTTGATACTCTATTGCAGAATGGAGTTTTTGAAACAGCTGCAACTGCAGCATCTGCCGGAGCCTTTAATGGTGGTGGTCTCGCAACTGCAGCTACAGCTATTAGTGGTGCTACAAAAGTTTCAGGTACTGAATTGGTGATGTATCAAAAAGTATCACTTGGTACCGGTGCGCAGGCAGGCAATCCATGGTTACAGGAATTACCCGACCCGATTTCAAAAGCTACATGGGGCAACTATGCATTAATATCTATACCACTTGCAGAAAAACTAGAAATAAAATTCAAGAGTAATAAATATGAGTACTGGATGGATAAGCCTGTACTCAAGATCGCCAGCAACGGTAAATCTGTTTCAGTACCATGCCTGGTAATACCCGGAATGAATGCTGATACAATTGCTATTGCAGTTGGCTATGGCCGTAACGAAAACTTCAGTAAGGCTGCTGCAGGTATGGGTGTAAATATTTATCCGCTTGCTGGTGCTGCTACTGTGACTGTTGAAAAAACAGGTGATGAGGAAAAAGTGGCGCAGATGCAGATCCATAATAACTACGAAGAAAGATTTGAAGTGGTAAGAGAAACAACTCTTGCTACGTTGCAAAAGCATCCTGATGTAATTCCCGGTTATCGTGCAAAACTCCAGGAAGATTTTGGAGGAATGATCAAAGATTACCGTTCAGAAGGTACACTCTATCCCATGCATATACAGGCTGGGATTAAATGGGGAATGAACGTAGACATGAACTCATGTACTGCTTGTGGTGCATGTGTTGTTGCATGTCATGCAGAAAACAACGTACCTGTAGTTGGTAAAAGAGAAGTGATCCGTTATCACGATATGCACTGGTTACGCCTGGATCGCTATTTCGTAACGGATGAAAAAAATCCTGATGATCTGAAAGGTGTGGTATTCCAGCCGATGATGTGCCAGCACTGTGATAATGCACCGTGTGAAAACGTTTGCCCCGTTGCTGCTACTAACCATAGTTCAGAAGGTATAAACCAAATGACCTATAACCGTTGTATTGGTACAAGATATTGTGCCAACAACTGTCCATATAAAGTACGTCGCTTTAACTGGAGTGATTATATGGGAGCAGATAGTTTCCCTGATAACCAAGACCAGGAAATAGTTGGTAAACTGGATGTTGCTGTTCACCAAATGAATGATGACCTCTCAAGAATGGTGTTGAATCCTGAGGTTACTGTACGTTCAAGAGGTGTGATTGAGAAATGTTCTTTCTGTGTACAGAAATTACAGGCTGCTAAACTTACCGCTAAAAAAGAGAACCGTATGTTGAAAGATGGTGATGCTAAAACAGCTTGCCAAACAGCTTGCCCTACCAATGCAATTGTGTTTGGTAACACACATGATGAAACAAGTGCAATCACTAAAGCAAGAACAGATAATAAGAACAGGCTATTCTATGTGATCGAGCAGATCCACACTTTGCCTAATGTGAGTTACCTGGCTAAAGTGAGAAATACAGATGAAGTAATTGAACCGGCACATCAGGCACCAGCACATGAAGAAATGAAAGCAGAAGGCGGAGAGAAAAAAGAGACAGCACCAGCAACGCATTAATAAGCTGAACAGGATTGCAGAACGTACGGAGTTCCGCTAAGCGGGAACAGAAGCTTAATAGTAAAGAGAAAGTTGACTTAATAATAAAACCCTTCGATACTTCGACAAGCTCAGTACTCAGGGTGACAAATAAAAGAATATGGCATTACTCAGATACGAATCACAGGTGAGACCACCGCTGGTGGAAGGTAACAAGGATTATCACCAGGTTACAGAAGATATCTGCCGCCCGGTGGAGGCCCGCCCTACCCGTGCATGGTGGATTGGTTTTACCGTTTCTGTTTTGTTTTTGATTTTTGGAATCGTTTCCGTTACCATGGAAGTAATTTATGGTACGGGTCAATGGAACCTGCACAAAACGATCGGTTGGGGTTATGATATCACCAACTTCGTTTGGTGGATCGGTATCGGTCACGCCGGAACGTTGATCTCTGCGATCTTATTATTATTCCGCCAGGGTTGGAGAACAGGTGTGAACCGTGCAGCAGAAGCGATGACCATCTTTGCGGTTATTTGTGCCGGCCAGTTTCCGATCTGGCACATGGGTCGTGTGTGGGTTGCCTTCTTTACACTTCCTTACCCAAATACAAGAGGTCCATTGTGGGTAAACTTTAACTCGCCACTTCTTTGGGACGTATTCGCTATCTCAACATATTTTACTGTATCACTTTTATTCTGGTATAGTGGTTTGTTGCCTGACCTGGCAACACTTCGTGACCGTGCAAAAGCAAAATGGAGAAAAATGTTTTATGGTGTTGCGGCTTTTGGCTGGACAGGAAGTACAAAACATTGGCAGCGTCATGAAGCATTATCATTAGTGCTTGCAGGTTTGAGTACACCACTTGTATTATCAGTTCACACAATCGTATCCTTTGACTTCGCCACATCAGTAGTTCCCGGCTGGCATACAACCATCTTCCCGCCTTACTTCGTTGCGGGTGCCATCTTCTCCGGGTTTGCAATGGTTCAAACGTTATTAGTAGTTACAAGAAAAGTGTTGCGGCTTGAAGAATATATTACTATCGAGCATATTGATGTAATGAACAAGGTTATTGTACTTACGGGGTCGATTGTAGGTATTGCTTATCTCACAGAATTATTCATTGCGATATATGGTGCCAACGAATATGAAGGTTTTGCCTTTTTGGAAAACCGTGTGAACCTGAACAGTCCTTACGGGTGGAGTTATTATATAATGATGGGATGTAACGTATTGTCGCCGCAAATATTCTGGATAAGAAAGATGAGAAGAAACCTCTTGCTTACTTTCTTCATGTCTATTCTTATAAATATTGGTATGTGGTTCGAACGGTTTGTAATTATCGTTACCTCTGTTTATCGAGATTACCTTCCATCGGCATGGGCCACTTATTACAGGCCTACTATCTGGGAAGTTGGATTTTATCTCGGAACATTCGGGTTGTTCTTTACCTGTTATTTCCTGTTCTCAAAATTCTTCCCGGTAATTGCGTTGGCAGAGATCAAACATATCCTGAAACGCAGTGGAGACCAGCAAAAACGTGATATGGAAGAAGTAGAAAAGGAAAAACTGGATGATTTTGTCGGGCATCATGGACATGATCATGGGGCATAAGAAAAGCTGTAAGCCGTTAGCTATGAGCTACGAGCAAGCAGTTTTAAAATAGATAGAATATTATAAAAAGAGTTTCTGGCTCACAGCTAAGAGCTCATAGCTAAAAGCTAAACGATATGGCAGTTAAAAAATTTGTTGTTGGAAACTTTGATGACGAAGCGGTTTTGTTTCCCGCGGTGAAAAAAGTTCGCCGGGCAGGATACAAGATTCATGAAGTGTTCACGCCGTTTCCAATTCATGGATTAGACAAAGCAATGGGTCTGCGTGATACCAGCCTGCATACCGCGGGATTTATTTACGGTATCACCGGAACTTCTATTGCAGTTGGTTTTATTACCTGGGCACTTACCAGTGATTGGCCAATTGTATTTGGAGGTAAACCCTTCTTTGCATTTCCTGCATGGATACCTATTACGTTTGAGTTAACAGTTCTGATGGCATCAGTAGGCATGGTTCTTACGTTTTGCTACCTGTGCCAGTTAGCCCCTTTTGTAAAAAAAGATCATTTCAATCCAAGATCAACAGATGATTTGTTTGTAATGGCATTAGAATGCACCGATAAAACAAATGATGCAGAAGTGGTTTCATTTTTACAAAATGCCGGCGCCAAAGATGTAAAAGTAGAACAGAGAGAAACAGGCTGGTGGATCGGCCGTTATGATAAAAACGAGAAAGTTTCTTAGTAAACGATTAAAAGAAAGTATATCATCAATAATAACAGGATGAAAAAAGTTTTAACCATTTCAGTGTTTGCAGTACTTGCGGTAGCGGTAATAAGTTGTGATAAACCACGCCGCAATGCCGGTAGTGCCTATATGCCGGATATGTATTACAGCCGGGCAATTGAAACCTATTCTGCATTAGACACTGCAATATTTACCAGCAGCAGGGCAGAGGCAGGTGGAAAAATATTTTATAATCGTTTACCCGTTGGTGGAGCTGTTGCAAGGGGAGATATGGCTGCTTACGCATTAAAGCAAGATGTGGGTGCTGACTCTACAAATTATGTAGCATCAAGATCTGTCAAAAACCCGCTTGACATAGCTTCAATAGATATGAAAGAAGCTGAAAGATTGTATTTGGTAAACTGTGGTATTTGCCACGGAACAAAACTGGATGGCAACGGACCTTTATATGCAAGCGGTGCTTATGCTGCAAAACCGGCAACATTGGTTGGCGATGCAAAATATGAAGCAATGCCGGAAGGAATGATGTTTCATTCTGTAACATATGGAAAAAACCAAATGGGAAGCTATGCATCACAATTGAATACAAGACAACGTTGGATGGTGATTGCTTATATAAAGTCAAAACAAGTTAAGCCGGCCGCTGCAGCTACTGCGGTTAAGGTTGATAGCGTTGCTGCAAAAAAATAATTGAAAAGATTTTTGAAGAAACTATAAACGAACAGTAATGACGACAATACGGGAAAAATTTGTAATACCAAAGCGCTACAATACCATATCGCTGGCATTGATGGCAATTGGTGTGCTTGCAATTATCGGCTTATATATAACGCATGGTGCAAAAGAAGATGAACATCACCAGGCCCGGTTCTGGGCATCGCTACTGCAGAACAGTGTTTATTTTTTGCTGGTAGTAAATGCCGCCATGTTCTTTATGTGTGCAACCGTATTGGCATGGGGTGGCTGGACCATTTCTTTTCGCAGGGTTGTTGAAGCGATATCATCTGCTGTTCCTGTTATAAGTGTTATTTGTGTTGTTGTATTATTTGGTATCATATTTACAAATCAGCATACTATTTATCACTGGAATGTACCTTTTGAAGAGAAAGATGAGATACTGAAGCACAAATCATTTTTCTTAAACAAAAATTTCTTTATTGGCTGGACACTTTTCACTGTAGTAGCATGGTGGTTGTTGGGCAGAAAGATGAGACTGCTTTCCCGTAGCCTTGATAATAATCCTTTGCCGAGTATTGAAGAAGGGAAAAAATATATCTGGAAAAATACAGTATGGGCCGCTTTATTCCTGGTTGTATTTGCCCTGACTGTTATGTCAACTATTCCCTGGCTTTGGCTGATGAGCATTGATGCACATTGGTACAGCACTATGTATAGCTGGTACACATTTGCAAGTACGTTCGTTGCCGGTTTGTCTCTGATCTGTTTGTATGTTGTTTACCTGAAGAATAACGATTATCTCGAACTGACAAATGAAGAACATCTGCATGATATAGGTAAGTTCATGTTTGCCTTTTCTATTTTCTGGACTTATCTCTGGTATTCACAGTTCATGCTGATCTGGTATGCAAATATTCCTGAGGAAACAATTTATTTCAAACCAAGGGCACAAGGTCCTTATAGCGGAATTTTCTGGATGATGTTAATCATCAACTTCATTGCTCCGTTGTTAATATTAATGAGAAGAGGTTCAAAAAGAAATTATGGAACAATAACGTTCATGTCGATATTGATCATCTTCGGTCACTGGCTGGATTTCTTCCAAATGGTATTCCCCAGCCCGATGAAAGATCATGCAACGGGAGAAACACATGTACCGCTTATGTTTTATGATCTCGCAATAGGATTAGGTTTTGTAGGACTGATCATGTTTGTTGTGGGCCGCTCATTGGCAAAGCATCCGTTGTTGGCGAAGAATCATCCATTTATAAAAGAGAGTGTAATACATCATACTTAGTTGATTGGATCTGGGAAAGAAAATTGAATATTAAATAACTGAATTAAAGAATATGCAAGTCTTTTTTATTGTAGCAATCCTGGCGCTGGGCTTTCTGATTGTGTTTCAGATAGCCAAGGCAAGTGAATACGTAAGTGTGTTGCGTGGCGAAGAAAAAACCCGCAAACAGAATAACCGGGTAAATGCATTTCTGTTACTGGCATTTTTAATATTGGGCATTATCGGTGTGTTTTATTGTAATGAAAGACTGGAAGGAAAAATACTTTCATTTGGCAGCGCAGCATCTGATCATGGTATATTGATCGACCAGATGATGAAAATTACACTGATCATTACAGGTATTGTTTTCTTTATTACACAAATTGCATTATTCTGGTTTGCATTCAAATACCAGGAGTCTGATAATAGAAAAGCATACTACTATCCGCATAATAATAAACTGGAAGTTATCTGGACAGTGATCCCTGCTATTGCATTAACTATATTGGTTGGTTTTGGAATTATTTACTGGTTCAGAATTACCGGTGATGCACCTGCTAATGCCAGGATGGTTGAAGTAACAGGTTCGCAATTCAAATGGGAATTCCGCTATCCGGGTAAAGATGGTGTGCTGGGTAAAAAGTTTTATAAATTAACAACACCGGAAAACCCGCTGGGCCAGGTTTGGGATGATATAAATAACAGGGATGATGTGTATGGTTCAGGCGAAATGCACCTGGTAGTGAACAAGCCGGTAAGATTGGTGATCTATGCTAAAGATGTAATTCACGACGTAGGTCTTGCACATTTTCGTATGAAGATGGATGCTGTACCCGGTATGCCAACTACTATGTGGTTTACACCGACAAAGACCAGCAAACAAATGGCAAAAGAAACAGGCAGGCCTGATTTTACATATGAAATATCATGTGACCAGATGTGTGGCTCAGGCCATACACGTATGAGAGGAACGGTTATTGTGGAATCGCAGGAAGAATTTGACCTGTGGATGGCTTCACAAAAACCGAAGTATGTTGAAATGATGGATTCAAAACAAAAACCCGAAATGAAGGCTGATTCAAATACTGTTGCAAAACCAATTGCACAGGTTGAAATAAAAAAATAATGTTACGGCTTTTCAATAAGCCGGTTTAAATAAAAAGATTATGAGTAACGCAGCACATCCGGAAGTGGTAACTACCCATGAAGTTCATCATGATGAGCATCATGCACACCACAAAGAAACATTTATCACCAAATACGTATTCAGTCAGGATCATAAAACAATCGGTAAACAGTTTTTAATTACTGGTATCGTTTGGGCTATTATTGGTGGTTTGTTTTCTGTATTATTCCGTTTGCAATTAGGTTTCCCAGGACAAACTTTCCCGATATTGGAAACCTTCTTTGGTAAAAATGCAGCAGGTGGTGTCATCACTCCAGAGTTTTATTATGCACTGATCACTATGCACGGCACCGTGTTGGTGTTCTTTGTATTGACAGCAGGTTTGTCGGGCACATTCGCAAACATTCTTATTCCCTTGCAGATCGGTGCAAGAGATATGGCTTCGCCATTCCTTAATATGCTTTCTTACTGGTTCTTCTTTATTGCCAGTATAATAATGATCTCATCATTGTTTGTACAAACAGGTCCTGCAAGTGGTGGATGGACAATGTATCCTCCGCTAAGTGCATTGCATGATGCTGGCCAGGGAAGTAAAATTGGTACTGACTTATGGTTGATAAGTATGGCGATGTTTATTGTATCATCATTGCTTGGCGGTTTGAACTATATCACCACTATTCTGAACATGCGTACAAGAGGAATGAGCATGACTCGTTTGCCTCTTCCTATCTGGGCTATGTTCTTTACCGCAGTACTTGGCGTATTATCGTTCCCTGTATTATTATCAGGCGCCATTCTCCTGTTATTCGACAGAAACCTTGGAACAAGTTTTTACCTGAGTGATATTGTTGTGAACGGGCAGATATTACCTAACGAAGGTGGTAGTGCTATTTTATTCCAGCACTTGTTCTGGTTCCTGGGTCACCCGGAAGTTTATATCATCCTGTTGCCGGCAATGGGTATGGTATCAGAAATATTATCTGTGAATTCACGCAAACCCATCTTTGGTTATATGGCGATGCTGGGTTCATTATTCGCTATTGCGATCCTAGCCTTCCTTGTATGGGCACACCATATGTTCGTCACGGGATTGAATCCATTCCTTGGATCTATATTCGTGTTGCTTACATTATTGATCGCGGTTCCATCCGCTATAAAAGTGTTTAACTGGATCACTACATTGTGGCGAGGTAATATTCGTTTCACCCCGGCTATGTTATTTGCAATTGGTTTTGTGAGTTTATTTATTTCCGGTGGATTAACGGGTATCTTCCTTGGTAACTCAACAATTGATATTCACCTGCATGATACCATGTTTGTGGTGGCACACTTCCATATTGTAATGGGTGTTGCATCTTTCTTTGGAATGTTTGCTGGTGTTTATCACTGGTTCCCGAAAATGTTTGGTCGCTACCTGAACAAAACATTAGGATTTATCCATTTCTGGGTAACAATAATTGGTGCTTATATGATCTTCTGGCCGATGCACTACCAGGGTCTTGCAGGTATGCCACGCCGTTATCTTGATAAAAGTATCTGGACCAACTTTAATGTTTTCCAGGACTTAGACAAAATGATCACTGTTGTCTCGATCATAGTATTTGCTGTTCAGTTATTGTTTGTGTTTAATTTTTTCTATTCAATTTTCAAAGGAAGAAAAGTAACTACAACAAATCCATGGGGTGCAAACACTCTGGAATGGACAACACCTATCAACCCGGGACATGGTAACTGGGAAGGTGAAATACCTGAAGTTCACCGTTGGCCTTATGATTATGGTAAAGATGGAAGAGAATTTATCATGCAGACAGAAAAGCCCGGTGAGAATGAAAGTTCACACTAAGTGAATATTGATCGTGATGTAAAGATTTGTTATTTGAAAATTTTGCGAAGGAATTGAAATGAATAAAGTAAAAGACTATTTACAACTAACAAAGCCTTCGCTGAATATAATGGTGGTGTTTAGCAGTGTGGTAAGTTTTATGCTTACTCCCGGTTTTGACCACTATGAGGATAAATGGAAATTTATTCTATTGCTCTTTGCAGGTGGATTTTTGGTAACAGGTGGTGCCAATGCCATTAATATGGCAGTTGAAAAAGATACAGATGCATTGATGAGCCGGACAAAAAATCGTCCTGTTGCATCGGGTCGAATGTCACAAACAGAAGCGTATGCTTTTGGAATTATATGTGGCATTGCAGGTGTATTCATTCTTGGAAATTATTTCAACTGGACGGCTGGTGGTTTAGCAGCGCTGAGTTTATTCCTGTATGCATTTATCTATACGCCATTGAAAAAAGTAAATTCAATAGCAGTATTGGTTGGTGCATTTCCCGGTTCATTACCATGTTTGATTGGCTGGGCCGCAGGTGAAGCAGAATTGTCAACGGGTGGCTGGATCTTATTTGGCATCCAGTTTCTTTGGCAGTTTCCGCATTTCTGGGCTATCTGCTGGATCGCATGGAAAGATTACCTGAAAGCAGGATTCAAACTGTTGCCAAGTGAATTAGGACCAACAAAGTTTACCGCTATACAGGCAATTATTTTTTCGACAATGTTGTTGCCTGCGACGCTGTTGCCTTTTTTTACCGGCATGTGCAGTTATGATGATGTAGCTGGTATAGTAAGTTTAGTTCTTATCATTCTTGCCAATGCGTTCATGATAATGCGATGTGTGAACCTGTACCGGAAGATGGATATACCATCAGCAAGAAAAGTGATGTTTGGAAGTTATATGTACCTGCCGGTGATCTTACTGGCCTTGTATATAAGTAAAGTATCAGTATAAAAAAGTGAGATGGATATTGTGAATACACAACAACGACAAAAAATTCACCCGCATAAGTTTGCGATGTGGGTAGCCATAGGAAGTTTGATTATGATGTTTGCCGGTTTGACCAGTGCATTCATTGTAAAAAGCAATCAACCGGGATGGAAAGATGTGATGATTCCACAGGTGTTCTGGATATCTACCGTAGTGATACTGGCAAGCAGCATCACGGTTCAGATGGCATTAAGATCTTTTAAACAAAGAGAGTTCGGGCAATACAGGATGCTGATAGCCTTGACTTTTTTATTGGGAACTGCGTTTGTTGTGCTTCAGTGGATGGGGTTCAACAGTCTCTGGGAACAGGGCATACGGCTTAAAGGTTCCGGTGCTGCGCAATTCCTGTATGTAATTTTCGGATTGCATGCGGTGCATGTGATCGGCGGAATCATTACGTTGTTGGTAATGTTTATCAAAGCATTTTTTGGTAAAACAAAATCATACAACTCAGTGCCGGTGGAAGTAGCAGCAACGTACTGGCATTTTGTAGATCTTTTATGGATCTATTTGTTTGTGTTCTTTATGTGGATCAAATAGTGAGTGGCGAGTTGTGAATGGTGAATAGAGAACAGAACGATGAACGGAGCGTCGCAACAGAAGATGAAAAGAATTACCAGGGCTGGTAACAAAATATAAAATACTTGAATTAAAAAAATAACATGGATTCAGTAACAGTTCATAAGACGAAATGGTGGAGCGGGGGTAAAAGCCCATTCAACATTGAATACGGAAAGGTGATGATGTGGTACTTCCTGATGAGTGACGCCTTTACATTCGGCGCTTTCCTTATTTCGTATGGTTCTATCCGTTTCAGCCAAAACTTCTGGCCCGACCCTAACGTGGTGTTCAATGCATTTCCGGGCTTTGGTCATAAAAACCTTCCACTTGCATTCGTGAGCCTGATGACATTTATTTTGATCATCAGTTCTGTAACGATGGTGCTGGCCGTGCATGAAGGACATAAAGGAAACAGGGCCGGTGTTATAAAATGGATAGCATGGACAATTGTAGGTGGCCTTGCATTCTTAGGTTGCCAGGCATGGGAGTGGCATCACCTTATTACCGGTGAACATATAGTACTTGCTGATGGAAAATTGGAAATGGTTGGACAAACAATGGGCGGAAATCCATGGGGACATTTAGTAGACCCGGCTGTTGCACAAAAAGCATTAGCTGCAAGTTCGCATGAGACATTGGTAAATGTTGTTCATAGTGTTAATCATACAATGAGTCATGAAGAGCTGGCAAAGATGCCGCAGGATCAACTAATGGGCATGGTGAATATGGCTGAAATGCATGTTCGTGAAAAAGGACCTATTGCATTTGGCGGATATTTTTATGGTATTACAGGCTTTCATGGTTTTCACGTATTCAGTGGGGTGATCATTAACCTGATCATGCTGATCATGGCACATAAAGGAGTATTTGACAGAAAAGGACATTACCTGATGATAGAAAAAGCAGGATTGTACTGGCACTTTGTAGACCTGGTGTGGGTATTTGTGTTCCTGTGTTTCTATCTTATCTAAAAAAAATTTATCAGTAAAAAACGAATAAGCGATTATGGAGAATCATCCTAACGTACACCCCGAAGTAACTTTTGCGCCGCATCATGCATCGGATGCAGAGTTTAAAAAGAGAGTATTGAAAACGACCATCCTGCTTTCAATCATTACCGTGATTGAACTGGGTTTTGGATTCCTGATGTATTTGACTGATTTTACCCATACAGTTGATCTTTTTATTAAAGGAGTGATCATTATCCTTTCTTTAGCAAAAGCATTTTATATCATTTCTATCTTTATGCACCTGGGTGATGAGATAAGGAATTTTATTATGACAGTTGCCGTTCCGATATTATTATTCATCTGGTTTATTCTTGCCTTTATAATGGATGGCAACTCTTACCTGAACCTGCGGAATAAGTATGATGCGAATTATAAAGAACGGACATTGAAAGAAGGACATCATGAAGCGGCACCGGCAAAAAGTGGGAAAGAATAAACGAGTCAATAAAAATTTATTACCCTAAATAATTATTCATCCCGGCCAGTGAGTCGGGATGAATAATTTAAAAGCGCCTCATCCCAGAGAACTTCGTTCGTTCCCTTCGCAATGGCTCGGGAACTCCTGAAGGAGAAGGGAGAGTCGAAGAACCAATGAAATAGATAATTACAATGAACACAAAAGCATTTTATGGTTTATTGCTGGCCTTGCTCGTGCCGATAGTTTGTTATTTTATAATCAAACAGGCGGGAGATAAACATCCGTTGATGCCACGGCATTATATATATGATGATGTACAGATCGTAAACAAGAAAGGTAAAAATGTAGAAGATACGATCTGGCATCAACTACCCAATTTTACACTTACCAATCAAATGGGGCACAAAGTATCGCTTGATGAAATAAAAGGGGTGACCTATAATAATGCAGAAGCCGATACCAGCAATAAAGTGATCGTTGCCAATTTTTTCTTTACGCATTGCCCGACCATTTGTCCTACGATGACGCAAAATATGAAGCGGCTGCAACAAGGCATTACCAACTCTCAACGGGTGGGTGATAAAACACCGGCGTTCATCCAGTTCCTTTCTTTTAGTGTGGATCCTGAAAGAGATTCAGTGCCACGGTTGAAAGCATGGGCCGATCGTTTCCAGGTGGATCCTGTGAATTGGTGGTTGCTGACAGGTGATAAGAAAACAATTTATGATCTGTGTATAAATGATATGAAGCTGGGGCTGGTGGATGGAGAGGGCGTAGATACCAGTTTTATACATGTACCTTACTTTGTTTTGATCGATCGTAACCGGAATATACGTGGCTATTATAATGGATTGGATTCTGCATCGTTAGTAAAGCTATCTGCGGATATTATTTTTCTTTCGCTGGAAAAAGACCGTACACAGAAATCCTTCTTCGCCGGTAAACTGCAGTTGATGGCAATTGTTTTCCTGATCTGTATAATGGCTGTTGCCGTGTTCATGTATTTATTAAAGAAAAAGGCTACACCCGAGTACTCTCCTTCAGGAAAGGAAGAAAGAAGATCCCCTATAAAAGAAAACTAAAAACATTTATGCTTCCTCCTGTTTTAACCAAGAACGATAAAAAAGCCCGTACACTCATACTTGTTTTTTCGGCTATTGTGTTTATTGCTATCGTAGCATTGGGCCGGGTAAAACTAAATGTTGACCTGGGTTTTGATGAACATGTATTTGCTTTTATTAATTCCATTATCAACTCCATAGTAGCTGTATTGCTGGTAGCAGCGTTGATCGCCGTAAAAACAAAACATTATTTGCTGCATAAAAAAATGATGCTGGCAGCAATGGTATTGTCCATTTTGTTTTTAATAAGTTATATCTGTCATCATTTATTTGCAGGTGAAACAAAGTTTGGCGGAACTGGTACTGCAAAAATGATCTACTATATCATACTCGGTACACATATTCCACTGGCGGGCTTGATACTTCCTTTTATTTTATTTACCGCTTACCGTGCATTGATAGCTGAATTTCCACAGCATAAAAAACTGGCTCGCATTACCTGGCCGGTGTGGTTCTATGTTGCTGTTACAGGAGTGATCGTATATTGGATGATCAGTCCGTATTACGAATAGGATTTTATTTACTCTTTTTGATTTGCTAACTTCAGAGCTATAATTTAAACGAACCTTTATTAAATAAGTAATATTATGAAGAGTTTATTTTTGTCAATTATTTTGCTGGCAGGCATGAATGCATATAGCCAGGCTTATCTGTTTGTTGCTTCTTATGATCCACAGGGTAGTGGTTGCAAGAGTAAAATGCTTTATACGATCGGTTACTCTGAAGGACAGTATCGGACCACGTACGACAATTTCAGAGCAGAGAAAAAACCGCAAACAAGCGAGGTCTTTCAAATGCCAAAGGGCAAATTCACGGTCATTTATGCATATAAACACAGGATAAAGGGATTTGATTGTGAGCGGACTGTTTATGGTGCAGCATCAGGCAATACAAAAGAAGAAGCATTGGAAAAAATGTATAGTATAACGAAAGATGATGATATTGCTTTTCGTCATAGCCCAAAACCAGAGTTCTATTGGAATGCCTCAACTGGTGAAAAAATTCCGGAGTCTGGCCGATAAAAGTTTATAGTTCTTATTTATTTCAGGCGAAGGCGCTGGGCGGACAGGAAAATTCATTACACACAATAATATATTTAGTATGCATAAAATACTTATTTTATTTCTTCTTCTTTGCTCCTGTAAATCGAATCCAAGATCAAATGATAATAAAAAGAACGAATCACAATTAGTCAATGTGTCTTCTGAGTATAATTACGAGATGAGTGACGCTACATTATCGATCTTTTTAATGCACTTTGTGAACGTTGCGAAAAGCCGGGACAAAGCCCTGCTTGAAAAGGAATCAACAAAAATTATTAACGATAATAATAAGGAAACACCATTTGAAATTTTTTTTGATAAAAGCTTCTCAAGAGTTTTTGATAGTGCTTTATTAATGAAACTCTCAAATACTGATAGTTTGGAATATTCCAGTTCTGATATGGAGCTTGAATATTTCCCCAAGGAAATCCAGGGTCAATTAAAAGGCAATAGGATTTCCACATTAAGAGAAGTGAATATTACAAAGGAGCGACATGAATTGTTTATAAAACTTGTAATTCTTGCGTTTGTTGAGACAAAGGAAGGGTTTAAATTTTTCGGGTATAGAACTATAGAAAATACGATGAGGCCTATTGAATAGCCTGTTAAAATTAATTATTTTGTTGTACTATCAATACTTATTCTCCCAAAGCTGTTCTTCTTCCAGTTCCAATTTTCTTTTCTCTTTCAACTTCTGCGGTAGTTTAGATTCGAAAATGATTATGATAATGGCGATATGATAGATGAAAAATAAAGAGACTACAAGGGAGAAAGCATAATGCGTCATCCAGAGCCAAACAACCACTGCTGAAAAAATGCCACTAATGATCAGCAGTATAATTGAAACTTGTTTTTTCAATGCCAGCAACAAGAATGCGATGATGGCAAAAAAATATTCAGCGATCATCGGGTTGGTAATTTTGCTGGGGATGGCAAATATTAAATGCTGTACCAGGCAAACGAATGAAAGCAATGCACCAAAGCCGCCGCAGTATTCGCAAAGATTCTTATGATAATCAGTAAAAGGATTAAAGGGTTGTGTGGAAGACATCTTCTTTACAGATTTGTTTTTTTAAAGTTTTGGCCACAGAGTGCCACAGAATAAAACAGAGAGCCGCAGAGATATTATGTACACTCTGTGCACCTCATTATCCTCCGCGGCTCTCTGTGGCCAATTTTTCTCAATTAATCAAAGACCCCATTCTTCTGCCGGGTCCCAAAACAGTTTTTCAAAATCAACCACTTTGTCATTCTTCACTTTTATCCCTTCTTTCTTCAACAAGTTTTCCATTGCATCAGGCGAACCAAAATGAAATTTGCCACTGAGCATGCCAATACGGTTTACTACACGATGTGCAGGTACTTTAGGTTTTACTCTTCCGGCGCCGTTCATAGCCCAGCCAACCATTCGTGCAGATGATCTTGTACCCAATGCATTTGCAATAGCCCCATAAGAAGTAACTCTTCCTTTCGGAATTTGTCTTGCTACTTCAAATACCAGTTCGAAAAAACTTTCATCTTTCCGGCCGGAAGGTTTTACTGATCTCAGCTTTTGCTTTGTTGTTGGTTTTTTTGCTGGCATGCAGTGAAGATAAAAAAAACAAGATGAAATTTTATTGCTTTAAAGTATTTTTTGAACCACATAGGACAAAGTAAACATAGGGTTCACATAGAACCTATGTGTAATCCTATTGTGATCTAAATTCTATGTGGTTCAATTTTTTCGAACTGATACTCTGCTCAATTTTCAGAGGATTCAATATCACCATCTGAATCAGGTATCAATAATCCCGAAACATTTATATGATCAAAGGGGCAATGCCGGCACCCGTTGCCGCAGCAGTATCCTCTTTCGGATAAATATTTTTCGGTTAAAACGACTTTGCCGTCTTCAACATAAAAATCAACACCTTCAATCAGCGGTTGCATAGTCTTTTAATAATTGTTTCAGTTGTTCATCGGTTTCTTTGCCCGGTATATTTTGCGGTAAAGAAAAACAGAGATAATGAATACGATTACTGCCGGCAATATCCAACGACTCGTAATGTGTTTTTATTTTTAAAACATCCGGCACAGCTTGTATTGAATAAACATTGTCGATATCCGTAACCGTTTTGCAATTGTATAGTTCAATAACTTTTTTTGTAAACAAATACAGGTCGGGGCTATCGGTTTTAAGATGGATCAGCCCGCCGGGTTTTAGCAACTGTTGGTACATTCTTAAAAACTTTGGATGCGTTAATCTTTTTTTTGCTTTTGATAAGCGCAGTTGCGGATCAGGAAACGTGATCCATATTTCACTCACTTCATCTTTTGCAAAATGTTCATTGATCTTATCGATCTGTGTGCGGAGAAAAGCAACATTCATCAAATTATTCTGCAATGCTTTTTTTGCACCTACCCAAATGCGGTTGCCTTTTAGATCAATACCGATAAAATTTTTATCTGTATACAATGTTCCCAATCCAAGAGCATATTCTCCTTTGCCACAGGCCAATTCGAGTATAATTGGATTTTGGTTCGCAAAGAAAACATTCCATTTACCGGGCATGTCCACCGGATTCTCCAGCACATTCCTAAAGGTTTTTAATTCTGCAAAACGAACTAATTTTTTATGAGCCATTCGGGCAAAGATAATTCAAACATGCTCTGGAAGGAAAGCAATGACTGCAAGTATTGTATCATTTTCGAAAAAAGAAAGGCCACTGAGAACCTCAGAGAAACGGAGGAACACAGAGATAAACTCGGTGGTTCTCATAAAACTCCGTGGCTCTCTGTGGCCAAAAGTTATACAAACTAAAATGTTTTTATAAGCGAGGCAGAATTATATTTTTACCAATAGCCCTACACCAAAAATTGATTTGAACTGTAATGCCGGTGATGAATCGTTACTGCCGAAAACCCGCAGGTCATCATCATAGATCATATCAACGTTCCAGCTCAATGCGATGATCTTTGCAATTTTAGCAGAAAGGGTGTTGGTTACAAACACATCTATATTTTGTGGATTTTGCTGGTAATTGGAAAAGAGATCAAGTCTTGCTTTATAAGCGAAGTATTTATTAAAAGATCTTTGATAACTAAGGGTAGCAAAGGCGCCATTTTGATTAATGTTCCTATGTGTCGGTTTTAGTCCATAATCAACTTTTGAAGTGAGGCTGGTATCGGTCACAAAAGTCCACCGTGAAGTAACCGGCGAAATAAAAAATGAAAAATATTGATCAGGCTTGTAATCGATACCCTGGCTTACTACAAGATAGGCAGGTGAAAGAAATGATGATGCAAATGTTTTTACATTGTTAGGATAAGTATATCCGTTTGCAAACTGCGACCGGAAATTTACAAGAGTAGCAAGGTTTAAGTGCTTATTCAGCGAAAATCCATATTTAGATAAAAAATCAAAACGATCATCATTCTTCCGGCCGCCAAGACTGGTCGTGTTGATATAACCGAAATTGGCAGAAAAGCTATTGTCCCAGGTATGTTTGTTTTTTTTATGAAACAGGAAGAGGTTCAGTGAAGAGCTCACTGTAAAAGAAAAATCATCACCACCCCCGGCCCAGTTGCTTTGACTTCCTTGTCCAACGCTAAGCCCGAATGAACCGCCACCTTTCCATCTTTTTAAAACCGTATCAGGTATATCGTTTTTAAGTTGCCGTGAAGATTCCATCTGAAGCTTACGGACAATAGCATCTTGTGAAAATGTAGAAGAAGAAGTTAAAAATAAAATGTAAAATAAAATGATCCTGTTCATTAGTGTGTGGCTTGGTATTTCAAATAAACAACAGAATAAAAGAAATATTTTAACGGGAATGTTAAAATAATTTTGTTCTAATGGCTGTTTGTTTACAAAGCAGACCGTTGAAGGGCTATTCAATTTTGCAAAATGAATAGACAGTTTGATTTTTCAAACTGATCAGAACTTAACTAGTACCCCTACACCTACCAATGATTTTAATTGCAGGCCCGGTGATGTTTGAGTAGGTCCAAAAAGACGAACATCATCGTCATAGATAAGATCAACACTCCAGGTAAGGGCTAATATCTTGCTCAATTTTACATTTAGCGCATTTGTCATATACAAGTCAACATTCTGCGGGTTGTGTTTATAATTAGAAAACAGATCCAGCCTTCCTTTATAACTAAGTGTTTTATTAAACTCTTTCATGTAGTTGACAGAAACAAAAGCTCCGAATTCAAAATTTGATTTTTCGCCCGGCTTCACACCATATAGACCTTTATTGGAAAGCGCAGTATCTTTTACGATTACAAAACGGGCTGTCGTAGGAGAAAAGAAGATGGACAATTCTTTGATTGGCTTATAATCCAAACCAAGGCTGAGTACTATATAACCCGGCGCCATAAAATTGGACGAATAAGTTGTTGTAGTTTCTGTGTGAGTATAACCTTTAAAGAACTGCGACCTCAGGTTGAAAAGAGTTGCCGCATTCATTTTTGGTGAAATAGCATAGCCATATTTTGAAAGCAGATCAAAACGATCATCATTTTTTCGGCTACCGAGACTGGTAGTTTTTACATAGCCAAGATTAAAATCAAAGGTATTGTCCCAGCTATGTTTGTCTTTTTTATAAAAAGCATATACGCTGAGCAATGAATTGACCGCTATAGAAAATTTTTCCCCACCTGCTGCCCAGTTAGAAAGGGAGCCTTGTGATAAATTTAAGCTGTACATACCCCCGGTCTTCCAGGCTTTTTTTGTTGTATCATTCGGATCTTTTTTGATATCCTTTTCAGTTTCAGAACGGAGTTTTTTCACTGTTTCATCCTGGGAATAAGAAAGCAGGCAACAAAATAATCCTGTTAACAGTAATATTTTTTTCATGCAGTTTGAGTTTAATTTAAGTTGAATGGTTCTAGTTAATCAAAAATAGTGCACTATTTATGGGGATAGATATCATAACACAAAAACGGGAAGTGTAAGATCTATTTGGAACAACAAGAGGTCATGAAGCAAAAGAAGGTAAATAAAAAAGCCCCGCTAAAAAGCGGGGCTTACAAAACATGAGAAAAAGATTGCTGTAGGGGGAGGGGTCGAACCTCCACGGAGCAGTTAGCTATAACACAAAGATTAGTGGTCAACCCTGGTCGGCCTTACCAATGGTAACGTCGGCTCTATGTTACGTTTATCCTGTTATCTCCACCCCCGAGACGAGAGGGCATGTCTGCCGGGCTTACGCCATTTCATCACCCCACAGTATTGAAAGAACTTTTTTAAAAGATCCCGATAATTATCGGGATTGATAGGACAAAAATAAAGGCTAATACCAAATCATTCCAAATTATTCAATGATTATTTTAAAATAATTGAAATTGTCTAATTATATTTGATATCGTTAGAAATAATCTAAAAACTATCTTCAATATGGCTAGTAAATTGAATCTTGACAAATTGGACCTTCAGATCATTCAGCATATGGTGGATGGCGATGTCTCCTATGCTGACCTGGGTAAAAAACTATTTGTATCCGGTGGCACCGTACATGTAAGGATAAAAAAATTGCAAGAGGCAGGTATTGTAAAAGGCTATAAACTGAATGTTGATTTTAAAAAAATGGGTTATGATGTAATTGCATTCATTGGTATTTATCTTGAAAAGAGTTCGCTATATGATTCCGTAGCTAAGGAACTACAAAAGATAAAAGAAATAGTCAGGGTGAATTATACAACAGGCAATTATAGCATGTTTGCAGAAATAGTTTGCAGGGATATTGAGCAACTACGTTTTGTATTGCATGATGAGCTGCAAAAAATAAAAGGAATTGAACGAACTGAGACATTTATCTCACTGGAGGAAAGCCTGAATCGTACTGTAAATGTATTTGGATAGGCAGGGCAGAATTGCTAATTTGCCGGCCTCAAACAGTGATTATGAAAGCAGTTTTGCGTTTGTTGTCTTTATTTTTAATCAGTGCCATTTTTGTCTCTTCCGGTTGTAAAAAAAGCAGCGGAGGTGGTGGAGGCGGAGGTACCCCAGAAGCTACCCTGGTTGTTACTACCAACCCTCCAAATGGTTCAGTGCAGGCGCCATCCAATGGCCCATTTGATTTAACAGTAACGATTACTTCAACGATGCCACCAAGCGGAGTAAAAATTGAGATCACAGCAAGAAAAGACGATGGCACAAATCCGCCACCTTTTTTTACGAGCACAAATAATTCAACAAGCGCAGTAAACAATTATACAATCACCGGCACACCAGCAACCACACAATGTATTGTCAATATAAAAGTGACCTCATTGACAACATCAACCAATACATGGTCGGGTAGTTACAGGTATTCGAGAAAATAGATCAGCGGACATTGAGGGCATCACGGAGACCATTGCCCAATAAATTAAAAGCAAGAACGAGTAACATAATTGCAAAACCCGGCGCCAATGCAAGCACCGGGTTTTCTGTTATAATAAAATTGTAATTTTCTTTTATCATCAATCCCCAACTCGGCATCGGTGGTTGTACACCTACTCCGAGAAAACTTAATCCTGCTTCGATCACAATAGCAGAAGCAAAATTGGAAGCCGCAATTACTATTACCGGCCCCATAATATTTGGCCAGATATGACGAACAATGATCCTGAATGATGAATAGCCCAAAGCTTTGCCCGCTTCCACATATTCCAGTTCTCTTACTGTCATCACCTGGCTGCGAACCAATCTTGCAACATTCACCCACATAGTAAGACCAACAGCAACAAATACCTGCCAGAAACCTTTGCCGAGTAATAATGTAATGGCGAATACTAACAACAAAGTCGGAATGCTCCAGATAACATTGATGAACCACATAATGATCTCATCTGTTCTTCCGCGAAAATAACCTGCAAGGGAACCCAATATCAAACCGATGCTTAGTGAAATGATTACTGTTATTAAACCTACACTTAAACTTACTCTTGTGCCGATAATGATGCGGCTGAGTATATCACGGCCATAACTGTCGGTACCAAACCTGTAACTTATTTGCTTTATTGGGAGGGTTTTAGCATAAGCTTGTCTTTCAGTTACGCCAACATCAATTAATTTCTGAACAATAATGCTATCAGCCTTCACTTCATAACTTGTAATGGGGATATAATTATATATATCTTCTTTTCCTGAAATCAATTGACTAAAAAATGATGTTTGCGGAGGATTATCTTTTTGTACTAAAAGAAATTGTTGTTTAAAGCCGGGCTTTTCACCATCTATTTCAACGATAATGCGATTTGCGTTGGGTGTTTTATCAGGCGCAATAAAATAAGCGAAGATGGCAACAATAGCCGCAATGCAAATAATGATAAGGCCAAAGACAGCGCCTTTGTTTTTCTTTAACCGCTTCCACGCCGCCTGTTGAAATGAAATTTCTTTGTGATGCATTGCAGCAGAAAGATAAATACAAATGAGGAGAAATTATTTTACTCTTCTTCCTTTCCATTCATACGAACCGAACTTGCCCAACCAACCGGCAATGATGGTGTAAAGAATATGTAAAGGCTGTAAAAAAGCAAAATACGGCAGCATGTATTTTTTATTGAAGAAAGAAGAAATGGAAATGAGAAAAGGATATTCAACTAAAGTTTTTGCAATTAATAAAACCAATGCGGCCCACCAGTAAAAAGCAGACCAGAACCCCGCAACCAGTAACACGATAAACGACAAGTTAAATAAATAAACAACCAGCAATACCCAAAAGATCCTTTTATCATCATACTTATCTGCTTTGCTGGCCCAGCGAATACGCTGGTTAAAAAATGCAGTCCACGATTTTACCGGCTGGGTAGAAACAATTGCATTTTTTGATTTAAGGTATTGGATCCGGCCGGTAAAATGCTTTTCTATTTTATACATCAATAACATATCGTCGCCACTGGCAATATGGTCAATACCCATAAAACCATTTACCGCATGAAAGGCTTTGCGTTCATAAGCAAGGTTGGCGCCATTGCACATGCTGTGTACCTGTTTGTAAACGGATGCGCCGGTAATTCCTTGTAACACCATAAAATCCATTGCCTGGAAAACCTGTACCAGCGAAGAACCGCAATTGATGTCAACCGGGGCAACGACAAATACAGCATTGGTTTTTTTATAAAAATTTTCAATGGTCAGTAACCAATTTGGGGGAACCATGCAATCGGCATCTGTGGTTATGATCAGATCTCCAGATGCGGCGGCAACACCTGTTTCAATCGCTTTCTTTTTATGTGAGTTAATCCCCTGCTCTTTTAAGGAAATCAGTTTTACAAAAGAGAATTGCAAGGTAAGTGAAGCTGTGTTATCAGTTGAGTTATCATCTACAACAATTATTTCAAGCAACTCTTTAGGATAAGTTTGATTGTTGATTGAATGCAATAAGGCTTCAATATGTATCTCTTCATTGCGGGCCGGAACAATCACCGAGATTTTTGTAGAAGGGGGGTGTTGTGATGGCTGAAATACCGGAATGGATTTCCAGCTTTGCCAGTAATAAATGATCAGTAAGGCATAAGTAATAAATAAAGCAGTGATGATGCCGGTTAAAACCATTCCAACAAATGTAACTGAAATGATGCAGTGCTTAGTAAGCAGGCTTTATTGCATTGGGTTTTTGTTCGAGATAGTTTGTGTAATCCAATGACCCCAGACGAAGACGAAGTGGTAGTGAAGTTTGTTTTTCAAAAATATACTCACGTTTACAAATGAAACCGAGGTTAGAAGTATAATAATTTTTTATAAGGGGGCTTGTACAAAAGGTCGCTGCAAATTTTTCTTTTTGTGTATAAGAATCTTTAAAAGTCGGAATAGGAGCAATATTTATAAGCCTTACCTGCATAGTATCTGATTTAATTAAAATATTAAAACGTGAATACTTAGGCAAGCCTGTTTTTATTTTAAAGGAGCTCATATTCTGAGCAAAAATTTCCCCATTAAAAAATAATAACAGCACAACAAGAAAGTATTTGGGTCGTTGCGCCATGTTTCATTTATTTGTATGTAAATTTACGGCCTGATTTTTGATGAAAGGGAAAATTTTTTTGAATTTCAGGGTCTTAAATGTTAAAACACAATAAGGGAGAGGAGAAACGATGGCATTAAGTCAGAATTTACAACAGAAACTTTTACAGAAACTATCGCCACAGCAGATTCAGCTAATGAAATTGCTGCAGGTGCCTACTGCCAATCTTGAAACGAGGATCAAAGAAGAGATGGAAGAAAACCCTGCACTGGAATTGGATGAAGATATTCATGATGAATTTGAAGAAGGTAAAGATGAGTTTACTGAAAACGGGGAAGAGGAATATGAAGAGCCAGATGGAAGTGAGAGTGAATATGAAAACCTTGATGTGAGTGACTATGTGCAGGATGGTGATGATGATATTGCAGATTATAAACTTAAAGATGATAATTATCCTGAAGAAGATGAAGGCAGGCAATTGCCGCATAAAAGTGAGTCCTCTTTTTTTGATATGCTTATCAACCAACTTGGCTTGCTCAAGCTGGATGATAAGGAACAGAAAATTTCTGTACAGCTCATTGGAAGTATAGATGAAGACGGCTACTTACGGAGGGAAACTTCGGCGATCGTGGATGATTTGGCGTTTCGCCAGAATATAGATGCAAGCGAAGCAGAGGTAGAGGCAGTAATAAAAAAAATTCAGCAGTTTGATCCGCCAGGAGTAGCAGCCCGTGATTTGAAAGAATGTTTGCAGATCCAACTGCAACGTTTAAAAGACGAAGGAAAAAATGTAGACACTGCTTTGCTGGCAATAAAAAAATATTTTGAAGAGTTTACAAAGAAGCACTACGAAAAAATTCAAAGAGGATTAAACCTTACTGATGAACAACTGAAAGACGTAATGCTTCAGATCACAAGACTTAATCCTAAACCCGGCGGAAGTGTGACCGTTGTTAATAAAGCAGAGAACTATGTAGTACCTGATTTTTTTATTTACAATAATGCGGGAAAACTTGAATTAACATTGAACAGCCGCAATGCACCCGAACTGCGCATCAGTGAAGGATATCGTGATATGCTGAAGGAATATGACCGCGGTGCCAAAAAAGATAGACGACAAAAAGAAGCGGTGATGTTCATCAAACAAAAAATCGATTCAGCCAAATGGTTTATTGATGCTATCAAACAACGGCAGCAAACCCTGCTGCATACAATGACTGCTATCATGAATCACCAACATGAGTTTTTCTTTACCGGTGATGAAACCAATTTGCGACCCATGATCCTGAAGGATATTGCTGAAAAAACAAACCTGGATATTTCTACAGTTAGCCGGGTGGCGAACAGTAAATTTGTACAAACAGAATTTGGTACTTACAGGCTGAAATTTTTCTTCAGTGAATCATTGAGTACTGAAAGCGGTGAAGAGGTTTCAACAAGAGAAGTGAAAAAGATACTAAGCGACCTGATCGAGTTTGAAGAAAAGAAACATCCGTTAAGTGATGAACGGCTGACCGAAATGCTCCAGGAAAAAGGTTATAATATAGCACGGCGTACGGTAGCTAAGTATCGTGAGCAATTAAATATTCCTGTAGCGAGATTGAGAAAAGAACTTTAGACAAAAAATGAACGAAATACTAACGGCACAACCATCAAACGGAAACGGTAAGGAGGAATTGATCCGGTTTCCGCAATCTCTCAGGATTGCTGCAAAAATTATTTCCTGGGTTTTCCATCCCATTTTTATCCCGGTTTATGTATTGATCTTTTTGTTGCAGATCCAACCCCATCTTTTTGTCGGGTTATCGGCTCTTAAAAAAACATTTACTATCATTCAGTTTGGGGTGATGTATGCTTTTTTCCCGGTAGTAACAGCTTTGCTTTTAAAAGCACTTGGCTTTATCGAGTCGATTTATATGAAAACACAAAAGGACAGGATCATTCCCTATGTGATCTGTATGATCTATTATTTCTGGGTTTGGTATGTCATCAAAAATCAGTCAGCTTACCCCGAGGAACTGATAGAATTTTCACTGGCTATTTTTATTTCATCTATACTGGGTCTCATGAGTAATGCCTATATGAAAGTGAGTATGCATGCAATGGCAATGGGGGTAATGGCAGCATTTGTATTGCTGCTTGCTATGCAGGATAACCTGGATTCGGGGGTTTATATTTCCGCAGCTATACTATTACCCGGATTAGTATGTACAGCAAGGCTGATCGTATCTGATCATTCAAATAAAGAAATTTATATCGGCTTGTTTCTTGGTATTGCATCACTATTGATCGCAAATTTGATCTTCAATTATTTTTAACTACGGTTATAAAAAACAAAAAAGCCCAACCATAGGGTACGTTGAGCTTTTTGTATTCATCCATCCTTGTGTGATCCTGTGTCCAATTAGTCGTTTAATATTTTTGATGTCTCTATATATTTCTTAGTAGGATGGTAGATAAAGAAACAAGTTCCATTTTTTATTGTATTGATTATTTTCCGGGACTGCTTTGCAGGTACAGCAGGGCAACCGAAACTGCGACCGATATATTTACTGAAACGCAGGTAATCATTGCCAACATAGGCTGAACCATGTACCACGATCTTTCTTCTAAAAGCCTTATCATTTATTCCAGGTTCCATGCCATCAATAGTAAGTGCCAGCCCATAACCACCATAATAAGTACTACGTGTGACATAAAAACCTAAACTACTTTGCAATGATTCAGGTTTATTGGAAAAACGGGTCGCATATTCTCTTCCGGAATTTCTGCCATGCGCAACATGTGTTTGCATCAGCAGTTTATAGTTTGCGAGATCTACAACATACATTCTTTTGCGACGACTGCTCTGGCTGAAATCACAAATAGTAATAATGCCACTTCGATTAATTTTATTTTCTTCTGATAACGTTAGGTAACCTTTTACTGCATATTCAAATACTTCTTTCTTCAAACCTGATCTTGCAAGTTTTATACTGTCATAGATTGCTGAAACTTCTGATATTGTTTCAGTCGATTCATGTACAAAAGAATGATTTGAAGTAGATGGATTGTTTACAGGTTTACTTACTGTTAAGATATTGTCTGATGAACTGTCTGCTTGCTTATAAGGAACAAACAAAAAAGACAAAGACAAGCATGCCGCGGATATGTTGAATATTCGGTTTTTCATTCAGGTACGGTTCATCCGGTTATTGATGCCGGATTTTTGGATTTGGATACTCTTGTTTAAACGTGAGTTATTGCAAAAATATTTTTCAAATGCATGAATTACAAGCATCAAATAGCGTTTTTTCATTTTGAAACGCAAAATTACCTGAATGGCATTAGTGGAAACCGTTAAAAAGTACTGACAATTTAATTCTCCATGATCTTGGTCAAGTCTCTTTGCTTGTGAATGAACTCATTTGAATAAATACGAAGCAGTAATATAAATAGTGAGATCAGAAGCGGACCAAATATCAAACCAATGAATCCAAACACCTTCAATCCGACAATAACACCGAATACAGTGATGAGTGGATGTACATTACCAATTTTACTGGCAAGGGTAAAACGAAATACATTATCAACTAACCCAATAATGCCAAACCCAAAAATTAGCATTGCAATTCCTTGCGTCGTATCTCCATTGGCAAAAAAGATAATAGCAATTGGTACATACGCTAATGCTGCACCCACTACAGGCAGCATAGCAGTAATACATGTAACCACGAACCAGAACCAGGGTTCCTTCACACCTATAATTAAATAACCAATAACTGCCACTACACCCTGCAGTAATGCAATCAAAGGAATGCCGATCGCATTTGATACTACCATATTGTTTACTTCTTTCCCAAGTTTGTGTACATTATCATCATGCAGGGGAGTATGTTCGTAAATGGCTATTTCCATCTTTTTACCATTTACCAGCATAAAATAAAGCATGAAGTACATAAAGAAGATCGTGGTTAGTGTATTGAACGTAGCGTTTAATAGTTGCGGTATCCCATTTGTGATCCTTTTTCCAAGGTTATTTATATTCTCATTACTCACCAGGTCCATATTAAACCGCTCTTCAATATCACCAATTACTTTTTTTAATGCTACTATCAGTTCATTCCCGTGTTCAATGGCGTAAGTAACCTTTGATGACATCATATTGATCAGTATAAAAATGGGAAAGAGGATTACTACCATCGACAACAACATTAGCAGGGTTGCTGCCAATGCTTTTTTCATTTTTTTTACATAACACAAATAAAACATCCAGCGGCGCATGAGGATGTATAAAGTGATGGCTCCTAACAAAGCCGGCAAAAAATTAAACAACTCAAGAAACAATAAGAGGCCCAGTGCTACCAGTATAATGATAAATAAAATCTGGCGTACCTGGTCCTGGTTAATTACCTGTTTATTCATATTAAATTAGCTGCTCTATTAAAGATAAAGAAATAAGACTCTTTCCATGCAGTATATTTAGTTATCAAAACCCTGTTGTTGAAAAAAAATATTTATAGTAAGCTATCGGGTTAATTTAGTTTTCTTGCGAGCACAACAGTGTTCTTGAACTTTTGTTTTTTGCCTTGCAGGTTAAATATTTCTGTAAATAAAATATAAGTACCAACTGGCAGTTTCAATCCTTTATCATCAAGGCCATCCCAGTTCCAGTAGCCGGTTAAACCCAGTGTACCATTTCTTACTAAATTTTTTACAGGCCTGCCGGCTGCATCAAAGATGGTGATATTGGCAATATAGCCCGGTTCATCTATTTTATATTGTATGGTTGCAATATCATCACGGCCATCATTATCCGGGCTAAAAACTTTTGGTGTTACTTCAATTGTTGCATTGATAGCCTGCGCTAATTTATATTGGGAGTTTTTATAAGTAGGAGTTCCATATCCCGCAGTTGAGGCGGCACTATGCCAGTTGTTTTCATCCTGGCTGGTAGCATCCGGGTCTATTCTTTCCAATGAAACACCTTCTGCATTATCAATCAATTTAAAATGCCAGTCATCTTTATATTTTACCTCATCAACAACATTTCCCTGGAAATTTAAAATCACAACATCACCTTCATCATCAGAATATGAAGGCAAAGTGGAAAGTACTAAAACCTTATCTGGATTCTGAACTAAATAATTTAAGGCAAGGTTATCTGCATCTTCAGTGACTACAAAATAATCACCAGGAAAAATATAACTCGGCGAAGCAGATAATAATTTTTGAGAACTGATAACACCACTGCTGTTCCGGTTAGCGATATAAATTTTTGATGCATCAAAAATTTTATTGCTGCGGTTATAGACTTCTACAAAATCATAAGCATTGCTACGGGGATTAAACAGGATTTCATTAATGATAAGTTCGCCTGCCGCTACATCAACCGGTAACCCAAACTTTGCTTTATTACTGTTTCCGATCGTATTGTTTTTGCAATCGGTAATATTGGATGCAGTAACAGTATAAATGGTATTTGCAGCGATCAGAGAAGTTGTTTTTAACTGTACTGTATTAAACAACGGAGCTAATGTGGTTGCTGATAGTAAAGACAATCCGCCATCAACTGAGTAATTGGCAAGGATTGCTCCTTTCAAACTATCAACGGGCTCATCAAAAACCAAAATGATCGTTGTGTTATCTGTTGTGTATGCTCTTTTTAGTTTAGGCGCTTCAGTATCATTATTTGTTCCATCAATCGAATTCTTTTTTCCCGGTGTGCCACCTTTTACATCTACACTTGCTTTCCAATTATTTATTTCCGTGCAAGGATTCTTTGTATCCATCATTTCCAATGTCCATCCTCCATCAGCTTTCACTACATTCTGATACCATGCGGAAGTATAAGAAACAGCATGAATCGTTCTTCCATTAGCAGATCGGAGAAATAACTGGTCGCCATCATTATCTAGTGATGGAAAATTGGTAACTGAAATAGTAGTTCCTAATACAGACATAGCAGCAACTGCGCTGCCTGTGCATACTACTACAAAACTATCCGGTTGTAATGTGAAATTGGGCATAGGTCCGCTTTGCCCGGTAGCATCGCCAATCCGCCAGCCCTGAAGATTAATTGGAGCGGCGGTTGTGTTTTTCAATTCGATCCATTCATTATTGGGTAAGGTTACTTGCGGCGTTTGATCGGCCATTATTTCATCAATAACTACATCGTAGCGGTTTTGGGCAATGGTTAATGATGAAAACAAAACAGATGTAAGTATGAAAAACAGAAATTTCACATTTCAATATAATCAATCAGCTACAAATGATAACGTTTGCGTAAAAAAATCAGGATTATATTTTGAACATTAACTTCCGCCCTATACTTTTGCCTCACGAAATGAATATGACGAAACATACAAAATGCACAAAGAAACGTTCCTAAGGGAGGTTTGCAGCATTATGTATGTAACTATATAAAAGCTTGACAGGCCTTCCAGAGTTGGAAGGCCTTTTAATTTTAAACACAAAACAAAAGATCAAATGAAAGTTGCAGTAGTTGGCGCCACAGGATTAGTTGGTAGCAAAATGTTACAGGTTCTTGCCGAAAGAAATTTTCCAGTCACGGAATTAATTCCGGTTGCATCAGAAAGAAGCGTAGGTAAAGAAGTGGAATTTAAAGGAAAGAAATATAAAGTGGTAAGTATGACTGACGGCATTGCAGCCAAACCAGCTGTTGCAATTTTTTCTGCAGGCGGTGGTACTTCATTAGAATGGGCGCCAAAGTTTGCCGAAGCTGGTATTACTGTTATTGATAATTCAAGTGCCTGGAGAATGGATCCTACAAAACCATTGATTGTTCCAGAGATCAATGCTGATATTCTTACAAAGAATGACAAGATCATTGCGAACCCAAATTGTTCAACAATACAAATGGTGGTAGCATTAAATCCGCTCCATAAAAAATATAAAGCAAAAAGAATTGTTGTTTCTACTTACCAGAGTGTAACAGGTACTGGCGTAAAAGCAGTAACACAATTAATGAATGAAAGAAACGGTGTAGCAGGTGAAAGAGCATATAAATACCCGATCGATTTGAATGTGATACCGCAGATCGATGTGTTCCTTGAGAACGGTTATACAAAAGAAGAAATGAAAATGGTAAAAGAAACTTGCAAGATCATGCGTGATGATTCTATCCGTGTTACTGCAACTACAGTTCGTATACCGGTTATAGGTGGACATAGCGAAAGTGTGAATGTGGAATTTGAAAATGAGTTTGATTTGAATGAGCTAAGAACTGATTTGGTAAATGCTCCGGGAATAATAGTAGTGGATGATATAGCGAACCATGAATATCCCATGCCAATGGATGCACATGAGAGAGATGAAGTGTTTGTTGGAAGATTGAGAAGAGATGAAACTCAGCCAAACACATTAAATATGTGGGTAGTTTCAGATAATCTTCGTAAAGGCGCTGCTACAAATGCGGTACAGATAGCAGAATATCTTCTTGCGAAAAATTTATTGGGCTGATTAAAGCTGCTTTCTGTTTTAGTTCTGCTAAATAAATTTTGAAGCAATCTCTCGAATCAAAGTATCTAAGTTGTTTATTAACTTTAATTATGCACCAACTCGGATACTTTTATATTTTAACAAATACACACAATACTGTGCTGTATTGTGGTGCAACTGATGATTTGTATAAAAGAGTTTTTGAACATAAAAACGGGATGTATACAAAAAGCTTTACATCAAGATATAATATTAGTAAGCTTGTTTATTTTGAGGTGTTTTCTTTGCCCAACGATGCTTTTGCAAGAGAAAAACAAATGAAAGCTGGTTCAAGAAAAAAGAAAGTTGACCTAATAGAAAAAATGAATCCAGAATGGAAAGACTTGACAGAACTGCTGGCTGGTCATAAAGGAGAAGAGCTGATCAGAATTAAAAAGCATTTTAAATAGAGGAGTTTGCTTCGTCCCACCGGAAGAGTGATTTAAAGTTAAACAGTTTCAGGGCGGGACTCGCAAGCTAACCCAAAGATTCATTTATAAAATTGAGCAGCGGTTGCAGGGTTTCAAAAGCAGCCGCTGTTTTTTTTACTAAAGTGTTTGAAGTAAGATCCTTGTCACTGAAACTCACAAAGGCAATATAACTTTTCAGTTTCAGATATTCCGCAGCAGGATTATCGGCTTCATATCCTTTCGGTACACGGCTTAACGTATACTCTGGGCTTTTTGTAAGATCGCCGTATAATGCTTTAAATTTTTTTGATTGAATGATCTTTTTAAAATCTTTAAAATTATAATCGATCTCCTGTCTTACTTTTTTTAGTTCATCAGGCATAGGTTGATAAATACCTCCCCCAACAAAACATTGTCCCGGCTCGAGATGAAAATAATAGCCTGCGGTTGAAAAAGCTTTTTTACCCCCCTTATTAATGCTGGCGCCGAAATTAGTTTTATATGGTGATTTGTCTTTGCTGAAACGAACATCACGATTGATGCGGAACATACAATCCTTTGCTTTCAGGACAGAAATGGTTTTATCTTTTTTACTATGTGCGTCGATCACCTGTTGTACAAAATTTGCAAAATCTGCTTTTGCTTCTTCATAACGTTTGCGATTAATATCAAACCAGGGTTTATTGTTATTTTTCTTCAGGTCTTTTAAAAACTTTAGTGTTGATGATTGTATCATGAACAATTAATTTATCATGTTTAGAAACTCTTTTTCTGAAATAATTTTTACTGTATTTAATTTTTTTGCTTTATCCAGTTTACTTCCGGCATCTTCACCAACAACGAGATAGTTAAGCTTAGCGCTGACACCTCCCAATATCTGTCCGCCGTTTTTTTCTACCATTGCTTCAGCATCACTTCTTTTTAGTGTTGGTAATGTGCCGGTAAATAAGAAAGATTGACCTGCAAGATTACCGCCTGTTGTAAAATCTTTCTTTTCACTTTTTAGCTGCAAACCAATTTTTTCCAACTCTTCAAGTAAATGAATGTTTTCTTTGTTGCTGAAAAATTCATAAATACTGCCGCCAACTTTGGGCCCGACATCTTCTAGATTTTTCAAATCTTCCAGTGAGAATTTTTTAAAATCTGTTAAATGATTAACGGCTCTTGCTAATGTCTTTGCAGTCGTTTCGCCAACAAAACGTATACCCAGTGCAAAAACCAAACGGTGTAATGGTTGTTGTTTAGAAGACTCGATTGCTTCTTTAAGTTTAGTAATTGATTTTTCACCGAAGCCTTCGAGTTCACCGATCTTTTTAAAATCGAGTTTATAAATACCGGGTATATCTTTCAATAAACCCATTTCATAAAACTTCCGCACATTGGCTTCGCCAAAACCACGGATATCCATAGCATCTTTACTTACAAAATGAATGATACGTTCTGCCACCTGTGCAGGGCAATCAATATTTACGCAACGCCATACCGCTTCCGCTTCTTCTTTAAATAATTTGCTGTTACATACAGGGCATGTTTTCGGAAACTGAATTTTCTTTTCTTTGCCCGTTCTTAACTCAGCCATTGATTTAACAATGTAAGGAATTACATCACCTGCTCTTTCCACTAAAACGGTGTCACCAATCATCAAGTCTTTTTCTTTGATCACATCTTCATTGAATAAAGAAATAGATGTAACAGTAACACCGCCAATCGGCGTAGGTTCTATTTTGGCAACAGGAGTAATAGAACCTGTTCTTCCTACCTGGAATTCTACATTCAGCAGTTTGCTTGTTCCCTGCCTCGCTTTGAATTTACATGCAATAGCCCAACGGGGGTGATGAGAGGTCATTCCCATTTTATCCTGCAACTCAAGATCATTTACTTTAATTACCATCCCATCAATTTCATAAGGGAGTTCGTCACGTTTTATCTCATACTCATTACAGTATTTTATTACACCTTCAATTCCTTTGAAAACTTTCTTTTCTTTTTGTGGGCTTCGAAAACCTAAATTCCATAACAGATCGATCGATGAAGCATGATGCGTTAACTCAACAGGGATTTTTTTTCCTTTTGATAATGTATAATAACTAATGTGATAAACAAATGCTTCAAGATTTCTTCTGCCCGCTTCTGCAGAATCTTTTATTCTTAGCGTACCACTTGCGGCATTACGTGGGTTTGCAAGCGGTGCATATCCCTGCTCAACCAGCTGCTCGTTATATTTTTTAAAATTGGTTTTATTGATCAGCACTTCACCTCTTATTTCCACTTGCTGTAACCCGTACGCAGAAAAATTCGCCGATAACGGAATAGATTTTATTTGTTTGACATTGGTTGTTACTTCATCGCCCCGCACACCATCACCTCGTGTGGCACCACGAACTAGAAGATCATTTTCATAAATGAGAGAAATACTACCACCATCAAATTTTGGCTCGACACAATATTCAATCACATTTTTTCCTGTTAGCTCTTTTGCCTTTCTGTCAAAATCAATTAAATCATCGCTGTTATAAGAATTATTTAATGAAAGCATAGGTACAAGATGTTGTACCGTTGGAAAATCTTTTGTCAATCCTTTTGCTACTCTTTGTGTGGGTGAATTTTTGGTAATGAGTTTGGGATTTTCCGACTCAATTTTTTCCAATGCTTTGTATAGTTGGTCGTATTCGAAATCGGATACCAGCGGGTCGTTCAATATATAATACCTGTGTTCATGAAAACGAAGCACATAGCGCAGTGTTTCCAGTTCTTTTACTGCAATCGGTTTTTTTTTGTCTGCGTCGAGCAATTGTTTGGTTTGCTTTTGCAGGGAACGGGTTTCTTCGGCTGAATACATGACTAAACGTGTTGAAGGATAAAATTAAAAACTCTGGTTTGTTTTGAGCAGAAAAAAATGACCGGGGGCTATCTGGCAGGTATTTTAAAATTATTATGGAAAGAATAAATCAGATCGATCCGCCTTCAATCAATCTTGGCGGTAATAATACTTCTTGTATAAAAGTTTTCCCACCCAGGTAATCCAGCATTCTTTTAAAGGTCAGTTTTCCTAATTGGTATCCGCTGGTTTCGATATAAGTTATTTCAGGTTCAAAAAGTGAAGGAATAAAACTGTCATTACTGATGGATATCACAGCAATATCTTCCGGAATTCTTAATTTAAGTTTTTGAATACTTTTCATTACACCGGTAAGCACTTCGTCGCTCATGCAAAAAATAACCTCAGGTTTATTTTTTGATTTTAAAAAAGCAGTTGTCTGTTCCTGCGTCGCAGGGGCCGAAGTAGCATGAGAGATAAAGAAATTTTTTGCTTGTATCTTATTTTCAAGAATTTGAATAAAAGTTTTTTCACGATTGCGGGTGATAGATAATTCAGGATTGCCAAAAATAGCCAGCACTTTTTTATACCCGCTTTTAATAATGCGTTCAGCAGCTATTGTGGCAGCTTCTTCATCGTTGATCCTTACTTTATCACAAGCTTCATATTCAGGTACACGATCAAAAAAGATAACAGGAGTATTATCTTCTCTTAATCTTATAAATGACCTTATGTCTTTCGTAAGTGGTGAAATTGAAATGAAAACAGCAGCTACCCGATTCATCCTGCATACTTTAAGATTTTCCAATTCAATTTCAGGATTATCATCTGATTGAAGTATCAACAAAGAATAACCATTTCTTTTTGCTTCTTCTTCAGCAGCTGTAATAAAAGAATGATAGAAATAATTTGAGATAAAAGGAACGATTACGCCAATCAGGTGACTTTTTTTAGTTCGTAAACTGATTGCATAAGCATTGGGCTCATATTCCAGCATTCTGGCTGTTTCTGTTACTTTCTTTTTGGTTTCCTCTGAAATATCAGGATGATTTTTCAAGGCTCTCGATACGGTAGAAATACTGATATTTAAAGCCTTAGCGATGTTTTTAAGTGTTGCTCCGGTTGACATATGGCATTAATCTTAATCAAATTTATTAACAGAAATCCTTTCCGCAAACTTTTTCGCAAACGATTGCGAGAACTATAATGAATATTATTAGTCAAACTACATTAAAGATTATAGCTTTAAAGTATGTTAATGCTGTAAAGTTCACAGCTTTTTAACAATTCTATCATTTTTAATGCTAATGCTTATGTCTTTAAAAAAACTACTACAAATTGTAGTTCTTCCCTGCATGCTGCTAATAACTATCCAAACCTATGCACAGGAAAGAACTGTTACCGGAAAGGTAACCGACGCTAAAGACGGATCGCCAGTAGCCGGCGCTTCCGTGGTTCCTAAAGGAACAAGTAAAGGCACATCAACCGGTGCCGATGGTACTTACACAATCACGGTTGCAGCTAATGTAAATACACTTGTTGTTTCCTCAGTTGGTTTTGGTCGTATGGAAGTTGATATTTCCGGCGGTAAAACAACCGGTAATGCAAGTATGGCTTCTGCGGCAGATAACTTAGGTGAGATTGTTGTTAGTACTGGTTATGGCTCTTTACGAAAAAAAGATCTTACTGGTTCTATCGCAACAGTAAGAGCAAAAGATTTTAATAAAGGTGTAAACACTGCACCTGATCAACTTATTCAAGGTAAAGTAGCCGGGTTACAAATAACCAATAACAACGGTGCACCGGGTGCAGCATCAACTATCCGCATCCGCGGTACAAGTTCTGTGCGTTCCGGGAACAATCCATTGATCGTTGTTGATGGAGTTCCGCTTGAAGGCGGTTCTGCACGTCCTGGTTTAGGTCTTCCTGGATTGGGATCAACTCCTGGAAATAACCCATTAAACTTCATCAACCCAAATGACATTGAAAGCATGGATGTATTAAAAGATGCTTCTTCCGCGGCTATTTACGGGTCACGTGGTTCTAATGGCGTTATTCTTATCACAACCAAAAAAGGTAAGGCAGGTCCAACAGTAGTTGACGTGGGCTATTCGATAGGAACCGCAAATATGGCCCATCACATTGATGTCCTTGATGGCAATGAGTACCGTGCAGCATTGTCAAAATATGCTTTGACAGGCGGTGATTATGGTGGAAATGTGGATGCAATGGATGAAATTACAAGAACAGGGTTAACACAGAATTTCAATCTTGCATTGAGTGGCGGCGGTGAAAATGCCCGTCAACGGTTCTCTACAAGTTTCCTGAATGAGAAAGGTATAATCAACGAGTCAATGTTAAAAAAATATACATTTGGATATACTGGTAATTTTAAATTTCTCGAAAACAAGAAACTTGGGTTAGATGTAAACTTTAACGTAACCCATCTTGATGAAGAGGTTGTGCCGATAACAAACGACGCAGGTTTCCAGGGCAGTTTGATCGGTCAAGCGTTGCAGTGGAACCCAACACATCCGTTTAAAAAGACTGATGGTACATACTGGATAGAACCTCAGTTTGGTGCCTCATCAGTTAATCCTTTATGGATGCTTGAAATGTATGATGACAATGTTGATCAAACTCAAATATGGGGTTACATAGCTCCTTACTACAAGATCACTAACGATCTTGAATATAAATTCCAATATGGCCGCAACCAAGGTGTGGGTGAACGTACAACGATGGTAGGCCGCGAATTACTTAATATAACTGATATTAAGAATAGAGGTTGGGGTGGTGTTTCTAATGCAAAATTGCTTACTGAGCAATTTACGCACACGTTAAGCTACAATAAGCAAATCAATCAAAACTTTAACCTTGCGGCAGTCGTAGGTTATGAATACCTCAATTTTGAATACACAGCATCAGGAATGTCTGCACAGGATTTTGCTGACATAGGAATTCCGTATTATAATATGCTTGGTTATTCCACAAGCTCATCACGTAGCCTTTTTCATTACGAAAATCCGACAAATGAGTTACAGTCAATGTTTGCAAGAGTTAACCTGAATTGGAAAGGTAAATACCTTTTCACCGGAACAGTAAGACGTGATGGCTCAACCAAATTTGGCGAGAACAACAAGTATGCGACATTCCCTTCTGTGGCAGCTGCATGGAATGTAAGTAACGAAGGCTTCATGCAAAATGTAACCTTTATACAAAACCTGAAAATAAGAGCTGGTTGGGGTCAAACAGGTAACCAGGAGTTCCCATCAGGAGCTTCACAAACCAGGTTTGTACCAAGTGGTCCTGGCTCACTTACACAATTGAATGTTGAGAATAAAGATCTGAAATGGGAAACTTCAACCACATTTAATGCTGGTGTTGATTTTCAGCTAATGAAAGGCAGGATCAATGTAACTGCTGATTATTTTAATAAAGAAACAGATGATGTATTGTTTGAGCTTGACTTCCCTCAGCCGGGTGCTGCGTCTGCCAAACAGTGGCAAAACCTTCCTGCTGTAATTACGAACCAGGGTGTTGAGCTGACAATTAATGCAAATCTTGTTAAGAAAAAAGATTTCACATGGGATCTTGGCGTGAATGCAACCTGGCTCGAAAACATGTTGGACGGTTTGAATGGTACCTATAATACTGGTGCATTGAGTGGACAAGGTAGTTCCGGTGCTTATGTTCAGAAATTAGCTTCAGGCTATCCGCTGAATGTATTTTACCTGAGAGAATTCCTGGGAATAGATAAAAATACTGGCCAGGCTATTTATAAAGAAGATGGTGATGTTTCCTATTATGGCGAAGATCCTAACCCGAACGTTCTGTTGGGTGCAAGTACAGAGTTAAATTATAAAAAATTTACTCTCACAATGAACTTTAACGGAGCATTTGGCCATTTTATTTATAATGAAACTGCGATGAACGTTTTGCCAATAACAAACCTCGGAACAAGAAATGTTGCCTCAGCTTATATCAACGGCGAAGTAAGAGAAGATCTATCTAACCCGATCACTTCTTCTACCCGCTTCCTTGAAAAGGCTAACTTTTTAAAATGCCAGAATGCAAGAATTGGGTATAATATTGGGAATATCTCGAAACACATTAAAAACGCTTACATAGCCATAACAGGTCAGAATTTATTTACACTTACTGACTACACAGGCTTCGATCCGGAGGTAAATGTCGATAAGAATATAGGCGGTGTTCCTTCTGTTGGAATTGAGTATATCCCATTCCCTAGTGCAAGAAGGTTCCAGTTAAGCATAAACTTCTCATTATAAAAAAAGCAAAAACTTGTTCTATATGAAATACAACAAAATAATTATAGTAACTACAGCTGTTGTTTTTCTCGCTGCTTGTACCAAGCTCGAAGAAAAATTTAACAGCGAAACCACACAAGGTGGTGGTAGTGGTGGTGGTGGTGGTAATGCTACAGCCCTTCTCGTGGGTGCTTACAGATCTTTAAATAACCCATTCCAGGATCAAAGCCGTTTTTGGGCAGCCCAGGAACATACATCTGATGAAGCCGTTGGACCAACAAGAGGTGGTGACTGGGATGATAATGGCGTTTGGCGTGTTTATCATAATCACAAATGGACGCCTGATCATGGTTACTTAACAGATACCTACCGTGAATTGTTACAGGCTCAGTTTGCTGCAACAACTGTACTCGATTACAATCCTACTGCTCAACAAGCCGGAGAAGCAAAATTTATCAGGGCATTAACCATGTGGTGTGTATTAGATGGTTGGGACCAGGTTCCTTTCCGTTCTACATCATTGGGTGATTTGACCAAAACATTACCTGAAACAAAAAAAGGTACTGAATGTGCTGACTATATCATTAGCGAATTAAATGCAGCTATTCCGGGTTTAGCCGCTGGTAACGGAATTGGAAGGGCTTCTAAGAATGCTGCAAAAGCTTTATTGATGAAGACTTACCTGAATAAAGGTGTTTATGCTAACCGTGCAGCACCAACTTTTGCTGCGGCAGATATGAACCAGGTAATTTCTTTGGCAGATCAGATATTAGCAGATTTCCCAGCTTATCCTGGCGGATTCCCAACTAACTTCTTTGACAACTTTACTCCGAATAACGATGTTATTGGAAAAGAGTTAGTGTACACGTTGAAAAACGATAATGCTACGGGTACGGGGGGCAATGGTGCTATGTTCCAATATCATTGCGGCACACACTATAACACGGATCCAAGTGGTTGGAATGGTTTTACTACACTCGGCGATTTTTATGATGCTTTTGATCCTAATGATAAAAGAAGAGGTGGCAAAACAGCAACTAACGATTTTGGTAATTATCCCGGTACTACTGGTTTGGGTCCTCAATTTACCAGTGTAACAGGTATGAGAGTAGGAATGTTATTGGGTCAGCAAGTAAATGCCGCTGGTGTTAACTTGCTTGACAGAAAAGGAAACCCGCTTTCTTTCACTAAAGCAGTAGCTTTAAAAGAATCAGGAAGCAACCTTGAAGTAACGGGTATCCGCGTAGTAAAATATGTTCAGGATAGAGTGCATCAATTCCCTGCTGATAATGATCTGGTGATTTTCCGTTTAGCAGATATCTTATTGATGAAAGCAGAAGCAATCCTTCGTGGTGGTACTGCAACAGCAGGCCCCGGTGGTTATGGTGCTACTGCAGCAGCAATCGTGAACAATATCCGCATACATCCTTCAAGAGGATTGACTGCATTAGCTACAGTTGATCTAAATGCAATTTATAAAGAAAGAGGCTTTGAACTTTATTGGGAAGGTTGGAGAAGAAATGATATGATCCGTTTTGGAACATTCCTGAATGCAAGACAGCTGAAAGGAGTTACTACTTCGGAAAGACTATTATTCCCCATTCCTAACCAGCAGTTATCGATTAATCCGAATCTCGTACAAAATCCAGGCTATTAGTTCTGCAAGCATATAGCATAAGAAAAAGGCCATTTTTAATAAATGGCCTTTTCTTTTTATGTCATACCCTTATCTTGCAAATCGTATTTATGCTTCGCACTATATTAAAATATTCGCTTGCATCATTTCTTACACTCTTGTTGTTCTTTCTTTTTTCCTGTAAGGAGAAAAAGAATGAAACTCTTTTTGAGTTAGTTGAAAACTCCGGGATCAGTTTTTTAAATAAGGTTGAAAACACAAAGCAATTCAACATTTTCAGTTACCGGAATTTTTATAATGGTGGTGGCGTAGCCATCGGCGATATTAATAATGATAGCTTGCCCGATGTACTGATGACATCAAATACGGGCGTAAATAAATTATTCCTGAACAAAGGCAATTTTAAATTTGAAGATATATCTGCAAAAGCCGGAATTGAACAATTAGGAAAATGGAATACAGGTGTAGTAATGGCTGATGTGAACAGCGATGGCTGGCTGGATATTTATATCTGTAATGCAGGATATAGTAAATGGAAGAACAAAGAAGGCAATGCTCTTTTTATTAATAATCACGACCTCACATTTACAGATAAAGCAAAAGAATACGGCCTTGATGAAAAGGGCTATACTACCCACGCTGCTTTTTTTGATTATGACCTTGATGGTGATCTGGACTGTTATATTCTCAACAACAGTTTTATTCCCGTCAATACCTTAAACTATTCCAATAAAAGAGAATTAAGGGCGGTAGACTGGCCAGTGGAAGATTTTGCAAAAGGCGGCGGCGATAAATTGCTGAAAAATGAAAATGGGAAATTTATTGATGTAAGCGCAGAAACAAATATTTACGGAAGCTTAATTGGTTTTGGATTGGGTGTAACGGTTGGCGATGTCAATGGCGATCATTATCCTGACTTGTACATTTCCAACGACTTTTTTGAAAGGGACTATTTATACATCAATCAACGTAACGGAACTTTTAAAGAAGAATTAGAGCAATGGATAGAACATACCAGCCTAGCTTCAATGGGCGCCGATCTTGCTGATGTAAATAATGATGGCTATCCGGATATTTTTACAACAGACATGTTGCCTGATGATGAATATCGCCTGAAAACAACTTCTTCATTTGATAATATTGATGTTTACCAGCTAAAACTAAAACAGGGGTTCTATCACCAGTTCCAGCAAAATGCTTTGCAGGTAAATAACAGGAATGGAAAGTTCATGGAAACAGCACACTTCAGCGGCGTATCTGCTACAGACTGGAGCTGGGGCGCATTGATCTTTGATGCAGATAATGACGGATTGAATGACTTGTATGTTTGTAATGGGATTTACAAAGATGTAATTGACCAGGACTTCATCGATTTTTTTGCAAATGATATCATTCAGAAAATGGTAACGACCGGTGAAAAAGAAGAAGTGCAAAAAATTATAGATAGTATGCCCTCTGTACCGGTGTTAAATAAAGCGTACAGGAATAATAGTAATCTGAAATTTTCTGATGAAGGCTTGAATTGGGGATTTGCACAACTATCTTTTTCAAATGGTGCTGCATATGGTGATCTGGATAATGATGGCGACCTTGATATGGTAGTGAACAACGTTAACATGCCATCGTTTGTATATAAAAACAACAGCCGGGAGATTTCATCTAATAACTATATCGGAATACAACTAAAGGGTAAAGGTGCTAATACCTATGCGATTGGCAGTCTTATAAAAATTTATTGTGGCAACGAGATCATAAGTCGCGAAGTGATACCCAGTCGTGGTTTTCAAAGTAGTACTGATTATAAAATTATCGCTGGTCTTGGAAACAAAATAGTAGACTCTTTATTGATCGAATGGCCCAACAAAACAGTTACTAAGATCCAGAAACCGGGGATCAATAAGACACACAATATTCAGCAAACGGGTAATGAATCATTCATCAATGATGAATTGTTAAATAAGCCACAACCAATTTTTGAGAATGCAATTACTGTTTTTGATAAGCATACTGAAGATGATTTTATCGATTTTTATGCTGAAAGAAATGTTCCGGTGATGCTTTCAAAAGAGGGGCCGAATGCAGCCACGGCGGATGTAAACAAAGATGGATTGATGGATATATTTATCGGTGGTGCAAAAGGTCAACCCGGACAGTTATACCTACAAACAAAGAATGGCTTTGTAAAAAAACAACAGGGCTCATTTATTAATGATAAGCCATATGAAGATGTGGCATTGAGTTTTTTTGATTGTGATAATGATGGTGATGAAGATTTATTTATCGGCGCCGGAGGTAACAACAAAACTCCCAGGCACCGTTACTTGCAACATAGATTATATCGCAACAATGGGAAAGGGGATTTTACAAATGACTCAACTGCATTCCCGGTTAATTTTTCAAACATTTCTGTAGCTATTCCTATGGATTATGATAGTGATGGTGACCTTGACTTGTTTGTCGGGGGCAGAAACATGTCATACAGTTACGGAATGGATCCTTACAGTTATATCTATGAAAACAATGGCAAAGGAAAGTTTACTGACGTAACAGAAAAACTGAACGCTAAGATTTTAAGAATAGGAATGGTGACTGATGCCGCATGGGCAGATGTAACAGGGGATAAAAAAAACGACCTGGTGATTACCGGCGAATGGATGGCTCCTTATGTGTTTACATACACGAATGGAAAATTCCAGGAAACGAAAACCAATTTGGCCCATCTTTCAGGTTGGTGGCAGTCAATAGCGATCGCTGATATGGATGGCGACGGGGACAACGATATGGTGTTGGGTAATTATGGAGATAATTTTTATTTGCGACCTGATTCCGCTAATCCTGTAAAACTCTGGGTAAATGATTTTGATGTAAATGGTATTCCCGATAAAGTTCTTTCAAGAACAAGTAAAGGAAAAGACATAACCGTTTTTTTGAAAAAAGATTTTACAGACGCAATGCCAGCGTTGAAAAAGGAAAATCTGAAGCATCATGATTTTGCCAGTAAAACAATTCAGACGCTTTTTAAGCCGGAGTTGCTCAACACAACGACTATAAAAACATTTAACTATAGTAAAAGTGTAGTGGCGTATAATGAAGGTAATGGCAATTACACCATTAAAGAATTGCCTTTACCGGCCCAGTTGTCAAGCATTAATGCGATTGTATGCAATGATATTAATAAGGATGGCAAAACAGATTTAATATTAGGTGGAAATATTACGGACTGTTTACCTCAGTTCGGAAGATTGGATGCAAACTACGGGCTGGTGCTTATCAATAAAGGGAAGGGAATATTTGAGGAAATGCCTTCTTCGCAAACCGGTATTTCTTTAAAAGGAATGGTGCGGGATATAAAAATAATTCCGGGAGACAATAGTAATTATTTATTGTTTTTAAGAAATGATGATTACCCGGCCATGTATAAATTTCGTTAAGAGATTAAAGGAAAGAATGAGAGAAAGAAATAATCTTATCCAAGGAATTTGTTTTATGTTTTCAGCGATAGCTGTATTTCTTTTTTCATGCACCAGTAAGAAAGAAGAGAAACCCGCTTTATTCGAAGTGCTGACGAATAAACAAACCGGTCTTGATTTTTCAAATAAGCTTACAGCTACCGCTGAATTTAACATGTTTAAGTACATGTATTTTTATAATGGTGCCGGTGTGGGTGCAGGTGATTTTAATAATGACGGATTGATCGACCTGTTTTTTTCTGCTAACCAGGGCGACAATAAGTTATATCTCAACAAAGGCAACCTGAAATTTGAAGATGTAACAACTGCTGCTAAAATTCCGCAGGATGGCGGATGGAGTACAGGCGTATCCGTAGTTGATATCAACAATGATGGTATGTTAGATATTTATATTTGCCGGGTTGGTAAATATGAAACTCTTCAAAGCAAAAATCAGTTTTTGATTTGTAAAGGCATTGATAAAAATGGAGTGCCCTACTATACTGATGAAGCTACGCAGTTGGGGCTTGCTTTTTCAGGGTTCAGCACACAAACTGCTTTTTTTGATTATGATCTTGATGGTGATCTTGATATGTACCTGATGAACCACTCGCTGCGGTTCAATGGTACATTTAATGAACGCAAAACTTTCTTCAATACGTTTGATACATTGTCGGGGGATTATTTATACCGGAATGATAATGGAAAATTTACCGATGCAACTAAGACCTCAGGTGTGCTGGGCTATATCATCGGTTATGGATTAGGTATTGCGGTATCTGATATCAACCTCGATGGGTGGCCTGATATCTATATTGGAAATGATTTTCATGAAAATGATTATCTCTATATCAATCAAAGAAATGGTTCATTTAAAGAAATATTACAGGATGTAACTACACATACGAGCCAGTTTAGTATGGGAGTGGATGTAGCGGATATTACGAACGATGCGCTTCCTGAAATCATTTCGATGGATATGTTGCCGGAAGATCCGTATATATTAAAACGTTCATTAGGAGAGGATGAGTATAATCTTTTTCATTTTAAAATAAAATACGGCTATCACCCGCAGTTTGCAAGAAACACCTTGCAGCTAAACCGTGGTAACACGCAGTTCAGTGAGATTGGAATGTACAGCGGTGTGCATGCCACTGACTGGAGCTGGGCTTCTTTGTTCCTGGATTTTAACAATGACGGCTGGAAAGATCTATTTGTAAGTAATGGCATTCCTAAACGGTTGAATGATATTGACTATATCAATTATGCAAGTAATGAAGAAGTGCAGGCAAAGATCAGGGCTAACAAATTGGAGGAAAAGGATCTGGCATTGGTGGAGAAGTTTCCAGAGATAAAACTGAAGAATAAGGTTTACCTGAATAAACACCAGGCATCTTTTGATGATATGGCTCCTCAGATAAAAAATGATGAGCAAACTTTTTCCAATGGCGCCGCCTATGCTGATCTTGATAATGATGGTGACCTGGATATTGTAGTAAACAATATCAACGATCCTGCACTTATCTATAAAAATCTTTCTAATGACGGTGCTGCAAAAAAAACATTTATAGAATTGAAACTGAAAGGAGATGTAAAAAATACAAATGCTACAGGAGCTAAAGCAATTGTATTTGCAGGGAATGAAATAAGAACATATGAAAAATTTCCTGTAAGAGGGTTCCAGGGTTCTATGGAAATACCCGTACATATCGGGCTTGCTGATACAAAAGTTGATTCCCTATTGTTGATCTGGCCAGATAATAGTTTTGAAAAAATCGAATACATAAAGGATACAATAAATAATTATACTTACCGTAAAGGCCTCCCGAAATTTGATTATTCAGTTTTACTGAAACCTGCAACAAATTATTCAAACCCTGTTACAGACATTACAAATAGTACGGGTCTTAATTATTTGCATAAAGAAAATCCATTCAATGAATTTGACAGGGAGCCGCTGATCCCTTTTATGTCTTCAAGAGAAGGACCTGCACTTGCAACCGGCGATTTAAATGGAGATGGGCTGGATGATGTTTTTATTGGCTCTGTAAAATTTACTAAACCAGCAATTTTCCTCCAGCAGCCTGATGGACGTTTTATTAAATCTGATCAACCGGCACTGGACGCAGATAGTACTTATGAAGAAGTAGATGCATGTTTTGTAGACGTAAATAATGACAAGCACATCGATTTAATTCTTGCGAGCGGCGGTAATGAATATTATGGCAACAGTGAATTCCTGAAATCAAGAGTATTCCTGAATGATGGCAAAGGAAATCTTACAAAACTGGCGGGTGCATTTGGTGATATCATGATGACAGCATCATCTGCTATTCCTTATGATTTTACCGGCGATGGATTTGTTGATTTGTTTGTTGGAGGTCGTGCCGTTCCATGGGAGTATGGAAAGGTTCCGAAATCCTATTTGTTAAAAAACGATGGTACCGGTAAATTCAAAGATGTAACAGCTTCTTACAACAAGGAAATTTCTACTATTGGCTTTGTAAAAGATGCTGACTGGGCAGATATAGATAAAGATGGTGATAATGATTTGATCATATCACTGGAATGGGGAAGTATTGTTGCATTTAAAAATGAAAAGACAAAATTTGAAAAGATCGATCTTACTGATAAAAAAGGCTGGTGGAATTTTACTTTGCCTGTTGATGTAGATGGAGATGGCGATCTTGATCTGGTAGCCGGAAATGTTGGTTTAAATAATCGCTTAAAAGCCACGGCTGAACACCCTGTAAGAATGTATTATTATGATTTTGATGACAACGGCAAAAAAGAACAGATCATCACTTATTATTTAGGTAACAAAGAAATCCCATTTTCAAATAAGGATGAACTGCAGAAACAAATGCCACTGATGAAGAAAAAATATTTGTATGCAGAGGATTTTGCCAAAGCAACATTGCAGGAAATGTTTGGAAATGATAAGCTGAAGAAAGCGGATGTGCTGACGGCGGATTATTTTGAAAATGTAGTAATGATCAATGAAGGCAACTGGAAATTTACAATCAAACCATTACCGTGGCTTGCACAATTAGCTCCTTACCGGGATGCAATAGTAGTGGATGCAAATAATGATAACCGTCCCGATATTCTACTCGCCGGAAATTTTGACCACAACAATATCCAGATGGGTAAATACAATTCAGATATTGGCACAATACTTATTAATAAAGGCGATGGCAACTTCACTTGCGAAAACCTGAATGGCCTTATCTCCAGAGGTGAAGTAAGACATATCCGTAAACTCAATGCAGGGGGTAAAGAAATATTTATTCTTGCAAGAAACAATGACAGTACAAGAGTGATCAGGTTTCAATGATCAATCATAATAATAAAATAACTCACCATAAGAAGGCGTGCCAACCACTTTCTCTTTTCTATACAGTGGTTTATTATTAGTTGTATAACGATATTCATATGTATAACTATCACTATTTCGCACTGTTTTACTTGTGGGGTTATTGGCAAACTTGTAATCATCATAAAATGCGGGAGCCAGGAAATGAGTACCTCGTTCAACGGGAATTGAATTTGTTTTACTGTCAAATGTAAACTTCACCGTATCTATTGATGGAGTAGTTGGCCATACTAGACGAAGCATAGATAAATTTCCTGTAACATCAAAGCTATAATATAGTTCCCTGAGCAAAGAATAAGGGTTATTATCATGGCTTCTGTAGTCAGTACGTTGTGAAAGTTGCCCACCAGTATAAAAATAAAGAGAACTATCTCTTACCATTAACGAACCTGCTGATAAACCTGGTGTACCGGTATAAACAGATTTTGAAGCTTTACCGGTAAAATCATAGGTGAATGAAACCACAGCTTTATACTTTATTACTGTTGTATCGGTGGTTATAAATACTACACTATCTAATCTTGATGAAGTACTGCGATAAAAAGTCTCAGTATTTTTAATGGTGGAACTGATTCCATTGGTTTTATCAAAATAAATAATCTTTGCTAATTGACCGACTGAATTATATTCATAGAGATTTATTTTCTCGGAGCTGTTATCCGGACTTCTTAGAATAGTTTTTTGTAAAAAATTGAAGTTTGTTCCCTGGCTTTCTTCCTCAACAGGTTTGTTTTCCTTTTTGCAGGATAAAACTCCGACGATCAGGCAAACTGCAAAAAGATATTTTCCGGATAAGTTCATATTTAATGTATTGATCAGGATATTAAATTTACAACTAACCTGGTATAGTTAAAATACCGGGTAACACAATATAGTCACCCATCTAGTAGTATCTCTTTCTTTTATTCTGTCGGTGATGATGAGTTGATAAGGAATAGCAGGAGATGTCCAGCTGTATTCCTTCATCGCATTTTCATATTCTATAAAACCTTTTCTGATGGTTGCATGTCCGCCTGTAACAGGTGCTTCAAGAAGATTGCCTCCTTTTAAAACCATTTTACTTGCAAACTCGTTGTTGTCCGGCAGTTTTATATCTGTTGCAATTGCAGTCATCGCTTCGAAATGAAGACTATCCACTTCCCTTATATGCAGCATAGGGTAGCTCATCTCTTTTGCATTATTCTTTTTTATATAACGCCTGAGTTTTTGTATCATTTCTTCTGTTTGGAATTCATCGGGATAATGATCAAATGTTTTGCGGGTAGATACCAGTACAGAATCTGTGACCTTCATCTCTTTTATTTCAAAACCGTAAATGTTTCTCTGATCAGAAAGAAATTTAGCAAGGCTTTGCAATAATTTATCAAGATCCTTTTTTATAACGGAAGCTCTGTTATAGCCCGAAATCCTTTTTAAAGGATCATTGCCTGATTCAATATCACATGACCAGCTAAGTTTAATAGAATCTGAAGCCATCGGGAGGATCATTAGCTGGCTTGCAACAGGCTCGCCTTTTCCGGAAATTTCAAGCTCAAAACCGTTCAACATTTTTTGAGTAAGCTTAAAACTGGTTTTGTCAAGCTGAAAAACTTTTTCATTTGGCCACCATTTGGCCCAATTAGCCTCATCCATCAGTATACGGTGAGACGCAAGCTCATTGGCCAGCACCACAGTAGCTGAAGAAACCTTGATTTTAGAAGGAATAAAAATGAAAACTCCTGCAATAGCCAAAGCTGCAATCGTTAGCAGGATGATGATAACTTTTTTCATATATAGTTTTAGTCAAATGGGGTTAAATTCATGTTTCTAAAATAACAACGATGATACGCTTGCTGTTCATTTCAGGGTTTGCAATGTTAGCTAATATTTCGATTGCGCAGGATGCCTGGAAAATTAAAGCTGATAAAATTGATTTAAATAATTACTATGGTATCACGGTGGCCAACGGTATGATCGGAATAGTTTCTTCTCCAGAGCCATTTAAGGTAAAAGACGTGGTGCTGGCCGGGGCCTACGACTTATATGGCCGGGGCAGGGTAAGCAATTTTCTCAAAAGTTTTAACCTGCTGAACATGTACCTGGAGATCGATAATAAAAGAATTGATGCAAGATCAGCAGCCGGAATGCAGCAGGAACTGGATATGCGCAATGCCTCTTTTACTACTTCGTTTGATTATGGCGATAAAGCTACCGTTTCATATACCTACTATTCCCTCCGCCATTTGCCCTACACTGTTCTGATGGATGTAAGTATTACTGCAAAAAAAGATATTAATATTACTGGGGCAAGTGTAATGGAAGCTCCGGATGCAATGAAAGATGTTCAGAATTATTATAATGAAATTGACAGGCCACATGTGGTCATCAGCCTGCTTACTTCTACAGCCAAAAGTCCAACAGGTAAATTACAGATGTGTGCAAGCAATACATTTTTATTCAGCGAAAATCATGGCAATGAACCAAGAGTGATCCATGAAATGTGGGATAATAATATGCACCTGATGAAGTTCAGCCGAAAAATTAAAGCAGGCGAAACATATCGTTTTTCTATTGCAGGCTCTTCTATTACGTCCGCACACCATGACGATCCGTTGAATGAAGCTGAACGTGCCACCATTTTTGCAAAACTGGAAGGAAGAGAACGACTATTGAATTTTCATACTAAAGCATGGGATGAATTATGGAAAAGTGATATCGTTATAGAAGGAGATGCACAATCACAGCAGGATGTACATAGCATGCTTTATCATTTGTACTCTTTCTCAAGAGAAGGAACAGCCTTATCACCTTCACCAATGGGATTAAGCGGATTGGGATATAACGGCCATGTCTTCTGGGATACTGATCTATGGATGTTTCCGGCAGTACTCGTATTACATCCTGAAATTGCAAAAAGCATGGTGGAATATCGCTATCAAAGATTGGAAGCAGCAAAACGAAATGCTTTTAGTAAAGGATACAAAGGAGCTATGTATCCATGGGAGAGTGCAGAAACAGGAGTGGAGGAAACACCGGTATGGGCATTGAGTGGTCCGTTTGAACATCATATTACTGCTTGTGTTGGTATTGCTGCATGGAATTACTATTGTGTAACACAGGATAAAAACTGGTTACGTGAAAAAGGTTATCCTATTCTTTCTGCTACTGCCGATTTTTGGGCAAGCCGGGTGGAAAGAAATGGTGCTGGTAAATATGATATTAAAAATGTGGTAGCAGCTGATGAATGGGCCGAGAATGTTGACAACAATGCATTCACCAATGCGGCAGCTATTTCCAATTTAAAATTTGCAACAGAAGCAGCAAAGATTTTAGGAATATCTCCAAACGCAGACTGGATGCATGTAGCGGAAAATATTCCTGTACTAAAACTGGACAATGGAGTTACAAAAGAACATGCAACTTATAATGGAGAAGGAATAAAACAGGCCGATGTAAATCTTTTATCCTATCCCTTAAAATATATTACGGATCTGGCGCAGGTAAAAAAGGATCTGCAATACTATGAAACAAGGGTACCGAATGAAGGAACCCCGGCAATGACACAGGCTATCTTTTCATTACTTTATGCAAGGATAGGCGACCCTGAAAAAGCCTGGCATTGGTTTAAAGATGCCTATTTATCCAATCTAAATCCGCCATTCAGGGTAATAGCTGAGACAAAAGGGGGAACTAATCCCTATTTTGCTACCGGGGCTGGCGGAATTGTTCAATCTTTGCTGATGGGGTTTGGTGGACTGGATATTACACCGAATGGTATTGTGCAATTAAAGTCTGTTTTACCTGCAAATTGGAAAAGCCTGACCATAACAGGTGTGGGGCCAGAAAGGAAAACATACAAGGTTTCAAAGTAAGCTTCTTGTATAAATTATTTCCAATAAAACCTGACTGAAACGACCATGAAAACATTTCATACTTAATGAAGGGGTATTTCCATAAAAAATATATCAATGTATTGCTGGCGGTATTTGGAAGTTTGATCTTACAAACTATCAATGCACAAATATGCACACCCGATATATTTTTTAAACACTACGATGGTAATGCTGCTGTTTATACAAGCAAAGTTATCACTACAACCCAGGGAGATATTCTTTCAGTTGGCGGAGTACTTAAAATAAACGGAGAATTCGTAGATGCTACTGATGGCTGGTTAACCAAACTTTCACCGAGAGGTACGGTGCTTTGGTCAAAAAGATATTTTGTACCGGGATTTAATTCAGGCAGTTTTATATCAGTTGAAAATGCAACTGACAGTTCATACCTCGTAACTGCCCGTTTCGGAAAATATAAGAAGAGATTCGACGGCACGTTGGAAGAACTGGATGCTGCTTCGTTTTTAATTCATATCGATAAGTTTGGAAATGTGTTATGGGTAAAAAGAATGAACAACTATGTAAATGATTCGATCCTTTCTTCTATTACACGATTACAGGATAACTCATTTATAATTGCAGGGTCCATTATCAAAAGTTCAATCCCAAAACTGTTGTTATTAAATTTTAATCTTAATGGAACTGTCTGGTGGGATAAGATACTATATGTTGATAGTGCACAACTCGGCACTCCGCTCGTAAAACAATTGAGTAACGGCACGGTCATCATTGCCGGGGCCACTCTTAAATATAATTCGACCTTTTCTTTTTTTACCGATATGGGATGGTATATACATAAAATTGATCCTGTAACAGGAAGTTTTATCCGCTCATCCGGTCTTTATATTAATGCTCCCACTGATAGGAGTGTGCCATTAGAAAGCATCAGTAATATATTAGAACTGCCCAATGATACACTTGCTCTTTCTACTTCATATTCCGGATTAAATTTTTTCGGCATAGATCCCGGATCAAGAGAAGCGATGATATTAAAGACAAGTTCAAGTGGGCAATTTTATAGTGCAGACGGCTATCTTAATACTGTGCCGGGTTGTCGTTTAATGGATGCTCAATATATAAACGGGAAATTCAGACTGTTGGTGGATGATGGTTTTAAAACATTGTATGCTGAACTGAACAGGGCCGGTGATATAACAAGCCAGATGGCCTATGGAAATGTTTATAGTTTAATACAGGGTTATAAGTTGCTGGATGGCGAGCCTTCTATCCGTTCTTTTTATACAGGTCGGAGGCAATATCCTTTGATTGGATTGATGAAGGCTGAACCGGATGGTTCTATCAATTGCATGCAAACTCCATCACAGTTAATAAAGGATCCGATCACATCAACATACCGGACAGAAGGTGTAACTGTTGATTATATCAGGCCTTCGTTTCCTTTTGTTTTCGAAGACATAGGCCAATCCGTCAGTTGGGCAAATTACAATTTCAATACAAATATTGATTGCGTTGTTACCTGTTGTGATAATATCCGGTCGGATACAACACAAACACAATTATGCAATTCATTAAGCTATCGGCTGCCGGATAATTCTGTTGTACGGGAAACGGGAATGTATTATGTGAATGTAAAAAATGCAAACAATTGTGACAGCATCGCTTATTATGATATTCAATTTTTAAAAAAACCGGTTATCAACCTCGGTGAGGATACTTGTTTTGTAAATACTGCACCAATTGTTTTGCGTGCAGACTCAGGGTATACAAGTTATAACTGGATGGGAACAGATATTTCAGATCATACCTACACCGCCACAACTCCTGGTAAGTACACACTCAGTATTACCAATCGATGCGGCACTGGTGTGGATGAGATCATTATTTATGAAGATTGTGAGTTTCCGGTTTATATGCCAACAGGGTTTACACCGGGCAATGATGGTTTGAATGATTATTATAATTACCCGATTCAAAATAAGAACCGGCTTATCAGCCTGGATATTTATAACAGGTTCGGTCAACGGGTCTTTTTTACCACCGATAGGTCGAAGGGCTGGAATGGAAAACTTAGTAATATGGAACAGGCAACGGGGCTTTATGTATACATCCTTCGAGTGGAAACACTGGATGGCCGGCCCTTGGTAAAAAAGGGTTCATTTGTGCTTATCCGATGATAAAAACAGGTGTAACTAACTTCTGCCCGATTTATTTTCCATTCTATAACGTTTGCAGTAAAAAATTACTTTCCCAGGCACCCATATTTTGACAAATAACCCTAAATTGTAGCTTCGAAACCAGTGAAAAAAACTGCTGCCATATTACTACTTGCATTATTGCTTTTCAATACGATAGGTTATCGTGTTGTATTTAATTTACTGGAACAAAAAGCAACAGCCCGACTCGAAAATAAAATTGACGCAGGAAAATATTCTGAAGAAGAATTAGTAGAAGTAAAAATTCCGCTCAGCATGCCTTATTATTCTGATAAGGATTATGAGTCAGTATATGGCGAAACAGATTGGAACGGTCAGCATTACCGCTATGTAAAAAGAAAGATCACAGGAAATACTTTATATCTTCTTTGCCTGCCGCATGAAGAAAAAAACCTGATTGTAACTGCAGAGAATGAAATGGCAAAAGCAGCAGTTGATAATTCAACTAATGCACCCGGCCAACAAAAACAAACACCTTCTCTTGTAAAACTGTTAAGTAGTGTTTTCGAAAAAAGCAGTAATGATTTTTCACTGGCCCAGCTTTCAATGCTGAACCAGTCATGGATTATAACAGACATAAGCATAAATAATCCGTACACCCCGCAAACCCCTGCGCAACCACCCGAGCATTCCGGGAACTGTTAATCACTATTGCAACGAAAGGATCTATTCACTTCCTTCAATTTTTTTATTAAACAAATATGAGAGCATTAAGGTTTTTAATGCCTTTAACGCTGCTTGCTGTTGTAAGCTGCAGTGAAAAAGGTAAATCTGATTATTCAAGAGTTTTCGATGACCAACTTATTTATTGCAAAACAGTTAAAAAGCTGAATGATGTTGTACTGGAAAATAATTTTCCGCCAATGATCGGAAGCCGTAATTATGTATATGCAAATATTGCTGCATATGAATGTGTCGCAGCAGGCGACCCGTCCTATCAATCTTTATCAGGCCAGATCAAACATATGCCACCAATGCCGAAACCTGAAACAGGAAAAACGATTGACTTTTCGCTGGCCGCATTATTTGCATGTTCAAAAGTGGGTAATGCTGTTACTTTTCCTGAGGGTAGCATGATGGGATATTATGATGAACTGAAAAAAACGGCAGAGAGTATCGGGATGCCTTCAGAAGTTTTACAAAATACAATTCAGTTTTCTGATTCAATTGTAGCTGCAATAATGAGATGGAGTAAAAAGGATAACTATGCTCAAACAAGAACGGCAGAAAGATACACTGTACTGAACGATGTATCAGGTCGCTGGATACCTACACCACCCATGTACGGTACCGCAGTTGAACCGCATTGGAATGAAATAAGACCAATGGTAATGGACTCTGCATCGCAGTTCAAACCTATACCTCCTCCTATCTTTGATATAAAAAATAAAAACAGTGTTTATTACCAGGCATTGATGGAAGTAAAAACGATTGGAGAAAACCTTACGGATGAACACAAACATATAGCCGACTTCTGGGATGATAATCCTTTTAAGATGAATGTAGCGGGTCATGTTATGTTTGCTACTAAAAGATTTTCACCGCCCGGTCACTGGATGAATATTGTAGGTATTGGTGCTAAAGCAGCAAAGGCTGATTTTAATACCACCGTTGCAGCTTATGCGCAAACATCTATTGCATTGTTCGATGCTTTTATCAGCTGCTGGGATGAAAAATTCAGGAGTAACTATGTAAGACCCGAAACGGAGATCAATAAGATCGATGAAGACTGGCGTCCTTATATACAAACACCGCCGTTCCCTTCTTATACAAGCGGGCATGCAACCAACTCTGCCGCAGCAAGTGAAGTAATGACGGCATGGTTTGGTGATAACCTATCCTTTACAGATACATCATTACTTGAATTTGGCATTGCCAACAGAGAAATAAAATCTTTTCGTGAAGCAGCAAAAGAAGCAGCCATGTCAAGATTATATGGAGGCATTCATTATCGTTTTGATAATGATAATGGCGCAGCCGCAGGAAGAAAACTGGGTGCCTATTTAGTATCAAGACTTAAATTAAAAAAATAAACTGCTATTAAACGAAACTTAAAACAACAATTAAAATGAAACGCATTTATCTACTTATAACAATTCTGTTTGCCATCAGCATTGAAAATTCTAATTCACAGGGATGTGTGGCTATCCGTAGTAATGGTAATACCTGCAGCCTTGCAAAACCTGGTGATATAAAGGGTTGGCAAATAAATTTTAATACCCGTTATTTTAAATCCTATAAACATTTTGTAGGAAAAGAGGAACAACATGAAAGAATAGAAGAAGGAACTGAAGTGATCAATCATTCCCTAAGTTGGGATTTTACATTAACCAAAACATTGAATAAATACTGGTCACTCGGCATCAATATTCCCATTATCTCTAATGTTCGTTCTTCTATGTATGAGCATTATGGTAATAACAGCACGCATCCGAATGCAAGAAACAATACCAAAGCATTTGGCTTGGGAGACATTCGCTTTACTGCTTACCGCTGGATGTTTGATCCGGCAAAATCTCATAAAGGAAATCTGCAAGTGGGTTTGGGAATTAAATTCGCAACGGGCAATTACGAGGTTATAGATTATTTTCATAAACTCACATCAAGAGGAACTGATAGCACAGTACTCGGCCCAGTTGATCAGTCTATACAGTTAGGCGACGGCGGAACAGGTATTGCACTTGAATTAAATGGTTTTAGAAATTTCGGAGCAAGGTTCGGTGTGTATGGGAATTTTTATTATCTCTCAAATCCGATGGAACAAAATGGTGTATCTACTTCAAGAGGTGGTGCAACCTCAGCCGCGAATATTCAGTATTTCAGCAGTACGATGAGCATCCCTGATCAGTTTATGATTCGGGGCGGATTGGATTATCGGATCACAAAAAACCTTACAGCATCAGGTGGTGTCAGGTGGGAAGGAATTCCTTCAAGTGATCTGATAGGTGGGGATAAAGGTTTTCGTCGTCCGGGCTATGTATTTTCTGCGGAGCCAACGATTTCTTATATGACCAAGAAAGCAAACTTCTATCTTTCTGTTCCGTTTGCGTTAGAACGTAATCGTACACAAAGCTATTCTGATAAATTACGTTCGGCAGCTACCGGCATACATGTACAGGGAGATGCAGCATTTGCAGATTATCTTATCAACGTAGGATTTTCTGTTCATCTATAAAAGCATAATAAATAAAGACAAATAGCATTACGGCGTTGTAAATCTTTACTGACGCCTTTTTTTAAATAGCAACATGAAAAAATATTTTTGGCTCGGCTTCTTAGGATTGCTACTGTTTGAAATTGCGAATGTTTATTTCATTATGCCCATGCCGGGTAGCCAGCAGATGAATAGTATTGATCTTGCCTATTTTTTACACAAATGGCGTTGGATATTCAGAGCCCTTTTTGGATTGATACTAATAGTTGGATTGTTGAAATCAAACTGGAGAAGAAAATGGGTGCCTGCAGTTCCCATTCTGCTACTTGCTGCAGTTGTATTTATGGCAAATTTCAAAATGGCGGCTGATGCTATGTTTAAGCAGCCTAAACAAGTATTACTGGTAAACGCACAAACCAATAAAGTTGATTTGAACAGGCTGGTGCTTGGCGTTTCAATTAATGGAGAAGCCAAAGCTTATCCAATTCAGTTTTTAGGATATCATCATCATATACAAGATACCGTTGGCGGCAAAACTATACTGGTAACTTATTGTACTGTTTGCAGAACAGGCAGAGTGTTTGAACCAATGGTAAATGGCAAAAAAGAAAAATTCAGGCTGGTAGGCATGGATCATTTTAATGCTATGCTGGAAGATGCCACAACCAAAAGCTGGTGGCGGCAGGTAAATGGTGAAGCTATTGCAGGAAAATTAAAAGGTCAACAATTACCCGAAGTGCTCAGCACTCAAACAACATTGGCTGAGTGGTTGCAGTTAAATCCTTCTTCACTCATCATGCAGGCAGATCCGGCATTTATAAATAAATATGACAGTACAATGAAATATGAAAGTGGCGCCAGCAAAAGTAAACTCACAGGTACCGATTCGCTTTCATGGAAAGATAAATCCTGGGTAGTTGGGATAAAAACCGGCAAAGCAAGTAAGGCTTATGACTGGAACCAATTAAAGATGGAGCGAATGATACAGGATACGATTGGCAATACACCTATTTTATTGGTTCTTGCAACCGATAACAAAAGCTTTTTTGCTTTTGAAAAACATGCACCGGAAGCAAATGTGGATTTAAGAAATGATACATTGATTTTTAATAACCGGCGATATCGCATCGATGGAAAAGGAATTGATACTTCTGGTTCACTAAAACTTTTGCCGGCTTCCCAGGAGTTCTGGCATAGTTGGCGTACGTTCTATCCCGCCACAACGAAATACTAAATTTATTTTTTAGCCATAGCAAAAAAATAGGCTTAAGTTGCCGGATAATTTTCACACATAAAAAGTTTCTGTGATGCAGCACAGTACACTCAAAAAACTTTCAGACACTTTAGGTGTCAGTATCTCCACCGTATCCCGTGCATTAAAGGGTCATCCTGACGTATCGGAGGATACCCGTAAAAAAGTAAAAGATCTTGCCGAAGCACTCGAGTATGAGCCAAATAATAATGCCGTTCAGTTAAGGACACGCAAAAGCAATGTATTAGGAATTATGGTACCGGTGCTTGATAATTTCTTTTACGATTCATTTATTGCTGCAGTGGAGGAAGATGCAAGAGTGCAGGGTTATTCAGTACTTATTATGCAGTCGAGAGACCAACTTGAGCTCGAAACTTCATGCCTGCAATTGTTCAGAAAAAAAATGGTGACAGGCTTGCTGGCATCACTTTCAATAGAGATCGAGGATATGACTCCATTTAAAAAACTGAATGAAGCAGGTATACCGGTTATTTTTTTTGACCGGGTACCAGTTGAAAAAGGTTTTTATAAAGTATGTCAGTCCGACGAAAAATCTGCGGCTACTGCTGCCGAAGTGATCATTAAAAAGAAAAAAAAGAAAGTGCTTGCGTTGTTTGGTCATCCGCATTTAAGTATAACACAGGTAAGATGCGCATCTTTCAAAGAAGTTTTTCAAAGGCTTGCACCTAAGACAGAAGTGGATATTTTCTACCCTGAAAGTATTGCGGGTGCTGAGGAACTGGTTCTTTCTTTATTAAAGCAAGGGAAAAAATATGATGTGGTTTTTTGTATGGGTGATTTGATCCTGATCGGTGCCATGCATGCCATTCACGAACTGGATCTAAAAATTCCTGAAGAGATCGGGATCATCAGTATCAGTAATGGACTGATACCAACAATGTATAAACCTAAGATCACCCATGTGGAAACCAGCGGCAATAAACTTGGTAAACTGGCATTTGCTCAAATGTTATCGAGTCTGCAAGAAAAACCAATTGCAGAGGAAGTTTTTCTCGAATCGGTGCTGGTAGAAGGCGGCTCGTTGTAACAAATGCTGTATATTTCTTATTCTAAAAGCAGCCGCTTATGTCTAATCTCAGGATCAAAATCTCCCTGTTCCTTAATTATTTTGTTTTTGCCATATTGCTGAACAGTGTAGGTACTGTAATACTGCAGGTGCAGAATAATTTCAATGTTTTAAAAGGCTCTGCGAGTATTCTTGAAGCATTCAAAGACCTAAGTATTGCTATCGCTTCTTTTTTAATTGCCTCTTATGTTGTGCGTATTGGGTATAAAAAAACGATGCTGATTGCATTGGCTTTGGTTTCAGCAATCTGCTTTATCATGCCGTCAGTACCCTCTTTTCTTATGACTAAATTATTGTTTGCGACTGTTGGTGTAAGCTTTGCGTTAATAAAAGTTTCTGTGTTTTCAACATTAGGTATTGTTACCAGCAGTAAAAAAGAGCATTTAAGCCTTATGAATTTTTTGGAATCATTTTTTATGGTCGGTGTGCTGGCTGGTTACTTCATTTTTGCATCCGTAGTGGATAATGATAATCCGCAATCGACAAAATGGTTCAGCATTTATTATTTGCTGGGTGGGTTATCGGTAATTGCATTTCTATTATTACTCACAACACCACTGGATGAAACATCTGTACAAAAAGAAGAAAAAGGAAAATCTGCCAAACAAGAGTTTGTGGAAATGCTGAGACTTATCATTTTCCCGTTGGTATTGGTTTTTATTTTCTGTGCATTTTTTTACGTATTGATCGAGCAAAGCATTATGAGCTGGTTGCCTACATTTAATAAAGATGTCTTACATCTTTCTACCAGTATGGCGATTCAGATGGCTAGTATACTTTCAGGAGCCATTGCATTGGGACGTTTTCTTGCAGGTCTTGTAATGCGAAAAGTGGATTGGCTTATAGTGCTGGTTTCTTGTTTAGTTGCGGCAGCAGGAATTGTATTGATCACTGTTCCACTTACAAAAAATATTGCCATTACTTCTATTACCAATTTTTCTGATATACCATTGATTGGTTTTGCATTTCCACTGATAGGTTTATTTCTTGCGCCAATTTACCCGGCTATCAATTCGGTTATTCTCAGTAATCTTCCGGCGCATAAGCATGGAGCCATGTCAGGCCTGATCGTTGTTTTTTCTGCATTGGGTGGAACAACAGGATCCATTATCACGGGCCATGTGTTTGAAGCATACGGAGGACAAACTGCATTTTATTTTTCATTGATTCCAATTGCTATACTGGTTGGGTTACTTTTTGCATTTAAAAAACTACAACCGAAAACTTCCGGCGCAACGGAAATGAAAATGACCGGTGGACATTAAATTGAACTGAATGGAAATATTTGAACTGGACCATTTGTTTGAAGCAGTACAATTGCAAAAAATTTTTCCTGATGGAAAAACATTTGTGGATTGCACACCAAAAAAAGATTTAGAGGAAATAGCTACCCAATATGAAAATCAAAAAGCCAACCCTGGTTTTGATCTGAAAGAATTTGTTCTTCAGCATTTTGAATTACCTCACATACCTGATTCCGGATTTGCCGGTAGTGAAAGCAAAACTATTACTGAACATATTGAATCATTATGGACCGTACTTACCCGCAAACCTGATACACAAAAAGGTTCATTGATCCCATTGCCTTATTCTTATATCGTTCCCGGTGGCAGGTTTGGGGAAATTTATTACTGGGATAGTTATTTCACTATGTTAGGTCTGCGGGCATCGGGCCGTATAGATATGATTGAGAATATGGTAAATAATTTTTCTCATCTCATCGATACAATTGGTTTTATACCGAATGGCAATCGTACTTACTATACGGGTCGTTCACAACCTCCGTTCTTTTCTTTAATGGTTAGATTGCTGAGTGAAGAAAAAGGAAAGAAGGTATTAATTAATTATTTACCACAACTTGAGAAGGAATATAATTTCTGGATGGTGGGCAGTGAAATACTGAAGGAAGAAAACATTGCAGCTTTCCATGTTGTGCAGATGCCGGACGGAGAATTATTAAACCGGTATTGGGATAAGAACGATACACCCAGGCCTGAATCATATCGTGAGGATGTGGAACTGGCTCTTCAATCAAAGCAAAACTCTTCAATACTGTATCGTCATTTGCGGGCAGGAGCGGAGTCGGGCTGGGATTACAGCAGCCGCTGGTTTGCAGATGGAAGATCTTTTGATACTATTCATACAACTGACATCGTTCCGGTTGATTTGAATTGTTTGCTCTGGCATCTTGAAAAAACAATTGCCGAAGCCTGTGAACTAAATAAGGAAGATAAAAAGGTTGAACAGTATAAACTACTTGCAGAAAAAAGAAAAGCAGCTATTCAGAAATACTGCTGGAATGATGCGCAAGGCTTTTATGTAGATTATGATTTTGTAAACGGAAAACAAAAACATTCACTTACACTTGGGGGAGTAACTCCATTGTTTTTCAAAATAGCAACGGATGAACAGGCAAAACGAGTTGCTGTATTAGTAAAAGAAAAGCTTTTAAAACCCGGCGGAGTAGTGACTACGCTGGAAACAACCGGCCAGCAATGGGATGCACCCAACGGCTGGGCTCCGCTGCAATGGATGACAGTAAAGGGATTAGAAAATTATGATTTGAATGATCTGGCAAAAGAAATTGCTTTATGCTGGATAAAACTGAATGATGATGTATATAAACGAACCGGTAAGCTCATGGAAAAATATAATGTAGTGGACACAGAGCTTGAAGCTGGCGGTGGCGAATATGAAGGACAGGATGGATTTGGATGGACAAATGGAGTACTGCTTGCACTGATTAAGAAGTATGGAATACCTGAGTTGAAAGTTAATTAAAATAAATCAAAAGCACATCACGGATTATATTATTTAAAAATGTCATTATTTAAATGTTTAAATGCTTCCATTGCGCCAAGGTATTCGCAGGTACGGGCACCGGCTTTATTAGCATTGGAAATAATTCCACCCCATTGTTCTTTTGTCAATGCTTTTATTTCATCCAGTGATTTATCTGATACCTGGTAAAGCACTGCGCCAGTAAATGCATCACCAGCACCAGTAGTATCAACTGGTTTTATTTCAATACTTGGAATTGTTTGTGTTTCTCCCTTTAAACCCAGCAATGTTCCTTCTTTTCCCAATGTAATTGCAAAAGCAGCTGTTGTTCTCTGCAAGAAATCATTTGCTGAATCGGCAACAGTTGCTCTGCCTGTCAATATCATTGCTTCTTCATCACTTACTTTAAAGAAATGACAATGGTCTAAAAAGTTCCAGCTCTGGTCAATAAAAGATTGTTTATCATTTTGGAATAATAAACTCCGGTAGTTAGGATCGAAGCTGATAAAAACTTTATTTATTAAAGATTTTTGCAACAGGCTTTGGTAAGCAACCTGCAACGGACCCGGTAAAAATGCAGTTGCTGATCCAAAATGAACAATTGAAAACTCTTCGAGGTTGATAGTATCAACTTCGTCACGGGTAAGTTGACCGTCGGCACCACGGTTAAAATAAAAATCCCGTTCACCATTCATCATGAGTGATACAAATGCAAACGTGGTAAAATGATTTTCATCCTGCAGCATCCATTGTGTGCTTACGCCGAAAGAATCCATCACATCAATTAAATGTTTACCGAAAGGATCTTTACCAACTTTAGCAGCCAGTTCTACTTGACCCCCTAATGCAGCAATAGCTGCAGCTACATTGGTAGGCGCCCCGCCAGGTTTCTTTAAAAAATTTTCTCCTTCTGATAAAGGCTTTCCTTTATCTGTGCAGATCATATCGATCAGTGCTTCGCCTATGCAAAGAATTTTACTCATACTTATAATTTCCCATCATTTATCAATAATTGATTGGGTTTCACCTTGTGTTTTGTAAGCGTTGGTGTGTGAAATAAAATACTATTGAAAAGTAACAATGTATTCTCTTTAATATACACAGTTTGAACGGGATTTGTTTGCAAACGATTGCAAATAGCGGATACTTGTCTACACTCAAAATGCAAAAGCCGCCTCAAAGAAAAGAGACGGCTTTTTGTGTTAGCCCTGACGTAAGAACAAACTTTAATTTTTTAAGAATATAATACTGGCCTGCTGGTTGGGTGACTGCACATTATACGAGTATACACCAGTTGGCAATATTGTCAGATCATGTGTCCATGTATTTGGGCCAACCGTTACACTTCTTGTGAAAGTTCTCACGGGTAAGCCACTTGAGTTTACAATTCTGATGTTGACGGTTTCAGTATGTGTGCTTCTGAAACTAACTGTAACAGTATTAATCACCGGGTTTGGTGTCAGATGAAGTTGTGGTTCATTATTACCCGGTACACGGATAGTATTACAGATCCGGGTTTCACAACCTAATCTTGTTTTAATATAAAGACATACTTCAAAATCTCCTGCCTGTGTATAGGTATGTGTAACCACCTGGCCTGTTGCACTGGTGCCATCACCAAATGTCCACCGATATCCAATTACTTCATCATTCGGACGGTTGATGCTATGACCTGTAAACTTGTAAGCTCTTGGTCCGGCTAATGAATCTGTCATAAATCCACCACATATATCTGATGCAGGACGAATCACTACTTCTTTGCAATCATCAGCTTCGCAGCCGCCTACAAATTTTATTTTCACACATGCTCGGTACACACCGGGACCGGGATAAGTATGACGAATAATAAGACCAGGTATCGGGTTGGGTGTTGTAGGCGTAACCATGATGCAGGTATCATCACCATCACCAAATGTCCAGCATATTCTTTCTATTCTTCTTTCAGGATTTGATGATGCATTTGCATAAAACCCACGAACCAAACTTGTGATAGAAGGAGTGATCTCAAATAAACGTACGCGGCACTCCACTATTGGCGGTGGTATAATTATGTTTTTACAATTTCTTGCTTCACAACCACCGTAGTAAAGAATTTTCACACACACTTCGTATTGTCCGGGTTGGAGATAACGATGGCCTACCAAATACAAGCCTGTATAATTTTCAGGATAGTTGATACATGTATCGCGGCCATCACCAAAACTCCAGCAAATTCTTGCAGGCTTACGGTTCTGACTGTTGGATGGCAATGCTTTTAATGCAATTGTCAATGGATTATTGTCCTGTATTGGTGCTCTTTCAAAATCTGCTGTGCATGTTGCTGGATGACCAACCCGAATCTCTTTACACTTTCTTGCTTCGCAACCACCATAGTAAAGGATCTTTACACATACTTCATAGACGCCTGCGTTATTATAGCGATGGCGAACCGTGTATGTGCCGGTATAATTTTCCGGGTAGTTGATACAAGTATCACGACCATCACCAAATTGCCAGCAAACAGTTTTTGGCTTCTTGTTATTATTATGTCCAGGCAAAGCTTGGAAAGCAGTCTTGAGTGGATCATTGATCTCAATAACAGGGATACGTTCAAAATCTGCGCTACAGCTATCTGGTCTTGGACCTATCTGTACGGGTTTACATTTTCTTGCTTCACATCCCCCATAGTAAAGGATCTTCACGCATACTTCATACACACCAGTGTTATTATAACGATGAGCAACAGTATATAGGCCTGTGTAAGAGTTTGTATAATTAATACAGGTGTCACGACCATCACCAAATGTCCAGCAAATGCGTGCCGGCTTCTTATTGTTATTATGCCATGGCAATGCTTTGAATACGGCATGTAAGAATGAATTGGAAGCTGTAAGTGGCAGTTTTTCAAAATCAGCACGACATTCATCGGGCCTTTCAATAATTATATTTTTACATTTTCTTGCCTCACAACCGCCGTAGTAAAGAATCCTTACACATACTTCATAAGTTCCGGGTTGATTATAATTATGTGCAACAACATAGGTGCCGGTATAATTTTCAGGATAATTGATACAAGTATCACGGCCGTCCCCGAATGTCCAACAAATCGTTTTTGGCTTCTTATCATTATTATGCCAGGGTAATGCTTTGAAATAAACATTCAGCGGAGAGTTAGTTGTTGAAAGAGGTAATCTTTCAAAGTCAGCACGGCATTCATCGGGGCTCACAATAGTTATGTTCTCACATTTTCTTGCTTCACAACCACCGTAGTAAAGAATTCTTACGCATACTTCATAAGTTCCGGGTTGATTGTAATGATGTGCAACAGTATAAAGTCCTGTATAGTTTTCAGGATATTGAATACAAGTGTCACGACCATCACCGAATGTCCAGCAGATGCGTGCAGGTTTCTTATTTGCATTATTCCATGGCAATGCTTTGAAGCCAATTGTCAAAGGAGTGCTGGCAGTTACGGGAGCTCTCTCAAAATCTGCACGGCATCGAACAGGTATTTCAACAACTTTACAAACCTGTGCGGAAAGCACAGAATCATTTGTGTTGGAACGGTACCTGAAAATTTTAAGACAAACTGTATAAGTACCAGCTATAGTATAATGATGTTGGGTATTGGCTAATGGTAATGTCCATTGGCCTGTTCCATCACCAAAACTCCAGAAAGATCTGCGGGTACCGGGTTCGGATCCAATAATGGATGTGTTGGTAAATGCAACATCATTATTGTCGGCATTAACGGCAAACGTAAAGTTTGCTAAGTCAGCTGCGGGTATTGTCTGGGCTAAAGAAGATTGGCAAGCTACCAGGACAAAAAATATCCCGGTAAGAAAAGCGTAAAGCTTTCTCATAATTAAATAGTTTAATGACTGAATAGGGTTACTATTCTTTAGTCGGGGCTAGACGGTGAGAGACGTAGGTTGCTGATTAAAGACCTTGTATAGTTAACAGGGTTTAACAAAGTCCGAACTTTTTTTGCTTCGGATATTTACGAAACATCACGTTGATGTTCAATAATAAACTGCATGATTTCATCAGGCTGATGCTCGATCCTTGAAAAGGCGTCATTAATATCGTCGCGGCTTACGTTGGCAGCAAAAGATTTTTCTTTTAAACGTTTTTTTACCCCCTTTACTTCCATTCCATCATAGCCTTCTGGGCGCATCAGGCTATAAGCATGCACAAGACCACTGAGTTCATCAAATACATAGATCATTTTATCCATCTTATTCACCGGCTCTACGCCAAAATATTTTGGCCCATGTGATGCTATACAATGAATTACTTCGGGGTCAATATTTCTTCGTTCGAGTTCTTCAATGATAATACGGCAATGTTCATCAGGATGTTTTTCCCAATCAGCATCGTGAAGCAGACCTGCCAGTTCCCATTTCAAAGCCGTTTGTTCATCCGCATTTTCTTTTTTGATGGCCCATGCTTTCATCACGGCAGCTACCTGTTTCATATGCAGGCGGAGTCGGTCATTAGGAACCCATTCATTTAATAATGCATGAGCTTCTTCAATTGTCATCAGGTTTCCGGCATTTACTGGATTGCCAAATTCGGAACGGCCAAGATTATAGATGGGCATGGTAAAAGATTTAAAACGGAAGATATGAAATCGGCAATTTTCTGTAACTCACCCTTCAATATTGTTGATTCACCGACCGGTTATATATGATTGCATGCCAGCTTTGATAACTTGCATTCAAAATCGAAAACCATGTCATTGAAAATTACAGGTAAACTGCCTTCCGGAAAACATTTGCAACAATTAAAACAATCGCCCAACTATAATGGAGCAGGGTTTAAGAATTTATCCGAAACACCAATGAAACCGCAGGATGTTTCGTATTGGAAAATGATAACAGAGTTTTTGAAAAAGAACAAAGATACAGTTCCAGCCAAACCCTTACCATTTGTAAAAACAAATTTTGCTAAACTCAATTCGGAAGAACCAGTGATAGTCTGGTTTGGTCATTCATCTTATTTTATTCGCATTGAGAATAAAAACTTTTTGATCGATCCAGTATTCAGTGGCAATGCGGCGCCGTTTTCATTTATGGTAAAAGCATTCCCCGGAAGTAATGAATACAAAGCAGAAGATATGCCGCCGATTGATTACCTTATTCTCACACATGATCATTATGATCATTTAGATTATAAAACCCTTATAAAGCTTAAAAGCAAAGTGAAGAATGTTTATTGTTCATTAGGTTTATCTGCACACTTAAAGCATTGGGGATATGATTTAAATAAGATCACCGAATTGGATTGGTGGCAATCAGCAGAGTTGGATAATAATTTAAAACTCACCGCAGCACCGGCCCGTCATTTTTCAGGAAGAGGAATTAAAAGGGCTCAAACATTATGGTCTTCATTCATCTTAAAATCTTCAAAATATAATTTATATCTCGGCGGCGATTCCGGTTATGACTCACACTTTAAAGAAATAGGAGAGAAGCATGGTCCGTTTGATATTGCAATACTTGAAGCGGGGCAGTATAATACGATGTGGCCATTTATTCATATGATGCCCGAAGAAACCGTTCAGGCTGCTGTTGACTTAAAAGCAAAATTATTATTGCCGGTACATTGGGGCAAGTTTACATTATCTATGCATGCATGGACTGAACCGGTGAAAAGAGTTTTGGAAAAAGCAAAAGCATTAAATATAAAAGTAATAACACCAAAAATTGGTGAAGCTATCCCACTAATTAGTTATAAACCTTCAGAGCATTGGTGGAATTTATAGCCTAATGGAGCAAGGATAAAATATTAAGTCAAAATTTTTATTGAAAATCAACTATATATAAGGGTGCTATTAAAAATAGTTCCCTTTTTCTTTGGCTCATCACCCCTCTTGCCCTTACCTTCGCCGCCCCGATTTTAAAGGGATATTCTAAGCTGTTGGGATAGCAACAGCATCATTTAAAAACAAATAATAAGATGAGCAAACAACATTTTACTACTAAACATGCGAATGAGGCTACCGTAAGACGCAACTGGTACGTTGTGGACGGTACTAATCAAACCGTAGGTCGTATGTGTGCTAAAATTGCTGCAGTACTCCGCGGCAAAAACAAAGCATACTATACTCCTCACGTTGACTGCGGCGATTATATAATTGTAATCAATGCCGAGAAAGTTACATTCACGGGAAATAAACTTGAAGACAAAATGTATCAGAACTTCTCTGGTTATCCCGGTGGATTAAGAGAAGAAACTGCTGGTAATCTTTTAAAACGCAGACCTGAGATGATCGTTGAACGTGCCGTAAAAGGTATGTTACCAAAAAATCGCCTGGGCCGCAAGATGTTTAAAAAACTGTATGTGTATGTTGGTGGTGAGCATCAGCATCAGGCACAACAACCAAAAGAATTAAAATTTTAAACCCCTATCCCCTGAAGGGGAATAAAAACTAATTATAAAATGGAAAAACAAAAAAACGGAGTTGGTCGTCGTAAAGAGGCGGTGACCCGTGTGTTCTTAACTAAAGGTGATGGCAAGATCACTGTTAACGAGAAAGACTACAAAACTTATTTCCCGCTGGTATATCTGCAAAACCAGGTGGAGCGTCCATTCAAAACAATTGAAGCAACTGGTAAGTATGATGTACAGATCAATGCTGCTGGTGGCGGATTAAAAGGCCAGGCTGAAGCAGCGATGCTCGGTATTGCCCGTGTACTGGTTGATATCAATGCTGACTTTCGTCCTGCATTGAAAGCTGCCGGTTTGCTGAAACGTGACCCACGTTCTGTTGAGCGTAAGAAATTCGGTCATAAAAAAGCAAGAAGAAGCTTCCAGTTCTCTAAACGTTAACCTGGTTTTTGGTTGCTGGTTTTATTACCAGTAACAAGCATCAAAATAAATTATAAAACTTTTATAAGATAAACATGGAAAATAACACTTCACTTCAACAGCAGCTCCTCGATGCAGGTGTACATTTTGGTCACCTGAAAAAGAAGTGGAATCCCAAGATGTTGCCTTACATCTTTGCTGAAAAGAAAGGTATTCACATCATTGACCTCAACAAAACAGTTGAGTGCTTGCAGGAAACTGCAGCAGCAATGAAGCAGATTGCACGCAGCGGAAGAAAAATTCTTTTCGTTGGTACAAAAAAGCAAGCGAAAGATATCGTGAATGAATGTGCGAAAAGAGTAAACATGCCTTTCGTTACCGAAAGATGGCTGGGTGGAATGCTTACCAACTTTAATACTGTTCGTAAGAGTGTAAAGAAAATGCAGAGCATTGAAAAAATGCTGGGCGATGGTTCTTTCGACAGCATTACTAAGAAAGAAAGACTGACTTTATCAAGAGATAGGGACAAAATGGAAAAAGTATTAGGTGGTATTGCACAACTGGGCCGTGTACCAGCTGCTTTGTTCATCGTTGATATCGGTCACGAACATATCGCTTTGGCTGAAGCAAAGCGTTTGGGCATTACAACTTTCGGTGTAGTTGATACCAACTGCGATCCTAACAAAGTTGACTTTGCAGTTCCTGCAAATGATGATGCTACCAAATCAATCGCTATCATCTCTAATTATCTTACTGCTGCTATTGCAGAAGGTTTGGCAGAACGCCAGGCTGCAAAAGATGAGGAAGTGGATGAAACAGGCAATGATGAGAATGAAAAGAAAGCCGCTAAACTTTTAGCTGAAGCAGAAGCTGAAGGTGGTGGTCGCAGAGGCCGTGGTCCCGGTGGACCAGGTGGTCCTGGTGGACAGCGTCGCAGAACACCGGCTGGTGGCGGTGGTGGCCGTGGACCGGGTGGTGGAAGAAGATAAACCCCCTGTCCCCTGAAGGGGGAACTTAGGTCGGATACTCTTCATTGAATTGATAAGTTCTTTAAAGATGTGAGTTGAATGTGTTTGTGTTATTAGCTTCATTGCTACTATTAAGCTTTTGTTGCGTCGCACTCTTCAACACTTTGTTCTTTACTGAGCAATGTTCGAAAACAATTTTAAAATTCTCAAAGCCTCTTTAGGGGTTTGGGGTAAAATATATTACTATGTCAACAGTAGCTATAAGTGCACAGGATATAAATAAACTGCGCCAGATGACTGGCGCCGGCATGATGGATTGCCGTAAAGCATTAACAGAAACCAATGGCGATTTTGAAGCAGCTATCGATTGGTTAAGAAAACAAGGCCAGAAAGTAGCGGCTAAAAGAAGTGACCGTGAAGCAAAAGAAGGAGTGGTAATTGCTCAAACAACAGATGACCATAAAACAGGTATTGTTGTTTGTGTAAGCTGCGAAACTGATTTCGTTTCCAAGAATGCTGACTTCGTTGCATTCGCACAAACTATTGCAGATGCTGCTATCGCAGGAAATGTAAAAACACTTGATGAGTTAATGAATGTAAAAGCACCTCATTCAACAGTAGCAGAATTAGTAAACGATAAACTCGCTGCAATCGGTGAGAAGATCGGCGTTACAAAATTTGAAAGAGTAGATGCTGAGTATGTAGCATCCTACATTCATGGTGCTAATCGTATTGGTGTATTGGTAGGGTTAAATAAAGATGCTGCTGAAGCAGGTAAAGATGTGGCAATGCAAATTGCAGCATTAAACCCTGTTGCTGTAGATGCAGCTTCAGTTTCTGCAGATATAATTGCCCGTGAAAAAGCAATCATTGTGGACCTGATGAAGCAGGATCCAAAGATGGCGGGCAAACCTGATGAGATGCTTGCCAAAATCGCTGAAGGTAAAATGGGAGCTTTCTTTAAGGAACAAACTTTAACTGCGCAGGCTTTTGTAAAAGATAGCAGCAAAACAGTTGAGCAATACTTGAAAGAAAGTGGTGATTTGAAAATAACAGAATTTAAAAGAGTGGCTTTAGGATAATAATAATTATTTCTTTAAATAATTCAAGGGAGCCAATTCGGTTCCCTTTTTTAATTTTATAAGATGGAAGATCACAATCAGTATTTTGAAGCAAATAAAAACCTCTGGAACCAACGAACCGCAGTTCACAAAGATTCAGAGTTTTATAACCTTGCTGCATTTAAGGCAGGCGAAAATGTTTTAACACCAATAGAATTGAATGAAATAGGTGATGTAAAAGGCAAATCACTGCTGCACCTGCAGTGCCATTTTGGAATGGACACCTTAAACTTCAGTCGTATGGGTGCAAAATGCACCGGCATTGATTTAAGTGATGGTGCAATCAAACTTGCACAGGAAATAAATGATGAACTAAAGCTGGATGCGAAATTCGTTTGCTGTAATGTTCTGGATACTTCTGAATATATAAAAGAGCAATTCGATATTGTTTTTACTTCTTATGGAACTATTGGTTGGCTGCCGGATTTAAAACCCTGGGCCAAAATGATTGCCCAACGAATGAAACCGGATGGGTTTTTCTATATAGCCGAGTTTCACCCGGTGATGTGGATGTTTGATGATGATTTTACTCATATCAAATATGCATACGAAAACCAGGAAGTGATAGTAACTGAAAATGAAGGAACCTATACTGACCGGAATGCAGATATAAAAGGAAAAGAATATAGTTGGAACCATAGCATAAGTGAAGTATTGAATGCATTGGTAGCTACAGGATTAAAAATTGAATTCTTTAATGAGCATATGTACTCACCCTATCCTTGTTTCAGAAATACAGTTGAAACAGAAAAAGGCAAATGGCATATAAAAGGAATGGAAGGAAAACTGCCGATGGTCTATTCACTGAAGGCAGTTAAATCATAAAACATTTACTGTATCGTATACAGTTACTTTTTTCCAAAGATGCTTGCATGTTTTTACAAACTCTAAGTGAATTGGATCAGTTTGATAACTATCCTGGTCGGCAGCATTGTCAAAAAACAATAACCATGAAATAGAGTAACTGCTGTCTATCACATCACGGCGGGTATCGGCGGGCATACCGATATAAAATGATTTGATAGTGCTGATTTTGGAAAGTTTTTTCAATCCATCAATTAAGCTTTTTTTATCAGCGTCATTGTGGGGATTGTTCAACCAGAAATAAACATGATGAATAAACATAATTAACCTGATTAGTTTTTTGTATCAAGAATAACGGGGGTATTGCCCTTTCCCATGACGATTATTTTTGCATTTTGTGAAAGTGCGATTTCTTTCATCGCTTTAATCTGCTCATACTGTAGCTGATTATCTGTAAGCCCGATATTAATTATCCGTTGGTAATCCGATATACCCTGGGCCTCTACTCTTTTACGCTCCGCTTCCTGTTTTTCTTTTTGTAACACAAATTGCATTTTCTGCGCATCCTGTTCTGCATTTATTTTTTGTTCAATTACCGCTTTTACTGATGCGGGCAATGTAATATTTCTTACCAGTAAATTCTCCAGTTGTAAACCCCTTTTCGTAAACTCATCATCAATCGTTTTATAAATGCGGTTTTGAAACTCATCTCTTTTTGAAGAGTATAAAGAGATGGCATCATAATAAACAGCATTATCACGGATTTTCGTGCGGGCAATAGGCCGTACAATTTTTTCCTGGAAATCGCTTCCTGTTTCCCTGAGTAACCTTGGGGCTTCCGATTTATTTACCCGGAATAAAACAGTAAGATCAATTGTAACTTCAAGTCCGTCCGCTGTTAATACCCGCATAGCATCATCGCCGCTTTTAACACCTTCATCATGTACTCCGCTCATAGTGTAGTTCTGTGTTTTTATATCTACTTTTTCTACATCATATAATGGGTTTATAAAACTTAAACCACTTTCCAGTACAGTGGGTTGTATTTTACCAAATAGTTTTTTTACACCTACCTGGCCCGGACCTATTTGTATGAAACAACTGCTCGCAATACCAATAACTATAACCAGCAACCCAACCAATCGCAGAGGCCGGCTATATTGGTGGATATTATCAACCGAACGGATAGCAAATCCTGCAATAATGAGAATGATACCAACGATAATTAGAAACATAGTTTTTATATTAGAATATAAATGTAGAATGTTTTTAGATGGAGCCTGAACAAATAAAATAAACAGCGTCAAACAGTCCCGCAATTCCAGTAATCGGATTCCTTAATACTGCAAATCCCTATCTTCGCAACGCAAAAAAAATCAGTTTTCTTATGCTGCCCAAATACAAACGTGTCCTGCTCAAATTATCCGGAGAAGCCCTGATGGGAGAGAATAAAAGCTTCGGATTCGATACCGATGTTATTTCGCAATATGCAAAGGATATAAAAGAATTGACAGATCTGGGTGTACAAGTGGCAATTGTAATCGGCGGCGGAAATATTTACCGCGGTATGAATGAAGCCGAAACCGGAATTGAACGGGCACATGGAGATTATATGGGTATGCTTGCCACCGTTATCAATGGTATGGCATTACAGGCTGGATTGGAAAGGATTGGTGTTTACACAAGATTGCTCAGTGCAATAAAGATGGAACAGATCGCCGAACCTTATATCCGTCGCCGAGCCATCCGTCACGTTGAGAAAGGAAGAGTGGTGATCTTCGGTGCAGGCACTGGTAATCCTTATTTTACTACAGACACAGCAGGCTCTCTCAGAGCCATTGAAATAAATGCAGAGGTTATATTAAAAGGCACAAGGGTAGATGGCATTTACACAGCCGATCCGGAAAAAGACCCAACTGCTACTAAGTATGGCGTTATCAGTTTCAAAGAATGCATTGATAAAAACTTAAAGGTGATGGACATGACCGCCTTTACACTGTGCATGGAAAACGAATTACCTATTATCGTTTTCAATATGAACAAGCCTGGTAATCTGCGCCGTGTAGTGGGCGGAGAAAAAGTAGGCACCCTGGTTAAGGGATAATTACCCCGTAGATTTGCTATTCTTTATTGTAGTCAGTTTTCTATCTTGTGGTTGTTTTTAACAGGCAATTCTGTGAAGAACTAACCACCGACGATTTGTGATTTTTACTTAGCTTCCGTTACTGCTACTGTTTATGAATTTAACCATACCCGAAATAATCATCCTCCAATCAGGCGCAATTGTGCTTGGTTTTGTCTTTCACCACTTTTTTCTCAGCAAAAAAAGGCCTGACCCACCGTCTCGTGAAGAGATTCAGCAGCGGATGCATGCTGAAGTGGATATGAACCTGAAATATGCAGGTGAAATGGAAATGAAAGAAAGAGAAATAGGTAAACTGCGTCAACGGTTGAATGATGCTGAAGAGAACCTGAAGATCTATGAGATTGAAATAGAAGAACGCAGTAAGGAGATGAAGAAAATGAAAGGCCAAAGGACAGCCTCAATGTCGAATGAAGAAATTGCGAAACTCCAGGAACAATTGAAAGAAGCTGTCGAAGACAATAATATCCTTCAGATTGAAGTAGAAGAAAGGATCAAAGAAGTAAAAAAACTGAAAGCCGAATCAGGCAATGCTTCTAAACCTTTGCCAGTAAATACTGAGGAATTCAATCAGCTTAAAAAACAGCTGAACGAAGTAAACGAAGACAATAATATCCTGCAGATAGAAATCAGCGAATTGAAGAAGCAGTTGAAAGAATCAAAAGCAGAGCTTGAGCAGTCTGCAAAAAATGTTTCAACAGGAACAATAACCGGGCAAAGCTATTACGACCAGTTGAATCTGACACAACAAAGCCTGAAACAGGAGAATGAACGAATCAGCCGCTTGCTGGAGCAGATAGATATTATAAAAGAAAAAGAAGAAAAGGAAAAGGAGATGTTAAGTGAGAATGTAGCCCTAAACTCTGAGTTGTCTAAACTGAAAGACCTGCTTAGTGATAAAGAACATGAGATCAATTCCATTCAGCAGAAAGCAACACTAACAAGGGAAATGACTTCAATGCTGGATAATGCTTATACGGAGTTCAATGTATTGCAGGATAAAATGCACAAGCTGGAAGTACAAGTAACAACTTCACGGATGGTGAGTATGGAGTTGGAGGATATAAAGGAAGCGCATTACCGTCTTACCAAAGATTATGAAGAACAAAAAATGAAACTAGGAGCTGCCGTGAATGAGAAGCAACAATATTTCCGGGAACTTACAGAAACTGAAGAGAAGCTGAAAGAAGCAAATTTCCAACGGCAGCAGTTGCAGAAAAAAGTTGCTTATATGGAAGAGCTTACCCGTGACCTGCAACTCTTATCTGAGAATAATAAAAAGCTGGAAGGTCAGATCCGCCGGATAGGCGAACTGGAAAGCATGCTTAATATGGTGGAGGAAGAAAGAGATGAATTGAAAAAGCAAGTTGATAAACCTTCTTAGATATACCTGACAAAAATCATCCTGACTAATTAGAAACAATGCCCTGTAAAGAGGGCATTTGTTGTTTATTGCATGTTCAATGACTTAATTTTGTAGGAGTAAAACATTCTCATGCATAACAAGGTTTCAGATATACGAAGGGATTACTCGCAAAAACAGTTACTGGAAGATAAAGTAGCAGCCACACCTGTCGGGCAGTTTCATGAATGGTGGAATGAAGTACTGGCAGCACAGATTGATGAACCTAACGCAATGACACTTGCAACTGCTTCTGCAGATGGTTTTCCCTCAGCAAGAATTGTTCTGTTGAAAGACTTTAATGAAACGGGATTTTCCTTTTATACGAATTATGAAAGCTATAAAGGCAAACAACTTTTAGAAAATCCAAAAGCATGTCTTGTTTTCTTCTGGAAAGAACTGGAACGGCAGGTAAGAATAACGGGACTGGTAGAAAAACTGAGTGAGAAGGAAAGTGATGAGTATTATAGATCCAGACCTGAAGCAAGCAGGATCGGCGCATGGACATCACCTCAAAGCCAGGTAATAGAAAACCGCCACTGGCTGGATGAACATTTTAATGAGATGGTAAATAAACTGGAAAGCACAGATATAAAAAGACCACCGCATTGGGGTGGTTATATTGTGAGGCCGGTTATAGTTGAATTCTGGCAAGGAAGGCCCGGACGACTGCATGACAGGATACAATATACACTCGAAGATGATGGTTCATGGAAAATAGAACGATTAGCTCCTTAAGTATAAAGTAGAAGTACAAAAATTGTACTTCTACTTGGTATCCATTTCTTATAAGCTTACTTAGTTTTTTTGGCAGCAGCTTTTTTAGCTGCACTTTTTGTAACTGGTCTGCTTTTACCGAAAGAACCTTTGAAACGTTTTCCTTTAGCTGTTTTTTTATCTCCTCTTCCCATGATTATTTATTTGTTTTTTGAATGAATAGATTTTGTCTGAATTAAAAAAGCCCCGATACGAAAGCAGTACTGAGGCTTTTTTAATGTGGTGGCAAGTCATTAGAGTTTTGATGCAAGTTCCTTACCTGCTTTGAAGCGGGCAACTTTTCTTGCTTTGATAGTGATTTCTGCTCCTGTTTGCGGGTTACGTCCTTTACGGGCTTTTCTTTTGGAAACGGAGAAAGTACCAAATCCAACAAGTGTGACTTTCCCGCCGCCTTTCAATGATTTTGTTACAGCCTCAACAAAAGAATCTAATGCAGCATTAGCCTGTGTCTTTGTTACACCGGCATCGCCAGAAATTTTTTCGATCAAATCTGCTTTGTTCATAATAAAATATTTAATGATTTAGTGAGCTACAAATGTAGAAGGATTTCGATAGCACCCAAATTTTTTTATCGCTTAGTTAGGCACAGTAGAATCCCGCAGAACCCGCATGGGGCAACGATTATGCCGGAATTAATAATTAATGATTAACATTTATTAATTACCTGAACGATGAAAAGCCTTGACTGGCAAGGGTTTCCGGAACCGTCAAAGCAAATGCAGGCCTGTTGCGGGTTTCGCAGGTGTATAAGAAAAATTTACTAAAAAAACGAAATGCCATCTTTTGCACAATCAATGCACAACTTCTAAAACTGAGCGGAATGCTACAACTTGATCGCCCCACTTATCTGACACTTTTTTTCTCATTGCTTCTGCATGCAGTTGTATGTAGCGATTATAATCAGCCTTTGATTCAGCTTTATATTGTATAGCATAAGTGGGGCCATCGGTATCATCTACTTCTATTAAACGGAGAATAGTTGCATTGCTGAAACAACCGGTATTGACCACATCAGGAACATGTTCTTCTTTCATCCATTGCAGCCATGCTGCTGCTATGGCGTTTTCTGCTTTTATGGTTATGTTATAGATTATCATCTTTAATTTTTGATTTCAAGATATACAGGACAATGATCAGAATGTTTTACATCAGGAAAAATTTCAGCATCCTTTAATTGTTTTTTCAGAGGCTCTGTAACATTTATGTAATCAATGCGCCAGCCTTTGTTATTTAAACGTACAGTAGGAAAACGTTGACTCCACCAGCTGTAGCGGTGAGGCTCCGGATGAAATTCACGGAATGTATCGATCCAGCCGCCACCTAAAAAATTTGTTAACCATTCTCTTTCTTCCGGCAGGAACCCACTGCTTTTTTTATTCCCTTTCGGATCATGTATATCTATTTCCTTATGTGCAATATTATAATCACCACATAAGATCAGTTTCGGTTGCTTCTTTTTCAATTTGTTTATCCATATATGAAATTCATCTAACCACTGATATTTGAAAGTCTGTCTTATATCGCCACTGGTGCCACTTGGAAAATAGGCGTTTATCACTAAAATATCTTTAAATAAAAGTTGTATCACACGGCCTTCATCATCACTGACTTGATTGCCATTACCATATTCCACTTTATCAGGTTTTATTTTGCTAAACACAGCTACGCCACTGTAACCTTTTTTTTGGGCACTATACCAATAGTGATGATAACCTAATGCTTCAATTTGTTTTATATCCACATCGCCCTGCGATGCTTTTGTTTCCTGTACGCAAATGACATCAGCCGGGTTTGTTTTTAGCCAATCAATAAAACCTTTTTTAATAGCGGCCCTGATGCCGTTTACATTGTAAGATATGATACGCATAAATTTTTTTTCAGGCGAACAAGTTACAGGAATTTTAAAGAATGCAGTTGCTGTTATTTGTTCTATTTTTATTTTATAAAAATTTTTATGCCCGATCCCGAAAAAATTATTCCAGCCAAATCACATGTATATCTTGACGGTCCAAAAAGCCGGAGTTTTGAATTTGGCTTTGCTGTTCGGGTATTCTGGCAGCTTTTAAAAGGATTCCGGTCACTGCATTTTGTCGGGCCTTGTATTACAGTATTTGGTTCAGCAAGATTTAAAGAAGGCCATCCTTATTATGAAATAGCAAGGGAGTTTGGTAAACGAATTGCCGCATCCGGCTTTACAGTAATGACTGGCGGCGGACCGGGTATTATGGAAGCCGCTAACCGCGGTGCATTTGAAAGCGGGGGTCCATCAGTTGGTTGCAATATCCAGCTTCCATTTGAGCAAAAGCCAAATCCTTATATGACGAAATGGATAACCTTTGAACATTTCTTTGTAAGGAAGGTGCTGCTTTCAAAATATTCTTATGCATTTATCATTATGCCGGGTGGCTTCGGCACCATGGATGAATTATTTGAGACATTGACATTGATCCAAACCAAAACAATCACTCAGTTTCCGGTTGTATTGTTTGGAAAAGAATATTATACTGAACTGTGGGATTACCTGCAGCATATGGCCAGGAAAGAAGCTATCAGTAAAGAAGACCTCTCACTTGTTTTATTAACAGATGATATTGACGAAGCAATGCAGCATATTTTTTCATACGTCAAACTCAATTATAAGGTGATGCCAAGAAAAAGAATGTGGTGGTTATTAGAAAAAAGATAATGCCTAAGAAACTATTTTGAACCGATGATTAAAAACACATTCTCTTTTTTTAAAAACAAACCTTCTTTTGCTGTTGGTTTTTTATTTGCTACCAGCAGCATGCTTTTTGGAATATGGCTCGTAGCTATTCCTTCTATTAAAGAAAGATTGCATTTTACAGATGGGAGTTTAGGTTTGTCTTTATTACTCGGGCCTTTAGGAGCATTGACAGGAGTATTTCTTAGTACAAAAATATTTAGCAAAGTTTCTGCCGGCAAATGGATGGCATGGGGTTATATATTTTATGCGCTGTTAATGATACTCCAGGTAAATGCAGTAAACAGGGTGATGTTGTGGGTCTGTTTATACTTATTTGGTATTACCGGGTTTTTAAATGGCGTATCCACCAACACAACTGTAACTATCCTGGAAAAAAAATATAACCGGCGATTGATGAGTACCTGTCATGGAATGTACAGCCTGGGTGGTGGTATCAGTACCGGGCTTACGGCACTTTTTTTCTGGAGCGGCATACCATCGGGTTGGCAGATCGTTATTGTTGCTGTATTTGTGACCGCAGTGATTCTTTCCAGTCAGAAATATTTATTGGCTCATACAATTATTCTTCATACAAGTTCGGGATTAAAACTTCCATCTGTAACAATTTTGGGTATTTCATTTATTTGCATGGTGGTTTTTATGGCAGAAGGATGTGTAGCCGACTGGAGTGCTATCTATTTAAAGGAATCATTGCACGGCGCAGAAAAATTTACCGGGTTGGGTTATACAGGCTTTGCTATTGCAATGACGATTGGCAGATTGAATGGTGACAGTATTATTTCAAGATACGGAAGTAAGAAAGTAGTAATAACAGGGGCATTAGTTGCGGCCGCTGGATTTTGTATAGTTGTGTTTGCATCTTCTGTAATTCCTGCTATTGCTGGCTATGTGCTGATAGGCTTTGGCTGTTGTTGTATTGTTCCTGTACTGTTCAGTGCATCTGCAAATATTCCTGGTGTAAGTTCAGTAGAAGGATTTGCAATGGTAACCACCGGTGGATTGATCGGGTTCCTTGCAGGCCCTTCACTAATGGGATTTATCTCCGAAAAAATAAACCTGTCAACAGGGTTCGCATTATTAATTTTACTGATGATCGTTGCTGCATTTGTAGCATGGAAAAATAAATTTTTACAAAAGACTACTTTAGCTAAAAGAGAACAACCTTACGATGAGCAAATTTATTGACACAGTTATTTTTGACCTGGGTGGCGTATTGATTGACTGGAACCCATCCTATGTTTTTGATGAAAATTATTTTGAGTCACCTGAAAAAAGAAATTTCTTTTTTGAGCATGTCTGTACGAGTGACTGGAATGAGAACCAGGATGCCGGCTATCCAATTGCGCAGGCTACTGCTGATAAACTTGCCGAATTTCCTGAATGGGAAAAACCGATCCGTGATTTTTATGGTCGTTGGATAGAAATGCTGGGTGAACCGATCCAGGAAACGGTTGAAATTTTCAGGGAACTAAAACAACGACCCGATTTGAAAACCTATGCACTTACTAACTGGAGTGCAGAAACATTTCCTATTGCATTGGAGCAGTTTGATTTTTTACATTGGTTTGACGGCCGCTTGGTAAGCGGGGAAGAGAAAACAAGAAAACCATTTCCTGATTTTTATCAAAAGCTGGTTGATAAATTTGGGATTACCCCCGCACAAGCTATTTTTATTGACGATAACCTTCGGAATGTAAAAGCAGGAGAAGCATTAGGATTACAAGGAATACATTTTAAAAACCCGTTGCAACTGAAGGAGGAATTGAAAAAATATAATTTTAAATAATCAACCAACTATGCGAGATAAGATGAAACAGTGTTGGTTACTTTGTCTCTTCAGTTTGCTGCTTTCTTTTTCATTTGCCCAACAATCAATAAAGCAATATGTCAGCAAAGAAAAAGTAGCTATTCGCTCAGTTGATCCTAACGACATTGATTACAATGATCTGCGATCTATAGATGATGCTATTGGCGACAAACGCATTATTATGCTTGGTGAACAGGATCATGGTGATGCACCTACCTTCCTGGCAAAAACAAGATTGATCAAATACCTGCATGAAAAAAAAGGATTTAATGTACTTGCATTTGAAAGTGATTTTTTTGGATTAACCGAAGGCCAGAAAGAAATTAATAATGATACGGCTGCCTTACGTAAATATTTAAAAGGAAATATATTTTCTATATGGACTAATTGTGATGCCTGCGACGAACTCTTTTATGACTATCTTCCTCAGAATTTAAAATCTGCTCAACCTATTATAATAACGGGCTTTGACAGTCAACCTCATTCCTCGTATTCCAGGAGGAGAGTTATAAAATATCTTGACTCTGTTCTTACCGAAGAACATTTTCCTTTACCAAATTTTGATCACATGAAAAAGCAAGTACTTAGTTGGACGGACACACTTACAAAAAAATACGGAGTGAAGTTTGGCAGATCTCCGGGAAATGATAGCATAACCAGGTACTTAAATTTGTTTGCTGACTACAATCGTAGTCATTATGGTAAAAACGATACATACCATGTACTGATGAGCATCATTGCTTATAATGCACAGGTACATGCCATAGGATTAATAGGATCCGATGTAAGAGATGCACAAATGGCTGCTAATCTTGATTGGCTGGTAAATGAAAAGTATAAAAAAGAAAAGATCATTGTTTGGGCGCACAATTATCACATCATGGATAAAAGTTATGATGCAATCTCAAAAAAATCATCACCGCATCATTCAATGGGCAATGATTTTCTTAAGGACAGTATTAACCGTCAGCAAACCTATGTATTGGGTTTTGATTCAAGGAGCGGAACGGCGGGAAGAGTAACAATTAAAAAAACATACAAAGTCAGGAAGCCGGAGAAAAACTCTATTGAAAAATGGTTTGGAAAAGATGCTTATTCTTTTATTGATTTTAAAAAGTACAATCAATCAGTAAAAGAACCGGAGTTCTTTTATATGAAAGGAAAATACCACCGGCAAAATGCGTTGGCGCAATGGACACGATGTTTTGATGGTATTTTCTTTATTAAAGAGATGTACCCCTGCAAGCGTTTTTATTAAAAAGATGCTTACCTGAACGACAATAATTCCACTTCAAATATCAGTGTACTGTTTGGACCGATCTCACGACTGATATTCCTGTTGCCATAAGCAAGCTGCGGAGGAATAAATAATTTCCATTTACTACCGACAGGCATTAGCTGCAATGCTTCAGTCCAGCCTTTTATTACGGCATTCAATGGAAAGCTTGCAGGCTGTCCTCTTTTAACGGAACTGTCAAACACTTCACCTTTTATAGTAGTACCATGATAGTGACAGGTAACGGTATGATTGGCTGTTGGTTTTTCACCAGTGCCCATAGTAATAACTTCATACTGTAAACCGCTTGGTAATGATACCACGCCTTCTTTTTTTGCATTCTCTGCTAAAAACTCTTCACCTGTTTTCATATTGTTGTTTTCTTTTTGTTGTAAAAATGATTTCAGCTTATCTGATAATGACATGAGATAACTTATTTGTTGAAAAACAAAAATATGACTTTGAAAACAAACTGATAGAGTAGAACTTTTGTGTGTTAATTGCTTATTTAAAACTTTATTAGTAGAATGTACCGGCATGAAGTAGAAAAAATCCTCAAACACAAGTAAATTTTGGCTGAATAGCAGAACATTCACATGATTATGAAGTTTCTTTTTTGCAGGAAAGACAAAATAATATCCCTATCAAAAAAATAGAAAGTTTTAAAGTTGATCTCATAAACCTTTTTTCAAAACCCAAGCTTCCATACCTGGTTGGCGTCTGTAGAAGAACCTATGGTCCCACCACCAACGTAAATACTGTTTCCTGACACAACCAAACCCGAATAATTCACCGGGAAAGGAGACTGGGACCAGCACCATGTCTGAGTAAGTATATTATAAATGTCGACTTTGTCACCATAGTCGCCAGTAAAGAAAATTATTTTATTGTCCTTGATTGCTGTTTGTATTCTCCCGCGGGCCTGCGATAAATAATGAAAATTTCGGGTTTGCAAGTTTATGTCCAGAATCTCTACTTCGTCTGAAGAGCCAGAAAGACCATGACCGCCGACCCAGAATATTTTATTGTCTGCCACAGCAGTTCCAATATCAGCTCTTGCATTGGTCAAAGTTGTAGTTGACCAGGATCCGGAAACATCGTCATACACATCCACTTTATTTGAAATATAGGAAGAGGCCCCCCATTGGTGAAAGAATCCTCCGGCAACATAAAACTTATTATTTAAGCTCGTTCCGGCAAACTCAAGGCTTCCCCGGCGTTCGCTTAAGTGAGATACTGTCCAGGCGTTAGTTGACATATCATAAATGTCCACAACATCGCTGACACTGTTGATCATCGTTCCTCCGTCGGCTCCATCAAAGCAATCGCCTCCAGCAAAAAACACTTTATTACCAATGGCCGCCACTGCCATGCGACCTCTTGCTTTGCTTAATTCCGCTGTTGACCATGTATTTGACGAAACATCGTAAATATCTATTCTTGATGTAAAGAACCAATCATCAGTTCCTCCGGCAAAAAAGATCTTATTGCCAATTGCAATGACAGAAATATCGTAGCGGGCTTGTGTCAACTCTGCTGTTGACCAGGTTTGAGACACAGTATCATAAATATCTACTCTTGATGTCACATCTTGATTTGCAGAGCTCCAGCCACCGGCAAATAAAATCTTGGTCCCGGCGGCAGCTGCTGCGAGATGGTCACGTGGCATAGAAAGAACACCAATAGGAATCATGGTCAAACTGCATTGAGATGCGGCATCATTTACAGTTACTCGCATAGTATCTTTTGCAGATAGCCCACCATTATCTGTTACTTTTAATTCAAACAAATAGCTCCCAGCAACCAGGGATTTGACTTTCGTTATTGAATCAGATGGTTTAATGATGTTAGAAGTAACAGGGCCTGAAATTTTCGTCCATAAATAGTTACTAATGCTTCCATCAGGGTCACTTGAGCTTCTGCCATCCAGCGAAACGCTGTCGATAGGTAAACTGATTACCTGGTCAGGCCCTGCAACTGCGATTGGTGGCTTGTTACTTTTTGTTGCACAACCTTCACATGATGTCTCTTTTTTGCACGAGCTAAAAATTACTGCACATGGAAGAAAAATGTAAGCGGCAATTTTAAATACTGTGTTCATGATCCTGAGGCATTAGTTGTTTGTAAAGGTTCAGAAATTCTAAAATACCCGACAACTTTCATTTTATTTTCTAAAACCTGTTTGATTCATTTATTCCTGCTGTTCAGCTTCATTTGATAATTGTAGCTAAGAATTAAAAGTAGATTTTAAAAACAGAATAAACAATGGCATAAACGTGCCGTTAATCCTATATAGCCATTGTAAAACAGCATGAATATGCCATTTACCCCAAAAGAAATTTAATTACCTTGACTGTAGGTTTTATATTTTATCGGTATCATGTTTTGAAACAGAGTTTTCAACCCAATCGTTTTTATGAGAAAAAGATATTTGTTGTTGTTTATCTTATTCACAATAAATTATGGAGTTTGCTATGCTCAGCAGAATAAAAAGATTGACTCCCTGCTCATTGTTTTAAAAAATCAAAAAGATGACACCGGCAGGGTGAATACGTTAAATGCCTTATGCAAACAATCTCTAAACGTCTATAATATCCCAGATGCAAAAAAATATCAGTACGAGGCTCTATCTCTTGCTGAAAAAAAAAGATTTGAAAAAGGAATACATGAGGCACAGATCAATTCAGGTTATATAGCCAATGTCCGCGGAAATATGTTTATGGGACAGGGCAACTATCCGGACGCATTGAATAACTATTTAGCTGCTCTTAAAGTATTCGAAAAGTATAAATTCCTGACTGGCATTGCCGGGTCTCATTTAAATGTAGGACATGTTTATTCGTCTCAACGCAATTACCCGGAAGCGTTGAAAAATTATTTTTTGGCGCTTAAAATATTTGAAGAATTAAAAGATAAAAATGGTCTTGGAGGAGTCTATAACAATATCGGGGATGTTTATGAAGACCTGGGTAATTCCCAGGAAGCCTTAAAATATTATAATGATGCCATTAAGATGTATGCGGAAGCAGGTAACAAACGGGCATTGATCGACCGGTATTTTAATATCGGTTTTCTTTATGAGGACCAGGGAAATTATGATGAAGCTCTAAAAAATCATTTAGCTGCTCTTAAGATAAGCGAAGAAATAGGAAGTATAAATGGAATTGCTGCATCAAAAAGCAATATAGCCGATATATATAGCAAACAGGGCAAGCAAGCCGAAGCAATAAAAAATTATTCACAGGCAGCTAAGTTATATCAGGAAACCGGAAACACAGAAGGCGTAGGCATTTCTTACACTAATTTAGGCGCAGTTTATCTTTATCTGAAAGATTTTCCTCTTGCAAAAAAAAATTTGGACAGTGCTTTAGTTATAGCCAAAGAACTTGGATCAATTGAGGGCACAAAACAAATTTATGAATTGATGACAAAGGTAGATAGCGCAGCAGGGAATTGGCAGGAAGCATTAGATGATCACAAATCATATATTATTTATCGTGATAGCCTGGCGAGCGAAGAGACCACTAATAAAATAATGAAATACCAGATGCAATATGAGTTTGACAAAAAAGAAGACTCATTAAAATATTTGCAGGCACTCTCCAATGCAAAACTTAACCAGCAAATTTTGATAAGCAATCAGCAGGAACAAACACTTTTACTAAAAGAAAACGAAGTTGCATTACTCAGCAATGAAAAGCAATTACAGCAATTGCAGATGCAAAAAGACAGTGCAGAATCTGCAGGGCATAAAGCAGAAGCTGATAAAAATCAGGGACAACTAGTATTGCTGAATAAAGAAAAAGCCATACAGGCATTAGAATTGAACAGGCAAAAGCAACTAAAAAAATATTTATTAGCCGGATTGGCCTTATTTCTTGTTCTTGCTTTTTTTGTTTATAGAAACTACCGAACTCGTCAGCAATTGAGATTACAAACACTAAGAAATAAGATAGCTACCGACCTGCATGATGATATTGGAAGTACCTTAAGCAGTATCTCAATTTTTTCTCAAATGGCACAGCAGGAATCAAAAGAAGCAATTCCTTTATTGGAAACTATTGGAGAAAACTCCCGAAAGATGCTTGATGCAATGGCAGATATAGTATGGACCATTAACCCGGAGAACGATCAGTTTGAGCAAATAGTTTTACGGATGCGCAGTTTTGCTTATGAATTGCTTGGAGCAAAAAAAATCGATTTTGAATTTAATGCCGATGAAGAGGTGGCTAAGATGAAACTGTCAATGGATGTGCGCAAAAACCTGTACCTTATCTTTAAAGAAGCTACTAACAATATGGTGAAATATTCAGGTGCGGATAAGGCATTATTCAACATCAAAGGTGAAAAAAATAATTTAACTATGTTGATTCATGACAACGGAAAAGGATTTGATACACGGCAATCAACAACGGGTAACGGGCTAAAGAATATGAAAAAAAGAGCGGATGAAATGGGGGCTCAATTCCTGATTGATTCAAAACCAGGCGACGGAACAACAATTGAATTAAAAATAGCAGTATAATTAAACAAAATGAAAGTTAAGGTTACCATTTTTGACGACAATAAAAGCCTTCGTTTGGGTCTTTATCAACTGATAAATGGCAGCGAAGGATATGAATGTGCCGGGGCCTTTGAAAACTGTTCAAATCTTTTGAAAGACATTGAGAATACCAAACCCGATGTGGTGTTAATGGATATTCAAATGCCTGGAATTAGTGGAATAGAGGCGGTAAAAATTTTACGTGAAAAATATCCTGACCTGAAAATTTTAATGCAAACGATCTTTGAGGAAAGCGATAAAATATTTCAATCTATTCTTGCAGGTGCATCAGGATATATTCTTAAAAATACTTCTCCAGCAAGGATACTGGATTTTATAAAAGAAACGTATGAGGGTGGAGCACCTATGAGCCCTTCGGTAGCAACAAAAGTTTTGAAGATGGTAGGACAACAACCTGTTGAAAAAACTAATTCATTTAATCTTTCCGAAAGAGAGAAAGAAATTCTTTCCTGCCTTGTTAAAGGGATGAGTTATAAATTAATTGCAGACGCTTGTTTCATTAGTATTGATACAGTAAGAGGGCATATCCGAAACATCTATGAGAAACTTCATGTTCATTCAAAAGGTGAAGCTATTGCTACAGCTATAAAAGACAGAATTGTTTGATCCGGGTACAGTATATCTTTATTCTAACACAGGTCTCAACCATCTTGTCATCTCATCTATACTCATCCCTTTTCTCTTCGCATAATCTTCCAACTGGTCTTGTTGAATTTTTCCTAGCAAAGCAGATAGTGAACATCAGATGAAGAGTCATTGCAACAATTTTATCCGATATTGGAACCTGCTATAGGGATTGGGGACTTGTTATTTTTGGTAGCACAACCTTCACATGATATTTCTTTTTTGCAAGAAATAATGACCGGTAATATGATTGAAGCTAAATATTGTAATAGCTTTTTCATGAACTTAAGGTTAAGCTACTGTCTTTGAATATCCAAAGACAGTAGCGATTAATGACCCTGATTTAAAAACATCCCTTTAGTCTTTCAAAAATTTTACCTTACCCAAAATATTCTGACCAACCTTATTTCCCAGCCATAATCCTTTATCGCATGAGGCCTGGTAATGTATCCCGGCTAAAACCCGTGAGTCAGCCATTTCTTTTGCCATTTCATGAAATGAATTATAACTACGGTCTGGTAAGGATGGGGTTAAATAATGATAGGTATTCAATGTGAATTGAAAATTATCTCCAAGCACATCCGTAAGAGCCGTTGCTATAGCGGCACTATTTACTGCATGTGCAGAAGGGAACTCTGGATGCCCGGGTGTATTAAACAACGCATTCCAGCTGCCATGTCCTAGTGTAGTACGGATATAATTAATAGGCCTTACCAGGTTGTAAGTATATTTATTTACAAAACAAATTGTAGTTGCATCAAATGAAGCTATGCCTGTTTTTGCATAAGCAAGAGCTGCAACGTCCAGCATTGAACCAGCTTTCACTAATACCTGGGAAAGTATCGCAACAAAATGTCCGCCACCGGGATACCCTGGTGCATCGCGATGATAAAGAGCCATCGCCGAATCCGCCGGTGTAAGTGCCTGCGATTTATCATACACATCTTTTACCATTGCAAAAAATGGAGAAGCAGGATTAGTGGAATAAGCAGGTGGAGGCTCAAGTGTAGTTCCATTTGTTACATCAGGTGTTATTAACCGAAGCTGATATGCATACGGATTGGTGGCTTGCGGATTGTTTGGAGGTGTAGTTACCAACGTATTTCCTGCACCAAGAGATTGTACCCAAAAACCAGGACCAATAAACTGAGGTTGGGGAACGTACTGAGCATTCACATTACCTGAACCATCTGCTGCTGCCCATACAAATACTCTTGTTGCTACTTCTTTTCCAAACGCAATGGAACGCAGCAATGTTGCAGCATCTGCTTCCGCAGCATAGCCTGCTTGTAAAGTATTTTCGAGGGTATCAATTTGAGCTTTGTTTGCAGGCGAAGCACCTGGAAAAAGTCTTCTGTTCATTTCAGCAAGCGCTGCATTTGCACTTGCGGCCCAATGATAGGCTTTGCCTGGTTCAGTAGGAGGCATTTCAGGAAAACCATTTAATTGACCAGTGAGGGTCTGGTAGGCCGGCATACCGGGAACTACAGATTCGTAAACTGCAATACCGCAATAAGCCATTGCACGATTGGCAGCCTGTGAGCCGGTGGCACCTCCAGTTAATGGAACACGCAACATATCAAGCTGCATATTGAGCCAGCGAATAACTACGTCGGCAGAAAATGTTTTTGTTTGTTGTAAATGGCCGTGACCCTTATTTTGACTGGCCACTGATTGTAGCTCTTCTTGTGTTACTTGCTTCTCAACATTCTTTTTACATGAGAATAGCATTATTAATAACACAGAAGTAAGCAAACTGATCTTTTTCATAATGCAATTTTTTTTGTTTGATAATTAGTGAGTGACCAAATTAGTTTTGGAAACCAGCTACAATTTTTTAATTCGATTGATTGGGTATTATCGAATACACTTGCCACTCATTTGAACCACATGAACATGAATGGCGACGAATGTCATTCGTCTACAAAAGCTTTTATTCCGCCTAAAAAAGATGTAAACCTTGTGATTGGTCATTAACTTCAGTAAATCAATAAAATTTCAAGGATTTTTTTAACCCAAACCACTGAATTATGAAAAAGATCTTTCTTCTAGTCGGTGCAACTATACTAATAGTTGAAGCTGCAAAATCCCAGGGTTGCGTCATAGTTCGAAACATAGCAGGTTTTGGACAATACAATCTTACCGATAATGCCTTTTCAACTTCTGAATGGGAATTGAATATTAATAACAGGTACTTTAAAGCGTTCCGTGATTTTAAAGGAACTGTTGATCAAAAAACTGCCAAAGAGAATGAAGCTGTAGTAAAATCGTTTACAACCGATATTTCAATAATCAGGATGTTAAGAAATGGCTGGTCACTGAGCCTGAGTATCCCCATCGCAGCAAATAGTCGTACCGCTTCGATCGAGCATGGTGGCCTCAATACAAAAAGATATACAACAAATAGTTTTGGAATTGGTGATACCAGGTTTACCGCTTATAAATGGATATTAAAACCAACAGTAAAGCAAAAAGGAAATATTCAATTAGGTTTAGGTATAAAGCTTCCAACCGGAGCTTATAATTACCAGGATTATTTTTACCGCAATGATTCAACAAAAGTTCTTGCTGCTGTGAATCCGTCTATTCAATTAGGGGATGGTGGTACAGGGATCATTACAGAGGTAAATACATTCTATATTTTAAATGCCGCAAGAACTCTCAGCTTATATGGTAATTTTTATTACATGGCTAACCCGAGGGAACAAAATGGAACTGCCATTACTAATGGAAGAATACCTCCAAGGATCGATAGTCTTGCCAATAATATAATACTTAGTGTGCCCGATCAATATTCGATCAGGGCTGGTGTCAATCTTAATCTAAAGAGCTGGTCATTTTCTCTTGGTATTAGAGATGATGGTACGCCGGTGAATGATCTTTTGGGCGGCAGCGAAGGAGTAAGGCGTGCCGGTCATAATGTTTCCGTAGAGCCGGGTGTAATTTATAAAATGAAAAAAATGTCCTTTTATACTTATGTCCCCATTATTTTCGAGAGGGAAACAAAGCAGACCTTATCGGATCAATTTAAGTCAAATCGTAGCGGTACATATACATTAACCCAGGGCGGTTTCGCAGACTATGTTGTGTTCGTTGGTGCTTTATTTAAATTATAATACTTTATTAATCTAAAAGATAAATTACATTTATAAGGAAACAAGCTTCATGAATACTCATGAATTTATATTCTCAGATCAATTAAAGTACCGAATTGGCAGGCATCTTGTTTTTTGGATTTTGTTCTCGCTTCATTTCATTATTCAAAACCTGATGATAGGAGGACCTGGGGAAGCAAAAACATTCAGGACATTCCTGGAAAGTGCCTCACATTTCTTGTACTTCCTTCCTATTTACCTGCTTTCGACTTATTTTTTTATTGAAGTGTTATTGCCTAGGTTTTTATTTAAACAACGATACACTGCTTTTGCATTTTCATTTCTCGTATTATTTGCGCTGGGTTTTATAGCTATTTATTATGCAGGTATTTTTTACCTGCATAATGCTACAGGAAAACCATATAGTCAAATCGATTTTAAGGCAAATAAATATCATGCAATAGTTGATGGATTATTTTTGCCCTTTATGTTGTTTGGTATAGCAGCAGGTATTAAGTTTTCCAAAAAATGGTTTCATCAACAAAGAGAAAATGAAAGAATGGCCAAGCAAAAACTGGCGACCGAACTGCAACTTTTAAAAACATCGATCCATCCACGTTTTCTTTTTCATTCACTACATACAGTGGAAAAACATATTAATAATTCTTCAACTCAATCACCTGCTTTGATCCTGCAGCTTTCTGACCTGTTGAGTTATATATTATATGAAAATGATAAGAACTGGGTGGAACTTGAAAAAGAACTGGAGATCATTCGTGGCTATATTAACCTGGAAGAAAAAGGTTTCGGTGACAAGCTTTTACTTAAAACTGAATTTCCGGGAAACACGCATAATACTTTTATTGTTCCCTGCATATTATTATCCTTCGTAGAAAGCAGTTTTGAATATTTCCTTGAAACAAGACAGGAAGAACCTTTGCTTACATTAACGATCCGGATAAATGAAAATTTATTGCATTATCAAATGGTTTTTAGCAGATCTAATGCTGAAGAAGTTCCCCCAAATGAAAAATTCACCAATATGCAAAAGCAATTAAAAAATCAGTACCAGGATCTTCACCAGTTATCAATTTCATACGATGATAAAAACATCTTAATAGACTTAAAACTGCCATTATATTCCGGAGACTTGCTCAATTTAAAAAAGAATACGATCATAAATGAAGTACCAGAAGCTGTATAATATTGTTTTCTCTGATAAACGTTCTGTTCGATGGAAAAGGCATTTTCTTTTCTGGCTGGCGGTATTTCTTTATCATGTGGTGCGTATCGGTATGATGATGCCTGCTATAAACAATACATCAGCTATCCGGGCACTGCTCAATTTTAGTTTGACATGGGGGGTACTTACAAATATGTTCATCTCATATTTGGTGGCCTATTACCTAATTCCGAAATACTTTAACCGACAAAAGTATATTGCTTTTGCCCTAAGCATTATACTGGTAATATTCATACTAATTGCATATACTGTAATACGTAATTATTTTGATATGGATCCCCGGCTAAGGTCAGCGATCGGGCTTTCTGGTGGCTTCGAATTTTTTTATAATTTCAGACCGGGTATTATCCGTTTGTTCGGTAATCCACCGCTGATATGTTGTTTGTTCCTTTCAATTAAGATACTAAAGAACTGGCATCTCGAACAAGTAAAGTCCGAAACGCTTGCAAAGGAAAATGCGAATGCGGAGTTACAGTTATTAAAGGCACAGGTGCACCCACATTTTTTGTTCAATACACTTAACAATATTTATTCTTTTTCATTGAATCAATCACCGCAGGCGGGTACGCTTGTACAAAAATTATCCGGAATGCTCGATTACATGATCCATGATTGTGAGGAAAAATTTGTTCCATTGGAAAAAGAATTAGGACTGATACAGGATTATATGGGGTTGGAAAAAGTGAGATATGGAAAACGGTTGGATATGCAGGTAGAAATTCACGGTGATTTCGAAAATAAAGTTATTGCTCCCTTATTAATGATACCATTCGTTGAGAATAGTTTTAAGCATGGAACAAGTCAAATGTTACAGCATCCGTGGATCAAGCTTGAGATCACAACTGTTAAAGATCAACTTTTTTTTAAGTTGAGTAATAGCAAACCTTCTTTATTTCATGCTAATAAGCAGAATAAAGGAATAGGATTACTAAACGTAAAGAAGAGATTACAGCTTCTTTATCCCAGTAAGCATCAATTACATGTTAGTGAGACAGAGGATATGTTTACGGTAAATATGCAGATATTGCTTGGAGAAAATGTTGTTGCAGAAAACAAAATAATAGAAATAGACAAAGCTCTTGCCTATGCCTGAAAAAAAGATAAGCTGTTTGGCTGTTGATGATGAACCGCCGGCACTTGATGTACTTAGAAAATACATTTCAAGTGTACAGTCTTTGGAATTGGTCGGAACTTGTTCGGATGCGGTAGAAGCATTGAATTCTATTCGTCAGCGTTCAGTTGACCTGATCTTTCTTGATATTCAAATGCCACAAATCTTAGGAACTGATTTTTTACGAACACTTAAAAATCCCCCGAAGGTAATTTTTACTACTGCTTTTAGAAAATTTGCCATTGAGGGGTTTGAGCTGGATGCTGTTGATTATTTATTGAAACCTATTTCTTTTGAACGCTTTCTGAAAGCGGTTAATAAAGTAATGGATGCTTCGTTGAATGGAACTCTTAATATTGAAAATGAGCAACAAAATAAAGTTGCAACCGATAATAATATTTATTTCAGAAGCGACAGGAAGATGATTAAAGTGAATTTGTCTGATATACAATACATAGAGAGTATAAAGGATTATATTAAAGTAGTAACAATATCTGGTACCATAATTACAAAGCAATCCATATCGTCAATAGAAGAAACGCTGCCAAAAGATTTGTTCATGCGTATACATCGTTCTTATATTGTGTCATTGAATAAAATTGAATCTTATAATAATGAACTGGTATGGATTGCTAAGCAGGAATTGCCCATCAGTCGGATGTACCGCCATGAAGTTGGAAAAACTCTTAAACTGGAGTAATCTTTATTCTAACACAGGTCTCAACCATCTTGTCATTTCATCCAGACTCATTCCTTTTCTTTTCGCATAATCTTCCAACTGATCCTGTTGAATTTTTCCTACGCCAAAATAATGACTTTGCGGATGCGCAATATACCAGCCGCATACAGAGGCAGGCGGATTCATAGCAAGGCTCTCAGTTAATTCAATTCCGATATTCTCTGTTACATTCAGCAGGTCAAACAATTTTATTTTTTCAGTATGATCAGGACAGGCGGGATAACCCGGCGCCGGGCGGATACCTTTATATTCTTCTTTTATAAGATCATCATTGCTCAGGGTTTCATCTTTCGCATAACCCCAATATTCTTTTCTTGTTTTTTGGTGCAGGCACTCTGCAAAAGCTTCTACAAAGCGATCGGCCAGTATTTGTACAAGTATTTTATTGAACTCATCATTTTCATCAGCAAATTTCTTTACCCATTTACTTGCTCCATGAATAGTAACAGCAAATGCTCCCATATGATCATCTCCCAATTCTTTCGGGCAAACGAAATCACTTAATGAATAACTTGGTTGACCTACAGCTTTCTTTAACTGCTGGCGCAAAGATTCTAATTTCACTTCGCCACTTGTAGTTTGTAGGGTTATAGTGTCTGCATTGTTACTATTGGCCGGCCAGAAACCAATGACGCCATCGGCAGTAAACCATTTTCCATCTATGATCTGCTTTACTAATTTCTGTGCATCATCAAAAATGCGTTTAGCTTCTACACCGAAAATTTTATCAGATAAAACTTCAGGGAAACGACCCGGCATTTCCCAGGCAATAAAGAACGGACCCCAGTCAATATATTCTGCAATAGTAGCAAGGTCAAAATTCTTTAACACCTTAACACCATCAGTAGCAGGTTTTGTTGTTTTGTAATTCTTCCAATCAAAATATTCTTTTGTGATCACTGCTTCTTTGTAAGGAATAAGTGATTTGGTTTTATTCTTTTTCGCAAACTGTTCCCTTAACTGGTTATATTCTTTATCAGTGTCGTTTAACAGCGTTTGCTTTTGTTCGTTACTTAATAATGAACTTACTACCGTAACACTCCGGCTTGCATCCAGAACATGTAAAACACCATTGTCATATTGCGGTGCAATCTTTACTGCAGTATGCATGCGGGAAGTAGTAGCACCACCAATAAGCAGTGGCTGCTTCATGCCGCGGCGTTTCATTTCATGGGCAACATGTACCATTTCGTCGAGTGAAGGTGTTATCAATCCACTTAAACCAATGATATCTGCTTTTTCTTTTTCTGCTGTATCTAATATTTTATCTGCAGGAACCATCACACCCATATCAACGATATCATATCCATTACAACCCAACACAACGCCAACGATATTCTTGCCAATATCATGCACATCTCCTTTTACAGTTGCCAATAAAACTTTAGCAGCACCTGCAGTCTCTTCATTTATTGTACCTGCTGCAAGATGCGCTGCTTTCCGGTCTTCTTTTTCCTGTTCAATGAAAGGAGTTAATACAGCAACCGATTTCTTCATTACCCTTGCACTTTTCACCACTTGTGGTAAAAACATTTTACCACTGCCGAACAGATCACCTACCACATTCATTCCATCCATCAGTGGGCCTTCAATTACATCCAGTGGTTTCGGATATTTGAGTCTTGCTTCTTCAGTATCAAGTTCTATATAATCTGTAATTCCGTTTACAAGAGAATGTTTTAATCTTTCTTCAACCGAAGTGTTTCGCCATGCTTCATCTTTTACTATCTCCTTTCCTTTTGCTTTCACGGTTTCAGCAAAGGTTATCAGCTTTTCAGTGGCTTCATTATTATCATTGTTATGGTTCAGAATAACGTCTTCACATAATTGTCTAAGCCCCGGCTCTATTTCATCGTATACCACCATTTGCCCTGCATTTACAATGCCCATATCCATACCTGCTTTGATTGCATAGTAAAGAAAAACAGCATGCATGGCTTCACGTACATGGTCATTGCCGCGGAAGGAGAATGAAAGATTGCTTACACCACCACTGATTTTCGTCAATGGCATTAAGGCTTTTATTTCTTTTGTTGCTTCTATAAAATCAACACCATAATTATTATGTTCTTCCAATCCTGTTGCTATCGCAAATATGTTAGGGTCAAAAATGATATCCTGTGGATCGTAGCCAACTTTCTCAGTTAATATCTTATAGGCACGGTGACAGATCTCAACTTTTCTTTGCTTGGTATCGGCCTGGCCTTTTTCATCAAATGCCATTACAATAACAGTAGCTCCATATAGCTGGCAGGTTTGTGCCTGTTGAATAAACTTTTCTTCCCCTTCTTTCATAGAGATGGAGTTCACAATACATTTTCCCTGTACACATTTCAATCCTGCTTCTATGATCTCGAATTTTGAACTGTCGATCATGATAGGGATCCTGGCGATATCGGGTTCACTTTGCACAAGATTGAGGAAGGTTGTCATTGCCAATACACCATCCAGCAACGCATCATCCATATTTACATCCAACACCTGTGCCCCGTTTTCTACCTGCTGGCGGGCAACACTCAGTGCTTCTTCATATTTATTTTCCCTGATGAGGCGTGCAAATTTTTTAGAACCTGTTACATTGGTTCGTTCACCCACATTTACAAAATTAGTTTCGGGGCGAATAACAAGAGGTTCTAAACCTGAAAGACGCAGGTAAGGCCTGATAACAACTGATTCCGACATTTATAGATCCTTTTTTACCAGGAAACTGCGGAGCCATGAATAGTTATTGACTACTAAAATGAGAATAGAGAGTATTAGAAGCGGCTTATCCATAATAAAACGGGGTTCGGCCGGCCAAAATACAATCAATAAGTCAATTCTTCAAGTACTTCCGGTAATTTTCTTGGTGTTATGTTTTTAACGTGTTCTGCAATATGTTTTATATGATCCGGCGTGGTGCCACAGCAACCGCCAACGATATTTACAAATCCTTCCTGGGCCCAATCTTCCAAAAAATGAGCGGTCTCCTCTGGATGTTCATCGTATTCTCCCATTGCATTTGGCAAGCCGGCATTGGGATAAGCCGATACATAGCATGAAGCTAAATGGCTGAGCTCTTCGATATGCGGACGCATTTCTTTTGCACCCAACGCACAGTTCAATCCCACACTTAAAGGTTTTGCATGCATTACAGATGTATAAAATGCTTCAAGTGTTTGTCCGCTTAGTGTTCTACCACTTGCATCAGTGATCGTTCCTGAGATCATGATTGGCAGAGAAGGCTTATTAATATCTCTGAAATATTTTTTGATAGCATAGATAGCAGCTTTGGCATTCAATGTATCAAAGATGGTTTCAACTAATAAAATATCGACACCACCATCTGATAATCCTTTCACCTGCTCATAGTAGGCAGCTACCACTTCATCAAATGTTACTGCACGATAACCGGGATTATTTACATCAGGTGAAAGCGATAATGTTTTATTTAATGGACCGATGGCGCCAGCAACCCAGGCTGTTTTGCCAGATTCCTTTATTGCTTCTTTAGCACATTTAGCTGCAGCTACATTTAGTTCATAGGCCAGTGACTGCATTTCATAATCGGCCATTGCAATTACAGTACTGCTGAATGTATTTGTTTCAATAATATCAGCGCCGGCATCCAAGTATTCTTTATGTATTGCTTTAATGATCTGTGGTTGGGTAATACATAACAAGTCGTTATTACCTTTTACATCGAGATGCCAGTCTTTAAAACGTTCGCCACGATAATCTTCTTCACTGAGTTTATAACGCTGGATCATGGTGCCCATGGCGCCATCGATGATGAGAATGCGTTTTTCGAGTTCTTTTTTAATGTCTGACATAAGTTTGATATTTATGCTTTTGAACTTTGCTTTGTTGAATAGCGATTCGAATCCCGCATGCCAGCCGCACAAAATGCTCAGTAGCGGGACAAGCGTACAAGAGTGCGACGCAACAAAAGCTGGTTACCAAAAACTAATCATCGAACTATATAAACGCTGGGAAACTATGTGTGGAGTTTCGTGTACGTTTATTAGTTCTGTAAAAGGCCGAACAATAAACAAATCCGCCTGTGGTGCAAAGATAAAGGGGATAGGCTTATGAACAAAGCTATTTGTTGGCTACATAGTTCTCAACCGGTAGGCGGTTTTGCAAGCTGCGGGCCAGTGTCATCTCATCGGCATATTCAAGTTCGCCACCAAATGCAATGCCTCTTGCAATGGTAGTGACGCGAAGATGTGAGGGTTGCAATTTCTTCTGTATGTAATAAATAGTTGTATCTCCCTGTATATTAGGATTGAGTGCAAAAATGAGTTCTTCCGATCTTTCTTTTTGTATCCGGTGAATAAGTGATTCAATATTGAGCTGGTCGGGGCCAATGCCATCCAACGGAGAGATAACGCCGCCTAATACATGATAAGTGCCGTTGTATTGCTGGGTGCTTTCAATGGCAATTACATCACGGATATTTTCCACCACGCAAATAGTTTCCTGCTTGCGCATACTATTGGCACAGATAGAACAGATATCTCCATCAGATACATTAAAGCAACGCTGGCAGAATTTTATCTCGCTCCGCATTTTTGCAATCACTTCGCCGAATTGTGCTACTTCATTTTCATTTTGCCTGAGTAAATGCAATACGAGCCGCAATGCGGTTTTTTTACCAATACCGGGCAGTTTGGCAAATTCATTCACAGCATTTTCAAGAAGTGAGGAAGAGAATTGCATGAGGCAAAGATAGTGAATGGTGAGTAGTGAATGGTGAATTTGGGCCTTGAGGAAAGCTTCACAATTCACCATTGCCCATTCACAATGTTATATCAAACTCATTCTGCCAGTTTGATTTCACAGTTATTTTTCTGTCAATGGGTTTTACCAGTTCCGGTTGTTTGCGTTTGCCAAAAAAATCACCCGGATCCCAAATGCCGTTCTTATTTTCATCAATGAGAATACGTAGCTCGTATTCGCCGGGATTAAATAATGAATTGCTGTATTGGTTAGTAGTAAGAGGGCTAGAAAAAAGAACAATTCCATTTTGTACAAATTGAAGTACTGGGTTTTTGCTTTGATCAATATTTTTAAAATTCAGTTTCAGCTCGCCATAAGAATTCTTTTCTCTTGTATGGAAACTCAGGGTATCTTTTTTAAGGATACGGCGTCCAAGAGTATCTTCAGCAAAACCAGTTTCAAAAACTAAATTGTATAAAGTGTTTTCTTTCCAGGCGGTTTTTAATTCAAGTTTTGTTTTGATTGAATCAAGTATCCAGTTGAATGGGGTAGAGACGGCTTTGTATGTTGTATCAGTTGAAAAATAAATTTTTGATGGATCAAATGATCTTATTGGCGTTTCAAATTTGAAACTAAAATTTTCCAGTAGATCCTGTTTACCATCTTTGATCGATGTTTGATATTTCAAACGTTTATCAGCGCCGGTGGCAATATTAGCCCCTCTTCCTCTCCCGGCTCCCAATGAAGGCACCCCTGTTGATCTTTTCTTTTCTTCTTCTTTCTCAGCATAAGCATACAGGGTTATTGTATCACTCTGCGGTTTGATAGTGACCGGCTTATCGGCAAAAGCAAAAAGCTGGTTGCCACCGGAATACCGGTAAGAACCACCTTCAGCATTTATTGCATATAAATAATAAGTAGCGGATGGAAGATTCTGAAAAGTAAATTCTCCCCGCCTATTTAATTTGGTAATATAACGAGGCTTTTCATTCATCAACGCTGAGTCTCTCCCATTCTTGTGAAGCATTACGATCATCCCTGTATCTGGTTTCCCTGTTTCAGCTAAAATAATCTTTCCTGAAAGCGTCAGTGAATCCAATGCTTGCCCGGTAGAGAAACGGTAAGTAAGATTTTTTAATATATTACTTTCTGTATAGTCCTTGATAGATTCACCAAAACTGATTGTGTAGGTTGTATTGGATTCCAACGAATCTTTCAATTTTACTGTTACACTGTTTAGCTTAGATTCCACAACCGGGATGTTTTGCGGAATTGGCGTAATAATAAGATTCTGTTGAACATTTTGCAATTCTACATACTCATCAAATGTGAAAGTGATCTTATTCCCGGTAAAATTGAGTGCAGAATCCTTTGGATTTACTTTAACTAAAAGAGGTGGTAAAGAATCCCTGGGGCCTCCTTGTGGAGGAATGATATTAGCACATCCTGAATCTCCAATTAAACTGATCAAAGAGATCATAAAAACAAGAAAAAATGATATCGCAGAATATTGCTTCATTAAGGCCGCAAACTTAACCCGTTTTATGGCATTTGCCTGTAAATGCTTTTGTAAATTAATTCAAAGGGATGTTAACCTTGCCTACCGCCAGGCAGGTCATTGCTCTGTTTCTTCTTCCTGCTCATGCAGGACAACAGCGAGATCATTAGTTTTAACAAAATTGCACCAATGGCAATCTTCTTTTCCGCAACCGGTATAAAAATCATGAGCTTGTATTTTTGCCCATACCATTTTTATCTGTTCAGTTACAGTTGTTATGTCAGCTGGGTTGATGTATAATTTTTCTTTACTGTATTTTTTCTTTTTATCCGGTTCAATAAAATCAAACTCAGAGCTTACTACTTTCCAGCTTTTTTGTTCGTAATTGTCAACAAGAATTTTATAAAACACTGCCTGACGCCAGTAGTCACCACCATTCGGATCTTTATCGGATGGGCCTTTTAATTTCGGGATTGCCTTCTCGGGATCACCGGTTTTATAATCCACTACATTTACTGATTTGCCATCAAATTCCAGTTTATCCAGTTTGCCTTTTAAGGGCACACCACTTACCACAACATTTCGAATATTTCTTTCAATAGCAACGATCTTATTAAACTTATTGATGTACACATCATAATAATTACCGAGTACCTCATGACCATATTCAATTCTTCTATCAAACTGTTCTTTTGTAAAGCTTTCACGATGGCGATGCATATACCATTCAAAGTCTTTTATAAAGATCTCTTTTGAGGAAAACTCTTCTTTCTTTCCATCCTGCATTTTTCTGAATAACTGTTCCAAAGCATAGTGAACAGATGAACCAAACTCGGTAGCTTCAGATTTTCCGGAAGGAATGCGAACCAGGTTATTAAAGTAGAAATTCAATGGACATTTCAAGTAGTTGTTCAGTGCTGTCACATTCATGGTGAATTTTTCCAGCAGCTTTTCAACAAAATCTTTTTCTGCTTTTTCAATTTCGGGTATTGCTGTTTCTGTAAAATGTAAAACAGAAAACTCACTCAGCAGTTCATCACTTATAAAGACCTTTTCAACCGGCAGTTGCTGACCTTCCTGTAATTCTGCTACAAACATAGAAGGCTCCATTTCTTTACCATCATTGCGTAACCGGCTGAATGAAATACAGAGATGTTTTTCAGCACGGGTGATAGCTACATAAAATAAGCGGCGCAACTCTTCGTCTTCATTATGCTTCGGTAAAGAGTCAAAGATCGTATCCGGTAATTTATATCCGCCACCAGGCTTTCTTTTCTTTTCCCAGAAACCGGCATTACAACCGGCAAAGAATACATGTTCAAATTCTAAACCTTTTGAACCATGTGTTGTAAGAAGGTTAACACCTTTCTCATTACCACTTGCCTGTACCAATGGCAGCCTGATATCTTCAGATTCCATTAAACTGATTATGGCTATCAGTTCTTTTAAACCCATTGTTGGTTTCCGACGGGTCTCTTCTTTTATAAAATCAAACAAACCGGTCAATACCTGCAATTGAAAATGTTTATCATCTGCCTGCATGATAGATGATAGTATGCCTGTTTTACGAATACTGTTTTCAAATAATTGTTGAAGAGTAAGATTGGGAACATCATGGATCAATTCTTCAATAATGGCACTTGCTTTTTTTAATCCATCTTGAATGGATGGAGTAAACAGATCTTTTGCCGGCGCATTGCTTTTATCAAATAGTAATTTTCGGAATGAAAGCGGATGATCGCTGAACCGTGTGCCGGCTGATTCCACACTCAGTTTTGCAATTTCAATAGCAGGAATATTAAACCATGATGCATGCAATAATTCAAACAGCATTTCATCACCACCATAAGACACATCATGCTCAGCAGCGAGATATTTTAATTGTAAAAGTATTTTTTGCGCCAGTGGTAACTCAAGGATATTGATATTACGTTTGCTATAGTAAGGAATTTTCCTCAGCCGGAAATAATTGGCCAGCTCTTCACCGTATTTATTTTCTTTATAGATAACAGCGATCTTTCCAGGTGCCGTTCCTTCTGCCAATAGTTTTTGTATCTGTAATGTGATATCAATCATTTCCTGCCGCTGTGTTTCATATTCTTTGATCAGCGGCTTGTTGGTTAAAGTATTCAGATTTGGTTTAACTGAAATAAGTTCTTTTGAAAGGCCATCAATTTTTTTTACCAGTCGTTCCTCGTTTCTTTCAATTACTGATCTGGATGCATCAAGTATAGGTTGGGTAGAACGGTAATTATCAGCAAGCACTACAGTAAGCAGATCATTTTTATAGCTGTTGGCAAACAGCATCATGTTTTCAATATTGGCCCCCTGGAAACGGAAGATACTCTGATCATCATCACCTACGACAAACACATTTGGTCTATCCCAATAATTGATCAGCAGTTCAATGATTCGGTTTTGTGTGCCACTTGTATCCTGGAATTCATCGGCAAGTATATAAAGAAATTGTTCCTGGTAGCGGGCCAGCAGATTTTTATTTTCTTCAAATGCTTTAATGACCCAGTTGATCATATCATCAAAATCATAGCGGTTCTTTTTTCGCATCAGTTGTTGGTAGCGGTCAAATTCATTTACAGCGGCTCTCAGCTTTTCCATTTTTTCCTTTTCTTCTTCTATTTTATCTTTCTTTAAATCGCCGGCACTAAATTCTTTAAACTTTCTTTTATAAATAAATTCTTCACGATTAGGCAGATCATTTAAATACTCGTCTATTTTCTGATCGATATGTGCTGGCGTCCATCCTTCTCTTTTCATTGTGCTGAAAAGATTACGGAGATTGTTGACCTCGAAATACACATCACCCCGATAACGTTTCAGCGGATTATTTTTTGGAAATGAATCAATCAGTTCTTTGAAAAATTCAATTTGCTCAAGATCAGATACAGGGTCCAATGCTGTTTTTTCAAATAAAGAAAGGTTTTCCTGTATCACGTCATTACAGAAGGCATGAAAGGTGCAGATGTTTACTTTGTAAGCATCGGGGCCAATGAAGTTTAATAACCGTTTGCGCATTGCCACTACACCTGCATCAGTATAGGTAAGGCAAAGAATATTTTCAGGTAATGCATCAGTGTCCAGTAAAATTTTCCCGATACGACTGGCAAGTATCTGTGTTTTTCCTGTGCCGGGCCCGGCAATTACCATCACAGGTCCATCGATCGTATCTACAGCTTTGCGTTGCCGTTCATTCAGCTTTTCATATTGAACTGAAAATTGTTCCTGTAATTTTTCTTTATTGATGGGCATCTATCAAAGTTAACCTTAAAACAAAAATGGTTAATAAGAAACCTTATTAACCATTTAAATAATTATCTATTCTTTTTAACCCGGCATCCGGGTTATATATTTTTCGATCTGTTTTATCTGGTCAACGATCTGCGGTGTTGTTGGCTTTAATGCTTTTGCTTTTCTGAAAAAATCTTTTGCTGCACGGAATTCTCTTTTGTTCATCATCAGGCTGCACATTTGCAGGTAAGCAGCCGCTTCATTTTCTTTATCAGGCAAGCCGGCACGAAGAGCTGCACGGATATAACTTTCTGCTCCTTTCAAATCATTCTTTTGCATGGAGAGCATACCGAGTTGCAGTTTGTTGGCCCCTTCGGCCTGTTTCAATTGATCCTGCATCATTCCGCCGCCACTCATTAAAGCAGTTCCTTTTTTAATATCCCGCTCAGCTCCTTCAAAATCCTGTTTCACCATTGCCATATTTCCACGTAATGTATAATATACTGAACGAATAGGTTTGAATAAAAGACTGGGGAACTTTATTGAGTTAAGAATTTTTTCAGCTCCTTCCATATCACCATTTTCCATACACTCCTGTATGAGGCGCAAAGGACCAAAGAAAAAATGTCCTGCAACGAGTATTGCACCAACCAAATAGAGTGGAAATGCAGGCCAGAAACTGGCAGAATAATTTACATAACCACCGGCAGCCATCAGTACCAAACCAAGAATAAGCCGGTATTTTATTAAAACATTGTAGAGCTTCATACTTCACATTTTTGGGAGGGCAAAGATAAGGTCTTGACGCCTATGACATGTGATTATTCCTTTGCGTCATTGATCTCGATCCAATAGCCATCGGGGTCTTGTAACCAGATCTGTTTTACCCCATCAGGCCTTGTAGTTACTTTATTGTTTTTAGAGCCAGTAAAATCTTCAAATCCGATTCCTTTTTTATTAAGCGTAGAGATAAATGATTCCATAGAATTTACACTGAAGCAAATATGATTTGCTTTAAAATATTCTTTGGGTTTATCAGCTCCTTCAATAATATGCATAGCATTACCGGGGCCGGTTTTCAGCCAGAGATGTTTTCCATCATGAAAAGGTTCAGGAATTGTATCAAGACCAATAACATTTTTATAAAAATCACCCGAACGTTGCAGGTTCACAACATAAATAGCAAGATGATTAAACTTAGCATTATGCGAACTCGTTTGTGCATTGCTTTTTTGCGGTGTAAAAATCAATACAGCTGCAAGCAGGGTTAAAAAAAATCTGAACATTTGGTTGAGTTAAATGATTAATCGAACTGTATATTATTTCTTAGCATCCAAAACGACAAGAAGATTTCAGCTTTTGCCAAATATAATCCTTTCCTTTTTCAATAAAATCAGGATATTTGCAGTCCTCAAATTCTGAAGGAACTGGTCCCGTAGTTCAATGGATAGAATAGAAGTTTCCTAAACTTTTGATACAGGTTCGATTCCTGTCGGGACTACAACTTTCAATGTGACATCACTCATGATTTCGTGTTTGTTCTAAATAATATCTTTGTTCAAAGCAGGAAACTTAAAGTATGAAAATTTTCAAACGATATTTTCTAATACTTCTTTTTTGGACCAATGCATTTGCCGGAAATGCCCAACTACAGGATATTAAAAAACCGAACATCATCTTTATACTCACTGATGATTATGCGAATAACCTGGTTGATTTTATGCCGAACCTGAAAGCCATGCAGAAGGAAGGTGTAACATTCAGCGATTACTATGTCAGCAATTCTCTTTGCTGTCCTTCAAGATCTTCTATATTCACAGGCATGTTGCCACACAACACCCATGTTGAGACCAATACAAAACCAAATGGCGGTTATGAAGCATATATGGACTATGGTGATGCGCAGGAAAGTTTTTGTGTGTCGCTTCAGAATGCTGGCTACAAAACAGCCATGATGGGTAAATTTTTGAATGGATATTTACCACGCAAACATCAGCCACTTTCCGGTTGGTCAGATTGGTTTGTGTCTGGAGCAGGTTATCGCAATTTCGATTATGATATCAATAGCAACGGAAAAGTTTTGCATTTCGGAAATACACCTCAGGATTATCTTACAGATGTACTTTCTGCTCGTGCCGATAGCCTGATAAGGGCCTGGAAAGAGCATCCTTTTTTTATTGAAATAGCTACGTTCACACCGCACGGACCTTTCATACCGGCTCCCCGTCATGAAAAACTTTTTAATGAGGCAAAAGCACCGCGTACGCCGGCGTTTAATAAACAGGCAGATAGTACAGCACCTGGTTGGCTTCGCAAGTTGCAACCGTTAGGTACAAAGCAAATTGACCGCATAGACAACATTTTTCGAAACCGTTTACGTTGTGTTTTGTCCATTGATGAAATGCTGGGAAATATCCGGAAACTCCTGAACGAAACAGGGATAAGCAGGAATACCTATATCTTCTTTAGTTCCGACAATGGCTATCACTTAGGTGATTATTCAATGTTGCAGGGAAAACAAACACCTTTTGACATTGATATTCGTGTACCCCTTATTGTCTGCGGACCCAATGTCGCCAAAGGAAGTTTGCAGAAAGCTATTGTCTCAAACATTGATCTTGCACCAACTTTTTCCGCACTAGCAGCTACGCAGCTTATAGGTGAATCAGACGGCAAGGACATACAAAATCTTCTTCATGAGCAAAATACTGAAAAGATCAATTGGCGCAATTTTGCTATCATAGAGCATCGTCGTGTTGATTATGATCGCAACGACCCTGACCGGCAGGAGGCAGAGGATGGTGTACTACCTTCTTATACTGCCTTACGTTTTCATAACCTGTTGTATGTAGAATATGAAACGGGGGAAGTTAGTTGTTATGATGCGCAGAACGATCCTTACGAACTAAAAAACATTGTTTCTACACTACCAATTGAAATACAAAAAAAGTTGCATTCCATTTTGCTTGCTGCAAAAAACTGTGGAGGTAAAAACGGATGCTGGGGGTTGCAAATGATGAATTTTGAAAATGAGTGAAATAAATATATCGACTGTTTTATGACAGAGTGCATACGGGGAACCTTGTGATCTTCCTGATTGGTGTGTGCCTGTACTATTTATTAAAAACCCAAACATGACTGCTACGATAAAAAAATATTTGATTGTCCTGCTCATCTGTTTTCAATGCATGGAGAGCCAGGCAAAAGATTACCCAGCTTCTTTGTTTGGTATCTATTCTGATGGAGTAACTCTTAATACCCGTTCCATACAATTCGCTATTGATCATATCCAGCAACAGGGAGGCGGCCGGTTAGTGTTCGATGTTGGAAGATTTCTTACCGGGTCAATTCATCTTAAATCAGGGGTCAGTTTGCATTTGCTGGAAGGAGCAGTATTACTCGGCTCATTAAACCCATTTGATTATGACAGGCAAAGGTTGACTGCATTACTATTATGTCAAGATCAGCAGAATATTGCTATTACCGGGAAAGGAGTTATTGATGGACAGGGAAGAGAGGTTGCGAGAAATGTGGCGGCCCTCGTTCATAAAGGACTTATCAAAGATGCTTTTCGTAATGACAGGCCCGAAGTGGAGATCAGGCCTATGCTGATCTATTTTCGGTCGTGTAAAAATGTGCTGATACGCGGAGTCACTATGCGTAATGCTGCTGCCTGGGTACAAACTTTTGATCAATGTAAAAATTTGAGTGTAGATAGTATTACAGTTGACAGCCGAGCTTTTTGGAACAATGATGGTATTGATATCGTGGATTGTGATAGTGTAGCGATCACTAATTCTTATATTGATTCTGATGATGATGGTGTTTGCTTAAAATCACATGATCCGGCTGCAGTTTGTCAGAATATATTGGTACGGAATTGTACCATTCGTTCAAGTGCTAATGGAATTAAGTTCGGAACAGCATCGCATGGAGGTTTCAGAAATGTCCGGCTGATCAATATTAAAGTATTCAACACGTATCGTTCAGCTATTGCATTGGAGGCAGTTGATGGAGGATTTATTGAAAATGTGGAAGTTGATAGTTTACAGGTTTTAAATACTGGTCATGCTGTTTTTTTACGAATAGGCGAACGAGTAAAAGGTAAAAAAGGAAGACTAGAAAACGTCAGGATAAAAAATGTATCAGTAGAAATTGCTGCAAATAAGCCAGATTCAGGTTATGAATATGAAGGTCCGATAGAAGATATGCCGCGGAATATTTCACCAGCAGTGGTCATCGCAGGCTTGCCGGATGCGATGATCACAAATGTTATCTTTAATAATATAGATGTAAAACATCCTGGAGGTGGTAATTCTTTATTTGCAAAAGTCTCGTTGTCCGAACTGAATAGCGTTCCTGAAAAACCAGCAGCATATCCCGAATTTTCTATGTTCCGCGAATTACCAGCATGGGGAATTTATATTCGTCATGCAAAAGAGATCCAGTTTGGTAATCTCAGGTTATCCTGCATAAAAAAAGATTATAGGACAGCAATTGTATTAGATGATGTATCTGATTTAAAATTTTTGTCGACAGCAATTAAAGAGACCGATAATAAAAAAGGATTGTACCAGCAAAACTCTAAAGGGATCATTTTTAAATAGTAGTAACTATTAACACCTCCTCAGAACTACTTTTTTAAAGTGCTTTATTACCAAAATCAAATCTTAGTTTGAAAATTTGAACTTATTTTTTCTGCAAGCCGGGCTTTCAGAGAATTACTCCATTCGTGGTATTGGGGAGAGGTTAAAATGTATTTACCTTACGGGTACTGCACTTTTTTAAACAAATTTTTATATGGCTAAATGGAACTCATTGGAAGAAAGGTTTAATGCTCCTTCTCCCAAACGAATACTTGCACTCGATGGCGGTGGTATCCGCGGTGCTTTAACTCTCGGCTATCTTGAAGAGATAGAAAAAATTTTGCATAAACAACATGGAGATGACCCTGGTTTCAGGTTGTGCGATTATTTTGATCTGATCGGGGGCACCAGTACAGGTTCTATTATTGCATCCTGCCTTGCAATAGGTATGAGTGTAAAAGAAATAAAGGAGAAATACTTTGAACTGGGCGGAAAAATATTTGCAAAAAAATATAAGTGGTGGGATGTTTTTAAGTGGGATGATCTGATAAAAGCTGGTTATGATGCAAAACCATTGGAAGAAGAATTAAAAAAAGTTTTTACTGATATTAAACTCGGTGATGGCGACAGAATTAAAACAGGTTTGTGCATAGTTGCAAAACGAGCCGATACAAACAGCATATGGCCCTTGATCAACCATTCAAAAGGAAAATACTTTGACAGTGCTTTTGGGAAAAACAAGAATATTGACTTATGGCAAGCTGTAAGGGCCAGCTCTGCTGCACCAACCTATTTTTTACCACAGATGATTGAAGTAGGTGGTGGCATGCCGAAAGCTGCATTTGTTGATGGCGGTGTAAGTATGGCCAATAATCCAGCATTACAATTATTAATGGTAGCTACATTAAATGGGTTTCCTTTCCGCTGGAAATGGGGGGCTGATAATTTATTTATTGTTTCAGTAGGTACAGGTATGAGCCGGTTCGAAAAGATCCCGGAAAACGTTTCCAAAAACCATTTATTGAACTGGGCACAACAACTACCGGATATGTTTATGCAGGATGCAAGTTGGCATAATCAATTGGTGATGCAGTGGCTCAGTAATTCGCTTACTGCATGGGAGATAGATGGAGAAACAGGTGATCTGCAGGGAGACATAATGGGAGGCGGTGAAAAAAAGAATGCACTCACTTCTTACCTCCGGTATAATACATGGCTGGATGCTGACACATTAAAGGCCTTGATGAATAAAGATTATTCAAAAGATAAAGTAAAGGGCCTTGTGGAAATGAGTAATGCTGATAGCCGCTTTGAACTGTTCGAGATAGGAAAAAAAGCTGCTTCAAACGGATGTTTTATTAAAGACCGTATTACAGCAATGCCGGTAAAAGAGGAACATTTTCCATTGACATTTAAAATTTAAAGCGATGATTCCACAAGAATGGTTACAACATGCACCACAGCCAATGCCGCTAAAACCTAATCAGCAATGGAATGTTTTTCTTTCCTATCGATCTGTCAACAGGGGTTGGGTGCTCAACCTTTATGATGTGCTCACGGAAATGGGGTTTAAAGTTTTTTTAGATCAGTATGTACTTAAACCCGGGGATTCACTAGCACGTACATTAGAAACAGGATTAGAAAACAGTCAGGCAGGTATTTTAATATGGTCGAATGCTGCCAGAGATTCTGAATGGGTGCGAAATGAATATGATGTGCTGATTACTAAAGCCACAAATGACAAAAACTTTTTTTTAGTACCTGTAAAAATTGAAAAAGCACCGCTACCAACATTTGCAAGTACTAAACTTTTTATTGATTTCTCCGATTATCCCGATGGACCCAATGGAGGTGACTTACTGCGATTAGTTTATGGTATTACCGGCAAAGCACTTAATGATGCAGCTGTTCACTTTGCATGGGAGCAAGATGAAGCCGCAGGAATTGAGAATGCAAAAATATCAGCAGCTATACGCAATAACCGTCCTGAAAAACTGAAACAGTTATTCGAAGGAGGAGGGCTCCCATGGAAAACGACTGCTTCACTGGCCTGTAAAACTGCAGATGGACTTATTAAGCTCGGCAATAAAGATGAAGCAATTGAAATGCTTGAAAAGGTTGAAAAAAAATTTCCTAAATCCATTCGCCCCAAACAACTCAAAGCTCTTGCCTTGGCCCGCAGAGGTAAAGAAAACGATCTGGATGAAGCGCAGGATATACTTGGTGAATTGTATGAATTGAATCATCTCGATCCCGAAACAACGGGTATCTATGGACGTACATGGATGGATCGCTATAATAAATCAGGAGAATTAGCTGATTTAAGACAATCGAGGAAATTATATGCAGAAGGATTTGAAAAGGCGCCTGATGATTATTATACCGGTATCAATGCCGCCGCAAAAAGTATTTTTTTAGGTGAATTAGATAAAGGAAATGATTATGCTAAAAAAGTAGAAGCAATTGTCGGTAACACAGCCGTAAAGGGTGATTACTGGAAAACAGCGACAATAGCCGAAACATTGTTGATCCAAAAAAAATACAGTGAGGCGGGTGAAATGTACAGCCAGGCAGTAGATATAGCGCCGACTGAAAAAGATTCACATGGTTCATCCTTTAAGCAGGCAAAAAAATTGATGGATATGCTAAAGCCAACTAATGAAGAAAGAAAAATAGTTGAAAATGCATTTAAACATCTGAGCTAGCATAGCTTACTAAACTAAAAAATGCACCTAATATGCCTTGGTGGACTTTAATCAAATCATTTTTTACTTTTAAAAAAAAGAAAATGATACAGCAAATTGGTAAGGACCTTCTTAAGTCACTTACAGGAAAAGACAAAGGAGAAACAATCGTGTATCGTGAGGAAGCAGGTAATAACAGCATTATCTGTTTTGTCCATGGCTTTAATGGAAGCCCGAATGAAACTTTCGGAAAATTTCCTGAATTGATTAAAGCAGAATCGGAGTTTAATGGTTGGGATATTGTGAGTATTGGCTATGCAAGTGATATGATGCCCACATTTGGATTGAAAATCTGGGCGCAACAACCTGATATTACAAAAGTGGCAGGCTATTTTAAAACCAGTATTGAAACTTTACTTAAGGAGTATAAGAGGATTGTTTTTGTTGCACATAGTATGGGTGGCCTTGTTGTGCAACGGGCTTTATTGAGTTTAGATGAAAAAGATTTTGACAGGATAACACACCTGATGCTTTATGGTACACCCAGCGGAGGTCTTCATAAAGCAACTTTGGGCAAGTGGTATAATATACAGGTACGTGATATGGATAGGGAAGGAGAGTTTATAAAAAACCTTCGTGCAGACTGGAATGCTAGGTTTGCGACTAAAATTCCTTTTTATTTTGTTTCTGTAGCAGGTGAACTTGATGCGTTTGTTCCTATAGAATCAAGTCACAGTCCATTTGACAAACAATATTATGCTCATACTACAGGAAATCATACTGACATGGTAAAACCTGAAGATTCAAATCACACCAGTTTTCATGTATTGAAAAAAGCTGTTATTAACAAAAAAAAACACTTGAAACTTTTTATTGATGGCGATCTGAACAGGTTACAGGGTAATTATGCAGGCATATTAAATTCATTTAAAGGAAAATTAGATGTAATGAGTAAAGGAGCTTTACGTGAATATATTTTTGCTTTAGAAGGAACAAAAGAATTGGATGATGCTATAAAAGTACTTGAAGCAAGCAGCCATATAAAAGATAACACTGACTTTATAGGTATTCTTGGAGGCCGTTATAAACGAAAATACCTGGATAATGAATTGCAGCCAGATTTGGATAAAGCAATTGTGTTGTATCAAAGAGCATTTACCATGGCAGAAAGCTCCGATAACGCGGATAAGGCAAATCAGATATATTATCATGCTATTAATCTCGCCTTTCTTCACTTTCAAAATGAAGATATAAGTAATGGAAAGGAATATGCACAGATTGCACTAAAGAATGCCAATGAGTGTGAAGATGATCATTGGAAATATGCAACAATAGCAGAAGCTAATCTTTATCTTAATAAAGATGATGATGTAAGGGCTAATTATGAAAAAGCAATTGCATTGGGAAAAGATAAACCAAGAGATATAAACTCAATGTACATAAATGCTATTAATGCTCTGAGCAAACTTAATAAACCAAAACTTAAAGAAGAAGTTGATAAATTGTTCAAGGCATAATACTCTTAAGCATTTACTGTATCATTTTTTTTAAGCGTCCTTTTATACTCTGAAGAAGCATTTATCACCAGCTCCGGTGTAAGAACTTTAGTGACAAAATCAGTAACAGGTCTTTTGCTTTCTATCATTTGCAATAATAGACGGGTAGATATTTCACCCATTTCAAATGCAGGTTGTTTTATAATAGACAGAGGTGGGTCTATTAAATCAGTGAGTTCGCTGTTGGAAAAACCAATCAGCGATATATCCTCCGGAACTTTTATATTTTCTTTTTTCAAAATACGCAGGCAACCCGTAGTGAGTTTATCAGATAAACCAAGAATAGCATCCGGCACCGGTCGCATTCTCAATAATTTTTTTACAGCAGCTTCAAGATCATCATTTAAATAAGGGCCCGGTTTGCAATGCTGGATCAGTTGTTCATCAAAAGCAATATTGCTGTCAGCCAATGCGGCTTTATAGCCGGCCATACGTTCACGGGTAATAGAAAGAAAAGAAGCAAACGTAAGAGTGCCAATATTTCTGCAACCATTGTTTATTAAATGCATGGTTGCATCATAAGTGCCTTTGTAATTATCTACAATTACCTTGTGTGTGTCAATTTCATTTACGATCCTGTCAAAGAAAACAACCGGCAATCCTTTTTGGTATACATCTATCAGGTGTGAAAAATCATTTGTTTCAACTGATACGGAAACGATCAGGCCATCAATGCTGCGACTGGTAAGATATTGCAGGTCTCTTACTTCTTTCTCAAACAATTCATGGCTTTGTGCAATGATTACGTTGTAACCACTATCATGTGCCACAGATTCAATACCATTAATTACCTGGGAGAAAAAAGGGTTAGCAATTTCGCATACAATAACACCGATCGTCCGGCTTTTTCTTTCTTTCAGGCTAAGTGCAATCGGGTTGGGGTGGTAATTGATCTTCTCCGCATACTCCATTACCATCTTCTTGGTCTCCGGACTTATTTCATAGCTGTCACGTAATGCACGGGAAACAGTGGAGGTAGAAAGCCCCAATGCTTTAGCAATATCTTTAATTGTTACGGCTTCGAACTTCATTGGAAAACCATCATTTTCAATAACCTGACGCACAATAAAGTTAATCAAATTAGTACGGATAGAAAAAGAGTTACAGGCTGTCCGGCCGACCGATATTTTAACCAGATAAAATAGCTTATAACAGCACAAAAAAACGGTTATAGAAATTCATCTTTGAGATTTGGAGCTATAATTCCTTAATTGTTGGCACTTAATGCGATAAGTGTGGCATCGATATCGGGAACGATTGCGTAAATAAAGTCATTATTCGTTGATTAGTTATCCGGAAATACTCACTAGCATTGGATGGAAATTTTTACCGCCAGTGCTGTATTTTTAGAAACGGCGGTAGAAATTTATCTAACTCTCACTCTTAATTAAATGCTTGCTATCATGAAGAAATTTTTTCTTTCCATTTTTTCCTGCCTTCTATTTTTTGTTGTTCTTGCCCAGGACAGGCAAGTAAAAGGCAAAATCACCGATGAGTCAGGAGCACCAATTCCCGGTGTAACTGTAGCCGCTGCCGGCTCAAAGACGGGGACACAAACTGATAAAGACGGAAATTTTACACTTACAGTTTCTGGATCAGCAAATGTTGTACTTAGCTTTTCAAGTGTAGGGTATAAGACTTCTAGTATTTCAACTGACGGCAAGACACCTGTTACGGTTCAACTAGAGAAATTAGCTAAACTAGAGGAAGAAGTAGTAGTAGTTGGCTATACAACAGTAAAAAAGAAAGATCTTACTGGCGCTACCTCTTCTATGTCAGGCAAGGAGATTGAAAAAATTCCTGTTACAAATGTAGCGGAAGCTATGACCGGCAGAATGGCCGGCGTACAGGTTACAACTACAGATGGGGCTCCGGGGGCCGAAATTGTTATAAGGGTACGTGGTGGCGGTTCTGTTACACAAGATAATTCCCCATTGTATATTGTTGACGGGTTCCCCGTGTCAAGTATCAATGATATCGCTCCTACTGATATTGTCAATATTGATATATTGAAAGATGCTTCTTCTGCTGCCATCTATGGGGCAAGGGGTGCAAACGGTGTAGTGATCATTACCACTAAAAGCGCTAAAGGCGGAAAAACAGTAGTTTCTTTTAATAGTTATTTCCAGGGCAGAACACTTCCAAAAAAGCTGGAGGTAATGTCACCCTATGAATTTGTATTGGCACAATATGAATATGCGAGAATAAGATCACAATCAGAAGTGGACAATTTTAGCAAGTATTTTGGAGTGTATCAGGATCTTGAATTATATAAAGCGCAGAAAGGCACTGACTGGCAGGAAGAATTATTTGGTGGCGTTGCCATATCGCAACAACATAACGTAAGCCTGACGGGTGGAACTGATAAAACTAAGTTCAGCTTTAGCGTAACACATAATAATGACGACGGTATATTAGTTGGTTCAGGTTACAAAAGGACCTACATGAATTTTAAACTGAATCATGAAATTTCAAGAAAATTTAAGTTTGAGATGGCATCCCGTTTTACTAATATAGAAATAGATGGTGCCGGCACTTCGGGGGGATCAAGTTTAAGAATTTCTGATGGTATCAATACACGACCTGTAAATGGAATTGCTGATCAAATCATTATTGACCCGACAGGTCCTGATGACGATTATGAACAGTTTCTGAAAAACCTGGTCAACCCGATTGAATTAGCTGCCCAGGATTACCGCAAGAAAATAGATAAAAGTTTTAATAACAGTGTGGCTCTGTCATGGAATGTTTTGAACAACCTTCTATTCCGTTCCGAGTTTACGCTCAACCTTGGTTATGGTGATAGTAAACGGTATTATGGCCCGCTCACAGGAGAATCAAAGAATAATGGAGGAAACCTGCCGCTTGGTGAAATAACTCAGTATAACAATATGAGTTATCGTTGGGCCAATACACTTAAATATAAAGTTAAGACAGGCAGTGACCATGATCTCAATTTATTGATTGGACAGGAAGTGTTAGCAGGGAAAGTAAAATCAAATTTTAACCGCTCTGAAGGTTTTGATGTAAGCCTGCCACCAGAAAGACTTTTTGCTAACATGGCGCTTGGGGTTCCGGACAGATACGAGACTTTCGAAGGACCCGGCGATAACCTGCTATCATTTTTTGGCCAGGCTTTTTACCAGTATAAAGGAAAATATCTCTTAACACTTACAGGTAGAGCTGATGCATCAAGCAAGTTTGCTCCCGATAACAGATGGGGTATTTTTCCTGCAGCAGCTTTTGCCTGGAGAGTATCACAGGAAGATTTTATGAAGGGTGTTTCTTTCGTTTCTGATCTTAAATTGAGAATAAGTTATGGAGAAGCCGGGAATAACCGGATCATAAATGACCTGTGGAGAAGAACCTATAGGATCAATACTAGCCGGCCTATTGGATTTGGAGATGTACCACAGGCATATTGGGGGGCGGCTTCAACCATTTTGGTTAATCCTGATTTGAGATGGGAAACAACTATCACCAGGAATATTGGACTTGACTTCGGGCTCTTTAATAATAGGCTCTCAGGTACTTTAGAAGTTTATCGGAACACCACAAAAGATTTGTTGGTGCAATCGGATATACCCACAACCACAGGTTATACAACTCAAATGCGTAATATCGGGCAAACTTCCAACAAAGGAGTTGAGTTAACGCTAAATGGTGCAATTATCAGTAAGAAGGATTTCCAGCTTACGGGTTCATTTAATATAGGAATCAACCGGGCTAAGATCGATCAGCTGGATGGCGTTAATGAAAAACCTTTCTCTTCGAACTGGGCAGGAACTGATTTGAAAACACAGGACGATTACCGGCTTTATGTTGGCCAGACTGTAGGCTTAATATATGGGTACGTAAACGATGGATATTACAAGCCGGAAGATTTTTCATCTTATAATCCTACAACAAGAGTATATACATTACAACCAGGCATTCCGAATATTGGTACTTTTATGGGTGGTATTAGTTTAAGGCCCGGGGTAATGAAATTAAAAGACCTTGATTCAAATGGAATAATTAACGCTGCTGACCGGCAGGTGATTGGTAATGCATTACCCAAGTACAGCGGGGGCTTCGGTTTTAACGCCACTTTTAAAGGGTTCGATCTTGCTACGTACTTTAACTTTGTAGTAGGCAATGATGTCTATAATACCGGTAGGATCGCATTCAATATGTTATACAGAACAACTTATGGAAATATGCTTAGCACTATGAATTACGCTGATAGATTTAAATATATAGATGCAGCTGGCAACCAGGTTACAGATCTTACAGAGCTTGCTAAATTAAATGCCGGGGCTAAATTATGGTCGCCGTTCTCGATGGGTAATGCATCACCCGTGATTCATTCATGGGCGGTCGAAGATGGTTCTTTCCTGCGATTGAATAATGTTACCCTTGGTTATACATTCCCTACTAAATGGATATCAAACTTACAAATGACAAAACTCAGGTTATATGCGACCATTTATAACGCAGTATTATGGACAAAATATTCCGGTTATGATCCAGAAGTGAGTGCTACCAGAAACAGTTCTTATACTGCATTAACTCCCGGTGTTGATTATTCCGGTTATCCAAAGAGCCGGACTTTTACACTTGGTATTAATGTAAATTTCTAATTAGGTTATTTTAAAAATTTAATAATATTAAAATGAAACGTACAATTTTTTTTAGCCTGGTTCTTACTTCGCTAATCTTCGTTTCTTGTAAAAAGGTATTGAATCCTGATACACCTTCTGCATTTACGCAGGAGTATATATTCTCCAATGAATCAGATGCCTCGAAAGCGGTGTCAGGCATTTATGCTATGTTCAACCAGGATGCGTTTACTTCCCGGGTCTCTAATAATTTTACCGGTAATAGTGATATTGAAACTGGTCAGGTAGGTGGTTCTCCTGATAACTCACGCCGTGATATCTGGTCTTTTGAATGTACGTCTGCCAATGGTGATCTTCTTACTGTTTGGAACAATGCTTATAACGCAATCAACCGGGCCAATGAGTGTATAGAAGGAATTGATGCCAGTGTCATTGCAGGGAATAAAAAAATGCAGCAATTAAAAGGAGAGGCGCTGGGATTAAGGGCTATCTGGTATTATCTTTTAATGAATCATTGGGGTGATGTACCTTATAAAACTACTGCTACCAAAGCGGGTGACAATTTTTACCTACCCAGGATGGGAAGGGACAGTATCCTAACCAGCATTATTGATGACCTGAAAGCAATTGAGCCTGAAATGTATTGGGCATCAGAACTTGATTATGGAATTGAGCGAATTAATCGTGAATTTATTATCGGTATGATAGCCCGTCTTTCACTAATGCGCGGCGGATATTGGATGTATCCTGATCAGACTATGAAACGCAAAGCAGATTATCTTGACTATTACAATACAGCGAATACCTATTGCAGGATATTATTAGATCTGAAACCCCGTGCTCTTGGCAATTATGCTACAGTATTCATGAATGAGAATAAATATATTAAAGCAGTAAATGGCGATGTTCTCTATGAAGTAGCTTTCCAGGTTGGTGCAGGTGATGTAGGCTGGAACAATGGAGTAAGAGTTGATGCCGGTACACATAACTATGGCACTGGTTCAAATTATATGTCTTTCCCAATTACTTATTATCATTCTTTTGATACAATGGATCTTCGTTTACCTGTTACCTGCTATCTTATTTATTTTGATAAGGATTTAAAACAAGTACCTGGTGGTACCGGTTCTATTGCGCCGGGCAAATGGGACAGAAGACTTGTACCAACTCCATTAGGTTCTGCTTCCGCTAAAGGAACAGGTATTAACTGGCCGATGATGCGGTATGCTGATGTGTTATTAATGCTTGCAGAGACTGAAAATGAGATCAATGGAGGCCCAACTGAAATCGCTAAAGAAGCATTGAGGAAAGTTAGGCAAAGGGCATTCCCTGCTGCTAAGTGGGCAGAAAAGGTAGAGACATATATAGCGAATGTGAGCGGAGGCAAGGATCAATTCTTTAATGCAATCGTTAATGAAAGAGGCTGGGAGTTTGGCGGCGAAATGCTCCGTAAATATGATCTTGAACGTTGGAACCTGTTTGGTAAAAAAGTGGCTGAAACAAGAAATTCATTGATAGAGATGGGAATTGCGGGAAATGCGACTGTACCTACGGGACCATATGCAGACCTTCCGGATTATCTCTATTACAAAAATGTTGGTGACAGTGTTATCTTTTATAATAAATACAGGAGACCTGCGGTAATTCCGCCGGTTGTTAATGTCCCGAATGTCGGAGATAACCCTAATGGTTATTTACGTGTCAGCTGGACCCGTTCAATGTATAATACAACTACCAGCGGCCCGGCTGCTTATATCCTTCAGCAATGGAGAGGATATCCTGATAATGCAGGAACTACTCCTTTGCGATATATTTTACCATTACATAATTCAACTGTATCAAGCAGCCTGGGCACATTACAACAACAGTATGGGTATTAAAAAAACGAACATAAAAGCTAACAACATAATTATGAAAAAGCTAAGCCTTGCGGCATGTCTTCTTGTATTAATATTTGGAGCCTGTAAAAAAACAGAAACATTTGAAGAGGTTCGATTGTTCAGGCCTGTCAATAAAGATGCTTTATTATCCGAAGGAAACTGGATCAAAGCTTCCTGGCATCCAATAAAAGAGGCTCAGTCATATACTGTGCAATTGAGCAGTGATAATTTCACAACAATTATCCAATCAGTTACACTTGACACGACTGTATACATGTTTGAAAACCTGTATTGGGATAAACTATACCAGGTGCAGGTTCGTGCCAATGCTGCCGATACGGTATTTAATTCCGGTATGTCGAATCTTGGGAGTATAAAAACAGCAAAATTCCCAACTATCCTGAATACTCCGGGTATAAGTGATGTGACTGATGAGGCTGTCAAGGTTAGCTGGACTACCGGAGGTGCTGCAGTTACTTCTATAAAAATTTTAAAAGCTTCAGACAGTTCTGTTGTTACCACAGTAACACTTACACCAACAGATGTAACAAATCAATACAAAATTATCAGTGGTTTGCAATCAGCTACTGCGTACATAATATTTCTTTATAGTGGAACCAGTGTTCGCGGATGGGCTGACTTTACTACTGCAGTTCCTTTAAGCGGGAACCTGGTTGATCTGAGAGGAATTACTGGCAGACCTTCTGTATTGACTGATACACTTCCTGTAATACCATCCGGCAGTACTGTTCTTTTAAAACGGGGCGAGACTTATATTGTAGCAACTGCATTAAGTCTGAGTAAATCTGTTACAATGCTTAGTGGTGCCGATCTTCTTGCACCTGGACAGGCGATAATTAGTCTGCCTAGTAATTTTAATATAGTTGCCGGAAGTATAATAGACTCTATCGTTTTTAAAGATGTTACGTTGCGGGGAACCGACTACGCCACAAAATATGTTTTTAATATTGATAAAGCCTGTACGATCGGCAAACTGAATTTTATTTCCTGCAAAGGTGAGATATTCAGGGGTCTTGTAAGAACCCAAAGTCAGCCGGCTATCATCAATAATTTCCTGGTGGATAATTGCATCCTTGATAGTCTTGCAGGATATGGTGTTCATACGGTAGATGTCATAACGGCAAGAACTGATAATATTATAATAAGGAACAGCACCATTTATAAAGCAGAAAAAATAATCACCAGTAGAAATAATTCAATCTCTGTGTTGATCGAAAATTGTACGATCAATGAAGCGCCTCTTGGTAATAGCAATTACTATGTTGATTACAGTACTTCGCCAACAAATAATGTTACTAATGGTATCACTATCAATAATTGCATATTTGGTATTGGAAAATATAATGCAGGTAACAGGAGTATCAGGGGGATAAGAGTTAATGCTGCTACTACTATCAATGCCTCTAATAACTATAGAACGTTTGACCAGGTTTCGTTAGGTAACGATATACCAAGTATCACCACTTATGGTAAGACTTCATTGGAATTATGGATGGATCCCTTCAATGGCAATTTTAAAATCATTGATGGTACGTATCCCGCAAGAAATACTACGGGTGATCCGAGATGGAGGCCTTAAAATTTTAAAATTTATAAAGGTGTGAATTGAAACTCACACCTTTCTTTTCTCAATCCTATTATGTATTATGAAGAGTCCCCGCTTTTTTACTTTTTTACTTAGTTTGTTTGCATTGCTTTCCAACTGTAAAAAGAGTAATTCGGGAACACCTTCAACTCCTATAGGTCCAACACCAGTTCAGGAAACAGCATATTCATTTCCGGGTGCAGAAGGTTTTGGACGTAATGCAATTGGCGGCAGAGGTGGTAGAGTAATAAAAGTAACAAACCTTAATGATGCAGGTGCCGGAAGTTTACGTGAAGCAATTAATGCAACGGGTGCCCGTATAATTGTTTTTGATGTATCCGGCACTATTACATTAAATAGTAGTTTATCAATTAGAAATGGAAGTGTAACAATTGCGGGACAAACAGCTCCGGGTGATGGCATTTGCTTACGTAATTATGCATTGGGTGTGGATGCAGATAATGTTATTATTCGTTATATGCGTTTTCGTTTAGGAGATGTATCAAGACAGGAGTCGGATGCGTTGGGTGGAAGATTTAAAAACAATATCATTATCGATCATTGCTCGATGAGTTGGAGTGTGGATGAATGCACATCATTTTATGCGAATGAAAATTTTACCCTTCAATGGTGTATCATTTCTGAAAGCCTGCGTAATTCTGTTCACAGCAAAGGCCCGCATGGTTATGCTGGTATTTTTGGTGGAAGACAAGCGTCGTTCCATCATAATTTGATTGCACATCATGACAGCCGTAACCCACGGTTTGGCGAAGAAGCAGGAAAAGCATTTGCATTAACGGATCTGGTTGATTACAGGAACAATGTTATTTACAATTGGAGTAATAACAGTGCTTATGGTGGTGAAGCAATGAATATTAATCTCGTTAATAATTATTATAAGCCGGGTCCCGCAACTTTAAAAAGGGAACGCATCTTTTCAATTGATAAGAATAAAATAGTTGGGACTGAGGTATATGATATATGGGGAAAATTTTTCATTGATGGTAATTTTGTAGAAGGAAGTACAAGGGCTACCAGTGATAACTGGACTTATGGCGTATACAACCAGTTTCATAGTAGTTACGGTACAGTTTCTGATGCAGATAAAGCTGCCATGAAGCTTGCTGCTCCTCTTCAAATAAATAATAATGTAACTACGCATACCGCACAAGCTGCTTATACAAGAGTCTTGGATTACTCTGGCGCATCATTTAAACGTGACGCAGTTGATAGCAGGATCATCAATACAGTAAGAAAAGGAAACTACACTGCAAATGGATCTGCAGGAAGTGTAAATGGAATTATTGACAGCCAGGCCGATGTAGGTGGATGGCCTTTGTTAAATCAATTAACTGCACCATTAGATACAGACGGGGATGGTATGCCGGATGAATGGGAGAAAGCAAATAAACTGGATCACACCAAAGCAAATGCAACCGGCAGAAATCTAAGTACTGGTTACGATAATATAGAGGTATATATCAATAGCCTCGTTAAAACGATCACCGAATCGCAATCTCAATTATGATTATGCGAAAAAGCATTTTTATTTATTATTCTTTATTCATTGCTTTTATAACAATTAGCTGTGCTCAGCCTATTTCAAACTTGTCAAAAACTGAGAATGATCATATTGCGTTTCCCGGTGCTGAAGGTTATGGTAAATATGCAACTGGTGGAAGAGGAGGGAAGATTTTTATTGTTTCCAATTTAAATGATGAAGGTCCCGGAAGTTTTCGTGAAGCAGCAGAAGCAAAAGGGAAAAAAATAATTGTGTTCGCTGTCTCAGGCACTATTCATCTCAAAACAAAGCTTTCAATTAAAGGTGATGTAACTATCGCAGGACAAACAGCACCTGGCGATGGGATTTGTTTAGCTGATAATTCTGTTTCATTGGGTGGCGATAATATCATTATTCGCTATATGCGTTTTCGAATGGGTGACAAATACCAAAGAGGTGGAATGGTAGATGGTAATGGTGGCGATGATGCTTTTGGGGGAACAAGAAGAAAGAATATCATCATCGATCATTGCAGCATGAGTTGGAGCACTGATGAAGTGTTCTCTGTTTATGCCGGTGATAGCACTACTCTTCAATGGAATTTAATTTCAGAACCTTTGAATTATTCTTATCATTTTGAAACCGGTGATAAAGATTACGAACACCATGGCTTTGGCGGAATTTGGGGAGGATTGCATTTGACAGCTCATCATAATTTATTAGCTCATTGCAATAGCCGTACTCCCCGCTTTAATGGGATCAGACATACACCCACAGAGTTCGCTGACTTTCGTAACAATGTTATTTATGACTGGGGCGGAAATAACATTTATGCAGGTGAAGGAGGCGATTATAACATTATCAATAATTATTTTAAGTACGGGCCGAATACAGATAAAAAAGTCCGCTACAGAATTGCTAACCCATGGAAAAGAGTTCCAGATATTCCATTTGGTAAATGGTACGTAAATGGAAATTATGTGGATGAAGCAAAAGATGTTTCTGCAAATAACTGGCTGGGTATTGACATAGGAAATGAGGGAACCGATACTGATAAAAAGAATACATTGATTGACAAACCGCATGCTGCGGAAATTATTCCAACTCAATCGGCAACAGATGCTTTTGAATCGGTATTAAGATCAGCAGGAGCAAGTCTTAAACGAGATACACTGGATGAGAGAATAATTAATGAAGTTAAAACCAGGACCGGAAAATTTACTGATGTACAGGGGGGCTTCCCGCATGGCACAGAATATAATTTAACAATTAATGCATGGCCTGCTTTGAGATCGTTACAGGCTCCTGTTGATACAGATAAAGATGGCATGCCGGATAACTGGGAAATAAAAAATAAATTGAACCCGGCTGATGCAACCGATGCCTCAAAAATTTCATTATATAAGTATTACACTAATATTGAAGTATATAGTAACTCTTTGATCAAATGAAAAAACTAGTCTTTGGTTCATTAGCCATCTGTTCACTTGCATTTATTTTGCCAGATAAAAGGAAAATAAAAATATTTATTGCCGGAGATAGTACAGCCAGTATTAAAGAAACAAAAGCTTATCCCGAAACTGGATGGGGAATGCCGTTTGTTTATTTCTGGGATAGCACAGTAACCGTTGTCAACAAAGCAAAGAATGGACGCAGCACCAAATCATTTCGTAATGAAGGACTCTGGAAACAAATACTGGATGAATCTTCGGAAGGGGATTATGTGCTGATCCAGTTTGGTCACAATGATGAAGTACCAACAAAATCAAATGCGACAACTGAGCCTGAATTCCGAAATAATCTTACAGTCTTTATTGCAGAAGCAAGAAGTAAAAAGTTAAATCCCATATTGCTTACTCCTGTTGCAAGACGAAAATTTGATTCCACAGGAAAAGTTGTTGGTACACATGATGTGTATTCACAAATTGTAAGAGATGTGGCTGCAAAAGAAAATGTCCCGATGATAGATATGGATAAAAAAGGACAGCAGCTTTATCAACAAATGGGTGTAGAAAATTCTAAACTTTTATTTCTCCAGTTAAAACCCGGGGAACATCCAAATCATCCGGAAGGAAAAGAAGATAATACGCATTTTAATGAGCTAGGTGCAAGACTGATAGCACAATTGGTATTAGCAGAAATAAAAAACCAAGTACCAGGACTTGCCAGTTATATTATTGCTCCTGTTAAAAAATAAAATCTATAGCGTGTCAAAATTTTTTCTAAGTATTGTTGCCGGTTTATTTTTTGTACAAGCCAATGCCCAGGATCTGCAGGCAGACAATATGCTGTTGTTCCAGCGGGGGAACGGAGGCTGGTCCAAACAGTTTAAAGGAAAAGCATTTGACTACAATGTTGAATTTTCTGCAGCCGAAAAATCTGATATTGCAGCAGAAGCTAAAAAGGATGATGCTAATATAGATAACGGTTCAACGGCTAAAGAGATCAGGTACCTGGTAAAGACCTATAAAAAAATCAACAATCCCAAATACCTTGCTGCTGCTGAGAATGGTATTCGCTTTCTGTTAAAAGCTCAGTATAAAAATGGAGGATGGCCACAGTACTATCCGGATAAAAGCTCGTACAGGGCTCAGGTCACTTATAATGATAATGCGATAATCAATACATTAAATGTATTGCAGGATGTTGCACTAAAGCAAAATGATCTTGATATTGTCAATGCAGGTTTAATTGAGCCCAGTACAAAAGCAGTAAGTAAAGGCATTGAATGTATTTTAAAAACACAGATAAAAGTAAATGGCAAACTTACAGCCTGGTGCCAGCAATACGATGAATCAACGCTCCTGCCTGCAAAAGCCAGGGCATATGAATTGCCTTCTATCAGCGGTTCTGAAAGTGTAAATATTGTGGGGTTTCTTATCAAACAACCCAACCCGTCACAGGAAATAAAAAATGCGATCAACGCGGCCATCGAATGGTTGCAGCTTGTAAAAATTACAGGATATAAAATTGTTGACAACCCTGCTCCGGGTACCCCAAAAGGAAAAGATAAGCTATTGGTGGCCGACAGTGCATCAATCATGTGGGCACGGTACTACGAGATTGAAACTAATAAGCCTTTCTTCTGCGACAGGGATGGTATTAAAAAGTATTCGATCCAGGAAATAGGTTATGAGCGGCGCAATGGCTATGCCTGGTATGGCACATGGGCAAAAAACTTACTGGAAAAGGAATACCCCGATTGGTTAAAAAGAATGCATTAAAGTTATTAAAGAAATATACTGATGAGTTTTTGAAAAAAGTATTTAGTAAATGATAAAAACGATTTTCATATTTCTTGTTGCAGTTTGTTCGTTTGTTATATTACAGGCACAGGAGTTTATTCCGCTTTGGCCACAGGGAAAAAAACCAAACTTTAATGGAAAAAATGTAACCGATAGTATTTACAACGAAAGGATATGGAGAGTAGCTACGCCAGGCATGTACACATTTGTTGTGCCGCAGTCTGAGAATAAAGGAACAGCTGTGCTGATATGTCCCGGCGGTGGTTATGAAAGAGTCTCCTATATATACAATGGATTCAATCTGGCTAAATGGTATAATTCAATTGGCATAAATGCATTTGTATTGATCTATCGTTTGCCGCATCAAACCGATTTGCAGAAAAAACAATTAGCGCCATTACAGGATGCACAACGGGCCATGAAATTAATTAGGGCCAATGCTGTGAAGTGGAATATTAAACCCGATAAAGTCGGTGTGATGGGAGTTAGTGCCGGTGGTCATGTGGCAGGTATGCTTGGCACACATGCTGAAGATGTTTCTTTGATACAAGATGCGTTGGACACATTTAATTATCGTCCTGACTTTATGGTACTGCTTTCCCCGGTAACCACTATGGGTAAGTATGCACATCCCGGGAGTAAAAAATATTTTATCGGTGCAGACAGCACAAAGGAAATGATTGAAAAATATTCCAATGAACTACAGGTTTCGTCTTTTACTCCCGCAACTTTTATAGTACATGCTTTAAATGACAGTACAGTTAAAGTACAAAACAGTTTGCAGCTTTACCAGGCGATGATCGATAAAAAAATAAATGCAAGCATACATATATTTCCGCAGGGCGGGCACGGAATAAGATTGGATGATAACCCCGGTTCAACCGATCTATGGATGAACCTGCTGGAAGCGTGGCTGAAAGAAATGGGTTTTGTTCCGCCAATACCTTTTAAATAATGATTGCCAAATGAAAATTGCTTTCTTGTTTATAGTATCATGTTTTGTTATTACTGTTACTGCTCAGCAAAAAATAATTGTTGCAGCAGATGGCAGCGGCAATTATCAAACGGTACAGTCGGCTTTTAATTCTATTTCGGAAAAAAATAATAAACCCGTAACTGTCTTTGTCAAAAAAGGAATTTACAAGGAAAAATTATTTCTTGACTCAACAAAAAAATGGGTGACGGTTATTGGGGAAGATAAAATGAATACGATACTAACCTATGATGATCATACAGGAAAACTCTCTCCGAAGGGCGATACAATTAACACCAGAAGCTCATGGAGTTTTAAAATATTAGCTGATAATTTCACTGCTGAAAATATTACGTTTCAAAATGATGCTGGTTTTACTGCAGGCCAGGCAGTAGCGGTAGAAGCAGTTGGTGATAAAGCGATCTTCAGAAATTGCCGATTCATCGGCAACCAGGATGTTTTATTTACCAGCAGTGAAAAGAGCAGGCAGTACTATGAAAACTGTTATATAGAAGGTACAACAGATTTTATTTTTGGGTCTGCTACTGTTTGGTTTGAGAAATGTCATATTCATAGTAAGAAAAACTCTCATGTTACTGCAGCATCTACTCCAAAAGAAAAAGAATTCGGATATGTTTTTAATGATTGCAAATTAACAGGTGATACTTCTCTGCATAATGTTTCTTTAGGAAGACCTTGGCGGCCTTATGCTAGTGTTGTATATATAAAGTGTTTTATTGGTGAACATATAAAACCAGAAGGTTGGAGCAACTGGAACAATACCGATAATTATAAAACAACCCGCTATGCGGAGTATAAAAATTATGGTCCTTCGTCTGATCCGGAGAAAAGAGTGAACTGGTCAAGACAGTTAACTGACGAAGAGGCAAAAAAATATGATTTGAAAAAATTTTTGCAAAGCTGGTAAATATTCAAAGAGGGATGACTATTAAAAGTACCATTTTGATATATCTTTTTTCAATAACTGCAAATGTCTTGATGGCACAGAAACCTGTTCCGGTTAAACCACGTATTCTTATTAGTACTGACATTGGTGGCACTGATCCTGACGATAATCAATCAATGACTCATTTTCTCATGTACAGCTATATGTTCAAAATCGAAGGACTCATTTCCTCTCCCTCTTACGGTCACGGTACAAAGCAGAATATTCTTGATATGATCGATCTGTATGAGAAGGATCTGCCGAAGCTCAAACAACATGTGAAAGACTATCCTTCACCAGGTGCCTTGCGGGAAGTATGTAAACAGGGCAAGCATGGTGCAGCACCATTCGTCGGTTATACAATGGCAACCGAAGGTTCAGATTGGATTATTAAATGCGCAAAAAAGAAAACTAAAGAGCCACTTTGGATTTTGGTTTGGGGCGGCCTGGAAGATGTAGCGCAGGCATTACATGACGCACCTGAAATTAAAACTAAGATCAAGATCTATTGGATCGGAGGCCCCAATAAAAAATGGAGTGCTAACAGTTACTCTTATATAGTTGCAAACTTTCCTGAACTGTGGTTTATTGAAGTAAATAGTTCTTATTATGGTTTCTTTTCTGATAACGGGGTACCCGATAGTTTAAGAAACCGCAATTACTATGATAGTTATATTCGTGATGCCGGATATTTAGGAAAGGATTATAAAAACTATTATAAAGGAAACATTAAAATGGGTGATACGCCTTCTCTGCTGTATATGATGGATGGAAATCCCAATGATCCATCCAAAGAAAGTTGGGGAGGTAGTTTTGAAAAGTTAGATCGTAGCCCGAGGATCGTGTATAATCGCAATACCACATTGGCAGATACGATAACAGTTTATTCAGTGGTAGAGTTTCATTTCAAAGGTCCCATAATTAATATTCCGCCTGACTCCGCTTGTTTTACTATGACTGTTAAAGCACAAATCGGTGAACAAAAATGGGCTGGCTTTTATCTTGGCAATGGTGATTATGCGATTAAATACTGTCCCAAACAAACCGAAGCGTTAACGTATAAAATTACCTCGCCCATTCCCGGTTTTCTTGAACAAATCGGACAATTGGTGGTGGATAATATTTGGCCCGGTAAAACCCGTTCAACAGACTATATATTAGGTGCCAATTGGTATACCGACAAATCCAGTCCCGAACTGTTTGACGGAACGTGGCAGGGCGGTAAAACAGTATTGAAATGGCGCAACGATGCATTGCTGGATTGGTCCAAGCATTGGGCATGGTTGCAATAGAAATTAAGAACTTAAAAAAAATGAATCAACATTGATAAAGTCAACATTCATAATAATTGCATTAATTGTTACTTCAGTTTTTTCTAATGCACAAACAGCCAATCCACAGCAATACAAATATGTATTTACGGTAGCAAAAGATGGAACAGGTGATTACGCATTTATACAAGATGCCATTGATGCTATTCGTGTTTATCCTCTTGCTCCGATAACAGTTTATATTAAGAATGGAATTTATAATGAGAAGATAGAATTACCTGCAAACAATGTAGATGTAACTTTTATTGGAGAAAATGTTGACAGCACAATTATCACTTTCAATGATTATTCTGGCAAAGGAAAGCATACAACCTTTACTTCTTTCACTGCAAAAATTTCTGGTAACCGTTTCAGGGCAGAGAATATTACGTTTGCAAACAGCGCTGGACCTGTTGGACAGGCATTGGCTTTGTATGTTGATGCAGATAAAGCTGTTTTTAAGAATTGCAAATTCCTTGGTAACCAGGATACCATTTTTACAAGCGGTGAAAACTCAAGACAACTTTTTCTGAATTGCTATATAGAAGGTACAACTGATTTTATTTTCGGACCAGCTACAACTGTTTTTCAAAATTGTACAATGAGAGCTAAAACAAATTCTTATATCACGGCTGCGAGTACGACTAAAGGAAAACCCTTTGGCTATGTTTTTATCGATTGTAAAATAATAGCGGACTCTGGTGTTAACAAGCTTTATTTAGGAAGGCCTTGGAGAGCAAATGCCAAAACAGTTTTCATTCGTTGCGATCTTACAAAAGCAATTGCACCTGAAGGATGGAATAATTGGAGCAATCCTGAAAATGAAAAAACGGTTTTTTATTCTGAGTACAAATCCACGGGGGAAGGTGCTGCACCAGCTAAAAGAGTTAAATGGTCAAAGCAATTAAATGATAAAGAAGCACAGAGGTATTCACTAGCAACTGTTTTTTCTTTTTCATCAAAAGAAGAGGGAGTAAGTGGTGCTTGGTTTTCAGATAAACCAGCAAACCAGTTTGACTACACTGCTTTTGCAAAAAAAACACAGCCTGTTATTAACTTATATAAAGATGCTGTTCCAAATAACAAACTAATTGCTGATAAAGAGAATTCAGTTACTAGGGATAATGTTACACGAATTGCAAAAGTGAGCAATCCAACACTTACAGTTTTTAAACCAGCAAAGCCAAATGGCAAAGCAGTGATCATTTGCCCGGGTGGTGGTTATTCTATCCTTGCGTTTGATAAGGAAGGAACAAGAGTTGCAGAAGAAATGAATCGTTGGGGTATTACAGCATTTGTTTTAAAATATCGGTTGCCTGATGATTCAATAAACATTGATAGAAGTTTGGCACCTTTACAAGACGCACAACAAGCAATACGATTTGTAAGAAGTAATGCAAAAGAGTTTGGAGTTGATAGAAACAAGATCGGTATCATGGGTTTTTCAGCAGGAGGACATTTAGCATCAACTGCTGCAACGCATTTTAATTTTAAAGCCGATGCTGCTAACGATGATACAACCTCTGCTCGTCCTGACTTTGCTATCTTGATTTATCCCGTAATTACATTTGATAGCACATTTGGGCATAAAGGTTCAAGGAACAATTTAGTTGGTGCAAATGCGTCAAAGGAGAAATTCGATTTTTACTCCAATGAATTGCAGGTTACTCCAACAACACCACCAACATTTTTAATTCATGCAAGCGATGATGCAACAGTGCCTGTTGAGAACAGCGTTCGTTTTTACCAGGCATGTGTAAAGAATAAAGTGCCTGTTGAAATGCATTTATATCCCAAAGGCGGACATGGTTTTGGGATGTATAATAAAACAACTGACGATAACTGGATGGAACGGTTAAGGAATTGGCTAAATTCGATCAAATAGATTTTATGCAACCTATCAATACAGCATTATGTTCTTTCGGTATGAGTGGCTGGGTATTTCATGCGCCATTCATTACTACTAATCCGGGCTTTAATTTTTATGGTGTTTGGGAAAGAACCAAGAACCTGGCACAGGAAAAATATCCGGAAGTAAAAACATTTCGTTCGCTGGAAGAAATGCTGGCCGATAAAAATATTGAACTTGTTGTTGTGAATACACCAAGTGTTACACATTACGATTTTGCAAAACAGGTTATTCTTGCAGGGAAACATTTAATTGTTGAAAAACCATTTACGCCAACTGTTGCACAAGCGAAGGAATTAATTGCATTGGCTCAAGAGAAGAATGTAAAGCTTTCTGTTTATCAAAACCGGCGCTACGATAGTGATTATAAAACGGTGAAAAAGATTTTAGATGAAGGATGGCTTGGAAATATTGTTGATGCAGCAATTCATTATGACAGGTATGTTCCGGCATTGAGTTATAAAGTGCATAAAGAAACACCAACACCCGGAGTAGGTGCTTTGTATGATTTAGGTTCACACCTAATTGACCAGGCCTTACAATTATTCGGAATGCCACAAGCTGTGTTCGCCGATATTACTATCAATCGTCCCGACTCAAAAGTGGATGATTATTTTGATTTGAAATTATTTTATCCTAAGCACCGGATGACTTTGAAGTCGAGCTATTATGTGCGGGAAGCGTTGCCCGGTTATATTTTTCATGGTACGTTGGGCTCATTTATAAAACACAAAACCGATGTGCAGGAAACCGATCTGCAGGCTAATAAAAAACCAGGAAGCTCAGATTGGGGAACAGAACCTGACTCACAAAAAGGGTTATTGCATACAGAAAAAGATGGTAAGATCATAAAAGAATATGTTCAGTCGCTACAAGGCAACTATGCTGATTACTACAATGGAATTTATCATGCAATAAGAAATAACACAGCAGTACCTGTCAGTGGCGAGGAAGGAATGAAAGTGATACAGGTAATAGAAGCAGCAATAAAAAGTAATAAAGAAAAAAAGGTAATTGAGTTATGAGAACCGGGTTAGCAATATTGTTTTTATTTTTTCTGGAATTCACTTCTGCTCAAACAATTTCTAAAGTTTGGGTGGCCGATAATGGCGACGGCACTTATAAAAACCCTGTGATCAATGCTGATTATAGCGACCCCGATGCTATAAGAGTGGGTGATAACTATTATATGGTGTCATCCAGCTTTACGCATATTCCCGGCTTGCCGATACTTCATTCAAAAGACCTGGTAAACTGGAAACTGATCGGTCATGCATTAAAAAAGCAACCTCCTTTTGATGTATATCATAATGTACAGCATGGCGCAGGAGTTTGGGCTCCATCGATCCGTTATCATAATAATGAGTTTTATATCTATTACCCGGATCCTGATTACGGGATCTATTTAGTGAAAGCAAAAAACATTAATGGGCCGTGGACAGAACCATTATTAATTGAGGCGGGTAAGGGATTGATTGATCCTTGTCCATTATGGGACGATGATGCCCGCCCGGATGACCCGGTCGGACGGGGGAAAACATTTCTCGCCCATGCATATGCAGGCAGCCGTGCAGGTTTCAAGTCAATTATTGTTGTAAAAGAAATGAATAAGGAAGGAACAAAGATCATTGGCAATGGTGTAATGGTTTATGACGGACATGAATTGGACCCGACCATTGAAGGTCCGAAGTTTTACAAACGAAACGGGTACTATTATATTTTTGCACCGGGTGGTGGAGTGAGTACCGGTTGGCAAACTATTCTGCGCTCAAAAAATATTTATGGCCCTTATGAAAGAAAAGTTGCGATAGACCAGGGAACAACACCAATCAACGGGCCACACCAGGGTGCATGGGTAACTACACAAACAGGTGAAGATTGGTTTTTGCATTTTCAAGACAAGGATGCTTATGGAAGGGTTGTTCATTTGCAACCAATGAAATGGGTAAATGACTGGCCTGTAATAGGAGCGGATAAAGATGGTGATGGAAAAGGAGAACCTGTTCTGACTTTTAAAAAGCCAAATGTTGGGAAAACACATCCTGTATCAACAGTTCAGGACAGTGATGAGTTCAATGAAACTAAATTTGGATTACAATGGCAATGGCAGGCCAATCCTAAAGAAGGATGGGCGTTTCCAACACCGAATGGTTCTTTGAGAATGTTTTCTATTTATCAGCCGGACTCCATTAAAAATTTATGGAGCATGCCAAATATACTCGGACAAAAATTCCCGGCTGAGGAGTTCAACGCGACAGTTAAAGTATCATTCATGCCAAAGTTTGAAAATGAAAGATTCGGACTAATTGTTTTTGGAACTGATTACGCATCTGTTTCTATTGTAAAAAGAACCAACGGGCTTTTTTTAGTATACCATCAGAATATTCATGCAGACAAAAATAATAACGAGAAAGAAGAAGAAAGTTTTCCTGTAAGTGGAAATGAATTTTACCTCTCAGTAAAAGTTAATAAAGGAGGAGTTTGCCATTTCAGTTTTAAGGATCAAAAAGGGAGCATCAATATCTTAAAGGCATTTACTGCAAAACCGGGTCGATGGGTTGGGGCAAAAATTGGAATGTTTTGCAGCAGAACAAATATTACAAATGATGCGGGATTTGCTGATGTAGATTGGCTTCGCATCGAATCGTCTCAATAATTTCTTTAAATAAAACGATTGCAATATGGAACGTGGTACATTTTTAAAGTACACTGCTGCTGCAGGTGCTTCGTTAATGCTTCATCCTTTTGAACCCTTTGCCCTTACATCTGCTAAAAAGATACGGTTGGCACAGGCTGGTACAGGTCATCGTGGTTCAGGTTTCTGGGGGAAAGATCTGATCAAAAATTTTAATGAGGTATTGGAGTTTGTCGGGTTGCATGATATCAATCCCGGCAGGGCTGCCTATGCTAAACAAACTTATGGCGGCGACATTCCTGTATTTGCAAGCTTTGATGAAATGCTTGACAAAGTACAAGCTGATTATATTATTGTAACTACAGTAGATGCAACACACGATGAATTTATTGTAAAAGCATTGAATAAAGGATTTAATGTGATCACAGAAAAACCAATGACAACGGATGAAGTGAAATGTCAACGGATATTGGATGCAGAAAGAAAATCCGGGAAAAAAGTTGTTGTTGCTTTTAACTATCGTCACAGCGTACACAATATTCAATTAAAAGAATTGCTGGCTGCTGAAAGAGTTGGAAAAATAACATCTGTCGATTTTCATTGGTATTTAAATGTGCATCATGGTGCCGATTATTTCCGCCGCTGGCATGGCCGATTGGGAAGAAGCGGTTCATTATGGGTGCATAAAGCCACACACCATTTCGATCTACTCAACTGGTGGCTGAATAGTGAACCGGTAGAAGTAATGGCATATGGAGAGTTGAATCATTACGGAAAAAATAGTTCATTCCGTGGTTTAAAATGCCGTGGTTGTGAATTCAAAGACAAATGCAAATTTTATTGGGATATAACCAAAGATCAGCGTCTGACAGATTTGTATGTAAAGAATGAGCAGCATGATGGGTATATCCGTGATGGTTGTGTGTGGAGCAACGAAATTGATATCTGGGATAAAATGAGTGCTCAGATAACTTATGCAAACGGTGTTACTGCTAATTATTCTTTAACTACTTATTCACCGTATGAAGGTTGGAAAATTGCATTCAATGGAATGAAGGGCAGAATAGATACATGGGAAGATATTCCGTTCATGCAGAAAACACAAGATGACCAGGCTAAAAAACATGCTGTAGAAATGAGCCAGTCGGATGATGGTGTTAAGGGAGAAGTAAGGGAAATAATTGCAATGGACAATTTTGAAAAGAATTTTGAAGTATATACAACAGCCAAAATAAATGCTGGCCACGGCGGCGGTGATGTACGTATGCAACGGAGAATGTTTGTTGATACGAATGACAATCCTCATCACATCATGGCAGGTACAAGAGACGGGGCAATGAGTATATTAATTGGCATTGCTGCAAGAAAAAGTATAAAAGAAAAACGTCCGGTAAAAATTTCTGAACTCACTGATTTAATTCCAAAAGCAAATACACATTAAAATTTTTAAAAATGAAAAGACTGATTATAGCGATAGCATTGTTCATCCCTTTTTTAATGAATGCGCAATCAAAGGCCGAAAAAGAAGTGGCTTCAGCAGTAGAGGAATTGCGTAAGGCAATGGTTGATGGAGACAAAGCTGTTCTGGAAAAACTGACTTCTGATAAACTCAGCTATGTACATAGTGGAGGACATGCGGATGATAAAAAAGAATTTGTTGCAAAACTTACAGGTGGCGGCTCCGATTTTGTTACGATCGATCTGACAGAACAGGTGGTCATTGTAAGCGGAAAAGTGGCAATAGTCCGGCATAATTTATCTGCCAAAACCAATGATGGCGGTAAACCCGCTGAAGTGCATTTGCGCATTATGCTTACCTGGCAAAAACAAGGCAAACAATGGATATTATTGGCAAGGCAGGCGACAAAAATTACCTAAAAACGCAGGGTAGTACAGGACAGATTTCGTATGCACAACAAGGAAATTTGTTGCATGCGTTCCCGGTATCGTTTGCGTAAATAAATAGACCCCAAGAGCCTGAACAGCAACGAATAATAAAGTAGAATTGTAGAGAGATAGTATTGTGAACCGCCTGAAATTGCCAAATGAAAAAAATTGTTTTAACACAGTTAACACTCGTCTTATTTCTTTTTGCATTTGCTCAAAAAGAAAAGCTCCCGGTCATAAAATCCCCTTCGTTTAAGAAAGATACGTTTAACATCAAAAAGTTTGGTGCAATTGCAGACGGATATTTTCTGAATACCAAAACGATTGCCGCTGCTATTGATGCCTGTAATAAAAAAGGCGGAGGGGTTGTATTAGTGCCAGCTGGCTTATGGTTAACCGGTCCCGTTGTTATAAAGAATAATGTAAATCTTCACCTGGCTTCAGGTTCTACTCTATTATTTACAGATGATAAAAAAGAATATCCGCTGGTGAAAGCAAACTGGGAAGGTTTACCACAGATGCGGAATCAATCTCCTATTTCTGCAACGGATGCAGTAAATATTGGAATCACAGGTAAGGGAATCATTGACGGAAACGGCGATGTATGGCGTGCTGTAAAAATTGATAAGCTTACCGAGAGCCAATGGAAAAAGAAAGTGGCAAGCGGCGGCGTTTTGAGTGAGGATAAAAAAACATGGTATCCTTCAGAAGGTTTTGTAAAAGGCTCAAAGATGCCTGCTAATCCCGGTATGATCACACCCGAAAGAGATGCCGCGTTTTATGAAAGCATAAAAGATTTTCTCCGCCCTAATTTATTATTACTTACTAACTGTAAACTTATATTGCTTGAAGGAGTAACATTTCAAAACTCACCGGCATGGTGCTTACATCCATTGATGTGTGAAAACTTAACGGTGAGAGATGTTTTTGTAAAAAACCCCTGGTATGCACAGAATGGTGATGGAATAGATGCAGAGAGCTGCAAGAACGTATTGATTGAAAACTCTGTATTTGATGTTGGCGATGATGCACTGTGCATGAAAAGTGGACGTGATGCAGAAGGAAGAAAAAGAGGAATGCCAATTGAAAATGTTATTATCCGCGGTTGTACTGTATATGCTTCTCATGGTGGTTTTGTAATTGGTAGCGAAATGAGCGGTGGCGCAAGAAATATTTATGTAAGCAACTGTACATTCATTGGTGCTGATATCGGTTTGCGGTTTAAAACTACAAGAGGTCGTGGTGGCGTAGTAGAGAATATTTTCATCAATGACATTTATATGAAAGATATTCCTGCCGAAGCTATTTTGTTTGATATGTATTATATGGCAAAAGACCCGGTGGTGTTGGCGGGTGAAAAAAGAGAGCTACCAAAAGTGGAAATGAAACCGGTTGATGAAACAACTCCTGTTTTCAAAAATTTTCATATCAGTAATGTTTACTGTAATGGGGCAGCAAAAGGGATCTTTGTAAGAGGCTTACCTGAAATGCATGTGAAGGATATTGTATTGGAGAATATGGTACTGCAGGCAAAAAATGGAATTGATGTTCAGGAAGCAAGTGGCATTACTTTTAAAAATATCAAGATCATCAGTGATGAGACAAAGCCGGTGATTGATATTGTACAAAGTGATAAACTGGTGTTTGATAATATTACTTATAAAAATGGCGCCGAACTGCTGTTTCGTGTAAGCGGTGACAGAAGCGGCAATATTTCAATTAAAAATACAGATGCTTCCAAAGCAAAAGAAAAAATTACTTACGAACTCGGGGCAACAGATAAAAGCGTAACAACAAAAAGATGAGAATTATTTTAAGAATAGCAATGCTTGTAACAGTTATTGTTTTTACAAACAATATGACTGCGCAGGAAAAGCCACTTTCACAACAAGTAGCGGCAACAGTACTAAAAATATGGCCTGATACTATTCCCGTAGGCAGCCAGACAAAATGGAGCTATGATATGGGTGTGGTGCTGAAAGGTTTTGAAGGTATCTGGATGAATACCGGGGATGTAAGCTATTTTAATGCTATTCAGAAGAAGATCGATTTTTTTGTAAAAGATGATGGAAGTATTAAAAACTATGAACTGGAAGAATACAATATTGATCATGTAAATAATGGCAAGCTTGTAATGTTGTTATATCGTGTATTGGGAAAAGAGAAGTATAAAAAAGCAGCCGACCTTTTAAGAAGTCAGTTAAAAACACATCCACGAACAAAAGAAGGGGGCTTCTGGCATAAGAAAGTTTACACTAATCAAATGTGGTTAGATGGTTTGTATATGGGCGAGCCTTTTTATGCGGAATATGCAATGGTATTTAATGAAGAATCGGCATTTGATGATATAGCCAACCAATTCATCTGGATGGAGAAGCATGCAAGAGATCCGAAGACAGGCTTATTATATCATGCATGGGATGAAAGCAAAGAACAGAAATGGGCCAATAAAGTAACAGGGACTTCACCGCTTTTCTGGGCCAGAGCGATGGGTTGGTACAGTGACGCATTGGTAGATGCATTGGATTATTTTCCTGTAACACATCCAAAAAGAAAAGTGTTGATTGACATACTGAACCGCCTGGTGAATGCCATAGAAAAACAACAGGATAAAACAACAGGACTATGGTATGATATAATTAATTATAATGGCCCAGGTAAAGAAAAAAATTATTTTGAGGCATCGGCAAGTTGCCAGTTTACATATGCAATTGCAAAAGGCGTAAGAAAAGGTTATCTGCCTTCAGCAAAATTGGCAATTGCTAAAAAAGCATATGCAGGTATTGTAAATAAATTTATCAAGGTTGAAAATGGGCAAACCAATTTATACGGTACTGTAAAAGTTTCAGGTCTTGGTGGCAATCCCTATCGTGATGGAAGTTTTGAATATTATATGAGTGAACCGGTAATTGTAAATGATCCGAAAGGGGTAGGTGCCTTCCTGCTGGCCAGCTACGAAATGGAACTGCTGCCGACTCAATCAATAGGTAAAGGAAAAACTGTTTTACTCGACCGTTATTTCAACAGTGAAAAAAGAAAGGATGCAACAGGTAAAGATGTTTACTGGCATTATGTGTGGAATGAAAGAAGTCATCCCGGGTTTTACACACTCGGATGGGTTTTTGAAAAGAATGGCGCTAAACTTTCATCACTTAATGTGGCGCCAACTGCATCTAATTTAAAGAACGCTTCTGTTTATATCATTGTTGACCCGGACCATAAAAGAGATAATCCCAATCCGAATTATGTTGTGGCGAGTGATGTTAAAGTAATTGGCGATTGGGTGAAGGCAGGCGGCACTTTGTTATTGATGGCAAATGACAGCAACAACTGCGATCTGAAACACCTGAACCTGCTCTCTGGTTTGTTTGGAATAAAATTTACTGATAAGAGTTTGAATATGGTAAAGAACGATACTTATGAACAGGGTGTTGTATTGCCGGGTACAGGTAATCCTGTATTTAAATCACCGGCTAAAATGTTTTTAAAAGAAGTGAGTGCTTTGGAAGTTTCATCACTCCTGGTGCCAGCAAAAGCGAATACGGTAAAAGACGGGGATATAATTATTGCCACGGCAAATTATGGAAAAGGAAAAGTGCTGGCAGTTGGCGATCCCTGGTTGTATAATGAATACGTAGATGGAAGAAAACTGCCTCCTGAATATGAAAACTACAAAGCCGCTGAAGATCTTGTGAAATGGCTATTGGGTGCAGCTAAAAAATAGTGATGAAGAAAGTTCTTTGCATAATAATATTTTTTGTTCAATTACTGAATACTGAAGGGCAAAAGAAAATTGTAGTTGATGCAGATGGTAATGGAGATTTTAAAACAATTCAGGCAGCCATCAACAGCTTGCCGGCTACAGCTAATGAAGCAAAAACAATATTTATTAAGAAAGGAGTTTACAATGAAAAACTTTTCATCGAAAAATCAAATATTGTTCTAGAAGGCGAAGAAAAAGAAAAGACGATCATCACAGCAGCAATTGCAAGAGATGAATGGAGATGTGAGCATAAAGATGATTGGGGTGTAGCTACGATGAATGTGAGGGCAAATGATATTTCATTGCTCAATCTTACGATCGTCAACAGTTTTGGATTTGATCTTAAGGAAGAAAAAACAATTGATTGTCCGCTGGATACTGCAAACAGGCAAAAAAAGATTGGAAAGAACGGACACCAGATGGCATTGCGTGCAATGAATTGTACAAGATTGAAAGCTGTTAACTGTCATTTCAAGTCTTTGGCAGGTGATACAGTAAGTCCATGGGAAACTGAGAATGGAATGTGGTATTTCAAAGATTGCCTGATGGAAGGTGGGGTTGATTTTTACTGTCCCCGCGGATGGGCATATGCTGAAAATTGTGAGTTTATTACACACGGAGGCACAGCAGCTATCTGGCATGATGGTTCTGGAAACCAGGATTCAAAAACGGTGTTAGTGAATTGCCGGTTCAAAGGATATGATGGATTTATGTTGGGTCGTTATCATCGTGAAGCGCAGTTTTATCTTATCGGTTGTGTGTTTGCTGATAACATGAGGGACTCGGCTATTTATCGTGTAGCAACAAATAATGCGATCAACTGGGGTCATAGAGTATATTATTATAATTGTCATCGCAAGGCTGGAGATTATAAATGGTTTGCAGATAATATAAATAAGGAATCAGCAGATAAGATAAATGCGAAATGGGTATTTGGAGAGAGATGGAAGCCCTGAATCATCTAACTGCTTTTTGCAGATTAATGATATGAAGCACAAGAGTGCGACGCAAGGAACGATGATAGTAGTAATGAAGCTGGTAACATAAAAATTGAAAATCGAGGTATATGCAATTATCGAAGAGTTTACTATCGCAACTGAATGGTGCGATTAAATCAAAGCCTGCTGAAAATTTATTTCAGTTGCCGGAAAAAGTATTACAGTTTGGAACAGGTGTACTCCTGCGTGGCTTGCCTGATTATTTTATTGATAAAGCAAATAAGCAGAATGTTTTCAACGGCCGTGTGGTGGTGGTAAAATCAACCGACAGCAGCGGCGCCGATGCATTTGATGTACAGGATGGATTGTATACGCATTGCATTCGTGGATTGCATGAACAAAAAATGGTAGATGAGTTTATTGTAAATTCTTCAATCAGCAGGGTGTTATCTGCAGCAACACAATGGAAAGAGGTTTTAGCTTGCGCTGCCAATCCTGATCTGGAGGTAGTAATATCAAACACAACTGAAGTTGGTATTGTGCTTCTGCCCGATGATAATATTAAAGGGAACCCGCCTCAGTCATTTCCCGGAAAGTTGCTGGCATTTTTGAGCGAACGCTATAAAAAATTTAATGGTGATATAAATAAAGGATTGGTGATAGTGCCGACAGAGTTGATAACTGATAATGGGAACAAACTTCAATCCATCGTGATGGAGCTGGCACATCTCAATAAATTTGATTACGCATTTATTGATTGGTTGGAGAATGCGAACAGCTTCTGCAATACACTTGTTGATAGAATTGTGCCAGGAAAATTACCAGCGGAACAGCAGAAAGAAGCAGAAGGAAAACTGGGTTACAAAGATGAATTGATGATCATGAGTGAGCCTTATAGTTTATGGGCTGTTGAATCAACAAATAAAAAAGTGCAGGATGTTTTAAGTTTTGCAAAAACAGATAGCGGAATGGTGATTACCGATGATATTAATAAATTCCGTGAACTGAAATTGCGTTTACTGAATGGAACACATACATTCAGTTGTGGACTTGCTCATTTAGCAGGTTTTGAAACAGTAAAAGAAGCAATGAGTGATAAAACAATGGGGCTTTATGTGTATGACCTGATGGTGCATGAAGCTGCAGCCTGTATCACAAATGGAAAGATCTCACAACTTGAAGCATTGGAATTTGCCAACTCGGTAATTGAACGGTTCCGCAATCCTTTCATTGATCATAAATGGATAAGCATAACGTTGAATTATACTTATAAGATGAAGACAAGAAATGTTCCTTTACTGATGGAGCATTATCGCAGGGATCTATTTATACCATCACATATGGCAATGGGATTTGCAGCGTATATTCTGTTTATGAAATGTGAGCCCAGCGAAAGCGGTAAGTATTATGGAGAAAATAATGGTGTGATATATCCCGTGCAGGATGATCAGGCTGCTTATTTTCATAAGCAATGGAAAAGCGACAGCCTGAATGAGTTAGTAATAACAGTATTGGGTAACGAAGAATTATGGGGAGAAGATTTAAATTCGCTTCCGGGATTTGCCCTTGCTGTTACGAATTATATGGAATCATTTATCCAGAAAGGAGTGATAGCAACAATTAAAGAATACCAGGTAAATAGAGATAAAGTAGAAAGTCATGAAGCATAAAGTATTAAAAGTTAATCCGAAGGATAATGTGATCGTAGCGTTGAGTAATCTTTTAAAAGGCGAAACGATCTCTTTCGAGGGAGAAGAATATGTGTTGCAGGAAAATATAAATGCAAAGCACAAATTTTTTACAAAAGACTTTAATGCCGGCGATGAAATAATAATGTATGGTGTGCTGGTTGGTAAGGCACAGAATTTTATTCCCCGTGGTGGATTGATGACGACCACGAATACTAAGCATGCCGCTGACCCGTTTGTTTACCGTGCCTCGAAATATGAATGGCATGCACCCGATGTTTCAAAATTTAAGGGAAGAACTTTCAATGGCTATCACCGCAGCGATGGAAGAGTAGGCACGGCCAATTACTGGTTATTTATTCCAACTGTGTTTTGTGAGAACAGGAACCTGGATGTGATCCGTGAAGCATTGCACAATGAATTAGGTTATGCTGTTACAGATAAATATAAAAGCTATACGCATCAGCTTATTGAAGCATACAAAGAAGGAAAAGACATTACGTCGATCGATATTTTTTCTACGCCGTCACATAAATCAAATGGAAACAGGCCCTTTAAAAATGTAGATGGTATAAAATTTTTAAATCATCAGGGTGGGTGTGGTGGAACAAGACAGGATGCAGGTATACTGGGAAAATTATTAGCTGCTTATGCTGACCATCCGAATGTGGCTGGTGTTACAGTTTTAAGTTTAGGTTGTCAGAATTTACAGGTACAGGATCTTGTAAATGATCTGAAACAACGCAATCCAAAATTTGATAAACCTCTTTATATTTTTGAACAGCAGCAATCACAAAGTGAAGAACAGCTGATTGCTGAATCAATTCGTAAAACATTTGAAGGATTAATTGAAATAAATAAGTTTGAACGCAAACCAGCTACTCTTGATAAATTGTGTATCGGTGTGAAATGTGGGGGCAGTGATGGTTTTAGTGGCATCAGTGCCAATCCTGCTGTTGGTTATGCTTCTGACCTCGTAGTAGCATTGGGGGGTAAAGTTTTGCTGGCAGAATTTCCAGAACTCTGCGGAGCCGAACAGGATCTGATTGATCGGACAAAAGATGAAGCGGCTGCAAAAAAATTTATTTATTTAATGACGGCCTATAATGATGCTGCACATAAAGTAGGTTCTGGCTTTCATATGAATCCTTCTCCGGGAAATATTAAAGATGGGTTGATAACAGATGCCATTAAAAGTAATGGTGCTGCAAAAAAAGGAGGCAGCTCACCAGTAGAAGATGTGCTGGATTATACAGAGCCTGCAACCAAACCGGGATTGAATTTAGTTTGTACACCCGGTAATGATGTGGAAGCGACAACAGGTAAAGCAGCAAGCGGAGCTACATTAATATTATTTACTACAGGACTTGGTACACCAACCGGTAATCCTGTTTGTCCTACTATAAAAGTTTCTACCAACAGCAGTCTTACGAAAAGAATGAATGATATCATCGATATTGACTGCGGCCCGATCGTAGAAGGAGATAAAACAATTCAGCAAATGGGAGAGGAGATATTGGAATATTGCATCAAAGCAGCAAGTGGCGAAGTAATTCCTAAAGCTGTGCTGTTAAACCAGGATGATTTTATTCCATGGAAACGGGGTGTGAGTTTGTAATAACTGTATTTCGGTTACACGAGAAGTTATTACATTAGCAAAGAACACAGACATCAATACATTTGAGAAAAAGAAACAATAAAACCTGTTATTTTTAACGGGGCCAAAAAATCGGGTAATGAACTGGTGGCAGAAATACCCGCAAAGTCTGTGGTAGTACTGGAAATAAAGTAAAAATTGCCCTGAAAAACCGGGTGAGTACGTTGAAATAATAACAGTTGTTTTCCGGTAACGTTTGCACAGATTTTAGAGATTTCACAAGCCAGATTTCATACTTTTAATACCTGTCTTGTGAGGTTAAGATTTTGTTTTACCAACCGCATCAGTTGTCATATGAAAAAATTCCTCGACGAAAATTTCCTGCTTGAAACGCAGACGGCGCAGCGTCTTTATCATGATTATGCCAAAGACATGCCTATCATTGATTATCACAATCACCTGCCGCCTGATGAAATAGCAGCTGATAAAAATTTTGAAAACATAACAAAGGTATGGCTGAATGGCGACCATTATAAATGGCGTGCCATGCGTACTAATGGCATACCGGAAGAATTTATAACAGGAAACAAAAGCGATTGGGAAAAATTTCAGAAATGGTCTGAGACTGTTCCTTACACTATGCGGAATCCTTTATATCATTGGACTCATCTCGAACTACAGCGTTATTTTGATGTGAATGATGTTTTAAATGGAGACACAGCAAGGAAGATCTATGATGAAACATCTGCTAAACTGCTGGCAAAAGAATACAGTGTAAGGGGATTGCTGGAAATGATGAAAGTAAAACTCATTTGTACAACCGATGATCCCGTTGATAATCTTGAATATCATAAGAAAATTCAACAAAGCGGTTGGAAGGTAAAAGTAAACCCGGCCTTCAGACCTGACAAAGCAATGAATGTAGATGATGCCAATACATTTAATAACTACCTTACTTTACTGGAAAAAGCATCTGATATTTCCATCAGCACTTACAATGATTATCTCGCTGCATTAAAAAAACGCCATGATTATTTTGTTTCCAATAATTGTAATGTAAGTGATCACGGACTGGAAGAAATTTATGCAGAGGACTATACGCAGACAGAAATCGCCGGCATTTTCGCCAAGATTCGTTCTGGTGGTTCATTAACGTTAGAGGAAAATAGAAAATTCAAATCGGCAATGCTGGTAACCTTTGCAGAATGGGATTGGGAAAAAGGATTTGTTCAGCAATATCATTTGGGTGCATTGCGTAATAATAATAGTCGCATGCTGAAGCAGCTCGGTCCTGATACCGGCTGGGATAGTATCGGTGATTTTTCACAGGCAAGGGCATTATCAAAATTTTTAAACAAGCTTGATACAAATAATAAGTTGGCGAAAACAATTATCTATAACCTCAACCCCGCCGATAATGAATTGTTTGCAACCATGATCGGTAATTTCAATGATGGTTCTGCTGCTGGTAAAATTCAGTGGGGCAGTGCCTGGTGGTTTTTAGATCAGAAGGATGGCATGACCAAACAAATAAATGCACTCAGCAATATGGGTTTGCTCAGCAAGTTTTTGGGCATGCTGACTGATAGCCGGAGCTTTCTCTCCTTCCCAAGACATGAATACTTCAGAAGGCTGCTTTGTAATTTATTTGGTGAAGAAATTGAAAATGGCGAGCTACCTAACGATACAGGATGGATAGGAAAGGTGATTCAGGATATTTGCTACAACAACGCCAGGGATTATTTCAACTTACAGTACCTTGATGAAAGAACAGGTGTTAAACAAAAGACTATTTAAGTTATGAATGTACGGTTTGCTGTCAGCCAGAATGAAACCAAACAAATGAACACGGAACAGCTCCGTGAGAATTTTTTGGTAGAAAATTTATTTTCAGACGATGTGATAAATCTCGTTTATACGCATTACGACCGGGTGATAATCGGTGGTGTTAAACCCGTAAATAAAACGATCGAACTCCCCAATCATCCAGAACTGCGTGCAGATTATTTCTTAGAAAGGAGAGAACTGGGTATTATAAATGTAGGAGCGGATGGAGTTGTAATTGCAGACGGAAAAGAATTTACCCTGCGGAAACTGGATTGCTTATATCTTGGTAAAGGAACACAAAAAGTAAAGTTTAAATCAAAAGGTAAAAAAGAATCAGCAATTTTCTATTTATTATCTGCCCCAGCACATCATAAATATCCTAACAGGATATTGGTAAGAGAAAAAGCTGACCCTGTTCAATTGGGGGCTGCTGAAACAGCTAATAAAAGAACTGTTTATAAATACATTCATCTTAATGGCTTAAAAAGCTGCCAGCTCGTAATGGGATTAACTGTTCTTGAGCCGGGCAGTGTCTGGAATTCTATTCCACCGCATACACATACAAGAAGAATGGAAGTGTACTTATACTTTGATCTACCTGCTGAGCACCGCATCATGCATTTTATGGGAGAGCCTCAACAAACAAGGCATTTGATAATGGCAAATAATGAAGCCGTTATATCTCCGCCATGGAGTACACACTATGGATGTGGAACTTATAATTATGGGTTCATCTGGGGGATGGCGGGAGAGAACCTTGTGTATACTGATATGGACCCCGCACCGGTAGCAACTTTAAAATAACAATCAAACAAAAATCAAATAATATAACGATGTCAAAGAAAGTAGTAACACTTGGGGAAATTATGTTGCGTTTGTCAACACCAGACTTTAAAAGATTTGTTCAGGCCGATACATTTGATATTACATATGGCGGCGGTGAGGCCAATGTAGCTGCGGCATTATGCAACTACGGATTGAACGGAACATTTGTAACTAAAGTTCCTAATAACCCGATTGGTCAATCAGCAATTAATCATCTGCGTCGTTATGGCGTAGATACACAGTTTGTAGTAAGAGGTGGTGAAAGGTTGGGGATCTATTTCCTGGAAACAGGTGCTTCTATGCGGGCATCACAGGTGGTATATGACAGGGCTGGTGCCTCTATTGCTGATGTAAATATTGACGAATTTGATTGGGATAAAATTTTTGCCGGTGCTGACTGGTTTCATACAACCGGCATCACACCTGCATTGAGCGATAAAGCTGCTGCATTAACTGAAGCTGCATTAAAAGCGGCAAAAGCGAAAGGTATTATAACGAGCATTGACCTCAACTATCGTAAAAAACTTTGGAGCAAAGAAAAAGCAAGAGAAGTAATGACAAAGCTTTGCATGTTTGTGGATGTATGTATCGGAAATGAAGAAGATGCGGATACAACATTAGGTTTTAAAGCAGCGCATACTGATGTAACAAAAGGCGAACTAAACCTCGACGGATATAAAGACGTATTCAAGCAAATGAAAGATAAGTTCGGATTTAAATTTATTGCTTCATCACTTCGTGAAAGCTACAGCGCAAGTGATAATGGATGGAGTGCATTAGTATACGACGGCAAAGATTTTCATCATACCAAAAAATATAATGTTCGCATTGTTGACCGTGTGGGTAGCGGCGATTCATTTGCAAGTGGTTTGATCTATGGGTTGGTTACAAGTATGTCGATGCCGGATGCAGCTGAGTTTGGTGTAGCAGCAAGTGCATTAAAGCATACAATACCAGGTGACCTGAATCATGCAACATTAAGCGATGTAAAAGAATTGATGAAAGGAGACGGTAGTGGCCGTGTTCAACGTTAAAAAAGAATTATGATAATAGATACATTAAAAAACGCTTCGAAATATTTTTCTGCACATCCATTATTTGCAAAGGCATTTGAGTTTATCAATCAGACTGACCTGGCAAATGCAGCTGATGGCAAATCTGATATTACAGAAGGGCTGAAAGCAATTTTCAGCAATTCACCTGGTAAAACCAAAGAAGCAAGCTGTTCTAAATTTGAATGTCATAATAAAAATATCGACATACAGCTTTGCATAAATGGTATAGAAACAATTGGCTGGAAACCGAGGGAAAAATGTGTAACACCTAATGGTGATTATAATGCTGAAAAAGATGTACAGTTATATCATGATGCACCGGATACATTTTTTCAACTTACCGATGGTCAATTTGCTATCTTCTTTCCGGAAGATGTACATGCGCCAATGATTGGTGAAGGAACGATAAAGAAACTGGTAATTAAAGTGAAAATATAGTCATAAGTAATAAGTGGTAAGTTTTAAGATAGAAAACTTACTTATAACCTAAAACATATAACTTAAAACTTTTCAAATTGAGCAGAACACAACAAATAGCAGATGCAGTAGTAGCACAGGGAATACTTCCTTTGTATTTTAACCCAAGTGAAGAAATAAGTCTTGATGTACTGAAAGCAATTTACCGTGCTGGTGTCAAAGCGGTGGAATATACCAATCGTGGTGATGCTGCTTTGGCCAATTTTAAAAAGATGGTTGCATTGCGAAATGCAGAAATGCCAGGATTATTATTAGGCGTAGGTACAATTAAGAACATGCAACATGCTACCGATTATATGGCCACCGGGGCTGATTTTTTAGTAAGCCCCGGGTTTGTTCCTGATGTAGCAGCTTACTGTGTTAGCAATGATATTTTTTATGCGCCGGGTTGTATGACTCCAACTGAAATAATTGCTGCAGAAAATGCAGGAATAAAATTCATCAAACTGTTTCCGGGAAATATGCTGGGCCCGGATTTTTTGAGTGGAATAAAAGATATCTTTCCAAAACTGTTGTTTATGCCAACAGGTGGTGTGGATACAACAAAAGAAAATATTGAGGGCTGGTATAAAGCAGGAGTATGTGCAGTAGGAATGGGAAGTAAGCTTATCAGTAAAAAATTAATGGAAGCAAAAGATTATGCTACCATTGAATCGGAGACAAAGAAAGTATTAGAGTTGATTCAATCTATAAAACCTGCTAAATAGTAGTACTGAAGTTGAACGGAGCGTCGCCACTTAGGCTCAATCAGGGTTACTGAAGCTGGAACCATAAAAAAATCTACGATGCAGAAAGCCATAGGAAAATACAGGTGGACCATTTGCGGTTTGATCTTTTTTGCCACCACTATCAACTATATAGATAGAAATGTGATCAGCTTTCTAAAATCAACTTTCACAAATGACCTGGGTTGGACTGATGGCGATTATGCTGATGTAGAAATCACATTTAAATTATTTTATGCCATCGGTATGTTAGGGGCCGGAAGGTTAATTGATAAACTCGGCACTAAGATCGGTTATGGTTTGTTTACTTTCTTGTGGAGTGTTGCAGGTGTTTGTACTGCTCTTGTAAATTCAGTTCTTGGTTTCCAGGTGGTGAGAGGTGCATTGGGAGTAACCGAATCAGGTAATTTCCCCGCCGCGATTAAAACAGTTGCCGAATGGTTTCCTAAAAAAGAAAGAGCTTTTGCAACAGGCATATTTAACTCGGGAGCTAATATTGGTGCAATCATAACCCCCTTAACCATTCCGTATATTGTTGAGAACTGGGGTTGGCAATGGGCCTTTATCATTACGGGTTTACTCGGTTTTGTCTGGCTCATCTTCTGGTTTATTCTTTATGAAGTACCCAAAAAGCATAAACGTCTTTCGGCTGAAGAATTGGTATATATACAGAGTGATAAAGATGAGATTCATGATGTAACAGATACAAGCCCGAAACTTTCCTGGTGGCAGTTGCTGCGGTATAAACAAACATGGGCATTTGCGATTGGTAAATTATTGACCGATCCAATCTGGTGGTTTTATCTTTTCTGGTTGCCCGACTTTTTTGAGAGTGTTTATAAAATTAAATTAACTGCTGCCAGCTGGCCGGTTGCAGCAGTTTATGTTATTTCAACAATAGGAAGCGTTGGAGGTGGTTGGTTGCCCATGTATTTGATCCAAAAGAAAGGCTGGCCTGTATTTAAAGCAAGAAAAACATCTATGCTCATTTATGCTTTCTGTGTTTTCCCTATAGTATTTGCTTTGATATTAGGCAAGATCGATATGTGGCTTGCCGTAGCAGTAATAGGTATTGCTGCTGCTGCACACCAGGCATGGAGTGCAAATATTTTTACGACAGTAAGTGATATGTTTCCCAAAAACTCAACAGCTTCAGTAACAGGAATCGGAGGTATGTTCGGTGGTTTGGGAGGTATCTTACTTTCTTTGTTAGTACAAAAGCAGATGTTTGTACATTACCGCAGTATCAATCAAATTGAAACGGCCTATTATATCATGTTTGCAGTTTGTGCTTCAGCTTATTTAGCAGGCTGGTTAATTATGCATATACTGGTACCGAGAATGAAGAGGGTGGAGTAAGCAAAACCAAACGTTGTAAGTAAATAAATTCTGCATCGAGAATAGATACTCTCTCCACATGATTTCGTAAGTTGCCCCGTCAAAAAACACGGAATTTCACCCATTGAACGAACAGGAACTAATACAAAGACTACGCAACGGCGATGAGCAGGCTTTCAAATACCTCGTGGATAATTTCCAGGATAGGGTCTTTAATACCGTAATTGGTATAGTGCAGAACGAACAGGATGCAGAAGATGTAGCCCAGGAAGTTTTTATACAGGTATACCGGGCTATTCATTCCTTTAAGGGTGAGTCTCAGCTGTCCACATGGATCTACCGGATAGCTACTACCCGTTCCCTCGACCTGCTGCGGAGCCGAAAAAGCAAGAAAAGATTCGCTTTTGTACAAAGCATTTTTGGTAAAAATGATGAGCTGTCCCATGATCCACCTGATTTTTACCATCCCGGTGTAGCTCTTGAGAAAAAGGAAGACTCCCGAATGTTGGCAAAAGCCATTGGTAGGTTGCCTGAAAATCAACGGGTTGCTTTTACTTTGAATAAGCTGGAGGATTTAAGCTACCAGGAAGTGAGTGAAATCATGAAAACAACGGTTTCTGCAGTAGAATCTTTACTGCACAGGGCCAAGCAAAATCTTAGAAAAGAGCTTGAAAAAGAGTTATAATAATTTTTTTTACCTTGAATGGCCGAAGGTTTGAAGACGGCCATACGTCAAAAACTAAGTATTATGAAACAGGAAAAACAAGACCGGATAGAGCAGATATTAAATGCGTGGGATGGCGCCAAAAAAGCCGAGACCCCTGCATTTTTCTATACTCGCCTTAAAGCGAGAATGGAAAAGGCAGCTGCACCGGTTGTAAAAAGCTGGTTGCTCAAACCTGCTTTTGTAGTAGCCACTCTTGTTCTTGTTATTGTAATTAATGCTTTCATATATTTCCAGGACGGAAACTCAACCATTACCCCTAATTCAGGTGAAGAAACCATTCAATCAATTGCGGCTGAGTATAATTTAAGCGATAACATCCTGGAGGATATCAATCAATGAAAACAAATAAAATTCTTGCGTTTGCAGCCGTCGCACTTTTAATCATCAATGGAGTGCTTGTTTATTTTTTATGGAATGAAAAGAACAAGCATAAAGATATGGATGATCGCCAACCTGGGAAGAAAGGTGACTGGTTTGCAGAACAATTAAAGCTTGACAGCACGCAAAAAAAGGAACATAAGAAACTGCGTGATGCGCATTTTGAATCAATGAAACCATTGTTTGATTCAATCAGTTCTTATAAAACGAGTTTGTATAATTCTATCAAAGAATCTGCAGGCAGTGATAGTATTCTTAATAGTTATAGCAATAAAATTGCTGAGTTGAATAAAGAGATCACTATAAAAACCTATAATCATTTTAAACAAGTAAGAACATTACTGAATGCTGAGCAACAAATCAAGTTTGATGAGATGGTGCAGAAGATGATGAGCCGCAGGGGAGGACCTCCCGGCAAACCCGGTGATAAAAAGAAAGAGGATAAATAATTTGTGTTAGCTTGATGATAATAAAAAATCCCCCGAAAATTTTCGGGGGATTTTTATTTAACGATAGATGCGTTGAATAGCATCTCTGTATTTTTCCTGTATCACTTTTCGCTTTAGTTTCATGGTTGGTGTCATTTCACCACCATCTACACTCCATGCATAAGGAAGTAATTCAAATTTCTTAACCTGCTCTACGGGATTGAAATTTTTATTGTTCTCTTCTACAACATCCCGGAAAAGCTCAAGCACTTTTTCATTGCGGATAATCTCTTCTGGATCATTGCTGATGTTTAATCCCTGTTTCTTTGCCCATTCAACAACTACATTAAATGCGGGTACTATCAGTGCCCCGGCAAATTTCTGTTCAGCACCAACTACCATTATCTGTTCAATAAATGGAGACTCCACCATTTTATTTTCTATCGGCTGCGGCGCCACATATTTACCACCACTTGTTTTAAAAATTTCTTTTTTCCTGTCAGTGATCTTTAAAAATTTATTATCAACCAGGATGCCGATATCACCTGTATGCAGCCAACCATCTATAACTGTTTCTGCAGTAAGGTCTGGCCGTTTATAATAACCTTTCATTACATGCGGGCCTTTGCTGAGTATCTCACCATCCTCAGCAATTTTTATTTCTACTCCATCAATAGCAGGGCCAACAGTACCAAACATTCTTCCACTTTCAGGAAAGCGGTTTACACTTATTACCGGGCTACTTTCTGTTTGGCCATAACCTTCGAGTATCGGAATTTTCGCTGCAGTAAAAATCCGGATCAGCTTTACCTGACAGGCAGCAGCACCGGTTACTATACAAATTAATTCATTACCCAATGCTTCTCTCCATTTACTGAACACCAGCTTGTTTGCAATAGCGAGTTTGATATTATACCAGCTCCCTTTGTTTTTATTGATCTCAAATTGTTGAGCAAGATCCAATGCCCAAAAAAATAATTTTCTTTTAATACCTGTAAGCTTCTCTGCCCGGGCCATTATTTTTTCATATACTTTTTCAAGTAGCCTTGGTACTGTTGCAAATACTTGGGGCTTTACTTCTTTCAAATTATCTCCAACCGTATCAAGATTTTCTGCATAATAAATACCTGTACCACTGAACATATAAACATAACTGATCATTCTTTCGAAAATATGATTGAGCGGCAAAAAACTCAAGGCCTTTCGTCCGCTGATTCCCATTTCAAAAAAAACACAGTTAAGTGAACTCTGCACATTACTCATTACATTATTATGGGTGAGCATTACTCCTTTAGGGGTGCCGGTAGTGCCGGATGTATAAATAATAGTAAGCAGATCCTCGCCAGTAATTTTTGCTGATGTTACCTGTACTTTTTGTTTATCAGCTTCGGTTCCTTTCGTTAATATTTCCTTCCAATGATTACAACCTGAAACATGTTCAAATGAAAATACTTGCTGTAATGATGGCACTTTATTCTTCACACTTTGTACTTTCAAAAACAAGTCTTCATCATTTACAAAGATCATTTTTACCTGTGCATCATTCAGTATAAACTCAAGATCATTTACATGAACTGTTGGATAAACAGGTACAAGTACGGCACCCGTCTGTTGAACAGCCAAATCCAAAAAAATCCATTCAGGCCGGTTCTTGCTCAGCACAGCAATCTTATCACGGCCTTCAATACTATTATCGTTTGCGCCAATGCCGATTGCAGTAAGGCCGGCACTGAGTTTATCGACAATATCTTTTACCTGGGTAGTATTATATAAACGCCACTGGCCGCCTTCTTTTGCTGCCAGCATATCTTGCCTGGGATGATTTTGCAGTTGCCATTCAATACAGTCAAACAATCGTTTTAGTTCCATTAGGTTTATTTTATTCACTAAGCATTGGTGCTACTATGGGGTTCTTTGTTCAGCAAAAAATAGCTTACGATTTTGTGTGAAGAATTAATGGGATGGTTTGCTCTGACAATTTAGATAAAAAATAAAAAACCCCCTCAAATATTAATTGAGGGGGTACAATATCTATACTGAATTATTTACTGAACCTGGTAGTATTGTGTGGCGGGCATCCGGAATATCCGGTTTTTTTGAAAATTAGTAAAGGCTGAATACTTTTCGTTATTCGTTTTCGTCCAGTTATCATAGGCCGCAAGATTTTCTACCGTACCAAACAGCCATTGATTATAGGCTTCAAACATTCCTTCACGTATTAATTGCAGTTGGTAATCAAAAAGTTTGTGCGGAAACTTTGATCCGTAAGTATTATACCAATCGAGAATAAACCGGGTACGTATCATTGTAAGCACTTCAGTTGATATGCCTTTATTAACGAGTGAAGATTGTTTGTTCATCGTATTTAGGTAGGCTTTTGCGAACTCACTTTTATTTTTATCAATATCCTTCAATAAATCCGGTTCACTGAATAATTTTTCTTTGTAAGCATCCAGTAAAAATCTTTTCATAGTTGCACCTCTTTCGGTCAGGCTTTCCATATTCACAAATATTTCGCCGTATATCAAGGCCCAAACTTTATCCTGTGTATAGAAATAATGCTGTGCAGCATTATAATAGTTACCGCTGAATGCAGGATCAACCTGTATTCCTTTTTCCCACAGGTTGATGGCTGAGAAATCTTTAGCTGCCCATAATAATTCACCATATTCGCTGTACAAAGGTCCACTGGTTGGAAATTTCTTCAACGCTTTTTTATACATCTTATCACAGTCCTTCACTTCTTCCAAGGCCTTATATACATTGCCTGCGATCTGGTAAGTCATTACATCTGCATCATCACGATCTACTAAAACTTTTACTCCGACCAACGCTTTTTCAAAATCCCTTTTATAATAATAAGCCATCACAAGGCTTTTCTGGAGTTCAAGATTGTTTTTATCCTGCTGTAATGCACGGTTCAACACCAATATAGCATTATCATAATCACCACTTCGGATAAAATTCAATGCTGTTTCATTGAGTTGCTTCGGGTCTTCGGGTTGAGCAATCAATGTTTGAATGGAGAAAAACAGAACAGAAACAAAAATCAGTTTTTTCATCATTATATGATTTAATGGAGATGGCCACTTGGGCAACCGGCTGCAAGTTAAAAATATTCCGGGGCTTTATTTGTTAAACTCTTTAGATAAGATGCGTAAGTAATCCATCCCTTAATTTGGGCTCAAACCAGGTACTTTTTGGAGGCATTACTTTTCCGCTATCAGCGATATCAAATAATTGCTCAATAGTGACAGGATAAAAATTGAACGCCACTTTCATTTCGCCACTATTTACTCTTTTTTCCAACTCACCCAGCCCACGAATACCGCCGACGAAATCGATTCGCTTATCTGTCCGCTGATCTTTAATATCCAGCAACTTGTTAAGAATATTATTTGAAAGAATAGTGACATCTAAAACACCGATCGGATCATCTGTATAGGTTCCTTTTCTTGCAGTGAGTAAATACCAGTTTTTATCAAGATACATTCCAAATTCATGAAGGGCTGAAGGCAGTACGGGTTCAATGCTGTGTGTGATCGTGAAATCATCCTGCAAGGCACTTATAAAATCTTCTTCATCATCAAAATCACCGAGATCTTTTACAACACGGTTATAATCCAGAATAGCCAGTTGGCTTGCAGGAAAAATTGTAGTAAGAAAATATTTTGCTTCAACGCTGTTGGGTAATTCCTTACTTACTTTAGCAGCAGATGCGCAGCGATGATGTCCATCGGCGATATATGTACAGGGAACATTTCTTTCAAATAAAGTAGTAATTGAATTCACCACGATCTCCCTGTCAACGATCCAGATGGTATGTTGTACACCGTCTTCAGCTACAAAATTATAAACAGCCTTATTCTTTGCCTTCCACCCGCTGATAAGAGCATTTACTTCCATCACGTCACGGTATGCAAGAAAAACATTTCCTGTCTGCGCTTCGATCGTTCGCATATGATCGATCCTGTCTTTCTCTTTTTCAGGTCTTGTGAATTCATGCTTTTTTATTATATCATTAAAATAATCTTCAACCGAAGAAACACAAACCAAACCGGTTTGGCTTCGACCGTTCATGATCAATTGATAGATATAATAACATGGTTTATCATCTTTGAATAGCACGCCTTCTTTAATGAGCTGCTGAAGATTTTCTTTAGCTTTTGTATAAACTTCAGGGCTATGTATGTTGATGCCGGCCGGCAGATCAATTTCGGATTTTGTAACATGCAGAAAAGAAACAGGATTTCCGTTTGCTTCAGACCTTGCTTCTTCACTGTTCAGTACATCATAAGGGCGGGATGCTACCTGTGCTGCCAGTTCTTCTTTTGGTCTTAATGCGAAAAAAGGTTTAATAATTGCCATTCGTATTGAATATTGAAATTTTAAATTAAATAATTAAGCATGTACTTGTGCAAACTGTTTCATTAGCTCAGTAATTGCTTTTACACTTTCTAATGTTAATGCATTGTACATAGAAACACGGAAGCCACCTACACTACGATGGCCTTTTACACCAATCATATTTTCTTTTTTACATAGATCAAAAAACTCTTTTTCCAATGCAATATCGTCCATTACAAATACTGCATTCATATTACTGCGGTCTTCTTTTGCTACTATGCCTTTAAATACAGGAAGACTATCTAATGTTTTATAAAACAAATCTGCTTTTACATTATTAGTTTTTTCTAATGCAGCAACACCACCCATTTTTTTCAGCCAGCGTAAAGTAAGCAATACAACATATACGGCAAACACAGGCGGTGTGTTCAGCATACTTCCTTCTTTGATATGATTCTGATAATCCAGTATCGTAGGAATTTTTCGTGTAACCTTTCCGAGTATATTTTTATTTACAACAACAAGATTTACTCCTGCTGCTCCCATATTTTTTTGTGCACCGGCATAGATCAGGTCAAACTTATTGAAATCAAGTTGACGGCCGAGTATATCACTGCTCATATCGGCTACTAACGGTACACCACAATCATAAGGAATATTTTTCCATTGTGTACCCGCAATTGTTTCGTTGGTTGTTATATGCAGGTAAGCAGCAGTAGGACTTACCGTAATATCTTTTGGAATAGAAGTGTATTTAGTTTCTTTTGTTGATCCTGCTATTTCAACATGACCAAACAGTGCCGCTTCCTTTATTGCTTTAGCTGCCCATGTACCCGTATCTGTATACGATGCAAGTTCATTATCATTAAGCAGGTTCATTGGTATTTGCATGAACTGTGTAGTTGCACCACCATGTAAGAATAAGACTTCATGATCATCATCTAAATGCATCAATTCTTTTATTAATGCTCTTGCTTCATCCATCACCGGTTGAAACAAAGAAGTGCGATGCCCTATTTCAAGAATAGATAAACCTGTATTATTAAAATCAAGGATAGCCTGGCTGGCTTCTTCAAATACTTCTTTTGGCAAAACAGAAGGACCTGCATTGAAATTATGAATCATGGCGGCAAAGGTAAGTGTTAGGATTATTTACAACAGTTAGTTTTATTCATGTTCCCTTCCCTTTACATTACTATTTTTCCATGCATTATTCAGCGTTTCAAATTCTTTCAGGTCTTCGGGAGATAATTCTTTATGAAAAAGTGATTTCAGGTCCGGCTGTCCGGCATTGATCCATGCAGTGTACCAGAATGAAGCAATAGCAAATATGGATTGCCGAAATCTTCTTTCCACCATTCCATTCAATTTTGCATCATAGGCTTTAGTAAATGCAGAAGAATATTGGCGGATCGTAACACCATTTCTTTCTTCAAATGCAAACTTCTGATCGGGTGAAAATTTTTTACTCAGTTCCTTTTCAAACTTCAAAACACTGTCTGCTTCCAATGCACTTTCCAATACTCGTTTCCAAATAAAGTCGCCGGGGTTTTTAATATATTCAGCTTTACCCATGATCATATCCCATTCTTTTTCTGCCAGCAGTTCAGGTACCCTGCTTTCCCAGAAACCATGTATGCCACGTTGATCAGTATATTGGCCATTATGATTGCTGCTTGCATGCAATGGCACATGTGCATCGGCTATATAATGACCGATCTCTGCTGATAGTTTTAAAATTTTTGCCTGGTGTTTTTCTTTGAATGCATCCGTGAGTTTGTAGAGCATGGTTTGTACCCACCAGGGCACGATGCCATGCGTCATCAAACTATCTTCAGAAAATTTTGCAACGGCATCATTCCATTTTCTGGGTAATGAATCATATGGATAATTGCCGTATTTATCAATATCAATATAATGCCGTGGTCCTTCTTCAACTATCGCATATCGGCGCATGTCAGGATCTACAGCATGGTCAGTAATGAAATCAATATTCGGTTTGTATAAAAAGATCATTTCCGGTGGTAGCAGGAACACCGCATAGTAATTTATTTTTCGATGGCCATAAAAACCCCAGCAAAAACTTGTATGAGAAATAAGTAACAGTGATATTATAAATGCAACTCTCTTCATGTAGTTGTTGAATTGTTATCAAAGAACAATCAAACAATTAAAGCCATTTTATTTCTTGGGCAGAGCATCTTTCTCATCTTTCCCTTCTCCATCAAGATCTACTACGCCGCCGGTTACAGCATATTTCATAACCTGTCCCGAACTAATGGAATTTATCCTTTTTACTTTTTCTTTTGGCAAAATATAAAGCTGGCCTGCAAAATTGTAAGCCTGCGGAACATAGACAGCTACTTTATCGGCACCCATCTCAAATTTTTGCATCTCTTCATCGGTAAGGAAGCCGATGATCCATACATCATCAGAAAAAACATTGGCCAATACAGCTTTATTGAATCTTTTTTTATCACCCGCAAAGGCTTCAAAAAAATCTCTTGTACTTGTATAAATGAATTTAACCCCTGGTGTTTTTTCCAGCCAGTAATCAAACAGGTTGAACAGGCGGGATTGAATAAAAAATGAACTTAGATAGCCAATCGTAATTACGGCTGCAAGAATAAGTACAAAACCAAGCCCGTAATTTTTTACTTCATGCCCAATAACCCGGCCATCTACATCTTTTATGGGTTCACGGAAAATAGGCAACCAGCTATCTACAGTGGTAATAACCCAGAAAATGGCATACCCTGTAATAGCAATTGGCGCTATTATTAATAAACCTTGTAAAAAATACTGGACGATCTTCTTCCAACGGAAGCGTTCTTTTGGAAGGTAGTTTTTTACCGAAAAATTCTTTTCCATACCCAAAAATAGCCTAAAAAAACTGCCGTTAGTCCGAATGTTTTTGAGAAAAAAGGAAAAATAAATCGATGGAAACTTTGGCAACAAAAAAAGTTTCCATAGTTTTGTGTCCCGAAATTGAAAAAATGGAAATTAAAGATCGTATAAAAGAAAAGGCTCACGAAATGGTGATGATGTATGGCTTCCGCTCAGTGAGTATGGATGATATAGCCAATGCATTGGGCATGAGCAAAAAAACTATTTATCAATATTATGCCGATAAGGATGAACTCGTGGATGCTGTGGTGGTGGATGAGTTGAATAAAACACAACATGATTGTGAGACATGTAAACTGAATGCAAAAGATGCTGTAGAAGAAATGGTATTGACCATGATCCAGATTCACGACCAGTTTCAGAATATGAACCCGGTGATACTTTATGATATGCAAAAGTTTCACTCCGGGGCTTTTCAAAAATTCCTTAAGCATAAAAATGAGTACCTGTACAAAGTGATCCGGCAGAATATTGAAAGAGGTGTTAAGGAAGAACTCTACCGCTCAGATTTAAATATCGATGTGTTGAGTAAGTTCCGGCTGGAGAGTATGCTTATTGCATTTAATCTTCATGTATTTCCACCGGGCAAATACCGCCTCGTAGAATTAACAGAAATCATTATGGAAAATTTTGTGTTCGGGTTAGCTACACTTAAAGGCCATAAACTATTTATAAAGTACAGAAACGAATTAACTAAAAAAACTATTTCCGCATGAAAAGGTTCAGTTTAATTAATCTTGCTACAATTCTTGTTTTCGGTTCACAGGCACAAACTCAGCAGCCGGTTGTCGTACACCAGTTTACCGTAAGGGAAGCTGTTGCGTATGCATTCCAAAATGTAGCAGATATAAAAAATGCAAAGATCGACTATAAAATTTCTGAAGCAAGAAACAAAGAGATCACCAGTGCAGCCTATCCACAGGTAAGCGGCAATTTGCAGGGCAATCATTATTTGTCATTACCACAGATACAGTTTCCGGATGCAACGGAATTGGCCGTTTATGATGTGCTCAAAACAGAAGGAGTAAAAGATGGCAGCGGCAACACAATTACCAATAGTGGGGAATTAAAGTTTCGCAGTTTTTCTTTCCTCCAGCCCTGGAATGTAAATGCCGGCCTGAATGTGGAGCAATTATTATTTGAACCCCAGGTATTCGTTGGTTTGCAGGCCAGAAAAACATTGCTTGAATCAAGCGACTTGCAGATAAAAGTAGCAGAAGACGGATTGCGGGAAGCGGTATATAAAAACTATTATGCCGTGCTGATCGCCCAAACACAGTTGAAGTATATACAAGAAAGCATCAAACGGTTGGAAAAACTTACTTCAGATATGGATATTATGCTCAAAAATGGATTTGCAGAAAGACTGGATATTGATAAAACAATGGTAACGCTGAATAATACACGAACTTCTGAAAGACAACTGAAGAATCAAATTGCAAGTGGTTATTCAAATTTAAAAATGACATTAGGAATAAATCAAGTTGACACCCTTTTATTAAAAGACAGCTTGTCAATACAGTTAATAAAAGATGGATTATTAGATGAAAGTTTCAGCTATGAAAACCGCAATGAAATAAAGTTGCTGAATACAGCAAAAGAGTTGCAGGCTTATGATGTAAAAAGATGGAAGCTCTCATATTATCCTACGGTAGCTGCATTTTATGGTTACCAGTACAATGGCCAGCGTCGTGGTGGTGATGTTGGCGGTTCTCAACCATGGTTTTGGTATTCACAAAGCCAGGTTGGCTTAAGTGTAAACGTTCCCATTTTTGACGGCTTCAATAAAAAATATAAAATACAGCAGGCTGAGTTGAATATTGAAAAAACAGAAAGCACAATTGACCAGACAAAAAAGGGAATAGATATGGAGAGAACAGTTGCAAAAAATACATTGCACGATGCACTGCTCAATCTCGATATGCAGGAAGAGAACATGCAACTTTCGCAAAAGGTATTCACCACAGTAAAGAAAAAATACGAACAGGGAATTGGTTCCAGCTTCGAATTAATACAAGCTGATACGGATCTGCAACAGTCGCAGTCTAATTATTTCAGGGCATTATACACCGCCATGCTTGCAAAAGTGACTTACCTGAGAGCATTAGGTAAATTAGGAAATTTAGGAAATTGATAAATTTTTAAAAGAATAATATGAAACAAATAATAACCATTACGCTGTCGGCCCTTTCAATCGCATTGATCGTTGCTTCATGCGGTAACAGTGCCAAAGAAGAAAAAGGGAAGGCAACCGATCTGAAAGTAAAACTGGAACGACTGAAAAAGGACAAGGCAAAACTCGATGCCGAAATACACAGTGTGGAAGAGGCAATAACAAAAGCCGACCCAACGGCAGCTAATAAAGCAGCATTGGTAGGCGTAACACCGGTTACGCAACAAGACTTTGTGCATTACATCGAGCTGCAGGGGAAAGTTGAAGCAGAAAATATGGTAGCTGTAACGCCGAGAGGTATGGGTGGACAGGCTAAAGAAGTATATGTGAAAAGAGGAGATGCTGTAAAGAAAGGCCAGTTGCTGGTAAAATTAGATGATGCTGTAATGCTTGAGCAGATAGAAAGTTTAAAAACGCAATTGAGCTATGCTGAAAATATTTATAACCGCCAGAAAAATTTATGGGACCAGGGAATAGGAACTGAGGTACAGTTGATAACTGCGAAAAATAATGTAGATGGACTCAATAAACAAATGGCAACATTGACAGAAAACTGGAAAACAAGTTTTGTATATGCGCCGATGAGTGGTACTGCAGAAGTAGTGAACCTGAAAGCCGGGGAAATATTTAATGGCTTTACAGTTAGCGGTCCGCAGATCGTAATTATCAATGATGGTAATATGAGAGTGATTACCGATGTGCCGGAAAATTATGTAGCGAATATTAAAAAAGGAACACCTGTTGAAATCGTAGTTCCTGATCTGAACAACACAGTTGTAAAATCATCTATCAGCCTGATTGGTGCATCTATTAATCCAAACTCAAGAGGCTTTACTACCGAAGTAAAAGTGCCTTCAACATCCGGGTTGAAAATAAACCAGGTTGCATTAGTACGGTTTAAAGATTATTCTGCGCCCAATGCTATCAGTGTTCCTGTAAATGTGATACAGACAGATGAAAGCGGGAAATATGTATATGTAGCCGCTAAGGAAGGTAATGTGACCAAGGCCAGAAAGAAAACAGTAAATGTTGGCGGAGTATATAACGGCATGGCAGAAATTAAAATGGGTCTTACTCCAACTGACCAGATCATTACTGAAGGATACCAGAATGTTTATGACGGACAAACAATTACGACTGGTACAAACTAAAAGATCAATTATTAATACGCTGTTGACGAACATCTAAACAACCATTGTATGAAAGTTTTAGAAGGAGTAACAAAAAAGATAAAGGAATTTAAACCAACCAGCTGGAGTGTTGACAATAGCACTGCTATTTATATAATTGCTGTTCTGATTACGATCTATGGATTGATAAAGTTCAATACCATGCCGAAAGAACAGTTCCCGGATATTGTAGTACCTACAATTTCAGTCGCCACTATTTATGTTGGTAATTCACCTAAGGATATTGAAAACCTGGTAACCCGTCCAATTGAAAAACAACTGAAAGGGATCTCCGGGGCCAAAGTGAAGAAGGTGCAAAGTACATCGCAGGCGGATTATAGCCTGATCGTGGTGGAGTTTGATACAGATGTAAAAACAGAGTTAGCCAAACAAAAAGTAAAAGATGCAATTGATAAGGCAAAAACAGACCTGCCGAACGATTTAACTGCACAGCCCGATGTACAGGAATTCGCATTTAGTGAAATGCCAATTATGTTCGTAAATGTGAGTGGTGATTATGATGGTATCAAATTAAAACAGTATGCAGATAAACTACAGGATCATTTTGAAGAACTGCCTGAAATAACAAGAGCAGAAATAGTTGGTGCGCCGGAACGTGAAATACAAATTAATGTCGACCCTTATAAAATGACGGCGGCACGGATAAGTTTTACGGATATTGAAAATGCCGTAAGCCGTGAGAACCGCGATATTACCGGAGGATTAATTGAAACCGGTAATATGAAAAGAACATTACGGGTGAAAGGACAGTTTTCCAGTGCGTTGGACTTGCAGAATATTGTGGTGCGTAGTGGTAATCAGGGAGCAACGGTTTACCTGAAGGATATTGCTGAAATAAAAGATACAATTAAAGAAAAAGAAAGTTTTGCACGGTTGGATGGAAAAAATGTTGTTACACTCAATATTGTAAAACGTGCAGGTGAAAACCTGATCAATGCTGCTGATAAGATAAAAGCAATGGTAACAGAATTGCAGGAAAAAGAAGAGTTACCTAAAGACCTCAATGTTGTAATTACCGGCGACCAAAGTAAGCTTACCAAAACATCATTTACAGATCTGGTAAATACTATCGTCATTGGTTTTATACTGGTATTGATCATCCTGATGTTTTTTATGGGGGTTACCAATGCGTTCTTTGTGGCATTAAGCGTACCGCTGAGTGTATTTGTAGCCTTTTTGTTTTTACCAATTGCTGATGGTATTATCGGAACATCCGTTACACTTAATTTCATTGTGCTATTTGCATTATTGTTTGGCCTGGGTATCATCGTTGATGATGCGATTGTTGTTATCGAAAACACACACCGTATTTTCAATAATGGTAAAGTGCCAATTATAAAAAGTGCAAAAGCAGCAGCACGTGAGGTATTCATCCCGGTACTTGCAGGTACTGCTACTACGCTGGCGCCGTTCTTTCCTTTATTATTCTGGAAAGGGTTGATCGGTAAGTTTATGATCTATCTGCCGACGATCCTTATTCTTACGCTGGCAGCATCATTGATCGTGGCCTTTATATTCAATCCTGTATTTGCTGTTACGTTTATGAAACCAGAAGGAAAAGAATTTGAAAAGCCTAAGCGTACAGTATTTACCAGTAAATGGTTTTGGACATTTCTTATTGGCGGAGCTTTACTGCACCTGGTTGCATTTCACGGAACAGCGAATTTCATGCTGCTGATGGCAATACTGATGGTCTTCAATGCATATATTTTAAATGATGTAATTCATGCATTTCAGCATAAGGCACTACCTGGTATAATGAACTCATATGAAAAGTTATTGCGATGGGTATTGAAAGGATGGAGACCGGTAGCAATGTTTATTTCCTTGTTCGGCGTGTTTATTTTATCAATTATTTTCCTGATGATGAGGGGAAATAAATCCACCTTCTTCCCCGTAGGTGACCCTAATTTTATTTATGTGTATTTAAAAATGCCGGTGGGTACTGATGTAAAATATACAGACAGTATTACGCATATACTTGAACGCAGGGTACAGAAAGTATTGGAAAAAGAATTGCCTTCTGAAAAAAATCCAAACGGAATTGTTGAAAGCATCATTACTAATATTGCTGTAAGTGCCAACAATCCCAGGGACAATAACAGGAGTATACAGCCAAATCTTGGAAGGATACAGGTTTCATTTGTTGAATATGAAAGACGGCATGGCAAAGAGACAAGGCCATTTATGGATGAAATAAGAAAGCAGGTACAAGGCATACCTGGCACCAGTGTGGAAGTTGCACAGGAAGACGGCGGGCCACCAACAGATCCCCCGGTGAATGTGGAAGTATCAGGAGATAATTTTGAAAGCATTGCAGAAATTGCTACGAAATTGCTCAACTATCTTGATACTAATCATATCGATGGTATTGAAAACCTGCAGGCCAATGTGGATTTAAAAAATCCTGAAATAACGATCAATGTTAACAGGGAAAGGGCAATGATGGAAGGATTAACAACCGGCCAGATTGGTAGTGAAATAAGAACTGCAGTGTTTGGTAAAGAAGTAAGCAAACTGAAGGATGGCGAGGATGAGTACAAGATCCAATTACGTTACTCTGACCTGAAGCGTAGTAGCATTACTGATTTAATGAATATGCATATCACATTTATGGATATGACTACGATGCGTGTAAAATCAGTTCCTGTAAGTGCTGTAGCTACGATAGATTATACCAGCACTACTGGTGGTGTAAAACGAAAGAACATTAAACGTACTATTCAACTGCAGAGTAATGTAACTGATCCAACTATCGTGGCTAGAGTAAACAAAGATCTTCAAAATAAGATCGATGATTTTAAGGCAAAAACAAAAATACCTAATGATGTTACATTAAAATTGACAGGGCAAAGTGAGCAGGAAAAAGAAACACAACAATTTTTGCTTACAGCATTTGGTATTGCCATCGGTATGATCTTCCTGATATTGGTATTACAATTCAACTCGATGAGTAAACCGTTTATCGTTATTACAGAAATATTTTTCTCTGTAATTGGTGTTTTGCTGGGTTATGCAATTACCGGTATGACGATTGCAACGATCATGTTACTGGTGGGTATTGTAGGTCTTGCGGGTATTGTAATTAAAAATGGTATCCTGCTGATTGAATTTACAGATGAACTTCGTGGAAGAGGTATGCGTACAAGAGAGGCCGCTATTCGTGCAGGTAAAATACGTATCATCCCGGTATTATTGACTGCAGTGGCAACCATTTTAGGTTTGTTACCGTTGGCAGTTGGCTTTAATATCGATTTCATTTCATTGTTTCAGAATGGCAACCCTGATATTTTCTTTGGTGGTAGTAGCGTTGTATTCTGGGGTCCGCTTTCATGGACGATCATTTTTGGTCTCATCTTCGCATTTTTCCTAACGCTAATGATGGTGCCGAGCATGTACCTGATGGCAGAAAGATTACGCAGGCCGATGACTAAATTTTATGGTGGAAAATTCATTGCCATTTTAGGATTTTTAGGACCATTTTTCTTCGTGTTTGTTGGAATAATGTATTTAGGAAGGGCTATACAAGGGAAAAAAGTGTGGATGGGAAAACCTAAACAAGTAGTTAAAAAAGTATAGAACGATGCAGCATTTTCAAGTAATATGCTGTCATATTTATAGTGGATGGGGAGAATATGTGTAAGTGAGATGTCCGGACCCTTCAATATATCCCTGTTACACTAAAGTTGGTTTTGGTGAATGAAAAAACCGCCCTGATTCCTCAGGGCGGTTTTCTTTTATGGAATACTATGTACATCTTTGCACCTGATTAATAAAACCAGGATCTTTTGTTCAAACATTTAAAAAATCATCAACACATGAAACAAGTTTTTATTCTGTCCTTATTGGCGGTAGTTATTTATTCCTGTAGCAATTCAGATAAGCAGCCTGCTTCAAGATTTCCGGACTATCCTGTTTCAGTTGCTACTGTAAAAGAGGCGGTGAAAGGAAAGAGTTTCAGTGTTGTTGAAGTAGCCACTATTTCTCCTTTTGCAATGGATAAAGAAAACCCTTACGAATGGATGGATGGAAAGAAAGATTCATCTGCCCATACAATGGAGTTTCGTAATGACAGGCTGCAAACGAAAATGAAATTTTTAAATGACAGTATTGTTTCACTCACTGATGATTATAAAACAACCGATGTTGCATATCGCTTTGATACCACGCCGGGTCCTCCAAAAAAAGGTAATATGGCATTACTCCTGAGCATACCCAATTCAAACATGCTGATGCCGGGTACAACAACCCCAATGTTGATGACTTATACATACTATGTACATGGCGCCGATGATAAAAGACTTTTCTTACAAACACCCCGCACCTTTAATAATCAAAAAGTAATGATATTGTTAAAGGCAGATTAAATAAGCGTTTGATCATTGGAAAGTAACAAGTACCCCCATCTTTATATCCAGCATTCGTAACGGGCTGTTATACACTTCTGCTACCTGGTGTTCATGTATCGTTTGTGTACTTACATTAAGAAAACGGATATTCAATGGCTCACTTTTTCCATCTGATGGAGCCGGGTTGTTAGGATCAGTATGAACATGTGTGCTGAGATGTTTTGTATTTATATAATCAAGACTGCCGCCTTTTATTTTGTTTACTGAAATATCAAATAAATATAGTCCCCGTTTTTCTTTTTTATTAAAATTACTGAGATCGATCTGCAGTCCACCGCCGTAGGCATAAAAGAATGTATGATCACTGATAATAGTTTTACTTTCCAGTACACGGCAATCTGATGGATCCTCAGGATCTTCCACTGATATATTGCTGAAAAAAAGTGAATAGCCACCTTTGAAATTTAGATAAGGATTTATTTTGGCCTCACTTAAAAGTCTTAGCCGGGTAAACAAAGCCCCGCTGAATATATTACTTGTATAATTCACCATTGTAGTAGTACCTGTGCCATTAGGAAAACGCAGGTCCTGTTCTTTTGCAAGCCAGGCATAATTACCAAGACTAAACTCGGTACCAAATGCCAGCCGTTTTCCTGTACTCTTAAGTGCATACAGGTAAGAAAGATTAATACTGTTGGCGGGTTTAATATGTTCACTCAATTCTCCTTGCGGAATAGATAATGAGTAATGTAGACCAAGTGCGGATTGTGACAAACCTGTTGCTACAGATAAAACTGTAATTACAGTAAAGTAGAATTTTCTCATAGCCGTTACTTTTAAGAGTTAATGAATAGGGTTAAACGATACCGTAAGTACAGTTTAGCCGTCTTTACATATAAAAGTTACATCAAAAAAAGCCCCGCTCAACTGAGCGGGGCTTAAAATTTCTTTAAAAAAACGATTTATCAGAATGCTTTCTTCTCTACTGGTTTGCCATCGCTGTCCAGTTCTATGATCTGGTAGCCCATTTTTTGCAGGCCAGCTAATACTTTTGCTTTATCGCCAACCAATAGCATATTCATTTTATCTGCATTGATCCATTTTTTAGATAATGCATCGATCTCTTTTTTGGTAATGCCTTTTACAATTTTACTCTGCAGATCGGTATAGTCAGCAGGCAGGTTATATTTTAAAATATTACCAATGAAACCAGCTTTCTGTGCACCTGTTTCATAACGCAATGCATCACGCTGACCGATAGCACTTTTCATAAATGTCATTTCATTATCAGAGATGCCGGTAGAAGCATAACCTTTCATTTCTTTCACTACTTCTATTAATGCACTGTCTGTAGCATCTGCACGAATACCTGCACTGAATTCAAAATCACCAGTTTGCTCATCGCTGCTGAATCCGCTTCTTGCACCGTAGGTCCATCCTTTATCTTCACGCAAATTCAGATTCAGACGGCTATTGAATCCGCCACCCAAAGCATAGTTCATTAAACCAGCTTTAAAGTATTCCCCTGTTGCATCATATTTTAGGCCGGTATTATAACCAACCCTGAATTCTGTTTGAGCAGCTTTAGGTACATCCACTAAAAATATTTTTGACTGATCAACCGAAGGTGCTGTAGCAATAGCGGGTATTTCAACTTTCTTATTTGGCAGCTTATTCAGGAAACCAAGTTTCGATAATACTTCTTCTTGCTTGATATCGCCTACTACCACTACTCTTGTTTTTTGAGAGGTCATAAAGTTGTCGTAGTAATATTGAATATCATCGATCTTCATATTCTTCACTGTATATTCAGTGCCATCTTCACTCATGGCAAGGATATGGTCTTTACCATAATTGAGTTTAGCAATTACTTCATCAGCAATAGCAGCAGGTTGTCCTTTAGCTGATTTAAAACCTTCGAGTGTTTGCTTTTGTATTCTTGTAAATGCGTTTTGTGTGAATTTGGGATTAAACATTCTTTCTTCCAGCAATGCTAATGTTTTATCTATGTTTTTCCTCAGCGATGTAACAGTAAATACAATACCATCTGTTGCATTACCAACAGAAATATTACTTCCCAGTTTCTGTAATTCTACAGCCATTTGTTCTGATGTATAATTCTTTGTGTCTTCACTCATCATGCCAGCAAAGAAAGAAGCAAGACCAACCTTAGAAGTATCTTTTGCTTGTAGTAAATGACCACCAGGAATTGTAATAGTGATCGTAACACTCGGCACTTCTGTGGCCTCGCTACCGATCATTTTAATTCCGTTTGGCAGATCTTTGCGCCAGAATTTTGGCACTTTCACTACAGGATTAGGGCCGTTACCAGGTTTTTTGCTGCGGTCAAATGCATCTTTTGCCTTTGCATATTTCAACCCTGCATAACCATAATCAGGTGCTGTGTATTTTGTAGAATCGATTTTATAATTATCTGCTTTGGCAATATTTGTTTCCTGTCCTTTTGTATTCACACTTGCAAATACAGCATGTTTGCCTTTAATGTATTTGTTGTAAACCCTCATCACATCTTCTTTGGTTACGACTGCATACATTTTCAGCAAGTCAGATATTTTATTCGGATTGCCTGAAAAAGTTTGAAATGCAGCTAACTGGGAAACTTTACCAGCTACACTTTGCAAACCATTTATCAGTTGTGATTCGATACCGCCTTTGAATTTTGTAATATCATCGTCTGTTACGCCTCTCGCTTCAAAACTATCCAGCGCATTACGAAACAATGAATCCATATCTTTTAAATTCTTTCCGGGTAATGGAATGAACTGGAAAGAAAATTCGCCTGAAAGTTCGCTAAGCTGGCTGCTACCGCTTGCCTGAAGAGCTAATTGCTTTTTTACCAGTTGCTGGTATAAAACTGAATTTCTTCCTTGTCCTAACACTTGTGCAAGACAAGATAATGCACCCATATCAGGATGATAATTAGGAACAGTCGGGTAAACTACCGCCAGTAAAGGAAGCTTCGCATAATTATCTGTATAAGAAATATAACGATCACTTTCAAGTATAGCAGCAGGAACTACCACTGGTTTTACTTCTGGTCCACGGGGAATAGAACCGAAATATTTTTCTACTAATTTAACAACAGCAGCGGGTGTTACATCACCACCAATTGTAAGTGTTGCGTTATTAGGGCCATACCATCTTAAAAAGAAATTTTTCAGATCATTTACATTAACACCGTTCAGATCTTCTATATACCCGATCGTTAACCATGAATAAGGATGGCCATAGGGGTATAAATTTTTTGAAAGTTTTTCAAACACTAAACCGTAAGGACGGTTGTCGTAGTTCTGTCCTCTTTCATTTTTCACAGTGCTACGCTGTATTTCAAATTTTTGTTGAGTAACTGCATCCAGTAAAAAACCCATACGATCAGCCTCCAGCCACAACATTTTCTCCAATTGGTTGGAAGGAACAGTTTCAAAGTAATTCGTACGGTCACGGTTAGTACTGCCATTCAGTGTGCCGCCGCTTTCGGTAACTATTTTAAAATGTTCTTCATCTTTCACATGATCACTTCCCTGGAACATCATATGCTCAAAGAAATGCGCAAAACCACTTTTGCCTATTTCTTCACGGGCACTGCCCACATGATAGGTAATATCCACATGTACCACAGGGTCACTGTGATCTTCGTGTACCACCAGCGTAAGTCCATTAGGTAAAACATATTTTTCATAAGGGATAACGATCTCGGTTCCCTTTTTTTCAACTTTTTCAACCAGCTTGGTCTGGCCAATACCGGCTAGCATAAACAAAACGCCGGCCATCAACATCATCATTTTTTTCATGGTAATTATTTTTTGGATTTGCAATGTAGTGAAAACTGCGGCTGTGCCGCTCCCATTTATCATTTGTTTAAGCAGGTTTGTACCAATGAGGCCTAACTTTGGGTAAAAATTCAAAACAAGTATGCAAACACGAACCAATCATGAAATAGATTACCATATTTATGGCGAAGAAATGCAGTATGTGGAGGTAGAGCTGGATCCCCAGGAAACGGCGATCGCAGAGGCCGGCGCCTTTATGATGATGGATGAGGCGGTGCAAATGGAAACCATTTTCGGCGATGGCCGCGGCCAGGAAAAAGGTTTTTTTGGCAAACTGATGAGTGCCGGTAAAAGGGTACTTACAGGGGAGAGTTTATTTATGACAGCCTTCACCAATATGGGCCAGGGGAAAAAACGTGTATCCTTTGCTTCGCCCTATCCCGGAAAAATTATTCCGCTGGATCTTTTTGAGCTGGGTGGTAAAATGATCTGCCAGAAAGATGCATTTCTATGTGCAGCAAAAGGAGTAGCGATTGGAATAGAATTTCAACGTAAACTCGGAACAGGTTTATTTGGCGGCGAAGGGTTCATTATGCAAAAACTGGAAGGTGATGGAATGGCATTTGTTCATGCAGGCGGGCATGTACTGGCAAGGGACCTGCAACCCGGTGAAGTATTGAAAATTGATACGGGTTGTATTGTTGCATTCACTCCCTCGGTTGATTACGACATTCAATTTGTCGGCGGCATAAAAAATACATTATTTGGTGGTGAGGGTTTATTCTTTGCCACATTACGTGGACCCGGAAGAGTTTGGATCCAAACATTACCAGTCAGCCGTTTAGCCAGCCGCATTCTTGCATACGGTACTTATAAAAGAAAAGATGAAGGAAGCCTTTTAGGAGGTTTGGGTAATTTGCTTGATGGAGATGGCGTGTGATTGGTGAATAGTCAGGTTAATTTTTTGAAACAGTCTTTTTTAAAGACCGGTTTCGTTATTTCCAGTTCTGGCATCTATTTAGCTTTGTATCATAAACTCAAACTAAAATGCAAAAAAGAAAATTAGGAAACAGTGGTCTTGAAGTATCAGCTCTTGGTCTGGGTTGTATGGGAATGAGTTTTGGTCTCGGACCTGCTGCAGATAAAAAAGAAATGATTGCTCTTATGCGCAAAGCAGTGGAGATGGGAGTTACATTTTTTGATACAGCTGAAGTTTACGGACCATTTACAAATGAAGAACTTGTTGGTGAAGCATTAGAGCCATTTAAAGGACAAGTAGCAATAGCCACGAAGTTTGGATGGAAACCAAATGCAGAAGGTAAATGGAGTGACCTGGATAGTCGGCCTGAACATATAAAGCAAGTTTGTGAAGCTTCATTAAAGAGATTAAGAGTTGATGTTATCGATCTGTTTTATCAGCATCGTGTTGATCTCGAAGTCCCGATCGAGGAGGTTGCAGGTGCTGTAAAAGATCTGATCAAAGAAGGTAAAGTAAAACATTTTGGATTGTCCGAAGCTGGAGTAAAAACAATTCGCAAGGCTCATGCAGTACAACCTGTTGCTGCTTTGCAAAGCGAATATTCTTTGTGGTGGAGACAACCCGAAGAAGAACTGTTGCCAACATTGGAAGAACTTGGAATTGGTTTTGTTCCATTCAGTCCGCTGGGTAAAGGGTTTCTTACTGGAAAAATCGATGAGAATACAAAGTTTGACAGTACCGATTTTAGAAATGTTGTTCCCCGTTTTTCACAAGAAGCAAGAAAAGCAAATCAATCAATGATCGATCTGCTCAACAATATTGCGGCAAAAAAGAATGCAACACCTGCGCAGGTTGCACTTGCCTGGTTGATGGCGCAAAAACCATGGATCGTTCCTATTCCCGGAACAACAAAGTTGCATCGCCTGGAAGAAAACATGGGTTCTGTTAATATTGAATTTACAGCCGATGAACTTCAGGAAATAGATAATGCCTCTTCAGAAATTAAAGTTCAGGGCGAGAGATATCCCGAACAGCTACAAAAATTGGTTGGTCGTTAAGGATATGATTAATGCGACTAGAAATAAAAATTTTAATATCATTTTGATATTAGGCTTGCTCACAGCTATTGGCCCTTTTTCAATTGATATGTACCTGCCTGCATTTCCGGATATTGCAAAAGGATTAAATGCATCTGTAGCACAGGTAACACTATCACTATCCAGTTTTTTCATTGGTATTTCGGCCGGGCAATTATTATATGGCCCGTTGCTAGAAAGATTTGGCAGAAAAAAACCTTTATATGCCGGACTTATTATTTACCTGCTTGCATCTGTTGGTTGTGCATTGGCTACATCTGTAAATGCATTGATCTTATTCAGATTTTTAGAAGCCCTTGGCGGTTGTGCAGGTTTAGTAACGGCAAGAGCTATGGTCAGAGATCTGTTTGACGTAAAACAAAATGCCAAAATATTTTCTTCGCTGATGCTGGTAGTAGCGGTATCACCGGTCATTGCGCCAACAGTAGGTGGTTATATAACTGCTTTGTTTGGGTGGCGTTTTGTTTTTTTAATTCTCATCATTGTAGCCCTCGTCATTATTACCGGCATTTATTTTTTACTACCTGAGAGCAAAAAACCTGATCCGGGTTTTTCACTCAAACCGAAGCCCATCATCAAAAGTTTCGCAGGAGTGATCAGGCACCCGCAGTTTTATACATATACATTAACTGCTTCCGTATCTTCTGCCGGGTTATATGCTTATATCGCCGGCTCGCCTTATGTATTTATGGAAATATTTAAGGTGAATGAAAAACAATACGGATGGATATTTGCACTAATAGCGATGGGTCTTATTGGCGCCAGCCAGATCAATAGTGTGCTGTTAAAAAATTACAGCAGCGAACAGATCATCAAAACAGCATTGCGCTGCCAAAGTATTATTGGTGTTATCTTAGTCTCTGTTGTTCTTTTGGGCTGGAGTGATTTATTCTTCACCATCTTCATGCTATTTATTTTTTTGTGTTGCCAGGGTTTTATTTTTCCAAATGCATCAGCACTTTCTTTAGCTCCATTTGGGCATATTGCCGGAAGTGCTTCGGCATTGATGGGGGCTATTCAAATGGGCATTGGTGCATGTATATCTGTACTTGTCAGTGTTTTTCAAAACCACACGGCTATACCAATGACTGCTGTGATGGCTTGTTGTGCTACCACTGCATTATGTATTTTCTTGCTTGGAAGAAATATTATTACCCGAAAGGCAAGTATAAAAGCAGTAGAAGAAGAAGATGTGGAGATGATAAGTACGCTGTGATCCTTTTAACCTGATACGAACAGTATAGAATTCTATTCATCAAGTATCACTTTCCAATCAACTGCTGACTTGTAGTATTAGATAACTCAACTTTATGTTCAGTATGATGTTCTTCATATTGAATCTCTACCCGTAAAGCTTTTAAACCAACGACACCTTGCAGATCTTCAAGGTCATGATGCTCTACCCCGGGTTTTAGCAAATGTTGATTTTGTAAAAACTCAATGTATTCTAAATATTCTTCGGCTTCTTTGGATTGTGAATAAACAATAGCAATCTTGCCAGGTTGAGTGAGACGTTCGTTTGTATCTTTTATGCGTACTTTATCAATACGCTTCTTCACTATTTCATAACGAACATTATAAGCTCCATCCACATCAAATTTTCTTTCTGCCGTGCGGAAAGTAATAGTTAAAGGCTGCGAATGCGAAAGTATCAGTTGCGTAGTCTTTAATGCATGAGAAAGCTGGCTTTCCAGTTTATGTGTTTGACGTGACGCTTTGGCCATCATACTCAGTTGCCACATCTTCAGGTTGCGCAGGTATATTTCATCAAATTTTTTGCGTGGCGAAATAGACTGACCCATATAAATATTAAAGTCCACACCATCGGTAACATAACGTTCAAAATAATGAGGGAAAACTTTTTGTGCTGCCGCTTCTTCCTTATCAATAAACCGGGCCAGCGTATCATTTATTTTAGTAATGCTGTTCTCATAATCTTTCCGGTGATGATAGATAGTGCCAAGTTGCGGGTCCAATGCTGCAAAATAATTCTCTATTTCTTTTGCTATAACGGGCTGTGCGCTGTGAATATGATTAAAAAGCGACTTTACCTGGTTGCTTAAAAACTCACAAATTATGTTTTCTTCATCACTCAATAATACATCCGATGCAGAGGCAATGAATTTATCCAGTTTAAATTCTATTTCCTGTAATAAAGGAAAAGGAGAATCAGCTTGTGCCCTGTCTATTACATGCCGGGCCATTTGCAATTGCTCCACAAGGTCAAGTTGAATAGCATGTGAACGTTCGGTGCTGGAGTTGCGGATATCTATTGCGCCATACAAAGGAGACACATCATCAAATGTGATCTTCTCCATTTTCACATCATCATGCTTTTGCTGATGTACGATATAGTTTAGTGCGGCTTCAGTAAAACGCCACTCTACTGCAGGCTGAATAGCTGTGAACTGCTCTTTAATTATTTTATCGATCTGGGTATCGAGTCCATTTGCACTTTTTTCCAATGCGAGTGTAAATAAAGGAATAGCTGTTTCTATTTTGCTGATATGTGTATGATTGAGCTTACTTATTGTTTCTGAAGTTATTTCCAGGATGCCGATCAGATCATTACCCTGTTTCAACGGGCATACAATAAGGCTGCGGATACCTTCTGAATAATAGTATTTCAGGTATTCTATTTCAGCAAGACTCTTTTCATCTAATTTTTCAAATACAACCGGTCGATCATTGGTACGGAACAACAGTTTACAACAATCACTTATTTCATCTTTGTCGGAGATAGTATGAAAATGTTTAAAGAGCAGGCTGTTGCTGTTGTGCAATTCTGAATATACATAATGCCCGTTTACCTTGAAGAAAGGTGTGATACCGATCTTAAGGCCTTTTAACCCGATCAGGCTTTGCACATGGTCTTCCAGTTCTTTATATACAATAGCATCAGAAAATGCATTGATGTGCAGCAAACTGTTTTTTATACGGGATATCACTTCTGTTTCCGTTACATCATTTACCCTTACAATTGCCAGTCCTTCAAAAACAAATTTCTCAAGTGGTACATGCTGCATCAATTCTTCTATAGTAAAAAGCGTTTTAGTATCAGCGCATACAATATCCATAGGTAAGTCGGGTAGATCGCCAATCGGTTTTACATCTACAAAACGAAAATCGAGTCTCAGTTCAAGATATTTGGTAAGCCCGGTATGCGGATCAATATAAGGATAGACCGTGCTGGTCAATTCCTGCGAATGATAGCCACAATATTTTTTCAAAACCAGGTGGCAGGCAAAATGGATCCTTTCTTTTGAAAGATTATTGCCTATTTCGTCTTCCGGTACATTTATTTCTTCAGTGCCGGGTTTTAAAAATAATAACTGGAACAGCCGTGAATAGTAAACTGTATGAAAAGTAAATGGCAGTGCAACAGCATGCAGGTTTTCATGTCCTGAATTGGTAGGCGGAAAAATAGTTGATAATAATTGCTGAATAAGTTCGGTATGTGGTTTCAATATCGCTACATCATCAATGGGTTCCAGCAATTCAGGAAGTTGTTCTATTTCATCTACCAGGTGGCTATAGAGCTTTTTTAAACCCGGGTTGCCATCGGCAATATTTTTTTTCAGCATTTCTATCATCGGCTTGAATGATAGACGGCTGTTGATCTTTATATCAAAAGAGTTTTTCTCCATACAAATAGTTAATTGGTTCATCAAGGGTGCGGAAAAAAGCAAGATTATCTACGTAAAGTTAATTATTAAAGATTTCCGGCAAAACAGCTTGTCAAAACTGGCGCAAATAACATTACAAATTACAAGAAATAAATCAACTGTTCTCCGGTCAGTTATAACGGACTCTTTTTAAACGCCCAATCATAAAACTGATCTTCGCCTGCAAGCTGAAATAGCTGTCATTATCTTTTGGATCACCACGCTGATAACCAGGTGTTGTGATGTGGCTTGGCGATAATTCTCCCTGCCTGTCATGCAGTTGCGTTGCAATGGATGCTTGTACTGGAGTGAGATAGTTCGGAAAAAGATCAGGATTAATGTATTCGGTGCTTACATCGTCGAGATAGTCGGTAAATAATTTACGCTGTACTATTTCCAATCTCGCATTCAGCATCTGGTTTATCTCATATTTAAGACCACAGCCAAAAAGTAAATTCATTTGGCTGAGTTTATATTCTTTATGGGTGGGATATTCGGCGAAACCCTGTCCTTCAAGACGAAGCGGCTGTAGATCATGCCATTGATTTCCCAGCTTTGCCTGCGGGTTAAAACTGAAATAGCCAATCCCCCCGATAAGATAAGGGGAGAGCAGCGAAGGGTCTTTATCATAATCTACTTTCAGGTAAATAGGATGAAATTCCAATGATAACTGGATTTCTGTAATAGGGCTGCGGAAGCTCAGGTTGCGTTCATAACGACCGAAAGTACTGGCTGCAATGGGTTTTAAAATACTATCAGACGCTTCTACTTTTCCGAATGTGGCCTCCAGTCTTAATCCTAAAATATAGTGATAGGTAGCTGTTGCAAAAATGCTGTAGCTGAGGTTTTTATTTTTTCCGTTGAGGTCTTTAATAAATCCTTTGCCGATCCCTTTTTTGCCACCGAGGTCGGTAAGACAATTCATAAAACCAACAGAGCCCCCCAGTTCAAAATTGACTTCTTTTTCATAATAATTTTCATTGTAATAATAGTATTGTGCCCTGAGCGAGGAGAAGGAAAGAACAATAAAAACCAAAAGAAAAACTCTCAAAAGAATCCGGACCATTGAAAAATCAGTTTAAATAGAGAATGGAAAATTTAGAGATACTGAACTGGATAGTATTTGCAGGGAGATTGGGGGAGAGTAAAAGTATAAAACAGGCCTTGCCCCTCAAAGTATAAGGAGTATTATTTTTTAAGAATAAGTCCGTAGTTCTACTAAAGTTTTTGCTTTTCTCAATATTTGGTTCTTTAAGCCGACGAATCAACTCTTCTTGAAGTAAATACATATTGCACGCAAACCGCATTGATCGCATTTTGGGTTTCTTGCGAGGCAGGTATAGCGACCATGAAGTATAAGCCAGTGATGTGCCTTATGGATCAAATTTTCGGGTATATGTTTGATTAATTCTTTTTCTACAGCCAGCGGTGTATTTGCTGATTGACTTACCAAGCCCAACCGCTTACTTACACGAAACACATGTGTATCAACTGCCATGTTTGGTTGTTTGTCTACAACAGAGGTGATCACATTCGCTGTTTTTCTTCCTACACCTGGTAGCTGCACCAACTCATCCACTGTCATTGGAATTTTTCCATTGAACTCATTCACTACTTTCTGCGCCATTCCGATCAGGTGCTTTGTTTTATTGTTAGGATAAGAAATGCTTTTTATAAAAGGAAACAATTCATCAAAATTTGTTTTACTCAATGCATAAACATCGGGAAATTTTTTAAAGATGGCGGGTGTTGTAAGATTTACTCTTTTGTCTGTGCATTGTGCAGAAAGAATTACAGCTACGAGCAATTCATACGGGCTATCATAAACTAATTCTGTTTCAGCTTCAGGAGTATGCTTTTGGAAATAATCAATAACAAACTGGTAGCGTTCCTTTTTGGTCATGCTGCAATTTAGTCCATGCGATTAAAAGAGAAAAGGCTTAAACAAAACATCCCGACGGTTAGGTCAGGATGGTAATAATTTTTTGAGAAACAATCTTAGCCGACTTTTTCTTTTGAAGTCTTTCTTGCGTAGTTCAAAACATTCAATACAACTTCAGTTCTTGGATTTTCTTTGATCTTGTTCAATCGTTGCATGGAAGTTTTTAAGACATTCAGTTTTTCGCGGAGCGTCCAGTCTTTTTTCAAAGCCTTTTCGATAGCCGCGGTTTGTACGGGTGATGTTTCTTTGTAGAGATACAATAATAGATCTTCGGGTGTAAAGTTGGTCATGGGCAATCCGTTAATGTCCTGAAATTTTGTTTGTCCTTGAAAAAATAGAAAAGTACCGTCAGGTTTATAAACGGGGGTAGGGAAGCCTTATTGTGCGGGGGGTATTATTTTCCTTTTTCAGTCGCTTTTTCGGGTATTATGTAGAGATCTTCGTTATCCTTTTTCATCAGGTATTTTTCCCTGCCATATTTCTCAATAGTAGCGGGGTTATTTTTAAGACCTTCTAATTCACGACGTTCTGTCGCTATTTCCTTCTGGTAATAGGCCTTGCTTTGCATCAGGTCCCTTAATTCCCTGTCTCTTGCCTGGCGGGTAAAAAAGTCGTTTTTATCAAAAAATAAAATAATGGCTAAAAAAATGCCGGTGGCAATAGTGTATTTGTTGGCCAGCCACGCTGGAATGTGGGATAGTAGTTTCATATGATTGGAGTTTCAAAAATTGAAGTATGAAGTGTATTTCATACTTCAATTTTATTATTACTTACCAAATTTAATCTTTCCTTTTGGATAAACAGCCGACATGCCTAACATTTCTTCGATCCGGAGAAGCTGATTGTACTTCGCCATCCTGTCGCTACGTGATGCACTACCGGTTTTTATTTGACCACAGTTCAATGCAACTGCCAGATCAGCGATTGTTGTGTCTTCTGTTTCACCACTACGATGACTCATGATGGTATTGTATCCGTTATGCTGTGCCAGGGTAACAGCATTGATAGTTTCTGTTACTGTTCCTATCTGGTTTACTTTTACAAGCAATGCATTGGCGATACCTTTATCAATACCTTCCTGCAAACGTGTAACATTTGTAACAAACAGATCATCACCTACCAATTGACATTTTTTACCAATAGACTTTGTCAGTGCAGCCCAACCACTCCAGTCATCTTCTGCCATACCATCTTCAATGGATGCAATTGGATATTGCTTTACCCATTTTTCCCAGAACTTAACTAACTGATCGCTGCTTAGTTCTTTGCCATCGCTTTTATGAAAAACATATTTTTTCTTTTTAGCATCCCATAGCTCACTGTTGGCAGCATCCATTGCAATTACTATTTGCGAACCGGCCTTATAGCCTGAAGCATGTATAGCTTCCATTACCGTATCAATTGCTTCCTCGTTGCTTTGGATGTTTGGAGCAAAACCACCTTCATCACCCACATTTGTGCTAAAACCTTTTTTCTTCAATACAGTTTTCAACGTATGAAAAATTTCAACACCCCAGCGCAAGCCTTCACTAAAATCAGATGCACCAACCGGCATGATCATAAATTCCTGGAAATCGATTTTATTATCAGCATGTGCGCCGCCATTTAAAATATTCATCATCGGCATCGGCAATGTCTTTGCATTGGTGCCACCGATATAACGGTACAGTGGTAATGATGCTTCTTCAGCTGCCGCCTTTGCCACAGCCATACTTACAGCAAGCAATGCATTGGCGCCTAATTTTCCTTTATTAGGTGTACCATCCAGTTGTATCATCATTTCATCAATACCTGTTTGATCGGCTACGTCAAAACCCATCAATACAGGGGCAACTACTTCGTTCACATTCTTCACTGCTTTTAATACTCCTTTGCCTACATACTTTTTCTTATCGCCATCTCTCAGTTCTACTGCCTCATGGATGCCTGTGCTGGCGCCGCTTGGTACCGCCGCACGGCCGAGGGCACCTTCATCGGTTATTACATCTACTTCTACTGTAGGATTGCCTCTTGAATCAAGGATCTGTCTTGCGAAAATTTCGGAAATGTAGCTCATGGATAATCAGGTTTTTTATGATTGGAGAAAAACGATTTCTAAAAATGCAAATAAACGATGTTTTGACCGAATGTGAGGAGCCAGGGGAATAAGTTTTGCTAAACAAATAGCTAACTGACTAACGTTTTTAAATAGAAGAAACTCTACAACATTTCTATACTTTTTTCGGGAATTTTGAAGGTTATGGGCAGGTTGAATTTCAAAATTCCCGGCAATATTATATTTGGTATCCTGCTTGTCTTGTCAGTGGATATAGCTAGAGCACAACAAGGTCTATGCCCGCCTAATATGGATTTTGAATATGCTGATTTTTCTAACTGGACATGTAATACAGGAGTTGTTTCACTTGTTAACGGAACAAATGTAATAACCTGGACAGGTGCCAACGAGGTTCCGGGTCAACATACAATTATACCTTCATTAAATGCGGGCAACGATCAGTATGGAAGGTTTCCCCGAATTTGTCCAAATGGAAGTGGGTATAGCGTTGAATTGGGAAACAACGTCGGAGGAAGAGGTGCTGAAAAAATTTCTTATACCTACACGATACCCTCAACAGCTCAAGGATTTTCTCTTTTATTTCATTATGCAATAGTGCTTCAAAATCCACTTGACCATATCGTGGAAGAACAGCCACGGTTCCAGGCAATCATTACGGATCTTAGTTCTGGTGCCAGGATTCCCTGCGCAAGTTTTGATTTTGCAGCTTCTTTCGGACTTCCGGGTTTTCAGCAATCAACCGTGGACGGAAGTGTGATATATAAAGACTGGACACCGGTGACGGTAAATCTGAATTCATATGTTGGTCGTACAATTAAAATAGAATTTATCACAAATGATTGTACCCGCGGTGGTCATTTTGGTTACGCCTATGTAGATATAAATAGCAATTGTAATGGTGCCATTTTAGGCACTACACTTTGCCAGGGCGATAATTCTCTAAGCCTTACAGCACCACATGGCTTTCAATCTTATCAATGGTATTCAGATACCAGGTTCACAACTTTGCTGGATACCTTTCAAGTTTTACCTCTTAACCCGCCTCCATCAGTTGGTAGTGTTTACCCGGTTATCGTATTTCCGTATCAAGGATATGGTTGCATAGATACCTTATACGCTACGATTTCTGTAGCTACCAAGCCTGTTTCTGTTGCAGGTCGTGATACTTCTCTTTGTAAATATCAGTCTGTACAATTGGGCGGGCCACCCGCTTCAGGCTTAATGTACTCATGGACACCTGCAAATTTTGTAAATAACCCAATCTTACCAGATCCTGTCGCAGGATTGCGGGCATCCATTACACCAACCCAGTTTATTGTAAAAACAACAGATGTGCTTACAGGTTGTTTTTCTTATGATACAGTTCTAATATCTCCAATTGTTATCGATACTGCTATTAGATTAATCGGCAATGCTTCATTTTGCGATGGGAACACAGAAGCTTTATTGACACTTAGAAATATTAATGCAGGGATACAATGGTATAATAATGCAACAACAATTTCCGGAGCAACTACTTTATCTTATCAACCCACAATAAGCGGTACTTATTGGGCACAGCTTGCTGAAAGAGGATGTACTGATACAACTGCCAGGTTGAATATAAATGTAAATCCACTACCCCAGGCTGCTTTTACAGTAAACAATGATACATTTTGTATTACCAATAATTCTTTTGTCTTTACTAACAGATCAACTGTTTCAGATAATTCACCAATTACTTATAACTGGAAATTCAGCGATGGTTCGAATTTACAAACTACCCATGCTACTAAAGCTTTTAATTCGACAGGTACTTATAGAACACAACTGATAGCAACTACTTCCTTTGGCTGTAAAGACAGTATCGAATCTGCAGTGTATGTAATGCCGATTGGCATCCCCGATTTTTCATGGGATACAATTTGTACAAACCGACCTGTGTTGTTTAGTAACCTTAGTAATGAAAATGGATCAGCTTCTGCTCAATATAGATGGACCTTTAATAATGGAGGTCCCGGGTCACAATTAAAAAATCCATTACCAGTTACTTATACATCAAACGGAACTTTTAATGTAACGCTGCAAATAACTACACTTGGTTGTGAAAGCGATCCGAAACAAATAACTAAAAAAATAAAAGTAAGTAGCCCGTTAGCGGGTATCCGATATAAAGACATTACTGTTCCAATTAGTGAATCGAGAGTGATCAAAGTAAGAGATACTGTAGGAAGTATTTATAACTGGAAGCCACATATACAACTGAGTAATTATAATTCTCCGGTCACAGAATTTTTTGCCAATGGCAATGATGTCAGGTATCTCATCGACATTACTGATAAAAACACATGTGTTACCACCGATACATTCCTTGTGCAGATTTTGAAAAAGCCAGGTTACTACTTGCCTTCAGCTTTTACACCTAACGGCGACGGTTTAAATGATGTGATCACACCCTATATTGTTGGTATGAAATCGCTAAAAGGATTTTCAATTTTCAATCGCTGGGGCAACCGTGTTTTTTATACTGCTAAATATGGCGAAAGCTGGGACGGCAAATATGGCGGAACTGTTCAACCCGTAGGTGTATTTGCGTGGATATTGGAATACTACACCACCGATGAGAAACTTATAACTGCAAAAGGAACGATTACCATAATCAGGTAAAAGTATTTAGAATACAGGTTGACGCTAATATGAGTGCTTGAATTACCCCAATAATCAGAGTTATTTTAATAACTTTAAAGTCGGTTTTTATTGCTGGTTATGAGAAGGGGTTGTAAATATCATATACTATTATTCCTTATTGGCACAACTGTGTTTTTCTCTGCTCAGTCACAACTCCTTTTATGTCCACCTAACCTGGATTTTGAAGCCGGCAATTTTTCTTATTGGGAATGCCGAACCGGTCATGTGTCTGTTGTAAATGGACAGAACGAAATTGAATGGGAAGAATTTGTTCCGGTACAGGATAGACATACACTGATCCCACATACCGATTCATCGGTAGACTTTTATGGCAGGTTTCCAAGAAAATGCCCGAATGGTTCTTTATTCAGTATAAAACTGGGAAACGATCTGACAGGTAATGAAGCTGAGGCTGTTGCTTATTCATTTGATATTCCTCCAACAGCTACCAATTTTTCGCTGCTTTATAATTATGCTATCGTATTGCAGGACCCTAATCATCCGGATGAGGAGCAACCTCGTTTTCGTGCAAGAGTGCTGGATGCTCAAACGGGTGAAGTAATAAACTGTGTGACTTTTGATTTTAAAGCATCCTCTTCCTTACCGGGTTTTCAGTTCTCAGCCGTTGTACCCAATGTTGTTTATAAAAGCTGGACGCCTATTTCGGTTAATTTAAGTCTTTATGCAGGAAGAACAATTATGCTGGAGTTTATTACAAGTGATTGTACACGTGGCGGACATTTTGGTTATGCCTATTTTGATGTAAACTCAAGTTGCGATGGTACCATTGCAGGCAGTGCTTTATGTTTGGGTGAGCCGAGCATGACACTTACCGCACCATTAGGGTTTCAATCATATCTCTGGTATTCCGATGCAGCATTCTCGAACCCGATCAGCAGTGCACAGAGTTTGGTGCTTACTCCTCCGCCAACAGCTAATTCAATTTTCCCTGTTATCTTAAATCCTTATCCGGGTTTTGGATGTGTTGATACTGTTTACGCAGTTATCTCGGCTGCTTCTAAACCACTATCGATTGCAGGGGTTGATGTAGCAACCTGTAGTAAAATGTCAGTACAATTGGGCGGTACAACAAATCCTCAATACTCGTATTCATGGTCACCGGCAAATTATTTACAAAACCCTAACGCCGCCAATCCATTTACACGAACGAATATAAGAGGGCCTGTCAATTTTATTGTAAAGACAACTGATATGGCTACTCAATGTTTTTCTTATGATACTGTTTTGGTAACGCCAATTGTTGTTGATACATCTGCAACAGTATCCGGGAAACTTATCTTTTGCCCTGGTGAAAACCTGAATACAAGTCTTGTATTAAATAATACAGCAGCCACTGTACAATGGTATCAGAATGGAACAGCGATAAATGGAGCAACCATTTTAATTTATCAACCACAAACAATTAATGATAATACCTATTGGGCAGAATTGAGGCAAAACGGTTGTACAGATACATCAAGATCATTCCGGGTGTATGCTTCCAGTGTTCCTAATGCCGCATTTGAAACAGATAAACTCCTTTGTGTTGGGAAACCGGTGAGTTTTACCAATAAAACTACAATAGCCGGCAACGAACAATTAAACTATGAATGGGAGTTTAGTGACGGAATTATATTGAATGGAAAAAATATAACAAGAACATTTACAACTCCCGGAAACTATTCATTAATACTTACTGCCACATCGCCGGGCGGATGTTTTGATGAGTACCGGGGTGAGATAACCGTTACCGATGATTGTGGTGCATATCTCCCAACTGGCTTTACACCTAATGGCGATGGACTGAATGATCTGCTGATACCTTTATTAAGTGGTGTAAAAACATTTAAACGGTTTTCAATCTTCAACCGTTACGGAAATTTAATTTACAATACAAGCAAGGCTGGCGAAGGGTGGGATGGTAAGTATAAAGGAATGCTTCAGCCGACAGGTATTTTTGTATGGATGCTTGAGTATATCAATAAAAATGACGAGACCATTACAATGCGGGGTATTGTAACTCTTATCAGGTAGTGAGGGTTCTGAAAATTTCTTCGAGGCTTTGTTCGGCGCTTTGCAATGAAATAATATTCAGGTTTTTTTCAATAGCCAGTTGAAGCAACTGCTTCTTTACCGATTCTGCATTTGAGCATTGAATATTGAACATTGATGACTGAATATTTTTTACGCTGTTAACTCCATTCAAATTTTTTAACCAATCAATCTGCACGGGTTCTTTAAACTCAACAGTCACTGAATGTTGTTTATCGCCAACCGATTGTAATTTGCTCAATGTATCATCCGCAACAATTTCTCCTTTATTAATTATTATTACCCGGTCACATATTGCTTCTACTTCCTGCAGAATATGAGAAGAGAATAAAACCGTTTTATCTTTTCCCTGTTTTTTTATCACTTCACGGATCTCAATGATCTGGTTAGGATCGAGTCCGCTGGTTGGTTCATCCAGGATCAATACTTCAGGATCATGGATCAATGCAGCAGCAAGACCTACTCTTTGTTTATAACCTTTTGATAATTGCCCGATCTTCTTTTTGCTTTCAACAGTAAGCCCGGTTAATTCAATTACATTTTCAATTTTTGTTTTTTGATCCTCCACTTTATGAATTTCTGCAACAAATCCCAGATATTCCCGTACATACATATCATAATACAATGCATTCAACTCGGGCAGGTAGCCTATCTTCTTTTTTGTCGCCAACGGATCATCGGAAACATTTTTGCCACATACATAAGCTTCACCACCGGATTGTTCAAGGTAACCGGTAATAATTTTCATAGTTGTTGATTTGCCGGCACCATTTGGTCCCAGGAAACCGACGATCTCGCCTTTGTCTACTTTAAATGAAATATTGTTTACAGCTTTTTGTTCGCCATAAACTTTGAGCAGGTTTTTTACTTCAATGGACATGGGTGCAAAATAACAATTTTAAAGTTTGAAGCATAAAACAGGTTTACCACAACTGTTAATTGTATTTTATACTTTTGAAAGATGACGGTTTTAATTACTGCAATATTCATATTGGGTTATCTCGCTATTGCATTTGAACATTCTCTCAAAATAAATAAAGCAGCCTCTGCTTTGCTTACCGGAGTTATCTGCTGGTCGGTATATGCTTTGGCTGGCAATGAAAAGGAAATTGTATCAGAAAATCTATCCCATCATCTGTCAGATATAGCCGGTATACTTTTTTTCCTGCTTGGAGCGATGGTGATCGTAGAACTGATCGATGCCCACGATGGATTTGAGATTATTACAGAAAAAATTCAAAATACTGATAAAAAGAAACTGGTTTGGGTAATTGGGTTTATCACTTTTTTCCTTTCATCCATACTGGATAACCTGACAACTACGATTGTAATGATCTCATTGCTCCGCAAACTTATACCCTCACATAAAGACAGGCTAATGTTTGCAGGGTTGGTGATAATAGCAGCTAATGCAGGGGGTGCCTGGAGCCCGATTGGTGATGTTACCACTACCATGCTTTGGCTAGGGCACCAGATCACGACAACCAATCTTATCGTTAAAACTTTTCTTCCTTCATTGGTTTGTTTTGTTCTTCCCGCATTTCTCATTAGTTCACAAATGAAAGGGACATTAGATAAAAGCGAATTAAAAAAAGAAAAATTGTTTTCAACCGGTTATGAAAGAAAAGCGGTATTCATCACCGGTATTGCTTCTCTTTTGTTTGTACCAGTTTTTAAAACGATAACTCATTTACCGCCTTATATGGGAATTGTATTTAGTTTAGGATTAATGTGGGTAATAACAGAAATGATACATAGCGGAAAAGATGAAGCGGAAAAAGGATTGCTATCGGTAAATCATGCTTTACGAAAAATTGATACGCCGAGTATTTTATTTTTCCTGGGAATTCTATTAGCTGTTTCAGCATTGCAGTCAACAGGTATTTTGACCTCCGTTGCTTCTTCACTTGATAGATCGATCGGAAATATAAGCGTCATTACAATCATCATCGGGTTTCTTTCAGCGATCGTGGATAATGTACCATTAGTAGCTGCAGCACAAGGCATGTATAGTTTAGAACAATATCCAACGGATCATTTTTTCTGGGAATTTCTTGCATACTGTGCAGGTACAGGCGGAAGCATTTTAATTATCGGCTCAGCAGCAGGAGTTGCTGCTATGGGAATGGAAAGAATACAATTCGGTTGGTACCTGAAAAAAATTGCCTGGCTTGCATTGATTGGTTATCTCGCCGGGGCAGCCGTATTTTTAATGCAACATTACTTGTTGCATTTATAGATCATCATACTCATATAAGTGGTCAAGATTTGTTCCTGCGTTCATTTCATAAACAGGTTTAATAATTCCATCTTTAAGTCCATATACCCAACCATGCAGATCGGGCCGCTGTTCATTTTTCCATGCACGTTGAATGACGGATGTTTTTGCCAGGTTAAAAACCTGTTCCATTACATTCAATTCTACGAGGCGGTCATTTTTTTTCTGGTCATCAACGATCAGGTCAAGTTCGGTGCGGTGAAGACGATACACATCTTTAATATTTCGCAGCCACATATTCAGTATAGGTTTGAAATCGATATTGGTAATAGCAGCCTTTATACCCCCGCAGCCATAATGCCCGCAAACAATCACATGTTTTACTTTTAGATGGTTGACTGCATAGTCCAATACACTTAATACATTCACGTCAGTATTTACAACAAGGTTGGCAACATTGCGATGTACAAAAATTTCTCCGGGTTGAGTAGCGGTAATTTGGTTGGCCGGAACCCTGCTATCACTACAACCGATCCATAAATATTCGGGTGTCTGCAGATCAGAAAGTTTTTTAAAATATTCCGGATCAGTGCTGAGCATATCAGCTGCCCATGATTTATTTTCTTTTAAGAGCAATTCGTATGGTTTCATGTATAATCTATTCTGTTGTAAATGTATTTGTAAAAGCCGGTAAACTGAACAGCCGCTTGTGTTTTACTTTCCAGATTATTTATTTGATTAAATAATAACAATGGGTAAACAAATTTACAGTTTAGCGGTTATTATTTTCCGGAAACCGTATAAGTATATTGGTAAGAGGCTTGGATAGAAAATCATTATGCACTATTTTGCAGCACTATTACAATGAAAACAGTAAGAACAACATATAGCCGGGCAAATGTGGTTTCGTCCATATTTATGATGATTGCCCTGTTATGGCTTACTGTCAGCACGCCTTTCGTGTATGCATGCCAGCAAGAGTTAGCGGATACCCACAAAGCAGCTAAAACCAGTGACAATCTCCCGGTTGATGAAGAAGAATCAAATCCTCTCGGAAATTCTACTGAAGAAAAAACTCCTGGCGGTGTTTCTCTTTCTGAGGAATACCTGCACGATCATCATTCATCTGATTATTACTTTCTTGTTGCATCACAGTTCCACAAATTTGATGATGCTGGTATTTATATTGCTTTCCACGGTGAAATGCTTGTACCACCTCCCAACGTTGCCTGATTTATCTCTCCTTTATTGTTAGAGGCTTTTCACTAAGCCTGTATTACTTATTTACAGCAATATCATTATTGCTGAAGGCAATCATCTAAAAATTATATATCAATGAGAAAGCATTCAAAAGAATACTTACAAAATATTACACCCTACCAGGGCTATGAGCTGCTGGTAGAAGGTAATAAGCGGTTTATTAATAATCTTCAATCCGATCATGCTCATCTTGAAATGATCAATGAAACACGGGAAGGACAGTATCCTTTTGCTGTTATATTAAGCTGCATGGATTCCCGCACTTCAACAGAACTCATTTTTGACCAGGGGCTGGGTGATATTTTCAGCATACGCGTAGCAGGCAATATTGTAAACAACGACATACTTGCCAGTATTGAATATGCAACAAAATATATCGGTTCAAAAGTTTTGATGGTACTCGGCCACACCGAATGCGGCGCCATCAAAAGTGCAAAAGCCGGTGTGACAGACGGACATATTACTGCTTTACTTAACCGTATTCAACCTTCTATTGCAAAAGCGATGCTCAAGGAAGAAGAGTATCATCTCTTCAGCGATAATGCAGCTTATGCAAATGTAGAAAACAGCCTCGAAGAGATATTAATACGTAGTGAGATCGTGAAGAACATGTTTAAGAGGGGAGAAATTGGAATTGTTGGTGGTGTTTACAATATCGACACAGGCCAGGTTGATTTCTTTAAAAATTTAACCAAAAGGAAAAGCGAACCGAAACAATTAGCAAATACATAAACGGAACAACAGGAGAAAACAGATTTAAAACAAATTAATTACCGATAGCATGAAATTGAATAGGCAATATTTTAAAACAGATCTTTTATCAGGCATGGTAGTGTTTTTAGTAGCATTGCCGCTTTGTTTGGGAATAGCAGTTGCCAGCGGTGCAGATCCTTTTGCTGGAATTATAACTGGAATCATTGGTGGTATAATTGTAGGTTATTTAAGCAGTTCCAATGTGAGTGTGTCTGGTCCTGCAGCAGGGTTGATTGTAATTATTTATACGGCAATAACAAGCCTAGGATTTGAGAACTTCCTGCTGGCTGTTTTGTTGGCTGGGGTATTTCAACTGGTTTTAGGACTTTTAAAAGCAGGAACTATTTCCAGTTATTTTCCTTCCGGAGTTATTGAAGGTATGCTGACAGCAATCGGTATAATTATTATTAAAAAAGAATTGCCCCATGCAATTGGTTATGATAAAGAACATGAAGGTGATTTTTTTTCCTATGAACTGATGGATGCTGCTGATAAGGGCTTCTTTGGTGAGATCATTCACTCGTTCAACTTTGCACATACTGGTGCAATCATAGTAACCATTGTTTCTATTATTATACTGGTGGTATTTAATAAAATTGCTTTTTTGAAAAAAATAAAAGCACTGCCCGGAGCATTGGTAGTAGTTATAGTCGGTATCCTCATTAATGAATTATTTAAAATGTCAAGCCCATCATTAGCAATCGTCGGTGAACATTTAGTGCAGCTGCCAGTGGCGTCTTCAGCCAGTGAATTTTTTGGTCAGTTCAATTTTCCTAATTTCTCAGCATTTGCAAACCCTGCTGTATGGGTAACTGCTGCAACGATTGCAGCAGTTGCAAGTGTAGAAACATTACTGTGTTTAGAAGCTGGTGATAAGATGGATCCGATGAAAAGATATTCCAGTGCCAACACAGAGTTGAAAGCACAAGGGATTGGAAATATTTTAGCTGGATTGATGGGTGGTATTCCTATGACATCAGTAATTGTAAGAACATCTGCCAACGTAAATGCAGGAGCAAAAACAAAACTATCAGCAATAGCCCATGGTTTGTTCCTGCTCGTGGCAGTTATTCTCATTCCAGGCTTGCTTAACAAAATGCCGATGGCTTGTTTAGCGGCTATTTTAATAATGATTGGATTGAAGTTGGCCAGTCCCAAAGTATTTAAACATATGTGGAATGCGGGTAAATACCAGTTCATTCCTTTTATCGTAACAGTAATTGCAGTTGTTGCAACGGATTTGCTGAAAGGAGTTGGTATCGGGTTGATAGTAAGCATCCTTTTTATTCTAAAAGGAAACATGAAGATGGCGTACTTCTTTAAAAAAGAAGAACACCATGAAGGCGAAACAATTCATATAGACCTTGCGCAGGAAGTTTCTTTTCTTAATAAAGCAGCAGTAAAACAAACATTGGCACATTTACCTAATAACAGCAAAGTGATAATTGATGCAGCCGGCACGGTATATATAGATTATGATGTACTGGTGCTGATAAGGGATTTTGTAAACTTCGGTTCAAGGGATAAGAATATTTCTGTCCGGCTACTGAATTTTAAACCGGCTTACAAAATGCAGGATGCTGTTCACGTACATTCTGAAAAAGACTAATAACTATAATTTGAAAAAATGGATACAATATTAAAACCTAAGCCTTTATCTAAACATGTTAATGGAAAAGCGTCTCATCATTTCGATGAGGCGCATACCATTCATGAGCTGAAACACTTTTTACCATCACAGCAGTCGCTGAAAGATTTTATTCCGCTATCCGAATCTTCCTGCGTATTTATCTTGGCCCACATAAAAAATTAAACCACCCCGTTGCTTTCAGGAGTTCGTAAAAGAAAGTTCAACGCGGTAATTAATGCAAGTCTTGTATTACGATTTTGCTTCTTTCCAGTGCTTCTGAAAAACTGGCTGTAACATTTGCTTTACCAATTGCAAATAATAACCGGGATTTTTTCAACTCTTCTATTACCTGGTTGCTGTGTACTTCTGATAATATTAATTTGGTGCCCCGGTGTTTTGTCTCTTTATATACTTCTTCTATTGTTTTAATACCGGTTGCATCGATAATGGGTACCCGCCTCATGCGAATGATAAGTACTTTCGGAGGCCTCTCTATAAACTTCATAGCATCCTTAAACTTATGTGCAGCGCCAAAAAACAAAGGACCGGTTATTTCAAATACTTCTACACCTAAGGGAATGGAATAAGCACTTAATCCTTCTTTATCTTTTCCTTCCTCTGAATCATCTATATCTTTTGTGAGAATACTTACATCACTGAATTTTATCATCTTTCTCATGAACAGGAATACCGCCAACACCATACCTATTTCAATAGCCACAGTAAGATCAACAAAAACGGTAAGAAAAAAAGTTGTGAGTAAAACTGCTACGTCACTTCTCGGACCTTTCAATACAGATATAAAACTTTCCCATTCACTCATATTATACGCTACTACTACTAAAATACCTGCCAGTGTTGCCATTGGAATTAAAGCAGCCCATTTACCAAAAAACAACATGATGAGTAATAATGTAATTGCATGCACCATTCCCGCAATGGGTGTCCTTCCTCCATTCTTTACATTGGTAACAGTACGGGCAATGGCGCCTGTAGCAGGTATGCCGCCAAATAAGGCAGAAAAAATATTTGCAGTGCCCTGGCCGATCAGTTCCATATTTGATTTATGATTCCCCCCGATCATACCATCAGCCACTACTGCAGAAAGCAAAGATTCAATACCACATAACAAGGCAATGGTAAAAGCAGGCTGTATTAAATTTTTAACTGTCGCAAAATCAAGATGTGGAATAACAGGTGATGGAAGCGATGAAGGGATACTGCCAAATTTACTTCCGATTGTTTCAACCGGCAGGTTGAGCAACTGCATTGCTGCAGTAGTAAGTAAAATGGCAATTAATGAACCAGGAATTTTATGCGTGATCTTTGGCCATAAAAAAACAATGGCAACTGTTGCTGCAGCAATAATAAAGGCATAAAGATTTGCTGTATGGAAATGTTTGAAATAGTCGAACCACTTATCGTAGAAATCAGCAGGTACGGCTCCCATCTGCAATCCCAAAAAATCTTTTACCTGCGAAGAAAAAATTATAAGAGCTATACCGCTGGTAAAACCAATAATTAAAGGATGAGGAATAAATTTTATTACAGAACCTAACCGTGCAAACCCCATTATGATAAGCATAATGCCTGCCATGAAAGTGGCAATAATTAATCCGTTTACACCATGTACTTGTACAATTCCATAAACGATAACGATGAAAGCACCGGTGGGTCCGCCGATCTGCACACGGCTGCCACCCATTGCAGAAATGATAAAGCCGGCAATAACGGCTGTGTATAATCCTTTTTCCGGCGAAACGCCTGAAGCAATGGCAAAAGCAATAGCCAGTGGTAATGCAACAATACCAACGATCAATCCGGCCATCAGGTCTTTCGGAAATTGATGACGGTTGTAATTTTTTAAAGTATCAAACAACTTAGGTTTAAACATTGCAGACGAAAATAGATTACAGGCACAAACTGGTTTATGATTTTCTTCAACGTGTTAAATGACCCGAGTAAATTATCTTTACAAGCTAATCTCTTCTCAGCAGTTTTCAGGTGGACTAATCTTCTACTTCCTTTGAACTTTTCGGTAAATGATGGTATTCATTATTCATGGCGTAGAACCCAAAGATCATAAGGCCAAGTGCAATTGGTGAAAAAATAGCAATAATGATTGCCCAGATAACAGGATTATTGATGTCCTTTTTACCAGCTGGATCTATATTGAGAACAGCTCCATAAATAAGAAAAAAGATCAAAGCAGGTCCAAGAAGGAACCATACGAATCCGAGATATTTTTTAACTGCATTCATAAAAAAAATTTAGTCAGTTACGTCATTATCAATTTTATTCGTCAGGTAGATTGTTCCGATAATAAAACATAAAGCAGCTACACCGATCGGGTACCATAAACCAATTAATGGATCTTTTGTAAAAGTAGTTGTAAGCAATAAACCAATAAACGGAACTAACCCCCCAAACACACCATTACCGATATGATAAGGCAGGCTCATACTTGTATATCTTATTTTAGTCGGGAACATTTCAACTAAAAATGCGGCGATAGGGCCGTAGACCATGGTGACATACAGAATGAGAATAAAAACAAGGCCAATGAATTTCCAGTAAACTATACTGCCAACCTTAACATTTATAAATTTTATAGCTGATGTTTTAAATCCGGTGTTCAAATGAAGAGTATCTGACTTCGACTTTGTAAATCTCCATCCATCTGGTAATGTTAAACTTTGAGAAGAAGTAATTATAGAATCATTTTTACTTTTTATAAATTCTGCATTATGTATTTCTTTTCCCTCTTCAATTATACCATAAGACATAATCATGTCATCATTAATTTTGCTGTCTTCCAAAAAAGTATTGAATATTGGTCTGTAAGTCAATAAAGCCAGTAACATTCCCGCCATCATTATCCATTTTCTACCAATCTTATCACTCAACCAACCCCAAAAAACAAATAATGGAGTAGCAAATAAAATAGCCCAAAGCATAATTGTTCTGCTTTGTTCAAATTCAATATTGCATTTTGTTTCTAAAAAATTCTGCGCATAAAACTGGCCGGTGTACCAGATAACGCCTTGTCCCATCACAGCACCAAATAATGCCAGCAATACCATTTTAAAATTTCCTTTATGAGAAAAACTTTCTTTCAATGGATTCACTGAAACCTTTCCTTCGCTTTTCAATTTGGAAAACATCGGGCTTTCTTTCATCTTCAGCCGGATATAAATTGAAACGATCACCAGCAGGATAGAGATCCAGAACGGATAACGCCAGCCGCCCCATTCTGCATTAAATGCACTGTCACTCATGTTTAATTTTACCAGCATGATTATTCCGAGTGCAACAAACAAACCGATCGTTGCTGTGGTTTGTATCCATGAAGTGTAGAAGCCTCTTTTTCCTGCAGGGGCATGTTCTGCAACATAAGTAGCGGCGCCACCATATTCGCCACCAAGTGCAAGTCCTTGTATCAATCTCAACAACAAAACCAATAATGGAGCAGCAATGCCTATAGATTTATACCCGGGAACTAAACCAATTAAAAATGTAGAGCCACCCATCAGCACCAGCGTAAGAAGGAAAGTATATTTTCTTCCGATCAGATCGCCAAGGCGGCCAAAGACCAACGCCCCAAACGGACGGACGATAAAGCCAGCAGCGAAAATTGCCAGTGTGCTGAGTAAGGCTGCAGTAGAATTTCCTTCAGGAAAAAATTGGACAGATATAGTTTTAGCAAGCATCCCGAAAATATAAAAGTCGTACCACTCGATCATGGTGCCGACAGAAGATGCAGCTATTACTTTCCAGATGCCGCGGGGCTCATTACTCATAGCAGGAAAAATATCGTTGGTTATAAAACTGAAATTTACAATAGTTTGAATAGAAACAAGGAATCAGACGGGTTTTCATTTATAAAAATTAAATTTACCCGCCGCTTAAAACAGTAAACATATGAATGGTGCTTATCCATACCAGATCCAGTCATTCGAAGAATATGAAATGGCTTATCGTGTAAGTGTGAACCAGCCGGAAGAATTCTGGGCTTCAGTTGCCAAAAATTTTAAATGGAGAAAAACATGGGACAAAGTTCTTGAATGGAATTTCAAGGAACCAAATGTAAAATGGTTCCAGGGAGCCAAACTAAACATCACTGAGAATTGCATTGACCGACATTTGGAAACGATGGGAGAAAAGCCGGCATTTATTTGGGAACCCAATCATCCCGATGACAGGGTTAGAGTTGTTACTTATAATCGTCTTCATAAAAGAGTTTGCCAGGTAGCACAGATGTTGAAAAATAACGGCGTGAAAAAAGGTGACCGTGTTTGTATCTATATGGGCATGGTGCCTGAGTTGGTATATGCAATTCTTGGCTGTGCAAGGATCGGTGCTATACATAGTGTCATCTTTGGCGGTTTTAGTGCACAAAGCATTGCAGACAGATTGTATGATGCGCAAGCTGAATTCATCATTACATGCGATGGTGCTTATCGCGGCGGAAAAGCTATTCCATTGAAAACCGTAATTGATGATGCACTGATCGGCAACCGGACAATAAAAAAAGTTATTGTTTATACAAGAACAAGAACTCCGGTAAGTATGATAAAAGGAAGAGACTTATGGTGGGAAGATGAAATGGATATTGCAGAGGAACAAGTAGAAAAGAATGGTATAGTTTCTTTTCCTGCAGAAGAAATGGATGCAGAAGATCCGCTATTCATTTTATATACAAGTGGTAGTACGGGTAAACCAAAAGGCGTTGTGCATAGCAGTGCCGGTTATATGCTTTGGACAACTTACACATTTGTAAATATTTTTCAATACAAACCCGGACAAATTCATTTTTGCACAGCTGATATCGGGTGGATCACAGGTCATAGTTATATTATTTATGGGCCTCTAAGTGCCGGCGCTACTTCAGTTATGTTTGAAGGTATTCCGACTTATCCCGATGCAGGAAGATTCTGGGATATTGTAGATAAGCATAAAGTAAATATTCTTTATACTGCGCCAACTGCAATTCGCAGTTTGATGGGTTTTGGTTTAGAGCCGCTGAAAGGAAAAGATCTTTCATCGTTAAAAGTACTGGGTACTGTTGGCGAACCTATCAACGAGGAAGCATGGCATTGGTATGATGAAAATATAGGTAAGAAGAAATGCCCGATCGTTGATACCTGGTGGCAAACTGAAACCGGGGGTTGTTTAATTTCAAATCTTGCAGGTATTACACCAGCAAAACCAAGTTGGGCTACATTGCCTATGCCAGGTGTGCAACCTGTGCTGGTAGATGAAAATGGTAAGGAAGTAATAGAGAAGGATGAACACGGATTACTAAGCGGAAATTTATGCATCAAAGCTCCATGGCCTGGTATTATTCGTACTACTTATGGAGATCATGAACGTTGCCGCCAGAATTATTTTGCCACATATGAAAATTTATACTTTACTGGTGATGGCGCATTGAAAGATGACAATGGCTTTTACAGAATAACCGGAAGGGTAGATGATGTATTAAATGTAAGTGGTCATCGTATTGGCACAGCAGAAATTGAGAATGCACTTAATATGCATGCCGGCGTAGTGGAAAGTGCTGTTGTAGGTTACCCGCATGACATCAAAGGCCAGGGAGTTTATGCTTATATAATTTATAATGGCCATCATGGTGATGAAGAATTGCGAAGACAAGATATTCTGCAAACGGTAACAAGAGTGATTGGTCCAATCGCCAAACCGGATAAAATTCAGTTTGTATCAGGATTACCTAAAACGAGAAGCGGAAAGATCATGCGCCGCATCTTAAGAAAAATTGCTGAGGGAGAAATAGCTAACCTGGGCGACACGTCTGCTTTGTTAGATCCCAGTGTGGTTGAGGAGATAAAAAACGGCAAACTATAATTTTCGATTCAGGTCATATCAGAAAAATTATTTTATCATACTCTGTCTCCCCTCTCTACAGGAGAGGGGCAGGGGGTGAGGCTAAAAACTAAAGCAGCCGGGTCAGCTGCTTTAATGAGGTTTTTCTGAAAAGGGTTAGCAAAGAATATTTTTAATGCCGCAAAACTGAATTATTTTTTTTCATTCCAGCAAATAGTTTTTAAAAAATATCCACATTCGACCGCCGCATTACCGGTTGAAGGTTTATTTTAGCGGCTATTCAACAGTTAAATGAAAACAGGCGGTGCTAAAAAGAAATGGGTCTCTTATCTAAAGCTGGTATTTTGGATCTTACTTATCCAGTTTGTGCTGTTGAACGTCAGCACCTTTTTGCATGCAGGTAAATTGACAAAATTCTATGACCCCGCTGCGTTAAAAGACAAAACACCACCCAAAAACATTTTCAGTAAAACATGGCGTTTGTTCAGTGGCCCCCGGTATGCAAAACCTGTAATCACTTCAAAGCCTATTTATAATTACGAAACCGTAATACTGAAAACGACAGACGGTCTAAACATCGAAGCCTGGTATATACAAACCGACTCAGTAGTCAAAGGAACTGTTGTGTTATTTCATGGATTACTTAATTGTAAAAGCGATCTTATTAATGAAGCAAATGAATTCCGGTATATGGGTTATAATGTAATGCTTGTTGATTTCCGGGCACATGGCAATAGCGATGGATATACAACAACTATTGGCTACCGGGAATCGGAAGAAGTGAAGCTGGCTTATGACTGGCTGCAAAAAAAAGGGGAGCAACATGTCATTCTTTTCGGAACATCGATGGGCGCAGTAGCGATCATTAAAGCAATGGCTGAAAACGAAATGAATATTTCCGGCGTCGTATTGGAAATGCCCTTTGGCTCTTTGCACCAGCATATGAAAGCAAGGGCAAAAACACTGGGCTTTCCCAAACAGCCCTTTGGTGCATTTGTAACATTATGGACAGGCGTACGGAGGGGATTCAATGGTTTTAAATTGAACACTTACCAGAATGCTGAAAAAGTAAACTGCCCGGTTCTGTTTCAATGGGGAAATAACGACCACCTGGTGCCTAAGGCAGAAGCAGAAAATATTTACCAGCATATTGGTTCGAAGCAGAAAAAATTTGTTGTGTATGAAGGAGGTGTACATTCATCTTTACTGCAGCAAAACATAACACAATGGAGAATTGAAGTAGAAGGTTTCCTGAAGTCTTTAAAATAGGAAGAAGCTGTTTAGCCTGTTCAACTCACTCGTTTCAAAAACCAGCACATAAAAGATTGTCCGGGATGTTTTTTGTGATAGTTAATGTCATAAGTGGGAAACCACCAAACAGCTCCTAAAAGTTGAGATTATTTTTGAATAATAACTTTAGTACCGGATTTTACAAAACTGTAGATCTCTTCCACATCACTTCGCTTCATACTGATGCAGCCCATTGTCCAGTTTTTATAATTGTCTACTACAAAATCTTCATGAGGCCATGTACCATGAATGCCGATGCTGCCACCGATCCGTGCATTCGCCGGTATTTCACCGCTTTCCTTTCGCTGGTTAAACTTTTGCCTGCTTTCATCATTTGGATAATCAATTGCGAGGAAACGACTCCATTTATCATGCACACGTTTGGAAATAATTTTAAAACTGCCTTCCGGTGTTTTCTTATCACCTTCCACTTTTTTATCACCTTGATTATCGGTGCCGAATACCACCGGGTAAGTAGCGTACCAGCCTTGATTGTCATACACACTCAATGCATATTCTGATTTATCGATGATGATAGAGACGGAACCGATCGGTCCGGCCGCACCAGAACGAAATTTCAGATTACCCGTATGATTATATGTGCTGGTCCGTGTATGATTGCCAGGCAACATACTGCCGAGCAATACGGATGTGAGTACGAAGGCTGCTTTCATAGTTATTGTGTATTTAGTTGTTAGTATTTCCCAAACGTAAGGCCGTAACTTTTTATTATTATCCTATCAGTTGATTTAACGATGTGTTTACAAAATAAAAATAGAAGCTGGTTTTTACAACCGTATTTACCGGGTGAATATTACTCCGTGATATTGACAACAACATCCGTAATAAAAGTATTTGCAGTAAAAAAAAGAGGCTTGCATGGAATGCAAACCTCTTCAATGGTTAACTTTTGAATTTTTTAAAGCAAGGAATTAATCAAAGCTGCTTATGCGAATGCCTACTGTGTAAGGTGTTATATCCAATCCTCTTTTATACATACTTTCTGTAGCCAACGAACCATAAAATTTTATTTCGCCCAGGTTCAGTTCAGCGATATAAGAAATTTTAAACTCTCTTAGATCAAAATCATCTTTTGTTTTGTGCTTGCCTTCATCACTGGTGACGGTTTTATTGCGGCTGTTGTACAACCATCCTACGCTGGCCCCCAGGCTCAATCCAAATGGATCGTTACGGTTTGGTGTGAAATTGAAATTGAGCATCATCGGAATGGTAAGATAATCTGCGGCCAGTTTAGTTTTTTCATATGCACGGCCAACTGTATTATCCAGAATAACTATCGGCGGGTCGGGGATGGGAGCAGGGTTGCCATTATAGCGGACGTTTTGTTTGTAGCGATAATTGTTTAGTTCTAGTCCAAACCCGTATTTCAGGTTCACTGAATTCTTAATAAGCCTTAAGCGCTGCATAAAGAACCAGATGTTAACATTGACTGATTTGCCATTACGCAGGTTAAACCAGCTTTCATTGCTACCAGGAGCATATGCCTGTGCACCCGATGATGAATAGTTTGTTTGATCCTCATAATTAGCAGCGCCTATATCAATAATACCCCAATTGGTGCTTACGGGTGAGGATTTATAAGTTTTACGGTTATGGACTTTCGGGCTGTTGTCAATATCGCCATCTTTATAATCACCGGGTTTACGGATGATAACCATACCACCAACATGTATAGTGTCACCTTGTGGACTTTTAGCCGTGCTGTCGGTCTGGGCCGTAGTTGTCATAGTTGCGCATGCAATGATGCACATCATTAAAATTCTTTTCATGATCATTTCCTGTTTTAGAGAATTAATTATTTGAGTTTAACGGTGAAGGCTGCAATATGCAACTTGTCATCATCTGTAGTTGCTTTGATGCCGGTGTTCATTTCAAATACCCGAGTGATTTTCCGGAACAAGCCACGGGATTTTTTGTTTTGACCACCTTCTTCATCCGGATCTATTGTTCTCGGATAGTCGTCTATTTGCGAACCTTCTGTACTATTGTACGAAGAAGCTTTCAGTTTTGTTACATCGACTGAGGCAATGTATGAGTCCTTAACATTATTTTGTTTATCTACTGGGGAGCTAGCAAAATCTTTATTAGATGATTTGATAGAGGGATTGCTTTCTGTACCAGGTAAATTATCAGATGATGTTTTTTGATTGTTATTTGCAATCATATCTTTCTTTTCATTCGGAATTATAACTGGGACTGATTTACTGTCAGCTTTTTGCTTATCACCATTCTTTGCAGCGCTGTTTTGCGTATTCAAATCCTCAGTATCATCTTTCTTGCTGTTATCTGCAGGTGCAGGAGCTTCAGATTCTTCATTAACATTGCTACTTTTTGCAACATCTTTTGTTTGTGTAGCAGAATTTTTCTGATCCCTACCTTGAGCGATTGAATCAGTTTTTCCAGGTTTATTAAGAACAGTTACAGCAGTAATTGAAACAGCCAACAAAATAACAGCCGCTGCTGCCCACCTTACCCATGTCATTCTCACTACTTTTCTTTCTGTACTGCGGTAAAGAACAGATTTGTTTTCAAAAACAATATTTGTTTCAGGTTGCAGTTTTGTTTTGCGGTATAATTCAAGTTCATTTTGTAAAAAAGGAGTAGCGTTAACCAGTTTTTCAAATCCTGATTTTTCTGCAGCAGGCATTTCATTATCTATATAAAAGATCAATGATTCATCATACCGGTGCAGTTCTTCCTTATTTTCAAAACCAACAAATGCATCTGGTAATAAAACTGTGCTGAGATAAGTATCCAGTTCGTCTTTCAGGTCAGGGTTAAGATTGGCAAATTCTTCCACCATGCGGCGATCATCGCTGCTGAGTTCATTATCCGCATACAGGATAAAATACTCTTCGTAATTATGGCGGTTAATTTTCATTCTTTGTTATATCACGTTTTCAAGTTTCACTAAATAATTTTTCAATTGTACCCTTGCCCTGTGCAAATACACTTTTACCTGGCTTTCATTCAATCCTGTTATTTTCCCTATTTCTTCGTAGCTGTATCCTTCATAATCTTTCAGCATCACCAGCGAACGTTGGGTCTCACTCAATCTTGCCAATGCTTCTTCCAATGTCTTCTTCAGGTTGTGCGCCGGCATATGCTGTACCCGGCTGTCATCGCTAAAATCTTCTTTCAGGCTTATGCGTTTCACTTTTCTTATATGATCGATCATCTGGTGGTAAGCCACGGTGAACAGGTATGATTTACATTTCGCATTGTCCACGTCCTCACGATTACGCCACATTTTTTCAAATGCGGTCTGCACAACATCCCTTGCATCTTCTTCATGCCTGAGATTTTTCAGGATGAAACGGTACACATTATCTGCATACTGGTTTACACATTCATTGTACTCTTTTTCAGTCATAAACAGCGAAAGCGATTTTTGGGATCTGTGTGGTAAAATTAGTTGTTAACTGGGTTACTGTCATCCTCGTAAACAAAATCCCTTTCAGTGTTACGTAAAAGGGATTTAAAAGTTACAATCCGGTTCAATTTTTCCGGTAATTTATTTTTTCAGGAGCCTGATGATGTAAAAAATTGGCTGGAAAGTGACTCCCAAAGCATACCGCCGGGGGCTTCTCCTTTCTTCTTCTCACAGCATTTCTCCGTTGATTCTGTGCAAGTTGAGTTCGTTTTATTGCCTGTTCTAAAAGCGAATAAAAGGCCAGAGCCTATAATAAGTGCTGTTGCTACTAAAATGATGTTTTTCTTCTTCATGAGCCTTGATTTTTGCCCGAACAGGGTTGGTTAATGGTTTTTAATCAGTTTCGAAAAATATGACGACCGGTCTGAATATTTTGTTACAACAAATCTAAAGTATCTGTTGGCGTCGTGCAATCAGTTTTTGGCGTGACGTGCCTTTTTGACGACGAAATGCGGAAAACCCGGTGTGAATTGTAAAACCCAGTCAGCAATTTTTGACCAGAAGTCAGAAAATTATAACTGTACAAGTTCTGCCAATATCATAATATCTCAATATCCAGTATCCGGCATCCAGCAACCAGTATCCTTCCTTTATATTTGTCGCCAAATATTGACAGTTATGAATGAGAATCTTGTAAAACGAATTGCAGCAGAAGTTGAGGAAATTAAAGCTTCGGGTTTGTATAAAACAGAACGAATAATAACCAGTCCACAAGGGGCAGAAATAACAGTAAATGGGAAAACGGTACTGAATTTTTGTGCTAATAATTATCTTGGCTTGTCATCACATCCGAAAGTGATTGCAGCAGCGCAGAAGGCCATTGATTCACATGGCTATGGTATGAGCAGCGTCCGGTTTATCTGCGGTACGCAGGATATTCATAAGACATTAGAAAAAAAGCTGTCTGAGTTTTTGGGAACGGAGGATACTATTTTATATGCCGCAGCATTTGATGCTAATGGTGGTGTATTTGAACCATTGCTGGGTGAGGAGGATGCGATCATTTCTGATGCATTAAACCATGCTTCAATAATTGATGGGGTTCGCTTATGTAAAGCTCAGCGCTACCGCTATGAGCACAATAATATGGCTGATCTTGAAATGAAACTGGCAGAAACACAGAAACTTCGCAACCGTATTATTGTTACAGATGGCAGTTTTAGTATGGATGGAACTATCGCACAATTAGATAAGATCTGCGATCTCGCAGATAAATATGATGCAATAGTAATGATCGATGAATGTCATTCATCAGGATTTTTAGGTAAAACAGGAAGGGGTACTCATGAATACCGTGGCGTGATGGGAAGAATAGATATTATTACCGGCACATTGGGAAAAGCATTAGGTGGCGCAAGTGGCGGATTTACTTCCGGACGTAAAGAAATAATAGATATGCTAAGACAGAAATCAAGGCCGTATCTTTTTTCAAATACATTGGCGCCATCTATTACAGGCGCATCTATTGCTGTACTCGAAATGCTTACTCAAACTACAGAGTTGAGAGATAAGCTTGAGTTCAACACAAAATATTTCCGCACCAAAATGACTGAAGCAGGTTTTGACATAAAACCCGGCGAGCATCCAATCGTTCCTATCATGCTTTATGATGCAGTACTTGCACAAAATTTTGCTGCTAAATTATTAGATGAAGGAATTTATGTTATTGGATTCTTCTTTCCTGTAGTAGCAAAAGGACAGGCAAGAATAAGAGTGCAGTTAAGTGCTGCGCACGAACAAGCTCATCTTGATAAAGCTATTAAAGGGTTTACAAAAGTGGGAAAAGAGTTAGGAGTGCTTAAGTAAAATGCAAATAATGCCAATTAAGAACATTAATGCCGTTGTTGAAGAGTATAGTAAATCTCACATTCATAATATCATTTGACTTAAATGATTGAAGGCCATATTCGGACTTTTACGATTACCACTGCAATCATAAAAGTTTAAAAATTCTTTGATGATGATTATGAAAAACAAGATGCTGGCATTATTTTCGTTCTCTCATTGCATGATTCAACTCTACCAATTTCCCTTTTGAAATTACCACTTAACCCGATTGTTAACCCGAATTCGTATTTAATGAAAAAATTTTTTTTGTCCTTAGCCCTTGGAGCAGTGGTGGTAGCTATGTTGTCATCCTGTTCAGCCAGTAAAAGAGATTGTCAAGGTGTACGCCATTATAAAACTAAAAATGGGATTTATCTTTGAGCTTTATTTAAAACCTTGATCAATCCTCCGCATGCGGGGGATTTTTTTTTACCGGACAAGAACTTACCAGAAAGCAATTCTCCACAAAGAATAATGCCTGTACATTTGCCGGAAATTCAATTGTAATGAAGAGAACTGCTCAAAGGAACAGCCTGTTAATTTTATTTAGTGTTTTATTGTTCGTTTCCTGTAACCGGAGCAATGTAAAGGTTGACAATTCGCTTAAAAAGTATTTTGATGAAAATAATGTGACCGGGTGTTTTGCATCGCTTAACAACGGCACCGGAATTATTACTGTTTATAATCTTGCCCGCTACCGCGACAGTAATTATTTACCTGCTTCTACTTTTAAAATTGTTAACTCACTTATCGGTTTGCAAACTGGTAAAATAACAGATGATAGTATGATAATAAAATGGGATGGAGTTGAAAGGCCTGTTAAAGAATGGAATCAGGACTTAACCATGTATGATGCTTTCAGAGTTTCATCGGTGCCTTACTACCAGGAAGTAGCCCGTCGCATTGGAAAAGATAGTATGGAAAGATGGCTGGATGCAATTGGGTATGCAGCAGGAGTAAAAGATACTGCTTACAAAATAAGAACAGCTATTGATACTTTCTGGCTCGATAATTCTTTAAAAATTTCACCGGCTGAGCAACAGGGCCTCGTAAAAAAATTATACTTCCATCAACTTCCTTTTTTCAGTACCTACGAGGATATGGTAAAACGGGCCATGACCTGGGAGCAAAATACCAGCTATACGCTGGCCTATAAAACAGGTTGGGGCAAAACAGAAAATGGAAATCATCTTGGTTGGGTCGTTGGCTGGATAGAGGAAGATGGTCATCCTCATTTTTTTGTACTGAACCTGGAATCGTCTAATCCTGATTTTGATATGGTAACAGTACGTAAGAAAATGCTGATTGATATACTAAAAAGCCTGGGTTATTTAAGCGCTATGAAGTAGTCTGGTTTAATATTTGCCCTCTTACTGCAATTAATTTTAAAACTGGTTTTGAATTTCATCTTTCAACATAAAGAATTTGTTTGGCTGTTCGGAGCAATTGGCATATTTCTATTGCTGTTTGTCTTATTACTTGTATGGAAAAAACAAGTTAAAAAGAGAATCGGCGATAAAAATCTTGTTAACCATCTCATCCGGAACTTTTCTCCATTAAAATTCAAATTGAAATTTTTTTGTCTCACGGCAGCATTTGCCGCAGGAGTAATTGCTGTAATGAATCCACAAAAAGCAGGAGCGGATGAAAGCATTACAAGAAAAGGTATTGATGTTGTGATCGCATTGGATGTAAGTAAAAGCATGTTGGCACAGGATCTTCAGCCAAGTCGTCTTGAACGTGCAAAGCAATTGGTGCTTAATCTTATGAACCAAATGCCAAATGACCGGATCGGGTTAGTAATGTTTGCAGGCAAAGCTTATTTACAGATGCCGTTAACAACGGATCATAATGCAGCTAAGTTATTTGTTGCAGCAGCAGGACCTGGTTCGGTGCCACAACAAGGTACTGTACTTAGCGAAGCAATGCGGATGGGATCGATGGCATTTAACAACAAAGAAAAACGGTTTAAGTCGATTGTGCTTATCAGTGATGGTGAGGACCAGGATGCTGAGGCATTGAAGACAGCCGGTGAAATGGCTGAACAGGGAGTAATGATAAATACAATAGGTATTGGTTCACCTGAAGGAACAACTCTTATTGAACCTGTAACCGGTGAAACAAAAAAAGATGAAGCAGGAAATGTGGTTATATCAAAATTAAATGAGGAAGCACTCAGGCAGATCGCTATTGCTACCAATGGTGTTTATCATCGCCTGCAGGGAAGTGATGAGACAATTGCGATATTATTAAAGCAATTTTCGCAGATCGAAAAAAAATCGTTTGACGATAATTCATTGCTTGATTATAAAACTTTCTTTCAATGGTTTGCTGCTGCCATGTTTTTATTGCTACTGGCAGAATTTTTTATTCAGGAGATAAAAAGTAAATTAAGATGAAGCGATCTCTTTTTATAACAATAGTTTCTTGCATCCTATCTACTGCTGTGGCGCAGTTGGCAGATGATCATCTCCGGAAAGGGAATGAGTTTTATAAGCAGCAAAAATTTGAAGAAGCTGAAAAAGAATTTTCCGAAGCTCTTAAAAAAGAGCCATCCAATAAAACAGCTATCAACAATCTTGCGAGTGTGCAATACCGGTTGAAAAAAAATGAGGAAGCAAAAAAGGAATTTGAAAAACTAGCAACCGGCGACAATGATAATAACTCAAAAGCAACAGCCCGGTATAATATTGGCGCTGTTTTAAGCAAGGAAAAAAAACTGGAAGAAAGTATTGAGGCCTATAAAGAATCTCTCCGCTTAAATCCTGAAGATAAACAGGCAAGGGAAAATTTGCAGAAAGCATTGCTAGAGCTGAAAAAGAAAAAACAGCCAGAACAAAAAAAGGAAAACAAAAAGAAACAACAGCAACAACAAAACCAGCAGAAGCAGCCGCAATCAAAAATGAACCGTAAAGACGTAGAAAAGCAACTGCAGTTACTTCAGCAAAAAGAAAAGGAAGTAAAGCAGCGTATGCAAAGCGAAAAAGTGAAAGAAGCTGGCTCTAGCCCAAGGGACTGGTAGTTTTTGAATGTGCTGGTACATATGCAGATCGATCCAATCTGATCCCTAGTTATTTACCTCCTTAATTCAACAACTTTCCTTCAATCGAGTACATTTGCCGAACTTTGTTGCGTGGTTAATTTTCACCAATGTAGCGATCCGCATATTGGCTAATCAACAAATCCGCACATCGATTTTATGCAATATTACTGTGAGTCATTATCGGAATACAAAAGACTTAAAACAAGAGAGGTAAGGATCGGCGATCTGTTACTCGGTAATTATCATCCCATTCGTGTACAGACGATGACAACAACTGATACAATGGATACAATTGCAACAGTTGAACAGTCTATACGTTGTATTGAAGCCGGCTCGGAATTGGTTCGCATAACAGCCCCATCAAAAAATGAAGCTGAAAATTTACTGAACATCAAAAATGAACTGCATAAAAGAGGTTATCATACTCCTTTGGTAGCCGATATCCATTTTACACCTAACGCTGCAGAGATAGCAGCAAGAATAGTTGAGAAAGTAAGAGTGAACCCCGGTAATTATGTTGACAAGAAAAAATTTGAACTGATTGAATATTCTGATGCAGAATATGCAGAAGAAATAGATCGTATCCGGGAACGGTTTACTCCATTGGTAAAAATCTGTAAAGAGTATGGAACGGCTATGCGTATTGGCACTAATCATGGTTCACTAAGTGATAGAATTATGAGCCGCTTTGGTGATACATCTGCTGGTATGGTGGAAAGTGCAATGGAATTTTTAAGAATAGCAAGACTTGAAAGCTATCATAATATTGTACTGAGTATGAAAAGTAGCAACCCGCAGGTAATGGTGCATGCATACCGGTTGCTTGTAAAAACAATGTTTGATGAGTTTGGCGAATGTTATCCATTACATCTTGGCGTAACAGAAGCAGGCGATGGAGAAGATGGAAGAATTAAAAGCGCAATTGGTATTGGTACATTGCTAGAAGATGGCCTTGGAGATACTATTCGTGTTTCATTGACAGAAGACCCCGAACTGGAAATTCCGGTATGCAGAGATTTAGTGAAAAGATATACGGGTATAGAGTCGGTAAACAACAAGCAATCAAAACCAAAGATTTCCTACTCTCCTTTTGAATACAAGCGAAGAGAAACATTTTCGGTTAATAATATTGGTGGAAAGCAGGTACCTGTTGTAATTGCAGATCTAAGTAAAGTCAAAAAGATCACAACCGACACATTGCAAAGTATTGGGTATGCTTACGAGCCAGCGTTAGACAAGTGGAGTATCAGTGATTCTGCTGCTGATTATATTTTTACCGGTAATCAGTTAATAGATTTTGCATTGCCGGGAACATTGAGAGTAATCGTTTATCCAGACGCATGGATGCAGGCTGCTGATAAAACAAAATACTTCCCAATTTATGAGGACAGCGGGTATGTAGCAGCAGAAACAGTAAGTGAAGTGATGAATTTTGTGATGGTTGATTGCACAAAGGAAAATAGTATTTCAATTTACCTGGAGAAATTCGCCAATGATCCAACAGTTGTTCTTTGTTTTAGTAGTACAGAAAAAAATGCAATGCAGTCGGTACGAAATATGTATGCTGAATTGATGCAAAGCGAGATCCGCAACCCTGTTATTAATATTACTGATAGTAATTGGGAAACACCAGATGAACATCTTATTCATTTTGCGACTGAAACCGGCGGCTTGTTTTTAGAAGGAATGGGCGATGGAATTTGTTTGGGCATGACCGGGAAAAGCTATCAGCTTGTAACAAATAATTTTGAGCAATTAAATGCGAGCGGCCGAAACTATTCTACCAATACAAGTGCAGAACAATTTATTAATAATACAGCTTTCGGTATTTTACAAGCTACACGTACACGAATTTCAAAAACTGAATATATTAGTTGTCCAAGTTGCGGCCGAACTTTATTCGACCTGCAGGAAACAACAGCGAAAATTCGTTCCGTAACTAATCACCTGAAAGGAGTGAAGATCGCTATCATGGGTTGTATAGTGAATGGTCCAGGTGAAATGGCGGATGCTGATTTTGGTTATGTTGGTAGCGGGCCGGGTAAGATCACTTTGTATAGGGGAAAAGAAATTGTGAAACGAAATGTAAATAGTGAAGTGGCGGTGGATGAATTGATCAACCTGCTGAAAGAAAGTGGTGCATGGGTTTAACGTCAGATAAATAATATGGGTATGAACAGAACTTTATGGCTGGGTTTATTTTTTATCATAATGGCTGTTGATATTTTCGCTATTGCTACAGATAATAATGACTTACGCTGGTTTACAAAACCCTTAATTATCCCAATGTTAATCGGGTATTTGGTTTCATCATTTACAATCATAAAATTCTGGGAGTATAAATGGGTAATTGCTGCATTAGTATTTTCATGGGGTGGCGATGTACTACTGATGCTTGAACCCAGGGATAGCAATTTCTTTATATACGGGCTTGTTTTATTCCTGATTGCTCATGTCTGTTATATTTATTTTTTCCAGGTGATAAAACTGAAAGAAAAAATAAAAACCAGCTGGTTATTTGTGTTACCCGTGCTAGTTTATTATGCGTGGTTGATAACATTACTGTTTCCCTACCTTAAGGATTTAAAAATCCCTGTGATAGTTTATGGAGCTGTAATAAGTACTATGCTTGGATTTGCTTTACACATGCTCGCTATGAAAAACAAAAATGCAGCGATGAGTATGATGATCGGGGCCCTACTGTTTATTATTTCTGATTCAGTGCTGGCAATTAATAAATTTTATAAACCTTTTGAAGGAGCTGGTATCGTCATCATGTTAACGTATGCCTTTGCACAGTTCTTAATAGTTGCCGGAGTTATTAAATATATCAGGGCATCAATTGCTGACTAAATGGAATATTATGCAGAAAACAGATTTTTTGATTATCGGTTCAGGTATTGCGGGATTAACTTTTGCATTGAAGACTGCAAAACATTTTCCGGAAAAGAAAATTACAGTAATTACAAAAGCTGCGGCCGATGAAACAAATACAAAATATGCACAAGGTGGTATTGCAGTTGTAAACGATTTGGAAAATGATAGTTTTAAAAAACATATTGATGATACATTGATTGCCGGTGATGGGCTATGTAATAAAAACATAGTGGAAATAGTAGTGAAGGAGGGCCCTGAACGGGTAAATGAGATCATCGAATGGGGGGCAAGATTTGATAAAGAAGATGATGGTGACTATAAAAGAGGAAAAGAAGGGGGGCATTCAGAGTCACGTATTTTGCATCATAAGGATATTACCGGCTGGGAGATTGAAAGAGCATTGATCGCTGCAGTAAATAATCAATCAAATATTGAATTTATCAAGCATTGTTTTGTTGTTGATATCATTACACAACACCATTTGGGTTATCTTATTACAAAATCAACTCCGGATATTGAATGTTACGGAGTTTATGTTTTAAACTTACAGACGAATAAGATTGAAAAAATACTGGCTGATATAACAATGTTGGCTACAGGCGGTAATGGGCAAGTTTATCGTACCACTACTAATCCCGGTATTGCAACAGGTGATGGTATTGCAATGGTATACCGTGCAAAAGCTCGTATTGAAAATATGGAATTCATCCAGTTTCATCCGACAGCATTATATGAACCGGGAGTAAGAGGTCAGGCTTTTTTAATTACAGAGGCAGTTCGTGGTGATGGTGGCATTCTTCGCAATAAGGACGGTGAAGCATTTATGGAACGCTATGATGCAAGAAAAGACCTTGCGCCGAGAGATATTGTTGCAAGAGCAATCGATAGCGAAATGAAACGTACCGGTACAGAACATGTATATCTTGATTGCAGGCATTTTGATAAAGAAAAATTTACGGAGCATTTTCCTAATATTTATAAAAAATGCCTGAGTATAGGTATCGATGTGATGGAACTCATGATACCAGTAGCGCCGGCCGCACATTACAGTTGTGGTGGTATACAAACGGATGAGTGGGGGAGAACCAGCATTAATAAATTATATGCATGTGGTGAATGTGCAAGTACAGGTTTGCATGGAGCTAATCGTCTTGCAAGTAACTCATTGCTGGAGGCAGTTGTGTTTGCACATCGCTGCTATCTTGATGTGTTATCAAAGTTTGAAGAACAACAACATCCTGGTTCATCAAACACAAAAGTGCCAGACTGGAATGCAAGGGGAACTACAGAACCCAAAGAAATGATCCTGATAACACAAAGCCTCAAAGAATTGCAACTGGTAATGAGTGATTATGTAGGTATTGTTCGTAATGATGTTCGTCTGCAACGTGCCATGCGCCGGATTGATTTGCTATGGGAAGAAACAGAACAGTTATATCAAAATACATCCTTATCTCCTCAGTTACTTGAGCTGCGCAATATGATCACGGTAGGTTACCTGATTGTAAAAGGGGCGTCATTCCGTAAAGAAAGCCGTGGGTTGCATTACAACACTGATTACCCGGGCAAAAGTGATTTAGTGCAGAATATAGTTTTATAGCATTTCAGCCTGAAATTTTCGGTCAATCCCGGAATCCTCTACACTCACTACACATTCTTATCTTTGATGGCTATGTATTATATTGTTTACAGTCTGCTCTGGTTATTTTCTTTACTTCCTCTTCGCATACTTTATTTTATTGGCGACGGATTTTACCTGTTGATCTTTCATGTTTTTAAATACCGCCGTGATGTGGTGATAAAAAATCTGCAAATCGCTTTTCCTGAAAAAACGGAGGCCGAAAGAATTGTTATTGCAAAAAAATTTTACAGCAACATGGTAGATATGTTTATGGAGACTATTAAGATGGTCTCTGTATCAGACAAGTTTATTGCAAAACGGTTTACGGCTAACTGGGATGTAGTAAACGCAATTTACCCAACCGGCAAGAGTGTGCAGGTACACCTCGGACATAATTTTAACTGGGAATGGGGAAATAGGGTATTGGTGAAAAAAACAGCATTTAAATTACTGGCAGTTTATATGCCAATTGGCAATAAAATATTTGAAAAATTATTTTATAAGCTGCGAACAAAAACGGGTGCTATTTTTTTGAAGGCAACAACGATGAAGGAGGATTTTTTGCCTTATCGTAATGACCAATACTTACTGGGATTAATAGCCGACCAAAATCCCGGGTACCCGGGTAGTGCCTGGTGGTTTAATTTTTTTGGGCGGCCTACTCCTTTTGTAAAAGGACCCGCAAAAGGTGCTATAATTAATAATGCGACTGTTGTATTTGCTTTTATCCATAAGCCCAAACGGGGTTATTATGAAACCGTTTTTTCCCTTGTAGAAGAAAACCCCTCCAGCGCATCTGAGCAGGAGCTTACCCGAAAATTTGTTTTGTACCTGGAGGATATTATAAGACAATATCCTGATATGTGGCTCTGGAGTCATCGGCGCTGGAAACATGAATGGAAACCAGAGTATGGCGAAATACTGCAATAAAAGAGGCCCCGCTGGAAAGCGGGACCGGTTAACAACACACACATGAAAAAACTAAAAATTATTTTTTCTTCTTTTTCAGTTGCAGGTAATCGAGGAAGTAAATTATTTTAAACGAAATATTATTATTGTCACTTGCATCCAGTGTATGATCGAAGTTTTTAAAATAGTTGTTCTCTACATCGTCATTAAAATCATACACCGCATTTTTCCAAACGATATTTATAAAACTTCCCGGCGCAAACTGCCAGGTATATACCATATCAATATTAAAAAAGTTCACATTCTGGTTACAATTAATATTAAATGCATTGTTGGGTTCAAGGTTTCCATCATGCAATAAATTGTAATAAGACTTGTAATCTACACTGCTGGTATAATGCCGCATACGGAATGTAATACCCTGCTTGTTATTGAAGTTATACTTGGCACTGAGAATATTTTCAATGGCATTTACTTTCCTTTTTCCAAATATGATATCATTTGCAGAAGATGACCAGGCATAACCCATGTTATTAAACCGTTGCTGAATATTCAGCCTGTGGGTAAGAGAAAACTTGCTGCTGAACCGGAAACTCTGCCTGAAAAAATTTTCAGTTGTAAAACCATCATAAAAATCGAAGAATTTCCTGTTAAAGGTTTCGATATAGAATGAATATTTCTTTGCTGAATTACTTTCAAACCAGGCTCCCAGGGTTGTACTATTTCCTCTTTTAAAATAACGGCCTTCCCAACGGGGTTCATAAAAATCGTTTTCATTGGGAATGAAAGCTGTAAACAAACCTGCCCACCATAATTTTTTCGATTGAACATTTATATTAGTCTGTATCCTGGAACGCTGATATTTTTCATCGATACCTGCTATAGGAGAAAACAGTTTACTGTAACTGGCATTAAAGTTTATAAAAATCCTGTTATACCATTTTTTAGGCTCGGTCCAACGATAACCTGCATACATGCCATGATCGAGATAATTATTATTGGTGAAATACCCCATATCATTACTGCTGTATTTTGTATCAGTAAGATCTTGCCAGACTTCGAAAGTAAAACGACCACTCCGCTTACCAAAACGCAAGGTCTGATTATAACCCGTACGGGTTTCTCCTTTTGCATCGATACCAATAAGATTACTTACTGCCGCTTTGCCACCAAAATTCCACATGTTTGTTTTATTATTCAGATCAAACAGTGCAGCTGTAACATTTGCATCATAATCACCACCACTGCGCCATACGTTTGTATTTACCAACGATACGCTGCTGTTGTTTTTCATTGTTTGATCAAATACTAAAATATTATAATTGGTCAAGGGGTCGGTTTGAAATTCGCGTTGTTCTTTAGTCAGTGTGTTTTCTATCGTTGCATATTGTGGCTTGGTAATAGCATTCAGTACACCAATACCTAAACCTTTTTGCGTTCGTCCGGAAATTTTTGATGCATTGATCAACTTCGATTCAGATGGGTTTTCTTTTACTTCTTCATCTACACCTGTTTGACTATATGCATCATACATATGAATGGGTTGCCCACCGATCCTTCTTGAATAAAACAGGTCACCTTTACTGAACAACTCGGTTCCTTCTGTAAAGAAATTCCTGTTTTCGTTGAACTTAACTTCAAAAGGAGAAAGGTTAAGTACATTGTTATCACTCTGTACCTGTCCGAAGTCAGGGACCAATGTAGCATCAAGCGTAAAAGCCTGGTTGATGCCATACTTTACATCCATACCACCATTGATCTGTGTAGTCGTATTTTCAACACCCGGCTTATTGTGCGGATAGTGATTGACATAAGTAGAAAAATAAGGGGAAAATTGTAGACGTAACGGAGGTTTGACATTTGAAATACCCGTCCATTTTCCTTCCTGGGTGAGAAAGCCATTTACGTTTACATCAATCGGGTTCCAGGTATATTGTTGTTCTGTTTTTCTCCGACGCCGGGTAATATTCAGGCCCCAGGTCTGTATATCTTTTTTTCCAAAACGGATAGCTGAGAAAGGAATAAACATTTCAAAACTCCATCCGTCTTCATGGATCACGGCATTGCTTTTCCAAACAGCGCTCCAGTTAAAATCTTCGCCACCGTTATTGCTTCCTGCTGCAGGCGGGGACATCTTTGCATCCCATTGCTCGCCGAGTGGCGTAAGGAAATATTCAAATGCATTGATTTGATCATTATAGGTATCGAAAAAAATTCCTACATAATCATTGGTGCCAAAACCATCCCGACCAGAGAGTTCACGGGCAATACTGTCTTTGGTACGTTCATAACAATAGCCTCCAAAATAAATCCCTTCATCATTATACATGAGGTAAGCAATGGTTTTATTCGCTGGGTTTTCCACTACTCCCGTTTTAGGACGGAACTCCACCAGGTCAGTCATAATAGCAGCATCTTTCCATGCCTCATCATTTATCAGACCATCTATCTTAACGGATTGTGTAGTTCGCTTAGCAGATAATTCTTTTGCAGCGGGAATTTGTGCATAGGTCGCAATAGTGCACAACAATGCAACGAAGGTTGAATTGGCTTTGGTAAACATGGCTATACTCTTACAGTTGATTAAACGACGAAGTCTTTAATCTGTTACACCTTTTGTGTTAAACACTACTAAAAAATTCGTAGTGTAAAACTAATAGCCATGTCAGTACTAAAAATTTCTTTTAGCTGAGTGGTAATTGGCACTTGACGAGTGGTGAAAAAAAGGGGGCGTTAACTTTTTGTTGTGAAAAATAAAAAGGAACCATTTCTGATCCCTTTAATAAGAAAATTTTATCCTGATTTTTAATTCAACACACTCTTCTCTTTCACTACTACTATTTTTTCTTGTTCTTTAATTTTTCCCCAGCCACCATTTATATTGCGGAGGTTATGTATACCCTGGCGTTTTAATAATGAGCAGGCAATAACACTGCGATAACCGCCCGCGCAATGCACATATAAATTTTGGGTTTCTTCAAGATTAGCCATACTGGCAGGATCGGTCATTTCATTTAACGGAATATTCTTTGCATCTTTCAGATGACCATCTGCAAATTCGGTTTCTCTTCTTACATCCAATACTACCATATTGGGATCATGCGGCATATCCATCATCATTTCATCAGCTTCTATATCAATGATCATATCCGATTTTTCCCCAGCATTTATCCAGGCATCATATCCACCCGCCAGGCAACCGGCAAATTTTTCAAAACCCACTCTTGCCAATCTTACTACAGTTTCTTTTTCTTTCCCCGGTTCTGTTACTAAAAGGATTCTTTTATCAAAAGGCAATATGGCGCCTGCCCATTCTGCAAACCTGCCTTCAAGACCAATACTAATAGAACCGGGTATAAAACCAAGAATAAATGTATTCGCATGTCTTGTATCAAGAACGATCACATCATCTTTCATCATTTTCTTAAACTCTTCAACAGATAAACTTTTTAACCCATGCTCCAGCACATTGTCAAGACTTTCATATCCTTCTTTATTGATTTTTGCATTGATCGGGAAATAATTTGGCGGTGCTGCAATACCATGTGTGACAGCCTTAATAAATTCTTCTTTTGATGCAGCTTGTAATGCATAGTTATGTGCCTTCTGTTCACCAATTGTACTAAAAGTTTCGCTACCTAAATTTTTACCGCAACTGCTGCCGGCGCCATGCGCAGGATATACGATCACTTCATCGCCTAGCGGAAATAATTTCGTATGAATACTGTCATACATCATACCGGCAAGATCTTCCATGGTAAGATCTTCACCTTTTTGTGCCAGATCAGGGCGGCCCACGTCACCAACAAATAATGTATCACCAGTAAACACACAATGCTCTTTTCCATTTTCATCTTTCAGCAAATAACAACTTGATTCCAACGTATGGCCCGGTGTATGCAATACAGTAATGGTGATATCGCCAACACGGAATGTTTCTCCGTCTTTTGCAACATGCACAGCGAATTTTGTTTGCGTCTGAGGTCCGTAAACAATTGGTGCATCAGTTGCTTTGCTTAGATCAAGATGGCCGCTTACAAAATCAGCATGAAAATGTGTTTCAAAAATATATTTGAGTTTCGCTTTTCTTTCATTCAGCGTTTCAAGGTACTCATCAATATCACGCAAAGGATCGATGATGGCCGCTTCACCATTGCTTTCAATATAATAAGCCGCTTCGCTGAGACAACCCGTGTACAATTGCTGAATAAACATAATTGGTGATTTATGGCTCAAAAATAGTTGATTATTTAACAACAGGGTTTACGGTTAACGTAAACTCTGTTTTAGTTTTGTGAAACTCTGATTGTCAGCGGGTCAGTTGTTGAATTGTTTGCAAAAACTCTTTCAGTCGGGGCATATTTACCGAATAATAAATATTCTTTCCGTCACGGGTTGTTTTTACAAAACCAGCCTTTCTTAGTACAGCGAGGTGTTGCGATGCCACAGCCTGTACTAAAAACAACTCAGTAAAGATCTCGGTAACTGTACAGGTACCTTTTTCATCTATCTTTTTAAGTATCTGTTGACGGAGTTTGTGGTTGATAGCTCTAACATAAATAGCCGCCTTTTTCACCAATAAAGTATCCAGCACAACCGGTTCGGTTATTTCTTTACCACTAGTAAACTCAAGTGAATAGGTGCTCATCGCTGTGCTGTTTATACAAAAGTAGGGTTATATTATTTTTTCGGTTGAACAGTATGAAAATCTTTTATGTAAAACGGCTCAGCATAGGCAAGATCGGCAAAGTCATTTGTTGCCATCTTTTTTTCTGCCAGCCCGATCATTTCTGATGCATTATGCTCAATGGTTTCAAACAAAGCATTAGCCGATTGAATAACAGGTTTACATTTTGCGGCGCCGTTTCCAAAGAAGAGAATACTGTTGCCAGCCAGTTGCTCAGCAAAACTGTTTTCATCAATGATCCTTGCATGTGGCAGAAGGATTGCCTTTAAAGACTTATCATAAATCGCTGTAAATACTTCCATACGTCGGGCATCAATTAGCGGACAATAATAATTGATATTGGATATTGGGATATTGAGAGAAGCAATAGTCATTACTTCAAGAGTGCTTAAAGTTATAAGTGGTTTATTTAATGCATAACACAATCCTTTTGCTGTAGCCAATCCTACACGAAGACCGGTGTAGGAGCCGGGCCCGTTACTCACAGCTATGGCATTCAATTCTTTTAAACTGTAACCTGTTTTTTTTACCAGTGATTGAATAGCAGGTTGTATCCATGCTGCATGATCTTTTTGGTTCTTGTTTTCAGCAATTCCGATCAATTCACCATTTTTTGAAATGCACACTGATGCATTTTCAACCGCCGTATCGATATGTAATAATAAGGACATTTATCTGGTTGCTTCTTTTTCTAATAAGGTGGCAGGCTGGTACCGTGAATTTGTTTTGCTCAACTCATTTAATAAGGAGTAAATATTTTTTAAACCAATTTTTTCACTCCATTCAAATGGACCGTATGGGTAATTAGTGCCAAGCCTCATTGCTATATCTATTTCTTCTTTTGTACTTACATTTTCCTGCAAAGCAAAATAAGCTTCATTAATGATCATACTTACCACTCTTGCGGAAACAAAACCTGGAATATCAGGTACCCAATCAATTATTTTATTCAATGCAACAGCAATCTTTTCAGCATCAACTTTTAGTGATTCATTTGAAGAGCTTGCTTCTATTAATGTTCTTTTCATAAAACCCGGCCAACCATTTATGCGAATAAATGAAGTGCCTGACTCAATTACGGAATTAACAAAAACAGGTTTTGGTAAAAGCCGTGTAAATAATGCTGTTCTTTCAACTGTATTTTCGAAGGCAAGATCAAAATAAGCGTCAGCGTCTGGATGAAGTATGAATTCTTCTGCTGTATTGATACGAATAAGCGTTATACTATCGCCTGTATAACCGGACGTTAACTCTGCTACTTCATTTTCATTTCCCCATACAACGATCTTCATGAATCATTTTTTGCAAAGAAAGCACTTAAACATAAATTCGTCGTTCTAAATTCTTAAAAACAAAAACATGTCAAGAACAGTCATCAATACACCCAATGCTCCTGCACCTATCGGTCCATACAACCAGGCTATTCAATCTGACCATATGCTTTTTATTTCCGGCCAGATCTGCATCGATCCTGTGAGTGGTCAGCTTAAAAATAAAGATATACAGGAAGAAACTCACCAGGTAATGCATAACCTGAAGGCAATACTTACAGCCGCTGGTATGGACTTCAGCAATATTGTTAAAACGACCATCTTCATCACAGATATGAATCGTTTCGGAGAGATCAATGAAGTATATGGAAAATATTTTACAAGCGACTTCCCGGCAAGAGAAACAGTCCAGGTATCGGCACTGCCAAAATTTGTGAATGTAGAAATCAGTATGATTGCGGTAAAGTAAATCACATGCGCCGCCTGCTGCAAATATTATTATGGAAACCTGTGTTGTGGCTGGCAACAAAATTTTCATCCAAACCGGATAAGCAAAAAATATTTGAAGCATTAAGCCGGTTGTTGAAACTTATAATTGAGGAGCCGGGCAAAAGGGGTATTGTTATTCCTTTTGATATTACTTACTCAAAATTTATTATTTTTTCCGACCAGCATCGTGGTGGTAAAGATGGTGCTGATGATTTTGCAGCGGCTGAACCCAACTATCTTGCAGCTTTAGATCATTATTTCCAGCAACAGTTTTATTTTATCAGTTTGGGAGACAGTGAAGAGCTTTGGGAGAACAGTTTAACCAAGGTAAAAAAATATAACTCAGTTTCACTGGAGAAAGAGAAGCTTTTCATTCAACAAAATCGTTTTGTAAAGATATTTGGTAATCATGATCTGTATTGGGACAATGATCCATTGGCTGGCTGGCAATTAAAAAAAATATACGAACAAGAAGTAAAAGTGTACGAAGGAGTTGTGTTACAGTCAATAGCTAGTAACCAAGAACCAGTAACCAGCAACAGTCCATTAACCATCTTCCTTACTCACGGTCACCAGGGTGATGCCAGCAGCGATGGCAATTGGTTCAGTAAATTTTTTGTGGCAAGAATATGGGCTCCGTTACAAGCTTATTTAAGGATCAATCCAAACACACCAGCTTATGATGCCAACCTGAAGACAAAGCATAATCAGATCATGTACGAATGGTCTTCCCAACAAAAAGACCTTATACTGATAACGGGTCATACACACCAACCCGTTTTTGAATCACTCACTTATCTTGAGCTATTATATAAGAAATTGCAACAGGCAAGAAATGATAAAGATGTTGATGTTGTAAAAGCAATTGAAATAGAAATCCAGAACCGCAGGCATAAATACACGGATATAGCAACCCAATACCTGCAAATGAAACCCAGTTATTTTAACTCTGGTTGCTGCTGCTTTAGTGATGGTGATATTACTGGTATTGAAATTGCGGATGGGTTTATCCGGTTAATAAAATGGAGCAAAGATGGCGGAAGGATCATTCTGGAAGAGGCAACTCTTGTTCAATCACTAGAACTGCTACAATAAAATATCATTTCAACACTTCACTGTCTTTTTCTTTTTTCCTAAATTTCCTCTTACTTCTATTTTTTTAATATAATTCGCTGCAGACGGTACTTCGCAGGCTGTGTTTCCCATATCCACCATCACAGTTCCAATTTTTTGTGCTGTTGCAATCGCTTCTTTGGTCAGTTCTTTTATATAACCTCCAGTGCAGATTATAAAATTGTTCATAGTGTATTTTACACGATTCGGTGCCTTATGAATTTCCTTTTCAATTCGCTTCATCAATTTTTTTATCAATGCAATATCCAGTTCATTATCCGGCTTCATGGAAATAACACCTGCCAATGCACTCCAGCCTGAAGAAGCAATGCTTTCTTTTGGTGAATCGATCCATTTCATACCCAGTTCCCAGCCATAAGGACTTTCTGCTGCCACCCAAGCAACCGTATATTCACAAATGCCGCCACTTCTTGATTTCTCCACCCATTGCTGAATATCTTTCTTGCTCATCTTCGATTGATCAGCAATCAAACCTGCGAGATACATCGCATCATAATTGCCTGTATCAAAAAGTTCCATAGCCAGCTCATGGTTTACTTTTACTTTTTTCTGAATAACCTTGAGGTCAGCTATTTTCACACCGAACATTGGCTCTGAACCACCGTGGTTCATGAATATTCTTTTTATATTTTCTGACCCTTTCTTTTTTAATTCATCCATTATTTGTGTTGCTGTCATAATGATAAATTTTAATCTTTAATATCTGCGATATTAAAATTAAGTAAATAATAAAAATAAAAAAACCCGACGAAGCCGTCGGGTTTGCATTTTTAAAAAGCTTTTTTCCAGTCATTATTTTTTCGATCCCAGTCAGGGAGTTTGTTATCGGGGTCAAGTTTTATTTCTTTGATCTCGCTGGTAGTGGGTACACTTAAAGTATAAACAGCACCACGTTGCCATACTTCAACAGGCAAATCAATCCGGTGTTGTTTGCCATTGGCCTCAGTAATTTTTATCGAAACAGGCATCGCCATTTTTTCCAGGTTCTCCAGTGTTATCTCACTTCCGTTTTCTGGTATCTTATCTTTATACTTTACTTCTTTTACACCCTGGTCGAGTTTCCATGTATTTAATACCCACCCTCTCCAAAACCAACCAAGATCTTCACCCGATGCATTTTCCATGGAATGAAAGAAATCCCAGGGTGTTGGATGTTTAAATGCCCAACGGCTTACATATTCACGGAAAGCTGCATCAAAACGTTCGGGGCCGAGTACTACTTCACGCAACGAAGTTAGCATAGCTCCTGGTTTCAGGTAAGCTGCCACACCCAAATTATCCTGTTGTATTACATCCGGGTTATTAAACAATCCATCCATCTTGTCACTGTAAGTATATTTTACCATGAAATCTCCATTCGGGTCATCAAAAAAACCGCCGCTGGCTTTGAATTCACCTTTATTAAATTCATTTGTAGAAAGTGTATTGATGAAAGTATTAAAACCTTCATCCATCCATGCATATTTACGTTCATTACTGCCCACGATCATCGGGAACCATGTATGACCAAATTCATGATCAGTTACTCCCCATAAACTTTCACCTTCTGAACCAAAACCGCAGAAAACAATTCCGGGATATTCCATACCGCCAACAATACCGGCTACATTCACTGCCATCGGGTAAGGAAACGTAAACCATTTTTTTGAATAGTGTTCAATAGCAGCTTTTGTAAACTCGGTACTACGCTGCCATGCATTTTTCTTATTACTCTCAACCGGGTACACACTTACCGCTAGCGATTTTTTATTATCCGGTAAATTAATTTTTGCGGCATCCAGTATAAATGCTTTAGAAGCACCCCATGCTACATCACGGGCATTATTAATTTTAAATTTCCATGTACAATTTGGAGTTTGCGGTCTTGAGCTTTTATCTTTTATATCTTTTTCGCTTCTTATCATCACTGTTTTATCACTGTTCTTTGCTTCATTCCATTTTTTCAATTGATCTGCAGTTAAACATTCGCCGGGATTCTGCAATTCACCGCTACCCATTACAATAACATCTGATGGTGCAGTAACAGAAAACTCAATATCACCATATTCAAGGTAGAACTCTCCCTGGCCGAGATAAGGTAGCGTATTCCATCCCTGTATATCATCATACACACACATACGGGGAAACCACTGCGCTACTTCATACACCCATCCATTTTTTGTTTTCAATCTACCCATGCGGTCAGAACCATATTCGGGAATGCTGAATTCAAAACTCATTTTAATTTTAACCGTGCCGCCACCTGCTTTCAATGCATCCTGCAGCCATACCTGCATTCTTGTATCTGTTGTAATTTGTTTAGGATTGTATTTACCTGCTTTTGTTTCTACTGTTAAATTTTTAATTACATCTCCATCGGTAAATTTTGCATTTGCCCAACGACCACCTTCTACTGTTGTTGTTGCTGATGCACGGGAATCTTTCCGGTAAATATTCTGGTCCATCTGCAACCATAAAAATTTCAGGTTATCGGGACTGTTATTTGTGTATGTCAGCTCTACTTCGCCGCTTACTTTATGCAAGCCGGTATCGAGTGTCGCACTGATCTTATAGTCTGCACGGTTTTGCCAGTACTTAGGGCCGGGCTCACCGCTTGCACTGCGGAAATCATTTCCGGGGTAAGGATAAAACTGGGGGTTAAATACTTCGCGGTTGTCAAATTTTGTTTGAGCAAAAACAAAAATAGCCTGGAATATGAACAGGCAGGCAATTACAATCTTCTTCATGTATGTGAATTTATTTAGGGGTGTAATGTAATAAAAAGCGGTGAGGCAGGTGAACCGTACATCAGCTATTTGGAAATATTTAAGGAAAAAGAGATTCTGCAATGGCTACACTTTCAGGTTTCCCTACATCAGCGAATTTATCGCCACTATGGTCATAGCCCATAATAAGGTGTTCGGTGGCGAGTTTTAAATAAACCTCAACCAACGAGAACTTTCCGGAGAATTGATGCTTTTTCATCAAATCAAAGATTCCATATTCAAAAACCACTACGCAACTATATGCTTTTTCAATATAATAAGATTTGTGTATTGAAATTCTTTCCTCACTTTCTTTTACATTCCTCCAGCCGCAAAGCCGGTTAAGGTTATCAAACAAAAAATACCGTGATGTTTTGCGGTTAGTAACACCAAAGGAGATCAGAGGCTGATGCATATCATGAAAGAGCAGCAGGTTGTTAATGTCCAGTTCGGTAAGTATATCAACATTGCAGGTAATGAATCTTTCACCTGGAGTAAATAATCTTTCAGCTTTTAATAATCCGCCGCCGGTTTCAAGCACTTCGTTTGTTTCATCACTGATGATAACATTACTTCCCCATCCATCATTTTTTTTTAATGCATCAATAATCTGGTCTGCAAAATGATGAACGTTTACGATCACATCTTTGATTCCATGTTGCTGTAAGTATTCGATATTTCGTTGAAGTAATGATTTTCCATTCACCAAAGCCAATGCTTTTGGATGTTTATCAGTCCACGGTTTAAAACGTGTGCCGAGGCCGGCACTAAATATCATTGCTTTCATGATTGCTTTTCAGGAAGTGGGTTTTGCCAATCTTTTTCATCCTGCACCATATGTCTTAACTCAATTTTCACTTTGAATTTATTTTTTAAATGCCTGGCCAGTGCATCAGCAGCATACACACTTCTATGTTGGCCACCTGTACATCCAAAACTTACCATCAGGCTTTCAAAGCCCCGTTTGATATATTCTTCTACACTAATATCAACAATATCAAATACCGAATTTAAAAACTCAGGCATTTGTGTTTGTTGTTCCAAAAAATCTTTTACTTCTTTATCACGACCATGTTTGGTTTTCATGCTCTCAACCCGGCCGGGATTTAGCAAACCGCGGCAATCAAAAACAAAACCACCGCCATTTTCAGTTTCATCCTGCGGTAGATCCTTGCGGTAAGAAAAACTGCATATCTTAACTACCAGCGGAGTTTCAGTAGTTGCCTGTATTGGCGTAAAGTATTCAATGATCTCATCGCTGGTACAAAGATCAAGAGCTTTTCTGAATTCGGGTACCGAAATACCCATACTGTTATTGGCTAAAAAACCTTTCAGGTTATTTAATGCAAGAGGAATGCTGGTTAAGAAATGTGCTTTGCGTTCAAACAAACCGCGGAAACCATAAGCGCCGAGTACCTGTAGCAACCGGATAAGAACATAACCATTAAACTGACTTTTAAAGATCGTTTTATCAATTGAAGACCCAATTGTTTTTTCAAACATCTTCATGTAATATTCAAGCAAATCATTTTTCCATTCATTGGGCAGGTTAGCCTTTGCCTGCCAGATCAAACTTGCCGCATCATATTGAGGGGCGCCTTTCATACCGCCCTGGTAATCGATGAATCCGAGGCTGCCATCTTCCTTTACCATAATGTTACGGCTCTGAAAATCGCGGAACATAAAATATTTGTATTCTGTATGAGTAAGATAATTGCTCAACGCTTCAAGATCATCAAGCAGTTTTTGTTTATCATAGGGCTTGCGTAATGCATCGAGAAAATAGTATTTGAAATAAAGCAGGTCAGCAAGTATTGCCTGCTTGCCGAATTCCTTATTCGTCAGGCTTTTTTTATAATCCAATCCTTCATGACCTTTTACCTGTATCTGCACCAGGTTTTCAAGGCTTAGTTTAAATAAGGCATACACTTCATCGGTGTGTCCTTCTTTATCGAGTCTTGATGAAACGGAGATATCGCCAAAGTCCTGCTGGATGTAAAATATTTTATCATCGCTTATTGCATAAATTTCGGGTACAGGTAATTTCTTTTTGAAAAGATGATTTGAGAAATAGAGAAAGGTTTCGTTCTCTTTAATATTAGCACCATAAGTACCCATCACAGTTTTTCCATCATCGGTATGGATGCGGAAATAACGACGTTCGCTGCCGCTTTGTGGTAATACATCAATTGATGCAGCGGGTTTTCCGGCCCAGCTTTCATATAGTTTTCCAATGGATTCAACAACTTCTTGCATATAGCAAATGTAAAAGAAAGAATGGGTTGATACAGTCCTAACAGGCATTAGTTTTTTATTACCTTTGACGCCTGATGAGTTACCAGCCAAAAAATAAAGTACGAATAGTCACAGCTGCCAGTTTATTTGATGGTCACGATGCTGCTATTAATATTATGCGCCGCATCATGCAAAGCAAAGGTGCCGAGATCATTCACCTCGGGCATAACCGGAGCGTAAAAGAAATTGTAGAGACGGCTATTGAAGAAGATGTACAGGGAATTGCAATCACTTCTTACCAGGGTGGGCATGTGGAGTTTTTTAAATACATGAAAGATCTGCTGGAAGAAAATGGTTGCGGGCATATAAAAATTTTCGGCGGTGGAGGCGGTACTATTTTGCCAACCGAGATTGAAGAATTACATAAATATGGTATCAGCCGGATCTATTCGCCGGATGATGGACGACATATGGGGCTGGAAGGGATGATTGAAGATGTAATTATGAAATGTGATGTACAGTTGAATGGAAAAGCGGATTATAAAATGCCGATGAAACTTGAGGAAGTTAAGGATGTAAGAGTCATTGCAAGACAGATTACAAATGCAGAAAACGGAGGTCAGCCAGCAGTTAAGAGCCAGAAGCCAGGAGTTAGAACAATTCCTGTACTTGGAATTACAGGAACAGGAGGTGCTGGTAAATCTTCAGTTACTGATGAAATCGTTCGCCGCTTCCTCCACAACTTTACTGATAAAACTATTGCTGTTATTTCTGTTGATCCTTCAAAAAAGAAAACTGGTGGTGCATTACTGGGTGACAGGATACGAATGAATTCTATTTCACATCCGAGGGCTTATATGCGCAGTCTTGCAACAAGAGATGATAATACGGCACTAAGTAGTGCAGTACAGGAAGCAATTGATATTTGTAAAGATGCTGATTTTGATTTTATAATATTGGAAAGTGCAGGTGTTGGACAAAGTGATGCCTCTATACTGGACTATTGTGATGTAAGTATGTATGTGATGACACCTGAGTATGGAGCAGCAAGCCAGTTGGAGAAGATCAATATGCTTGATTATGCTGATCTTGTTTGTATCAACAAATTTGATAAAGCAGGCGCATTGGATGCATTGGCCGATGTAAGAAAACAATATAAACGTAATCACCTGTTATTTACAGCAAAAGATAATGAGCTACCGATTGTGGGTACAATGGCGAGCAAGTTTAATGATGATGGAGTGAATCAGTTGTTCGAATTAATGCTGAAGAAAATCGAAAACAAAACAAACACAGCGTTTGGTGAATATCATTTTGCCGAAACAGCTAAAGTATCGCAGGCAATCATTCCATCAAGCCGGGTAAGATATTTAAGTGAGATCAGTGAAAATAACAGGGGTTATGATCAACTGGTAACAGACCAGGCTGCTATTGCTTCAAAGTTGTACCAATTTAATGGAGCAAAGGAAACTTTAAAAGAAAAAGCAGATGCTTCATTATTGAAAACAATTGATGAGCAAATCGCATTTTATACAGATCAATTGACACCGGTAAGTCGCAAGCTTATCACTAATTGGAATGAAAAAATAAAGGAATACCAGAAAGATTATTATGAATACACAGTTCGTGATAAGGTGATAAAACTGGAAATGTTTTCAAAAAGTTTATCCGGCACAAGAATCCCAAAGGTTGTTTTACCTAAATACAAAGACTGGGGTGATATATTAAAATGGCAGGCGCAGGAAAATGTGCCCGGCCATTTTCCATTTACCGGCGGTGTGTTTCCATTAAAAAGAGAAGGAGAAGATCCGACAAGAATGTTTGCAGGCGAAGGCGGACCCGAAAGAACCAACAAAAGATTTCATTATGTAAGTCTTGATCAACCTGCCATAAGATTATCTACTGCTTTTGATAGTGTAACGCTGTATGGCGAAGACCCTGCTTATCGTCCGGATATTTATGGTAAGATCGGGAATGCAGGTGTGAGCATTGCTACTGTTGATGATGCGAAGAAATTGTATAGTGGGTTTGACCTATGTGATCCAAAAACATCTGTGTCAATGACCATAAATGGTCCTGCCCCGATGCTGCTTGCATTTTTTATGAATGCGGCAATTGATCAGCAATGTGAGAAAAAGATAAAAGAACTGGGATTAGAAAAAGACTTGGAAAGAATTAGTAAGGAGAAATATAAAAATCAAAAGGCACCTGTATATAATAATACCTCATCACCGGGTAATTTACCTCAAGGAAGCGATGGACTTGGATTAAAACTGCTTGGGTTAAGTGGAGATGAAGTTTTACCTAAAAATGTTTATGAGCAATGTAAACAAGTAGCATTACAGCAGGTGAGAGGAACAGTGCAAGCCGATATTCTAAAAGAAGACCAGGCGCAAAATACCTGTATTTTCTCAACTGAGTTTGCGTTGAAGCTGATGGGGGATATGCAGGAATATTTTATTCAGAATAAAATCCGCAATTTTTATAGCGTAAGCATCAGTGGTTATCATATTGCTGAAGCAGGTGCTAACCCTATTTCGCAGCTGGCATTTACACTGGCAAACGGATTTACTTATGTTGAATATTATCTTAGTCGCGGAATGAGTATTGATGAGTTTGCGCCAAATCTTTCCTTCTTCTTTAGCAATGGAATGGATCCGGAGTATAGTGTGATCGGGCGGGTGGCACGCCGTATCTGGGCAAAAGCGATGAAGTATAAATACAAATCGAACAAGCGCAGCCAGATGTTGAAGTATCATATTCAGACATCCGGCAGAAGTTTACATGCACAGGAAATAGATTTTAATGATATCCGCACAACGCTACAAGCATTATATGCTATTTATGATAACTGTAATTCACTTCATACAAATGCTTATGATGAAGCGATAACAACGCCTACTGAAGAAAGTGTAAGGCGTGCAATGGCAATTCAATTGATCATTAACCGTGAGTTAGGTACTGCAAAAACAGAGAATTTTAACCAGGGTTCATTTGCAATTGAAGAGTTAACAGATTTGGTAGAAGAAGCTGTATTAACAGAATTTGATCGCATTACTGAAAGAGGCGGTGTGCTAGGTGCAATGGAAAGAATGTACCAGCGAAATAAAATACAGGAAGAAAGTTTATTCTATGAACATCAAAAGCATACCGGTGAATACCCGATAGTTGGTGTAAATACATTTTTAAATAAGCAAGGTTCTCCGACAATTGTACCCGGCGAAGTAATCCGAAGTACTACCGAAGAAAAAGAACAGCAGATAAATAACTTGTATGCATTCTGGAAAAGAAATGAAGGCAAGTCAGATGAAATGTTAAAGCGGTTGAAAAATACGGCTATTCAAAATGGCAATTTGTTTGAAGCGTTGATGGAAACAGTCAAATATTGCTCACTCGGGCAAATTACTAATGCTTTATACGAAGTTGGCGGACAATACCGGCGAAATATGTAAAAGGTTTGACCGCAACCTATTGGTATTCCTACACGTCTTTTATTCTGGCATGATTTTTTAACCCGTTAGAACATTAAAATCAAAACAATGAAAAGAATTTTATTTCTGCTTACAACACTCACATTCAGCGTAGCAATGATTGGCCAGGGAAACAGCGATGGTAATAAAGACAAAGCAAAGGATAAAGGCAAGCCGGTAGCAACTGACCAATCTGGTAAGAGTAAAGACAAAGAAAAAGCTGATAAGGAAAAAAAAGAAAGAGCCGACCATGACAAAAAAATATGGGAAGGAACGAGTGATAAAAGCGGTGGTCCTAAGGCTTCGAAGAATCAGCCAACGAAAGTTAGTTCTGCATTTCAACGAGATTATCCCAATGCAACAAATGTTTACTGGACAAAATACCGCGGTGACTGGACAGCTACTTTCGGCAATGGTATCTGGCGTTCAACTGCAGTGTATCATGCAAACGGTGATAGAAGAGATACAAGAACTCTTGTAAGTCGTGAGAGCATACCTCGTAAGATTTTGGATGTAATATTCAAGCAAAAGCCAGAGGCAAAAGTAGATGAAGCTATCAAAATAGAAGTACCGAAAGGGCTAAAAGACATCTTCAGAATAAAAGATATTATTAATGGTAAGGCTGAATTTCAGTATTATAATGCTGATGGTATTAAAGTACAGTATAATTATTAACCTGCCTGATTAATTTATTTAAGCGAACTGCCTCGTCGAAAACGAGGCAGTTTTATTTTGCATTCAGCTTTTGATTAACTTCCGCCCATAAAAGAGTTTATAATGCGGTCATTTCTGTTTTTGTTTGTGGTTATCATAGTTATTGCAGGTTGCTCACAAAATGCTTATAAATCCACAAATAAGGTTTATAAAAAACAAGTGAAGGAATTTGCAAAAATTCTTCGTGAATACCCTTTGAAAGATTCTGTTGGGCTGAATTATGCTGCTGATTGGGCAGGTACCACGAATTTTTCTTTACGTCGTCCGAATTTTGTAGTTATTCATCATACTGCACAAAACAGTTGCGAGCAAACGGTAAAGACATTTACAACGAAAGATTCAAGAGCTGTAAGTGCTCATTATGTTATTTGCGAGGATGGCAGTGTACATCACATGCTCAATGATCTGTTGCGGGCACATCATGCCGGTGTAAGCAAATGGGGAAATGCGACTGATTTAAATTCTTCAAGCATTGGAATTGAAATTGATAATAACGGAAGTGAACCTTTTCCAGAAGCACAAATGAATAGCTTGCTACAATTGCTTGATAGGTTAAAGAAAGCGTATAGCATACCGCAAACAAATTTTATAGGTCATGCTGATGTGGCACCAGGAAGAAAAGTCGATCCCAGCAGGTTCTTTTCATGGAAGACATTAGCGGATAAAGGATTCGGGTATTGGTATGATACAACCGCCGTACAGGTGCCGGTAGATTTTAATGCAATGCAGGCATTACGTATTGTCGGCTACAACATTGCAAAACCGGAAATAGCTATTCAGTCTTATAAAATTCATTTTGTGCCACAGGATACTACGAGTATAATCAATGATAATGACAGGAAAATCTTGTTTAGCCTAATGCAGAAATATCAATAGTTATTTTAATTCTCCGGCAGTTTCATGGTCGTTATACTTATTCCGCAATTCAAGTAGTTTATTTTTCATTTGCTGAATTACAGATTTATGTGCTGCTGAGTTTATCAGATTTTTTTGTTCGGCCGGGTCAGTTTTTATATCATAAAATTCCCATTCGTTGACTGTATAAAAATAAACGAGTTTGTAGCGTTCACCTCTTACACCCAAATGCGGCACTACAGCATGATCAAATGGATATTCGTAGTAATGATAGTACAGATCTTTCCTGGGCAACGTTTTTTGTTTACCCATTAGTAATGGTTTCAGACTGATGCCATCCATCCATTCCGGTACTTTTACTCCTGCTATGTCAAGCATGGTAGGGGCATAGTCTATATTCTGTACCATTGATGTGGCAATAGTTCCGGGTTTTATTTTTCCCGGCCATCTTATCAGTAATGGCGATTGCATGGATACATCATACATCCAGCGTTTATCAAACCAACCATTTTCACCAAGATAAAATCCCTGGTCTCCTGTATATATCACGGCTGTGTTATTGGTTAGATCATTATTATCCAGGTAATCCAGCAATCGTCCAATATTTTCATCAATAGAAGCAACACAGGCCATATAATCCTGTATATACCATTGATATTTTAGTTTTAAAACAAGGCTATCATTTCCCCACACATTAATTAATTGTTTGCCCCTTTCATCATAAATTTCCTTTATTCTTTTTCTGTCTGCTTCAGGTACCCGGTTCATAGTTGCATTATAACCCCGTATATCAGCTGAATCAATTTTAAAATCCTTTAACTGTGAAAAATAAACAGGATCAACTTTCAGATCTGTTCCTAATGTCATATCATAAAGAATACTCATCTTTTGAATTTGCCATGCTTTGCCATGTTGCTTCATGTCAGCATATAGTGTTGGCGGCTCAGGAAAAGATTTTTTACTGAAAACTTCAACCCATTTCAGCTTAGGCATAAAATTCCGGTGAGGAGCTTTGTGATGCAGTAATAATAAAAATGGTTTTTGTTTATCTCGGTTATCTAACCAGTTCAACGCTTCATCGGTGATGACATCTGTTGCATAACCTTTAATAACTGTTGTATCTCCTTTCATATTGATCATCCGGGGATCATAGTATAACCCTTGTCCGGGAAGGATTTTCCAATAATCAAAACCGGTTGGATAAGAAACCAAATGCCATTTACCTACAATGGCAGATTGATAACCTGCTGGGTTCAATAATTTTGGTAATGTAATTTTTGATGAATCAAAACGAGTACGATTGTCCTTCATCCCGTTTTTATGTGAATGTTGACCAGTAAGTAAAGTTGCTCTTGCTGGTCCGCAGATAGAGTTACCGACAAATGCGTTTTTAAATAACATTCCTTCTTTGGCGAGCTTGTCAATATTTGGTGTTGAGATAAAATTTTTGTTATAGGCACTAATGGCATCCGCATCATGATCATCACTCATAATATAAATGATGTTCGGTTTTTGCTGTGCTGTTAATTGAGTTGAAACGAATAGGAGAATAATTAAAAATCGCATAGTAAAGTTTGTAGATGAAAAGGTATAATTTTTACTCTTAACTTTAGCTGTAATAAAAAAAACAACTTTATGGAGTTTGGAAGAGTGCCTGAAGAAGAATTGAATAGTATTGATTTTTCATTGCCTGCCGAACCTGCCGGTAATAAAAAGATATTGAAAGGAAAACCGGTTAAGAGCCCGAAAATATATCTTGGTTGTGCTAAGTGGGGGAGAACAGAATGGGTTGGTAAAATTTATCCGCCTAAGACAAAAGAGAAAGATTTTCTCCAGCATTATGTTGAACATTATAATTGTATTGAATTAAATGCGACACATTATAAAATATATGGCGAAGCGGGGATAAGCAAATGGGCAGATAAGGCAAAAGGGAAGGATTTTAAATTCTGCCCCAAGATGTACCAGGGAGTTACGCATCGTGGTAGTTTGAAAGGAAAGGATTTTATAGTCAATGAATTTTTTAGGGGTATTGTTGCGTTTAAAGAACATCTCGGACCCGTCTTCATACAGGTAAGTGATAGCTTTTCTCCCAATCGTAAAAAGGAGTTGTTTGATTTTCTTGCATCGTTGCCAAAAGATCTGCAGTTCTTTTTAGAAGTAAGACATCCGGGATGGTTTACAAAACCAGAAGTGATGAATGAGATGTTGGAAAATCTTTCTTCAATGAATATGGGTGCTGTTATAACTGACACAGCTGGCAGAAGAGATTGTGCACATATGCATTTAACCATTCCAAAAGTTTTTATCCGGTATGTAGGAAATAGTTTACACCCTTCTGATTATACACGATGTGATGCATGGATCAAAAGAATGAAATATTGGCTGGAGAAGGGCGCAGAAGAATTGTACTTCTTTATGCATATGCACGACGAAGCAACTTCACCTGAATTGACCGTTTATCTCGTAGATAAAATGAATAAAGAAATAGGATTGAATCTGATCAAGCCAAAGTTTATTGATAGTAATTCATCGCCAGCGACAAAATCTAAGCCTAAACAAAAAGGATTGTTTGACTAACGGATCTCATATAACTCTTCCCATCTTGTGGTATAACGGGAGCTTCTTAGCTCCTGCCGCATTTTCCAGTCTCTCGTAGTGCCGGATGCGGCAAATTTCAACACATCATCCCGCTGACTGAAATTGATATTGTCGATCATATCCATCAGTTTTCGTTCAGCGTTTTTTGTTTCAGTTAAAAACAAATTGCCTTGTATGGATTCATCCGGAACAATACCGCTTAACATTACACCGGCTTTTTTATATAATTGTCCTTTTTCATATAATGTATCTACTAATTCTACAGCAGGTTTTATCAGCTCATTGGTAAATGAAGTTGCAACCGCAAGCGTAGCATGATTGCTAATAGTTCCGTATTTTTTAAAATTAAGCATATGATCCTGGTCTTTAGTTACGACAAAAACACTGACAATCCTTGCTGCGCTATTTTGCCTTCTTAATTTTTCTGCCGCTCTTGATGTATAAGTGGCGACGGCTTCTTTAATATCGTTTATATCACCAACAGGGCTTCCGAACATTCTTGTCGTGGCGATCATTTTTTTACTTACCAGTTCATCTTCCATTTTTTTAGCAATTACACCTTTCAGTTCACGGATCAATCGTACACCCATTACACCGCCGAGATATGTTTTACCAAATTCCTCATTCATATTCCGCAATTGTAATGCAGTTTCAATGCCCCAAAGACTTTTTAACTTTTGAGCATACTGAAAACCTACACCCCATATATCCCCGATCGGCGTTTTGTGTAAAGCATCAATAATTTTTTCATCTGTATTAAGTACGGAGATACAATTCGTTTTTTGTTTATCTTTTTTTGCCAGGCGGTTGGCAAGTTTTGCCAGCACTTTCGTTGGCCCTACACCTACAGATACTTTAATGCCTGTCCATGTTTCTGTAGTTTCTCTTATTTCTTCTGCTATGCGTTGTAAATCTTCAGGAGGAAAAATGCTTAAATCAACAAAGGCTTCATCAACAGAATATACTTCAACATTGTTCTTACCAAATAATATACGTAATGTTTCCATTACCCGCCAACTCAGATCACCATATAAATTATAATTAGAAGAGAAAACAGATACATTGTGTTTTTGTATCAATGGTTTTGCCATAAAATAAGGGCCTGCCATTTCTACTCCGAGCTTTTTTGCTTCATCACTCCTGGAAATAATACATCCATCATTGTTGCTTAGAACAACAACAGGTTTTTTATCCAAATGTGGTTGGAATAAGCGTTCACATGAACAATAGAAATTATTACAATCAACAATAGCCTTCATTTTATTTCATTATCTCAGGCCTGAAGGCCTGAGCAAGTCATAATACCTCTATTAAATTGCTCCGGGCTTTAGCCCGGAGAACCTGTCAATGCAAAACCATATTTTTTCATAAATTCATCATATTCCTGTTGAAATGTCTTCTTTGCATGATGTTCTTCTTGGTTCTTAATATATTCTCTTACCTTATCTATTCCGGATTCACTTACCGATACTGCGAAATAATCATCCTGCCACTCAAATTTTTGAGGGGTTAATTTATTCTTATTTATCCAATAGGAACTTTCTCCTTTGATCAACTGAACTACGTTGGCGATTGTTTGATCAGCATTCAGAGAAATGAGAATATGTATATGATCGATATGACCATTAATAAAATCAATATGAATATTTTTTACTAATGCATTTTCCCTGATATGAGAGAATATTTTTTTACGAATGCTCTTATCCAAAGCAGGCTCTCTTTTTTTAGTTGCCCAGACTAAATGGATCCACATTTTTGTATATCCCATAATTTTGCTTTATGAATAATTCATTCACTTGCCCTCGGCTTTAGCCGAGGGGATGAATAGAATAAACAACCACCCCCCATACCGTAAAATCGGTGAATTCTGAAAGATTAATGGGCTTATACCGATCATTTTCGGGTATTAAAAAAGAAGATGAAAAATTTTTTAAAAAACGCCGAACCAATAATTCACCATTTAAGACAGCAACAATCACTCTTCCACTTGCTTTACTGATCGATCGGTCAACTATCAACACATCACCATCGAAAATCCCGGCCTCCTTCATAGCATCCCCTTTCATCCGGAAAAAATATGTAGCTGGTTTGTTGCGTATGAGTTGTTCGTTTAAATCGATGCCCCGTTCCATATAATCATCAGCGGCAGCACCAAAGCCAGTAGCGTTGGCAGTTTTAACTTCTTGTTGAGTAAACTGTTTTGAACCCCTGTACGCAGCGCCATAAAATTCTTCTCCTTCCATAAAAATAATTTTTGTAAAGCTAAAACTTTTAGTAAATTTATACTAACAAATAGGGCAATTAATTTTTAGCAAAAGGAGGGAATATGAAAACGATCATAAACACAATCCCCGGGTACCGGGTATATGAGTATTTGTTAGTACTCAATCCGCATGAAGAGTTATGGAACAGGATAATGAAAGTAAAAGAAACATTTGCGGATGAATATAAATCCGATCATGCAAGATGGGGTAAGCCACATATTACATTGGTGAACTTTGTACAATATGCCATGATGGAAGAAAGAATTATTAACCGGCTGCAAACAGTAGCAATGGGCTATCCGCCATTTAAGGTAGAGCTGAAAGACTTCGGCAGCTTCCCTTCTCATACCATATATATAAATGTAACAAGCAAACTACCGGTTCAGGGTTTAGTAAAAGAAATTCGTCACGATGCTCAGCGATTAATGAAGCTAAATGACGATAATAAACCGCATTTTATTCTTGAACCGCATTTAACCATTGCAAGAAAATTACAACCATGGCAATATGAAAAAGGATGGTTGGAATACAGTCATAAACATTTTACCGGAAAATTTATAGCTGATTCAATGGTATTATTAAAAAGACCGGTTGATGAATCTGATGGCAATCGGATGAAATATCATATCGTTCAGCGCTTTGAATTTCAAAATATGCCGGTAACAACAAAGCAAGGTGACCTGTTTGGATAAAGACTTATCCGAAACAATATAGTGGGATGGGGAATGTGAGTAAGGAGAATAAAGAGTAAGTGATGTGTGAAATCATGCCAGGGCTTAGAATCCTGGCGTCGGTTATGTGAGAGAGAAACAAAACTCTTTATTCTCCTTTTTTGTTTTTTATAAACTAAAACCAACAAATCATATGTCAGAGAAATTGAAACAAGACCATTTTAAAGTGGCAGTGAAACAGCAGGACGAGAACCAAACTTATCTGCAAGGAAGAGGAGCGCAGATCAATACTAAAAATAAATTCCTGAAAAATGAAAGTACAAGAGAGCATATTGAAGGGATTGATGACTGGGAAGAATCGAATGTGCCGACGCAATACCTGGAACAGGAAAGCAAAACGATCGTAAACAAGGTAGAAAGCCCGGATGTGGGAATGAGTTACAGCATGAATCCTTATGCCGGATGTGAACACGGTTGTATTTATTGTTATGCAAGAAATGTACATGAGTACTGGGGTTATAGTGCTGGATTGGATTTTGAAAGAAAGATAATTGTAAAGAAAAATGCGCCACAGTTACTCAGAAAATTCCTGATGCATAAAAACTGGGATGCCACGCCGATCATGTTGAGTGGGAATACAGATTGTTATCAACCCGCTGAACAAACTTATCGATTAACAAGAGGTTTGCTTGAAGTATGTAATGAATTCAATCAGCCCGTTGGTATTCTTACAAAAAATTCATGGATACTAAAAGATAAAGATGTGTTGCAGGAAATGGCAAAGAAGAAAATTGTTTCAGCCATGGTTTCTATTACATCTTTTAATGAAGACTTAAGACGAGTGATGGAACCCCGAACAACAACAGCCAAACAAAAACTGAAAGTAATTAATGAATTAAGTTCAGCGGGGGTAAGAATGGGAATTATGATGGGGCCAATGATACCAGGATTGAATGAACATGAAATGCAGCGGATCATGAAAGAAGCGAAAGATAACGGGGCAACGTTCACTGCATACACATTCATTCGATTGAATGGTGCTATAAAATTTTTATTTCATGATTGGCTATACAAAAATTTTCCAGATAGGGCAGATAAAGTCTGGCATCATATAGAACATAGCCATGATGGAAAAGTGAACGATACCCGCTGGGGTGTACGTATGCGTGGCGAAGGGCCTATTGCACAAATGGTTGCTCAGCAGTATAAAAAATATGGAAAGTTGTATGGCATGAATGCGGAAGAGTGGAGTTTGGATAGAAGTATTTTCAGAAGACCCGGGGGTCAAATAAAAATGTTCTGAAAATTATTTTTTAAAATTTCTTTCCAAAAATTTGGCAGCATTAGATTATTCAGCTAAAAATTCTACTAGTATTTCTTTATCATGATAAAGAAGTAATGTTTTGCCTTTTACCTCAAAACGATTAACCTTTTCCAAGCTGCCTAAAAAACTATTTTCTGTTTTTTGGACTTCTTCACAATACATCTTCGTTGAGAAAACATTTTTAAAATTTATATCACTTCCAGATACAGAAGCGGTACTTCCAAAATTATTGCAACTACCATTTCCGCCGGCGCTGCTTTTCTCCTTGTCAAATTTTATAAAAGCTTTTGTTTGTACATTTTCTATATTATCCCCGGTATAAATCTTCTTTAATAGCCATTTGGTATTATATAAAGGCATAGTTTCTGCCTGCGTTTTTTTAGATGAGGTACATGAAGCAAATAAGATAGCTGCAATGCAAAATAGAAATGTAAGTTTCATTATTGTTTGTTTTGTTTCTTTAAAGATGCATTTCACCTCCTAAGTGCATAGTATTTTATTTATAAGAATGTTAAAGTCCCGAAACAAGAAAACCTCTGTAGAAACAGAGGTCGCACCAAAACTAACTGCTTATGAGGAATTCTTATGTAGTAACTATTTTATAATTATTACTTCCAAAAAAACCGCCTTCTCTTTCTTCTTGTTCCGTGATCACAAAATCTTCTTTAATAGAAGATAGGTTCAGTTTTTTAATTTGTCTATGGTAATGTTTATATTTTTTTAATGCACTATTAAGCATCTTTTGAAAATTCTTTTTCATAAACCTGATTTTGTTATGTTCATGATTTTCAATTTTCATGCCAGCGAAATGCCTGAAAATAAAATGCTACTTAGTTTGGTAGAATAAATAGTTGAAAAACAACGAATTACACATCAAAATTTTTTGAGAAGATTTCTAAAGAGATTATACCTTGACATATATTTTCTTTTTATCCATCCAGTAACATATTGCCCACATGAATGTAATTACACAGAGTGCATAGAGTAATGAACCAATTCTTGGATCACCGGGAATGTTCACGAGTACTTTTTGATAAAGCCAGTTCCAGGGGTTGTAATAGGTCATTATCCCTTTTTCATTCAACCCGTTTTCAATCCGGATCAGTGCAAGACCTTTTGGGAGAAAAGCGCTGAGTGCAAAAACAAACAATGCATTTTTACCAAATACATCAAAAAACTTGGTGGGCCATCCCTTGTAATTTTTAAACTCAATTAAATAGATCATCATTGCGATAGTGATGATGCCAAGCCCGGTTGTATAAATTACATAAGAGCTGGTCCATATTTTTTTATTGATAGGGAAAAGCATATCCCAGCAAAAACCGGTAACGAGTAAAACAATACCTGCCACAAATAAATTTGAAAGCATTTCAAAACTTTTTCCCCGTCCGACCGTCTTCTCTTCAAAGATATTCAGGGCTTGGTCATCCCCGTCCGTACCGGCCCGGGCGGGCGGGCGGGCTTTTTTCTGAATATAATCTCCCACCATAAAACCCATAATCACCTGGGTAATGGCCGGTATTGTACTCAATAATCCTTCGGGGTCGAATGGCACACCTTCGCCTTTATACATATGTGCAATGTGAAGTATAGCTTTATCAATTGTATTTCCATACCAACCTGTAATGCTGTAAGGATCTGAAGGATTTCCAACAAAACAGATCACCCAATACAGCAATAACAGGATAAGCCCGGTTACAAATGCTCCGCGGAGTTTCAGATAATAGATAATGACTGATGCAAAAAAATAACAGATAGCGATCCGTTGCAGCACACCCAGGATTCTCACACCATTGCCAGGATTTTTTGCATCCACCCATGACCTGAAAACGATCTCACCACCTTCCCATTTTGAAAAAGGCCACCAGTTTAAAAACAACCCGATCAAAAAAATAAGTAAGGTTCTTTTTATAATTTTTTTCCAGAACACGGCATCACCGGCTGCTTCAAATCTTGGCATTACAAACGACAATGCATTACCCACTGCAAAAAGAAAAAAAGGAAAAACCAAGTCAGTAGGGGTTAATCCATGCCAGGGAGCATGCTCCAGTGGTGGGTAAATATGTCCCCAACTTCCCGGGTTATTTACCAATATCATCAGGCAAACAGTTGCCCCGCGGAATACATCAAGTGAATAGTAGCGTTGGTTCACAGCAGTCGTTTAATAAATTAAATGTAGGAAAACCTGTTGGCATAATGCCGACATTCACCATTTTTGCAACATGACCCCGGATAATATTTATATACACCCAAGTTCTGTGATCGATGAAGGTGCTAATATAGGCAATGGTACAAAGGTTTGGCATTTTAGTCATTTAATGCCCGGTTCTATTGTAGGTGAGAATTGCATTATAGGACAGAATGTTTTTATCGACCGAAATGTTTCCATAGGTAGCGGGGTAAAAATTCAAAACAATGTTTCAGTATACAATGGTGTTACCATTGAAAAAGATGTTTTTCTCGGACCATCGGTCGTATTCACCAACGTCATTAACCCCCGCAGTTTTATAGAAAGAAAAAATGAATTCAAAACAACACTGGTAAAACAGGGAGCAACTATCGGAGCCAATGCAACAATTCTTTGTGGAATTGAAATTGGCGCTTACGCCATGATCGGGGCTGGCTCAGTTGTTGTTAAGAATGTACCCGATTTTTCATTGATCGTTGGCAACCCGGCAAAGCAAATTGGCTGGGTGAATCATAATGGTAAAACGCTTGAATTTGATAGTTCAGGAATTGCGGTTTGTGCTGATACAGGGAAGAAATACAAGTTATTAAATGAGCTTGTAAAAGCCGAGTCATAGTTATTGACGACTGGGGATAATTCACTCAGAATCCGGCAATTTCATAAATCCCTCACTCACATTTCCCCTTATATTTGCAAGCAAATTGATGAACCATTCATCAGTTTTTTGATTCAGTCAATGCCATTGATAACCAGTTATCTAAAAAACTCTGTGTAACTGAGATGGCGAAGCTTTACCCGAATAGTTCTTATGGCAAATCCTAAATGGCTCGCTGTTTACACTAAACCCCGTTGGGAAAAAAAAGTAAATAAACTTTTACAGGAAAAAGGTGTAGAGAGCTATTGCCCTTTAAATAAGATAAGGAGAAAATGGAGTGACAGGATAAAAACCGTAGAAGAACCACTCTTTAAATCTTATGTTTTTGTGAAAGTAAATGAACTCGATCGTACTTCTGTGCGAATGACAAGTGGAGTTATCAATTTTGTGTACTGGGATGGAAAGCCGGCAGTCATAAAAGAAAAAGAGATAAATGCCATCAGACGTTTTTTGGATGAGTATGAAAATGTAGAAGTGCAGCCCATGGATCTAAAGATAAATCAACGGGTGGTGATCACCGGTGGGCCGCTAATGGATCAGCAGGGAAAGATCATTGCTTTGCATTCCAAAATTGCCAAAGTTGCTATCGATAGTCTTGGGTATATTTTAATTGCCCATATTGATAGAACTAAATTAACTTCGGCGCACTCAAAATGAAAAAACCATCACAGCTTTAACGGCTGCCATCTTTAATATATCGTATCAATGAAATTCCAACGCCTACTTTTATTGTTACCAGTTGCACAATTCTTACTTTCATGCGGCTCTCAAAAAAAATTACCACCCGATTATGCGGACAGGTATTCGGATACAACAATTAAGAAGACCTATAAATTCCCGGAATTCAAAATTCAAAAAGGCGATCTACTATCCATCAATATCTATAGTCTCAGTACTAACCCAAAGGCTGATGAGCCCTATAATTTACCCGTGGCAGCTCAAAATCCCGGGTTTCTTGTAGATGTTAATGGTAATATTGAATATCCAAGGTTGGGTACTATTCATGTCGATGGACTTACCAAGATCCAGTTAGCAGACGAGATAAAGAAAAAGCTAACAGACCCAGAACCCGATCTGCTGACAAGTCCTTCAGTTATTATCCGGTTTTTAAATTATAAGGTTACAGTACTTGGCCAGGTAGGCCACGAGGGTGTGTTAAACATCCCGGCAGAAAAAGTGACGATCCTGGAAGCAATAGGCCTTGCAGGAGGTATTAACGATTTTGGAAAAAAAGATGAAGTGAGAATCCTGAGAGAAACTCCGAATGAGATCGAAGTAGGTCATGTAGACCTTTCTTCTGACAGTCTTTTTCTATCACCTTATTACAATTTACAACCGAATGATGTAATAATTGTACAAGCCACCAAACAAAAATCAAAACAAGCAGATCAAAACCTTGCCATGCAGAAGATCGGATTTACATTAAGTCTTATAACTACGGCGGCACTGCTTTATGAACTCTTCAAATAAGGTCTAAATCTTATTACCCGAAACAATGCAAGAACAGAGTAACAATCCTAAGAGTGAGATGTGGAACCTGAGTGTAAGAGATTTGTTTTTTAAATACATCCGTTTTTTGCCGTGGATAGTAATTTCCATATCCATTTCATTGCTGGGCGCCTATTTGTATCTCCGTTATTCAACACCCATTTATAATGTAAGCGGTACATTGCTGATAAAAAGCGAAAGTCAGGGTGCCCGTACTGATAAATTTGATGATATATTTTCCAGCTCACGGGTACAGAATATTCAAAGCGAAGTTGAAATATTAAAATCAAAGCCATTAATATCAAGGGTTATAAAAAAACTTAACCTCCAGTACACCTATTTTGCAAAAGGAAAGATCAAGGATCAGAATATTTATAAAGCCAATCCTTTTGTACTGGAAGCAATAAATATGTTAGATTCTAACCGTTCTTTTACACTTAAGATCAGAATCCTTGATAATGAAACTTTCAAAAGTGATAATGTCCAGATAAAGTTTGGACAACTTTTCAAAAATCAATACGGTATTTTCCGGCTAAATAAAAAAACAAGATCTTTAGGAAAGGAATATTATGTTACTTATCACTCCACCTACTCAGCTGCTGCCGTCGTCGCTGGCTTATTGCAGGTAGTTCCGAAATCTGCGGGAACCGGGATCATTAATATCTCTATGCTGACGACGAGTTCCCAGATGGGGGCTGATATCATTAATAGCCTGATGGAAGAATACAGCAATTATACCAAAGAAGTGAAAAATAAGACCTCTGACCAGATGCTGGATTTTATTGATGGTCGTATTGATCTTCTTTCACACCAACTGGACAGTGTACAAAAACTGATGCTGGATTATATGGAGAGAAATAATATCATCGATATAGAAGATCAGTCAGGCGGATATTTTGAAAAAATACAAGAAACTGATAAACAGGTTGGGGAGTTTCAGCTCCAGGCAATGACACTGGACCAGATCTCGGGTTATCTGAAGGATCCGGAAAATGAATATAGTAAAGTGCCTTCTTCATTAACAATCGATGATCTGACCTTAGAAGAACTCATCGGTGGCTATAATAAACTCCAGGTAGAACGTGAGGCTTATATAAAAGAAAATATACCGGCAGGTAACCCAATTTATTCCGAAGTAGAAGAAAAGATCAAACTTTTAAAAAGTAGATTAATTGAGAATATATCCAATATTAAATCATCAATAAGCAGAAATATTAGTGAGCTGCACCGAAGCAACCAGAGTACAGAAGCTCAATTGAAACTTTTACCTGTTAAGACCCGGGGTTACTTTGAAATAAAACGCCAGGTAGATGGTAAGCAGGCTTTGTTTAATTTATTATTGGAAAAAAGAGAACAAACAGCAATTTCAAGGGCTTCCACTATTTCAAACTCACAAGTAGTTGAAAATTCATTTGCAAGTTCCATACCTGTTAAACCCAACAGAAGAGCGATCCAGATGTTGGCTATTCTCGTCGGCCTTGCTATTCCGGCTCTCATTATCTTCATGAAGGAAGTATTGAATGATAAAGTGACGACAAGATTTGATGTTGAAAAAGTGACCGCAGCCCCGATCCTTGGGGAGCTAGGCCACTCTTATGCCGACAATACACTAATTGTTAGTAAAGCTACCCGTAGTATGGTAGCTGAACAGTTCAGGATCATCCGGTCAAACCTGCAGTATATTCTTGGAAACAAAGAAAAACAAGTATTGCTGGTTACCTCCTCTTATAGTGGAGAGGGTAAATCTTTTGCAAGCACAAATATGGGTGCAGTATTGTCGCTGGCCGGAAAAAAAACAGTGGTACTGGAGTTTGATATTCGCAAACCGAAAGTAATGTCTGGTTTAGGTCTTCCCAAACGCAGTGGTATCACCAACTTTCTTGTAGGCAAATCAGAGGATCTTGATGAAATGCTTGTAAAGATCCCTGAGTATGAAAATCTATATGTTTTGGCTTGCGGCCCGATACCTCCAAATCCAGCCGAACTTTTATTAGGAGAGAGAGTAGACGTTCTTTTTGCAGAGCTAAAAAAACGATTTGATGTAATAATAATTGACACAGCTCCTGCAGGTATGGTGAGTGACGCATTGACGTTAGGTAAATTTGCGGACTGTACATTATATCTCGTAAGACAAGGGCATACATTTAAAAAGCAAATTGCCCTTATTGATGAATTTTATCGGGAGAATAAATTACCTAAGCTATCCATCATTATCAATGATGTTAAAGTAAAACCCGGTTACGGGTATTATGGTTATGGCCGTTACGGTTATGGTTATGGCTATGGTTACGGCAGCTATTACGAGGAAGAGCATCCACCTAAATCTTTCCTTGAAAAAGTAATAGACAAACTTGACTTTACAAAATTCTTTAAAAAATAAGCAGCTTCTGATCTTATGAAAATTCTGGTAACAGGCGGGGCAGGATTTATCGGCTCCAACATCGTGGGTACATTGCTAAAGGATGAGAAGATAAACGAAGTAAGAGTGCTTGATAATTTAAGCACAGGATCAATGGAAAATTTAAAAGAATTTACTACTAATCCACGTTTCAGTTTTATTGAAGCCGATATCAGAAATTCCGCAGCCTGCATAAAAGCCTGTGATGGTATTGATCTTATTACACACCAGGCTGCTTTGGGTTCAGTGCCCCGGTCAATCAATGATCCGCTCACTACCAATGATGTAAATATCACCGGCACACTAAATATTTTTCTGGCAGCAAAAGAAAAAAGAATCAAACGTGTGGTGTATGCTGCCAGCTCATCTACCTATGGCGATCACCCGGGTTTGCCTAAACAGGAGGATAAGATCGGGAAGCCGCTATCACCTTATGCCGTTACAAAACTGGTTAATGAATTGTATGCAAAAGTATTTGGCGAGCTATATGGCACTGAATTTATCGGGCTTCGCTACTTTAATATTTTCGGACCGAAGCAAAATCCCAAAGGACCTTATGCGGCCGTTATCCCATTGTTTGCAGAAGCCATTTTAAATAATAAACCGCCAACGATGAATGGCGATGGAACACATAGCCGTGATTTTACCTTTGTAGAAAATGCTGTCCAGGCAAACCTGCTTTCACTTTTTACAGAAAACAAAAATGCTGTGAACCAGGTTTATAATATTGCTTGCGGAGTGCAGACATCGCTGCTTGAATTATTCAACCAGCTGCAGAAGGAAGCAGGCGTAAGCATTCAACCTATATTCGGTTCTGAAAGAAAGGGAGACGTTAAACATAGTCTTGCAGATATAACAAAGGCTCAGCAATTATTGGATTACCGTCCTGTTGTTTCAGTAGGAGAAGGCCTGGCAATAACTTATAATTGGTACAAAGGGCAATCAAAGAAAAAATGAGCAGAACAATTATAATAACCGGTGGTGCAGGTTTTATCGGTTCGCATGTGGCCCGATTATTTGTAAAAAAATACCCGGATTACAGAATAATTAATCTTGATGCACTGACCTATGCAGGCAATCTCGAAAATCTGCGGGATATTGATAAAGAGCCCAACTATCTTTTTGAGAAAGCAAATATCCTGGATACTGACCAGCTGGAGCGGGTCTTTGTACGCTATCAGCCGGATGGTATCATACATCTTGCTGCAGAAAGCCATGTAGATCGTTCCATTGTTTCGCCGCTTGATTTTGTGTACACCAATGTGATCGGTACAGTAAACCTGTTGAATACAGCAAAACACTTTTGGAAAGACAATATGGAAGGCAAGCGTTTTCATCATGTATCCACTGATGAAGTATTTGGTGCATTGGGAGAAACAGGATTTTTTACAGAAGAAACAAGATACGATCCGCATTCACCATACAGTGCTTCTAAAGCATCCAGTGATCATTTTGTAAGAGCTTATCATGATACTTATGGTTTGCCGGCGATCGTCACCAACTGTTCCAATAATTACGGGCCTAATCATTTTCCCGAAAAGCTGATCCCACTTTTTATCAATAATATCATTAATAAGAAACCCTTACCGGTTTATGGTGATGGGCTTTTTACAAGGGACTGGTTGTTTGTAAAAGATCATGCAACAGCAATTGACCTGGTTTTTCACAAAGGAAAAACAGGAGATACTTATGGGATCGGCGGATTTAATGAATGGAAAAATATTGACCTGGTAAAATTGCTTTGCAAACTTATGGATGAAAAAATGGGGAATGCACCCGGGACCAGCGATCAATTGATCACTTATGTAAAAGACAGGCAGGGCCATGACAGGCGATATGCAATTGATGCATCAAAAATAAATAAGGAATTAGGCTGGAAACCCTCAGTTACTTTCGAAGAAGGATTATCACAAACAATTGACTGGTATTTACAAAATACAGAATGGCTTAAGCATGTAACAAACGGAGATTATATGCAGTATTATGAAAAGCAATATTCCCACTAACTATTAATTTATGAGTATAAAAAGGTACTCGTTTGAGGAAATTGCTAATTGCGAGATGTGCGGAGATCCTACAGGAAGGCATAGAGTTATGGGGCAGCGTCTTAATCGTTCACAGGGGCTCAGACCCAGGAGGAAAACAGGAATATCAGTTTCAGTTAAGAAATGCACTTCCTGTCAATTGATATATTCAAGTCCACAACCAGTTCCTTTTGATATTCAAGATCACTATGGAATGCCTCCTGAAAACTATTGGATCCCCGAATATTTTAAATGGACACCGGATTATTTTTTATTTGAAATAAATACATTAAAACAAATAAAAAAGATCGAACCGGGTATGAAGGCATTGGATATTGGCGCCGGAATTGGAAAATGTATGCTTTCTTTAAAACATGCAGGATTTGATGCTTATGGATTGGAACCCTCTCAACCCTTTTATGAAAGGGCTATATCAAAAATGGGCATACCAGCGGAGAAACTGCAATTTGGACAAATTGAGAATGCAGACTATGAGTCTTCTACATTTGACTTTATCACATTTGGGGCTGTTTTCGAACATCTTTATCATCCTGCTGCATGCCTGGAAAACACCTGATCGCAAAAATTCTTAATACTTATTATCGTTTAACAGGAACTAACTATGTAACAAATCTGAGTCCTATGCATTCTCCCTTTCATCTTTATGAGTTTGGCTATAATTCGTTTGTGGAACTTTCAAAAAAATTGGGATATACAATTTTATTTCATCAATATTATGTTTGTGAGATCTACCATTTCCCAAAATTTTTACACTGGCCATTAAAAAAAATAATGCAGTGGACCCATACAGGAATGCAACTAACTGTCTGGCTTAAAAAAAAGACTCATTAAAAAATAATTATTTCAATGAAAGGAATAATACTGGCGGGCGGAAGCGGTACCCGGTTATACCCGATCACAAAAGCTATTTCGAAACAGCTGATGCCCATTTATGATAAACGGATGATCTATTACCCCTGTCGGTTTCAATATGACGTAAATAAAGCATGAGTAGCAATATCCATTTAAGAGGATTGAACGGTATTAGAGCCATCGCCGCACTTGCGGTGGTTTTTTCTCATATAAGTTTGTCTCTTAAACTTTTTGGGTTTAAAAAATCTTTTACCAATGATTTGGCGGCGTTTGGAGTTACTATATTTTTTGCTTTGAGTGGCTTTTTGATTACATATCTTTTGATTCGTGAGAAAGAAAAATTTGGCGATATAAAAATCAAAGCTTTTTACCTGCGTAGGATTTTAAGAATATGGCCACTTTATTTTTTTTACCTGCTTATTGTTGTGGTAGTTTTATTTTTTTGTATGCCTGAAACTTTGCCCGGTAGTATTGCGTACTATATTTTTTTAGGCGCCAATGTTCCTTTTATATTCAATTTTTCGTTAGCCTTACTTGGACACTATTGGTCATTAGGTGTCGAAGAGCAATTTTATCTTTTTTGGCCGTGGATAGTTAAGCGTTCAGAAAAGCTCCTAAGATTTCTTTTAATATTTGTTGCTGTTTTTGCCCTTTTAAAAATTGGTATGAGATTACTGGACAAGCAAACAGGTATTCAATGGCCTTATCTGGTACTTGACGTTACACGGTTTGATTGTATGGCTATTGGGGCGATAGCAGCAGTTTTTTATTCCAGGAATGAAGTCTATTTCTTTAAGGTGTGTTTTAATAAAATTGTCCAAACAATTGCATGGCTTTCGCTTATATTCATGGCATTTAACCGGTTTCATATTGCTTCTGTTATTGATAATGAAATTGTAGCCTGTATTGCAGTAGTGTTAATAGTGAATGTATGCGCAAACGCCGGTACAATCATAGATCTGGAAAAACCAGTCTTCAATTTTTTGGGGAAAATTTCATATGGCATTTATGTTTATCATCCGTTGGTAATTTTTCTGACAGCCAGGACAATGCAGCATTTCCTTAAGGATACTGATGACGTGCTTAAAAGTATTTTTATTTATGCTTTTATTCCGCTTTTTACTATTGGGATCGCATATCTTTCTTTTACCTTTTTGGAAAAAAGATTTCTTTCTCTCAAGTATTCATTTAGCCCTGTAAAAAGCTCCATGTAACAGTGCGTTTTTTTAAATTAATAGTGACTTATCAATGAAAGGAATAATACTGGCAGGCGGAAGCGGTACACGGTTATACCCGATCACAAAAGCTATTTCTAAACAGCTGATGCCCATTTATGACAAACCGATGATCTATTACCCCCTGTCGGTTCTAATGATGGCGGGAATAAAAGATGTATTGATCATTACCACACCCGAAGACAATGCTTCCTTTATAAGATTATTGGGCGATGGCAGTGAGTTGGGATGTCATTTTGAATATGCAATACAGGAAATTCCCAATGGACTGGCGCAGGCCTTTGTGATCGGAGCTTCGTTTATCGGGAATGATAAAGTTGCATTGATACTTGGCGATAATATTTTCTACGGAACAGGATTAGATAAGCAACTACAATCACTATCCAACCTTGAAGGAGGTTATGTATTTGCTTACCAGGTAAGCGACCCTGAACGCTATGGTGTGGTAGAGTTTGATTCTCAGATGAAAGCTGTTTCCATCGAAGAAAAACCGGCAAAACCTAAATCAATCTACGCTGTACCTGGTTTATATTTTTATGATAATGAGGTGGTGGGTATTGCTAAGGATCTGCAACCTTCTGTAAGAGGTGAGTACGAGATAACAGATATAAATAAAGAATACCTGCGTAGGGATAAATTAAAAGTAGCTGTGCTGGATAAGGGAACTGCATGGCTTGATACAGGTACATTTGATTCACTCAGCGATGCAAGTGAATTTGTAAGAGTAATAGAAAAAAGACAGGGCACAAAGATCGGCTGCATAGAAGAAGTGGCCTGGCGCAAAGGCTATATCAGTGATGAAAAATTGATGGAACACGCAGATAAGCTTGCCAAAAGCGGGTATGGCAGTTACCTGCAAAAAATTTTAAAGGGTAAATAATTATTCCGGGATCACTTGCATTTATTATTTAGGTTGCAGTAAAAACCAGCGATCCGGAATATTTAGCATTTGATAATTGTAATTACCAGAGACAACAGCTTTCCAGATCTTACCTTGTTCACCTGGATCAACCTTAAAGCTGCGTATCTCAAAACCACCATCTTGTTTTTCAAGTAAAGTGGTATTCACCTTGCGGCCATCCGGGGAATATATTGCCAGGGCATTTACCTGCACCTTGAATTTTACTTCGGTCGTGTTTTGAGGTACATAAAAGTAGCAGGGATAAGCATCAGGCTCATAGCTGAACTTCCCGGTCTTATTAATAAAAGCCATTATGCCTCTAGGGGCAGGTTCGTAAAATAACCAGGCGCCATTTAGATCTATTTTCATCCGGTAGGTTGTTTTATCAGCAGCATTTATAAAGTAGTAGGACTGTCCGGGTGAAAGTGAAATAGTGAAGCTTCCGGTCTTGCCTGTTATTTTTTTATCGAGAACATTTGAGTAATCAACATTAGTACCCGACACTGTAGCAGAAGGTTCAGCATTACCACCACTTAATTCATAGTTAACAGTAAGTGTCGTTTGTTTTTCTGAATAAATGGTAAAATAGCCTCTTGCATAATTATCACCTTGTACGTGTAATTGTTGTGCCGGTTTAAAACTTTGTTTAATGCTATTGAGTATAATAGAAGGTTCAGCATTGCTTATAGAAGTTTCGCTATGTCCGGCTATATTTTTTTCTATGGATGTAAACATGGCGTTGAGTTCCTTTTCTGAATACTGTGATACAGAAACCGGTTCACGCCACAGTGCTTTTGCCTCATCTGTTTCAGGAAAAGTAAGCAAGTGCAATTGTTGGTGACGCTGAGTAGCTGCCGCATTGGCTCCCGGCGTATTTAGAAAACCATAAGATACCAGCTGCATGATGCGGTAACTATGAATGATCTTTTTCTCGTAAAGTGTCCAGGCCATTTTAAATACCGGCATCGTACGTTGTTCGAGTGTTCCGTTTTTCAAGTTTTGCGATTCCTGGTAAAGACTGACATAAGTGAGATAAAGTTTTAGTTCATCAATTCGTTTTTTTACCAGGGCATCTTTATTCAACCGATCGGCTTCATTCACCAGGTTAATTGATGTTTTCAGTTGCCCGGCGTTGAACTGTGACTGGCGATAAAATAGATCAAATAGCTTTTTTACAGGTGCTGCAGCGCCGCCATATAAATCAGTGATCAGTTTGTTGTACTGTAATTCCCATTTACTGTTACTGTCGGCCATATAGCGAACCAGCACCCAGAGTTGAACAGCTGTAGAAAATTTTGAATACGAAGTTTCATACGTAGTGCCTTCCGAACCTGCTTTTGCGGCATGCAGGGCACGGGCCATCAGTTCATCAAGTGTATAGCCTGACGGCTGGTCATTATGGCTATCGGGATATTTATAATAATCGTACAATCCAAAACGCTTTGCTTTCTCTGACCATCGTTTGATGAAAGCAGGGCCAAAAGCAATGTTTTGAAATTGGTAAGGAATGATCTGAACAAAAACCCGCGGGTGCAAAGGAAAGGAAGGCACATCTGCATGCTGGCTATAAGCATATAGGTTCACGCCAATACCGGGATTATTTGGAAATTTTTTTTCCAGTTTTTCTGCAGCAATATTGGCGGCATAAAAAACCTGGTCGCTTACGGTATTTAGTTTTACACCGTTTACGGTTGCGGTTCCAGTCATATAATCACCGCCATCTGCAGGCTCTACCGATACCATATCGCGGATAAAAGCCGGTTGCAGTTTATAGTTTTTATCTGTGAATTTTTTTATCGTCCAGTTTGTAAAAAAATCAACAGCGGCTGCATTAAAATAATTCAGTTTGGTATTTATACTTACCTGTCCGTTTTGTTTAATGGGAGTAGCAGTCCAGCCGGGATTTTTTTCAAGAGTGGCAGCATTGTTTAAGTTAAACGTTTCGCCGACATGACCAGCCAATGGGAATTCAGATCCAAAGCCATTACGCCATTTCCAGATTTGCCAATCTCTTTGTACGGAACGGTCGATATCTGTTTTGCCGCTACCAAAACCACCGGTTCCAAAAAATTCGCGGATACGAAGATGGGGAGTGACTGTTTTTGTTTGTTTGACAAATAGGTTTGTACCAGTGGGGATGATAGTATAGATCTCATCGGGCAGGTAAAATTTAAAACCGAGATCCCTAAGATGACGGTAAACTCCAAAGATCAAACCATTAATAGTGGGAGATTGAAATTGCAGCAGGTCTTTTCCGTTACCGGTGATGATACAGCTTTCCCCGGTTTTAAAAGAACCGGTGGTTGAAACTGAAAGTATAAATCCTCGCTGAATATTTTGGCCACTCACCAATTCCCAGTTTTGACCCGAGGATTTTTGCAGCAGGTATTTCAGATCGGCAGCTGCTTCCGCAGGAAAATCGGTAGGAGAAGAGAAGCTAAAAACATTTTGCGCATCTGTTTTAATTAAAAGAAGACAAAATGAAAGACACATTAAAAAATCGGGTAAGTGCTTTCTTTTAGACTGTTTCGCCAGTTTTGCCATAATGTTATTTTTTATCAGCTACTAAATTAATATCATCAGGATATAAAAATGGTATAACAAGAAATCCATACCGGTTTTTATTTCAGTCCTTAATCAGCATATAATAAACTGTTATTTTTTAAAAAATGAATATGAATTTAGATTTAAACGGGAAATCCATCCTAATTACCGGCGGAACAGGATCTTTTGGTAAGGAGTTTACTAAAACAATTCTGCATAAATGGCCTGATATAAAACGCCTCGTTATTTACTCAAGGGATGAGCAGAAGCAATACCAGATGGCTTTGGATTATCCGGATAAGAAGTATCCGATGATCCGTTTTTTTATTGGAGATGTAAGAGATTATGATAGGTTGAAGCGGGCCTTCCATGATATCGATTATGTAATTCACGCAGCTGCTATGAAACATGTGCATATTGCCGAATATAACCCGGATGAATGTATTAAAACAAATATCGGCGGAGCCGAAAATGTAATCAAGGCATCTCTGGAAACAGCAATAACACGGGTAGTGGCACTTTCTACTGATAAAGCCTGTGCACCGATTAATTTATATGGGGCTACAAAACTTACTTCTGATAAACTTTTTATTGCTGCTAATAATATAAGGGGCAATAAGGATATCGTTTTTTCTGTGGTTCGTTACGGAAATGTGATGGGCTCCAATGGTTCGGTAATTCCTTTCTTTATGAAAAAAAGAAAAGAGGGGGTATTACCTATTACAGATCCTAATATGACTCGCTTTAATATTTCGCTTAAGGAAGGAGTGGAAATGGTACTGCATGCATTGGAGCATGCATGGGGTGGTGAACTCTATGTACCTAAAATACCATCTTATAAAATTACTGAGGTGGCGGAAGCTATTGGGCCCGAATGCAAAAAGGAAATTATTGGAATAAGGCCCGGTGAAAAAGTACATGAAGAAATGATTACCAGTTCTGACTCGTTTACCACATATGATTTGGGTAAATACTACGTTATTTTGCCCCAGACAACAGCATGGGAATTGAAAGATTTTCTTGCAAAATTCAATGCCCAAAAAGTAAAAGAAGGGTTTAACTATAACTCTGGCGAAAATACAGAATGGGTATCCGCGACAGATATCCGGAAACTGATCCGCGAACATCTTGATCCGGATTTCAATATTAAATAATTTTTTAGCATGAATAAACCAATACCCTACGGGCGGCAGTCCATAACTGCGGAGGATATTGCAGCTGTTGTTGAAACCCTGCAATCGGATTTTCTTACACAGGGACCAAAACCCGGAGAGTTTGAAAAATTATTTGCAGCGTATATAGGAAGTAAATATGCCGTCACAGTTGCTAATGGTACAGGAGCATTACACCTGGCCTCCCTTGCTTATCAACTTTCTCCCGGCGAAAAAATTATCACATCACCGATCACTTTTTCTGCATCAGCTAATTGTGCCCGGTACTGCGGAGCAGAAGTTTTATTTGCCGATATTGATAAGGACAGTTATACAATTGATTTGAACCGTGTAGAAGATTTGTTTAAAAAAGATAAAAAGATCAAAGGAGTGGTACCGGTTGACCTGGCCGGTTACCCTGTGAATCTTGAGCAACTGAAAACAATTACGGATAAATATGGTGCCTGGATATTGGAAGATGCCTGTCATGCACCCGGCGGATATTTTACTGATTCAAAAGGTGCAAAACAAAATTGTGGCAATGGTCGCTTTGCTGAACAAGCAGTCTTTTCATTTCACCCGGTTAAGCATATTGCCTGCGGCGAAGGCGGGATGATAACTACTAATGATGAAAAAATTTATAAACGGCTTCTACGGTTAAGAACTCATGGACTTACCAGGGATCCGTTGGAAATGCAGGAAAATCATGGTGGCTGGTATATGGAACTGACTGAGCTGGGTTATAATTACCGATTGCCGGATATGCTTGCATCACTGGGTATATCACAACTTAAAAAAGCTGATGCCGGGTTGAAAAGAAGAAAAGAGATTGCAGCAAAATATGACATAGGGTTGAAAAATGCAGGTGTAAGGACCCCGCAGTATGATGCGGGACATGCATTTCATCTTTATGTGGTTCAGTCAGACAAAAGAAAAGAGCTGTATGACTACTTGCGTACTAAAAATATTTTTACTCAGGTACATTATATACCCGTACATCTGATGCCTTATTACAGGCAATTTGGTTTTAAGAAAGGAGACTTCCCGGCGGCTGAATCTTATTATGAAAGATGTTTAAGCCTGCCGATGTATCCAACTTTGACAGAAGAAGAACAGAATTATGTAATTGAATCTATTCAATCATTCAAGCTTAACATATGAACGAACAACAACAATTCTGGAAAGAAAAATATGCTTCCTCCTATATTGAAAAAAATTCTGAATTCGATTTTGCAATGGGGACACAGGGATGGAAAGAGATGTTGAAAAAGGCGGGCCCAATAAATTCATTTTTAGAGTGCGGAAGTAATATTGGACGTAACATAGGATTTCTTTCAGAAGTTTATCCTTCAGCAAAAAAATCATTGATTGAAATAAGCCCGACAGCTTATGAAATAGTAACGAACAGGTATAGCCCTGATAGTAGTTTTAATGGACCAATTGTTGAATCTAATTTTTCGAATAACAGCTTTGATCTGGTTTATACAATTGGTGTACTTATTCATATTCATCCTGAAGATTTATTGGCAAACATGAAAAAGATGTTTGAATATTCACAAAAATATATTTTGATTGGTGAGTATTTTAATCGTACGCCGGTAATGATAGAGTATCAGGGTGAAGCAAACAAACTTTTTAAACGTGATTTTGGCAAACTTTTCATAGAGAACTTTCCTGTTAAACTGGTTGACTATGGTTTTCTATGGGGTCATCTTTACGATAATGCCGGATTTGATGATATTACATACTGGCTATTTGAAAAATGAATAACACAAAAGGCAGAATAATTTTCAGAGCGGATGGTAATAGCCAGATGGGTTTAGGGCATATTGTAAGATGTGGTGCATTATCAGAATCTATAGGTAATGAATTTGAACGAATACTTTATACCTGTTGTAATCTACCGGCAGTGTTAACTGAAGCCAATAAAAATTTCACAGCGATTAATTTATTATCTGAAGAAACCGATTTATCTGCGGAAGCAAAAAAAATCACTAGTGAGATTCGTGTCAGCGATATAGTAGTATTAGATGGTTATCATTTCAGGGAAGAATATCAAGAAATCCTTCGCAGCACCGGGGCTTCTATTGTTTGCATCGATGATATTCATGAATATTTTTTCAATGCAGATGTAATTATCAATTCAGCAGGTGGGATTACACCAATGGATTACAACGCATTGCCCGGCACACTATTTTATTTTGGACCGCAATACAGTCTGCTTCGAAAACCATTTCTTAAAGAAGCGGGAAAAGGAAAACTGAGGGAGAAAAATCGAAAGATCTTTATTTGTTTGGGTGGAGCTGATCCTGAAAATAGAACACTGGAGGTGGTTAAGTTTATCGCATCGCTTAAAAAGTTTGAAGAGTTAAGAATTGTAACAGGTGGCGGATACCAGTTTGCTGATGAGTTGAACCAATATTTAAAAGGCAACGGGTTAAAGGCATCAGTTGGAACTTCATTAAATGCGGAAGCTATGGCATCAGAGATGTTGTCCTGTTCTTATGCTGTTTGTTCGCCCAGCACGGTGTGTTTTGAATACATGACCATCGGGGGCATAGTTTACCTTGAGCAGATAGCGACTAACCAGGATGATATGATTCGTTTTCTTACAAGGGAAGGATTTGCATTTCAATTGAAAGATGCAGAAAAAGAAAATGAAATTGCGGAACAAAAAAGTTTAGAAAAGCAAGCTGCTGTTTTTGATGGCAAAGCCAGCGACAGATTAAAAAAGATAGTCGAACAGATATTTTTATCGCAGCAATTTGTTGTACGAAAGGTTTTGGCTGGTGATATGATGCTTTGTTATGAATGGATAAATGAACCGGCAGTAAGAGAACAATCTTATAATAATAATGCTATTCCACTGAGTGATCATGAAAAATGGTTCGCATCAAAACTGGAAGACCCCAACTCTTATTATTACATACTTGAGCTGGATGCTAAGCCCATGGCGCAAATCCGTTTCCAAGTCTCAGGTAATGAAGCTGTGTTAGGCTATCTCGTAGATAAAAATTACAGGAACGTGGGTTTAGGCACAACCATCCTTTCCAAAGGTATCACAGCTTTTACAGATGATTATAAAAAAGTAATTTCAATAACAGGCTTTGTCAAAGAAGCAAATATTGCTTCCCAAAAATCATTTGAAAAATTAAAATTTAAAAAAGAAGCAGCAAAGGAATATGCGGCCTCTTACAAATACATTATGCAATATGACGGACATTAAACTGGGAAGTAAACAGATTGGCCTCACTCAAAGGCCTTTCATTATTGCCGAAATGTCGGGCAATCATAACCAGTCGCTTGACAGGGCACTGGCAATTGTGGATGCGGCAGCTGCAGCAGGTGCAGATGCAATAAAGTTGCAAACTTATACAGCTGATACAATGACTATCAAAGGCGCTTACCAGATCACCGATGATAATTCTTTATGGAAAGGGAGAGAGCTATATGATCTTTACAAGGAAGCGTATACCCCGTGGGAATGGCATAGACCTATTTTCGAGAGGGCAAAAGAAAAAAAAATACTCGCATTCAGTTCACCATTCGATGAAACTGCTGTTGATTTCCTGGAAGAACTCAATGTGCCTATATATAAAGTGGCTTCATTTGAAAATACGGACTGGCCATTACTAAAAAAAATTGCAGCAACTGGTAAACCGGTGATCATGTCCACGGGTGTAAGTACCCTTTCTGATATCGATGAATCAGTACGTATTCTCCGGCAGCATGGATGTAAAGACCTGGTGCTGTTAAAATGTACGAGTACATATCCCGCTTCACCAGAAAATACAAATCTCCTTACGATCCCTCATCTTCAGCAATTGTTTAATTGCCTTGTTGGTCTCAGTGATCATACTATGGGAATCGGGGCTTCAGTTGCTGCAGCTGCATTAGGGGCAAGAGTAATTGAAAAGCATTTTACATTGCGCAGGGCAGATGGTGGTGTTGACAGTGCTTTTTCATTGGAACCGGATGAATTAAAAGCTTTGGTTACAGAATCCGAAAGAGCTTTCCTGGCATTGGGTGCGGTAAAATATGGTGTGCAGAAGGCGGAAGAAAAAAGCAAAATGTTTAAAAGATCAATTTATATAGCTAAAGACATGAAATCTGGTGAACTGATCAATGCTACCAACATAAAAATTATCCGACCTGGCAATGGATTAGAAAGCCGCTATCTTGACCTGGTAATGGGCAGGGCTGTAAAAAATGATATTAAGGCTGGCACACCACTCACATGGGATTTGATATAATTCAAGAAGAAGATGTATAAATCAGTAGCAATAATTACGGCAAGGGGTGGCAGTAAAAGAATTCCCCGAAAAAACATTAAAAATTTTTCCGGCAAACCCATTATTCAATATTCAATTGATGCTGCTTTGTCATCCGGCATTTTTAATACAGTGATGGTATCTACAGATGATGATGAAATTGCCGAAGTAGCAAAAAAGGCTGGAGCGGAAATACCGTTTTTGAGGTCAGCAGATACATCGAATGATTTTGCAACAACTGCAGAGGTACTTAACGAAGTATTGTTAAAATACAAATCAGCACGAACTAATTTTGATTATGGCTGCTGTATCTATCCTACCGCTCCATTTGTAACAGCAGAGAAGTTAAAAAAAGCTTTTGAGTTGCTGGTTAAAAATAATGCTGATTCGGTAATACCTGTTACACGTTTTAGTTTCCCAATCTGGCGTTCATTCAAAATGGAAGATGGAAAGCTGGCGTATAATTGGCCGGAAAACGCCAGTAAGCGATCACAGGATCTTCCTCCATCATTTCATGATTGCGGACAATTCTATTTTTTTGATATAAAAAATTTTCTTGAATCAAAAAGCCTGGTGACAAACAATACTTATGCACTTGAAGTGCCTGAATCAGAAGTTCAGGATATAGATAATGAAGAAGACTGGAAAGTCGCCGAAATAAAATATTCCTTCTTAGAAAAAAAATAGAAGCTGGCTTATACTGCTCTTATATTAGGTTGTGGCAATATCGGCGCCATGTATGATCTGAGTGATCCGGTAAAAATATGGACACATGCCAAAGCTTTTTCCAAAACAAAAGGAATTGAATTCTCTATAGCCGATGCGGATGAACAGAAGGTAAAAAAGATTGTAGGAAAATATAATGTAATTGTTCTCAAGCTTTCTGATGAAACAGATTTCCGTGAATATGATATTGTGAGTCTTACCACACCCACACCCACACATTTCAGTTACCTGAAAAAATTAATGGAACAAAATATTCCTTTAATTATTTGTGAGAAACCTGTTGCTGCTAATAATAAGGAACTATTAGAGTTATCGAAGCTGTATCGTAAATCTAAAAGCAAGATTTTGGTAAATTATATCCGTCGCTTTCAGCCTGCTTATCACAAATTGAAAAAAAGAATTGCTTTAATATCCAGGAAAAATTCCTGCAAAGGAATTAATATAAAATATCAACGTGGTATTCTCAATAACGGGAGTCATGCCTTTGATCTGCTGGAGTTCTTATTTGATAAGCCATTTTTGTTTGACGGATTTAAAGTACAAAAAAAGATATTCGATGCATTCAAGTATGATCCTACAGTTTCGGGTTCCTGTAATTTCGCAGGTTGCCCCGTTACGATACTTGGAATTACTGAAGCAGCTTATCCCCAGTTTGAGATCGAACTATTTTATCCGGATGAAAAAATAGTTATCTGTCACAGTGGCGATGAGATCCGGTTTTACAAACCTGGCAAAACAGATAAAGCACTCGTGGAGATTAAAAAACTCCGGCAATCAAATATACTATCGCAATATATGTTGCCAGTGGTGGGGCAGGGGTTACGGTTACTCGCAAATAAAAAGGAGCCGGATAATTTTCAGCAATCTGTTGCGCTAAATAGCCGGATTGTGAAATTATTTGAAAAATAAAATTGTTATGTCAAAGAAACTCGCAATAAACGGTGGTACACCTATACGTACAAAATTGTTCCCCGCATATAACACGATTGGTGATGAAGAAAAAAAGGCAGTAATGAAAGTGATGGATTCGGGTAATCTTTCACAATACCTTGGCGCATGGACACATGATTTTTTAGGCGGACCTACAGTAAGGGCTTTTGAAGAACAATGGAGCCAGGCTATTGGAGTAAAACATTCTGTCACTGTCAACTCAAATACATCAGGATTATTTACTGCAATCGGCGCCATAGGTATTCAGCCAGGTGATGAAGTAATTGTTTCTCCTTATACGATGTCTGCCAGTGCAATTGCTCCATTAGTTTATGGGGGCATTCCTGTTTTCGCTGACATTGATCCGAAAACATTTTGCATGGATCCAAAAAGTATTGAAGCGAAGATCACTCCTCGTACAAAAGCAATACTGGTGGTTCACATTTTTGGACATCCTGCTGATATGGATAACATCATGGCACTTGCGAAGAAGCACAATCTGTACGTGATTGAAGATTGTGCGCAGGCGCCATTAGGAAAATATAAAGGTCGGCCAGTGGGGACAATCGGAGACCTTGGAATTTTCAGTCTTAACTATCATAAACATATTCATACAGGTGAAGGAGGTGTTATTACTACTAATAATTCAGTGTTGGCAGACAGATGCCAAATGATCCGGAACCATGCAGAGAATGTAACGGCACCGAGAGGGGAAAAAGACCTTACCAACCTGATTGGCTATAATTACAGGATGACAGAAATAGAATGTGCTATCGGCGGCGAGCAATTAAAGAAATTACCAACACTGCTACAACAGCGGTTAGATAATGTTGCCTTTCTGAATGAAAAACTTACAGCCTTTCCCGCTTTTGAAATATTGCCCATGCTTACAGATGGATCAGTTAATACTTATTATGTGTACCCTGTAAAATTTAATAAGGAAATCTCAGGTATTCATCGGGACAAATTTGTGAATGCTTTAAACGCAGAAATACCTTCTGCAGTTTTGAGAGAAACAGCACCTTTAATTGGAGCCGGGTATGTTAAACCCCTTTATCTCCAACCTATTTATCAGCAAGAAGCTGCCTGGGCTTATCACCCGGCTTTATATAAAGAAAAAGTGGATTATAGCTTAGGTATTTGCCCGGTTACTGAAAAAATGCATTTCGAAGTATTGTTTACACATGAATATATGCGGCCGGGAATGACAAAGAATGATATGATGGATGTGGTGAATGCGATGGAAAAGATATTTGAAAATGTTAATGAACTAAAGTGAGCCTTACCCAGCTAACCGGAAAAGGGTTTTTTGTATTTAGTGATCCCGGGGGGGCTAAGCCAGTCCTTACGTTGGCAGAATCATTGAAAGATTCATTACAGGAGTTCAGAATAGTTTCCGACAGGCAATATAATTTCTTTAATGACTTTTTAGTTCCGGTAAATAACGCCCCCAGCAATGCAGCAGCAGAACTTGTTGTATTTAAACCAGATTTTTTATTTACAGGCACATCCTACACTTCCTCAGTTGAGCTTGAATATATAAAAGCCGCAAAAGAGTTGTCTATCTACTCTTTTGCTTTTGTTGATCACTGGACTAATATTAGGGAACGTTTTCAAAGGAATGGAAAGGAATATCTGCCGGATAAAATCCTGGTAATTGATGAGAAAGCAAAACAACTTGCCATCGGAAACGGGATTGACGAAGACAAGCTGATCGTTTTTGGAAACCCCTATCATAATTTTTTAAAAAATTGGAAACCGGTACTTACAAAGGCAGAACTGTTTCAGAAGCTAGGGCTAGATGATTTACAGAAAAAAATAGTTTTATATGCTCCCGACCCATTGTCAAATGTTGATGGTATAAACACATTTGGATTTGATGAAATAATGGCAACGAAAATTCTTGTAAAAACAATAAAGGAGCTGGGTGATAAATTTTACTTTTTGTTAAATCCTCACCCTAACCAAAATGTGGAAATGCTTGAATCATTAGGGGGAAATGAGATGAGAATTTTACCTGCAGGAACGGATGTCAATATGATCATTTATTATGCAGATGTCGTTATTGGCTTCTTCTCAAGCCTTTTAATTGAAGCGGGTATAATAAACAGGCCTGTTATCCGGTTTTTTATCAATGACAGAGTAAAAGATCCTTTAGCCGGGATGAATGTTGGGGAAATAGCCTATCCCGAAACACTGGTTCAAAAACTAAAAGCAATATTATGAACCTTCAAAAAGATATTTTTTTAAAAGGCGGAACAATAAGTCTCCGGCCTTTATCTGAAAAAGATATAGAAGGCAATTACAGGTATTGGCTGAATGATCCTGAGATCGTTCAATATAATTCTCATGGCAGGTTTCCAATGACACCCGAAAAATTATTGAACTTTGTTCAGGCAGCACTGCAATCAAACACATCGTTGGTATTGGCAGTAATTGATACTAAAACTGAAAAACATATCGGGAACATCAGTTTGCAAAATATCAACTGGATTGATAGAAATGCAGAAATTGCTTTTTTATTGGGCGAAAAAGATTTTTGGGGAAAGGGAGTGATGTTGGAAGCGGGTGAGCTGCTGATCAATCATGGATTTGAATCTTTGAATCTTCATAAAATATATTGTGGGACATCTTCAGATAATAGTGGCATGCAAAAACTGGCCGAAAAATTAAAGATGGAAAAAGAAGGTATAAGAAAAGAGGCGTTGTTTAAAAATGGAGTTTATCATGATATCATTGAATTCGGAATATTGAATAAGCGATGAAGTATTGTAAAAAATGTTTACAGACCGACACCCGTCCAGGAATTAAGTTTGACGAAAATGGAATATGTCCTGCTTGTAATTATCACTCGAGTTTGCAGGATGTAGATTGGGAAGAAAGAAAGAAGGAACTGGAACAGATTGTTGCTTTTGGCAGGGCTAATAATCATTCAGGCTATGATTGTATTATTGGAGTAAGTGGTGGTAAGGATAGCACCCGGCAGGCAATTTATGTAAAGGATGTTCTAAAAATGAACCCGCTGCTTGTTTCTTTGGGCTATCCGCCCGAACAAGTAACACAACGAGGAGTGGATAATGTGTCTAACATGATCAATCATGGATTTGATTGCATTTCAATTAACCCTTCCCCACAAACCTGGCGCAAGCTGATGCGCAAGGCATTTTTACAATTTACTAATTGGGCAAAGCCTACTGAACTGGCTTTATTCAGCAGTGTACCGAGACTGGCAATTGCTTATCAAATTCCGCTGATATGGTGGGGCGAAAATGTTGCGTTGCAGTTAGGTGATTTGAATGTAATGGGTAAAAGTGGAAGTGATGGAAATAATTTAAGGGAAATGAATACGCTGGGAGGTGGGGATATAACATGGCTGTTAAGTGATGAGGTTAAACGCAACGATATTCTTCAATATATCTACCCTTCTGAAAAGGAAATGGAAGATGCGAACCTTCGAATAACCTTTCTGGGCTATTTCTGGAAAGATTGGTCATTAGTTGATAATGGAAATTTTTCAACATTACGTGGACTTGAAATACGAAATGAAAAACCCTGGGAAATTGGAGACCCGCTTGGTATAACTTCTCTTGATGAGGATTGGGTCACATTGAATCAGATGATCAAATATCTTAAATATGGTTTTGGACGAATAGCAGATTATGTAAATGAAGATATACGGAACGAAAGGATGACAAGAGAAGAAGGAATTGAATTGAATAAAAAATATGACGGTACATGTTCACCTGCCTATATAAAAAGTTTTTCAAATTATATTGGAATAACCGTGGAAGAATTCTGGAGGCAGGTTGATAAATCAGTTAACACTGATTTGTTTGTTAAAGAAGGATTAGGAAAATATAAGCCAAAATTTGAAGTAGGAACAGGATCATGACGAATCCAAATATTGTAATTATTGATTATGGGGTTGGCAATACCCATTCTGTAAGTAATGCTATTCATTCACTTGGTTACCGGAGGCTAAAAATCTCTGACCAGGAAAAGCTGATCAACGAGGCAGATGCATTGATACTTCCAGGTGTTGGTGCATTTGAAGCCTGTGCAAATAATTTAAAAGAACGCAATCTTGATATCATACTTAATGAAGTGGTGCTGGTAAAAAAGAAACCTATACTGGGAATATGTGTCGGTATGCAGTTGCTGGCTACTGAATCGGAAGAAAACGGATTACATACCGGGCTTAATTGGATAGAGGGGAGGGTAAGAAAACTTGAGTTGCCGAAAGAGTATGCAGTGCCGCATGTCGGCTGGAATAATGTAAAATTAAACCGGAAAGATCCGCTATTCAGTAGAAACACCGAAGAGGTGAATTTTTATTTTGATCATAGTTATTATTTCAGTTGCCCTGATAAATACGTAGCAGCTTATGCAGACTATGGTATTAAAGTAACAGCGGCAGTACAAAAGGAAAATATTTTTGGAGTTCAGTTTCATCCTGAAAAGAGCCAGACCAGCGGGCTAAAACTGTTCAGAAGTTTTTTTAATTCTATCTAACAATGCTAAAAAAAAGGGTAGCTGCAACACTGGTGGTATCAAATGGGATTGTCGTTCAAAGTATCAATTTCAAAAAATACCTTCCGGTCGGAAAACCGCCTATCGCTGTTGAGTTTTTAAATCAATGGGGGATTGACGAAATTATATTACTTGATATTTCAGCCAGTAGGAATAATAAAGAACCTGATTTTGAAATGATAAAAAAAGCTTCGGCGAAATGTTATGTTCCTCTTACTGTAGGCGGTGGAATTACTTGCGTTGATCATATTAAAGAACTGATGCATTGCGGTGCTGATAAAATTTCATTAAACCATTCTGCATTAGTCAAACCCCGACTGATAACTGATGCTGCTTTATTGTTTGGCGATCAGTGTGTGCTTGTTAGTATCGATGCTGTAAAAACAGAAAAGGGATACAGGGTGTATGATTATGTAAATAAGTTAATACTTGATAAATCACCGGGTCAGCTGGCTAAAGAGGTACAATCAATGGGGGCAGGTGAAATTCTTGTCAACTCGGTAGATAAGGATGGATCATATACTGGTTATGATATTTCATTAATAAATGCTGTTTGCAATGAAGTTACTGTGCCGGTAATTTGCTGTGGCGGAGCTAAAAACGCCGCCGATTTTGTGCAGGTATTTGCTGAGACAAATGTAAGTGCTGCGAGTGCTGCTAATTTTTTTCACTTTACAGAACATAGTGTAAATATTACTAAAGCAAGTATTATTCAATCAATTCCAATAAGACTGGAAACCCATGCTGATTATGGAGACAATAGCCTCGATAACGATTACAGGTTATTAAAAAAAGCCGACACTGCATTAGAAGAGATGCTGTTTTTAAGAATAGAGAAGGAAATAATATGAGATATTGTAAAAGATGTCTTTACCCGGAAAATCATCCTTTGAACATTACGTTTGATGAAGAAGGTGTTTGTAGCGGATGCAGGGTTCATGAGGAAAAAGATTCTCTGGATTGGAAACCACGGGGTGAAAAGTTGAAAAAAATTCTTACAGCTTACAAAAACCTATCGGGAACCAATTATGATTGTATTATTCCGGTAAGTGGGGCAAGAGATTCTTACTTTATTGTACACACTGTTAAGAATGTATATGGAATGAATCCACTGCTTGTTACCTACAATAAGCAATATAATACAGCTGAAGGAATAAGAAATCTTGCTAATCTCCGCATACGGTTTGACTGTGATATTATGACCCTCACAGTAAATCCGGAAACAGTAAAAAAAATTACAAGGGCCACCGTTCGGAAAATGGGAAGTATTTACTGGCACTGTCTGGCCGGGCAAACAGTTTACCCGGTACAGGTAGCTGTTAAGTTTAAAATCCCGTTGATAATATGGGGAGCTCAGCAGGGAGTAGACCAGGTTGGAATGTTTTCGCATTTGGATGAAGTAGAAATGACAAGGAAATATAGGAAGGAACATGATTTGATGGGATATGAAGCAGAAGATCTCATAGATGATTTTGATGGCATAAATGAAAATGATATAACACAATTTAAATACCCGGATGACAAGGAACTCGAACGTGTGGGTATCAGGGGTATTTACCTGAATAATTATATACGATGGGATTCCCGTGCACAACATGAAAAAATGATTAACGAATTTGAATATAAGACTGGCGAGCAATCCCGGACTTTTGATAGGTACAATGATGTTGACTGTTTTATTTATTCTGATGTACATGATTATATCAAGTACATCAAACATGGATATGGGAAAGTAACGGATCATGCAACAAGGGAAATACGGTTAAGAAGGATGACGAGAGAACAGGGGACTAAATTGGTAAAAGAGTTTTGCAATAAACCTGTCCGGCATCTTGAGTTGTTTTTAAAATGGCTGGGGATTACTGAAAACAGCTTTCATTATTTAATTGATCAGCACAGGAATCATCAGTTTTGGCATCGGAATGAAAATTGGGAATGGGAATTGAAGGAAGATTTGCTTAAACAAATGGAGGTTCAGGGTGATCAACAGATTGCTTTATCACAGATAGAAACATACTCACCGTTTAAGTTAACAGGTAAAGGAGAGAGTACTGATCGTGAAGAACAATATATTTTAATTGGCAAAGGATACAAATATTAAAGATGAAGATTCTGGTTATTGTACCACCCGAACGAATAGATTTTTATATTTATCTCGAGAAGGACACAAAAAATGATTATCTCTTATTATGGCACGAAACAGCCAGGCAAGCAGAGGAATCCAGAATCAGGATTCCCACTTTTTTTAAAGAAGTATATTACTGGAGCCAATTTATTACACCGGGCTCATTATTAAAAAAGATCCAGCCCGACAGGATCATTTTTTTTGAAATTATCGATCAGCGACAAATTGCTTTAATTGTAAAAGCAAAATTTAAGAAGGTAAGAACTTTTTACCTGGAGCATGGAGCAGCAGGAAGTAAAGAAACAGCAATAGAACGACTAGAGGTTCCAGGGTTTATACGTAGGGAGCGTATTCCTTATTTGTTCAAAAGAGTAACCACTTCTTCCTTAAAAGTTATACAATCAAAATTTTTTTACTATTCAAATTTATTTGGCTTTAAAATTTTTAAAAACCTGTTGGCATACTGGTCATTGCCTTTTGCCATGCTAAAGCAAACACCCAATAAAACCTTACATCGTATCCAATTTCCCGAACGGGTTCCGGATTATTCAATCGTATTTAATAAAATAAATTTCTATGAGTATAAATTATACACAGGCATAGAAGAAAAGGATGCGGTATTTACCGGGCTGCCTTTTTTTGATGAGTATTTTCATAAATCTGATTTAAAACAGACTGATCATATTGTTTATATTGAACATGCATATATTGAAGAAAACCTGCTGAATTGGACGGAAGAACATCATCGGTATATTGCTCAATCGCTTCAGGCATTTGCAAATATGAACAAGCAATTACTTTATATAAAGCTGCATCCAAGATCAGATATTAGGCGTTGGCATAAATGGAATATAGAGGGAGAGTATGTAAAAATTATTCAATTTGGAAACTTTACAGATTTATTTCTTTCAAGCAAACTTATACTCGGGTTCAGTTCTTCTTTAATGAATGGGTTTATTTGTGCTCAGAAAAATATTGTACTACTTGGCTGGCATCCTGAGCCAAGGATATTTGGAAATAATTTCGGGGAAACTGGTTTATGCCATATCTCTCTTTTTCCGGAGGATTTAAATTCAAAATTCAAATACTGGCTTACAAATAACCTGTCCGTTTTGAATACGGAATATTATCAACGATATCTGAATGAGTTTAATTTTCCATTTGATGGCAACGCAACCCGACGGATATTGAATGCTATTACAACCTTATGAAATTCCTGGGAAAATTTTCAATTTGGTATAATTGTGCTTTAATTTTAACCCTAATACATTAATTATTCATTTTAAATATGATCTATGGATAACGATTATGGAAAACCACTTTTGCCCAATGTGCAATACTGTGTGAGATGTTGTATGCCTGTAACAGCCGAAGGTTTACAATTTGATGAAATGGGTATTTGCCAGCCTTGTAGATCCTCTGAGCAGAAAATTCACATTAACTGGATTGAAAGAGAAAAAATGCTGCGAAAAATCCTAGAAGAGAATAGGGGAAAAAGCAAAAGTGGATATGATGTTATAGTACCTATAAGTGGAGGAAAGGACAGCGCATTTCAATTACATATACTTACACAGGTTTATAAAATGAGATGCCTTGCGGTTACCTTTAGTCACAACTGGTATTCGGATATCGGGAAAAAGAATTTGCAAATGTGCCTGGAGAAATTTAATGTTGATCACATTATGTTTACACCAAACCATAATACTATTAATAAGCTAGCAAGAGAATCTCTTTATAAGATTGGAGATTCATGTTGGCATTGTCATGCAGGTGTTGGGGCCTTTCCATTAAAAGCTGCTGTTTTTTATGAAATTCCATTATTAGTATGGGGTGAGTCAGTATCAGAAAGTGATGGAAGGGCTACCTACGAAGAGCCTATTAAATTTGATAGGGATTATTTTACCAAAATTTCTGCTAGGTTTTATGCAGAAGAAATGGTAGGAAAGAATATAACTATTGAAGAAGTAAGTCCTTTTGTATTGCCTTCTTATAACGATATTGAAAGGGTGGGTATTAAGGGCATTCATCTTGGTGACTATATTTTTTGGGATGATGAAAGACAAATGGAGTTTATGAGAGACAAATATGGCTGGCAAGAGCTAACTGTTGAAGGGACTTATAAAAGATTTAAAAGTGTTGAGTGCAAGATGACAGGGTTGCATGATTATACTAAATTTTTAAAAAGAGGATTTGGTCGTGGGACTGATCATGCAAGCAGAGATGTTAGAGCTGGTTTATTAACTAGAGAGGAGGGGTTTGAGTTAGCAAAGAAATATGATACTCAAAAGCCGGAAATTTTAGATTGGTATCTAGAAAAAACCGGTTTGACTGAGCAGGAGTTTTTTGAAATTATGAAAGGCCATAGGGAAAAAACCATGGGTGTTAATTTATCTAATGCATGTACTGAATGTAACATATTTAAATAAATTCTAGGATGACTAATCAGAGATACACAATTCAAGAAGCTCATGAGCTTTATAAAAAAGGGGAAATTGATTTAATAAAATGGAATTTTGAATTTATAGAGAATTGTAAAACGAAGGAAGCTAAAATAAATGCCTGGGAATATTTGGATATAGCGAATTGGAAAAAAAAGGTTGCAGAAACATTAGATGACACTGGTTTAGTCTTCGATAAATTATTAGCCATTCCAGTTGGAGTGAAAGATATTTTCAACACCATTGATATGCCGACTTCAATGGGAAGCCCTATATGGGAAGGATTTACACCGGGTAATGATGCAAGAGTAGTTCATGATATCAAATTTAACGGTGGCGTTATAGCTGGCAAAACTATAACGGCTGAATTTGCAGTACATGCACCAAATGCAACACGGAATCCATGGGGTCAGGATAAATCACCGGGTACATCTTCTAGCGGATCTGCAGCAGCCGTTTCAGCCGGTATGATACCTTTATCTCTTGGAACTCAAACTGCAGGATCTATTATAAGGCCTGCTAGTTATTGCGGTGTGTTTGGTTATAAACCAACTTTTGGAACGATACCTCGAACAGGGATGTTGAAAACAACAGACACACTTGATACAGTTGGTCTTTTCGCTACTAATATTGATGATTGTGAACTTTTGTTTGATGTTATTAGAGTAAAAGGATTAGATTATCCTATAGTAAATGAAAAGCTTTCAAATGTGTCACTTCAATCAAAGCTAGAAAAGAAATGGAAGGTGGGAGTCTTAATAGACCAGCATCCAGTACTTAAGAATTTTAATAACGAGGTTATGAGTGATTTCAAAAAATTGACTTTGGATTTAACTCAAACTAACCTGGCCGAAATACATTATCCAAAAATTCCGGAGTTGTTATATGATGCTCATAGAGTTCAGCAAGTAATTTATCATAAATCACTAGCATATTATTTCAAAAAAGAGTTTCAAAATAAAACATTAATAAGTAGTGTCATGTACGATATTGTCAGTGAGGGAAATAAAATTACTTTAGATGAATATAAAGAGGCGCTAAATACCCAAAATCATATGACTTCATTGCTTGATAAATTCTTTGAGGAATATGACGTAATACTTACCCCCTCGACAGCGAATGTCGCACCTGATTTTAATACAGCAATTGATCCTCCCGACACTTGTTTAATATGGACAATGTGTGGTTGCCCAACAATTAATATTCCTGTTTTTGAAAAAGCAAAGCTTCCTTTTGGACTTCAAGTTATTGCCAGGAAATATTGTGATTATAAATTGATTAATTTTATTAGAGATTTTACATATGCAAATCTATTCCCTAAATTTTCAAAAATATCTTAAATGCAAATTAACATGAATGAGCAAGAGCAATTTTGGACAAAAGAATACACTAACGAATATGTTACAAGAAATTCCAATTTTGATTTTAATTTAGGAGTCGAGGGCTGGAATAAGATTTTGAATGGAGTAGATAAGAGCCAAATAAAAACAATTTTGGAATGTGGCTCAAATATTGGCAGAAATATTGGGTTATTAAATAATGTATTGCCAAGTTCAAAGAAATCAATAATTGAAATTGCAAAAGAACCATTTGACTTTGTTACTCGTACTTATCAATTGGAATATACATATAATGGTTCAATCATTGAGTCCAATTTACAAAAAAATTATTTCGATTTGGTCTTTACTAACGGAGTATTGATACATATACATCCAGATGAAGTATTGGAAAACATGAAGAAGATATATCAGTATAGTAATAAGTACATAATTATTTCGGAATATTTTAATACAACACCCACAATGATCGAGTATAGGGGGAAATCTAATAAACTTTTTAAGTCGGATTTTGGGAAAACATTTGTTCAAAATTTTGATGTTGAAATTATTGATTATGGATTTCTTTGGGGATTCATTTATGATAATGCTGGGTTTAACGATGTCACTTATTGGGTCTTTAAGAAAAAACAGAAATGAGAGTTTTACTAATTGCTGATCCCGGACGCCCCGATTTTTTTGAATATTTAATAAGTGCGAATTCTTCAGTTAAAAGTTGGGAAATAATTTGGGAGTACAAATACTCTGGGAAAACAGAGCAAAAAGAATTTTTAGTTGTATCTAATGGCAAAACTGTTCCGATTCATTATTGGTCTGACTTAGCAACACCAAACGTGCTGTTCCGAAAGATTGATCCTGATAAAATAATTTTTTTTGAAATAATTGACTTGTGGCAAATCTCACTTGTAATTGCAGCACAGAAAAAAAAAATCACCACTTTTTTTGTTGAACACGGTGTAGGTAATTCTGTTGAACAAGTAATTAATCGATTCAACGAGAGATTGAATTTAAATGATTGGTTTAAAAAGTATAAAATAAAGATTATTAGATATGGGTTTAGGGCTATAAAAAATAGGATTTTTTATTTTTCGCAAATTTTTAATCTTAACTCCTTTAAATCTTTTTTTAAGTATCTTTTTTTACCGGTTAATCTAAAGAGAGATACACCTATACATTGTTTGAGTAAGAATCTTTTTCGAGAACGAACTCCCAATTATGCTATTTTATTTAATAGAAATAATGTTGCCCCTTTTTTGGTTTATAATATAATCGAAAAAAAAAACATAATAACAGAGGGGGTTCCTTTTTTTGATGAATATTATAGAGGGCAAATTATTGAAGAAGAGTATGTTTTTTTTGTGGAACATCCTTATTTGGAAGAGGGCATACTTGAATGGAATGATATCTTCCATGAAAAAATTGCCAGGACACTTGAAGAATTTGCTATTAAGAACAATATTCCCGTGTATATTAAATTACACCCTCGTTCAAAGATTGAAAATTGGACTCGGTACAATTTAAATGCGAATTTGATAACACTTCTGCAAAAAGAGAATGTTGTAAAATTGATGCTTGAGGCAAAACTAATACTAGGTTACAGCTCAACTCTCTTAAATATAATGATTCAGTGTAAGAAGAATGTTGTACTACTGGGATGGCATCCAAAGCCAAGGATATTTGGAGATGATTATTCTGTTTGGAATTTATGTCACAAATCATATGAGATTACGGATATTCATGCTGAATATAGATATTGGATCGAAAATAATTTATGTGATAAGGATTCCGAGTCCTATAAGGGTTTTTTAGAAGAATACAATTATCCATTTGATGGTAAAGCAACAGAGAGAGTGTTGGAAGCCATTCAAACCTTATGAAAAATTTAGCTAAGCTTTCTGTTTATACGTTGGTAGGCTTTTTAGGTGCTGGGGTAAATTTTTTACTTATGCCTTATCTCTCTCATTTTATTAAGCCGGGAGAGTATGGTATTCTTTCAATGGTAAACAGCTATGTTACCATTTTAATTCCGCTGGTTGGTTTAGTAGCAGCCGGTATTATTTCGGTCGATTATTTTAAAATAAAAGACAAGGCAGAATTTGCTTCCCTGTTTTCTTCTGTGCAGGTAATACCTCTTGTGCCTGCCGTTTTCTTTTTGCTGATCAATCTTTTATTTCCGGGGCCCATCGCAACCTTATTTGAGATCCCGGTAGAAAAAACTTACTGGCTTAGCCTTTCTGTATTGGTTGCTTTGCTTACCATTTATACTGAAACATTACTGGCATTTACAATAACAGAACAAAGACCCGGTTTTTTTGCATTGTTCAATATCAGTAAGCTGGTACTTGAAGTAGGGCTTACACTCTGGTTGGTAACCGGCATGAAAATGAGCTGGGAGGGGCGGTTGATTTCATGGCTTATTACCAATATAATCTTCTTTGGCGTTTCCTTTTATTATTTTCATAAAAGAGGGTTGCTTACAACTAACATCACCCGCCGGTATATTATGGCCGGAATCAGTTTCGGCCTGCCGCTGATACTGCATACACTCGGTAAGTTTGTTATCAACCAATCCGACCGGGTTTTCATCGCCAAAATGGTTTCAATAGATGAGGCCGGTATTTATAATATCGGTTACCAGGTGGGTATGGTCATGCTGATTTTTGTAAATGCGATCAGCAATTTCATATACCCGTTTATCAGTGAAAGATTGGAAAATCCAACTGAGGTAGGGGAAAAACAAATAATAAAAATAAGTTACCAGGTTATTGGACTCTCCTTTCTTAGCCTTGTTTTCCTAACGATAGCAACACCTACTTTTTTTGCCTGGCTGGTTGATAGCAGTTATGCACAGGCTACACAATATGTGTTCTGGGTCGCATTGAGCTATTTTTTCTGGGGCATTTATCTTGTGTTTTCCAGTTATATATTTTATGCTAAGAATACAAAATTTCTTGCCTGGCTTTCTCTACTGAATATTTTGCTCAATGCAGGATTAAATTATATACTGATACTGAATTTCGGTGCTATTGGCGCTGCGTATGCTACCTGTATTTCTTTTTTTGTAATAAGTATAATTGTGACATATAAAGCAAATCGTTTATACCCGATGCCATGGTTTACTTTTCAAAAAAGTAAAAAATGATTATACAATGTATCTTAGGTTCAATGTTTGGCTGGATGCAATATCAATCGCCTGGCATTACAAATAATGCCTACCATTTAGATTAATGCCGGAAACTCTGTTACATATCATAGATAGTCTTTCCATTGGCGGCGCTGAGATCTTGCTAAAAAATACAATTGACTCCCTTCCCGAATTTGAACATATCGTTGCTTATCTGAATGAAGGGCCTGATCAGAGAATCTTTGACAGTGAAAAGATCAAGTATTATAATCTCAATCACACAGGCTGGGCAAGTCTTCCGGCAACTATTCTTAAACTAAGAAATCTTGTCCGTTCAGAAAGCCCACTTCTTGTGCATTCGCACCTGATCATATCAACTTTAGTTGCACGGCTTTCAGTTCCTGCAACCATACCACTGGTGAGCACTCTTCACAGTGAATTGAGCATGGATGCATTTTCCAAAAACAAGCTGAGCCTGTGGCTGGAAAAGCTCACACTAAAAAAAAGACATTCACTGGTTGCGGTATCCAACCATGTAATGCAGGATTATTTGAAATCTGTTTCGTTTTCCGGGAAAAAATTTGTTCTGTACAATTTTCTTACTGATGTTTTTTTTGATGGGCCAAAGAAAAAATCTCCTGCGACATTTTTAAAGTGTGTCGCAGTTGGAAATTTAAAGACTGCAAAGAATTACGACTACCTGCTTGACATATTTAAGCACCTGGGGTTAACAAATATACACCTGGACATCTATGGGACAGGATATCTTGAAGCTGCCTTACAGGATAAAATTAATAAAGAAAAACTTCCGGTAACATTGAAGGGTAAAGGCAGTGATCCACATGTATTCCTGAATGAATATGATCTGTTTATACAGGCTTCTTCCCATGAGGGATTTGGACTCTCGGTGATTGAAGCAATGGCTTCAGGTTTACCAGTTTTACTTTCAGACATCCCCGTGTTCAGGGAAGTAACAAATAATCATGCGCATTTCTTTCCATTAAATAATGCAAAAGCTTCTGCGGAACTGTTAGAAGAATTAAACTCAGACCCGATGAAGCTGAACCGTTTTACTGACACTGCTTACGAATGGTGCAAGCTGCAATTCAATGCACGTACTTATAAAGCCAGGCTTCTTGACATTTATAGTCAAATAACTGCGAGTCAATGAAAATCGCAATCGTTGATTATGGAATGGGTAATCTTTTTAGTGTTTACAAAAAAATTAAACAATTAAAAGCAGACCCTTTCATTGCCATTTCCCCATCTGAAATAGTAAGCGCAGATAAGATCGTTATTCCTGGCGTTGGACATTTTGGAAAAGCAATGACCAATCTAAAACTATCAGGAGCTTTCGATGCCTTGAATGAAGCGACTGTCGTAAAGAAAATACCAGTACTGGGAATTTGTCTTGGAATGCAATTGATGGCGGAAAAAAGCGAAGAGGGAAATGCAACCGGCTTTGGATGGATAAAAGGAAATGTAGTGAGGTTCAGCATTGATCATTCAGATAGATTCAAGATTCCTCAAACCGGGTGGAATACTATTAATATTAAAAAGGAAAGCAGGCTTTTAAAAGGTTTAAATGGGAAGGAGGAATTTTATTTTCTTCATTCCTATCACATTGAAGTTGGGGACAGCAGCGACATTTTAGCCAGTACGGATTTTGGCTACGAATATGTATCAGCCGTAGAACGAAGAAATTTTTTTGGTGTTCAATTTCACACGGAAAAAAGTCATGCTGCGGGAGCGCAGATCCTTAAAAATTTTATCGAATTATAAAATGTTCCGGCCAAGAGTGATCCCTGTTTTATTGCTAAATCACGACCACCTTGTTAAGTCAATTTCTTTCCGTGATTATCAGTATATCGGTGATCCTTTAAATGCAGTAAGGATATTCAACGAACTGGAAGCCGATGAGTTGACTTTTCTTGACATATCCGCAACCAGGAATAACCGTTTGATCTCTCTGGATCTTATCAGGGAGATAGGCGAGGAGTCAAATATGCCTTTTAATGTGGGAGGTGGGATCAGGCAGATCGCACAAATTAAGGATGTGATCAGGGCGGGAGCAGAGAAAGTCATCATTGGCAGTTATGCCGCCAGTAATCCTGATTTTATAACCAAAGCTTCTAATGAGTTTGGATCTTCTACAATTACGGTTTGTATGGATGTAAAGAAGAATTTTTTTGGGAAGGAACAGGTGTGGACAATAAATGGAACAAAACCTTCGGGAATTGATCCATTAGAATTTGCCAGGCTCATGGAAAAAAATGGCGCCGGTGAAATCATCGTTCAATCAATTTCAAGAGACGGGAAAATGAATGGCTATGACCTTTCTCTTATAAAAAGAATTGCCACGAACATTAATATTCCGACTGTGGCTTTGGGAGGCGCCGGGAATTTAGAAGATCTTAAGACAACCTATGTTGAAACGCATGTAACCGGATTGGCAGCAGGCAGCATTTTTGTTTATTACGATAGGAACAAAGGTGTTTTAATCAACTATCCTGAAAAAAAGGATTTTAATTTTAATGATACTGAATAGAACTTACCAGGTTTGTACACGTTGTGTAATGGATACTACTGACCCTGAGATTGTTTTTGATGAGAACGGGGTGTGTAACCATTGTACAGGGTGGTTTATAACCCAGGCAAAGCTTGCTAATCGTAAAAAGTTTGGGAAAAAAAATCTCGAAAAAATTATTAATAAAATAAAAAAACGGGGCCGGGGTAAAAAATACGATGTTGTTTTGGGTATAAGCGGTGGTGTTGATAGTTGTTATACAGCTTACGTTTTAAAAAAACTTGGATTACGTACTCTTTTGGTACACCTGGATAATGGCTGGAATTCAGATAATGCGATCATCAATATCAAGAATATTGCGAGCAGGCTGAATTTCGACTACCAAAGTTTTGTACTTGACTGGGAAGAATTTCGTGATATCCAACTTGCTTTTTTAAAAGCATCCGTTGTTGAAATTGAAACACCCACTGATATTGCCATACAGGGAGCTTTACATAGAGTAGCCGCTAAAAATGGTGTGAAATATATTATCAGTGGCGGAAACCTGGCAACTGAAGGAATTTTACCAAAAATGTGGCATTACGATGCAAAGGACACCGTGTACTTTGATTATATCACCAGGACTTTCGGAGCGAAAAAGGTTCGGAAGTTCCCTCATTTTGATTTCACCCTGGAGATCTATTATAAATTCATTAAAGGCATAAAGATCATTTACCCGTTGAATTATGTGGATTATGATAAGTCGAATGCAATAACGATCCTGAAAGAGGAATTGGGGTGGAAAGATTATGGATCAAAGCACCATGAGTCGAGATTTACGAAATTTGTGCAATCCTACCTGCTTCTTAAAAAATTTGATCTTGATTACAGGAAGGCAACCTATTCCAGCCAGATCTGTGCAGGAAAAATAACAAGAGAAGAAGCCTTGATTGCTTTAAAAGCACCGGCTTACAATGAAGAAGAAATTCAAAAAGAAAAGGATTATATAGCTAAAAAGTTGTCCATCAGCAGGGAAGAACTGGAAAATATCATAAGCCTGCCGGGTAAATATTATTTTGAATATCCTAATGATGAAAATAGGCTAAACTTTATTTACAAGATATACCGGAAATACTTTTCTTAACCCAACCGTGATTTTTAAAGCTAGAATATATCTATTTGCTTTCATCTTTGTAAAAAATGCGTCGAAATGTTGCGATCATTAGTTAAAAACTATGATGAAAATAAAATAGATGACTGCCGGGCACATGTTAAAAGCCTCACTTCCTGGTCAGGTTATTTTGAAAAACTCAGGTTTATTTATAATAGTTAACTGGTTTAATTTTATATGCTGAAAATAAAAGTTGTAAATTTTGGTCTTGCTCTTATTGTATCATTGTTTTTCCAGGTGGCATTAATGGAAGTAACGGTTAAATTCTTCCCACGGTTTAAAGAGAACTCGGTTACCGGATATTCCTCAGACATTGTTGATCCCTCCCTGTCAAGGTTAAATTCAGTTGATAAGTTTATCGGGTTCTGTGATTCAGTATTTGGAAAGGAAATAAAATCACATTCTGATTCTGCACAATATGCAAACCTGGTTTCGAAGGTTATACGGTACCGATTTCAGCATGGTTATTCCTGGTACCGGTTTGGGCATAACTATGTTGCCAAGCTGATAGCGCCAATGCTGAATAAAAATTTATCTGCCATTGTTGTACCCGATGATATTTTAGAGTACGAGACAGCAGCCTGCAGTCAGCAATCAATTGTAGGGATGAAGGTGCTGATGGAAAAAGGATATTTAGTAAGAGCTGTGGGGTTTTATGATACATTGATCGGTGGTCATTTCTGTTATGAAATAAAATTTAATGGTGACTGGCATTTTTATGATCCCAACCGGGAGCCCGATGAAGAATTGCTGGATAAATATAACAGGCCGAGCATAAAGGAGCTAAATGAGAATAAAGAATTATTGGTAGCAGCTTATCCCAATGATAAAAAAGAAAATGTGCTGGCATTATATTCTACCTACAAGTATGGTAAAGAGAGAAAGTTGCCGGGTGCCAATGCAAGATTGTTTCAACGGATAACGCAGATCCTATCTTATACGCTATGGATCTTCCTTGCTATTTTATATTTATATCTCGATAAACGTTTTTTTTCTAAAAAGACAAAATAATATGTGTGGTATAGCTGGTTTTATTGATTTCAATAATAAAAGCTCACTTGAAATTTTGAGCCGGATGACTAAATCCGTTGAGCACCGTGGGCCTGATGGCCAGGGCGAACATTTTCAACAGACCAATCATTGCCAGGTTGGGCTTGGGCATCGTCGCTTGTCGATAATTGATTTAAGTACAGCTGCCAATCAGCCCATGCATTATGATGGGCTGCACATGATCTTTAATGGAGAGATCTATAATTACAATGAGATACGGGATGAACTGATCAAACTCGGGCATGAATTTAAAACCCATTCAGATAGTGAAGTGATATTACACGGCTGGCGTCAATGGGGTGAAAAGGCAATTGATCAGTGGCGGGGAATGTTTACCATTGTATTGTTCGACGAAAAGAATAATGAATTTATTTGTATCAGGGACCGGGCAGGAGTGAAGCCTTTTAATTATTATTTTAAAGATGGTAGCTTTTTGTTTGCTTCCGAATTTAAAGGAATGATGCAACACCCGGCTTTCAGCAGAAAAATTAACAGGGATGCCGCTGCTTCTTTTCTACAATATGGATATGTCTCTTCGCCGCATTGCATTTTTGAAGATACTTACAAGCTACCGGCTGGTCATTTATTAAAGCTGAATCTTACAGATCGTTCGCTGCAGGTAAAACAATACTGGAATGTGTATGATTATTACAACAAACCTAAACTTGCTATCAGCCTGCCCGATGCAATTGATGAAACAGAAAAGATACTCAGCCAGTCATTTCAATACCGGATGGTGGCCGATGTACCTGTCGGAGTATTTCTAAGCGGTGGATATGACAGCAGTTGTGTTACAGCTTTGCTGCAGAAAAACAGCACCGAAAAAATTAAAACATTTACGATCGGCACTAACGATGGTAAATTAAACGAAGCTCCATTTGCAAAAAAAATTGCGCAGCATCTTGGAACCGATCACACCGAATTTTATTGTACATATAAAGAAGCAATGGATATTATTCCAGACCTGCCATATTATTATGATGAGCCTTTTGCCGATAGCAGTGCTATACCTACTATACTGGTGAGCAGGCTGGCCCGGAAAAAAGTTACGGTAGCTTTATCTGCCGATGCTGGGGATGAAGTATTTGCAGGCTATAACCGATATGATTTGATTGGACGCTATGGAAAAAAATTGCAATCCATTCCAAAACCGATACGAAAGCTGGCGGCAGCTACTATGGAAAAAGTATCTTCAGAAAGCATACCCTGGTTACGTAATAAAGCAAATTTTCATAGCCGGTATGATAAACTGAAAAACCTTTTGCACAATCCTTCTACTGCTGAGTTACTGAAAAACTTGAATCTTGTTTATACTGATAAAGAAATAAGATCGCTGTTTAACACTACCATTGATCAACTCAGCTCATTGCATACCAGCACCGAATTAAAGAAAGAATATTATGATCCCCTTTCATTTATGATGGCTATCGATTACCAGACTTATATGGTGGATGATATTCTTCAAAAAGTTGACCGGGCTTCTATGAGTATTGCGTTGGAAGGAAGAGAACCTTTTTTAGATCAGAAAATAATTGAATGGGCCGCACAGTTACCATCAGAGTACAAGTATTACAAAGGGCAAAAAAAATATATCCTAAAGCAGATAGTGCATAGACACCTGCCAAAGGAAATGATGGAGCGACCAAAAATGGGATTTGGGATCCCTGTTGAATCCTGGTTGGCCAACGAACTAAAGGAGTTGGTAGCTGAGAACCTGGGTAAACAGGCACTACGCCTGCATAATCTTTTCAATGAGGATGAAGTGGAAAAGTTGATGAATGATTTTTTTAGCGGCCGGAAAGAAAAATATCTTAAGATCTGGCATTTGCTGATGTTTCAGCTCTGGTATAAAAAATGGATGGTTTAAAATGTTGAAGCAGGTTCTTTATTTATCATATGATGGCATGACAGATCCCTTGGGTCAGTCGCAGGTATTACCTTACCTGGCAGGCTTAAGTAAAAAAGGATACCAGTTTACATTGGTAAGCTTTGAGAAACCGGAGAAACTAGAAAAAAATAAGGCCGTTGTTGAAAAGATCTGTTCTGATAATGCGATTGACTGGCAGCCGCTGCCCTATACCAAAACACCACCCGTTCTTTCCACGCTGAAAGATATAGTTGCCTTACGAAAAAAAATAAAGACACTACATCAGCAAAAGAAATTTGAGTTGGTGCATTGCCGCAGTTATATCACCATGCTGGCCGGTGAGTGGATGAAAAAAAAATGGAATGTAAAACTGGTGTTTGATATGCGTGGTTTCTGGGCCGATGAAAGGGTGGATGGAAAATTGTGGAATTTAAATAACCCTGTTTTTAAATTGATATACCGGTATTTCAAAAAAAAAGAAAAACAATTTTTAAGTTTAGCAGATCATACGATCAGTCTTACCACTCATGCAAAACAGGAAATTCATTCCTGGACCGGTATTACCAAACAACCGGTTCCCATACAAATAATTCCCTGTTGCGTTGATCTTGAATTGTTCAATCCCGAAAAAATAGATACTTCTGAAACGGCTGCTTTAAAAGCAAAGCTTGGAATCCCTGATAAGGCAGCTGTTATTTCTTATATAGGTTCTGTTGGCACCTGGTATATGTTACCTGAGATGCTTGCGTTTTTTAAACGATGGGTGATCAAAAACCCAAACAGTGTTTTTTTATTTATAACCGGTGATGACCCTGAAATGATTAAACAGGAAGCAGAAAAAGCCGGTATCATGGAACCAGCTTTACGAATCGTGAAAGCTGCACGGGATGAAATGCCCGGTTTTATCTCTCTTTGTGATTACTCCTTATTTTTTATCAAACCTGTTTATTCAAAAAAAGCATCCTCGCCAACCAAGCAGGGTGAAATAATGGCGATGGGTAAACCTGTTATCTGTAATAGCAAGGTGGGAGACACGGATTATGTTGTGAATAAGTATCACTCAGGGGAACTGGTGAATGAGTTTACCGACATCGAATATGACCGTGTGGTAAATGCAGTAAGCAAGAATTTTTCAAATGAAGAGATCCGCAACGGAGCCCGGCAATTTTTTTCGCTGGAAGAAGGCATAAAGCGATATGACGAAGTTTATAAAGCTGTTTTAAAAATTCAATAGACACTTGAAGATCCTTTTTTTAGTTCCATACCCGCTTCACCAGGCTCCTTCTCAACGGTTCAGGGTAGAATTATTTTTACCTGAACTAGATAAGAACAAAATTGAATATAGCATACAATCTTTTTTAGATGAAGCAGCATGGGCCACCTTATACAAAAATGGTGGTACTCTTTCTAAATTAATGGGAGTGATAAGAGGTTATGCCAGGCGATGGGTGAAAATATTATTTGGTCTTGGCGGTTATGATTTTGTATTTATTCATCGTGAAGCAGCTCCGCTAGGCCCGCCGGTATTTGAATGGGTTATCAGCAAACTGTTCCGGAAAAAGATCATTTATGATTTTGATGATGCCATCTGGATACCCAATACATCAGCAGAAAATAAAATTGTTTCCTGGTTCAAAGCTTTCTGGAAAGTAAAATATATCTGTAAATGGGCCCATCTTGTTGTTGGCGGCAATGATTTTTTATGCAAATATGCACGACAGTATAACCGCAACACAGTCCTCATACCTACATGTGTGGATACAACGGATAAGCATAACAGGTTAACAAACCATGATGCTGAAAAAATAACGATTGGGTGGACCGGTAGTCATTCTACACTAAAATACCTGGATGAACTGGTGCCGGTAATCCGGGAGCTTGAGACAAAAAACAATTTTGAGTTTATTGTAATATCAGACAAAAGTCCGGACTACATTATTTCTTCATTCAGGTTTATTCCATGGAATGAAAAAACAGAAATAGAAGATCTGCAAAAAATAAATATCGGGTTGATGCCGTTGCAGGATGATGAGTGGAGTGAAGGCAAATGCGGGTTTAAGCTGATACAGTATATGTCATTGGGAATTCCGGCGCTGGCATCACCGGTGGGAGTGAATAAAAAAATAATTGAACATGGAGAAAACGGAATGTTGTGTTCGAAACAAGAAGATTGGATAAACGGATTAAATTATTTAATTCATAATAAAGAAGAACGGAAACGAATGGGCTTGTCGGGAAGAAACAAAATAAATGCATCCTACAGTTTAAAGGCCTATGCACCGGTTTTCATAAATCTTTTTAGATCAGATCCCGATAAAAGGAATTAAAGGTTTATTCAAGGGGCGGTTTTTATAATAGATCAGGATCAATGCCATAGCATAGAAAGGAACACAGGGAATTTTATAACGGGAGAGTGCGCCGAAATTATAAGAAGAGATACCAACAGCAAAAGCAAAGATGATAGAAAAGATAAGACAGAATTGAATTGTTGGATCGCCGCTTATAGTGCGCCACGTTTTTTTTATACCGATAACAAAAAGTATTTTCAACGTGGCAAAGAAAAAAAGTAAGGCTTCAATAGCTGTTAAAAACACAATAATTTTTTTGGTTTCCCAGATATAAGGCCTGAACAATGTTACATTAACAGCTGCCGGCATTTTTGATAGCATGCCTCCGATAGTCGGCGAAAAATCCCCCAAATCATAACCAGATCCCTGGTCAACATCTGACATATAGCCGATCCAGTCTCTAGTGATTGCAGATGTTTCAGCAATTTTTTCAAGCGAATATTTACCGAGTAAATTGCCAAACTGTTGTAAGAAGAATGCAAAACTTCCAACAGCTATTATAATAAAAATCCCTTTTACAAAAACCCTTACGGCAGGTGTTTTTATTTTTTGAGAATAGCTGAATAATATCCAGGTAAAAAGGGCAGGCGCAAACCCAAGAAGTATATATAATTTTACTTTTGCTATGAATATGAAACTAAATATAGCCAGTGAAATATTTTTTGATGAAAAATCACGCTGAGCCAGCATACGAAAAGTGCAATGAGTAAACCAACCGAGGCTGAACATGCAAATAGTATCTTTAAAAATTCCTGAACCCCATACAAAAAGACTGGGTATAAATAATATGGCTACAGAAATCGGCTTAACAAGTTTGGGATTGGCTTCTGCAAATGTTCTGAACAATGCCCAGATACCGGTAAATGAAAGAAAAGCAAAGATGACAGCAGTAGGCAGGTAACTATTAAAAGTGAAGACATTAATAAAAGCAGTAAAAGCACAAACAAAATAGGAAGAAGGATCCTGGTACCATTCCATTTGGGAGATATAATCAAAATAAGCAGGATCATTCCAGTCGGCCGTATGTGTAATTAAGCCAAACCACTTTCCTATTGAATCATTGGCACTGCTATTGATAACAAGTGCATGCCTGAAGTATTCAGAAGTATCACCGCCGCCATAATAATACTGGTAGATGAGGCTGACGAAAATAGCCCCGATTACCTTTACTGTTAGTCCGGGTATATAGTATTTGTGCAGCGGGTGGGTCTTTGGATATTTTTTATTCCTGATCCTGTACGCAATTGTGTAAATAATTGCCAGGTAAAATGGCAACAGTACATAATCAAATAAGGTGATAAATTGCATGAGCAGCAAAAATAAAAGAAAGCCGTGTAACGACTCAAATTAATACTGATATTGAAATGCCGAAAGTGTTGAGAATATTAAACCGATTAGTTATTGGAGGGCCATTGCTAAATGCATCCTATCTTACAAAGTATATGTCACCCGAATTTGAAACAATGCTGGTGGCTGGGGAAAGGGAAGATCATGAAAAAGATGCAGGATTTGTAACGGACTCATTAGGCATTCAGCCGGTGTTCATATCCAATATGTCAAGGTCGATTAATCTAAGAAAAGATTATGATTCTTACAAGCAGTTACAAAAACTGATCGGGCAATTTAAACCTGATATCGTTCATACACATGCTGCAAAGCCGGGGGCATTAGGCCGGTTGGCTGCTAAATCCATGAATGTACCGGTTGTGGTACATACTTTTCACGGCCATGTTTTTCATTCGTATTTTAATTCAATTAAAAATAATGTTTTCATAAATATCGAGAGATACCTGGGGCGCAAATCAGATGCTATAATTGCGATCAGCAATGAACAGAAGAATGAGCTGGTAAATAAATTTAAAATTGCACCTGAAAATAAATTCCGGATCATACCACTTGGTCTTGACCTCGATAAATTTCAGGCAGACCAGGAAAATAAGAGAAAAAAATTCAGAGCAGAGTTTAATATCGGGGATGATGAAATTGTGATCACAATAACAGGGCGACTGGTTCCGGTAAAAAATCATGATCTATTTTTAAAGGCAATTCGTTTTCTGAAAGAAAATACAGCGACACGTTTTAAAGCTTTTATAGTGGGTGATGGGGAAACAAGAAATGAACTAGAGCAAAAGGCATCAGGTTATGGCATAAAATTTTCAGATGAAAAAAGCAATGAACATCCGCATGAATTGGTTTTTACTTCATGGAGAAAAGATATTGATTATATAAATGCAGGTTCAGACATTATAGCACTAACATCTTTAAATGAAGGAACCCCGGTAAGCCTGATAGAAGCACAGGCGGCAGGTAAACCAGTAATATCTACACGGGTCGGGGGAATTGAAACAGTGGTAAATGAAAATATTACAGGGTTGCTTTCAGATATTGATGATGAACAGCAGTTTTGCCGGAATCTGCTATCTCTTGTAAACGATCATGAATTGCGTAAACGATTATCAGGATCCGGCGTACAACACGTTATTGAAAAATTTTCTTACCAACGTCTTGTAAAAGACATGTCGAAGCTCTATAATGAATTATTAGATTCAAGAAAAAATGTTTAATTCGTTATTCAAATCAAAGAAGAATTCTTCCCACGGTATTTATGAGAGTATTCATACTGATATGCACTCTCATTTACTGCCTGGAATTGATGACGGCTCTCCTAACCTGGACGCATCACTGGAGTTGATAAGCAGAATGATGAAGCTGGGCTATAAAAAATTTATTACCACACCACATATTATGTGGGAGATGTACAAAAATACTCCTGAAATTATCAATGAGAAACTTGAATTGCTTCGCTCCGCTTTAAAGACAGCAGGAATGGATGTTGAGATAAATGCAGCAGCAGAGTATTTCCTGGATGACCATGTAGAAAAGTTGCTTAGCCAGAAAGAAAAACTTCTTACTATACACGATAATTTGGTTTTAGTTGAATTTTCACTGGCAAGTCAACCATTTAATATTAAAGAGGTTTTGTTTGAAATGACGATGCAGGGTTATCAACCCATTATTGCACACCCGGAACGCTATGTTTATTTTGAAGAAGCGAAGGATTTTTATGATGAATTAAAGGACGCTGGCTATTACTTTCAGCTGAATATTAATTCCCTGTCCGGCTACTATGGTAGATCTGCTAATACACTTGCTCAATACCTGATCAAGAAAGGTTATTATAATCTTCTCGGCTCCGATGTTCATCATTTTCGCCATATCGAAGCACTTTCCAATCCCCACATTACTTCCCCCTTGCAAAAGCTGATTGAAAACGGAAAGATCATGAATCCCAATTTGTTCTAATTTTACCCGGCTTCAAACAATCGGCAGTTTACTTTGTTACAATTGCATGGATACTTTTACTATTAAAGACCTGGAAACTATTTCCGGAATAAAAGCTCATACCATTCGAATATGGGAACAGCGTTATTCCTTAATTAAACCCACCCGTACCGGCACGAATATCCGCCGCTATTCTTCTGATGAGTTAAGACATATCCTGAATATTTCCCTGCTTAATAAGAACGGGTTTAAGATTTCACATATCAGTAGGATGACGGAAACGGAAATGCAGGAAAAAATTCTTTCGCTAAGCGATGTAAATGCACAACGTGACCGCTTGATCAATGAACTGATCGCAAATCTCTCAACGCTGGAACTGGATGAATTCGAAAAACAGATTGACAGTTATATTCATTCAAGAGGGATTGAAAAAACAATTAACCAACTGATCTTTCCTTTTCTCGAGAAAATCGGGATACTCTGGCTTACTAATAATATCAACCCTGCACAGGAGCATCTTGTTACAAATATTATCCGCAGCAAACTGATCAATGGCATTGAATGTTCACATTCGCATTACAAGCTGAACAAAACATTTTTATTGTTCCTGCCCGAGTCGGAATATCATGAACTGGGACTTCTCTTTGTTTATTACTTATTAAAATCACGGGGAGCGAAGGTTCATTATTTAGGAAGTAATATTCCATTGAAGGATGCGGCATTTGTGATCAGAAGTTTGAAACCAGATGTGATCTATATGCATCTTACCTCTACGTCTTCAAAGTTCAATCTCGATAAATACTTACAGCATTTAAAACTCCATTCAGGTAAAATACCGGTTATTATCTCCGGCTATATTACCCAGCATTATAAAAAGCCACCTCCCGTAGGTTTCCAGCTTAAAAAATCACTAAGCCAGGTTATGGAGTATATTTCCTCACTTTCCACCTGATCTTCTGTTCAACATTTTTTTATTTATCAAGCTATCTCTTAAACAGACGTTATCCGGGGCATATTTCTTGTTTAATTTTATATTGAATTTGTTAAACAAAATTTTATGTCAACAACAGAATTCAATCATCTCGTACTGGAAACTTCAGAGGCCTTAAAGCCTTTTGCTGTTAGCCTGACAAGGGATAATGAACAGGCTAAAGATCTTTACCAGGAAACACTCTATAAAGCATTTGCAAATAAGGATAAGTATAATATAGGCACCAATATCAAGGCATGGTTGTACACAATAATGCGTAATACCTTTATTAATGAATATCGTCGCAGGGTCAGTCGGAATATCGTTTTTCATGATCCTACAGCAGATTATCAGCTATTTAACATCCCAGACCTGACATTCAATAACACCGAGTCAAATATTCTGTTCAAGGATATTCAAAAAAAAGTAAACAATTTACCATGTATTTTCAGACACCCGTTTAAATTATATTTCGAAGGATATAAATATCATGAGATTGCCTATATAATGAATGAACCACTTGGAACAATCAAAAGCCGAATTCATTTTGCCCGTAAATTGCTGAAAGAACAGATCGAAAGAAATTAATAACAGCATTCATTGGCAAAAAAAATAATTGTTATTGGGTCCGGTTTTGCAGGTTTATCAGCTGCATCATTCATGGCAAAAGCCGGGTGGGATGTTACTGTGATTGAAAAGAACGGAACAGCAGGAGGAAGAGCAAGACAATTAAAGGAAAATGGTTTCACTTTCGATATGGGCCCGAGTTGGTACTGGATGCCCGATGTGTTTGAAAGATATTTTAAGCTCTTTGGAAAAAAAGTTGAAGACTATTATAAATTAGAGAGATTAGATCCATCGTACAGGATCTACTGGGACGATGGATTTACAAATGTTCCTGCATCTTATGAAGAATTGAGAAATATATTTGAGCAATTTGAACCGGGTAGTGCCAAACGATTAGATAAATTTCTTGAAGAAGCTGAGTTCAAATACGAGACCGGTATAAATAAACTGGTACATAAACCGGGACTTTCAATAACAGAGTTCTTTGACTGGGATTTTATAAAAGGTGTGTTTAGGCTTGATGTTTTTAATTCTATTAAAAAACATATTCAAAAATACTTTCATCATCCACGATTGCAACAGATGATGGAGTTTCCTGTTCTTTTTCTTGGTGCATTACCAGAAAATACTCCTGCATTATATAGCCTGATGAATTATGCTGATATCAAACTCGGCACATGGTACCCGCAGGGTGGCATGTATGCAGTGGTAGAAGGAATGTATAAACTAGCTTTGGAAACTGGCGTAAAATTTCATTTCAATGAAAACGTGGAGGAAATAGTTGTAGAGAATGGAGTTGCAAAACAAGTTAAAACAAATAAGGATGAATATGTTGCCGATGCAGTCATCAGCGGAGCAGATTATCATTTTACAGAAATGGAATTGCTAAAAGAAGAGAACAGGAGTTATACAAAAACCTATTGGGACAAAAAACTAATGGCGCCATCTTGTTTGCTGTTTTATGTAGGGTTAAATAAAAAGTTGAAAAATGTTTTGCATCATTCCTTATTCTTCGATGTGCCTTTTGATAAACATGCTACAGAAATTTATACAACAAAAGAATGGCCTACGGAACCGTTGTTTTATGTAAGTGTAAACTCTGTTACAGACAGTTCGGTTGCTCCATTGGGTAGTGAGGCCGTTGTATTTCTGATTCCTGTGGCGGCTGGCCTGGAAAATGATACAGAAGAACTGCGGGAAAAATATTTCAACCGAATAATAGATAGGATGGAAAAACATACCGGTCAGTCAATAAGAGAGACTATTGTATATAAAAAAACCTATGCGGTCTCGGATTTCGTAAATGATTATAATTCGTACCGTGGCAATGCCTACGGCCTTGCAAATACGCTGATGCAGACAGCGATATTCAGGCCGCAGTGCAGAAGCAAAAAAGTGAAAAATCTTTTTTACACAGGTCAATTAACTATACCCGGCCCGGGTGTACCACCTAGCCTGATAAGTGGTGAAGTAGTAGCAAAAGAAGTTCTTAAAACGTTCGGTTAAAAGATTAAATTCATTGTATGATTGAATTGTTTCATAAAGTAAGCGAAGATTGCAGCCGCATTACTACACAGCGGTACAGCACTTCTTTTTCATCGGCCATCCGGCTGCTGCATAAGGATCTGCGCCAGCCCGTTTATAATATTTATGGGTTTGTCCGGTTTGCTGATGAAATTGTTGACACTTTTCATGAACATAATAAATCTGAATTACTGGCCCAGTTTAAGAAAGAAACTTATGATGCTATTGAGAGAGGTATTAGCATGAACCCGATACTCAACAGTTTTCAGAAAACGGTAAAAGAATTTGATATTGATCTGAAACTTGTTGATGCATTCCTGCATAGTATGGAAATGGATCTATCCAAACAATATTATAACCAAAATGATTACGAAGAATATATTTATGGTTCAGCAGAAGTAGTCGGGCTGATGTGCCTTTATGTTTTTTGTAGTGGGAATAAAGAACTCTACGAAAAACTGAAAAACCCGGCCCGTTCATTGGGAGCTGCATTCCAGAAAGTGAATTTTTTGAGGGATATAAAAGCAGATTACAACGGCTTGTCAAGAATTTATTTTCCCGGATGTGATTTCAATAATTTCACAGAACGTCAGAAAAAAGAAATAGAGGAAGATATTCAAAAAGATTTTCAGAATGCATTAACGGGGATATTACAGTTACCGCTAAAGGCAAAATTCGGGGTATATGTAGCTTATAAATATTATATGTCTTTATTTAAAAAAATAAAACGGTTGCATCATTCTACTATTCTTGAAACCCGCATACGTATACCCGATTATAAAAAACTCATAATTGTATTACGGGCAAGTGTAAAAAATCATACGGGGATGATTTAATTAAAATGCAGATGGATTTACAACAGGTAATATTGGTAAATGAGCAAGATGAGCAAACAGGGGTGATGGAAAAAATGGAAGCTCATCATAAAGCATTGCTTCACCGGGCATTCAGTGTTTTTATTTTTAATGAAAATGGTGAAATGCTTTTGCAGCAAAGAGCATTGGATAAATATCACAGTCCGGGTTTGTGGAGCAATGCCTGTTGCAGTCATCCGCACCCGGGAGAAGATACAAAGCTAGCAGCGATGCGACGTGTAATTGAAGAACTGGGGGTTACAATTCCACTTGAAAAGCAATTTCATTTTATTTATAAAGCAGAGTTTGAGAATGGATTGACAGAGCATGAATTCGATCATGTCTTTACCGGGCAATTTAACCTGGCACCTGAAATTAATAAGGATGAAGTACATGATTATTGTTACAAATCCATGGCTGAAATAAAACAATCTTTACTGACTCATCCTCAGAAATATACGGCCTGGTTTAAAATTGCTTACCCGGAAATTGAAAAATGGTGGATAAAAAATTTTAAGCAGACAATAACCTGATAAATTAATTTTGTGTTCATAGAAATCGGTTTATATATAGTTGTGTTACTCGCAACTTTTGTGATCATGGAAGGCATCACCTGGCTTACACATCGTTTTGTGATGCATGGATTTCTCTGGTACTTGCACAAAGATCACCACCAGATAAGACCGGGTGTTTTTGAAAAGAATGATTTATTCGCCTTCATTTTTGCAGTACCCAGTTTTCTATTAATATATTTTGGCACTTACGAAAAAATTTGGTGGATGCAGTCTATTGGTTTTGGAGTTATGTTATATGGTTTCGCTTATTTCATGGTGCATGATGTAATTATTCATCAACGCTTCAAATGGTTTAGCCGCAGCAACAATACGTATGTGAGAGCAATCCGCTGGGCGCATAAAATGCATCACAAACATTTGGATAGACACGAAGGCGAAAGTTTTGGATTTTTATACGTACATAAAAAATACTGGAATAAAGTGAAGCATGATAAAAAATTAATGGCCGGCAATAAAAAAGTAGAGTATGCGCCTGAGGTGGAAACCCCCATCCCCTAAAGGGAAGCGGATAATTCCTGTTTGTTCACTTAAGTATCCATATTTTTAGTTTTCTCAAATCAGAAATTAAGATGCCTGAATCTAAGTTCCCCTTTAGGGGGCAGGGGTATGATTATATTATCAGTGGAGCTGGTTGTGCCGGGCTTTCATTACTCATGTATATGATTGACTCAGGCAAATTTTCGGATAAACGAATTCTTTTAGTTGATAGAGAAGAAAAAAATAAAAATGATCGTACCTGGTGTTTTTGGGAAACCAGTGCCGGGCTTTTTGAAAACTGTGTTTACAAACGGTGGGATAAAATGTGGTTTCATGATATAGGATTTTCAAAATTGCTTGACATTCAACCCTACCAGTATAAAATGATTCGCGGCATAGATTTTTACAAACACTGTTTTGCTGTTATCAATGATCAAAAGAAAATAGATATCGTTTATGGTAATGTAAAAGGAGTAACGACTGAAGATGGTAAAGCTGTGCTTTTTATAAATGATGAAAAGATAACTGCTGATTATATTTTTAATAGCATTCTGTTTGAAAAACCAGTATTAAAGAAAAACGAACATTATTTGCTTCAGCATTTTAAAGGATGCGTAATTGAAACTGCCGTTCCTTCATTTAATCCATCCGAAGCTACAATGATGGACTTTCGTGTAGATCAACAAGACGGGACGACCTTCGTATACGTAATGCCTTTTACAGAAACAAAGGCACTGGTTGAGTATACACTTTTCACTGAAACACTGCTGAAACCTCCGCAATACGATGAAGCATTAAAAAATTATATCAGCGAATATTTAAAAATTAAAGACTATTCATTGCTTGAAGAAGAATTTGGCGTTATACCCATGACCAATCATCGTTTTCAGGGCATTGATCATTGTATTATTAATATTGGTACAGCCGGTGGACAAACAAAAGCTTCAAGTGGTTATACATTTATGTTTATACAGAAACATTCAAAAGCGATCGTTCATCAAATAATTAAAACAGGCCAACCAGAAGTTTCTGTGTTTTCAAGGCGGTTTCATTTTTATGATAGTGTACTGCTTGAAGTTCTTGCTGGGAAAAAATTATCCGCCCGGAATATTTTTACACCGATCATTAAAAAAAATAAATTACAGCATCTGCTACGGTTTATGGATAATGAAAGCTCTTTATCGGAAGATTATAAAATTATTTCTTCATTGCCAACCTGGACATTCCTAAAAGCTGCACTAAAACAGCTTTGACTTTACTGGTCAGGGTCCAACTGCATAAACTCTCTCTTTACTGCTTTAAGCATACTGAATAGCTGAGCTACCTGTATCAGTAATAAAACTCCCAATGCCAGCATTACATACCAGGGTAATGCAATTGTTTTCACCCCACTTATTTTTTGAAATTTTTCCACATGATACCCGGTAATGGCTGAGCCAAAAGCCATTCCGGCTAATAAGAATGAAAGTAAAGAGAATACAACTTTCATAAACATGATACGCATCGTAGAATAGCCTACTTTAAAATTTTCCAGTATTGCTGCCGGAATAATAAGTACTAAAGCGATCCAGCTCCAGTTATTGCTGAACCATGTATTGTTCAAGGTTAAATTCAAAACAAGAATGATAACAATAGAGAGTAAACCCCATGGAAATAACAGGAAGGTTGAAGGTTTTGTCGGAGTTGGCATAGAATTATTTTTTGTTAACTAAAAGTAATCAAACCTTGTTAGTTGAAAAATAAAAATACTACTTAAGTGGTATTGGTTCGCATCTATCTACTCACTTACCTTTAGCAACCATGAAGCTATTCATGGGATAAAGAACAAACAATTAACCATGCTGCGAACAGCCATAGAATTTCTGGCAGAAGAACTCAAAACTTACATTGTTAAGAAAGAGCCGGCTATGTTTCGCAATGAGATTGCAGTTTTACCATCTTCCTTAATGAAAACAGATGGATCATTTGCTGTAGGCAACCAGGCTGAATCCTTTAAAATTATAATGACATTGGTAAATCTTGAGGAAGATCGTATAGCAGATTCACAATCTTATTTTCAGAAGGTAAATGATAAAGTTCAGTTTATGAATCCTCCATTGAACTTGAACGCAAATATTTTATTTTCAGCAATGGGAGAGAATTATCTTTCTGATTTAAGGTTACTCTCTTATATCGTAAGTTTTTTCCAGTCGTACTCTGTATTTGAAGAAAGCAACTTTCCGCAACTTAACAATAAAGTGGAACCTGATAAGCCGTGGCAGAAAATTGGGAAACTAATTGTAAACCTGCATACACTTACATTGGAGCAGCAAAATAATATGTGGGCAGCCATTGGAGCAAAGTATATGCCCAGCGTAGTTTATAAAATAAGAACAATATCCTTCACAGATAGCGAACCCAAAATGGAAGCACCACCGATTACAGATATCCGCATTCTGGATAATTGATTTCGGTTTCTTAAGGTTAAATTTCGGCTCTGAATCATAAGTGGTATAACTAAGGTATGATTCAGATAAAGTATGTACTGATTTTTGAAGTGGAATTTCTTCACGATTATTATAGCAATAAAAGCTGTGATGATATTAAAGTAATTCCTTCTGCCACTTGCAGGACTATACTTCAACAACATGGGCTGCGGTTCATTGCTTCACACGGCAGGTTCAAAGTATTTGCAAAGGTGACAGAGAAGAATGGAAAAAACTTTATAAACTCCCCATTGCCTGAAAATTGTGCACTTAGTTTTTTACTCGCCCTGAACAACAGCACATTTCAAACATTTACCAGGCTGGATCTAAAAGCAAATCAAAAAGACCGATTTTATTTTAATAACCTTTTGAACAATAAGCAAGGCGATACGCTTCATCTTGCAGCTGATACAACTGAAAAGAAAGCTGGCAACAAAGATTTAATACAATTTGTAAAAGGCAGTTTTCAATTTACAGCGAATGCTGATGTTCCTGAAAAAAGTATAAAAATTGAATATACTGATACGGGTGCAATTCTTCAGCAGGTTTTAAATGAGAATGAGAATATCAGCCGCAAACAATTCTCATTTGATCTTTCCGGGATGCCAACCGGGAGAGCGGCATTAAAAAATGGGGCAGCAACCGAGGAGAAATTTTATGTAGCCAACACGGCCGATCCACAGAATGTATTTGGTGTTGTTGAAATTTTTTACAGGCAAAGCTTAAATGCAGCTTATCAATTCCTTGAAAAGGATAATGTATCAGACAATTTCCAGGTAAAAGGTAAAAAGTATACCATTCATTTTGCCAACAGGCAAACTACGTGGCGTTATAATGTGGTAAAGAAATTTAATAAGAATGTAACAGCAATAGAAATTAAAAAAGAGAATGGCACCTTGATAGAATTTGAAACTGTGCCCGGTGGTACAGAGAGCCTCTTTGTTATTGCTTCAAAAACGCAGCTGCCATTTACTGATAAACCTGTTAGCGGGATACAACTCGTGGATGCGGCAAGCAATGAACCGATCATCAGTCATTTACCTAATGCATCATTGGTAATATTAAAAGAAGAAAATGGAAAACTTTTTTCTGATATCTACATAACCATCTAAAAACAATAATACTATCAACTTTTAAACTTAAAACTATGGCAGATGTTTTTAAAACCCCCGGGGTGTATGTAAAAGAAATACCCACCTTTCCGCCATCCATTGCCGAAGTGGAAACGGCGATTCCTGCTTTTATCGGATACACAGAGAAAGCTTCATTCAACGGAATTGACCTGGTGAAAAAACCTACACGTATCACTTCGCTGCTTGAGTATGAAACCATATTCGGCAAAGCGCAGAAAGAAAGATCAATCACAGTTACCATCACCGATGTGATGGATGGGACGGCTGTAACATCCCGTTCTATCAAAGCAGAAAGTGATGAGACGAAGCAGAGCAAATTCAAAATGTATTATTCATTGCAAATGTTTTTTGCTAACGGGGGCGGGCCTTGCTATATTGTTTCCGTTGGTACTTATGAAAACAAAGCAACAGCACCCGCAAAAGCAGATATTGATAAAGACAAGCTTTCAGATGGCCTTGCTGAGATTGCAAAATTTGACGAACCCACCCTGCTCGTATTTCCCGATGCTACAACACTGGACAATGATAAATACAGCACATTACTGGCGGAAGCATTAAAACAATGCTCAGACCTGCAGGACAGGTTTACAGTAATGGATGTAAAACCTGATAAGAGCGGAACCAATGTGGTGAACGATTCAATGAATGATTTCAGAAATGCCCAAATGACGGAGAGTGTGATTGATAAACTGAAATACGGAGCTGCTTATTTCCCATATATAAATACATCACTCAATTTCAGGTATGATGATAGCGATGTTTCAGTCATATACCAACAAGTAACAGCGGGAGTAAGTAAAACACTTACCAATGCGGACGACAACGCTGATGGTGATGCCGCAGATATTGAAAACATCAAGCTTTCACATATTACTACTCCTTTGGATGCTCTGGATGTTGATATTGTAAAGGGTTTGAACCTGATGAAGAACCCGCAACCAAATCCTGCTCCACCGAAACCTGTCATTGCACCCAATACAGAATTGTATAACCTCATAAAAGGCGAGTTGAGTAAAGTAACTATTACATTACCACCATCCGGGGCCGTAGTAGGTCAGTATGCATCTGTTGACTCTGCCCGTGGCGTTTGGAAAGCACCGGCAAATGTTTCTCTTTCATCTGTCAGCTCAGCAGCAGTAAAAATTTCGCATAATGATCAAATGAACCTGAATGTGGATCCCACATCTGGTAAATCAATTAATGCTATCCGTTATTTTACGGGGAAAGGATTATTGATTTGGGGCTCTCGTACCCTGGCAGGCAATGATAATGAATGGCGTTATGTTCCTGTTCGCCGCTTTTTCAATTTTGCAGAAGAGTCAATAAAAAAAGGAAGTGAATGGGTAGTGTTTGAACCCAACGATGCCAATACCTGGGTCAGGGTAAAAGCAATGATTGAAAATTTCTTATTGAAGCAATGGCGTGCAGGTGCATTAGCTGGAGCAAAACCTGAACATGCATTCTTTGTTAAAGTCGGCCTGGGTGTTACCATGACGGCACTCGATATACTGGAAGGCAGAATGAATATCGAAGTCGGGATGGCCGTTGTTCGCCCGGCAGAATTTATCATACTTAAATTTTCACACAAACTGCAGGAGTCATAAGACAGTAGTTTTAAAATACAAGTGAGTTTTAGCATATCAAATCATTCAACATTAAAAAATAAATTATCATGGCAAATTATCCTATTCCAAAATTTCATTTCCGTGTAGAGTGGGGCGGCACTAATATCGGTTTTTCGGAAGTGAGTGGAATGAACATAGAAAATAAAGTAATCGAATACCGGGATGGAATCTCTCCTGAGTTCAGCAAAATAAAAATGCCTGGTATGAGAGAATACAGTAATATCTCACTCAAACGCGGAACTTTTAAAGGTGATAATGAATTTTATAAATGGCTCAACACGATCTCACTGAATACCGTTGACCGCCGCGACCTTACCATCAGCCTGCTGAATGAAAAACATGAACCGGTGGTGGTATGGAAAGTACATAATGCATTTCCTATTAAAGTACAAAGCACCGACCTTAAAGCAGATGGAAGCGATGTAGCAATCGAACAACTTGACCTGGCACATGAAGGGTTGTCTATCGAAAACGGATAAGATAAATTTTGATAAATGATCCGGATATGCACAATTACCTGTGTAATGGCGCAGGCAAATATTCAGTATTGTAATTGATGATCAAGATGCGAAAATAAAATGACAATCGTTTTATGAGTTTACTAGACATGTTCAAATATCCCCCGGTAGGTTTCCACTTTGCAGTAGTTATCGAATTATTTCCACAAACACCGCAGGACTTACGTTTTCAGAGTGTAAGCGGATTGAGTGTGGATATAACTACTGAAGGGGTGGCCGAAGGTGGTGAAAACCGTTTCAAACATCAGTTCCCAGGTGTTCCCAATTATGGTAAGCTGGTTTTGAAAAGAGGAATGTTCACCGGTTCATTAATGATAAACTGGGTACGAAATGCGGTTGAAAAATTTCAGTTTGAACCGGCCAATGTAATCATCACTTTATTGAATGATATGCACCTGCCAACAGCTGTATGGCAGGTTTACGGTGCCTATCCTGTAAAATGGAGTGTATCTGATTTTGATGCTGAGCAAAGCACAATAGTTGTTGAAACCATTGAACTTGCCTATCAGCATTTTCAGCAGGTGGGCATAGGCGATCTGCTCAGTGGTAATATATCTGTATCTGCATCGGTGGGTTTTTAAAATAATTTTTATGGCAATAGTAATAAACGAAATAGAGGTGAACCTTGAAGTCGGTTCGCCATCCACTTCATCATCATCGCCTGCTCCTTCGGGAAATAAGGATGAGATCATCCGTGAATGCGTAGAAAAAGTAATGGAAATTCTTAAAGAAAAAAATGAACGCTGATGTTTGATTTTTTAAATAGCGGAGAATTAAAAAGAATAAAGATCAACGGGTATGATAATATTTCCCGTACAGGTTCACCAAAAGTGTTTACTGCTTTCATTAATCCTGATGAACTTACTATAAACTATACATCAAGATTTGATGATCAGCCAGCGGCCGGAAAAACTACAACGACAGGAAATTTCCTGGGCACAAATCCTGTTGAGCTTACATTAAAGTTTTATCTCGACGGAACGCAGGCTGCAGGTAAATTAAAAGGCTCCGATGGTTCAGATATGACGGTTGCACAAAAGCTGAATGAGTTTTATTCCGTATGTGGTTATAATTCTGATTCTCATCGCCCCCGTTATGTTGAGGTTATTTGGGGTAAACTGCATTTTTTACGTTTCGATCCTGAAGTTTTCTTTGGAAGTGTGACATCAGTATCTGTAAACTATAAATTATTCAACCAAGATGGTACTCCGCTTCGTGCTATTCTCAATGTTACTTTCAAACAATATGTTCCTGATGAAGAAAGCGAATCCGGCGGTCAGCCAGCATCACCGGATCTTACACATGTCCGGATCGTAAAAGAAGGAGATACGCTTCCAGCGATGGCCTATAAGATTTATGGAGATTATAAATATTATTTCGAAGTGGCAAGGGCAAATAATCTAAACGATTTCAGGAATCTCGTACCCGGAACAAAAATATTTTTTCCACCTTTTGATAAAAAAGTAAAAACACAAAAACAAAGTGTCTGAAGAAAGGATCATACCTGCCGTTCAATCAGTAGCTGAATTCCGCATTAAAGCAGGCGGTACTGAAATTCCACGTACAATAAATGTACTGTCTGTGCATGTAAGTAAAATGGTTAATCGCATTGCTTATGCAAAAATTGTTTTACTAGATGGCGATGCGGCTACGGGAGAATTTCCACTCAGCGATGGTGATCAGTTTACTCCCGGCGCTGAAATAGAAATTACAGCCGGTGATGTTGAAAACCAGGAAATGATTTTTACAGGTATTGTTGTAAAGCAATCCTTATCTATCCGTAGTAACCGAGCCGCTCAACTTATTATTGAGTGTAAACATAAAGCGGTAAAAGCAACCATTACACGTCGCAGTAATTGCTGGCATGATATGACAGATGATGCGATCATACAGGAGGCATTGCAGGCAAGCGGACTTGCCTCAGGCGATCTGGATATTGAAGCTGCTGATGTATCACATCCTGAAATGGTGCAATACAATTGTACAGATTGGGATTTTGCAATAAGCCGTGCAGAAGTTGCCGGAAAAATTGTTTTAACCAATGAAGAAAAAATAGTTATCAAAGCTCCAGATCTTTCTGCCACTGCATCACTGTCATTGTTATTTGGCGCAACCATCATTGAACTGGATGCTGAAATGAATAGTCGCATACAATACAAAGCTGTTAAATCAAAAACATGGGACATGGCAGAGCAGGCAATAACAGAGCAAGATGCAAGCGAACCATCTGCAGCTGATTTTGGTAATATAGATGGGCCTACACTTTCTGATGCAAATGGCCAGGAAGAATTTATACTTCAACATGGCGGCGCATTAGCAAGCGATGAAATAAAAATGTGGGCTGATGCACAATTGCTGAGAAGCAGGATGGCAAAAATAAGAGGTCGTGTAAAGTTTGATGGCATTGCTACTATCAATGCTGGCGATACACTTGAGTTAAATGGGTTGGGAGATCGTTTCAATGGAACTGCATTTGTGAGCGGAGTAAGACATGATTATAACGCTACCGAAGGATGGAAAACACAAGCACAATTCGGGCATAGTGTGGATTGGTTTATCAATGAACCGCAAGTGGTGGCACCTAAGGCTGGTGGTTTATTACCCGGCACCATCGGTTTGCATACTGGAGTTGTTACGGACAATGAAGATCCGGAAGGAGAGTTCAGGGTAAAAGTAAAAATTCCTTTCATTAGTCCGGATGATGATGGTATATGGGCCCGCATAGCACAGGCTGATGCAGGTAAAGAAAGAGGATTGTTTTTTAGGCCGGAAATAAATGATGAAGTACTAGTTGGTTTTTTATATGATGATCCCCGGCAGCCGGTTGTGCTCGGCATGTTGAACAGTTCTGCATTGGCTGCACCATTAACACCTTCAAACGATAATCATAAAAAAGGATATACATCACGGGAAAAAATGCTGATGATTTTTGATGACGAGAAAAAAGAAATCATTTTTGAAACACCAGGTGGTAATTCCATCACCATCAGTGATGATAAAAAAGGAATAGTGCTGAAGGATATGAACGACAACAAAATTGAAATGAATGACAGCGGTATAAAAATTACCAGTCAGTCAGCAATTGAAATAAAAGCAGCAACTGATTTTAAAATTGGGGCACTATCGGTAAAAGCGGAAGCAGATACAACCGCAGAAATAAAAGGAAACGCTGGCACTAAAATAGAAAGCAGTGCTATACTTGAACTAAAAGGAGCAATGGTAAAACTAAATTGATAAATTTTTTATTATGCCCAGCGCAGTACGTATAACAGATGTAACAACACATGGCGGAACAGTAGTAGGCCCGGGCATGCCGACTGTTTTAATTGGCGGTATGCCGGCAGCCGTTGCGACAGATACACATATATGTGCTATACCTGCCAACACACCTCATCCGCAGGTTAGCATTTTTCCAATGGGGAGTGTGACAGTTTTACTCGGCGGTAAACCGGCTTTGCGTACAAGTGATGTTTGTATATGTGGCGCTGCTGCAGCGGTAGGTGAACCAACGGTGTTGATCGGGTAAAAAAATATTTATAGGAATTAAAGAAAGAACATATCTAATGCCAATCATTCAAAATACAGACAAATCATTTTTAGGAAGAGGCTGGAGCTTTCCACCGGTTTTTTTAAAAGCATCAAAAGAACTGGTAATGACAGTGGAAGAAGAAGATATAAGAATGAGCCTGGAAATTTTACTGGCTACTGAAATAGGAGAAAGATTTCTACAGCCTTTATACGGATGTAATCTCGACCGGTTTGTATTTGAAGCAATGGATGCCACTACATCAACAGAATTAAGAATGACAGTAAAAAGAGCTATTGATCTGTTTGAACCAAGAATAAGATTATTCGCAGTAAAACTGGATACTGCTTTATTGACTGAAGGTCGTGTTGATATCGCTATTGAGTATACAATCATTACCACCAATACAAGACATAACCTGGTATATCCTTTTTATATGAACGAAGCACATAACAAAACAGCATGAGCGGCGCAACTGACAATATAATGGCAATGAATCGTGATGGCCAGGCACAAACTCAAAGAATGCCTGCGACATTGGCGCCATCTTCTGCACCAGCCGATGGGCGCACCATGAAAGAATTGCTTGAATATCTTTTAAAAATATCCGGGGGGATAAAATATTTTGATCACAGCAGCCTGCAGCCAATTAACCATAACAGTAATGAAGGCAACTGGCAGGAGCTTTTGCTTTATGGCCAGGATAATTTTGAAGCTTTCTGGAACAAAATGCAAGAACTGAAAAAATCAAAATCTATCCCTCCGCATATTTCTTTGCTTTTTACATTTCTTGAACTGTACAATGAGCCGCATCGGTTGCTAAATACAATTACAGAAAGACATCTTGATTTTTATTACCATGATGTATTAGGTTTAAAGAAAAAAGAACCGGTACCCGATATAGCTCACCTGGTGTTTGAGTTAAAAAAGAATACAGAACCAGTATTGCTGAAAATGAGCGACACAAAAGCCACAGCAGGAAAAGATAGTTTGAAAAAGGAATTGCTTTACAAACTGAGTCATGATATTGTTGTAAACAACAGTAAAGTAGAGCAAATGAAATCGTTGTTGATAAATCCGTTCAACAAGAACCACCTGCACTTTGCCTCAATTGCTAATTCAACAGATGGGCTCGGTGCTGAACTGGATAAGAAGAATCCTAAATGGAATGCATTTGGACATACTGAACTTCCATTGACCAATATAGGTTTTTGCCTGGCGAGTGATGTATTACAAATGAAAGAGGGTAACAGGACAATAATAGTAAACCTTAAACTAAGCGGCGAAGTTGCCAATGTAAAAGAAGGCGATAGTATTAATGATTTATTTCTTGTAAGTCTTACAGGCGAAAAAGGCTGGACAGATCCAGTAAAAGCAGATCCGGTTATTTCTTCAATAACATTAAAAAGGACGCAGGTCAGCTTTGATGTTTTTTTAGCGGCAACAGATCCGGCAATTGTAGCTTATGATCCTGCTCTGCATGGTTCAGGTTATGAAACAACAAAACCGTTGATCCGGATTCTATTGAATAATGATAATAAGAACGGGTATAATGATTTTAAAAAAATAAACCTTGTAAGCGGTAGCATAAATGTGGAAGTAAAAGGAATGACAAATCTGCAACTCGAGAATGATTTCGGAAACCTGAATGCAAAAAAACCATTTATGCCTTTTGGCCCGATGCCGGAAAATGACGCAAATTTTTGGGTCGGTAACGAAGAGGTTTTTTCAAAACAACTATCAAGACTCAATTTAAATATTGAATGGAAAAACATACCTGGGGCTAATCTTAACGATCATTACAAAGGGTATAAAGCAAATGTCACTAACGAAAGCTTTACCGTTAGCTCTTCCTTTTATGCAAGTGGCTGGAAAGAGAAAAATAATATGCGCCACTTGTTTGATAAGGACAATGCGACAAAAAAAGATCAGAATGGATTTAGTGTTGGTCTTGAGTTTAAAAAAGGGGAACCAATACAGCATGTTCAAAAGGGAGTACCCTGGCTTCATGAAGTACCAAAACTTATTTACCGCTCAAGCGGACTTACTATCCGGCAAGAAATAATGAGTAAAGCATCTCAGTTTATGGGTTTGGGAAACATGATTGGATTTGCAACAAGGATTACCGTTGCGCAAAAAGTCATGCTGTTAAGATGGATGGATCGTTTTCATGAAGCTAATGCGGTATTACGTGAGGGGTTTATTCATCTTGCCCTTAACCAGGGATTTTTATTTAAGCAATACAGGGAAGTTTTTACCAAACAGGTTTTACAAATGGGTAAATCGGGTAATACTGATGGCCTGATCAATGAACCCTTTGCACCTGAAGTGCAGCGTCTCTCTTTGGATTATGATGCATCTACCGGTGAGGTCGCTTTTAATGATACATCAATTGGTGATTATACCGGCGCTGATATAGAGTTTTATCATGCAGGACCGTTTGGTCAAATGCGGGAACATGCTTACCTGCGCAGTCAAACAGGGTTTTTAAAAGACACTAAAGTCAGATTATTACCACAGTATATAAGCGAAGGAAATTTTTATATTGGGTTATCAGGCATTGCCGCCAACGACTCACTTTGCCTGCTTTTTCAATGTGCCGAAGGAAGCGCCGATCCGCAATTACCTAAAGTGGATATTATATGGAGTGTATTGTGCGATAATTACTGGAAAAAATTGACGGTTGCTAATTTTATTTTTGATACAACCAATGACTTGCTCACCAGTGGTGTGGTAAAACTGGTAATGCCCCGTGAAGCCACGACGATCAATTCCATTATGCCTGATGGATTCCTTTGGTTAAAACTATCTATTCCAAAATATGCTAATGCAGTTTGCAACCTCGTAGATGTGAGATCGAACGCAGCGATCATGATATTTGACGATAATGAAAATGACCCGCAGCATTTAAAACAGCCCCTACCTGCAAACACAATTTCAAAATTGCAAAAACCGAATGCTGCTATCAAATCAGTCACTCAGCCTTATGCATCTTTTGGCGGTCAAATGAAAGAGGAAAGTAATTCTTTTTATACCCGAGTAAGTGAAAGGCTGCGGCATAAAGAAAGATCAATTTCTGTATGGGATTATGAACGGTTACTGTTACAGCATTTTCCATCTGTGTATAAAATAAAATGTATACCACATACTTCTGATAAATCTTTTGCAGATGCAGGTCATACATTAACGGTGGTTATACCTGATCTTACCAACCAAAATGCTGTGAATCCTTTTCAACCAAGAGTTGACAAGAATACACTGGACAATATGACCAGTTTTTTGAAAAGCCATTCTACAGCATGGGCCGAACATCATGTAATAAACCCTGCATATGAACCGGTGAAAATAACAGTGGAAGTGAAAATGAAAACTGGTTATGAGTTCAATTATTATTCAAAAGAACTTGACCAGGTACTTAAAAATTATTTATCACCCTGGATTAGCGGCTCTGCTACGCAAATTCATTTTGGCGGTAAAGTAACCGAGTCACAAATTGTAAAACTGGTAGAAGACCTGGACTATGTTGATTATATCACCAGCTTACAAGTATGGCAAAGCACAGATGGGGGAAAGACTTTTACTCTTTGTAAGAATTATGCGGAAGCAACAGGGCCTGCATCAGTGCTGGTTTCACATACGCAGCACGAAATAAAATAATCATAAAGAATGGAAGATCTGTATACCATATCAACTACTAAACCTGCCGATACAGCCTTAGATTATGGAGAGCTAAGAAGGCAAGGTATTGAGCATATCAAAAAAAATGCCGCTGCTATCTGGACCGACCATAACATTCATGATCCGGGTATTACCACGTTGGAAATTTTATGTTATGCTATTACTGATCTTAGTTATCGGAGCCGCTATGATATCCCTGACCTGATGCGAAAAGAAGGAGATGATCCTGCTTCGATCATAAAAGAATTTTTTACCGCAAAACAGATCTTTCCGAACAATGCTTTAACCATTAATGATTATAGAAAATTACTGATCAACGTAGAGAAGGTTAAAAACGTGTGGCTGGTTCCAAAACCAAAAATTATTGCTGCTGATATTACAAATAAAAAACTAGTACCAGCACCACCCGCAGGCTCTACAGCAGTGTCAGTTGCAATAAGAGGTTTTTATTCTGTTTTGCTGGAATTTGACATTGATGTAAAAACAGTTGAAGAGCAGGATAAAACTATTGAGGAAGTAAAAATCTTGTTGCAGCAGAATCGAAACCTCTGCGAAGATTTTGGTACTATAAAAAAAGTGGACCAACAATTGTTTCGCCTGTGCTGTGATATTGAAATGAAACCCGATGCTGATGCAACTGCCGTGATGGCGAATATCTTTTTCAATATTCAACTGCATCTTACTCCAATGGTCAGATTTTATTCATTGCAGGAAATGCTGAACGATAAGGAGGAGAACTATACCACTGACCAGATATTTGAAGGCCCTTTTATCACCAAAGGATTTATTAAAGAAAAGGAACTAAATGCATCTGTGTTAAAAACCGAAATACACCTGAGTGACCTGATGCAGATCATGCTGAATCAACCTGAAATAACAACAGTTCCTGATATTCTGTTTAATGATGTGACACAAACTATCGGACTTGCCAATAAATGGGTAATACCCGTAACAGATGGTCGGCAACCAGTAGTAGATGTACTGCAATCAAATATTGTAGTGTATAAAAATGGCTTGCCGGTAAGATTGAACAAGCAAAATATAAAAACTGCTTATGATAAACTGATGGCTGATTACCTGGCCAAGAATGAGAATATGCAATCAGAAGACTTGAAATTTGAAACAGGTACTTACCGTGGCGCTGAAAAATATCATTCCATTCAACATCATTTTCCAAAGACCTATGGCATCAGTCATTGGGGTCTACCGCCGGAGGCAACAGTAGCAAGACAAAAGCAGGCCAAACAATTGCAGGCTTATTTATTATTCTTTGACCAGGTGATGGCGAATTATCTTGCGCAGTTATCATCAGTAAAAAACCTTTTTTCAACTGCTAATGAAGAGCAAACTTATTTTACTCAACTGGTAAATGATTTTAAAGACCCAACTTATCTCTACAATACTTATACTGAAATTAAAAATGGAAATGTAGTAGATGAAGGTAAATCATGGAAGAATACGGTTGCGGCCATTCAACTGGCAGCAGAAGAAAAAGAGAGTAAACAATTCTATAAACGTCGAAATGTTTTTTTAGATCACCTGCTCAGCCGCTTTGCTGAATCTTTTTTTGAGTACATCAATATTTATATCAGTCATTTCCCTGCAGATGCAAGTGATAAAAAAATACTGGAACTGAAAAAATCATTCTTAGCTAATTATCCGGAGTATAGCAGCAAGCGGGCATTAGCATATAATTATACATTACCAGATAAGCTTTGGGATACCGATGAAAACATCAGCGGCTTTGAAAAAAGAATTCAACGGCTGCTGGGATTTGAAAATTTAAGTCGTCGTTCGCTTGTGAATACCGTTTCCGAAATTATAGAAGAAGTGCAAGCTGATAACACAAAATTGTATTCATTTAAAATTATTGATAAAAAAGCGGCAAAAGTATTATTGTCGGCGGATGAAAAATTTAATGAAAAAGAAAGAGCAGAGGAAGAGCTGAAGGTGGCAAATGCTTTGTGCCTCACAGCAGGGGCTATGACAATTGTGGAGGACCTTGTCGATAACAAATTCCGAATCGAAGTAAAAGACAAGCTCAATACATTAATTGCTGTTGGTGAAAAGGGTACAAAAGCGGAAGCGGAAAAAGATAGGAAAAAATTAGTTCAGATCCTCACCGATATGACAGACGAAGGATTCTTCCTGATCGAGCACCTGCTTCTTTTTGATCGGGAATTGGTAACTTTTTTACCAATATGCGTTGATACTAATTGCGAAGAATGCAGCGAAACCGATCCCTATTCTTTTAGAGTGAGTATTATAATGCCGGCTTATGCAAAACGGTTTCTCGATATGGAATTCAGAGGTTATATAGAAAGGACAATGCGGGAAGAGATGCCGGCCCACCTGCTTGTAAAAATATGCTGGCTAAGTAATGAGCAATTAAGTGAATTGGAAGATGCTTATAAAGATTGGTTCTCTGTAAAAGCAAAAGCTAAAGAAGATCCAGATGGAAAAATTTTCAAACGGTTGCTCGACATTCTTCCAAAACTGAAAAGTATTTATCCTGAAACATGTCTTCAAACTTGTGCAGAAGATGAAGCACGACAATTATTTATTCTTAATAAAAATTCTTTAGGAACTCAAAAATCATAATCATATGGGTAACATATTAACCAAAGAAATAAAAGATAATGTACGTTATACTGAGTTTGAAGACAACCAGGTGCTTACGGCTGATCAGTTGAATGATCTGTTTCGCTACCTCGATATCCAAAGCAGGCTTACCCGTACACGAGGTATTGGCGTAGGTATCATTTGTGGGTTGGAGATCGGTCTTTCTAACCAGGATATGATAGTTGTGTCAATGGGCAGCGCCATCACTACTGACGGTGACCTGCTTCATTTTTCTGAAGACCAGAGTTTCGACCGGTTTACAATCTTTGAAGACATTAATTCGAAGTATGATTATTTTCATTCAGACCTGAATGTGCAAATACCATTGTTCCAGCTTATCAATGCAAGCAATAAAAGAACAGATGGAAAAAAGATGACAGAGTTTGCACAACAAGCCGGCTCCCCACTTAAAGATTTTGTGGGTGTGCTTTACCTGGAAGATTATGATAAAGATGCTGATCTCTGTACTGGACAGGATTGCGATAATAAAGGGATTGAATGTGTGAAGGAATTAAAAGTACTGCTTGTACATAAAGACCAGTTGTCAGAATTGCTTACCAGCATCCCTGAGCAAAACAAAAATTATTTTTCATTGGAAGATATAGATCAGCCCCGGGTCATGATCAGAAAAACAATGAAGAAGTATGAAGATATCAAAGGTGCCTTTACTTCCGCTTTGAATGTAAAAGAATCGATCGTTGCTTTACTCGGAAAAGCATATGAAGTATGCAAGAATATTGTTGATGATGAGCTGAACAGCAGTAACCCGGTAGAAACATGGAAGTCATTACTCGATCAGCAAATAAAAAATCAAGACCCGGTTTATATTGAATATGTGTATGATTATTTAAAAGATCTGTGTTGCGCATATAATGAATTGCGTGAATCATTATTCAATGATGATTCTATTTGTTGTCCGCCAGTGGAGCTTTTTCCCAAGCATGTACTCATGGGTGCTGTAAAAGCTGCAACTGTACGGAAAACAATAGTGCCTTCTGTTACAGGTGCAAGGATACCTGCTAACCTTTTGATCAAACTGGGTAAAACGATCCGTTTTGAAACTGGTGAGTCTATCCGCCGATTCCAACCGGTAAATATAGATACTGATAACAGGCATTCATTTTACGAATCACCGATTCTTAAGAATAAAGAAGAAATGACTGAACGGATCATTTTTTGTTTTAAACGAATCGATACAATGATCCGCAATTTTGATGTACCCGAAGCGGTAAATGATATTAAAAAAGTAAATGATATACGTATCATTCCTTCTTATGGAGAAGATTGTAAACTGGGCGAACGCACCATACCTTTTTATTATAGATACAATCCCAACCTGCCTGTAAATGCCTATTGGAATTTTGAAGATAATATCCGGCGTAAGGAAAACAGGATCAAATATTTTTTCTCTTCAGCCTATGGGTTGAATAAAGATTTCCTGCAACAAAATCTTTTGCCCTATTCTTTTTTCCGTGTGGAAGGACATGTTGGTTTTAAATACCAGGAAGTAGAAGGGATATTGAATAGCATCATTGATGAGAATAATTTACCAATCAATATTGTCTCACTTCAGATAGAAGAAGAAATTGAAAGGATACCCACAAAACCCTGGTATTTCCCGGAGCTTCATACGTATGAGCATTTTGTTCGCCAGTCTTTTGTAGACCAAATAGAACAGGCGGATTTGGTAAATGCCGGTATCAGCGAAAACCTGGATGAAAAAATAAGGACAACAGTAATTGTAGAAGATGCTGAACGGTTCAAAAAAAGAAAAGTGCAGATTGGTGATTCCATTAAAAATTTTAGTACAGCAAAAAGCACTTTTCTTACTAACCAGCCAGTAACCAGAAGTAAGCCACAGGAAATTGAAAAATTCAGGACTGATGTGATGCAGGTCGTAACCACAGCAACAGAACTGAAAAAGAATACAAAAGAATTCGGTTTCTCAAACACATCTATACCACATGATTTTATAATTAATGCAGATATCCTTCGTAAATCAGACCTGCTTGCAGACCTGCTTGATCAGAGAGTAACAAAGAAAAAGGAGGAGCTCATACTTGGCAATTTTTTAAAACTGAATCCCGGAATGGAACATGCTGGTGGTGTAAAAGCAGGAGGAACATTTATTTTGGTATATACCGCTGCTGATGATAGGGTTGTTGCTGATTTTATGTTGCCTTATGCAAGTGTCGATAAAGATATTGTACCAGATCCTCCTAAACCTAAACCATTACCACCTACAAGAATACCTGTCAAGTTTAATCCTAACATCATAGAGATAGAACCTACTTATATTAAAGCAATTGATAAAAGGGTTGGTGTAATAAATGACCGTGTGAAATTTTTTGAAAATAAAATCGATTTGTTTGACACGAAACTCGTTACAAACACGATCAAGTTTGATGGAATTGAAACAAAATTCTCTAATGTGGATGTCAAGTTTGCCGGATTAAAAGCTGCAGTACCTGGTGCAGTTTCAACACAACCTGGGACTACAACACCTGGTTTTGATTTCGATGGCAAGTTCGCTGATTTGTTCAGTCGCTTTGACGACCATGAAACGAAACTTACAAAACTGAACTCGGCATTTGATACAGTAAATTCAAAAGTAAATGAGCATGATGTAAAATTTGGCGAGTTTAATAACCAGCTTTCTACTCATGGCACCAGGGTGGGTGATTTAAACAACCGGTTAACAGGCGTGGAATCAAAATCCGGAGCACAGGAATCTAAGATAACTGATCTGTTCGGTAAAGTGACCGGTGTTGAGAATAAAGTAAACACCAATGAAGCTAAAGTGAGTGATATTGGCTCGAAAATGACATTGATCACAAACCGTGTTGTTGAAAGCGAAAATAAAGTAGGTGGATTTGGTTCAGTACTAACAAGTCTTGATCAAAAACTCAACAACCAGGTAAATGCAATTAATGTAGTAACTAACCGGGTTGTAAATGTAGAGGGTAAAGTAAATACACATGATGCTGAGTTCACAAAGGTGAATAACAAATTAGGCGCTACTTCTATAGGGGTTACACCAAGAGGAGGGGGAGGAATAATACGTTAAGGAAGTTATAAATAGATCATATATAAAATCAATTAATGACAGCAGATATTATTATACGGAAACAAAGACTGCGAATAAAAGTAGAGGATGAACAACAGGCTCACCAGGTTCGCAAGCTGATAAACGATCAGTTGCAGTATGATTTGATTCCTGTATATGAATCAATATTTGGCGGAATAGATAATGATGTATATATCGGGAAAATTAAACTGGACCTGGGTAAATGTTCAATGCAGGAGTTGCCTGCTTTACTTCCGGAAAAATTAAAAGAAGGGCTAATAAAATTTATTAAAGAAGAAAATGTGCGGTATAATATTTTTTCTGAAGTAAAAAAAGATGAAAATATTTCAAGTACAACCTCGCCAATAAGGCAAACTGATGATGGTACTGCGCTATTGTATTTTCTTGAGAAAGGAGTTTTTCCGTGGTGGTATGCCGACACGGGTAAAAAACCTATAACTATAACTGAATCAATGACTGTAGCAGAAACAGAAACGTTTGTAGTAAAAATTGTTTCTCTGCTAAAATCAGTTTCTATAGAAAAAAGAAAAGTAATACTTACCCGGTTTATACAAAATACGAATGAGACGATCCATTCAAAACTGGATACTGCTTTTATCTCCTTGCAAAATGATGCAGGGGCAATTCGAAATTTGATATTATTATCAGATGCTGGTGTAATTCAATCATTGACCAACTTCTTCCAACTATCTTCTGTAAAGTATTATGATCTGTTTATTCAGTATGTTTTTGATCATTTTATAACTGATAAGGGGATAGAGTTAAAAGAATTTATACTGATACTGAAAAAAGAAAGCAACATAGTGGCCGGTGCTGAGATCTCAGACCAGCAGTCACAAATTAACAGCAGTAACGAAAAACAATTGAAACAGCATATAGATCAATTGCCACCTGAAATAAAGACAGTACTTCAAAACATAGCTTCTGTCAGCCAAAATCTGGATAAAAATGAAGAGGGGGTTACGTTAACAGGTAAGGCTGAAAAGAATTCCAAAGAGAACAGCAAAAAGAAAAATGAAGTCAGCGAACTCTTTGCAGAAGAAGAAGGAGTTTATATTGAAAATGCCGGCATTATTATTCTGCATCCTTTCCTTGCTCCTTTGTTTAAAGAATTAAATCTTTTAGATGAGGAGAATATTTTTTTATCGGACGAATGCAGGCAACGGGCTGTAATCATTTTAAATTATCTGTGTACAGGCAAAGAAACTTATGACGAACATTTACTGGCATTTAATAAAACAATTTGTGGCCTTAAACCTGAAGATAACCTACCTATCAATTTACAGCTAACGGATATGGAGCGGAAAGAAAGTGATCATTTGCTTGAAACAGTGATCCAATACTGGGAAGCTTTGAAAGGTGCCGGCAAAGAAGCAATCCAGGAAACATTTTTTTTACGAAAAGCAAAACTGAGTTTTAATAATAACAATTATTTGTTACAGGTTGAAAGAATGACTACAGATATTCTTATTGACAGACTACCCTGGGGTATGGGTATTGTTCGCTTGCCATGGATGGATCATTTAATATATGTAGAATGGTAATAACTGATACTATAAAAGCAAAATCATCTTCATTGAGCAATGCAGAGGCATTGTTGAATGAGATTGATTGGTTTACGAAAATAGCTGAAGCCAGGATAAATCTCTATACAGGCCAACCATGTGAAGTAAGCGATATTTATGAGTTAACTCCGCCAGACCTATCCACTCATGATTCAGTGTATGCAGAGTTTGCACGTTTTTATCAATTAGGTAGTCGTGAAAGATTGGTATTAATATTATCACTGTTGCCTCATATTGCACCTCATTTGTTGGGAAATATTTTTAAAAACGCAGCGAAGGATATTGATCTAACTGCTGAAACATGTTTTACTAAAAGTAGCTCAACTACTGCTACTTTGCCTTCTGCCGAAACAGCCTTGTTTTTATTGGCAGGGAATGATTTGCTGAACCGTTTTGATTGTATTCAATTATTCGGTGCTGAACACGTTTTTAAGGAACATAATATTCTCTCACTAGCATCAGTAAGTAACCATGACCCCTATCTGTATGGTCAGCTATTACTAAATGAAGAATACATCGATCTATTCACCACAGGTAAAGTCAGAAAACCCTTGTTCAGCATGGAATTCCCGGCGAGGAAGATTGTTGCTGCTATGGAGTGGGAAGACTTGGTATTGGATAACTACACCCGTCAGCAATTGAATGAAATAAAAATATGGCTGCAGCATGGCCACCATTTACACAATGGATGGGGTCTTAGTAAACGGATAAAACCGGGATATAAAGCATTGTTTTATGGACCACCAGGAACAGGCAAAACATTAACAGCAGGGTTGTTGGGTAAGCTTGCAAATCTTGATGTGTATCGTGTGGATTTATCGATGGTTGTTTCAAAATACATAGGGGAAACAGAAAAAAACCTGGAGAAAGTTTTTGCAAAAGCCGAAGACAAAAACTGGATATTATTTTTTGATGAAGCCGATGCATTGTTTGGTAAACGTACTTCTATATCTGATGCGCATGATAAATATGCCAACCAGGAAATAGCCTATCTCCTTCAACGACTTGAGGATTATAATGGCCTTGTAATTCTTTCATCAAATATGCGTAACAATGTTGATGAAGCATTTGGGCGTCGTTTGCAATCCATCATTCATTTTCCTATGCCGAGACATAAAGAGCGGCTTCAATTATGGCAGAACTCATTCAGTACAAAAACTGTCTTTAGTGAGGACATAAACCTTGATCTTATCGCAGAAAAATTTGAATTGGCCGGCGGCTCTATCATCAATGTTGTGCAACATGCATCACTCATGGCATTGGATCGTGGTGATACTACTATCCGTAAAAACGATTTGTGGGAAGGAATAAGAAAGGAATATATCAAAGATGGACGTTCTGTATAACCTCATTGATAGGAACAGGAATTTACCGGGTATTTCAAAATAAAATTCATTGAATATTTGTGGCAAAAGCGCTTCTACATACACCGAAAAATACTTTGAATAAAAGTACCGTTAAACCTGCACCCGGTTTGAAAGTGGTTTATAAAAAACCCGAAGTTTCAAAAAAAAGTAAAGAAGCAGAAAAAGCTGAGCCAAAAAAAAATACTGGTAAGCCTCTCTCACCTTTAGAACAGAATAAAAAGGATCCCAAACTGCCCCCAAAAATCGGCGATGGAAAAACATTCATTAAACATTACACCACGGAAAATAATGATGCTTCTCCATATTTGGATCATGAGGGGGAAGGAGATTCAGGGATGAAGAAGGAAACTGAAAAACCCAAATTGAAACTTGATACAAACGACAAAAACGATAAACCCCAAACTCAGAATGTAAACCCAAACGAATCAGATGATACTGTTGTCCCTGATCATAAAATTACAAAGGACAAAAATGAAGATTCTCAAGATGTAGAAACAAAAGAGCCTCCAATTCCAAAACAATCGGGACAATCAACAAGTATAAAACCTAAAGAAACTACAATTAAAAAACCAGGTATAGCAGGTAAGGCTTCAATGCAACCTGGCGTCGCTTCCGCATTTGGGCCGGCATCAGATACATCATCTGTTTTACAATCATTACAACAAACCCCGGCGAGTAAATTGGGGCCTACATTTCTGCAGGCGAAAATGGTAATGGAAAGTAACCTGGAAAAACAGAAGCAGGAGGCAAAAGAAAAAATGCCTGAAGTACCGGAAAAAGAAGGAAGTATTTATGGCGGTAATATAAAAGGGCTAAAGAAAAAACATATTGCTGTAAAAAGTGCTGCATCGGTAAAATACAAAATTGGTGATGATGGGGGCAATACAGTTATTGCCGAGGATGTAGTTGTTCCGCAACCCTATCAATACAATCTAAATACACTTTCACTTTTACCCGATGAAAATACAGCAAGTGAACAAGTAATGGCTCAAGCCGCACAAAATCAGTTGCACAATGTCTTAATTGACACATCTGATGTACCTGATGATATGGGACCTGTAGAACATATCGATGAAACAGGAGATGCAGATTCAGGAAACATAGGCCGTGAGCATGCTGCTCAATCGCTAGATGTAACTACTAAAAAAGATGAAGCAGCAAAGGAAATTAACAATGACTTTGGTGAAAACGATATCATTCCTCAACCGGGTAGCGGCAAAATTAAAACTAAACATAAGTTTAAATCATTAAAATCTCAGAAACAAAAAGGATTACCACTTGTAACAGATAATGGCACCCGTGAACTTGATCTTGCTTTAACGCCACAGGTAGATAAACAGATCGGAGAACAGAGAGCCTTATATGATACAGGAGATTCTCAATACAAAGAACAATCTGACGCAGAGTATTTAAAAGCTGAGACTAAAATAGAAAGCGAGTCTTCAAAATCAAAGCAATCGCAGTTTGATGCAAACAATGAAGCAGTAGATACTGTGAATGGTGAAAGACTTGAATGGAAAAAACAACTCGATGGTGCTGAAGCAAGTTTTCAAAAAGAAGCCAAAGGAGCATCGGAAACACAAAAGTCTAAAGTAAAAGTAGAGGTAGATAAAGGAAACAAGGATATTAAACAGCATCACAAAGATGCGGCAGCTGAAGCCATACAGAAGAAAAAAGATGCTGAAGAAGAAGCAAAAAAGGAAAAGGAAAAAAAGAAAAAAGATAGCGGTGGTTTTTTTGGATGGGTCAGGAGAAAAGCTGCTGCATTAGTTGATGCGCTAAAGAGTGCATTCAATTTTATAGTTAAGAAATTAAGAGCAGCGATCAAATGGGTATTTGACAAATTCAAAAAACTGGTAACATTTGTTCTGAATACAGTGCGCAAACTGATCGTGGGTTTGATCAAAGCATTCGGAGAAATTTTAAAGGGAATAGTAGATATAGCACTTGCCGCATTCCCAGAGATCAGGGATAAGGTAAAGAGTAAAATTGACGGCGCTGTGAATACAGCTGTGAGTGCGGTGAATAAAGCATTTGATGTTTTTATAAAAATAGTTTCTGCAATTATAGATTTCCTGGCAGAAGTAATTGATAAACTTTACGGGCTTATGCAAAGCTTAGTCAATGGATTATTGACAGTTATAAGTATGCTTATATCGGGAGATTTGATGGAGTTGTTTAAACGCTTTGGTCATATAGTTGATGCGATAGGTGGAGTAAGTTTTGATACAATAAAACAAGGTGGTATAGAAGAATTATTGGGAGTAGATCTTGATAAGCCGTTGGATCCTAAAGAACTGGCTGTAGCAGCGGATATGGGATTGTTGCCTGAGGGAGCAGGTGATGCAGGTCTTCCTCAAGCACCTTGGACACCCGCAAATGTTGGTGTGGATGGCATATCATCCGAAGAGGTTTCACCTGAAATACAACTACAGATTGCTGCAATGGTACAAAGTGGAACGACCGAACAAGAGATCGGAAATGAAGCTAATGACCCAACCCGAACTATGAGTTCAGTAATGGAAGACGCAAGTAGTAGTGGCGCAGCATCAACAACTTCTGCAGAAAAAAGAGATGATGGACTAACAAGTATGCAAAGAGCAGAGATCAAGTGGGGTATGATGAAAAAAGGATTAACAAAATGGTGGAGTGATAATTGGCTATATGTTGTAGGCGGAGTAGTTGCAGCTATTGCAGCTTTTATAGCTGCGGAAATTTTTACAGGTGGAGCAATCACTGCAGCGTTGCCGGTCATTATCCCCATACTTGAGTATGTTTTTGCAGGCATTGCTATTGCACAATTCGGGGGTTATGTTGTCGATTTTCTTGATAAATCCTGGAATGGATATATTAAAGGCGGAACGAAAGCATTGAGCAGAGGATTGGGAGCCGCTCTGATCGAATTAGCAATGTACCTCGGATTTGGTGTGCTTAAAGTAGCTGGCAAAGTAGCAAAAACTGTCGTGAAAGGAGCGATCAGCGTAGGTAAGCAGGTTGGAAAAGCAATTATCAGGGGAGCTAAGTTTTTAATAGAAAAAGGAAAAGTTTTATTCAAGGGAATCGTTGGAAAAGGATTAGGCAAAGTCGCAAAAAATCTGGAACACCTGGCTAATAAAATTTTGGAACATGTACGGTTTAAAAAAATTAGGATCAGGTTTGAAGGTGGTCGATTTGCTTTAGAAGGATATATAAATCCATGGGTGTTATTAGCTACTGGCAAAGTTGAATTCAAAGCTGGAAAGGGAAAAGTAGGAACAATGATGGATGATGGATTGGTCGTGGGAGCCAGAAAAGATCCCTCAGGATTGGTAAAAGAACTAACAAATGATCCTGCATTAGGTAAAGAACTTTTTGAATTAGCAACCAAATCTGGATTATCCAAAAACGGTCCGGCTCTAATTAACGGGTTAAGAAATGTAGGTCCTAAACGATTAAGGAGTGCCCTTAAAACACTTGAAAATCTTTCAGAGAGAAAAATTCCCGGTCTGGACACATTAATTGACGACTTAGGTAAAGGAGGAAATAAATTCAGAGGAGCAGATTTTGTATTGAATTTTTTTGAGAATAATCCATCTATGTTATCTTCTTTACAAAGACTTGAATATAGAGTAGCCACGGGCTCTGGAGCAAGGGTTATTGATGCAGTAGTTGACGGAGTAAGATTTGAATTTAAAAATTGGGAAGCATTCAGGCCACAAACCTTCCTACAGCAGATGTTAAAAGATCTTCAGATTTCGGGAGACTTTAGATGGCTATTCAATGACAGAATATTCGGGCAAGGGATTAAGAATGTCGATGACTTATTAAGAATTGCTGAATCAGCTGTTAAGGCTTCAGGAGATCCAAGACTAATTTCAAAAATTGATGATATACTTGATCAGATATACGTAATTTCTCTATCAACAGGTAAAGTTCTATAAAATTCATTGTTATTATGACTGCAAAACAGATAATATTAGAAAGCCCTGTATTGGAAACAGTTTTGTATGATGAAAGTATTTTGCTTTTAGATAAACAAGGGCACATAAAAATTTTTTCCACAGATAAAGAAGAAGTTGACGAAGATGTTTATAGAATAAAAATTATAAATGATAAGATAAATCCAACAATGTATGTGTATGAAAAAAAATTAATTGTTTTAACAGAGACATTATTGAGTATCACAAATTCTCCACATCAGGATAATTTCTTTAGTTATAAAACCCAAGGGAAACTAGATCCGAGCTTAAGCTGTATAACAGATCGGTTTATTTTCTTTATTGAAACGTTTAAAAATAAAACTGCAATTATTAGCCTTGATTTAATCTCTAATGAAATTTCGAAAACCTATGTAGATTCATGTAGATTGATCCAATGCTTAGATAATGGAATTGCATTAATAAATATCAATCATCCATTAAAGCTGTCTATTACCAGAAAGAACGTTGTAAATAGTATTGATCTTGAAGACCAGACTCAATTTTTAGATTTTTTCGAGAAGCCAGGGAAAAATAAAATTGATAGACTCTTATTTAATAAAGAAAGAGGAGAGTTGTTATCTGGAATGCTTGCATGGTATCTCTTATTAGTTGATATCAATTCCTCCAAAATAAAATGGGTATTGAAACTTACTGAGAGGGTGTTGGGCGTTTCTTTTTTTCATCAGAGATACCTCTATCATTGCACAATGAATTCAATATATCAAATTGATCCTGAAATAGGCATTATAATCAGTAAACAAGATCTTCCGCTGACTAAATGGATAAAAAAATCCGGCACTCTAAAACTTATTGATAAAACAGATAAATTTTTTCTGCTCCAGAATACTGGTTCGGGAGAGTGTTTTAAAATAGAACTTGAAACACTGCAAGTAGATGATGTGGTTTCTACAAACTCGGAATTTTCTATAAATAGCCGGGTAATAAAAACAAACAGTGGCTATTTTATGGTTGATTACAATTTTCGTTTTTTTAAAGTGACGATTTGATTGTTTTAAAAAATATTTTATTAAATCTTAAAACCTTCCACCATGCAAAAAACAACTTACCTCAAAGAACTCTCCATTTCTGCTACCCAAAAGAAAGGCGGTGCTAACAGCAATAAGAAAGATGTGATGAAAATTCAATCATGGCTTGCCTTGTTTGCAATGTCTAATCCCAATGCCGGTACAACCACCGATGTCGATGGTGATTTTGGACAAGCAACTGAAAAATCAGTAATGAACTATCAAAAAGCAAAAGGACTTACACAAAACGGAGTAGTAGATAAACCGACATTTGATTTGTTGTCTGAGCCGATGAAAAACGCATTTGAAGGAAATATCAATGGCGCCAGTTTGCGGCAGTTGGTGGTGAACACAGCTATCAATCATTTGAAAAATCACCCATTTGAACTAAACGTAAAAGGCCAGTCGAATATGGGTCCTTGGGTAAGAGCTTATATGGAAGGTCATGAAGGGACAAGTTGGTTTTGGTGTATGGGTTTTGTTCAGGGTATTATCGATCAGGCCGCATCTTTACAGGAAAAAAACTTCAAAACTTTAATGCCTCTCACTTTTAGTTGTGATACTGTTGGTACTATTGGTTTACAAAAAGGATTATTGTCCCGTTTTACCGCAGTTAGAAATAATCCATCATTAGTAAAACCAGGAGATATTTTTTTGTTGCAAAAAACTCCTAATGACTGGATTCATACCGGCATTATAATCAGTATAGGCAATGGAGTATTTGAAACAATTGAAGGAAATACAAATGACGGCGGTTCAAATAATGGTAATGCTGTTTTGAAAAGAGTGAGAAATTTTATGCAATCAAAACTGGATGTGTTTTCAATAGAACCACTTGTTTAAAGACAAGGAACTTAGACTAAAAACCCTGACCTTTGCCCGGATTTTTTATATATGAGAAAAATATTAGTTACCGGAGGCTGTGGTTATATTGGTTCGCATACAATTATTGATTTGATTGAAAATGGATATGAAGTAATTTCAATTGACAATAACTCCCGCTCCAATCCACTGATACTGGATGGAGTTGAAAAAATTACCGGCCAGAAAATCAAGAACTACAAAGTTGATCTATGCAGCTATGATGATACCTCTGCTGTATTCCTTGAAAATGAAGATATCATCGGGGTCATTCATTTTGCAGCCTATAAGTCGGTAAGAGAGTCGGTTGAGAATCCATTATTGTATTTTGATAATAACCTCCTTTCATTGATCAACCTGCTAAAATGTGTGGATGAGTATAAGGTTCCTTATTTTGTTTTTTCATCTTCCTGTACTGTTTATGGAAACCCTGATTCGATTCCGGTTACGGAAAAAACAATACCCAAACCTGCTGCATCTCCTTATGGATATACGAAACAAATGGGTGAGCAAATTGTAAATGAGTTTGCAAAAAATACCGGTATCAATTGTATACTGCTTCGTTATTTTAATCCTGTTGGGGCACATCCAACTGCTTTTATTGGAGAAATGCCGTTGGGTAATCCGGAAAATCTTGTACCGGCTATTACACAAACTGCAATTGGTAAGTTGCCGAAACTAACTGTTTTTGGAAATGATTACCCCACCCGTGACGGCAGTTGCCTCCGTGATTTCATTCACGTCTGTGATCTGGCCAATGCACATACATTAGCCATGAAATATCTTGAAGAAGAAAAAAACTCAGGTTTATGCGAAGTTTTTAATTTAGGTAGTGGTAATGGGGTCACTGTTCTTGAATCAATCCTTGCTTTTGAAAAAGTAAGCGGTGTAAAACTGAATTATGAAATCGGGCCACGCAGACCGGGAGATGTAATTGCTATTTATGCAAATAATGATCTCGCAAAAACCATTCTTGGGTGGAATCCAAAATACTCACTTGAAGAAATGATGAAAACTGCATGGGATTGGGAACAAAGATTACAGGCCGATCAGACAATTTTTGGAGATGTTCCAGGTGAATTAAACTGATTTTTCCCCATTTGGTTTATAGTCCCGATAATTAATAGCTATCCCTTAGTTTTGCGCCATCTCAAATAGAAATTATGCTCAAAGACATACAACCAACCGGCAATAAAGATACCCGCAGCGGTTTTGGTGATGGAATAGTGGAGGCGGGTAGGAAGAATCCGAATATTGTTGCATTAACTGCCGATCTCGCCGGCTCATTAAAACTCAACCAGTTCATCAAAGAATTTCCTGAACGATTTATACAGTGCGGAATTGGTGAAGCGAATATGATTGGCATTGGTGCAGGGTTAACGATCGGTGGTAAAATTCCATTTACGACAACATTTGCAAATTTTTCTACTGGCCGTGTGTATGACCAAATACGACAATCGGTTGCTTATAGCGGAAAGAATGTAAAGATATGTGCATCACATGCAGGCGTTACATTAGGTGAAGATGGTGCAACTCATCAAATACTGGAAGATATAGGCCTTATGAAAATGTTGCCTGGTATGACAGTGATCGTTCCTTGTGATTATGCACAAACCAAAGCTGCAACGTTGGCTATTGCTGATTATGTTGGCCCGGTTTATTTACGTTTTGGCCGCCCGGTATGGCCCATCTTTACAAAAGAAGAAGATTTTAAAATCGGCAAGGCACAGCATTTCAGCGAAGGAACAGATGTAACCATTTTTGCATGTGGCCACCTGGTATGGAATGCTATACAGGCCGGAGTAATATTACAGGAGAAAGGAGTAAGTGTTGAAGTAATAAATATTCATACCATCAAACCGCTGGATGAAGAAGCTGTGATCAGGTCCATTAAAAAAACTAAATGTGTTGTAACTGCAGAAGAGCATAATATCATTGGCGGATTGGGTGATGCGATTGCTCAATGTGCTGCAAAGAATTTTCCTGTGCCGATTGAATATGTAGGTACAAAAGATACTTTCGGCGAAAGCGGAACACCAAAAGAATTGCTGAAGAAATATGGATTGGATATACCGGATATTGTAGCAGCTGCAGAGAAAGTAATGAAAAGAAAATAACCAGGTTCATTGATCTAATTGATTAAGCTCTTCTTTAAACGAAGAGCTTTTTTATTTGTAGATATTTTGGTAAGCCGAATAGAATTGTTGCAGTAGAAGAGTGTCTTTCGACAAAGCTCAGGATAAACTTGCAAGGAACTTTTAATCGAGGTGTTTTGCTGGTTACACAAAAAAAATGATACTTTTACTATAGCTGTTTCATTTAAACTAAATGAGTCACCAATATTCTAATCGTTTCAAAGCCCTGACCTGATGAACCCAACCGCCATTGCAGACAATGAACTGCTGATACAGTTCCGTGATCCCGTAACTAAAGAACGGGCCTATACAGCTATCATAAAAAAATATCAGGAAAAATTATATTGGTTAGTACGCCGAATGGTTGTGGATCATGATGATGCCAATGATGTTTTGCAGAATGTTTTTATCAGGGTATGGAAAGGATTGGAAAATTTTAGGGAAGATAGCCAGCTGTATACCTGGCTTTATCGGATAGCTACGAATGAAAGTCTCACATTTATTGAACAGCAAAAGAAACGGACTTCGGTAAGCCTCAGTGATGAGGAATCAGGCTTAAGTAACAGGATAAAAGCCGACGAACATTTCGATTCCCAAAAACTGGAGTGGAAACTGCAATTGGCTATTCAGCAACTGCCTGAAAAACAAAGGATAGTATTTTTGCTGCGATATAATGATGAAATGCCCTACGAAGAAATGAGTAAAGTGCTGGAAACCAGCGAGGGAGCCCTCAAGGCCAGTTACCATCATGCGGTGAAAAAAGTTGAGGATTATATGCTGAACCATTAAACTTTGAAAAACAGAAAGCGTCTCATAAACGTTGTCCATGTGCCATTGGCATAGGATCATAGAAAAAATGACAAACAGGAACGACATATTAAATGAATTAAAAGAACTGGGAAGCAATCTAACCGTCAACCCCCTTGAAAATATCTATTCCGTGCCTCAGGGATATTTTGAAGGATTTGCTTCACAGGTTCTGGCCCGTATCAAAGCAATGGAAGCTGCAGATGCAAAAGAAGAGTTGGAATATCTGTCGCCATACCTGTGTGGTTTGTCAAGAACAAATACATATAAAGTTCCGGCAGGATATTTTGAAGGCCTGGAAGAAAGATTGAAAAGTGTAATGCATGTTACTGCAGACTTTACAAATGCAGATGAAGAATTAAAAAACTTATCTCCTTTACTGAAAGGATTGAAAAAAGAAAATCCTTACAGCGTTCCGCAGGGATATTTTGAAAATCTTTCTGTACCTGTTGTAAAAGAAACAAAAGTGTTTTCAATTACAAGTCGCAGATCGTTTAGAATGGCAGTTGCTGCAGCGGTTATTGGAATTGTCGCTATAACAGGTGTATTAGTTTTACAACAGAATAAGATAAGTATTGATAAGGATCCTCATGCATGGGTTGAGAAGAGTATGAAGAAAGTAAGTACCGAAAAGATCGATGAGTTTATTAAGCTGGCTGAAAAAGAAACCAATTTTGATGGAACTGTAGTATCAGCCAAAAATAAGTCTGACGATATAAAAGAATTAATTAAGGATATTCCTGAAAATGAGTTACAGGACTTTTTGAAAGACACTGAAGCATTAACTGATGAATCCGACGAAACCTTATTAAACTAAATGAAAAAGTTTTTTTACATATTAACCCTGTTCATTCTTACTGGCTTTGCTGCACAGGCACAGGATGGGACTGCTGATGAAAGGATTAGAGATAAGATGAAAGAATATATTCAAAAAAGAATGGACCTCACTAAGAATGAAGCAGAAAAATTTACCCCCGTTTTTATCCGATACTTTAAAGAATGGAGAACTACCCTTAGAGAGAATGGACAAGGACCCAGATTGGATTTACAACAAAAGATCATTGATCTAAGAATAAGATACCGAAGTGAGTTTAAGGAGATTTTGGGTGAAAAAAGAAGCAACGATGTGTACGAGCATCAAGACATATTTATCAGGGAGTTAAAAGAAATTCAGCACGAAAGAAGAATTCAGAACCGGACAAATGACAAACCTCAACGAATTCAGAAAGTAAACCCTGTATAAACGCATATTATTAACTTGGTGTTTTTCATAGGTTAGCAACGGCCCGCTCTGATCAGGAGCAGGCCTTTTTATTAAATAAAATATCTAAAATTTATAAACAGGATTTTTTACATCGTGATAAAAAAGAAAAGTCCATTTTTCCTGCTGTCCCTGCTCCCACCATTTTCTTCTTAGCTCCATACACTTTTTCCCATCATAATCATATTTGGCAATAAAGCGGTGTTTCATCTGCTGTAGCTGTGGTGCATCATCACCGCCAAAAAAAATAATTTCATTGTTTTCTTTTATCCAGAATACCTGGTGAAAAGGAGAATGAGCACTGGTAATCTCATAGTGAATATAATTATCAATAATACCGGAATCATCATGAAGTAGTACAACATTTGACGCATCCAGTAATGCCATCAGCTCTTCTTTAATGAAAGAAGGAAAACCTTTTTCAAAAGCAAAATCAATTTCACGCTGCTGTATAAAATAAGTAGCAGACGGAAAATTGAGTGATGAATATCCGGTTAATTTATCTTCTATACTTACGCCGCCAGCATGGTCTTTATGCAAATGTGTCATCAGTACTTTTGTAATTGATTCAGGTTTTATACCGGCATCGAGCAGGTTTTGATGAATCTGGGGTGTACCATTTTTATTTATAAAGCCCAATCCTGTATCAAGTAATAAAACATCTTTATCAGTTACAATAACAAAAGGCTGTACTTCTACAAGCAAACTACCTACTGGTCTTTCATTCAATTCATGTTTGTCTTCATCAAAGGGAACAAAAAGTTTTGTTTTGTCAATAGTGAATGTGCCTTCGCTGAGGGGAATGATTTGCATAAGCAGCAAAAATACAGATACAAGATTCGATTTTAGATGGAATTTGCCTTGTGATCTTACCGGAGTACCATTTGCCTGTCAGCATCCAAACGAATAAGAATGGCGAGCAACATAGAGTTGGTAAGCAAAGAGGTGCCGCCATAACTGATGAATGGAAGCGGTATGCCTATTACCGGGGCAAGACCAATCGTCATACAGACATTAATGACGATATGAAAAAAGAAAACGGCTGCAACACCATATGCGTAACAGCGGCTGAATGTACTTCGTTGTCTTTCGGCTATAGTGATAATTCGGAATAGTAGAACAAGAAAAAGACTCAGCACAACCGAGGTTCCGATAAATCCAAAACCTTCACCGATCGTATCAAATATAAAATCGGTACGCTGTTCGGGCACAAAACCATAACGGGTTTGTGTTCCTTTCAATAGTCCTTTACCTGTCAGCTGTCCCGAGCCAATCGCAATTTTTGATTGGCGAACATTATAATCAGTATCTTTTTTCTTACCGCTGGTATTGGTTTCTGTTTTATGGGCATCAAGGTATTCCTTCGGAACTTCCATGCCTACTGTACTATAAATTCTTTCTACCTGGTAAAGCTTTAAAACATTTTTGAATACAAACGGTACGGCTAAAAGCTGGATACTTACACATATGCCCCAAACGATCAGGATGTAAAGCAGATACTCTCTTCTTCTTTTTATCTGTCTCCATAAAAAATAAACAGTAAGAATTGCAATGCCCGTTAATATACCGGCCAATAAGAATTTTTCAACCAGTAAAGTAGATACAACCAGCACCCCTATAATGAACCCGATGATCAAAATTAGTGAGGGTAAACCTTCCCGGTACATTACAATAAAGAATGAAAAATAAACAAGTGCCAGCCCGGTTTCACTTTGTGCAATGGCCATCATAGCGGGCAGTAATGCAATAGCGGCTGCAATCAATTGTGAACGGGTTTTTGAAAAATCCGTTTCGGGTCTTGATAAATATTTTGCCAATGCAAGACAAACAAAAACTTTGCAGAACTCAGCCGGTTGAAAATTAAAGCTACCGAGTTTGATAATGGACTCCGTTCCTTTGATGTTTGAGTGAAATGGAAAAACAAGTAACAAAGTAAAAATGCCAAATGCATATAGCAGGTTGGAGGTAGCAGCAAAAAACTTACTATCAGTAAGCAGGATGAATATTCCCAATAACATTGAAATAAAAAAGAAATAAAGTTGTTTGCTGTAATCTGTTTTAAAACCCAGGAAAGTTTGAATGATGGGGTCACCATCCTTATAAGTAACTGCAAATATGGCCGTGATGCCAATAGCCGAAAGAATAAAATAGATCCAGATAAGACTCCAGTCAATCCCTTTTGATATGGTGGGTTGGTTGCGTCTCATTTATTAGTATTGGGCCTGTTGTTAGGATTCAGATTTCGTTGCCTGTTTGAATCAACAATCATTTTTTGTTTTTGCGGCTCATTTCTTTGGGGCGTATTGTTGCCCGGCCTTGTTGGCTGTGTAGCATTTTTTAATTCTTCCTCTTCCGGTGTAATATCAATCTGTAAAGTATCTTTTAATCTCTTCATTTCTTCTTTCACTTTTCTTAGTGAATCCAGTTCATGGATCTTTTTCTTCATCAATGGTGGGATCAGGTTAAGATTTGTCAATCTTTCTTCTTCTGCTTTCCGGCCGGCAGCTAATGTGTCATTCAGGTATTTTTCAATCATGAGACCTACAATTGGAGCAGCAAACGTGCCGCCAAAACGACCGCTGTTTTCAACCACACACATGATGGCGATCTTTGGGTTTTCCCTCGGTGCAAAACCGCAAAAGAAAGAGTGGTTAGGTTGCTTTGCCAATTTACCGCTGACAATAGCATAGTTTTCAACTGTACCTGTTTTACCACATATAGCAATACCTGGTACTCTTGCACCGGCGCCGGTTCCGCCATCAACTACCCGTTGCATGCCTTCATGTACTATATCAAATATATCTTCTGATATATCGATCGGCCGGATCGGTTTTTTAAATTTATCCAGTAAACCGAATTTATCTCCGCCTTCAATAGAATCTACAATATGTGGAATATAGTATGAACCTTTATTGGCGATATAGGCCATTTCATTTGCTACCTGTATTGGCGTTACATCTACCTCGCCTTGCCCGATACTTACTGAACGGAAACTGCAATAGGTCCATCTACCTTTTCCATGAACCTTATCATAATATTCAGGTGTTGGAATATTCCCTCGTCTTTCAGTTGGTATATCGACCCCGAGTTTATGTCCAAGTCCGAATGCATACATATACTGGTCCCATGCACGAAGACTGCTATCCAGTGTCGGATATCTTGGATTATTAATTACACGTTGCATTACTGTAGCGAAATAAGTGTTGTCAGAGATCCGGATTGCATTCAACAAATTAAAAGTTCCAACGTCCAGGCAACCCATCGGCTTAGCTCCACCACAACCATAGAATGCACCACCACATGAAACAGTAAAATCTGTTGTGATCACACCTTCATGCAAACCCACCAATGCCTGTAATGTCTTAAATGTAGAACCGGGTGAATAGCCAGCATTTACAGCACGGTTTAATAATGGTTTCTTGGGATCAACATAGAGTTCTGAAAAGTGTTTGCTTCTTTCACTTCCGGTTAAGTAGGTTGGATTATAAGTAGGGCTACTTACCATGGCAATGACGCCACCTGTTTTAGGATTTACAGCAACAATAGAACCTACTTTATTTGACATCAGTTTTTCTCCCAGTAATTGCAACTCAATATCAAGCTCTGTATATAAATTACTTCCGGCAACAGCCTCTATATCTTCTTTACCTTCATCAAATGAGCCAACGATCCTTCCGAGTTTATCCCGGTTAAAAACTTCAAGACCACGTTCACCCATCAAGGCTTGTTCATAAGTACGTTCAATACCTGTAAAACCAGTGTAGTCTCCCTGCTGGTAACCTTCTCCATCATGCTTGCGTAAGAAAGCTGTATCCACTTCACCCATGTAGCCAAAAACATTTGCTGCTGCTTCGTAAGGATAACGACGTACCGGACGTTCCTGCAAGAAAAATGCTTTACTGAAACGAAACATATTTTCCTGCATCCTTGCAAACTTGAGTTTGGAAAGTGATGCTTCAAAAACACTTGGTTTTTGACTGGTATTTTTTATAATGGCAGAGATGATCCTTTTTCTGAAAACAAGAGTATCAATTTCCAGTATCCTGCATAACAGTATTGTGTCTACACCTTTTAATTGCGAAGGAGTAACCATTAAATCGTAAGCCAATGTGTTGTCTAGTATAGCTTTTCGTTTACGATCAAAAACGATTCCTCTTGAAGGATAAATTGTTTTGCGGAGGATCGCCTGTTCATCAGCCTGGCTGCGAAAATCAGAAATGATCTGAAGATAGAAGAGTTGTGCAATGATTATGAAGAATGCAAATGCAAATACTATTTTGATAACACGGCTTCTACTCTGGTTGTAAACGGGCATATTGGAAAATGTACGGGGATTGTGATATACGAAGGTAGAGTGTTGGCTTGGGATTTAATATTGAACGGTTAAGATTTTAAGTTTTTATTTCACTAGGAAAAACACCGGGGCATTATACTTTAGGTGAGCAGATGATTTCGATAAACTTCCGGTACTGTTCACCCCAGCCGGTATAGAGTTGAGCTGTACCTAAAAACGTATTATGCCAAAGAGTGATCAACGTCCCGTTGACCGATTTAACTGTATGATAGTAGTGAAGCATTTCTTCAAAAGCCTGTTGGGAAGAAAGTTTTTGCTCAAAAAAGGAATTTGCATCCATAAAGCAGTAGGGGTGTAGCAGGAGTGGAGTGGTTTGTTCCTTTTCCAGGTCGTACCAGTAAAACGCTGAAGCCACGGATGCCCGGAAACCGTTGATGCTTCCATAGCCCATTGAGTAATCATCGGTAATGCCAGCCTGTATCAACCTGCGGAAAGTATGCGGTAAGGTAAACCGGATATAATGCTGACGGGATACCGTGATCTTTTTTCCCGTAATATCTTGAAGTGTTTCAATTTCTTTTTCCAGTAGGGTTTCATCATCACCACTTTGCCAGGATGGGTGAATAGCCACCGGGTATTTTTCGGCATGACTTTTTATTAATTGTTTCATCGCCGGTTCGGTAGGCAAAATATTTTTATCATACCGGGCATTGGTCGCTGCTACATGAAAAAAGTAAATCGGTTTTAGCTTATGCTTTTCGTGCAGGGCATCCATCCAATCAAAGGAATCAAATGGATCCTTCGCTTTACCTCGTATTACTTTTGATCTTTCTTTCAAGGCTGACCATTTTCCATTCACTAATGATTTCGATATGCCACCAAATGTTCTTAACCAGCTTTTATGTTTGTAAGAATAAGCTTCATCTATATCATAGGTTGGCTGAAAGGTGAAAGGTGAAAAGTGAAAAGAGAAAAGGGGAAACTTTCTTTTTATTGTTGCTTTGAAATCTTCTATCCAGATATTAATCAGCGGCAGATTCAGAAAACCTTCTTTGTATGCTAATGATTTTTCATGAGCATAACGGCTATAGATATCTTTTTTGTGCGGAAGGTATTCTTCATAACGACTAATCAGGTAAAATGATGCAGCAAAAATGTCAAAAGCATAATCGCCGGTTGTTTTAAAAAATGCTTTAAAGCCATTTGTTTCAAAACAGTCTATATTTTGTTTTTTGATTGTAGTTTCGAAAAGAAGTAGGCAATTATTAATTATTAATTCTTCATCATTAATTCTGCTGTTGCTATAATTGATCTTCGGCCCATTATGATTTTTGAAAACGTCAACGTCATCAGTTAACTCAAATGGCTTACCTGTGATTTCTTTACCAAAGAAATCGGTGATATAACGAAGGCGGGGAGTAATTTTTTTGGAGTAAACAAGCATGTCTTAGTATCTGTGAAAAACATAATAATCTGTATCCGCAGACTCGATAAATTTAAGCAAAGAAAAGTTTCGAACAGTCATGTTGAGTATGTCCCACTTTTTGGGAATTGGATAAGGATGTTCTTCTCTTTTCAAAAAATAGGGCAGGTGTTGTGTGATTGACCGTCTAATGCGATTATTTATTATGGAAGTTGGTCTGTTTTTTACATGAGGAAGGGAAACAATTAAAACCGAACCTGAATTTGATAAATCAGCAATTTTTTTAAAGAATAGTTTTCTCTTTGAAGGTTTAATATGCTCCGCTACATCTAGCAAAAGTATTTGATTGTGCCTCCCCCCCCGCTAATTATATCTGTACAAAGGAATTCTCCTTTGTAATTATTCTTTTCAAAAAGTTTGCTGGCTATTTGAATGAAGACATCGCTAGTATCAGTGCCGGTTACTTTAAATCCCATTTTTGCAAGTAACACTGCTTGCCTACCAAAACCACAGCCAATATCTAACACAGTAAACTTGTTCGTAAAATATTCTGCTATCAGTTCTTTTTGTTGGTCTATGCGTTTTTTCATCTCAATGTAAATTCTCCCTTTCTCTGAATAATCCGTTGTCCAATATTCAGGCTCGGGACAACCAAGAATACTTTCTTCATATAACTCACCAAATTGATTATAGTATTGAACCTGCGAAGCCATTCTTGAAATAATAAATTAAATGAATAGACTTTAGAATGTATTTGTAATAACAGCTTATCTGTCCCCGTATTTCTCTTTCCACTGTTGGTTGAATGATTTTTTAGGAAACTCAAGGTTGCTCCTGTGTTCTGTCCATGCTTTTCCTATTTTGTTTATCACCCAGCTTTTGGTGCTGCCGTTTGCAATATTCATCAGGCTTCTGCGCAGCATGGCCTGCTTCCACATTTTCCAGGCAACTCTTTCTGCGAATACACTATGTCCTTCTTCTACGGCTTCATGCCGGTTTTCCAGCAGCAATTCATGCAGGTTAATTTTTACAGCACATACTTCTGTGCAATTACCACAAAGGGATGAGGCATAACTGAGATGTTTCCATTCGCCCAATGGCTTTAAGTGCGGGGTTATAACAGAACCGATCGGGCCACTATACGCTGTTTCATAACTATGCCCGCCGATATTTTTATAAACAGGACAGGCATTTAAACAAGCACCGCAACGGATGCAGTATAAACTTTCACGTTGCTTTGCATCGGCAAGAATACTTGTGCGACCATTATCAAGCAGGATCACATACATTTCTTCAGGGCCATCTACTTCGCCTTCCTGCCTGGGGCCGGTTACAATTGTATTATATGAAGTGATCTGTTGACCCGTTCCGAATGTTGCAAGCAAAGGCCAGAATAGGGCAAGGTCATTTAGCGAAGGAATCATTTTCTCAATACCGGCAACAACAATATGAGTTTTCGGCATGGAGCAACTCAGTCTTGCGTTGCCTTCGTTTTCTGTAATAGCAATGGCGCCAATATCACCGATAAGAAAATTAGCACCGGTAACTCCTACTTCAGCCTGCGCATATTTCTCTCTCAATTTTTGCCTTGCTACCAGTGTCAATTGTTCAGGCGTAAGATTTGGATCAGTTCCGAGTTTCTCAGCAAAAAGCTTTGCAACATCTTCCTTGCTTTTATGCATAGCTGGTGTTACAATATGATAAGGAGGTTCGCCATCCAGCTGCTGAATGTATTCTCCCAGGTCTGTTTCCACACTTTCAATACCTCTTTCTTCCATGAATTTATTCAGGTGAATTTCTTCCGTCACCATACTCTTACTCTTCACCAATATCTTGCAATTTTTATCTGTACAGATCTTACCAATAATATCCAAGGCTTGCTGGGCATCCTCGGCCCATAATACTTTTGCACCACGTTTGGTAATGGCAGCTTCAAAATTCTCCAATTGCTTATCAAGAGTTTCAATTGCCTTCCATTTCAGGTTCTTTGCCCTTTCTCTTGCCAGGTTAATATTGCTGAACTGTTTTTTGCCCTGTACAACTACAGTATTGTATTTACCAATATTAAAATTGATTTTTCGGCGATGTTCCCTGTCGCCGGATTTCACTGTGCTTTTGGCAATAAATGATTCGGAATGTTCAGACATGTTACAAATTTATGATTCGCAGGTCATTTTCCTTTTTTAAAATTTGCTTTAATCCATACTACAGCCTTTTTTACATAATACTCTTCGTCATTCTCCAATGCTTTCACCCTTTTCATTATTTCAGGTTGCAGGGTTTTATCTTTTGTAAATACTTCGAGTATTACCAGTGATAATCTTCTTTCCCAGAGATTTTTTGACTGCATGAGTTTTGCAGATAGATCAAAAATTGCAGGTTGTATTTTCTTTGCCACGGGTTTCAAACTTTGCATGCCCAGGGTATCACACACAACCCAGTCAGAAATGTCTTTAGAAAAACCGGCTATGAGTTTTAAAGAAAGCTCCGGGTCTTTTTTGCAAATTTCTCTCAGCATTTTTGCTGCTAATACTTTTTCCTCAAATGCCCCGGATTCCCATAACTCTTTTACCAAATCAACCCCGCCTTCTTTATAGTTATTAGCCATTATATTTAACACGGGTGTTCTTACACCATAGACTTTTGTAATGCCGGGTACAAATTTTAATGCGGCAGCTTTTGCTTCCGGTGTAGAAGCTGCTCCAAGTTCTTTTTGTATTTGCTTAAATAATGGGGACATCAGTTTATGCTATTCCTGAAAGGACCCGAATACTTTGTGAATCATTTTACTTTTTCAGTGAAATGCTCTTTGGCGGCTTTATCTAATGCATTATAAAAATCTTCACCATATTTTCTGGTGATGGGTTCTTTCAGAAATTCATAAGTAGGTACTTTTAGTTTTTTACCCAATGCACAAGCCGGGTTACAAAGTTTCTCTCTCGGCTCATAATTCATCTTGTCATAATCACCATGTTTACCTTTTTCTGAAATGATCGGGTAAAGGTGACAACTGATGGGTTTTTTCCATTCAATGACACCATCATAGTAAGCCTGTTCAAATGCACATTTGATCATGCCATCTTTTTCCCGAATTCCGTATACACAAATTTCAGAATCATTGCCAAGGGTAGGAGTTACCCAGCCAAACTCACGGTGATAAACATAAAATCCCTTTTTTTCTATTTCCTTTAAAGAAGCAGCAGAGAGATATGGTTTTATTTTATTAAATACTTTTTTAATGATATTCAGTTCTGCTTTATCCAACGGGGCACCGGCATCACCTTCTTCACAGCAACCACCTTTGCATTTGGCCAGGTCGCAAACAAACTGTTTTTCCACCACATCATCACTGATAATTACTTTATCTATTACTATCACAACTGATTTTTTGCAAATGTAAGCCTAAGAAAATTCATCCTGTTTTTTTCGAAAATATTCCACGCAGTCTCAGCATATGATGCGAGGTAAGGAAATGAATCACCTTGTGTTCCAGCCAATGGTGCAGCGGTACAAGGATGGCTGCCAATGCGATCATAAATAAAAGATCATACATTGGCTCTCCTTTTGTCAGACCATAAATATTTTTCTTGAATACGAGGAAAATAAATTCAAAAAAGAGAAGGAATGCAAAGAACCCAATAGCCCTGATCGTATTTGCAGAGACTTTAAACCAGCCCATCATAACCAGCCCAATAAACAATGCAGCGATTGCAATTACAATACCCATGTATTGAATGCGGTTTCTTTTTTCTTTCGCTTCAACTTCTTCTGCCAGTTTTCTATCCAGCCTTTGCTGTTCATCCAGAGCTTCTATTTGTGCCAGTTCGTTTTCTTTATTCAGTTTATCAATACTGTCTTTATACTGGTAATAGACGACATTATATAAATTAGCTGTTTTAAGATCACCGGACTTTAAATAAAGCGAATCAAGATTTTTTGCTGCATTTCTCACATATTCAAGCATGCCTTTAGCTTCGCCGATCTCTTTTACTTTAATAAAATACTCTATAGCTTTTTTGGTTTCTCCTGACTTTTTATAAAAACCTGCCAGTTGCCTGTAAAACGAAACCTTGTTTGTTTCATTTGTACTTTTGTCAAAGAAAGGAAAGGCTCTGTCAAAATAAATTCGAGCCGAGTCGTATTGCCCCATTTCTGCATAGGTATAGCCATAAGCCTGGTCACACGCAGCAGACATGCCAAAATTTACCAGGTAGGATTTTAATTGTTTGCCAGAAGGAGAGTTAAGATAATTCAAGGCTTTCGCCGGTTCATCTACGCGGAGATACTGATTAAGTATACTTATATAGGCCGGCACTTTCAGCGATGGAAATTTTAAACTATCGGCCATCCTTACGGAGCGTTCAAAATAACTGATGGCTATATCATTATTTTTTTTTGCTGCAAAAAGGTTCCCGAGATTATTGATGTCAATAGCCCGTTGGAAAGGAACATTTTTCTCGGACATATTATCAAGTTGCTTATAGGCCTTTGTTGAATAGTCTATTGCTTTATCATAATCTTCTATACCGGAGTAGAATGCTGAAAGATTAAGATAGCCGTTACGCAGCAAATTAGCTTTAAGGCTTTTTCCTGCTTTTATATCTTCGGCAATTCTTACTGCATTAAAAAAATGCCGCAGGGCCAGTGTCTTTTCATTGCGGGAAATATAGATCCGGCCAAAGCAGTTATGTGCTTCTGCCAATAAACTATCATTGGATAAAGTGGATATAAGTGAAAAAGCCTGGTTTGCATATGAAAGAGCTTTATCTTTTTCAACCATCAGTAAATTAATATTGCTAAGCTGCAATTGTACTTCACCAATTTTTTCTTCCATCTTGTTTTGCTTCGCAATCGTCAGTGCCTTATTGTAATACTCAATTGATCGGGAAGCAAATTTTTGTTGCGTAGCAAAATACATACAACGTGTACCGTTTGACTGGTAGGCTTTTACCATCAACTCTCTGTCCCTTGATTCTTCTGCCAATGTTATCAGTTGCTCACCATACATCTCAGCTTCCGTAGGATTCACATTCATTAATATCCGGGAAAGATTATCGAGCAGGTTAGCTTTTTCATTGATATCAGTGGCCTTGGCAAGGGCTTTTTTGAGCGTATCAGTAGTTGCAGTTTGCTGTGCTTTCATAAATAGAAATGAAAACAGCATGCAGGTAAAAAGAAAAAACTTTTTCATCAGTCAGTTAATTTAGTAGTATAAGTAAGATAGGGCAGGGGCAATAAATAAACAGGCTACGATAGCACATCGTTATTTCCACTTCAGCGTGTTGATCAAATGAAATAGATCCTGTTTCAAAAAATTATTCACAATACTCAGTGAGTCTTCATTGGGAGTTGCATCAAAATACAAAGCACCACGTAAAAAATGGTTTGTAGAATCAGTCAGAAAAAATTGGTTGGCAGTTGCCGTATTCCCGAACAGCTTGAAAAAATAACCCTCAGCGCCATTTTGTGTATGCATAAGACTATCATCACGGCCGCTGGCCACTGTGCTGTGCTGCAGGTAAGTCATCTTAAATGCATCATTGAGTAATGAATCAAATCTATTTTTTGGTCCAATCTCTTTATAGCTAACATATACCCGTCCGCCAAGTTGTGGTACATCAATATTGATCCACCACGGATTTTCACTTACATCTCCAAAGAATGTAGAGTCTTTTATCACATTAGCATATACAGGGTATTCGAATGAATAAGGATAGCCGGGTTGATCAAATAACCGATATTCTTTTTGGGGGAAATCAATTTTAAAATATCCTTTCTTTTTATATGTATAATTGCTGTTGCAGGCAAATAATAAAATCAAAACACTAAAGCATATAAAACCAAAAAATGATTTTTTCATCAGGTAGGTTATTTTTTTAGACTGGGTATAACGGTTACTTTAACTAACTGTATGCGGTTTGGATTTTTCTCAATAACAGTAAATTGAAAATCACCACAAGGGATGAGTTCATTCTCAGGCGGAATTTCACCATATATTTCCAACACTAGCCCCGCTACTGATTCACTTTCTCCTTTTATCCTGTCAAATATGTCTGGAGGTAATTTCATGATACGACACATGTCAATCAAATGTGTTTTGCCTTCAAACACAAAATTATGTTCGTCCAGCTTTTTGTTTTTGTTTTCTTCTTCATCAAATTCATCTTTTATTTCACCGATCACCTCCTCCATAATGTCTTCAAGTGTGACAATACCGCTGGTACCACCAAACTCATCTACTACCACCGCAAAATGAATTCGTTTTTGTTGAAACTCTTTCAGCAGATCTTCAATCGCTTTTGTTTCCGGAACAAAATAAGGCTGGCGCATTAATGGCCGCCAGTCAAAGTTTTCGTGTTCGTCCAAATGAGGAATGAGGTCTTTTGTATTGATAATACCCACTACCTCATCGAGGTTATTTTTATAAACCGGTAATCTTGAATAATGCAACTCTTCTACTTTTTGTAACAACTCTTTAAATGGCATATCATGATCAAGCCCGTTTACATCCAACCGGCTATGCATGATCTGCTTTACAGTTATATTTCCAAACTTCACAATACCTTTCATGATATTCTTTTCCTCCTGCGAAGCTTCGTCATCTGATTTGATATCGATTGCTTCATCCAGTTCACGGATGCTGAGGGCCTCACTTTTATCTGCACCTAAGCGGCGACCAATTCCATCTGCCAATGAAACAATCCATTTGCTGATACGTCGAAATAAAAGATGCAGCGAATCGATAAAGAAAGAAGAGTCATAGGCAAACCGCAGGTTGTTTTGTGTAGCCATAACCTTTGGTAATACTTTTCCAAAAAATATCATAACGAAAGCAATGATCACTACTTTGATAATAACAGAGAGGGTGAATGATACATTATCCAGCGGAATGATCCTGTTCAATAAAAAATTAGACAAAACAATAATGCTGATGTTGATGAAGGTGCCCGTTATCATCAGTGTAGCATAAACTTCTTTGGGTTCTTCCAGCAAGTTGATGATCCTTTTTGCTGCATCATGTTCTTTTGTTTTCAGCATATTCACGTCTTTACTGCTGAGCGAAAACAAAGCAACCTCAGCACCAGAAACAGCAAATGACATGAGCAGTAAAACAGCAAGTAAAATAACAGGCAATATCAAACCATCCGTTTGGCCGGCCAGCAAAATGAAAAGCAGTTTTGTATCAATCCAGTTTAGTAACGAATGGCTTTCCAATTAATGTGATTTTGGTTTCAGATTCAATCATAAAGGCAGGTTACAACCTGCCTTTGAGTTGGTATTGCAAAAATATGTTTATAAAACTAAAATTTGAGGTCTATATCGCCAGGGATGTCGGCTGAGGGAGTATCTGTTCCTTCAACTCCGCTTTCACCATGATGATGCGAACCTGCGCCGTCCGTTCTTTTATCCAGCATTATCAGGTTATCACCCACCACTTCAGTGGCAAATTTTCGATGGCCTTCTTTATCATCCCAGCTGCGGGTTCTTAATCTTCCTTCTATATAAACCAAACTTCCTTTGTGTAAATACTTTGCCGCAAGGTCTGCCAATCCACGCCATAGTACTACTGTGTGCCACTCAGTTTGACTTACCAACTTACCGCCACGGTCCTTAAAAGTTTCAGTTGTAGCTAATGGAAATTTTGCAACAGAAATGTTTCCTTCCAACTGCTGTAATTCCGGGTCTTTGCCCAGGTTGCCAATCAGCATCACTCGGTTAACGCCACGCATAAATTTGTCGTTTAAAAGGTTTACTCGTTGGTGGTTTTGGGAATGCTCTTTAAAATTAAATCGTTTTAGGGGGATAAAGCAAAAAAATTTCTGTGTGGCAACAGGTGAATATGAAGCTGGCAAAGGTTTCTGTTAGTTTAGAAGTCTTTCAAAAAATCCCTGATTACACCCGGAAAGGCAAATTGTTGAAGCTTTTTCTTCTTTACCCATTGCCCTGTTTTGAGTAAGAATGGTTTTCGTTTTAAATAAAGATGAATAAATACAGCGTTGATATATTGATGTGATAACTGTTGTGAATAAACAGGCGAGATTTTCAGGAGATTGGTACCCGATGCTAATTTACTAGCCTGCTCAGTTACCTGGCGGTTGGATATTTTTTTCTTTGCTTCAAACAAATAAAATTCATGGAGATGATGCCAGATATCTTTCCCTATGCGCTGATGAATAAAAATTTCTCCATTATGTTCTGGGATAAAATAATAAAGCCACCTTGTTTTGATAGTGATCTTTTTCCTTTTTACTGGTAATGATTGAACCTGATCATTTAAAAAAGCGAAACAACTTTTGTTGAACGGGCATGATTGGCAAAGAGGAGAAGCAGGTTTGCAAACAACGGCACCAAAGTCCATTATGGATTGGTTATAAATCCCGGGCTGTTTTTTATCAAGCAACTCTTCTGCAAGGGCATTAAATAATTTTTTCCCTTCTGTTGTATCCGGTGGTGTTTTAATTCCAAAAATCCTTGCCAACACCCTAAAAACATTTCCATCTACAACGGCATGAGGGAGGTTGAAAGCGAATGAAGAAATGGCTGATGCCGTATAAGGTCCAATTCCTTTTAAATCATTTATCTCTTTGTAGCTGTTTGGAAACTTTCCTTTTCTTTCTTTTGAAATATATCTTGCTGTGGCCAATAAGTTTCTGCAACGGGAATAATAACCCAGGCCTTCCCACATTTTGAAAATTTTTTTGTCAGCAGCCTTGGCCAGTTTATTAATCTCGGGAAACTCTTTTACAAACCGGTTGTAATAATCTAGCCCTTGCTCAACTCTTGTTTGCTGTAAAATGATCTCACTGAGCCATATTTTATAAGGGTCTTTTTCACCTTTCCAGGGCATTATCCGTGAATTTTTATCACGGTTCCATTTCAATAAAATCTTTTTGAAATTGTTTTTTTGAGCAGTAGATGTCATAAAAAAATATGGAGGCAGGCCGCAATTTCATCAGCTATCTACAAATTGTCAAAAAAATATTTGCCTATCCCTTTGAAAATCACTTATTTTTATCCTAAATTCGGTAAACGAAAAAACCCCCTGACAATGAGAAAAGCCGACCTCGTCAACAGAATCTCCGAAAAAACCGGCATTCCCAAGGTTGATGTGCTGGTGACACTGGAAACCATGTTCAAAGAAATCAAAGACACCCTTTCTGCAGGTGAGAATATTTATATACGCGGATTTGGCAGTTTTATCACCAAAAGACGGGCAGCAAAAATTGGCCGTAATATCAAAAAGAACATAGCGGTACACATTCCAGAACATTATATTCCTGCATTCAAACCTGCAAAAGAGTTTGTTGCAGAAGTAAAAAAATTGGTAACTCCCAAACATGACGACGGTCCCGGCGAAGATGTTGAGCCGGCTTAATTCTTCAGTCAAATAGTTTCTCCTTTAGTTCAGTTGCTTTGAGGTACATTTGCCCCGCCCAAAGATTTACAAGCTTTGGTAATTTTTGTTATTTGTGAAAAGACCTCAGTTAATTGTTGCATTTACAGCGGTATTATTAGTTGCTTCTTTATATCGCTTTGGTAAGACGGAAGCTGATATGCACAAACATGAGGTAAAGCCGGTTTCAGTTTCAGTACAGGCAACAAATCAATTATTATTCAATACGGATTCTGTACTTGCACAAGCCAAGTCGAAACTTAGTATGGAGCAAGTAATAAGGTTGAATGAATTGGAAAATTCTATTAGTCGGGGTGATGTAAAAGAACAACAACTAAAAGTGTATCATCAGTTGTCACATTTTTGGTCAGATTCTGCAAAAATCTTCGAACCTTATGCCTGGTATGAAGCACAAGCAGCAAGATTGGAAAATTCGGAAAAAACCCTCATTTTTGCTGCCCGTTTATTTTTAGGTAGTCTTAGATCAGAAGTAAACATTCCTAAAAAGAAATGGATTGCCTCACAGGCTAAAGAGTTGTATGAGAGGTCTTTGAGTTTAAATCCTTCTAATGATTCGGCAAGTGTGGAGCTGGGAATAAGCCTTATTTATGGTGAGCTGAGTGAGATGCCGATGGAAGGAATTCAGAAGATAATGGGTGTATTGCAGAAAGACAGCACAAATATTTATGCGCAAATGGCTCTTGCAGATGCGGCTGTTTTTTCTACCCAATATGATAAAGCAATACCTCGTTTTCAAAAGATCATCAGACTTGAACCAACCAACCTGGATGCAATTTTGAAACTAGCCGATGCTTATACAATGATTGGTAAAAAGAAAGAGGCGATAGAATGGTATAAGAAAAGCTTGCCATTATTGAAAAGAGAGGAATGGAAACAGGAAGTGGAAAAGAGGATAAATGAATTGAAATAGGTTCGCCGATGGCGAATTGAAATACAAGAAACTGATTTAATTAATAAAAAAAACATTTTCGTATGCCGTGTGGTAAGAAAAGAAAGCGTCATAAAATTGCGACGCACAAACGTAAAAAGAGATTAAGAAAGAATCGTCACAAAAAGAGGAACAAGTAAGTTTGATAGTTGAAGTTTGAGGTTTATAGCCTCAAACTTCGAACTTCAGATCCGAAACATTTTCTCTCTGGTTGTTTACTGTACTAGTTAGCTCCCCACCAATTTGCTGCACTACAATTATTCAGGATCACACCCTGCTTACATGTACAGAATTCCTGGCCACCGGTTGAGGCATTCAAGAAATGTTGTCATTTGTTGTTTATTAAATGAACAAAGAACTTATCATTAATGCAGCACCTCAAGGTGTTGAAATTGCCCTGCTCGAGGACAAAAAGCTGGTAGAACTGCATAGCGAAAAAAGCGATGCCCGTTTTGCCGTGGGTGATTTGTATCTCGGAAAAGTAAAAAAACTTATTCCGGGACTGAATGCTGCATTTGTAGATGTGGGCTTTGAAAAAGACGCTTTTCTTCATTATACAGACTTAAGCCCTTACGCAAAGTCGTTGCTTAAGTTTACCAATCTTTCAATGGCCGACAAATCGGAAGGCATTATGGACTTTGGAAAATTTGAAGTAGAGCCCGAGATAGTAAAAACAGGAAAGATAAATGAGGTACTTGGTGGCAAACCGAATATTCTTGTTCAGATATTGAAAGAACCAATTGCAGCTAAAGGCCCAAGATTAAGTTGTGAAATTTCATTGCCCGGTCGTTTTATTGTTATTACCCCTTTCAATAATATCGTTGCTGTTTCAAGAAAGATCCATTCATCGGATGAAAGAAAAAGATTACAGCGAATTGTAGAATCGATCAAGTCAAGAAACTTTGGTGTAATTGTAAGAACTGCAGCTGAGGGAAAAAATACGGCTGAATTGCATGATGATCTATCAACCTTAGTAGCAACCTGGAAAACGATTCAGCAAAACCTAAAAGGGGCCGTACCACCTGCAAAGATCTTAAGTGAGCAAACAAAAGCAACCAGCATTCTTCGTGACTTGTTGAATGAAGATTTCAATAAGATCGTTGTGAATGATAAGAATATTTTCAATGATACACGCAATTATATCCTGCGCATAGCACCCGAGAAGGCAGATATAGTTTCTTATTACAATAACGGCTCTACCATTTTCGATTCATATGGCATTACCAAACAGGTTAAATCCTCTTTTGGTAAAACAGTAAACCTGAATAGCGGTGCTTACCTGATCATTGAACACACCGAAGCTCTGCATGTGATAGATGTAAACAGCGGGTACAAAAGTGTCGGTAATAACCAGGAACAGAATGCCATGGAGACTAACCTGGAAGCGGCAGAAGAAATTGCAAGACAGTTCCGGCTTCGGGATATGGGCGGCATTATTGTGATAGATTTCATTGATATGAAACTTCCTGAGAACAAGAGAAAGTTACAGGAGAAGATGGAAGAGTTCATGTCACCTGACAGGGCCAAACATGCGGTACTGCCTATTTCAAAATTTGGCTTGATGCAGATCACCCGTCAACGCATGAAGCCGGAAATGAACATCAACACACAGGAGGTTTGTCCAAGCTGTAGTGGTACCGGAAAAATATCTTCAGCATTATTGCTGGAAGATGAAATAGAGAAGAATCTGAGTTATCTTTTTACACATAAGCATAACAATCTTAGAATTATAGTCCACCCAATAATGTACGCTTATCTCACCAAAGGTTGGCCGTGGTCAACAAGATTGGCAAAATGGAGAAAGAAATACCGCCAGAAAATAAAGCTACAAGAGGATACTAACTATCATTTAACCGAATTCCGGTTTTTCAATCAGCATGAAGAAGAAATTAAATTATAAAAGCCTCCTATTGGAGGCTTTTATAATTATAATATAGCTGACTGCATTTTAGCCTCTGCTTTGCCTGCTCATGTAGAGTAATATATATTGTACCAAAGTAGCTACCGCAGCCAATGCTGCTACTACATAAGTGGTTGCTGCCCATTTCAAAGCATCTTTTGCTTTAGGGTATTCCTGTTGGTTGGTAACATTAGTGTGTTGTAACCAGGCCAATGCCCTGCGGCTTGCATCAAATTCTACAGGTAATGTAATAACGGAGAATAACGCAGTAACCGCAAATATTACAATGCCGACGAGCAGTAATTGCGGAAACTGGTTAATTAAAAGAACCCCAGCCAGCAATATCCAATGCACAATACCGCTACTGAACTGTACTACCGGCACCAATCGGCTACGCAGGTTCAACCATGTATAAGCTGTAGCATGTTGTACAGCATGTCCGCATTCATGCGCAGCTACAGCCGCCGCGGCTATACTGGTTCCCTGGTAAACTTCAGGGCTCAGGTTCACTGTTTTATTCACGGGGTTATAATGGTCATAAAGAAAGCCTTCAACCGACACTACTTTTACATCATAAATACCGTTTTCACGCAGCATTTTTTCAGCTACTTCCCGGCCTGTCATTCCGTTTGCCAGCCCGATTTTGGTGTAGGCACTGAACTTGTTTTTTAAAACCAAAGAAACGATCATACTTATGCCAACAAAAAGCATGGAAACGATAAAAATTTCTTGTGTCATTTTATTTGAAATAGTTTAATAATCACCAGTTATTGCAAATCTGTATCCATTCGGGTTTTAACCCGATTTTCGGCCTTTTTGACACAGTCATATGCTAAAAATTCTCCTTTTTTAATCCTGAACTCCTTACTGGATAGATACCGATTTTTTGTGTCAAACATATGTTTATCAATGACTTAATTATTATTAAATGATTTGATTAACAAGCTTTCAAGTATGTAAATTTTATATGAAAAGTTATTCACAGAAAGGAAAATATATTTTGTAATGTGCTTCATAATTGTAACTTAGTGCCAGAATTTAATGGGTTAGTAAGTAAGGGGGTCAATCGTAAGATTGGCCCTTTTATTATGATACAATTATAATGTTTTAATCTTCACATTAATTATTTATTCCTGTCGTTCAATCACTTCAAGAACAGAGTTTAGTTTCATTTTTAATCATCTGTAAGAAATCGTATTTGTTACCTTTATTTTATGAGTAAGGTTAAAACAAGTTTTTTTTGTCAGAACTGCGGATACGAATCGGTTAAATGGGTAGGTCAATGTCCATCTTGTCATCAATGGAATACGTTTGTAGAAGAATTGATTCAAAAAGAAAATGGTAAAAGCAACAATGGCTGGAAAGATTATGATGGTAAAGAAAGAACTGAAAGAACAATACAATTAAGCGAAGTTAAATCAGCGGAAGAAAAAAGATTATTGACTGCTGATCCTGAATTGAATCGTGTATTAGGCGGTGGAATCGTTCCGGGAAGTATTGTATTAGTTGCAGGTGAACCAGGGATCGGAAAATCAACTTTGTTTTTGCAAAATGGTTTATGGCTGAAGAACTCAACTGTTCTTTATATAAGTGGTGAAGAAAGTGAATTGCAGATCAAGATGCGGGCAGATCGTTTGCAATTAAAGAATGAAGAATTTTATTTGCTTACTGAAACATCTACACAGGTTATTTTCCAGGAAATAAAAAAACTAAAGCCTGATCTGGTAATTGTAGATTCTATTCAGACTTTGCAAACACCCTATATTGAATCCTCACCCGGTAGTGTATCTCAAATAAGGGAATGTGCGTCCGAGTTCCAACGTTTTGCAAAAGAAACTAATACTCCTGTTTTTTTGATCGGGCATATTACAAAAGATGGAAGTATTGCTGGTCCAAAAATTCTCGAACACATGGTTGATACTGTCTTGCAATTTGAAGGCGATCGTCATCATGCCTATCGGATATTGCGGACATTAAAGAATCGTTTTGGGAGTACATCCGAATTAGGTATTTATGAAATGACGGATACAGGTATGCGGGGTGTTTTAAATCCAAGCGAAATACTAATTACCCAAAAGGAAGATAACCTGAGTGGTGTTGCAATTGCAGCGACTATAGAAGGCATGCGACCATTATTAATTGAAGTGCAGGCACTCGTTACACAATCCGTTTATGGTACACCTCAAAGGACTGTCAGCGGTTTTGATTTAAGGAGGCTGCAATTATTGCTTGCTGTCCTTGAAAAAAGAGGGGGATTTCATTTTGGTGTCAAAGATGTTTTTTTAAATATTGCAGGAGGATTAAAAGTTGAAGACCCTTCTATTGATCTTGCTGCAGTTTGTGCATTGCTATCCTCTTATGAGGATATAGCATTGCCATTGCATATTTGTTTTGCGGGTGAAATAGGTTTAAGCGGCGAGATAAGAGCTGTGAACCGTATTGAGCAAAGAATTGCAGAGGCTGAGAAACTGGGATTTGAAAAGATCATCATTTCAAAATATAATCAGAAAGGAATAGGTAAGCAGAAATTCAATATTGAAATAGTCACATTAGGATCGGTCGAAGAAGTTTATAAATTACTTTTTTAATATGCCCTTGCTGAAGGATATAAAGGAATCATTATTGCAAATCGTTTTTCCGCATGTATGCAGCGGCTGCGGAAGTGATTTGTTAAGCCTCGAATCATCACTTTGCTTAAGATGTATTGATGCTCTACCCGAAACTGATTTTGAAAAATATCCGGACAACCCGGTAGAAAAATTTTTCTGGGGAAGAATAAAATTAGAAAGCGGATCATCTTCCTTTTATTTCAATAAAGAATCGTTGGTGCAGCACCTGATGCATCAATTTAAATACAAAAACAATAAAGAGCTGGGTCTCCAGTTGGGAAGAATGATGGGGCATCAACTAAAAAAGTCCAATCGTTATCAAGTTGATGCCTTAATTCCTCTCCCATTATTTCCCGGTAAAGAAAAAAAAAGAGGATATAATCAATCTCAATTATTATGTGATGGCATTGCAGAATCGCTTAATGTGCCGGTTTGGAATGATGTGATCATAAGACCCGAGCATACAGAAACACAAACCAAGAAAGGAAGAATCGAACGTTGGAGAAATATGGAGGGAAAATTCTTCCTTACAAATCCGGGAAAGATAGCTGGTAAACATTTGTTGTTAATTGATGATGTAGTGACAACCGGCGCAACCCTCGAAGCCTGCGGCACTGAGTTGTTGAAAGGATCTGACACAAGATTAAGTATTGCTACACTTTGCTTTGCTTCAAGAATTTAATGTATTACTTTTGAACTCCATGAAGACTGCCGGTATTCTATCCTTAACCATTCTGTTGCTCATCTATTCCTGCCGGAAAGAATCTTTTATTACTACTCCTGATGCAAGAGTAACTATAACAGCCGATACATTAAAGTTTGATACAGTATTTGTAACTGCCGGTTCAACCAGTCGTTATTTCATTATTAAAAATGATAACAACCAAAAACTAAAAGTTTCTTCTGTAAAACTGATGGGAGGGGCAAGCTCTGTTTTTAAAATAAATGCGGATGGGATCATTGGCCCGGAAGTTCAGAATATCGAGATTGGGGCTAATGACAGCATTTATGTTTTTGTACAGGTAAATGTAAATCCCAACGCAGCTAATCTTCCCTTTGTAATTCGTGATAGCATCAAAATAAATTATAATGGCAATAGCCGGCTTGTTCAGTTAGAAGCCTGGGGTAAGAATGCCCATTTCTTACGCAATAAAAAAATAACAGTAAATGAAACCTGGAATAATGACCTGCCGTATGTTATACTTGGTTCATTGATCGTCGATACAAACAGAACTTTAGCAATTAATAAAGGATGCAAGGTTTATGTAAATGCCAATGCACCAGTTATTGTTGATGGCACTTTACTGATAAATGGATTGAAGGATACTGCTGACCGTGTCTATTTCCAGGGCGACCGGTTAGATGAACCATATAAAGATTATCCCGGTGGATGGCCCGGTATCTTTTTCCGGGGTAGTAGCAAGGATAATGTTTTCAATTATGCTGTTTTAAAAAACGCTTACCAGGCTGTGGGTTTACTGGATCTTCCTTCCCCGAATGTAAACCCGAAACTGACACTAAATGAATGCGTAATTGATAATGCTTTTGATGCGGGGATAATTTCTATTAATTCCAGTGTGACGGCACGAAATTGTTTGATCAGCAACTGTGGCAACGGTGTTGAAATTTATAAAGGCGGAACTTATTCTTTTACGCATTGTACAATGGCAACCATCTCTAACAGTTATTTTTTGCATAAAGAACCAGTGGTAATACTTACTAATTTTATAAAAGTAAACAATGTGCCATCACCTGCTGATTTGAATGCTGTATTCCGTAATTGCATTATCTGGGGCGATGGCGGAACAGTGGAAGACGAAGTAGTAACAGTAAAAGATAATGGTGCAGCATTCAATGTGCTCTTTCAAAATAATTTATGGAAAGTAGTAACACCACCTGCCAATGTCATTACCGTAAACATAATTAACAACCAGGATCCCCAATTTCAGACCATTGACTTTTCTGAAAAATATTATGATTTTAGGTTGAAGCCGTCTTCTCCTGCAAAAGATACAGGCACAAGCACTTCAGTGATACTTGATTTGGATGCAAAACCCCGCACAGCAGGTCCCAAGCCCGATCTTGGTAGTTTTGAAAAGCAATAAAAAAAATATAGGGGAATCCGGTCCAGACTATCTTAACTTTGGTATCCTCATTTTAAAAACTCAATCATGAAAACGTTTTTTATTACTCTGCTGCTTGCTGTTACATTAACCGGCGGTTCCATCTATGATTTTCAAGTTCCTGGTCTCGACGGAAACAGTATTGACTTTTCAGCATACAAAGGGAAAAAAATAATGATCGTAAATACAGCATCTAAATGCGGCAATACACCACAGTATGCCGACCTGGAAAAACTGTATGAAAAATATAAAGGCAAGCTGGTGATCATCGGTTTTCCGGCCAACAATTTTGGAGAACAAGAACCCGGATCAAATACTGAGATACAAGAATTTTGTAAAAAGAACTATGGAGTAACCTTTCCTATGGCTGAAAAAATTTCAGTAAGAGGTGATGATGTGGCTCCCATTTACAAATGGTTGGTGGATCAATCCAAGGAAATGGCTAAATCGCTACCGGGAGATAATTCAAAAGATCTTGTTTATAAAAAATGGCTGCAGGATCCAGTAAACTGGAATTTTACAAAATTCCTTGTTGATGAGAATGGGAAACTGGTAGCAGTGTTTCATAATAAGGTAAGCCCGATGAGTGAAGAAGTTTTGAAATGGATGAATTAAAAATATTTTCCTTGCCAGTAAAAGCCACGCTGTTTAGTGTGGCTTTTTTTGTTTGCGGAAGATTTATATTCGCTGCGAATGCAATTCTCCTTCATCATAGCTCAACAACATGTAAAGCAGCAATTGGCTGAAATGGTTCAATCGAACCGGTTGCCGCATGCATTATTGTTTTTGGGTAAAGAAGGAAGTGGGGCTTTGCAATTAGCAATGGCCTTTGCACAATATGTTGTTTGTGAGAAAGTCAACGGAGCTCAGGGGCCTTCATTATTTGATGAAAAACCAGCAATAAGAAACGATAGTTGCGGCGAATGTTCTGGTTGTAAAAAAGCAAACCAGCTTGTTCATCCCGACATTCATTTTTCATATCCGGTTGTAACAAAGAAATCAGGAACTCCACCAATCAGTACAGATTACATCACTGAGTGGAGAGAATTCTTTTCCGGCTATCCTTATGGAAATATTTATGACTGGCTACAGTTTATCGGTGCTGAAAACAAACAGGGAAATATTACGGCAGCCGAATGTAATGACATCGTCAAAAAGCTAAGTCTTAAAAGTTTTGAAAGCCCATACAAGATCTTAATTCTCTGGATGCCCGAATACCTGGAGAAAGAAGGAAACAAATTGCTGAAGATCATTGAAGAGCCACCACCTAAAACATTGATCATCCTGGTTGCCGAAAATGAATCATTGATTTTGCCCACTATCATATCCCGCTGCCAGTTGATAAGAGTGCCTGCATTGGAAGCAAGGGATATTGAAGAATCATTGATAGCAAGAAATAACACCCCTGCATTAAAAGCAAAACAGGTGGCCGTCACTTGCAATGGTAATTATCGTGAAGCGTTGCAACAATTGCAGCATGCTGATGAAGACTGGCAAAGCCTGCTTCGTGAATGGCTGAATGCGATTTTAAAAACAGGCCCGGCTGCACAAACCAAATGGGTGGAAGAGATAAGCCGGCTTGGGCGGGAAAAACAGAAGCAATTTCTTTTATATTTCAATCACCTCCTTGAACAGAGTATCCGGTTCAGGATTTCGCCATCCTCCGAATCCGGTGCTGATGATTTTGCCAGCCGTATCAATAAAGTGGCAGATATCAGTCAGCAGCAGGCGATTGTGGAGGAGTTGGACCGTGCGGTTTATTATATTGAACGCAATGCCAACTCCAAAATGCTGTTCCATGCCCTCACCATAAAGCTTTATCATATCATTAAAAACAAAATTGTATTTTTGGCCGATTGAGGAAAGAGGTGTGTGGTAAGTGATTAGTGACGAGTAGGAAAGAGCCTGCAGAGAATTGAATAGTGTGATGGATAGCAGGTTGTAATTATTGAGTCATCGTTCGTCTAAATATTAAGCTTCAGTGGCGACGCTCCGTTCGGCAACAGTAATTCTTCTGAGCAATCATTCGGCAAGCTCAGGATGAAATGCTGAATAGCGATAAGAAGGCAAAAGAGTGCGACGCAACAGACGGTGATAGTAGCAAAACTGCTGACTTCATAATTATCTTTCCCTCAATTATCAAGTTTTAATCATTCATTATTAATTATCTACATGGGTTGCGGTAGTTGTGGTACAAAACCAAATGGTTGTAAAAGTAACGGCGGATGCAGTTCCGGCGGATGCAACCGTATGAATTCACATGACTGGCTGCGCAACCTGCCCATTGCCAATGCAGCCGACGAGTGCCGTCTGGTAGAGATCAGTTTTAATAATGGAAGCCGGAAAGATTTTTTCCGTAACACAGCACTGCAGCAATATGAAAAAGGTGAGTTGGTAGCCGTGGAGGGTGTGAGTGGTTTTGATGTCGGAGAAATTTCTCTGACTGGCGAGATAGTCCGGTTGCAGTTGAAAAAGCATGGTGTGAAAGAAGATGATCCTGAGATAAAAAAAATCCTGCGTCGTGCCAATGACCGTGATATTGATACCTGGCGTAGTACTAAAACAAGAGAAAAAGATGCTGTGATACGCAGTCGTGCCATTGCAAAACAACTGAAGCTCGACATGAAGATCAGTGAAGTGGAGATACAGGCCGATGGACGAAAGGCTACATTCTTTTATATCGCTGAAGGCCGGGTCGATTTCCGTGAATTGATCAAAGTATACGCGGGTGAGTTTAAAGTAAAAGTGGAGATGCGGCAGATCGGTGCAAGACAGGAGAGTGCAAAGGTTGGTGGCATTGGTAGTTGTGGTCGTGAATTATGTTGCAGTACATGGTTAACTGATTTTAATAGCGTAAACACTACAGCGGCACGTTATCAGAATTTATCAATCAATCAATCTAAGCTCAGCGGTCAATGTGGCCGTTTGAAATGTTGTTTGAATTACGAACTCGATACATATCTCGATGCATTGCAGCATTTCCCTGAAGATTGTGATGTATTGAAGATCGCTAAAGGCAATGCATTCCTGATCAAGAAAGATATTTTTAAAAACCTGATGTGGTATACTCTGCCTGATAGTACCAAGCACTACCCCGTTACCATTGAAAGAGTAAGAAAAATAAGAACATTAAATGCGCAAGGCGTTTTTCCTGAAGAACTGGAAGCTGTAGAAGTAACAAGCAGCAAACAAAAAGAAGTAGAACCTGAATTTGTAGATGTAGTTGGACAGATTAGTCTTCGTTCCCTGGAAAAAGCAGACCGTAAGCGTAAACAACAGCAACAACGTCCGCAAGGAAGACAACAAGGTCCACAACAAAGAGGAGGACAACAGGGTCAACAGCGCAATCAACCACCACAGCAAAGAGGTGGACAACGAGGACCCAATCGACCTAATCAAGGTAATCAACGACCTCCGAATCTTAATCAGCCACCACCGCCGGGTAACAAATAATTGCTAAGGAATTTTATTCTTTCCTGCTTTCAAGTGTAAACCCAATTGTTGTACCTACACCTTCTGTGCTTCTTGCATGAATAGCTTGTCTGTGAGCTTCAATGATATGTTTGCAGATGGATAATCCGAGTCCGCTTCCACTTACATCACGACTGCGTCCTTCTTCGGTGCGATAGAAACGTTCAAATATTCTTGCCAGGTCATTTTCAGCAATGCCGATCCCATCATCACTTATTTCAATAAGAATTCTTTTATCATCTGTTTTGTAAATGCTGGCAGTAGTATTGCCATTTTGCTTTCCGTATTTTATTGAGTTTTCAACCAGGTTATTCAATACCTGTCTTATTTTTTCTTTATCTGCAAAAACAGTAAGAGGTGCTTCGCAGCCTTTTTTTATGGTAAGCTGAATATTTTTCTGTTCTCTTTCCAGTGAAACAGATTCAAATACTTCTTTGATCATATCCTGAATGATAAAACTTTCATTGTTCAAGGTAAGTTCACCCATCTCCAGCCTGCTTATTTCGTCAAGATCTTTCAGCAGGTTGGTGAGCCGCTCAACATTGCGGGATGATTTTTCTAAGAATTTTTTATTTACATCCGGGTTGTTCATGGCACCGTCAAGCAGCGTATCTACATAACCCTGTATGGCAAATACCGGTGTTTTGAACTCATGTGATAGATTTTGAAGAAACTCTTTTCTGAATTGTTCATTTCTTCTAAGCAGTTCAATTTCTTCATTTCTTTTTTCAGCCCATGCTTCCACATCTTCTTTTACTTCATCAATGCTTTTGGGGGGTAAAATATATTTGTAATAGATCTCTTCACGTTTGGTGGCCTTGGTTTGTGAAATGAGTTTATAGATGAGTTTTATTTTACGGTAGATAAAGCGTTCGAGTGTGAATGAAATAATAGCATAAGCACCCAGCAATAAAAGAATGAAGAACACCAATGATATTTTCCAGCTATCCTCAAAAAAATAAACACCAGTGGAAACCGGCACAGCAATTACCAATGCAATAAGAAAAGAAAGCTGGCGTGGTGAAAGATTTTTGAGTGAGAACATGATTGCAAGTTACTGGTTTCTGGATACTGGATTCGGGATAGCAGATGCTGGATTTCTGGTATTGAAGAATGATAATGTTGAAAGTGAATTTTCAAATTAAGAATCCAGCATCCTGGACCTGACATCTTGCATCTGAATTCTACAACTCAAACTTATACCCCACACCTTTTACTGTAGTGATGCAATCCAATCCAAGTTTCTGGCGGATCTTGCGGATATGAACATCAATGGTACGATCGCCAACTATTACATCAGCTCCCCATACCTGGCTGAGTATTTCATTGCGTAAAAAAACACGACCCGGTTTTGATGCAAGCAGGTAGAGCAGTTCAAATTCTTTTTTAGCTAAAACAAACTCCTTTCCTTCGTGAATAACAACAAATTTCTCCGGATCGATCTCCAGCCCGTTTACTTTTACACTTTTGTTATCCGATTTTTTTAAACGCCGGAACAGGGAGTTTACTTTGCTCAGAAAAATTTTTGGGCTAATGGGTTTGCTGATATAATCGTCAGCACCTGTTTCAAAACCTTTTAATTGCGTGCCTTCATCGCTTAATGCAGTTAAGAATAAAATCAATGTTTCCCTGAATGCGGGTTGCTTCCGCAATATTTCACAAACCTCTACACCATTCTTTTTCGGCATCATAATATCCAGTACGATCAGGTCGGGATGGAAAAATTTGGCCCTGTCAATCGCTTCATCTCCGTCTTTAGCCGTTATAACCTGGTAACCTTCGCCAGATAGGTTATATTTTAAAATCTCCAGAATATCCGGTTCATCGTCAGCTATCAATATTTTTCTTGTATTTGAATCCATTCTGGTGAAATTTTTGCAAACCTAACCGTTAATTACAGGAGTAGAAAATAAGGGCCATTTGTTTATACAGACTTAATACAAAATTAATAATGCCAATTTTGAGGCTCTAAAATTAAATTTAACAATACCTAACCCGCTAAATGCTACTGTATTCAGTCTGAATGATAAATAAAGAAAACAGCTATTATCTGGGCCCGGCTTGCTAATTTTGTATATCCAGCTTATGAAATCGATTACCCGTCATATCCTTACATATTCAGCCTTCTTTTTGCTGGCAAATTCATTGCCGGCTCAGACAATCGACACCCTAAAGCTTAAATTATTTAAACCACCTCACGAAAGGGTGCTGTTTCACGAACAAGTAGTAACAGAGCAAAAAAACATGCTTAAATATGACGGAATAGCTGATTTTAAGCTTGAAGTTTCTGATAATCCTGAGATAAATTATATGGTCACCCGTTCTGCCCGTTGGGAGATAAGAGATTTACTGTATAAGATCGAAAAGGATTCAACGTTGAACCATAATAATAAAGTGAGATATCTGCGGGGCATGAGAGAGTATTTGCAGGATATATTAAAAGGATGGAGAAGCCGCGACTATAATCCGGTTAGTTTACCCAACCAAATAGCTGCATACTGGCAGTGCATGCAATTGAATAAGAAAGGAACAACTATTGAACATTATTTTAATGAGTTAGAATGGGAGGTAGCAGCCCCACTTACCAAAACAATTGCTTTTGAAAATAATGCAGGCCTTGCTAAATGTAAGGAAATACTGGTGTTGAAATACTGTACTCTGTACCCGGATAGAATTTTTAAGATACTAACCGAGTATCCGGGTGTATGGTTTGCTGATAGCCTTATCCGAACTGTTGCAAGAAAACGTGTAGATGAATTGTATGATTATGCCGCAGCCAATAATAAATTAGGAACAGTTATTCGCAATATTGATGATCCATTTATCAAAACAGTTTCCAAAATGGCCAGGAGTAAAAGTGGCCGACTCTATTTTCCCTTCCTTGATAATATTGTAAATGGCAAAATAACATTTGAAGAACTGGATGCAGTAACGAGTGACTCGATTGCGTATTATAAGCTGATGGTAAAAACTCAAATGGATTATGTAAGCCGTGCTATTAATAAAGACACAGCTTTCGGGTTTAAAGACCTTACGGTCATGTTGCAGAAAAAGGCGGAGACTGTTTTTATCAATACCATTAATGGCTTGCATGAAGTAGATAACCCAGCTGTTCGTTTTGCAATTATCCAGCAACTAAATGCACAGGAACTTTATTATGCAACCGTATTAACAGATGGTGTGATCTATACTTCAAGTTATACCAAAGGAGTTTATCCCTTAATGATGCAGCGTATCAATCAAAAGGGGGATTCATTATTGGAGCTGGTGAAATTTGATAAATACCGTCGCTTTATAAAAATGGCGGCAGGCTATAATACACTCGATAATTTTCTCAGCACATTTTCAAAAACAGAAACAGATGATAAAGCCAAAGTGTTGATGCGTGCCTTTGTTAGCAACCTGGAGAAAACCGGCGAATTGGAAGATGGAGTTGATGTGGCCGACAGTTATGCAAGCATTGCTGAAACGCTTAAACCTGTGGCGGACGAAATGCTGCAGAATATAAAATTGAATTATAAAAGAAATGCTGATCGTTTTGCAAGAACCAATGACCCATCAAATATGCATGGGATGAATATTTATAATATCCTTGAGAAGCTGTTTTTATCCGCTGATACCACACAAAAGATCGACTTGACAGCAGAGTTAGGCATACCACCTGTGTATGAAGTGACCAACAAAGCATTACAGAATGACAGTGGCAGGATTATCATGCAGGTCTTTTTTTACGGCGAAAAATCGGATATGGGAATTTTTAATTCATCTGTTGGGTATTTCAGAAGAAACGGGTGGAAAGTGTCTATGAATGATTACTGGATGACAGCAACATCATTAAAAGGCAAGCCGATCACTGTATATGCAAACCGTGCTTTACCGCAGGAAACAAGTGAAGATGAAGCTGCACAAAAAGCATTGTGTGAATACCTGGTAAAAAATAAGATCAAACCAACTATCACAATTCACCGTGGTCACAGTTATACAGCGCCATCTACTATTGAACAAATGTTTCCTTCATCAAAAATCGTTTTCCTTGGTTCATGCGGTGGTTATCACTTAATACATGATGTATTGGTAAAAGCAGAGGATGCACATATCATGGCATCCAAACAAATCGGAATGGGAAGGATCAACCAACCATTTACCGATTTGATACTTGAAGAATTGCAAGCAGGAAAAGATATTGAATGGATACCTTTCTGGAAAAAGTTCAGGGCCCGTACTGGTAATGCTGATGGCTTCGAAGATTATATTCCGCCGTATAAAAACCTCGGTGCCTTATACATCAAAGCCTATAAAATAGCAGAAAACAAGTCGGAACGGAAGTTTGTCACAAATTCCTTAAGTGGCAATTAAAGTAATCGACTGGTTTCTACATTTGCTCCTTCATAATTTTATAAATGCCCGCTGGTAAAAAGAAATTATTTGATTTTAGCTTGCTCCGCCGCATCTTTTCTTATGCATCTCCGTATAAGAAAAAATTTTATTGGTCGGTCGCTTTAGCTATCATTTTGGCTATTATTACGCCGATCCGGCCGATGCTTATTCAGCAAACAGTGAATAAGCATATTGCCAATAAGGTGGAAGAAATGATAATCTGGATCACTATCATCCAGGTTGGAATTATCCTGGCTGAAACAGCCTTACGATTTTTATTTTCCTTTCTTACTTCATGGCTTGGGCAAACAGTGGTAAGAGATATGCGGGTAGCAGTGTATAAAAAAATCCTCAACCTCAACCTCCGCCAGTTTGATACTACACCAATCGGTACACTTACTACAAGAACAGTAAATGATATTGAATCTATCAATGATATTTTCGCCGAAGGCCTCGTGCCGATCATTGCCGATCTTCTTTCGATAGTTGCTGTATTACTTTATATGTTTATTACTGATTGGCAACTTTCACTGATTGCGCTGATCCCGTTTCCCATCATTCTTTTGGCTACTTATTATTTTAAGGAAAGTGTGAACCGGTCTTTTCATAAAGTAAGAAATGCAGTAGCTGCTTTGAATGCTTTTGTTCAGGAACATCTTACCGGTATGCAGGTAGTGCAGGCTTTTGCAGCTGAGGACAAAGAATTTGAAAAATTTAAAGCCATTAATAAGGAACACCGCAATGCGAATATCAAAGCAATTTTTGCATACTCTGTTTTCTTTCCGGTAGTGGAAATTGTTTCTGCATTGGCAATTGGGCTTATCGTATGGTATGGTTCAGGGCAAAAGGCAGATGTAGGTACCATCATGTCATTTATTCTTTGTTTAAATCTCTTGTTCAGACCGCTTCGGGTAATTGCCGATAAATTCAATGTATTGCAAATGGGAATGATCGCTGGAGAAAGAGTGTTTAAGGTGTTGGATAATCCGGATGTTACGCCAGGAGCAGACAGAATTCAGGATTCAGAATTCAGAATAGAGAAGCCAACTCATTTCAAAGGGAAAATTGAATTCGAGAATCTCTCCTTTGCGTATACAGATGAGAATTATGTTTTAAAAGATCTTTCGTTTAAAGTTAATCCTGGCGAAACGGTTGCTATTGTTGGCCATACCGGTAGCGGCAAAACAACAATTATCAGTTTATTGAATAGGCTTTATCATCCGCAGAAAGGTGAAATAAAAATTGATGATAAGAACATAGAAGAATATCCTGTTGATGATTTAAGAAAGAATGTTGGCGTAGTGCTGCAGGATGTTTTTCTTTTCTCTGGTTCTGTTCTTGAAAATATCACGTTGCGCAATCCTTCGATTTCTGAAAATGATGTAATGGAAGCGGCAATGCTGATTGATATACATGATTTCATTATGACTTTGCCGGGCGGGTATCATTATGATGTAATGGAACGGGGTGCCACACTTTCATTGGGTCAGCGGCAACTACTTTCCTTTATCCGTGCATTATTATATAATCCCTCCATATTAGTATTGGATGAAGCCACTTCATCTGTTGACACAGAAAGTGAAATGCTTATTCAGCATGCGATTGATAAAATGATTGCCGGAAGAACTTCTATTGTTATTGCCCATCGGCTTTCCACTATCCGCAAGGCGCATAAGATAATTGTGTTGGACAAAGGAGAGTTAAAGGAAATAGGAAGCCATGAAGAACTGATGAAACAAAACGGCTTTTATTATAAACTCTACCAGATGCAGTTCGAGAAAAAGGCCGAAATAGCCTGATATACAAGGCAGCTTATTCACCGAAAACCTTTGCGGAAAACAGGCCATAAAACAGGCTGCATTTTTTCAATGTTACTAAGGTTTTTACCACCCACCCCCTTATCTTTGCGCCAAATTTCGGGATGGGTATGACTTCTAGATTATTGAAATCCTTTACAGTAGCGGCTTTCAGCGTATTATCAATATTGTTTTTTACTCCTGTTTTGGCGCAGTCTCATGAGCCGGAGCAAGGCACTCCACATGAGCCGAAAAAGAAGTCGACTTTTAATGCCCAGGAAGTCATTTTCGGACATATTCTCGACGGTCACGAGTTCCATTTTTTTGATATTATTAAAAAAGACGGCACTAAAAAGCCAGTTGGAATTCCCTTACCAATTATTCTTTATTCTTCTGAAAGAGGGTTCGAATTCTTCATGTCATCAAAATTTCATCATGGACATGAGCCGTATAAGAATTATAGACTAATAGACCAGCATTATCTTGATGAGCTGACTGCAGAAGGACATGATGTTAAAAAAGAAGGATTGAATGTTGGGCAGATTGTTCCTGTTTTGGCTGAGAATAATAAAGTGATTGATAAATCAGTATCAGTTTATGATATTTCATTAACACGCAACGTAGTGCAGATGATCCTTGCCCTTTCATTATTGGTTTGGATAATGATATCTATTGCCAAAAAGTATAAAAGAGGTGAAGGAGTAAAAACTGCACCAACCGGAATGCAAAACCTGATGGAGCCAGTCATCGCTTTTGTACGCGATGAAGTCGCAAAACCAAATCTTGGCGCTAAATGGGAGAAATATTTACCGTACTTGCTTACCGTTTTCTTTTTTATTCTTATCAATAATATCATCGGATTGATTCCCGGCACGGCCAATGTATCAGGTAATATTGCTTTTACTGTAGTACTCGGTATTATTTCTTTCATTGTTATCCTTGCAAGTTCTAAAAAACATTACTGGGGTCATATCTTCAATCCGCCGGGAATGCCGTTGGGTATTAAGTTTATCCTAGTTCCAGTTGAGGTGTTGAGTTTGTTCATTAAGCCGATGGCACTGATCATACGACTTTTTGCAAATATGGTGGCTGGGCATATCATTATTATATGTCTCATTTCACTCATTTTCATTTTTGCTGGATTAAATGTGTATGCAGGTTGGGGTACCTCTATTTTTTCCATTGCGTTTACAGTGTTTATTTATTTTATCGAAATATTAGTTGCATTTATCCAGGCATTTATCTTCTCGATGCTTACAGCAGTGTTTATCGGTCAGGCATTTGAAGGAGAGCATCATCACGATGAAGCCCATGCAGCTCATTAATTTGTTTTTTTAACAACCAAATAAATCGCAATTATGGATTTTATTCTCTTAGCTGATTTAGCCAATGCAGGTGGTGCCGTAGGTGCCGGTCTTGCAGCTATGGGTGCTGGTATCGGTGTGGGTCTGATTGGTAAAGGAGCTGTTGAAGCTATTGCCCGTCAACCCGAAGCACTGAACGACATCCGCAGTAATATGATTCTTACAGCGGCCCTTGTAGAAGGTGCTGCGCTGTTTGCAATCATTGTTGGCTTCCTGGCCATGGTATTATAATACCAGGACAGAAAAAATTACTGCATCCAAAGCACAGGGCGGCGGATGCAGTTAACTTAAAAATTTCAAATTAAACATATATGCATCCTCTCTTAAAACCTGAGTTCGGCTTGTTGATGTGGACACTGGTTGCTTTTTTAGTCGTGTTCTTTATTCTTAAAAAATATGCATGGCCTGCAATCACGAATGGTTTAAAACAACGTGAACAAGGTATTGCTGATGCATTGTCAACTGCGGAAAGAGTAAAAGCAGAAATGGCGCAAATGAAAAGTGAGCATGAAGCTTTATTGGTTCAGGCCCGTGAAGAAAGAGCTATGATGCTGAAAGAAGCAAGAGAAACAAAAGAAAAGATCATCAATGAATCAAAAGAAACTGCAAAAGCCGAAGGATCAAAGATCATTGCAGAGGCGCTGGCTGCAATTGAAGCGCAAAAGATGGGTGCTATTACAGATGTAAAGAACCAGGTAGGTAAAATGGTGATCGAAGTTTCTGAGAAAATATTAAGAAGGGAATTGGACAATAAAGAATCACAGGAAGCCTATATCAAGGGACTTGTGAATGAAATAAAACTGAATTAGTAAAATGTCTAACGTACGAATAGCAACACGGTATGCTAAATCACTGCTCGGACTAGCTATAGAAAGAAACGAGCTGGATAAAGCATTTGCAGATATGGAATGGTTGCAATCGGTATGCAAAAGCAACCCGGATTTTGTAAATATGCTCCGCAGCCCGGTAATTAAATCTGATGCAAAAGGAAAGATCGTAATGGCAGTTGCAAAGGATAACATCGGTCAGTTGACTGCTTCATTTATACAGTTACTAATTACTAAGGGAAGAGAAGGTGGTTTGCCGGAAATAAGCACTGAATTTATAAGACAGTATAAAGAGTATAAAAAAATTCGTATAGTAAAAGTGACAACTGCGGTTCCGCTAAGTGATGAACTAAAGGAAGGGATTGTTCGATTTATTAAATCGACTACTGACATACAAAATTTAGAACTGGAAACGATCGTAAATAAAGATATCATTGGCGGAATTATAATGCAGGCTGGCGATAAATTGGTTGACGCAAGTGTAGCGTACGATTTTAAGCAGATAGGAAAATTGTTTGAGAATAACGATTTCATTTATAAGGTAAGGTAACCCCCTGTCCCCCTAAAGGGGGAACTTAGTTGGAGGAGTTCTTTATATTGATGACTAGAATTACAGAATGTTGAAGAGTGCGACGCAACAGAAGTAAAATAGAACTACTGTTGTTTGTTACATAAATAAAAATAAGAGCATCGAATCCCTACGTTGCTGTATTGAAAAATAAAATTCCAAAACCCCCCTTTAGGGGTTGGGGGCAAAAACAAGATTATATGGTAAAAATGAAACCGGAAGAAATAAGTGCAATACTGCGTGAGCAGTTAAGCAATTTTAGCTCCGCAGCAGAACTTGAAGAAGTTGGTACCGTGTTACAGGTGGGTGACGGAATTGCCCTTGTATATGGATTGGGCAATGTTGGCTATGGTGAACTGGTAGAATTTGAAAACGGCGTTCGTGCAATTGCGCAAAATCTTGAAGAAGATAATGTGGGTGTGGTATTGATGGGAGAAACTGGTGGAATAAGTGAAGGTTCAAGAGTTCGACGCACCGGGCAGATCGCTTCTATTAAAGTTGGCGAAGGAATGGTTGGCCGTGTGGTAAACACATTAGGTGAACCGATAGATGGTAAAGGACCAATAACAGGCGAACGTTATGAAATGCCGCTCGAAAGAAAAGCACCGGGAGTAATTTTCCGTGAACCTGTAAAAGAACCTTTGCAAACTGGTATCAAAGCGATCGATGCGATGATCCCGATCGGTCGTGGACAACGTGAGCTGGTGATCGGTGACCGCCAGACTGGTAAGACAGCAATTTGTGTTGATACAATTATTAACCAGAAAGAATTTTTTGATGCAGGTAAACCTGTGTATTGTATATATGTTGCGATCGGTCAGAAAGCATCAACCATTGCTGGTGTTATGAAGACTTTACAAGAAGCTGGTGCAATGCAGTATTCAATTATTGTTGCAGCTTCTGCAAGTGACCCTGCTCCGTTGCAGTTCTATGCTCCGTTTGCGGGTGCTGCGATCGGCGAATTCTTCCGTGATACCGGACGTCCTGCATTGATCGTTTATGATGATCTTTCTAAACAGGCGGTTGCTTATCGTGAAGTTTCATTGTTATTGCGTCGTCCTCCTGGTCGTGAAGCTTATCCTGGTGACGTATTCTATCTGCATAGCCGTTTGCTTGAAAGAGCTGCAAAAATTATTACTGATGACAATGTTGCAAAGCAAATGAATGATGTACCGGATTCAATCAAACATTTGGTAAAAGGTGGTGGTTCATTAACAGCATTGCCAATTATCGAAACACAAGCCGGTGACGTATCAGCTTATATCCCGACAAATGTAATCTCAATCACTGACGGACAGATCTTCCTTGAAGGTAACCTGTTCAATGCCGGCATTCGTCCTGCGATCAACGTAGGTATTTCCGTAAGCCGTGTGGGTGGTAATGCGCAGATCAAATCAATGAAAAAAGTTGCAGGTACATTGAAACTGGACCAGGCACTTTATCGTGAGATGGAAGCTTTCTCAAGATTCGGTGGCGATCTTGATGCTGCTACTAAAAGTGTAATTGATAAAGGTGGAAGAAACGTGGAGATCCTGAAACAACCTCAATACACTCCATTCTCAGTAGAAAAGCAAGTGGCAATTATATATCTTGGTACAAACGGTTTGATAAGAGATGTGCCGGTGAAAAAAGTAAGGGAATTTGAAGAACACTTCCTGATGGAAATGGATAACAAATTGCCTGAAGTTCTTGCTGAATTCAAGAAAGGAAACCTGCCGGAAGATGGAATTAAGAAGATGGTGGAGCTGGCAAATGGATTGATTCCGCAGTATAAAGGAAAATAAACCAACTATTTATATCAAGACGGCTTTTGGGCCGTCTTTTTTTGTAAAAAATATTTTGGTTTATATTATAAACTACTTTACGTTTGTGTCAGAATTTAAAAAACTACACATGCTTCGCAGAATACCATTAACCATTTTGCTTTTAACCATCAGCATTTTTACATTCTCTCAAACTACAACTGTCATCGGTAAAGTGGTTGACAACAAATCAAGACCTATTCGTGGGGCCAGCATAACTGTAAAGGATACTTATGACGGCGCCACTACCGATTCAACCGGTATGTTTAGATTTAAAACATCGGAGAAAGGAGAACACATAATTGAAATTTCTTCAATTGGGTTTAAACCCTATTCACAAACATTAAAATTGGATGGTAGGGAACTCAATCTTGAAATTGGTTTAAAAGAAGAGATGAATGAAATGCAGGCAGTAGTTATTTCAGCCGGAACATTTGAAGCAAGCGACAGAAAAAGAGCTGGTGTTGTACTTAGTCCGATTGATATAGTAACAACTGCAAGTGCAAATGGTGATATAACTGGCGCATTGAAAACTTTACCAGGTGCACAGCAAGTGGGAGAGAGTGAAGGATTATTTGTGCGAGGCGGTACAGCTGCTGAAACAAAAATTTTTATTGACGGCACATTAGTAAATAATTTTTTTCAGAGTAGTACTCCGAATATTGCATCATACGGAAGATTTTCACCATTCATTTTTAAAGGAACTGTTTTCAGCACCGGAGGTTATTCAGCTTTATACGGTCAGGCATTATCATCTGCTTTGATATTGGAGTCAATTGATTTTCCTGATAGACCCTCTGCTAATTTGGGTGTCTCCATTATTGGTTTAAATGGCGGTTACCAGAGTTTATCCAAGAAGAAAAATTTTTCGATCGGCGGCACTTATAGTTATACAAATCTTTATCCTGCATTTACCATCATCAAACAAAAGCAAGATTATTCACAGATGCCGGAATTTCATAGTGGTGATGCAAACTTCAGGGTGAAAACATCCAAAACAGGAGTGCTTAAATATTATGGCTACTGGAATAAAAGCAGGCTGGCTTATACCGTGAACAGTCTTGATACCATTCCTTACCTCGATAAGTTTGGCGTTAAGAACACTAATTTCTACAATAATCTTTCATGGAAAGAATTTTTAGGCAAGGGTTGGAAAGTGAATGCTGGTATTTCTTATACCAACAATCATGATGATATAACCAGCGCTTTGCAAGATCTCAATAAAAATGATGTGATATTCCCCGGGCTTGAATTCAAAAAATTTGATCTTGATCTGAAAGGAAATTATTTTAATGCAAGATTGGTAATTGAGAAAAAATTGAAGGGTCTTAGTGCAATACGTTTCGGTTCTGAATATAATTATTTCAATGATAAAACTGTTTATACTGCTTATAATGGCACAACATATCCTGGCAACCTAAAGCATAATATTAAAGCAGGTTTTGCGGAAGCGGATATTTATGTTACTAATTCCTTAGCTGCAAAAATCGGGACAAGACTGGAGTATGCATCTGTAATTGATAAAGTAAATATTGCGCCACGACTTTCGCTGGCCTATAGGCTCGGCAATGGAGCGCAGGCTTCAATGGCATATGGTGTCTTTTATCAAAACCCTGAATCAAAGTATCTCCCTTCACCCAATGCGCTTGGATTTATGAAAGCGACACACTATATAGCGCAGTATTTAAAAACAGCAGCGCTTACTACATTCCGCGCAGAAATATTTTATAAGAAATACAATGACCTTATTAAAACAGATTTTGGAAGTGTAAGGGAAATCGCCACCAGTAATAATGGTTTTGGTGAAGCAAAAGGAATTGAATTTTTCTGGCGGGATAAAAAAACGATCAAAGATGTTGATTACTGGATCTCTTATTCTTATTTAGACACAAAACGGGATTTCTTAAACTTCCCGCATGCTATTACACCCAATTTCGCAGCAAAGCATACTGCATCTCTTGTTATTAAAAAATTTGTACAGCCATGGAAATTGCAATTTAATGGTGCATATAACTATGCAAGCGGACGGCCGTATTATAATATAGGGTTTGATGGAAGCAATTATAAGTTCAACGATCAGGGCACAATACCTGATTATCATAATTTCAGTTTTGCATTAAATTATCTACCCTTTATTGGAAAACAAAATGCAAAAACATTTGCTGTTTATGTTCTATCAGTAAGTAATATTTTTAATATCAAGCAAATTTACGGTTACCAGTATTCTTATAATGGAATGCGGAAAGAAGCGATCGTTCCTACATCAAGAATGTTTGTGTATATCGGCGCTTTCTTCAGTTTCGGAATTGACAGAAGCGAAGATGTGATCAATAGCAGGCTTTTATAACATTAAAACAACTCAATCATGGAAAATACTTCAAACCAACAAGAGCTAAAAGATCCCAAACTCTGGGAGCTTGCTCAAAAAAGAGCATCATTTAAAAGTCATCTCGTTACTTATTTTGTAATGAACACTTTCTTCTGGATACTCTGGTACCTGAATGGACGCAACGTTGGAAATGGCGGCTGGCCCTGGCCAGTATGGCCGATGCTGGGGTGGGGGATAGGGCTGGCGTTTCATTATGTTGCTGCATACGTTGCGCCTAAAGAAAATCTTGCTGAGAAAGAATATGAGAAACTTAAGAACAAAAATCGTTAAACAAACTATTTATAAATTTTTAAAACAATAAACATGAAAAGAATAATTATAGCCCTTACTGCACTCACTTTATCGTCTGCTTTAATGGCCCAAATGGACAATGAAAAATTTGTAAAGGCAATGGAAAAAAATATTGCCCTCGTTGATTCAGCAAGAACTGCGCAGGATTGGATTGATGTGACTGCTGCATTTGAAAGAATAGCAGAAGCAGAAAAAACACAGTGGTTGCCTTACTACTATGCATCACTCGGTCATATCATGTCGGGTATGATGAGCTTGGATATGAACAACCTTTTTGGAAACAATTCAGATAAAACAGATCCGAGAGCAGATGCTGCGCAAAAAGCATTGGATAAAGCGATCAGTCTTTCCAAAGAAACATCTGAAACCTGGGTTCTGAAAAAAATGATTGCTTCATTACGGATGCTGGGCGATGTAATGAATCGCTATATGACTTATGGTCCGGAAGCGTCAGCTGCATTAGAGACAGCTAAGAAAATGGATGCTAATAACCCCAGGGTTTATTTGCTTGAGGCGCAGGACAAATACACCACTCCGGAAGAATATGGCGGAAGTAAAACAGAAGCAAAAACATTATTTGAAAAATCAAAAGAATTATATGGCTCTTTCAAACCAGAAAGTTCAATTCACCCAACATGGGGCTTAGGAACGGTGATGTATTGGTTATCTCAATATAAATAATCAAGTATTGCAAAGACGCTGTTTGCAGCGTCTTTGTCATTCAAACTAATAACATGAACCAGGAAAATTTTTCTGCCGAGCAAAGCCTGCAAGTCATACATAATATGATTGAACGGGCAAAAAATCAATTTAGCGAAAATGGTCACCTGTACCTGTTGTGGGGCTGGGTTGTTTTTTTCTGTAGTGTAGCGCAGTTTGTATTATTGAAGTTTGTACACTATGAAAAGCATTCTTATGTATGGATGGCAACCTGGCTGGTGGTTATTTATCAGGTATTTTATTTGCGGAGGCAGAGTAAAAAACAAAGACTGCAAACATATACAGATAAAATGATGGGTTATATCTGGATCAGTTTTTTTATTCTGATGTTGCTTGCAGGTATTTCAATTGGTCGCATCGGTGGAGAAGAATACTACAAACTAATAGGCCCGATTTTTCTTGCTATTTATGGCGTACCAACTTTTTTATGTGGCATTTTTCTTCGCTTCAAGCCATTAGTAATTGGTGGCATTGGTTGTTGGGTATTATCTGTTATCTCACATTTTGTTCCATACGATTACCAGTTATTGCTTTTATCTGCAGCAATGATCATTGCGTGGATCATTCCCGGTTATAGTTTGCAAAAAAGATATAAAACTCAAAACTCCTGATTATGGAAGATAAAAACCTGAGTGGAAAAGAGAGCCTCGAGTTGATCACACAAATGATCAATAGAGCGAAAAACTCCTATCACGATACTGGTATTGGCGCCATGATGTGGGGAGCAGTAATTACTATTTGCTCGCTGGTGAGGTTATCTGAAATTCATTTCGGCTACAGATTACCTTTTGATATTTACCTGCTCACTCTTGCAGCTATCATTCCGCAAATAATTATCAGTATTAAAGAAAAAAAAGAACGTAAAGTAAAATCGTATGATGATGCATTTATGGATTATTTGTGGCTGGGTTTCGGCATCAGTATTTTTCTATTGATTCATATCTGCAATATTATTTTTAATGAATGGGACGTTTGGGCTGACTCACAAACAATAATTGCTGGTAATAAGACGGCTTTTAGTTTTTATGAATTTGTAGCACCCTTATTTTTAATGTTATATGGTATGCCAACATTCGTAACTGGTGCTGCCTGTAAGTTTAAGCCTATGCTTTGGGGCGGGTTACTTTGTTGGGTATGCAGTATCATCACTGTTTATACTCCTATAAAATTGGATCTACTGCTTACTGCATTATCTGCACTTTTCGCCTGGTTTATTCCCGGCTTGCTGATGGAAAAAGAATATCGCATTTATAAAAAAGAACAGGTAGCCCAGCATGTTTAATGAATTAGATCCCATATTACATTCCCAGTTACGACTTGCCGTAATATCGCTTCTCATCAGTGTGAAGGAAGCTGAATTTACTTTTTTAAAAGAAAAAACAAATGCAACCGCTGGTAACCTGAGTGTGCAGATACAAAAATTAAAAGATGCCGGCTATATTGATGTAACAAAACAGTTCAAAGACAACTATCCTCAAACGATCTGTAAAATAACCGCAGCAGGTATTGCCGCATTCGAAAAATATGTGCAAAACCTGCAGACCTATCTCGGTAAATAGGAAGGCCCTTTAGAAAAAGGGCCCGTTCAATGCTTAATGGTCTTTAAATCAAAACTTAAAACTTACTATTTGCACGGCAGAGAAAAGAAAGTTATTTTTGGTTTATTAATATTATTGTTTGATAAATCTGGCTGTACTATTTATGTTTTCGCCAGCCAATCTTGCTATATAAATGCCACTGTTCATAGCGGAAGGCAGGGAAAGGGTAGTGATCGTATTTCCTTTTGAAACATTCAACCTTTGTTTAGCAATTAAATTTCCATTCATACTTACTACACTTATTTCTAGTGGTTGATTTTTTTCTGACTGCACACTTACTGTTATTTTATCTGTTACATTATTACCAATAATAGTCAGAGACTGGGTTGTTTCAATTGCTTTACTAAAGCCGAGAATTTTTGAATACGTAACAATGCCGCTTTTATCAGTAACTCTCAGGCGATAATAAACTTTTGCTGCAGTTGCTTCTTCTTCAAAGTCGTATTGTTCGTTACCATTTTTACCGGTTGGTGCTATCATTTTTGCATTTTCAAAATTCTTTCCATCTAAACTTCGTTCTATTTCATACCTACCTGCCTGTTCATTTGATGCAGTCTCCCAGTTAAGTTTGATGTTGTCGTTATTCATATTGCCATTAAATGAAATAAGTTTTACAGGTAGTATTGATACATTGGGTACAAACAGAACCTTATCAATACAGCCGATATTTGATTTCACAACGACTAATACGTTTGCAGTATTTGGAAAAATGGTTGTATTAAATGGCCCGTCTGAAACCACCGCTTCTGAATTCGAAGCAATGAATAGATCCACTCCATCAAGTGACATTGTATCGGGTCCCCTGTCATTATATACTTCCATAGTAATTGGGAAAGTTGAAGTAGGAGCGGATACTACATCATATGTAACAACTGATCCATTGATTGCATTGCCGCGTACAATGGCTGTTGAAACTGATATTACACCATCGTTACCATCAACTGTTCCATTTGACCGATGGGGCGTATGTTCCGCTTGTGAACTTGATTTCAGCCATCCGCCGCATTTTCCATCTGCCTCACGCATATATCCATTGTCGCTACCGGCTGCTTCTATAACATTTTCGATCCGCACTGTTCCGTAGGTAGAAAAATCAATTTCAAAATCCGGCGCAGAACCGCTCATGTTAATATATAACTTTGGAAGGCCAATGATAATTGGAATAACTTCTGCATATCCGCCTGTCCCGAATATTACACCATTTTGCATGACACCGTTTTTATAAAGAAACATAGTGTACGATGCACCGATACCATTACGACGATAAAAGAAATCATTGAAATCAGCAGGAAGGAGGCCTTCATCATAATCAGGATTGCCATCGGAAAGATCGTTGTGTCTATAAACCCATTTTTTCAGATAACCCCCGGTTGAGCCGGATCTAAAAGCTGTACTGTTCCAGTTAAAATCTGATGCTGTAGAATTGGTTATACCCTGGCAACTGAATGGTATTGCAGCGGACCCAACAAAATAACCTCTCGGCAACACAGACAAATTGGGAAGATCCATCACATAAAAACCAATATCGCCATTGCCACCCGTATATTCGAAAAATGTTACTAGCGTATAATTATCCAGGGATTCTGGCGCTGAAGATGTATTTGTATTATACAATTCGAAAAACTCATGTTTATTACCACCAGGGTCTGTATATACTTCATTAAATAAAACCTGGGAGTTTACCTTTACGGCAATAAACAGTAAAATAAGAGGAAGGGTAAATTTTGTTTTCATTTTCGTAGGGTTGAATTATATTCCTTTAGATCAGAATTACATTTCTGAGATCCGGTCAATCCACCACGAAATAGCTGGGAGAAATATGTACGGATTTCAAAAGGGTAATCGTATTTTTTCTAAAGGATATAATGGATTAATACTAAGGATAAAATTAATAACACTATAGTGATTATGCAAGTGAGATAAGAAATAGTTTGTATGAAAATATACGATAGACCTTCTTTTTTGTAAAAAAATAGTATGTGAAGTATACTAAATAAAAAAGAGGCCCCTGGAAAGGGGCCCCGTGGAAACAAGAATAGTGCCTTTTTATTTTCTTTAAATTTTACTGCTTTCGTCTGAGACTTTCATTGCGAGGCAGAGGTACACGTGCCGGCTGCAGTTGTGGTTCATTTCTATTCAAAAGCTTCTTCAGTATTTCCCTCAGTTTCCTGAGTCCGTCCAGGGAATATTTTGATCCTGCCATTTGATCTGTATTAATGATCTCTTGCTTTTATTATTGTTTAATGAACTTGGCTGTGCTGTTACTGTTTTCAACTGTAAGAACTGCAAGGTACATACCGTTGTTCAGTGAAGAAGGCATTGAAATACTTGCAAGGTTATTTCCTTTATTCGTATTCAATGTCTGCTTAGCTACGATTTTACCATTCATATCCAGGATACGGATCTCAGCCTTAATTGTTACTGCTGATTCGTAGCTGAAAGTCAGTTTATCATTTACTACATTGCCGATCACATTCAGTGGTTTGCTGTTTGATGCGGCGTTGTTGAACACTAATACTTTTGAATAAGAGATCGCATCACTTTTATCAGTCATACGCAGGCGGTAATAAACTTTTGCATCTTCATTCATTTCAGTAAAGCTATAAGTTTCATTACCTGCTTTTTCTGTACCAAACATTACTGCGGCTGTTTGAAAATTCTTACCGTTAGTGCTTCTTTCTATTTCGAATGTATTAGAAATCTCATTGGTGCTTACATTCCATTGTAACTGTACATTGTTTTTGTTTTTGTTGCCCTGGAAGTTGTTTAATTTAACTGGTAAAGGGTTGATTGAGTTATTTAAAGCTCTTACCTGGTCATAACAACCTGCAGGCGATTTAGCCACCAGCATCACTTTGTCTGCTTTGAGAATAAGATTTGTATTGAAAACTGTTGGAGATGCAGTGTTAATAGTATTGGTATAGAAAAGTATATCTGCTGCATCCAATTGACCGATGATTCCCAGATCACGATAAGCTTCAATTACAACCGGGAATGCTTCTGCAGGACCAGCAGTGATACTAAAATTTAATTTTGATGGATCTGAAGGTAGTACGCCATAACTGATGTAAGAATTGACAGTTAATGTACCAGATGTGCCAGTTGCAGAACCATTTGAAGTACCCGGAGTATAAGAGGCGCTGCTTGAACTCTTCACCCAATAACCACACATACCATCTCTTGATCTTATATACCCATTATCCATACCAGTATTAGAAGTTTCATGTTCTACCTGGTTATCAGCGATGGCACTAAAGTTTATTGTAAAATCAGGTGAGCTACCGCTCATATCAACAAATAAAGATGGCATTAATTTAAAGTAAGAAGGAATAACAGGTTGTGAGTTACCTGCAAAAAGACCATTTACTAAAATACCATTCTTGAAAACTAAAATATGATGTACCGCTCCGCTGCCTGATTTTTTTACGAAAAAATCCTGCAAATTGCTAGGTACAGCAACTGAGATATATCCTGAGCCGCTCTTCTCCCATTTTGTAATAGAACCACCAGTTGGCATCAGGTTCCATGAAAATGATGCAGTAATATCCGGTTTGCCCTGTATTGAAAACGTTGGAGAAGGAGCACCCACATAAAAACTCCTTGCAGAAATAGTTTGATTGGGCAGATCCATAACAAAAAAACCAGACTTGCCTGACTCTTCGTAGTAGGTAACTATAGTATAGTTATCTATACTTTCTGGTACCTGGCTTGTACTTGAGTTATAAAACTCAAAGAACTCACTGTTACCGTTACTAGGATCAGTGTAAATCTCGTTAAAGATAACTTGTGAATTGGAAGAGATTGCTGTAAAAGCAATGGCGATGAGGGTAAAGATTTTTTTCATTTTCTAAGGGTTGAATTGTACTTCGCATTTTTCAGAAATCAGTAACCGTATTTTTTCTTAGAGTTATGTTGATTTCCGTATGCGAAACAAACATACTACTACGTATGAATCCTTGCAAGCTTTCGTAAAAATATTTTTACTATAAGTTGAAAATACTTTTAAAAACGGTACAACTACTAAGTGAATTTTCGATGAATCATATTTTAAAATAGTAATTACACTTTTATTATTCATCGTATAATATAGAATGAAACAATAGTGTAATTATCATATTGAAATAGTTTAAAAAATATAAACTGTTTGTTTACAGTACAAAGCATTTATTTTTGCAGATAAACATTTCTGCATGTCATCAGTTATCAGGGTTAGTAATCTTTCAAAGTCTTTTGGTGATATTTCCGCAGTAAATAACCTAAGCTTTACGGTGACAGCTGGTGAGGTATATGGTTTTCTCGGACAGAATGGAGCAGGTAAATCTACTACCATCCGCATGTTGCTTACATTATTAAAACCTGATAATGGCGAAATAGAAATTTTCGGAATGAAATTATACGAACACCGGAAAGAAATTTTACGAAAGACAGGCGCCATTATTGAAAAACCTGATTTATATAAATATCTGAGTGCATACGACAACCTGCGCATATTTGGTATTATTAGTGGCGCAAAGCTTTCTTCAAAAGATATTATTGCCCAGCTTAATTATGTAGGACTGGCAGAACGGGCCCATCATAAAGTAAGAACCTTCAGCCAGGGAATGAAGCAACGGTTGGGATTGGCAATTGCATTAGTAAACAACCCTGATCTGATCATTCTCGATGAGCCTATTAATGGATTAGATCCGCAAGGGATCGCCGATGTAAGAAACCTGATCATTCATCTCAGTCGGAATGAAAAGAAAACAATCCTTATTTCCTCGCATCTACTGAATGAAATGGAGTTAATAGCCGATTCATTACTTATTATAGATAAAGGAGAAAAAATAGTAGAAGGCCCTATGCAAGAATTAATTCATCCTGAGAAATTAAAGGTGGAGCTTATTTCAACTAATAGAGAGGAAGCTGTTAACTATATTCAAAGTTCATCGTGGAAGAACTCATTTGTGGATGTGACAAATGATATTATCAGTCTTGAAATGAAAAAAGAGTTAATTCCCCAGTTTAACAGCGACCTGGTAAAAAACAATATATTGGTAAACAGCCTGCGCCCTGTGCATACGCTGGAAGATTATTTTCTTTATAAAACACAACACTAAATGTTCTGGAAGTTATTTAAGATAGAAGTATTCAAAATTTTTAAAAGGCCCAGAACTTTTATTTCGTTTGGGGCAATTGCAGTTATTATAGTGTTGATCCAGTTTGCACTGAAGATAAGTGGCCGGGATTTTGTTGAACTGTTTCTCGATAACCAGTCAGATGATTTTGAAATACCTTATGATAAGATCATGAATGGGTATTTTGTATGTGTGATGATATTGCATACGATTCTTATTCATGTTCCGCTGCTGGTAGCTTTGATTGCAGGCGATATGATCTCCGGTGAAGCAAATGCCGGCACCTTACGTTTGTTGGTAGGCCGACCTGTATCACGTACGGAAATTGTACTGGCAAAATTTGCTGCAAGTTCAGTGTATGTTGTATTGCTACTTATCTGGATGGCAGTACTTGCATTATTTACCAGTATGCTCCTATTCGGCACCAACGATTTGCTGGTATTTAAAGAGAATTCAATTCACCTGATGAACAGTTATGATGTGCTCTGGCGTTTTATTGCGGCATTTGTTTTTGCAGCACTGGCCTTAACCACAATTGCAGCATTGGCGTTAATGTTATCTGCTTTTTCAGAAAATTCAATCGGGCCGATTGTTGCCACTGTTTGTATCGTTATTGTTTTTACTATTATTGAACAATTAAGAGTACCTGTTTTCGAGGAAACGATCATTCCTTATTCATTTACGTCCCATATGCTTGGCTGGAAAGGTTTCTTTTATGTTCTTACTGATGCGGAAGGGAATACTATTGATGGCTCTATTGAAAATCCATTTGCACTGGTGAAGAGTGCCTTAATTTTGCTGGGATATATCTGTCTGTTTTTGTTTATCACTACCCGGTATTTCAGAAAGAAAGAAATTTTAAGTTAAACAGGTTTGTATGCTAAAACATTGGTCTTTCGTTATTGTTCTGTTTATGCTTGTCTCAGCCGATAGTCATCGGCTTCATTCTGTTACGGATGTAAAGGAAGTGCTGAAGCAGGTAAAAGAGAAGTATGATAAAGTGGCTGATTATACTGCAACCGGTAAGCTTAAAACAAATGTTGTTTTTATAAAAGCACCGGTTGCTACAGTAAAAGTATATTATAAAAAGCCGGATAAACTGAAGATAAAAAATGAAAAAGGGATTTCACTCATTCCTAAAGGCACTATTAATATTAATCCAAACAATGTACTTACAATAACGGAGTATGAAACCATTGATGGGGGGAATGAAAAAGTAGATGGAAAAAATTGCCGGGTCATAAAAATATTTCCAGTGGATGACAAAAATGATATTTCCAGGGCAACTTTATATGTGGATGAAACCGATATGCTGCTGATAAAATCAGTTATCAGTTCAAAAGAAAACGGAACATACGAGCTGGTGCTGAGTTATGGCACGCAAAAAAGCTGGGCCTTGCCTGATAAAGTAGAATTTACTTTCAACCCAAGAGAATTCAAACTACCTAAAGGAGTGACGATAGATTATGATAACAGGACAAATAAACCTGCAGAGAAAGAAAAATCTAAGAAAGGCCGGGTAGAAATTCACTATTCGAAGTATGAAATCAATCAGGGAATAAAGGATGAGGTATTTAACTAAGTAGTATTCCCATAGTCATCAAATACACTGCAATTCACGCAATTAAAACTCCAAAGTCTTCGTTTTTTACAAGATAATCAGGCATCTTGGTTACAAGATTTTCTGGTTATCGTCGAATATTACAAATCCAATTCATGAAAAGCTACCTGCTTTATAGTTTACTAGCTATAGCACCGCTATTTTCTCTTTCTCAAAACGGATCGGTTAAAGGAAAGGTTATTGATTCAGCACTGAAACAAAATTTATCTGAGGCCACCGCAACCGTATTTAAAAAAGCTGATTCATCTCTCGTCGGTTTTTCTATTACTGATAAAAAAGGAATTTTTGAAATCATCGGGCTTACTTATGGTGAGTATCTTCTCACTGTTTCATTTAATGGGTATGAGTACTTTCAAAAAAAGATTTCAGTTTCAAAAGAGAATAAAGCTGTCGATGCAGGAAATATTTTTTTGCAAAAAAATTATAAGATATTGGAGGGTGTCACAGTTATCGATAATGCACCGGTTCGTATAAATGGTGATACTATTTCGTATAAACCTGGCGCATTTAACAACCGCCCGGATGCAACAGTAGAAGATGTCTTGAAAAAAATACCCGGTATGCAGGTACAAAAGGACGGATCGATCAGTTCAATGGGCGAATCAGTACAGAAAGTTTATGTGAATGGAAAAGAGTTTTTTGGTAATGACCCAAAACTTGCTACAAGAAACATCACAGCAGATATGGTTGACCAGATACAGGTGTATGATGATATGAGTGAACAGGCTAAGTTTACAAAGATTGATGATGGAAGTAAAGCAAAAACGATTAATATAAAACTAAAGAAAGACAGGAACCGCGGAGACTTTGGCAAGTTCACTGCAGGTGCAGGAACTGATAAACGTTACGATGGTAATTTGTCATATAATCGTTTTCGTGATGAACAACGTGTTTCAATTATTGGAACTGCAAATAATACCAATAAGCAGGGTTATTCATTTAATGATAATGGCTCGCAGGGTACGACACAGTTCAGTCAGGGTAATTCAGGCAGTAGTGTTTCATCCGGTGGAATGAATGCTTCAGGGATCATTACCGGTATCAGCATGCCCCGCTCTGCCGGTATCAATTATAATGATATGTGGGGAACAAAAGTAGATTTCAGCAGTAGTTACCATTTTTCAGAAAATGAATTCAACCTGAAGCAGCAGAGGTATAAGAAATATTCTTTTCCGGGGGACTCATCATCGGTAGAAAATGCAATCAGTAATTCACAAACTAAAAACAAGAGTCATCGTGTCAATGCAAGATGGGAGTTCAAAATGGATTCAATGAACTCTTTGTTATATACCGGTAATATTTCCATTCAGGAATCGGGTGGTGCATATGCAGATACTCTTTTTACGGTTTCTGAGGCAATGAATAAATACCTGGCTCTTACTGGTAAAACAATCAGGCTCGATAACAGGGATGGGATTAATTACTCTGGCGAATTTTTATATCGCCGGAAATTTAAGAAGCAGGGGAGGACCTTTACATTCGGATGGCGAAACGGGTATGTAAAAAATGAATCAGATAATTTTACGCTGAACCCAATTCTTACCTATGACCTGAATGGCGATGTTTTGGATTTTATTAGCGTCGATCAGAAAGGTGACCAATTCGCTGATAACAATAACAATATTTTCAGTGCTTCATATACTGAACCAGTGGGTAAGGGCAAACTACTGGAGTTTAACTATGCATATTCTGATAGTAGAAATATTTCTGATAAAAAAACATTCGACTATGATTCTGTTTCTGGAAAGTATATGGTGTTGAATCTCTATCAAACAAATTATTTCGAGTATAGGAATTCTTCCAGTCGTTTAGGAACAAACTATAGGGCATTTAAAAAGAAGTTTAATTACCAATTGGGTATGGCTGCCCAGCAAACAGAACTGAAAAGCAGAAGTATAATAGCACATACAGGAAAAGATACAACTCTCAACCAGCGGTTTATTAATATATTTCCGACTGCAAGCTTCAATTTCTCAATGAGCAGATCTAAAAACTTCCGATTGTCTTATCGGGGAAGAACGAATACACCAACTGTAACGCAAGTACAAAATGTCCTGGATTACTCTAACCCATTGCAGGTTAAAACAGGTAACCCTTCTTTGAAACAGGAATTTGCAAGTAACATCAGTATCGGGTATAATACTTTTAATACACGATCATTTGTTTTTTTTAATTCTAATCTAAATTTCAATACTACTGCTAATAAAATTGTGAATACGATGGATTCAGTCGGAACGGTGTCTGTAATTATAAGACCTGAAAATATGAACGGGTCTTATAACAGTTCGGGTATGTTCGCATTTGGTTTTCCATTTCGAAAAATGAAAGGGGGCAATCTGAATTTTACAACAATGGCTTATTATAGCAGGGAGGTAAATTCGATTTATAAAATAAAAACTTATACAAACATTTTTGCAGTTACACAATCGATCGCATTTAATTACAGCAAATCAAATTTTGATCTGGGATTGTCTGGAAATTTCACTTACAATAAATTAAAATACACTTTCAGCCCGGATGAAAATACTGAGTATTTTAAGCAATCATGGTCAGCTGACTTTAGTTACAGGTTTCCGAAGTCTTTTTTTGTGCTCACCGATTTTGATTATTTCCTCAACGCGGGCAGGTCAGAAGGATTTAACCAGGAAGTTCTTTTATGGAATATGGCTATAGCTAAACAGTTTCTTAAAAGTAATGCGGCCGAAATAAAGCTTACTGTTTATGATATACTCAATCGTAATAAAGGGGTGAACACAACAGCAAGTGATAATTATGTTGAAGATACCCGTTCAAATGTGGTTCCACGGTTTCTGTTGGTGAGCCTTACCTATAACCTGAAACAAAAGGCCCGGCGTAAGTCAGCTCAGCAAAACACAGATGCTTCTGTAAAATAAACCCGGCATTGCAGTAAAATCAATTTTAGTCATACTTATACAAGTAAAAAGCGACCGTTAACCGGTCGCTTTTTTTGTTCACAAGGAAGAATGAAGATCAAGGTTTATCCCGTTCAGAATACATTATCGGATCACAGAGATCTTATTTGCATGAACTTTTTCGTTAGTTGTTAATTCTACAATATAAATTCCGGGTTGTAGCATTGATACATCAAGCGGTATCCTGTTTTCACCTTTATTGATGATCACATTCTTGCTCACAATGCTTTGACCAGAAATATTTTTTATTCTTAAAGTGGCGGTGGTATTATTGACTCCATTAATTACCAGTGTTCCCGAATTATTCAGCGGGTTAGGTAATACGGTGATTGAATTTTTTATAACATCAATATACACCTGTTTTGTATTGCTAAATCGTGAAAGACCATTTTTGTCAACCAGCTTTAACCGGTAGTAATTAGTTCCGGTATTCGGCATTTGGTCCGTGAATTCATAGTTTACTAAACTGTTATACTTATCTGTATTTTTCCAGCCAAGTGTGATCCATTTATTCTGATCAACGCTTCTCTGTATTTCAAATCCATCGGATTCGTCATCGCTTATGGCAGTCCATTTTAATACTACAGTTTTATCTGTATTTGCATTTGCAGTAAAATCGATAAGATTAATATTAAGAGGCAAATTACTTGATATAACAGGATAATCTTCCACTTCTCCGTCATCATACCAGCCCGTGGCATTACTTGTTGTAAGAGCTGTGCTGCCGGAAACCAATCTTACCCGTAAGAATGTATTGGCCGTACCAACCGGAATATTCAAGGAAGACCAGGTGACCGTAACAGTTTGTGTACCTGAAAAGGTTGAAGGAACCGTTATTATTCTCCCTTCGCCTATATCAAAAACTCCATTCACATTATAATCAAGCCATGCACCAAGAGTAGCATTAGAGCCGGTATTATTAGTAACAGTTATTTGCTGTACGTGGTTATAAGTAACCCCGTTCGAATTCAGAAGGGTAACAGTAGTTATGCCATCTTCATCTGAGGCATCACCTGATGCATCAGCGGAAGTATTCTTGCTCCATTCTCTGTCCCAGGCACTCCCAATTCTTAATAGATCATTATTGCAATGCTTTTGGTGAACTGCAGGTGAAAGTGCAACAGGATCATAAGTGGCAGGGGCATCTCCAAAATCGCATTTTGGTTTAAAAGGATCTGATGCATCACCTGCATTAGGGATCCATGCTGGAGAGCATGATGTTGTAGTTATTAAAGTTTGTGTTCCGATTGTTCCGTTATTATTATATATGGCAACATGATTCTTTACTCTGTAAATAGCTCCATCCCATGTTTGACCTATCTGGCCTGCGCTTTCAGCATTACCCGCATAGGTAGTGCTTGCACCGGTTTGCATATTAAAATGTACATACCTGTTATTGCCGGAGGTTAAACCCGTAGCATGGGTTATCATTATTCCATCTTTAATTGCAAAATCACCCCAGTCATGAGTTGGATTTCCAACTCCATCATCACCAGGTAAAGCAAAAGCCTGCGCAGCGTTTATTGGAACACCAGCAGCATTAAAATCTATTTTCCAAACAAAAGATTCAACATTGGTAGTGAAAAAAGCACCGTCAGTACCTTCTAAACCCAGGTATAATGAACCATTGTAAAATGCTGCACCTGCAAATTCTACACCCTGTTCAAATGTAGGTATGTTCAGCGTTGTGATATCGGATAATACAGTACTGATAGTCTCTGTATTGAAATCATATTTCTTTAAAGCTTTATTAAAGTCAGGACCACCACCTGCAACAGGATAATTATCCATCACATAGTATAACCATTTATTCACTGGGTCGTAAGCAAAAGCGTTCATTTTTGTGCCTGTTGTGCCGGGGTCTGAAAAAATATATTCAGCTACGCCAGTATTTGCATTCACCATATACACATGAAGGTTTTGCGGGTTTGCAAGAAAATAAGAAGGTTGTCCTGTGAAAGGCTCGGTATAAGGTTTATAATAATCTGTTGGAAAACCAGCCTCAGCTATGCAGGCTGTAATGTCTGAAAGAAAAAATTCTGCATCAGTTCCTAATGTTGTAATGGTAATAATAATTGTTTTTACAGGACCTCCAACAGTAATGGTTGCAGTTCCCCTATTATCAGGTGATGATAATCCCGTACTAGTTGCGGTTAATGTTCTTGACAATGGATTTGCCCCTATTGTAATTATCGACGCACCACTGGTAGCATAAGTAGCAGCAGCTACTGATTGTGCTCCACTTGCCCCACTTGCTGTAATTGTAAAAACAGCGCTTTTATCAATATCATACAATGTGAAACTTGCATTTTGTACTTCGTTCAAAAAAGTCATCGTGAGAGTTTGACCGGCAGTCGGTATATAATCAATATCAGCACCGGTGAAACCTGGTACATCTCCTGTGTGTGAAGTTACATCCCCGGAAAGAGAGGCCAAGTTTTTCACATTCATTAATGTATTTATAGTAAGCTGGTTTGTTCCAATAGTAAATTTTTGAGTTTGCCTCATAGCTGCAGTAACATTAGGCTGCATGGTAGAAATATTATTTAAACCATATACTCCGAAACTATGGAGGTAATCAAGATTGTCCCAGTTGATAGTCGCTGAAGTGTAACCGCCGGGACATTGAGAAAAAGATATCGAAGGAAGAGTTATTGTAATAAATAAAATAACCAGCGAATAGATTCGAAATTTATTTCTGAATAAAATAAACGGATTGAGTAAAATTTTTTTCATTGGTACGGAGTATTAGGTTTCGAATGTTTTATAACAACTAAGCAAATCAGTTAAAAAAACGAGATCACTCTTGTTATGAATTTCGAAAGGAAATAAAAAAGCTGTTCTCAGTTTAAAGTAAGGGACAGCTTTTTTATTTTCAATTTCAGGAATTAATCATTTCTTGGTGCAGCATCAATTCCCACACCTGAATAGTAATAAGTATTGCAGCCCTGGCGAACACCTGCTTTAATATATGATGTTGCATTAGGGTTAACTGGAAACTCACGGCTGAAAGTTGCCCTGTAATAGGTAGGCTCAGCACCAACAGTACCAGCGTTAAATTTCAAAACATCATTTGTAGTACATGTTTTAATAGATGGGTCACGATCCATCTCAATTGAAACACTTGTCCACGTAATGCCATCAAAGCTATACTCAGCAGATACCAATGCTGCTTCTGCCTGAGCACCTAATGGAATGTCCCAATGGCTTACATTCTGCAGGGTTTCATTAAGACCATTACCTGGGTTAGGGTTTGATAATCTCCATGTCCATTCGAAGTTTGTACCAACAACATTATTGCTCACAAGTTCAATTGTATAGCAATTAGCAGTCGGTTTTTTTTCATTCTTTACAGATTTGAAAGAAGAAAGAACAAAAGCTGATGCAACTACTGCTGCTGTCATAAAGCTTTTCAGGAAGAAATGTTTCATTGTTTTGTTTTTTTAGGGGTGATTAAATTTTGGCTTAGTGGCCTTGGTTATGTTTTTGTTTAAAAAGATAAATAAGTATTTGTCTGCAGAACATGCAGGTGTATGTGTAATGAATACAATAAATAGATCAGTGAAAAATTTGCCGGAATTGTATACTGCCTATAGCAGTTGTTAATTGTGCTGTTGATCATCATTGGGTACGGAATTAATTACTTAACGGACGTAAAAGTAAAATCCACTTTTGATACGTCATAATTTTCCGTAGTGAAAATTCACGATGGCTATCGTTATTTTATATAATCGTATATATACTTTTACTAAGTAATAATAGAAGATATACGCAGAAGGATGTCGTATTTTTATAACACCTGTATATCAATTGAAAATAAAAGACCAGTTTGTTTATTTATTTCAGAAGAAATGATAACAACATAGTAAGTTTCCGAAAACAAGTAAGAAATTTTACTACAAAAGAAGTTGGCAGGTATAAAAAATAAAAAGACTGCATTGCAGTCTTTTTATTTTCAGTTCAGACATTGAGTAGTTAAATTATGAACATGCTGAAGTTTTATTGATGGGAATTAATTTTCTTCTATATCCTCATCCTCCGCATTGGCCATCAGTGTTTGTGTTACTTTCTTTATTGGGTTTTTGCGGTTCTCTTCATAAAAGTTTCTCATATTGATGATATCAATACATTCAAACACTGCTTTCATAAATGAAGAAACATCGGCTTTGTTTTTTCCGGCTATGTCAAAAGCTACACCATGATCGGGAGAGGTTCTTACTTCCGGAAGGCCGGCTGTGAAGTTAACACCTTCATCAATAGCTAATGATTTGAAAGGAATAAGTCCCTGGTCGTGATACATAGCTAATACTGCATCAAACTTTTCAAACTGGCGTCTTGCAAAAAAAGCATCAGCACTGTAAGGCCCTACTGCCAGTATATTATTGTTCTTTGCATCTTTAATGGCAGGTTTAATAACAGACTCCTCTTCATTACCCACCAATCCTTCATCACCCGCATGCGGGTTCAGACCCAATACAGCAATGCGGGGCTTGTCAATTCCAAAATCTTTTTGCAGACTTGTATGGATAATTTTCAGCTTACTTAATATCGCTTCTTTTGTAATGTATTTTGAAACATCCTGTACAGGCACATGTTCTGTAACCAATGCTACGCGGAAATTACCCGAGAATAACATCATAGCTACATCCTGCACGCCAAAAAAATCTTTAAGAAAAGGAGTGTGGCCTGTATAACTGAAATCTGGCGATTGAATATTTTTTTTATGAATAGGAGCGGTTACTAATCCTTGTATTTTTTTTTCTTTTAATGCTCTTGTAGCAGCAACCAGTGATTTTATTGCATACCTGCCACCGGTATCAGTCAATTGCCCCGGGGTGATCGCTACTTCTTCTTCCCAGCAGTTAAAAATATTAACCTGTTTGGGATTGAGATAGGATAGATCCTTTACCTGCTGATAATTCATATTTGCATCCGGAACAGACTTCTTGTAGAAATTGATTGCTTTATTAGAAGAAAAAATAACAGGGGTACATTGCTCAAGTATTCTGCTGTCAGAAAATACTTTAATGATCAACTCAATGCCTATTCCATTCAGATCGCCTGAAGTGATGCCGATTACTGGTTTATTCGCGGTTGTCATATTTAAGCAGAATTAATTTATAAAAATACAAAAATGAAATGGTACAGGCGTCTGCAATTTTCAAAAAATAAAACCCGGCTGAATATTCAGCCGGGTTTTATTTTAAATGTTTGTATTGATTATAATTAGTAAGTTCCTTTGACCACTCTTCGTACTACAAAACTTCCGTTCATTGATACCTTGAGTGTATAAATACCAGCAGGCAGTTTTTCAGTTGAAGTTATTCTTAATGCATTTACACCGCCGTCGATCCGCTGTGTTTGCCTGCGAACAGTTATACCATACTGATCGATCAACTCTGTTGTGGCAATACCTGTTTGCGGTGTTACTATTTCATACTGCAGTTCAGAACTGAACGGATTAACCACAATGCCTAAGCCAAAATCTTTTGTGCCCGGGCTTAATTGGATGATCCTTGAATATTTTTTGGTGCCGCTGTTGGTGAACATAATAACACGGTAGTAAACTTTTGTAGTTACTGAAGTGGGATCATCATGGCTATATGTATTATTCTCGGTATTTATATTGTTATACCCATTTACAGTAGCAATCGTATGAAAACTATTTCCGTCATCACTTCTTTGTAATTGGAAGTTAACAGGTTCTTCTTCTTTAGTTGTTACCCACGTTATTTTAGCCTTATCATCATTTAATTTGCCGGCTATTGAGATCAGGTCGGTCTTCAATGGTGGCCCGCAACCGATCAATACATCCAGTGATATATTTACAACATCTGTAAAGTTGCAGGTGGCTGAGGAAAGGTTAGCAGTTGTTGTTGCTACTACCAATCTGTACATATCACCATCGTTTGCTGCTGTAGTATAAGCCGGTGGTATGGTGTAGCTGGCTACATATTCCCATTGGGTACCATTCCAAAAGGGTGTACCTGTTCCGGCTGAGCCTACATCTGTCCAGGAAGCTCCTCCATCTGAACTGTATTGCCATTTATATTCAACATAAGTATCATAATAGCATCGCACCGTATCATAAATTGTAACCATGTTATTTTCGCAAACGGTAGGACTATAACTCGGGCTATAGTTCATGGTTGGTGTACAGGTCTTTAATGCTATATCATCGATCGCCCAGTCATTACCACCTCCTCCCGGTGCATTGTTTCGAAGTGTCATAGCAAAACCCGTTTGAGATGGTCCGGTTTTATATACAAAGGATCTTTGTACCCATTTATTCAGGGTATCTGATCCGGATTGAGTTCCACCCAATCCCCAGTACCTTAAGTTACCAGTGGTATAATAATCCACACCATCTATTGAAAATGCGATATTGGGCTTGACACCAGCTGAGTCACCTGGGTTTGTTGGAATATAACCTGCACCGCTTGTAAAACGACCAAGAGAATCACATCCGCATTTATAGCAAATATTTTTAAACCAGGCTGATATCTCATAGTAAGTATTAGGACAGGCTCCTGAAACATTAAAATCAAACGCTACGTCTGTACGAAACGAGGAGTTAATTGCCAGCATGTATCCACATGTATTGGTAGAACTGATTGAACCACCGTTATTACATGGCAAATTACCTTTAGCAGTGTTTGTAGCGCCGGTATGATCACCAGTGATATCCCAAACGCCGTGAACCCGTGCAGCATTGGATTTAGCTAATAATTGGTTGGTGCTTCCTGTAGCACTGGTATTATTCGCAATTCCATAATCGTAATCCTGTGGAGTACTTGCCCCAAATGTTGTATAATTATAGTTGGTGCTTGTAGATGGAGCTCTGTTTTGCGAAGTGCCTGATAAAACAGCTGGAACCCCGAATGTGCCATTAACCTCATCACCTAAAATATTTGATTGAGAAACACTGTTCTGGCATGCACCGGGACTTTGAAAAATCATAATACTATCATCGGGGAATTGGATAGTTGAATACACACCAGTAGTCGAATCACGATAGCTGAATGCACCGCCTCCAAAATTTACTTTCTGTCCATAAGATGCATTTACAACAACCCGGTAAGTGGCAAGAATAATACAATTGGCACTCGTAGGTGCGCTATTAAATCTTGGCCTGGAAATATTATTTAATTTACCTCTTGCTGTTCTTGTCGCTCCGAGCCCCATGTTGATTTGAATAGTGGTATCCGTTCCTGCACCACCTGTAGTCAGCCATCCTGCATCTGCGGTGGAGCTACTTTCTGTAAAATATTTGTAAAGTTTTCCTTCATTTGTTCTTAAGGCAATAGAATCTAAATAATGCAAACCGCCACCCGCTTTCAATGTATCGTAAAAAGCGACACTATCGATAGCTCTTACAGCTCCATTTGGTCTGACAACCAGTGTAGCCCTTATTTCTAAAATATCTCCCGGATCTATTGTACCACCTGTAGCTGAGTCACTCAAGTTTACATAGCTTTTAGAGTAATCTAGTATTGCGGTTAACGATGAAGCAGGGTCTGTAATACATATATTAAAATTGCCATTGTTTGTTATTGATGAAAGCGTATTATGGGTTATCCTGATATAATAAGTCTGGCCTACAGTAAGTCCCGCACCTCCGGGGTTTGTAGTAGTATTTATAGTAGTAGTAGTAGCAGTAGGTATACTATGACAAGTACCCACTGTAGAAAATGATCCGCAACTGCCTGTCAGTAGCTGTATACGGCCATTGGTTTGCAAATTACTTCCAATACCACTTAATTGAATTTGAGGATAAGCAGTCTGAGCCACGAAACTATACCAAACATCCGGTGCAGTACCAATACCACAGGAACCGGGTACTACAGGAGAACTTGGAGTGGCATTATGTATTGTACCAGATATAATTGAACAAGTTGTACTGCTTGTAAGCAATATCGCACCAGAACACTGATCATTAGATGGTGGAGCTGCAACTGTTGTAACACATATTGTAAAGTTTGCACCATTACCAGAAGCTAATTGATAATTGGTATATCCAACCCTAACATAATATGTAGTTCCGTTGATAAGGCCGCCCTGTGTTAATGAAGTTACTCCGGATGCACAGTTTAAAGAAGTAAGACCAGCACAGGTTCCGCTGAATAATTGTAATCTTAAATTTGCTGAATTTAGGCTTGAACCAAGACTGCCTAAGGTTATAATATGTGTTGGTGAAGCATTAGCCACAAAACTGTACCAAAGATCATAATAAGGTCCGACGCCACATGCTCCTGCCCAAGCTATTGAAGAAGCGGTCGCTAATGTAAATGAACCAGAAGTAGCATTACATGTAAGAGAAGGTGCCGTTAATCCAATAGCTCCTGCACACTCGTCATTAGCTGGAGGATGTTGCACGCAAATATCAAAATTCCAATCGCTTGATGTTCCAGTATTCGGATTGGTTTGAACATATAATCTTATATAATAAAAATTACCAACAACAAGGGGAGGCAAAGTTCTTCTTGCGTTTGCGCCGGATACATCCAAACAACCTGCAATTGAAGTTAAACTTCCGCATGTACCGCTAAATACTTCCATATAGGTAGTGGTGGCAGTGAGTTTGGCGCCAAGGCTTCCTATTGTAACAGTTTGTGAATCATTTACCGCCTGGAATCTGTACCATACATCATAAGTTGTAGTTAATGTAGCACCACCACATGCACCTGCAGGGCCATTACTTGTTGCGTATCTAAGATTGCCGGTAGTGCTATTACATGAATAACCTGAAGTTAATGTTGTTGCCCCACTACAATTATCATTTGATGGTGGAGGATTTGGATGGGTAACACAAATATCAAACCTGTCGTTTGATGAAATTGATGAACCAATATTTGAAACACGGATATAATAAGTATTACCGATCGTCAAACCTGTTCCTGTCATTGTTGTAGTACCACATACAATAGAAGCTAATGAACCGCAGCTGCCACTGTATAATTGTATTTCAGGATTTGTGAAACTGCTTTGAAGACTGCTTATCGTTACAGTTTGAGAAGTCGCTTGAGCAGTGAATCGAAACCAAACATCATAATGGGGACCGCCAGCCTCACATCCAACGGGAAGACCCGAACTGGCTGTAGCATTCTTCAAACGATATTGGATATTGTTACAGGAAGTATTTGATGTAAGAGTTGTTGCACCAGAACAATTATCATTAGATGGTTGTGCAAAAGCGCTGAATGAAATAAATAAACTGAATAAAAAAAACAGTGCAGTTTTGCTGAAGAGCACCTGGTTCGGGTACATAGGTTTCATATATTGGACTTCTTAGGTTTTTAAAGGATAGAGCGACAACAAAATAAGTCTAAGATCAGATGTTTGCCAATAGCGGAAGTGCTTTATTTATATAGGTATAAATACGATTAAAAAAAAGGTATTAGTGCTCAAGGAAAATATTTTATTGATTTATACTTTTGGCGAAATCCAATTTTTATGAGAAACTCCACCAAAGTTTTCACACTACTATTTTCAATTTTATTTTCTTCATTCTCATTATTTGCCCAGGTTGGCGCTAATAATGTATGTTCTGGTGCCTTTAACATTGTACCTGTTACCGGTGCTTGTCCTGCAACAACATATAGTCTTCAAACTGCTAATGTTACTGCGGGCTTGGGAGCAGGTAACTATGATGCCTGGTTTAAGTTTACTACACCAGCCAATATTCGAAATGTTGTAGTATCAATACCGTCTTCTGCCGGAGCTAATTTATCTCCTGCTAACTTTTTTATAGAAGCATTCCCATCAAATACATGCCCAACAGATTTAACGGGTTCTTTGGGAGTAGCACCTGAAGGTGCTGCAGGTTTATCGCTTACAAACCTCATCCCCAATACAGAATATTTATTCAGAGTGTATAGTACAACCAATCCAACCGGAGGCACAGCAGCCAGCTGGAATTATGTTGTTTGCGTTTCTTATACAGCAGCACCCGCAAATGATGATTGTGTAAACGCTGTAAATCTTACAATAGGAACTGCAAATAATGCAGGCACTGTACAAAACGCTTCGGCAAGTACAGCAACAGCGGGTTGTGCTACCGGCATACCAGATGATGATGTTTGGTACAAGTTTACAACAAGTGCTACTCAAACTTATGCCAGTATTAGTTTAACACCCGGTTCATTATTAAAAGCAAATGGTGCCATGTTACAATTATACTCTGGTGCTTGCGGCAGTTTAACAAGTATTGCATGTGGGCAGGAAGAAATAACTATAACGGGTGGATTATTAACATCAACACAATATTATGTAAGGGTGTACTCATCTGCTGCGTATTTAACTACCCCTGCAGTAGGAGGGGCTGGTAATAACTTTAGTATCCTTGTATCATCGCCTGCAAGAGCAAACATTACTGCTGGTAAAATGAATGAAGTTTACAGGCAAACAATAATATCGCCGGCTAATGCACTTGCAGATCCCTGGGAAATTACTTATGGACAGGATAATTATTTATGGATCACAGAAGCAAAAGGTTATAAGGTAAATAGAATGAACCCTGTTACCGGTGCTAAACAAGTTGTGCTTGATATTTCCCAGGGAAGTACATTTTTGCCAGTAGCAGATCAACCATTCAACGCACAGTTTGATATTGCAGCGCATAATCCACAGGGAGGTTTTGCAGGTTTGGCATTACATCCAAACTTTACTGGTGCAGCAGGTGGCGAAAATTATGTGTATGTTTCGTATGTACATACATGGATATCAGGTGTAGCTTATACAAACAGGATTGTTCGCTTTTTTTATAATACAAATACCAACAGGTTAGAATCACCGGTAGCTATATGCGATACTATACCCGGAAGCGGGGATCATAATTCTCAAAGAATGATCATTGCCCCTATGACACAAGGTGGTTCAGATTACTATTTATTTTATGCAGCAGGCGATATGGGCGCAGGCCAGCAGTTTCCAACATCTGCTAACGTAACCCGCCCGAACAAAGCACAGAGAATAAATTCTTATGAAGGAAAAATCTTACGTTTTGCATTGGATGATACCTGTTCAGGATCAGGTAATCAAAAATGGATACCGGCTACTAACCCTTATAATGATATAGCACCAATTGTAGGCAAAAGTGCAGTATGGTGTACCGGAATCAGAAACAACCAGGGCTTTGCGTATAACCCTCAACTTAATATTTTATATGGAGCATCTCATGGCGCTTTTAGTGATGATGAAATAAATATAATTCAAGGGTTTAAAAATTATGGTCACCCTTTAATAATAGGCTATGCAGATGGTAATTATAATGGTACTACAACACCAGGATTAAGCACTAGTATTTCAGCGGGAGTACCCTTTGGCTATAATGACGCTACTTATACTGTCGATGGCCAGGCTGCAGCTGTTGGTGCCTGCCCGCCTATTGGTAATGAAGTAACAAACATGGATACTATTAATGCACATGCACTCCAGTATGGCGCTTATAAAGACCCATTATTTTCTGCTTATCCCGGCCCTGCATCAGGTCCAGGATCAATCTCAAGTATTTGGAGTGCAGGAACAACCCCAAATGGTTCTGGCTGGCATTCAGAAGCATGGTCTGGTTTAGGCCATTATGCAAATACATATATCCCAGGTTGGAAAAATACTTTGCTGGTTGCTGGTTTAAAATGGGGAAGAGCGATACGATTAAAGCTTAATGCAACGGGCACTGCAGTTATACCAACTGCAGGCGCCGATACTGCCACTTATTTTCAGAGTGGTAACCGTTACAGAGATATGGCATTTTCACCCAATGGAAGAGATATTTATTTGTCTATGGATAGAAGTGCTGCTGGTTCTGCAGCTACGGTTGGCAACCCCCCTGATGTTGTTGCAGATTGTTTAGGCTGTGTAGTGCGGTATGAATTTTTGGGTTATTCAGCAGCTGCAACAGCCCTTGCCGGGAGTACTATCTCAGAATCAATTGATGTTACTAATGGCACTGCAAATACCTGTAATACTGGTACAACAGTTATTATTGATTCAGCTAATGGCAATACTAGTTTGTGGGTACCTATCACTGGTCCTGATGGAAATATAATGGCTGAAATAAATGCCAATGGAAATAAACTTGGCACTGTAACTTCATCATTCTATAAAAAATCAGGAGGAATAAGAAGTGCTGGTGGAACAAAGTATTTAGATAGAAACATAACTATCACCCCACAGTTTCAGCCTACTTTGCCATCAGGTTCACCATTGGTAAAAATAAGACTGTATATTTCGAAAGCAGAGTTTGATGCGCTGGATTTAGATCCGTTGAGTGGTGTCTCTTCTATCAACGACTTGAAAATTTTGAAAAATGGTGATCCTTGTAGTCCGGCTGTATTAACGGCCACAACAATGTTTGCTCCAACAAACACCATCCTTGCAGACTTACAGCATGGAACTAATGGATATGTATTGCAAACAAATATCCCTTCATTTTCATCTTTCTATTTTGCGAGCAGCAACATGACTGTATTACCGTTAGGTCTGCTCACATTTACAGGCACATTACAATCAAATAATTCAGTATTGTTGAATTGGAAAACTGAGAATGAAATAAACGCTTCTCATTTTGTGGTTGAAAGAAGTGTAGATGGAGCAAGCTTTAGTAATATAGGCCAGGTAAATGCTCATGGAACATCGAATAATGTGAATGAGTATAATTATACTGACAATGATATTACTAACCTGCAAGCTCCGGTTATTTATTATCGCCTTAAAATGGTAGATGCTGATGGCTCTTCCAAATACTCAAAAATAATAAGTGTTTCACTGGCGGATATTACAGGAAAAATAACTGTAGCTCCAAACCCGGTTCATAACACAACTACTGTATCTATTACAGCGGTTAACAATGGAAATGTTCAATGGTCATTGTATGATAATACAGGACGTATAATATTATATAACCAGATTTCAGTGAAAAAAGGCGCTAATAATCAATTAGTCATTCCTATGAAAAATCTTTCAGCGGGTTCTTATTACATAAAACTCACAGGCGCTGGTATCGATAAAAGAATTAAAATTCAGAAACTATAAATATTTAAACCGTTTAATTAAAAGGAGTTGCAATTTTGCAACTCCTTTTTTATGTCTTTTCTGTAGCAAATTGGCCTGTTAATCGTAGAGTAAACCAGAATTTTTACCGCCAAAAACGGGATATCCGCAGAAACAAACCCAAGTGGTTTACCTGTTGCGGGAATATTGCCACAAGCTTACTTTAGTATTCATAAAAATCGTACTCTATGAAGAAATTAATCATTCTATCGGCTATTGGTGTTATCATTTTATCATCTGCTTTTATACAAGCACCTGAAAAAAAAGTTAGCACAGAAGCAAAATCTGCAGTAGTTGCAGGGGAATTCGCATTTTTAAGAGCCCATCGCCAGGGTAAAGGTATTACACTTACCTGGGGGATGGCCGACAATACAAATCTTGCCGGATTTGATATTGAAAAAACAATGGAAGACCCTAATGATCCCTATTCAGTATGGTTACCTGTAGCAAGTGTTCCGGGTAGTGGTGTTCGTAGTTTTAAACATACGGACGATGATGTTAATCCTGGTACATCTAACTATAGGATCACCGCTTATTACAGTGATAACCGTACAGCTCAATCGGAGATCGTTTCAGTGAGAATTATGGCTCACTAAAAAATTATTGACTATTGCCGGTAACGGTTAACGTGCCGGCAATGGTTTATAAAATGTGTAATTAGTATTTGTGAGTAAAATTTACCCCTATGAAAAGACTTTTACTTTATGCATCAGTCACCTTATTTATCACGTCAGTTTCAATAGCCCAAATTACAGGACCGGTAACAAGGGCAAACTTTGGTATTGAAGCAGAGCTAAGAGCCAATTACTTCAATGGGGCTGTAACCAGCGTTGGTGATGACTGGTATAATAATGGAACAGCCGGAACAGGGCAATTCATTATTGACACCAATGGAGCGGCAGCATTAGTTGCTCGCTATAGTACTAATCCCGCCTCAAGAATGTTATCGTTCTCAAGACTAATGAGGCAAGCTCCTTATTCAATAGTAAATAATCGTCTGTTGCTTGATGGAATATTTACCAGAGACTTTCATGGTGATGATTCAACTGTGTATGCTTCTGGTAGTAATAAGAATGGCGACAGTCCTGTTAACTGGACTACCCCTGTTTCCCAGGGTATTCCTGATAAAAATGATATTCTTGATGTGTTTGTGCATGCAAGAAGAGCAGGTCCAAATATTACGGACTCATTATGGATGTTTGGTGGCATATCAATTGAGAACACAACAGGTAACCGTTATTTTGATTTTGAATTATATCAAACAGATTTTTACTACGATCGACCTGCACTTACTTTTCGGAACTACGGACCGGATGCAGGACATACTTCCTGGACCTTTAATCCAGACGGAAGTGTGCAGCGACCCGGTGATATTATTTTCACTGCAGAGTACAGCAGTTCATCGTTAACATTGGTTGAAGCCCGGATATGGATTAACAAAACCGCTTTAGCAATGACACCCATGTATTTTAACTGGGGAGGTTTATTTGATGGTGCTTCTGCAAGTGCAACCTATGGTTATGCCAGTATTTTACCTAAAACTGCAGGTGCTTATTATACAGGTTTGCAATGTGGTGCAACTTCGTGGACTGGCCCATTCTCCCTGGTAAGAACGGATAATAGTCTGAATACAACATACATTACACGTCAGTTTATGGAGTTCTCTGTTAACCTTACAAAATTGGGTCTTGACCCTGCATATATAAGTACAAATGGATGTGGTACGCCTTTCCGCAGAGTACTTGTAAAAACAAGAGCTTCCACATCATTTACTGCTGAGCTAAAAGACTTTGTTGCTCCTTTTAGAATGTTTGATATTCCGATGCCACAGATCGTTGCCGAGATGCCTATCTTCTGTGGACAAATGGGGGTCACTGATATTACAGTACTTAATCCCTTATCAACATCAACCTATAACTGGTCTACATCGAATGGTCATATTATTGGAACTACAACAGGGCCTTCTATCACTGTAGATTCAACAGGTACTTATATAGTAGCACAACGTCTCCATACCCAATGCCCTGTATTTGGTTATGATACGGTAAGCATAGCACTTGACAGTTTTTGTATGGTATTGGATAAAAACCTGACTGAATTTAGCGGCGTTTTAAACAAGAAAAACGCAGTGTTAAACTGGGAGGTTTTACAGAACGAACAAATCAATTCATTTGAACTTGAGTATAGCCTGGAGAGCAATAATTTTATGTCTCTGGGATCCGTAAATCCTTTTGATCAATCCGGGAATGCTGCTTATTCTTTCAATCATGATGTAAGCAGTGTTCGTTCACCAATCATTTACTACCGTCTTCGTGTAACAGGTAGAGATGGAAAAGTGGTGTACAGTAATATTGTGGCAATGCGCCTTAACAATGATGTAAAACCAGGATTACTGATCTTCCCGAACCCATCATCAGAACAAGTGTGGGCTTCGTTGATCACTTTTAAAGGTGGAGAAGCTGAATATTCAATCACTGATATGAACAGTAAATTGATCAGCCGTAAAAAAATTATACTGTATGCCGGAAACAATACGATCAATCTCTCAGAGTTTGATAATTGTCAACCGGGTGTCTACCTCATTAAAATGGTAACTGCAGAAGAAAGCTATATACGTAAGATCGTTATTTCAAAATAACATATCAATCAAAGACATTAGAACCCTCTTTATATAAAGAGGGTTTTTTATTTACAGTTTAATCTCAGTCAATTAATTTTTAAGCTGTTAGGATTATTTATAGATTTGGATACAAGTTCCACCTTTAAAACCTAATAGTTATGATTAAAAATTTACTACCCGTTTTCATTTTTGTATTTATCAGTGTTCAAACTATCAGCTCTCAGACATGCTCCGGCACCGGGGCTATCAATTTCCAACGATGGAATAGCATTTCCGGCTCTGCTGTATCCAATCTTACATCCATTCCTGCTTATCCAAACAACCCATCTACTACAGGCACACGAACCTTATTTGAGATGGCAACAAACTTGGGTAACAATATTGGTATAAGAATGAATGGATACATCTGCCCGCCTGCTACAGGAAATTATATTTTCTGGATAGCAAGTGATGAGAGCGGCGAACTTTGGCTGAGTACTGGCAGCAACCCCGCTAATAAAATAAAAATTGCTTTTAACACAAGCGGAACTAATTCCAGGCAATGGACTAAATATCCTTCACAAAAATCGGCAGCTATTACTCTTACTGCCGGACAAGTTTATTATGTAGAAGCACTGATGAAGGAAAGTACAGGGAATGATAATTTGGCTGTGGGTTGGGCAAAGCCCGGTCAGCCAACAAGTGCACCCAGCGAAGTTGTGCCCGGCACTAGTCTTATGACACAGTTGCCCGATACACAAGCACCAACTTCACCAACTAATCTTTCTTCATCCAATATCACCACGAGTTCTTTCACACTTGCCTGGACTGCATCAACTGATAATGCTGGCGTAACTGGTTATGATGTGTACCAGAACGGAGTGAAGATAAATCCCTCAAATATTACAACTACTTCTTATAATGTAACCGGACTGATTACCAACACTGCTTACAGTTATTATGTAAAAGCGAAAGATGCAGCAGGGAACCAATCTGCAAATAGCAGCACTTTAAATGTAACTACACTTGCCGGTGATATTCAGCCACCAACTATTCCTCTTGACCTGGGTGCCATTATTGTTACTCAAAATTCATTCAGATTAAAATGGGATGCCTCGTCGGATAATGTTGGTGTGACAGGGTATGATGTTTACCGGAATGGTGTTAAGATAAATGGCCCATCAGTTACAAATACTTATTTTGACGTAACAGGACTTAATGCTGGATCGGTTTATTCAATGACAGTGATCGCAAAGGATGCTGCAGCCAATTCAAGTTTACCAAGTATTGGATTATCGGTTACCACACTTTTGAATACTACAGGAACAGAAAACTTTACCATGCGTACTGTTATCGCTAATCAGCGAATGCCGCATGACCTGGTTTATGGACCTGATGGTAATTTATGGTACACCGAACGTTTTGCAGGCAAAGTAAGTTTTGTAGATCCTATATCAGGATTGAAAACAACTGTATTGACACTCGGACCATTGATGGTTCTTGCGGGAGGACAGGATGGATTGATGGGACTTGCATTGCACCCGGAATTCTTACTCGGTAAACCTTATGTATACATATCATACACCTACGAATCTACCAGCAGTACGATGCGGAAAACAAGAATTGCAAGGTATACTTATAACACCCTTACGCAACAACTTCAATCCCCGGTAACCATTCTTGAAAATATTCCCGGAAGTAATGATCATAATTCGGCACGTATAGCAATCGGACCTGATGTGAAATTGTATTATTCAGTTGGAGATATGGGAGCCGGTCAGTATGATAATATCAGCAGAGTGAACAATGCACAGAATGTAAATATTTACGAAGGAAAAATATTGAGGTTAAATACTGAACCCGATGGCGGAGGCTCATGGATACCTACTAACAATCCTTTTGGTAATGCAGTTTATTCATTTGGTCATCGTAACCCACAGGGACTTGTATGGGGTAATGTGAATGGAACAAATATTTTATACAGTGATGAACATGGCCCTTACAGTGATGATGAGATAAATATTATTGAGAATGGACGCAATTTCGGATGGCCAAATGTGATCGGCTGGTGTGATGGTAACTATAACGGAAGAACAACTGGTGGCTTTACAATTGTTAATGAGCAGGCAAATTGTAATGCTTTAAATGCAAAAGAACCTTTACGTTCATTGTTCCCGGTGACTAATCCACCATCAAGCGGAGATAATATGCTTTGGCCATCAGTGGGTCCTTCAGGAAGTGATTTTTATGGAAACAGCACTATACCAGGATGGCAAAATTCGTTATTGATCGCAAATCTCAAGAAGGGAACGGTTTCCAGGTATAAACTCAGCAATGACGGACAAAGTATTTTATCTGACACCATTCATTATTTCCGTGGACTCGGAAGATTCAGGGATGTTGTGGTATCGCCGGATGGTTTAAAAATATATGTTGCATGCGATTCAAGTGGTTCTACATCCGGACCCACCGGAAACGTTACTACCACCCCGAATAATCCGGGTAGCATTCTTGAGTTTACTTATGTTCCTTCACCAACTCAGCAATATGATACCCGCCTGATAACAGAAGATACAAAAGACAGGAGTATAGATGTATATCCTAATCCGGCAAGTACTTATGTTATTGTATATAATTATGCTGGTGCAGATAACAGGATGATTGATATAGTTGATCTGAGCGGCAGGATCGTTAACAGGAAAAGATCATCGGCCAGGGCTACCCGTATTGAAACTTCTTCTTTACCAAATGGTATTTATATCTTAAAAGTTGCTGATAGCAAGGGTAAATCATTAAGGACAGAAAAAATAATCATTCAGCATTAGATCCTGGTAAAACATTTTAAAGCCACTTTTTATAAAGTGGCTTTTTTTATCCCTTAACCTGGAAGAAATCATTGAATTACATTTGCAGGGATGTATACATTAAAAAAATCATTGGGTCAGCATTTCCTGAAGGATGAAAATATCTGCCGGAAGATAGTGGTATCTTTAGAAGAACATTCATTCAGCCGACTGCTTGAAGTGGGTCCGGGTGGTGGGGCGCTGACAAAATACTTGCTGCAATCGGAAGGCATTGATTTCAAAGCGGTGGAACTTGATGATGAAAAAGTGGAATATCTTTTAAAGACCTATCCCCAATTAAAAAATAAGATCATTCATCAAAGTTTTTTGGATATAGAAAAGCCATTTGAAGGAAAATTTACGGTCATAGGAAATTTTCCATATAACATTTCCAGCCAGATATTGTTTAAGGTACTTGAATGGAAAGAAGATGTAGAATGTGTGATTGGTATGTTTCAAAAAGAAGTGGCACAGCGGGCTGCAGCAAAAGAAGGGAATAAAACCTATGGTGTACTAAGTGTGCTGGTGCAGGCGTTTTATAAAGTTGAATACTTATTTGAGGTCTCTGAAAAATGTTTTCAGCCGCCGCCGAAAGTAAAAAGTGCAGTTATCCGGCTTGTACCGGTGAGTGAGCCGCTGAACATGAGATCTGAAAGATATTTTTTTACCCTGGTAAAAACGGCATTCAACCAGCGGAGAAAAACCTTACGAAATGCGGTAAAAAGTTTATTTGATGCAGCCATATTGCAAGATGAGTTGTTTAATAAAAGGGCCGAACAGCTTTCGGTAAAAGAATTTGCAGAACTGACTTTTAAAATGAAATAGCATAAATGGGTAAGATAATAGTAACAGCAAAGGCGCATGAAATATTTATGGAGAAATTGCAAAGCAGAGGGATGGAAGTTGCTTACCTGCCTGATATTACCTATGAAGAACTGAAACAAATAGCCGGTGAAGCTGAGGGATTGGTAGTAACAACAAGGATCAGGGTTGATAAAACAATAATAGATGAAGCAAAGCAACTGAAATGGGTAGGCCGTTTAGGCAGTGGTATGGAATTGATAGATGTTGAATATGCAGAGTCAAAAGGGATCCGTTGTATCAGTAGCCCGGAAGGTAACCGGAATGCTGTAGCAGAACATACCCTGGGAATGTTGCTTAACCTGATGAATAATATCGGTTCCTCGCATGAGCAGGTGAAAGAAGGTAAGTGGGTGCGTAATGAAAACCGCGGCTATGAATTGACTGGTAAAACAGTCGGTATAATTGGTTATGGAAATACAGGTTCTTCATTTGCAAAATTGCTGGCGTCATTTAATGTGACGGTGCTTGCCTACGATAAATATAAATCTGGATTTGCTAAAGATTATATTAAGGAGGCCAATCTTGACCAGGTATGCAGGTATGCGGACATTATAAGTTTTCATGTGCCGCTTACTGAAGAAACATATCATATGGCCGGAAGAATTTTTTTTGATGCCTTGCAAAATAAACCCTGGTTTATTTCCACCTGCAGGGGTAAAGTAACAGATACTACTGCATTGATAAATGCTTTAACAGAAAATAAAATTCGTGGCGCCGGGCTCGATGTATTGGAAAATGAAAAATTCGAAACGTATAATGCAGAAGAGCAGCAGCAAATAGTTTGGTTACTCAATCAACCGAATGTAATTATCACTCCGCATATCGCCGGTTACAGCCATGAAGCTTTTTTAAAAATGGCGGAAGTATTATTAGATAAAATAGAATTGAAATGATCTTATTCAATTCCTCTTCTCTTATTGAAAATGCAGTGCTATACCTCCATAAATATTTACACCAGATGCAGTATTGAAGTATCGGCCACCAACAGCGTTAATATCATTGCCAAGGCTGTAACGCATATCAAATAAATTTTCCCCACCAATAAAGAAATCAGCATTTGACTTTCCTTTTTTATTTTTTATTCGCCAGCCCAACCTTGCTCCCAGTAAATTGTAAGAAGAAGCAAAATCTGTATTCGCATCATTCAATGCGATCCGGTCACTATAATAATAGGTGATGTTAAGGTAAGGACCCGATCTAAGTGAAACATCTAACAAGCCCGCAACTGTATTTTTTGGTACACCCGGCAGCTTATTACCAGAGAACTCATTGGTAAGTTGTTTGAAATCTTCATAACTGAAAACATTTAATGTATGAGCAATACGGAATGAAAGATGGTTGAGCTTTTTGTTTTCATTATTGATAATATTATATAATAACTGCCACTCCAGTCCTTGTTGTTTAGTGCTGCCGGCATTCACAAAATAATCAGCATTGCTGGCATCACGCCTTTGTACAATTGCATCTTCCAGGCGGTAATAGAAATAACAGGCTTCTATGTAGATCTTATTCTTCCACCAATTTGATTTAATGCCACCTTCGTAACTGATGCCATGCTCTGCATTTAATGAAGTGCTGATAACACTATTGGAAGGCAATACCTCAGCCGTGGTAGGTGGTGAGAAACCTTTTGCAACAGAAGCATATATCCACAGATCTTTGATCAATTTTTTTGAAACAGCGATCCTCGGGGCCAATTCATTCTTATAGGTACGGCTTTGCTCAACCGGGGTGGTAACGTTCATCCGTGTAATGCCAACTTTAAAACTTGTCATTCCTGCACCAACCGTAACATTCAGATCATGCTTAAAAGAAAGATCAGCCTGGGCAAATAACAACAGGTTATTGTTTTTTACATTATCATCTGTAAGCAGCTTATCAGGCATTCCCAATTTATTGGTGAATGTCATGATATTGAATTTTCCTGTTTGCATTTCAGCACCCCAAACAATAACTGTTTTTGTATTGGTTGATGCAAGATCCCATTTGAAAACTGTTCGTCCGCCGTAATGCGGTTCATTCCGTGCTTCATAATTGCGGAATGTCGGGTTTTCCAATTCAACTTTTGCTGAATAAAGAACTGTATAATTGCTTACATGTTTACTGATCTGAAAATGATCGGCAATACTGGCGATATACATTTTTTGATAGATAGCTGCCTTTGCTGTTTCTGCTGATGGATTGACTCCTGCTGCTGGTCTTGCCATTTTAGGATCCGTATAAAATTCTGTACGTGTCAACCCACCGGGTGTTTGATAATACAGGTCACCAAAAAGCACATTAAAGACAAGTTTATTTTTTGCAGAAGTTCTCAATTGCATTTGCCAGGTAGCAATATCTCTTTTCATATTGGTATGATCGCGGTAACCATCTTTGTTCATACGGCCGACACTAACCGAGTTGGCAAGTTTATCATTACCGGCATTCAACTGAACATTAAAACCAAACATACCAAAGCTACCAGCGGTGTAGTTTATATCCAATCCTTTTTTTGTGATCAACGGATTTTGATTGATGAGTAATGCGCCGCCATTGCCAGCTCCATATAAACTACTGGAAGGTCCTTTGATGATCTCGATATTTTGAAAATTAAAAATACTGAGTTGATTCAGGTATGTGTTTCCACCGGGATCTGTATACGGAATATCATTCCAGTAGATCTTTACGTTTCTTACGCCGAAGGGAGAACGCATTGTACTGCCACGCATATTAAGACGATAACTGCCCGGGCTTCGTTCTTCCATTCTTGCTCCCGGTGTGGCGTTCACAGCCGCAAGAATGTTTGAATTGTCAAAACGGTTAAGCTGTGCAGAAGAAATATGATTTACACCGGCCGGTACTTCTTTCAATTTCCTGCTTCCTTCATAGGCTTTAATAGTAACAGTTTCTAAAGTTCGTGCAGTAGAATCTGAATTATCCTGTGCTGCAATGGAGAAAGAATAAAGCACGGCAAGGACGGAACAGAATGGTGTTAGTAGCTTTTTCATAAAATGGATTTCAGAAGAATGGCATAAAGTTAAATGCTTTGGACAAGAATAAATATTCCCATGGATCTTTGTTAAGGAATTTCATTTCACACCGGGTGGAAAAATATTTATGGTAATGCTGATAATACTAAAAGGCTGCCGGGCTACAGAATCACCCCAGTGAGGATTTGTGCATAGGCCGGGCCGAAATACTGCCCATGGCTGGAACAGAAATTGATGATTTTACTATGGTTTATGGCTCTTTATTATTTATAATCAACACAGAGTTTTATTTGTAGTAAATAATTTTCTATTTTTGTGGTATTAATAAATGCAACGCTTCACAGTAACCCTGCTGAGGCGTTGTTATTTTTTTCTTTTTACTCAAAAAATGATGTTATGAGTACGATTCAATATGTGACGAAAGAGACACTGGAGCAAATGAAAGCTGATCTTCAGAAAATGAAAGGCGTTGACCGCCCTGCTGCTTCTAGGGCTATTGCCGAAGCAAGGGAAAAAGGCGACCTGAAAGAAAATGCCGAGTATGATGCTGCCAAAGAAGCACAGGGAATGCTGGAAGCAAAGATCGCTTCAATGGAAGGTGCATTATCCAATACCCGTGTGCTGGATGAGACCACTATCGATACCAGCAAAGTGTCTATTCTTACAAAGGTTACACTCACTAACCTGGGTACAAAAAAACAGGTGACTTACCAGATCGTAAGTGAAAAAGAAGCTGACCTGAAAGCCGGAAAGATCTCTATTACTTCACCGATCGGAAAAGGATTGCTCGGGAAAGAAGTAGGTGACGTGGCTGAAGTACAGGCGCCGGCGGGAATTCTGAATTTTAAGATCGAAAAAATATTTATTTAGACAATAACTTATAGATAATAGTTGATCCCGTCCTTCGATAAACTCAGGACGGGATTTTTATTTGCTGGTTGCCCATTGCCAATTGTAAATTTGAAAGTGTTTTCCAAACTGAGGCATATCAAATCTTACATCTACAATCTTAAACATAAAATCTTTGGCGGTATGACAATCTTTTCAAAAATCATAGCAGGAGAAATCCCTTCTTATAAAATCGCAGAGAATGAAAAATTTTTTGCCTTTCTTGATATTTTTCCATTGCGTGAAGGGCATGTGCTGGTAGTGCCTAAAACAGAAGTTGATAATTTATTTGATCTGCCAGCAGAATATTTAAAAGAGATGCTGGTATTTGCTCAGCCAATTGCAAAAGCTATTGAAAGATCATTCAACTGCAACCGTTGTGGCATTTCAGTGATTGGTTTGGAAGTTCCTCATGCACATATGCATTTAATTCCCATTAGTGATTCAAATGATTTGAATTTTACTCAAGCGAAACTTAAAGCTTCGGATGAGAGTTTGAAGAAGGTGCAGGAAAGAATAATTAAGAATTTAACCACAGCATAATATGGAGGCAAAGGAGTTGTTTTTATAAACTCCGTGAGACTCTGTGGTTAAAAAATGCTGAGAGTTGGAAAAGGTACAGAAGAGGATAATAAAAAATTTAACCACAGAGTAACACGGAGCTTTTTCACAGAGTTACTCAGAGTAAAGCTCGTTTATGACTGAAAATGAAATAACACAAAGAATATTAAAATCAGCCTTTGAGGTCCATACGGTTTTGGGGCCAGGCTTGCTTGAAAGTGCATACGAGGAATGTTTGTATTACCAGACTACAAAAGATGGTCTGTTTATACAGCGGCAAGTGGCAATGCCCTTGATTTATAAAGAGGTAAAACTAGATGCTGGTTATAGAATTGATTTACTTGTTGAACGACAAGTTGTAGTTGAGATTAAGGTGGTGGAGTCTTTTAATGATATTCATCTCGCCCAGGTACTAACCTATCTCAAGCTGAGCGGTTGCAAAGTCGGCTTGCTATTAAATTTTAATGTCAAATCACTAAAACACGGAATCAAAAGAGTTGTTTTATAAACTCCGCGAAACTCTGTGCATACCTCTGAGCTACTCTGTGGTAAAAAATAGAAAATTTAAAAGGTTAGAGGAGAAAGTTTAACCGGAAAGTAAATTTTAATTGTAGTTGAAATTGCTATTTCTTCTCCATCACCATAATCGCTGCCATTGTTTCAATGCCTTCCCATAAATATTTAACAAGCATATTCTCATTCTCTGCATGCTGGTTATTATCATAATTCACTACCGGCACTGATATAACTTTTGTCTTTAGTGTTTTTTCAAAAAGATATAAAGGCAAACTGCCGCCTGCAGAAGGCAGCAAAACCACCGGGTAGTTTACAGTTGACTGAACTGCTTTAGTAAGGTCTTTGACGATAGGAATATCAAATGAGGTTCGTTGTGCAGGGTAGCCTTGGTTATGAGATATTTTTATAAGCTTGCCATATTTCATTCTTTCTTCATCAGTAGGTTCATGATCGATCACATGAAATCCCTTAGACTCGATATGTTTTATGACTTTAGTGATTTGCTTATCTACTTCATTACCCAATACAAGTCGCAGGTCTAATGTTGCTTCTGCTTTTACAGGTATAATATTCGCAGCCAGGTCTCCGACATCAGCGCTGCGTATACCATTAATATTGATCGTAGGCAAATGCAACAATTCAATAAAAGATTTACCACCGCCTTCTGGTTCCGCAATTTCCAATTCCAGTTTTAGTGTTTCTTCAATATTAGGAATTTTTGAAATGGCTTCTTTCTCACTGGTAGACAACGGTACCACATCATCATAATAATTTTTCACCAGCACATTCCCTTTTTCATCTTTCATACTGGCCAGCAGATCCACTAACAATTTTGCGGGGTTTGGCGCCCAGCTACCATAGTTGCCACTATGCAAGGGACGTTTAGCCCCATAAACAGTAAGGTTCATATTCACGTCACCTCTCACACCAAATACGATCATCTTTTTACCCGATACATGCCTCGGCCCATCAGCAATGATCCAGAGATCGGCTGCTAATTTTTCTTTATGCTTATTAAATATTTCATCAAGATGTATGGAGCCCAATTCTTCTTCACCTTCAAAAAAGAATTTGATATTATGTTTTAAAGGAATTCCGCTTTTCACTAAAGCATCATAAGCACTTATTATTGTCATTACACCGGCTTTATCATCAGCACTTCCGCGACCGGTCAGTCTCCATTCAGGTGAAACAGCATCCCGTATCTTAAGAATTTTTCCACCTTGCTCAATTGGTTTATCAATAAATACAGGGTCAAAAGGTTTTAACCCGCCCGTCCATTTATCAGGGTTCACAGGTTGCCCGTCATAGTGTGCATAGAAAGCCAATGTGGTTTTTGCACCAGGCACTTTTATTTCACCAAATACAGCAGGGTTTACTTTAGGAGTAATGCCATCTAATAACTCAGTTTTTATTCCACGCTTCTCCATCATTTCTTTTATGAATTCAGCATTGCGTAGAATATTTGATGAATCTTTAGTCACATTAGGAATACCGACAAATAGAATGTATTCATTAATGAGATTTACCTCATTTTCTTTTGTGAACTGATTTATTTTTTGTTGTACATTTTGTGCAGTGATGCTTTGAAAAACGAAAGCACCTAGAAGCAAGGGAATGATTTTTTTCATACATCTATTTTATACGGCCGGGGTTCTTTTTTATAAAGTCATCCCAACCTTTGAGGCCTTTTGCAGTTTTACCGATAGCATTACTACTTTGAAAATGATGACAAACAGCCACAGCCAATGCATCGGTTGCATCATAGTATTGCGGCTGTTCTTTTAATGATAACAACCGCTGCAGCATTTTCCAAACCTGATCTTTATCTGCATTACCATTACCCGTGATGGATTGTTTTATTTTTTTCGGTGAGTATTCAGTTACCGGCAAACCTGCACTGATAGCGGCGGCAATAGCAACACCCTGCGCCCGTCCGAGTTTCAGCATGCTTTGTACATTCTTGCCAAAGAAAGGAGCTTCAATGGCAAACTCATCCGGGTTATATTTTTTTATCAGGTTCTCCACTTTTTTATAGATCAGCTGCAGCCGGATATAATTATCTTTTTTGCCGGATTGTTTCAGCACATCCATTTCTCTTAATGAAATGCTGTTACCTGTACATTCAATAATGCCATAACCGGTGATCAGTGTACCGGGGTCAATACCTAAAATTATTTTACGTTGCTTTTGCAGGCAGGGAGTATTTTTACAAGAATAATGAAGTTGAATAAGAAAATCAAAATACTTGTCAATTATGTACTCGGGCCGCTTTTGTTCATATGGCTTTCTTATTCTCTATATAAACAAATAAGTAAACAACCTGATCTCCCAAAAGCCTGGGATCAGCTCAGGCAAACGCCTCTCACACAGGTCGTCATTTATATTGCTCTTGTTTTTTTACTCATGTTACTGAACTGGCTGATTGAAACATGGAAATGGAAACTAGCCATCAGGAAAGTTCAACAGGTAAGTTTATTCAAAGCATTTAAAGCTATATTAAGTGGTGTTTCATTCTCAGCTACTACGCCTAACAGGGTAGGAGAGTATGCAGGCCGTGTATTGTTTCTCGATGATGGCAACCGGTTACGCAGTATTGCATTGACAATTGTTTGCAGTATGAGCCAGCTCATCATCACTATTCTGATGGGTTGTATAGGATTGTTATTGCTCATGAATAAGATCAGCAGCGCTGAAATAATTGCCGGGAATGACAACAGTCTCTGGCTGAAAATATTTTTATATGGTTCAATGATCGTACTGGCAGTCATGCTGCTCTTGTATTTCCGGTTATCCATATTCAGCAAACTGGCAGAAAAAATTCCGTGGCTGGATAAACATTTGTATCTCGTAAAAGATCTTGAGAATACAGAAATCAAATTGCTTGTTAAGCTGCTGTTGCTTTCTTTTGCCCGGTTTATTGTTTTTTGCCTGCAATACTACCTGCTCTTCCGATTGTTTAATGTGGAGATAAACTGGTGGCAAAATTTATTTGTGCTCAGCGTTGTATTTCTCATACTTGCAGTGATCCCGACTTTTGCAATCGCTGATGTGGCTATCAGGGGAGATATAACATGGAGACTGATGAAATTATTTACCATCAATTCTTTGGGAGTAACGATGACAATTGCCGCTATCTGGTTTATAAACCTGGTACTTCCTGCTATTGCGGGGAGTTTGTTGATTGCTGGGGTAAGATTGTTTAAGAAAAAAGAATTGCAGAATTAGATCTCTTCGAGTTTAAAAAAATCTTTTGGTTTAATTCCTCTTTCAGTTTGTTGCAGGTTGCAGCATTCATTTTTCGGGTCATGTTCAAAGAAAAGGATATAATCATTTTCCAATGCTTCTTTCAAAAATGATTTCTTTTCATTCAGTGTTGTCATTGGAAACATATCATAACCCATAACATAAGGAAGCGGTATATGTCCTGCAGAAGGAAGCAAGTCGGCCATAAAGACAACTGTTTTATCCTTGTATTTTATTTGGGGAAGCATCATTGCTTCTGTATGTCCGTTAACGAAACGAACCGATATATTCTCAGTAAATTCTGTTTCTCCTAATCTTGCATCTGCCATTTCAGCTACAGGAATAAATTTCAATTTGCCCGATTCTTCAATTGGTAAAATATTTTCTTTAAGAAAAGAGGCTTTCTCTCTTTCGTTAGGATGCACAGCCCAGTTCCAATGCTCAAGATTACTCCAGTAAGTTGCATTCTTAAAAGCAGGAACTAACTTGTCCCCTTCACGAACGATCGAGCCGCCACAATGATCAAAATGCAAATGCGTAAGAAAAACATCCGTGATATCATTTTTGCTGAATCCATATTTTGCCAATGATTTTTCCAGCGTATCATCTCCGTGCAAATGATAATGGCTGAAAAACTTTGCATCCTGTTTATCTCCGTTGCCATTATCAACTAAGATCAAACGGCCGGCATCTTCGATCAGCATACAGCGCAATGCCCAGCTGCATAAATTATTTTCATCAGCAGGATTTATTTTATTCCAGATAGTTTTCGGAACTACGCCAAACATAGCACCGCCATCCAATTTGAAATAACCAGTATTGATTGAATAAAGTTTCATTTAATTAGTTACTATTTTATTTAATTAGTTACTATTTTATTTTCTGCCGCTTTTGTGTACAGCAGCAAAAATAAACCTATTATAAAAAATATCATCAATGCAAGTACTGATGTTCTTTGTGAGCCTGTAAGTTCTGTAATAAAGCCAAAGCTGAACATGCCTATTACGATGGCAATTTTTTCTGATACATCATAAAAACTGAAAAAAGAAGCTGTGTCTTTTGTTACCGGCATCAGTTTGGCATAAGTGCTTCGGCTAAGGGATTGTATGCCACCCATTACAAAGCCAACGATAACTGCCAACACATAAAAATGATAGATGCCGCCTTTGGGAATATAGTAGGCTGCAATGCAAATTCCTATCCATAAAAAAACACAAAGCATCAGTGCTTTCAGGTTTCCGATCCGGGCGGATAATTTTGAAATAAGATAAGCTCCGGGTATAGCGATCAGTTGAATGATAAGAATGGATATAATAAGATTTGCTGTTGGGATGGCCAGTTCGCCTTTGCCATAAAGTGTAGCTGAAAGCATAACTGTCTGCACTCCCATATTGAAAAAGAAAAAAGCCCCCAGGTATCTTTTTAATAGCGGAAGAGAAGCAAGCTGGTGCCATACTTTTCGTAATTCTTTATAGCCGTTGGAAAGGATGTTCTTATTGTTCATTTCTCCGGCGGGTTCTGAATTAGGTAAACGTCTCAATGAAAAACTGGCGAATGAAAACCACCAGATACCAACCAGCAGGAACGAAAGTTGTGAAGCAAATCCTTTTGTAATTCCAAACAGGTCGTTTTTCATTACAAAAACAAAACAAATGACCTGGAGAATAACACTACCGGTATAACCATACGAAAACCCTTTTGCACTTATACGGTCACGGTCAGCAGGGGCCGCAATTTCCGGCAAGAATGAATTATAAAAAACCACGCTTGACCAATAGCCGATACAGGCAATGATCATACAGATCAAACCGAAACCCAGGTTAGATGCATCAAAGAAAAACAATGCACTGCATGCTATACTTCCCATTGTCATGAAAAAACGAAGAAATGATTTTTTATTTCCCCGGTAATCGGCAATAGAGGAAAGTAATGGCGACATGATCGCTACAACGAGAAATGCAATAGCCAAAGCGTAATTATATAAAGAAGTATTTACAAACTCCCTTCCAAAGAAAACAACTGTATCATTAATTGTTTCTTCTTTGTCATCACCTGTAATGCCTTCGAAATAAGCAGGGAAAATGGTGGAAGTAATAACAAGACTGTAAACACTGTTGGCCCAATCGTACATAGCCCAGCCGTTCACAACTTTTTTAGATGCAGTCTGCATGTGCTTGGTTTAAGTGAATTGAGAACCAATATACCAAAAACATTCAAGCCTTAAATAATTCCGGTAAAAATCAGGATAAGCAAAATGATGCCGGCAATGATGCGGTAAATACCGAACAGCTTGAATCCGTAGATCTTTAAAAAATTAATAAAGAAACGGATGGCCAATAACGCCACAATAAAAGCAACAATATTACCAACGATGAATGAAGTAGTGTTCTGCGAATTTTCGGTAATGATCTTGATCCCTTTTTGCATTACGCCATTATGGTTCCAGTTTTTTACAAACAAGGAATAAGCGGTAGCAGCAAACATAGTTGGTACAGCCAGGAAGAATGAAAACTCGGCAGCAAGATTTCTTGTAAGCTTTTGCTGCATACCACCGATGATCGATGCGGCACTGCGACTTACACCGGGTATCATCGACAGCACCTGCCAGCAACCAATAATAAACGAATTCAAAAAACTCATCTGGTCGTCTGATTCGATCGGATGTTTTTTGAAAACATTATCAATAATCAACAGCACAAAACCACCTGCCAGCATTGCGATAGCAACAACGGTTGGATTAAATAACAGTTCATCTATTTTATCAGCAAACAAATAACCGAGTATCAATGCCGGTATTACACCTACAACCAGTTTTGCATAAAATTGCCAGCGGCGAAACTCAAAAAACTTGCGCCAGTATAAGACAACCACTGCGAGAATAGCTCCCAACTGAATTGATACCGTAAAGAGTTTAACGAAATTTTTATCTGCATCAGTTAATCCAAGGCCCAGCATATGCTCGGTAATGATCATATGCCCCGTAGAAGAAATGGGGAGAAACTCGGTAAGACCTTCTACAACGGCGATGATGATTGCTTCAATGATGTTCATGATGCGAATGTGCGAATTAGTGAATGTGCGGATGTGCAAATGAAAGCCCGGATTGCATTAATAGAATCCGCAAATTTGCACACCTGCCTGCCGGCAGGCAGGTCGGAAATTTGCACATTAAGATTTTGGTTTTCTGAAAATAGCAAATACTTCCACTACCAACCCGGCCAATATAAGCAAGGGGGCAATAGTTATGCGGGTTGTGCTATACACTTCTTTTGTATCAAACACAGCAGGATTTTCACTTTTGCCGCCGGCCATCAGGAACATACCGATTGCGATCAATGCAAGCCCGGCCAGCATCCAGATATAATTTTGTTTGGAAAAAATAGAAGGAGTCGTTTTTTGCTCACTCATAAATGCTCAATTAAGGGGTGCAATATAGCAATTTTAGTGAATGGGCAATGGTCAATTGTGAATGTCAAATCGAGAACTATATTCACCATTCACTATTGACAATTCACTAGTACAGATCATCCAGCTTCATCTTAATGTACTTATTTACGCTGCGGTAGGTACTTACCAATGTAATAGCGATACCCAGTAATATCAGCATAGCGAAGAGAATGACCAGCATTTTATTATCATGTACAGCTTTCATTTCAGGTACCAATCTTTCTGCTAAAAAAATGGCGACTAATACGGCACCCGTGGCCAATACGCCGCTGATCAATCCGTTCATGATGGCCTTTGTTGTCATTGGCTTGGCAATAAACATACGGGTGGCGCCAACCATCTGCATGGTTTTGATAAGGAAGCGGTTACTAAACATGGCTAAACGAATAGTATTATCAATAAGTACGATAACCACAATAGCCAGTATTGCTGCTATTATTAATAATATGAGGCTTATCTTTTTAATATTGTTGTTCAGTTTTTCAATCAGTGCCTGCTGGTATTCCACTTCTGAGATATAGGTCTGCTGCTCCAGTGTTGTTTTGATGTTTTTCAATGTATCGGGATGCAGGTACTCCTGTTTCATTTTAAAATAAATAGCATTCGGCAGCGGGTTAAAGTCAAGTACTTTACCAAAATCATCGTTGCCATCGCCGAGGTAGATCTTATGAGCCTGTTCTTTGGTTACAAATTCTATAGATTTTACGTAAGGCTGGGAAGAAATATAATTCATCAGTGCAATGCTGTCGTTGGGTTTCAGATCGCCACGCAGGTAGGCCTTTACTTCCACATTTTCTTTGAATTCGCCACCCAATTTATTGGCACTGATGATGAGCCAGCCGATCAATCCGAGTACAAATAATACAAGACTGACGCCGAGGATGGACATGAAGTAGGATGGTTTTCCGCGTTTGATAGAGCCTTTGCCCGGTTGTGCCATTTGATATTGATTTTAGGTTATAACTGTCGCAAAAATAACGGATAAAGCAGTACAATCTGTATTTTTGCCAGCATTCTAACGATTGATTCAGCCGGAAATTATTGCAGATGGCATTTGATGTGTGACAGATAATTGTTTTTAAGTCTTCTTTCACATCCCTGCCTGCCGGCAGGCAGGTCTGCTCAACGATGTTGTGATGCGGAATCTGAGAAAGGAAGTGTTTAACTGCATTAATTCTTATCATCAATTATGCTGAGCAGAATTACAGGATGTACAAGTGTGCGACGCAACGGAAGCTTAATAGCAGTAATGCAGCCGGTCTCAAAAAACTTATAACTTAATACGTACAACTTATAACCAAGAATGGAATATAGATTCAGAGATATAGAAAAGAAATGGCAACAGCATTGGAACGAAACAAAAGCATATAAGGTTTCGAATGACAGCAATAAGCCGAAGTATTATGTGCTGGATATGTTTCCGTATCCGAGTGGTGCAGGTTTGCATGTGGGGCATCCGCTGGGTTATATCGCATCGGATATTTATGCACGGTTCAAGCGACTAAAAGGTTTTAATGTATTGCACCCGATGGGTTATGACGCATTTGGTTTGCCGGCGGAACAATATGCGATCGAACATGGTATTCATCCAAAAGTTTCGACAGATAATAACATCAGGAACTTCAGAAATCAATTGGATAATATCGGTTTCAGTTTTGATTGGGACAGGCAGGTAGAAACCAGCGATCCCAAATATTATAAATGGACACAATGGATATTTCTGCAATTGTTCAATTCGTTTTTTAATCAAAAAACGAATAAGGCAGAACCTATAAGCAATTTAGTTGCTGCATTTGAAAAAGAAGGCTCTTCCTCTCACGTCTCACGTCTCACGTCTCACGTTTTCACTGCTGCTGAATGGAAAGCTTTTGATGAAGCAAGAAAGATGGCCATATTGATGGGTTATCGTCTTTCATTTTGTGGTTATGGCGAAGTGAACTGGTGTGAAGCATTGGGAACTGTACTGGCAAATGATGAAGTAGTAAATGGTGTAAGTGAACGTGGCGGACATCCTGTTGTGAAAAAGAAATTACGCCAATGGTATTTGCGCATCACTGAATATGCTGATCGTTTGCTGGAAGGATTGAATACAGTTGATTTCAGTGATAGCATGAAGGAAATGCAATCGAACTGGATCGGTAAATCCTCAGGAGCAGAGATTGACTTCGATGTGAAAAGTGAAAAGGCAAACGTGAAAACCTTAAGAGTTTACACTACTCGTCCTGATACGATCTTCGGCGTTGACTTTATGGTGATAGCTCCTGAACTGGAAATGGTGAATGAAATAAAATCGGCTGAACAAACTTCGGCTGTAGATGAATACCTCGCTTATGTAAAAAGCCGTAGTGAAAGAGAACGAATGGCAGAGAAAAAGATCACCGGTGTGTTTACTGGCTCTTATGCTAAGAATCCTTTCAACGGAAGAGAAATTCCGATCTGGATCAGTGAATATGTATTAGCGGGTTATGGTACTGGTGCTATCATGGGTGTGCCTTGTGGTGATGAAAGAGATCACAAGTTTGCGCAACATTTTAATATTCCCATCACCAACATTATCGGATCATATTATAATGGTGAAGAAGCTAATCCAACGAAAGATGCAATATTAGAGAACAGTGATTTCATCAATGGTATGGTGATGCGTGATGCGATTGAAGTGGTGATAAAGAAGATCGAAGAGATGGGCATTGGCATAAGAAAAGTAAATTATAAAATGCGTGATGCAGCATTTAGCCGCCAGCGTTATTGGGGCGAGCCATTCCCGATTATTTGGAAAGGTGAAACTGCTTATGCACTCGATGAGTCTGAGTTGCCGGTTGAGTTACCGCATATGGATGAACTGAAACCCGGACCGGATGCTGAAGGGCCGTTATCTAACTTAACGGAATGGAAAAAATATAAAGGCGGAATACGTGAAGTAAATACGATGCCGGGTTATGCTGGTTCATCATGGTATTTTTTACGCTACATGGATCCGGAGAATGATTCAGCATTTTGCAGCCGCAAAGCAAGTGATTACTGGGGACAAGTTGATCTGTACATTGGCGGAACAGAACATGCAGTTGGGCATTTATTGTACAGTCGCATGTGGACGAAATTCTTATTTGATATTGGATTGATCGGGCATGATGAACCGTATAAAAGATTGGTGAATCAGGGGATGATACAGGGAGTTAGTAGAATTATTGATAGAGTTCAATTAATTCACAAAAGCGAGAGAGAGACAGAAGGTGAGATTGTTTCCACTCGGTTTGTTTCAAAAAATAAACTAAACTTCTTTGATGAACTTAAGGGCTTAAATAGCGAAAAAATTATCCAGTTATGGATTTCAAAACTTTTTAGCGATGTAACAATACCAGAAAACAAGCCTATCACACATATTACTTACAGCTCGGATATTCATGTCCCTGTTGATTTTTTTGAGGGTGATGAATTGGATGTGGAACGATTTAGAGAATATAGAAAACAGTATGAAGATGCTGAGTTTGTTTTTGAAGATGACGGAAGATTTATTTGTGCTGGAGTAGTAGAGAAAATGAGTAAACGCTATTTTAATGTAGTTAATCCTGACGATGTTGTCGCTAAATACGGCGCTGATACTTTCCGCATGTATGAAATGTTCCTCGGGCCGGTAGAGATGAGCAAACCATGGGATACAAAAGGGATTGAAGGTGTTCATCGTTTCCTGAAAAAACTCTGGCGTTTATTTTTTGATGAACTGAAAGGAAAAATATGGGACGAAGAAAAAGCAACAGACGCAGAATTAAAAGTGCTGCATAAAACAATTAAGAAGATCGAAGAAGATACCGAACGGTTTAGTTTTAATACTGGCGTCAGCACATTTATGATATGTGTGAATGATCTTACTGATCTGAAATGTCATAAGAAAGAAGTACTTGAGCAGTTGCTTATTTTACTTACGCCTTATGCGCCGCATATCAGTGAAGAATTGTGGAGTGCATTGGGGAATAGCGGAACTATTCTCGATGCTTCATTTCCTAAATGGAACGATAAATATTTAAAAGAAACTTCAAAAGCATACCCGGTTGCCATCAACGGTAAGACAAGAAGCGAACTCACCATTGCACTCGATGCTACCCAGCAGCAGGTTGAAGAAATTGTTTTGAAAGATGCAACTGTATTGAAATGGCTTGAAGGCAAACAACCCAAGAAGATCATTTATGTTAAAAATAAAATGATCAACGTAGTTGTATAAAACAGGTTTAATTTAAAATTACCCTATGAAATATGGGCTTTCAATCATGATCTTTCTGTCAGCAGTGCTGATGTTTTCCTGCAACAACAAAAAGAAAGAAGTAGGGTCAAAATATAAAAACAATATTTTACTCGAATCAAAAGGGTTTAAAATTAAAGAAGCTTTCCTTGCTTTTAATGATAGTAGTAGGGTTGGAGATGATAACAAAGTGACTATTGGGCAACACGTAAATTTGATAATCCTTATTGACAGTGGTTGGAATGCAGAAGATGGAAAGATATATCCCGGTGTTGGCCAAAAAGTGGAGACAAATGATAGCACTCATATTTTCGAAAAGACTGATCTTATGGAATCACATCCCGGTGGCATTTCTGCTGAAGACGGATATAGGGTGACCGTACAAGCCGTAATAAATACAGCCGATAAAGAGTATGATTATTTTCTTGTTTCGTTCCGTGTGTGGGACAAAAAAAGTGAAAGTGAAATAACAGGATCGTATAAACTTCATGTCAAACTTTGACAGGGCAATTGAAGAAATATAATGATCAATTGCTTTTGACGAGTCGTATCATTGCACTGCTTCCTTCTGTACTGGCAAGCCTTGCATCATAGCGTTCATCTTTTACAATAGCTACCATATAAGAAGTATTGGGTGGAATGGAACCAAGATTTTCGGCTACCATTACCAGTTCATTGCTTTCATTTAAATCTTGTACAGAAAGTTTGATTGTATAAGCAACCGCTGTAAGACGAATATGCTCAAATACAAGTTTGTTATTTAAGAAAAGTGAAATGGAGTCGCCATCTACCTCGGCATTATCATAAAAGCGTAATTCTATTGAATCGCCTGAAACAGGTATCTCTTTTATAAATACTTTAGTTCTTTCGGTAAATTTCTTTTCAATTGGTTTTGCGATTACCGGCGGCACCGGTCTAGCTTCTTCTTTCGTTATAGTTTCAATTGGTTCCTGTTTTTTGACTTGTTTTTGTACAACCGGTTCTTCTTTTTTTATTACAGGTGCAATTGTTCTTTCTTCCCTGATCACTGGATCTTCAATGATTTTAGTCCCTGCTATTGCTTCAACGCTGTCAATTAAGTAAGGATCGTTTGTGCCGAAAGTATAATTTTCAATTATAAAATTCCATTCATCGTTAAATGTTGAGGTCTCCGTTTTATCAAGATGCAGATCGCCTTTAGTTACCGATTGATTTTCTTTTTCGGCCGCTTTTCCATCCAGCATCATTCTTCCGCCGCCAGGGCAGTTAAAATCTGCAGATGAAAGTAGCGGGATCTTTCCCAATGAGCCCAAACTAAACTTGCCGGTCCTTTCTTCGATCAACTGATCATCCCACCAAATAACTTCGTTGGTATTTTTATCAAAATAGCCTTTGATACTGTATCGTCTGAAACTACCGGATGACTCATAGTAATAAGAAGTGCCTGTAAGACTATCTCCTTTTTGTACAATCTTCACTTCTGCTTTTTGTTTTCCAATTTTTCCGTTCCATGTACCTGTTATCATTTGACCATATGCCGAACCCGAAAACAGGAACTGGATGATAATTAAATAAGGCAGACATTTTTGGAAATTCATACCAATAAAACGATGGCTAAGCGGTAATATTTCATGAGGAGATCACATTAACAAATTGACTTTTTTAAGTCCATTTAATATGTATTTTAATTAAGCTGAAATGCAGGCTGGGCATATGTTTCAGGATATGCGGGTGGGTATGAAAAATAGCTCAGTAAAAACACCGGATAAAAAAGATCATGTCTGTTAAATAAAAATTTTAACGGAAAGTGCTGCCGATTGAAAAAATCTCTATCTTTCCATTAAACTCCGGCTAACCAACCGGTTTTTTACCTGACTAATTTTAAACTGCTTATGAAGAAAATGGATATTCCTTCCTTCTCTTCTTTCTCCGTTTATTATTATGGGTATAATTCAATCCTTAGGAAACTAACGTCAAAATCCTGTTTAGAACTAAACTGCTATTTCACATCAATTAATCTAACATCGTAATTCATGAGAAAAATTTTACTGCTTACAGCTTTACTGGTTAGCGCATTCTTTTCCCAGGCGCAAGGTATAGATGAAAAAGACAGAAGCGCCGCTTTACAATTAGTGAATGCTAATAAAGAGAAACTAGGTCTTTCGTCAGATGATATCAGTAATCTGATCGTTCAATCAAGCTATATCATACAAGGTACAAATATCCGTATGGCATATATGCAACAAGCCTACAAGGGTAAACCAGTATTTAATAAAATGCTGGTTCTTGCATTTAAAAACGGAAGTATAGTATCGCAGGCAGGTGGGCTGCTTGGATCAATGCAGGACAGAACATCTAATCATTCCGGCGATCCTGTGGTAAAAGTAAATGACGCATTAGCGACTGCTTTGGCAGATCGAAAAGTAAAAGTGGTTAGTAGTATAAATGATCCCGTACAATCAAGAACCAGTTCTCGTCTTGTATATGGTAAATTGGGCGTGGCCAGCGAAGATATTACAGCAGAACTGGTGTGGATGCCAACTAATAATGAGAAGCAGTATAAACTTGCATGGCAGTTTTTTATAGCTCCAAACAAAAGCCAGGATATGTGGCTGGTAAGAGTAGATGCAAATACTAACTCAGTTCTTGGTGTTGAAAATCTTACTGTGTATTGTAATTGGGATAACAAAGCCCATTCAGTAGATGAGCATTATAAAGATCATGCAACAACATCTGCTATAAATGAGTTGACAAATTCTATTGCAAAGACTTTTGTTACTAAACATGATGGATCTAAAAAGAATTATGACTGGCAATACCGTCCGTTTGTTGTTAACTCGGCTATTTACCGTGTTGTAAAATATCCGGCTGAAAGTCCACAACATCCTGGTGGTACTCCACAAACACATACTAACCCATGGACATGGGCTCCGGGTAATGCTACCACACTTGGCTGGCATAATGATGGAATAGCAGATCAGAATGATACAAGGGGTAATAACGTAATAGCTGTGGAAGATGCGGATGCAAACAATACAGGCGGTTTATTGGCTATCTCCACAACAGCATTACCAGATCTTAGTTTCAATTTCACACCGGATTTTACAGTTGCTCCTACTCAAACTACACCGGTTCCAAACCAACAATTTAATATTACAAACTTATTTTACTGGAACAATCTTATGCATGACCTTACTTATTTGTATGGTTTTGATGAAGTGTCAGGAAACTTTCAGCAAACAAATTTGGGTCGCGGTGGATTGGGTAATGACCGTGTAAATGCTGATGCGCAAGACGGAAGTGGAACTTGTAATGCAAACTTTGGTACTCCCGTAGATGGCGCAAGCGGTAGAATGCAAATGTTTTTATGTAATAACGTTGCACCTGCACGTGATGGTGATGCAGATAATATTGTAATTGCACACGAATACTCACATGGTATCAGCAACCGTTTAACAGGTGGTCCTGGTAACTCAAGTTGTTTAGGTAATTCTGAGCAAATGGGTGAGGGCTGGAGTGACTTTTTTGGATTAATGTATACAGCGAATTGGGCTACTGCTACAGTTTCTGATGGTTTTAATAACCCAAGAGGCGTAGGTACCTGGTTATTTGGAGACCCTCCTAACGGTCCCGGTATCCGCCCTACAAGATATTCTACAAATTTTGCAGTAAACCCGACTACTTATGCTAACCTTCCCGGTCAGGCAATTCCTCACGGTGTTGGTTATGTATGGTGTACTATGCTTTGGGAAATGACATGGGAAATTATTCAGACAGCGGGTATCAACCCTAACTTGTTCCAGGTGACACCATCTATAACAGGTGGTAATAATATAGCATTGAAGCTGGTGGTGGAAGGTTTGCGTCTACAACCTTGTAGCCCCGGTTTTGTTGATGGCCGCAATGCAATCCTTCGTGCAGATACTTTATTCTTTGGAGCTCAATATAGCTGTGCAATTATCAGGGCATTTACAAGAAGAGGTTTGGGTCTAGGTGCATCACAAGGTTCATCTGGCAGCATCGCAGACGGTATTCCCAGTTTCCTCGGTGGTCCAACTCATACGATGACTGCTAATGTAACAGCACAGCAACAATTAAATGATATCGTTTATACACAAAATATCACTGCTAATTGCGACGCGGTCGTTAACCATACATTAACCGATACACTTCCATTGCATGTTACATTCGTAAGTGCAACAGCAGGTGGTACCTATAATGCAGGTAACAGGGTAGTATCTTGGCCGGTAAACGTTGCTGTAAATGCTACCAATCAGTACCAGTTTACAGTTAATATTAATAATGGGTCTTATTTCCCGGCTGTTGATCATATTAACGATCCCGTATTAACATCGCCGATCCCTGCTACATGGACTGCTGCAACAAACAATGGTGCATCTGTATGGACCGTTTCTAGTGCACAAAGCAGCAGTGCTCCGAATTCATATTTTGTAAATGATGTAGCAGCAGTAGCTGATGTAACTTTAGCTACTACTAACCAGTTTCTGCTACCAGCCGGTGCTTCAGCTTCTCATGAGTTAAGATTTACACATCTTTACCAATCCGAATCCGGATTTGACGGAGGTGTAATAGAAATAAGCACAAATGGCGGAGGTTCGTGGACTGATCTTGGACCTTATATTATTCAAAACGGATACAACGGAGTAATCTCAACAGCTTTTGCTAGCCCTATAGCTGGACGTCCTGCATTTACAGGTGCCGCAGCAGGGTTCTTAACCACAGTTGTAAACCTTAATGCATTCGGCGGCCAAACAGTTATGATTCGTTTCCGGTTTGCTTCTGATAATTCTGTGGGCGCAACAGGTTGGTTTGTTGATGACATTAAGCTAAGCAGCAAACCTGTGGTAATAATGAAGTCGAATTTGTTTAATGCTTCAAACGTATTACAGTCCAATGTAACCAATACAGTTGATATTATTCCTGCATGCACACCTCCAGTTGTTACAACTCAGCCACAGAGCAGTATTCTCTGTAATGGTGCTAATGCAGTGTTTAGCGTGGTTGTTAATGGATTTGGGTTGACTTATCAGTGGGAATTGAGCACTGATAATGGAGTAAGTTGGAACCCGATTGTCGGAGCAACTACAGCTAACTATGTTATTACCGGAGCAACAAGTGTTTTAAATGGCCGCAGATACCGTGTCCAGATAAATAGTGCATGTGGTACTGCAACTTCAAACGCAGCTTCCATATATGTAAGTCCTGCATTAACTCATACAGGTGTGGTAGCAACCCCAAGTACAGTTTGCGCACCGGCGCCTTCAACCATTACAGGTACAGCGAATGGTGGTACGGTAACAAACACTGTTCTTGCCTCTACGGGTACAGTGAATATTGCTATTCCGGATGCAATTCCAGCCGGCGTAAATATTCCTCTTACTTCTCCTGCTATCAGTTTTGGTGCAGCCTCAAATCTTAAAGTACAGGTAACAACTAACTCGGGTCATAGCTGGGTAGGTGATCTGATTTTGAAATTAACCAGCCCATGTGGTACTACATTTTTATTCGATCGTCCTGGCGTACCACAAGGTGCTTTCGGCAATGATGCCGACTTTATTGGTACATATACATTTGATATTGCCGGAGCAACCATCATTCCTGAAACGGGTGGTGGTGTAATAGCTCCCGGAACTTATCAACCCTCTAATAGTGCCAATCCTGGTATAGCCCACCAATGGAGTGGTATTACATTCCCATGTAGTGGTGCAGGAACATGGACATTAAATGTATCTGATAATGCTGGCGGTGATGTAGGTACATTGGAAAGCTGGTCTTTGATCATAGGTGGCGGATATACACATACTTTAACTGGTCCTGGCACCATTGTTCAGAATGCATCAAGTGGTGCAAATAATCAAACCGGTAGTTTCACCGTTACTAACGCACCGGTTGGTGTAAATAACTATGTCTTTACTTCAAGTGATGCATTGGGTTGTACAGTAAGTACAAACGTATCGCTGACAACTTCTGCTGCTCCTGCAATAACAGTACAACCTGTTGCAAGGGTGATCTGTCAAGGCGCATCAACAACATTTGATATTACTGCAACGGGTCTTAACCTGACGTATCAATGGCAGCTAAGTACAGATGTTGGAGCTACATGGAATAATATTCCGGGCGCAACCACAAATAGTACGGCTGTTCCCGGTGCGGCATTATCACAGAGTGGTCACCAGTACAGAGTTATTATAACAACTGCCTGTGGAACCACAACAAGCAATGCAGTTACATTAACAGTTACCCCAAACCCAGTACATCAAAACCTGAGTGCAACACCTAATCCTGTTTGTGCTCCTGGCCCGGTTGCATTGACAGGAACAGCTGTTGGTGGTACATTGGCAGGCGGTGCAGATATTGTGTTAGCTAGCTCGGGTAATATTAATCTTGCGATACCTGATGGAGGAGCACCTCTAACCAATAATATAACAATGGCCGCATTCAACTTTGCTTCAGCGGCACAATTAAAAGTAAGAGTGAACATCGCACATACATGGGTAGGAGATTTGAGTGTAAGATTAACTTCTCCATGCGGAACCACAATAATATTTGACAGACCAGGGGTACCTGCTACAACACTGGGTAACTCTGCTGATCTAAGCGGTGTTTATATTTTTGATTTGAATGCTGCTACGATCATACCTGAGACATTAGGTGCAACGCCAATCCCTGCCGGATCATATAGACCATCAGACGTGCCGGGTAATCCGCACACATGGTCAGGTGTGACATTCCCTTGTTCTGCAGCTGGCACGTGGACAATAAGTGTTCAGGATAATGCTGCTATCGATGCAGGTACTTTGATTGAGTGGGCAATCCTTGGTCCTTCAGCTGTGGGTCAGTACACACACACAATGGCAGGTCCGGGTACGCTTGTTCAAAACCCATCAACAGGTGGTCCTTCTAATCCAACGGCTAACTTTACAGCAAGTAACTTAACTGCAGGAGCATTAGTATATAATCTTACTACTACCGATAGCAGAGGTTGTTCTGTTACTTCTCCGATAAACGTTACCGTTAATCCAAGGCCTAACCCAATAATTGTCGGAACAAACATGACGCAGCAAACTGCTGTATTTAATTCAACAGGAGGTGCTATAACTATTAATGCTGTTGGACCCGCAACGCCTTATCCGACTACCATCACAACAAGTGGTTTACCAGGTTCAGCAACTGTTGCTTCGGTAACATTGAACGGAGTTTCACATACATTCCCTTCAGATATAGATGTTGTATTACAATCGCCAAACGGTACAAATGTGATACTGATGTCGGATGTGGGAAGTGGTACTGATATTGTAAACGTTAATTATACATTCCAGGACGGAGCCCCTGCAATGAATACTACAGTTAATCTTACTGGAACATATAGCCCTACAAATGTGGGCACACCTGATCCCTTCATTGCACCAGGTCCGGGAAGTCTTACACAGGCTACACCAACACTGGCTACGTTCACACCTGGGTTAGTGCCTAATGGTGATTGGAAATTATTTATTGTGGATGATGCTGGAGGTGACCAGGGTAGTATAACCAGCTGGAGCATAACATTTAATTATCCTGCAATTAATCTTTGTACAGGAAGCTCAACACAGTTAGCGGTGCTTGATACAACTGCTACCAGAACTTCAACTACGCCAATTACTATCCCATCATCGGGAAATGGTTCACCCTATCCTGGTACTTTAGCAATAAGCGGGTTACCTAATTATGCAAGAGTACGTTCTGTAACATTGAGTGGACTGACACATACATTCTCCTCTGATATAGATATCTTATTGCAATCGCCTAATGGTACGAATGTAATTTTGATGTCAGATGTTGGTGGCGGTAATGCTATCAATAACGTTACATATACATTAACTGATGGAGCTCCTGCATTGGGCGCAGCGGTAAATCCATCTGGTACCTATAGTCCAACCAATATTACAGTACCAGACGACTTTCCTGCACCGGGTCCAGGTAACTTCACACAGGCCGCACCTACTATTAGCATGTTTAATACGCTAACACTTACTCCAAACGGCACATGGAATCTGTATGTAGTTGATGATGTTGGTGGCGATCAAGGCACATTAAATGGTTGGAGTATTACATTTGATGTACCGGGTGCAACAACTATCACATATACATGGTCACCAGCTACAGGCTTAAGCTCGACAACTGGTAATCCTGTAACAGCATCACCAACTGTAAATACTGTATACAGTGTAAATGCTGTAAGCAATTTTGGATGTACGAGTGCGGCTCCGGCAACTATAGCTGTAAATATTCTTGCTTTGCCTGCTATAACAGTACAGCCAACACCTGCTACGCAAACCATCTGTGCTGGTAATAATGTTACTTATACTGTAACTGCAACCGGTGCTGGTTTAACATACCAATGGAAAAAAGATGGTGTGAACCTGGTGAATGGTCCTGGTATTTCAGGAGCAACAACAAATACACTTACCCTCACATCAGTTACGGCTGCAAGCGCAGGAACGTATACAGTGGTGGTTACTGGTTCTTGTCCACCGGCACTTACATCAACTAATGCTGTACTGTTAATAGGTACATTGCCAACCATTACAACACAACCTCCTGCTACTGCAACTGTTTGCGAAAGACAATCTAGAACATTGAGTGTTGTAGCCACTGCACTTCCTCCAATACAGATTTACCAATGGCAGGTGAGTACAGATGGTGGTGTTAACTGGACTAACCTTACCAACTCAGCAGCTGGAGCAAGTCCATTCTATACCAATGTATTTTCTGCGACATTGACAATTGCGAATGCGCCATTGTCTATCAATAACTACAGGTATCGTGTTATAATTACTACCAATTGCGGATTCACCATAACCTCTAGTGCAACCACACTTACAGTTAGCGCAACACCAGTTGCGACAGCAGTGCCGGTTACAGCAAGAGTTTGCGTAAGTGATACATTATTGTTGTTAAGTGGGTCACCAGCAGGTGGTGTATGGAGTGGTCCGGGCGTCGTGCCGGGTACTAATCAGTTCATACCTTACAATACAGCTGTAGGTACATGGCCGGTTATGTATAAAGTAACCAATACACCTTCAGGTTGTTCAGATTCTGCTGTTATCAGTATCAAGGTAGAATCATGTCCTGAACGTGTCAGGGTGCTTACCAATGGTGGTGTAATACTTTATCCGAATCCAAACAACGGACAGTTTAATATCAGGGTGAACAGCACATTGTATAATTATCTTGGTATGAAAGTATTTACTGCTGCGGGTGCATTGGTGAAACACCAGAAATGGAGCAACCTGCCTTATGGCAGAGTATTACCGATCGACTTGCGTCACCTTGCTTCAGCGGTTTATCTGGTTTACATCTACTATGAGGATGGTGTAAGAACATCTGAAATGACCTTCAAAGTAATTGTAGCGTCACATTAATAGATTAAATAATCAACTCATACAAGGCATCCCTTTAAAACGGGATGCCTTTTTTAATTTTATCTTTATAAATAATCAATGCAGATAAGTATCGCAGACATATTAACCAGTAAACAAAACGAGTTTCATCCTGTTGTTCCATTTATGCCTGATAAGTATAAAATAATCAGCCTGGATCTGTCTTTATCAAATGAAGAACTAACCGAAGAGATTTACGTTAATACAGACCGGTTTGGTAAATGGATAAATGAGAAGCTACTTAACTCTTCAGCTTTGTATGCAGTTGGTGGCTATAATGAGAACAGGAAAATTTATAGTCGTAGTAAAGTGTTTGATGCTGATGAGCCCAGGCGATTGCATTTAGGAACTGATATATGGGGTAAATGTAATACACCGGTGATTGCGCCATTGGATGGCGTAGTTCACAGCTTTGCATTCAATAATAATTTTGGTGATTATGGTGTTACGATTATATTGTCTCATTATCTCGGTGGAACAAACTTCTATACTTTATATGGTCATTTAAGCCTGAACTCAATAAAAAACCTGGAGGAAGGTGTTTTAATAAAAAAGGGTGATGTGTTTGCAGAGTTCGGTATGCAGTTTGAAAACGGGAACTGGCCATCGCATTTGCATTTCCAGATTATATCAGATTTAGAAGAAATGAAAGGCGACTATCCTGGAGTTTGTAAATTATCAGAGCAAAAAAAATATTTGGCAAACTGTACTGACCCTGATTTGATCTTGCAAATGAATAAATATTTGTAAACAGTATAAATCAATCTTCTCCGGTCAATTCCTTCACTATCGATTCGCATTCTTCTTGTAGTGTTAAAGAGGGTCTTTTTCTTCCGGCACGGTTATACCAGTAATCTGCATTCGAAGTATCACCTTCTTTGCGGTGGAGATAAGCATGTATCCATGCAGCCGTTTTATCTTCTATATCTTGTATAATAGTATGAGCATTTTCCCAATCTCCTTTTGTATCATACCATAAAGCTTTGAGATACTCCGGTATGCCCGGGGGTGCAGTTTCCTGGGATAAACTTTCTTTGAATTCTTTCAATGTCATATTTCAAAAATAACAAAGCTTCTCAATTTCGGGAATCGATTTACAGAGCTTTATTTTTTAATGTTTAGTTTTGTTCAATAATAAAGTTCATGGCCAACCCCAACCTGAATAACGAAAAAGATTTTTTAAGTGCATCTGATAAGGAGTTTGAAAACAACATCCGGCCCGCCCATATTGAAGAGTTTGCAGGTCAGTCGCAGATCATCGAGAACCTTCGCATATTTATAAAAGCAGCAAAGATCCGGGGCGAAGCATTAGATCATATTTTATTTCATGGTCCGCCGGGTTTGGGTAAAACAACATTGTCAAGAATTGTTGCTAATGAAATGGGTGTAAGTATCAAAGAAACTTCCGGCCCGGTGATTGAAAAACCCGGAGACCTTGCGGGCCTGCTTACTAATCTTGAACCGAATGATGTTCTATTTATAGATGAAATACATCGGCTGAGTAATGTGGTTGAGGAATATCTCTATGCTGCCATGGAAGATTACCGCATAGATATTATGATTGACAGCGGCCCCAATGCAAGAAGTGTACAGATAAACCTGAATCAGTTTACATTGATCGGCGCTACTACAAGAAGCGGATTGCTAACGGCTCCATTACTTTCAAGGTTTGCTATTAAATCAAGACTGGAATATTATACAGCCGAAGTGCTGAATAAGATCATCCATCGTTCTTCAAAAATTCTCGGTACAAAAATCTCTAAAGAAGCAGTCCATGAAATTGGCAGAAGAAGTCGCGGAACACCTCGTATAGCAAATGGTTTGTTGCGGAGAGTAAGAGATTTTGCGCAAGTGTTGAATGATGGTGAAATTGATTTTGGCATCACACAGCATGCACTCAAAGCATTGAATGTGGATGAGCATGGGCTCGATGATATGGACAATCGCATCCTTTCAACTATCATCGATAAATTCAAAGGTGGTCCGGTTGGTATTACAACTATTGCAACCGCAGTAGGAGAAGAAGCTGGTACATTAGAAGAAGTGTATGAACCATTTTTAATACAGGAAGGTTTCATACAAAGAACAGCAAGAGGCAGGGAGGTAACTGCTAAAGCCTATGAACATTTAGGCAAAACAAAACCAAATTCGCCGGGAACACTCTTCTCATAAAAAAAGGACTACAGGTTTCCCTATAATCCCCTTTAATCTATTACTTGTAGTTCTATTGTACAACTAATCTGAATCCATTGCCATGTATATTCACGATCTCAATCTTTTCATCATCTTTTAAATACTTTCTCAGCTTTGCAATGTAAACATCCATGCTGCGTCCATTGAAATAAGTATCGCTGCCCCAGATCTTTTTCAAAGCTTGTTCTCTTGGCAATAGATCATTCAAATGTTCGGCCAGCATTTTCAATAACTCATTTTCTTTTGGAGAAAGTGTTTGTGTTATACCATTATGTATCAATTGGCGTAGTTTGGGATTAAAATGATAAGTGGATAGATCAAATTCTTTGTTCTCACTTTCCTTGTTCATTTCTTCATTACGCTTCAGTATCGCTTTTATTTTCAACAGCAGTACTTCGCTGTCAAAAGGCTTGGTGATATAATCATCAGCGCCGAGTTTATACCCCTGGATCACATCTTCTTTCATAGTTTTTGCACTAAGAAAGAACAAGGGAATATCGGGGTCCACATCGCGGATCTCTTCTGCGAGTGTAAAGCCATCCATATTCGGCATCATTACATCCAGTAAGCAGATATCAAATTTTTCACGTTGAAATGCAGCGAGGCCAAGGCGGCCATCCCGTTCAAGCGTTACATCATAATCATTCAGTTCAAGATAGTTCTTCAGCACACTTCCGAGATTGTTATCGTCTTCGCACAATAAGATTTTGGGTTTTTTGCCTTCCATGTTTTTTATTTTAGGTTCTATTTGGATGTGTAAAGTTTTGAAAACCTGCGACATCCTTTGTTAAAGTAATAATTGCAAATAAAGATAAAGCAAATCCGGTCTTGAAGCATTCGGGTTCAATATTTTGTTAAAAGAATTGAATAGGGACTGGCGATTCACGGGCAGACTGGTTTATTTTTGTCTTTCAACTCTATTAAATGGCAATGCATCTTACTCCGGATAACCGCTTAAAGAAGCTGATTGTGATTGGCGACCGTGTTTTAATCAAACTTGCAAGACCCGATGAAAGAACTAATAGCGGTCTGTATTTGCCACCAGGTGTGCAGGAAAAAGAAAAAGTACAACAAGGTTATATAATTAAAACAGGTCCGGGTTATGCAATACCAATGCCGGTAGATGATGAACCATGGAAACAGGATGAAGATCAGGTAAAGTATGTACCGCTGCAGGCAAAAGAAGGAGACCTCGCTATTTTCTTATTAAGTGGTGCAACAGAAGTGATGTATGAAAATGAAAAATATTTTATCGTTCCGCAAAGCGCTGTGCTGATGCTGGAGCGGGAAGAAGATTTGTAATTATGCATAAATCAATTATCTCAACAGGTTTATTTTTTCTTACTATCTCTTTAGCTGCCCAAAAATCAATTGACGGTCTTGTTCAGGCAGAGAGGAATTTTGCCGCTTATTCGGTTTCAAATAATACAAAAGATGCCTTTTTAAAATTTGCTGATAGTGCCGGAATCGTATGGGCATCGGAAATTGAAGCACCGGTAAACGCAATCGAAAGCTGGATGAAAAGAGAAAAACGTACAGGTAAATTGGATTGGTCGCCGCAACACGCTGAAATTGCTGCGTCACAGGATTTCGGTTACACAACAGGTCCCTATACTTTCTCCCGCAATGATTCTGTGCTCAGCCGTGGTGAATACTTCAGTGTCTGGAAAATCAATAAAAACGGAGAATGGAAGTTTATCGTGGATTTGGGGGTGAATAATACACCAGCTATTTCAGATTCTAAGCTAGAGAAAATAACAGCTGAAAAGATTTCCGGGAATGCTACTACTACTGAAATGCTGAAGGCAGAAGCGAACTTTACAACTTTATCCGTACAGAATAGAAATAAAGCCTATAAAAAGTTTTTGTCAGCAAAAAGTATTTTGAAACGCAATAACCGGCAATCCGCAATAAGTAAAAATCTTCAAAAGAGGATTATCAATAATGACCCCCAGGATGCTGTCTTCAGGTTGCTTGGTTCAGGCATAGCCTCGTCAGGAGATTTGGGTTATACATTTGGGAATATAACAACAGGAGTTAAGCAATTTGGGTATCTCCGTATCTGGCGCAATGAAAAAGACGGTTGGAAAATAGCGGTTGAAGTATTGAGGTATTAAATACATTTACATAAATTCATTTTATATAATCATCCATTTATGGCAGATGCAACAAAATTTCTGGAAGCAATAAAAGCAGGCTATACTTTCAAAGGCGAAGCATTTAAAATTGGTAATGGTGTATTGGATGGAAATGTAGTAAGGGGAGCAGATGTTTTATTACCGCTAAAGACGATGAACCGTCACGGTTTGATTGCAGGTGCCACAGGAACCGGTAAAACAAAAACATTGCAGGTGATGAGTGAAATTTTAAGTGATGCAAGTGTGCCTGTTGTAATAATGGATATAAAAGGCGACCTCAGCGGTATTGCTGCTGCCGGAGCAGTGAATGATAAAGTAACAGATAGGATTCAAAAACTAGACATTGAATTTAAGCCCGCTGCTTACCCCGTTGAGTTGCTTACACTGAGCAATCAAAAAGGGGCAAGACTGCGTGCAACAGTGAGTGAGTTTGGCCCGGTGCTGCTTTCAAAAATTTTAGGATTAAATGACACACAGGGTGGTTTTGTCGCCATGATATTTAAATATTGTGATGATAACAAGCTGCCGTTGCTGGATCTGAAAGATTTAATTAAAGTGCTGCAGTTTGTAAGTAATGAAGGAAAAGCAGCAATGGAAAAAGATTACGGAAAGATCTCTACAACAAGTACAGGAACGATCTTAAGAAAAGTAATAGAGCTGCAGCAGCAAGGTGCCGATCTGTTTTTTGGGGAATTAAGTTTTGATGTGGATGACCTGATGCGTATCAGCGATGATGGCCGCGGAATGATCTCGGTAGTCAGGGTTACAGATTTACAAGACAGACCAAAACTGTTTTCAACATTCATGTTGCAATTGCTGGCAGAATTATATGCTAGTTGTCCGGAAGAAGGTGACTTAGATAAACCCAAGCTGGTATTATTTATTGATGAGGCCCATCTTATTTTCCAGGAAGCAAGTGATGCGTTGCTGCAACAAATTGAAACGATCATTAAACTTATCCGCTCAAAAGGGATCGGGATATTTTTCTGTACACAAAACTCGATGGACGTACCTGCTTCAGTGCTGGCACAGTTAGGTTTAAAAGTGCAGCATGCTTTAAGAGCTTTTACTGCGGCCGACAGGAAAGTGATAAAACAAACTTCGGAGAATTATCCTGAAACAGAATTTTATAAAACTGAAGATCTGATTACTCAATTAGGCATCGGTGAAGCATTGGTAACAATGCTGAACGAAAAAGGAATCCCCACACCACTGGTGCATTGCATGTTGCGACCACCACAAAGCCGGATGGATATTTTATCAGATACTGAAATAGATGCATTGGTAGCAAAATCAAAGATTGCTGCGAAATATAACAAAGTTGTTGATAGCGAAAGTGCTTATGAAATTTTGAACGAAAAGCTGAATGAGGCTGCGAAAAAAGAACAGGAACAGAAACAAGAGCAGGCTGAAGAAAAGGAAGAAAGAAAAACAACTAAGAAAGAAAAAGGGTTCTTTGATGATCCGGTAGTGAAAAGTATGACCCGTACTGCTGGCAATACGATTGTGAGAAATTTACTCGGAGTTTTAGGATTAGGTGGTCGTAGTCGTAAAAAAAGCCTGTTTTAAGGCTGCCCAAAACCTGCTTGTTTCTGGATGGTAAATATTTTTAAAAAAAACTAACCAATAGAATAAACCTTTCTGATTAATTAATGTCTTATGCCGTGATTAATACCAGCTTCATGAAACAATTCTAGAATCTATTTCTCACTTATATTCTTCTTTCCATTTTTTGCCCGTTTTTAATGTCCGATCTCTTACAAAGCTTTTTCTGAGCTTCAATCCTGAAAGTTCCAGTAAAGAACTGTGTAATTGAAAACCTGCTTATGCCGTACTTTTTTGAAAAACTCCTCTCAAAACTCCTGCTTTCATTCATCATTTAAAAACGTGAACTACATGAAAGCTATCATGAAAAACAAATACATGGGTGTGTTATTATTATTTACAAACACCCTAATTAATGCTCAGGCTCAATCCAAAAATTTCGAAATAGGGCTAGGTTTAGGTGCTTATATCTACCAGGGTGATTTAACACCAAATCAATTAGGTTCATTTAAAACCACGAAACCCGGCCTTCATTTATTTGCAAATAAAATTGTGAGTTCAAATCTCAGTTATCGCTTTAACCTTGCTATTGCAAAACTGGAAGGGGATGAGTCAAAATATTCAAATCCTGAATACCGGCAACAAAGAAACTTTAAATTCGAAAGTCCGTTGATCGAATTATCAGGATTGGCTGTGTGGGATATCCAGGGAAATAATTTTAACAGGAATAAAGGACGTTTTTCGCCGTATGTTTTTACAGGTGCAGGCTTAAGTTTTTTAAATATCAAACCTGATTGGAGCAGCTTCAATGCTGAATTTTTTACTTCTGAATCGGAGGTGGGGACTGGTTTAAATACTGATTCTCAGAAAAAACTTCCGAAAGTATTACCGTTCATTCCTGCTGGTATAGGATTTCGATATGAGATTTCAAGCAGGTTTGCTATAAATGCAGAAGCAACATACCGGTTTATTTTTAACGATTATCTTGATGGGTTCAGTTATGCTGCTAATCCCAAAAGAGATGATCATTATCACAGTATTACTATTGGCGTTATTTATAAAACAGGAAATAAAAACAGGCTGAATTGTCCCCCGGTAAAATAAAAAAGCCAGAGGCATAACCTCTGGCTTTTGAAGATTTTAATATTACTCATTTATCTTAACAAGTTTCAATACTGATTTTTCTTTTCCCTGCATTACTTCAACGAAATACATACCGGGACGGTAGCTATCACCAATTTTTATTACCTGGCTTGAGTTGAAATTTTTCTGTTCAATTACTCTTCCGGAAATATCTGTTACCCGCAAGTTTGTAATAGTAGCATTACCACCAGAAATGATCAGTGTAAAATTCTTTGCTGATGGATTTGGCATTGCTGTTACTACAACTTTCCCAGTTTGTGTTTGCTCATCTCTTGCGTCGTTACTGGTAATTGTATTTAACGGAGCAGCACAAGCACCAAGCATATCACCATGTGATAAATGTATCGATACTTCTGAAGTGCTAACAGTCAGAGTGCTCGGACTGCCTGACTGTGTATGACACAGATTAACCTTATCCAGTTTCTTACCGCCGCGAATATCCATAACTGTTACAGACTTATTGATAGTAGCCTGGCAATTGTATTGATCCTTTATTGTTACCGAATAAGTAGTCGTTAAGGTCGGGCTCACAGTAATTGATGAAGTAGTTGCACCTGTTGACCATAAATATGTATAACCGGGATTTCCTCCGCTTGCCTGCGCAACGAGTGTAAGCGAAGAAGCCGGTGAATAACCGATATAAACAGTATTCGCCAATACACCAGAAGAAAGAGCAAATGCATTCGGAATTGATACATTCAGGTTTCCATTTACAATAACTGTGGTTTGACAAGTTTGTATATTTCCGCTTCCATCAGTTACTGTCCAAGTAATAATATTGCTGCCAATATTAAATGGTCCGCTTGCATTATTTGTTGATCCGGATCTGCTGGTAGTGCCAGTGATAACATAACTATAGCTTAGTGTACTGCAATTATCAGTTGCTGTAATAGGAGGAATAATATAGCTACCAGCAATGCTGTAACAAAGTGGCGAAACTGTCGGACAAGAAGTAATAACTGGCTTTTGGTTATCCGTTACTGTTACTGTTTGTGTTGCAGTCGCTGTATTACCTGCTGCATCTGTTATTGTCCATGTTACAATAGTTACCCCTTTAGGGAATTGAGCAGGTGCGTCGTTACTTACGGTCAATTGACCTGAACAGTTATCGGAAGTAGTTGGGCTGCCTAAAACAACACCAGTAGCATAACATACGCCTGCATTATTGTTTACGGTTTTGTTAGACGGTGCAGTAATAGTTGGTTTTTGATTGTCCATTACCGTTACCGTTGCATTTGCTGTTGCTGAATTTCCATTGGCATCTGTAACGGTTAAGGTGACTGTATTCTCCCCAACATCATTACAATTGAATATTGTTTTATCAAGATGGTACCCGTCTGCGGGGATCGAACAATTATCTGTCGATCCATTATTTATTTGTGATGGTATGATTGTGACCGTACCATTTGCTCCCAATACTGCATTTATATTCTGCACATGAACAACAGGTGGTGTCACGTCTTCAACTGTTACTGTTGTTGCATCAGATGTATTGGAGCATCCATTTGCATCGGTTATTGTTACTGAATAATTTCCTGTTTGCTGAACTACTATTGATGCCGATGTAGCCGAGTTGCTCCATAAATAACTAACAGCTGAACTAGCAGAAAGCGTTACTGATCCACCGGGACAGAAGGATATAGGTCCATCCGGCGTTATGGAAACAGATGGGACCTGGTTAATTGTTACATGTGCTGTTACTACTGAATCGCACCCATTGATATTGGTATACGTGTGAATATAATCTCCTGAACTTGTTACAGCTATTTCACTCCATGGTAATACCAGACTTGTACATGCCGATGTATCAAAAGATGTAGGTTCGCTGCTGTAATGAATGGTCAGATGCAAAGTCACTACTGAATCGCATCCTCCTATTTCTTTCAGTGAATGAGTTGGAGTACCAGAAGTCGTGTACACATTTCCATACCAGTTAAAACTGTTACAGGCAACGGCTGTCGTGTCACCTGTGGTCGGCGTCGTGATAGTAAGATGTAATATTGCTGTTGAATCACAACCTGAAATACTCGTGAATCCTGTTTTTGAATAAGTCCCTGATTGATTATAAGTCTGTCCGTTCCAATCAAAACTATTGCAGGAGTAAACTATCGCCTCACTTGCAACACTACATGTTCTTGTGTACCATATAGGCGAAGTAACTATGCGTGAATTGCCATTGGTAATATCAATATAATAATATCCAGTTGCACCGTTTGCTAAATTATTATCAATAAAATTTAAACTGTTGCCGATAACTGAATCAATTTTCACAGGCATTATTCCGCTTCCGGGAGTGCCGGACATAATCCTGATAATAGCAGATGAAGTATTTGTAGTAGCATCGGAAAGAGTAACTGATATTGCCGGAGCATTTCTATCAGAAAAAACAGAACCCATTATTTTAGTATTGATCGTAAAATCAACTTTACTATCACAATCTTCTGTAGCGTAAAAATGCATATCATGCATTGCTTTTATAATTTCTGTTTTATTTAATAGTGGTGCAATAACAGCAGTTCTTGCAGTAGTAGTATGTCCGAAGGTTGTATTGTGATTATCGTGATCAATAGTTGGTCCTAAATGGTAACCTTTCGCAAGTAAAGTTTCATAATACCACAGATAAGACATCGTTGACGGATTGGTATAAGTAGTATTTGTTGAAAATGCCGGACCGGTTTCAACAGCTGAACCAACAATTGCACTGTCTGCTACAGCATCCAGGGCAATACCGGCAAGATTATTATAATCCGTTTGATTCGGATGCGCCAGTGTAGCGAACGTATTTTGATTTTTAAAATCATTTATGGTTTTAAACAACCCGGTTGAACCGGTGTACACATTTTTCGGAACATATACATCATAATTATCCGTTGGTCCCCAACCACCATTTCCTGATTCCCAACCGAAGAGTTGGTTCATGCCATCGCCATACACGACAACATGGCCACCACCGGAAATCACACCCCATTCCATTCCATACAATGCTAAAAAGTTCGGATGAACATTGGTAAATGAATCCGCCTGGATCGGGCCTTTATGATAATTGGCAATCGTATTTCCGGGATTATCATTAGAAGAATAATGATTGTGTTCTGAAATACCTAAAAAGTCCATACACTGTGCAGTCATCGCATAATTATAATCATCAGCCGGAGTATAACCGGGGTGGTCGTCGTTTCCGTCCGAGTAATCCGAGTGAGCATGCAGGTTACCAAAATAATAATTATACGTCACCGCACTTGTAGTCGTAGCGTAGCCTGTTAAAGGCGAAACGGTTAAATATTTTGTACCGCCCGAACAATTTTTATTAGCAGCGAAAACAAAAAAGTAATAAGTAGTTCCCGTGCTTAAATTATTTGCAATAAAGCTGGTTGCAGCACTATTGGAAATAACAATACCTCCTCCTAATGATTCGCCCACATTATAATCAACGTTATCTGCTGGCAGTGCCGATAGAGAAGATGAAGTGCTTCTAATGACCAAATAATCATCGGCACTATTCGATCCATTAAATGTTCCGGATATCAAAGTATTGGCTGCATTAAATGTAAGAATGGTGGGTTGTGCTGAAGGACTTGTGCATGGCGGAAGTGGTTGTGTTGTTTGTGAACCGTTTAGTGGATCAACAATATTATATGTAGGGCCATTGATACAACTTTGAGAATTCAAGCTAAAAACAAAGAAATAATATTGAGTGCCTGCCGTTAAACCCGATGAAATGAAAGATGTGGTGTTGCTTCGTTTAACAACCACACCATTTCCCAATACATCACCAACATTATAAACTGAGCCATTTGCAGGATCAGCAGTTAAAGCCGATGATGTTGATTTTACTACAAGATATTCATCCGCAGCAGTTGCAGTGAAAGAACCTTGTATAGAACCTATAGTTATATTACTAAATACTAATTCAGATGCCTGCGCAGACGGCGCTGTGCATGGCGGAAATCCTGCATTCGTAGTTGCATTACCGGTTAGCGGATTTAAAGCAAGATATTTTGGCCCACCGGTACAAACCCCATTTACAGCGTAAGTAAAAAAGTAATAAGTGGTAGATGGAGATAAACCCGTTGCAGTAAAATTCAAAGAACTTCCTTTTGCAATCACGGTTCCGTCACCGAACGATTCTCCAACATTGTAAACAACTCCATCAACCGGAGTCGAAGTAAGATCGCTGTTGGTGCTTGCTATGGTAAGGTATTGATCTGAAGAAGGACTTCCTGCTGTAAAACTTCCCTGGATGGATATATCTGAAATAGTTCCAAAAACCATAGATGTAGGTTGGGCTGTTGGTGAACTGCAGGGTGTAGATGGAACGGATGTAACAGTTAAGTTGTCAATGCTGATCTTAGGCCTTGATCCGGTTGTGCCACCGGTGCCGTTGTAATAATAAAATCTGAGTCTTGCATTAGGGTTATTATTAAACGATGCAGGCAATGGAATATTTGCTATTGAACCATTAGTAAGAATATTATTTGTAAAATTTAAAACGGCTGCAGAACTTATTTCAGTAAATGTTGTGCCGTTAACACTACCATAAACTCTCAATGATCCTTTTCTATTACCTGTTGCATTATTAATCGATGCCCAGTCAAAACTTAACGTCCCTGCATTTACACCTGTGAAATCCATATAAAAATCTATCGCAGCAGAAGTAGTATTATCAGCCGTTCCTGTCGATAGTAAAACAATTGATGTTGTAGGGGGAACCTGGTCTGTACCTTTTTGTACACCGCCCGAAGATCCAAAAGCTGCGCCCTGGAATGAGTTAGTTGATGCTGTTAATGTGGTACCATTTGGAATGCCGCCTGAACCAGTTGCACTAAGACCACCCCAATGATTAGCGCCATCACCAGAAATAAAGAAATTGGTCCAGTTAGCTATATCATGAAAATCCTCTGTATAACTTAAAGATGGTTGAGAAGCCATCACAACCGGTAAGGGCGTTTCGGTGAAAGCTTGTTGCGCCCCATATGAAGTACCAATACTATTTGTCGCATAAGCTTTATAAAAATATCTTGTATTCGGTGCAAGACCCGTAATAGTTGAACTGAAATTTCCTGAGTTTAAATTGGTAGATGGTACCTGAGTTCCTGTACCATTAGGAAATCCTGAATTAACACTGTATTCAATTCCATAAGCAGTAATGGATGCGCAACCGTCATTGTTGATGATTCCTGATACAGTCGCGGTAGTTGCAGCAGGAATACTGGTTCCCGTAGTGACTGTTGGCGCAGTATTAATTCCAGAACCCATTGCAGCAACAGCAAAATTAGTTACACCACCACCAGTTAATAAAATATCGCCGTTATATGATTGTACGGCAGTCGGCGTAAATTTTACATAGATTATTTTATCGGTAAACCCATTACCTGCATAAGAGAAACTAAGGGTGCTTGCATATATGCCATTCGGAGTTTCAGAATAAGTAAACCCTGTAAGGGAAGCAATAGAAATATCAGTTCCGTCAAGATCGGATCCATTTATGGTAAATGAACCGGGGCCAGCTGTTGTATTAATACAAATATTTCCAAAATTGGGTAATGGGGAAATAGTTGTTAAAACCGGGATGCCCGATGATGCCCTGTTTACGGTAACGGAATATGTTTTGGTAGTAATTCCATCCTGTGCAGTAACAACCGTGTTAATAATATTATCCCCTGTGCTCAATGCAATGGCAGTTGATGCGTTTCCACTGGCAACTGTAACATTATTTACTTTTATTGTAGCATTGGCATCACTTGCAGTCGGTGTTACCGTGATGGAGCTGACGCTGTTTGCAACAGAAGCTGTATAACTGGTAAGGCCGGAAGAAAATACTGGCGTTAATGTTCCTGCACTCAGAGAGAGGTTTGAAAGATCAGCATTTGTAGAGAGAGCAGCAATTGCAACTGTTCCTCCTACTGCTAAACTATTTACATTACCTGTTCCAAAAGCAAGCGTTCCGGCAGCACTGGATGCTCCCCATGCATATAACCTCAGTGTAATGGTAGTTCCGCTAAATACATTTTGCAGTGCACTGATGGCTGATAAACTAATTTGTGGTTGAACATCCCCGCCCGAAGTGGTTGTTGTAAAAGAAACGGCTAAGCCTATATCTGTAAAGTTTGTTCCATCAGTGCTATAGCGCCATATATAAGCATTGGGTCCTGTACTTGTTCTTCGGAGTTTAAAATCTAAAGTAGAAAGCGAAACTTTGTAGTTCGCTTTAGCTGAAATAGCGCATTGATAGTAGCGGTTATTTGTTATTGCTCCTGCTAAATTTACATCGGTCCACGTGTTGGATGCATAGCCACCTGTAAGGGAACTTGCTACTATACCACTTCCTCTTGATAGTACGCCAGTATTAAGATTTGCATCATTGGTAGTAGCATTCAGGTTGCCTGCGGTTGTGCCGCTCAACGCATTATTATTCCATGCTACTATTTGCCCAGTAATATCAGAATTTAAAATTCCAAAGCAGAAAAGAAACAAGAAAAAAATCTTTCTCATGATAACAGTAGTTTAGTTTTCAAAAAATAATCTGAAGAAATAAGAATCGGAATGTTCGGAAGGATTTTGGAGAGGTCAAATGTAGGGGGAATCAAGGCTTATCAGCCATTAAGTAATAATGAAACTTTTCCCCAATCGTATAAATACGGCAAAATGAATTTTTTAGTTTTTACCCAGCCTGATATCAGTAATTCTAAGTTGAAGGGATTTAATTCCCTGCCATTCATTTTCATCTATTTTACAAAGAATGTCAACAGGAGTTTTCATCTGAAGTAAATGAAATTTATCAGCCATGCCAAATCCAATTCCAGTTAATGTTATATCATCTTTTCTTAAAACAAAGCGAATGTGATCTTCTTTTACAATTTTTGAATACCCGGTATCCAGTACATTTTTAATAATAAACTGTGGCCGCATATTACCCGGACCGAAAGGTTCCATTTGTAAAAGGATATTGTAGAAATTCTGGGAGATGTCTTTAAAAGAAATTTCAGCATCAATGATTTCTTCCGGGATTAAATGCTCAAGATTGATTGTTGAAGAAACAACTTGTTCGAATTTTTCACGCAGCTCATTTACTTTATCAACTTCCAACGTCATTCCAGCTGCAGCAAAATGACCACCATATCCAAGTAAATGTTCACGGCAGGCATGAATAGCTTCATATAAATTAAAACCGGGCACACTGCGGGCACTGCCTGCTGCAATTTCTCCGCTTTTTGTCAATACAATTGTTGGCCGGTAATAATGTTCAATCAAACGTGAAGCAACAATACCTACCACTCCTTTATGCCAATGAGGTTGATAAACTAAAGTTGATTTTCTTTTTTCCCAATCTTTATTTTCTCTTATTTGTTCCAATGCAGATTGAGTAATTGAACTGTCAGCTTCCTTTCTATCCGTGTTATCGCTATGAAGTTGTTCTGCAAAGCTGATTGCTTCTTCATAGGTTTCTGCAATAAACATTTGAACTGCTTTTGTTGCATCATCCATACGGCCGGCAGCATTTACTCTAGGAGCAATCATGAAAACAAGATTCTGTATCAGCAATTCTTTTTTTAAACCGCTTAAAACTGAAAGTGCTTTAATACCGGGATTCGGATTTTCATTTGCTTTTTTTAAACCATAATAAGCCAGCACACGGTTTTCGCCGGTCATTGGTACAATGTCCGCAGCGATTGCTGTTGCAACGAGATCGAAGTATTCATTTACTTCGGCATCATTTAATCCAAACTGAGGTGCTAATGCAGTTATTAATTTAAACCCAACACCACATCCGCATAATTCTTTATAAGGATAATAACAATCTTTTTGTTTAGGATTGAGAATAGCAACAGCAGCCGGCAATTCATCGTCAGGCAGATGATGATCGCATACGATGAATTCGATCCCTATGTTTTTTGCATAAGCAATCAAATCAACAGACTTGATTCCACAATCGAGTGAAATGATCAATGTAAATCCATTCTCTTTTGCAAAATCAATTCCTATTTTACTTATACCATAACCTTCGCGGTAGCGGTGTGGTATATAAAAATCAAGGTTTGAATGAAATTTTTTTATAAAACGATACATGCAGCTTACCGCTGTAGTGCCGTCAACATCATAATCCCCAAATACAAGAATTTTTTCTTTTGCATTAACCGCTTTGATAATTCTCTCAACAGCCTTATCCATGTCTTTCATCAACCAGGGATCATGCAGTTCATCTAACGAAGGCCGGAAATATTTTTTTGCTGTTTCAAGATATTCAATACCGCGTTGCACCAGTATTTTGCAAATAGCAGGATGAATTTTTAATTGAGATTGCAATGTCTTTACTTGTTCTTCGTCAGCAGTCAATATGGTCCAGCGTTTTTCCATTCAGTTTCTAAAGTAAAGGAAAAAAGTTGTGCAGAAAAGAATCAGTATTTCCGGTCAGTGACAAAAACCACCATATCTTCTAATCCTTGCCGGATAGAGCTTTCAGGGAAACTATGTAAAATTTTCAATGCTTCATTTCTGTATTCATTCATTTTGGCTTCGGCATATTTTATTCCCCCTGTTTTTTCTACTTGTCCGATCACCCATTTCACTTTTTCTTTCTTTGTGTTTTCATTTTTTAAAATATATATGATTTTTTTTCGGGTAGAACTGTCTGTATTGTTCAATGTATATATTAACGGAAGGGTCAGCTTTTTTTCTTTGATATCATTCCCGGTAGGCTTTCCAACATTTTCGGAGGCATAATCAAATAAATCATCTTTTATCTGGAAAGCCATCCCCGTTTGCTCTCCAAAACTTCTCATTCTTTCGGTTATTTCTTCATTCTGTGTAGTTGACCATGAGCCGGCAGCACAGGCTGAAGCCAGCAAAGAAGCAGTTTTATTCCGGATTATTTCATAATACACATCTTCTTTCAGGTTCAGCGATCTTGCTTTTTCAATCTGTAACAACTCGCCTTCACTCATTTTTCTTACAGCATCCGAAAGTATCTGCAGAATTTTGAAATCATTATTATCTAAGGATAGTAATAAGCCTTTTGAGAGCAAATAATCACCGATCAATACAGTGGCTTTAGCTTTCCAAAGGGCATAAACGGAGAAAAACCCTCTTCTTTCCATAGAATCGTCCACCACGTCGTCATGTATTAAAGTAGCTGTGTGAAGTATTTCAACAAGTGAGGCCGCCCGGTAAGAGGCGTCAGAAACCGGGGCAAAGAGTTTTGCTGAAAGCAGCACAAACATTGGCCGGAGTTGCTTGCCCTTTCGTTTTACAATATACCGTGTAATCCTGTCCAGCAGCGCAACCCGGCTTTGTACTGCCTGCCTGAACTTGTCTTCAAAAGTCCTCAGTTCTTCTTCTAATAAATGAGTAGGTAATTGCATTTAGGCTAACGGCTAGGCTTACGGCAAGCAATATACGGACAATTTTTTTTCAGGCTCATGCATCAAATTGACCATAGTTATTGACTTATGAGGGAATAATACCTTGAGATAAAGGCAAATAAATTATATAAAAATTTGGTAATTAACCCCCAAGTTTTATTTTTGCGTATTATTTCAGGACTAAGTTTTTTTCATCTTTAATCCATTGTTATGGCAAGCAAAAAGTATTTACTATTAGCAGGACTACTCTGCTTTATCTTTTCTTCAGCCTTTAGCCAAAGTGTTGGCTCTAGCTACGATGTAAAGGATACAACCCTTATCCCATCCAAAAGAATGCCTTTGCATTCTCAATTCCTTGAAGGTTCTTACAATTTTCCCGCAAAACCCAGAAACCAGTGGGAAGTCGGATTTAGTCTCGGTACTTTTAATATAAGTGGCGATGTACCTACCCGATTTACTTTCCCGAGTTTTGCTTTGCATGTACGTAAGGCCTTAGGCTACATATTCTCTCTAAGAATGCAATACCTGTATGGTTCGGGTAAAGGTCAAAGTTGGCAGGCGGCTGCAAACTATTACAAAAACACTGCATGGCAGAACAACGGCTATGTTGCTCCCGTGTTAATGGGCGACGCAACCCTCACCTCCAACGTTGTTCGGTACTTCAATAGTCAAACGCTGGCTCCGCTAACTGCTATTACTCAGATCGACCCCATTTTTTACAATTATAAAACCGTAACACAGGATCTAGGCGTTCAGGGTGTTATTACACTTAACCAGATACGATTCCACAAATCAAAAACTTCGTTTGTAGCATATCTATTTGGTGGTATTGGAGCTACTATTTATGAGACTAAGGTTAACGCTCTGAATGATGCTGGTGCAAAATATAATTTCAGAAATATTTTCGCTGCCGCTTATCCAGAAAGGAAACAAGCTCTCGATGCATTAAAAGATCTTATGGATGACTCTTATGAGACTCCAGCAGAAAATGCTTCAAATCGTCGTCCTAAATTTGCTGGTAGTACTTTGAGGCCATCAGGAACTGTAGGTGCTGGTATGGCCTTTAAATTATCAAATAAGCTTAATCTCGCACTTGAGGATCGTATAACTATAGTGAAAGATGATTTGTTAGATGGTCAACGTTGGCAGGAAGCGGCTGTTGGTGATCCAGTTATGACCGCTGATAACGATTCATATAACTATTTAAGTATTGGTCTTAATATAAATCTTGGCAAAAAAGCAGTTGAACCGCTTTGGTGGTTGAACCCACTTGACTATGCTTATAGCGAAATCCGCAATCCGCGTTTAATGCGTTTACCTAAGCCTGTATTACCTGATAGCGATGGCGACGGTGTAACTGATCAGTTCGACCAGGAGCAAACTCCCCAGGGTTGCCCTGTTAACAGCCATGGTATTACATTAGATACTGATGGTGATGGTATTCCTGATTGTAAGGATAAAGAGTTGATCACTCCTACATATTGCCAGCCTGCAGATGCTGATGGTATTGGTAAATGTCCTTGCCCAGATTCATCTTGCTTCCCTAAACCAGTTATTGTTGGTGGAGGATCATGTGCAGAAAAACTGGGTCAGTTACCAAGTGTAACATTCGCTAAAGGAAATAGTCTTGATGATGATGCTAAAGCAGCTTTATCTACTGTTGCATCAAGAATGCGTAACAACGCAGGTTGTAAAGTAGTGGTTATCGGCTATTGCTCATCTAATAAGAAAGAGCAGCAATTAAGCTGGGATCATGTAAATGCAGTTATTACATACCTGGTAGAAAAAGAAGGTATAAGCCAGGATCGACTGATATTTAACTATGGTCAGGAAGGTGGCGATTGCAATACAGTGGACTTACAGGCTGCTGAAGCTGACGATAGCAGGCCAAACACTGTTCCGGCCCCACACCCAAATCTCAGAAAGAACTAAGTATTATTCGTTATACTTTTTGCTGATAGATGAGACCCTCCCTTTTCCAGGGAGGGTTTTTTTATTAGGTTATCTCTAAAAAAGTGGGTTTTCTTACAAAAACCTTAACTGACCTGATTTGGACAGCAATATTTTTTCCTTAAGTTTTGCGCCGAACAATTAACTTTGCAGGCCTTTATGAGGAACATACTTATCCTTATTTTTTCAGCAGTTTTATTTACCGGGTGTGCTGGTGGAAAAAAGAACATCAATAAGATTTTAAAAAGCACTGACCCCGAGTATAAACTGCGGATGGCAGAACAGTTCTTTGTAAAAAAGAAATATAATAAAGCACAGTCAATTTATGAGGATATTATGCCTTATTACAGGCATCTTCAGGGCTTTGAAGACATTTATTATAAATATGCCTACTGTGCCTACTATCAGGAGGATTATCTGAACGCAGAAAACCTGTTTAAAACTTTCCTGGAGCTTTTTCCAAATAGTACCAAAGCTGAGGAACTGGATTATATGAGAGCTTATGCGTACTATAAGCAATCACCTAAGGCCGAGTTGGATCAGACTAATACTGAAAAAGCTATTGGGTTAATGCAGATCTTTATAAACACACATCCGGGTAGCGCAAGAAATAAAGAGGCGTATGAAATAATTGAAAAACTCCGGGCAAAAATTGAATTGAAGGATTATAAAAGTGCACAGCTTTATTTTGATTTGAGCCAGTTCAGGGCGGCAGGTGTTTCTTTCACTACTTTGCTAAATACATTTCCTGAGAGTGCAAGAGCAGATGAATATAAGCTGATGGTCATTAAATCCTATTACAGGTATGCGGAAATGAGTATAGAGGATAAAAAAATAGAGCGGTTTCAGCAGGTGATTACAGAGTGCAATGAATTTATTGATCGTTTCCCTGAAAGTAAATTTCAAAAGGAAGTAGAATATTTTTTAAATCAAACAAACAATAATCTTAAAATACTGAATAATGAGCAAGTTAAGGCGTCAGCTTAGTGTAGGCACCAGCAATACCGTAGAGACAAAAAATCTTGATGACATCAAGGTGAGAACCGGTAACCTGTACGAATCTATTTCCATTATTGGGAGAAGGGCTAACCAGATCAATGTTTCCCTGAAAGAAGAGCTGCATAGCAAGCTGGATGAGTTTGCCAGCCATACAGATAGCCTGGAAGAAATTCATGAAAACAAAGAACAGATTGAAATTTCAAGAGCATATGAACGTATGCCTAACCCTGCTTTACTGGCAACACAAGAATTCTTAGAAGACAAAGTGTATTTCCGTAAGAGTGAAGACGATCTTTTCAGTTAAGATAAAAACGAATTAAAAAATAAAATGCGTTTCTCTAACAGGGAACGCATTTTTTATTTTAAGATAATGACAACGCATCTGTGATCTGCCTAGTAAAAAAATGGGGATTTAAGTATTACTTTTGTTATCATGTTAGCGGGTAAAAAAATATTATTAGGAATTACCGGCAGTATTGCGGCTTATAAGGCTATTTACCTGGTACGCTTGCTGGTAAAAGAAGGTGTCGAGGTCAAGGTGATCATTACTCCATCAGCAAAAGATTTTGTAACAACTCTTACACTTTCCACTTTATCAAAAAATCCTGTACTTGTTGATTTATTTGATGAAGAAAGCTGGACTAATCATGTAATGCTTGGTCGCTGGGCTGATGTGATGATCATAGCGCCGCTCAGCTGCAATACACTGGCTAAAATGGCAAATGGCCAATGTGATAATTTATTATTAGCAACCTATCTATCTGCTACCTGTCCCGTAGTACTAGCTCCGGCCATGGATGAAGATATGTGGCATCACCCTTCAACAAAGGAAAATCTAAAAAAAGTTGAATCATTCGGCAATAAGATCATCCCGGTTGAAAAAGGCGAGTTGGCCAGCGGATTATTTGGTGACGGCCGTATGTTTGAGCCCGAACAAATCATCCAGTTCATTACTGATAATTTTTTTTTATCCCGCCCTCTCGGCGGTAAAAAAGCACTGGTAACAGCCGGTCCTACATACGAAGCTATCGATCCTGTACGTTTTATTGGTAACCATTCCAGCGGGAAGATGGGCATTGCTATTGCAAAAGAACTGGAAAAAAGAGGGGCCGATGTAACTTTGGTGTTAGGTCCATCTTCGATTGATTTTTCTGCCAACGGAATAAAATTGGTAAAAGTGGAAAGCGCAGAAGAAATGTATAATGCTTGTGTGAATATTTTTGAAGAAACGGATCTGGCAGTGATGTCAGCAGCAGTTGCAGATTATAGACCTGTTTCAAAAGCTTCAGAAAAAATTAAGAAGAAAGAAGATAGCTTTACCATTCAGCTTACCAAAACAAAAGACATTTTGTTTGATCTTGGGCAGCGGAAAAAAAAGAACCAGGTTTTAGTAGGATTTGCATTAGAGACACAAAACGAAAAGGGTTATGCACTGGAAAAATTGAGTAAGAAAAAAGCTGATTGGATAGTGATGAATTCTCTAAACGATCCGGGTGCTGGTTTTGGTCATGATACTAATAAGATAACTATGTTTAGCAAAACCGGGGAAGAATTGATGTTTACGACTAAAACAAAAACTGAAGTAGCAAAAGATATCGTCGATATATTAATTCGAAATCATTATGCTTAAACGAATTTTCATTTTTATCTTTTTGGTCACAACCTGTATGAATATATCTGCACAGGAAATACAGACAAGGCTGACTGTTGTAACCAGCCGTATAAGTACAAAGGTTGATAAAAAGATATTTCAAACCCTCCAGACACAGCTTACCACTTTTATCAATAACCGAAAATGGTCAAATGATTCATATCAGCCGAATGAAAAAATTCAATGCAATTTTTTATTGAACATAGATCAGGAAATGGGCAATAATATATATAAGGCAAAACTAACAATACAGGCTGCCCGCCCGGTCTACAATACTACATATGATTCGCCGCTGATAAATTTTATTGATGATGATATCACATTTCGCTACCAGGAGTTTCAACCAATTGAATTCAATGAGAATCGTGTACAGGGTAATGATCCATTGGCAGCAAATCTTACAGCAGTATTCGCTTATTATGTGAATGTAATCCTTGGTTTTGATGGTAATTCATTTGCATTACGTGGCGGCGATACCTATTTTCAAAAAGCATGGAATATTATAAACAATGCCCCTGAATCAAAAGATATTACCGGGTGGAAGTCTTTTGAAAGCCAACGAAACCGTTATTGGCTTTCAGAAAATATCAATAATAGCCGCTTTGCACTGATTCATGATGCTATCTATTCCTATTATCGCAGTGGTTTGGATATTTTTATTGAAAATGAAGCAGAGGCTAGAAATGGAGTTCTTAACTGTCTTAATTTCCTCAATACTATCAATACTGAAAACCCCAACTCAATGATTATCCAGTTTTTCTTCCAGGGGAAAAGTACTGAGTTGGTAAAAGTATTCAGCAAAGCTGATCCGGACACCAAAACAAGGGCAAGAGATATTCTTACTAAAATAGATTTAACCAATGCCGCTGCTTATAAAGAGCTGAAATGAAAAAATTACTTCCCGTCTTTGTTGTGATTTTATTTTTCTCTTGTAACCAGGATAACAAAGTGCCTGGTAGTATTATTGAACCGGTCCGTATGCAGGAACTGATGTGGGACCTATTCAGAGCTGATGCCTTTATCACCAATTTTGCCGGTAAAGGCGACACTGCATTTAAACAACTTAAAGAATCTGTAATACTATATCGCCAGGTATTTGAAATTCATAAAACAAATAAAGAAGAATTTAAAAAAAGCCTTGATTGGTATCAGCTGCATCCTGTAGCAATGAAAAGGATACTCGATACATTACAAGGTCGTCAAAGCAAAATAATGCAGGAACGATCAAAGCCGGTCACAACTCCCCCAAGCGATACCCTCAAAATCTGATGGATCAATATTTACTTGCCAGAGAAAACAATCACTAAGTAGTATTCTAAACTCCCTTAATTTTATTTTATAAACATGAATTATGAATAAAGTTGTTGCAAATGCTGAAGCAGCAATACAGGATATTGATGATGGTGCCGTTATTATGTTCGGCGGATTTGGTTTGTGTGGGATTCCTGAAAATTGTATAAAAGCATTAGTAAGAAAAGGGACAAAAAATCTTACTTGTATTTCCAATAATGCTGGCGTAGATGATTTTGGCATTGGGCTAATGCTGCATCAAAGGCAGGTTAGAAAAATGGTATCATCTTATGTTGGCGAGAATGCTGAATTTGAAAGACAGATGCTAAGTGGCGAATTGGAAGTAGAACTGATACCACAGGGTACACTTGCTACAAGATGCATGGCTGCTGGCTATGGAATGCCGGCCATTTATACTCCCGCTGGTGTAGGTACTGAAGTAGCCAATGGAAAAGAAGTAAGAAATTTTAATGGTAATGATTATTTACTGGAATATGCTTTCAATGCTGACTTTGCTATTGTAAAAGCATGGAAAGGCGATACGGATGGCAACCTAATTTATCATGAAACGGCTCGCAATTTTAATCCGTTAATGGCGATGGCGGGTAAGATCACCATTGCAGAAGTAGAAGAATTAGTTCAACCGGGAGAATTAAACCCTGATTTCATACATACCCCGGGAATTTTTGTTCACCGTATTTTCCAGGGAATGAATTATGAAAAGAGAATAGAAAACAGAACTGTGAGAAAAGCAATTCTACAATCAGAAGTTAAAAATTTCTAAATCATGCCACTGACTAAAGAACAAATAGCACACCGGATAGCCCGGGAGCTAAAAGATGGGTATTATGTAAATCTTGGTATTGGTATTCCAACTTTGGTGGCTAATTATATTCCTGCCGGAGTAAATGTTATTCTGCAAAGTGAAAATGGATTATTGGGTATGGGGCCGTTTCCTTTTGAAGGGGAAGAGGATCCTGATTTAATAAATGCCGGTAAGCAAACAATTACAACAATACCCGGCTCTGTTTTTTTTGATAGTGCTATGAGTTTTGGGATGATCCGTGCAGGTAAAGTTGATTTAACTGTACTCGGTGCAATGGAAGTAAGTGATGAAGGAGATATTGCTAACTGGAAAATACCCGGCAAAATGGTAAAAGGAATGGGCGGTGCAATGGATTTAGTGGCAAGTGCAAAAAATATTATTGTAGCAATGATGCATACCAATCCTAAAGGCGAATCAAAACTTTTACCTCAATGTACATTACCACTTACAGGAGTGAAATGCGTAAAGATGATTGTAAGTGATTTGGCAGTACTCGATGTTACAGCTGATGGTTTTAAGTTGATTGAAAGAGCACCGGGAATTTCTGTTGAAGAAATAAAAAGTAAAACTGCCGGAAGGCTGATTATAGAAGGAGATATTCCTGAGATGAAATTCTAGAATAGTGAGCCAATAGATTTGGGGTTATTCTATCAGGTTGTTCTTAACTGCAAAAAATACAAGACCGGCTGTATTCTTGCTTCCAAATCTTTCCATCAATCTGTCTTTAATTGATTCAACTGTTCTTGCACTGATTTCCATTTTCTGCGCTATTTCCTGGGCAGTAAATTCCATGCAGATAAATCGTAGTACATCTTTTTCTTTATCGGTCAGCGTTATTTCGCTGTTCAGGTTGGGAATTGTTTTATTACGGGCATGTGAACGTTTCAGCAAAATTCGGTTGACATAATTATTGAGGTAATAACCTTTTTCAAATACATCCATAATAGCTCGGCGTATTTCCTGTGGTTCTGAATTTTTCAGGAGGTAGCCATTAGCACCGTTTTCCATCATATGAAAAACGAACCGCTCATCTTCATACATGCTCAACACCAGTACTTTTATTCCCGGAAATTGTTTGCTTATTGTTTTGGTTGCTTCAATGCCGTCCTTACCAGGCATACGTAAATCCATCAATACAACATCAGGTTGCGCTTCGGCTAACCCGTTAAGTAAATCTTCGCCATTTTCAGCTTCCAATACAAATTTGATATTCGTGTAGGGACGCAATGAAAGTGTAACACCTTTGCGGAAAATTTTATGGTCATCGGCTATAGCTACACGGATTGTGCTCATAAGTTAATCAGATATTGGGTCTATAAAGGTAGCAAATTACCGCAATAATGCGGCCAATCTAGTCTTTCCACGGCTCATCTTTGGGCATTTCCAGTGTCATTTTATAGTAGGTTTTCGAAATATCCTTCTCGAAGAATACACTACCCTGTAGTAGGTTTACACGGCTCTTGATATTCTTTAATCCAAGGCCTGTATTTGTTTTACTAAGCTTTTCAAAGGTGTCCTGCTCAAGACCGTGTCCGTCGTGGTGGATACGTAGGTAAAACTTTTCATTCATTACATTCTGCGTTACATGTATAAAACTGGCACCACTATGACGCAGTATATTATTGATAAGTTCTTGCACAATTCTAAATACCACCAGTTCTTTCTCCGGCTTCAATCTTTCACGGTAATCATGAAAACGGCTACTCGCATTTACCGAACCCGAACCGCTTATTTTTGATATCAGGTCATTTACCGCTGATTCTAAGCCGAAATTCTTAAGTGTAGGAGGCATCAGGTCATGACTGATATTACGGATAAGCGAAATGGTATCATCAATGATCTGCCTTGCCTGAATAATGCTTTGTAGTTGTGAACTTTTATCTTGGTTGATGAGGTTCTCATTCAGATAAAGTCTTACAGTAGCCAGCAAGGGGCCGGCATCATCATGCAGATCGGCCGCCAATCTTTTTCTTTCTTCTTCCTGCATCTTTATTGAAGCGCTAAGCAATTGTTTTTGGTGATTGCTTTCTACATCCAGCAGGTGCCTGTGATAGCCGGTTATTTTCCTGTTATGCATGATGAAAAAGTAAATGACTGTAATACATAATACCAGCATACCTGCAGTACCCAACAGCATGATGAGGGTAAGTCCGGATACTCCAAGCAAATTAGTAAAAAGGTACATGATGGCTGGCAGTTAGGGTTTAAAGGGTGAAATCGAGGTTTGGTAAAGGGTTTTGTGATGATGATTGCTTATTATCCGATCGATTTTTTGCAAATAATATCATTGCAACAATAAATAATGCATTTTTAATTAACTCAACAATATAAGTAATGAACCAAAATTGAATCAATTCTTTATACTCTAGGTTATTTGCAAGGATATAAATAAAGAATGAACCACCTAAATAAATCAGGATGCCGATTGCAATCCACAAGAAATAATTTTTACTAAGTATTGGATTAGAATTCTTTAACAGCTCCTGGAAGTATAAAAAGATAAAGAAGAAGATAAAAATTGTTTCTATAGCTATTGGTATAGAGTCTAGTCTTGTTTTTTTAACTGTTAAGAAATGAATGATTTGAATTGCAATAAAAAGAACAGAAAGTACAAGTAACAGAGTCTTATTATTCCTATTCTTAAGTTGTTGAAATATTAGTAAAGCAAAGAAAGAAAATTCGATAATTGTATAAATAGCGTTTTTTAGGCTTTGTTTAAGCGGAGGATCAAAAAAGAGAAATGTAAAAATTGCAATTGAATAAAAAACTAATACAAGTATTCTTTTATCGGTGATCCTTTTTAAAAGAACCAGATAAACGATTATCGGTACAAGAAATGAGTAAACCAGTATATAATACAAAAGGTCTTCTATGGCTTTGGATTTTGTCCAAAAATAGAAAACCTTTTGAGAATGCTTTAATACATTCTGAAATAAACAGAATTAGTCCTCCCAAACGAAGATTGCATCAACAACTTCTTCGGGTCTTTGTCTTTTGATTGAACTTTTCATAACAGTAACATTTAGAACGTAATCGAATATTCGAATAACCAAAAATTGTAAGTTTTTGCACCCTTTGCTACTGATATTTATAGGCATTGATTGAAGGATTGCTAAACCCTCTTGTAGCAAGGTTTTCGGGTTATTCTACTTAGTTTAATTACTATACCTCAATTCGTATAATACGCATAAAAAACACGTAAAATTACGGTTATAAAAATAGTAATTTTTCGTAGAAAAATAACGTGAATTGAAAGATTATCAACAGGTGGGGAAAAAGTATAGCTGAAGAAATTAACGCTTTTATTTAAAAATATACTCAGTTCTAATTGATAATTACTTGTTTAGAAAATTATCCCAAGTAATTATATAAACTTATGCAACTGATTTGCTGGAAATCTTAAGCAAAGATATTTCTCTAATTACCGCAGCCAATAGGATTAATTACCTTTTTAATCGTCTCGCTTTTTATCATTCAATTCGTATTCTTTCTTATATAAAAATGAAAATACACCATAGCTTGATGAAATATTACGATGAATGATGAACACATGATCAATTCTATGCTCAGCATAATTAAAGCGCCAACTAATTGTTTTCTAAAGTCATTTACTTGCTCTATAAACTAATTAGATGAAGCGAAACAGGGAATAAGAGATCTGAATAAAAGCATAATTCACACCTCTAACTTCATTCTGATGCCCTGCCTTCTCCACATCTGTGAGTCCTTTTTTTTCCTAACCTGCACAATTCAGAATATTTTCGGGTACTTTTACTCAAATGAGTGTTCTTATTTAACTGAAAACCAGTCTACCTATGAGTGATCAACTAATTAAGCTTGCCATTGCTGATGACCACAAAATCTTTCGTGATGGAATCCGGATGGCCCTGAAAGACAAAGAATACCTGAAAATACTTTGGGAGGCAGAAGATGGCAGAGACCTGATGCATAAGCTTAAAATTAAGTTACCAGACGTTATACTGATGGATATTCGAATGCCGGAGATTGACGGTATCAATGCTATTAGTATGATTCGAAAGGAGTACGAAGTGCTTAAAATTATTGTACTCACCATGTATGATGACCAGGAGATGATAACAAAGATGATGGAGATGGGAGCCAACGCTTATCTTACAAAAACCACCGACCCTGAAGAAATTTACCAGGCCATACTCACTTGTATGAACGATGATTTTTATTTCAACGACCTGGTGAATAAGGCAGTACTGCTGAAACTACAGCATAAAAAAAATGTAAGACAGTTTTATCCTAATCCTGTTAAATTTAATGATAAGGAGATGCGGATACTGAAACTGATTGCAGAGGATAAAACGACAGAAGAGATATCAAAAGAAGTTTTCTTAAGTCCCCGCACTATCGAAACCATTCGTCAGAATATGAAACAGAAAGTGGGAGCCAAAACAATTGCAGGATTAGTAATGTATGGTATGAGAAATAAGTTGCTTGAATAACACTCTGTGGGAACCCTCTAGATAATTTTTCTTAAAATAATTCATTGCCTGCATGGCAATATATAATGAGCAATATCAACGACACATATTTCGATGGTCATTATAAAAAAATCTGGAAATCTATTATTCCAGATGAACTGACTGTTAAGGAAACGGATTTTATGTTGCAGTATTTTAAATTGCAGCCTGGCAGCCGTGTCCTTGATTTGATGTGTGGATATGGCCGCCACTCACTTGCATTGGCAGGAAAAGGAATAGAAGTTACAGCAGTTGACAATCTTCCAGATTATATCAATGAAGTAAGGAATAATGCTGAAGCAGAAAATTTACCCGTGCACCCTGTCTTAGGTGATGTGATCCTGTATGAGCCTGAAGGAAACTTTGATTTGGTAATATGTATGGGCAACAGTATCCAGTTTTTTCATAAAGATGAAGTGCTGCAATTGCTCAAAAAAATTGCAGCTCACCTGCATCCCGGCGGATATTTTCTGATTAACACGTGGTCAATTATGGAGATCGCAGTAAAAAGTTTTAAGGAAAAAGCATGGAGCATGAATGGTGATCTAAAATTTTTGGTTGATAGTAAATTTCTTTTTTCACCTAATAGGATAGAAACTGAACACCAGATAATAGCACCGGACGGAACTACTGAGATAAAACAAAGTGTAGATTATATCTGGAGTATGAATGAAATAGAAACCATGTTAGCAAACAGCGGTATGAAGATGACCGAAGTATTTAGTATTCCAGGCAGGAAAAAGTTTACCCTCGGTGAACCCCGTGCATACATCGTGGCGCAGAGAAGCTGAATCCCGGTTTGAATTTATTATTTTAGAGTTTGACTTTTTCAATGAAAAGAGTATCCCTTATAATTATTACTGGATTCATTTCTATTAATTCCTTTTCTCAAACATGGGCAGATAATGTTGCGCCGATTCTCTATTCAAAATGTGTGAGCTGCCATCGTCCGAATAGCATTGCCCCGTTTTCATTACTTACTTATACTGATGCATTCAATTACAGAAACTCGATCAGTACAGCAGTAGCTGCTAAACATATGCCTCCTTGGCCACCCGATGATAACTATCTACATTTTACTGATGCGCGGGCATTGACAACTGCACAAATAAGTACAATAGTAAATTGGGTGAATGCTGGAGCACCATCCGGAAATCTAGCAAATGCACCTGCACAACCGCCGCCGGTTACCAACCAACTCGGTACAGCTGATACTGTTTTAAAAATTCCAAACTATACAAGCAGTGCTTCTACAAATGATATTTATCAATGTTTTGTTTTGCCATTGCGTTTAACAAATGGAAAATATATTTCTGCAGCCGAAATAGTCCCGGGTAATAATTCAATCGTACATCATGTATTATTATACCAGGATACAACTGTAGGTCATGCTGCACAGCAATTGGATAATGCATCACCGGGTCCCGGCTATGTAAGCTTTGGTGGCATTGGAGTGAGTAGTGCTGTATTACTCGATGCATGGGTGCCCGGCAGTGTAGTACGAAAGTCTCCGGTACAATTCGGAAGAAAAATTTATCCTAATTCGGATCTGGTGATGCAGATACATTATCCCGCTGGTAGCAATGGACAATTAGACAGTACTAAATTGAAATTATACTATAACAGTAATCCTTCACCAAGGGAAGTTCGTATAGAACCAATTCTGTATCATTACTCACCTGTACTCACCAACGGACCATTAGCCATCCCTCCAAACACTACACGAACTTTTAATGAGCAATTCACGATTCCCACTATTTATAATGCAAGTGTATTATCGGTTGCGCCGCATATGCATCTTATCGCTGAGTCTGTAAAAGTTTGGGCTAACAAATCAAATGGAGATACAGTAAGATTGATAGATATCCCACATTGGGATTTTCACTGGCAGGGTTCTTATTACTTTCAAAAGCCGGTAGTGATAAACGGGGGCACCACCCTGAAGGCATCTGCTACATATAATAATACATCGTCTAATCCACATAATCCCAATAATCCGCCACAAACAGTAAACCTTGGTGAGGCGACAACAGATGAAATGATGCTGGTCTATTTTGCTTTTACAGCTTATCAAACCGGGGATGAAAACCTGATACTTGATAGTACATTACTTACTACGCCAACTTATGATCCAAATATTATAGTCAGGCGTTTGAAAGTTTTCCCAAATCCTGTTCAGTCATTTATTCAGTTCGAAAATCCAGAACAACATAAAAAAGGTATTGTAAGTATTTGGAGCATGGATGGTCGTAAAGTGTATGAGAAAGAAATAACACACCTGTATTTTGTAAATATTCCTGCTCAGCGTTTACAGGCAGGTGTATATAATATATATCTTAAAACGTCAGAAGCATTATATACGGATAAGCTAGTCGTACAACATTAAACTCATTAAAATTAAAAATCCCGCCACTGGCGGGATTTTTTTCTATTATTATTCTGTTACTGTTATGAAAAAAATTTCTGTTGTATGATTTCCTCTCAGTTAGTTCGGATTTTAAAAACGGGGCTCAAGGTTTAGCTGGTAAAAAGAAAAGTTGATTGATGGGAGAGTGTCGTTTTTGGTCTTTCTAAGGATTTGGAAATAACTTTTCTGGACGGTTTAGGACATTGGATAGGAGAAAACGATTCATCCGTATCAATCAACTTTCTGCGACAAAACTAATAGCCGGACCATATGTTAACAAGAGGATAACTGCTCCTTTTAAAGTTCTCGGATTCTACTGTGGCTATCGTAGTTTTCCGAATTATAAAATGTAACGAGTATAAGTTGTTTACCGTGGGGTAGTTTCTGCATAATTGAAATTGCGTACTTCCCCTATGGTATATGTTGCAGAGTTTTTTCAACTTGCACTCAGATAGATTTCTTATTTGTAACAATTATAATATCCAATCAAAATGAAAAGCCCAGAATCAAACACTGTTATCAGAGTTGCTATTGCCGACGATCATACGATCTTCCGCACCGGCGTGAAAACTGCACTTTCTTCCCGCAAAGACATTCAAATGGTAGCTGAAGCCGAAAACGGAATGCAGCTGCTTAATTTATTAAAGCATATTCAGCCCGATGTAGTGTTGCTGGATATTATGATGCCTGTAATGGATGGCTTTGCCACCTTACCAGAAATAAAAAGATTATACCCAAATGTAAAAGTGATCATGCTCTCTATGAATAATGATCATTCTATCATCAGCCGGATGATGGAAGTAGGTGCCAACTCTTACCTGACTAAAGAAGCAGGCGCAGAAGGTATCTATGAAGCCATCCGCGGGGTAACAGAAAATGAGTTTTTCTTCAACGATCTTACGAATAAAGCATTGCTCAGTGGTTTGCGTAATAAGCCAGCCTCTTCATCACCTTCTGTACAGGATGTACACCTGAGTGAAAAAGAGATCACTATCCTGAAACTGATGTGTGACGAAAAGAGTACAAAGGAAATTGCTGATATTGTAGACCTAAGCCCCCGTACTATTGAAGCTATCCGTGATAAACTGAAAACAAAAACAGGTACCAAATCAATGGCCGGCCTGGTGATGTATGCAGTAAAAGCGGGTATTGTAGAACAACCTCATCAATGAAGCTAATTGTTTATAAAATAAAATGCCACCGATGAGGTGGCATTTTATTTTATAGACTTGGTCTTCTTCTTCTTTTATACAAATACCAACATATAAATATAACTGATGCGAGTGCTATACTTAACCATAATAGCCAGCAGGAATACCATTTGCGTGGCTTTTTGCAAAGACTCCCTTCCCTACATCTGAATTTACTAACTGTATTAATAGTATTGTTTAATGTCAATGCATTGTATGATAGACAAGGACCAGATGATATCCCTGTAGGTAAACCATCTGCAGGATAATTAATATCAGGATTGGACCAATATTCAATTCTATTAAAATTAGGAGAGCCTGCCATAACGGTATTATAATTTGCACCAACATGTCCATGGCTGTAATTGTAAAGGCCACTCCAGTCTGCGTCACAGGTTTCATGCCCGGCTCCAAATAAATGTCCGACTTCATGAGTGAACACCAAATTACTGGCTGATACACCGTATGTGACTATTGCAAAGGCGTTGCTTTCAAAAGCAACGGTATTAGTAGTCATTACATTAGCTATACCAGAGTAACCATACATCATGTTGACCATCATTACGACAATGTCCGCACTGTATGTATTGCGCAAAGTATAAACATTATTAAATATTCCTCCTGGATTACTCGTTATCCGGCTTAAATTTGTTTCAGCATTATTCTGATCAGCATAATTTATTTCTTCTGTATGCACCAAGTTTTGTCTCACGTTGATCCCGCTGTTGATATAGCTTTGATTTGATAACTCAATACAGAGATCTATTGTTGCGTTCATTCCATCAGTTCCTCCCGCTGCACGACCAGCTTCTACAGTGTAAACAACCAACACATCTACTTCTTTGGTAGTATCGCAGCAAGATGCTGTGTCAGTTGTGTATGAACTGTCCACAATTGATCCTCTATGCATTACTTTGTCGGGCTTGGCGTATTTATTATTAATAGAGGCGATTTGATGTACATTATTTCCTTTATACTGCACCCGGTAAATTTTATTATTATCCCGAATATAACCGGCAACTGCGGAACCTACTGTAGTAAATAACACAAAACTGTTAGGAGAGCCTTGAATTTCCCCAAACCATTCAAAACTATTGAGAGTATTATTTATAGACTGCCTGGTTTTTATAATTTGAACAGGTGTAGTTATTCCCGGTAATTGTATTCTCAATGTATCGTTGCCTTGCGTTTTAATCTTATTTATATTGATACTGATATTCTGCTTAACAATAATTGTAGAATCGACGACTTGGGCAACAAAACCTGTATCAGTAGTGTTACTGAATATTTGAGCTATTTGTGAGTTGCTGGCAATGCTGATAAACAAGCAAATTGCAAGTGTAATTTTTTTCATGTTGATTACCGGTTATTATTTATAAAATCAGATTACTTATATTCAATACTGGTAATTGCAGTAAAACAGATAGGATAAAGATTTAGCTGACGATATTGTTTTTTGCGGCAAACATTACAAGCCCAGCTGTATTTCTGACACCAATTTTGTCAATCAGCCTTTGGCGTATTCCTTCAACAGATCGTGGACTCAGGAAAATCACTTTGGCAATTTCTACAGCAGTTTTTTCTTCACAGATAAGTTTGAGTACTTCCATTTCTCTTTCCGTCAGTTCAACATTTTCATTAAAGGAAGGTTTAATATTATTTTTAAGAACCAATTTTTTCAACAACGCTTTATTTACGAGATCATTAAAGTAATAGCCATTTTCTGCCACAGAGTGAATTGCTTTTCTTATTTCGTCTGGTTCGGAATTTTTTAGCAAGTATCCATTGGCTCCTATTTCCATCAAATGAATGATAAACTTATCATCATCATACATTGACACCACCAGTATTTTAATGTCACTATATTTCTTCCTGATTACCTGGGTGGCTTCCATGCCATCCATTATAGGCATTTTCAAATCCATCAGCACTACATCTGGTAGCTGCTTTTCTATATTGCTGATAAGATCTTCGCCGTTATCTGCCTCATGCAGAAATTCAATATCAGTATCTGCAGCTAGGCTGATTTTTAAACCCTCCCTGAAAATTTTATAATCATCTGCTATTGCGATTTTGATTTTTTCCATTATTCAGTCATTATGGGTATTGTTAGTGTTATGCTGTTTTCAGAAGAGAATTTTTCATAGCGGATATTACCTTTAAGCAGAATTATTCTGTTCATTATATTTTTAAGACCCAGGCCTTCAGGTTTATACCGCAACGTTTCAAATTCTTCCTGACTCAAACCATTTCCATTGTAAGTTAATTTAAGCTGCAAGATGTTATCCGCTGCATGCGACTCAATTTTTATGTTAGTAGCTTTTGCATGTTTAAGTAAATTATTTAATAATTCCTGCACAATACGATAGATGCCGATCTCTGTCTGCTGATTTAATACCAGTTGTGAATCATCAAGCTGAAGTTCTGTATTGATCAGTGATCCCTGTACGGTTTTGTTTACAAAATGTGTAATGGCATCGTTCAGCCCGAATTCTTTTAATAAGGTACTGTGAAGGTTATGCGAAATACTTCTGACTTTCTGAATACCTTCATCAAGCAACAGCTTGGATTTATCGAGTAGCTGGTTGTCCGTTTCATCCAGCGCATTTGTTTTGATATTGGAAAAATGGAGCCTGGCTGATGATAAAATTGCCCCTACTTCGTCATGCAATTGCTCAGCAATCCGGTGCCGCTCAGTCTCCTCGCTTTTAATGGCGCCTTCAATCAGCATGTTCTGTTGGCTTTCTTTCAGGTGGCTCATCTGTTTTTGTAAAATCCATTTCTTTTTCTGGTTTACAACAATTATCAGCAAAAAACCGGCAGCAAATAATAACATCGAGGCTATCCCTACAGTTATCATGTTTGTTATATCAATTAACACTGGTTGCATTATTTGTTTTTTCTGCTTTAAAAATGGCAAAAGCAATAAAAAGATTTAAAACGATATAGCTGATATTATGAACATTCCAGATATCAATTGCGAATGCCTCCTTGGCGGCTTTAATAAGATACTGGAAGAACATAAAAATAAAAAAATTGATAGCTGCATATAACGTAAAACCTGTTACAGCCCAGAATTCAGACAATGATGTTATTGAAACGATTTCGTCGCTCAGGTTTACATGATAAATAAAAAGAAGACAATATAATAAAATGATACCTGCTTCTATTGAAAATAACCTGCTGCTGAAATCTTCATTTATGTTTTCAAAAAAACAGAAGTTTATAACTACAAAAACTAAAAATAGTACTGCAATTGCTAATTGAATTTTTTTGTAGCTCTTGTTAATAACGATAAAAAACCAGGTTATTAAAATGAGCCGTGCTGAAGACAGAATGTTATAGAAAATTGCATTATTAAAATCCTTATTTGGGCCGTGAAATAAAAAACTAAAAACCTTTTTTGTCCAATCTTCTATTTCAAGGGTTTTATGTTTCCATGTTATGTCTACCACTAAAGAAATAGCAAGTAACACACACAAATAAGTTACCATAGATTTTATCCATGGAGCATTGGGGCGCCTGATAAAAAAAATAATCAGAGGTATGAGCGTAGCCCATACCTCTGACCAATCTATTATTTCTGTTAGCCAATCCATTTTTTAATCAGGTTTGAATGGCGGACAAGGATTTGTTTCCTGAGGATTACCGGCTCCCCCACCTGGCCTGGGTCTAAAATCTACACGATATGACAAAAACTTTTTGCCGACAGAATCTTTCACATAAGGTATAAATACTAAATAGTCGTAGGTAACGCTTGTGCCATTTGGACCAACCAGATCGGTTAGCTTAGCTTTGTTTAATTCTAGGGTTGAAAATGTAAGATCTGTCAGTAAGCTATCAGCTTCAGGCAAAATACTCAACACATAAGGCTGATTCACAGTTATCACAGAATTGTTTTTTGCGGCATATGCAGCCAGGGTAAGACTGTCAGGAAAATGATTGTAATCATTTACCCTGTAACCAAAGAGCAATTTTTTAAAATCTGACGAGCCCATGTCCAGCGAATTCACAACAAAGCTTTTGTCCATCCTTAAATGATGAAATGCTGCTTTAACAGGTGCAGCTGTTATCGCCGCCGCGCCACCGCCTGCCTCAGGAGCAGAACGATCAACACATCTGAATGCGATAATAACTGAAAAAATAATTAACAGTGTAAGGGGAAATATTCCTTTACCCTTTAAAAAATTGTTTTGTTTCATAACAAATAGTTTTTAGGTGAATAAATGGAGAAAGGGTAAGCTTCAACAGGCGGGATATTCATACCTAATTTAATTATAAGAATCCAAATATCAAATTGCGGCGAGTCAAAAGCTAGCGTATTTCTGCGGATTTTTAAAAATACGTACAAGTACGTAGCCCCCTTTTCATACTCCAGCACTAACACTGTTCACGAGGTATAAGCAGTTTATCGTTCCGCTGAAAGCCTTGCCAGCGTAGTATCTCCTGATATTCATTTTGCGCAGTTCCTACCTTGTTTTACCCCCTTGCATGGGGCCAGATTTGAGTTGTAAAACAAAAACAATGAAACCTCAAATCATCATCACCGTTAGTCTCCTGGTTCTTGCTTCAATGTTCTTTTCCGGCACTGCAAATGCAGCTGGTTCATCAGTAAAAAAAGTAAAAACTGAAAGCAAAAGTATCCAGCTTCAGTATGAAGCAAATACTGAAAAAGCAGAACAACCTGCTCAGTCTTCAAAATCAAATAATCCCGCCAAGCCCAGTCAAAACAGGAGTAATCATGAAAAAGATAGTATGCCTCCTAAAGAAGCGGGTACTAAAAAAGCACATAGTGATGAGGATGGCAGGCATCATCATTTTCATATGCACCGTGCAAAAAAAGCTAAACGCCTGGTAAGCCTGGTTTGCTTTATCGCTAAATTATTACTGGTTATTACGCATATTTGCCTGCTGGCTTATGTATTAAATGCACCCTTTGCCCATTAATAAAAGTGAAAAATTATTTTAACCATAACGGAAAGTTATTTGAGGTTTTACATCCGTCCCTTTCCGTTTCCAATCATAGTTACCGCTACGGCGATGGATTATTTGAAACGATGAAGATGGTAAACGGAAAGATCAACTTATTAAAGTTTCATTTCGAAAGATTGTTTTACAGCATGCAGGTGCCCGGTTTCCGGGTGCCTGTATTATTTTCCGAAAAAAAAATTACGGATGAGATTTACCAGCTTGCAGAAAAAAATAATTGTACACAGCTTGCACGGATAAGACTTACTGTGAGCAGGGGAGAAGGAGGTCTAAACGATTGTGATGATAAACTACAATACACGATTGAATGTATTCCTGCTGATGAAAATGTCAACCGGCTAAATGAAAACGGGTTCATAATTGATATTTACCCAGATGCTGTTAAAAGTTGTGATAAGTTCAGCAACCTGAAATCGACCAGTTATCTTCATTATGTGATGGCTGCACGGTTTGCAAAAGAAAATAAGCTAAACGATGCTTTAGTGATGAATCAACATGGTCGCATTTGCGAAGCTTCTATTGCAAATATTTTCTGGATAAAAGATAAAGTAGTTTATACACCTGCTTTAAGTGAGGGCTGTGTAGCCGGGGTAATGAGAAAATACTTATTGAATAAGTTGCCTGAGGCGGGATACAGAATAACGGAACAGCAATGTGCTGCCGATGATCTTGAAAATGCAGAAGAAGCCTTTCTTACAAACGCAGTATATGGAATAAGATGGGTAAAGCAGTTTAGAGAAAAAGAATACCCCTATAGTCTTATCCAAAAAATCTACGACTCATTTATAAAGCAACTAAGTAAATAATTCTTAACGAAAGAAACGTGGGTTGACAAAATTATTCAGCTTGGAGCCAAACCGGTAATTGATACCAAAATGCGCTGATAAAGAATAACCAGATGCAATTTGTCGTTGGCGGGTAAGCACTTCCTGTGGAGTAGCTCCTTCCTTGGGCAAAAAGATTTGATCGCGGATCAATTCAGCATTTGTAAAAACAAAAAATGATAACCCGCCTGTTATCCTGATCTCCATTCCGCAATTTGCCTGCAGGTTAAAAAGCTTCCAGTTATGAAAATAGTTATGATACTCTAGGCCAAATTGAATGTTTCCCCATTTTTGATTAAATGAAACAGAGCTTTCAATTCCATGCCCGGCTAGTGTTTCTTTTGTTTTATCGTATAGTGTTGAATCAAAATAATTATTACGACGTACGTCAAGTTGGTAACTGATCGTAAAATATTTGGTATTTACTTGTGTGTACGGATAAATGTCATACTCAATTCCGAAGGAGAGTTGTGTTCGTTGTTTGTTGTTTGAAAAAGTATTCCTGGATAATTCAAGTTCATAAGCCCATGACCAATGATCGTCAATAGACTTTATCAGGTATTGAGTGAAAGTATAATTCTCATTTTTAAAAATATCTTTTTGTAAAAATCCGGAATCATCTTTATACTCATAAGATGATCTTTCTTTTCCCGCTTCAAGTTGAAAACCAATTTTTGATTCCTCTGTTATCCGAACAGCAGACAATTCGCCATTTACATTTGAGTTTTCAAAGGATTCCTCTGCACTTCCTGAGCCATTTATACTTGTATTAAAAACCCAGTAATTCCAAGGGTCTTTTTTTGATTGCGTTGAATCTTTTTTTGTTTCATCCTTGATCTTTTCTGTTTTCATCTGAACAGTGATATACTGAGCCATATTTGTTTTAGTAATAAAAGGAGTAAGGCCTAGTTTCAGGTATTTTAGCAATAGATCTCTTTCTTCAAAATCGGTATTGTTTGCTGCGTTATCAAAATAAATAGTATCTGCCATTTGTTTAAAACTATTTTGGCCGAAGAAGATCAATTGATATTTATCGCCTCCACTGCCCGTATTTTGATCGGTAATTAATACATGTACATCTGCTGCCAGCCTGTCAAGCACAAAATCAACAATATTTATTTCTGTGCGTATATAATTCATATCACAACCGGATTGGCAATCTATAAATACTTTTAGGCGGCTGGTTTGTGCCCCGGCATTTATATAAAAAAGAAGGACTAAAAAGGAGACTGCAGTAATTCTGAGTTTCATAGTTGGATGTATGGTTAAAAATACCTGGAATGCAAGGTAGGGCATTCAGTTGTCCATCACTATCACATTTTATGAAAGGAAGAGTTCACGTTCTGAGAGGCGAAGATTGCCTGACAAATTCAATTGATGAAAAGTTTTATACAGCACTGAAATTGCCTTTTTGCCTTCAACGCCCAAATCAACTGAGTAATTATTTACATACAACTCAATATGCTGCCGCATTACATCTTCACTCATCGTTTGTGAATGCTTCTTTACATAATCCGTGATCAATGGATAATTTGTAAACGCATACTCAAGGCTTTTACGGATCAGGTCATCGATCTTTTTCTGAATTTCGGCATCAATATTTCTTTGAACGGCAATTCCACCTAATGGTATCGGCATTTTCATTTTGTCTTCCCAGTATTCACCAAGGTCCATCACTTTATGCAGTCCTTTTTGTTGGTAGGTAAAACGGTTTTCATGAATAATAACTCCTAAATCAGCTTTACCAGCAAGCACAGCATCTTCAATTTCTGAAAATAACATCGGCTTTTTATTCCTTGCATACGGAAATGCAAAACCAAGCAACATGTTTGCTGTTGTATTCAACCCGGGTATTGCAATACTGCTTAATTCAATATTCGAAATTTCTTGTTCGTTCTCCGATATTAAAAGTGGCCCTACTCCTTTTCCTAATGCACTCCCACTATTCAGCAACACATACTTATCCAGTGATTGAAAAAATGCAGGAAAACTAAGTTTAGTAATATCAAGTTTTCCTTGTAATGCCCATTGATTAAGTGTTTCTACATCTTCCAGCATAACATCAAACTCCAATCCCTCTGTATCAATTTTTTTATTGATCAGTGCATCAAAGATGAATGTATCATTAGGACAGGGGGAAAAGCCGAGGGTGAGTTTCATTATTTATTTGAATTCCGGCAAAGATAAACAGGGTTCTCTTATTTCTAAGTTATTACTGAATAATGCAACCTGCTGCTATAGGCTATGCTTTAATTAATGCGCCTCATCAGAAAGATTGTCATCTTTTTTTTCAAGATGAGGTTCATTCAGCTTCACAACATTTGCTCTATTTCTTGCTGCCCTGCTTCGCATGGTCATATTCAGCATTTCTACGCCAAATGAAAAGGCCATACCGAAATAAATATAATTTTTCAGGTGAAGCTTATCTGCCTGTTCATGATCCCATCCTTCAATGACGAGGCTTAAGCCTATCATTACCAAAAATGAAAGTGCCAGCATTTTTATGGTCGGGTGTTTATGTACAAAAGAAGAGATAGCAGGACTGAATAAAAACATTACGATCATAGCTACTACTACAGCAGCAATCATTATTTCTACATGTTTGGCAGTACCGCCGGCTGTGATCACACTGTCAAAGGAAAACACAGCATCAATGATCATTATTTGTGCAACGGCTTGTGTCAGTGAAAGACCTTTTCCTTTTTTCATTTCTACATTCGGATCTTCACCTTCCAGCTTTGCATGAATTTCTTTTACTGATTTCCATATTAAGAACAACCCTCCCAGCAACATGATAATACTGGCCAGGTCAAAACCTTTTCCAAGCCATGATTCCGGAATAAGTTCTTTCCCTTTTTGTTTAAGCAACCAGCTTAAGCCATACAATAGCAAACAACGTGAAATAATGCCAGTGATCATCCATATACGACGGGCTCTTTTTTCATCTTCACGGTTCTTCAACCGCCCCATAATGATGCTTACAAAAATTACATTATCGATACCAAGTACGACCTCAAGTACAACGAGTATAAGAAAACTAATGATACTTTCTGAAGTAAATAAATGTTCCATCTGATTTGAATTAGTAATTAATAATTATTCATTATTAATTTTAAAGTGACTTACAAATTTTCTTTACAATACCAGGCCCTTCATAAATAAAACCCGTCCAAACCTGCACCAAAGCTGCGCCTGCATCTAACTTTTCTTTTGCATCAGCTCCTAAAAAAATACCACCGCTTGCAATAATAGTTATTTCACCATTTGTTTTTTCCGAAATGTATTTTACAATCTCAGTGCTTCTTTGTTTTATAGGCAAACCGCTTAAACCACCAGTTTCCTTACTGATGTTTGCTGATTCCGGACTAAGTCCTTCACGACTGATGGTTGTATTAGTTGCTACCAATCCATCCAATTTTATTTCCATTGCCAGGTCAATTACATCATCAATTTGTTCTTTAGTCAGATCAGGAGCAATTTTTAAAAGTATTGGTTTTGCAAGAGCTTTTGCATTATTCAGCATTTGCAAATGACCTAGTATTTTTCGCAGAGACTCCTTTTCCTGCAATTCCCGTAAACCCGGTGTATTGGGTGAACTTACATTCACAACAAAATAATCTACGTAATGGTGTAGTTCATTAAAACAAATTTCATAATCTTTCCATGCATCTTCATTAGGTGTGATCTTGTTTTTGCCGATATTCCCGCCGATGATCAGTCGTGAATGGTGAGTGGTGAGTGGTGAATGGGTGTTTATTGATTGCCCATTGCCCATTGCCCATTGACGTAATCTCTCAGCAATCACCTTCACGCCGTCATTATTAAATCCCATCCGGTTTATCAGCGCTTTGTCTTTTGGTAAACGGAATAAACGTGGTTTATCATTACCGGGCTGCGCCAATGGCGTTACAGTTCCTATTTCTACGAAACCAAAACCCAAACATTCCAACTCCCGCAAGTACCTGGCATTTTTATCGAAACCAGCACCCAGGCCTACTTTATTTGGGAATTTAATATTGAATAGTTGAGTAGTGAGTGATGTCCCGATAGCTATCGGTAGGCGAGTGGGAGAGAAAAGATCTTTTATCATTTTTTTAATAAAGCCAACACTGCAAAGCATGCGCAGCAGGTTCATAGAGAAATAATGAATTCCTTCGGGAGGAAACAGGAATAATATTTTCAGCAATAATTTATACATCTGCTCTGCTATTGGAATTCTTTATATTTTTTCTGTACAGCTTTACTAAATAATAAATCTATCATTGCCGCATTGTCTTCGTCATAATTTGAAAAATACCAGGTATTATTTTCCTTCACTGCTATCATATCTGGCGTCGATTTTATAACGAGTGAATTATTTTTTGCATCAAAGCGTACATTTTCCTTGCCATAGTTTAACCCCATCAATTCTACCATAGAATTTGCTTTGCTATCCTTGCCAACAGTATCTACAACCTCTTTAAATTTCATATAGATAACCATATTGTGCATGATCTTGCAATATTGTTTGCCTTCAACAGTAAATACCGGGTATATCTTAATTATAAACAGAGAATCAAGCTCAGTGGTAAACTCATCCGTATCGTACATACCGTCCAGCGCCTCTTTCATTTGGCTGCGTGTAACGATAGTAAATAATTCCGGATAGGTGTAGTCCAATATTTTTTCAGTGTTTTTTTCCTGGGTATATATCAAAATCTCTTTCAACCTTTTTGCCAGTGCCGTATCCCCCTGTGCAGCCAGTTGGTTCAGCAGAAAGGATGAAAAAAGAAAGGCCAGTAGTATTTTCTTCATGTTTATTTTTTTCAAAAGAACCCCAAAAGCCTTTACCGGCAAAAAATTTTTACTAAAGGCTGGAAATCCTAACTTTGACTAAGGTTGCATAAACAACCAAATTGAAATTAAACTTTAATCTTATGCAAGAAGCATATATCGTGGCCGGTTACCGTTCGGCAGTTGGAAAAGCAAAACGTGGTGGTTTTCGTTTTTATCGCCCAGATGATCTGGCAGTGGATGTTATAAAAGGTTTAGTAGCATCAGTACCTCAATTGGAAGCCAAAAGAGTGGATGATGTGATTGTTGGTAATGCTGTGCCCGAGGCTGAACAGGGGTTGCAGTTCGGTCGTATTATCTCAGCAAAAGCATTGGGAATCGATGTGCCGGGGATCACTATCAACCGCTATTGCGCCAGCGGCCTGGAGGCTATTGCTATGGCAACAGCAAAGATCAGGTCTGGGATGGCCGAGTGTATTATCGCAGGTGGTACAGAAAGTATGAGCCTTGTTCCAACAGCAGGGTGGAAAACAGTTCCTTCTTATGCTATTGCTAAAGATGAACCGGATTATTATCTAAGTATGGGATTAACTGCCGAAGCAGTAGCAAAAGAATATAATATCAGCCGCGAAGCACAAGATGAATTTTCTTATCATTCACACCAGAAAGCGATCAATGCTATTCAAAACGGGTATTTTAAACCAGGCATATTGCCGGTGAATGTCGAAGAGGTTTATTTGGATGCAAAAGGAAAAAAACAAAAAAGAAATTATATAGTTGATACCGATGAAGGCCCGAGGGCTGATACATCTGTTGATGCATTGGCAAAACTAAAACCTGCATTTGCAGCAGGCGGATGTGTTACTGCGGGTAATTCATCGCAGACAAGCGATGGCGCTGCGTTTGTAATTGTGATGAGTGAAAGGATGATCAATGAACTCGGTTTAAAACCAATTGGTCGTTTAGTAAATTCTGCTGTTGCAGGTGTTCATCCACGTATCATGGGTATTGGCCCGGTAGCTGCTATTCCGAAAGTGATGAAACAATCCGGAATGAACTTATCAGATATTGATCTGATTGAACTGAACGAAGCATTTGCATCGCAGGCACTCGCAGTTATTCGTGAAGCAGGGCTAGACTCTTCTAAAGTAAATATTAATGGCGGTGCTATTGCATTAGGTCATCCATTAGGTTGCACAGGTTGTAAACTCACTATTCAAAACCTGCATGACATGAAACGCCTGAATAAAAAATACGGAATGATCACAGCCTGTGTTGGCGGTGGCCAGGGTATTGCCGGCATAATTGAGAATATTAATTGATCCGTTTTTATTTAGGAGGTTGTTGTGGCTGTAAGGATAGTTGTCGGGATGATTCATTATAGATGCTAACAAGAAATTGATCTTTTTTCCATTCTTCATTTTCTACTCTATTTAAAGCATCAATACAGCCTTTGTAATTTTTTACATTATAGTAATTTAATGCAAGATTAAATAATCCCTCTTTGGCTTTAGGAGCAAACTTTAATCCGAGGTTATAATATTTAATGGCTTCTTCGAACTGTTCCATTTCAGTATATACCGTTCCAATTGTATTATAAACTTTATAGCTGTTCGGATGATACTTTAAGGCAACCTTTAATTCCTTTAGGGCTTTGTCATAGTTTTTTGTTGCTTTATATGCTATCCCTGAATATATTTCAACTGAATTTCCTATAGGGTCGAGGGTATTAAAGGAGTTTTTTGCAGCTTCGGCTTCTTCCAATACGGTTGCATGTTGCCCCACGTTTTCATAACCCCTTGCACGGTTCAGATGTACTTCAAAACTGTATCGTTTGATACCAATGAAAATTGCAAACACAGCCGCAAATACCATAGAGTAAGTCGCCCATTTTGGTATTGAGATATTTTTATTTCTTTCTGTAGTATGAAAATTAAACCATGCACCAAGAACAGCACCACACATCAGTGTAAAGTAAAGCGAATGTTCAATTCTCTCTTCCGGGAAACTAAACATAGAGTCTGCTGCAAAGCCGGTCATTCCTGCAATCATAAATATTGTCAGCAATCGTGATTCTTCGGATGTTGTTTTTATGATCACTTGTAAACCCAGCAAACCAATTATTATCCATGGTATAAAATAAAGCAATGCGCCGGGTATTCCTGTTTCGCTGGCTATATGCAGGTAATCGTTATGTGGTTGGTCGGGTACATATTTAGCGGCTTCCCATGCAGTACCTTCTGTTCCGGTTGTTGGTATGGCAATGCGCCAGTTGCCAGGGCCAACTCCCAACACAGGTTGTTTTTTTATAAGCTCAATTGTTTTTTTCCATATGGTTATACGTTCAGATACATTTTTTTGTTCTGATGATGAATCAACAGATGTTCCGGTAAAACTTGCAGCACGGCCTGCTATTGATTTTTTAAAATTTTCATTATCGTTTGTTACCATCAGGAACCCGATCGTAAGAATGATAATAAATAAAGCTACTGCAGAACCTACCAGCCATTTTTTTCTGTTACCAGGCGAAAAAATATAGATCAGTATAAAAGTAATTGCAAAAATTAATGCAGATGCAAGCCATGCTGATCTTGTTTGTGAAAAGAAAATAGAGATTACGAGTAAAAACAATGAAGCACCTGAAATATATTTCCATGTACGGCTGCCTTGTTGCATTACCATCAGGCAGAAGGGAATGAGTAATGCCTGTGCAGATCCATAGAGATTCCTGTTTGCCATCAGGCCATAAGGGATATAGTTACCCGGTATATTAGTAAATCCAGCTTCATAGAATTGAAAGATGCCTATAAAGCTGTGAAGTATTCCGGCTATAGCTAATGTTTTGGCGATTTTTAAAAACTGTTTTTCTTCATGTATTACAGCAAATACAATTACAAACAACACGGTAAGATTTAGTAGTTGGCGGCTAACCACATAAAACCCTTCAGCAGGGTTTACCGCATTGGTGGAAGAAATAATTGACCATAAAGCAAAAGCAGCACCCGAAATAAAAACAATTTTTACAGGTAGCGGAAAATTATCAGGCAATGTTTTTTTCCCTCTTAACAGGAAAACGATTGTAAAGATCAAAATAACTGCCGCTAACCACATAAACCTGTTCACTACAGCAGGATCGATTTGTTTTGCGGAAATTAGAAAAGGTAAAATAGCTACCAGCACTACCAACCAGTTGGTCATGGATGAAGAGCCGGCATTGCCAGTAGCGGCCTTTTTATTTTTTACTGCATTTTTATCAGCTGTAATTTCTGCTTTTTTTTGTGCAGCTTTATTTTTTTTTCCCATAAGAGTCGGTCACTTTAGTAGAAACATAGATAGTGCTTTTTCGCCATATATAAAACTGCTTAGCTAAAACGAGAATCGGGCTGAAAAGCAAGATCACTTACATTCTTTTTCAAGCACAGATACAATTCTGTCATAATATTCTCTTGCCCGTTGCGGCGTGCTGCCTATACACACTACACCTAATTTACCAAACTGTGAAAGGGCGCCGATAAGATGAAACATTACACCTTCCTGTGATGTGCCATCGTAATGAATATCATTGACCATCGCTATATCAATAAGATCATGCGGTGTGATACCAACATAGTTTTCACTTTTCAAATTATCTGAACAGAAATAATAGCGTACCAAATGTCCTTTTGATGTGTAATACAAACCATCATTTGCATTATACTCACCATCTGTAAGAAACTGGAGCATTAGAAACGGATGTGTAGTGCCGCCTTTACGCAAGTTTATTTCAATCGGATAATGTTTCCATCCTTCATTTGTTTTTACAGAAATAAAATCAATGGCAAAACGGCCGATCACTTCTTTGTCTTTCATGATTTCTGCAACCCTTAAACCCATCTTGCCCAGTTCTACTCCATAGTCAGCAGATGCAGGAAAATGTGCACCGAGATAAACCTGTCCGCTATCACCGCCAAGTTCCTGGTCATGAGTTGAAATGACCTGGCACCGGCCAGTAGGAGTGATACGACATTGTACTGATGGCGATGTTTTGATCTCGCCTTCAACAAACTCTTCAACAATGCCGCCCATTTCACTATACTTCTTCAGAAATAATTCAAAGCTCAAATCACTGGCAACCAGTTTGAGATTATTTTCAAAATTATTCTGCACCCATTCGAAAAGATTCAATGAGTTTTCCGATCCTTTATAATAAAAGATCGCATTGCCATCACCAGAGAAGCCATCATTTACCTTAACAACAGCTTTTCTTAATGCAGGATTATCTTCTTTAAGTTTTGTCAAAGCTTTGATAATATCTTCCGGGGTATATAGATCTTCAAAACCATTGGGTACATCCAACCCGCATTCCCTGAAAATTTTCCGGCCATTACTTTTACTTCCCAGTTCATACAGATCAGGATCACAGCCGTACACGGGTATATTCAGTTGTACAGCCAAAGTTCTTTCATAAGGAGTAATGTTAAAACATGACATATGTGCTTCATGATCCGGAGGAATAAAATCTTTTATCCTTTTTATAATACGTGGCCGTTCAAGAATTTTCTGGGTCAAAGGTTTTGATGAAGAATCATGACAACTTAATAAAGTAAGACGCCGCATGGCATGATAACCTGTAACACCCGGAAGCATGTGTAAATAATAATCAATGATAACAGGGTCAATGGTTTCACTGGTTACATAAATGACATTGGTACGTGGCATACGCAACAGCATCAACAGGCAAAGCATTCTTTCCTCATAATGATTAATGCCGCTGATCTTTGAAAGAATTTCCTGGTCCATTGTAAGCGATGGAATAATGACAACCGTACGTGGCGCCAGTTTATCCGGGAAAATATGTTCAAACTGCAGGGTAAATTTTTCCTGCAGCTTTTTAAAAAGCATTACTTCTGCCGCCGAACCCGGCACAGGATGCAAGTCTGCAAAATGCAAAGGAGAAGGTGCAATCTGTAAATTTTTTTTCTCGGGCATTGAAAATTTTTAAGCTCAAAAAATAATTTCTGTAAGATAAATCATTTTCATGCTTCCTGACCTGTCCATACAGCGCCGCCAATACTATTTTTGATTGCTCCTGTTTTAGTGGCCATAAAATTATTTTCTTCCCGCCAACGGAGTACAGCCAATAATGCCAATTGAATTTCAATATCTGTTTCAGGCAGCAATTCTGTAACTACAGCACCTTCATAATTTCCATTGCCGCCAAGTGATATGTTTATGCCGGTGAAATCTGCCACTACATTTATTTCAGTTGCTGAAGCTATTGCTGCCGGATCACCCATTTCGCAATAATTCACTGTTCCTTCAAAAAGTGAAAATCCTTTTAATGCAATTAACTGCACCCTGAACTCAAGAGCATTTTTTGTAATAAACGCTTTGATGATTTCTGCAAGGTATTTTCCAAACTCTTTATTTAATGACTGGTATTCTGCCAATGAAATTTTTTCAATACCGGGTAAATGAGATTGCCAGTATGTGGTATAATCAACTGCTTCTTTAATAAAATTGCTGTATTCCCATTTGCCTGATGTAAACTGTAATTCCACGTAGCCAATGCCGGATCCTTCACCCGGTTTTCCGCATTGCACACCAATAACTTTATAGATCATGAACCAGATTTTTGGTTATAAATTTTGTCCCGTTGATTATCGGGATTAGATTTGTTCAAAAGTACAATTCCCAAATGGTAATCAACCTGAGCGAAAATCATTCTTTGATCAGCAACTGGGTAAGTGAGCTGCGTGATGTGACGGTACAATCCGACAGGATGCGTTTTCGCCGCAACCTTGAAAGGATTGGTGAAATAGCAGCGTATGAGATAAGCAAGGTATTACCATTTGAAGAAAAAGAGATTGATACTCCTTTGGGTACTGCTACATCAAAACTAATGACAAGCCAACCTGTGCTGGCAACAATACTTCGTGCTGGATTACCGTTACATCAGGGGCTGCTTAATTATTTTGATAAAGCAGATAACGCATTTATATCAGCTTACCGCAAGCATGAAAAAGACGGCTCATTTGAAATAAATATAGAATATCTCAGTTGTCCCGAAATAGATGACCGGGTACTTATTATTTCAGATCCCATGCTGGCGACAGGCTCATCATTGGTAAAAACGATCCACCAGTTGAAAGATGAGGGTAGCCCAAAAGAGATCCATATCGTTTGTGCCATTGCCTGTACAGTGGGAATTGAGTACGTAAAAAGGGAAGAACCTAAGGTAACGATCTGGTGCGGAGATATTGATGATGAACTAACTGCAAAGGGATATATAGTTCCGGGGCTGGGTGATGCGGGAGATCTTGCATTCGGAACCAAAATGCAGAGTTAAAATCCTTAATTCTACAAGCCAGGATAGAAAAAATTCTACAAAACCATCTTCGAAAAGTTGTATTTTTAAATTTCACAATTAGGACTACATGATGAAGAGACTTATACCAGTATTTGTGTTGCTGCTTACTAGTTTTTCAGTGAGTGCACAGGATCCTAATTTTTCCCAATTCTTTGCTTCGCCGCTTACGTTGAATCCTGCAATGACAGGGAAGTTTGACGGAGTTTACCGGGTAGCGGGCAACTATCGTAATCAGTGGCCTACATTTAATAATGCTTTCGTTACTTATACAGCTTCTTTCGATATGGGTATTATGAAAAGCAGTTTACCAGAAATAGATCAGTTTGGGGTAGGTATCATGGCATTCAGCGACAAAAGCGGTAATGGAATTTTGTCAAATAATTGTGCTGCTCTTTCGCTGGCTTATCATAAGGGGCTTGATGAAGACGGCTATCATCAAATAGGTGCAGGCTTCCAGGGCACTTATGTAAACAAGCGGCTCGATGTTTCGAAAGTTACATTTGCTGATCAGTTAACGCCACTTGGGTTTACAGGAGTTACTAATGAAATATTTACAAACAGCCAGGTTAATGTTTCCTATTTTGATTTGAACGCCGGCGTATTATATAATGGATCTACCAATGGATACAATAATTTCTATCTCGGCGCCAGTATGTATCATATCAACCGGCCGAAGGAAAGTTTCCAGGGAGGAGAATATTTATTACCTGCAAGGATCACAATTCAGGGTGGATTTAAAATTCCTATAGCTAGTTACCACAGCCTGCATTTTTCAGCCAATCATAGTATGCAGGCAAATGCAAAAAATACTGTTGTAGGCGCAGCATTTGGTTTGAATATAAATGGTGATGAAGAAAACCCGACTAATCTTTTCCTGGGAAGCTGGTATAGGTTCAATGATGCAATTATCCCTTATTTAGGACTTGAGTTCAACGGACTACATCTGGGTTATTCTTACGATGTAAATACAAGTGAACTGAAACCTGGAAGTAACATGAAGGGAGGAAATGAGATATCGCTCATCTTCATTAAAAAACCTGCTGACCCGCTTGCTAAAAGACTTAATTGCCCTAGATTTTAAAAATATTAAACTGGACGGTGATTCGTAAAAACGCAGTAACATAAAAAGTTGCTGCGTTTTTGTTTTCTGGCTTTTTGAAATATCTTGTAAGGAAATTCCCCCAATGAAAAAAGCCATCACCAGTTTTTTTACTGCATTTATTTTATTTATTTCAGCACAAGCACAGGAAGTTGGTTACAACACAACAGATATAGGCGCAGAGTACCAGAATTATTCTGACTGCAATATCATTAAGCTCCACGTTGCATTTAATTCCAAACTGCATCATTCATTTCACTTCAGTGTTGGGTATAACTCGATGAGTAACGATGACCTGCCAGTAGGCGTAAAAGAATTCTCTGGTGGCATTGCTGCGGGGCTCGGCTATCGGTATTATTTTGCTTATAGGGTACACGGTATTTTTATCGGGGCAAGATTTGATTTTCTTTCCGGTAAAACAGAATTATCTACTTCATCTCCTGAGACAAGGGATGCTTCGAGGCTAATGCCTGCAGCCGAACTGGGATATATGTTTCTTATTAATGACATGTTTTTTATTACTCCATCTGTATCTCTGGGAGCTAGATTGAAGCTGAATTCCGAAAGTGATCTTTTGGATGAAGGGTTTACTTTTTTACCTGGAGTTAGCATCGGGTTTAAATTCTAAAATATAGTGGGTGGAAATAAAAAAAGCAGCTAAAAGCTGCTTTGAATTATTTCTGAATTTGAAAAAGCTAATTAAGCCTCACCACCTTCAGTTCTTCTCTCAGGACGACGGCCTCCACTCATTGGACGACGGCCACCACCTCTGCGACGTTGAGCCTCTTCCTGGCGGCGCCTGATCTGGGCTTCATGCTCAGTGCTCCACTTGGTGAATTTTTCCATTGCTGCTGCTTCATCAAACAGTCCCAGGCCAACACCACGGAGTAAATGTTTCAGATAAAGTACACCCTTAAAGCTAAGGATACGGCGAACCGTATCAGTTGGCTGTGCACCTTTGTTCAGCCAGTCCAGTGATTTTTGACGATCGATCTGTACTGTGGCAGGAACAGTGGTTGGATTGTAAGTGCCGATTTTCTGAATGAATTTACCATCGCGGGGACTACGGGCATCTGCTACTACGATGAAATAGAATGGTCTTTTTTTTGACCCATGACGCTGGAGTCGGATTTTTACTGACATCTTTAAATAGAAATTTAAAGGTTAACAAATATTGTTTAAGCCGGTTGAAACCGGGACGGCAAATATAATACGGATAGGGGAAAACGCCAAAGGAAAGTCATTGGTCTTTAGGCGTGAATCAGTTGTGTTTAAGGAAGCAGATTAATAAGCCATTATCTCTTCATACCGGGGATGGACTTGCCAAACATATTCATCTTATTCATGTTCTTCATCATGGCCCGCATTTGCTCAAACTGCTTCATGAAATTGTTTACATCAGTAATATCCTTTCCGCTACCCTTTGCTATTCGTTTTTTGCGGTTCATATCAATCAAGTCTGGGTCAGCTCTTTCGGCAGGCGTCATGCTATTGATCATTGCTTCAATGCCTTTGAATGAATCATCGTTTATATCCAGGTCTTTCACTTGTTTACCTACACCGGGTATCATGCCAAGCAGGTCTTTCATGTTACCCATCTTTTTTATCTGCTCCAATTGCATTTTAAAATCAGCAAAGTCAAATTTGTTCTTGCGGATCTTAGCTTCTAACTTTTTAGCCTGTACTTCATCAAACTGTTCCTGTGCTTTTTCTACCAACGTTGTGATATCCCCCATGCCGAGAATACGCTGCGCCATTCTTTCGGGATAGAATACATCTAGTGTATCCATCTTTTCGCCACTGCTGGTAAACTTGATAGGTTTGTTTACCGTGTACTTAATTGATAATGCAGCACCGCCTCTTGTATCACCATCTAGTTTGGTTAATACGACGCCGGTAAAATCCAATCGATCATTAAATGTTTTAGCAGTATTCACTGCATCCTGGCCGGTCATACTATCTACTACAAACAATATTTCATTGGGCTTTGCAGCATTCTTGATATTGGCGACTTCAGTCATCATCTCTTCATCAATAGCCAGACGGCCGGCGGTATCGATGATGACCACATTTTTATTTTTACTTCTTGCTTCTTTAATTGCATTCTGCGCAATCGCTACTGCATCTTTATTTTCAAGTTCTATATGCACATCTACGCCGATCTGTTCTCCTAATACTCTTAATTGCTCCATCGCAGCAGGGCGATAAACGTCGGCTGCTGCCAGCATCGGGCTAAGGCCTTTTTTGGTTTTAAGGTAATTTGCCAGTTTAGCGCTGAAAGTTGTTTTACCCGAACCCTGTAAGCCTGCAATCAGAATGACAGCAGGGCTTCCTTTTGTATTGAAAGGAGCTTCATCACCACCCATCAGTTCCGCCAATTCATCTTTCACGATCTTTACCATCAATTGTGATGGGCTGATGGCATTGATCACTTTTTCACCAATAGCTTTTTCTTTTATCGTATCGGTAAATTCTTTGGCTATTTTATAGTTCACATCCGCATCCACTAATGCACGGCGTATATCCTTTAAAGTAGATGCAATATTGAGGTCTGTTATTCTTGCCTGGCCTTTTAGGTTCTTAAAGGCACTTTCTAATTGTTCCTGCAGGTTACCAAACATGTGATTTCAATTTCAGTTTCACAAAATAAAAAAGTGAACATCATCATGTTCACTTTTTATGAGTTTGCAAATATAAGTTTAAGTGTAGAATTTTACTTCAGTGTATCCTGTTTTAATAGTTATTAGCCCAAATAAACCCTGAGCTGTTGGCTGCGGGTTGTTGTTTTCAATTTACTGATCGCCTTATCTTTTATCTGCCTTACCCGCTCTCTTGTTAGATTGAATTTGGCGCCGATATCTTCAAGGCTCATCGGGTGGTCCACACCAATACCGAAGAAATAGCAAATCACTTCCTTCTGACGATCGGTCAATGTTTTTAATGAACGATCTATCTCAGTTTTTAATGATTCATTATGATCCAGTTGTCCGTCCGTTTTTTCTGCATTAGGATTTTCCATCACATCCATGAGGGTGCTGTCTTCACCATCTGACAGTGGAGTATCCATGCTTACGTGGCGGGAGTTGATGCTCAGTGTTGCAGTCACTTCTTCAAGATCCATCTGCAATACTTCTGCAAGCTCCTCGGCGGAAGGTTCCCGTTCAAATTCCTGCTCAAGTTGGGTATAGGCTTTTTGAATACGGTTGGTTAAACCCACCTTATTAAGCGGTAGCCTTACAATCCGGGACTGTTCGGCCAATGCCTGCAGGATGCTCTGTCGGATCCACCAAACTGCGTAGGAAATAAATTTAAAACCACGAGTTTCATCGAAACGCTGGGCTGATTTTATCAACCCCAGGTTTCCCTCGTTGATTAGGTCGGGCAGGGATAAACCCTGGTTCTGGTACTGTTTAGCTACCGATACCACAAAACGAAGGTTGGCTTTGGTCAAACGATCCAAAGCTCTTTGATCACCTAGCTTTATTTGGCGGGCTAATTTTACCTCTTCTTCCGCAGAAATGAGCTCGACTTTGCCGATCTCCTGGAGGTATTTTTCCAGACTTTGAGATTCACGATTCGTAATCGACTTCGTGATCTTGAGTTGTCTCATACTCATAGATAGATATGGATTTAAAATGGTTATTACGAAAGGATAGATTTTAGTTAGTCTCGGTACGTTGTTCCTTTATATAATAGCCATCACATTATCGGATTCTTCAGAACATATTGAACTTCAAGCAAATTACTAATTCAGGGCTTACGAACCAAATTAATTTTGCCTTATGGAAAACGACAGACCGGTTTAATTATTTCATGCCGGTTACCCTAATTGGAAAAAATACGAAAAATAAACACCGAAAACCTTTGCTGCTTCGATTAATTTTTTATTATTGCATCAAACCATTGACTTTTTTAAGCAAAATAATGAGCAAACAATTATATACACTCGAATATCCTGTTAGATGTTCTCCCGGCATCCTCTACGAATTTCTGGCTACACCGGCAGGTTTGTCGGAGTGGTTTGCAGATAAAGTGGACGAACGTGACGGTATCATTTACTTTGGATGGAATGGATCCTATGAAAAAGCTGAACTGCTGGAGCAGGAAGAAGATAAGTACGTACGCTATCATTGGATGAATGCACCCAAAGAAGAATTTTTTGAATTCCGTATTGAGAAATCAGAGATCACTAATCAAACAATTCTGATAGTAAAAGATTTTGCTGAAAAAAAAGAAATCAAAGATCAGAGCAGGTTATGGGATTACCAGGTGAAAGATCTTTTTCATCGCCTCGGCAGTTGATCCAGCATTTCCATTATTGTTTTAGTAATTGATACAACCTGTTCAGGCAAATTTTCCCATTGGTATAAATCTATTTTTACTGAAAGTTTGATAAAATTTTTTTCATTGATGATTTGGAGAAATGCATCAATGTCTGTTTTATTCACGGGTATATAATTTGTTTTTTCAAAATGATGTTCCCATTCAGTGTTATTGACGCACAAGTAAAAATCATTTTGATTCAGCGTATCATATTGTGAAATGATGTTTGCAGCATATTGTTCTTTATACTTACCTGAAAGATGCAGAGTGACACTGAAAAAATTTCCCCACCAGAATAAAGTGCGGATAGCAAATGAATTTTCTTTTTCAAAATGTCTTGGATAATCAAGCATCAGCCAGGGAAGGCCATCGTAATTTTCTCCTTTTGAAATTTTTGCTGATGTAATAAAAATTTCAGCAGGCAATGATGAATGCATATTACTAAAAAGAGCTGCTTGTTCATCCTGGCAATCCTGCAGCAGCCATTTCATTTTTTCCATTATGGCATTCTTTGTTAAAATCCATTCTGCATTCCGCATCAGCGATTGCTCCAACTCTGAAAACTGTATTTTTGCCCGGTGCTGCATCCTTCAAAACTAATTCAATCCGGTTGTAAGCAACACTAACGGCGCATGATTAAAAAATTAGACAGGCTGGTTTTAGGGGCATTCATCGGGCCGTTCATCGGCACCTTTTTTATCACCGTGCTTGTGTTGGTCATGCAGTTCTTCTGGCTATATATTGACGATTTTGTTGGTAAGGGACTTGAGCCAATACTTATATTTGAATTTATATGGTACCAGATGGCCGTACTGGTACCACTCGCATTACCGCTCTCCATTTTATTGTCTTCGCTAATGACCTTTGGCAACCTGGGTGAAAGTTTTGAGCTCGTTGCTATCAAGTCTGCCGGTATCTCACTCATGCGGTTTATGCGGCCATTACTTATATTCACATTATTCATTTGCGGTGTTGCTTTTTTATTTTCCAATTACCTCATGCCTGTTGCGCAGCTGAAATCCCGTACAATGCTGGCCGATATTGTATATGCCAAACCCTCTTTTGATCTGCAGGAAGGAGTTTTTTATGATCGCATCAGTGGGTTTGCTATTAAAATAGGAAAGAAAGAAAATGACAGCGTCATCCGCAATGTGATCGTATATGAACAGAGTAATAGTTTGCAGGATAATTTTATTATTGCTCCTGAAGGACGAATGACGGTAACAGCAGATAAAAGATTGCTTGAATTTGACCTGCTGAACGGGTGGCGTTACCAGGAAAGAGGATCCGGTACCGAAACAGAGTATATACGGGTAGGGTTTAAAGAATACACAAAACAATTTGACCTCAGTTCATTCCAGTTTAACCGCACGGCCGATAGTGTAAACCGTTCCGGCGAAAAAATGCTGAGCATGCGGCAACTGAGGCAGACGATTGATTCCATGAAAAAAGAGAATGACAGGTTGAGAAAGCAGCAACATGATTATCATTATGGCCAGTATAACTTTATAAAATATCTTGACAGCAACTGGAAAGCTTATGACACATTTGCGCTAAAGCCGGTAAATAAATTAGATAGCCTGCTGCCCGATTCAGCCCGTCATCTGGTAAATGAATCTGCCATATCGCTGATCAGCACTTTAAAAATAAATATTGAAGCCGGCTCGGGAGAACTGAAAGAAAGAGACCGCAACCTGCGTAAATATAAAATTGAATGGCACCGGAAGATCACCTTATCGATCGCCTGCCTTGTTTTGTTTTTGATCGGGGCGCCGCTGGGAGCAATTATCCGCAAAGGTGGGCTTGGAACACCACTCGTATTTGCCATTATCTTTTTTATGCTTTTTTATTTTACCAGCACGATGGGCGAAAAATTCGGGAAGGAAAATAAAATGCCGGTAACAGCAGGCATGTGGTTCTCCACAATGGTATTGGTGCCTATTGGCATTTTTCTTACGTACAAAGCCATGCATGATTCACAACTTTTCAATAGAGAATATTATACCCGCATTACACGTAAACTGAAAAAGAAAATAATAAATCGTAAGAGTTGAAAATGTTGTTTATTGCAAACGGAAAACAGGTGAAAATCCCCTAAATAGGGTATAGGCCGTGACTATTTTTTACCTCAATTTAGTAGCAGGGAATCCCGTTTACTCACCGGAATCTCCCGTTTACTAAATGAATAATGTAAAGCTAACAGAAGATATTCATTTTTGACATATCTTAATCGCTCAAAACCTATGAAACCCATATCCTTGAAAACATTAGTTGATAGACCAAAAAACAGCATGATTATGAAAAAAATTAGTTTTCTCGTTTGCAGCACACTGGTAGCATTAGTGATGAATGCCCAGTTAAAAGTAACCTCCGGTGCTACAATAACCATTACTGGCGGCGCAGTTGTATTCTGCGGTGGTGATGTAACCAACGATGCCGGTGGTACTATCACCAATAATGGTAAGCTCGAAGTACAGGGAAGTTTTGCCAATGCCGGTACTTACAATACAACTACGGCAGACGATTCATTGATCATGTCTGGCGCAAATAATGTAACGCTTAACGGCGGATCATCTGTGCTTACTAATCTCTGGATCATTAAAACAGCTGCTGCCAACGAAGTAAAACTGGCAGGTACCACTTTATTGAGTGGTAAACTGGATTATGATGAAGGCAACTTTACAACTGACCCGATCACAAACCCCTCGTTTTTATTTTCTGCTCCTGTGACTGCCACATTTGATTTTGCTGCCAACAAAGAAATTGTTGGCCGTGTAAGAAGAACAGGATGGTCAAATGGCGCCATGCGGATCTTTAATCAAGCTAACATGCAGGTAACAACTGCGGGTGGTACACCCCCAACAGATTTTACTGTAACCATGATACCTCAAAGTGCTGGTGGCGATCCAACCGGTACCGAAAGAGAAGTGAAAAGAAAATTCCAGTTTGCACAAACAGGAGGTACAGGATTTACAAGCGATATACGTTATCCTTATATAGATGGTGAGTTGAATACAAATACAGAAGGCAACCTTGTTCCCTGGCAGAATGTAACAGCTGTATGGAATGGTAAGCTTACTCCTGTAACAAGAGATGGCGCTACTAATTATGTATCTACAACAGGATTAACAACAACTGAAATTGCTAATGAATGGAAGTTGGCTGATCCAAATTATACAATGAATGCAACAGCCTTTTTGAGAGGTGCCTGGAATACGGGTGGCTTTATGAATGCTTCTTTAATATCTACTTTAGAAGCTGGTGGAAGTGGCTTGTTACAAGTTTTTAATACACCTCCGTTTAATTATGTAGGAACAGAGTCTGTAAGTGCAGGGTTTTTTACAGCGCATCCAACAATAGTTGATTGGGCATTGGTTGAATTAAGAATGCCAGCTGATGGATTGCCAGCAAGTGCTACTTCGGCAACCATAGTTGGAAGAAGAGCTGGTTTCTTCTTAAGCAATGGAACAATTGTAGGTTTAGATGGAGCAACTCCGATTTCATTTGATATAAGTAAGCAAGGAACAGCTTTTATCGTTATTCGTCATAGAAATCATTTAGGTGTTATGAGTAATGCTATCACATCAAATGCAACTGGTTTTTATAATAATGATTTCAGGTCTCTGGCAAATATTTATAAACCTGTTGGAGCACCTTCTGATCCGGTTGTATTACTTCCTTCAAGCGGAAACTATGGTTTTTGGGGTGGGGATGCAAATAAGAATGGTATTGTTAACGCTACAGATGTCAGCGCAATTAAAAATGCTATTGCAGCTTCTACAACAGGTTATTCATTGACGGATGTAACTCTTAGTGGAACAATCAATGCAACTGATGTAAGTTTGACTAAGGCTACAATCGCTGCATCAGGAACAGGCGGTGCACCAGCAAGGCAAAGTATAAAGATCGTTAAAACAAATATTCCAGATCCAATAGGGCCGGAAGAACAATAAAGTCACATTAGATTAATTTTGAACACCGAAAAAAACAGTTTATGAAAGTGTTTTCTACAACAAAAGTCTTAGCTACAGGAATTCTTTTTTTACTACTTGCAAGTACAAATAGTAGAGCCCAGGTTTGTGAATGGAGATTAGGTAATGTTGTTTATAATTCTGCAGATCCGGATGGAGGAGGCGCAGCAACAGGCTCTGTTACATTTGTTCTTCAGATTCGTACTACGGGAGCTACTATTCCAAATGTTAACTCAATTTCTGTAGGATGGAGTTGGCAAAGCACAAGAGCTATGATTCCAACAACACCAGGCTGTGCAACTGTGAGTAACCCTGCAAATGTTACTGTTTCTCCTTTCTTTGCTGGTGGTGGATTTGCATATACAACAGTTTTTCAGTGTGGGGTATTTAGCCAAACTCTAGGAACAGAAACTTATGATAGAAGAGCAGTAGGAACAATGGATGGTACAGGAGTTACATTGAATACTACATGGCAGGATATGTTTACAGTAACATTGTGGTCACTTGCCAACAGCGGTTCATATGCTGGCTTTGCAATGATAAATTCTGGTAGTGGTGGATCACCATCACCATTTACTACTTATGCAGTTGCTGATGTGGATGCAAATGAATATCCAGTTAATTCTTTGACAGTTAACCCAGGATTACCGTTAAGACCACCAGTTGTTACTCCAGTTATCTTCACATACTTCAATGCTGATTGTAATGATAAGGGTGCATTACTTACATGGGAAACTGCAACAGAAGAAAATGCAGATTACTATGAAGTTCAAAGAAGTGGAAATGGTAGTGACTGGAAAACAGTTGATAAAGTAGATGCATCTGGTAACAGTGCAATAGCCCGTCAATATCAATACCTCGACCTGGAAGGTGGTAATGTTCAGTATCGTCTCCGCCAGGTGGATATAGATGGCAAAACAACCTATACTAACATACGCAGCACAAGTTGCGAAGGCAAATCATTCAGCAGTACATTATATCCTGTCCCAGCAAGAGATAAGATAACATTGGTAGTTCGTTCCGACAGGGCCGTCACAACCAACCTGCAGATACTTGATCTGAATGGAAGAACGGTTAAACAATTGAGAACAAATATTAATAACGGGAATACAAATATCATTATCGATGTTAATTCATTGCCGCAAGGTGAGTATATGCTGATGAGCACAGACCCATCGGTTCGCATCAATAAGAAATTTGTAATAGCGAGATAAACATATTAATCTCTCAGCAAAGAGTAAACTTGCTATTAAAATCAAGATCCATTTAAGTAGTCCCCTGCTTTTTAGCAGGGGGCTTTTTTTATGTACATTCGACAACTAAACACCCGATCATTGCAGGTAAGTAAACAAAATCTCGCAGTACAGAAATGGATAACAGCAGTATCTGTGCTATTGCTTGTCTTTAAGTTTGCTGCCTATTATCTTACTCACTCTGTTTCTATTCTTACCGATGCGCTGGAAAGTATTGTGAATGTGGCAGCAGGGTTTATTGGTTTATATAGTTTGTATGTGGCGTCTAAACCAAAAGATTTTGATCATCCATATGGCCATGGTAAAGCTGAATTTATCTCAGCTGCTGTTGAAGGCACATTGATCGGTACGGCGGGGCTGATCATTATTTATAAAGCCATTAATAGTCTTATCAATCCTGTCGAATTGCAAAAGCTTGATTACGGAATTTATCTTGTAGGTATAACGGCGGTTATCAATTTTGTTATGGGCACTTTTAGTGTGTTAAAAGGGAAAAAGAATAATTCCCTTGCATTGGTAGCAAGCGGCAGGCATTTGCAAAGCGACTGTTATTCTACATTGGGTATTATCGCGGGGCTGGTGCTTATTTATTTTACAGGCTACAAATGGATCGATCCGGTTGTAGCAATTATTTTCGGCTTTCTGATCATTTATACAGGGTATAAAATTTTGCGGCCCTCTATTGCAGGCATCATGGATGAAGCAGATAAAAAATTGCTGGATGAACTGGCTGTTATGCTGAATAAAAACAGGAGAGAAAATTGGGTTGATCTGCACAACCTGCGGGTAATAAAATACGGATCAATACTGCATATCGATTGCCATCTTACGGTACCCTGGTATTTGAATGTACATGAAGCTCACCGCGAAGTAGATGCGTTGTCGGCACTGGTAAAACAACACTATGGTGAATCAGTCGAGTTATTTGTTCATTCCGACGGTTGCCTGGATTTCAGTTGCCGTATATGTGAAAAACAGGATTGTAAGGAGCGAAGGCATAACTTTGAAAAAAAGATCGAATGGACATTAGAAAAGATCCAGCAAGATCAAAAACATCAATTATAAAATAATTACTCTTTCGAGTATTGGGATATGAAGACAACTACAACCTGGAAAAAAAATCACATGTTCGAATCCGAACATGATGGCAATAAAATAAGCGTTGACGGTGATAAAAAACACGGGCATGGCCCCAAAGCATTGCTGCTAAGCGGACTTGCCGGCTGCAGCGGAATTGATATTGTAGATATACTGGGAAAAATGAGGGTCGAGTTTTCTGATTTTAAAATTGAAGTGGAAGCGCAACAGACCGAAGATCATCCTAAAGTTTTTTCAGAAATAAGTATCACTTATCATATGAAAACAAAAAAAGAAAATGAAGATAAAGTGAGGAAGGCCATCGATCTTTCGCTGGAAAAATATTGTGGCGTATCCGCTATGCTCCGTAAAAATTCCCCGATCAATTATCAATTGGTGATCCATTAAATATGTTATCTAAAAAAACGCAATACGCATTCAGGGCATTAACCCATCTTGTTGAGAATTACAACAAAGGGCCCGTGCTTATTTCAGAGATCTCAAGAAAGAAAAAAATACCGTTAAAGTTCCTTGAGAACATTTTGCTTGAATTAAAAAAAGAGGGAATTTTAGAAAGCAAGAAAGGTAAAGGCGGCGGTTATTATCTTATCCATAATCCTTCTAAAGTGCCAGTGGCCCGCATCATCCGAGTAGTGGATGGTCCGATTGCCATGTTGCCCTGTGTGAGTCTTTACTTTTATGAAAAGTGTAAGAACTGTGATGAGAAACATTGTGGCCTTCACGACGTTATGATCGATGTACGGGACGCACAACTGGCTATTCTGGAAAAAAGAACATTACAGGACCTTGTTCCCTGATCACGGGTCAAACACATGTTTGTGGTTTCTTTGTAAATTAAAGTCTATAATCTTGGTAGGGTAGTGATACCTGCCTATTTTTGTAACCAATAAATCAAACTTTTATGTCACTCCGTTTAGGGGACGCCGCTCCCAACTTTAAAGCGCAAACAACAGAAGGAGAAATTGATTTTTATGAATACCTGGGTGATGGCTGGGGCATTCTTTTTTCCCATCCTGCCGATTACACACCTGTATGTACGACGGAACTGGGCAAAACAGCTTTGTTGAAAGAAGAATTTGCAAAACGTCATACCAAAGTGCTGGCTGTAAGTGTTGATCCGCTGGATAAACATCTTCTCTGGCGCAACGATATTAATGAAACACAAGAATGCTTAGTTGATTTTCCGATCATCGCTGATGAAGACAGGAATGTTTCTACACTGTATGATATGATCCATCCAAACGTATCACAAACAGTAACGGTTCGTTCATTGTTTATCGTGGGTCCGGATAAAAAAATTAAACTGATCATTACCTACCCGCAGACAACAGGCCGTAATTTTTATGAAGTACTGCGTGTATTGGAATCATTGCAATTGACAGCTGGTTATAGCGTTGCTACACCTGCTGACTGGAAGCATGGAGAAGATGTGATCGTTGCATTATCCGTAACAACAGAAGATGCACAAAAGAAATTCCAGAAAGGAGTGAAGATCGTAAAACCTTACCTGCGTTATACACCGCAGCCGGATCTATAAACTAAGCCGATTGCTCTGCCAGCAAACGAAAAATGAGTTTATACATGAATGAATTAGTGAACGAGTTACAAAATGAGCTGAAGGGAAAGGAGATTGCGGAGCAATTGCGCATGCTCACAGATCGTTTTCCCGGTGAGGTTATATTTTCCACCAGTTTTGGTTTGGAAGACCAGGCGATTACTTATTTCATCACTTCTGGAAAAGTTCCTGTTAAAGTGTTTACACTTGATACTGGAAGGGTCTTTACAGAAACATACAGTACCTGGAGTAGGACTGTTGAAAAATATAACCTCATAATTTCTGCTTATTATCCTGAAGCTTCACCGCTCCAGGATTTTATTTCAGCAAAGGGTCCGAATTCATTTTATGAATCAGTAGAGAACAGGAAACAGTGTTGTCATATTCGTAAAGTGGAACCATTGCAAAGAGCTTTGAAAGGAAATAAGATTTGGATCACAGGTATCCGTGCTGAGCAAAGTAATAACCGGCATGATATGCCGTTGATCGAATGGGATGAAGTAAACCAGATCATTAAATTTCATCCTTTGTTAAGCTGGACATGGGGACAGGTAAAACAGTTTGTGAGCAGGAATGATATTCCTTACAACCCGTTACATGATAAAGGATTTGTAAGTATTGGTTGTGCTCCTTGTACAAGAGCTATCAAGCCCGGTGAAGATTTTCGTGCCGGTCGCTGGTGGTGGGAGGATAATAGTAAAAAGGAATGTGGTTTACATGTGCATACAGAGGCTGAAAGCAAAATAGTTAAGTAAAAAAATTTATAGGAGAAACCTACTAAATAAGTAGACAATACGAATATGAGTCAATATCATCTCAATTATCTTGAACAACTGGAATCGGAAAGCATTCACATTTTTCGTGAAGTGGCTGCACAATTTGAAAAACCTGCATTGCTTTTCAGTGGCGGCAAAGATTCAATTACTATGGTTCACCTCGCAGTTAAAGCATTTGCACCGGGTAAGATCCCATTTCCTTTAGTCCATATTGATACGGGCCATAATTTTCCTGAAGCATTAGAGTTTCGTGACTGGCTGACTAATAAAGTTGGAGCCACATTAGTTGTGAGAAAAGTTGAGGACACTATCAAACAAAGAAGCCTCACTGAGCCAAAAGGAAAATTTCCCAGCCGCAACTGGCTGCAGACCTATACACTGCTCGATACGATCGAGGAGTTCAAATTTGATTGTTGCATCGGTGGTGCAAGAAGAGATGAAGAAAAAGCAAGAGCTAAAGAAAGAATTTTTTCAGTAAGAGATGAGTTTGGTCAATGGAACCCCAAACTGCAACGTCCTGAACTCTGGAATATTTATAATGGTAGAATTCATAAAGGAGAAAACGTGAGAGTATTCCCGATCAGTAACTGGACTGAGCTGGATATCTGGAACTATATTCGAACTGAAAATATTGACTTGCCCAATATCTATTTTGCGCATGAAAGAAAAGTAATTGAGCATGAAGGGCAGTTAGTGGCAATGAGTGAATATGTACAGCCTGCAGAGAATGATGTAGTACTTACAAAGAAAGTACGTTATCGTACCGTAGGTGATATGACTTGCACGGCTGCAGTGGAATCAAATGCCGCCACATTGGATGAAGTGATCAATGAGATCATTTCAACAAGAATAAGTGAAAGAGGTGAAACAAGAATTGATGATAAGGTAACAGAAGCAGCGATGGAAGACAGGAAGAAGAATGGATACTTTTAAACACCCCCTGTCCCCCTAAAGGGGAGACTTAGGTCGGTGTGTTTTATATTTTAGATGAATTCAATAAATGCAAAAGATATTTTCAAATTACTTAGTCTATCTAATCGGGAAAGACTAATACAAATCAAGTTCCCCCTTTAGGGGGACAGGGGGTTTATGGATCTATTGAGATTTATAACGGCAGGCAGTGTTGATGATGGCAAAAGCACATTAATTGGTCGTTTGCTGTACGATAGCAAGAATATTCTTATTGATCAAATGGAAGCCCTGGAAAAATCAACTAAGAATAAAGAGAACGGAGAAGTTGATCTGGCATTACTTACCGACGGCCTTCGTGCAGAAAGAGAACAGGGCATCACGATCGATGTGGCATATCGTTATTTCAGCACTCCCAAAAGAAAATTCATAATCGCTGATGCGCCTGGCCATGTGCAGTATACCCGTAACATGATCACAGGTGCATCGAATGCCAGTCTCATTATTATTTTAATTGATGCAAGACAAGGGGTAGTTGAACAAACCCGTCGTCATTCTATTATTGCATCGCTGCTAAAAATCCCTCATGTAGTAGTAGCAGTAAATAAAATGGACCTGGTAGAATATTCGCAGGATGTGTTTAACAATATTGTGATTGACTACAGTGAAGTGGCAAAACAATTAGGATTAAAAGATGTTACTTATATTCCCATCAGTGCATTGGATGGAGATAATATCGTTGACAGATCAACACATATCAACTGGTACAAAGGGAAACCGCTGCTTGAATTTTTGGAAGATGTAAAACTAGACAGTGATATTAATCTTACAAATCCAAGGTTCCAGGTACAGTTTGTTATTCGTCCACAAACAGATGATCTGCATGATTACCGCGGTTATGCCGGTAAAGTGATCAGTGGTATTTATAAAAAAGGTGATAAAGTAAAAGTCTTACCGCAGGATATTGAAACTACCATTGCTTCCGTAGAAGTAGCAGGTAAAGAAGTTTCAGCAATTTTTGCTCCACAATCTGCGGTTATTCAATTGGCAGATGATATTGATATCAGTCGTGGTGATTCAATTGTAAAAGTTGATAATGTTCCGCAAGTAAACAATGAACTCGAAGTATTGCTCTGTTGGCTGGACGATAAGCCGCTTATTTCCGGCAACAAGTATTTATTGCAGCATAATAGCCGCCAGGTAAGGGCTATTGTAAGAAATGTAGAATACAAGCTGGACGTAAACAGCCTGCAACGTCAGCCGGTAGAGGGAAATGTAAAATTGAATGAAGTAGTGAAAGCGACCATCAAAACTGCATCGCCATTAGTTTATGACGGATATGAAACACTGAATGAAAATGGCAGTGCTATATTAATTGATGAAACAAGTAACAGTACAGTCGCTGCTGTTCTAATAAAATAAAAATAATAATGTCTCAGATAGAAAATATAGGAAAAGTAACACTTGCCGGCGCTGGCCCCGGCGATGCAGAGTTAATTACTTTGAAGTTGCAAAAGCGTTTAGCGGCTGCAGATGTAATTATTACAGATCGGTTGGTAAACCCGGATATCATTGCTGCTCATGCACGGAAAGATGCAGAAGTGTTATTAGCCGGTAAACAAGGTTATAACGATAACTCTTTTTCCCAGGAAGAAGTAACCGCATTGATTGTTGAATATGCAGAGCAGGGAAAAAATGTATTGCGGCTGAAAGGTGGGGATGTGGCTTTCTTTAGTAATGTACTGGATGAACTAGAAGCATTAGCAGAAAAAAATATTCCTTTTGAGATTATTCCCGGCATCACTGCAGCATCCGGTGCATCGGCATATACTGGCATTCCGCTTACAGCAAGAGGCTATTCGCAGGGTGTGCAGTTTCTTACATTTAATCCTACAAGTCATTACAGTCCCGATTCATGGAGACAAATTGCTCTTTCATCTGATACACTTGTTTTTTATATGGCGGCAAAAAATATTACAGACCTTGCTGAGTTATTGTTGCGCTATACCCGCAAACCATTCACACCGCTTGCTATTATTGAACAAGCAACAACTATTCATCAACAGGTACATATTACTACATTAAAAAATTGTGCTATTGATTTTGCAGGTAAACAATTCAGTTCTCCATCATTGGTTATTATTGGTGATGTAGTTAAACTGAATGAACAATTTAACTGGTATCAAACTGAAGAAAGCGGATCTGTGTTCAAAGAATTATAGGGATGATGAGGGTCATAATTTTTCCAGCATATCCACTACTTTCTCTCTTTTTAGAATTACATAGCCGATACGATCGTTACTGACGCCTTCACGCAACTGGTAGCTGAATTCAAGCTGGTCATTAGTGATCGTTGTTTCAAAATAGCGGAAGCTGATATTGGGATATTGCTTCAACTCCTCACCAATTTCATAAAGATGAGTGGAAAGTATAAAGAGTGAGTTTTTGATCTTTATTAGTCCTTTAATAACAGCCAGCGAACATTTCATCGCATCCTGCACATTGGTTCCTTTAAACAGCTCATCAATCAAAACCAGCCATTTTTTACCATTGTTGATTTTCTCCACTGTATTTTTTACCCGCTGCACTTCGTTATAAAAATAGCTTTCGCCTTTAGCGATGTTATCTGTTACATTAATATTACTAAGCAATCCATCAAATACAGTAAGCCGCATGCCTGCTGCGGGGACAGCCATTCCAATATGAGCCAGGAAAACAGCCGAACCGACAGCTTTTATTAATGTACTCTTACCTGCCATGTTTGCACCTGTAAGAAAAAGAAAATTATGTTCAGGATTCATCTGCAGATCATAAGCAATCGGTTTTTGAATCAATAAATGATACAAACCTTTTGCATCCACCATCGAGGTTTCCTGCTCAACAAATTCAGGAAATGAGAGATGATAAGTTTTAACAGCCATCGCCATCGAATACCATGCATCAAGACGGTTGAAAACATCAATCAGGTCAAGTGTCTTTACTTTATACTGGCCACGCAGGTAATGTGAAAAGTATAAGTTTTGAGAGGGAGAAAATTTCTCAAACTTTTTTGTTTCGGCTAATTCAGCCAATGCAGGTTCCCGCAATGCCCCGGCAATACGGTCAGTATACAAACGGATGCTGGCAGGCAATTCAAGTCCTTCGAGCAAGTCAGCAATATTTTTTATACCACGATAGAAATCTGCAAAATGCCCAACGGCAAACTTTGCCATTTTATAATCTTCATTATGCAACCATGTATAAATAGTACTATTAAATGTATTTGGTCTTTCCGGTACAGGATCGAGTGAGTAATCCAAAAATTTATGCATCATCAGGATGGTGCCGTTGGTAATATCAGTGGGCCATTCATTCACATGTTCCATCAGTGTACGGATGATGCGTTGTGTACCCATGATCCTATTTACATCATCAAATGGTTCGCTGAAGAATTTCTTCAGCCAGAGCCGACCACCTTCTGTTTTAGTAAAATTGAGTTTATGAAAAATAGAGAACTCCTCTTCTTCGTGGAAGATCGATATATCGTTAAATGAGATTTTGTCGATTTGCATATCAGGCCGCTAAATTATCTAATACTTTAATAAACAAATAAAAGCCACTGACTAAAATGGCACATGACAGCAATAAGCCACCGGGATGCTTTCTATATTTTCGGATAAAAGCAAGAAGTGAGACAATAAGTAGCGAAAGAAGCATAGGCCAGCAAGCTTTGAACACATCTTCATTGAATTTTTTTCCACGGAATATTTCTTCAACCATCAGTAGTGTAAATAAAATAAATGCCCAAATAGCCAGTAACCAATAAGCATAGCCCGACAGGTTTCTCAATTTGGTTACATCCTGGTTTTTTGAATTTTTGAATAAAAACACTATAAGCATTACTATGCCGGCACAAACAAGCACCGCGGGGGCCAGGTAAGTATATTCCATGTAGTCGTGAAGCATGTCTATCTGTTAAAAGCCAATCTATGCCCTTTTTTTGATTCATCAATTTTTCCATCTGCATATACAGGGTGTCCATTGACGAACGTATGAGTTATAGATACAGGAAACTCAAAATTCTCTAAAGGACTCCAGCCGCATTTGTATAAAATATTTTCCTTTGAAACTTTATGAGGTTTATTCAGATCAACCAGTACCAGGTCGGCGTGATAACCTTCGCGGATATAGCCCCGTTCAGCAATTTGAAAACAATCTGCCACAGCATGACTCATTTTAGAAACAATTTTCTCCAGTGAAATTTTTCCTTGCTTATAGTAATGTAGCATAATCAGCAACGGATGCTGAACAAGCGGCAAGCCAGCATGTGCATGTTCATAGGGTGGTTCTTTTTCTGAAAGCAAATGAGGGGCGTGATCAGTGGCAATCACATCTAACCTGTCATCCAGCAATCCTTTCCATAATCCTTCTTTATTATGTTCAGCTTTGATAGCAGGATTACATTTTATTTTATAGCCGAGACGTTCGTAATCATCAGCAGTAAAATGCAAATGATGCACACAAACCTCCGATGTAATTCTTTTTTCTTTTAGCGGAAGCATATTGCTGAATAACTGTAATTCTTTCTCGGTACTGATATGCAGTATATGTAAACGGGTATTATATTTTTTAGCGATCTGTATAGCTAAAAAAGAGCTTTCAAAACAACCCTCTTCATTTCTGATCAACGGATGATCAGCGGCGGTTAATTCTCCTTTTTCTTTTTTCAGCCTTTCATAATTGCTTTTAATGATACGTTCATCTTCACAATGTGTAGCAATCAGCATTTCGCTTTCACGGAAAACTTTATCCAGCGTCATTAAATTATCGACCAGCATATTTCCGGTGCTGGCACCCATAAAGATCTTTACACCGCATACATCTTTTTTCCGCTTATTCATCTTCAGCACTTCATCTGCATTATTATTGCTGGTACCCATGAAAAAAGAATAATTTGCCAGTGAAGTTTGCTCAGCAATATTGTATTTATCCTCCAGTAGTTCTTCTGTTAATGCATTGGGTACAGTGTTTGGCATTTCCATAAAACTGGTAACCCCACCAGCAACTGCTGCTTTCGCTTCCGTATAAATTGTTGCTTTATGTGTAAGACCCGGCTCACGAAAATGCACCTGGTCATCGATACAACCTGGCAGTAAATATTTCCCTTCTGCATTTATTTCAATTGCATTTTTGTCATTTAGTGTAATTAGTGGCGCAACTTTCTCAATGCGTCCGTTACTTATCAACACATCTGCATTTTTAATACTGCCTTCATTAACTACCAAAGCCGATTTAATCAAATATTTTTCCATATTTTGTCGCCGATATCTAATACCTGACCCATGCAATTTAAGAAAACCATTCTAAGGTTAATCCTGTTTGTTTTACCCTTTCAGAGTTTTGCTCAAACTACTTTTCTCAACCCCGGGGATAAAGCAAATATTTTGCTGGAACGGTTGGAAATAAAACTGCAAAAGGATTCTGCGTTCAATTTTTCAAAAATAAAACCATTTAGCCGCCGCAGTGTAGTTTCAGCAGTTAACCTTTCCGGTAAAACAATTGCGACAAATAAAGTAGATGCCTATAATCTCAATAGCCTTTTACTGAACAATATTGAATGGACCGGTAACCAGCCAGGGTTTAAAAGCAAAAAACCAATTGGAAAAAATTTTTACCAGACACCCGCCAATCTTTATGAAGTACATGTGAAGGATTTTGATCTGATATTAAACCCGGTTATTCAATTCACTTACGGCAAGGAGAGTGATTATGACCAAAGTCTTTTCCTTAATTCAAGAGGATTAACACTGCGGGGTAAGATTGCTAATAAGATCGGGTTCTATACTTACCTGACCGATAACCAGGAAAGAGTACCCAGCTACGCACAGCAATGGACCAGCGAAAGAAAAGCAGTTCCGGGTAACGGTTATTATAAACCTTTTAAAACTGATGGCTTTGACTATTTTGAAGCAAGAGGTTATTTTACATTCGGCGCAACAAAATATATCGACATTAGCTTTGGGTATGATAAAAATTTTATCGGTAATGGATATCGCAGCCTGATGCTGAGTGATTTTTCCAGTAATATGTTATTCTTAAAACTGAATACCCGGATATGGAAGATCAATTACCAGAACATATTTGCCGAATTGCAGAATGCCCATGTACCGGGAGGCGATAAATTAATTCCAAAAAAATACGCTGCCATTCATCATCTTGATATTGCGATCACCAAATGGCTGAATATGGGTTTGTATGAGGCGGTAATATTCGGTCGCCAGGACCATTTTGAATTTGGGTATCTCAATCCTATCATATTTTATCGCTCAATTGAACAGCAAAGCGGAAGCTATGATAATGCTATTGCCGGTATTGATTTTAAAGCGAACGTGGCAAAGAAATTCCAGTTTTATAACCAGATCGTAATCGATGAATTTGTCCTGGATGAAGTAAAAAAGAACGACGGCTGGTGGGGCAATAAATGGGCTATTCAGCTTGGCGCAAAATATATTGATGCTTTCAATATAAAAAACCTTGACTTACAGGTAGAGCACAACCGTGTCCGCCCGTTCACTTATTCGCATCGTGATTCGGTTGCTAATCTTACTCATTATAATCAACCACTGGCACATCCATTGGGAGCCAACTTCAGTGAATGGATAGGTATTGCCCGGTATCAGCCTGCACCTAAATGGCTGATAAATGCAAAACTGATTTATTATATGCAGGGTCGTGATTCCAATACCACAGTAAGCTATGGCAGTAATATTTTTTACCCGAACACACCACCGCTTCGTACGATGGATTATGGTTATGAAATAGGCGAGGGCTGGAAAACAAATGTATTTTATGGCTCTTTGCTTCTGCAATATGAACTAAAAGAGAATCTCTTTATTGAGCTGAATGCATTATACCGTAAGCAGGATACTGAAACAGCACCCATCACTTCAAAAAATACAACTGCAGTTTCAATCGGTGTAAGGTGGAATATGCACAGAAGGGAGTTTGATTATTAACCCCAAACCCCCTGAAGGGGGCTTGCTGTAACACAGCCCTCTCTTTTCGAAATTGTTGAATAGTATCATTACAGTATAAGAGTGCGACGCAACAAAAGTTGACAGTAGCAATGTCGCTGGTAACAAAAATAAAACCTAACTTTTTTGAGAATGTATGATTGTATAAAGAGTCTTCGATCTAAGTCACCCCTTTAGGGGGACAGGGGGTGACTTACCCTTCCAGATGAATTGTAAACATGATCATCCTTGATTGTATGCGATCAAAGACTGAGGAATATTTTAAAGCAGGATCGCGGCTGTGAATATTGCCGAGACCATTGCTGATCTTTATTTCAGGAGAAAAAATAAAACTCTGCATAAAAAAATTGAAGCCTATTCCAGCTTCAATACCGTAATCTTTACTCTTGATCTTTACCAGGTCTTCGGCACGTTTGGCTCTTGCATTACTCGCCATATCAATATCCGCTTTTACACCTCCAAACATGTATACACGAAAATTGCCAATGCGATCACTTTGAAATTTTATATGAACCGGGAAAGACATAATTACGGATTCAACTTTTTTTGTTACTTCAGTTCCGTCATTAATATCCGGGTATTTTAATTTGTAATAAATGCTGCGTTCAGTAAAAATAAGCTGGGGATTGAAGCGTAGTTGAAAACGGTTGCTCAATCTTGCAGTAGCCGCAAGCCCCAAACCAAAACCCGGACTATTGATAGGGTCAGCTACATACACACTATCATCCTCTAAAAACTTTGGATGTTTTTCTGTATGAAATTTTGCTGAGTTACCTGCGAGAGTGATGCCAAAATAATAAGGCTTGTAATCATGATCTGCCATGTACCAATCTGAGCTATACTCGAGGTATTTCTGGGCAAAAATTTTATGCGAAGGAAAAATAAATGCTGAAAGCAAAATCAATCCCTGTAACACAATCATTTTTTTCTTCCTGTGTAGATGCAACATATTCCTAGGCTTAGCGGTTTAAACGAGGTATCGGAAAATCCTGATTTATTTAAAATATTTACAAACTCCTGTCTTTCCGGAAAAGCCTTGGCCGACTCACATAAATAATCATATGCTTCTTTATTCTGGCTCACCCAACCGGCCATTTTTGGCGCTACAATTTTCATGTACAAATTGTAGAGCGACTTCATTCCCCAGGTTTTTGGTTTTGAAAATTCAAGTACGACTAATTGTGCCCCCGGTTTCAGTACACGATAAATTTCTGTAAGTCCTTTTTCAAGGTTTTCAAAGTTACGGACACCGAAGGCTACCATACCGCCATCAAACGAATCCGGAGCGAAGTTTATTGCCTCAGAATCACCTATTTGTAAGCGAATTTTATTGCTAAGTCCTTCTTTTTCAATTTTCTTTTTTCCCAGCTCCAGCATTTGTACAGAAATATCAATTCCCTCAATTTTATCAGGGTTCAGGATCCGGCAGGCAAGAATTGCCATATCACCCGTGCCGGTCGCAATATCGAGTATCGTTTTGGGGTTGTCGGGCTTGAGTTTTTTGATCGCTTTTTTGCGCCAGCCCACATCAATGCCGGCCGACAAAAAGCGGTTCATAAAATCGTATTTCGGGGCAATACGGTCAAACATTTCAGCCACTTGTACCTTCTTATTTTTACTGGAATCTTTGTAGGGGATAATATGGTCGTGAGGCAGTTTTTCAGACATGGCCGCAAAGGTAGGAACTGTTAGGTGAAAGGTGAAACGGCAAACGGTGTCAGATCTTTCGCATTTCACGTTTCATTGAAAGATATCTGTAACCTCATAACAATCCCGATCGTCATATCAAAATAAAATTCACCTTTGGTGGCTTAAACCATAACTCATGAGAAATATTTTAGCAACAATTGCAGTTTTAACTTTTACCTTATCATCCTGCCATAGCTGGTTTGGCGAACATATCGATGGCAATGGCAACATAACAAAAGAGAATCGATCGGTTTCCGGCTTCAACGGTATTGATGTAAGCGGCGGCATTGATGTAATCGTAAGACAGGATTCAACTGAATCTGTAAAAGTGGAGATAGATGCGAACTTGCAGGAGTACATTATAACAAAAGTGGAAAACGGCGTGCTGGAAATTCACCAGGTTAATAATACCAACCTCAATGCTTCCAGCGGAATTAAAGTATATGTAAGCGGAAAAAATTTCAAAAGCTTTGAAGCAAGCGGGGCCTGCGATATTATTGGCGAAAATAAAATTGAAAATACAAGTGAGATCAGTTTTCATGCTACCGGCGCAAGTAAAATTGAGTTGGATCTGAAAGCTCCAAAAATATCCGGCGATCTTACCGGGGCATCTGATCTGAGATTGGCAGGGGAAACAAAAGATCTTTACATTAATGCAAGCGGCGCATCAAATGCAAGATGTTTTGAGCTAATGACTGAAAATGCAGATGTAGATCTTAGCGGTGCCAGTACTGCTGATGTATTTGCAAGTGTAAGTGTAAAAGGAGAAGCAACAGGGGCATCGAATGTTACCTATAAAGGCAGTGCCTCCTCAGTGGTAGTAAGTACTTCCGGTGCCGGTTCGGTGAATAAGACGAATTAAAAACATTAGAAAATAATTTAGATCCTCGCTTCGGCGAGGATTTTTTTTGTTCTTCAACAAAAGCGGCTTAGCCAACTCATCAGTGTCTTGTCATGTCGAACCGGTAAGTTTTGAAGTCTTTGATTTTAATGAATGGTAGGTGAGACATCTCAAACACTAACAGGTCTGAGATGTCTCACCTCTTATTTCTTTATTTCGAATGTTAAATCAAGAAGCCGGCTCGACATGACAAGACTCGTGTAGGAAGAAGTTCTATAGATTCACAAACTTCACCGTGATCTTGATGTTCCTATTTCTTCCTTTATCATCCGTACAGGAAATTTTCACAGGCCCTTCAGTGGGGACAAAGAATTGTTTTTCTCCCGGATGAGCTGCTTTAAAAAATTTATCATCGATATACCAGTACACTTTGCTTACATCGGCTGCTGCTTTGCAGGTAAGCAGTAAAGGTTCAGGTATCTTTTTGCTGATCAGATATTCTGAACCATTGACAGGGAAAGTAATATTAGGCGCATTGCCTTTAAATATCACTTCACAGTTTTCGTTATGCGGCGGAATTTTTTCATAACTCATTCCGTTCTCCGAAAAATAAGCCTGCATCTCCGGCTCAGTGATCTTCATCAGTTTCTTTTTGTATCCTGTCTCAGGTACACAGCTTTTGCAATAGGAAGTTTTTTCATCGGCGCTTAATAATACTTCCTGCCTGTTGCTGCACTGTTTTGTAGAAGAGATAAGCGGAATGAATTCATCAAGTATCATATTCTTACAATTAGAACCAGGCACTAAACCAGTTTCACTGCAAACCATTCTTTGTTCGCAATCTTTCGGCAGTGTAAACCATTCTTCATCACTGTCATAATCTATTGTATTAAAAATTTTGAAAAGCAAGGGTGTTGCTATTTCAGCGCCACTTAGATCAGCTACACCTACACCGCTGAAGTTTCCACACCAGACGCCGACCGTATAATTTTTATTAAAGCCGATACTCCACGCATCACGACGACCATAACTTGTTCCGGTTTTCCAAGCGATCTTCGGCATTTTCTCTGTTGCACTCCAGCTCAATGGAAAATCCGGCCTGTTTACTTTCGAAAGAATTTCATCGATCATATAGGCTGCGGCATCACTTACAATATTTATTTTTTTATGTAGCGTATCATTCATTGAGTAAGAAGGAGAGATATATGTTCCGTTGCTTGCAAAAGAAGAAAACAAACCTGTCATTTCTTCAAGTGTTGCGCCGCAGCCACCCAGTATCATTGATAAACCCAGCTTCTGCTGATCCCTTTTTATTTGTTTAAAATCACAAGCTGCCAATTTTTGTATCAGCCTGTCATGACCAAGTTGCTGTAAACTTTTTACTGCAGGAATATTTAATGAATGTTCCAGAGCATACTCAACAGTTACATAGCCGTTGAATTTCTGATCATAGTTTTCCGGTGCATAACCCAGGTAGTTTACCGGTACGTCTGTTATCATCATTTTGGGTGTAAGCAGGCCTTCATCAAAACACATTGCATACAATAAAGGTTTTAATGTGCTTCCCGGTTGGCGGATAGCGTTGGCGCCATTTACCTGTCCACCATCTGTTGTATCAGTAAATGATGATGAACCCACATAGCTGATCACATTATGCGTTTTGTTATCAATAATTATTACAGCAGCATTTTTAATATTGCGCAATTTTAGTGAACGGGTGTAATCTTCTACCAGCTTTTCAGTTTTCAATTGGGTATTAAGATCAATATGTGTTTTAATAAAATGGCCACCTTGCTTTTTCAGTTTATAAGATAAATGCTGAGCATAATGTGGCACTGTATTCCTTGTAGCTGTTAACGGTTCGGCCAGCGCATCTTCAATTTCTTTCTCCGTAAATACTTTATCAGCAGCAAATTTTTTCAACCAACGGTTTCTTTCTTCTATGATCAGGTCATTATTCTTTCCCATCACCAGCGATGAAGGCCGGTTTGGAATAATGCTTAATGCTGTTATTTCTGCCAGCGAAAGATGATCAGGATTCTTATTAAAATAAAGTAACGAAGCAGATTTTACCCCTTCAATATTTCCACCATAAGGAACAAGGTTTAAGTAGAGTTGCAGGATCTCTTTTTTACTATACTTCAGTTCCAGTTGAAAGGCTCTGAACATTTCCCGGGTCTTGCTCCAGATATTTCTTTTACCCGGCTCCAACGCCCTTGCCACCTGCATAGTAATGGTGCTGGCGCCGCTGGTACGTTTCATCCTGAAAATATTTTTAAAGAATGCCCGGCCAACAGCAACCGGGTTTACACCGGGATGAGAGTAGAAGTATTTGTCTTCTTTGGCAATGATCGTTTTCTGCAACAGTGGCGAAATTTCATCCAGCTCGGTTTTCATTCTCCATTTCTGGTCTTTGGTCAGGTAAGCATTTATGAGTTCGCCTTTATTATCGGTGATCATGGTTGAGTACTCAACCTTATCAGGTAACGGGAATATCCAGTTAAGTAAAAAGAACAGAACGATCAATGAGAGAATGGCAATCCCTAATCGTTTAAAAAAACGTTTTACTGATTGCCTGGTTATTTTAATTCGCAACTTCATATTTCACGCAAAGACGCTAAGATTTAAAACCAAGTCGCAAAGATTAGAACCCTTGGCGTCTTTGCCAACTTTGCTTGACTGTGTGAAATTAATTACAGAAGCTATTAGTGAAACAGGAACAGCTACAAACTTTCATTACTTAACAAATCTTTATTCATTAAAATTTGCAAACCGTATTCCCTTCATACTATCTTTCATATCAAATTCCCCACAATCAGTATGGATTGCTCAGACCCGTCGAAGCCAACAAGAGACATTCCCCCCTAACGTTCCAACGATAGCATTTTTATTTTTATATGAGTTTACTCATGTGAAAAAGAATCAATCCCGCCCCGGCGGGACTTGATGGATTTTGCCTAACTTAAATTTTATTCCACTACCAAATCTTTTAATCAACAGTATATGCGTATCAAACCTGTCTTAGTTCTGATTGCTATCGGAACTATTTTTTTGTCTTCCTGTAAAAAGAACGGCGTTAATCTTGAATATACCAATGCTAAAGGTGAAGTGCCGACCCTGGGCAACCTTGTTTTCCGTTTCAGCAAAGCATTGATCCCGGATTCTTTGCTGAACCAGTGGGACTCTACAGACTATGTTTCTTTTGAACCTAAAATTTCCGGTAAGTTTCGTTGGGAGAGCAGCGATCAGCTTGTATTTTCTCCATCTTCTCCATTATTACCTGCGACAACTTATAAAGCAAAAGTAAAAAATACTGTATTACATTTTAGTAAATACAATTCAGTAACTAGTGCAGATAAGATAAATTTTCATACACCACAGCTTACATTAGATAATTCGCAGGTAATGTGGGTGCCGCTGGATGATGGCGGTAAAAAAGCTGTACCACAAGTTGATCTGTTCTTTAACTATCGTGTAAACCCGGCCGATATAAAAGACAAACTCAAAATTGAACTGGAAGGAAAGAAAGCTGACTATACATTAGTAACTCAATCTCCGGATAATAAGATCTCCATCCGTTTTGCAGATTTTAAGTCCGAAGACAAAGATTATGATGCAAAGCTTACAATTGAAAAAGGATTGAAACCAGAAGTGGGAAATGATGCAACTGTCGAACCTATTGTTTCCAATTTTTTAATTCCTTCGGCCTTTAATCTTTCAGTTCAGAATATGCAGGCTGAACATGATGGGGTAGAAGGCACAGTTACTATTATTACCAGTCAGCAGGTAGTAAATGAAGATCTGAAATCATTTATCAAATTCGAACCGGCTATAGCATTTACAACCGAGATCACTGATAACGGGTTTATCATTCGAAGTGAAAAATTCGATGTGGAGAAAAGCTATGCACTAACGATTGAAAAAAACCTTCGTGGCCGTATTGGCGGTGTATTAAAAGAGGAGTATGATGGTAGTGTTGCATTCGGAGAACTCGAGTCGAATGTCAAATTCACCAACAACAAAGGTGTTTATCTTTCTAAAAAAGGAGGAAAGAATATTGAAGTGCAGATAACGAATACAACAAAAGTTAAATTGGTCATTTCAAAGATCTATGAGAATAACTTGCTGATGGCAGAACGTTATGGTTATTCGCCAAATGAAAACTCTGGATATAGTTATTCAAGTTATGATGGAGGTGATGATGGAGAAGATTATGATAGTTATGGAAATGACGTGCAACTCGGCGATGTGATCTTCTCAAAAGAGATCGATACACGATCATTAAAGAAATCAGGTGGCGGACGTTTGCTGAATTTATCCGAATATGAAGATCGCCTCCAGGACTTCAAGGGTATCTATCATATTTCCATCCGCAGTACTGAAGATTACTGGGTACGTGACAGTCGCTTTATTTCTTTATCCGACCTGGGAATGATCGCCAGGGAAGGACAGGATAAAGTAATGGTATTTGTAAACTCCATTAAAAGTGCTGGTGCAGTAAATGGAGTGAACATCACTTTGTATTCTAATAATAACCAGTTGATCGGCTCCGGTTCTACCAACAGCGATGGTGTTGCAGAGATCGCTTACACAAAAAAGGATTTCAGTGGTTTTAAGCCAGCAATGCTGATCGCAAAAACAGAAGATGATTTTAACTACCTGCCGTTTAATAATACAAGAGTAAACACATCAAGATTTGAAGTAGGAGGTAAAAGAAATAATTCTTCAGGCCTCGATGCATTCATTTATGCCGAAAGAGATATCTATCGTCCGGGTGAAAAAATAAATTTTGCGGTGGTTATCCGTGACCGGCAATGGAACAGTCCCGGCGATATTCCTGTCAAAATGAAATTCCTGATGCCGAATGGTAAGGAATTGAAAACATTCAGAAAGGGTTTGAATGATGAGGGTTCTGCCGAAGGCAATATTGAAATTTCCAATTCAGCTATTACCGGTAGTTATACATTGGAAGTATATACATCCAATGATGTATTGCTGGGAACAAAGAATTTTTCTGTTGAAGAATTTGTACCCGATCGTATTCGTGTAAATGCAAAACTGGATAAAGAGAAACTGTTGGCAGGAGAATCAACCAATCTTTCCATCAATGCTATGAACTTTTTTGGTCCGCCTGCTGCTAACCGCAACTATGAACTGGAGATACAAGTGAGACAAAAATATTTTGATCCTGAAAAATTCGAGGATTATAATTTTTCCATGGCCAATCAAACCACAACATTTGACAATGATACAAGACAGGGTAAAACAGATGACCAGGGAAATGCGACGGAGAAATTTGAATTCGAAGACGCCTATGCAAATAAAGGTTTGCTCGAAGCAAAATTTTATACAACTGTATTTGATGAGACTGGCCGCCCAGTAAGCCGTGTTTCTTCACTGGATATTTATACGCAGAATGTTTTTCTCGGGGTGAAGTACGATTGGTTTTATTATTATCCCTTAAACCAACCGGTAAAATTCGAACTCGCTGCGGTAAATAAAGATGGTAATGGTGTAAATGCCAAAGCAAGAGTAGAAGTGATAAAACATGAATACAGGACATCGCTTGAAAAAAGCGGTAGCTATTTCCGCTATGTAAGTTCGGTGGATGATAAGATGATGATCGAAACAGAGATCAATGTTGACAAAACAAAAGAATATACCTATGTACCCCGTACTCCGGGAAATTATGAAGTTCGATTCTACAATCCCGGCAGTAACAATTATATAAAACGCAGCTTTTATAGTTATGGTAATTGGGGTTGGGGTATTACTAATTCTTCTTTTGAAGTAAGCAATGAAGGCAATGTTGAAATATCAATTGATAAAAAATCATACTACACCGGCGAAACAGTAGAGGCTTTATTGAAATCACCTTTCAATGGCCGTATGCTGGTAACAATGGAAACAGATCATGTGATCTCTTATCAATATGTAAATGTTGAAAGCAGAACAGCAACTGTTCGTTTGCCATTAAAAGGCGAACATGTGCCAAACGTTTATATAACCGCAACATTAATTAAGCCACATGAGCAATCCGATATTCCCCTGACAGTTGCACATGGATACAAGAATATAAAAGTGGAAGAAAAGAGTCGTAAGATCCCGGTAGAGATCGCGGCTGCAAAAAATGTACGCAGCAAAACACACCAGAAAGTAAAAGTAAAAGCAGCTCCGGGCAGTTATGTTTCATTATCGGCTGTTGATAATGGTGTATTGCAGATAAGCGGTTTTGAAACGCCAGACCCTTACAATTATTTTTACCAGAAAAAAGCATTGCAGGTAATGTCTTATGATCTTTATCCTTTGCTGTTCCCTGAACTGCGTGCAAAAATGAGTAGTACCGGTGGTGATGGTGAATCGGAGATGGATAAAAGAGTAAACCCTATGTCTGCTAAAAGAGTGAAAGTAGTAAGCTACTGGAGTGGCTTGCAAAAAGCTAACGGCAGTGGTGAAGCAAATTTTGAATTTGATGTGCCACAGTTTAGCGGCGAACTGCGCCTGATGGCTGTAAGTTATAAAGGACAAAATTTTGGAAGCGGGGAAAACACGATGACAGTTGCTGACCCGATCGTTATCAGTACAGCATTACCAAGATTCTTAAGCCCCGCCGATACAGTAACGGTTCCAGTAACAATGAGTAACACTACACAGAAAGCAGCAAGTGTTACTGCAAGTATTACTCTTGATGGGCCAATGAAAGTTGTTGGCAGTAACAAACAAGCTGTTTCGGTAAATCCAAAAAGCGAAGGCATTGCATTATTTCAGGTAGTAGCGGATCCAACTGTTGCAGTAGGTAAAGTAAATATTGCAGTAACAGGTTTAGGCGAAACCTTCCGCGATGTAACAGAAATTTCTGTTCGTCCGCCATCAACATTACAAAAAGTTACAGGCAGTGGTTCGGTTACAGGCGGCAGTTCAAAAACGATAAGCATCGGCCTAAGTGATTTTATGCCAACCAGTGTAAGTTATAACCTGGTAGTAAGTCGTTCACCAGCATTGGAACTCGGTGATCATCTTCGCTATCTTGTTACCTATCCGTATGGTTGCACCGAGCAAACTGTATCTGCTGCATTCCCGCAATTGTATTATGGCGATATGGCCGACCTGATGCAACTGAATAAGCAGAATAAGCTGAATGCAAACACAAACATTCTCGAAGCGATACGTAAAATAAAAATGCGTCAACTATACAATGGCGCTGTTACACTTTGGGATGGTGAGGGAAAAGAAGACTGGTGGGCCACGATCTATGCAGCGCATTTTTTAATTGAAGCAAAAAAGGCTGGGTTTGATTATGATGAAAGTTTATTACAAACTATGCTCAGTTATATCAGTAACAAATTAAAGAACCGGGAAACGATAATTTATTATTACAATCGTAACCAGAATAAAAAGATTGCGCCGAAAGAAGTGGCTTATGGATTATATGTACTGGCTCTCGCTGGCAAAACAAATGTGCCGGCAATGAATTATTACAAAGCCAATCAGAGCTTGCTTGCATTGGATAGCCGTTATTTATTATCAGCAGCGTATGCAACAGCAGGGGATAAAAAATCTTTTAATGCAATGTTGCCTGCTGCATTTGCAGGTGAAGAATCCGTTGCGCAGACAGGCGGCAGTTATTATTCTGATGTAAGGGATGAAGCGATAGCATTGAATTCATTGATAGATGCAGACCCCGGCAATGCACAGATCGGTATAATGGCGCAGCATGTAAGTCAGAAATTAAAAACACGATACTGGCTCAGCACACAGGAACGGGCCTTTGCATTTTTGGCATTAGGTAAACTGGCACGCAAAGCAAATACAGCTGATGCAACAGCAGAAATTAAAGTGAATGGAAAAACAATTGCAAAAGTAGATGGTGGGCAGTGGCGCGGCGATGCAGCAGCGCTGAAAGGAACCAATATTGAAATAGCAACAAAAGGCAAGGGGCAACTCTATTATTTCTGGCAGGCTGAAGGCATCAGTACAAGTGGTGCATACAAAGAAGAAGACAGTTACCTGAAAGTGCGGAAACGTTTTTACTCCCGCAATGGTGGGCCGCTGCCGGGTACTACGTTCAAACAAAATGATCTCATCATTATCGGCATCACACTGGAACGTTCATTCAATACTTCGGTAGAGAATGTAGTGATCACCGATCTGTTACCGGCGGGTTTTGAAATTGAGAACCCCCGCACCAAAGAGATACCGGGTATGGATTGGATAAAAGACGGCATGACGCCAACTGCGCTGGATGTTCGTGACGATCGTATTCATTTCTTTGTTGATCTGCATAATAACAAGCAAACTTATTATTACGCTGTTCGTGCCGTATCACCCGGAACGTATAAGATGGGGCCTGTAAGCGCCGATGCCATGTATAACGGAGAATATCATTCGTACAATGGGGCAGGGGTGATTAGAGTGACGAGGTAGTAGAGTGCCGCCCTGAGCGGAGTGTCAGGCTGAGCTTGTCGAAGCCTTGTTGAAGAGTTATTATAAAAGCCGGTAGTTATTTTTGATTACCAGCTTTTATATTTCTATTAAGCGTCTGTTGTGTCACTCACTTGTACGTTCAGTAATTCTATTCGGCAACCATCAAACATTCTCCTTGTCCCGTAGGGACAATTGGTGGGTAGCTCAATAATGATGAATCGTCGCAACGTTCAGTCGGAACAGTTTATATTAAAATTGTTTTAATAAGGAATTTGCCGTTTTTATTGCCGAGATATATTCTTCTAATGACTTAAAAAATAGTTGGGAATAATCCTGATTGCTAAATAAGAAACGTTCCTTAAGTCCAGTCTTTGAAATAAATGTAACCTGCCCATATTTTGTTACAGGAATTTGGTAGTTGTCCTTAAATCTCTTGTCAGGAGTTCCATCTTTATTTTCTTTGGCCCAGGTATAGTTTAATATTTGTGTATCAACCGGAACTGAATCGGTTTCTATAAATTTCATTGTCGTAAACTCAATTTCAAGTTCAGAATAATCAAGTATTCCAAAGTCAAGGGCTTGTTCATGTATGATTATAAAACCTGGATAGAAGTAAATATCTCCACCATTTTGATTATGTAGTTTTAATGGTGTTCTTTTAGTCGCTATTAATCCAGAATGTTCTAGTGAGACTTTAGAGTCAATACGATTGACTTCACTATTAGCCGAGGTTCTTCTTTGTATTCTGTCTATTTCCTTAGTTGTAGTAATATCCCAAATTTTCTTGCAACTAAAAAGTAAATGATAAGCCTGTTCTACATTTCTAAAAAGATTTTCAAATGTTTCATCATTGTTGATATTCAATTCTACTGATGAAAGGGCAAGTTGTTCATTTAGTTCATTGATTTCCGCTCCTAATTCTTCGGATTCATTGATTAGTCTGGCAATTCTCTTTTTGTAAAGAAATTTAAATATGCTTCTTTGTAGCTTATTGTTTTTTGTGTCAATAATTGTCTTTTGGTTTCCCTTATTAATTAGGTCACTAGAAATTTCGTCATATTCTTTTTTGGCGATAATAATTGTTTGTTTAAGATTATTAAAGCCTTGACTTGTAAGCTGATTTATCGATTGGCTTTTTATTTGTTCACTGCCATCATGAGATTGCTCCAAAAGTATTTTAAGTCTGTCAGCAATTTGTTTTGTTTCCGTCGGACTTAAATGGGCGTTTTGTTTTTCCGTTATACGAACTCGGTTATATAGCCCTGTTCCTGGAACTCCAGTATTTAGGTATGTTCCATCAGGTCCAATATTAAAAGACATTCCTTTAGGTCCAATAGTTGTGCTAATCCCACTTGTGCTAAAGTTGATATATACACCGGGAATAAGTTTAATTCTTTTTCTAAATCTCCAAGCCATTATTAATTTTTTGTTTGAATTTACCAATAAATATTTTATTACATAACTATCCAAAGGAAATTTTACCTCTATTAATCGTACTTTAGGTTATCAAATCTCTGCCATGTCAAACTATAGCCGAAGAAACTTTTTTAAAATATCTCTTCGCCTTGGTTCGTGCAAAACAAAAAGCCCGGTTGCATGTCTCACGCAACCGAAAAGCCGATCAAAGTGAATTTATAATACTGGTGATAACGCTATCGGGAATATTTGCCTGTTCAGATTTGTCATAGATAGAAATCAGGTAAACTGTTTTTCTTACAATATAAACATGGGTGATAACTCTTGCGCCACCGGACTTGCCTTTGCCTTTTGATGCAATTGCAATTCTTATTTTATAACACTGTTTTCCAATTGGTGTTCCTTGTTCAGGATTAGTTTCCAGTGAAGTGATAAGCTTGCCTAACTCATTTTTAAGTGAAGGATATTTTCTTGCCAGTCTTTTGAATTGTTTGGCGAAGTAATCTGTGTTCTCAACATTATAACTCATTCAGCAGGTCTTTAGCTTTTTGCAGTTTCAGTTTTCCTTTTTTTGCAAGCTTTACCTGCTCAGCGGATTGTTGTAGTTCAGTCAGGAAAAGCATATTCCTTTTCGAAAGCGGACGGGTCTTCACATACCTGAAGTTTTTAAGTACTTCAAGGATAAACTTATCTTTTTTATCTTCTACTTCTAAAAGGTATTTCATATCTGTACCGGTTTGAAGTTCAAATTTAGTAAGAATATTTTGGTTTTTACCCGGCTCTCCTGTAGATAAAACTGAATTATTCCTAACTTAATCCAATGAAACAAAAATTCATCCCCGGTATTTATAACTACTGCGACCGCTGGTGCGAACGCTGCAGTTTTACTACCCGTTGTCGCAATTATGAAAGCACCAGCAAACTTTCACCTGAGCAGCTTGATATTACCAACAAAGCTTTCTGGGATAATATCAGTTCAAATTTTCAGAATGCAATTAAACTGTTGTATAAAGCAGCAAAGAAACATGGCATTGACCTGGATAAACCAATGACAAAAGATGAAGAGCAGGCTTATGAGCAGCGAAATACATTTATAGATGCGGAAACTAAAAAACATCCTCTTACAAAACTCTGTAAACAATACCAGAAGATAACAATGCCCTTTGTAAAGAAGAATGAGGAAATTAATGACAAGGCAAATGAACTGGTAAGCTATGTTCAGATGGGAATAACATCAGAAGCAAATGCCATGAATATAGTTATCTCAATCAGCGATTGCTTTGGGATCATCCAGTGGTATTTATTTTTTATAGACGCAAAACTACAGCGGGCATTGCATGGAAAACTGGAGGATGATGAAGATGATGGTTACCCGAAAGACAGTGATGGCAGCGCTAAAGTCGCCATCATCGCTATTGAAAGAAGCATAATGGCTTGGTCACGATTATATGAGTTATTACCTGTATCAGAAGACATAGTGCTGAATGCTTTATCAATACTCAGCCAGCTAAAACAAAAAGCAATAGAAGAATTTCCGCAGGCGATGGAGTTTAATAGACCGGGATTTGATGATTGAAAAATGCCATTGCCTCTTCAGATTTTTATAGCAAAAACAAATCGTACTTTAGGCTACTAAACTTCAGCCATGTCAAACTATAACCGTAGAAACTTTTTCAAAGTAACAGGCCTTGCCGCAGTACCTGCACTATTACCCGGTCAGTCTTTATTTGCAAATAACAAAAATGAATTACCAACGCCACCGGCAGAACCAATTGTAAGATTTTCTGGTGATGGCGAAATATTTGACGGTGCTGCCTACCTGGAGCAATTACAGCTTGCACATGCAAAACAGCCATTGAAAGTTGACCGCTATGGTAATGGCGGAGCCGTTGAGGAATTGCAGAATAAATTTGCAGCCATTACCGGGAAAGAAAAAGCGATATATGTACCAACAGGTACATTGGCAAACCAATTGGCTATTGCAGTCCTGAGTGGGGAGAATACAAAAGTATTTGTACAGGATACAAGTCATGTGTATCGGGATGAAGCCGATGCGGCACAGTCTATATTCAACAAACGGCTGATGCCACTCGCAAAAAACGAAACCTATTTTACTGCAGATGTTTTAAAGAAAGCTATCACCGACTTGACCAGGAAGAAGTATTTAAAAGCGGCATTGGCTGTGTGTCTATTGAAAACCCTGTGCGTAGAACAGATGAAAGAATGGTGCCATTGGAAGAAATAAAAAAGATCAGCGAGTATTGTAAGGCTAATAAGATAGGCTTGCACCTCGATGGTGCCCGTTTGTATATGGCATCAGCATGGTCGGGTGTTTCAATAAAAGAATATGCATCTTATTTTGATACGGTTTATATATCGTTGTATAAATATTTGGGCGCAAGTGGCGGTGCTATTTTATGCGGCGATAAAAATGTGATTGATAAAATGCCGCATCTTATAAAAATTCATGGAGGCAACCAGTTTGGCAATTGGCTGAATGCAGCAATGGCAGTTCATCGGCTGGAAGGAATGGAAGACCGGCTTCAGCAGGCAATAACCCGGTTCAAAGAAATAATGAACTCAATTAATCAATTACCGGGTTTTAAAATTTCAGCTCTTGATGGGGGCACAAATATTTATGCAATGCAATTGCCTGCAAGTATTGTAATAAATAAATTCGGAGAGACGATGGGACAAAAATATTTTATTCGTCTTTCACCTCCGGATAGTAAGGGTAATTGGAAAATAACTGTAAACGAAACGTTGCTTTATCGTGATACATCATTTATCGTTAATGCGTTTAAAGAATCCGTGAAACTAGCTTCTTCATAAAACAAGAAAACAAATTAATATAGTTGCGCCATCCATTTCCGTTTGAATCAGATAAATATTTAAATTTGAGTATAACCTTTTCTATGCGTAAGCATGTTCTCATTGGCAATCTGCTTTTTCTGTTGCTGTCATTTTCCTGCAACAATAATAACAAGACCCAATCTTCTTCCGTCAAATCATTGGAGCTAAAAAGAGGGGAGATCGTTTCCTGCGGCCCGCAGGAAGGTGAGGTCTTCGGCACAGTTTCTTTTAACGCTACTGTTCCTTCGGAATTGCGTAAAGATTTTAATACGGGTATTGCCCTGCTTCATTCATTCGAATATGATGAAGCTGAAAAAATGTTTGCAAAGGTTATTGATCAGTCACCCGATTGTGCAATGGCTTATTGGGGCGTGGCAATGAGTAACTTTCATCCTCTTTGGATGCCTCCAGGTCCATCAGAATTACAAAAAGGAAAACAAGCTATAGAAATAGCCCGTTCAATTAAAAATAAAACCAAACGTGAATCAGATTATATAGAGGCTATTGGAAAATTTTATGAGCATCCGGAAGAACTGGATCATCGCAGCCGTGTATTGAATTTTGAAAAAGCAATGGAAGCAGTTTATAAAAACTATCCCGAAGATAAAGAGGCGGTAGTTTTTTATGCATTGGCTTTAAATGCCGCTGCGGATCCTACCGATAAATCATATGCAAGGCAACGAAAAGCTCTTGATCTGTTAAACCCTGTCTTTCAGCAAGAGCCATTGCATCCCGGCATTGCACATTATATCATTCATAACGCAGATTATCCTGCGATCGCTGAAATAGCTTTACCGGCTGCAAGAAAATATGCAAGCATTGCTCCGGCATCTGCGCATGCGCAGCATATGCCATCACATATTTTTATTGCTCTTGGTTTATGGGATGAAAGTATCAAATCAAATCTTGTGTCGGTTTCATCAGCTCAGTGTTATGCAGAAAAAGCAGGGATCAAAGGACATTGGGATGAAGAGCTTCACGCAATAGATTATCTGGTTTATGCTTATTTACAAAAAAAAGAAGATGAGCTTGCCAGACAGCAGGTAGAATATTTACAAACAATGAATGAGGTCTATCCAGTAAATTTTAAAGTCGCTTATGCCTTTGCTGCTTCTCCTGCCCGTTATGCATTGGAAAGAAAGAACTGGAAGGAAGCCGCAATGCTGCAGCTTCATCACGGAAATATTTCATGGGAAAAATTTCCGTGGCAGGAAGCTATCATTCATTTTGCAAAATTGATAGGTAATGTACACCTGGATAAAACAGATGAGGCAAAAAAAGAACTGGATACTTTAAAATCGCTTTACGATAAGCTGAATACAACAAAAGATAAAAAAATGGAAGCGGCCCAGGTAGCAGTCCAGGTCAAAGCATCAGAAGCATGGCTTGAATTCAAACAAGGGAATAATGACAAGGCACTGGAGTTAATGCGGGCAGCAGCAGATATGGAAGATGCAATGGAAAAACATCCCGTTACTCCCGGAGCTGTAATTCCCGCTCGTGAATTGCTGGGAGAAATGTTACTGGAAATGAATAAACCTTCCCTTGCACTCGAAGCATTTGAGCAGGATATAAAAACACATCCTAACCGGCGTAACGGACTTAATGGTTTAATGGCAGCAAGACAACAATCCGGCAATAACAAAAAATGATGCATAAGACACGCATCATTTTAATGTAAATAGCAATAAAAGTTTTTTTGAATTACAATATCACAGAATCCATCATATGCATCACACCATTCATGATTTTTCCATCGCGGGGTTGCACAGGAATATCGCTAACACTTACAGTGCCATTTGTTACAAGTACATTTAATTCACGACCGTTTACAGAAGTGAGTTTATCACCGTCTTTCATATCCCGGTAACTGATTTTTCCATTTACAATATGATTGCTCAACATGTCGGCAAGAAGGCCGCGGTTTTGAGGTTCCAGTAATTTTTCCAGCAACCCTTTCTCCAGTTTTTCAAAAGCAATATCGGATGGAGCAAAAAAAGTAAAAGGGCCAGCACTGCTCAGTAGTTGATCCAGGTCGGATGCATGCACACTTCTTTTAAGTGCTTTCAGGTTCTTGTCCACATTCACCACCTGCGTAAGATTTGACATTTAAATTGATTTAGCTGCAAATTGTATTATCTGCAGAACCAGTAAGGTAGTCTTTAATACCCGGGAAGACAGTTAAAGTTTGGATGATGCAATCCACGTACTGAATAGTATTTCAGTTTGTAAAATTTCTGGCCACAGAGAAGCACAGAGTGTAAGCGAGTTACACGGAGTTTTGAAAGTATCTCTGCGGTTCTCTGTTTTTTCAGTGGTTCCCTGCGGCCAGCTTTTTAATCATTACCTTTCCGTAAATCAAATTTTATAAATGGATAATTCAAAAGACCCCCGGCTTGCTGTTTTAATCGATGCTGATAATGTGCCACATCGTCTCATAACTGGTATACTGGAAGAAATAGCCAAGTATGGCGTACCTACTTTTAAACGTATTTATGCTGATTGGACAAAACCACATGTAACAGGATGGAAAGCTGTGTTGCTTGATCATGCTATTACTCCCGTGCAGCAATACAGTTATACAACCGGAAAAAATTCTTCCGACTCTGCACTTATCATTGATGCCATGGATATTTTATATACCGGCCGTGTGGATGGTTTTTGTGTAGTAAGCAGTGATAGTGATTTTACAAGACTCGCAACAAGATTGCGTGAAGCAGGTATGAAAGTATTTGGAATGGGAGAACAGAAAACTCCATCTGCTTTCCGTGCCGCATGTGATAAATTTATTTATATAGAAATTCTTGAGCAGACTGAAGCAGTAACAACCAAGCAAATAAAATTAGCTGATCTGCGAAAAAAAGAGAAAGTGATAAGCAAAGCGGACAAAAGTCTGGTCAGTTTGGTTACAACAAGCATCAATGATATTGCTGATGAAAACGGTTGGGCTTTTCTTGGCGAACTTGGAAATATGTTATTAAAGAAACGTCCCGATTTTGACCCACGTAATTATGGATTTGAAAAATTATTGCAACTGATCCGCAGTCTCGGTCAGTTTGAAATTGATGAACGGGAGTCAGGCAGAAAAAATGTAAAACTGGTTTATATACGCAGTAAGGTCGTTGAACGCTGATGAAATAAAAAACGCTGACCTTAATATAGAGCTCAACATGAGAAAGTCAAACCAATTTTGTTTTTTCAAGGCCGTTGACATTAAATACAAGCCTGAAATTTCAAATAACGTTAAAAAAATATTTACTATTTCACCGGCGTCATAACAATATTTCTGAACTCAATTGGATTGTGATCACCTTGCAGCATTATTGGTCCAGGCGCTGCTTCTCTGCTGTTTAACGCACCGCCGGTTATTCCGGGTATTTCACGGTTGCAGATAATTGTTTTTCCATTCAACACTACTGTCACCATTCTTCCAACCAGCGTGATGTCATATGAATTCCATTCACCGGGTTTGGTAATAATTTCACTTGGAGCAATAAAACCATAGATGCTCCCAAGCTGAACTTTCTCTGAAGATTCTTTTTCAAAATCGGCTATCTGTACTTCATACCGGCCACGCAGATACACTCCACTATTGCCTTCAGAAGAGAAACGAAATTCAACATGCAGTTTAAAATCGATGAACTCAGCATCGGTAATAAGATTTGAACCGGCCTTGGGGCTTTTTAATATAGCATTCTCAGTTATCCATTGATTATTCTTACCTGAAGAATGCCATCCTTTTAAATCCGTGCCATTAAAAAGTTTAGTAGACTTCCCCCAAACAGGATTACCTGTCCTTTTTAAAGAAGGGGCTTTTACAGCAGTACAATTATTTTTTCTGCCATCAGGTAATGTGATAGTACCGACCAGGCTATCGCCTTGTAATGTAGCTTCAAATTTCAGGTCGCTATCCTGCAAATCCCATTGCTGAGGAATTGAAAAACTCAGTTTACCATCGCTGAAATAAATACGGGAGACGGGTCTTGCACTGCCTCCGCTGCCAACAAATTCACCTACCAGCATTTTTGTACCAGAACGATGCACTTCCAGCCACGACGGAAAACTCCTTTCTCCGATCTTCATAGTAATATCCCATTTGCCAAGAATAGTTGAGGTGTCAGAATAATTTTTATTTGCGCTGATCACTGAAATGAAAAAAAGAAATGAAGCAACGCTAAACAGGAATCTTTTCATGTGTTTATTTTAAATGGGCTGCAAGCTTGTAGCAATTTACATACTAATTATTTCTTCTTTTATAATATTAGTAAATATACAAACCCCGACGATTCGTCGGGGTTTGTATTGCAAAGACAGATCTTAGTTGATCACTATTTCTTTCTTCACATTTTCTTTACCAGCGATGATCGGCAGACTTATTTGCAGCACACCATCAGTGTATTTAGCTGCAATATTTGTCATGTCAATACTTTCATCCAGCGTAAAGGTTCTTACAAAACCACCGCGGCTGTATTCACGCAGTACCCATTCGGGTCTTGGAAATCCTTCGGGTGGAGTATAAGTAACACTCAACTCATTTCCCTTTACATCAAGATGAAAGTTTTCTTTGATGCGACCGGGTGCAAACACCAGCATTTCATAACTGATTTCAGTTTTGTAAATGTTTACAGCGGCACGCTGCATTGATCGGATAAACTGGCCTTGCCGGTTTCCGTAATAGTTGCCTTTTGCGGCACATGACTGATTGTAGTTCATGTTGTTCATTTTTAGTTAGAAAAATTGATAACATGAACAATGCATAAAAATGATGCCGGGTGGCTTGAGCATGTAAATGTGGCATATAGAGCTTACTGTCAATAGAAAATACTCTTAAAGTGGTATTGAAACGGATTCAATCTTTGTTAACTTGTAAGTCATTCCACCCGTGTTACACATTAATATTCCGGCAAACTCTGAAAACTCACTGTTTTTGTTCTTAACAATTAAAAACCATTTTTATGAGAACAATTTTTACTACTAATGGTTATCGGATAGTCTGTTATTTATTACTTACACCAGTTCCTTTTTTTTGTCTTTCACAACAGACTTATGATGATGTTAGCAGAAGTTCATCGTCTTATTCCGGAACTGTGTTTGAAAAAGCAACACAAAAACCAATAGTGGGTGCAAGGATCACCATAACCAATACTGAAAATGATACTAAAGTAGCTACTGTCTCATCCGGTAGGGATGGCATTTATTATTTCAGCATGCAGACTTTTTCAAATATCAAAGTGCAGGTAACAATGTCGGATTTTAAGAAAGGAGAAAGAAGTTTTACAAAAAACGATTTAAAAGAATATGGAAAGAGGCTACCGACAATTTATCTTGATACTGCCTTCAAAATTGACTTCACACCTGCTGCCCCGGTTAGGCAATCAAAAGAGGATTTTGTTGTAAATAAACTGGAATCTGTTAACCTGCTACCCTTGCCTGCAGCGTATGATTTGCTATTTTATTTAAATCCTGGTTTGCGTGGAAAAGATTCTTTAATGAGCAACGATAAAGTCATACTACCTAAAATGCCCCGTATAAGTAATGACGTAAAACGACAGAATAAAGATGTCTTTCTGTCGGACAGGACAAAGGATAAGAATACCCAGAATCAGTTGCATGATTCGATAGACAAACTTATTCGGATATTAAGTGACGATATTTCAAAATATAAAATAAAATACGATGGGGTAGATGCGGGAGGACTGCGGCAGTTACGGGAATATATGCAGATGGATTTACAAGATTACAAATCACACATAAGCAAAACATCGAAACTTAAAGCTGAAGAAATTATACAGTTAATTAATAGCATTGCTGTAGCGCAGGAGACGATGCTTGCATTGAGGCGTATAGGAAGCAAAGAATACGAACAGCTTAAAGCTTTATGGGAGGATCTTTCATACCTCTTATTAAGCAGCAGGTATATGCTTTTTAGCAAATTAGAAAATACCGAGAGCCCTGAAACAACCACCAGGTTGATCAATAATATGAAACAAAACTCTGGTCCGGCCAATTATGAAGAAGGAATTAGTTTTGTTATGCCAATTATCTCAGAAGCTGCCGGGAAAAATGCCGGCCCTGATTTTGATCAGGATGAAGTAGGTGTTTTTGGTTTTTTGATCTGGAGTGAAACGATGATCTCAAAAAACAAACCTGACCTTGCAGATCCATCCAAACGATATTTAGTACGTTATTTCCCTCCTGCATTGAAAGGCAATACAAAAACTTATAAATTATGTAGTGGTCCGGCAAATGTGGCAATTGGTAATCTTACAAGAGCTCGTTATGGTATAGAAATATATGATACATGGGACAAAAAGTATGTAGAACCATTATATGATACATTTGAAACAAGCGAAGCATTTACAAACCCTGCCTATAGTAATTTTTTGATTTCAGATTTTAAAGACATAAAATATATACTGATTAAACTAAAATAGTACACAGCCGCTATGTCTTTTATTCTTAAATACCGTGTTTTAGTAATTACATTGTTTTTTGCGTTACTTGGATTTTCGATTTCATTACTATTAAAACTAGGTGAACTGAAATGGTACCATATTGCAGGTACACCATTACTTGCATTGGTTATTGCATTGGTAAGCAACTTTCTTACAGATACGGCCTGGAATAAAAGACTCAGGGAAAAATCAATCTTGGTAAGCCTTGGGCTTGGTTTATTGTTCCTTGTGTCATTGTTTTTTCATCAGCGTATTTACAACAATGGCACTTTTCGGTATGAAGATATAAACGGAACCCGCCGAACATACATCAAGGGATATCAATATACACCGATAGCTGAAAAATTTAGGGCTGACAATCCCGAGATCAGTTCTGATGCACAATTACTATATGATGGTTTTGGGGGAATAGAAGGTAAAAATTATGTATGGACGCAAGCCTCTATTAAAGAGGTGACGTTTCAACTCATCATCAGCTATGCCAGCGTTATTCTTTTTTTATCAGCCTTGTTGAGTTGGGTTCTTGGTGTGGCATATGAAAAAAGGTTTTCAGATCCAAAAACAGTAATGCAGGAATTGCTTAATGAAAGAGATCAGTCTAATTATGAAAAATATCTATTGTCTTATACCTTGAAAAAAAATGATGAAAAGTATAAAAGCATTAAGTATCACGTATTTCTTTCGTATGCTTCTAATCAACGGGAGTTTGCGGAGTCGGTTTATTACTCATTAACCAATAATGGATATATGGTCTTTTATGACCGGAACAACCTGCCGGTCGGAATGGAATATAATAATGCAATACATGCAGCAATCGGACACAGCGATATTTTTATTTTTATGATCAGCCCCGACGCAGTTGCCGAAGGCCACTATACATTAACAGAGCTGAAATTTGCGGGAGAAAAATGGCCCGCTGCCAGCGGAGTCCTTTTACCGGTAATGACTATACAAACCGGTTATAACCTGATACCAGCGTATGCAAAATCAGTAACTGTTTTAACACCCCAGGGTAACCTGGTTGCGGAGGTAACGGCGGAAATTGAAAAAATGTATAATAATCATAATCACACATAAAAGAATAAAGAAGATTCGTTTTGACATCTCTGATTTTTCTGTTATTTCAGCATTTTATTTTAACCGGAAAATAATTTGAATGCACTCCAAATCTGAAGTAATTTCATTGTTCTATTTCTTGGCCATGAAAAAACTATTTGCTTTAAGTTTTATTCTTATCACTTGTTTATCATTTAGGTTTTTTATAAAACAAAATGATGAACCCGTCCCTGTGCCACCCAGTCCTCAACGAACTGGTGGTGATTCGGCAAAAGGATATCATTATCTTATCAATGGTGATTATATAAGAGCAGGTGTGCCTGAAAACATTTTCCGCATGGGTATGGGTAAACCGACTGTTTACCTGAAAAGGGATTCAGTGAATGAAGGCATTCCGCATGATTATACAGCAGTAAAAGCATTTAATGGTGAAATTGTAATTGCACCCAATTGCCTGCAGTGTCATGCGCAGGTTTTTGAAGGGCAATTGTACATTGGGCTCGGTAATACATTTATTGATTTTAGCGACCAGGAAGTGCTTAATGTAAAGAATCTTGAAAAAGCGGAGAAGCTGCTGAAAACATTATACCCGAAAAAGTACAAAGCTTCTGAAAATTTTTTTGAAGTAGGGAAAACGATTGGCCCATTTCTTTATACAGAAACGAGAGGTGTAAACACAGCTGATCGCCTTGCTTCGGTACTTGCGGCACATAGAGATCCTGTTACATTTAAATGGAATTCAAAACCTCAGATAGAGATTCCTGAACAGGTTATTCCATCAGATGTGCCGGCATGGTGGTTGTTGAAAAAAAAGAATGGTATGTTTTACAATGCTTTTGGCCGGGGCGATTTCGGACGATTTTTAATGGCATCTAACCTGCTTACAGTGAATGATACAACTGAATCAGCGGAAGTGGATAAACATATGCCGGATGTATTAGCATATATCAATTCATTACAACCCCCCGAATATCCAAAACAGGTTGATATAAAATTGGCAGAAGCAGGGAGAATAATTTTCAATAATAATTGTTCGCATTGTCATGGGAGTTATGGAGAAAACGGGCAGTATCCCAATCTGCTGATTCCCCAATCAATTATTCAAACTGATTCATTATTACAGGCTGCCAACTATTCCAATCCTCAATTTGTAGATTGGTTTAATAAAAGTTGGTTCAGTACCGGTGATCACCCCGCACAATTGGTACCCTTCAAAGGATATATCGCTCCGCCATTGGATGGCATATGGATAACGGCTCCGTACTTTCATAACGGCTCTGTTCCTACATTGGAAACGGTACTTAATAGTTCAATAAGGCCTATGTACTGGTCAAGGGATTTTAATAAACCGCAATATGATTATGAAAACCCGGGATGGAAATTTTCTGTACACGAACAGGCAGTGAACAAATCAGTTTATAATACCACACTACCGGGCTATGGAAATCTCGGACACTATTTTGGTGATAAGCTTAGTAATGAGGAACGAAAAGCGGTGATAGAATACCTGAAGACATTGTAAGTAAGGATTTGTTCAAAATAGTTAGCTTTATCCATGCCTGCTACCACTGATAAAAACATAGCTATTGTTTGCAATTCAATTGCCGGAGCTGGTAAAGCCATTATTTTGGCCGAGAAAATTGGTAATGGACTTTCTCAAAAACAAATTAACTACACATTATTCAAAGAAAACTGGCCTGAATATTTTAATAGCTTCACTGATGTATGGATCATAGGTGGTGATGGTACATTGAATTATTTTATTAATCATTACCCAGATATAAGATTGCCACTGGTAATTTTTAATGGCGGTACGGGGAATGATTTTCACTTTATGTTGTATGGTGACAGATCATTTGATGAACAACTGGGGCTTGCATTAACTGCTACTCCTAAACCCATTGATATTGGTAAATGCAATGAACGGTATTTTATCAATGATGTTGGTATCGGGTTTGAGGCTGCGGTTGCTAAAGCATTAAAAGGAAAGAAAAAACGATTAGGGAAAACATCTTTTCTTATTATGATCCTGAAAAAAATTCTCAGCTATCATTCAAAAAACTACACTATACAATCTGCTGAACAAAATCTGACGGGAAGAAAATTATTGGTTGACATAAACAATGGCCGACGGGCCGGTGGAGGTTTTCATGTTGCACCCGAAGCTAAAGCAGATGATGGATTGTTTGATGTTGTGATCGCAGATGCATTAACTCCTTTGCAGCGGCTCCTTAATCTGCCAAAGATCGAAAAGGGGAAACACTTAAACCTGTCTTTCATCAATTATTTCAAGACCAAGGAAATTGTTGTTCTTTCCGATTCTCCCATTCAATATCATCTCGACGGAGAATATTACGATGCGGATAGTTTGAAGATTGAAATGTTAGAAGGTAAGTTGTTGTTTAGATATTAAAAAGAAGCAGGATAATTGTCCTGCTTCTTTTTTATGGCTCCTGCACTTTTTGATTCATCGTTATCACAGGAAACCGGGAGCCATATGAAAGTGGTTTTTTAGTGATCTTGTTCCACCAACCCGGTAAATCAAATTCTTTTAGTGGATTGATCATGATAAGATCACCATTAATGCGTTTGGCAAAATCCAGTGTTGTCTTTGCCAGGTTTTTTCCTTCGAGTATAATGCCCTGGACAGGGATCGTTGAAATGCTTTGCACCATTTCCAAAGCCTCATTAATTATTTTTTCCGGCATATTTTCTTCCTTACGAAGTGTGATCATGTAGATCGTTGATTTGAACGTACGGGCCAATGCCGTAGCCAGTTTGATCTGTCGTACAGGCACTTCATCATGCAAGGGCAAAATGATTTTTTTGAAATGATAGATCAAACCGCCTGAGCGAACGGCCAGTACAGGTACATTTGTTTTTCTAGCCAGCCTACTGATAGAAACAGAAGAGATTATTCGTTGCAGCAAATTGAATTTTGGTAAACCGATTACTACCATATCCATATTATAACGGGTGATATATTCTGATAATTCTTTTCCCGGTTGTCCTTCGAGTACACTGATTTCTATTTTACCCTTACAACAAAGTTGCGAACTGTAAAAAGAAGCTAGCTCTTTCAGCCTGTCATAACTGTTGAGTCGTGCATTATGGGAATCATAAGGTGTCATTGAACTGGCGTCAACAGGTACGCCTGGAAAAATATTGCGGTGTACAACATTCACTAAATGAATATTGCATTCTAGATTATTGGCCAGTTCAATTGCTTTCGCAATTGCCCATTTGCTTTTTCCGGTAAAATCAACCGGAACAAGGATGTTAAAAAATCGGGTTGCCATAGGCTGTAGTTTTTAGTATAAACAATCGATTTTAGTTTTTCAGGCCATTGCAAGCAATGACTCAAAACTTTTTTCTTTGATGGATCGAACAGCGACTTTTTCCAGTAATTCATCTTCCGTACAAAAAGCAACTCCTTTTCCCGCATGAGCTATCATGCAACGGTCTTCTTTGCTATCGCCTATGACCAGGCAATTCTTTGGTAGCACATTATATTTTTCACAAGCATATTGCAGCGCATTTGTTTTACATACCGAGTGACCGCACAGACTTTCCGGTGAGCCAAAAAAATATGACGGGACATTCACTTCACCGGTTGTACGTCCCTCTTTAAACTCCAAATTGTAAGCCAGAGAGAAGTCGGCCCCTATATTTTGTTTTACATAATTCGTTATCAGGGTATAACTGCTGCTAATAATCCCCACGATATAGTTTTTCTGTTTAAGTTCTTTCACTACGGTTTTTATATCACTGATCATTTTCATATTGCTAACTACATTCAGCAAATCATCCATTGTCCGGCCCCGCAACATTAACCCTATCCTTTTTGTAAGGATGATGGGATCATTTTCTGTTTCTCTCATATCTTCAAGCTGCGGAAAAAAACGAAACTCTTTTGCGCATTCATGGATGAAGCGGCCTTCGAGAATTGTATCATCCATATCGAAAATGGCCATTTTATGAAAACCTGATAATTCTTCTTTCAATACATTATTCATCTCCCGGTTAATCGCCTCCAATGAAATAACATCTTCTTCCGTAAGACCCGATGTAGGTTCACCCTGAGCTTTACTAATAATAGCTCGGGAAACCTCCTTACTCATTTTACCTAAAGCTTCCCAGGGTTTGCTTTTGTTTTCGATATAACCAATATTCACTTCTTTTACTCTTGCCTTCATCAGGTACATATCAATCAATATCCCAATATCAACGCCATAATCATTAAAGAATTCTATCTTGTTGAAATAGGATTTTTTTCCGGCAATCATACCGCTAAGTGGTTGTGAGAAATGAGCAAGACCGGGAAATAAAATATTCAGCAATGGTTTTGCAACCAGTTCGGTTACACGACCCGCATTTCTTGCAAATGCACCTTTTACAAAATCTGCTTCATCATCAATCAGTGGCTGGACAAGATTTGTAATAGTTCCGTCGGAATATGGATCAATATCAGCGTCCAGGAAAATTATCAGTTCATTATTTGAATGTTGAATTCCCTCTTTCATTGAAATTCCTTTTCCTCTTGTTTCGCTTATGATCACTTTAGCTCCTGCATTTTTTGCAATGCTAACTGTATTGTCACTTGATTTATCATCAACAACAATTACTTCCGAAACACGGGGAAATAAAAAACAAAACTGCACAACATTGGCTATTGTTTTTTCCTCATTTAAAGCCGGAATGATCACAGTTAGCATAGGAATTAATTTGATGTTGGATCAAGTTACCAGAATCAGGCCGGAAATTCCTGGACGAATTAATTAAGGGTGTGGAGATAAGCTAAAAAGTATATACTCAGCAAGTTCGGATTCTAACAGATTGGTTTCAATGGCAAAACAACTTTATTTTTAATAAGAAATAATTGTAAACAATGTATAAACGTAATATTTATCTATTGGGTAAATTATAGACTTCTTTTCCATTCACGAAAGTGCGGGTAATTTTTACCTCTTTTATTTTTTCTGGAAGTATTTCAAATAAGTTTTTACTCAGTACAACAAAATCAGCCAGCATACCTGCTTTTAAAATACCTAACTTCTTTTCCTATAGCCTGCATACATATTATTAACCTTATAACTTAAAGCTTGTTCAACAGAATTTTCTTTACGGATGATGAATACAAACTATTTCATATATAAAAATAAAAAAGTCCCGCATGAATGCAGGACTTGAATAATTTCTTTATCTAAAAAAAATTAATAGCTGTCGCGATATCCACCACGGTCGCCACCACGATCACGGTTAAAGCCGCCTTTTTTAAAGCCGCCACCGCCACCACTGCCACCACCGCCGAAGCTGCGTTTTTTGAAACCGCCGCCACCGCCGCTGCTTCTTTCGCCTTCCGGTTTCGGACGGCTTTCGTTTACAACGATTGCACGACCATCAACTTCAGTTCCGTTGAGGGCTGCAATAGCTGCATTAGCTTCTGCGTCGTTAGGCATTTCAACAAAACCGAAGCCCTTGCTGCGGCCACTGAATTTGTCGTTTACAATTTTAGCTGAAGAAACTTCGCCGTACTGGGCGAAAAGATTCGAAAGGTCCTGGTCTTTTAAATTCCAGCTCAGGTTACCTGCGTAAATGTTCATGATACATTAAAGGTTTTAAATAAAAATAGTGTCAACAGTAAACTGTAACCTTTGAACATTTACGATAGTGAACGTTCTCGGAACTAGTGAAACTGTAAAGAACACAAATAACATCACAAAATAAAACAATTTTTTTCTGGATTACCCAAAAGATTTTTTGTCTGGACCTTTTTGGGACTATTAAAAAACTTCAACTAGTTGATGATTAGCGATATGAAATCTGAACGGAGCGTCGCAAGGGACGATCAATCAGGGCACAAAAGCCGGCATTTCACAGAAAATTTTTATCCATTCAGACCTCTGCACTCTGAGCTTGCTTCCCTATCTTTGCCGCCCCGTAGCCAAAGCTGCGGATAAACAATTTTTATTAATCAAATACAGGGTAATGAACAATTACGAATTGATGGTGATTTTTACCCCAGTGCTCAGCGATGATGATTTCAAAGCAGAGCAAAAGAAGATCGCTAACCTGGTAACTGCTAATGGCGGTACTGTGGTTGCCGAAAATCCATGGGGACTGAAATCACTGGCGTTTCCAATTCAGAAAAAGACTACTGGTCTTTACTGGGTTTTGGAATACATAGCGCCATCCGACTTCAATGAGAAGCTGAAGATTCAGCTTCTTCGTGATGAAGCAGTGCTTCGTCACCTGTGCACCAGCCTCGATAAATACGCCGTCGAGTACAATGCGAAAAAGAGAAGTGGCGTAACATCTGGAACCGAAAAAACAGTGGAGGCTTAATACCATGGCAAGAAATGAAATTAAATACCTTACTGCTATTAAAGATGACAAACGTGTAAAGAAGTTTTGTCGCTTTAAAAAGTATGGCATCCGCTACATCGATTATAAAGATGTGGAGTTCCTGAAAAAGTTTCTGAACGAACAAGGTAAATTATTGCCACGTCGTCTTACAGGTAACAGTTTGAAATACCAGAGAAAGGTATCACAAGCTGTTAAGAAAGCAAGACAAATGGCATTGTTACCTTATGTAACAGATTTATTGAAATAGGCAAATCCCTAACCGCTGTATATAAAATATATGGCGAGACAGTGAGGCCTGTAATTCACTGGGATAAAAACTAAACAAGATGGAAGTAATCTTAATTAAAGACGTTGATACACTTGGTGGTGCCAATGAACTGGTGAAAGTAAAAAACGGGTATGCCCGGAATTTTTTACTGCCTCGTCAACTGGCTATCGAAGCTACACCCGGTAACCGCAAAATTCTTGAAGAAAGAATGAAGCAACTGGCGAAGAAAGAAGCTGCGATGCTTGCTGAGATCAACAGTGTTATCGCTAAACTGGCTGAAGCTCCTTTGAAAATTGGTGCTAAAACTGGAACAAGCGGTAAGATCTTTGGTAGCGTAACTTCATTGCAGATCAGCCGTGCTATCCGCGACCAGAAAGGTTATGATATTGATCGCCGCAGAATCTCTATCACTGATGAAGTGAAAGAGATCGGTGCTTACAAAGCTCATATCGATTTCGGTAATGGTAAAACTGCCGATGTAGAATTTGAAGTTGTAGGTGAGTAATTTGACAAGGACACTATCTATCATAAAGATCCTGCCGAAAGGCGGGATCTTTTTTATGATACAATTTGAAAACAAACTATCAGGATTTTATTTTCTTTCGTTTGATCAATTTGGTTTTAAGTATCCTTACATTTTCAAGCGGCCTGTCAAGATCAGCACCCTTGCTTGTCGGTACGGCGGCTATTTTGTCAACCACATCTAAACCTTTTACTACTTCTCCATATACAGTATAACCCTGGTCGAGATGGGGTGTGCCACCGATTGTTTTGTATGCTTCGCGTTGTACGGCAGGAAGTTTTCTGCCATTCAAACGGAAAGTTTCCAAAGAATCTAATCCTGCATCTGTAAAAACTTTTCCCTGTACAATATAAAACTGGCAACTGCTGCTGGCTTTTGTTGGATTTCTACTATCACCCGTTCTTGCTGCTGCAAGCACTCCCTTTTTATGAAACAATGATGAACGAAACTCAGCAGGTACTGTATAATTCAATCCGCCACCGCCCAAACCTTTACCAGCTTCAGCAGTCTTGCTGGTGGGGTCGCCGCCTTGTATCATAAAATTCTGAATGACCCGGTGAAATAAAAGGCTGTCATAAAAATGCACTTTAACCAATTTCAAAAAATTATCTCGATGCAATGGAGTAGAATCTGATAAACGAATGACCATATCACCCATTGTAGTTTTCATCAGTACATCTTTCTTCCTGTCTTTTTTTGTAACCGTGGAATCTTTTTGTGCCTGCAAACTAATAACAGTAATACAGGTGGCTAATGTTAAAATCCATTTCTTCATTGTCAGTATTTGTGGCTTGGTGGTTTAGAAATTATGCGTTTCAAAATACAACAACACATGGTCTTTCAGAAAATTTTCTTGTTCAATAGCATTCAACTCAGGCAATGGTTTCAGTTGCCGGTAATGAGGCCAGCCATCTCTGTCGGTTCCTTCCAGTTCATAATAGCCGCTTTGCATAAGCAGGCAGCAGGTGGCTACATGCATAAGGTCCTGTTTTTGCTCCTTGGTTATTTTTTCTTTTATAAAACCGGTTTCCTGCAAGCCGATCAAAAATAAAACCGCTTCCAGGTCGGGCTTCTTACCAAACCTTTCAATCATTTTTGCTTCGAGTGTCCACCATCGTTGTTGCAGGTCGTCTTTTGCTAACATAGCGGCAAAGATAGCCGTAGCTTTAATTGATAACAGATAAAATATAGATGAGGCATTAATTTTGCAAAAAAGAATAACATGTTCATTACAAAAGATAAATATTCAATTACCACCGACAAGACAAAGCTTGATATTAAAACTATTCATGATTTTCTTTCTCATTCTTACTGGGCAGAGAATATCCCGGTGGAAACAGTACAGCGTTCTATTGAAGGCTCGCTTTGCTTTGGTGTGTTTGATGGAGAAAAGCAAGTTGGTTTTGCAAGATTGATAACTGATAAAGCCACTTTCGCCTATCTCGCCGATGTTTTCATTCTTGAACCGTATAGGGGCAGGGGATTGTGCAAATGGATGATGGAGGTAATTATGACTTATTCTGAGTTACATGGCATGAGGCGTATTTTATTGGCAACAAGAGATGCACATGATTTATATAAACAATACGGGTTTTCTCCTGTGACTGATACGGACCGATGGATGCAGATACACAACCCTGAGATCTATAAAAAATTGAAATAAAAATTCAACGGTTATCTTTGCGCCTTCGGAGAAGTTTCTCCGGCAAAATCGAACAATCATGTTGCAGTTACAGGTATTGAGACTAAATGCTGAGAAAGTAAAAGAGAGATTGGCAGTTAAAAATTTCTATGATTTATCGCTGGTAGATAAAATTGTGGAGCTGGATGAACAATGCCGCAAGCAAAAAACCGAAGCAGAAAAATTGCAGGCAGCTATGAATGCAGCCAGCAAAGAGATCGGTATGCTGATGGGTAAAGGCGAGAAAGAAAAAGCAGAAGAAAAGAAAGCCGAAGTGGCAAAAGACAAAGCCCTGATACAGCAGTCAAATGAAAAATTAGCCGAGCTTGAAAAAATATTGAATGATACATTGATTTTATTACCCAATCTTCCTTCTGATAGAGTGCCGGCGGGAAAAATACCAGCAGATAATATTACAGTAAAAGAAAATGGAGCAAAACCAAAACTGACTGCTGATGCTACACCCCATTGGGAACTTATCAGGAAATATGATATTGTGGATTTTGAAGCCGGTGTAAAAATTACAGGTAGCGGTTTTCCGTTATATAAAGGAAAAGGAGCAAAACTGCAGCGGGCATTAGTTCAATACTTTCTTGATTTTAATACAGCTGCTGGTTATACAGAATACTTGCCACCATTAATGGTAAATGAAGCAACCGCCTATGGTACGGGTCAATTACCAGATAAAGAAGGACAGATGTATTATATGCCGGCTGATAATTTTTATATGATACCAACTTCTGAAGTGCCGGTTACTAATATTTATCGTGATGAAATTGTGAAGGAAAACGATCTGCCGATTAAGATGACGGCATTTTCTCCATGCTTCCGTCGTGAAGCCGGAAGTTTTGGCGCTGATGTAAGAGGTCTTAACCGTGTTCACCAATTTGATAAAGTAGAGATCGTTCAGCTTGTTCACCCGGATAAAAGTTATGATATACATACAGAGATGGTGAACCATGTAGAAAAATTATTACAATCACTGGAACTTCCTTATCGCATTCTTGCTCTCTGCGGAGGGGATATGAGTTTTGCTTCTGCACTCACTTACGATTTTGAAGTTTACAGTTCAGCACAACAGAAATGGCTGGAAGTAAGTTCCGTTTCTAATTTTGAAACTTTCCAAAGCAACCGAATGAAGATCCGTTTCAAAGATGCGAGTAATAAAATGCAACTGGTGCATACTTTGAATGGAAGTTCTTTGGCATTGCCTCGTATTGTTGCTGCTTTACTTGAGAATAATCAAACTGCAGAAGGAATCAAACTACCTGAAGTATTACATAAATATTTCGGCGGTTCAACTATTTCATAAATTGGCAGTCATACTCCGAAGTTTTTACTAATGAAAAAATTTTCTGTTATTCTTCTGCTTGTTATTATTGCAGCTTGCACAAAAAAAGCAATGCCAACGATTGAACGCCGTACGGAAGAGCCTTCAGCACCGATGGTTGAAATAAATCTTGCAGCCGGCGAAAAATTATTTACAACCCGCTGTGCCCGTTGTCATGATTTACCTAAAACTTCTAAATATAATAATGACCGCTGGCAGCCTATCCTCAGCTCTATGCTTCCCCGGGCAGGATTATCGGGTGTTGATGCAGCTAACGTGAAAGCTTATATAAAAGCCAATGCTGCTGTTCAATAACTTCTTGTGTTTTTCATTAAGCAGCAATTCATGTTCGATTCTTAATTTTGAATTATGGACGGATACAACGCAATCTATATTGCACAGGGACATGAATCACAAAATGCGACTGTAATTTTTCTGAAAGATAAACTCAGTATTGGCCTGATGGATGAACACGGCAAACCCAAAGTCGTTTATTGGTTTTATGATAAAATAGTCAGGAATGACTTTCGTCAATATGGAAAACTAATAGTGAGGCATGAAGGATTTCCGCCACAAAGCCTGGAAGTAGAACATCGTGAATTTGCAGACAAACTCAATGATCATTTTAAAAAATCGGACCGTTCATTTTTGCGTAAAGCGTTTACACCCGGCACTATTACAATGATTCGCTTTGCTTTTATTTTTTTTGGATTTCTTGCTGCTGTTTATTTCTTTTTGGTTCCCTGGCTCGCTGTACGTTTAGCCAACAAAGTCCCTGTTTCATTTGAGGAAAAAATGGGTAATGGGATGTTTGATGCACTGAAAACAGGAATGACGATCGATGAATCAAAGACGGCGATCATCAATGAGTTTTTTATAGAGTTACATATTCCGACGAAATATAATATTCAGGTAACTGTAGTAAAAGATGATGTGGCTAATGCATTTGCCATGCCCGGTGGCAATATTGTCGTGTATGAGAAGCTCCTGAATAGCATGAACAGTTATGAAGAACTGGCAGCACTCCTCAGTCATGAGTTTACGCATGTCAACAACAAGCATACAACTAAATCTTTATTCCGGCAATTGGGTTCTACTGTTTTTCTCTCCGTTATATTAGGCGATGTCGGGGCTATAAGCAGTGTTATTGTCAACAATGCTGACCGCCTAAAAGGGTTATCCTATGGCCGCAGCCTGGAAAAAGAAGCTGATCTGAATGGATTACAATTATTAAGTGAAAGAAAAATTGATTGCAATGGATTTATCGGGCTGTTTACGTTGCTGCAAAAAGAAGTGGATGCAGCGGGTGTTACAGAACCTGCTGAATGGATAAGCAGCCACCCTGATCTTCAAAAGCGGATTGAATATGTAAAGTCAAATGAATCTTTCAACATAAGAGGTGCAGAGAAAAATGAAACATTACAGACATTGTTTCTGAAATTGAAAACTGCTGAATAAAATTTACTTCACATTTATTAAAGATAGCAGGATGAAAAGTAGTTAACCGAGTTCTTTTATCTTTTTATTCATTACCCAAAACCATGCAGGCGGAAAAAGCGAAAGAATAAGCATACCCGGATAACCTGTAGGCATTTGTGGTGAATCTTCATGATGACGTAATAGCTGGTACTTACGGCTGGCAAGATAATGATGATCGCTATGACGACTGAGCTCGAATAAGAATAAACGGCCTATTACATGATTGCTGTTCCAGCTATGAGCAGGCATGGCCCTTTCATATTTTCCATCTTCAATTTTTTTGCGTTGCAAACCATAATGTTCGATATAGTTTACTGTTTCGAGTAACAGGATCCCTATTACCGCAGCAACGAGATAATATACAGTAGTCAGCCATCCGAATACAAAAAAGATGACCAGAACAAATGCAATTTGAATAATACTAAACTGTATCATTTCGTTGTGTAGCGATAAAACTGGGTTACCTTTTTTCTTAACATCGCTGATGGCAATACGCCATGCACTTATATAACCTGCAAATACAGTACGGAAATAAAAGGCATAGACCCATTCATTATATCTTGCACTACTCGGATCTTCGGGGGTTGATACTTTTTTATGATGGCCTTTATTATGCTCAATATAAAAATGCATGTATTGTGAAGTAAGCAAAAGCATTTTTGCAAGAAACTGTTCTCTTTTGTTTGTACGATGGCCCAGTTCATGTGCCACATTAATTCCAATGACACCGCAAAGCATGCCCATTACCCAGATGCGGCCAACAATATCATACCATTGCATGGTGGTATCATTGGTCATTACATATAAAAATTTTATAAGCAATACGTATTGAAAGATAACGGAGAGATAAAGCAGTATATCATATGATTTGTCTGCTTTTGCCATTTCTTCTTCGGCGGCAGACATGTTTTTTTCTTTTGGCTTAATAAATAACTCCAGGATCGGAATTGCAACCCATGCCCATGCCAATGGCAGCCATACCTGCCAACCTGTAACGCTGAACGAATGATAGGCACCCACGGACAGCACAAACGGGAGAGCATATTTTAATGCACGGATCGACATAAGTTATTTACTATCTTTTTTCTTTTAAAACAACTATGATTCGGACTGAGACGTCGTAAATGCTGAACAGGATTACCAGACGTACAAGTGTGCGACGCAACAGGCGATAATAGTAGTAATACAGCTGGGCACCTAAAAATAAAAAATAAATCGGCTGGTTTAACGTTTCATTGCCGTGTAGTTTAAACTTCGGAACTTTATTTGAGTCTCTGCACAGGAATTCACCCCCTTGCGGAGTCCTATAATGATGGAAATCAAATTTGTTAGCCCATGTCAATGACAATCCAAACAAAAAATCTGCACCTGATGTGGCGTGCAGGTTTCGGGCCGGCTGTAGAGCAGCTCGGCGACCTGAACAAGTATTCCCCCAAACAATTTTATAAAGCGCTGCAGAAAGCCTCGGAAAAAAGACCAGAGTATATTGATGTGGCCGATGATTACCTGAAAGGGTTGATGTTGGGTATTGAAGAAGCGGGCCGCCAGCAAAAGAAAGAGATGGATGAAGATCAGCGTAAACAAGTGCAGCAAAAAAACAGGCAGGGTGTTCGCAACCTGAATATGTTCTGGATGCATGAAATGGTGAACACAGGTGCACAGCTTCGGGAGAAATTGGGATTTTTCTGGCATGGCCATTTTGCCTGCCGTAATCTCAATGTTTTCTATCAGCAGGGTCTATTGGATATTATCCGTCGGAATGCTTTAGGCAGTTTCCGAACAATGCTGCATGAAGTTTCAAAGAGTGCAGCAATGCTTAATTTTTTGAACAATCAGCAAAATCGGAAAGATCATCCTAATGAAAATTTTGCCCGTGAAGTAATGGAGTTGTTTACTCTTGGCCGTGGCAACTATACTGAAGAAGATATAAAAGAAGCCGCCCGTTCTTTTACTGGCTGGAGCAGTAATGTAAAAGGTGAATATGTGTTCAGAAGGTTTCAGCATGACTTTGGGAGTAAAACTTTCTTAGGTAAAACCGGGAATCTTACAGGCGAAGAAGTGCTGGATCATTTGCTGGCACAAAAACAAACAGCAAGGTTTATTACACAAAAGATGTATAAGTTTTTTGTGAATGATACACCTGATCAAAAGAATATAGAATGGCTTGCTGACCGGTTCTATAAAAATGATTATGACATCGGTAAACTCTGCGAGGATATTTTTACCAGTGATTGGTTTTATGATGATAAGAATATCGGCGTGAAAATAAAAAGCCCGGTAGAGCTGCTGACAGGTATACAACGTATGCTGCCGATGACATTGGAAAATGAAGAATCGTTGATGTTGTTGCAAAGAGTATTGGGCCAATTATTATTTTACCCGCCTAATGTAGCTGGATGGCCGGGAGGCAAAGCATGGATCGATAGCTCAACGCTGATGATGCGGATGCGGATACCACAAATGTTGAATGACCAGGATGAAATGAATGTAAAACCCAAAGATGATGATGATACGATGATGGGAAGAAAGAACGATAAAAATGAAGACCCGAAAGCCAAAGGACAAAAGCAGATGGGAAAATTAGGCAAGCCTATTTTGGTAAATATCGACTGGACAAAATATGTAAAGAATTTTGACCCGGTGAAAAGAGAGAAACTATTAGCAGATATGAACAGTGTGTTGCTCGTGACCAATAAGGCCGTGAGTGATGACCTGGTAAAAAAATTCAGCGATGAAAGCGGGCGGGAGGATTTTATTAAATCTGCAACGATTCAGATAATGAGTACACCTGAATACCAGCTTTGCTGATCTATTTTTTTTAATTGATTATTTAAAACTTAGTCATGTTAATACGCAGAAAAGAATTTTTACAAGTTGGTTCATTAGCCACAGCCTCGTTAATGCTTCCTAAGTTTTTAAAAGCATTTGAAGCAAGCAATATGGTGCCTCCCGGAAATAAGGTAACTGTTGTATTGCAGTTAAGTGGTGGTTGCGATGGGTTGAACCAAATTATTCCTGTAAGAAATGATATCTATTATAGATCAAGACCAAGATTAGGTGTTGCAAAAGATAAAGCATTATCATTAACTGATGAGGTGGGCATTCACCCTGCATTAAGCGGTTTGAAAGAATTGTATGATGATGGCAGCATGGCTGTATTGCATAATGTCGGTTATCCAAATCCGGACCGTTCACATTTTCGCAGTATGGATATCTGGCAAACAGGTAGCCAGAGCAGTGAATACTGGAATACAGGTTGGGTGGGCCGTTATCTTGATGCACAGTGCAGTGGTTGCGACCATCCTACACAGGCTATAGAAATGGATGATGTGCTAAGTCTTGCATTGAAAGGGGATCATTTAAAAGGTATTGCAGTAAAAGACCCGAGAAGATTATACGGAACAGCGAACGAAAAATATTTTAAAGAGATCAATAAGAATCATGCCGATGAGACGGGTGAGCAGCCTGTCGATTATCTCTACAAAACATTGGCTGAAACGATGTCATCTGCTGATTATATTTTCCAGCAAAGCAAATTACATCCTTCAAGTGCTGATTATCCGAAAACAGACCTGGGAACCAGTCTTAAAACAATTGCTTCACTGATCTATTCCGAGATCAATACAAAAGTGTATTACCTTTCATTGGGAAGTTTTGATACACATATCAACCAGGAAATGCAACAGCAACGTTTGTTTACTGAACTGAATGATGCGGTGAAAGCTTTTACAAAAGATTTAAAAGCCAACGGACGTTTCAATGATGTGCTGCTGTTTACGTTTTCCGAGTTTGGAAGAAGGGTAGCACAGAATGCAAGTAATGGTACTGATCATGGCACCAGCAACAATATGATATTTATCGGCGGCGGTTTAAAACAACAAGGTTTGATAAACGAAATGCCGAATCTCGCTGATCTGGATGAAGGCGATTTAAAATATAAGATCGATTTTAAAAATGTGTATGCAACTGTTTTAAAGAACTGGTTGAATACCGATGATGTAAAAATATTAGGCAAGCAATATGAATATTTGAAGTTTGTGTAATAACTATCAGCAAAAAGAAAGAGGCGATACATTGTATCGCCTCTTCTTATTTGTATCATCAATTTCACTAAGTCATTTTCTTTTTGGCTATTGCTACTTTCCAGAGAATAAAGCACATCGCAGCAAAGAAGCCAACTCCTAAGATCATGTAAAGGTCTTCTCCCAAACTGTGGGACAAGGCTTCTTCAAAATTTAGTGCCTTCATTTGTGCTTCGAAGAAAACAGTGAGTATAGCTGCTATTACACCAAATAAGGCACCCCCTGCAACAAGTCCAGTTGCGAATAAATTTCCTTTTCTCAGATCTTCTTCCTCTTCGGGTTCTTTATTTTTCTTTGCATGTTTATCGGCTATTCCTTTTATAAATCCCCCGACAAAAATTGGAAATGTGGTAGAAAATGGCAAGTAAGTACCTACTGCGAAACTCAAAGCTTTTATGCCGCAGAGTTCAAGAACGATGGCAATAAAAACCCCTACCATTACAAATTGCCAGTCGAGATCACCACCCAAAATACCTTTAATAATTGTTGCCATTAATGTGGCCTGCGGGGCTGAATAGGTTTCGCCAATTGCATGTTGAACACCTGTTGCAGCTAATGCACTTGATGGTGTATCAAGAATTTTTACAGTCCAGCCTATAACAATTGAAGAAACAATTGCCCCGATAAATAAAGCTAGCTGTTGATATTTTGGAGTAGCACCTACAAGATAGCCGGTCTTTAAATCTTGTGATGTAGCACCGGCATTGGCAGCAGCTACACAAATCATTCCTCCTACAACCAGTGCCATTGGTTCATATACTTTTCCTGTCCAGCCTACTCCGATAAAAACAAGACAGGTCGCCATGATCGTAGCGATCGTCATTCCGCTGATTGGATTGTTGGATGAACCAATCAAACCAACTATTCGGGAAGAAACGGTAACGAAGAAAGCGCCGAAAATAACTACTAGCAATCCCAGCAATAAACGACTGCCAATATTTTCGCCGGGAATAAATGAAAGCATTGACATAATAAGAATCAATCCGAGACTTCCATAAAGTACAACTTTTATATTCAAATCCCTGTCTGTACGGGCAACTGTTGCAACAGTTGACTTGTCTTTCACAGAGCCAATACTTTCTTTAAAAGAAGAAACAATTGTAGGGATCGTTTTTATCAACGTAATAAATCCACCTGCTGCAACTGCACCAGCACCTACCTGTCTTATAAATGCCCGGTATAAAGCTTCTGCATTGTTGACAAATGTATGAGTGGTTGGGTCCCATCCGTATTTAGCAGGATTGAGATCAAGTTTTGTCAACTGTGCATAGGTAGTATCACCAGGAATTAATGTGGCTAACAGCGGAATTAGAACAAATGAACTTAATACACTTCCAGCAACTAATATTCCTGAAATTTTTGGGCCGATTATATAACCAACACCAAGATATTCCGGGGTTATTTCGCCATTGATCCTTGCAGAAGGAAGATATTTATTTTTAAGGCTTGTAACATACACGGGAGCTTCTGAAATGACATGAAATATTTTTTGCAATACAGCATAACCTACTGCTACACCCATACCGAGAAAAGCGGTTTTAGCAAGATCCCCACCTTTTTCGCCGGCTTTTAAAACGGAAGCGCAGGCAGTTCCTTCAGGATAAGGAAGTGTTTCATGCTCTTTCACAATTAATGAACGTCGTAGCGGAATCATCATCAATGTGCCGAGCATACCGCCTAAAACGGCCAGCGTCATAATGGTTAGATAATTAAAAAAGCTGCTGCTTTCAGGAGAACTTAAAAATAAAAAGCCCGGCAGAGTGAATACAACACCTGCTGCAATACTTTCACCTGCACTGCCTGTGGTTTGAATGATATTATTTTCAAGTATTGTTGTTTTCAAAAACAATTTACCTAACGCAATTGAAAGAACGGCGATTGGGATAGAAGCAGAAACGGTAAGACCTGCTTTTAAAGCAAGATAAACAGTGGCAGCACCAAAAATAATTCCGAAGATGGCACCTGTGATAACAGACTTGATTGTAAACTCTGCCATCTGTGTTTCAGCGGGCACAAAAGGTTTGAATTGTTGTTCAGCCATATCAGTTGATTTTAGTTATGTGAAAGTTAAGAAAACAAATCCTAGAGAAAATAAAAAGGTGGCTCAACGACCACCTTAAAAGATTTTGTCAATATGAATTTATGCAGTACCTGTTTTATCTCTTACAATTTTATCCAACGATTTTACTTTGGCAAAAATTAATAAACCTCCAAGTATTGCTGCAACTGTAATGATGCCGAAGAAAATTCTTTTATCAGGCATTTTATCCCAGAAGCTGGCCATTACACCTGCTACTTTACCGCCCAATGAAGTTGAAAGAAACCAACCACCCATCATCAATGCAGTTAAACGTGGTGGTGCTAACTTAGATACAAAGGATAAGCCGATCGGGCTTAAACAAACTTCGCTGACGGTAAATACACCATAGGTAAGAAACAACCAGAGCGATGAAGCTTTATGTGTATAGATGCTGGGTACGGACATTACAGCAAACACCATTACTAATGCACTCAACCCGGAAATAACTAATGCCCATGCAAACTTACTTGCAGTAGAAATAGGTTTACCTCGTCGGGCCATATATGCAAAGAATGCAATGAGCAACGGGGTCAATGCAACGATGAAGAAAGGATTGATCGATTGAAAGAGTTCTGTATTACCAACTTTTGTGATTCCGTTTTCCGGCCATTTTTCTTTTGGCACATTTGCAAAATAAGGATCGGGCCCCATTGTTTTAACCGCATTTCCTGAGTCATCGGTAACAACCCTCATATACTGATCCAGTTGTTCTGTTTCTCTCGGTTCCGTACCTAAATTCTGCAACATATAAATTCCATCAGCAGGTTTCTCCATAAACTTAGGAATCGATCGGTCAGTATGTGATTCAGCCCAGATAGTAAGCCCGGTTGAATTTTGATTATAAATTGTCCAGAAAATAATTGAGATCGTAAAAATAAATAACAAAGCGCCGATCCCTTTTTTATCTTCTGCATTTCCTTTTGTCCATAAACGTGTATAAAAGACAATTACAGGAATACAGGCAAGAACAAATGCATCGTTAGAATCAGAACCCATCAGGTTTCCGGGAATCAGCCATCCAAGCACGCCAAATATTATCATTGGCAAAAAAACCGAACCGAAAATTTTCGATATGGGCATATCACCGGCCTGCATCGGCTTTTTTACATCATATTGTTTTATATGTTTAAGATTTGCTGCCAGCCAGATAAGTCCGATTATCAATCCAATACCTGCTGCAGAAAAAGCAGCACCCCAGCTAATTTTATTTCTTAATACAGCAGCAGCAAAATTGCAAAACAATGCACCGATATTGATACCCATATAAAAGATATTGTAAGCATTATCTTTTAAGGGTCTCAGATCTTCTCTATTGTACATATTGCCAAGCAATGTGGAGATATTAGGCTTAAAAAATCCATTGCCGACAATGATGCATCCCATTGCGATATACATTGTATAATCCCCCGGCAGTGTTAATGTCAGGTAACCAATAGCCATTAATGAGCCGCCTAAAAAAATTGACCTGATATAACCAAGATATCTATCGGCAATTAATCCCCCGATAAATGGTGTGAGATAGACAAGAGCGATAAAGGTTCCAACTACATCAGCACCCATTGCTCTAGGTAGTCCCTTACCGGTGCTGTTGGTTAAATAAAGAAAGAGGATACCTACCATCAGGTAATAACCGAAACGTTCCCACATTTCAGTAAAAAATAAAACCATTAATCCTTTTGGGTGTTTGCCTAATTGATGAGGCTGTACGGAAAAAACATCTTGAGTTTGGCTCATACAATCTTTTTTAGTTTTTAAATCAGATTAATTGCGGATAAGATGCAGGTTAAGGCTCGCCAAAATAAGGAAATTTGAGCATACAGCTATTTTTCACTTTATTCTTTAACAATCGTGTCCGATATTCGCCGGGCTTTAACTAACAAACACAGGACTCTGATGAATGTATTACTACTTGGCTCAGGTGGCCGTGAACATGCACTGGCTTTAAAAATTTCTCAAAGCAAACTTTGTTCAAGTCTTTTTATTGCACCTGGTAATGCAGGTACATCACAATGCGGAACCAATTTGCAATTTGGGGTAAATGATTTTGAAGCGATAAAAAAAGCATGCATTGAAAAAAAGATTGATATGGTGGTGGTAGGACCGGAAGAGCCATTGGTAAAAGGTATCACTGATTATTTAATAGCGGAGCCTGCACTTTCAAATCTCGACATCATTGGTCCAACAAAAGCCGGTGCACAACTCGAAGGAAGCAAAGCATTCTCCAAACATTTTATGCAGCGGCATAATATTCCAACTGCTGCTTACAGAGAATTTACACTGGATAATTATGAAGAAGGTGTTGAGTACATCCGGAAACATAGTCTACCGATCGTATTAAAAGCAGACGGCCTGGCTGCAGGAAAAGGAGTAGTGATCTGCGAATCGGCATTTGAAGCATTAGCCGAATTTGACTTGATGATCCAACGGGCAAAATTTGGTGAAGCAAGTAAGAAAGTTGTTATAGAGGAATTTTTAAAAGGAATTGAGCTATCTGTTTTTGTTTTATCAGATGGTAAAAATTATATCACTTTGCCGGAAGCAAAGGATTATAAAAGAGTAGGAGAAGGGGATACCGGATTGAATACAGGTGGTATGGGCGCCATCAGCCCGGTGCCTTTTGCTGATGCTGCGTTTATGAAAAAAGTAGACGAAAGAATTGTGCAGCCAACAGTTAATGGTTTACACAAAGAAGGATTGGAATACCGCGGTTTCATTTTTGTTGGTTTGATAAAAGTAGATGATGAACCTTATGTGATAGAATACAACTGCCGGATGGGTGACCCCGAAACTGAAGTAGTAATGCCACGATTGAAAAATGATCTGCTTGAATTATTGCAGGCAGCTGCTGAGCAAAAATTAAATGAAATAAAAATTGAAGTTGATGACCGTGCTGCTTGTACTGTTGTTGCAGCAAGCGGTGGTTACCCCGGTGATTATAAAAAAGGGATTGAGATCAACGGGCTTGATGAAGCATCGAAAGGGGAAAGTTTTGTTTTTCATGCAGGCACCACGGCCAATAATGGTAAAGTGCTTACTAATGGCGGCCGTGTACTTTGTGTTACTTCTTTTGGAAGCGAAACATCATATGCCGCCCTTAAATCTGTAAAGACGCTGAATAAAATTTCCTTTGATGGAATGTTTTACCGTTCAGATATTGGGTATGAGTTTGAATGATGTGCGGATTTGTGGATTTGCGAATGTGCGGATGAATGCTGAATAGGATTGTTTTAGTACAATAGTGCGACGCAACGACAGCCAAATCAAGGCTTTGCCGCCGGTTGCCCAATAAATCTTCGACTTAAGGCTACTGCCCAAACCCTTAACATACATCAAGCGAATTTGTGGTGGCGATGACGTAAATTTGTTGTTCGATGCATAATCCCCAAGATATATTGAATGTGGCCTACGGACAAAACCTGATGCAGAACGATATGCAATTGCTGCAGGAAAAAGTTCAGCAAATACCAGGTTCGGTTCAGTATACCATTAAAAGATACCGCAAGCATTCGCAATGGAATATTGATGATACAGGTATGTTGGTTTATCATTATGAAAAAAATGAGAAGAAAGAGAATTACCTGGAGCTGCGTTATTGTGTAAGTGGTAATGTGTATTGCCGGAAGAAAGATACAGAGTGTGATATGTGCCAGTTTAGTGCATCAAAAAACTGTGTTGAAAAAGTGGACAGTGTAGATGTTGTGAGTTTCCGGTTTTCTCCGCGTCAGTTATCTCAGTTTGTAAAGCCTCGTAAGACAAACGATACGCTGTCGGAAAATATTCTGACTTTTAAGCACCTTTCTTCTTTTTCCAAAGTACATCCTTTGTGCAGTAAAACAAGACTGGTTTTGGAGGGTTTATTGAATCATACATACAGTGACAGTCTTGAAAATATTTTCATCAATGCACAAACACAGATGCTATTGCTTTACAGCCTCGATTGTATGTTGGGTGAAAAGGAGATTGACATAATCAGTTGTAAGTTCCTGGCGAATGAAGCGGATAGAGATAAAATAGTGAACGCAAGAGAAATTCTTATAAAACATATCGGTGAGCCTATCACGATCAAAGAGCTCAGCCGGAAAGTGGCCATCAACGAATGTTACCTGAAGAAAGGTTTTAAAGAAATGTTCGGCACTACCATCTTTGATTTTTATCAAAGTCAAAGAATGGAACATGCAAAATATTTATTGTATGAAAAAGGCTTGAGTGTAACAGAAGTTTCAGCATTGCTGGGTTATTCTTCTATTTCCCACTTCTCTACAGCGTTTAAAAAACACACAGGTTTAAAACCATGTGAACTGTTGTTGCGATAATAATTACTGCAACGGTATTCATAATTCAGCTTCCAATTTATAGTTTTGTGGCTAATGAAATTTCTAGGCTATATACTTGCCTTTTATATCATACTGCTGTCGGCGGTGCCCTGCTGCAGTTTTGATAATTGTTCTGAAGATAAAATAGAACAAAGCAATAATCATGAACAGGGTGATGATGATTGTGGTAACTGTTCTCCTTTTTTTACCTGTGAAGGCTGTGGTGGTTTTGTTTTTACAGCCGAGCCATTCAACTTTCAATCAACTTCTTCATTTCAAGGTAAAGTTTTTACCGGTTATATAGAATCAATAGTGCCAGACATTCATTATGATTTCTGGCAGCCACCGAAGATTGCCTGATTTTTTAATCAGATAAATTTTCTCTTTATTTAATCATTTACCTATGCAACGATTAGTAATAGTTGCAGTTATTCTCTTATCAGGGTTTACTGCAGCTGCCCAAAATATATTGAAGACAAGGATCATAAACAGTGAAAGTGGCGAGCCGCTTGCAGGAGCTACAGTCAGTATTGAATCATTAAAGAGATCTGCAATAGCTGATACAGCCGGTATTGCTATTATTAATAACTTGGCGGAAGGAAGGTATATTGTAAAGATCAGTTCAGTTGGATATGAGCAAAAAGAAATAGAAGTTGAGATTCCAATGACAGCTGATGTAATAACAATTGAGATGAAAGCAGAACATGAAGAGGAGGAAGAGATTGTCATTCAATCTACCCGTAGTTCAAGAACGATCAGTGATATACCTACCCGAGTTGAGTTTGTAGCCGGTGAAGAGCTGGATGAAAAAGCGAACATGAAACCCGGCGATATCCGAATGGTATTGAATGAAAGTACAGGTATTACTACACAACAAACATCTGCTTTATCAGCGAATGCTTCTATCCGTATACAGGGATTAGATGGAAAATATACCCAGATATTAAGAGATGGACTTCCTCTCTATGGTGGTTTCAGCAGCGGCCTGGGTTTATTGCAAACACCTCCGTTGGATCTAAAACAATTTGAAGTTATCAAAGGATCTGCATCTACGTTATATGGCGGCGGGGCCATTGCAGGGTTGGTAAATCTTATTTCAAAAACACCGGGAGAAAAAAGAGAATTGAGATTTCACCTTGATGCAACAAGTGCCGGCGGAATAAATACAAGCGGATATTATGGACAGAAATTTAAAAAGACGGGAATCACATTGTTTGCGTCACGCAACAGTAATAAAGCCTTTGATCCTTCTACAACCGGCTTTACTGCCATACCGAAATTTGAAAGGTATACAGTAAATCCAAAACTCTTCTTGTTTATCAATGAAAGAACAGATCTACAGTTTGGAGTAAATATGACCACAGAGAAACGTACCGGCGGAGATATTGAATTCATAAAAGGAAATAAAACATCCGGCTATACAGAGGATAATAATTCAGACCGGGTAAGCACCCAGTTTTCTTTTGAAAAAAGATTCGGCAAAAACAGCGCTATCAAATTTAAAAACAGCATCAACTATTTTAAGCGATTGCTGTCAGTTACTCCGTCATATTCATTTGATGGAGAGCAAACAGCCAGTTTTACAGAGTTTACGTATTCCAGTCACGGAGAAAAAGCGGAATGGATCGCAGGAGCCAACGTAGTGACAGATAATTTTGATGAGTCGCTTCCTTTAACGTCCAGCTATTCCGCCAGGGATTATAAACAACTGACTACAGGATTTTTTGTTCAGAATAATTTAAAGGTGAATGACAAATTTATTCTTGAATCAGGTTTGCGGGGCGATTATGTAAAGGATTATGGGTTTGCATTATTGCCAAGGGTTTCCATGTTGTTCAAGATCTCTCCCAAGCTCTCATCCCGTATCGGTGGAGGATTAGGTTATAAGGCGCCAACTATTTTTACAGAAGAAAGCGAAAGGCTCCAGTATATGAATGTAATGCCGATCGATAAAAATATAAATAAACTGGAAAAAAGCTATGGAGTAAATGCGGATATTAATTACCGTACACGATTTGCTGATGATAAGATCAGCTTCAGCATCAATCATCTTTTTTTTTATACCCGCATACATGATCCGCTGGTGTTAAGGCTACAGCCCTCATCCTTGTACCAGTTCATCAATGTAAACGGGCATTTCGACAGCAAAGGAATGGAAACAAATGTGAAGCTGGGTTATGGTGATTTCAAACTTTTTATCGGTTATACTTATACCAATGCTTACCTGCATGAAGGAAGTATAAAAACGGAAAATTTTCTTACATCCCGGCATCGATTAAATAATGTGTTGCTCTATGAAGTAGAAGAAAAATGGAAGGTTGGTTTGGAAGCATACTATTTCAGCGAGCAACAACTGAGTGATGGGGCAACAGGTAAGAGTTACTGGATAGCAGGATTTATGGCGGAAAAACTCTGGAAGAAGATTTCACTCTATATCAATTTTGAAAATTTCACTGATACAAGACAGACAAGATTTGATACCATTTATACAGGTAGCATCAGTGATCCGCAGTTCAGGGATATATATGCACCGCTGGATGGGTTTGTGGTGAATGGAGGAATGAAACTGAGGCTATAATTAGTATGTCTTTTTCAAATCCGGGTTGATGAGTATAATATAATCACCCCGGTAGCTTTCTTTTTCCCAATCAGGATTTGTGAATGACTTATCGCTGAAACTCGCAATGTTCAGAATTTTCAATTTTTTATTTCTCATAAGTAACTGGGCTGCTGTGCCCAGTTTTTCTTCTGTATGAAAACCACCGACACAATGAAATATTTTTGTGTGTTTATTCTTTTTTAAAAACTTATAAATATTATAGCTCATACCAGCATCCCATAAGCTCTGGCTATGATAGACCCTGGGATTATCACCACCCGGTCCAGCTTTCATTATTTCAATAAATTTTTCGCGGTAGCGGCCGGTCAATGTATCATAAGGTAATGGTGGTAAAAAAGCTTTTGCTTCTTTTGATAAACTATCTAATGAAGCCATACCACGACGGCTCACCATGCTTACATAGCGGCGTGGCGGATTAGCAGCTATCACAGGGATCTGATTTTGTTTGGAGTATTCGATCATCGGTCTGTAGTCTTTATAATTACTCCATAGTCTTACATCTTTTGAAAAACGAGCCTCATCTATTTTGCCTGCTAAATATTCATTCAATCCCAATTGCCCGTCGGCTTCAAACATTTCCATACTTAAAGCAAGATTTCCACCATAAGCGGCATGCAATGCTCTGAAGATCCTATTTTCGAGATAATGCCCCGCACTATCATTGTGTTCTTCTCCAAAGAATAAAACATCAGCATCTGCCATATCTGCCACGATCTTGTCAATTGTAATTATTTGTTTGGTTCTTGTGTCATAGATCTTATAATGCATACTTATGCTATCCTGTGCTGTAGCAGGGAAAATAGAAAGAGCAAGTACAAAGCCTATTAAATATTTCATACGAACAAATGTTTCGGTGAATGTAGAATTTGTTTTCCAAATCCGTAAACTGATTTTCCGCATCCGTAATCCATTGGAGTGAGTCCAGCAGTTTCTTTGTACCTCAAATTCATTTTTGTAAGCAACTTTTATTTTAAATACGAGATCACAAACCACCACCAGCATGGCAAAGCAATCAAATAATAAAACGGCCTGGCAGAAAACCAGGAAACTAATAAACGATATTCATCTTTGGCTTGGGCTTACCAGCGGATTAATTGTTATTGCTGTTTGTTTTACTGGTACCGTTTATGTATTTAATACTGAACTCACAGAAGGGGGGGCACTGCATTTATATAAAGTTGAAGTAAACGGACAGCAACTCATTCCTGTTGATTCATTAGTAAAAAACATAACAGATAGTGTTGATGGCATAATTACAAATATTGCAATACCTGCGAGCCTCACCCGTACATACCAGTTCACAGTAAAAAAGAATGGGGACAGTATGAATAGGGGAGTTACTACCTACATGGTAAATCCTTATACAGGCCAAATTACCGGCTCATCAAAAGATAAAAATGGTACAAAAGAATTTATGAGTACGATGTTCAGTTTACATCGCTGGTTGTTGCTGGACAGAGTAAAAACGCCGATCATAAAAGGAATTACCAACAGGGAATTGGGAAGTATGATCACGGGATGGGCTACTATCATTTTTACTTTGGGTTGTTTTACAGGGCTTTTCCTTTGGTTCCCAAAAAAAATAAGAAACTGGAAGCAAGGATTCAAAATAAAATGGAATGCAGGCTGGAAAAGAGTAAATCATGACCTGCATAATACCCTTGCTTTTTATGCTTTATTTTTTTTATTGCTGATGGGATTAACGGGACCGCAATTTTCTTTTCAATGGTATAGGAATGGATTGCAAAAAACATTAGGCACTTATAAACCAAAGGATGCTCCAAAGGAAAAACCAATCAAATCAAAACTACCGGAAGATACTTTTACTATTAAAACATTATCCATTGCAGATTATATAAAGGAGGCAGATAAAGAACTTGCTTACGAAGGCAATTATACAATTTCATTACCTGCTGATCCCACTGCTGCAGTTATTATAACAAAAACAAAACTTGGTTTTTTTGCTCCCGCTGCCGGCGATAGAATTACCTTAGATCAATATAGTGGCAAAGTATTAAAGCTTGATATTTTTAAAAAGAAACCCTTTAATGAAAGAATAGCCGGTTCCATAAAAGCAATTCATGTTGGTAATGTATATGGAACATTTACCAAACTACTTTATTTTCTTGCTTGCTTAATTGCTACCAGTTTGCCTATAACAGGAACAATGATCTGGCTTAACAAGATGAAAAGGAAAAAAAAGAAAGATTCAACAGATCAGACGGTGGAAACGGAGGAGTAGATGAGATTTGTATCATTAATTTTAAAACCAAATAGCCACCGAACTTAGAAAGCAAACATTATTCTTCTTTGGCATATTATCTTTAGAAAAAATAGTATCTGGCGAATCAAATATTCTTACTTCATTCCGCCACAATAAATTTTTCCAAATTTTCCAGTCAAGTGATGTAGTATAGCCATTCAGTCTTAAACCATTTACAGTTGGCGGGGTAACGATAACGCCAGATTGATCTTTATAATATTCATAGCGTAATGCAGCGCAGATTTTATCGGATGTCTTCCATTTGAGTTGCCCAACAAAACCCATCCAACTATTTGTGCCGCTGCTATTTTGTTTTTCTTCAATTCCGAGATCAACAAAAACAGATGCACTAACCTTTTTACTCAGGTTATAAATAGTATAAAAATTATGAAAGAAGCGCAGTTGTTTTGCCACTGAATCCGGTTTTTCATTTCCTAAAAAAGTACTGGAATTAAAGAACCATTTGTCATTTGGATTGAACTGGATTAATGTGCCTGCTGCCAGGTCTGAGTTATTGTCCTTAATGTGCTGCCAGCCGTTTAGGCCTAGCAAAGCAAAACTCCATTTTTCATTGGGAAAATAATTCAGCCTTACACCCGTTTCATAGTAAGGTGAGCCTTCTGCCAGCAGGCTGCGACTCAAAGTCCAGTTGTCTTTACTGATGGCCGACTCGAAACCGATATGAGATGGAAGTACACCGGCATCAAGTGAAATTTTATCAGAAAAAGCATAGCTAACATTTGCTTCATAAATTATCCTTGCCCATTTTGGTTCAGCAGCCAAATTATATTTTGCATAATCACCCGCCATCAATGCAAGATTTGCTTTCCATTTTTTTTTTTGAAATACTGCTTTCAACAAGGCAAGATTAACACCCGGCTGATTATGTCTTTTATGATTGTATAAATAATCTGGCCTCAGTTTGTTTGCTGGGTTATTAAAATCATAACTGTAATAAAAATCTGCGAAGCCGGACACAGTAACTGTTTTTTGCTTTGTAGAATCAGCCTGCTGTCCTTTGGCAAATACAACAGGCAAAATAAAAATGACAAGCAAGAGTAAGATTTTCATCAGTGGGAATTTAAACTCTTTTACTAATTCCGTTTTCACTCCTTATTAAATCTGGTTTAGGCACAGCCTGGTAAACCAGAGGAACGTATTCCACTTCTACATCGCTTTTATCAAGACCAAATGCTTTTTCATCGCTTTGCCCGAGTTGTTTTAAAAAGAAATAACTATTGAGCAGTATTCCTTCACGAAGCACAAATTCATTTTCTACTGACAAGAATTTTTCAATCACCACAAATTTAAAATCAGGTTCTGCGTTGTATTTGGTGGAACCATCAGGTCTTATGTGGAGGTTTAGTTCTTTGTTGGCTACAAGGTCCTGTACAATTTTTTTAAAGAACACTTCGCTTCTTGGCTGAATACGAAAGCCGATATTGATAGTCACCTTTATCACTTTACCATCTATCAATTCCGATACTTCATAGTTCATTGTAAAGGGTTCATCGGTGCGGTGTATGTGCAGGAACCAATACACATCAGCCCGTTTCGGTTTTTTGGAAAAAATTGAATTGATGATCTTCTCTTCTACATTATGCCGGTTATTCGCTTTTGTGAGATAAATAAGATGCGTTGAGAATTTTGGAACATAATCGTCTTCACTTAATTCTTTTATCAGGGTTGTGTATTTACCCAGGTCAACAAACCGAACCAACCGGTTATTAATTTTTCTTGCATAGTACCAGATATACATTACCATAAAAATGAAAAACTCAAAAAACAGGAACATCCAACGTTCTTTTATTTTAGCAACATTAGCTATGAAGAATGAAATTTCAACCGAAACAAAAATGAACAGTACAGCAGCAACCAGCCATTTATTCCATTTTAATTTATACAGCATGAAGTAAGACATCAGTATTGTGGTCATCATCATTGCGATTGTAATAGAAAATCCATAAGCCGCTTCCATATGTGCTGAGTTTTGGAAATATAAGATCATCAGGATACACCCAGCCCATAGAATTGTATTTACACTGGGAATATAGATCTGACCCTTCATATTTGTAGGGTGTCTTACTGTTACTCTCGGCCAGAAGTTTAAGCTCATTGCTTCGCTTATCAAAGTATAAGAGCCGCTGATGAGAGCTTGTGATGCAATAATTGTTGCACCTGTAGCTATTAGAATTCCTGTGATTAAAAACCAATGTGGCATCATTTCATAAAATGGGTTTCTGCCGTTTAATAAACTATCATCCTGGTTCATAAGCCAGGCAGCCTGCCCGAGATAATTTGTCACTAAACATATTTTTACAAATACCCATGAAATGCGAATATTTTTTCTTCCGCAATGTCCAAGATCACTGTATAATGCTTCTGCTCCTGTTGTACATAAAAATACAGCCCCAAGCAACCAGAACCCATGCGGATATTTTGTGAGCAGGCTACCTGCATAATGAGGATTCAATGATTTTAAAATTCCAGGATGATCTAAGATTTGCATGAAGCCTAATATGAAGAGCATTGCAAACCAGATGACCATGATGGGGCCAAATGCAATTCCTACTTTTTGTGTGCCGAAACGCTGAAAGAAAAATAATAACGAAAGAATTACAATTACAATCGGCACTGTCGGTAAACCTGGTATAACCATTTCCAATCCTTCTATTGCCGAAGCAACTGAAATAGGAGGAGTGATGATCCCATCAGCAAGTAATGTAGTTGCTCCAAGTATTGTAGGTATTGCTAATTTTTTTCCATAGCGTTTTACTAATGCATATAAAGAAAAAATCCCGCCCTCTCCCTGGTTGTCTGCTTTCAGCGTAAGCCAGATATATTTTATTGTTGTTTGTAAAACCAATGTCCAGAAAACACAGGATACACCACCATACACCAGTGTTTCATCAATTGTTCTTTCACCAACAATTGCTTTCATTACGTAAAGGGGGCTGGTGCCGATATCTCCATAAATAATTCCCAATGCTACCAACAGCGAGGCAATAGTTATCCTGTTCGAATTGATCCCATTCGTTTTCATCTGTTATAAATTAATATGTGAGTTGATTTTATTCTTTTGCAGAAAAGCGATATCCTACCCCGGCTTCGGTGATAAGATATTCTGGTCTGTTTGGGTTTGTTTCTATTTTTTTTCTGAGTTGTGCGATATACACTCTCAGGTATTGTGATTCATTAATAAATGAAGACCCCCATATCTCCTTCAGTAAAAAATGATGTGTTAGTACACGGCTTTCATTTTTTATAAATAAAGCCAACAGCGAATATTCGGTTGATGTGAGCTTTAATAGTTCCCCGTTTTTCTTTACAGTTCTTAGGGAGAGATCGACTTCCAATCCATTAAAATGAAACACAGGCTCTGAAGCTTCATTTGAAGAAGCTCTCAGCGCTGTGCGGATCCTTGCAAGTAGTTCACCAGTTCTGAAAGGCTTTACTAAATAATCATTAGCGCCATAGTCCAGTGCATTTACAATATCTTCTTCGCTGCTTTGTACAGAAAGTATAATGATGGGTTTGGAATACCACTCCCGCAATTTTTTTAATACATTGTGACCTGAATCATCCGGCAACCCGATATCCAGTAAAATTAAATCTGGCGGAATATTGGCCGCACTTATTAATCCTTCTTTAGCAGTGCCTGCTTCTTTCACTGAATAATCGTTTGATTGCAGTGTAATTTCCAGCATGCGACGGATTGCCGTTTCATCGTCTATTATAAGTATATCTGCCTTATTCATTTTTTAATTGGTTGATATAAGAAAGCTCTGCAGGAATTTCGATGACAAACCTGGCGCCACCGCCAGCTTCATTTTCCAATCGTATTGTTCCTCCATGTGCTTCCACAAATCCTTTTACTATAGAAAGCCCTAAGCCTGTGCCACCCGTTTTTGTGTTTTTTAAACGATAAAACTTATCAAATACAAGATGCTTTTCATCCTCCGGAAACCCATTGCCATTATCTGCAACTATCAATTTCAGTTTATCATGTACACAATCTGCTTTTATTGTTATCACACAATATTTCGGTGTGTAGAGAATTGCATTGTAAACCAGGTTGTATATAACCTGCTCCATTATTCCATAATCCAGTTTGAAAAGCGGCAGGTTCTCTTTGATCATAACAGTCCATGAGTGATGTTTGAATTCAGGTTCCAACCTGTTTATTATCGTATACACAAGTTCATTCACATCACACCAATCTTTTTTCAATTGCAGAAAACCTGATTCAAGTCTCGACATATTCAGCAGGTTGCTTACCTGCTGGTTCAGCCTGAATGAAGCAGCCGAAATTTCTATTGCCAGTCTCTTTTTATCATTATCGGATATTGTTTGTTCATCACTTATTAAACTATCTGATGCCCCGATGATAGTTGCGATCGGTGTTTTTAATTCATGAGAAAGAGAACTGATCAATGTATTGTAGAGTTTGATAGTATTGGCCTTCTCTTCTTTTTTACGGGCTTCTTTTTCCAGCTGCCGGATCTTATACGTAAGAACTGCATTGACCAGTGCTATCAGGAAGTAGGTAAAAAAAAGAATGATATCTTCTGTAGTGCCAATGCTGAAAGTGAAACGTGGAGGGATAAAGAAAAAATTCCATATTAATGCGCTGAGGGTTGCTGCAAGTAATACAGGGGCAATATCAAAAACTATTGCCAGTAATGAAACAGAGATCAGCAAGACAAATGCAGTCACTTTATAACCCAGGTATGCATGTAATACAAAACAGATAGCTGCTACCAATACAATAAATGCAGTACTTATTAAATATTGTTTTGTTTTTCCGATTTGATAAAGAGTAAAAAACTTCATTTCACCTTTGTTATTGATACAACAAAAGTAAATTGACAGTTATAAAGGCCATATCAAGATAAATAGCCGGGCATAAAGATTTTATAAAGAAAAAATTTGAGATGCAGCTAAATATCAACCTTTACTCATGAACCGATAGCCAACACCCGATTCGGTTAAAAGGTATTCAGGCCTGTTCGGGTCATCTTCAATTTTCTTTCTTATCTGTGCTATAAAAACCCGGAGATACTGGGATTGGTTGATATAGCCCGGCCCCCAGATAGCCCGTAATAAATATTGATGTGTTAAAACCTTGCCTTCGTTTCTTGCAAAAATTGCTAGGAGATTATATTCCGTCGAAGTCAGTTTTAAGAATTGATTGTTTTTTTTTACTGTCCTTGCAGCTAAGTCAATTTGAAGTTCGTTAAAGTCAAGTATGGAATCTCCTTCTTCTGTATTTGAATTTCGCAAAGCCGATCGTATCCTGGCTAATAATTCGCCTGTACGAAAAGGTTTGGATAGATAATCATTGGCACCATTATCCAACGCTTTAATGATATCTTCTTCATTTTTCTGAACAGATAAAATAATAACCGGGTTGGTATACCACTGTCGTAATTTTTGCAAAACGATATGGCCGTTTTCATCAGGCAAACCCAGGTCAAGCAGTATCAATTCAGGTGGATGATTGGAAGCCATAATCAACCCATCCTTTGCCGTTGCTGCTGACTTTACAAGAAACCCATTTGTTTGTAGTGTAATGTCAAGCAGCTTTCTCATCTGCGGCTCATCATCAATAATTAATATTTCTGCCTTGTTCATAACACCGCAATTTTTGGGAAAGTAGTTTTTACAGGTATAGCAAGGATAAACCTTGATCCTCCTTTTACAGGTTTTTGCAACTCAACAGTACCGTTTAATGCTTCAGTAAACCCCTTTACAATTGAAAGTCCAAGCCCGGAACCCGGGTTGATCGGATTTTTAACTCGGGAAAATTTATGAAACACATCTTTAATATCTATGTCAGTAAATCCTTTGCCATTGTCTTCAATAGTTATTTCAAGCATATCGCCATGACAGGTAGCAGCGATATCAATCCTGCATTTCGGTTCAGTATGAACCGCTGCATTATTCAGCAGGTTATAAATGATCTGCTCAAGCATTCCTTTATCAACACTGCACAACGGAATAGAAGGACTGATACTGATATGAATACTCCGGTGCTGATTACTTTCTTCCACTCTTTTTACAGTATCGTAAATTAATTCAGTTATATCACACCAGTCAGATTTTGGCTGAATATGTCCAGATTCAAGACGTGAAATATTCAGCAGGTTTTCTACCTGTTGATTTAACCGTAATGATGCTTTTGAAATTTCGAGAATGAGTTGCTCTTTGTTTTCTTCAGTCAGGTTTGCATTGGATTGTAAATTATCAGTAGCTCCGGTTATAGCGGCAATAGGTGTACGTAACTCATGTGATAAAGAATTTAAGATCGTATTGTATAGTTTAACACTGTTGGCTTTTTCTTCTTTTAGCGTTGAGGCTTTTTCTATTTGTCGTATTTTATAAGTTAATACACCATTGATGAGGGCAATAACAAAATACATGATCAGCAGGATTGTGTCTTCGGTTGTATCTACATGTAATGCAAACCGGGGAGGAATGAAAAAGAAATCCCAGATAAAAGCGCTTAAAAAAGCCGAAAGCAATACAGGTAAAATATCAAATAATACGGCCAGCAATGAAACGGTAACTAATAACAGTAAAGCCACAACCCTGTAACCAATTAAACCAGATAACCCGAAACATCCCATTGATACCAACAAAATAATTACAACACAATAAAGATATTGTCTGCCGGGTGCAATTTTTCTAAATAGAAATTTATTCATGAATCGGTAATCAATGCAAATGTACTTGCTTGGCGGTAAGTGTAAACAGCCCTGATAATGCGTAGTATAAGGATTTTATAAAGATTTACCTGGCATTCTGTTTCAGAGCAATTCGCCATTCTATTTTTGTTGCCAAATTTAACTATCACGAATGTCCTCTCACAATCGGGTAACAGGAGCCGGGCTTTTAATCGCATTAGGAATTATATACGGAGATATCGGCACTTCACCTCTTTATGTATTAAATGCAACCATAAACGGAAAAACAATTACCGAAGAATTAATTATTGGCGTTTTGTCATTAATAATCTGGACACTTACCCTTCAGACAACAATAAAATATGTTATTCTCACTTTGCAGGCGGATAACAGGGGTGAGGGTGGAATTTTTTCTTTGTTTGCTTTGGTAAGACGAAGAAAAAAATGGCTGGTCATTCCTGCTATGCTTGGCGGTGCTGCTTTGCTTGCAGATGGAATGATTACACCACCAATTTCTGTAACATCAGCAATAGAGGGACTAAAGCAAGTTCCTGCATTGCATGATATCAGTCAATGGACCGTGATTTATATTGTTATCGGGATACTTTCATTGTTATTCTTTGTCCAGCAGTTTGGAACAACATTTATTGGTAGGTCATTCGGGCCTGTAATGACAGTATGGTTTACCATGCTTGCCGTTTTGGGCATTGTTTTTTTGGTAAAAGATTTAACTGTGTTAAAAGCGTTTAATCCTTATCATGGTATTAAACTATTAATTACCTATCCACAGGGGTTTTATGTTTTAGGCGGGGTGTTCTTATGTACTACCGGCGCAGAAGCGTTGTATTCAGATCTGGGACACTGTGGTAAACAGAATATCCGTTACTCATGGATATTCGTTAAAGCTTGTCTCATCCTTAATTACCTTGGCCAGGGAGCATGGTTGTTAAAAAATTACTCGGGGAAATTAATCAGCGCTGATATGATCGAGACCGGCTTTAACCCCTTTTATGGAGTAATGCCGCATTGGTTCCTTTATTTCGGAATAGCTATTGCAACAGCCGCAACTATTATAGCCAGCCAGGCACTTATTTCCGGGTCGTTTACATTGGTAAGTGAGGCGATGCGTTTAACGCTCTGGCCAAAATTCAAGATCAATTATCCGACAGAAGCAAAAGGGCAATTGTATATAGCCGCAACAAATGTTCTTTTGTTTGCTGGTTGCATAGGCGTTGTACTTTATTTTCAAAAAGCGTCAAATATGGAAGCAGCATATGGTTTGGCAATTACCATCACCATGATCGCTACTTCAGTGCTATTTGCCAACTATCTCGTTGTGCATCGGGTTAAATCTGTTTTTATTTATTTATACCTCACAGTTTATCTCACTATTGAGTCTGCTTTTTTATATGCCAATATGGATAAGTTTCCGCATGGCGGCTTTGTAACGCTTATTATAGGTGGGATCTTATTTTTTATTATGTATGATTGGTACAAAGCAAGAAAGATCAAAAACCGGTATGTTGAATTTGTCCGGTTCGATACCTATATTCCGAAAATACAAGAGTTAAGTAATGACCGTTCAGTAGCTAAATATGCAACACATCTTGTTTATCTCACCAGTGCAGATAATTCGAAAGAGGTCGAGCATAAGATCATTTATTCCATTTTAAATAAAAAACCGAAACGGGCGGATATTTATTGGTTCATACATGTGGATACAGTTGACGACCCGTATACAACTGAATATGCGGTTATGCATATTATCCCGAATGAAATTATCCGTATTGAATTCAGGTTAGGCTTCAGGGTACAGCCGCGGATCAACCTGATGTTTCGTAGAGTGGTGGAAGAATTGGTGAAGAATAAAGAAGTGAATGTAGCAAGCCGCTATGAAAGCCTCGGGAAAAATAATGTTGTCGGCGATTTTCAGTTTGTAGTACTGGAAAAATATTTAAGCCAGGATAACGATCTGCCTTTTTGGGAACGTGTAATTATGAAATTTCATTTCTGGCTGAAAGAGATCAGTCTTTCAGAGGAAAGAGGTTTTGGGCTTGATCCAGGAAATGTTATTGTAGAAAAGTTTCCGCTTATTGTATCACCAGTAACCAAAATACGTTTAAAAAGAGTTGAGGACTGATGGGAGACCGACGGGAAAAAATAAAATCCATTGTTATTATTGTAATGGCATGGTTGATTGCCCTTGCTTTTCTTTGTTTATGTTTTCTAAAAATAAAATTTTTGTTCCTTTGAATACTACACCAGCTCTTTGGTTTTTTATTTTATGACACAAGTCATATGCTCACTTGATTGATACACGAAAAGCTGTCATTTTTTTGTCAAAGAATTTTTGAACACTATTTCATGACAAATACATGATAAAATAATAAAGTTGCTGAAGAATCTTGCGGCCGAATTCACAATATGTTTAAACCGACTGCAATTAGTTTACTTCTTCTCCTCTCACTGAACCTTTCAGCACAGTTTGATTCGTTGCATACTCTTCAAATGGATGAATTAGTAGTAACTGCTACAAGAACTGAAAGAAAACTCGGCAATGTGGCTGTGCCGGTCCGTATCATTAATCAAAAAACGATACAGCAAGCGGGTTCATCGCGGTTGAAAGATATTTTGCAGGAGCAACCCGGTTTATTTATTACCAGTTCTTTTGGTGCAGGTGTACAAATGCAAGGATTGAACCCTGATTATACTTTAATCCTTATTGACGGAGAACCGCTGGTAGGCAGGACAGGTGGTGTTTTGGATTTAAACCGTCTCACCGTTGGCAATATCAGAAAAGTAGAAATTGTAAAAGGACCTTCATCAAGTTTATACGGATCGGAAGCAATAGCCGGCGTTATTAATGTTATCACTGACCGTAGTTTTAAAAAACAACTGAATGCAGGCCTTAGATATGGTTTTGGTAACCCTGATAAAGGATGGGCTGCACCATTTGGAACTAATACATTTAAGAATGCAGACATCAGTCTTAATGGAAGTACGACGATCGATCGCTTAGGTATACAGTTTTTCAGTAACATAAATTACACTGATGCTTTCAGCTACCGGCCTTATTCATCAGACAGGTATCCGCAACCGATATACCGGTTGACCAACCAACTGCAGCTGAGTTATGATATTGCCAACAAAACAAAGATCAATCTCTCCATTCGTCATGCTTATGATCATATCAAACAGGAATTTGCTGTAAGTAATAATGGAGCCATCACTAACTCTTACGGAAGAGAAGCAAACAGCGATTTAAATATTAACCCGGTTGTCATTCACCAGTTCAATAAAAAAATAAAGTCATCTCTGCGGCTATACGGAACATTTTACAACGGCTCACAGTATTTGAAGTTTAAAGAAACACCTGACAGCAGTTACACGGATGAGTTTCACCAGAATTATTATCGTGCAGAAAACCAGACGGATTTCAATTTTAAAAATTCTATTCTTACGATCGGCGCTGGTTTTATCGAAGACCAGGTGCAATCAACCCGGTATGATGATTTCAGCAGCCGCAAAGAAAACAATGTGCTGTATGCGTTTTCACAATATGATTGGTCGCCAACCGAAAAACTTACAGTTATAGCTGGATTAAGATATGATGATAATAAATTATTTGCTTCAGCATTCAGTCCTAAAATAGCAGTGCGATACAAGGCTGGAAAAAAAGTATCATTGAATGCAAGTATCGGCCGTGGATTTAAAGCTCCCGATTTTCGTCAGCTCTATTTAAATTTTACTAATAATGCTGCCGGTGGGTATTCTGTATTGGGAACGATTGATGCCGTTAAAATAATCAATGAACTGAATTCACAGGGTTTGATTGCAGAGATAAAGGAAGATTTTTATAAACTCCAGGAGCTAAAACCTGAATTTTCAACCGGTGTCAATGTTGGTGGAACTTATTTCTATAGCAATAAGTTTTCTGTCAATCTTAATCTCTTCCGCAACGATATAGAAGAACTGATCGATTCAAGACAGGTAGCCACGAAATCAAACGGCGGCCAGGTGTATAGTTATATCAATGTAAAAAATGGATTTACTCAAGGTGCTGAACTGGAGATCAACTGGCAAATGACTAAAACAATCAAGATCAGTTCCGGTTATCAATATCTTCTTTCTGCAGATAAAAATGAACTGAAAAATGTAAAAGCAGGAAAAGAATATACACGTAATGCTGATGGTACGAGTCGCATTCTTAGCAAAGATGAGTATATCGGTTTGCCTAATCGTAGCAGGCATATGGCCAATCTCAAATTCACTTATGAGAACGAGAAAAACTTTTTTGCTACTACCCGTTTCATTTACCGCAGCCAATGGGCTGTTGCCAATAGCGATGGTAACGGTGTTTATAATACCAACGATGAATTCGCTGATGGATTTTTGATCATAAATATTTCAGCAGGTAAAGAATTTAAAAATGGGATCCGCATCAATGCAGGTATGGATAATGTTTTCAATTACCAGGACATTAACTACCTGCCGAACCTGCAGGGAAGAAATATTTATATCGGCGCCCAATTCAAACTCTTAAAAAGTAAATAACAATTATCAAACATAAAAAAGAAGAAAAATGACAAAGAGAATTTTAGCAGCAGCAGTTTTAGCAACAGTAGTTTTTACTTCGTGCGATAAAGACGAGACGCCTGCTCCGCCGGCTGACCCGAATGCATTTTCAATAAACACAAGTGCAAACATTACAACAGTAAAAAATTTGCCGGCTGATACCATCATTGGTTTAACGTCACAGGGCCAGCCTTATGGTGCAGGTAAATATTCTTTCTTCAGTTTGGAAACCGGTCAGTGGGTTAATAACAGTGATTCAGCAACCACTAAGTGGGATATTGCATTTGCAGGAACAACGATCCGTGTAAATAACCAGACAAGCGGACCCGGTGTTGGTGGCGCATTTGTATATGTCGGTACATTCGATGCATTGACATCAGTACCTGTTGATTCAACTTTCAGAGTTGACAATCATCCCACATCTTATGCAATTGTAAAAGGTTCCGGCAAGGGTTGGTATAATTATGATGCGGTAAATAACCTGCTTACGCCGATCCCTGGCCGTGTACTGGTTATTAAAACTGCAACCGGTAAATATGCAAAAGTTGAAATATTGAACTATTACAAAGGCGGTGCTACTCCTTCGTCTACAGCATCGGATGCTGTAAAGATCAATGAGCAGCGATATTATAGTTTCCGTTACAAATATCAGGGCAACGGAACTGTGAATTTTTAGTTGACCAGCTGAATAGCCTTGATTAAACAACTGCGGCGACGCTCCGTTCGGGGTTCTGTTCCCTGGTTGATCAACAAATTACCACTTCGAAAAACCTTCAGGCCGTCTCAAAATGAGGCGGCTTTTTGTTGTCATCCCCCGGCCGTTTCCTTAACTTCGCTGACTTTTTAGGAGAAGGAATATGAGTCAGAAATACAGGGAATATCAGCATCTCAATTTACCAGCAATAGGCCAGGAAATGCTTGCTCAATGGCAGGAAAAACAGGCTTTTGAAAAAAGTGTTTCATTACGTGAAGGGGCCACGCCATTTGTTTTTTATGAAGGCCCACCCAGTGCCAATGGTATGCCAGGTATTCACCATGTTATTTCAAGAACATTAAAGGACCTGGTTTGCCGTTACAAAACCATGAAAGGTTTCCAGGTAAAACGCAAAGGTGGATGGGACACACATGGCTTACCGATTGAATTGGGTGTTGAAAAAGAATTAGGAATAACTAAAGAAGATATCGGCAAAAAAATCTCTGTTGAAGAGTATAATCAGAAATGTCGTGAAGCAGTATTGCGTTATAAAGATAAATGGGATGATATAACCCGTAAGATGGGATATTGGGTAGATCTGAATGACCCGTATATAACTTACAAAAACGAATACATTGAAACGGTTTGGTGGTTGCTGAGTGAGTTGTACAAAAAAGGATTATTATATGAAAGCGTAAGCATTCAACCTTATTCACCAGCTGCTGGTACAGGTTTAAGTTCGCATGAATTGAACCAGCCAGGTACTTATAAAGATGTAAAGGATACAAGTGCTGTTGCAATGTTTAAAGCCATCAACAATGAGAAATCTAAATTCTTATTTGATGCTGTCGGTAATGAAGAAGTTTTCTTTCTCGCATGGACGACTACTCCGTGGACATTGCCAAGTAATCTTGGTTTGACTGTTGGAGCCAATATTGATTATGTATTGGTAAAGACAGTTAACCCTTATTTGCATAATACAGTTTATATCGTTCTTGCAAAAGCATTATTAAGTAAATATTTTAAACCCGAAAATGAAAATGCGGATTTTGCTGAATATAAAAGTGATGGAAAGAACTTGCCATATTCAATCGTAAAAGAATTTAAAGGATCTTCAATTGAAGGTTGCGAATACGAACAACTCCTTCCTTACGAAGCGAATTCATTAAAAGTTATAGAAGAAGAAACTCCAGGAGCAAAACCATTCCGTGTAATGGTTGATAGTTTCGTTACAACAGAAGATGGTACAGGCATCGTTCATACAGCACCAGCATTTGGTGCAGATGACTTTAAAGTTGGAAAGAAATATGGTATTGGCATTTTGACAATGGTAGACAGGCAAGGAAAGTTTGTAGACGGCCTGGGTGAATTCAGCAACCGGTATGTAAAGAATTATAAAGACCAGAAAGAATATGTTGATGTCAATGTTGATATAGCCGTGAAGTTGAAAAAAGAAAACAGGGCTTTTAAAGTTGAGAAATACGAACACAGTTATCCGCATTGCTGGAGAACAGATAAACCAGTTCTTTATTATCCGTTGGATGCATGGTTTATAAAAACTACTGCTATCAAAGACAGGATGGTTGAATTAAATAAAACAATCAACTGGAAACCTAAATCAACCGGTGAAGGAAGATTTGGTAATTGGTTGGAGAATATGGTGGATTGGAATCTTAGCCGTTCAAGATATTGGGGCACACCATTACCTATATGGAAAACAGAGGATGGTGAAGAAGAGATTTGTGTTGGTTCAATTGAAGAATTGAATAATGGGATCCGTAAAGCAAGCGAAGTATTGGGTGGCGATGTAAACAAACATTACCTGCACGAAGGAATTCTTGACTTGCATAAACCTTATGTTGATGATATCATCCTGGTTTCGCCAAAAGGTCAACCAATGAAACGTGTCCCCGATTTGATTGATGTTTGGTTTGACAGCGGTGCTATGCCTTATGCACAATGGCATTTTCCATTCGAGAATAAAGAAACATTTAAGCAATCATTCCCGGCGGATTTTATTGCTGAAGGTGTTGACCAGACAAGAGGATGGTTTTATACATTACATGCAATAGCTGCATTAGTGTTTGATTCGGTTGCTTACAAAACCTGTGTGTCAAACGGGTTGGTATTGGATAAGAACGGCAACAAGATGAGTAAACGTTTAGGAAACGTAGTTGATCCGTTCAAAACAATTGAGACCTATGGAGCTGATGCAACTAGATGGTACCTGGTTACTAATGCTTCACCATGGGACAACATGAAGTTTGACCTTGATGGCATTAAAGAAGTGCAGCGCAAATTCTTTGGAACACTTTATAATAGCTACCAGTTCTTCGCCTTGTATGCCAACGTGGATGGATTTTCTTTTAAGGAAAAATATATAGCGCTGAATGAAAGACCAGAAATTGACCGCTGGATTCTTTCATCATTAAATACTGTTGTAAGAAAGGTAAATGAGTTCATGGATGATTATGAACCCACACAAGCTGGACGTACAGTTGAAGATTTTGTAGATGAACATTTAAGTAATTGGTATGTTCGTCTCTGTCGCCGCCGTTTCTGGAAAGGAGAATATGAGCAGGATAAAATTTGTGCTTATCAAACTTTATATGAGTGCCTCGAAACAGTGTTGAGGTTGATAGCACCTATTTCACCTTTTTTTAGTGATGCTATTTTCCAAAACCTGAATGCGATCACTGGTCGTTTCAATGCGGAATCAATTCATCATACCGATTTTCCAGTTTCTGATGAAAAAGTAATAGACACTTCTTTAGAAGAAAGAATGCAACTGGCGCAGGATGCTTCATCATTGATCTTATCGCTTCGTAAAAAACAGAACATAAAAGTTCGCCAGCCGTTACAAAAAGTTTTAATACCTGCATTAAGTGCTTCCATGAAAGCGCAACTGCAAAAAGTGGAAGACCTGGTAAAGGCCGAGGTGAATGTAAAAGAAATAGAATACCTGAGCCCGGATAACAGTTTTATCAAAAAGAAGATCAAACCCAATTTTGTTGCTCTCGGTAAAAAGCTTGGGTCAAAAATGAAAACGGTGGCTGCAGCACTTGCAGAATTCACACAAGAGCAAATAGCAATGTTGGAAAAAGAAGGCCAATATAATTTGCAGGTTGATGGCGAAGCCCTAATATTACAGACTGCTGAAGTGGAAATAACCAGCGAGGATATTCCTGGTTGGCTTGTGGCAAATAAGGGTAACCTGACTGTTGCTTTGGATGTGACCATAACGCCGGAATTGGAAAACGAAGGCAATGCCCGTGAGTTTGTGAACCGGATCCAGAAGATCCGTAAAGACAGTGGCTTTGAACTGACCGACCGGATAATTGTAAAAGTATCTGCAGGTAATGGATTAAAAAATTCGTTGATAGAGTATAACGACTATATTTGCGCCGAAATTCTGGCTGACAAGCTGGAAATTTTAACGGAAATAGAAAGTGGTACGGACATTGAAGTGAATGATATTCAATTAAAAGTGATTGTTTCAAAAAAAGCCTGAGCTTATGGCTAGTAAGAAAAAAACAGCGCCTAAAAAGCCTGCAAAACCCGCCAAGAAGGCGGTTGCTAAAAAGCCGGCAGCAAAAAAGCCAGCTAAAAAAGTTGTGGCAAAAAAACCTGCACCTAAAAAGGTGGCTAAGCCAGCACCTACAAAACCGGCAAAACCGGTAGCTAAAGTAGTTGCTAAACCTGTGGCAAAACCGGTTGCTAAACCAGTTGCCGCTGCACCAGCTCCTGCCCCAAAGCCGGTTGAAAAACCAGTAGTGCTACCAAAAAAGCCGAACCCGAACGATCCTAAATCCCTAGTAACAATTAAACCCCCTGTAAAACAAGTTTTGAAAAAGGAACCTATTAAACCGTCAAAAGTTGTGATGCCAAAGATCACAACGAAAAGTTCAGTGAAGTACGAACCTGAATTTACCAAGTCAGTACTTGATGCACATGCTATGGAGCATAACGGGCCTACCCAGCGGTACTCTGATCCTGAATTGAATGAATTCAGGGAGATCATTCAGAAAAAACTGGATGCTGCAAAAAAGGAACTGAATTATCTCCAGGGATTAATTACCCGTAAAGATGAAAGCGGTGGCGATATGGATGAAGGTCGCTACATGACCATGGAGGATGGCAGTGTAAGTATGGAACGTGAGCAACTGAGCCAGATGGCAAGCCGCCAGATCACTTTTATCGATCACCTGGAAAAAGCGATGATGCGCATAGAAAATAAAACCTATGGTATCTGCCGTGTTACCGGTAAGTTGATTGATAAAGCAAGATTGCGTGCAGTACCACATGCTACATTAAGCATCGAAGCCAAGCAAATGATGAGTAAATAAATTTTATTCTGCCGAATAAAAAATCCCCGGAGCATTATTACTTCGGGGATTTTGCTTTATTGCTAACTCCTTTATTTTTTTTGTTTGTCGAGGAATATCTGGAAGCTGATACCGATCGTAGCTCCATGGTTAGTAAATTTCTGTGTAGGCTCATTGGTACTTGTCTGATCTACCGACCCGTCGTTACTAATATCCACTTTAGTTGTTGTTTTAAAAGTGCTTTTAGTATAAGAATAATTATAACCTGCAAAAAAATCAAGACCTGTATTGTCACTTATCATTTTGGTAAAACCAATGCTCAGGCCGGCGTTAACAAAAAAGTCTCCTGAAGATTTTCCATCATAGGTGGACTTATCAGTACCACTGAAGCTGAAACCTTTTGATGTTGAAGAACCCGTACCAAAATTCAGATTAAACTGGCCAAATGGCAGCATGCTGCCTGTAGTTTTAAAATAATTTCTTGCAAATCCGCCAATGCCAAGATTAAAACGTGTAGAGTTGTCATTATTAAAAGTATTTCCTGTTGCATCACTCACATCGGTTGTTTCGTTTTTGCTGTGAGAAAAAAGAAAGCTTGTACCTATAGCAGTATTATCGGACACAAACCAGCCCATTGACGGCCCCAAATTAATACCATAACTTTTTACATCGGATGTATATCCTGTAGTGGGTGGAGGAAAACTATATTCAGTTTTGCCTGAATTATAAAACACCGTTCCTACGGTTGCACCTACCATTCTTGTACCTTTTTTTATTTGGGAAAAAGCAGGTGAGACCAAAAGAAGAACAAGTGTTGCCAGCAAATAAAATTTCTTCATAAAGCCAGATTTGGTTATTGAGTGGCAAAAGTAATTGTTAGCGGTCTTGTGGACAAATGGGTGTTTCCGGGATTTTTTTTTAAAAATCTCACTCGGGATTGGATTTTTTTCCTTTATCTTTAAATCATCTTTTAAGAGCTATCTTATTAAGATAAACTACTACAACTTCTTAACTGCCAAAACAAACGTTATGAGAAAACTCAGACTCTTATCTGTTCTATTAGTTGCATTAAGTTTCATCATTGTAAATTGTACGAAGGAAGGTCCCGAAGGTCCTGTTGGAGGTACTGGTCCGCAAGGCCCTGCTGGTTCAAACGGGACAAACGGAACGAATGGTGGTATTGGTCCGCAAGGCCCTTCTGGCCCCGCTGGTCCTGCTGGTCCTGCCGGTCCCGCTGGTCCTGCCGGTACTGCCAATGTAATATATTCTGCGTGGTTGGCTGCTCCTACTACTTTTAATCCAGGTTGGGTTGACTCTGCATTTTCAACAATAGGAACTGCTTCACGTGCAAATTTCGCAGCTCCTTCTATGACTCAGGCAGTAATGGATCAGGGCTTGACTATGGTGTATCATACATTTGCTGCTTCTCCGGCACTTCCAACTGGTACGGCAAACGTGCAAGCGCTGCCTTATGATATTTCACCGGCTGCTGGGGTTATTGCTCAACTAAATTACAGACCAGCTGTTGGACGCCTGATAGTTTATATCAAGAATTTATCAAACACAACTCAATACGGTTTATTGGCAGGGCATTATTTCCGCTATGTAGTAGTTCCAGGAGGCGTTGGTGGTGGTCGTATGATGAGTGGACCGGCTGCTGGATATACAATTAAAGAACTTAAGGAAATGCCTTATGAAACACTTGCAAAGAAATTTAATATCGCTGCAACAGGTACGAATGTGTTACAGTAGTATACAATTCTATTATAACTTTATTGAAAACCCCGGAACTTATCCGGGGTTTTATTTTTTATTTAATTGCTTTTTTTTCTGACTTAAATTGTGGCGCTAAACCGTGTACATTTTGAAAAAAACGATACTTCCTTTTCTGCTGCTGATTTCCTTTTATATTGCTGCGCAACCACGGGTTATTTCAGGCCCGATGCTTGGCCAAATTGAATTGCGTGACGCAAAAATTTGGGTTGAGGTTTCTCCTGAAGTAAAGTCTGTTTCGCTGCAATATTATAGAAAAGGGGAAGTCACCAAATCAAAAACAATTTTATACAAAGGAGAATTGGGTAATGACTTTAATCCGGTGACATTTACTGTTGGCGGATTGGATTTTAATACTACTTACCAATATAAAATTTTGGTGAATGGAAAACCTGCCAATACAGGAGGGGAGTTTACAACAAAAGACCTGTGGCAATACAGGAAAGATGTGCCGGACTTTAGTTTTTTAACAGGTAGCTGCGCTTACTTCAATGAACCTAAATTTGACAGACCGGGAAAGCCTTATGGCCAGGATTCATCCATCTTTGTAACAATGGCAAAAGAGAAATCTGCTTTTATGCTGTGGTTAGGTGATGCGTGGTATACAAGGGAAGTAGATTACTTCAGCAAATGGGGATTATGGTATCGTGCCTCTCATGATAGAGCTCAGCCAGTATTACAAAATTTTTTAAAGGCAATGCCGCAATTTGCAATATGGGATGATCATGATTATGGACCTAATGATATTGGTTCAAATTATATTTTGAAAGATGAAAGCCGCAAAGCTTTTTCCAGCTATTTCTGCAACCCCTCATATGGAGAGAACGGTCAGGGTATTTACTCAATGATCACCTGGGGTGATGCAGATATTTTTTTAACAGATGATCGCTGGTGGCGGAGTGCAGACCAGATGAAAGATTCTGTAAATGGGAAACCTAATCCTGAAAAAAGAATGCTCGGCAAACAACAAATGGATTGGCTAAAAAATTCTTTGTTGTACAGCAGCGCACCGTTTAAAATTATTACGTTGGGTAGCCAGGCTATTAATCCAGCTTCACCCTTCGACAAATGGTGGGATTTTCCTGCTGAGTATGATGAAATGATGAATTTTCTGAAAGAGAATAAAATTAACGGCGTTCTTTTTCTCACCGGGGATCGTCATCATAGTGAAATTATTAAAGTTGATAGGCAGGGTACTTATTCTTTATATGATATAACAGTTTCAGCACTCACTTCAAATGGCTATGAGTTTAAGGACAAGGAAATAAACAATCCCTACCGGGTTATTGGATTTGATCTGAAACAGAACTATGGAAAATTTTCTTTTAGTGGTAAACGTAATGACAGGAAACTGACAGTTGAATTTTTAGGATTGAAAGGTGAAAAGCTCGGCGAATGGAGCATTCATGAAAAAGATTTGAAAACACAGAAATAATTTTACAGGATGACAATCCATTTTGATTATAACAAACAGCAGGTAATACAGGCACTACGTTATCATTTCATCAGCCGGAAGGAAATCCGGTTGATGATAATATTGGTGAATGTGTTTGCCATTGCTTCATTTGTTTTTTATGTACTGAAATATATTTCTCCTTTTGCATTTATGGTTGGAGCTCTTTTATGGTTGGTATTGATGGTTAGTTTTTGGTTTATTATGCCAACGATGGTTTATAAAAGAGCCGCAACTTTTAAAGATAAGTTCAGTATGAGTTTTGATGATGCGGGATTTACATTGGCCCATGAAAAAGGTTCTAAGTCATGGCCATGGACGGCATTGGGTTCTTACCTGGAAAGCCCGAACTTTTTTCATTTGTATTTTGACAGCCGTTCATTTTTCCTGGTACCAAAAAACGGATGTAAGGATTCGGATGAAGTATTTGAATTAAGAAGTATAATAAAATCACACGTAAAGAAAGGATAACTGACACGAATAGTATTGATGAATAATTCAGCCAACACCAAAAAGATCTATTTCCTTTCCGACTTTCACCTCGGGGCACCTGATCATGCTTCAAGCCTTGAAAGGGAAAAAATCATTGTTCAGTTTTTGGATGAAATAAAAAATGATGCATCGGAAGTTTTTCTCGTTGGCGATATGTTTGATTTCTGGTATGAATATCGCAGAGTAGTACCCAAAGGTTATGTAAGGTTGCTGGGTAAACTGGCTGAATTGTCTGATGCGGGAATACAACTGCATTTTTTTGTGGGCAATCATGATATGTGGATGAAAGGCTATTTTCAAAAGGAATTGAATATGCCTGTTTATTTTGAACCAAAAGAGTTTGAAAGAAACGGAAAGAAATTTTTGATTGGGCATGGCGATGGATTGGGCCCCGGTGATCATGGTTATAAACGATTGAAGAAAGTTTTTCGTAATCCTGTTTGTCAATGGCTATTTGGGATATTGCCACCTGTGATTGGGGTTGGCATTGCGGATTATATGAGTAAGCGAAGCCGGCGGCAAACAACGGAAGAAAAATTCCTGGGCGAAGAAAAAGAATGGCTGCTCATTTACAGTAAAGAATCATTACAGAAAAGTTTTTATAATTATTTTATTTTTGGTCATCGTCACCTTGCTATTGATTATCGTCTTTCGGAAGCAAGCAGGTATATCAATCTCGGTGACTGGATCCGTTATTTTACATACGCTGTATTTGATGGTGAAAAGCTGGAACTGAAATCTTTTACCGGAAAGGATGATAAAATAATCCGTAACTAAATGAAGGTATCTATTGCTTTTATATTATTTCTTATTGCAGTTCAACCTGTTTTTTCGCAGGGTGATACATTGTTCCGGTTCATAAAAACAATTAAAGGCGATATTGAAAATTTCGCGGTGGATGACCTGGATAATGTTTACTTGCTCAATAATAAAAACCAGCTTAAAAAACTGAATTCGAAAGGTGACTCAGTAGCTGTGTACAATGATGTAAGACGTTTTGGTAAAGCCACCTTGATCGATGTTTCCAACCCGCTGAAAGTTTTATTGTATTATAAAAACTTCGGCACTGTTGTAGTGCTTGATCGTTTCCTTAACCAAAAGAACATTATTGATCTGCGCAAACAGGATATTTTCCAGGCAAAAGCAATTGGCCAGTCTTACGATAATAAGCTTTGGGTATATGATGAATTGGAAAATAAACTGAAAAAAATTGATGAGGATGGAAAACTGCTTTTAGAAACACCTGATTTTCGTATGCTGTTTAGTGAAACGGTAATGCCCCAAAGCATTACAGATAATAACCTGAATGTGTATCTCTATGATTCATCAAAAGCTGTGTATGTGTTTGATTATTTTGGGGCATTAAAAAATAAAATACTGATAAGTGGCTGGCAGAATTTTAAAGTAGTTGATAAATATATTTTCGGCACTGTGGCTGACACTGTGTACCGTTACGAAATAAAAAATTTCCGGTATGATGAATGGCCTGTGCCTGCCCAGCTATCCGGCAGTCGTTCGATCAATTTTTCTTCAACTCGGATTTATGCTTTGAAGAAAGGTGGACTCGAAATTTTCGCTTTCCGGTAGCCACTTCTCCGGCTTATTAAATACTTTTATCATTCAATAAAAAAGGCTTCATGAATGATTTTTTTGAACAGGTGATATTGGATAATACGGTTAGGCAGTATTGCATTGTATTTGGAGTTATTCTTTTTACATTGGCCTTGAAACGCCTCATTTCAAAATATTTTGCCGGACTGCTTTTTTTAATGGTCAATAAAATATGGAAGGATATAGATAAGAAATCTTTTACCGGGCTTGTTGTAAAACCGCTTGGCTTTTTTCTCCTGGTACTTGTTTCCATCATCGCCCTGCATAAGCTTACATTCCCTGGTGTGCTGAATGCAGATATATACCGGTTTACTGTAAAAGAATTTATTCATACCCTCGGTTCACTTATCCTTATTATTTCGTTTTGTGCTTTATTGACCAGGATAATTGACTTTATTGCCCTCATCCTGGAAAAAAAGGCTGACCTCACACCCGATCAGACCGATAACCAGCTGATCATTTTTTTTAAAGATTTTTTCAAAGTAGTTGTTGTGATCATAAGCATTGTGCTGATGCTGAAATATGCTTTTGGGCTCCATGTTGGTAGTTTAATTACCGGTCTAAGTCTCGTTGGTGCCGCCCTCGCATTGGCTCTGCGTGAAAGTCTTGAAAACCTGATCGCATCATTTATTATATTTTTTGATAAGCCATTTGTAATTGGGGATGCTGTAAAAATTCAACATTTCACGGGTTCTGTTGAAAAGATCGGTTTGCGTAGCACCCGTATTCGTACCGAACAGAAAACAACGTTGACTGTTCCTAACAAACAGATGGTGGACAGCATTCTTGATAATCATTCACAACGTACACAGCGAAGAGGTGATTTAAAACTGGATTTAAGTATCCACACTTCTTCTGCATCTATAACTGCTGTAGTAAATGGAATAAAAGAAATCCTTACACAAAAAGATATTGAAACCTTTCATGTTCATTTTTCAGAAATAACAACAAACGCTTCAATAATAATTGCTGACTATTATACTGCACCATTAACAGCTGCTGCATTTAATGAAATAAAAGAATCAGTAAATCTGCAAGTGTTGAAATTGCTGGAAGAACGAGAGGTGGAAATAGCCGGCGCCAACGCAGATATCAGGGTTTCAGGAAATCTTAAATAATTTATTGAGCAGGATTGAGTATCTCGGCTAGCTCTTTATCAAATAGACCATACTTGCCATACTCGATCACTCTTCCCATTTCCTTTCCTTTTTTCAGAACAATAATAGTAGGAACGTTATGTACATTCAATGCTTCGCTTAAATGGCTTAATGTTTTTTTATAGCGATCAGTTCCGATCAGGGTTATTTTTTTAGTATCAAATCCGGTTATATCAGCTAATTTATAGAGTTGTGGTACGATTACTTGTGAATCTTCGCACCAGGTGCCCATATATACCAGCAACTCAACACTATCTTTTTTTGCTTTCATTGCTTCTACAGCTGCAGTTTGTGGAGTGTACCATTTTTGGTTAGCAGCAAACCATTTAAAACTTGTGTCCTTCAGCAGATCATCTTTCGTAATTATTCCTTTATAAACTTTCTGACCTGCATGCACTGAATCGGGATAAACGATAAGCTGTGATTGGGAATTTGCAGCAGAAAAAATAAATAGCACAACTACAGAAAGTAATACACTTTTCATCATTAAAAGTTTATTAGCAAAAATACAAGGAGAACGTTGAATGGGGGAGTGTGAATCGTTAAAACTTACAAGCTGGCTTTCATTTCCACCAAAAAGCCTTTTATCTTTTCCAGTGATTGAATCAGCTCATATTTCTCCTCTGCTTTACCAGCGCCTTTCAGGTAAGTTTTGGCGCCTTCAATCGTCATCTTGCGGCGGCGGAGCAGATCGTAAATGAGTTTTAGGTTTTTTACATCAATGGGACGGAAGAAACGATCGCCTTTACGATTCTTGCGGGGCTCAAGAATATCAAATTCTGTTTCCCAATAACGGATCAGCGATGTCTTTTCATGAAACATCTTTGCTACATCACCGATATTATAATATTGTTTTTGAAAAAGAATTTCATCTTCCGGTATCCGGATTAGATCAGCATTTTCATCAGAAGTTTTCAGGGCTTTGCGTCCGCGTTTGGAGGGTATATGCATTTTCACAGTTTTTGCAACAGCAATAATTTTGTTCTCAATATTTTTTACCTCTTTTGTTATTGATGGTGCAGGCTCTTCAGCTACCGTTACCGGTGCCTCTTCAAACTCAAAAGCAATCTGTGTTTGTTTTTTCTCTTCCATAATGCTCAGCAAAGATACTGTAGTTGAAGAGTGCGACGCAACAGAAGCTTAATAGTGTGGAAAAGTCGGGTTCATAAAATAAATAACAGATAATAATGAATAGCTGAACATTGAGGAGCCACAGTCTATTCACTAGTCAAAACTCTGGTTACTCGCTGCTGCTTTCTTCACTAAGCGATCGAACTGTTCAGGGCTGATATCATTAAAGAAGAAATAGATGGGGTCTATCTTAGAACCGCGGAAATGCACTTCATAATGGCAATGCGGGCCTGTACTTTTACCGGTGCTACCGACATAACCAATGACTTCACCGCGTTTTACTTTCTGGCCCGTTCTTGATTTCACTCTCACCATATGACCATACAATGTTTCATAACCATAACCATGATTGATGATGACATGATTACCAAAGCCACTTCCTACGTTGCCCGCAAGAGAAACAGTACCATCTGCAGTAGCATAAATAGGCGTGCCGCTGGGTGCAGTAAAATCGATACCGGCATGCATCTTCGTGGTTTTATATACCGGGTCGATCCGGTAACCGAAACCTGAAGCGATCCGCTCAAGATCTTTATTGGCTACTGGTTGTATAGCTGGCGTATGGGCAAGAATACTTTCTTTTGTTTTCAGCAGTTCATCTACTTCTTTGTAAGATGCCTGCTGCATACGTATGCGGCTACTGAGGTTATTTAGCGAATTATTAATGGAACGTACCAACGCATTACCGCCAAGGCTCTCTACAAATTCCACTTCCTGTTTCATTTCAAGTGCTTTGGCACGAACACTGTCTGGTATCGGGTTGGCCTCAAAAATGGCTCGGTATACATCATTATCTCTTTTCTCCAGTTCATGCATCTGTAGCTCTATCGATTTTAAGGAGTCATTCATTTCTTCAAACTGGTCCTGCAAAACTGCATATCGCCGTTGTAGCATTTTCTCCTGCGGCGAACCCACAAACCGGAATGCGAAATAAGAAATAATGCCAGCCGTAACCAAGGCGGCCGCAACAAAACCAAATACCCGCAACAATTTTACCCGTAGGGGAGTTTCGAGTTTCTCATACCGGAGGGTATGAGTATTGTAGTAATATTTGATTTTTTTCATGAGCCCCTGAAGCCTGTATTGATTACCTTTGCCCCGCTTTGGAGGTTAACAAATATAGCCTCTTCATCAGCAAAAATCAACCCATATTTTCGCAGTTTTTTTATGACAGAAATGATGATTTTGGTACCGTCTGAGTTGCTACTATCACAGCTAGTTGCGTCGCTCCCGATAGCTATCGGGACTTGTACGTCCGGTATTTCTATGCAGCATTTTCTTATAGCAAACACTTCATCCGCATATTTGCTAATTCGCAAATCTGCACATCAACAACTATTCACCATTTACAATTGACAATTCACAATATGACCAGTTCACAGATCAGGCAGGCTTTCATGGATTTTTTTAAATCAAAAGGGCATGATATTGTTCCTTCAGCTCCGATCGTAATCAAGAACGACCCGACGCTGATGTTCACCAATGCAGGTATGAACCAGTTCAAAGATTATTTTCTCGGTAATAAATCAGCACCATGGAAACGTGTTGCTGATACACAAAAATGTTTACGTGTAAGCGGCAAGCATAATGACCTCGAAGAAGTAGGAGTGGACACCTATCATCATACTATGTTTGAGATGCTGGGTAACTGGAGCTTTGGAGATTATTTCAAGAAAGAAGCGATTGCGTGGAGCTGGGAATTACTAACCGAAGTTTATAAGCTGGATAAAAACCGCTTGTATGTAACCATCTTTGAAGGTGATGCAAAAGAAGGTTTACCACGAGATGAAGAAGCATTTAATGAGTGGAAAAAATGGCTCCCTGAAGACAGGATCCTGAACGGAAATAAAAAAGATAATTTTTGGGAAATGGGAGATACAGGTCCTTGCGGTCCCTGTACTGAGATACATTTTGATAGCCGTCCGAATGCAAATAACGATGGCCATTCGTGGGTGAATAATGACGAAACAGGAACGGTGATGGAGATATGGAATAACGTATTCATCCAGTTCAATCGATTAAAAAATGGAACACTTGAATCATTGCCGGACAAGCATGTTGATACGGGAATGGGCTTGGAAAGATTGGTGAAAGTGGTACAGGGAAAGACTTCGAATTATGATACTGATGTGTTTACGCCATTGATAGATGAGATTTATTCGATTAGTGGTAATCGATACATGGAAAACCCAAGAAGTATAAATGAAACGAATGCAAATATTGCAATGCGGGTTATTTCAGATCATATCAGGGCGGTTAGTTGTTGTATTGCAGATGGTCAAATGCCAAGTAATACTGGGGCAGGATACGTTGTTCGAAGAATTTTAAGAAGAGCAGTTCGCTATGGGTATTCTTATCTTGACTTAAAAGAGCCCTTTTTTTATAAGTTAGTTTTTGTTTTAGCAGAACAATTAAAAAGAGTATTTCCCGAATTATTTACACAAGCTGACTTTATTACAAATGTAATAAGGGAGGAAGAAACTTCTTTTTATCGGACCCTAGCCTCTGGAATAAGAAGGTTTAAAAATTATGTTACATATGCTGATTCACCAATGTCTGGTGGATATATAGCTGATGTAAGCGATAGCGAAGAAACAAAAAACAAATACATATCGACTCAAAGGGAATATTTCAAAGAAAGAAAAAATAAACAAATAGCTGGAAAGTTCGCATTCGAACTTTTTGATACATATGGATTTCCAATTGATTTAACTGGCTTAATGGCTAGGGAAGAAGGCTGGACATTAGATATGGATGGCTTCAATAAAGCCCTTCAAGAACAAAAACATCGCAGTCGTGCAGCTACTGCGGTTGATACTGAAGACTGGGTAGATGTAAATAAAGTTGATAAAACATCTTTTGTTGGTTACAATGATTTGTTGGTAGAAACTAAGGTTGTTAAATACCGGAAAGTAAAATCAAAAATAAAAGAGCAATTCCAGCTTGTATTGGAAGCAACACCGTTCTATGCAGAAAGCGGCGGACAGGTTGGTGATAAAGGAATATTGCAATTCGGTGAAGAAAAAATTGAAGTAACTGATACAAAAAAGGAGAATGATCTGATCATTCATTTTACAGATAAACTGCCATCAGATATTTCAATGCCTGTAACAGCTTCTGTTAAATGGGAAGATCGTTTAAATATAACTTATAATCATTCTGCCACTCACCTGATGCATGCAGCATTGCGACAGGTTTTAGGCAATCATGTTGCACAGAAAGGTTCATTGGTTTCTCCTGAAATATTGCGTTTCGATTTTTCGCATTTCTCCAAAATGACCGATGATGAATTGAGAAAAGTTGAGATACTTGTAAATGAAAAGATCAGGGCCAATATCCCGGTTGTCATAAAAGAGTTGCCTAAAGAAGAGGCATTAAAATCCGGTGCAATGGCTTTGTTTGGAGAAAAATATGGTGATAGGGTCCGGGTTGTTATTATTGATCCAAGTTATTCTATTGAGTTATGCGGTGGTACCCATGTTGGTCATACAGGAATGATAGGATTTTTTACCATTCTTACTGAATCAGCGGTAGCTGCTGGCGTTCGCCGTATTGAAGCTTTGACAGGACCAGCTGCTATGCAATATGTTGGTGAGAAAATAACTCAGTTTAAGCATCTTAGTGAATTAGTAAAATCAAAAGATCCTCTGAAAGCGATCGAAAAAATGATGGAGGATAAACTATTGCTGGAAAAGAAAGTTGAAAAACTGGAGAGTCGCCAGTTAGTGATCATTCGGAATGAATTGATGCAAAAAGATGAGATCATTAATGGTGTAAACTTTATCGGTGATATAGTTGAGGTAAGCAATGCTGATGCATTGAAGACACTTTGTTATGATTTAAAGAACCATCTCCGGGATCATGTAGCTGTATTGTGTGTGAACATAGGAGGTAAGCCATTTGTTGCCGTTGGAATTTCTGATACAGTAGTTGCTGCAAAGAATCTTGATGCAGGAAAAATAATTAAAGAGCATATCGCCCCATTAATAAAAGGTGGTGGCGGCGGACAAAAAACACTGGCAACTGCCGGTGGACAGGATGCTTCCAACCTTGCACAAGTGATTGCGAAAGTAAAATCACTTTTATAAATCAGGTATGTTAAGAAATGGCATATACAGTCATCATCGAAACACAACGTCTCATTCTCCGCATATTCACTCTTAATGATGCGCAACTCATTTATGATTTGAATCTCGATCCCGAAGTAACACAGTATACCTACGATCCGGTCAGAGATATCAATCATGCACAAGAGATCCTGGAAAGAACAATTTTACCTCAATATGCTTTATACAATCATGGCCGCTGGGCGGTACATGTAAAACCAGGGCTTGACCCGATAGCTATCGGGTTTATTGGCTGGTGTGGTTTAAAGTATCGATCCGAGCTAGATGAAATAGATCTTGGTTACCGGTTTAAAAAATCGTCCTGGGGGAATGGTTATGCTACCGAGGCAGCTTATGCATGTATTAAATATGGATTTGAAAAGCTGAACCTAAAACTCATAACAGGCAGAGCCATACCCGAAAATACAGGCTCATGGAATGTGCTTGAGAAATGCGGAATGCAATATATAGGAGTCCAGGAAATAGATGGCCATCAGCTAAAGACATATCAAATCGTCAATCCGCTCAACCACTGATCCACCCGTCCAAACCAAAAATTCATTTAACATTTCCGAAACATTTCGTATTTAAAAAAATGTCTTTATATTTGATCTACGAAACTTAACGTAGAAAAACAAAAAAGACTATGAAGCAGATAATCTCAAAACTTAGCGCAGCAGTAATTGGCGCCTTATTATTCGTTCCTGCCATCAATGCCCAGGACGAGAAAGTAAAAGTAGAAGGAAAACAAATTTCGCCTAATGAAGTTGATCACATCACCATTACCCGCAAAGCAGATAAGAATGAAAAAGTGACTGTAATTATTGATGGTGACAAAATCACTGTTAATGGTAAGGACATTAAAGACATGAAGGATGGTGATATTACAGTAAATAGATCAAAGTTTAAAACAGGAAATAATCTTTCAAGATATGAGAGACTTGCTGTTCCGGGATACGAACATAATGGCAGTGGTAGCTGGAATGTTTATAGTGGTGATGAAAACCGTGCAATGCTGGGTGTAGTAACTGAAAAAACAGATGCTGGTGTAAAAGTACTTGAAGTCACAAAAGAAAGCGCTGCAGAAAAAGCTGGCCTGAAAGAAGGAGATATCATTACAAAGATCGGTGATACAAAAGTGGAAGACCCGGATGGTTTGGCTGAGGCAGTTAAAAAAAATAAACCCGGAGATAAAGTAGCCGTTACTTATCAGCGGGATAAAAAGGAAAGCAAAGCAACTGCTGAGTTAACCAAATGGAAAGGCGTAAGCGCATTTACATTTACACCTGGTCAAAATTGGGATATGAAAATGCCTGAAATGAATTACAAGGAAATGGAAATACCAAGAGCACAGGCAATGCCAAGAAACCGGGGATATAATGAGGCAATGGGTTATTACATGGGTGGTCAACCTAAATTGGGTTTATCTGTCCAGGACACTGATGATGGCAAAGGTGTGAAAGTGATTGACGTAGAAGGAGAAAGTAATGCTGCAAAAGCCGGTGTAAAAGAAAATGATATCATTACTCATGTAAATGATAAAGAAGTAAACAGCGCCGATGAAGTTTCTAAACTGGTTAAGGAAAACAAAGACAAACCAAATCTGAGCTTAAAAATAAAACGTGATGGAAAAGCGCAGACGATCCAGGTAAAAATGCCCCGTAAATTAAAAACAGCTGATCTATAGTCCTGACGTATAAAGTATAATTGCAAAGTATAGCCCTGATGCCGTCCCGCTTTTAGCGGGGCGGCTTTTTATTTAACCCCTGCCTGTCCTTTTATACTTAATGTGACAGTTCATTAAAACTGAGTCCCGTATTTTTGCTCTCTTTATGACGAATAAAGATCTATACGAAATAGTAGTTGGGCTTGAAGTGCATGCACAGTTACTCACGCAGAGCAAATTATTTTGTGGCGACAGTATTGCTTTCGGCTCCGAACCAAATACACATGTAAGCCCCATTACATTAGGTCATCCGGGAACATTACCTAAAATGAATAGAAAAGCTGTGGAGTTTGCGGTGAAAATGGGATTGGCTTGTAACTGTGAGATCGAAAAGAATAATTATTTCGCAAGAAAAAATTATTTCTATCCTGATCTACCGAAAGGTTACCAGGTATCCCAGCATACTACTCCTATTTGTAAAGGTGGCTTTATAAAAATAAAAGTTCGGGATAGCGAAAGATCGATCCGGCTTAACCGGATACATCTTGAAGAAGATGCCGGTAAAAGCCTGCATGATGTAGATGAAAAAAATACAAGTATTGATTACAACCGTGCAGGTACACCTTTAATTGAAATAGTTACTGAACCGGATATCCGCAGCGCTGATGAAGCATTTGCTTATTTAACTGAAATAAGAAAACTGGTACGTTATCTTGAAGTGTGTGATGGCAATATGGAGGAAGGAAGTCTTCGGTGTGATGCCAATATTTCTGTACGGAAAAAAGGAGATGAAAAGCTGGGTACTAGAGTTGAAGTAAAAAACCTGAACTCTATCCGCAATGTAAAACGGGCTATTGAACATGAAGCTGGTTGTTTGATAGGTATGCTGGAAAATGGGGAGATAATTATTCAACAGACAAAAAGTTTTGATGCCAACAGCGGAACTACATTTTCAATCCGGGATAAAGAAGATGCAGATGATTACAGGTATTTCGCTGACCCTGACCTTACACCTTTTAACCTGGAAGATTCCTTTATTGAATCCATCCGGCAGAGCATCCCGGCACTGCCAGAATCAAGGGTAGAAAAGTATAAAACTGAATTTCAGCTTTCAGATTATGATGCAGGAATTCTTACTGAAGAAAAAACGTTTGCAGACTATTTCGAAAGCGTTTCAAATCACAGTATGCATTATAAGGCGATTGCAAACTGGATGCTTGGCCCGGTTAAGACATGGCTGAATGATAATAATAAAGAGATCGCTGAATTTCCTATTGTTCCTCAACAATTGGCTATGTTGATCGGATTAGTTCAATCGAATAAAGTAAGTTTCTCTGCGGCTTCTTCAAAAATATTTACTGATCTCCTGAATGAGCCGGATAAAAGCCCTGAACAGATCGCTATTGAAAATAATCTTATTCAGCAATCCGATGCAGGTGAACTAGAACCGATAGTAGATGCTGTGTTGCAGAAACTGGAAACAAAAGTTCAGGAGTATAAAAAAGGAAAGAAGGGATTACTTGCTTTATTTACCGGCGAAGTAATGAAACAGACAAAAGGAAAAGCTGATCCAAAAGTTATTAATAGCTTATTGCTTGAAAAATTAAAATCTTAAATATTGTTGATATGCGCAAAATTGTTTTAGTTGCTACTGCTGCATTTGTTTTGGCAGCATGTACTAATGAAAAAAATACGGCTGAAGAAAATTTAGCGGGAGGCAAACCTTTCAAAGTATCCGGAACATTTACCAACAGTAAAGCTAAAAAAGCTTACCTCGAAGAAGTTTCAATTATCAATATGCAGCGCACAAAAGTAGATTCAGCGAATATTGGTAATGATGGTAAGTATAGCCTGAAAACAATAGCGAACACTGAAAAGGCTTATGCCATCCGGCTGGATGAAAATCAATTTCCCTCAGTAACGGTTATAAATGATACCACTAACCTGGTTGTGAATGCTACCTTCCCTGATAGGGGAAATGAGTATGCAGATAATTATGAAGTAATAGGCTCACCTGCCAGCCAGAAATTCAAGGATTATCTTTTTTCTTTCAGCAATAACCTGATGAAGCTTTTCCAGGCAGATAAACATGCCGATAGCCTTTCAAAGGCAACACCTCCACAACTTGCCGCAGTTGAGCAGATAATGAACGACCGGAAACAACAAACAGAATCACTGAAATCATTTACACGTACTGCAATTGACGAATCCAATAACCCTGCCCTAGGAATGTATGTATTGGGTTATTATCAAACGATCAACCGGGAAAATCAATACCTGCAATTAATTCCCTTCAATGATGACGAACTCTATGAAGTTATTTCATCTATTTCTGCAAAATTTTCGGCTAATAAAGAAGTGGTTAAAATTAAAGAAGAACTGGAAATACAAAAGAAAAAGCAAGAAGAAGAACTGGCTCGCACTCGTCAATGGATCGGTAAGCCTGCGCCTGAAATAACAATGCCTGATCCATCCGGCAAGCAGATCTCATTGAGCTCATTCAAGGGTAAATATGTGTTGGTAGATTTTTGGGCAAGTTGGTGTGGCCCCTGTCGCCAGGAAAATCCGAATGTGGTAGCAGCATTTCAAAAATTCAAGAATAAAAATTTTACCATACTTGGCGTATCGCTTGATAAGACAAAAGATCTCTGGACAAAAGCAATCATGAAGGATAATTTAACATGGACACATATCAGCGATCTGAAAGAGTGGTACAGCCCGGTGGTTCCTTTATATAACATTAGTGGAATTCCTTTTAATGTGTTGGTTGACCCAGAGGGAAATGTTCTTGCACAAAATTTAAGAGGGCAGGAACTGCATGATAAATTGGCGGAACTAATAAAATAAGATTTTATTTTAAGCATAAAAAAACTCCGGTGATCATCACCGGAGTTTTTTTATTAGCAGTTAGTATCAGCTTTATTAATTATCCCAGAAAATCCTTGACTGAAGGTCTGCACCTTTTTGTCCCGGGCAATTAGGATTAAAGTCTATCTCTGATTGCGGATAGAAGAATGATCTTGGTATTGCCGGTATAAAACCATTAGCAGCAGCAGCAAGTACAGGATAGCCTGTTCTTCTCCAGTCAGTCCATGGTTCAATAGATACTCCGAAGGTTGCAATAAACTTCTCTTCTATTATTTTTTGAAGTTGTTGTGCAGCTGTACCTGTAAGTGTTCCATTTGTAGTTAAATAATTATTTCTTGCAACAGCGTTAACACCGGCATCATCCATTGATGCTGTTATCCCCGCCTGGTACCATGCTTCGGCACTTGCTAATGGAGCACTTGTCGCACCCATCAAAGAAGCCTCAGCCCTGATAAAACAATATTCTGCATAAGGCAGCATTCTTTGCATTACCTGGCCTGTATAAGTAAATGGAGGGGCAGAACTACCAGTAGATACAGGGCCGCGAAGATAGGTATGTATCCTGCTATAGTTATTATTTGGAGCAACTGGAGGCGCAGTTGTTGAAACTCCTACAAAAGCTGAAGGAGAGATCACAACTGTAGCTCCTGATGCTACGCCACCAGCTGCTACGTTATTGCTCAGTGTAATTGATGTAGCTCCAACAGCAGTAATAGTTGTCCCTATAGGAACATTCACAGCATCTACACTCATTCCAACAGCGGCGCCAGCAATAGCAGTAGATGAAAATGAAAGTGTATTGCTACCTGCAGCCGTACCAGCACTTGTAGTTGGTGTTATAGGAAGCGGAATGCCCTGGTAAGGGAAAGAAGTAAAGTAGAATGGTCTTCTTGGATCCCCTTTGGTTGTCATTATCTGGAGCATTCTTGCATCACAGAATAAATAGTTAGGACGATTTACTTCAAATTGTGTGATCGGACTTTGTTGTCCGGCTGCACTATAGAATTGCATCTGGAAACCATCTGCAACAGCACCCATAAAAGTAACGCCGCTAGTATTTACCAGGCTATTAATTTGGGCTACACAAAATGTTGAGTTCTTTTTGCTATAATGAATATAAATTCTGAGCTTAAGTGTATTGGCAAACTTAATCCACAAAGCTCTCGCAGTTGCCCAGGTTGAATTTGTATAAAGAACAGAGTTAGTACCGGGAGAAAGAACACTGGTTGTAGCATTCATTTCATTAATACCATCGTTGATGATTTGAATAAGATTAGTATAGATCGCTTCATCATCATCATATTTAGGAGATTTATTCTGGTCCAGTTGTTCCGCTTCTGTATAAGGAACATCACCCCACGTATCGACTGCTCTTACGTATTCAAAAGCCTTTAAAATTTTACCTAAGCCTGAATAATGAGGAGAGCCGGCTGTAGTAGCCTGCTTGATGAGTAATTCAAGGTCACTTAATGTAGTAGCATACATCGTTCCCCATACATTATTCTGATCGTTGCCGCTGATATTGTAACGACCATATTCATAGGTCTGGTTTGGTTGAGATGCCTGACCGGACATATGCTGAGTGATCAGTGAAGTGTAACGGAACAGATCACTACCTCCTTCAAAACCCATTGCTACCTGTGCCGATGTAAGTAGCTGTGGATAAAGCAGGGAATTTGAAGGCAACCTATCCGGATCTTTATTGATGTCAAAGTATTTTTTACAGGAAACCACCGCGGTGAGTCCGGCAAAAAACAGGATAAATTTTATATATCTGAGTTTCATAATCAGTTATTTTTTTATTAGAGTGTGAGGTTTAAAGAAAATCCAAACGTACGGGTCTGTGGCAGGGCATTGAATTCAAGACCCTGTGCATTACTAATACCCAAAGCGTTTTGTTCAGGATCAAGATGCGGATAATGCGGTGCATTCAGGAACAGGTTGCGACCGAATATTCCAAAAGTAATATTGCTGAATGGTGTTTTCTTAATAACATCTGATGGGAACCTATAAGAGAATGCTGCCTCACGTATACGGAACCAGGTTGTATTATAAATATATCCTTCGGCCGCAGCATATTTTCCGCTGTTGCCCCAGTAGTCCTGCACAGTAACGTAGGTAGTATTAGCTGAACCGTTTGCATACACTGCATCAAACAGGTAAGGTTTTGTCTGTACGCCATTTGCATCAAACCTTGCAAACTCTGCTGTTTCAATACTTGTTCCGTTTCTTTGAATGTCTGCTATGTTTCTTGAGTATTGATCGCCTCCGGATTTATATTCAGCCAGTACTGCTAAAGAGAATGCTTTCCATGTAAGTGTATTTGTACCGGCAATAGTATATTTCGGATTCGGGTTTCCGATTTTTTGTACACCAGCAGTAACGAGAGGTAAGCCGTTTGCACCTACTACAATTTTGTTTCCTTTAGTGGCGTCACGTACATAAGCATTACCATATATCTGGCCGTATTCATCACCGGCAACAAGACGTATGTTAGGCGTAACAAAACCTCCTAAGGTAATAACCGAAACACCTACAGCCAGTTTATCAACCATACTCTTAAACTGGGTATAGTTCGCATCTATATTCCAGGTAAAGTTTTTTGTTCTTATTGGTGTTACATCTAACTGCGCTTCCCAGCCACGTGTTGTCATATTTCCGGCATTGGTAGTTGTAGATGTTATACCAGAAGCAGGAGATACGGGAACAGAGAAGATCAGGTGCTCTGATTTTGCTATGTACCTCGTAGCTTCAAAGTTAATTTTTCCTTTGAATAATGAGAATATCAGTGTCAATTCCTTATTGGTTGTAAACTCAGGACCAAGAGCTGCATCACCAGCACCATTACTCAGTGAGAAACCCTGGATGCCATTGAAAGGAAATGAAATGGTAGGACCAAATCCATCAGCAACACCTGCGCCACCGTAATAGGAGTCTGTACCATAAACGAAATCGGTACCTGCTTTACCTACTTTAGCAATATTGCCACTCAACTTAATGTTATCAATTACATTACTCTTTATGCTTGGGAACATTTCTGTAAGGTTAAATGCTGCAGCAACAGAATAATAGAGATAAGAGTTTTTATCTTCTTTAAAAGTAGATGACCAGTCATTTCTTAATGAGAAATCCACAGACATCATACTCTTCCATCCAAATGTCATGTTAGTAAATACACCCAACAATCTTACTTTGCTTTGTCCCGTACTGGGTGATGGTGTGTATGTAGTGGCATTACTTAATTGCTCAAAATCTCTTACAATTAAGGTTTTACCTGTCATCGTTGCGCCAGCACTATATATCTGGGTATACTCTGTACCTGCTACACCCTGGAAGCTTAGCTTGCCGAAATTTTTACGTGCAGTAAGAGCACCATTTGAGTTTAAATTTCTGTACTGGTTTCTTACTTCCTGTACACCGCCTACGCCTACTACACCGCCGGTATTTGCTCCACCTCTTGCACCGATCTGATCATAACCGTGACGGAAAGTGGAATAAACATCTGAACCAATTTTATAATCTAAATTAAAGACCTGGCTAAGCTTCAGGTTCAGGTTTACGTTACCAATAAAACGATTGATCTCATCTTTAAAACGGTTATTCTTAACTGTCCAGTAAGGATGGTCTTCACCGAGAGGATATAGCTGGTTCCCAACTGCATCTTCCCAGGGTAGACCTGAAAGATTATAAGACCTTGGCGTCATCCATAAACGGAACACAGGATTACTTAACTGGTTACCTTGCTGAGTTCTTTTAGATGCATTATTTGAATAGTTAGCACTTGCAGAAACAGTCAGTTTATTGGTGACCCTTGAAGTTGAGTTTAAAGAAAAGTTATGCCTGTTCAGCACATTGTTTTTTATTACACCTGTGCTGCGCAAAAAACCATATGAGAAACGCATAGTTGTTTTTTCAGAACCGGTTGAGAATGCAATATTGTGTTGCATATTGGTTCCTTGCTGGAAGAATTCACGGACATTATTAGGATAAGCCGTTAATACTTCCGGCTGCCCTAAAAAGTTAGTAATCGTTTGCCCTGTTATTTTTGGCCCCCATGATGTTTGTGCTACAGAAGAAAAAACACCACTATTTCCCTGGGCATATTCATTCTGATAGTCAGGAAAACGATTTACTGATTCAACCTGGTAGCTTGAATTAAATTCTATTTTTCCTTTCTGGTTGAACTTAGCTTTTTTAGTTGTGATAAGGATAGCACCATTTGATGCTCTTGAACCATACAATGCTGCAGCAGAAGGTCCTTTCAACACAGTCATACTTTCAATATCTTCCTGGTTCAGGTCAATGGCACGGTTCGATACTGATGGACCAGCCTGCAATGGGCTACCACCACCGCTATTATCGATTGGAATACCATCTACCACAAATAATGGCTGATTGCTTCCTGTAAAAGTTGTATAACCGCGGATGATAATACTGGAACCTGTAAAGGAACCGCCCGATCCCTGTACTCTTACACCTGCTATCTTACCATTCAATGCATTTGTGATGTTAGTAGTATGGGCCTGTGTTACTTCCTCTGCTTTTAAATCTGTAACACTATATCCAAGGGTTTTTCTATCCCTTTTTACACCCATCGCAGTTACTACTACTTCAGAAAGTGCTTTCTCTTCACTCTTCAATGTGGCATTGATAACGGACTGGGTGCCGATCGTTATTTCTAAACCGGCTTGGTGAACGTAAGAAAATACAAGTGTAGTTGCGCCTGAAGGAACAGTGAGGGAATACATTCCATCGCTTTTTGAAACAGTACCTGTTTTGGTACCTTTTACTATTATAGAAACCTCGCCGAGCGGGGCTCCTTTGTCATCGGTTACCTTTCCGGTAACAACTTTTTGTGCCATTGCCTGAACGGCAAAAAACACAAATGCAAACAGCAGTAAGAGCAGTTTTCTCATGTGCATGTAGTTTTTAGTTTGAAAGTTATGTTCAATGTTTTTACCTGATCCAGATAGTTTACATCTACTAAATAGAAACAGATAAATCGACTGAAAGGTTGCTTAAAAGAAATCCTTAACCAATTCTCTTAAATCAGCTAACTAAAATACTGATTTATAGGATTAGACAGATAATTTTTTTCCTTTGCTGCATGAAAATAAGGAAACTGATTATTTTCTTGATCGGGCAGTAGAAATAAGTAATGCCGGAAGCAAAACAAGATTGGTCAATGTTGCTGTTATCAAAGTAAGAGAAGTGAGCCAGCCCAATGCTTTTGTTCCGCCAAACCCACTGAAACAGAATATGATAAAACCAGCAATAAGAACCATGGATGTATAAATGATGCTGATGCCTGTACTGTGAATTGTATCAATAACAGTTTGTTTCTGATCAAAATTGTTATGCGGTAATTCCTGTTTATAATTTATAAGGAACCGGATGGTAACATCAATTGCGATACCCAAAGCCACACTAAATACCAGTACAGTGGATGGTTTAATACTAATGCCGACCCAACCCATAACACCTGCAGTAATGAAGAGGGGAACGAGGTTGGGAATTAATGAGCAAATAAGTATCCGTGTTGATTTGAATAAGTAAAGCATGCATACAGCAATAAGCAGGAATGCCCACATCACACTTTCTTTTAATCCGTTTATAATAAACTTGCTGCCTTCCAAAAAGGTTACACTGGTGCCAGTCAACTTCACATCATATTTATCTTTTGGAAATAATTTGTCAGTCCGTTTTTCAATACTGTCCAGTAATAATGGTAAACGTACACTGCCGATATCGGCCATGTTGATGCTGATTCGTGCCTGCTGTTGGGAACTATCCATGAATGAAGCAATCAATTTGGCAAACGAACTTTTTTTATTATTACTATCGCCTTTGAAACTCAAATACTCTTTGAGTGCAGGTAAATCATATTGTGTGGGCATCGTATAACTGGTACTATCACCTTCAAAGAAAGCCTGCTTAGCAAATTTTAATCCTTCGGTAATGCTGAGCGGTCTTGCAATTTCCGAAAAGGACATAAGGTAAACAGATAGTGAATCGATCCGGGAAAGATTATCATATAATACAGCACCACGTTTTCTTTTTGCATCCACAATTATTTCCAAAGGCATGATGCCTTTAAAATTTTTTTCAAAAAATTTCAGGTCAGTATAAATTTTATCTGATTTAGGTAGATCATCAACGATGTACCCTACGCTTTTTAACCGTAATACTCCAAACGCAGCAGCAATAAGTAATACGGTTGTTGCTGCATAAATAAATTTTCTGTGGTTAAGGCTCCATCTTTCCAGCCTGTCGAGCCAACGGTTAAGCCATGGGTTATCCAAATACTTTGTATGCCTTTCTTTAGGCGCCGGCAAAAAACTCAGGATGATAGGAATTAGAGCTAATGAAATAAAAAACAAGACCATGATATTTATACCAGCTACTACGCCAAACTCTTTCAGCGTTGCACTTTTTGTCAATGCAAAAACAGCAAACCCAATGGCAGCACTCAAATTGCAGAATAGTGTAACAATACCCATACGTTCCACCATATTCACTAATGCAGTTTTCTTTTCTGAATGATCCGTCCAGGCTACATGGTATTTGTTTAAAAAATAAATACAGTTAGGTATGCCGATCACGACGATCAATGGCGGAATAAGAGCTGTGAGTAATGTGATCTTGTAACCGATCAAATGCATAGTGCCGAGACTCCATACTACGCCGATAATTACAATACCCAAGGATAACAGCGTAGATGTTACAGAACGGAAAAAGATCAAAAGAATAACAGCGGAAAGAATTAATGATACCATCAGGAACCAGCTCATTTCATTGGAAATACGTGTAGCCAGTTTGGTACGAACCAATGGCAGACCACTAACATATACTTCCAGTTTATTGGAGGTGCCGAATGCATTGGTATATTTTTCGATCTCATCAACTGTTTTGGTACGGTCTTTTGAGTTCAGTACATTTTTATTAATGCGTATACCCATCAGCCATGCATTGGTGGCAGGGTTATACATCAGTTCACGGTAAAAAGGAAGATTGAGAAAAATATCTTTTAAACTGTCGATCTCTGTTTGCGTTAAACTTTTGTCAGGAAAAATAATTTCAGGATGCAGTTTTTCGGTAGCAGAATCTTTCCGGAGATTAATTGCTGTAGGTATTCCAATGATATCTTCAACACCCTCTACTTTCCTTAGATTGCGCTGCAATGTGGCATAGGAATTAAAAATATCCTGGGTAAAAAATTGAGCTGTTTGAATACCTACCACCAGCAGGTTGCCGTCTTCGCCAAATTGTTTTTTAAACTCCTGGTAAATTTTATACTTCGGATTATCTACAGGGATGGCTTTTGCAAACTCATAGCTTAGTTGCACCTGTTTGGCATGATAGCCCATGAACACAGTTGATGCAATAACAACAATAAGAAGGAGAATACGGTTTTTCAGAATAAACTTTCCAAGACTTCGCCACATAAGATTCTTCTGTTAGGTGAATTTGCGCAAAGAAACATAATAAAATCCAGACAGGAGATGAGTCGTTTAAATTACTTTTGATTCGTGAAGTGGATCATTTTATTGTTTATAAATCTCCTTGCCTTTTTTGCCATTGCTCAGCAACCGCTGCCACCTGTTGGAAGCTGGCGGGAACACCTGCCTTATAGATCCGCAATCGATGTTACAGCAGGCAACAATAAAGTATACGCAGCAACTCCTTACAGTTTATTCAGTGTTGATATAACAGAGAATTCTATTGATAGAATGAGTAAGATAACAGGGTTAAGTGAAACGGGTATCAGCGGAGTTCAGTATGATATTGTAAATGAAAAACTGTTTATTGCTTATAGTAACAGTAATATTGATATTGTTTACAGGAATGATATTTATAATATACCGGATATAAAGCGGGATAATATCGTTGGTGATAAAACGATCTATAATATTTATTCTCGCAGTGGTTTTTTTTATCTCTCAACAGGCCTGGGAGTAATTGTAATTGATGGTGACCGCTACGAAGTAAAAGATTCATGGTTTATCGGCAATGGGGGTAATAAAATAAAAATAAATGGCTTTACATCAGATGCTTCTTTTTTTTATGCAGCAACTGTTGAAGGATTGAAACGCATAGCAATTTCTAACTCAAATCCTGCTGATCATAATAACTGGCAATTGCTTAGCGGGGTAAATGGTTTGTCAACTGGTGCAGTAAGTAATGTTGTGACTTTGCAGAATAAAATCCTTGCACTTAAAAATGACTCATTGTTTGTATTGAATGGTACCAACTGGAATTTGTTTTATTATGATGGATGGCCGGTTGTGAACATGAATGCATCTGGAAATAAAATTCTTTTATGTCAGCGCCAGGCAAATGGACTGAGCCGCGTTGTTGTCTTAAATGCTGACGGAACAGTAGCCAATACATTACCAAAACAAACCGGGATCTCAGTTCCAAAGAAAGCGATAATGTTTAATAATGATTACTGGATTGCCGATTCAACAGAAAGCCTGGCTCATTTTAATCCTTCTTTTGTTGCCCAATACAAATTGAATTCGCCGGAAGGAATTGCGACCGGAGAAATAAAAGTGATAAACAATATTTTTTATGCAGCAGCAGGAGAAGTGAATAGTTCATGGGTGGGTCAGAACAATAAAAACGGAATTTATTTTTTTAAAGAAGGGGATTGGACAAATATCAATCGCAATGTTTACCCGCAATTAGATTCATTGCATGATTTGATAACTATCGCAATTGACCCGAGAGATGAAACAATTTGGGCCGGTTCATTTGGGGGCGGGCTGTTGCATGTTAAAGGTCAAAACAGTTTTGATATTTATAAACAGAACTCACCTTTGAATGTATCCGGCAATTATCGTATATCAGGATTATCATTTGATAAAGCGAATAATTTATGGATATCTAACTATGGCGCTGCGCAACCGCTGCATGTAAGAAAGAGTGACGGCAGCTGGAAAAGTTTTTCAACTCCATTTTCATTGCCGGGTAATCGTGTTGCACAAATATTAATTGATGAAAATAATTTTAGGTGGATCGTTTCGCCATTGGGAAATGGGCTGATCGCCTTCAATGATAATGGTACGATTGATAATACAGCCGATGATCAATGGAGACTGTTATCATCAGGTGGAGGCAATGGGAATTTTCCATCTTCAGATGTGTTGTGTGTTGAAAAAGATAAGGAAGGTTTTATTTGGGTGGGCACATCCAATGGTATCGGCGTTATTCAATGTGCATCGGATATTTTTTCTTCTAACGGCTGTGATGCCATCTGGCCTATTGTACAGCAAGGAAATTTTGCTGATTATCTTTTTAAAGGAGAAGAAGTGAGAAGTATAGCAACAGATGGTGCTAACAGAAAATGGGTAGCTACAAAAGATGGAGCATGGCTCATCAGTGCTGATGGTGAAAAGGTGGTTTATAATTTTAATGAAGAGAATAGCCCGCTGCTAAGTAACGATGTAAAACGAATTACGATTGATGGAAAAACCGGCGAAGTGTTTTTTGCTACAGCAAAAGGTATCTGTTCTTTTCGTAGTACAGCTACTGAAGGAAAAGAAAAGAATGAAAACTTGCTGGTGTTTCCCAATCCTGTGCCGCCAGGTTACGGGGGAACAATTGCTATACGTGGTGTAGCTAATAATGCAATTGTAAAAATCACTGAATTGAATGGCAGGTTGGTTTATCAAACCCGTGCATTGGGCGGGCAGGCAATATGGGATGGTAAAGATTACAGGGGCAAAAAAATAGAGAGTGGCATTTATTTGGTATTGATCAGTGATGATGGCAGAAAAGAAAATGCATCAACAAAGATCGTGTTTATAGCAAAATAAAATTATTGACAGCCCAATTACATAAAACAAAAGGTATTGTTCTTCGTACAGTAAAGTATGGTGAGACAAGTATTATCGTTTTGATCTTTACGGAAAAATTCGGGATACAATCCTATTTGGTTAACGGTGTAAGAACTTCAACAAAGAAAGGAAGCGGCAAGGCAAATTTATTTCAGCCTGCAGCGATACTTGACCTGGTGGTGTATCATAATGAACTGAAACAGCTGAACCGCATCAAAGAATTCAAATGGTCACATCTTTATCAAACTATTTTTAGTGATGTACCAAAGAATGCGGTGTCATTGTTTATGGTGGAGCTGCTTACTAAAAGCCTGAAACAGCCCGAAGTGAATGAAGATCTGTTTAATTTTTGTGAAGATGCATTTATACATCTCGATGAAAGTTCTTCTGCGGTGATGGCAAATTTCTCTTTGTATTTCGCCTTGCATCTTTCATCATTGCTCGGTTTTCAGATTAATGATTCTTATACTGCTGAAAAACATTATCTCGATCTGCAGGAAGGGGAGTTCACCGCTAAAGAACCGATACATCAAAATTATATGGAAGGCAAATTTGCAGAACTCACTTCTGAATTATTAAAAGTGATGCAACCATCAGAATTGGAACAGATCAAACTTAATCATGAAACCCGCAGACGGTTGCTGCATGCATATGAATTATTTTTCGCATTGCATGTGCAGGAGTTTGGAACAATGAAGACGTTGCCTGTATTGAGAGAGGTATTGGGTTAATCATTAAAAGTTACAATAAGCGGCGTATGGTCGCTATGCTTACACCATTTGGCATGCCTGCCTACTTCAACGTTGATTAATTTTTTTATATAATCATCGGATGCAAAACAATAATCAAGATGGTATGGCTTGTCTTTATGCCTGTACATGAACAAAGTGTTATGTTTCTCTTTTCCCTGTGTTTGATCATAGAATTTATGATAGGTGCTATGAATTCCTTTCTTTGCAAGCAGCTCGACAACGGTTGAGTGGTTGCCTTCCCGTTTTGGTTTATCCCATATCGTGTTACTATTAAAATCACCAATCAACATTGTGTTTTTATTTTTTAATAGCTCCGAATAAAAGTTTATGGCTTTCCATATTTGGCCAACATACTCAAAGCCTTTATCTTTTGGATTGTTTGCCCAGATAGCGAATAGCGTAAATTCAAATTCATTATTGGCTACTTTAAGTGGAAGTATAGTACGAAAATCAGGATTATGAATATCGCTTAATTGAAACTTGTATTTATTGTAAGAGAATATGCCAAGCCCTTTATTCTGATTGTTGCCAAACCAAAATACATCATCAGGCAAAGGGATGCCGGATTCGAATTTTAATTTATCAGGATGCTCACACTCCGGAATTACAACAATATCTGGCTTGTGAGCAAGGATCAGACTCGCCTTTTTTCTGTAAGCCATATTACAATTCCATGTGATGATCTTCATTGGAGTATTAAAATATTCTTTTTGATCCTTTAAGTGCTGAATCAACTATTGTCAAACCGGGCTTCTTTCCCTTTTCAAAACTTCCCAATTCATCATTCCATTGCAAAGCTTTGGCGCCACTGCTTGTTGCCCATTGTAAAATTGTTTCTAATGATAGTGTAGGGAAATACTGATGAAGAGATTCCATTTCTTTTGCAATACTCAATTGCCAGTTGCTGCTATAGCTATCTGTTCCTAAAACAATTTGACAATTATGTTTAATGAAATTTTCAATTGCCGGTGTTTTGTTTTCGATATAAAGATTTGCATTGATGCAAAAACAATAAATCAATTTTAATCCGGTTGTTGCAGCATATTCATTGGCCCAAACAATGTCTTCTTCCGGCATAAAGGTATTATGGATAAGAAAAATGGTTTGTCCATTATTGAAATGGGGAAGTACTGAACGAATACTGCTTTTGCCTGTTATAGGGAATGGCGATTTATCAATTCCAAAAATCTTAAATAGCCTGAGGTATTCGCCGCCTCCGTTTTTGTACAGATCATCTTCTGCAGGATGCTCCTGGTTGTGAATAGAAATAACTTGATTTTTAGTAGCCTCATTTATTAACTGAAATGTTTTTGGACTGATACTGTAGGGGGCATGAGGAACAAGTGATGTGCGATGCTGGTTACTGGATGTTGGATACTGGTTAGCAAAAATATTTGCAACTTGTTTATAGTGATTGAAATTTTCTTCAGCCTTTTCATCAGTAAAGCTGAGTACCTCAACAAAATTCTGCCAGCGGATCTTGCTTTTGCTTTTTACAGATGCTGTATCGGCAGTATTGCCAATATCACCAACGGCTACAATTCCGTTATCATACATTTCCTTTTCAGCTTTTTCTATTTCCTGTTGTACTACTTCCGGAGCAAATCCTCTTTTGGTTACTACAGAACAGAGAAACTCTATCAACCCGGTATGCGGGGGGATTACATTTTTTAAATGACTGAGTTCAAGATGGCAGTGGCAGTTGATAAGACCGGGTGAAAGAATGCCTTGAAACGTTTCTATATTATCGTCAGCCTCGGATTCATTTACGATAGCGTCAATAGTTCCATCGGCGGCTGTTACCAGCACTTTGTCGTTTCCATGTAAAGTATATCCATCGAATAAATGATCTGCTTTGAATTTTCGATAAGTCATGAGTTGTTTTCTTTTAACTTTGCTGCCTTCCAAAAAGAAGAATAGAATTACCGGAAGATGAACTGCGTCCTTCACTTTGCTCAGGATAAACTGTGCAAGGGACGATCAACCAGGAACATTCAGCCGGTAACCAAAAATATAACATTACATGCTAGATAAATTAGAAGCAATAAGAGGAAGATTTGAACAACTGGGTCTTGCTCTCACTAATCCTGAGATCGTGAGCAACAATAAAAAATTTGCCGAGACCAGTAAGGAATATCGCAGCCTGGAAAAAATTGTGAATGCTTACAATGAGTATAAAAAGATATTGGATGATATAGATTTTTATAAAGAGGCATTGAATGGGGATGACGAAGAAATGAGAGAGTTGGCAAAATCAGAGGCGCCGGCGCAAGAGGAGAAGAAAGTTCAAATGGAAGCCTATATCCGTCAATTGCTTATTCCAAAAGATCCGCAGGATGATAAGAATGCGATCATTGAGATCCGGGCTGGTACAGGTGGTGATGAAGCAAGTTTGTTTGCAGGTGACCTTCTACGTATGTATATGCGCTACTGCGAACGCCGCGGATGGAAAACAGCTGTGCTAAGTGAGAATGAAGGAACTGTTGGTGGTTATAAAGAAGTACAACTGGAAGTAACAGGTGATGAGGTTTATGGCACATTGAAATTTGAAAGCGGAGTACATCGTGTACAACGTGTACCGGATACAGAAGGTAGCGGCCGTGTACATACATCGGCAGCTACGGTAGCCGTGATGCCTGAGGCTGAAGAAGTAGATTTTGAACTGAACCCTGCAGATGTAAAAATGGAAACGGCGAGAAGTGGAGGCGCAGGTGGGCAGAACGTAAACAAAGTGGAAACAAAAGTTTTATTAACGCATCTTCCGACAGGTACGGTTGTGGTTTGTCAAACAGAACGTTCACAATTAGGTAACAGGGAAAAAGCAATGCAGATGTTGCGTACAAAATTGTATGAAGAACAGGTAAGAAAACAGGAAGATGAGATTTCCCGTCATAGAAAAAGTTTAGTTAGCACTGGTGACCGCAGCGCTAAGATCAGAACTTATAATTTTCCTCAGGGCCGTGTTACAGATCATCGTATTGGCCTTACTCTTTATAATCTGCCTGATGTATTAAATGGTGAAATAAAGGAAATACTGGAAGCATTGCAGTTTGCTGAAAATGCAGAGAAATTGGCTAAACAAAATTAAATTTCTCTTACCCGGATTTTTTCTGCTTAAAAAGCCTACCTTAAGTATCCAAACCATTAACTATGCTTGAACAACTCTTTGACCTTGTCAAAGGTGCCGGGAAAGATACCGTTGTTGATAACCCCGAAGTGCCAAACGAATACAACAACGATGTAATAGCCGAAGCTACCAATACTGTTGCGGGGGGATTAAGAAATGTAATAGCTGGCGGTGGATTGGAGAATATAATCGGCCTGTTTCAAAATAAGGGACAATCAAACGGAAACAGTGGCGGATTATTAAAGAATCCCATGGTGACAATGATGATCGGACACCTGATAAGCAAACTGACCGGTAAGTATAATTTGAGCCCACAATCTGCAAGTAATGTGGCTACGAATCTTGTACCTAATGTTTTGAATGATCTTATTCAAAAAACACAGGATCCCAATAACAGCAATTTTACATTAGATAAACTGATCGGCTCATTTACTGGTGGCGGAGATGTTGCAATACCTCAGCAATCAAACGGATTTAATTTCCAGGATTTGATTAGCAACTTCTCTGGTGGTGGAGTGAAAAATGGCAAGGAAAATGGAGGATTTGACCTACAGGATATCATCAGCAAAGTGACTGATGGCGTAAGAAATAATACTGGAAATCAATCCGCTGATGGTGGAGGGTTAATGGACATGATAAAAGGTTTTATCCGATAGAATATATCTACAATCTTTGTACTCGCAGATCTTTTTTTTCGCAAAGGTTTGCGGGATTTTTTGGCCTGATAATTGTCAAAATGGGTCAGTGAAGATTTGAATAGTGAATAGTTTTGTCAATGAATTGTAATAGTTTTTTGAGGCAGGTTACAAAATTGCAGATACGGAATAAACATTAGCTCTTGCAAATTGCTATTAGAGAATGGATATGAAAATTAATGCCGGATTTACTAACGAATGGAAGGTGGAATTACGAAAATCGGGGCTTTAATTTTTCATTAACAACAAGAATGATACTAATGGCAATAGATTTGCGTTATACATACAAACACAGTAAAAACTTAGTCAATTTTCTCATAAGCAGTTAGTTTTGGTTGCGACCCCTGTTTCTACAGGGGTTTATTTTTTATATACCCTTTGTAAGTTTTATTTATAAACCACCAGCCTGCAAAACAACCAACAGCATCTGCCACAATATCTCCATAATCAAATGAACGGTTTGGGATAAAATTATCCTGAACGAACTCCATAATAATTCCAAAGACAAGACAGTCGAGTGTAAACACAATAAATAATCGTTTTAACTTCTTTTCGTCGTTTGTGAATTTTAATAAACCCCAGCATATCAAAAAAACCAGCACAGCAAACAGCCCGATATGCACCCATTTATCAAATCCGATTTTATCCAGCCAGCTTTCTTTAGGAAAAGCAGATCCGGGTAATGTGAGCAATATTGTGCAAATGGCAAACCAGGTTAAACCCGGAATTAATGAAGGCTTTATATTTTGCAAGCTGATTTTTTTGCAATGATAAAATAAGATTGCAAGCCGGAGAATAATTTATATAGAAAGGGCCCCGAAAGGAGCCCTTATAACCAACTATAGAACCAAAACCACATATAGTGGCGGTTCAGCTATTTACGATGCTGATAACTATTCAGATTGAAAAAATCAGAGATTACCGAGAACAATCATTTGTCCCTGAGGTGTAGGATTGCCACCTTTCTTTTCGAGAGTAATAGCAAATGCCTGTGCCTTTTCAACATTCTGCGCTTTTATTAGCAAGCTTTTTTGCTGTACAAAATATTCATTCTCGATCATGCCCAAATCAATTGGTTTACCATCCAGCAAAGCCCAGATCTGGTATTGCTTATCTGAGGCGGGGATAGGCAGATTATTTATAAGCAAGTAAACATTATGTGATGTGCTATCCCAAAAAACTGTTGTAAGGGCACTTGGTGCAGCTTCCATTCCTTTTAATGAGACCATTTTAATAGATGAGCCGTGCATTACATCCATGTCTTTTTCAAAACTTGAAATCTTGGCTACATAAGATTCATTCTCGTTGTTTAGTACTTTATTTTTATTATAAAGAGAATAATTCCAGTAAGAACTACCAGCTAATAAAATCAAACAAGCTGCCACTGCATATTTTAGCCAGCTTAAATTTCTTACAGGCGCAGCCTTTTTATTAATTGAAACAACCTTTGCTCTGCTGTCATTTTTTATTGCATCCAAGATTTTATTTTTTAATCCCGGCACAGGAGCAATAGCATTTTGCATAGCCTGATCTTCAAGCTGTTTTTCAAAAGCTATCCGGGCTTCCAGCACTTCGGGATAAGCAGTACAGTTTTTTTCAAACTCTGCAGCCTCCTGTTCATTGGCCAGTCCCAATACATAGCTTTCAACTATGCCACTTGATATGTATTCTTTTACATTCACTTTTTATAACATCGTTTTCAATTGTATCAATGCGGTTCGGATCCTTGTTTTTACTGTTCCTAATGGAATATTCAATGCTTTCGAAATTTCATCATGCGAAAAACCCTGGAAATAAGAAAGGTCGATCAGCAACCGGTATTCATCTTTCAGCTTACCCAACATCTTTTTTAATCCTATAAAATCAGCATTCGGTTGAGAAACTGATGCGCTAACATTTGCTTCTCCAGATTCAGGTATACTAACTGTGCTTTTGCTGTTTCGGAAACTTTTTGAACGAACCTTATCAATGGCAGCGTTTCTGGCTATATTCAGCAACCAGGTAAATAACCGGCCCTTCGACGCATCATAAAATTCAATTTTTTTCCAAACGTTTACAAATACTTCCTGCAGCACGTCATTAGCGGTTTCTTCATCATTTACTATTGGGAGTATCACGCCATTCAATGCCCCGGCATAGTTATTATACAGATAACTGAAGGCCCTGTCATCACGTTGCTGAAGCAGGGCCACCAATTCAGTTTCACTGTATTTGGTTTGCGGGTTCAAATAATTGGTTATAAAATGACAATGCGAATGTATTGCTACATCCGCATTTATTTACGATAAAATAGGAAAGTCAGATCTAGCCGACAGTAGCCTCATAAGCGGCTGCATCCATCAGGTTCTTTACATCATCAGGATGATCTAATTTGATCTTCACCATCCAGCCTCCTTCATAAGGTTCATTGTTTACCAGTTCCGGGGCGCCTGCAAGAGCGGCATTCAGCTCAAGTATAGTACCTGAAACAGGTAAAAACAGATCAGAAACGGTTTTTACAGCTTCAACAGTACCAAATACTTCTCCGGCTTGCATACTTTTTCCTACAGTTTCCACTTCTACATATACAATATCGCCCAATTCACGTTGTGCAAAATCAGTAATGCCAACGATTGCAACATCGCCTTCAAGTTTTACCCATTCATGGTCTTTAGTATAGCGGAGTGTAGATGGAAAGTTCATTTTCAATTGTTTTAGTGCTGCAAATATGAGTAAATCCCGGCAAAAAAAATAGCCGATTTTAAAGATGCAGTTCACCGGCAAAAAAACACCGTTCATGCAAATGAATGTGCCATTTGTCGGGAATCACTACTCTGTCATTAATCTGTCATATAGATTTGTGCCCTATTAGAAAAAAAACCATTAATCAAAACAATTATGAAAAAGATTTTATCAGGATTTGTGATGTTGATTTTCAGCGGTTCTGCTTTATTAGCCCAGCAAATAACCGGTGCTGTAAAAAATGACGAAGGCAAAAACTTAGAGAAAGTTACTATTTCATTGCTCAATGCAAAAGACTCTTCAGTAGCTAAATTGGGTGTGACTGGAAAAGATGGAAAATTCAGCATATCAACTTCAAAAAACGGACAGTATCTGATCAGTACTACATCTGTGGGTTACAACCCGGCGTATTCAAACAAGTTTGAAGTATCAGGCTCGGGTGCAGTAAATGTTCCTGAAATTATTATGGTCAAATCTTCGGGCAACCTTCAGAATGTTTCAGTAGTTGCAAAAAAACCGATGATTGAAGTGAAGGCCGATAAAACAATATTGAATGTAGAAAATACTATCAATTCAACCGGCCAGGATGCTTTGGAATTATTAAGAAAAGCACCGGGTGTTACATTAGATAAGGATGATCTTATCAGCCTTTCCGGTAAAAATGGAGTGCAGATATATATTGATGGTAAACCCAGTCCCCTTACAGGTACTGACTTAACAGCTTACCTGAAATCACTTCAGTCTTCACAGATCGAATCAATTGAAATTATTACCAACCCTTCAGCAAAGTATGATGCGGCGGGTAATGCAGGAATTATCAATATCAAGTTAAAAAAGAACAAAGCATTTGGCACCAATGGCTCTGTAAATGCCGGGTATAATATTGGAGTTTATCCTAAGTACAATGGGGGTCTTAACTTTAATAACAGGGGTAAGAAAGTTAACGTGTTTGGTAATTATAATTTTAATGATACCAAAACAGAATTCAATATCAAACTATACCGGGAACTGCTGGATACTATTTTTGACCAGACCAACCTTATAACTACGGACAGCCGTACTCATGGTTTCAAAGCTGGATTGGATTATTATATCAATTCAAAAAGTACATTAGGTGTGCTGATCAATGGAAACCTGGCTAATAATTCAAGCCTGTCAAAAAGCATTACTCCTATCATTTACAAACCAACAGGTGTTGTTGACAGAATTCTTACTGCTAACAATAGCTCTGAAGCTAAAAGGGATAATGCAAATTTTAATCTGAATTACCGCTATGCAGATTCAGCAGGCCGTGAGCTAAACGTAGATGCAGATTATGGTTTATACAGAATTAATACTAACCAGTTACAGCCGAATGTGTATTATACTCCTGATATGCAGGCTGAGATCAGCCGTACAGTATATAATTTTATTTCACCTACTGATATTGATATTCTTACTTTGAAATCTGACTATGAACAGCCATTCAAAAAAGGAAAGTTAGGATTTGGCTTTAAAACCTCATTCGTCAACACAGAGAATAATTTCGGCAGGTATAATGTGATCGGTACTGGTAAAGAACTGGATATTAGCCGCAGCAACCAATTTAATTATGAAGAGAATATTAATGCTGTGTATGTAAATTATAACAGGGCATTCAAGGGATTTATGCTGCAGGCGGGTGTACGTGTAGAGAATACCAACACAACCGGCGATTCTTATGGTTTGAATAGTGATGGGTCAATTAATACCGCCAGTAAGCAAACCTTCAACAGGCATTATACAGATCCTTTCCCAAGTGCTGCAGTTACTTTCAACAAAAATCCAAAGAAACAATGGAGTGTATCTTATAGCCATAGGATCGACAGGCCGGCTTACCAGAGCCTGAACCCATTTGAAATGAAACTGGACGAGTATACTTTTCAAAAAGGTAATACCGAACTTAAACCACAGTATACAAACAGCATTTCAGTAACTAATATTCATAAATTCAAACTAACGACAACACTAAACTACAGCCACATAGATGATGTATTTACCCAATTGATAGATACAACTGAAGGCTCAAAAGCATTTATTACTCAGAAGAACCTGGCTACTCAGGATATTGTAAGCCTGAATGTGAGTTACCCGTTCATCTATAAAAGTTATACATGGTTCACCAACCTGAATACTTATTACTCTATGTACAAAGCTGATTTTGGTGGTGGCAGCCGTGTTGTGGATTTGAATGTTTTTTCTTTCAATGTATTTATGCAACATAGTTTGAAACTGGACAAGAAAAAACAATGGTCAGCTGAACTGAGTGGTTTTTATAATGCGCCATCCATCTGGCAGGGTACATTTGAAAGTGATGCGATCTGGTCAGTTGATGGAGGTGTGCAGAAAACAATTTTCAAAGGCAAAGGCAACCTGAAAGCATCTTTGACTGATATTTTCAAAACTTTACAATTCAAGGGTGAAAGCAATTTTGCAGGTCAGAAAACAATTGCAAGCGGACATTTTGAAAGCCGCCAGTTTAGGATCAACCTTAGCTACCGTTTTGGTAGCAACCAGGTAAAAGCGGCCCGTCAGCGTAAAGATGCAAGTGAAGAAGAAAAGAAACGTACACAAGGTGGTGGCGGTGGAATAGGAATTGGAAATAATAAATAGAATTGAAAGCCGTGATAAAATAAAATGTCCCGCTGATTGCGGGACATTTTATTTTATATTTTCTTCAACAATATTTTTTTCTGTGAAAAATTGAAGGCTGTATCAATAAACTCAAGCAGCTTATTCCAGTTTTCTTTCTTTACATAGATCTGTTTGTACACCTTCATAGTAAGTATTTTCAATTGATTGCCTTCAACTGTAGCTTTCACTTTAAAATACCCGGTTTCATTTTCTACAGATAGATTGAGGTTGTTTACACCCACAGCTTTATAACCTGCAGGAATATTAAAAGTGATCTCATTTTTTATACTTCTCGGGTTTCCCATATGTGCATCAAATTCCCGTTTGCGTTCATCGGGATTTACATAAAGCTGGTCGCCGATAAGACCGGGAATATTCACCAATAAGTTATTGCCGGCTTTCATCACCATATCTCTCAATTCAAATTTGCTGGAGAATGAAAGTTCTTGCTTTTTCCAGCTTCGGCCATCAGAGTTTAATACAAACTCGATGTATTTATCTATATTGTCAAAATCTTCTTTATACTGGGCTTTCATAAACTCAAGCTTTTTTTCTTTGTCTTCTTTTTTACGTTCACGCAGCCGGTCTTCATATTGTTCCAGTACACTTCCTTTCAGGTTTCCGCGAATATCATCTTCGCCGTCATAGCTGCGGTAGTCATCATCAAATGCAGTGGTGTAAGCAAGCCCCTGGATATTATAGCTGGCTTTGCTGATACCTGCGGCAGTACGCTTTGTTGTTACAATGATATTTTGTGTAGCTGTATCAATTGTTGCTTCAACACTGTTGGTAGTAACATTTTGATCGGGTGTGTTATTGTCAATTGTTATCGCTGTGGCAGTCGGATTTTTCCCAAGTTTGATAACATATGCTGGTGTGTTTAAAAAACCTTCCTGGAAATCATAGGGATTGGAAAAAGCAGTTGGATTAAAAATATATTTTCCTTTTACACGTAACAGCCATTCCGGTTCTGTACGAAAAATAATATCGGCAGGAGCGGAAAGGGTATAAGGAGCTGTTACAACTAATTCGTATGGAATTTTTTTATTGTCCAGTTTCTCCATCATACAATAAGCAAAAGCCTCACTGCCTATACCATTACCACGAATAACAGCTACATGCCTGATGATGTAATAGAGTTTTTGTATATAATCATCTTCCCGCAAATCGGAAGCGTTGATCTGTTTGAGATAATAATTAACACCACCCATCAAGCTTTCAGCGTTCATTTTATTATACATGCTGTTAACTTTTACTGCCATTTCTTCCGGAGATAAATTTCTTTTTAGTTCTCTTTTATCACCGATAAACAGATCACTCCTGTTTTCCTGCCGGCTAAAGACGATCTGGAATTTTATAAAAGGAACCTGAGCAAAATAATTGATCCAGCGGGTGTCACTCATTTTATCACGATTACGATCTTCCCAGGTATAAAGAACGGAACCATTGCCGCTTTCTTTAAACTCCGGCGCACCGTTCAGCGATTTTGAACTTACAAATGATTTATCATCTGTTTCAATACCGAATTTCTGTGCTACTACAGGGTATTCACGGTTGCATACGAAATAGATGGGATCGAATTCAATATAATTCATCTTCTTTACCGTATTGTCATCATAAAAAATAGTGGCATAGTCGATGATATCACCAGGGTCCAGATCCGGTACAGCTATTTTATAATAAACGACACTGCTCTTGCTCTTATCAATATATGTACTCACTTTACCGATATAAGGCAAAAATGTAGAAGGAACATCTGAAGGGTCTTCTACATAAATAGCATTACGCAACGAAACCTCCTGCGTGGTGCCATTAGATTTAATGATTTTTATCGCAGCGCCATCTCTCGATGAACCGATCCGGAAATAAACAGTTGAATAGGAATTAACAGCATCCCGGTCAAGCAGTTTAATGCGGCGGCGGGTAATTTCATACACGGCCAGTTTATTGGCGTCTTTATCAAAACTAAAATTTGTTTTTTGTGCAAGAATGATTCCGCTTTCTTCTTTCCATTTATCAGGAGTAGCAATGCTTGTAAAGTCTGCATCATTGTTGCCCATCACAGTTTTCATGTTGGCAGCAATGTTTTCAAGTTTGGATGGACCGAACGTATCATCATCCTGTGCTGATAAGTTCAACGAAATAAAAGGGAATATTAATATATAAACTAACTTGTTCATTTTACTTGTTTAAAGTTTTAGGTTTAACGTTTAATGTTCTTCCTGTTTCCTGCAATCTCAGTTTTTAAGAGGTATTCAATAAATTTTTGCAAGAGACTGCTTAAATGTATTATCTGAGTAAATAAAGTTTGAAATTCTTTTTGTGTAATATAATTTCTGTCTAATGCCCGGTATATCTGGGATCGAAATTCGCCTGCTGAACCTTTTGCGAATCCCAGGAATTGAATAAATTCTGCACGGGTACCTCGTTCAAAACCTTCGGCAATATTATCCATTATCGAACCTGATGAACCCTCCATTTGATCAATTAATCGAAAATTTTTCTTGAATTTTCCTTCATCAATATGCTTTCCAATGACTGTACAAATTTCCCGGGCTATTTTCCATGATTCAATATCTTCAAATGTTTTGATGGTAGCCATAACATTAAACTTTAGACGTTAAACCTTAAACAATTATTTATGGTTTTTGAATGGCGATCAGGTTTGAGTTAAAGTCCTTCAGCTTCTTTGCAAAAGTTTTCCAGTTTTCAAAATCATCTTTGCGGATACGACCGGTGTTAAATGAGATCGATTTTTTAAATGTTACTTTATTTCCTTTTACTGAATATAAAGCCTGCACACCATAATCTGTGTTTTGTACATTGATCGAATCAGGTACTGAAACTACTTTATAACCCGCGGGCAATGTCAACTCTGTTTCATCAATAGAAACATAAGCAGAATGCAATACATAATCATGTTGCCTGTCTTTATCAGGAATAATATTATTCAGGTCTTCAGCAAAGAAATCTATACCTGCGTATACTTCCTTATCTTCTGCAATTACATAATTACTCAGATCAATGTCACCTTCCAGTACCACCGGTATCTCACGGTTATTAAGGTCAGATGTTTTGATATTATTCACAACAAGATTGCGGTTGCCAAATCGAAGCATATTCTGAACCATTTCTTTTTGCTTATCTCTTGGTACATCATGATAGTACTGGAGAAACCCCGTCCGTTCTTCACCAGTCATGGTTACTGTTACATGTCCTTTCAGTATATTGTCTTTTAATTCAAAGTTGGTTTTTGTATGAATTTTATTTTTTTCTTTATCAGCTAACGGCACTGTTTTCACATCATATTTATCACCCTTGCCAATCAGTGCTTCTTTGCCCTGTATCCGCCATGCATAATCACCAAAAGGAATATACTTCTCTGTACCATCGAGGAAATATTCTTTGCCATCTAACACAACTGTGCTGATGCAATGATTGTCCACCGAAAGAGATGGCAAAGTATAATTATACGGAATATGTCTTGTACCGATCCATGTAAGATAAGCTTCCAACCCTGCCTGCTTCAGCATTTCGGTAAGCAGGTTGGCCATGCCTTTGCAATCGCCATATTTGGTTTTATACACATCCTGTGCCGCTGTTGGAACGAATCCTGCAAGACCATCTTCAAAAGCGATATAACGAATATTATCCTGCACCCAGTAAAAAATGGATTTTACTTTTTCGATATCAGTTTTTTTACCGGCTACCAGTTCGGTTACTTTCGATTTGAATTCTTCGGGTTTATTATCGCATTTTTTATAGAGATAATTATACCAGCGGTACAGATCACTTACATCTTTAAAACCTTTTTCTTCTTTGCCGTCATTGGTAAATGAATTTACAATTAGTACCACATGCGGCCATTGAAAAGCCCGGCCGATTGCACGGCTTTCGTTTTTAATAGCAGGTAAATTGGTCAATGTGAAAATATAAGCTGTTCCTCCCTTCTCAGGTTGTTTCTGCTTTCTCACCTTATATCCTTCGAAATTAAATTCACGCAGTTCGGCTTTCATCCAGTCGGGTACGATCACTTTTATCACTCGTTCTTTTACCGGGAAATAGGAATGAAAGAAAATGCTAGTGAGGTATTTACTGTCAAAAAATTTTTTCTCAGTCTCCACTCTTGCGACATCACCATAACCACTAAAGCCGATATTGAAATATTTTACCCGGCTATCATCACTGAAAATTTCATTGCTGGTAACCGAACGATCTATTGCATAGCCAACATTATAATTCTTTTTTATACCAAAGGCGCCACGTACTCTTTCTAATTGTTTAAAGGAATTGATCTTGCTGAATGAATTATAAAAATCAAAATACTGGATACCGGCTCTTTCCCGCATCGAAATGAAATTGATAGAAGTGTTTTTAGTAGCACTTACCACCGGCAGGTTGTCCGTTCCTTTGGCTTTGTCAAAAGTATAAACCTCTTCCAGTAGCACAGCAGCTACCCGGTCATCAGGGAATAGCTTTTTCAACCGGTTGGCTTCGGACACATCATCTTCAGATTGTGAACGGGACAAGAAAGGCAGTGTCGCCGCCAGAAGTAGTACCAGTAGTTTCCTCATTATACAGAATTGAACAGGCAATATAAAAATTTATATAGTGCTGATTATTATCAGATTCTTTTTTTCTTAAAATTCCATATTTACAGCGGCTAATTATTTATACAAGGCCAACTTATCCTAACTTTGCAGACACAAATTTTTACAATGACAAGAAAGCAGGAACTACTTTCAGATGTGGTAATCAAATTCGCCGGAGATAGCGGTGATGGTATGCAGCTTACCGGTTCACAGTTTACCAATAATACAGCCCTGTTGGGTATTGACCTGGCAACCTTTCCGGATTTTCCGGCAGAGATAAGGGCTCCGATAGGTACCCTACCCGGTGTAAGTGGTTACCAGTTACGTTTTTCCAGCGACCGCATTTTTACTCCTGGTGATGCATGTGATGTGCTGGTAGCAATGAATGCCGCTGCTTTAAAAGTGAACCTGACAGCACTTAAAAAAGGAGGAAAGATCATTGCTAATACAGATGGCTTTGATGCAAAGAATCTTCGTTTGGCCAATTATCCCGAAGGAGAAAATCCATTAGAAAATGGTAGCCTCGGTAATTATGAGGTTATAAAAATGGATGTGACCAAAATGACCCGTGAAGCATTGAAGGAAATCACGATGGGACAAAAGGAAAAAGACAGGGCCAAGAATATGTTTGTACTCGGTTTCCTGTACTGGATGTATAACCGGGATATGGAGAACACGATCAGTTTTTTGAAAGATAAGTTTGGTAAGAAACCTGAAATTTTTGAGAGCAATGTAAAAGCATTAAAGGCCGGATATAATTATGGAGATACAACAGAGACTTTTACAACAACCTATAAAGTAGAGAAAGCGAAAATGGACCCCGGTGCTTACCGTTCCATTATGGGTAACCAGGCAATATCGTATGGTTTGATCGCTGCTTCGCAAAAAAGCGGGTTGCCGTTATTTCTCGGGTCATATCCCATTACACCTGCATCAGATATTTTGCATGATCTTTCCAAGTATAAAAATTTTGGGGTAAGAACTTTCCAGGCAGAAGATGAAATTGCTGCTATTACTTCGGCGATCGGGGCATCTTATGGTGGTGCATTAGCTGTTACAACTACATCTGGTCCTGGCATGGCATTAAAAGCCGAAGCAATGGGGTTAGCCGTAATGCTTGAAATTCCATTGATCATAATTGATATACAAAGAGGCGGACCATCAACAGGACTACCAACTAAAACTGAGCAATCAGATCTGCTGCAGGCTTATTATGGCAGAAATGGTGAATGCCCGATGCCCGTAATTGCTTCATCTACACCAAGTGACTGTTTTGATGTGGCGTATGAAGCAGCAAGAATTTCTGTTCAGCATATGACGCCGGTAATTTTATTAAGCGATGGATATATTGCCAATGGTGCCGAACCCTGGAAATATCCGCAATCAAAAGATCTAAAACCCATAGAAGTAAATTTTAAAAAAGGGTTAGACGAAGGGGAAGACAAACCTCTGCCGTATAAAAGAGATGAAAAATTAGCAAGACCATGGGCCATACCTGGCACACCCGGATTAGAACATCGTATTGGTGGCTTGGAAAAACAGGACGTAACAGGTAATATCAGTTACGAACCCGAGAACCACCAGCACATGGTAAAAACAAGACAAGCTAAAGTGGATATGATCGCTGATTACATCCCTTTGCAAACGATTGATAATGGACCAGAGAAAGGTAAGTTGCTTATTCTGGGGTGGGGTAGCACTTATGGCGCCATTAAATCTGCTGTAACGGAATTGCTTAATGAAGGTTATTCAGTAGCACATGCACATATCCGCTACCTGCGTCCTTTCCCTAAAAATCTTGGAGAAATAATTAAGAATTACGACCAGGTATTAATTCCTGAGATCAATAACGGGCAGCTTATCAAGATCATCCGTGATGTTTATTTTACTGATGCAATTGCTTACAATAAGATCATGGGAATTCCCATTACGAAAACTGAACTGGTAATGAAAGTGAAAGAGATGTTGGGTGGAATGAATTAAATTTCTTCTGAATATTTTTTCTTATAAGTCCATCCGCCAATAGGCGGATGTTTTTTTTATAACGGAAGTGGAACTGATGCAGATTATTGATACATCTCTGTGGCGCCAGGTGCTAGAAACGCAACTGTGAATGCGATCATTGATGCAATCAATCCAAACATAAAAATGTTATATGCTATACGTAGGTATTTATATTTTTTGGCGAGAACAATTCCAAGAAAATAAGTGTCTTTGATCATACTGCTGTACAAATAATTTTTATCTGCCAGCAATTCAGTCATAGCCCAGTCATAATCCGGCAAACCCATTTTATGAAAATTTCCAAAAAACAGGAGATTGGTTTTTTTAGCTGCAATATCATCTTTAGTAAATGTACCGGAAGTAACAGTCGGCCTTGTGGCAAGAATAGCAAATACCATCGATAATACGCAAATTGTTACCAGGATAGTAAAAGGTACCTGCAGGTAAGCATCAGTTTTCAGTTTTTCAAAAATACTACTGATCATTATAGATAAAATAATAGCATTTACAGAGATCAGGATGTTGGATTTTGAATCGGCCATCTGGCTCAGGTTGTTCTGGCTTTGTGCCACTATTCTGAATACAGTTGATACAGCCCTTTCTGATTGTGACTCTTTTTCTTTTTTCTTTTTGACGTCTGCCAGTTTCTTTTCTTCATCTTCAGTGATCCCTGCCTCCTTGTTTTTTTCTTTGCCTTTATCTTTATGTTTAACAAGTTCTGGGATTTCTCCTTTCTTGCTGTTTTTCTTGCCAGGTTTTTCTTCCATGATTCTTTTATCCTTCAATTCCTGCAGATATACAGTTTTTAGTGGTTGTAAATTTTCTTTCGCAAAGGAAGTGAAATAAGTATGTTTCTCAAGGAATTCAATATTCAGTTTCCGCCAGTCTTTCTTTGATAGATCCTGGCCACCAAAATCATTCAGTTCTTCACGCAGAAGCCTGTTTTTTTCTTTGAAATCGCCAGTGCCCAGGTGAAACAGGTCAGCATCACAAATTATTTGTTCTATTAAATTGTTCGGGCTTTGTGGAATCCTGGTAGCATTGATGCAGCCTTTTACTTTGTCAATAACAGCCTGGCCTGCCTTATGCTCATTTAAAAATTTCAAAGCCAGCTCAATACTTAACTCTTCATGGCCTTTTGCTGTTCCACCGCTATAGCCTGTATCATGAAACCATGCAGCAAGAGCTAAGGCAAACCGATCTTCATCTGCCAATTGATAGTATTCTGCCATTTTTTCTGATGCAGCGAGCACTTCTTGTGTATGCAGGAGTGTGTGAAAGTGGATGCTTTTACTTACTTTAGTCTGATATAAGTCAGTTGCATAATTTTGAGCAGCAGATAGTATTTGATATTGATTTTCAGTCATGCTATAAAGATAAGTTTTGATAAATTTATACAAAATATAAAGAATGCAGCGATTAAATTTTTTAGGCAAGATAGTTCTGCCATTGATCTTCATTACAGCCGTACTCAATTGTTGCAAGGCGAAAAAGTACATATATAAATCACCGCCACATTATGATTTTTCAAAGAGTTTTGAAGACAAGCTCGATTTGAGAATAAAGGAAATATCAGGCATTGTTTGGGATAGCAGGAAAGATGAATTCATAACCCATAATGATGAATCGGGTAAAATTTTTTACCTGGACAAGGAATCTAAATTAATAAAAAGGGAATTTCATTTTGCTGGTAAAGGTGATTATGAAGATATAGCCATTGTGAATGGTGTCCCTTATATCTTAAAAAGCGATGGAGAGATCACGAAAATAATTGCTGATAGCACAGGCAAGCAATTCGCTGTTGAAGCTGGCAAAATCCCATTGTCAGGCGCTAATGATTTCGAATCGATGTATTATGATTCTTCACGGAGTGCATTGATCGTTTTATGTAAGAATTGCAAAATTGACGATAAGAAAACGATAAGTGCATTTGCTTTTTATCCCGATTCAATTGGTTTTGTAGATAAGCCTGTTTTTACAATTGATCTTGCAAAAGTTGCTGAGCTGTCTCCAAGAGCAACAACAAGGCTGGAGCCTTCGGCAGCAGCGGTTCATCCTAAATTACACAAGGTTTTTATAGTTTCATCAGGAAGTAATCAATTATTGATCGCTGATCTTGATGGAAACCCCGAAGCAGTGTTTATGCTGGCCAAAAAATTATTCCCGCAACCTGAAGGGATTACTTTTAAGAATAACGGCGATATGTATATTTCAAATGAAGGAGTGTCGGGTAAAGGGACTTTACTCCGTTTTATTTATACGCCATAAAATTATTACTCAAGTCCTTCGGCTTTAAGAGCTCGTCTTGCTATATATTTTTTCTCGATCCTGTGAATGATACGAAGCGATAATACAAGCCAAATAAAACCAGCGGCTAAACCGGCAATTACATCACTTGGATAATGTACCCGCAGGTATATCCTGCTGAAACTGATCAATAAAATAAGGATGATCAAAATGATGATAAGAGAAATTTTCAACCAGTTTTGTTTTACTTCATGCCAGATAATATAGATGAACAAACCATAGAAAACCACTCCGATCAATGCATGCCCGCTGGGAAAACTATAGCCACTGACATCACCGATTAACTGCAACTCAGGCCGGTCACGCCGAAAAAATTCTTTCAGAGAAAAACTTATTACGACACTGCTTAGCGCCAACGAAGCGATCCGTATTGCAAACCATTTATGTTTTTTATAAATAAAAAAGACGATCAATAGAAAATTTAATGGAATGAGCAGCGTATGCTTTCCTAAGAAAGTAATGAAATTCATAAAACGGGTTCTGCCAGGAGTGGTATAAGAAGCCACCGCCTTGAAAATATTTTCATCAAATTTTGATCCATCTATAACAAACACTACCCTGACGGCATAGATAAAAACAATAAGTGCCAATAACAGCAACAGGACAAATAAAAACTCGAGGGTAAATACGGATAGCCAGGGCTTTTTTTTTGCAGGAGGAGTAGTTTTTTGTTGCATAGAATAAAAAGTTTTTAATCAGATCTTCAAACCAAATAATTCTATGTCTTCATTTTTCCCTTTCAGATCAACCATGCCCATACTTTCAGTTTGCCAATCTTTCATATCCAGTAATTCGATCATTTCTTTAGATACTAAAAATTTTTGATTTAGTTCGGTACAGGCACTCCTGATGCGGGCTGCTGTATTAATTGTGTCGCCACTCATAACCAACTCTTTTTTTGCAATGCCTACCTGGCCTACTGTAACATCGCCTGTATGAATACCAACTTTGTATTCAGGTACAATATCATATGCCCTCCGGAATACTTCCGTATTCATATTTAATATTTTCCTTGCTTCAATAATAGAGTTAATGCATTTCTTTGCATTTGCGGTACTGCTGGGCCACCATGCTACTATTTCATCACCTACATACTGGTAAACACGGCCCTCATGTTCAGCTATGCCGGCAGCCAAACAATAAATTACATCACGTATAAACTGAAAATATTCTTTATGTCCTAATTTTTCGGCTATCGGGGTTGAATTTCTCAAATCAATAAACATGATGATACGGTTTTCATTTGTTGGTTGCAGGTACCGGCCAACAATGATGTTTAAAAAGACTCCCTGTGAATATTTGTTGTTAACTTCTAAAGCAAGCTGTGTAAGGAGAAATAATAAAACCCATTCCGGCATTTTTTGCAGTACCCATTTTTCACCAAATGTGCTTTGTACAAATCGTGTAAATGCTTCCGCAGCTGACCGGTGTTCTATTAGTAAACTATAGGTGAAATAAATAAAAAAATTCATGAAGATCCCTATAATAATAAGAAGCAACGTTTTAACACTAAGGTTTATCCACGGTGGTTTATTATATAGGAAGTTTTTTAAAACAATGATCAGGAAATAGCCAATGATAAGGCTGAAAATAAATACATTCAGTTCACGGAGAAGAATAGTCCTGAGTGTACCAGCTTCAGTGGTTACATATTTGGTGCTATAATTGTCGGTTGCATAGCGGGTAAGAAAAATAAGAAAATCAATGACTGTCCAGGCAATAGCTATGGCAAGAATTAATTTTAATTCTCTTTTTCTTACTGCCGATCGCCTTGGTAAAATGATGTTCTTTTGGGCCATTATATTTTTTTTTATCGCATCCGATCATTTCTTATAACAATTTTTAGTCCGGGTTCAATCAGAAAGTAAGATTCACTTTGGTGCCAAAGCTGAAATTGAAAATTTTCTCACCCGGAGAAAATCCTGCAAAAGTGGTAATTGTAAATGCATTAAAAGGTAAAAAATAGAAGCCACCACCATAGGCGTTATGCCATTTTTTAGAACTTTCACCCTCCAGCCATACACGGCCAACATTATAAAACCCGGTTATGCCAAACGGCCCGGGAAATACATAAGATTTTATATTAAACAATTTGTATTTCAGCTCCAGGCTTCCATACAAACTTGACCGGCCCATATACCTGTTCTTTCTAAATCCAAGCAGGTTTTGATCGGCACCCATACTCATTGCCTGGAAGTATTCATAATTACCGTAAACACGGCCACCACCTAGTCCTAATACAGCCACCAGACTTGCCGGGTCACTCCAACTGGCATATACTCTCATGTCAGAAAAATATCTTGTGATGTTTTTGCTACCGCTGGTAATACCTGCGACAGACATCACCTCTGTATTCCAAATAACTCCACGAGTGGGGAAGAAATCATTATTTCTGTTATCAATTGATAATATCACTTTTCCGCCCACGTAAGTTTTTTTGCTGAATATATCTGCTGAATCCAGACCTGACGCCGGGTTTCCTAATACCTTATCATTATTATCCCCATACTTTCCCTGGTAATGATAAAAATAAGGGCCAATAGAAAAATGAAATATATCAGAGTATCGTTTGCGCAGCATAGCCTGAAGTTCTATTGCATCGTAACGGGCCCGGTAATAACCACTGGATACAGGTTGGGTTATTTTTGTATTATTACCCAAGCCAAAGAAAAAATTTAAAGAAGGAGATTGCATTTCACCTTTTAAAACTAAATCAACATCTCTTGTTATATGATTGAATTCTCCGAAATATTTCAGGTGATAGGCTTTATGAGAAACTGAATACAATGCAGAAAAATCCTGGTTAGTAGCATAAGGTAAGTTTCTAAAACCATATGTAGTTCTTGAAAATCCAATTCCTGCAACAAATCCTTCTTCTGTGTTTGCGCCTAATAGCACTTTTGGAAACTTGGTTTTATTATATGTAAAACCATAAAAACTGTTCGAGTTCACTGGTGGATCTTTTGAAAAACGATTCTTTGTTTTTCTACCGCTACTCCGGATATTATTTCCTTCTGCTTTAATATCATAAAGCAATGTTTCCGTACTTCCTTTTATATCAAATGTGTCATTCCCTTTGCCACCAATGATGCGGAGCTTAATTACTGATTTTACATCTTCATCAATTTGAAATAGATCATTCCCATTCAATCCGTACAATTGAATTTCATGTGTGGTCCGGGGGTTGAACTTTCTTTCATACATCACAAAGCCTGTATCTTTTCCAATCTCTCTTGCAAATACTTTTACATCCAGGCTATCATTCTTCATACTTACTTTAAAGTATTCCTTCTTATTGCTACCCAACACATATACTCTTCTTGAAATAAAGCGATAGTATTTCATCGCAGCTTCCACCAGCATATCCCTTCGACTTATTAATTTTTTAATGATCGTTTCACCATTTATTAAAAATACTTCCGGAGGTAATTTTTTAACGGCGCTGCGAATAACATCATCTGTAAGAAGCTGTTTAAATTCAATAACTGTTTTTTCCCACTCGCTGGCATCCAGATCTGTTAGAAATAGCCTGTCGAAATCTCTTGCAGAAAAACCCAACCATTCCACATTATCTATTTTGTTATTAAAACCCGATAAAAAAGGCATCAGGCTATTGCTGGCAATTTTTATTAATTTTCCATCGGAAAAGAAATAAGCCTGGTCTCTATCTTTTGGTATAGGATAATATAATTTTCCTTTACCTGTATCAGTTGTTGCCCATCTCCATTGATCGAAATGCCGATCAAAGTCTCCGATAAGAATGTCGAGTAATCTTGCCTTTAATACGGCAAACTGATCGGCACGATGATCATTGTCCTCAAGCATTTTGGTAATTATTTTGCCTGTGCTTTTCGTTTCCGTCCCGTCAGGGACTGCATCTGTTTCTTCGAGCATGCATACCGAATTTGCAAACAATTTTTGATAGAAGCCTAATTCAGGATCGTCGGGTACAAAATATAATTCTGGATCAGGGGCAGCGATCTTCAATGCTTTTGCCATTGTGGAAATAGTAAGAGGTGCATAGGGGTGGGCAGCTGAATTAAATTCCTGTACGAGATCCTGCGCCAATGATCCTCTGAAATTTGCGGGCAATGCTTTAGTTGGATTTTTATCTACAGATCGCAAAACCCATTGTTTCCCGTTTTTATCCACGAGCTTTAATGATTTTGTTTGCTTGCCCCCGCCGACGCCAGTGATTTTTAAACCTCCTTTTACTTTTTTCAGATCAAACACTTTCATATTAACTACCGCATTCCACTCGGGTCTGTAATTTTGACCAATTACAAATTTTTTAAATCCACTTAACATCGGATATTTTTCACTGGCAGAAATATTTACGGTGTCTTTAAATTGTATGCCAGGTTTAACTACTCTCACTGATGAATCCTGAACGGGCTCGGGTATAAAAGAAAAATTTAATAATGTAGTGTCATATGCTCTTTTGATAGAGTCTGCAGCTATAGTAGCGCCGGCTTCAACTGTATAAAAAGTTGAAGTAAGATTTTTATTTGTTGAAACTTCCAATACTACAAAGCCGGGTAAGGCGGCAACAAAAGGACTTTTTTTGGTATGGGAAACACGACTCCCTTTACAACCACCACCACTTACTATATAACTGAAACTACTATCCTGTATCAGCTGAAGATTATGTTCATGACCTGCTACGAATACGAGTTTGGGATGGTTTTTGGCTATAGCAGAAATTTTGTTAACCATATTTGTATAATTCGGATGCGGCAGATCCTGCGGCGTACCAAACAAACTTCTTGCAATTGGATAGATCGAGCCAATTACAGGCAAAGGGATATATGCCTTTGCTACCATGTCAGTGAATGGGAAAATATGCTGCTTAAGTCCATAATACCCACCATGGATTCCATTACTTTTAAAAGGATGGTGGCAGGCAAAAATGACTAGCTTTTTTAAGTTGCGGTTAAGGATATCTTCCAGTTGACCTAAGAGTTCATCTTCAGTTTTACAATCACAATCTGATTCTACCCCAGGCTTATCATATTGATGAAGCCACCATTGGCTGTCAAATAATACTAAGGTTACATCGTCACTTAAGGATACTTCTACCGGGCCAGGACAACCATCCTTGGGTAAAAAGTTTACATTGCTTTTGCCGGAAGAAAAATCAACATAAGTCTGTTCACGCAGTATACCTTCATAGCCGGTACGCTTTCCCTCATCCCAATCATGATTACCGGGGATCATAATGATCTTTGCATCGGTACCATCAGCAATTGCTAATTGGGAGTCAAGCGCCGCTTTTCCATCATTGTAATTATACAATTCGTCATCTTGCAAACCTGAAGGATAAATATTGTCTCCCAGGAAAAGAACGGTAGTTTTTTTGTCAAGCTTTATCAGTTTTCTGACAGCATCCCTTACCGGGTGCCTTCCATTGGTAAGACTTCCGCCATCACCTATCAGAACTATGCGTTGTGTAATGGTATCTTTTTGTGCACTGATTTTAAAGTTAGAACAAAGAATAAAAACAAGAACAACGTAAATCTGTTTGATCATTTTAAGAGGGCAATTTTCTGGATAAAAAAATTAAATTTACTTAAATAAAACAGAAGTAAAAAACTACTTAGCAGCTTCTGTAATTTTGAATTGATCAGTATTATAATAAATATAAAAGAAATAAAATCAAATGGACAATATTTGCTCAGATTTCGAAAAATCGTATCTTTTGCGGTTTATAAGAGGAAAAATAAACTACCCAAAACTAACTGCTATGCGTCACCACCTACTATTTACTTTTTTATTATTTGCAACATCGTCTATTTGCCTGGGCCAGGCGAATGATTCGGCAACATCTGTTGGCTCAACAAAATTTAAAAACAATGGTTCGAAAAAATTCTGGATGGGCGCCAACTACCGGAAGGAATGGGCAACACCAATTACCGTTCCCGTACTTCATCTTGCAACGGATCACGGAGGTTTAAAACCTGTAAAACGAGGAGGAGGTAAACAAACAAAGTCATTGCGGCTTGAGGATGCAGCGGGCCGGCAATATTCGCTTCGTTCTATTCAAAAATTCATTACAAGCAAGACTTTGCCGGGTGGTTTGGAAAGTGAAGCTGCAGCCGATCTTGTACAAGATGGAGTTTCTGCTTCTTATCCATATTCGGCATTATCTGTTCCACCATTGGCAGAAGCCGCTGGTATAACTCATGGAAGTGTCAAACTCGTTTATATACCTGACGATCCCTTATTAGGTGAGTATCGTGAAGACTTCAAGAACATGCTTGCTTTGCTGGAAGAAAGATTACCCGAGCCTTACAATAAAGCAGATGACACAGATGAAACGTTGATGAAACTGCAGGACGATAATGATAACAATGTTGACCAGCTTGCTTTATTGAAGATAAGGATACTGGACATGTTTGTTATGGATCTTGATCGTCATGAGGGACAATGGACATGGACTACAACTGATAATGGCAAAGGCAAAACTTTTTCGCCTATTGCTAAAGACCGTGACCAGGCTTTCTATACAAACCAGGGTGTGATACCGGGCATTGCAAAATGGCCCTGGCTGGTTCCACAACTGGAAGGTTTAAAAGCTAAATCCAATAATATTAACCGATTCAATTTTGCTGCCCGCAATTTTGACCGTTTTTTCCTGAATGCATTAACAGAACAGCAATGGAAAGAAGCCGTTGAACAATTTAAAACACAAATGACGGATGAAGTACTGGAAAATGCAATTAACCAGCAACCCAAAGAAATTCGGAACATTTCTGGGGATAAAATTCTTGCTATCTTAAAGAAACGCCGGAACTATATTGTAGATGAAGTGATGCAGTATTATCGCTTCCTTGCCGAAACAGTAAGCATTACAGGCTCTGATAAAAAGGAATTGTTTGAGTTGAATAATAGTGATGGCTCATCAACGCTTACTGTTTATAAAATAACAAAAGAAGGGGAGCAGTCAACAAAAATGTATGAACGTACATTTAATGCTGATCAAACAAAGGAACTGCGAATGTATGGTTTTGGAGGAGATGACAAATTTGTCGTGAAGGGCGGTGATGGAGATATAAAAGTGAGGATGATTGGTGGTAGCGGGGATGACAACTTTGAAAACACTACAAAGGGAAAAGGCGGACTTGTTTATGATACGACAGGAGAGAACAATAAAATCACGGGATCATTCAAAAACAAAACATCAAAGGACACATCTGTAAATAAATATGATTTCCTAGGATTTAAATATAATCAGACGATTCCTTTTGTATCGCTTACTTATAATAGTGACGATGGCGTATTATTCGGCTTCTCATTAAAATTTATAAAGCAGGGCTTTAGAAAAGATCCTTATAAAAGGATGCATACATTTGCTATTAATCATGCTTTTGCAACTAAGGCATGGAATGTCCGTTGGGCTTCTGAATTTATCAACGCCATAGGGAAAAACACAGATATTTTATTTAATGCCAATTTGAATTCACCGGCCACAACAAATTTCTTTGGCTATGGTAATTCATCTGTATACGATAAAACAAGTACAAACCCGGAGGATAAAAAATTCAGGTATTACCGTGCCCGTTATTCAAAGGGAGATATTGGAATAGGATTTAGAAAAAACTTCAGTAAAAAGGTTAACCTGATTCTTGCCCCGGCGTTCCAGTATTATCGCCTTGAAGCAGACGAAAATTTTTCAAGATATATAACTACGGCACCCGCCAATGGTCTTGATCCCGCGACCTTATATGAAAAACAATATTATATTGGCGGCTATTTTGCATTAAACATAAATACAAAAAACAATCAAATATTACCAACTAAGGGTATTACCTGGAATACAACATACAGGGTTATGCGTGGCATGAATGATGTGAGTTATGACTTCTCGCAAATAAGATCTGATTTTGCTTTCTTCCTTCCATTAGGGAAGAACTTCACATTTGCTTCACGATTTGGCGCGGGTCATAATTTTGGCGAGTTTGAATTCTACCAGGCGCAATACCTTGGAATGTTGGATAACTTAAGAGGATACAGAAAAAATCGTTTGGCAGGTGAGTCAATGGCGTATAACAATACAGAATTACGTATACGATTTGGTGATTTCACAAGCTATTTATTTCCAAGCGGACTTGGTTTGATCGTATTTCATGATATAGGTAGGGTATGGCATGATAGTGATGCAACCAATAAGTGGCTTACTGGTTATGGTGGTGGTATTTGGATAGCACCAATGCGCCGGGCTGTTATCTCAATTCTGTTTACAGCCTCAAAAGAAGAATCAGCATTACCTTTGATCGGATTTGGCTGGCAGTTTTAATAATAAATAATTTTGATACAGGTTAAAGGCCGTTCCCTCCAGGAACGGCTTTTAATTTTGTAATATTTTTCAACCTACTGCCTTAATCTTTTGCAATAATTAGCTCAAACAGTTTTTAGATGTGAGTCTAAAAGAAAAATGGGATGTACATTTATTTTTAAATGTTTTGACCCGCAGAAAAAAACACTTCATATTCTATTTTATATTAATTTTAGTTTTTAAGTTTAATCATTAATACATCATTGAACAAACCAATTATGAAAAAAGAGATTGTAAAAGGAGTATTGTTATCGGGCGTATTGTCACTAATGATCTCCTGTAATTCAAAAGAAGAAAAAACCGCAGCGGCTTCGATCGACAAAGAACAGATCAAAAAAGAAATTCAAGCCAAGGAAGATGGGTTCGCTGAACTTTACAATACAGGCCAATTGAAAGATATAGGCTATTATGCAGATGATGCGACAACCTTTTTTCAAAACAGGCCACCATTGATTGGCAGAGAGGCAATAGTTGAATTTTACAAATCCGCTATAACTTCAAATACCAATAAAATTTCATTTACGTCTAAAGATATTTTTATATCAAATGATGGAAACCAGGTTGTAGAGATCGGTTATTTTAAAGTTGTTGACTCAACGAAAACTCCTATTAATACCGGGAATTATATGAGTCTGTTTGAAAAGAGAGATGGTAAATATGTTTGCGTAAGAGATATGAGTGCTTCTGATATGCCAGCTGAATAAAGAGATAAGAATATATATATTTATTAAAGGCTGAACGAAAATATATTCGTTCAGCCTTTTTTTATTGTATAATTTTTTTAAATAAAAGTGCAGTAATTATCTTCTTCTGCCACCTCCGCCGCCGCCACCCATGGAACGGCCGCCACCACCGCCACCGCCACTCATAGTACGACCACTACTTGAAGAGCTTGGTCTTGAAGAAGACATATTTGATGTTGATGGTCTGCTACTCGATGATCCCCTGTTATTTGATCCGCTCATATTATTTGATGTTGATGGTCTGCTACTCGATGATCCCCTATTATTTGATCCGCTCATATTATTATTAACACCAGTTGATCCCCTGTTAGATCCACTCATATTATTATTAACACCAGTCGATGCTCTGTTACCACTACCATTACCATAACCACCCTTTGCTTTATTGTTTGATACGGTATTAGAAGTGTTTCTGCTGTTATTGTTGTAATGATTAATTTGATTCCTATTTCCATTATTAATGACAACAGTATTACCCCCACCATAATGACCACCATGGTAACCGCCATGATAGTAATAATTATTATGGCGATATATGCCAACTGCTATACACATCCCCATTGCAAAATAAGGTGGATAGTACCCGTAATAATAAGGTGGATAATAGGGCACATAGGCAGGTGAATACACATACTGTACGATCGGTGCAGATTGAACTACTACAGTAGTAGTTGCCGGAACTTCTACAACAACAGGGTTTGAACCAGTATAACCGGGATTAGCAGTAACTGGAGATTGCCCTTTTGGTTCAATAACATAATCTTTACCGTATACTTCCGGATCACCAACCGCCTGTATAGTAACTTTGCCTTTTTCTTTGTTCACTAAAATAACCGCGACATCCTGTGTTTCCTTTTTACTTACATCAACCTGTAGAATAAATGTAAAAGAGGAATCTTTTTTCGTGGTAGTTACTTTGATAAAATCGATTTTTTTATCCAGGTCAAGGTCAAGGTTATTGATCTTTGTTTGTTCGTCATTTAACGATTTTTCAAAAGCTTCAATTGTCTTTGACTTTTGAAACAGGGTCAGTACAGCATAGAGATCCAGGTTGTCTCCAGGCAGGCCTAATAAGTCAGTTGAATCTTCCTGGGAAAAAACAGGTGAACAGAAGAAACTCATTGCTACTATTAAGAGTGGTAATTTTTTTTTCATAACGTGTATGATGTAATGATTAATAGATTCAATTGCAAGGTAAGGAAAAAGATATATGCAAAAGTTACGCATTTAAAATTGCTTTTCATTTTACAAGTTCTCTTAACGCTACGATTTGTTCTTGAACAGCATCAAGGTTAATAAGACCAGTTCGGGTCTGGTGCAATTCAATGATCAGGTTGAGGGTAAGTGACATGACAACTGCATAGGTTATTACTGCTATTTTAGCGGTACTTTTTTTCTCAACTAACTGGACACCCAACACAAAACCGTCTAATAAAATAAAGATCAGCAATACCCACAAAACGAGGAGCGGAACTTTGCTTATTTTTTCTCCATCTCTTGTGATAACAACATCGATCAAATTATTTATAGCGGGTATCATTTGTGATGAGCGCAGTACATTCCCGCTATTCTGCATTTCCATAGCCACTTTTTCCCATATCCTTTTAGAAATTAATTCGGCTCTTATTCGTTCCCGCTCAGATTTCTCTCTATCGGTATCATAATACGCAATTCTTGCTTCTACATATTCTTTAAGATCTGCACGAAGAAGGTTACGGAGACTGTCAGGATAAATATCACAACGTAATATGGCCGTATTGATATAAGCGGCTTCCTGGGTTATCACACGCCTTTGTGTTTCAAATTTTGTCATGGCAACAGAGAACGTAAAACCCATTAATAGAGATAATATGCTAAGTGCTGCCCCCTGAACCTTTCCTTTTTCGAACCTGTCTTCAGGATGTTTTTTCAAACGGTTTTTTTTGAACAGGTATCCAAAAAAGCTAAGCATGATGATCATGAAAAATACAACTGGCAGGAGGGCATATGGATGCAGGTCAAAAAGTTTAAAGGAAGTCATAAATGAATAGGTAGGTTTAATACCGAATATAATTTATTTTTTTTGTGAATCTTTTTTTAATGACTATCTCCCTTTAATAATTAGGCAAGCGTAAAGAAATTATAGTAATGTCTGGTCATTTTGAGTAAATGACGATTTTTTTTAACATTAGAAAAAATCTTCTGATATTGTTCCTTTAACCATTTACCTTTTATGCAACCATCCTTCCTCTTACGCCTTGATACATGGCAGATCATGCTTATCCTGCTTGCGTTGATGATCCTAAGTATTAAAGTTGGATTGATAACAGGAAAAAAATCCCACAAAGAATCCCCGGCTGATAACACGATACTTGCCTCTCTCTTTACCTTGCTTGGTTTGCTGCTTGCATTTACTTTTAGTATGGCGATCAATTATCATGGCATGCGGAAAGATATTATTATTGAAGAAGCGAATGACATTGGTACGGCCATTCTTCGGGCCGATCTTTATCCTGAAAGCGACCGTAATTTGTTCAGGGCAGAATTCAAAAAATATGTTGATGCCAGGGTAAACTATTTTACTGCGGGTACAGATCTGGATGAAATAAAAGCGGCACAAAAACTTTCAGTTGAGATACAACAACGACTTTGGGATCATGCTTCACAGTTCTCGAAAGATTCAAGTAATACAACAGTAGCCTCCATGCAAATGATCCCTGCACTTAATGCCATGATCGATGTTACCACCACACGCCAATATGGTGAACTAGTTCACCTGCCCGATACAATTATTTATCTCTTGTTTTTATTATCAGCTGTTTGCTCATTCTATATCGGCTATATTTTTTCAAGTAAAGAAAAATTTGATTGGATACTTGCAATGTTATTTTGTTTGCTTACCTCTCTGGTTGTCTTTGTGATCTTTGATCTGGACCGGTCGCGGCGCGGATTTATTAAGCTAGATCAAATGAACAATGCGATCGTTGAATTGAAACAGATGTTCCCGGAGAAATAAACAATCAACCACTAGCCATGTTCAATCATCGTTTAGCAAAACAGGTTTGTATTTTGCAATTACTGATATGAATACCGATGACGATATATTCAATCACTTGAAGTTCAGGGTTATCTTTTGAGTACTACGTCAATATATTTTTTTTTATTAGTAAAATCATCTAGTTTAGAAAGTAGTAATCAAGTGTAACCGAATATTGTCTTATGAAAAAAGTTATTTTATCTGTAATCATCTTTTTAGGAATACAACAAGCAGTGAATGCGCAGGAGACAAAAAAAGAGCACAAAGAATTCAAGAATTCAATTCATTTCAATTTAACAAACCCATTTATTTTTAGCTCCAGGTCTTTGGTATTTGGATATGAACGTGTATTAAATAATAAGCGTTCTTTCTCAGTAAATTTTGGACTTACAGGATTTCCTACCCTGGATATTATTGACACCGATTCATTACAGGAAAATTCAGTAATTGATAGCCGGGGATTTAATTTTTCAGCTGATTACCGCTTTTATCTTGCTGATAAAAATAAATATTCCGCTCCGCGGGGCCTTTATATCGGGCCTTATTATTCTTATAACCTTTTCGGAAGAAATTTTTCCTGGTTATTAAAGAGCACAAGCGGTTCCAATTTACTGGTGGAGTCAGACCTGAGTCTGAATGTACACACTATTGGTTTTGAAATGGGTTACCAGTTTGTTCTCTGGGACCGGCTTACACTTGATATGCTCATGATCGGACCGGGTATTGGGTCGTACAGTTTAAAAGCATCCCTTGGTACTAATTTATCCGGTGCAGATAAAGAAAAATTTTTTGAATTGCTGAATGATGCCCTTGCTGAAAAATTTCCTGGCTATGGTTTTGTTATTGATGAGGGAAATTTTAAAAGAACCGGTACAGACAAGACCACGACGTGGGGCTACAGGTATATGGTACAGGTTGGATTCAGGTTTTAAGTAATCGTTGAATTATAAAGAAGCAATTACGTTATATTTATATCCCACACTCTGAAGAAGCTGAGTTTACCAGCCGAATAATAAATTCAATTGAATGTTTTGAAAACAGAAACAAACGAAAAGAAAAAAAAACACAGGGTAAGAAGAATAATACTCCGGATCGTTGGTGTTTTTTTGATCCTCTTAATTGCTGGTGGTATCTTTTTATATTATAATCTTAACAGGCTTCTTACAAAGGCACTTCTTAAAAGTTTTAATTCAAGTGTTGCCTCAGAAGTTTATGAATTAAAATTTGAAAAACTAAGCGTCAATTTTTTGATAGGTGACGTCAAAGTGTATAATGTAGAATTAAAACCCAGGGAAAAGCCTTTGGTCAGCTATCCTTATATCAACAGTTCATTCAATCTTACTACTCAAAAAATGATCCTGAAGAATGTTGAGATAATGACCTTGATAAGATCTAATAAACTGATCCTTGATAAAATTGAAATAGCAGAACCCAGCGTTGAGTTAAAGATTGAAGATAAGCTGCCAATATTTCTGCCATTTAAAGATTCAGCTATAGCTGCGGGCCCGGAGAAAAATGATAGTAAGAAGCCTATTCATTCATTTTTTCTTAAAGAATTTGACATGATTGATGCTGAATTTCATGTTGCAAATTCAGCCAAAGAAAGAGAATTCAGTATCCAGAAATTGAATATCTCCCTAAAAGATGTGTCGATCGATCAACATCCAGGCATGGATGTAATATCTTATAATAATTTTGAACTTTCAGTTGGCGAGTTTAGAGGAGATCTACGGAAAAAATCAAGGCATATGAGTTTTAAGGATTTTAAAATAAATATTGATTCGCTTAAAATTGAGCAAAGCCGGGATACACTGATCTATCATTTCGCTGACTTTAGCACGGGTTTAAAAAACCTGGATATCCAAACTGCTGATAGCCTCTTCCGGCTTACAATGGAATCATTCGATCTTTCGTATAAGAATAAATTCATAAAGCTAAGTGGTGTCTCCTATAAACCCAACGTAAGTGAAGCAACTCTGCAGGCTAAGCATAAATATCAAAACACACAGTTCTCCTGTACAATGGGTACGTTGAACCTGGTGGGTGTAGATTTTGAGTCGCTGATATACAAAGAGAAAATATTTATTGATGAAGTTGTTCTTGATAAAGTATCGGCTACACTTTTCAAAGACAAAACAAAACCAGCTGATCTTAGTCGTTTTCCCGGATACCTGGGGCAAACTATAACGGGTATAAAATCACCTTTACTAATAAAGAAAGTGAGGGCAACGAATGTGAACCTGGTTAACAAGGAACGCAATGAAGATGGCAGTTATGCAACAGCGAATGTAAACAGGGCGACACTGGAAGTAAAGAACATTACAAATCTTTCATCTGCTGAAGCATTGTCGGTAAAAGCCGATGCATTTATTGAGAATAAAGCTCATGTCAATTTAACTTTAGGTTTCAGTTATGCGCAGCCTCAATTCAGCTTCAATGGAATAATTGCGAAATTTAATTTGCCTGATCTAAATCCGTTAATAGAGGCATATACACCAGCAAACGTCAAGAAAGGAACGGTGGATGAAATGGTATTTTCCGGTACTGCTTTACGGACAGGCTCAAGCGGCACCATGAAATTTCTATTTCATGACCTGGATATTGCAATGGAACTCGAGGGAAAAGCAAAATGGAAGAGCTCAGTTCTTGCATTCGGAGCAAACAATTTACTGCCTTCTGCAAATCCGGCTTCAGGTCTGCCGCCACGCATTGTAGATTTTCATGTGAAGAGAGATATGAATAAATCATTTGTCAACCTTCTTATTAAATCAATTTTAGCAGGATTGAAAGAAACAATGCTCATGTCGAAAGAAAACAAGAAAGAATATCGTGCAGATAAAAAGGAGGCCAAAAAAGAAGCAAGAGAAGAAAAAAGAGAAGCAAAAAAGGAAGCCAAAAAAGCGAAGAAAGATCAAAAAAATAATTAAGAAATAACCTTCCCCGGGTGATACAACAAAGACACTACCCTGGTGTAATTATTTCCCTTCAGTTTAAAAATATTATTGTCCTCGAACAGAGCAAAAGATCACATCAAACGTATTACTCTAATACGGCAAGGGTAAATCCAAATTTGGGTAAGGGAAACCTATGCAGTTACCATCAATACGGACGGAATAAAGAAAGCAATGTATGATTACTATATTATTAATTTTAGCAACATTCAAACTTTTTAAGCATAGAAAAAATATTCAGGAAACACCATAAAAAATGACCATAATTTTTTGGAAAATAGAAATTGAGTTCCTACATTTAAATAAGCATATATGTTAAACAAGATTAAGGAGATAGATCCGTTTGTAAACCACACTTACATACCTGTCTACACTGCAGTTTGAGAAAGCCGAAATTTTTATGTTGATAGTAGCGTAAAAAACGAAGTTTGTTATTTTGTAATCCGTTTATGCTTAATTCCTACCCGTATGATTCTTTTTGCCTGCACAGTACAGTGACAAGTAAATTGCTTTTATAGCCACACTCATAAAAAAATGACTTTACTCAGTATTAAATAAAAACTGTTCAAATAAATTTACAACTGAAGAATTTATCATCCTTCAAACCTTTAAATCAAATAAACCATGAATATGCAACCCAAAAAACTACTTATCGTAACAATGTTGTTTCTTTTCTCTGCGCCCATCGTGAATGCACAAACCGATTCATTACAACAAAAAAGCCTTGAAGTCTATGGCTTCGCCATGGTGGATATGGGTTACAATTTTGATCAGATTGACCCGAGGTGGTCCGACGCGTTAAGGATAAACCGCCTGCCCAAATACAAAAACCAGTTTGCACCGGATGGAACATTTTTCTTTGGAGTAAGACAAACACGTTTTGGTGTAAAAGGCTACACACCTACAAAAAAGGGTGACCTGACTGTAAGGTTCGAGTTTGATATGTTTGGTACCGGTTCAGATGAAGGACAAACCACTATGCGGCTGCGCTATGCCTATGGACAATTAGGAAAATTTCTTGTCGGTCAGGCAACTTCACCTTTTATGGATGATGATCAATGGCCGAACACACTGGAATACTGGGGTCCTAGCGGCATGGTGTTTTACAGGAATGTACAAGTTCGGTTTATGCCAATAAACGATGCTGACAAAGAATTATGGATTGCCTTGGAACGCCCAGGTTCCGGCGCAGACAAGGGAACAATTTCGATGCCTGAACTTCCATCAGTAGACAGTGTAAAAGCTAAACTTTCCGCTCCTGATATTTCTGCCCACTTTAAAAAAAGGGGTAAATGGGGCAGCGTTCAATTGGCAGGTATCTTTCGCCCACTGAACTGGGAAGATACCCGCGTTAATAAGGGCGGCACTGATCTTAGTGGAAGCGCTACGGGATGGGGAGCCAATTTGAGTGCCGTGATCAATTTAACAAAGAACACAGTATTCCGAGGTAACTATGTGTATGGCGAAGGCATTGAAAATTATATGCAGGATGCGCCTAATGACATAGGCACTGTTATTACTGGTATTCCGTCCAAACCTATTGAGGGTCAAACCTTGCCAGTTACCGGGATAACGGCATGGGTTGATCATAACTGGAATCCTACCTGGTGGACATCTCTTGGTTACTCAACTGTTTCCATAGAAAACACAGCAACTGCGGCAGGCACCACTTCTTATAAAGCTGGCCAATATGCCATGCTCACTATTGGTACTACTCCAGTTAAAAATACCATGGCAGCTGTTGAATTACAGTGGGGCCAGCGGGAAGGAGAAGATGGTTTTAAAGCAGATTGTATGAAGATCCAGTTCTCTTTCAAATATAATTTCTCAACTACATTCTTCAAGGCAAAAGGCGGGCAGAATTAGTTCTTGAAACATTAACCATTTTTAAAAAATAAAAACTTAAGAATATGAAATCGAAAAGTTCCCGCGCAGCATTGCGGATAATTTTCCTTCTTACTCTTTGTGCATTTATTGCAATACCGGTATTAAAAGCACAGACCAAAGAGCAAATAGAAAAAGCATTAAATGATGCATATGAAAAATTCAAAAACCTGAAAGAAGGAAAAAATGCAGATTACATCAAAGAGTTGGCGACTGTTGATCCAAACATTTATGGAATTGCGATCGTAACAACGGATGGCCAGGTATACACCAAAGGCGATCTGAAAAGCGCCGTATCAATACAGTCAATTTCCAAAGTGTTTACGATGGCGAAAGTGATAGAAGAAAATGGAGCAAAATTTATTATGGATAAGATCGGCGTGGATGCTACTGGTATGCGGTTTAATTCGATCGTTGCAGTTGAAATGCAGAAAGGAAAAGAAATTAACCCATTGGTAAATCCGGGAGCGATCGCATCAACCAGTCTTGTAAAAGGAGCAGACTCTGCTGCCAAATGGAAAAGTATTATGGCCATTCACAATGATTTTGCCGGAAGACAGCTTTCTATTGATATGCCAGTGTATATAAGTGAAGCCGGAGATAATCTTCGCAATCAGGCTATCGCCCATCTGCTTTTTGCTTATGGAAGAATGTATTTTGATCCGGTACAGTCAACTGATATCTATACCAAACAATGTGCTATCAGTGTGAACGCAAAAGATCTTGCTATAATGGCGGGCACACTTGCCAATGGTGGAGTAAACCCTGTTACCAAAAAAGTATGCGTTTCCTCTGAAACAGTAAAATACGTTTTACCGGTAATGGCGACAGCGGGTCTATATGACGACTCGGGTCAATGGCTTGAGGCAACTGGTGCACCTGCAAAATCCGGAGTAGGTGGCGGTATCATTGCTGTAGTTCCAGGCAAGTTTGGAATTGCAGTTATCTCTCCTCCATTAACACCTGCGGGAAATAGCGCAAAAGCAATTGCTACCATTAAATACATAATTGAACAATTAGGTGTAAATCCTTACCAGATCACTCCTAAAAGATAAAACTACTAAACATTATAAAAACAACTGGTCGCAGTATAAGGGCTAGTTGTTTTTTACATTAGTTGACCATCCTTTTCAAAGGCAGGTTCACAGATCCTGTTAACAAAATAATTGCCTGATCAATTTTTTTCAGTGTAGCATTAGTGTTGATCAATTCATTATAACTTCAATATAATCATTAACTAACTTATGAAATTACAAACAGTTCTTAATTGCCGTACCTTAATAATGAGTGTCCTGGTTTTATCTCTAAGCATGATGGCTCATGCGCAGGATAAGCCAGCCAACCCTGATGATGATTCAACTAAATATGTTCCTTATAGGATAATGTTTGGTCATAGAGTGGCCAAGTCTAAATTTGGTGAACTTAATATCCGGCCGTATACCTATTTGCGTTATCTCAATCAAAATTCGATCGATAAAACCTATACAGACGGCTTTGGGAAAACCCAAACCGTAGATCCCCGGCAGGATGTACAGTTACAAAAAGTAAGTATTTACTTCACTGGCTGGGCCTTTGATCCGAAGTTTACTTACTTTTTATACGTATGGACCACCAACGCCTCCCAGGGACAGGGTGCACAGGTAGTTGTTGCCGGAAATCTTTCTTACACTGTCAGTAAACATTTAAGATTTACAGGAGGTATTATGTCGCTACCCGGGGTAAGAAGTACGGAGGGAAATTATCCCTTCTGGCTATCAGTTGATAACCGAATGATCGCCGATGAATTTATGCGTCCTTCTTATACCAGTGGATTACAAGTCAGAGGTGAGATCATAAAGAAACTTACCTATTCGGTCATGTTGGGAAACAACATGAGTACGCTAGGAGTTGATGCCGGGCAGATCGATAACAAACTCAGTACAGTAGCAGGGGCGCTGGTTTTTTTACCTACTACAGGTGAGTATGGAATCTTCAATGGTGCTTATGGTGATTACGATATGCATGAGAAAGTAGCTACCAGGATGGGTGTTCATTTTACCCGAAGTGATGAAACACGACAAGGTCAACCCGAAAATAGTGCCTTTGAAAATGTATCATTAAGGGTTTCTGATGGCAGTTCTATTTTCCTGCCCAACTTATTCAATCCCGGAACACAGATCGATGAAGCACAGTACCAAATGCTTAGTTTCGATGCTGGCGCAAAGGTTAAGGGGTTTGCTCTTGAAGGAGAATTTTATTGGAGAAAGATCAACAATTTCAAATTAATAGGTTCTCCCATGGCCTTAACCGAACTAAATGATAACGGATTTCAACTTCTTGCATCAGCTATGGTTCTTCCAAAAAAACTCCAGCTGTACACAACGTATTCTAAGATCTTTGGAGAGTATGGTGAGCCAACGGAAACAAGAGTGGGCTTCAATTTCTTTCCTTTCAAAAATACAATTGGTGTTCGTCTGAATGGCCAGGCTACATTCATGAATAAATGTCCTGTTGGTGGTTTGGCATATCCGTATACTGTGGGTGCAAATGGAACAATCTTTAATCTTGACCTGGAGCTTAATTTTTAATTGTTGAAGATCATTCCATTTTTCAGTGACGAAAGAAAATAAAAAAAATTCTGTTCAAAAAAATTAATATCATGAAACAGATCTGCTTTAGAAAAAACAACACTAATTCTTCAGTAACATCATTTGCTGCCAAAGCATTAGTTATTCCAGCGTTTTTTTTGTTACTGGTTTCAAATAATGGTTTTTCGCAGGTCAATAAAGATTCAGTTATACTTAATGACTCCCATTTTCATTTAACAAACTATGTACAGGAAGGAACAGACATTCACAAGTTTCTTGAAATAATGGGAAACAAAGTTGGACGTGTTGCATTATTTGGTATTCCGCTTCAGCAAATGTGGAATTACAACAACAGCGGAAATTTTGCTCCCACTTATTACCTGGCAAGTGATGATCCGCTTTACTATTATTCATTTACTGATGCCTACATAGCGATGGCGTATAAGTCGCTTACCAAAGAACAGCAGGCAAGATTTGATCCGATGATCACCGGGTTCAATCCTGCTGATATGTATGCTACCGATCATATTAAAAGAGTATTGACAACATTTCCCGGAGTGTTTACAGGCATAGGCGAATTTTCAATTCATAAAGAATTTGTTTCATCAAAAGTTGCAGGCCCTATTGCTACATTAAATAATCCTGCACTCGATCGTATACTTGATTTCTGCGCTGAATCAGGATTGCTGGTTATCCTGCATAATGATATCAATATGCCATTTCCAAAATCAGGACAGGAGAACTGGGATATTGAACAGATCAAAGCATTGTTTGCAAGACATCGCAATACACCAATTATATGGGCGCATTGCGGTGTAGGAAGAATTGTAAGACCGGTGAAAGACCAGATGGCCATGCTCGATAAAGCACTTGCCGATCCGAAATCGGGTAATATCTATATTGATATTTCGTGGGGTGAAGTTGCCAAGTATGTAACTGAAACGCCTGAAGCAACAGCAAATACAGCAGCGGTTATCAATAAATATCCTGATCGATTTTTAATGGGTACTGATGAAATGGCGCCGACGAACCAGGCTTCTTATCTGAAGATATTGGACTTGTATAAGCCATTATTTGAAAAACTTACACCTGATGCAAAACAAAAATTATTGAAAGGTAACTATGAGCGGTTGTTTGATGCTGCAAAAGTAAAAGTAAGAGCCTGGGAAAAAGCTCATGTAAATGATCCCCCAAAGATCCCATCAGCAACCCCGTCTTCAGGTATTGGTAAAGATTGAAAGGCGGTAATAATTGTTGACGGGATACGATGATTTTTTTTGATGTAATAAACCTTAACCATGGGAAAGATCCGAGTGGAAAGAGTTTGTGCCGCAAAAATGATAGCGGTAAAGTTTATTTGTGTGATGGCTTTGTTTCTTAGTGAAGCTAATGCTCAACAATTCAATTCTGATAGTTGGTTGTCAAAAGCTCATGGTACCATCACACTTATTCCAACCTATGGACAAAGAAATTCAATGCTGATGAATACCTATTCACTTTTCCCTAAATGGGAATTTACGATGGCTGCTTATTTATACAATGACGATAAAGATCAAACTACTGATGATGGATATTCCACGTCGTTTTATGTTAAATATATGTTTTATGAAAATAAAGCAAAGACCGGTGGTGCAGCTGTAAAAGCAGGTACCGGTATGTTTCCAGGAACGCTTGATGGGGAGGACAGGAGTAAAGATGCATTTCAAACCTATTGGATGAATGCCCCCGTAACCTTTCCATTTATGAAAAATAAATTGCAATGGGACCTTATGCCGGGGACAAGTATGACCAGGCACTATGGAGTAGACGAGAAAACAGCTTTTGCATTTACTTACTCAACAAGATTGGCATGGTATCCCTGGAATGAAAAGGGTTCTATAGTAGCAGAAATTTTTGGTGCCATGGGAGAAAACAAAGCCGTTCCAGAATACAAATTTGGCTGGCGTTGGGAGCCCAGCCGATATGCTGTTTTTGCGCTGACTTATGGAAATGAAATTAACGGTAATAATGGAGCAGGGTTTGAATTAGGCGTCATGCTTTTTACACCACCATTTGCATGTTTGGGTGGATGTAATACCGAAAAAAAAACTAAGAAGAAAAAATCAAAATCAGCTTTATAATTTATTTGAAACAAACACAATTATTAATAAAAAAATTTTACAGCAATACAAGTATTTTATTTACCTTAACATTATAGAATTAGTACTACCTATCCAATCTCCTTTTTCCTCCCTTGAAAACGGCATATATAAACCAAAATCTGCTTGATAAAAAGTCAAAGATCTGTTTGTAAATAGCTTAGCTATTTGGCTTTGTCCAGCAAAACTGACTAACTTCTACATGTAACGAAAACTTGGTTTAAGCTAAATGGCTTTAATCAGCAATTTTCATCGAGACCTTACATAGAGACGGGAATCATTGAAATTTACGAATATAAAATATTGTAATCCACGACTACGAAAACATAAACCCTTCGACTATTAAAAAATTTATTTACTCATGTAGTGACTATTCTCAATGAGAGAAAATTTCACCAGAGCATTAATCAAAAAATCAAAAAATTATGAAAAAGCTAATTTCACTTTTAGCACTCGTTATCATCATCGCACAAGTAAATGCACAATTACCAAGAGTCATCATTTTAGCAACAGGGGGAACAATTGCAGGAGCAGGAGCATCTGCTGACAGGGCTGGTTATACTGCTGGAAAAATTCCTATTGAAGATCTGATCGGTGCCATACCAACTGTAAAAAAAATAGCCAGTATCACAGGTGAGCAGATTTCTTCTGTAGGAAGCCAGGATATGACAATAGAGATATGGAAAAAGCTTGCCGTTCGTATCAATGAAATTATTGCAAAGAAGGAAGCAGACGGTATTGTTATTACACATGGTACGGACACACAGGAAGAAACATCTTATTTTCTTGACTTGGTTATCCCATCAGCAATGCCCGTGGTGTTAACAGGTTCCATGCGTGCCTCTACTGCGATCAGTGCAGATGGTCCAAAAAATTTGTATGACGCAATTACCGTAGCCATAGATCCAAAGAGTAAAGGCCGCGGGGTGTTGGTATCCTTTAATGAAGGTATCTATGATGGAAGAGAAGTAATGAAAATGAGTACAACCTTTACAAACGCATTTGGATCTCCCAATACAGGTGCTATTGGCCATGCCTACGATGGCAAAGTTGAATATTATGCAAATTCAGTAAGGGAAAGAGATCCCAAATCTCCAGTCGTTATTAAAGCTGATACAAAATTACCAAGAGTAGATATTGTTTACATGTACGCTGACGCTCCACCTGATATGATCGATATGCTGGTTGCTAAAAAAGTAGACGGCATCGTGATTGCAGGTGTTGGCAACGGTAATTTTAATAAAGCGTATATGGAAGCAGTTAAAAAAGCTGTGGCTGCAGGCGTCATCGTTTGTCGTGCCAGTCGTACTCCTTCCGGCAGAGTTTTGCTTCATGATGAGATCAATGACGAACAACTTGGTACTATCGTTTCTGATGACCTGACTCCTCAAAAAGCAAGGATATTATTGATGCTGGGTCTGACTAAGACAAAAGATAAAAAACAGCTACAGGATCTTTTCTTTAAATATTGATCAAAGTTGATCTAATGTGCTGAATTCAATTGCGCCCAGAATACATAATCTGGGCGCAATTAATCTGTAACAAGTTTATTTATTCCGACCAAAAAAAATAAAATAAAATGAACAAGATAAAATTTATTATGCTGCCGTTACTGATGCTTATTTGCGTTCAGTATATACAGGCACAAAAAACCCGAACTGAACACGACCTGCTGGGTAATAAAGAAATTCCTTTTGATGCTTATTATGGGGTACAAACGATGAGAGCATTGGAGAATTTCCAGGTGAGTGGTGTAAAAACAAATTTTTATCCTGACTATGTACGGGCTTATGCAATGGTAAAGATGGCTGCAGCCCGTGCCAACACGGATGTAGGAAGAATGCCAAAAGAAAAATTGGTCGCTATTGAAAAAGCTTGCCAGGCGGTAATTGATGGAAAATATCATGACCAATTTTTAACAGATTTGTACCAGGGTGGTGCAGGTACATCAGCAAATATGAATTCCTGCGAGGTGCTTGCAAATATTGCTCTCGAAATGATGGGCAAGAAAAAAGGAGAGTACCAGTTTATAGAACCACATGATGATCTGAATATGGGTCAGTCAACGAACGACGTATATCCTACCGCTATTCATGTTGCTTTGTTATTACATAATGATAAAGTGATACAGCAAGCAAAAATGCTTTCCCAGTCTTTTCACAAAAAAGGAGAGGAGTTTAAAAGCCTGGTGAAGATGGGCCGTACCGAAGGTCAGGATGCAGTGCCAATGACGCTGGGACAGGAATTTCATGGTTTTGGTAACCAGATCGATGCAGCTATTGACGTGTTGCGTAAAACAGAAGAATATTTATACGAAGAGAATATGGGTGCAACTGCTATTGGTACAGGCTTAACCGCATCTCCTGGTTATGCTGAAAAATGTGCAGCTCATCTTGCAAAAATTACAGGCAAGCCAATGCATTTGGCTAAAGACCTGATCGCAGCAACAAGTAGTATGCAGGCATTTGTTATGTATTCTTCTGCATTAAAAAACTTTGCTGTTACATTGTCTAAGATCAGCAGCGATTTAATATTCTTATGTTCAGGTCCACGCAATGGAATTTTTGAGATCAATTTACCGGCACTTCAACCGGGTTCATCCATTATGCCAGGAAAAGTAAATCCTGTAATGCCCGAGTTGATGAACCAGATCTGTTATAAAGTCATAGGTAACGACGCAACGGTCACTGTTGCATCAAGAGATGGTCTTCTGCAATTAAATGCTTACGAACCGGTGGTCGCTGTTGCTATCATGGAATCACAAGCACTTTTTTTTAAATCAGTTCCTTTATTCGCTAAAAACTGTATAGATGGAATTACAGCTAATGAAAAAGTTTTAAAACATTATTTAGAAACTACCATAGGAATTGTAACAGCTCTTAATCCTGTTCTTGGTTATGAAAAAACAACAGAGCTGGCAAAAGAAGCACTTCAAAGCGGCAAAGGAATTCTTGAACTTATAAGGGAGAAAAAATTATTGACTGAAGACCAGATCAAGAAACTAATGGATCCGGCTACTTTAACTGGACAGAAACAATAAATTAAATAATGATCTTCTCAAATAATAAGCCTTGAAATTTATTATTGAAACTTCAAAAATAAAAAGTAGAAAGAGATTATTTGAAACGCTGCCACGGATATGTTTGACGGTGGCAGCGTTTCTGTTTTTACCTTATCAATCTTATTGTCAGGAGGAAAAAAAAACAGTTCCTGATGGTACAGATGGGTCTGTTCATATCGTTAGTGCTGACGATTACCTGACGAAAAAACGGCCACCAAATGAATTTGAAGGAACTTATTCAACCATTAGGATTGGTATGGGCTACATATGGGACGGCGCTACATACAGCCAAAATGCAGTGTTCAAAAAGCAAATGGATTCAGCAGGTTTAGGTGTTAAAGGAGACATACAAACAAGGGATTTTCGGATCATGGCGAGTGGAGTATTTAAAACCAAAAGGAACTTATCATGGAAATTTGGTATGATGTATGACGGCGATAAAAAAACCTGGTTGTTACGGGAAACAGGATTCACTATTGGAGTGCCTAAGGCGTTTGGGCATATTTTTATTGGCCGCACTAAGGAAGGATATTCAATGGTGAAAGTAATGAATGGCCATTCTCCCTGGACTGCGGAAAGGCAGATGGCATTGGATGTTATTCCGATCTTAGCAGATGGTATAAAATTTTTTGGCTCCATGCCAAAATCGAGAGTATTTTGGAATCTTGGTTATTTTAATGACTTTGCTTCAAAAGGGCAGTCCTTCTCAACATTTGCATGGCAATATGTTGCAAGGATCGGGTGGTTGCCAATTTATAATAAAGAAAAGAACAGAGTGCTTCACATAGCCACTAATTTTCGTTATGGGAAACCTATCGATGGAAAAATTACCTTAAAGTCGCGACCTGAATCCAACCCTGCTCCTCAAATAATAAATACAGGTACATTTACAGCGGATAAGTCGTTGCATTTTGGTGGAGAAGCCTATTACAGTACCGGGCAATTGTTGTTAGGTTCAGAAGTTATGGTGCATAAATTCAATGCAAGCCAGGCAGAAGATCATAGTTTTTTTGGCGGGGATGTTTTTGTCACCTATATATTCACTAAGGGAAGACGTCCTTATACGACAACCGCAAGTATTTTTGGGTTCGTTCCTGTGCAGAAATCTGTATTCAAAGGTGGATGGGGTGAATGGGAAGCAGTACTTCGGTATTCCTCTTTAGACTTGGAAGATGGATCTCTTCACGGAGGAAAATTCTGGCGCATAACGCCAATGGTTAACTGGTACATGACGAAAGCTTTGCGAACTGAGTTTATTTATGGGTATGGAATTCTTGACCGGTACAATATGAAAGGGGCATTGCAAATATTCCAGGTTCGTCTTCAATTAACAGTTATGTAGATGAATTTAAATCGGCTGAAAATTATTTAAACCATGATACTTCTACAACTCGCCATTTTATTAGTCTGCATTTTTATTGGAGCAAGGATGTCGGGAATTGGTTTAGGGGTGATGGGCATGATCGGTCTTCTGATCTTGCTCTTTGTATTTAAAATGCAACCTGCCGATCCTCCACTTGAAGTAATGCTGATCATCTTAAGTGTAGTAACTGCAGCTGCTGCTTTGCAGGCAGCAGGCGGTATGGATTATCTTGTGAATCTTGCTGGTAAATTACTCCGCAGCCGACCAGGGCAGATCACCTTTCTTGGTCCACTGGTAACATATTTTTTTACTCTGTTTGCAGGTACAGCGCATATATCTTATTCCATTTTACCGATCATAGCAGAAGTGGCTATTAAAAAAAGAATTCGTCCCGAAAGGGCATTAAGTATGAGTGTGACCGCTGCACATATGGGCATTACGGCAAGCCCGGTGTCCGCAGCATCTGCAGCTTTGTTAACCGTGCTGGCGCCTGCCGGAATTAAGCTTGCTGACATTCTTCTGATTTGTATTCCATCTACCATAATAGGTGTGCTTGTAGGTATTTTGTTTGTTTGGAAAAGAGGAAAAGAATTGAATGTAGATCCCGAGTTTTTAGAAAGGATGAAAGATCCTGCTTTTGTAAAAAATCTTGACGGGGGTTCAAATGATACAGTTGCTGTTCTTAAACCGGGTGCAACGAGTTCAGTTGCTATTTTTGGAGCAGCCGTACTTGCTGTTGTATTAATTGGATCCTTTCCATCATTATTGCCGGTATTTTCAGGAGAAGATTTTAAACCTGGCTTTGCGGTGAATGCATCAGGGCAAGTGCAGATTCCATCCATGATCATGATGATCATGCTCGCTGCTGCAGGACTCATCATACTTTTTTGTAAGACTACTGCTTCGCAGGTGACTAAAGCTAGTTTGTTTGCTTCAGCAGGCCAGGCCACTATTGCAGTCTTTGGAGTAGTTTGGATGAGCAGCACATTTATGAATCATAATGCAGTAGTGATCGAAAATACATTGGGTAATTTGGTTAAAAATTATCCATGGACATTTGCACTTGCATTATTCACTCTCAGTATTTTGCTTTTCAGCCAGGCTGCAACAACAAAAGCTTTGGTTCCACTGGGTTTAACACTTGGATTGCCTCCTGCTTATTTAGTAGGAATTTTTCCAGCCGTGAATGGACACTTTTTTATCCCTGGTTATCCAACGCTACTCACCGCCATTCAATTCGACCGTACTGGTACAACCCGTATCGGAAAATATGTACTCAATCATAGTTTTATGTTACCCGGTATTGTAACAACTGTAGCTTCTGTAGTGGCGGGTTTGGCTTTGCAGTATTTTTTATTATAAATACTAAAATAGAAAACGTAAACTAAATTAACTGAGGCAGTAAATATTTGAAGCAAAAGTTTTGGTATTGATTGCCCGGAATGAAGCCAGAATAAAACTATGCATACTCTATTATGAGAAGAATCTTTTTTCTAAGTTTCATGATAGCAGGAATATCCATTTCACTAAGTGGACAGCTACCCGTAATGGCCAACAAACATCTTTCAATAGGTAGCTACGGTCGTGTAGGAGTTGCCCGGGGAGATAAGATGCAGTATCCCCGATCTCTCAATCTAAATGGAATGGGATCAATTGGAGGACGTATGGAGGAGGCTGATTACCTTGAATTAGCTACAGCACTTCATTTTGCACCGGTAAGTGGTGCCTCTGATACCACAAAGATAACTGCACAGGTACGTTTAGCTTTCTATACAACACAAGGTCAGATCATCGGAAACGTCACCAGTAATTCATATGGTGGCATTACAGTGGCGATGCCTGAACTTTTTGCTGAAGCAAAAAATATTATGGGTAGTCCATGGACTGTTTGGATCGGCGCAAGGCTTTTTAGCGGTAGCGATATTCATATTATTGATCATTTCCATTTTGACGATCACAGCTCCCAGGGCTTTGGCATACAGTATAAGAATACACAGTTTTCAATGACGTTTCCAGGTTCAGTGGATACAAACTCAACTGTACCACCTTATTTTTATCTGAACATTATCAATGGCACTCCTGTACTCGGATTGCGCAATCGGGTTGTTTATATTCTCGAGCATACCATTCCTTCGAATAACGGTGGATATCTTAAGTTGATGGCGGAATATCACCAATTGGCCAATGCCACTTTATCAGATACTACTACAAGTTTAAATTATCCGGCTGACCACGGATCTGTGTTGGGCGTTAAATACAAGACGAATTTTTTAAAAGGTTTGCCTGGCTCCTTTTATGAGGCAAGTATTCGCTTTGGTGCTGGCATCGCTAATGGTGGTAACGGTGGTGGAAGCAGAACTTTTCTTACCTATGGAGGTCCTAACCTCGAGACACAGAAATTTAAAAATGCTTCGTCATTAGCCATTACTCAAACCGTCTTGTGGAATATAAACAAGCATTATTCATTGAATGCTTACGGCATTTTTACAAAAAGCAAAGGAGCCAGTGATAGTCTTAATATGACAGAAGATTATAACGGAAAAAAATTATTTAACCGAAAGACAGATGTTGGCATTGGTGCCCGGGGAACCTGGTATATAAAAAATTGGTTTCATTTATTACACGAATTGAATTTTACTTCCAGGAAAGATGGTACGCAAAACCCTGCACAGATGATTAAATTCAGCATAGCTCCAACTTTAGTTCCCAATGGACAACGGGATGTTTGGAGTCGGCCTCATTTCAGGTTTGTTTACAGTGTGGCACGTTACAATCAATTTGCTGCTGATAACCTCTACTCACCTTACCTGGCACAAACCGGTAGTAAAAAATTTGGTCACTATTTTGGTGTGAAAGCAGAATGGTGGTTATGGTGATTCGGGTAAATAATTTTTATTTAACAGATTCTTCCACCAGATCATGAACGGAAATAAATCGACTGAAATGTCCAAAAAAATCTTCAAGCTTTTCGGAGCGTAACTTATCACGAACTTCAGAACGGGCTTCGGCTATTTTTAGTGTTATTCCTTTTGCGTTGAGATCTGTAAAAAGTCTTTTTAATAATCTTGCACCGGCGATGTCAATGTGCGGTGACGAGCTTAAGTCAAATATTATTGTATTAACCGAATTGTTTGCTTTCTTAATTTTCGACATAATTACTTCGCGGATAAAATCTGCATTAAAATAAAATATAGATGATTCGATACGCACAATCAAAACTCCGGGAATATTTTCGTTGTCAGGATGTCGTCCTTTATCTGAATAACGTTTTGTGCCGGGAATTCTTCCCAAAAAAGCAATATTTGGACTAGTGGCAGCTTTAATAAGCATTAGAATAGTGACTAATGCAGCAAGTAAAACGCCTTTTAAAATTCCAAAAAAGATAACGCCAAACAGTGCAACCATTGCAATTGCAAATTCCTTTTTGTCAACTCTGAATAAATATTTCAGTTCTTTTAAATCAAATAAACCTCTTATAGCAACAAATACAATGGAAGCAAGAATTACCATAGGTAAATTTGCAAGCATACCGGTTAAAAATAAAAGACACAAACCAATAGTTGCTGATGCAAATACTAATGACATCTGGGTTTTAGCACCTGCTGTGTCATTTACCGCTGATTGTGATAAGCCACCTGCAACCGGGTAACCCTGGCCGAGTGCAGTTGCAGCATTGGCAACGCCTAATGCAAGCAATTCCTGTCGTGCATCAATATCATATCCATTCTTTTGTGCCAATGCTCTTGCAGCTGAAACACTTTCTATATAGGCGAGCAGGAAACAGGCAAGTGCAAGTGGAATAACGCCATCAACATCTCTAAAGCTTAATGTGGGCAAATGAAATGATGGCAGTCCTGCTGGAATAATGCCTACGATTTTGAATCCCTGATCACCAAGTGAAGTAACTGATATTAAAATGATAGATGCGATCACCACCACAATTGCAACCGGGCGGCCGGGCAATAATTTTTCTCCCAGCAATAAAATTGCAATGGCAGAAATTCCAAAAATAAAAACGGTTAAGTTGGTATCCGGCACTTGCCGAAAGATTGCGACAAGACGTTCGAAGAAATTTTCCCCGCCACCCTTAACTCCTAATAATTTCGGTAATTGAGTTAAGCCAATAGTTAAACATGCGCCGGCTTTGAATCCAACTAAAACTGTTTCGCTTATAAAATTGATAATGCCGCTTAGCCGTAAAAAATAAGCAAGTATGGCCAATACTGAAAATACTAAAGCGGTTAACGATGCAATGTCTGCCCAGCGTTGCACATCACCGTTAGCCATACCTGCAATAGTTGTTCCTATAAGCAATGAGATTGCAGAAGTAGGTCCAATAGCAAGTTGCTTGCTACTGCCTAACATAGCATAAAACAAACCTCCTAACAGGTAACCATATATACCATATTGCGGGGGCAGGCCTGCAAGTGTTGCATAAGCTAATGATACCGGTATGCCATAAGCAGCAAGTGTTATTCCGGAAACTAAATCATGTCTAAGTGTTCTTGAACTATAGCCTTTAAGCCATTCAAAAGGAGGAAAATGTAGTTTCCACATGACATTAAGTTTATTTCCGGAAGGCCGTTGAATTATTTTTCAGCAAGTAATGCTTCTTTAATAACCTGCAACTCCGCAATTTTTTCCTTGCTCACTTTAGGATATTCTAACCCCATCCCATCTAAGGCATTTATTATTGCGGATGCAATTACAATACGAGCATAGGGTTTGCTATCTGCAGGAACTACGTACCAGGGAGATTTTTCAGTAGACGTATGTTTTATCATCTCTTCGTAGGCTACCATATACTCTTTCCAATAACCACGTTCTTTTGCATCAGCAGCACTGAATTTCCAGTTCTTATCCGGATCGTCAACACGTTCAATAAAGCGTTTACGTTGCTCATCTTTTGAAACATTCAGAAAAAATTTGATAACGACGGTTCCATTACGATACAGGTATTTTTCAAAATTGCGAATGTCTTTAAACCGCTCTTCCCAGATATTTTCAGTAACTAATTTTTTAGGCAGTTTTTGTCCTTTTAAAATTTGTTCATGTACACGTACCACCAGGACTTCTTCATAATACGAACGGTTAAAAATTCCTATGCGTCCACGTTCAGGCAAATGCTTTTGACAGCGCCATAAAAAATCATGGTCCATATCTTCTGAACTGGGTGCTTTAAAAGATGAGACCTGGCAACCCTGTGGATTAACACCTGACATCACATGTTTGATGGCGCCATCTTTTCCGGCAGCATCCATCGCCTGGAACACCAGCAATAACGACCATTTATCCTGTGCGTATAAAATATCCTGCAAGGCGGCCAATGCTTCAACACCCATTTGAAGGGTCTCCTTTACCAATGGTTTATCTTCCTTACCTAATTCAAAACTTGGCTCTGTATTATAATCCTTAAGACGAAAATTAGTTCCATCGCCAACACAATATTGTCCTGAGAATTTCCTGGAACGTTCAATGCGTTCCTTTCTGCTCATTGAAGGTAATTCACTCAATTTTTCTTGAACGGCATTTTTGTTTTTTGATTTTTTTTCTTTTGACATGATATAAGAATAATTAAGGGATAAATTAATTAGTGTTTATAAAACTTTCGATGTTTAATATAACGAAAAATAAAATAGCCATTCGTAACGAATGGCTATTTTATAAATTTTAAAAATGATCAGTATAAATTCCAAAAGGCGCCAATTGAATAATAAACATGTTTCAGCTCGTCGATTTTAAAAGATTCATTTTTGTTCGTAGCATAGTTTAAACCCACATTGGCATGAATACCGGCAGATTGACCAAGCTTGTACAACAACCCAACTTCAGGCCGGGCTACAAATCCCCAATTGTTTTCTTCAGTAACGAAGGTATTGTAGTAGGCGCTTTGTTCACTGTATTGTCCACCAAGTCCAATACCAGCATAGGGCTTAAGATTTTCGCCGCCATTAAAATAGTAATGAACATTGAGATACATTGGCAAGGTGTACACCTGGTGAACAAAATCTGTGTAGATAGCCGCGGAGCCATCAGGTTTTTCATATACACGAGGAGGAATGTATTGCTCAAATGAGTTCCAGCTGATCCCACCGCCTATACTGACGTTTGGTTTTAAAAAATGACGATACTCAAAACTTCCACCGGCTAGTGAAGTTTCTTTCAGGTAAGTTGTACTTAAAGGTGTAGCAATTTGCCAATTAACTGTCATCATATCTTTCATACGCCAGTTGCTCTGAGCGTTTGCTGAACCAAAACATAAGACAGAAATAAATATCGGGATAAATAATTTTTTCATATTTCTAAGATTTTATTTTTTGATATAAGTTGATTGCGCAAATGCCTGGTTAATTGCTGTAGTAGTCAAGTCGGCATTGGTTTGATTGTTGGTAGTACTGAAAGCTCCAAACATAGTAGCTCCCCAAAGAGCCCGGAGATTATGATTAGCTCCGGCATTCTTCAGATCAAATATATACAGGGTAGATGTGCCAATGGTATATGTATAAGATGTGCACCATGGATAATAATAACCATAACCAGGATAACCCCAGTACCAGGGTGGATAATAACCCCACCAGCCATCCCACCAACCACCACAAACGGCTGTCCGTGTTATGTCCTTAATAACGGTGAGCCGTAAAGCAAGATGGGGATTTGCATTACGGGCTACAAATGTGTATCCCCTGGTGTTCATATTGGTTTTAATAGCATTCACCAATTGTAGTGCAAGTGCACCAGTTAAGATAGTGTCGTTCGGGTTAGTTGCTACAACACTTACTGAATCCGATATAAAATAAGTGGAGTAATCGGAAAAAACAGCTCCCAGATCCCGGTCGGTAGCAACAACTTGTTGGTAGGTAAGTTGGTCATAGTTGGGTTCCTTTCTGCAGGACACACCGATTGCTAATAAAGTGACAAAAAGAAGAATTTTTGGTTTCATGAATTATGATTTTTTAGTTAGGCAATAGACTTGTTTTAAAAGCTGCATTAGAATATAAATTACAATAAAAAATTTTACGATCCAGACGAAGTTGTTTTTCTTGCTTCCTTGCATATTAAACAATGCTCCGGTTTATAACTGGAAGCCCTTAAATTTTCTCCGTATGATCTTTGTAGTAGTTATTCACTTAAATCTATAAGCAGTACCCGAACTTTATTTTCACTGGTACGGGTTGATAAATCCTCCAAAAGGGAAAGCAGGCAATAGAAATTTGAAGATAAGAATAAATCAATTTCATCATGTATTTTTTTGTAAAAAAAAATTGCTGGGAGTGTATAGCCGAAATTATTGTGACTCATTAAAGTAAAGGTGATACCAGCCTGGCAGTTTTTTCCAGGAGCTTTCTGCTGATAGGTCTGTTTAACCAGGCGTCTCTATCCACCAATATTGCATCATTAATATCTGAATTAAATACACTGGCAAGTGATGAAGCGAGTTCTTCATCATAAACAATTGCATTCACTTCGAAATTCAGATCAAAGCTCCTGACATCCATATTGGCAGTGCCTATAACAGCAATCTTCTTGTCTATAACCAATGTTTTTGCATGAACAAAACCATCCTGGTAAAGAAATATTTTAACTCCTGCGGAGAGCAGATCAGCATAATAAGAACAAGCGGCTAACTGTACAAGCCGCGAGTCGGATTTTTCAGGAACTAATAACTGAACCGACACTCCGGCAAGTGCTGCCACCATGAGTGCATCCATTAAGCTTTGATCAGGTATAAAATAAGGAGTAGTGATCAGAATTTCCTGCTCTGCCCGGTATATAGTATATAATAACGAATACAGGATCGTTGGGTTAATGGAGTCAGGTCCGCTTGCTGCAATTTGAATTATTTTATCGCCGGGCGGGTTGTTCCGGTAATCATCAGGGAAATAATGTTTGATATTCTCTAAAGGTTTTCCAGAACAAAAATTCCAATCGCAAATAAATAGGTATTGTAAATAATACGCACCAGGTCCTTCGATCATTAAATGTGTATCACGCCAAAATAATTTGTTCATGGATGCCGGCTCGTTGATATATTTATCGCTGACATTAATTCCTCCTACAAAAGCTTTTTTCCCGTCAATTACTATGATCTTCCTGTGGTTCCGGTAATTCAAATGATTAACCATTCTTAGAAATGGGATCTTATAAAATGGGTAAGTCTCAACTCCAGCATTTCTAAGTCTTATCGCTATGTTCTTGCGGATCCCATGACTTCCAAAATCGTCATAAATAAATCGGACAGATACTCCTTGGTTTGCCTTTCTTATTAATATTTCTTCAATGGTTTTACCGATCTTATCGTTTTCATATATGTAATACTCAATGTGAATATGATCCTTCGCTTCTTCTAATGCTTTTATTACTTCTGGAAACTTTTCTTCACCATTGATCAATAGGCGGGCCGTATTACCTGGAGTTAGCGGACTCATTTCATTTGATAAATATTTAGCCAGGTGCTTGTTGGGTCGATCTGACTCAGCTATGTTGAAATAGGTTTGCGCTGAATAGAGAGAGATATCCTGTTTTATTTGGTTCCAAAGATTATCGTCATTGATTATTTTCTTACTGTAAAATTCTCTCTTACGATAATTGACCCCGAATGCGAAATAGAAAAGAATACCAAAAAGCGGAATGAAAATAGCAAGCAATATATATGCTAAAGTTTTATCCGTACTGTTGGTGTCATAAATAATGCGGATACAAACTATTACCAGGACAAGCAGGTATAACAATTCGATTATAAAAAGCCAGTTCAACATTTTATCAATTGAAATTAATGATATTTTGGTTCATACATTTTGCTTTTAATAATTCTATATCTTGTATATAAAATGAGTTCAATATAGCAGCCAATAAAATTGGTTAGTAACAAACTTTCTAAAAAAGAGGTAGTGAAACAGGAATACCGAAAACCATGACAAAGCATCCAAAATACCCAACTCTATACCAGGTAAATACTAGAGTATGGCTTACGGAATTGTCAGGGAAACTGAAACGTCCGGCTACATTGGATGATATTCCGAACGATGCATTGGAACAACTTGCTGAGGCAGGTTTTGATTGGGTCTGGTTTCTGAGTGTCTGGCAAACAGGTGAACTAGGCCGCAAGGTGTCGTGTGAAAATCAGGATTGGCGGAATGATTTTGAAGAAACACTCCCGGATTTAAATGAAGAAGATATTGCAGGTTCCGGTTTTGCTGTCACTGGTTATACAGTCCATATTGATCTTGGTGGAGATGCTGCTTTATCAAGACTACGATCAAGATTAAAGCAGTATGGATTGAAACTGATGCTTGATTTTGTTCCCAATCATATGGCGCCAGATCATCCCTGGGTTGAAGAACATCCTGATTATTTTATTCATGGAACTCAAAGCGATCTTGAAAGGTTTCCGCTGAACTTTACTGTTGTAAAACGAAGAAAAGATGATTTGATAATGGCCTATGGCCGGGATCCTCATTTTTCTGGTTGGCCGGATACACTTCAATTGGATTTTAGTAATCCTGCAATGCAGGAGGCAATGAGAGATGAACTTCTTCGTATTGCTGATCAGTGCGACGGTGTAAGATGTGATATGGCAATGCTTATTGTACCTGAAGTTTTTGAAAAAACCTGGGGCCGAAAAATTGAACCCTTCTGGCCCAAAGCCATAAAAGATGTTCGTGACAGAGTTCCCGACTTTTGTTTTATGGCTGAGGTTTATTGGGATATGGAATGGGATCTTCAGCAACAAGGTTTCGATTATACGTATGATAAAAGACTTTATGATCGTTTACATGAAGGCGAGGCCAAACCGGTGCGGGAACACTTTTATGCAGAACTTGATTATCAAGTTAAGTTGGTCCGCTTTCTTGAAAATCACGATGAATGCCGGGCAGCATCAGCATTCGAAATAGACATACATAAAGCCGCTGCCGTGATAACATTCTTATCACCGGGACTTAGGTTTTTTCACCAGGGAGAATTTGAAGGAAGAACAAAACGAATTTCGCCACACCTGGTCCGTGGCCCGCAGGAGCCAGTCAATACAGATTTGCTATTATTTTATACTGAACTGCTTGCAGTGATCAACACACCACTCTTCCGCGATGGCGATTGGCGTTTACTCCAATGCATGCCAGCCTGGGATGGGAATAACAGCTCGGATTCTTTTCTTGCGTTTTCATGGAAAGGATCGAATGGTGAGTTGGCGTTGATAGCTGTTAACTATGCGCCCCATTCAAGCCAATGCTATATCCGATTACCATTTGATGAACTGGCTAATGAATTGGTTCGGCTCAATGATTGTATGAATACAACTGTTTATGATCGCCAGGGAAATGAACTGTTGTCGGGAGGAATGTATTTGGATATGCCGGCATGGAGTTATCATGTTTTTGAAATAACAGTACCGGCAAAAACGATAGCAGAAGGGATTAATACCATTACAGCACCTGACAAAAAAGTGGTACAAAAATCCGAAAAAGTAAATGGCACCGTTCCAATTTCCGGACTATGAATAGTCACGTCTTTATTTCATAGCTACAATTTTATCCCTGATCTTACCTCTAAACGTTTTTTTAACAAAAGATAAAAATATTAATGCAATCCCAATAAGTAATACCTGCACGCCAAGTAGTGTAGAAATGGCAATAGCACCAGTATTAATGTTGAAGATCATCATTATTGCAAGCAGCACAGACAAGATACTTATTATTATCATGCCCCATCCACCAGCGTTGTGACTTTTGAGAGCCAATCCATTTTTAAACAACAGGATACCTGAGAAGAGGATCCAAAGGCCAAAGATGACAGTAAGTAATTTCATTGCAGCCAATAAATTGAATACTAGTATTAACCCAAATGCAAAAGTCATAGCACTCCAGAAAAGTGACATTTCTTCTCTTTCTTCTTTCTCACTAACGAACCAGGAAATAATACCAATCAGGCCAGCACCAGTCAATATTAATCCAAACCAAATTGAAATTCCGGCAAGCACTGCTACCGGGTTATTGAAAATAAAAATGCTAAGGATGATAAGCAAAATGCCTTGCAGTAGTATCACCCACGATTTTCTAAGTAATAATGGTAACATAATAGTTGGTTTTAATTTTTTAAAAAGTAATTGATAAACCTGGTTTTTCTGAACCGAAGGTTTCCATTTGGGAATTAACGATATTTTGGTTCGTACATTTTGCTTTTAATAAATGTTCCCAGGTCCTTTGGTTTTTTTATACCAGCTAATCCGCTTTCAAATATTTTTTCAGCAACTTTTATCGCTACGTTATAAGATACCTTCAGGATATCATTAATTAGCGGATAGATCAAACCCTTTGCGTAGTTTTCTTCAGTCACCTGTTCGGCCACTGCTTCAGCAGCCGCAACAAACATTTCATTAGTAACTCTTTTAGCTTCGGTTGCAAATATTGCAAGGCCCACAGCTGGGAAAATATAGACATTATTGCCCTGGCCCGGTGTGAATGTGCGGCCTTCAAAAGTTACTGGTGCAAACGGACTGCCACTGGCAAAAATCGCTTTGCCTTTACTCCAGGTATAAGCTTGTTCTGCGGTACACTCTGAATGTGATGTTGGATTTGAATAAGGAAAAATAACAGGTCGTTCATTTACGGCACACATGTTTTCAATCACCTGTTGATTAAAAGCACCTCCCACTGTACTGACCCCGATGATAGCCGTTGGTTTTATTTTAAGGATAGACTTTGCAAAATCATCTGATGGTTCGCTATCATGTGCAAAAGGCATTTGATAATCGGCAAGATCAGTTCTTGATTTGACAAGCAATCCATTTACATCAAACATCCACACTTGCTTATGTGCTTCTTCTTTGGTAAGGCCATCTTTTTGAAACTTATGAACAAGCATATCCGCAATGCCAAATGCTGCTGCTCCTGCTCCCAAAAAAAGAATTCGTTGTTCACTAAAAGGTTTACCTGAAAACCGGCTTGCAGTAATGATGCCGGCAGTAGCAACACCTGCCGTGCCTTGCATGTCATCATTAAATGTAGAAACCCTGTCACGATATTTATCCAGGATGCGGATCGCATCTTTACCCGCAAAATCTTCCCATTGAATACAGATCTTTGGAAATACTTCATTGATCGCAACAACAAAGGCTTCAACAAAATCATCAAACGCTGCACCGCTAACTCTTTTTTTCTTTAAACCGGGATAGAGGGGATCATTTAGAAATGTTTCATTGTTGGTTCCTGCATCCAACACAATTGGCAATGTATATTCAGGAGGAACGCCAGCACAGCTTGTATATAAAATTAATTTGCCAATAGGAATACCAATACCACATATGCCAAGATCCCCAAGTCCTAATATGCGTTCACCATCTGTAACAACTGTAAAGCGAACATCATCAACCGGCCAGTTTTTAAGCAGCTCTTTAATGTTATCCTTTTGTTCAATAGAAATAAACAGTGCTTTTGTCTGCCGGGCAATATGACCGAATTTCTCACAAGCCTCACCAACAGTGGGTGTGTAAACCAACGGTAAGTACTTAGCCGGTTCGCTGATGATGGTTTTGAAAAACAAGGTCTCATTGCTATCAAGCAGATTATTCAGATACATATATTTTTGGATCGGCAATTCGAAATTGTCTAATTGTATATGCACCCGTTGTATCTGTGTTTCCATCGTCTCCACTACATTTGGCATCAACCCTATTAAACCATATTTCTGTCTTTCTTCTATAGTAAACGCAGTACCCTTATTTGTTCGGGGATTACGAATTATTGAACGACCGGTTAGTTTGCTCATAATAATTTTGTTTTTGTATCAGTAACTGATTATTAGATCTGGTTCTCTGATTTAGCTTTGGTTTTGAATTCCTTCAATAAATCCTTGCGCACCTGTTTGTAAGTGAGCGGCATTGGCTTCATCAGTGTCTATATGCATAGCAAGACTGTAGTTTGGATTTACACGAATGAGCACATCGCCAAATACAAGCTCCCGATCTCCCTGCACACGAACATGAACCGTTGATTTATCTTTTAATCCATACCGTAGTGCATCAGCAGGCGTCATATGTATATGGCGTAAAGCACAAATGACACCTCTTTTAAGTTCTACTTTGCCGACAGTTCCTTCTAATATACATCCGGGAGTATCCTGTAAGTCGCCAGATTCACGGATAGGTGGATGAATGCCTAGTTTAAACTGTTCTGTCATGGAAATTTCTACCTGTGTTTCCTTTCGGGTTGGCCCTAATACACGGACCCGACCGATAGTACCTTTGGGTCCAATGATGTTCAGTTGTTCCTCGCATGCAAACTGACCGGGTTGAGAGAGATCACTTTTCTTAGTTAACTGGTGTCCTTTACCGAATAACGCTTCCACATCTTCCTGCGCAAGGTGAATATGATGTGCTGAGACTTCAATCAGGAATTGTTCCTTCTGTCGAGTTTTTACTATCTGCTTAAGATAGGAACGGCTTAAAGAGCGAAGTGTTTCTCTTGCAATCATCCGCTCTTCATCGGTAGGAACGATGAGTATTGTAATTGGAGAATCATCGGTTGAGATTCGGCAGATCTCAGAAGATCCATCAGCTTCGCGGTTGCGTTGATCGTCGAGATGAATACCCATGCATTGAAGTCCTTGTAATGCAAGCGAACGAACACCGGCACTACCTTGTCCAATTCCCCCGGTAAAGATCAGGACATCCATGCCGCTCATCGCAGCGAGATAAGCACCGATGTATTTTCGTACACGATAAGTAAATGCCTTTAATGCTACCAATGCCCTTATGTCTCCATTGTTAGCTGCCTTTTCAACTTCTCGCATGTCTCCGGAAATTCCTGAAAGACCAAGTAAACCACTTTGCTTATTTAGTAGTTGATCGATCTGTTCACCTTTCAGGTTTGCTTCCCGCTCCAGGTATGTTATTACTCCCGGATCAAGATCGCCGCAACGTGTACCCATGATCAGGCCTTCACCCGGAGTGAATCCCATTGATGTATCAATAGAACGGCCGTGATCAATGGCACAAAGTGAAGCTCCGTTACCCAAATGACAATTTACGATCTTCAATTCGTTGACACGTTTTTGCAAATGCTGTGCAGCTTTCAGACAAACATAGGAGTGTGAACTTCCGTGAAATCCATAGCGGCGAACGCCTTTCTTTTCATAATACTCATAAGGCAAACCATATAAGTATGCGTAAGATGGCAGTGTTGAATGAAAGGCTGTATCGAAAACAGCTACATGGGGAACTGTTGAAAAAATTCTTTGTGCTTCTTTGATACCGGTAACATTTACCGGATTGTGTAATGGCGCAAGATGATTCAATGCTTCAATGTGCCCGAGGATCTCATCATCAATTACAACTGCTTCACTAAACTTTTCTCCTCCATGCACAACGCGATGACCAACCACAGTAATTTCTGATGGATCCCGGATGACACCATTATCTTTTACGGTAAGCTCCTCCAGCATTGCCTTGAGTGCTTCTTCAAATCCACCTCCTGTTAGATCACGTTTCACTTCATTTGTCCGTCCTTTATGTATTAGACGTGTTCCTGCAATACCGATGCGTTCAACCTGGCCACGAACGGTGTTGGATTCATTTTCAGAATCGAAAAAAGCATATTTAAGAGATGATGAACCGCAATTGATCACTAGTATTTTCTCAGGTCTTTCACCTTTTAATTGTAAACCGTATGGATCTGCACTCTTACGAAAAGCAGCTGCAGTTTTTTCCGGATCTGCCATCATTTGTTTAAAGCGTTCGCCTACATTCTTCGACAGTTGTTGAATCGCATTTGGTTCAGTCATTATAACTGATTGAAAAAGTTCAACTGGAATCCTCAACACCTGGCAATTTGTTTCAGCGATAAGATCAGCCATGGTTTTATTGCCACTCATCAACGCCATTTCGCCGAAAGTAGCTCCTTGCTCTAAATGTCCGATTGTTGTACGCTGTCCCTGATCTGCCATAACAGAAGCGGACAATTTGCCTTTCAGTAAAACGCCGAGAAAGTCTGCATCTTCGCCAAACCTGACCACTGCTTCATTGGATTCGTAAGATACTACCCGTGAACCTTGGAGTATCTCAGCCAATTTATTTTCGGAAAGGTGCTCAAACAGACTCACCTTTTTCTTAAGAAAGTCAGAAATATTGTTGTCCATTTTTGTATTGTTTTTGATTAATGTTACTTACTAAGGTGCTTATCTTTTTAATGGTATTTATCTGTCATTTTAAATCGGTTTACAAAAAATTTAAGTCATTAGAAGCACCCATAATATTGCGAGCAAAGGTGCAAGCAGTCCAAACAGAATTCCTGTGAGCCTGAAATCCTTTTGTTCAATAAGACCTGTGTTAAATACAATGGCATTAGAAGGACTTGATGCCAGCAATAACAATGCTCCTGATGATGAAAGTGCTACGATCATGCTCGCTTCTAATTTAAAAGCCGGAAGGATCACCATACAAATAGGAACTATTAAAGCAGTGGTAGTAGAATTGGTCATAACATTAGCAAGTATCACGGCTAAAAATCCAAATATGAAAAACAGTACCAGGCTGTTTAATTGCAGGGTGATCAGCATTTTTGCATAGTGATCTAATAACCCGGTATGTTGAAGGGCAAGCCCAAGCGACAAACCTCCGGCAATCAGCAATAGTGTATCCCATGCTAAGGTCCGGATATCTTTTCCATCAAGCACACCTGTAAGTGTAAGCACAACAAGAGGCAGTGCACACACTGATGCCACTTTTATTCCATGTAAAGAGGTGGTTATCCATAACCCAATGGTTACAATAATTACAGCGATAACGATCTTTCTCTGTTGCGATGATTCCTTTGATTTGTCGATTTGCAGATCATCTATGAAAGCAGTAGATATAGGAGTTGTATTCTTTATATATTTTTTGATCAGGGCAAAATAACCTGCAACAGTGATCACAATTGCAATGGGTACACCATAAACCATCCAGTCGATAAACTCCACGGTAATTCCTGACTTTTCCAATGCACCAACGGCAATGGCATTTGCAGGAGTTCCGATAATAGTAGCCATGCCGCCTGCAGTAGAAGCGAACGGGATGCCTAACACCAAAGCTTTGGTAACGCCTGATTCTTTACCAAGTGATATAAGCAGTGGCATAATCATCGCTAACACCATAGTTGTTGTGGCTGTGTTCGACAACAACATAGAGGCTATCATCGTTGCGATCATTACGCCCATCAATAAATTCCTTGGATTAGTTCCCGCTATCTTAAGTGTAAACTTGAAGAGTGCTACATCCAGGTTTGTTTTGGCCATTGCTTTAGCCAGGAAGAAACCACCCAGCATAAGCCATATAATACCGTCTGAAAAAGTGCTTACATATTCTTCAATGTTTTCGGGTGCTGAATTAAAATATTTATTTCCCAATGCGAATACAAGGAATGCAATGATAAAAAGACTTACCGCAAATGCCGGTATTGGTTCGGTGATCCACAATCCAATAGCAAAGAACAACAGGAAGAGAACATATACCTGCGAATCATTAAACCCAGGCTCCTTTAAAAGCAGAGTTAATCCAAATGCAATTCCAAAAGAAAGCAGGAAGTTCCTAATAGATTTTTTTTGGTGGTTAATGGTTTTCAAATTAATTGTAATATTAAATGAAGACTAAGCCTATATCAAATATATTCAAATTGTAGTAAGCAATTCATGAAGTTAATCAGCACTCTTATAAAGTCCGGATAGCCCGATATAATTTTTCTGCATCCTCAATTTTGAATAATTGAGTTCCTTCATTCAAGGTTGCTGCAGTTCCACAGGCAACACCAAAACGAACGGCTTCTTTAATGTCTTTGTTTGATGCTAAGTGCATCACTATACCCGCAACCATACTATCTCCTGCGCCAACAGTGGTTTTTGCTTTTACCATCGGAGTTATAAATCGCTCAGTGATATCTTTCGTAACAAGCAATGCACCGGCCGGCCCCATTGATATAACTACTACCTCACAAACATTTCTTGAAATAATAATTCTTGCAACATCTATGATCTCATCGTCCTGCAATTCTTCTTTACCGGCAAGCATGCTTAATTCATTAAGATTAGGTTTTAGAAGATAAGCGCCTTTTATAGGATATGTCTTCAAAACTTCTGTAGGAGCATCAATTATAAGCTTTGCCTTTTTTTGTTTTGCTATTGCAGACAGACGTTCGAATATATTATGCGGCAAACCAGTTTGCAAACTTCCGCTTACAACTATATATTCAACATTGCTTAACTCTTCAAGTGCCCGTATGCATTTTTCTAAAGATATCTCGTTTATAGGATTGCCTGCTGTTATAAAACGATATTGAAGAGTGCTTGACTTATCAACCATTGTCACGTTTACTCTTGTATTGATACCCGTATCAATTAACACGGTATCCAGCGATTCGGCTTCTAACAAGGACTGTAATGTAGCCCCGTTGTTTCCTCCGGCCAGGTAAATCGCCAGGGGGTTGCCACCTAGCTTTTTTATTCCTCTTGCTACATTAATACCCCCGCCACCGGCTTCATAAACTAAAGGGGCGCATCGCATTTTTTTTTCAGGCAATAATGCATCCACAGAACTGCTTATATCAAGACAAGGATTAAATGTTATAGTAACAATTGAAGGCATAGAATTTTTATTAAGTATGGCTTTATTCCTCAATAGATATCTGCATTTTCATTCCGTGCCGTGAGATTGAGAGTATTCTGTTTTATATGATCAACTGCTTTCTGTACATCATCTGTTACAAAAGCAAGTTCGATATCTGCCGGAGAAATGGTTCCTGCATTCAACATTGTTTCTCTTAAAAATGTTCCGAGGTGTTTCCAGTAATCAGCTCCCATACACACAATGGGACGTGGAGGTAATTTGCCGGTCTGAATTAAAGTAAGCACTTCAAAAATTTCGTCCATAGTACCAAAACCGCCAGGCATTAAAACATAAGCGATAGAATTTTTTCGTAAGATGACCTTACGTGTAAAAAAGAATTCAAACTCAACTTTATGATCAACATATGGATTGATCTTTTGCTCAAAAGGAAGGGAAATATTACAGCCGAGAGATCTACCACCACCTTCTTTTGCGCCGCGATTGGCGGCTTCCATTACACCGGGCCCGCCACCCGTCATAACAGTGAATCCATTCTCGGCAAGTGCTTTGCCTATACTGCGGGCAAGTTCATAATAAAGATGCCCTTCCTTAAATCGTGCAGAGCCATAAACCGTAACACAGTTTCTGATGTTTTCAAAAGCACTTATTCCCTGCCATAGATCAGAAAGTACTTTATGAGAATCACGCATTTCATCGGCAAGTGAACGTTCTGGTTCGAAAAAATTCTTATCGTTGCTTTGTGTCATTTTATATAGCTTTAAAGAGAGGCTCAGTGAAAAAATAAAATCAAGATCAATACCAGGGGCTTTTGATTTTTCATATTCAACGGGTGTTTAAATTGGGAGGATAGATTTCAAATTACTAAAAAATGGTATAACGAAATAAAAATTAATCCTGAAACAGCCCTGTCTTATGCCAGGCGTGAATTTCAATAGGGGAGGAAGAAAATTTTAAGAATGGTTTTTGCTGCTCCAACTAACAGAGCTCAGTTGTATTTTAAATATGGATTTGGGCGTATTTTCATCGTGATTAAAAATATATTTGCTATTCGAAGATTAATAATTCAAGAGTTCTTATTTTGCAATAAATATATTCCATTATTAAATTGAAAAAAATGAAACCATTACAATCTCTCATTTCAGCATCAATGGTGATCGCTATTGCATTTACTTCCTGCAATGATAAAAAAGAGGAAGGCAGTACAACTACTGTTACACCCGTTGAACAAAGCAACGCGGATAATAGCCAGCAAAAACTCGAAGCGAATAAAAAGCTTGTTACAGAATTTTACCAGGCCTTCTTTGGCGATAAAGATTCAACCTCGATTGACAAGTATGTCGGTGATAATATTATTCAGCATAGTCCTCTTTTCGAGGATGGGAAAATCGCTTTTAAAGACGCATTACGGCCATTTTATACTAATCCTAATATCACTAAAAAAACAGTTGATATAAAACATATTGCAGCTGAAGGTGACAAGGTATGGGTAATGGTAAAGGATGTAGCTCCTAATGGTAAAGAATTTGCAAGATTAGATATCTTCAAAATAGAGAATGGAAAAATTACCGAGCATTGGGTGGTAGAGCAAGCTGTGCCAAAAGAATCAGCTAATAAGAATACCATGTTCTGATAAGACCCTGCACGGGTTTAAGAATAGCATTAATAAAAAAATCACTCATGTACATGAGTGATTTTTTTTATGTTCCTGCGATTGTTGATTGCAGGGATCTTATAAAAGATTATTTACTTTCAAGTGTTTTGAGCAATGATTTCGGAGGTTTTTGTTGCAGGCTATTCAGGTAGTTGATCTTACCATTTACTAAACGCCAGTTATCAAAATAAAGCATTGAATCTTTTACGCCGTCTTTGTATTCCCATTTATTATAGGTCATGACCTGCACCCAATCTTCATTATATTCATCGTTATGAAGCGAGACGGCTGAAATGATCTTATTGGAAGTGTTATCATATTGGCTTCTTGCCTTAGCAAATTTTTCATATACATTACTATTATTTAAAGCCAGCCTGCGGGCATCGGGCATATCCATATTTGCAGAATCAGCAAAAAATCCGGCAACGGCCGCCCCATCTTTCTGATCCCATGCATGGTACATATCCAATATCAGTTTTGTATTGCCTGGGTCACCTATACTCCAATGTGCCCGGTCAACCGGGTAAGCAAATTCAGGTAAAGGCTTTGCAACTTCAGGGGTCTTAGTTTCTGGTTCTTTTTTTTCGTCATTGCAGGAAAAGAGAAAAACACTCAATGCTAGATAGAAGATCTTTTTCATAAAATTGGGTTTAAAGAATTTTTCAGGAAATATTTAGAGTTGTAAAATAGGACAAATCCTCAAAAAAAAATAATATGAATGACATTTTCTATCTACAGCTGTGATAGATGGCCTGGAAAGAACTTGTCCTGGGTACGACAGAAAACAGTAGTCTTACTTATTATGGGATGAATTAAATTTGATAGTTGGTATTTCATATACTTATCCATGCTACAAGCAACAACATATTTATTTAGTAAATTAAATTCTTTTAAATGAAAGCAAAGAATGATCCATTTAAGATCGCCAAAATGGAAAAGGAAGCGGTTAAAAGGAAAAAAGAAATGGCCAGGATGGAGTGGAGAGAAACCAGGCGAATACTTGAAGCAGAAAAAAATGTTTTTAACCTTGAAAAATATCGAATTATTTTAGAAAGATTACAATTGAATTGGTTACAATGGAATGTAACGTGTTTGTTACTTGGTTTTGGGGTCTATCGGTTTTATTATTCAAGAATTGTTACCGGGGCAGATCCGATCGGGACTACTATAAACGGATGGCATATCGGAGTTGTTATGATTTCCGTGGGAACTATATCGTTACTGACAGCTACTATTCAGCATAGATCAAATGTTACGAAATTGAAATTACAATTAGAAGCAATGCAGTATTCCCTATCATTGCGTGTCTCTTATTTTATGCTCGTCTTCTCTTTATTCATGTTGCTGGTCGTGATCTTCAAGGGATGAATTTGTTTTAATAAACTGCCGAATTGCTTTGTACTTAAGTGTCAATGGACCTTTGCGGACGGCATGCTAAAAATTTATGTTGAATTAGGAGATGAAAACTATCCGGGTTCAAATTATAATTTAACTTACATTCCGGAAAGAGATATGCTTGCCAGTAAATATTTCCATGCAGTTGAAAAGGTTACCTATGATGTGGGCTTATTAAGAACAAAATAATTTGCTCCACACAGATTTGGGAATTTGTTTAAAAAACCATTTAAACTTTTAACTATGAAAAAAATCATTTTGTTGGTAATGATCTTTCCGGGTTTACAACAAACGGCATCCGCACAGGACACGACCAAACCCAAGAAAAACACCATTCTTTTCAACGTTACTAACCCGATCATTTTTGGTAGTTCATTCATTATAGGTTATGAACGGGTATTAAATCCCCATCAATCATTCAGCGTTAACTTGGGTACCACCAGTTTTCCCGGTTCAGATAATACCGATACTGATTCAGTGAAAGTGAACAATGTCAAAAATAAAAGCGGGTTGAATGTTTCGGCAGATTTCCGGTTCTACCTGTCAAAAGAAAATAAATATGCCGCTCCAAGAGGTGTTTATATCGGGCCCTATTATTCATATAATAATTTTGCCAGGGATCAAACCTGGATGTTGAAAAGCACTAACGGGGGTGCTCCACTCCAAACGAAAACGGAACTCAACCTCAATATTCATACTATTGGTTTTGAAATGGGTTACCAGTTTGTTTTTAATAATTGGCTTGCGTTGAATGCGATCCTGATCGGGCCCGGGATCTCTAGTTATAGTTTAAAAGCTACTCTGGACGGTAATTTATCAGAGTCAGACAGAGAAAAACTTCTTGAAGCAATTAATGACGCCCTGACTGAAAAATTTCCGAACTGGGGGCAGCTTGTTGATGATGGGGAGTTTCAATCCAAAGGATCTACCAATACTACCACCTGGGGATACAGGTATATGATTCAAATCGGGTTCAGGTTTTAAGTTCTAAAACTAACGATGAAAACAAGTAGCTGCTTGCTCTTATAAGCTTTAATTGGAGTGAGTCATAAAGAAACAGCCAAAAAGATTTAAACGAAAAAAATAGATAGATATCAATAACCAAGTAATAACCTTTAAAACAAAAAAGATGAAAACCATTTCCTTCTTTAAATCAATTAAACGATTTTTTTTACTTGTGACTATCCTCTGCTTTGGTTTTATAGTTTCAGGCCAGGTGTCTTCAGTCCCAGACACATCAAAGATGACTTATAACCAGATATCAAATGGGTTGAAATTATATGTCTTTCCTTCAAAGGGACAAAGCCAGCAAAAACAGAAAGAGGATGAATTTGAATGTTATAAATGGGCTATGCAACAATCCGGAATTGATCCGCTCAACCTGCCAAAAGTTGAAGCTAAACCCGCTGAAACCGGGCCGGATGGTTCTGCAGTTAGAGGCGCGGCTAGAGGGGCAGCAGCAGGTGCAGCTATCGGGGCAATAGGGGATGATGCAGGTGAAGGTGCGGCTGTCGGGGCTGTTGCAGGTGGTGTAGCTGGAAGAAGGGCGGGAAAACAAGCAAAGGCTCAACAAGCACAACAGGCAGATGCCGCTGTAAAACAAACAGAACAGGCAATGAAGGATAGCTATCTCAAAGCTTTTTCTGCATGCATTGAAGGAAAAGGATACACTGTCAAATAACAGGATATAATTAATTGGATTATTGTTTTACACAAAACAATAATAAAAAGCAAACGTAACCCCAACAATAAATTTTTTTCAATTATGAAACAACTGATCTTTTTAGCTGCCCTAAGCATCGGCCTTTTTTCCTGCAACTCTGGTACTACCGATAAAAATAAAATGGAGAACCTGGCTATTGCTAAAAAATATATGGAAGCAGTAGAAACCAATAATGCTGCTATCATGGATTCACTGCTAGCCGATAATTATATGGGTTATGGACCTTCTGTTGGTGATTCAATCAATAAAGCAGATGCGATCAGCAACTGGAAACACAATGCAGCCAACCTGTATGAATCTGTTAAGTATACCCGTCATCAAAATATGGCACTCACTGTTGGTGAAGGAGAACAAGCCGATCCGGGCGATTGGGTTTCTAACTGGGCTTATCTCACCATTAAATACAAAGACGGAAGAGGGCCGGTAAATGTTTGGGTAAATGCAGTATACAAAATCGAAAATGGGAAAATTGCACGCAGCAGAACTTTTTATAATGAAGCCGATGTATTGAGGCAATTGAATTATGAAATGGTGCCGAGGGAGGATGTGAAATAATAATAATAATTCCTACCAGTTTTTTTATACAAACGGGTTTGTGTAAGTAACTTTGACTTTTATAACGGTATCAATTCTTCCAGTTTACAAAACAAGGCTATATAAAAAGTCAATAAAATCATTTAAAAAACCCAATATGTTGTATAACGATAAGACAAAGCAATTTCTCCGTAAGACGATTCTGATGTTTTTATTAGCGATCCTTTCATCCGGTGTTTTTGCCCAGGTGTTTACCAATAAAGAGGTGGGGCAGAAAAATGCTGAACTTATTGACAGCCTCAAGAAATCGGAGTATCCCTATTCACTTCCTATTTTGGGTGCAAAAGCTACCAAGGCCGGATATGCTTTACCTTACTCAGCCGGCTTAAGTGTTCAATATTTCTGGCAGCAATCAGATATTGTCATTGACAATCTGAATGTAGGTTTTAATAATGGACCGATGTATAACCTTGACGAAATAGTGAGGTTTAACACGGCCCGTGCAACAGCTAGTGCCACAACAATAAGGCCTGATATATGGCTATTCCCTTTTCTGAATATTTATGCAATTTTGGGAAAGGCCCAGGCATCTACCGAAGTTGGATTTGGAATATGGGTACCTGATTCTACTAATACGCCGAAAGAGATAGCATCTGCAAATACTTTAATTGAATTCAATACCAGTACATACGGAATAGGTTTTACACCTACTATCGGTGTTGGCGGGGGATTCCTCGCCCTTGATATGAATGTTGCATGGACAGATGTGCCTCAACTAAGTAAACCGGCACGTTCATTTATTTTTGGTCCTCGCTTGGGCAAAAACTTCAAGATGAAAAAACCTGAGCAAACGGTGGCGATATGGGTTGGCGGATTCAGGGTGCAACTCAGCTCGGAAACAAATGGATCAATTAATCTGTCAGAAGTATTACCGCCGGGTGAGTTAGGGAGTAAAGTGGATGCGGGGATTGTAAAAGTAGGTGATGCCCAGCAACAAGTAGATGCATGGTGGGCAAGTCTTACTCCTCCACAACAACAGAATCCCGTAAATGAAGCAAAGTACAATACTGCGAACAGAGCTTTGACTACAGCAGGTAATCTATTGTCAGCTGCCGATAATGCCATTAGTACTATAGAAACCTCAACTGTTCAATATTCTATGGATAAAAGACCAAAAGACGCATGGAATTTCATCGTCGGATCTCAATTTCAACTCAATAAACATTGGATGCTAAGAGGTGAATATGGATTCCTGGGTACCCGAAATCAGTTTATACTTGGTCTTCAATGGCGTTTCGGTTTGTAACATAAAAAGAGTACATGAAAAAATATTTTCTTGTTATGGGCTTGCTGGCCGTTGTTAGTACAGCAAGGACCCAGGTTTTGATTTCCATTTTGCTTGGCGATAAACTAAACTCCGGGAAAATAGAATTTGGATTAGAAGGAGGAGCCAATTGGGCTACTGTTAAAAATCTTGATGGAGCAAAAAGTCTTACCGCATTTAATCTTGGTTTTTATTTTGATTTCAAATTGAAACATCCATCCTGGATGCTGAATACCGGTGTTATTGTAAAGTCAAATATGGGGGCTGATGAATTACCTGTTTATTCACTGGGTAACCCGGACCTTGATAATGCGTTTACCGGGGGAAAAATAACAAGAAAAATAAAATACTTCAATGTTCCTGTGATGATGAAGTACAGTTTTCAAAATCATATGTATTTAAAAGGCGGAATACAACTTGGATTACGTTACAAAGCTTTCGATGAATTTAAAAAATCAATTATTGATAAAGAGGACCTGAAGTATAAAGTAGACATTAAGGATGAGTTTCATCCTATTGATGCAGGGTTAGCAATTGGCGCAGGATATCGTCTCATGAAAGGGAATGGAATGAACTTTGGCGTGAACTATTACTATGGGTTGATCGATATTATGATCGATGATTCATCACCCAATCAATTTAACAGGGTTCTTTATTTAACAGCAGGTATTCCTATTGGAAAAAATCCCAAAAAGAAAAAAACTGAACAAACAACACAATAGTATTTCCGGTACTTTTAAACTTGTGGGTCTTACAATTTTGGGAGCCGAATAATTATTCAGCAGTGATGCTCCCTGTTTCAAACTTTAACTTACGAGATGAAGAAACTTTTTTTCTTGTTTTTCTTATTATGCCAGGCCTGCGGTTTGCTTGCTCAAAATTCAACTGATACAGTAAAACAGGAACAGATCAAAAAAAACGCCGATGACCCCGCAAATTTTTTGACAAGGATCGAGTTCTTTAATGAGCTACAACACTATGAAAGGAATGGAAATGATTTCTATGTAAACCAGACAACACTGAGAACTATTCTTAGAATAGGAAAACGTTTTACTACACGGGTAGACTTACCCTTTGTTTATAATTCCATTAAAACACCTGCAAACCATAAAGAATCGGGAATAGGCGATATTTCATTTCGCCTGCTTGGTTACAAATTCCTGGAAAAAAAATTATCTGCCTTTACCGCTTCTGTCGAGATCAGTTTGAATACAGCGCAATCACCAATTCTTGGAACTGGAAAGAACGTGATAATCCCGGTGGTCTCTTATTCGAAATTATTACCAAAGAATAAAATACTTTTTTCAGCAGTTCTTCAACAAGCAAATTCTATAGGTGGCGATGAAGCAAGATCAGATATCAGTTTTTCAAAATTGCAGATTATTGTTCTCAAATATTGGTCAAGAAGATTCTGGACCGTGTTGGCGCCAGAATGGTTTTATGATTATATCAATGATGGTGTTTCTATGAACCTGAGAACACGGTTCACAGGTGCACCTACACCCCGCATGAATATATGGATAACGCCAAGTGCAGGAATATTCGGCGACTTTGCAGGAAGATATCAATGGAGCTTAGATATAGGTGGCCGTTATTTTTTATTCAGGGAAATGAAGTTTAAGAAAAATAAATAACGAAGGATACTTACGACTGATTTAGCAACGATAATAATTTATATTCATATAAAGGGCGGCGGTACATACCAATAATAAAGTCTAATCTGACTTTTGATCTATAAAAAATTCAAGTTTTGTATTTAAAAATCTATTTTGATCGGGGTCAGTATGTTTTATTTTTTGGCTACCTTTCATTTATATTAGTTAAATATTCAGTCATCAATAAAAACTCAAATTATGTTAATTGAACTTGCACTATCCGGAAAGTTTATTTACGATATCGTTAAAAGACTAATACATGACAAGGTTTTCCGAACACTTGGCTTCTTGCTTTTTGTACTTATGCTTGTAGGCACTATGTTTTTTTGGTTGGTAGAAGGATTACCATTTCTCGGGGCATTGGCCTATGCTATAGGCACTCTTTCCATGAATAGCCCATACCACCTGCTGGCGGAGGTAAAACTATCAACTATTGGCGTAATTTTTAATATCATATACATTTTTATCGGTGTGGGAGTCTATTTAATTTTTATTATTGAAGCCGGGAAAACTATTATCACCGCTTATGAAGACTTCGAAAAGAAAAGAGCAGAAAAGAAAGCTGCCAAAAAAGCTGCTAAAGAAGCCAAAGCAGCTGCGTCACAGAATCAGTAACGTACTGCGAATAACATCCTCAATAAAATTGGAGCAACTGGAGTGCTTAAACACATTTCTTTGATTTCAGTTTATAGAGAATTGCATTATAAGTAAGAGCTAACGAAAAAGGAATAATGCCGGATAGTGATAAGTTAAGTAAATCAACATCTATCCTCCCTGGCAGCGATGATAATTTCGGGGTATTACTTGTTCTTATCACTATTGCTTTAGGAGGATGATCATGAGATATTTAATCACAGTTTTTTTATCAATACAGGTTGCTATCACGGCATTTGCACAGCAACCAACCAATGATTCATTGCAGGCAACTTCCGATACAATTCCATCACCCTGGTCATTTGCGGCGGCCGTATATCATTATATTCTGCCCGGTGAAAAAAATACAACTACGCTTTTGGGATACGCTGATCATAAAGCTTTGCATTTAGAGGCACGGTATAACTATGAAGACCTGAAAACAGGTTCTATATTCGGGGGATACACGTTCGAAACAGGGAATAAACTAGTGTTTACTGCAACACCCATGATCGGGTTTGTGTTTGGAAATGCAAATGGCATGGCCCCGGGTTTGGAAACAAGTCTTGCCTGGAAAAAGCTTGACTTCTATTCTGAAAGTGAATACGTAATTGATTTCGATGGGAAAGAAAATAATTTTTTTTATACCTGGACAGAACTGGCTATTACTCCTTTCAGGAATTTCAGAACAGGAATTGTCGGTAACCGGACAAGGCTGTTTCAATCCGATCTTGAAGTTGAGAAGGGGATTTTTGCACAATATTCATTTTGGAAATTAACTACAGGGGTTCACTACTTCAATCCATTTTCAAGTGAGGAGTTTGTAATTGCAACATTAGGAATTGAATTCTAGCAACAAAACATACAATGTTGAACGAGACGTTCACAGTTGATAAATTTTTGTTGCAAAGAATTTATTGGCTAGTTATTTGAAGAAAATAAATTACAAAAAGATCATTTGCCGAATACATAACCAATGGTAAAGTTTATACCAAAGTCATTTTTAGATGCAGCTTTTGCGGATGGACGGTTATCATAGCTATCATAAAAACTTAGACCGACATTAAAATCTTTAAAGAACTCATAACTCGTATTTACCTGCAGGTCCATCCTTACCCGACCCCAATCTGAAAGACTGGGATAAAGGATGTACTGTGCATCAATTGTCATCTTTGGAAATATATAACGGAATTTTTTGTATTGGATCATGACCAGCCCCTCCAGGTTGCTATTATACCCTGTAGTATCACCCCTGTCCTCCACGTTAAAAGAAAGACCAGCCCCTGTTAAGAAACGTTCCTCGTTGCTATTAATGATCATTTTACCGCCGCTTCCGCTTAATAGAAAACGACTATTCAATCCCAATTGTGTGTTTTGTTGCCATCCAAAAAGTGAGTTGACGTACCAACTATTCTTTAACTTTTTGTAAAAGTCAATAGCCGCATCTTGTTTTTTTGCCACAATGGTGTCTGAAGAATTGTGAGTCAGTACAGAGTTTAGTTTTAGGGTAAATTCTGCTTTTGGTTTGCGGTAAGTTGTAGCACTACTGAAAGTAAACTGGGCATTATCACTTGATTTTGCATAATTAAAACCAAGATTAACACTACCATCAAGCCTTTTTATAAACTTGTCTTTAATGCGTACCATCTCCACAACATCGGATAGCATGACATACGGCACTTCAGAAAAAAGCGAATCAATGGTAGTAACAAATACTTCTCCATCCCCCAGGGTTATCTGTAATGTTTTATTGGAGACGATCTTTACTATAAATTCCCATTTTATATCAATTTTGCCGGGACCTTCTACATCAATAAGAAGCTTGGCGAATTTCATGCTTTTGATCTCACCGGTAAATACATCCCCATTTTTCAGGAAAACCTTATCTGTTTTTTGTGCCTGTACTATTACAGAAATGCTTAGCAGTACGATCATTCCGAATATCTTCAATACAGGTCTCCTCATGAGAATAAGAAAGGGTTATAATTTTAAAACGGTCGACCCGATAAAAATAATGATTAAATCATAGTAACCTAGAAACAGAAGACTAATAAATGAAGGCATAAAATAGTCTGTGTAAGGACCGGCGTTTGAAAACTGAGCATAGCGGTCATCAGTAAGACCGGTTATAATCAACCGGACCCGGTAAATACCTTAAATCCTTTTTATATTCCTTTGGTCATAGTCGGGTTGAAAAATAAAAAAAACCCCTATCTTGTTCTCCCAAAACCTGTTGAGGCCGCTAGGCTTAACCGCTATTTGACCGTATAACACTTACTTTTAATCCTGATTAAAATTAATATTCTACGCATCAAATTTTATGAGAAAAACCCTTTGAATAATTCTGGCAACTTTACAAAACCAAATAAAACCGAAAAAAATGAAAAGAGTAATTATTTTATCCGCAGTATTAATGCTTTCAACATGCATGTTCGCTCAATCTAACAAGGAAGATGTTGACCTGATTCAATCCATATTCGGGAAAGAAAAAAAAGAACTGGTACAAGTTTACATGACTATTCCTGAAGCAAAGAGTGTTAAGTTTTGGTCATTATACGATGTATATGAAACCGCGAGGAAAAAACTTGGCCAGGAAAGGATCAAAATAATTGAAGCTTATGCGACTAATTATGAAACGCTTGATAACAAAAAGGCTACTGACCTGACAACAAAAAAACTTGCATGGGCAGATAAATACACTAAGTTCCAGCAATTGTATCTTACAAAATTTACTGCTGTTATTGGTGGCTTACAGGCAGCTAAATTTATTCAACTGGAAGATTATATTGAGAACTGTATCAGGCTGAGCATTCAGGAAGACATACCCTTTATTGGCGAGCTGGAGAAAACAAAGACGACCGGCCAGTAATTGATCAGTTGTTGAGGCTGTCTTGGTTCAGTATTCAAGATCGATTTTTCTTTCGATTGTTGAAAGAGGGGATAAGCAGCGCTACATTGAAAACATTTGTCTGTCAATTTATTGTATATTGACAATATATTCCTACCCCTACTGAAATTTCAATTAATTCCTTAACTTAATCAAAAATTATGAAACGTTTTATTTTCTTGATCGCTGTATTCTTTTTTGCAATCGGTTTAAAAGCACAGGATCCAAAATCCATTCTCCTTAACTTGTATGGCGGGTATTCCTTTCAGGACAAAGTGAATTTTGATGCATCTTATGGATATATAAATGAGGCTGCCCAATACGGAGCCGGCATTGAATATTTTCCTTCAAGAAACAAATCTGTTGAACTCAGATGGCTTTCAATGTCAACACAATTTCCGTTGCATGGACCTGCAGGAACTCAACTTAATCCCGGAAAAGATGAGGGTTCCATAAATTATATACTTCTGGGAGGTACCAACTATTTTGGAAGTGATCCACACGCAAAGGCATTGCCTTACTTTGGAATAGGCGCTGGTGTTGGGATCTTAGCATTAAAAGAAGGTAGTAGCGCAACGAAATTTGCCTGGGATGCAAAGCTGGGAGTAAAAATAAAAACTTCGGCTGCTATATCAGTTAACCTTCATGCTTTTTTCCAATCCATTACCTCAGCTGTTGGTTACGATTATTATTATTATCCGGGATGGGGGACTACAGCCTTTACTGATTATGCCAGCATCTTTCAATTTGGGCTGGGTGGAGCAGTATGTTTTAATTTCAAGAAAAAATAATTTTGTATAGTCGCATTTTTATAAATGCATTTATTTTGTTCATCTAAAATTTTAATTATGAGAAATTTGATTTTATCAGCGTTTGTTATGATCTCACTTGTTTCATGCGGACCGGCAACAAAAATTGAAAAAAGCTGGATGGAGCCGGGTGCCACAGTTACTGCAAGTGCGCCTAATAAAACACTTGTAGTTGCATTGGTGAAAGATGAAACTTCCCGTCGTGTGATCGAAGACCAACTTGCAAAACGCCTACAGAGCGGTGGGACATCCTCCTACACTGTTCTTACAACAGATGTGCTGAAAAATGCGAGTGAAGCCGCATTAAAAGAAAAATTAACTGAAGGCAAGTATACACATATATTATTAATGCGCCTGGCCGATGTAGAAAAAGAAACTTCTTATGTACAGGGTTCAACGACTGGTTTTTATGGCGGCTATGGCAGATATTATGGTTATGGGGCCGGCATGTATACTAGTCCTGGTTATTATACTACTGACAAAAATTATTTTGTTGAAACAACAGTGTATACTGTTAATCCTGACAAATTAGTGTGGACAGGAACTACAAAAACAGTGAACCCTTCCAAGCTTGAAAAAACAGTGAATGAAATTGCAGATGTGGTTTCCGATAAAATGAAAAAAGATGGCTTTTTGAAATAACCAGCTTTCCAATAATAAAGAGTGAGGAGAAATATCTCCTCATTTTTTTTATACTTAAAAAAGTGTAGTATGAAAAAAAATAATTCGCTGATTTTTTTTGTGTTGATAGTATTGATCTTTTCCTGTAAACCTACTCAAAGAATTACAACCTCCTGGGTAAACCCGGACAGACCGAAGAAAAAATATACTACTGTTTTTGTAGCTGCTTTAATGCAAAATAATGGCATAAAGTATGCGCTTGAAAACGATTTGGGTGCAGCCGCAAAAGCAAGAGGATTTAATGTAGTAAAAGGGTTTGAGATCTTTCCACCGAATTTTAACAAGGATAACATGAGGGACAAGGATCTTGTGTTGAAACTAATTCGTGATAGAGGTTGTGATGTTATACTGTCCGTTGCGGTCATTCACGAAAAAAGTGAAACACGTTATGTTTCGGGCTCATCCTATGCTCCTTATGGTGGTTACGGGCCTTATGGTACTTACGGTATGTATGGCGCCGGGTTCTATGGTTATTATAATTACTGGTCACCAACATTGTATAGCCCGGGTTATTATACGACAGACAAAACTTATTTTATTGAAGCCAACGCTTATGATATGGAGACGCAAAAAATAGTCTGGTCTGTTCAATCAAAAGCAGAAAACCCATCAGGTATAGAGAAATCAAGCAGAGAATATACGGAGTTGCTGTTTGATCAATTTGATAAAGAAAGGAAGAAAGATCAAAATTAGTTTTAACCATTTAAAAAAATAATCATGAAAACAATTCTTTCAATTTTACTAGTCTGTTTTTTTATTCCCGCCATGTCGCAAAAAAGCACAAGATTGAACGGGTATGCAAACTATGTATTTGATGATAGGTTCGATTCCTATTATGATGTCAACAATTACTATGAAGGAAAATTCAAAGGCGGCCTTCAATGGGGTGCAGGAATTGAATACCTGCCTCACCCATCGATGGGTATAGAACTTCTTTATTTAAATCAATCAACCAATGCGCCTACTACTTATCTCCAGAATGGGCAAATAGGTGGAGTAAAAACTACCAATTTTGATGTTGGATTCAACTGGATCATGCTGGCCAGTAATCGCTATGTGAGAAAACCAGGAAGTAAAGTGGAAGGATTTGGTGGTCTTATGGCCGGTGCGGTTATCATCAATGTTAAAAATCCTGATACTGGTAATGATAACAGTGGAACAAAATTTGGATGGGGGTTTAGATTAGGAGCAAATATCTGGGCGTCTGAGAAAATGGCAATTAAATTACAAGGCCAATTAATGTCAGCTGTTCAGGGAGCAGGCGGAGGCTTATATTTTGGAACAGGTGGGGCTGGAGCTGGAGTTAGCACTTACTCATCTATGTTGCAATTTGGTCTTGGTGGTGGATTATGCTTTGCACTTGGCGGACCTGCTAAAGCAAAATAAAAAACATTCTGAATCATTTGCATTTTGTTACCGGCTACGACCATACAGGTTGTAGCCGATTTTTATATGTATTTTACAGCTCGGTGTAAAATTAATTTTGATAATAAAAACCTTCATGCCGGCGAGAAAAGAAAATATCTATATTAATTATTACTTTTTTATTACTGCCTGCGCAGTTGGCTTTTTGCTTTTTTTCTCTGCTTCTGCTAATGCTCAACAAACAACCGGAGGAGAACATAGCTTAATACCGGTAATTGATGTTGGGGATGTTTTTAAACGGGTGTTTAATAAAAAAGAGGATACTACAAAAGCTCCGAAGAAAAAGAGGGCTATGACGATCTTACCGTCTATTGGATATAATCCAAGTTTCGGTTTTGTGATCGGAGCTAAGGTATCAGCCATTAAGCAATATGGAGTTCCTGAAAATACCAATCTTTCATCTTTTGGTCTTGAAGCTATTTACAGTACGAAAGGTGTGGTCACAGCACAAGCCCGTCATAATGCATTTACTGAAGAAAATAAATGGAATTTTCAGGGTAACTGGCAACTATCAAAATTTTTGATCGCTGATTATGGAATTGGGACGGGAAATAAAGATTACAGATCAAATAGCGACAGTACATTTCTTATCAGGTTTACATTTATCAGGCTAACGGAAAAAATATATCGCAAGATCGGTCCGAATTTATTTGCAGGTGGAGGTATTAGTTTCGATATCCGTTCAAATATCAATGACCAACAACTTGATGTATTACCCAGTTCACCTCATCTGCGCTATAGTTTGCAAAATGATTTTGATCCAAAGAAATATTCTGCAAATGGATTGTTATTAGCTCTCCAATATAATACCCGTGAACATCCTCTTCGTTCTTATGGTGGGGCCTATCTTGATTTTAGTTTACGCTTTAACCAGAAATGGCTGGGCAGTACTAAGAATTCAATACAATTGCTATATGATATGAGGAAATACATTAGCCTTAGTAAAAAAAATCCAGAGCATGTATTAGCATTCTGGCATTGGGCATCTTACAAACTGAGTGGAACGGTACCCTACCTGGAATTGCCTGCAACTGCATACGATACTTATGGCAGAAGTGGCCGTGCTTATACAATGGGCCGTTTTAAAGGCCCGTCTTATGCCTGTTTTGAAAGTGAATACCGCTTCCCGATCTCCAGGAATAAATTAGTGAGCGGTGTAGCCTTTATGAATTTGCAAACCGCTTCCGATGATCTTAATAAAAAAGTATTTGATTATTGGGAAACAGGCTATGGCGCTGGATTCAGGGTCCTCTTACAAAAACAAAGCCGCTCAACCATCTGTATCGATTATGCCCGGGGCAAATATGGAGCAAACGGATTCTTCTTTGGATTAAATGAAGTATTTTAAAAATTCAAAACAAGCACGGTGAGTAATTTTCTCAAAAACTATATGATATCTCATAAAATTTTCGGGATCCTTTGATTATTCCCACAAAAAAATGAAGTACCTTTTACTATCAAATAGGCTTTCCTTTATCGCTTATTAATTATAATACGGAAGATATTATTAGTATAGTTTTTTTCGAAGCAGACTTACTTACTCATTTGAATTCGACAATTCGTTAACCAATAAACCGGATTCTAATGAAAGAGTTATTGAAAATTCAATTTCCTGGTGACGCTGAGCTTCTTTCGTTGTCCCACCAAAATGATGTCAGCGTTTTACACTATTGTATAATAAGTTTCGAAATCCTCTTTTGAGTTTTGCAGGCCACTATCTTACGGACAGGGAAAGCTGACCACTAGTCAGCCTTGGGTTTAATCAACCTGAGGGTTGAAATAATGAATGAAAGTACTTATATAGAGTAACAATATTTTTATACAAATAAAAAGGAGGAACTATAACAACAACTATTGAGAAGTAAAAGTCACCTCAATATAAAACACCAAAGTGCTAAATGTTTTTGTTAACTATTAAAACCTGGTTTATGAAAAAGATTATTTTTCTTCCCCTATTCCTTGCTGTGGGGATCGTGAATGCCCAACTCCAATTCGGCCTGAAAGGTGGTGTAAACATCAGCAACTTTACTGGTGGCAATTTTAATAATATAGAAAAGAGTTCATTGGTGGCATTTCATGCCGGTGGTTTAGTGCGGATCAAGTTTGATCACCTGGTATTGCAACCCGAAGTTCTCTTTTCTTCACAAGGAGCTAAACTGGATGACGGCGTTACTGAAGCAGATTACAAGGTTTCTTATGTCAACATACCTATAATGCTGCAGTGGCAATTCAAAGGCAGATTTTATATAGAAGCTGGTCCGCAGGCAGGTTTCAAAGTAAGTGAAGAAATTCCCAATTCTGCTATCGATGAATTTGCCAAAAGTACCGACCTTTCAATTGGAGTAGGCCTGGGGTTTTTAAAAAGCAAAGGACTAGGTATTGGTGGCCGTTATATGGTTGGTGTGAGCAATGTGGGTGATTTTGATTCTGCCAATATCGACCCTGATTTCAGAAATGGAGTGTTACAATTCAGTCTCATATTTGTTTTCTAATTAAAATCCGGGAAAGAGAATTTATTAATCATGAAATTTTCATAATTATAAGGATAATCAGCAATATTGTTCCTTTCTTTATAAAACAGATATAGCTGATCTGTTTATAAGAATTACAATACTGCACGATAGATTTTAAAACAACCGAAAATTTCATGACTGCAAAATTAAAAGTGAGGAAATGGCTGGTCCCGTGCATCTGCTTTCTCATCGCATTATTGGCTTTGTTAGCACCTATATGGCCCGGCACATCAATCGATGAACAACTTGGTGGGTTATTGTTGTGGGTTGCGATGATTCAAATACTTCATGGCTTTCGCTGCTCATTAAGAACAGAACGAAAATCGACCTGGTATAGCGGGGGCTTCAGTTTGCTGATAGCTCTTTTCCTTATCAATGCGAAAATGTTACTTGACAATGCATTGTTGATTTTTATTGTTATTGTATTTACAGTCGAAGCTTTTAGATTCTTGTTTAAATACTTCAAAGAATCAAAGACTTCAAAAGGAAGATGGCAGGACCTGGCAGCAGGAGCTGGCAGCATTCTTTTATTGCTGGTCTTAATTGTTTTTAAAAGCAACGGACTAGGATGGGTACTTTCATTAGTTATTGCTCTACGGATTTTCGGAATAGCAATTTCAATTCTTTCTGCTCGTATGGGAGTAATGGGAGATGTGAACGTGGATGTAGTATATGATATGGGGCTTGGCGAAAATCGAAGAATACTTGCACTTGCTGAGAGCATAGAAAATGATGAAGAAACTAAAGCACCGTATGATACTAAATGGATCATTGTTCTTTTGCTGATGCTGTTTTTCATACATCTTGGCCGTATGGGTGCAGATAGAAGTTTTCTTGGCATCCTTTCACCCCTTGTTGCTACTATAGGAGATGCGGTTATTGCATTAGTAATTGCCTATGTTATTATCGGGTCTGGCCGTTCAGTCTTCAAAGGAGTAACTGCATGGGCAGATAAAAAGTTATGGTTATGGGTAGAAAGAAGTCCTGATGAAAAAAGGAAGTGGTGGAGTGTAACAGGAGTAACTGAAACATGGCTGACCAGAAGATTAAGAAACACGATCCGCTTTCGTAAGGCATCATATTCACTTGGTACTGCCATAAGAACCGGGCTGAAAATAGGATTGCCCTGGTCAGCGCTATTGGCAGCTGTTATGCCGGTGTTGGGAATGAGTTGGTATTTTGATACGGAGAATTGGGCTTCTGGTATGTGGGATCATTGGGCTGCCAGTCGTACGAATACATGGCGAATGGCTATTACATCCGCATCTGGTGAAGGCACGGGTGCCAATGCATTTCAACTGCACCCGGAAGGAGTTACGGATACAGCAGATTTTTCTTTTGTAGTTATTGGCGACCCGGGGGAAGGTGATGCTTCGCAACTTATTTTAAAAGATCAAATACTTTCTGTCACGAATCAACCCGATGTAAAGTTTGTAGTAATATCTTCTGATGTTGTATATCCATCCGGCGCTTTAAAGGATTATGAAAAAAAATTCTGGATGCCATTTAAAGGAGTTACAAAACCTGTATATGCTATTCCCGGAAATCATGACTGGTATGATGCGCTGGAAGGATTTACTGCCACTTTTTTTGAACCCGAAGCTGCACAGACAGCTATGGAAGCCCGGTTAAAGAAAGACTTACATATTTCTTCTACTAATAAGAATAAGATAAAAAGCATGATTGCCAGCACGGCAAAGCTGAGACAGGAATACAATGTGCCAACCGGTTTTCAAAAAGCACCTTACTTCCAGATTACCACGGGGAATTTTGTATTTATTACCATTGAAACCGGAGTGGAAAGAGAGATCGATACATTGCAGGCAACATGGTTGCGTAATGTCCTCGAAGCATCCAAAGGCAAGTTTGTAATGGCACTTTCAGGTCATCCCTTTTATGCCATTGGTGAGTACCAGGGAAAAATGAATCCGGCATTTGAACGACTGCATCAATTATTGAAAAGCTATAAAGTGCCGCTGGTAATGGCTGGCGATACACATGATTTGGAATATTATATTGAAACTCCAAAAAATAGTAATGAGCATGTGATGCATCATTTTGTAAATGGTGGAGGCGGAGCTTATCTCAGTATCGGTGCTGCAATGGCAAAACCAGAAACCATTGTTACGAAGAATTATGCTTTTTATCCATCAAAAGCTCCATTGGTAAAAAAGATCGAAGAAAATACTGCATGGTATAAATATCCATCATGGTGGTGGACCAAAAATCTTAATGGCTGGCCTTTTTCGGCAGAATGGTTATCAGCAATGTTCGATTATAATGTGGCTCCTTTTTTCCAGAGTTTTATGGAAATAAAAGTTGAGCAATCGAAAAAAAGGATCATGTTAATTCCTTACAGTAATAACGGACGGTTAAAATGGAGTGATATCACAAGCACTGCTGGTGCAAGACCTGTTAATGCTTCACCCAATGACCTTATAGAATGGATCATTAATTTCTAAATGATTGTGATTATAAAATAATCAACCCCTTGAAAAAATATATGTTGTAATGCGAATTGAAATCTACTTTATCTAACCGCTATATTTTCTGGAGCTTCAGCCTTAGATTTTACCCATGAATTAAACATCGTATATGCGACAGCAAGGACAATTGCTCCTTTGAACATCCCCGTAAAACCCCAGGCTGCCATACCGCCTATCACTCCAAGAAAAAGTACCAGTATCGGAAGCTTACCACTTCTGGCAATAAGAACTGGTTTTAAAATATTATCAATACTCATCAATACAACGATGCCATAAATAGTCATAAATATCGCCATTCCGGTTTCACCCTGCGATCCTAACCAAATAGCCACAGGCACAAAAACCAGCAGTGGACCGATCTGAATAACCACGCAAAAAAATGTAATTGCAGCAAGCCCTGCTGCTATTGAAACACCCGCAATAGTAAAACCGATCCAGGCTGCTATTGCTGCAATGAATGCCGTTCCCATTACTCCAACAGCTACACCTTTTACAGCACGACCAGAAGCATCAACCAATGCCGGGCCATCATTTTCTCCTATTATCTTTTTCGTTGCCAGGTAAATCGGATTAAGCATTTTAGTGCCGCTTGTCAGGAATACTGCAGAAATGATAATACCTAAAATAAATTCAAGACCTGATCCAATAAGTCCCAATCCTCCTGTAAGAAGATGGCCGAGGAAAGATTTTATTTGTGGTTCATAGGTAGCAATAGTAGCAGGGTCGTTTTGTAATTTCTGCCAGCCGGTTGAAATTTTTTCTCCTACTACCGGTAATCCGGTTATCGTTTCAGGTAAAGCAGGAAGCCCGTTTGTTCTTGCATCAGCAACCCATTGTCCGGCTTGCTGTATACTATTACTCAATTGACTGATTAAATAAATATAGGGTAACGCAACAATGGCGATCAGGATCAATCCATAAATAAAACCAGCGAGTTTCCGTTTATTGCCCAGGAGCTTGACTAATTTTTCAAATAGTGGGTGAAGAGCTACGGCAAGAATAATGGCAAAAGTAAAGACGCCTAAAAAAACACTCAAAACAGTGGACAATGAAGCGAGTAATACCAGTAGGAGTAATAAGACCAAAGCTGTTTCTATTACATTACGTCTTTGGTCAGTGTTAAATGTGTTCATGGTTGGTTTATTTTTAGTAAAAAATCAGATTCAATTTTATTCGATCAGCCTTTTAGTGTAAACCATTTTATTGGTTTGATTGACCGGGTGAAGAAGAAAATTTACCGATCAGCATAGCAATAACAATTGCCACATACAGTTGTCCTGAAACTCCGATAAGAGTAGCAAACGATTTTGCAAAAGGGGTTTTGGGTAAAAGATCACCGTATCCAACAGTACCCATCGTGATAAATGAAAAATAAAGTTGATCATAGAAATTACGCTGGAAGGAACCATTTTCATCTACAGGGAAACTAAAAGCTCCGGGTTGAAGAAAATCTAACCGGGCAACAGCCATAGAAAATACAAGACCCAGTAATAAGTAGCCGCTGACAGATTGTATGATAACTTTTGTTGTCACCACTTTTGATAGTGCCACCTGCTTCAATAAACGATAGACTGCGAAAATAAAAAAAAGAAGGTTCAGACCATCTGATATTCCGTTCATAAACTGCCCTCTTGTGAAGTAAGCAATATTCAGAAGTATTAAAAGTACAATGACAGCGATACTTGAAAATATCTTGAAAGATCTTTCGAGACAAAAAATTACACAGATAAGAATAAGATTAACAAGAATTGAATAAGAAGCCCTGTACCAGGATTCAGGAAGAAGGGTAGTTGCGAAAATCATAAAACACAGTAACAGGAGCAGCAAAGAATTGGCGTTTAAAAATCTATTCGCTGCCTTATTCATATTCGGTAAGTCCATTCTGAAAGTTAATCTTTTTTTTGTATGCAAACACCGTATATTTAATGCAAATACTTTTTGTAATACAGTGATCATTTCAGCTTATGACTCTATGTAAAGAATGAGCTTTATTACCTTTAATATTTTTCTATCGTGACCAAATGTTTTTACGAAACATAATCTCCTACTTACACAAAAAAATCATTGATAGCCGGTCTGTGCCGTAGAATAGTTTTTAGTACTTTTATTAATCAAACCACTAAAACCTCAGTAAATGAAACCTGCCGTTCGAAACATCCTGATCTTATTATTGATTGCCGGTACACTAGCGGTTATTTACTGGCTTATCATTAATTATTATGATGATAAGAACCGTACTGATGATGCACAAGTGGATGGTGATATTGTTCCTGTACTTGCCCGTACCGATGGATTTGTGGATTCGGTTTTCGTAGACGATGACCAGGTCGTTTATGCCGGTGAGATATTACTTCAATTGGATACCACCGATCTTTATCTCAAACTAAGACAAGCCATAAATGCATATAATGTTTCTAGAACTAACCTGAAAATATCAGAAATTGGAATAAGTTCAGCGGAGATCGAAAAAAAAATGGCTACTCAGAGTATAGAGATTAACAAGGCAGCTCTCAAAGCCTCGGAAACTAATTACAAGCGGAATAAGCTACTGATGGAGAAAGGAGTTGTATCGGTACAAGTATATGAATTTACTGAAGAGAATTTTATTAGAAATACTGTCAATCTTCAAAATGCTTATGATAAGGAAAGAGCTGCTACAGTAAGATTGGAAGATGCAAAGAAACAGGTAGACCTTGCTCATCAGAATATAGCTACGCAGGCGACGCAAATTGATATCATCCGGCAAGATCTGAAATATGCAACTGTAAAATCACCGGTAAACGGTATAATTTCTAAAAGAAAAATTCAGATAGGGCAAATGGTGCGAACCGGCACTCAACTGTTTTCTGTAGTACAATCCCAGGACATTTGGGTAACCGCAAATTTCAAAGAAACACAATTGTCATCTTTCCCTGTTGGAAAAAAAGTAAAGATGACAGCAGACGCATATCCAAAAGAAACCTTTACCGGAATTGTAGAAACTATTGGTGGCGCAACCGGTTCAAAATTCGCATTACTTCCGCCGGATAATGCCACAGGTAATTATGTAAAAGTTATTCAACGCATACCCGTAAGGATCAGATTTGAAGATTCCGCCCATGCCCGGCAAGTATTGAGACCGGGATTTAGTATCGTGGTCACTCAATAATTCATAAGCATGCAATTGGTAACAGACAAATTCTGGGTTCGCTTCTTTTTCTTTTTGGTTTTGCTCATGTGTTCATTCAACTTCTTTGGACAAAGCCTTTCCTTTTCTTTCGTGCAGGGTTATTTTGGCGTAAGTTTCTGGGATGCTAACTGGTTGTTAAGGGGATTTCATGCAGGTACCATCATTACAAGCATCGCAGGTCTTGTGTTTATAAAATGGCTGGGCAATAGATGGCTTTTCATTGGCTCTGCTTTGTTATTTCTTATTGCCACCATTGTTTCTTTTAAAGCCACTGATTTTACAACCTTACTTACTTCGAGGATCGCAGCGGGTATTGCTAATGGGTTTATGATCGCCGTATCGACACAGCTTTTCCTGGCAACCTATCCTGGAAAAGAAAGGTTGATTGGTGCATTGTTCACTGTGGCAGCCAATATCGCAGGGTTAAGTGTAGGATTGCTTGCCAATGGTGCATTCACAGAAGATTTTGGATGGCAGTTTACTTATTATCTGAGTTTGCCCGTATTGCTGATCGTGATCATTGCTGCTTTCTTTTTCGTTCCTACAACAGAAAAAAATGAGGAAATAGAAGAAGACTGGATAAGCCTCATCCCTTTTTCGATATTAATTATTTCTATATTATTTGTGTTCATGTACCGGCAGCAATACCAGGGAATCAGCCATCCGAAGATCCTTATATCACTTATCATAGTAATTATTTCGACAGTGATATTACTGATCCGCGGTGCTATACATAAAAAACCATTATTCGATACCCGGTTATTACAATACCCGGCTTTTTCCGTCTCGATGATTATTTCTTTTCTTAGCGGTGCTTTATTTGTATTTACACTGGCAATGCTGTCTAAAATGCTGGGAGGTATTTTACAAATGCCGTTACAAGATATTTTTCATTTTGTTAATTTCCTGGCCCTTGTAATTTTTATTTCTTTAATAATCAGTTTTATCCTGATCGTAAAAAAGATCAGCGCTTACTGGATAATGATCACCGGTCTTTGTTGCATAGCATTTGGCGCTTATTCTCTTTCACTACTAAATACAGAGTTTAGCTTTAATAATATCGTTACTCCTTCTTTGGTTGGAATGATGGGCGCAGGTATGGTTGCCATTTCAGTAGTAATAATTGCTATGAAAGCGGTACCACCAAACCAGATGGGTAAGGTTGCCAATTTCAGATCTGTTGCTTTTTTGATGGGCATTGCAATTACAGCAGTTGACCTCGGTCGCATACTGGATTGGGGAAGAGTAAAAAATTTTAATTCCATGCTGAGATATACGGACCCTTCAAATTCTCAATTCATGGAAAGGTTTAATGCGTTGCAGTCATTTTATTCTGGTAAAGGTTATGATCCTGATGAAGCTTACCAGGCGGCAGTGAACGGTGTAACAGGAATGATAAAATTGCAGGCCTTTTTTAAAAGTATGAGCCAGGTGTTTCAAATCGCAGTTGTTGTATGCCTCGTATTGATAGCTGTGATTTTTATTTTATGGATACTGCAGAACTACCGTATGCTTATTGATTTTTTTACATTCAAAAATAAAACGAATGAAAATGCAAATGCTGTATCACCAAAAGCTTAATTTATTTTTGGTGATATTATTTTTATACGGATCACAGTCAATATATGCACAGAAGACTTTTTCCGCCCAGCAATGTGTGGAATACGCTTTTATGCACAACCCATTGCTGCAGGCATCATCAACCGATACTGCTATCAGCGACCTTGATATTAAAAGAGTAACCGGGCTCTATTTGCCAAGGGTAAATTTCGGCGCAGCAGTTCAATATTTTATTACTAAGAGGAACCTGCTTGTTGAAGGAGGAACTGCTCTTGCTCCATCAACTGTGCCATCGGGTGAGCCGTATGCAATTCCTGTAGGTTACAACAATACATGGTTCCCTACACTGAGTGTGAACCAGCTTATTTTTGATCCTTCTTATCGTAACTCCTATAACATTGCCTCGCAAAATAGAATACTGCAACAACAGGAAATAGCAGATTTTAAAATTGGCCTCGTCTCAGGAATTTATAAAGCCTATAGTGCATGCAGGTTATTGGAAGTACAGGCAAAATTTCTTGTAGAAAATATTAAGAGAATTGATACACTGATAGAACTTACTCGTGTAAAATTTAAAGAAGGGGCAGGTATAAAAATAGAAGTGAATCGTGTAGAAGTTACTGGTAACCGGATGCGCAGTGCATTGGCAAATGTTAGGAACAGCTTTGCCGGAGCAATGCTTGGTTTACAGTTCCAGATGAATTACCTGGAGAAAGATAGTATGATACTTTCCGACGCATTTTCTATACCCCAAATTTTAAGCGTTACGGATCCTATAATGCAGGAACTCTTATTGGGTGATCCGGCAAAGCGAATAGAAAGCCAGATGCTAAAAACTCAAATTGCATTGGCTGATGAATCAATCAAACTGGAGCGGGCAAGAAAACAGATCAGCATTGGCGCTGACGGCCAACTGGGTTTTACACCGGCTGCCAATAGTATTGATAAAATTTTCCAGGGCGAAAGATGGAAGCCTTATTCCTACGTCGGTGTAAGTGTTTTTGTGCCTATATTTAATGGGAGTGATGTAAACAGGGCTGTTGAACAAAAAAAGTTTCAGGCATCCCAGGTAAGAAATTATTTTGATCAGTTTACAAGTCAATTTGAAAATGAAAAGAAAACAGTTTTTTACCAGATAAAAAATGCAAGGGAAAAATTTCTATATGCTGAAACAAATTTAAAACTGGCCGAAAATAATATTTATTTACTCCATGAGGCCTTTGTGAATGGTGTAGCTGATAACCAGGATCTGATATTGGGTGAAAATGATCTTTATGAAAACCAGGCCCGCTATTATGACGAGTTATTACAATTATTATTGAGCCAGATCGAAGGACGACATGTAACCGGCTCATTTAATACAATTGTTGGCTTATCGAATTAAAATAATTAAACAGGAAAATAATTATGTTATCATCTTTATCAATGATTCTAAAATTAGCCCAGACTTTATAATACTGGAATGAAAAAAGACCTTTCTCAAACAGCCGAACAAAAAAGGCTTGATGAAAATTTAAAAAAGACTATTCCACTTGAACTTTGGGGGCCTTATTTAAGTGAAAGACAGTGGGGCACAGTACGTGAAGATTACAGTGCCAATGGCGATGCATGGAATTATTTTACTCACGACCATGCCCGTTCAAGAGCTTACCGGTGGGGCGAAGATGGTATTGCAGGTTTATCCGATTATAATCAATACTTATGTTTTTCACTTGCATTATGGAATCATAAAGATCCAATCTTAAAAGAAAGAATGTTTGGCCTTACCAATTCGGAAGGGAATCATGGAGAGGATTGTAAAGAATTATATTATTTCCTGGAGAATACGCCTACACATAGTTATATGAGAATGTTGTATAAATATCCGCAGGCTCCATTTCCATATGAAGAATTGATAAAAGTGAACCAACAACGGGGAAAACTGGATCCTGAATACGAATTGCTGGACACGGGGATCTTTGCATATAACAAGTATTTCGATGTATACACTGAATATGCTAAGGTAGATAGTACGGATATTATGATTCGCATAACTGTCATGAACCGCGGCACTAATACAGCTGAACTGACCTTAATGCCTACACTTTGGTTCCGTAATGAATGGTCATTTGACCCTGATGCGATAAAACCAAAAATGCAACTGGTAACAAATGAATTTGGAAAATATATTTCTGCAGATCATCCACAACTTGGTAAATATCATTTGTATTTCAACCAACCTGCAGATATTTTGTTTACGGAAAATGAAACCAACCAGGAAAAATTATTTGGTATACCGAACCCACATCCTTATGTAAAAGATGCTTTTCATGATGTGATCGTAAATGGCAAAGCAACTTTGTTACAAGGTAAAACAGAAGGCACTAAAGCTGCTCCTGTTTATAGGTTAAATGTAAAAGGCGCTGATAAAGAAGAAATTTATCTTCGGTTATCTCAAACTCCCGTTATAGGCTCACCGGTGGAGGATCCGGGAAAAATTTTTGAACAACGGCTTAAGGAAGGAAATGAATTTGGCAAATGCCTTGTCCCTGACAATGCAGACACTGACCTGGCTGTTATAATGAGGCAGGCCACAGCCGGACTTTTATGGAGTAAACAATTTTATTATTATGAAGTTGATGAATGGCTTACTGGTGATAAGGGCACTCCTTCTCCGCCTCCTGAAAGATATTTTGGACGCAACAATGAATGGAAAGCTCTTTCAAACAGGGATATTATTCTAATGCCTGACACGTGGGAGTATCCGTGGTATGCTGCGTGGGATCTTGCATTTAATTGCATACCGATGGCATTTATTGATTGTCAATTTGCCAAGCATCAAATGATCTTATTGCTTAGAGAATGGTATATGAATCCCATGGGTCAGCTTCCTGCTTATGAATGGAATTTTTCAGATGTCAACCCTCCTGTTCATGCATGGGCCAGCCTCAATATTTACAGGATAGAAAAAACAATTCATGGTAAAGGTGATGTTGATTTCCTGAAAAGAGTATTTCAAAAACTACTGATCAATTTCACCTGGTGGGTTAATAGAAAAGATAAAGACGGGAATAACATTTTTGGGGGCGGGTTCCTGGGTTTAGATAATATAGGTGTTATAAACCGGAATGAGATACCAGAAGGTTATGCATTGGAACAAATAGATGGAACCAGTTGGATGGCCATGTATGCCCTGAATATGTTGGATATCGCTCTTGAAATAGCTAAAACAGATCCAACATTCGAAGATGTAGCTACGAAATTTTATGAACACTTCGTACTTATTTCTGAATCTCTTAATCAAGCACATCTCTGGCACCAGAAAGATGAATTTTTTTATGATGCATTTGTCAATCCAAATGGAAAATTATTTCCTGTCCGGGTCAGATCTATTGTAGGACTCACTGTGTTATTTGGAGTTTCTGTTATATCCGGCGAGACCATGAAATCTTTAAAGGATTTTCAAAGACGCACCCAGTGGTTCAAAGAGAATCGTAAAAGAAAAAATCGCCATTTGCCAAACGAAGAAAGAAAAGAAGATAATGCAATGCTGCTTTCTCTTATAAGTAAAGAAAGGCTGGAAAAAATATTGAGGACAATGCTGGACGAAAAAGAATTTCTTGGACCCGGTGGCATCCGTGGGTTATCAAAATACCACCATGAACATCCAAAGCATTATTCGCATGAGGGTAAAAACTATGATATCAGTTATGATCCGGCAGAATCTACCACAGATATGTTTGGTGGTAATTCCAATTGGAGGGGCCCTGTTTGGATGCCGATCAATTATCTTTTGATCAAAGCTTTAAAGAAGTATCACCAGTTTTATGGTGATACTTTTAAAATGGAATATCCAACGGGTTCTGGCAACTGGCTCAATCTTGGCGAAATATCACACGAACTTGCCAAACGGGTTATCAGTATTTTCAGAAAAGATGCAATGGGAAACCGACCGGTACATCATGATCATGCTGAGTTTTATAATCGTCCTGAAAACAAGGACTTGGTATTGTTTTATGAATATTTTCATGGAGACAATTCAAAGGGTTTAGGTGCTAATCACCAAACTGGATGGACTGCATTGGTTGCAGAACTCATCAATGACGATGCATGGGAATGGGAGTAAAAAAGAATTAATAAAAATAGCAGTCAGAAAGGGACAATTCTGAAAATACAGGTCATCTTGTTTTTGAATTAACGTATCATTGTAATACTATTTTATAAATTCATATTAATCTTAAAACTAAAGACCATGAAAAAAAGCCATTTACCATTACTGGCTCTTATTATTTTAATTTTTGGAGCATGCTCCTCTCCCAAGCAATCGACAGGTGTATGGGTAAATAAGGAAAAGATACAGGGGAAGACCTTCAAAAAACTATTCATTGTAGTGATGACGGCCGATATTGAAGCGAGGTCTGTAGTAGAAAATGATTTAGCAAAAGTGGCAACTAAGAAAGGTTTGGAAGTGGTAAAAAGTATAGATGTGATGTCGCCAAATCTAAGTGACCCGCTGGCTCCTGCAAAAGATGAAATAGTGAAACAAGTAAAAGCTACCGGTTGCGATGCTGTATTAATTGCGGCCCTATTAAAACAGGACGAAGATGCACATTACACACCGGGTGGCACCGCTTATACAGTAATGCCAACTGTAGCATGGAGCGGGACCTATGTTGGATATTATAGCTACTATCAACCTACCGTTTACACTCCATCGTATTATTCAAAGGAGAAATCCTATTTCATGCAGAGTAATTTATATGATGCAGCTTCACAGGAGATCATGTGGTCAGTACAATCAGAAATTTTTAATCCCTCCTCTCTTGATAAATTTAGCAGAAGTTATACGCAAACATTGATAAAACAGCTGCAGGATGATGGATTGGCGAAAAAATAGTATTTGCCGGTTTATTAGAAAATAAATTGATAAAGCAATATAGTCAGGCAGATTTATTACATTTAATGTATAAAATCTGCAGTAGCAATGCAGCATTTATAAATGCTGCATTGCTTTTTGCATTCAATGATCTTAATACTTATAAGGATCATAAATGCAGAGTGAATTAAAGTTTTTATTTTATAAAGGCATACAGCCATGCTCATTGAAGATTTGTTACCCTTGGAAAAACTAAAGGCATTTTAGTATTTCATTATATTGATTTTTAAAAAGCGGCATCATTTTTTCTGATGACTGCTGCTTTTATACTTAAATACTCTCTTATGAAGCCAGCCAAAAAACCAAAATCAGAAAACCACCTGAAGGTAATCGGGTCATCAAATCAGCCTATATTTGCACCACTTTTTATGATTCACCCGCATACCTATATACATCCGAATGCAAGACTGGCAACTAATGTAAAGGTTGATCCTTTCACTGTCATCCACCAGGATGTAGAGATCGGCGAAGGCACCTGGATAGGCAGTAATGTAACGATTATGGAAGGCGCAAGGATAGGTAAGAACTGCCGCATCTTCCCCGGTGCAGTTATTTCAGCTATTCCGCAGGATCTAAAATTTCAAGGTGAATATAGTAATGTGGTAATTGGCGATGGTACAACCATCCGCGAATTTGTAACCATCAATCGCGGTACAAAAGACAGAGATAAAACAGAAGTTGGAAAGAATTGCCTGATCATGGCTTATTGCCATTTGGCACATGATTGCCTTGTGGGGGATAATTGTATCATGAGTAATAACACACAGGTGGCAGGTCACGTTACCATTGGCGATTGGGTGATACTCGGTGGTATGTGTGCCGTTCACCAATTTGCAAAGATCGGTTCACATTCTTTTGTAAGCGGAGGTTCATTGGTAAGTAAAGATGTACCTCCATATATCAAAGCAGGTCGTACACCCTTGAGTTATGCAGGTGTAAATTCTATTGGTTTAAAAAGAAGAGGTTTCAGCATAGAACGTATCAATCATATTCTCGACATCTACCGTGTGCTGTATAATAAAGGGATGAACACGAGCCAGGCAATCGAATTTATAGAAGAAGAAATGCCGGCTACTGATGAACGGGATGAAATTGTAACTTTCGTACGTGAAAGCCCAAGAGGAATTATTAAACGTTTTACAAAAGGCAGTGCCGATGACGATCTCCCTGTCTGATGCCGGCAAGCGGTATAACCGCGACTGGATCTTTCGCCACCTTACTTACACTTTTAAAGCTGGTAAATCATATGCTATCACAGGACCTAATGGTTCTGGAAAATCAACATTACTTCAAGCAATAGGAGGGGCCTTGCATTTGAATGAAGGGAAAGTTGAGTTTCAAGTCGGAAATCAGGGCTCAGGAATCAATAACCCAATAGCTCCTGAAAATTTTTACCAGCAAGTTTCTATCTGCGCCCCTTATTTAGAAGTAGTGGAGGAAATGACGGCGAAAGAGTTTTTAGAATTTCATTCTCAGTTTAAACCACTTCTTTCATCAATCTCTATTGATAATATCATTGCACTCGTTGGTTTGGAAAAAGCAGTGAACAAACAGATCCGTTATTACTCGTCAGGCATGAAGCAAAGGGTAAAACTGGCACAATGTATTTTTTCTGATGTGCCGGTTGTGTTGCTTGATGAACCTTGCACTAATCTTGATGCCGAGGGAATTGCCTTATACCAGAAACTGATTTCAGATTATTGTGCTGATCGTTTAGTTGTAGTAAGTAGCAATGATGAAGTGGAGTTTGGGTTTTGTAAAGAAAGAGTGAGCATAATGGACTGGAAGTAATGAAAAAAAAATGACCGGTTTGCCGACCATTTTGGAGCTTTCCCTTTATCATCCCAGGTTGTACGCTGTGTCCAAACAGGAGAGTCAATTAATATTACCCCTTTTATTAAAGTTGTTCGACTTGCCAATGTCCCCAACTAATAATATTAAACTCCTTTTGTGAATATGCTGAATTGTCTGATTTATTAAAAATCAGTTCAACTTCGTTTTTTTTAAAGAATACTAACCACGGAGAACATAGTTTATTTGTTATATCTAAACTTTCCGTAATTGAGTTTGCAGTATTATGAAAATTTAATATAAAATCGAATTTGTATGAATTTTCAAATTTTGAATATTTATCAATTTGGTAATTCTTACTTGCGCCAGTCACTTTACAAATAAGCTTAGCAAGATTCTCTGCTTTTGTGGCGTTATTCTGATTCTCTGTTACAATTGATAACCTCGCAATTTTCATTTCCTCATAGTTTATCGCAGATGTAGTTAATGCGTAAGTATTTATTGGCTAATAATTTTACCTCTGACTTGCAATCAGTAAATTTAAATCAGTAAACTTTAAACTGAAACGTTCACTTAAATAGAAATTAGTAAGTGAACCTTTGAATAAATAAATACCACTGCGCAGATTGATATTATGCCAGATGAGATTTTCAAATCCGCCATCTTCACCGGCTTCGAGCAACAATGGCATCAGCACATTACTGATTGCCTGTGAAGCTGTTCTTGCAAAACCGGATGGAATATTAGGAACGCAATAATGGATCACGCCATATTTCATAAAGATGGGATGTTCATGCGATGTGATCTCTGAAGTTTCAAAACAACCGCCACGGTCAATGCTTACATCAATGATAACAGCACCGGCCCGCATATTACTTACCATTTCTTCTGTTACTACCATTGGTGTTCTTCCTGTTTCGCTGCCCAATGCACCAACAGCTACTTCACATGTTTTAAGTTGTTTGGCCAGCATGCGGGGCTCAATCACTGAGGTCCATAAACGATGACCAATATTATTTTGCAAACGCTTTAAACGATACACACTATTATCAAAAACTTTTACGGAGGCTCCAAGTGAAAGAGCAGCTCTTGCTGCGTATTCACCAACAATACCTGCACCAATAATAATAACTTTTGTTGGCGCAATACCACTGATACCGCCAAGTAATACACCTTTACCATGATTGGCTGAACCTAAATACTGCCCGGCTATCAATGCAACAGCACTTCCTGCGATCTCACTCATGCTGCGAACGATAGGATAAGTACCACTGTCATCTTTTAAATTTTCAAATGAAATAGCCGTAATGCGTTTATCCATCATAGCCTGTAGTAGTTCCCTTTTCATCACAGAAAGATGAATAGGCGAAATGACGATCTGGTTAAATTGTAATAAAGGAATATCCTCATCAATGATCGGGGCACTCTTGACAAGAATAGGTGATTTAAAAACTTCTGCCCGATCATATACGATCTTGGCGCCGGCTTCACTATAATCTTTATCGCGGAAATGAGATGCTTCACCTGCATTATGTTCTATCACAACCTGGTGGCCATTACTTACCAGCACACTCACTGCATCAGGTGTCAGCGCAATACGGTTTTCCTGGAAAGCAATTTCTTTCGGAATGCCAATCATCATCTGCTGGCCTTTAGGTTTTATATCCAGGGTTTCTTCCAGCGTTTCGTAGCTGAACGATGTGCTTATTTTAGGCTTTTGCTGGCTCATTTGCTCGTTGTGGTTTCTGGTTGTCGGCTATTGGTTTTTGTTGCCAGCTTTTGTAATTCTATTAAACTGTTGTGGCGACGCTTCGTTCAGGCTTTTGTTCTTTATTCGAATATGCCGAATAGAAAACAAAATGTATAAGAGTGCGACGCAACGGAAGCTGAATAGTAGCACTGTTGCCGGATACCAAAAATAACTATTTATCTGTGATAGTGAGCCGCCGGGTCTGTGAATCTATGATGGATAAATGAACATGCATGGTATCCGGCGGAAAAATACCGGGGGCCTTATCGGGCCACTCAACAAAACAGGGATAATCGCTAAAGAGGCAATCTTCCACACCGGTTTGGATGGCTTCGGCCTCATCCTTCAGGCGGTAAAGGTCAATATGAAATAAGATCCGCTTTGTACCATCACAGTTATACGCATATTCATTGATGATTGAAAAAGTGGGGCTGCCAACCACATCTTTTACACCTTTTGCATCGCAAATGGCGTGGATAAAAGTCGTTTTACCGGCTCCCATTTCACCATGAAAAGCGAAAACTTTTGTATCGCCAGCGATCTGGAGAAACTGTTTTGCGGCTGTAGGTAATTGTTCTTTGGTAAAAATTAAATCCACGTTGCAAAGATATTCGCTGCATTTGCAACGATGATGAAAAGATTGCTTTTTTCGTAAGAATCCATGCAGACAGTATTCGGTAAATTTGCAGTATGGAAACAGAAGTTGTAAAATGGAAAGTAGAGGGCATGGATTGTACCACTTGTGCACTCAATATTTCAAAGTACCTGGAGAGAGAAGGATTAAAAAATGTGAAAGTAAACTTTGCAACGGGTGATGTATTGTTTGAAGAAGTAAGTGATGAAACCAAGGAAAAAATTGCAAAAGGAATAGATGGGCTAGGTTATAAGGTTGTGAACGGACACGGGCATGCTGAAGAAGATGTGAAAACCGCTTTTCTTTCTAATCATTTTCAACGGTTTCTTTTTTGCCTGCCATTTACGGCTATTCTTATGCTGCACATGTTCGAAAAGTGGATCCCTATTCATTGGTTGATGAATCCATGGGTACAACTTGGATTATGCATCCCTGTTTATGTTGTTGGTATGAGTTTTTTCGGCAGAAGTGCATGGAAAAGTATTCGAAACCGGATGCCAAATATGAATGTATTGATTGCAGTAGGTGCAACGGCTGCATTTGTATATAGCTTATATGGTACCCTTACCGGGCAGGCAGAGCAATATATGTTTTATGAAACAGCGGCTACCATCATCACATTGGTTTTCTTCGGTAATTATTTAGAAGATGCTTCAATTGCTTCTACACAAAAAGCATTGAAAGCGTTGACCAAAAGCCAGAAAGTGATGGCCAATATGATTGCCTTTGATGATGAACATAAGGAACAGATCTTCCAGGTAGAAAATATACAGTTAAGAGTTGGTGACCTTATTTTGATAAAATCAGGAGAACAGGTTCCTATTGATTCTAAAATTTTGTGGGGTGATGCACATGTGAACGAAGCAATTGTAACAGGAGAAAGTACTCCTGTGCATAAATATCAAAAAGATAAACTGATTGGCGGAAGTGTTATTTCGGATGGAACAGTGAAGGCGCAGGTAACTGCTGTAGGTGATGAGACCGTTTTATCCCGGATATTAAATATGGTAAAAGAAGCACAGGGAGAAAAACCTCCTGTGCAGCAACTGGCTGATAAGATCAGTGCTGTGTTTATTCCTATTGTTCTCATTATTGCATTGGGAACTTTAGTTATCAGTTGGATCGTTTTAAAAGAATTTGAACCTGCACTGATGCGCAGTATTGCTGTATTAGTAATTGCATGCCCCTGTGCAATGGGATTAGCAACACCTGCGGCTATTGCAGTGGGATTAGGACGTGGGGCAAGAAACGGAATTTTATTTCGGAATGCAACAAGTCTTGAGCAGTTTAAAGATATTAAGCAGGTGGTGTTTGATAAAACAGGAACGCTGACAACGGGAAAATTCAAAATAGCTAACAAGGAACACGGAACTATGAATGAGGATTTGTTTAAATCAATTGCATATTCATTAGAGAAGTATTCCAACCACCCGATCGCAAAAAGTATTGTTGATGAGTGGAAGACAAAAGATGAAATGAAATGGAAGCAAATTGAAGAAATTAAAGGAATGGGCATGAAAGCAGAAGATAATGAAGGCAATATTTTTATTGCTGGTTCATTTAAAGCTGCTGAAAAACTAACCAACGACGAAACACATAATGTTTATATCCTAAAAAACAATGAACTGCTGGGCTGGATCGATGTAAAGGATGAATTAAGACAGGAGTCAAAAGAAGTGATTGCATACCTGCACAGTAAAAACATTAAAACCATTTTGCTCAGCGGCGATCGTTATTTAAAAACCAAATTGATAGGGGATGAGTTAGGTATTGATGAAGTAATAGCTGAACAAACACCCGAACAAAAACTACAAAAGATCACGGAACTGAATGCTGCAACCCCAACTGCCATGGTTGGTGATGGAATTAATGATGCGCCTGCATTGGCAAAAGCTACGATTGGTATTTCCATGAGCGATGCATCGCAGGTAGCTATGCAGAGTGCACAAGTGGTGCTGATGAATCATGGGCTTAAAAAACTACCTGATGCGCTGGGACTTGGCCGGCACACTTATTTAACTATCAAACAAAATCTTTTCTGGGCATTTGCCTATAATATTGTTGCTATTCCTGTGGCAGCATTAGGTTTTCTTTCTCCAACGTTCGGTGCCTTGATAATGGGTTTGAGTGATGTGGTACTTGCGATAAATTCAGTGAGGTTATTTGTGAAAAAGATAGTTTAATCGTGAGTCGTGAGACGTGAATCGTGAGTGTATCCAATGGTTTAATTTTTCCTTAGCTTAGGGAAAAAAATTATGTTTTTAGAATTATCACATACAAAACTTGATGTCTTTGTTGTGTCTAGGGAATTTGTTCTGTCCTGTTATCGTGAGACAAAATCATTTCCGTCAGATGAAAAATTCGGAATTATTTCACAAATCAGGCGTGCAGCATTGTCAGTGCATCTTAATGTAGCGGAGGGCTGTTCAAGAAAATCACTTGTTGAGCGAAAACGATTCTATGAGATTGCTCGTGGCTCTGTTATCGAGATAGATGCAGCAATTGATATAGCCGTAAATTTGAAGTATGTTTCAAAAGAAAACCTCAAAGAACTGGGTGTTTTGATGGTGAGGGTATTTCAAATGATTTCAAAAATGATAGGATAATGACGCTGAAGGATTCTACTCACGATTCACGTCTCACGACTCACGAAATACTTAAACAGTATTGGGGCTATGAAGCTTTCAGGCCTCTTCAACAGGAAGTAATAGAGTCAATACTTTCAAATAAAGATACGTTAGCATTGATGCCAACCGGGGGAGGTAAATCTGTCTGTTACCAGGTTCCGGCAATGTGTAAAGAAGGTTTATGTCTTGTTATTTCCCCGCTCATCGCTTTAATGAAAGACCAGGTTGAAAACCTGCGTAAAAAAGGGATCACTGCATTTGCTGTTTATTCCGGAATGAGCAGAAAAGAAGTAGAGAATGTTTTTAAAGTTGCCGGAAACAGTAACTGCAAATTTTTATATGTAAGCCCGGAACGGCTTGAAACTAATTTGTTCAAGGAATTTCTTCCTTCACTTGGGGTAAATCTTATTGCAGTTGATGAAGCACATTGTATTTCGCAATGGGGTTATGATTTTCGTCCGCCTTATTTGCGTATAGCTGCATTGCGTGAAGAACTACCGGGCATACCCATACTTGCTTTAACTGCTACTGCAACACCCGATGTACAGAATGATATTTGTGAGAAGCTAAACTTTAGTAATCATAATATTTTCCGGCAATCTTTCGAACGGCCCAATCTTTCTTTTAGTGTGTTTAATGTTGACTCAAGAGCAAAAAAGATTACTGAGATTTTCTCTAAAGTACAGGGGAGTGGAATTGTATATTGTAAAAGCAGGAAGCGGACAAAAGAAATTGCAGAATTGCTGAAACTTCAAAAAATTTCAGCAGATTTTTATCATGCAGGTTTAAAACAGGAGGAGAGAAGCAAAAAGCAGGAAGCATGGATAAAGAATGAAGTAAGAGTGATCGTTTGCACCAATGCTTTTGGAATGGGGATCGATAAACCCGATGTACGAATAGTCGTGCATGCCGATATGCCGGATTGTTTAGAGAATTATTACCAGGAAGCGGGCCGTGCTGGAAGGGATCTGAAAAAATCCTATGCGGTATTATTATATGATGAAACTGATGTGGCGGAGTTGGACAAGATGGCTGCTATTCGATTTCCTTCATTGGAAGATATAAGATCTGTTTATCATGCGGTTTGCAATTATTTGCAAATTCCATCTGGTGGCAGTGAAAGAGTGTATTATGATTTTGATATCAATGATTTTATTAAAAAGTTTAAACTGAATGTGCATACTGCTGTTTATTCTTTAAAGGCATTGGAGCAGGAGGGCTGGTTGAGTTTTAATGAACAGGTTTTTGTTCCATCAACTATCCGGTTTACTGTTAATAAAAAGGATTTATATGAATTTGAAAAGAGCCATGCTTTATTAGAACCAATGATAAAATCCTTGCTAAGAGCCTATGAAGGAATATTTGATTTTCCTGTCCCTGTTTCTGAAGTTGTAGTTGCCAGGTTGAATAAAACAGATACTGATACTACTAAACTGCAATTACATCAATTACATAAAGCCGGAATTATTGAATACAATCCGCAAAAGGATTCGCCACAAATACTCCTGCTTCGTGAAAGAATAAAAGCAGAAGATTTGAAGATTGATATAACAGGATTTAAAACAAGGAAAGAAAAATTTATTAACCGGAGTAAGATGATGGTGCAATATGCTCATGAAACTGTTTACTGCAGAAGCCGAATATTGGGAGGTTATTTTGGTGATAAAGAAATTAAGAGTTGTGGTGTATGTGATAATTGCCTTAGTCAAAAAGCTCTTGTGGTAAACAGGGAAGATTTCAACAAGATCTCAGGTATAATTTCTTCAGCATTAGCGGCCCAGCCATTGCCTAGTAAGGATCTGATCTTGCAATTAGGAAGTATCAAAAAAGAAAAAGCATGGAAAGTACTTGATCTGATGCAGGCAGAAGATAAAATTGAAATGGATGCATCGGGATGGATAAGATTAAAATAAACACTGTTATGATTGAAAAATTTTAAATCTTGAATAAAATCTACAATTGAAAGAAACTTGCTTTCTTACATTTGCAGCATGTCAAATATGAATTATCACGATTATCTTCAATTGGAAAAGATTCTTAACGCACAAGCACCTGAAAGCGAAAAGAAAAATTTGCCTGCCCACGATGAGATGTTGTTTATCGTTATTCACCAGGCCTATGAACTTTGGTTTAAACAACTGCATCATGAAGCCGATTCCATTGCAGCTATTATGAACAAACCGGCGTTGAATGATAATTCACCTGAATTGCAGACTGTAGTTCATAGACTGAAAAGAACAATTACGATCTTACAGGTGTTGGTTCACCAGATAGAGATTATGGAAACAATGACGCCAATGGATTTTCTTGATTTCCGTGATATGCTTCGCCCTGCATCCGGTTTTCAGAGCTGGCAGTTTAAAGAACTGGAAGCAAAACTCGGATTGAAATTTGAACACCGACATGGTCAGCAGTATTATACATCACAATTGAGAGACGAACATGTATCGGTTATAAAAAAGGCAGAATCAGATAAATCACTTTTGCAATTAGTAAACGCATGGTTGGAAAGAATGCCATTGGCTCCTGCATTGTCGGATGATAAAAATTCTTTCTGGCAGCAATACAGGTCAGTTTATCAAAGCAGTCTTGCTGATGCTGAAAAAGATAACCTGGAACCATTTGATAATTTATTTATGAATGAAAGCAGCCAGCAATCAGCAAACGTCAATCAGCTTTCTTCAAAAGCCAACCGTTCAGCTTTATTTATAATGTTATATCGCGGCTACCCATTATTACAATTGCCTTTTCAGTTGTTAAACTGTTTACTGGAAATAGATGAGCAACTTAGTTCCTGGCGTTATCGCCATATGAATATGGTGCATCGGATGATTGGTACAAGAATCGGTACTGGAGGCAGCAGCGGGAAAGACTATTTAAAGGCAGCAGCTGATAAACATTATATCTACAAAGAGATCGCACAGCTTAATAGTTTTTTGATTGAAAGAAGAAAACTCCCTCAACTACCCACTGAACTGGAACAAAGATTGGGTTTTGTACATCAGTAGATCAGAAGAATCTTTTTGCTGCATCAAAACTCCTGAAAGGTTGTTTGAAGAAGTCATCAATCTTTTTATTAAACTCATCTGCATAAACAATTGGCGTGCTATGACCTGAATTTGGCAAGATCCATAAATACGATTTAGGAATATTCTTATATATTTCCATCGTATGTTCTTCTTTGATCACATCATGGTCACCTCCAATAACGAGAGTAGGACAACTTATTTTATGTAAATCAGTCAATGGAATATGGGGTTGTTCTGATAGAAGACGCATCATCTTAAGTGCATTTTTTTGAGCTTCATTCTTGTTTACAATATTTTTTAACTCATTGTAGATTGGATATACCAAATCCCAAATGGATTGAGGAACAGCGGTTGTATCTGGCCTCAAGTTAGCCCCGGTTATTGCCAACTTCTTTACTTTTTCAGGATGATGTATTGCTAATAATAACCCGTTAATTCCACCATCACTCCAACCTACAACATAGGCTGAGTCTATTTTCATAGCTTCCAGCAAGGCAGCATAATCATCTGCCATCATTTCATAAGTTATTGAATCTTTGTTATCTTTTGAGTTGCCTTGTGCTCTGCTGTCAGCAATAATCACTTTATATTTTTTGGAGAAATAGGGAATTTGATAGGTAAAATGATTGATCGAACCGCCATTGCCATGTATGAATAAAAGCGGTTGTCCTTCACCATATACTTCTGCATACATTTTAAAACCACGGATGTCATAATATTTACCAGCTTCTTTGTTTTTGCCATAAATATTTTTCGGATCATTTACTAATTTCTCATATTCCATTTGCAATTTTTCAAAATCAGTTTGCGCAGAACCAAATAAAAAAAATGCAAAGAATGTTATAACAGACAATAATATTTTCTTCATAAAAACATATTTACGGGTTAAGGTAAATAAAAAGAGGAACATCTCTGTTCCTCCTTTTAGCAATGAATACAAAGTGAACGATATATCTAGAAGGTGTAACGGATTCCAAGTCCTCCCCAATTCCCATAGAAACCAGCATAATCTCCAAATTCAAATGCGGGTTGCCAGTCCAAAGAAATATTGATCGGGGCTCCTTTAAATTTATAATCCAATCCTAATACGCCATCAATACCAATCATGGTATGGCTATCAGGATAATAATAATTTCTATGATAGTAGCCGGCATCATAATATCCAACATGAAGACCGGGGCCTATATACCATTTTAGGCCTGGTGCTCCCGAAATATTGCCGTGAATTTCATATAAACCGGTAATGCGCATACCATGTTGCCAGAAATAGGCAATCAACTCTCCGGCGTTTTGTGGATTAAAAAAATGTTTGAATGTGATACCTGCACCATCCCACACTTTTATGCCCAGTGCAGATCTGTAAGTGGAACTGTTGGCTGATTTACTTTGTGCATTTGCTACAGAAAAAAATACAACCGCAAATGCAGTAAAAATTAAGCGTCTCATAAAATACGTTTCTTATTGAGCACAGCTTGCGATTATTATGCCAAAAAGACCGTTATGAACGATTTTCTCTTACAGCCGTTTGAATTTCAATAGAAAATAAAGTAGAACTATCAGGGCGATAAACGATGTGGCAAGAAAAGTAACGATGCTGCCAAAACCGGCCCACACTGCTCCTGCCATAGCACTGGCAGCAAATGCACAGATACTTTCGCAGCTTGTATAAAAACCAACTGCGGTTGCCGTATTACTTTCATGTGCTGTATTGGTTATCCATGCTTTTGCGATGCCTTCTGTGGCGGCTGCATAAATACCGTATAAAAAGAAAAGAAGAAAAATAATATTCAATGAAGGGTTAAAAGCAAAACCTGCGTATACAATTGCAAACAACATAAGCCCAATCATAAAAATTTTTTTCATTCCCCATTTATCTGCCAATATTCCCAGCGGGTAGGCAGCAAGGGCAAATATAAGATTGTAAAATATATAAGCCAGTATAGTTATTGTTTCGCTTTCGAAAGTAATATTGAAAATTGTAAGTGTCTGTTCGCCTAATGCTTCCTTCGTTTTTAATAAAAGAAAAAAGTCTGAGCTGTTGAACAATGCAAACAATAATAATCCCGGCACTAACTTTTTAAATGCCGGTGTCGCAATTTTCCAGTAACTGAAATAGCTAAAAAAATTTCCCTTACTAAGTGTCGACGAAGGATGCTTTTTTTCTTTCAATAAAAAAATCAACAGCACAGCAAGAATGCCCGGCACAAAAGCGATAAAAAAAAGTGATTGATAATTCCCCGGACTATATAAAAGAAAAACTAAAGCAATGATAGGACCTATTGCGGCGCCGAGTGTATCCATACTACGATGAAATCCGAATACTTTTGCTTTATTCTCTTTTGTGGCTTCTTGTGAAAGCAAAGCATCTCTTGCCGCTGTTCTCACACCTTTCCCCAACCGGTCTACAGTTCTGGCAAAAAATACCCAAAGCTTGGCAGTGAATAATACAATTATAGGCTTGGAAATAGCACTTAATAAATACCCGAGCTTTACAAATGGTAGCCTGACACCTTTTTCATCACTTAATTTTCCAAAATATCCTTTACTGATGCCGGCAGTAAAATTGGCAACTGCCTCCAGCATCCCGATCCAGAAAACATTAAAACCAATTTCATTAAGGTAAAGGGGAATGACGGGATAGATCATTTCACTTGCTACATCGGCAAGAAGGCTAACGAGTGAAAGAATGACTATGGTCCGGGTAATGATGCGCATCTACTGGTGAAAATACTTAAATCAAAAAAAAGTGTTGTAAACTAATTCGTACAGGTTGTTTCTGCTCCTTTATTTTTGCTTTATAAATATACCCGTGAGCCGCCTATTTTTATTTTGTCTTTTTTTATGCCAGTTTTTTTCTGCAACTGCACAAACCGATTCACTAAATGAGGTAAAGCAGGATACGCCTATAATAAAAAAAAATATTCGGAATTCTGCAAAAAAAGCCAATAAGACTTCCCTTACGGATTCTTTACCTGTGAAGGATTCCTTGAATATGCAAATTGATAGTATTACTGCTGCCTTCAAAAAAAAGCAAAAGGATTCAATACAAACTGCTGCTCTCAAAGCGAAACCCGTTCAACAAATGTTTTCATTAAAGCAATTTAATGGAGAAGAGTTACTTTTTTATTCGCTGATCATCATGTTGATCTTCTATGCGATACTGAAACAAATGTTTCCAAAATACTTTACAGATCTGTTTCGTGTTTATTTCCGTACCACACTTAAGCAAAGCCAGGTGAGAGAGCAGTTATTGCAAACCCCCTTACCCTCATTATTATTAAATGGTTTTTTTATTGTCAGTGGTGGAATGTATGCTGCCTTTATTTTTCAGCATTTTAATATTGCGCCTAAGTTTAATTTCTGGCAGTTATGGCTATATAGCGCAATACTGTTGAGTATTATATATATGATGAAATTTGCCGGTGTCTGGCTGGCGGGCTGGCTCTTTAGTAGAACTGATGCGGCCGCTGCATATACGTTTATTGTTTTTATGAACAATAAAATAACCGGAATAGTGGTACTTCCCTTTTTGGTGTTGTTAAGTTTTGGTAATGAAAAGATTTACCCCGTAACATTGATTGTTTCAATTACAGCGGTTGCTTGTCTGTATTTATATCGATTTTATCTTTCTATTGGAGTGATCCGGTCACAGGCCCGGGTTAATATGTTGCATTTTCTTCTCTACCTCACCGCATTTGAAGTCTTTCCTCTACTAATATTATTTAAATGGGTAATGTCGTTTCTTAAATAAAACGGCTACCTTTGCAGCCAATTTTAGCCGAACCGTATATGAATAAAACCGTGGTTAGCAAGACACTCGTTCAGCACAAAGAAATTAAGAAAATCCTGGTTACCCAACCGAAGCCCGAAAGCGACAAATCGCCTTGGTATGAGCTGACCAGAAAGTATAGCGTTGAACTGGAGTTTCAGCCATTTATCCGGCTTGAGGCTATAAATGCAAAAGAATTCCGCAGGCAGAAAATAGAAATTCAGAATTACACTGGGGTTGTCTTCACCAGCCGTAATGCCATTGATCATTTTTTCCGGATGTGTGAGGAAATGAAAGTGAGCATCTCACAGGATACAAAATACTTCTGCATTACCGAAGCTGTGGCACTTTACCTGCAAAAATTCATTCTCTATCGTAAACGCAAAGTGTTTTATGGAACAGATGGTACGAATAAAAGTATGTTTGATTCCATAAACAAGCATAAAGGCAACGAAAAGTTTATGTATGTATGCTCAGAAAACCAGCAGGATAATGAGATCGTAAACTGGCTGAAATCGAATAATTGTGAGTACGTTTTGGCATTTATGTACCGCACACAGAGCAATGATGTAAAGGAACTAATTACAAAAACCAATTTCGATGTGATCTGTTTTTTTACTCCAAGTGGTGTTAAAAGTCTTTTCGATAATCTTCCCAAATACAAACAAAACGGAACATTGATCGGTGCGTTTGGAAGCAATACAGTAAAAGCTGTAGAGGAAGCCGGTCTTAAGCTGGAAATAAGGGCACCCCAACCACTCGTTCCCAGTATGGTTTCTGCATTAGATCAGTACCTTTCTGCGCAATTAAAAAAGAAGTAACTTATCAGATACTATAAATGAAGCCAGGCAAACAGAAGCCTGGCTTTTTTGTTATGATATTAAACGAAATTTGTTATTCAACCCTGGCAATGAATCATAAATATTCCAACCACCTCATAAATGAAACAAGTCCTTACCTGCAGCAGCATGCACACAATCCTGTTGATTGGTATGCCTGGGGAGAAGAGGCTTTACAAAAAGCGGCCAAAGAGAATAAACCTATTCTCGTTAGCATTGGTTATTCAGCCTGCCACTGGTGTCATGTAATGGAAAGAGAAAGTTTTGAAGATGAAGCTACGGCCACTCTCATGAATGAACATTTTGTCAATATAAAAATCGATAGAGAAGAAAGGCCGGACCTGGATCATATTTACATGGATGCAGTGCAGGCAATGACAGGAAGTGGTGGCTGGCCGCTAAATGTTTTTTTAACTCCGGAGAAAAAACCTTTTTATGGAGGAACTTATTTTCCGCCGGTGAGAGCATTCAATCGTTCTTCATGGAAAGAAACTTTAATTGCTGTATCAGATGCTTTTCGTTTAAAAAGACATGAAATAGATGCACAGGCAGAAAATCTTACAGGGCATCTGCTTAATTCAAATGCTTTTGGACTACAGAAACAAAATGTCAACGAAAATATTTTTTCAAAGGAAAAAGTCGATGAAATATTTCAAAACATCATGAAATCGGCCGATAAAGAATGGGGAGGTTTTGCCAAGGCCCCAAAATTCCCGCAGACCTACACAATCCAGTTTTTGCTACGTTATGCTCATTATCAAAAAAATGAAGAAGCGTTAAAGCAGGCATTATTAAGTCTTGATAAAATGATGGAAGGAGGGATCTATGATCATATTGGCGGTGGGTTTGCAAGATATTCTACAGACACAGAATGGCTGGTTCCTCATTTTGAAAAAATGCTTTATGATAATGCCTTACTTATTTTTGTTTTAAGTGAAGCATACCAGCTTACAAAGAATGAAAAATACCGAATTGTGATTGATGAAACATTGGGGTTTATTAAAAATGAAATGACTCACCCTCAAGGAGGTTTTTATTCAGCTTTGGATGCAGACAGCGAAGGGGTAGAAGGTAAGTTTTACATATGGAGTAAAAATGAGATAAATGAATTACTTGGAACTGACGCTGCATTGTTTTGCGAGTATTACCAGGTGACTGATAAAGGAAATTTTGAACACAAAAATATTTTGCACACTAGGGAAGATGCAGATGCTTTTGCAAAGAGCAAAAATTTTCCTTCCGAAGAGTTTAATTTATTCTTGATAAAAACAAAAAAAACACTGCTGGCAGAAAGGAACAAACGCATTCGGCCGGGAATGGATGACAAGATTATTCTCGGATGGAATGCACTGATGAATACAGCTTATTCAAAAGCATTTGCTGCTACCGGCAATGAAGATTATAGAAAGACAGCTATCAGGAATATGGATTTTATACTGGCTGTGTTTTCAATTGAAAATAAGGTTGAGCTTTTTCATACATGGAAAAACAATATCGCTAAGTATTCTGCTTTTCTTGATGATTATGCTTATCTCATTGAAGCGTTAATTAATCTGCAGGAGGTAACTGGCGATACAAAATGGCTCGTAAAGGCAAAACAACTTTCGGAGTTTGTTATCGATAATTTTTCAGAAGATGAAACGGGATATTTTTTTTATACACCCCTAAACAATTTGGATGTTATAATCCGGAAGAAGGAAGTATATGACGGTGCTACTCCGTCCGGGAACAGCATAATGGCTTTTAACCTATACCGGCTGGGTCTTTACTTTGACCAAAATGAATGGCGAGAACACTCGACAAAAATCACGGGTTTGTTGAGCAATGCCGTCTACCGCTATCCCACATCTTTTGGCTGTTGGTCCAATTTGGTCCTTGAGGGATTTGTAGGCACAAACGAGATTGCCATTGCCGGAGAAAATTTTGATAAAAGCTTACGGGAAATATTGGGTGAATACATTCCCAACAAAGTGGTTATGAGCTTTCAAGGCGGAAACAGCTCCTATGCTTTACTGGATGGTAAAACAGCCTCCGAACCTCCATTCATCTATTTGTGTCGTAACTATTCCTGTAAACAGCCCGTACAAACCGCAGCTGCGATTGTAGAATTACTTCTAAAGGCCTAACAGTCAGGAGAATTTAATTTGCCCTGGAAACAATAAAATAAATTAAGTTCCGTTAGAAACTTTACCGCGTAAAATGCGCTTTGATATTTAAAAAATAAACATTAGCCTTGTGGTTAAGAACTGTTCAAAATATTATATTTGCCCAATACCCTTTAAGTATATGAAAATGAGAAACCTTTATTTTAAATTAATCGCAGCGGCTTCACTTACAGTGTTGCTGTCTAGCTGTGGAATGTTTGGAAAGAAAAGTAGTAAAGGAAGTGTGCTTCCGAATGATGGCCAGGTGCATGGTGTTGCCCCAGGCGCAAAGTATACACTTCCGAAACCTCCAGGTATGGTTTACATACCTCAGGGAACTTTCCATATGGGTCCCAGTGATGAGGATCCAGCTTTTGCATTTAGTGCCCGTAACCGTGCAGTTTCTATCAGCGGTTTCTGGATGGATGCAACAGAAATTACCAACAACGAGTATCGCCAGTTTGTTTATTGGGTTCGTGATTCTATCGCAGCCCGTAGACTGGGAGGTAATTATGTAAAAGATGATAAAGACGGCAACCAGTATATCAACTGGGAAGCTGCTAAGAAAATAAAATATTCTGACCCTAAGATCGTCGAAGACCTTGCAGCAACTGATTTTATTCTTCCTCCTGACGATAGGCTGTATGGTAAAAAAGAAATCGATCCTTCTAAATTAGTTTACCAGGTTGAGCGTATGGATTTAAAAGAAGCAGCAAAAAGAGAAAACGCTGGTAAGCCTCGTTCTAAATTCATCCAAAAGTATCCGGTAGCTATTTATCCCGACACTTTATGCTGGATTCGTGACTTCTCTTATTCTTACAACGAACCAATGACAAAAAGATACTTCAGCCATCCATCATTCGGTAACTATCCGGTGGTAGGTGTAAACTGGAAACAGGCTGATGCTTTTTGTAACTGGCGTACTTTATACCTCAACTCATATCTTATCTCTAAAAGCCGTGCGCAGGAATCAGATTTCCGCCTGCCTACAGAAGCTCAATGGGAGTATGCAGCAAGAGCCGGACGTTCACAATCAATGTTCCCTTGGGGTAACTATTATCTCCGTAATAAGAAAGGTTGTTTAATGGCCAACTTCAAACCTGGTCGTGGTAACTATCCTGAAGATGGAGGTTTTTATACAGTACGTGCCGATGCTTACTGGCCAAATGATTTTGGCTTGTATTGCATGAGTGGTAACGTGGCTGAATGGACTTCATCAATCTATTACGAAGGAAGAAACAACTTCCAGCATGATATGAACCCTGATGTTCGCTGGAATGCAAAAGACGATGATCCTCCTCTCATGAAACGTAAAATAATTCGTGGCGGTAGTTGGAAAGATGTTGGTTATTTCCTTCAAACAGGTACCAGCACTTACGAATACCAGGATTCAACCAAAAGCTATGTTGGTTTCCGTACAGTGATCGATCTGCCGGCACCATCATCAAAAGGCCATAAATAAATAATTACGAGAGGTTATAAAATAAAAATTATAACCTCTCTCTTTTCCTGAAACAATTTTCAAACACTCTTTTTCGTTTAATACAATATCGTAATTTTTTAATTCACCTATAAAACGAGCCTATTATGCTTTTCTTTAAAACCCATAAGGGTCAAGTAACCCTTAACTTTATTTTCGCCTTTTTTGCCGCTGTGGTAATCCTTGGCGCATTGTTTAAAATCCGTCACTGGCCAGCAGCCGATGAAATGATCACTATTGGTCTATTATCAGAAGTGTTAGTGTTTTTAGTAATGGCATTACTTGTACCGCCGCCAGAAGAACCACATTGGCAGCGTTATTTCCCTGACATTAACAAACACCCTGATCTTGAAGGTCCGAATTTTAAACCAACTCCATTAGCATTAGCTGGTGCAAGCACAGGTAATCCTGCGTTGAACAAATTAGAAGATATGCTGCAAGCTGCAGATATCACACCTACTAATCTTGGCCGCTTGAGTGATAACTTCAAAAAGTTAGGCACTACAGTAGACAAAATGGGAGATATTGGTGATGTAGTAGCTGCTACCGGCGACTATACCGCTAAAACAAAAGAAGCTTCTGTTGCCCTTAGCGCAATGAAAGATGCATATGTTGGTGCTGCAAGCAGTATTCAGCATTTCAATCAGGCAGCTGATGGTACTAAACAGTTCCATGAGCAGGTTCAGGTATTAACTAAAAATCTCGGTTCATTAAATACTATTTATGAACTGGAATTGCAGGATACTAATAACCACCTGAAAGCAATGAACAAATTTTACAACAACCTGGTACAAGCTTCTGATGCAATGCAGGGAAGTGTGGATGATGCTAAGAAAGCACATGACCAGATTGCTGTATTGGCCGGAAACCTTGGTCGCCTGAACAATATTTATGGAAATATGCTCAGTGCAATGCAGGGCCGTGCTTAATTAGTTGGGTTCGTTTTATAGGAATGAATCCGTATCCAGTAATTTGAAAAAGTTACCATTAGTAAAAACCATTTCCGCTGTAAAGCAGAATAAATAAAAATTAAAAGTCATGTCTTTACCTAGAGAACCACGGCAAAAGATGATCAACATGATGTATCTGGTGTTAACAGCGCTGCTGGCACTGAATGTATCTGCTGAAATTCTTAATGCCTTCAAAACGGTAAATAAAAGTTTAGAGACTACAAATGCTACTGTCAACAATTCTACCACTGCAATCATGCAGTCATTAGAAGACAAACAGAATGATCCTAAGACTGCTGAAAAGGCTGCTATATGGCTGCCAAAAGCAAAGGCTGTTCAGGAGTATGCAAAGTCGATGAACACATTTATACAATCTTTAAAAAACGAGATCATTAAAGAAGGCGGCGGTGATCCTGATAAAAGCAGTTTTAAAGCTGATAACCTGGATATCGCTACCCGTTTAATGCTTGATAAAGGAAAAGCTAAGGAGTTATTAGCTAAGCTCACCGAATTCAAGAAGAACATTCTGAAGAATGTAGATCCTTCGATTGATTCAGCGTTTTCATCTACATTACCAATTTACCTCGAAATACCGAAAGGGGTATCGAAATCAAATAACACATGGGAAAGAGCTTATTTCCATATGGTGCCGACTGTTGCTGCATTAACTATTCTGAGTAAATTTCAGAATGACGTTAAGACGTCTGAAAATAAGATCGTTGAATTTTGTCATAACAAAGTAGATAAAGTTGTTGTACGTTATGATACGTATGCAGCTTTTGCACAGTCAAATTCAAGCTATGTAATGCCTGGTGATGAAATGGAAGTTACTGCTGGTGTAGGTGCTTTTAGTAAAGCAGCCTTGCCGACTGTAACAATCGCAGGCGCAGTTACACCGTTGGGTGATGATGGAGCTGCTCATAAATTATTAAATGCTGAATCAACTTTAGGTGAACATAGCATTAATGTAAATGTAGAATACACAGACCAGGAAGGAAAGAAGCAAACAATCCTGAAAACAATTAAGTACACTGTTGGTCAATCAGCAGCATCTATTGCTTTGGATAAAATGAATGTACTTTATATTGGTGTTGATAATCCTGTATCAATTGCTGCAAGTGGTGGTGGATCTGAAGCAATTCAGGTTTCCATTTCTGGCGCCGGAGGTGCACTTCAGAATTTAGGAAAAGGTAAATACATTGCCCGTGTAAATAGTGTTACTGATGATTGCAAAATAACTGTAACAGTAGGTGGCAAAGTTGCGGGAGCTTCAGTTTTCCGTACACGTACAATACCTAAACCTATAGCTGTTGTTGGTCCTTATGAAAGTGGCGCTAGCATAAATGCTAATGCATTCAAGGCTCAGGCTGGTGTGGGTGCCGGTATTAAAGATTTTCCTTTTGAATTAAAATACCAGGTTACAAGGTTTATTTTATCAGCCGATAATGATGAGGGCTATATTGACGAAGCTCCTTGCCAGGGTAACTTATGGAGTAGTGCTGCTCAAGCTGTTTTGAGCAAATTAAAGAGCGGTCGTACCATAACCATTGACGATATTTATGCAACAGGGCCTGATGGAAGAAGCCAAAAATTGCCTTCATTGGTATATTATATAAAATAATTAAACTGGATAGATATGAAAAGGTGTTTTGTAAAAATCAGTTTGCTGGGAATATTTGTTATGATTATTGCATCTGATGCTGCTGCACAGCGTTCCGGTAGATCAGGCAGAAGAAATCCTGCTGATACTTCTAACCGTCAGCCTCAGCAACAGGTAAATAATAATAATGCTCCGGCTTATAATCCAACAGCCGGTATTCCGATCGTTGTAGATTCAGCAGGCATGAAGCAAGCAGAAGTTAAAAAAGGCTTGCGTAACGATAATGCCTTTGATAAAGGAAACCTGACTGCCCGCACTCCCTTACCTTATGAGCATATCCGCTGGGATGATGCGTTTTATGCTGAGAAGGTTTGGAGAGAACTGGATCTGCGTGAAAAATTGAATCTTGTATTCAAATACGAGACTGAAGATGATAACGGAAGCCAGATGTTTGTAGACATTCTTATGAAAGCAGTTCAGAGCGGACAGGTTACAGCTTTTTCTGATGACAGATTTACAACACCTTTATCAGTTGACGATATTAATCAAAAAACAGCAGGCCAGAATGATACAGTGCCGGTTACTGATCCTAATGACATCAATAAGACATTATATTATAAAGTGACCAAATCAAGCTTTGATGTCAAATCAGTAAATAAAATTGCAATGAAAGAAGAGTGGGTGTTTGACCGTGAATCAAGCAGACTTGTCTGTCGTATTTTAGGTCTGGCGCCTTTACAAACTAAGTATTTGCCAAGTGGCCAGGAACTGGGCCAGTCAGTTTTATTCTGGGTTTATTATCCTGACCTGCGTCCTACATTGGCTAAATATGAAGTGTATAATCCAAAGAATATGGGACAAAGCCGTATGACATGGGAGGAGTTATTTGAAAGCCGCATGTTCAGCAGCTATATTGTTAAATCTACTTTGGATAACCCATCGTTCAAACCAATCAGGTCATTATTGAACGGAAACCAGATTCTTGCCCTTCTTGAAGGTGATAACATTAAGGATAAAATCTTCAATTTCGAGCAGAACCTGTGGTCGTATTAATTACAAACTGTATTTACTTTCAATACTCAAAATGTCCCGCCAAAAGCGGGATATTTTGTTTGTATGAACATCCAAATATTTATTAAAAAAAACTTCAGTAAATCGTAATTATCCTATTTGTTATATTGAATAATGTTGTATTTTCGTCATGGTTTTTCATAGGATATTGGATTTTAAAAACGGGGCTGGATTTCTATCCGGGCCCCATTTTTTTTATAGACACTTCTAACTAATTAATTAGCTTTTATCCCTGAAATAGCCCAAAACCGTACTTGCCTTTGAATGCCCTATAACTAAAGCAAGCTCCTCTATCGTTTTATTCCTGATATTCTTTATTGATTTAAACTCTTTCAATAGCATATCTGCAGTTGCTTTCCCAATACCCCGTATATCCTCTAGTTCATTTTTAAAGGTGCCGGCACTTCTTTTTTTCCGGTGAAATGTTATGCCAAAACGATGTACCTCATCCCGGATCTTTCGGATAAATTTTAAACTTTGGCTGTTAAATGGGAGCTTAAGGGAGTCCCTATCACCCGTAAAAAAGATCTCTTCTTCATTTTTTGCTAGCCCAACAAGTGTCATCTTCCCTTCAAGCCCCAGTTCACGAATAGCCTCACTAGCTGAGCTTAATTGCCCTTTTCCTCCGTCAATGATCACAAGTTGAGGGTAATCCTTGCCTTCTTCAGTAAGCCTTTTATAGCGCCGAAAAACAGTTTCCTTCATCGAGGCAAAATCATTGATCCCGACCACAGTTTTGATGTTAAAATGCCTGTAATCAGCTTTTGATGGCTCTCCATTTTTAAAGCAAACCATCGCTGATACAGGGTAGCTTCCCTGGAAATTGGAGTTATCGAAACATTCAATATGTACAGGTAGACTTGAAAGTTGAAGATCTTTTTGCAGTTGCTCAAGAGTTTCAAAGCTGGTGCTGTTTTTTATACCTAATTTCAATCGATCCTTGTTTTTGATCTCTTCTATATAATAACCAGCATTTTTAAAAGAAAGATCCAGCAGTTTTTTCTTATCACCTGAGCGGGGCACTGTTATCATTACATCCGGTTGGCATGGGGTAATAATAACAGGAACTATTATTTCTTTTGCATCACTGTTGAAGGTGGTACGCATATTTTGAATACAGAGTTCAAGAATTTCTTGTTCGGTCTCTTCAAGTTTGGCTTCAGCTCGTATTGTATGAGACTGTACGATTGTGCCACTTCTCACCATCAGGTAATTGATATAAGCGATTTGATTTTCTTTTACAATAGAAAAAACATCAGCATTACCAAACCGCGGATTTACTACCACTGAACTAGCCTGGTAGTTTTCAAGAAACTCAATTTTCTTTTTTAGTATAGCTGCCTTTTCATAGGCGAGGTTTTCAACGGCAGATTTGATCTCTCTTTTAAAGTAATTAACCACCTCCGAGAGATTACCTTTAAGAATGTTTCTTACCTGTTTAAGATTTTCATTGTAATTGTCTACATCCTGAAGTCCTTCGCATGGACCTTTACAATTGCCCAAATGATATTCCAGGCAAACCTTAAATTTTCCTTTTTCAATATTTGTTTTACTGAGATTAAGTGAACAGGTCCTGAGCGGAATTGTATTCCGAATGAACTCAACCAACTCTCTAACTTTTTTTACTGATGTGAAAGGGCCCAGGTATTCCGAACCATCTTTTATAAGTCTGCGGGTAAAAAATATTCTCGGGAAAGGTTCTTTTTTTATTACGATATAAGGATATGATTTATCATCCTTTAAACTGATATTATACTTGGGCTGAAATTCTTTTATCAAGGAATTTTCAAGCAGCAACGCATCTTGTTCAGAGCCGACAATGACAAACTCGATCTTGCTGATTCGTTTTACCAGCTCATGTGTTTTATATCCGGTAAAAGTTTTTGTGAAGTAGGAGCTGACTCTTTTCCGCAGGCTTCGGGCCTTACCTACATAGATCAGCTCATTGCCGGCATCGAAATATTTATAAATACCGGGATTATCAGGAATTGTTTTTTGTATTTTTCTAAATTCAACAGACGTCATTCTGGTTTAGTATAATCTTTCCAGGTAACTTTTAAAATATGTGTGGTTTCTGGCTGACCGGGTAATTGTTTTAATGTTAATACCTGGAAGTATTCATCTACCTGCCATATCATTTTTTTTATAACCGAACTGTCTTTAGTTGTAATCTCCCTGTCAATATAAATTGTCCTGATTTTTCCACCATCTGCATCAGGTTTAATAATTACTTCCTGCTTCTGAATATCTGATGACTGGGATGTAGACTTTGGTAAGGTGAGAAAGGAGATGAGCTTTAAATCCTGGTCATAAGTCTGGCTCTCTTTATATTGATCTTTATATTTTTCAAGACTTATGTCTGGTATGTCAAGAAAATCTTTTGCCTGAGCACGAAATTCAGTCCTGGAAATATCAATTGTATCCGAATGCAGACTATCCAGTATTTCAATTCTTCTAATTGCAAAAAGTGAAGTGTCAATTTGCGCAACCTGGCCTTGTATAAAAGAAAGCACAGGAGTGACCCGTTCATTTTTATTGTCGTCTTTTTTTTCAGGAGATTTACAAGCGGCTATAAACAATAGCGCCATGAGCAAGGGAATAGATGTTTTCATGCCCAAAAATAAATGAAAACAATCTTTTATAAACGATTATCCCGGTCGAATAAACGAACCGGGATAATTCTGCAAGCATAGCAGCAGTTAGTGTCGGATCAATAATTAAACGTAACGCCTGCCTTCAGGCCAAAAGTGAAAAGATTTTCTATGACAGGATATTTGTCTTTAAAGCTTGACAGGGCCTGGTAGCGAACCTGCGGACCAATCTGCCAGTTTGATCTTTTTGCTTTAACATCTACAATTATTTCAGCAGCTCCATTCATATTCCAACGGCGCATCAGGTCGGGTACTTTTACATAATTCTTAAAATCGGTTGAGAGCAGGTAAGCCCTGTTATCCAATAAATAGGTTGGTTGTGCTGTTAATCCTAAGCCGAGATCCACCTTTTTACCATCTAAAATTTTTACATCAGCTCCGATAGGCATTGAAAGAGAAAAATAAACATTGGTCAGCCAGTTAGGGCGGTAGCCGCTGGAGTTCCTGTAGTAGGATGTGCGGATAACCGATGGCTGATTATTACCTTGCATGGCAATAGTTGCCGGTTCACCTGAATAACTGAATGCACGGATATCGTATTTACTTATATTAAACTGTAATCCTGTTTTTAAAGCAATTCTTTTACTGAGTGGGTATTTTACTGCAATGCCCAATTCAAATCCTATATCAGGTTTATGTGTTACTACATTCTTTACATCCTGCAAAGCCAGGTTTGTGGGAATAGAAGGGCTACCTGATGCTGCAAGTATCGTTTCTTTATTTTCTGACAAGCGGCGATAAGTTACGCCAGGTGTAAAGTAGACCTGGAACCCGATGTATTTTCTTTCAATTTTTTTAGGAGTAGCGACTGCTTGTTCTGAACTTGGTTTTGAGGCATCTAAAGAAAATGAATTTTGTTTTACCTGAGCGGCTTTGATTTGTCTTTCGCTATTTACCTGGAAATTCTGATCAAATGCTGCAGGTTGTTCACCAATAACCAGTGAAGGGGAATAAGATTTATTTTTTACTTCATACCAGTCTTCTGTAGCTACTTCTGCAATGCGTTCAGTTTTTTGTTTTTCAGAATGTGCAGTTGTTGTAAAATCTTCAGGCTGCATGACCGCTTCTTCTGTATAGCTTGTTACTGTTGAATTATCATATATGATAGAAGGAATCCTGATCGATGCAATTGGTTTGTCTGCCTCTGCTACTCTTAATACAGAAGCAGGTTTAGTTGTTATTTCAGGAATTGCTTTTTGTGATTGACTGGTCTTTCCAGCTTGTGATTGTTGAGTTATTTCATTATTTGAAGACCCCGGGCTCAAAATCATTACAGATGAAACAATAGCTCCTGTAACTAAAAGCAGTAATGCCCCAATGCCTATCCATCTCCGGCGGGGGTGAAGCGAATTATTAATTTCGTCCCACACTTTTCCAGATGGATACATCTTATATTGATCAGCATTCGTTTTTAAAAACTGCTCAAAATCCCTGTTATCAAAATTTCTCTCCATAGTCAGTCGGCGATTATAGGATACGTGATATGGTTTAAATTATTTTCCTACGGCCATCAACCAATCCACATTCTGCTTTGGTTTGTGCAAAATTCTTTTTCTTATCAGTATATCTTCCAGCATTGCTCTTGCACGGGTATACTGGCTTCGGCTTGTGCTTTCTTCAATATCCAACATCACTGCAATTTCCCTATGATTGTAACCTTCCACAGCATAGAGGTTCAATACTGTGCGGTAACCAATTGGTAAAAGCCTGATACATTCCACTATCTGTTTAGCCTGGATGATAGCGGGTATCGACTCTTCCCTTACTACAGCAGTGGTAGCATGAATCAAGTCAACACTTTCATTGAACTTTTTGTTACGCTTCAGGATGTTAATACAGGTATGTACAACGATCCGGCGAATCCAACCTTCAAATGATCCCCTGCCTTCGAAAGAATGCATCTGCGTAAAAACCTTAATAAATCCTTCCTGAAGCATATCCTCAGCATCCTCCCGGTTATGAGCGAAGCGATAGCATACCGCCAGCATTTTAGAACTGTATTTGTTATACAATTCTCGCTGAGCTATCGAATCATTTTTTAAACAACCTTGTAAAATGGCTTCCTCGGTCATAGTCTCCCTTTGGGTTGCCTGTAAATTAGACATTTTTTTGACACGAATGCTGCATGGAAATGTAAAATTTAAAAGGTTTCAGGAATTAATTCTACAGCTTGGGGGAGAAATTTAAAGGGCTGGGCAGCTACCGCAAATTAAAATCCGGTAAGCTGCCCAATTCCTGTTATTTTATATCAGTTCTAAGAGCAACGATAAAAATCCTTCCTGCTAATGAAAAACCAGACGCAAAGGTTGTACAAAAAAACAGATAGAAAATATCACCGGCATAATTGATAATGCCAGCAAAGGAATAGCCAGTATTTTCTTAAGCGTTTTTATTGTTTAGGAGGTTCAGGTCTTTTAGGTCGCTTCAGACTATCGGCAGGAAATTTTGCTTCCATTTCAGTCATTATGCCTTGGGCCCAACCAGTAAGTTTTGCTTTTTCTTCATCATTCAGAATTGCATCTTTATGTATCCATGTATAACTGTCCAGCGGCATTTCATTTTCTTTTACTGTTTTAACTACATCTTTCATTTTATCGTACCGTCTCCAGATCGGGGCTTTCCCCAATTCATCAAGGTTAAATTTTCTTTTACCTTCTACGATATGGTCATCTAGCCACCAGTCTACAGGTTGTATTTTACTATACCAGGGATAAACAGTGTTATTGGTATGACAGTCGTCACAGGCTTTTTTTAAAATAGACTTTACATCATCCGGTATGGCATGAAGTTTTGCAAAAGCATTAGGCTGGTCGCCTTCGCTTTTGTTTTTCTTTGGATGAAAAAACTGGATAGCTAAAAAGGCAATCAACAATATCCAGGCAACTGTCTTAAAAAATTTCTTCATACTTATTTTTTGATGCGCTAAATTAGGATTTCTCCTGTCATTTCTTTAGGAATGGGCAAATTCATCATGGTAAGAATAGTTGGTGCCAGATCACCTAGCTTACCGGGTTTGATCGTTCCTTTCCATTCTTTATCAATAATAAAAAAAGGAACAAGATTTAGTGTATGTGCAGTATTAGGAGTGCCATCTTCGTTTATCATGTAATCTGCATTTCCATGATCGGCAGTTAAGAAAACAGTATAACCATTTGCCAAAGCAGCAGTAACTATTTTTTCTACGCAACTATCAACTGTTTCCACCGCTTTAATAGCGGCTTTCCAAATGCCGGTATGGCCAACCATATCAGCATTGGCATAATTCAGGCAGCAAAAATCGAAGGTCTTATTTTTTATCTCTGGTAAAATGGCATCGGTTAATTCAATTGCGCTCATCTCAGGTTTTAAATCGTATGTTGCCACTTTTGGTGAAGGTATCATGATTCTTTTTTCACCGGTAAAAGGCTCTTCACGGCCTCCGCTGAAAAAGAAAGTGACATGCGGATATTTTTCTGTTTCGGCAATCCTGATTTGTTTTAATCCATTTTGTTCTATTACAGCGCCAATTGTATTATTCAGATTATCATTTTCAAAAATAACATTTACCTTTTTGAAAGTCTTGTCGTATTCCGTCATCGTTGTGTAGTGAAGCGATAATTTTTTCATTCCCTGATCAGGCATATCTGTTTGTGTAAGTACCTGTGTGATCTCCCTGCATCTGTCCGTACGGAAATTGAAACAAATAACGACATCATTATTTTTTATAACAGCTAATGGCTGCTGGGCCTCATCAACAACCACGGTAGGTTTTATAAATTCATCAGTAACATTTGATGCATAAGAATTTTCAACGGCAGCTATTGCATCAGTAGCTTTTGCACCGGTTCCATTTACCAAAGCATCGTAAGCCAGTTTTACCCGTTCCCATCTTTTATCCCGATCCATCGCATAGTAACGGCCACTTACAGATGCAATTTTGCCAACTGAGCTATTCAGATGAGCCTGTAGATCTGTTATAAAACCTAACCCACTTTTAGGGTCACAATCACGGCCATCGGTAAATGCATGTATAAAGACATTTGAAAGATTTTCTTTTTTGCAAACATCAACAATTGCTTTCAGGTGATTAATATGCGAATGCACGCCACCATCACTTACAAGACCGATTAAATGAAGCGGTTTATTATTCGCTTTTGCAAAACGAATAGCATTGAGAAAAACACTGTTTTGTGCTAACTCGCCGGTTTTTACAGCCACATTAATTCTTTGTAATTCCTGGTAAACCACCCTGCCGGCACCCAAGTTCAAATGACCAACTTCAGAGTTACCCATTTGGCCATCCGGTAATCCTACCAGTTCGCCACAAGTGGTCAAAGTAGTGTTGGGATATTTGTTGTAAAGCGACCGGGTAAATGGCACATTGGCATTTTGTATGGCATCGGCAGAGACAACTTTTCCAAGTCCCCAGCCGTCCATAATGACTAACATTACTTTTTTAGAACTCATTTATTAACAATTTTTAGCCGGTTCGTAAAAAACCGTTCATTTACAGGTATAAATGCGGGGCAAAACTAAGTTTAAAAGAAATAACAGTTGGCAGTTTGAGCTTAAATGTACAGTTTAGTAGTTTTACAGGGAAATAGAAGGCCTAACTGTGGCACATTTTTAGATTAACTACTGGTGAATTAAAATTACACATTATGAAAACATTGTTTTCTTCTTTGGTTGCGGTTGGCTTAATAATGCTTTCAGCATTTACCCAACCCGGTACTATTGATGGTGTGATAAGTGCATTAAAAAGCGGTAATGCAAATGAGTTCGGAAGTTATTTTGACAATAATGTTGAATTAACCCTTCCGGACAAAAGTGATACTTACAGCAAAGCCCAGGCACAGAATATTGTAAAAGATTTTTTTGCCAACAATAAAGTGAAAGGCTTTGAGGTAAAACACAAAGGCGATCAGAATGGTGGTGAATATTGCATTGGTACGCTGACCACTTCACAAGGTAGTTTCCGTACTACTGTTTTTGCAAAAAACAAAGGCGGCAAGCAAATGGTGAATGAAGTAAGATTTCAATCTATCGAGTAAATAATTAGGATAATATTTTAAAAGCCCCGCTGTTTGGCGGGGCTTTTTTATTTTTGATGTAATGAATAAGGAACAACTCCGGCATTTAATAGATGAAGCATTAAAAGAAGATGTGGGTGATGGTGATCATTCCACATTAAGTTGTATTGAAGCAACGGCAAAAGGCAAAGCTATTCTTAAAATAAAACAGGATGGAATATTGGCGGGAATGGAAGTAGCAAAAACAATATTCTCCTATAAAGAGCCGGCTTCAGTTTTTACCGCTTTTAAGAAAGATGGTGATGAAATGAAACATGGAGAAACAGCTTTTGAAGTGGGAGCATCTGTGCATACTATTTTAAAATGCGAACGACTTGTGCTGAATTGCATGCAAAGAATGAGTGGTATAGCAACACTCACAAAACAATACACCGATAAGCTAAAAGATTATAAGACGCAACTTTTAGACACAAGAAAAACCACACCAAATTTCCGTTTGCTGGAAAAAGAAGCAGTAAGAATTGGAGGAGGAGTAAATCATCGTTTTGGATTGTATGATATGATAATGCTGAAGGATAATCATATTGATTACTGTGGCGGGATTGAAAAAGCAATTGATAAGGCATGGCAATATGTGCAGAATATTAAACCAGATTTGAAAATTGAAATAGAGACAAGAAGTATTGAGGATGTAAAAAGAGTTATTACTGTTGGAAAAGGAAAAGTATTCCGCGTGATGCTGGATAATTTTACACCGACTCAATTAAGTGAAGCAGTAAAATTGGTTGGAGAAATATTTGAAACGGAAGCAAGTGGTGGGATTAATCTTGAAAATATTCAAGAGTATGCTGAAACCGCAGTGGATTATGTAAGTGTGGGAGCTTTGATTCACCAGGCGAAGAGTTTGGATTTGAGCTTGAAAGCTGTGATTGCCTGATTATGGAATGAAATTATATTAAATGATTTTATGAGTAAAAAGAATAAACCGGATAGCAGGGGTTTTGTTTATAGCACTGATCCGGGTTTTAAATTTGAAGAAGAGCAGAAGTCAGCGATTACATTATTTCCGGCTCAGCAAAAACTCAGAATTTGGCTCGATGCAAAACACAGGGCCGGTAAAGCCGTGACATTAATTACTGGCTTTATTGGAAAACCCGAAGACCTCGAAGATTTGGGAAAGAAATTAAAATCATTTTGTGGCACGGGTGGTTCTGCAAAAGACGGCGAGATAATAGTACAAGGCGATCAGCGGGATAAAGTGTTGCAATGGCTGATAAAGAATGGGTATAAGGATTCAAAAAAAGCTGGTTAATTATTTTGCATCTTCATCGATCATTATACTCAATGCTCCGCTTGGACATTTTTTTACCTGCTCAATGATCTGATGTGTTTCGGCCTGGCTCGTATCGATCCAGGGCCTTCTTTTAGGATCGAATACTCCCGGTAAACCTCTTGCACAAATACCAGAATGAATACACAAATCCGGCTTCCAGATCACAGTTATTTCTCCATTGGGATATTTAAAAGTTTTTTGCATGATACTTTGAATAATTACAAGTTAGCTACTGCCCCTGTGCCAAACTATATGCTTTCTTGCCTTCCCACATATTCAATAATTCGAATGAACAGATTTTGAAACTCCCACTCATGCTTACATACAGTCCGATCACATCCTGTTGATTAAGCGGTTCATCATTGATGCTTTCAAAACGAACATTGTATTGATTAACGAGATTGGTATATACTGAACCTGTTGGCCATACCTGCGTACCGCGGTTACTTATACTTATCAAATTGAATTTTACACCCCCATGTTGTTTGCATTTTTCCGCGATAGCCATTGGCTGCTCATTACTTTCAATAAATAGATCAACACCAACGATCAACTCATTTTCAGGTTCTATAGAAACCATCATTGAATTGCTGAATAATTTTAATGGTGTTGGTGTACCGGGAACGTTCGGAATAATTTCCCTGGGATTTGTTTTTGGCTTCTTTCCAAAATTGCCAATAATAGCATTTGCAAATTGAGTTGTATTAACTGCAGGAATTGATTTGTCACCAAAGTCACCGGTATGCACACCGTTTTCCAAAGTATAAAGCAATGCATTTTCGATGATCGCTGCATTTTCAGTAAGCCCAACATGACGGAGCATTGCAAGGCCACTTAATAATAATGCAGTTGGATTTGCAATATTTTTTCCTGCAATATCCGGGGCTGTGCCATGCACAGCTTCGAAGATGGCGATATGATCACCAATATTTGCGGAAGGCGCAAAACCCAAACCACCAACAAGACCTGCGCATAGATCACTTACAATATCGCCTTGAAGATTAGTTAGTACTACTACATCGAAAGTATCAGGTTTTACAACCAGTTTCATGCAGAGGTCATCAACAATCACGTCATCTGCTTTGAGCTCGGGATATTCTTTTGCCACTTCATAAAAACAATCGAGGAATAAACCATCCGTTATTTTCATGATGTTCGCTTTGTGACCACAGGTGATGCGCTTTGCATTTTTCTGTTTCGCCATTTCAAAAGCATAACGTATTACCTGCATACTGCCTGGGCGGGTGATGAAGCGACGGCTCAAGGCCACATCATGTGTAAGCATATGTTCAATGCCACCATAAGTGTCTTCAATGTTTTCCCTTACAATTGTAATGTCAATTAGTATTCCTGCTTTACTGAAAACGGTATCTACTCCATGCAGGGTTTGAAAATCTCTTTTGTTTGCAAATGTGTTCCATGTTTTACGTGCAGTTACGTTAATGCTTTTTACTCCTTTGCCTTTTGGTGTTTCCATCGGGCCTTTAAAAAGCAACCCGAGATTTTCGATGGATTGTTTGGCTTCCGGTGTCATACCATTATTAAAACCCTTATCGAAAACCCATTTGCCCATATCTACATATTCATACTCCAAAGGCACATTGTTAGCAGTAAAAATACTAAGGACAGCCTCCATTATCTCCGGTCCGATGCCATCTCCTTTCGCAACTGCAATTTTCATACTTAAATTTTTTGATTTGATTCAATGATTGAATCGCAAATCTACTATGTTGAAATGTTTTATTCGCAAACATGTGTGATAATAATTTTGTTTGCATATCTTTATTAAACATCTCTGCTTGTATGGTAAGTAAAATCTCAGAAGGCGTTACAATCAGCGTAGAAACTTTCTACCAACCCGACTACAGTAATCCTGTTCAGTTCGAATTTATGTTTGCTTATCGCATTACCATCGAAAATGGAAATGAATTTCCTATTAAGTTACATCGTCGTCAATGGTTCATCTATGATAGTAATGGTGCCCAACGTGAAGTAGAAGGTGAAGGTGTTGTTGGTGTACAGCCTGTACTAAAACCAGGTGAAAGATATCAATATGTAAGTGGTTGTAATCTTCGTACTGAAATGGGTAGAATGACCGGTACCTACCAAATGGAAAACATGCATTCTAAAAAATTCTTCGATGTAAATATTCCTGCTTTTGAAATGATGGCACCCTTTAAGAATAACTAATTACTGATTTAGTAGCCCATATTTTTTGATCATTCACACATTCGCAAATTAACTAATTTGCTAATTACATCGGTTTGTACTTTGCTTCATCTAAAATTTTTCTTGCATCCGTACGCATGATATCGGCAGGTTTTAGTGATGGATTTTTTTCTGCATATTTTTTTACGATCTGCCAGCCAAACCACTGACCCAAATTTCCCGGAGAATTTTCCTGCGAGAAACCTTGTGTAAAAGGTCCTTCGCCAATATACGTTTGAATAACTGTAGGGTTAACTGAATTCAGATCTTCATTTTTAATTATTGTACTCCATACCTCACCTTCATTTTTTTTACACCAATCCAATTGTTTTTTGGTATAGCCGGTTTTTACTGAATCGGCCGCATTGGGTAAAAATAGATCAACGAGATACCATTGTTTTCCTTTTTCAATCATTTGTTCTACCAATGGCTTGCCAATTGTTTGCTCAGGAAATAATTCATCCGCAATGGCCTTCATACAATTGGCAGCAATAAACTCTTCATCAAAACGGCGGGAGACATAGCGGGGGAATAACCGCTGAAATTCTTCATCGAGGTAAGGAACGAAATCTTTTCCAGCATACTGTTGCAGGCCGATTGCAATATAGTTACTGGTCAATGCAACACCAGGTCCATCGAGTGTACTGAGAAAAGTAATGAACCCGGGAATTTTATAATCAGGAAAATAATATTTTACATGCTGTAGCCCATTCTTTATTTCTTTCTCAACATCGGTCGTTGATTTATACTTAATAAGCAATGAATCGTTGAAAGATTTATAAGCCGCATAAAACTCTTTCACTTTTGCCTGTTCTTCGAGGTTTGAAGGGTCGCCGTTAATACCAAGCATCCCCTGCATAAAGTCTGCATAGAATCCGGGATATTTAGTTAGTAGTTGCGTAAGGTTTTCGGAGATCTTATTAGTGTCAATTGAAAAGAAATCCTTTTCGAACCGTTCGAGTTTCAGGTCAATTTTAATGTTTGAAACATCCGGGCCTTTCGGTTTATTGTTACAGGAAATAACGAGTAAAACGCAGATTATCGGTAAAAAGAGTTTTTTCATGGATTATAAAACGGGGTGGAGTTAATAATGTTGTGGCGAAATTAGGGCTAATTCCTTTTTTCAAATCTGTAAATTTGTGTTATGAAAATAGCACTGGCCCAGCAGAACTATCATATCGGGAATATAGAAGGAAATACTAAGAAGATTATTGAAGCAATTAACTACGCAAAAAAGCAAGGGGCCGATCTTATCGTTTTTTCTGAGCAAAGTGTAAGTGGCTACCAGGCCCGCGACTTTCTAGACTTTAATGATTATATCAATAAATGTTATGCCGCGGTTGATGAAATAAAACAACATGCTGATACGATTGCAGTATTAGTGGGCTCACCTGCCCGCAACCCCAGAAAGGAAGGTAAAGACTTATTTAATGCAGCATTTTTCCTATATGAAAAAGAAATAAAGGCTGAAATACATAAAACACTGTTGCCAAACTATGACGTGTTTGATGAGTATCGTTATTTTGAACCGGCTTATGAATGGAATGTGGTGGAGTTTAAAGGAAAAAAACTGGCAATTACGATCTGTGAAGATATCTGGAATCTTGGCGACAACCCATTATACCGTATTTGCCCGATGGACATCCTCATGAAGCAAAACCCAGATGTAATGATCAACCTTTCTGCTTCGCCGTTTGATTACACTCATGATGAAGACCGCAAGGCCACTATCAAAGCGAATGTGATGAAATATAAATTGCCGATGTTTTACTGCAATGCAATTGGCAGCCAGACAGAAATTGTGTTTGACGGAGCATCACTCGTATTTGATAAGCATGGCAATCTTTGTCACCAGTCGCCAATGTTTAAAGAAGCAGTTGATGTGATTGAATTAAATGACGACGGTACTATCAATGGAAAAATTCTTGAACCAGCGAGTCGTGTGCCTGATAAAAAGTTAACGCCATTACATTTTGAAAAGGACCTTAATATTCACCAGGTTCATGATGCAATCGTACTCGGTATCCGTGATTATTTTTTAAAAATGGGTTTTACCAAAGCGATCATTGGAAGCAGTGGCGGTATTGATAGCGCTGTTACTATTGCTCTTGCATGTACTGCATTGGGAAAAGAAAATGTAAGGGCTGTTTTAATGCCTTCACAATTCTCTACTTCGCATTCAGTTGATGATGCAGAACAATTAAGTAAGAATATCGGGAATCCTTATGATATCGTTCCTATTAAAAATATTTTTGAATCATTTCTTACTGAGCTTAAACCCGTTTATAAAGATTTGCCATTTGGGCTGGCAGAAGAAAACATACAAGCAAGGGTGAGAGGGAATTTATTAATGGCTATCGCCAATAAATTCGGCTATATATTATTAAACACGTCCAACAAAAGTGAACTGGCAACCGGTTACGGAACATTGTATGGCGATATGGCCGGTGGATTGAGTGTGTTGGGTGATTGTTATAAAATGCAGGTGTATGAATTGGCTAAATACATAAACCGCAACGGAGAAATCATTCCTCCAAATATAATTACCAAAGCCCCGAGTGCAGAGTTGAGACCTAATCAAAAAGACAGCGATAGTTTACCAGATTATGAAATACTCGATAAAGTTCTATATCAATATATAGAAAGAATGCAAGGGCCGAATGAGATCAAAGCATTAGGTTTTGATGCTGCATTGGTTGACCGGATTTTGAAAATGGTAAATATAAATGAGTATAAGCGAAACCAATTTTGCCCTATCATTCGCATATCACCCAAAGCATTTGGTGTAGGCAGAAGGGTGCCGATAGTTGGTAAATATCTCAGTTAATTGTTCTTCAATTAATGCTGGAATATAAATGTTATCAGTAAAGGAGTTGAAAGCGGCGGTGTTACTGTTTGTGAAATTCTCAATTCAGTTTCGCTGACAGATATGAAATTAAACGTCTGTGAACCTCCGGGGAATAATACCGTTGATATAAATAATTGTGTTTCGTTTGCTTGAAAACTCCAGGTAAAAGGCCCCGCAGAAGATGGTGAGCAGATATCGGTGCTTTCATTCACGCTGCCGGTACCGTTTGATACAAATACATTCAGGTTGTCTTTATAGCAGGCAGGGATATTTCCTGATACATCGCCGATACCCTGAGCAGAGGCAGATTTGAATTTCCATGAAGAACGAACGAGTAATTCAGAATTGGATGGTGGTGGCGGCGGTGGATCGCTTTTACTACAATTGCTGTAAATAAAGGCCATCATAATTAAACTGCAAACTAAAAGTGTAGAGTATCTTTTCATATTCATGGATTTAAAGCATAAAAATACTAAACGAATTTCGGGCCGGGAAAGTACTTTACCGGGATATTTTACCCAAATATTACGCCATTCAGCATAACGGCAGGCATTTTGCTAAATGCAAGTTCGTATTTTGCCGGGCAGAACCACCGGAGGTGCAAGAGTTCCTTCGCTTTGTACAGGCTAAACTGTGCAACGATAACCTAACACAACCACTAAACCCGGCTCAACAAAATAAAATCTAACAATGTTAAAAACTGCTGAAGACATCAGGAAACTTAATGAACGCATAAGTAATGCGGGACAGTTTACAGAAAAAATAAGAGAGGAAGTGGGCCATGTAATCGTGGGCCAATCCGCCATGCTTGATAAACTACTGATCGGGTTATTGAGTAATGGTCACGTATTACTCGAGGGTGTGCCCGGGCTTGCAAAGACGCTTACCATTAAAAGTCTGGCGCAAGCTATTCATGCAAAATTTAGTCGTATACAGTTTACACCCGATCTATTGCCTGCCGACGTGATCGGTACAATGATCTATAACCAGCAGCGTAATGAATTTGTAGTACGCAAGGGTCCCATCTTCGGAAATTTTATCCTTGCTGATGAAATAAACCGTGCACCAGCAAAAGTGCAGAGTGCTTTGCTGGAAGCTATGCAGGAAAAACAAGTGACTATTGGTGACTCTACTTATAAATTGGAAGAACCATTTTTAGTTCTTGCTACGCAAAACCCATTGGAGCAGGAAGGAACTTATCCATTGCCTGAAGCACAGGCTGACCGGTTTATTATGAAAGTGATCGTTGATTACCCAAAAATGCATGAAGAGCAAATGATATTGAGGCAAAATGTGCAAGGAATAACTTATCCTTCAGTGAAGCAGGTTGTATCTGTGCAGGAAATCATGAATGCGAGAGAAATGGTAAGAGAAATATATATGGATGAAAAGATCGAGCAGTATATCCTGGATATTGTTTTTGCAACACGTAAACCTGAACAATATAAATTGGAAAAGCTGAAACCGTTGATCAGTTATGGGGCTTCACCAAGAGGAAGCATCAACCTGGCGCTAGCATCAAAAGCTCATGCTTTTTTAAATAAGAGAGGATATGTAATACCGGAAGATGTAAGAAGTATCTGTATGGATGTATTGCGTCATCGTATTGGATTAACATATGAAGCAGAAGCAGAAGGAGTGGATGTTGCCAATGTTGTTGAAGAAGTGGTGAAGGCTGTTAATGTGCCGTAAGATACAAGATGTGAGTTGTAAGGTGTCGGATGTCAGGTTTGGTGGTGTATTATTTAAGTTTAATGTCAGAATATAAAACATACCGGGAACTAGATGTTTGGATTAAGGCAAGAGCTTTTGTCAAAGAGATTTATCTTTTTACAAAAGAATTTCCCAAAGAAGAACTTTATGGACTTACATCACAGATGAGGAGATGCGCAATTTCAATACCGTCAAATATTGCAGAAGGATATGGCAGGCAATACAAAAAGGAAACCCTTCACTTCTTTCATATTGCAAGAGGTTCATTGTATGAATTGGAAACACAATTGTATATCGCATATGATTTAATGTACTTGTCAGGACCAGTATTTGAAAGTTTAATTTTGCAAATGGAAGAATGTAGAAAACTTTTAGGAGGCCTGATTAAATATTTTGAAAATAATTCTAATTTAAAATAACTGACACCCGACACCTTACACCTTGCATGCTCACAACAACCGAGATAATAAAAAAAGTTCGTTTGCTTGAAATCAAAAGCAAAAAACTCACCAGTGATCTGTTTACGGGTGAATACCATAGTGCATTTAAGGGAAAGGGGATGAGCTATAAAGAAGTTCGTGAGTATGCGGCAGGGGATGATATCCGGTTTATAGACTGGAATGTATCAGCAAGAATGGGTCATCCTTATAGTAAGTTGTTTGAGGAAGAAAGAGAATTGACTGTGATGTTGCTGGTTGATATCAGCAATAGTTCTTTGTTCGGAACCATAAACGCCAGTAAGAAAGATATTATCACTGAGATCGCAGCAGTGCTTAGTTTTTCAGCAGTAAATAATAATGATAAAATAGGTGTGATATTCTATGACGGTGATGTGGTAAAGTTTGTTGCTCCGAAGAAAGGAAGACAGCATGCTTTGTTTATCGTTCGTGAGTTGCTTACTATAGAACCAAAGAACGGTGGCACAGATCTGGGTAAGGCGCTGAAATATTTTACCAATACTACCCGGCAAAAAAGCATTGCGTTTGTGCTGAGCGATTTTATTGACAGCAATTATAATGATGCCCTGCGGGTGGCGGGAAAAAAGCATGATGTGATCGGCATTAAGATATATGATAAAATGGATCAGCAGTTACCGGCTGCAGGTATGCTGCATATACATGATGCAGAAACAGGCAAGGAAAAATGGATCGATAGCAATGATTCATTTGTACGTTATAATTATGAACAGGAATTTTTCAGGGTAACAAATTATAGTAATGAAACTTTTAAAAAAGCAGGATGTGATCTGCTACACCTGCGTACGGATGAGGATTATGTAAAGGTGCTGCAGCGATTTTTTATCAGCCGTAACCGCTAATGCACTTACGAAATGAATAAAATGAGTTTATACCGGGTAGTTTTTTCTTTTTTACTGGTTTGTTTCCTGGGTCAGGTTGCTGCGCAGAAAGACATACAAATAAAAACATCGGTTGATAAAAATAAAATACTGATCGGCGAGCCACTGAAGTTTACTGTAGAAATAGTTGTTCCTTCAAAGTATAATGGTCGCCTTCCTGTAATTGATACCATTGAACATTTCGAATTTTTGCAACCGGCACAAATTGATTCCTTTTTTGAGGCAAAGAGCAAAGCCATAAAAACTGTTTATACCCTTACAAGTTTTGATTCAGGGCATTGGGTAATTCCCTCTTTTGTATTAAACGCAAAAGTAAAATCAGATACGATACCTATTGATGTTGCTTTCTCACCCTTTAACCCGGAGCAGGAGTATCATGACATAAAAGACATCATTGAAGTAAAAGAAAAAGAAAAAAAGGATTGGCTTTGGTATGCCGTTGCCGGAACAGTTTTGATTCTATTATTGATTTATTTACTACTTAGAAAGAAAAAGAAACCTGTACCGGTAGCAGCGCTGGCTTTAAATGCTTATGAAGAAGCAATGAAGCAGTTGGCTGAATTAAAAAAACAAAACCTGCCTGGTAAAGATTTTCACACAAGACTTGTCGAGATTTTTAAACTTTATGTGCTGCGAAAGAAAAATATTTTGTCGCTACAGAAAACAACAGATGGCCTGGTTATGCAGTTAAGAATGATAATGCCAGATAAGGATAAATACAATCAGTTGCAGCAGGCATTACAGTTGAGTGATTTTGTAAAATTTGCAAAATATCAGTCTGCTGTTGAAGATGATACTATAGCTTTTGAAACAATGAAAAACACAATTCAATATTTAGAACAATTACCCTGATGCTTTACGAATGGTTACGACATATTGATTTTGCTTACCCTTTTTGCTTCAGTTTATTTATACTGCTGCCCCTAATGATCTGGTGGTATGTAAAAAGAAACAAGCAGGCTTCGTTCACAGTAAGTACAAGTGAGTCTTTCAAGGTGATCACCTATAAAAACCGGTTACGCCATTTTCCTTTTATATTCCGGTTACTAGCATTGAGTTGCCTGATTGTTGCACTGGCTCGTCCGCAGCGTCATCACAGCGAAACTAATGAAGAGGGTGAAGGGATTGATATCGTACTCTGCATGGATGTAAGTGGAAGTATGGGTTCAAGAGATATTTTGCCTTCCCGAATGGAAGCAGCAAAAGAAGTAGCGGTCGATTTTGTAAAGAACCGGCCCATTGACAGGATCGGCCTCGTTATTTTTTCCGGTGAAAGTTTTACACAGGTTCCACTTACAACTGACCGCAATACACTCATTGCACAAATTCAATCACTGGAAAGCAGAAAATATTTAACCGATGGTACAGTAATAGGAGAAGGTCTTGCAACAGCGGCAGACAGATTGAGTAAAAGTGAAGCAGCAAGTAAAGTAATTATTCTGCTGACAGATGGAAAAGAAGATGCGCCGGCAACAAGACTGATTGATCCGTTGACTGCGTTGGAAATTGCCAAGTCCAAAGGGGTAAAAGTTTATACGATAGGCATGAGTGCTATTGTTCCGAGAGATATTGTTACCGAAAATGTAAGCCGGAAAAAAAATGCGGCTGGCGATCATCTTGATGAAGAATTATTGAGAAAAATTGCTAATGAAACAGGAGGTCAATATTTCCGGGCTACTAATAAAGACGGCCTGAAAAGAATTTATGAACAGATAGACGTGCTTACCAAATCAAGAATTGAGGTTACTACTTTTAAAAGAGCAGAAGAAAAATTTTTACCATTTGTACTGGCTGCACTGGGTTTATTATTTTTAGAAGTGTTACTCCGCTTTACCCTGCTCAAAAAATTCCCCTGATACACATAATCAGAAACATTCCCTCTCATTCCTGTAAATTAGCAGTCGAATGAAAGCAATCGTATATAAATCAACAGGCAGTTGGTACACTGTAAAAGATGAAAATGCCAACTGGCATAATGCCCGTATGAAAGGCGTATTTAAAATTGATGAAGAGATAACAAGTACCAATCCCGTTGCTGTGGGTGATGAAGTGGAAATAGAAGCAGAGAATGAAAACGAAGGAACGGCTATGATCACTGAAATTCTTCAACGCCGTAATTACATTAACCGGCAAAGTCCAAGAATGAAGCATCAGCATCATATTGTTGCTGCAAATCTTGACCAATCCATGCTGGTGGCAACTTTAAAAGAGCCAAGAACTTCACAAGGCTTCATCGATCGGTTTTTGGTTGCTTCTGAAATGTATCATGTATCCGCAGTTATCGTTTTTAATAAAAGTGATTTACATAAAAAGAAAGAATCGGATAAGTATGAACAATGGAAAAAAATGTATGAAGCAGTGGGCTACAAAGTTTTTTTAACGAGTGTAGCAGACAATGATGGTATAGATGCATTAAAAGAACAACTCAAAGACAAGATCACATTGATCAGCGGGCATAGTGGTGTAGGTAAATCATCTTTGTTGAATACAATCCTTCCTGACCTGAACCAGAAAACAAAAGATATTAGTGGCTGGAGTGGTAAGGGGCAGCACACCACCACATTTGCCGAAATGTTTGACCTGCCGGATGGAGGTTCCATCATTGATACACCCGGCATGCGGGAATTTGGGTTGGTAGATATTTCAAAACAGGAACTTTCACATTATTTTCCTGAAATGCGTGACAGGCTAAACGGTTGCCAGTTTAATAATTGCCTGCATATAAATGAACCGGGCTGTGCTATAAAAGAAGCTGTGTCGAATGGAGAAATACATGAAGACCGCTTTGTAAGTTATTATGGAATTTTAGAAAGCATCGAGGAAAAGAAGTATTGATCACGACGGAGGGTCCATTTAAAATACCGGAATGAATAATCTTCCATTAATAGATATTACCATCATCATCATTTACCTTCTTGCAATGGTGGCGATCGGTTTTTATTTTTCCAGGCGAAATAAAAATAGCGAACAGTTTACAAAAGCATCCGGCAAAATTCCCGGCTGGGCAATCGGGCTTTCTATTTATGCAACATTTTTAAGCAGTAATACTTTTCTCGGAGTGCCGGGCAAAGCATTTGGCAGTAACTGGAATGCTTTTGTGTTCAGTATCTCTATGCCACTGGCTGCATGGGTAGCCTCAAAATATTTTGTTCCGTTTTACAGAAGCACAGGTGAAATATCAGCCTATACGCATTTAGAAAAACGTTTTGGCCCATGGGCAAGAACCTATGCAGTGATTTGTTTCTTACTTACTCAGTTTGCAAGAATGGGCTCCATATTTTTTGGAATGGCGTTGAGTCTACAGGCACTGACTGGTTTTTCTATGCAAAGCATTATGATTGTAATGGGTATTTGTATAATAATATATACAGTGCTTGGCGGTATGGAAGCGGTGATATGGACAGAAGTGGTACAGGGAATTATTAAAACATTGGGCGCATTGCTCATCTTATTCTTAGTGATAAGAGAAATCCCTGGAGGAATAAATAAAGTAATTGAGATCGCAAAAGCTGATAATAAAATAAGTCTTGGAAGCCTGTCGCCCAACTTTACCACGTCTACATTCTGGATGGTATTGTTGTATGGCTTTTTTATCAACCTGAATAATTTTGGCATGGACCAGAATTATATTCAACGTTATCATACCGCAAGATCTGAAAAGCAGGCTGCAAAATCAGTATGGCTTTGTGTGGCTATGTATGTGCCTGCCTCCTTATTGTTTTTTATCATTGGTACTGCACTTTATTCTTTTTACCAGACACAACCTGAATTAATAGATCCTGTACGAATAAAACAGGCGGCTGAACAATTAGGGAGTGGAGCATCATCACAACAAATTGCTTCGTTGGCTGCATCTTATAACCCGGCAGATTATGCCGATAAAGTGCTGCCACATTTTATGGTAACAAAAGTGCCAACGGGGTTAGTAGGACTGATTGTAGCTGCCATACTTTCTGCAGCTATGAGCACTATCAGCAGCAATATGAATGCAAGTGCAACGGTATTCACGATGGATATTTATAAAAAATATTTCAAACCAAATATTAATGATAAGCAGCAATTGTTTTCATTGCATATTGCCACAGTTATTTTTGGTTTAATTGGTTTATGTACCGGATTGGCAATGATCGGTTCTAAAAGTTTGCTTGATATCTGGTGGGAACTGTCAGGAATTTTTGCCGGCGGTATGCTGGGTTTATTTTTACTGGGATTGATAAGCCGCAAGTCAAAAAATGCAGAAGCGTTTACAGCAACGATTATTGGTATCGTGGTTATTTTATGGATGACATTCAGCGACAGACTCACAGGTGAATATAGTTTTTTGAAAAGCCCCCTTCATAAGAACATGATCATCGTTGTGGGAACGCTGACGATATTTTTAGCAGGTTTATTGCTAACTAAATTAAAAGCTGCAAGGGCAGCAGCGGCAGAAGGGTAAAACAGGAAAATTCTGCATCAGAATAGTCAGATTTTACATTTTTGGGGGTGACAAAACTTTGAATATTTATACATTCTAAATTCAGGAAAATTATGTCTGATAAGAAATTTGTGCCGGTGATGATCACACCTTTCAACCTGAAGGCAAAGGTTGACCTGGATGCGGTGAGTACACTGATTGATTTTTATCTCGCTGCCGGCGTAAAAGGTTTTTTTGCCAACTGCCTGAGCAGTGAAATGTACAGCATTACCGAAGATGAGCGACTGGAATTGACACAGCATGTAGTGCGGTATGTAAATGGTCGTGTGCCGGTGGTGGCTACTTCATCATTTGGTTTAACGATTGATGATAAGGCAGAGTTTACAAAAAAGATTTATGATACCGGTATCGATGCTGCGATATTGATAACGGGCCACTATGCGAATATTGAAGACAGTGATGATATCCTGCTTCGCAATTTTGAAAGGATGTTTAAGCTCACCGGAAATATTCCGCTGGGTATGTATGAATGCCCGGCGCCGTACAAAAGAATATTGGGCACAGAAGTTTTTAAAACGTTGTTAGCATCTAATCGCTTTGTATATCATAAAGACACTTCGATAAGCCTGGAAAGTGTGAAAGCAAAACTGGACGTAGTAAAAAATGCCAACAGCAACTTTGAATTTTATGATGCGCATTCACCCAATGCAATGTATAGTTTACAGATGGGCGCAAAAGGGATGTCATCTATCAGTGGTAATTTTTATCCGGAGATACTGGTATGGATGGTGAGCAATGCAACCAACCCCGACAAGCAGGAAGATGTGAAATGGCTTCAGGGGGAAATCAGCCGGGTTGATCCGCTTATACATATTGCTTACCCTATGAGTGCAAAATATTTTTTACGTAAACGTGGTTTACCAGTAAGAACGATAAGCCGTGCAACGGCACTGGAACTAACACCGGAACAAAAGAAAACACTGGATGAAATTCACGATAGTTTTAAAACATGGTGCGAACGATTGGAAATAAAACCTGTGGATATTGAATCACTGATGCTGCCAAAATATCCGCTGGATGCTGCTATTTAATTTATGAATAACGATGCTTGACTCTTCGCTTAAAATATTTTTTCCGGGCAAATTAGTTTTTGGTAATGGTATATTGATTCAATTAGCTGATGAAGTAGTTCAGCTAAAACCCAACAGGGTTTTTATTGCCACCATTTCTCCTCTGCTGAATTCAATCGCAGATTTTACGGGTGCACTAAAGCAAAACAACATTGAGGTTGTAACAGATACATCGATTGTACAGGAACCAACCTTTGCTGATTTTGAAAAGCTGATGAAAATTGCAACTCCATTCAATCCCGATGTGATCATTGGTATTGGGGGAGGAAGTGTTTTGGATATTGCAAAACTTGTAGCGGCACAACTGGAAAATGAGCAACAACTGAAAGATTATGTTGGCATTGGTTTATTAAAAGGAAGAAAAAAGAAATTGATTTGTGTACCTGCTACTTCTGGTACTGGTAGCGAAGTTTCTCCTAATGCAATTTTAGTAGATGATGAAAACCAGAAAAAAGGAATCATTAGTCCTTACCTGGTTCCTGATATTGTTTATGTTGATCCTTTATTAACTATATCTGTTCCTCCTGCTATTACGGCAGCAACAGGGCTCGATGCATTGACACATTGCTTAGAAGCATATACAAATAAATTTTCTCAACCTTTTATTGATATGTATGCTTATGAAGGTATGCGGTTGATAGCTGCGAATATTGTTACCGCAGTGAAGGATGGAAAGAATATCGAAGCAAGAGAAAAAGTTGCAATGGGAAGCCTGCTAGGCGGTTTTTGTTTGGGGCCGGTAAATACAGCCGGTGTTCATGCCTTATCTTATCCATTAGGAAGTATGTTTCACCTGGCGCATGGATTATCTAATGCTTTGTTGCTTCCTTATGTAATGGAGTATAATATTCCGGCAGCAACAAAGAAATATGCAGAGGTTGCTATCGCTTTAGGTTGCGAAAGGCAAAGCAAGGATGAAGCAACAGCTTGTGCAGGAGTAAAAAAAATAAGAGAGTTGATCAAGGCTTGTGGTATCCCCGCAACATTAAAAGAAGTCAACGTTCCTGAATCAGCAATTCCGCAAATGGCGGTTGATGCTTTAAAGATTCAGCGATTATTAAAAAATAACCCAAGGCTAATTGAAGAAAAAGATGCAATTGAAATTTATAAAGCGGCTTATTAAATGAGCAAAGAAAAAAAATATACAGGAGTAATTGTTCCGGCAGTAACACCACTGACTGAGAAACTGCAGATAGATGAAAATGCTATAGCAAAACTTTTTACTTCATTTTACCAGCTCAGTATTTCCCCATTTATTCTGGGTACAACAGGTGAGTCAGCATCATTGTCTTTACAGTTAAAGAAAGATTATGTGCTGGCTGCCGGAAAAAATAAAAAGATGGGTTCGCTGCTTTATGCAGGCATTGGTTCAAATGTATTAGCAGAGAGTATAGAATTTGCATCATACTGTTCACTGCATGCTATTGATGTGGTAGTGGCAACACTCCCTTCTTATTATGGCTTGACTGAAAAACAGATGCTGAAATATTTTACAACACTGGCAAACAACATTTCAATGCCATTGTTTATTTATAATATTCCGGCTACTACGCATATGAGCATACCGCTGCATGTCATTGATGAATTGAGTAATCATAAAAACATAGTGGGGGTAAAAGACAGCGAACGAAGCGAGGAAAGAATGAATGAGTCATTGCGACTTTGGAAAGACAGGAAAGATTTTCACTATATCCTTGGGTGGGCAGCTAAAAGTGCTGACGCGTTATTGCGTGGTGCAGATGGATTGGTACCCAGCACAGGAAACCTGTATCCCGAAATTTATGCAGATATGCTGAAAGCTTTTGCAAAAGATGATAAAGAAAAAATGTTTGCTATGCAAAAGCTAAGCAATGATTATGGAGCTTTGTATCAAAGCAACCGGACACTTGGCGAAAGCCTGCATGCATTAAAATTACTGATGAAGGAAAAAGGATTATGTAACGAATATGTGATGCCACCATTATAAGCCCCCTAACCCCCTGAAGGGGGAAACTGAGGTGCTTGAGAACTTGTAGTTTATTTACTTAACGGATAACAAATAAAGTTGTATACAAAGGAAAATGGAAAATAAGAGTGTTCATAACTCCCCTTTAGGGGATGGGGGTAAGCCAATTATAGCAATTACTATGGGTGATCCGGCCAGTATCGGACCGGAGATAGCCGTGAAGGCATTACAGGAAAAATCAATTCATGAGATATGCAAACCGCTTTTAGTTGGGGATGCAAAAGTTTTTGAACAAATCATCATCAAGCTAAAGTTGAGTGTAAAAGTAAATACAGTCAGCAAAGTATCGGATGCAAAATTTGAACTGGGAACTATTGATGTATTTGATTTGAATATTACTGATATCAGCAAACTTGAATTTGGAAAAATTAATGCAATGTGTGGTGAAGCTTCTTTCCAGGCAGTGAAGAAGGCTATTGAATTGGCGATTGCAAAGGAAGTAGATGCAACAGTAACTGGCCCGATCAATAAAAAATCAATTAACGAAGCGGGCCATCATTTTGCAGGGCATACAGAAATTTATGCGCATTATACTGGCACAAAAAAATATGCCATGCTGCTGGTGGAGGATAATATCAATGTGATTCATGTAAGTACACATGTGTCGTTGCGCCAGGCTTGTGATTTGGTAAAGAAAGATAGAATTGTACAGGTGATTCAATTGATTGTTGATGGATTGAAACGTCTCGGCAAAACAAATCTAAAAATCGGCGTCGCAGGATTGAATCCGCATGCTGGTGATAGTGGTTTATTTGGCACCGAAGATGATTTGGAAATTTTACCGGCAGTGCAGGAAGCAAAACGTTTGGGTTATGATGTAGAAGGGCCCGTACCCCCCGATACCATGTTTGCCAAAGCAGCCATGGGAGCTTATGGTGGTGTGGTAGCCATGTATCATGACCAGGGGCATATTCCTTTTAAGTTGGCCGGTTTTAAATGGAATGCGGAAAAGCAACAAATGGATAGTGTGAAAGGAGTAAACATTACTTTGGGTTTACCTATCATCCGCACATCAGTTGATCATGGGACTGCTTTCGAGATTGCGGGTAAAGGAATAGCGAGTGCAGATGCGATGATACTGGCGATCGAGAGTGCGGTGCAGTTAACTAAAAACAAACTATAAACTATGAATGATAAATGATGAATTTGTGAAGATTAAGATTTATCATTTATAGTTCATCATTCATCATTTTGTATGATTGCAGTTATAGCAGATGACTTCACCGGTGCAGCTGAATTGGCTGGTATAAGTCTTCGCTATGGCTTAAAAATAAGTGTTTGCCTGCATGATGAAATAAGTACAGATGCAGATGTTTTGATTATTTCTACAGACAGCAGGTCTTTGAAAAAAGAAGAAGCGTTAAAGGTTACAACTGATGCGGTTAGTAAAGTTGTTTCCTTAAAACCAAGTTTTATTTATAAAAAGATTGATTCGGTTTTAAGAGGTTATGTAATTGATGAATTAAAAGTACAGATGGAGTTATCAGGTTTCAATAAGGCCTTTATACTTCCTGCTAATCCATCACTCGGTCGAACAATCATGAACGGGGAATATTTTATTGAAGGCAAACGAATCAATGAAACTGCATTCACTACTGACCCGGAATTTCCAATAAAGAGTTCTTTAATAAAAGAAATAGTAAATGATGATTCAGTAAGAGTATTAAAACATTCTGAAGTATTGCCAACAAACGGCTTTGTTGTTGGTGAAGCCTCAAATGAAAAAGATATTAAGGAATGGACAAATAAACTGGACAATAGCTGGATGTTCGCAGGTGCAGGCGATTTCTATACAGCACTGTTGGATAGAAATTATCAATCGAGGCCAAAACAGGAATTTGAAACCCAGTTGCCTCATCTGTATGTATGCGGTACTGCATTTAAAGAAAGAAAAGAATTTATAAAGAAGCTGGGTTGTGGTTCATATTTACCTGAAGTAGTTAATGAAGATTGGTTGAAAACAACAGGGGATATTATAAAACAAAGACATAAAGCTGTTATTGCAATTGATAAAACCGACGTTTCTGCTTTATCATTAAGAACTAATATGGCAAAAGCTATAAAAGAAATAGTGGAGAGAGAATCAATAAAGGAAATATTTATTGAAGGAGGTTCAACAGCTGCTGCTATTTTACAGGAATTGGATATAAAAAAACTTTCACCGGTGAATGAATTGGAGCGTGGAGTAGTAAGGATGAAAGCAAAGGATTTGTTTATAACAGTTAAACCGGGAAGCTATGAATTGCCAGAAGAAATATTAAGACTGTATTCATAAAACCTGCTTGGTGCCCTTTGTGCCTTTGTGGGAAAACGAACGATTGAAATGAATCATTTACATGCCATAGATTATCTCATCATCTTAATTGTATTAGGAATTACATTGTATTTGGGTTTTCGCTTTGCCAAAAAACAAAATACCACTGAAAACTATTTTCTTTCAAAAGGTAATTTTCCTTCATGGGCTTTGGGTTTATCATTATTATCTACGCTTATAAGCAGCAATACTTTTTTAGGATATCCTGAACAGGGCTTCCAATCCAACTGGATCTATTTATTACAAGGATACATGGTGCCAATAGTGCTGTTGGGCTCTATATGGTTTATTGTACCGTTGTTTCGTAAAGTAATTGGCTTAAGTACATACGAATATTTTGAAAAACGTTTTGGAAAATTTGCCCGTTATTATTCATCATCATCATTTATCATCAGACAGTTTGCCGGTATGGGCTCTGTGTTGACCTTAGTTGCATTAGCCATTCATAAGCTAACAAATATTAATCCCATCTTTATTTTATTATGTGTAGGAATGGTGTTGATCATCTTAAACTTAAAAGGTGGTATGCAGGCTGTAATATGGCTTGATGTATTCCAGGGATTTATGTTATTTGCAAGTGGGTTTATTTGCTTAGGCATATTATTGTTTTCAATAAAAGGCGGGGTGCCTGAAGCAATAAAAGTGGCTAATGAAAATAGCCGTGCCGGTTTTGGACCTTATGATTTCAAATTAGATAGACTTACATTTTGGGTTTTGGTGATCAATGGAGCATTTTATGCTATTCAAAAATATGCAACGGACCAAACAGTAGTACAACGTTACCTTACAGCCAAGTCGGATAAATCGGCGATCAAAGCATCGTTAATGGGGATTTTTTTAACTGTTCCCATATGGACAATTTTTATGTTTATTGGTACAGCTTTGTTTGTTTACTACAAGCAAAATGCACTGCCTGCCGATGTTACTGCCAAAACCGTTTTTCCTTATTTCATGATGACCAATTTACCAACCGGGGTAATTGGTTTTATTGTTGCTGCTTTAATAAGTGCAGCTATTTGCAGTTTAAGTGCCGATATTAATTCAAATGCCGCAGTTGGAATGGAAGACTATTATAAAAAATTTCGGCCCAATAGATCCGATAAGCAAAACTTATATGCAAGTAAAATGATGGTGCTTTTATCATGCTTTTTCGCAATAGGAATGGGGTACTTTTATTTAAAGTTTAGCAGTGGCGGGATAATTGATTTGATCTTTACCGTATATGCAATTTTTTCAGGAGGTATTGTGGGAATATTTTTATTGGGTGTCTTCAGTGCAAGAGCCAACCGGCAGGGAGTTAATATCGGGATCATCACCTGTATTTTATTTACGGCTTATGCGTTTCTTACATCTACACCCGTCGGTGTAAAAAATCCGCAACTGCTGCTCGATTTAGGTAATTTTAATTTCACGCATCACAAACTCATGCTCGGTGTGTACAGCCACCTCGTAGTGATTGTGGTCGGATATATCGCCAGCTTGTTCTTTCCAAAACCCGTGCTTGAGAAAAATTTATTATACAGTAGCTGGAAAGCAAACCGGCATTTGTAAAACAGTATAACATGAAAGATTTTTTTAAATATGTAACCAGCCGAATTGCTACTATGATGCTTCCGTTGCGTCGCACTCTTGTACGTTCGGTTCGCTATTCAGCTTTTATTTCACGCAAAGACGCAAAGATTTTAATACATAAGACGCAAAGTGATAATTCAAACTCTCTTTGCGTCTTTGCGAGTTCTTTGCGCCTTTGCGTGAAGCCTTTCTTCATCCTCTGTGTGTTTATCTCTCTGTGGTTAAATCTATCAGCACAACAAAATACGGAGAACAATTATCGCAAACCACTCAAGGAAGTATTGAATGATATACAAAAGCAATATGGCATACAAATAAAGTATGACGAAAAAATGGTTGCTGACAAATTTGTGAACTACGCTGACTGGCGATACAGAACAGATGTTGAAGCTACATTGAATAATATTCTTTCATTATTTGATATGAAAGTAAAGAAAGAAAAAGACAAGGTTTATAAGTTGAGCAACTATGAGTACTATCGCTGGAGTCCCGAAGAAGGCTGGGCCGAACTCGATCGTATCGCATCACAATACAAAACAATAGATGAATGGGAAAAAAGAAAAGCAGAACTAAAACCTTGTTTACTCGAAGCATTACAATTAACGCATCTTCCTGCATCGCCCCGCACAGCACCCATCAGAGCCAACTTTAGAAAAATGAATGGCTATACGATTGAAAATTTAGCCATAGAAATATTACCCGGTGTTTGGGTAAATGGTTCTTTATATAAACCGGCAACATATAAAGGAAAAATTCCTGTTGTTTTACATCCACAGGGACATTGGGATAAGCATCGTTATCGAGCCGATTGCCAGTACACATCAGCAGCCATTGCAAAAATGGGAGCGATGATCTTTAATTACGACATGTTTGCCTGGGGGGAGTCAACGCTTCAATTCAAATATGAATTTCATCGTCAGAGTTTAGCAATGACGCTACAGACATTGGCTAGTATCCGCATACTTGATTATCTTTTATCACAAAAAGATGCAGATACGAGTCGAGTAGCAATAGTTGGTGGCAGCGGCGGTGGTACGCATACAGTATTTATGACAGCGCTGGATAAAAGAATAAAAGTTTCTGCACCTGTTGTTAATCTTTCCTCTTATTTCTATGGCGGTTGTCCATGTGAGAGCGGACAGAATGTGCATGGTTGCATGGGCCGTACAGATAATATGGAGATTGCAGCAATGGCTGCACCGCAACCGCAATTAGTAGTGAGTGATGGTGGCGACTGGACAGATCGAATGCCTGAACATGATTTTCCTTATTTGAAAAAAATGTATAGCTGGTATGGAAAGCCTGATAATGTGATAAATGTTCATTTGCCCAACGATAAACATGATTTTGGTTTTAGTAAACGTAAGGCAGTGTATGAGTTCTTTGCAAAATATCTCAGTCTGAATTTAAAACCGATACAAGCGGGAGATGGAAGCATTGTTGATACAAGCATCACACTCGAAGCTGAAAATGCTTTTTATGTTTTTGGTGATAAAGGTGAAAAATTACCAGCTCATGCAGTAAAAGGTTTTGATAACCTTGAAAAGTTATTTGCCGACGAAGTACAAAAAGCGAAGAGTAACCAACGATATAAAATCGGGTTGATTGATTTGATGCTGCTGAAAAGACAAAAGCTCGGTGCTATTACATTAACTGGACAATTAAAAGCAGATGGGGTAGAAGTAGATATGGGTGGTCTCGGTACAAGGCCTACATTCGATAACCAGTTGCTGATTGATTCTGTACGCAACCAGTTCTTAAAGACAGCAAAAGAAAATAATGTCGAAATATTCTCCTTGGCGATGACAGGCTATTATGCTCAATCATTTTGCGGGAGAGAAGAATATAAACGCAGCATTGAAGATTGTATAAAGACCATGAAGCTGATGAATGTAAAAACAGCTTTTCTTCCATTGGGTGTACAATGTGATTTAAAAAAGAAACCCGAAGTAAGAGATTCTGTTATTGCCAGGTTGAAAGTAGCCGGTAAAATGGCACAAGACGCCGGCGTGGTGATTGGCATTGAAACCGCTTTGTCAGCAACTGAAGAAGTAAAGCTGCTGAAAGAAATAAACTCACCTGCTATAAAGATCTATTTTAATTTCTCCAATCCACTGAAAGAAGGAAGGGATTTGATAAGTGAATTAAAAATTTTAGGGAAGGATAGAATTTGTATGATACATGCAACCAACAAAGACAGTGTATGGCTGGAGAACGATCCGCAAATCGATATGTACAAAGTAAAAAAGACGTTGGATGAAATGGGTTATACCGGCTGGCTGGTTATTGAACGCAGCCGCGATGCTAAAAAACCTTCAGATACAAAATATAATTATGGGGCGAATACAATGTATTTGAAGAAAGTGTTTCAGGAGTAAGACTTACCAGCTTTCTTAATACTAAAGAGTCCGGTTGCTGTGATTAAATAATTTAAGTACAAAAAGGCTTACATTTTTACTGGGGGGAATATACTCGTTAAAGAGATTGAGTGTTGACTCATCTTTTGCAAACCTCGACGTCAACTCATCCCATAAAGCAGACCAATTAAGATCTCTTTTATTCTGCAGGGATTCATTAATTATATCAATAAGCGGATCATTAATAGATTTGGTCCCGGTTTTCTTAGAAGCAATAATCTGTACATCCGGGCTGATACTGGCAATACTGATAGCATTATTAGAACCACCGCATGAACCCAATATTGCAAGCTTAACCGATGGAGTGAGTCCTTTTAAAGTATTGCTTAAATGATAACTATGACCACGATGAATTAAAACCGAAGGTTCTTCTGATTGCTGCTTTAAGAAATCAAATAAAGAATCCTGTGCTTTCAGATCCAGCTCCTCTTTATTATCCAATGGCAAATTAGCATAGATGATCACAGGCTCGTCAGATCGGGAACGAATTTTTATCCAGGATGTTCGTTTAGAAATTTCCCATTTACTGGTATCAATAAACAGCTTTTTAAAATTACTGAAGGAGGCAATGCCGTCATCATCTCCGTAAAATAAAACCAGCTGAATGATCTCTGCTTTTTTATTCTGCAACGCTTTTCGTTCCAGTATTTCATAATTCCCAAGTGTTGCCCATAATTTATTGAAGGAATTCTTTTGTCTTACCAGGTCAAGTACCTGCAACAAAATACTATATAACCGCATACCAAAATATTGCTGACCGGATTGGCAACGATGCAGGTTGGAACGTAATTCATTTTGTATCTGATCACTAACCCATGCAACAGAATCCAACCCTGTAAAAGCATCAGCAATATCCATCGCTTTTTCTAATCCTGAATGTGTATCCGTTTCTATTCCGTAAATGAATCGCTTTAATAACTCTGCAGCTTTCTCCTGTGACATACTACTTAAAAAATTTGCCAGCACATTATAATTGGCTGCCATCCGCATAAAAGTTCGGAAATTATCATACTGTACAATGCTGAACAATGAATCCGCTGATTGTCCTTTGAAATGTGCCATCAGCCTTTTATACAAACCGAGATAACTTGATGTATATAATTCATCACCACAACTGGTAATGATATAATAGATATCCTCGGGACGAAGATCTTTTACCGGGGCAAAACGTATTGCATCGGCAGCACTGTGCTGATCATTGATATGGTTCACATAAAACGAAAGAGATTTTTCTTTAACGCCATTACGTATCAGTTGCCGGAAAATATCAGCTGAATTATTTCTTCCCCCAGATTCTTTCAATCTATCTACCATCAATTGAAAGTATTTAGTTACATCCATCCTTATTTTAAGTACTGAATCCGCTGTAATGCCGTTCTCTGCAATTTGTGTTGCAAATGGTAGTAATTCTTTTGCATTTTTATCTCCGGCCAACGCAACAATTTGCTGCAGGTATATATTTTTTGTATGCCGGATATTGTTTTGTAAACCTGAGCTACTTGTTAATTTCAATGGATCATAAACTGCTGCATAGATCATTAAAGAATCAGCATAACGAAACCCCGGTTGATTTTCCAGGAACTGCACAATAAACTCAGGTGTGGAGGCTATACGTTTATATACAGCAATATCATCCAGCAAAGGAAAATCTTTATACTGCCTGAATGCTCTTGCCAGCAATTGACTACGCCGCGGCCCCGGTGCCGTCATCATACCTGTAAATGATCTATGATACATCAATGCTTTCAAAATGTTCTTATAAGATCCTATCGCACCGGGGATATCATAAACATCCATTTTCTGTTTCAAAATATTTTCACCCATCTCATTTAAAAAAAACAGGAGGCTCTGTTCTGCTTTTTCTTTTTCCGCTGCGGGCAATGCTTTATCTGCATATATAAATAAGCGTATGCTATCTACCTGTGATTGAATAAAAGGGGTAAGCCTGCGAACGATAGCAGAATCAATTGAAATAATATTAATGTTATGAAGCAGTTTTTTCTGTTCTTCTTTCAATTGTGTGGCAGGAGATAGTGGCGTTTGTGCAACCATTGAATAAAAAGGTTGCAACAAACAAGACAAACAAAAAAAATAAAAAAATAATTTGCGCATAAAAAAAATTCCACACTGGGTAATTTCAATGGGTATAACCTTTGAAAAACGTGCCAGATTCAATGGCTAAAAGATAACTCACTCAGTTAGCGATTGTTTTACTGTGAGTAAAAAAGATTTGATCGTATATTTTATTTTATTTCCATCTTTTAATCAGGATAAAAAAGAATTTTTTTTACGTAGATTATTTTCCCCATGTTTTTAATTCCCCATCATTATATCGATTTTATTGAAAAAACCATTGATGGGTATATTCACGATAAAAATGTATTGGTATAGAATTTGGAATCTCTACACTGAAAATATTTATGAAAAATTTTACAGGCCACTACAAAGATCATAATTACAAAATTTCATTGTCCTGAACCAACAAAGAAAGATTTGCCTGTGATCCTATCTTCCTACGCATAAGAGTATAAACAATTTTAATAATAATGTAAGACCCTGAAATAGTCAGGTATTTTAATCATCTAAATTTTTTTTATGAAGAAAACATTTCTCTTTGTTCTGTGCTGCTGTGCGATCAATCTTATCTATGCGCAGAACATCGTAAAGGAACATTACACTGTTTCCGGTGGATTACTGGGAGCAGCTAATTTTAGTCAATTCAGGATCACAAACGATAATCCTAACAATATTGACTATGAAACAAAAACAGGCTGGTCCGCCGGGGGATGGGTGAATTTCCCTGTATCAAATAATTTTTCTATTGAGCCGCAGGTAATGCATAGTTCCTACCGGTATCTTACCAACAGTACAGCAAACGTACTTTTGAAAGATGGGAACATCACCTATATCTCCGTGCCTCTTTTATTGAAATTTGGTCTCAGTGATAAATTTGCAATAACAGCCGGACCACAGGTCGACTTCATGTCTAAAGTAAAAAATAATACTGGCAGTACTGCGCAGGAAAATGATTTTAATCAAACCAGTTTTTCAGGTTTTGCGGGATTGGAAATTCTTCCGCATGGAAGAGTGACTCTTTTCGGACGTTATATTCATGGCTTTAGTAATATGAATGAAAAAAATGAAGCTCAGCCACTGGAGTATAAAAACCAAAATATTCAGGCAGGTTTGAAATTAAAATTGTTTGGAAAAAAAGTACCGGCTGATTCTGATGGTGATGGTGTATCTGACCCGAATGATAAATGCCCGAATGTAATTGGTTTAGCAAGATATGATGGTTGCCCGATACCCGATACAGATGGTGATGGTATAAATGATGAATTGGATAAATGTCCCGGCCAGGCAGGTACTGCTAAATATGATGGTTGCCCGATACCCGATACAGATGGTGATGGAATAAATGATGAGTTGGATAAATGTCCTAACCAGGCAGGTACTGCTAAATACAATGGTTGCCCGATACCTGATACAGATGGTGATGGCATAAATGATGAACTGGATAAATGTCCGAGCCAGGCAGGTACTGCTAAATATGATGGTTGCCCTGTTCCTGACAGAGATGGTGATGGTATAAATGATGAACTGGATAAATGCCCTGATGTAGCTGGTATAGCTGCAAATGATGGTTGCCCTGAAACAAAAGGAGAAGTAAGTGATAAGCTCACAAGAGTTGTAAATACAAATGCGCAGAATATTGTTTTCACAGGAACTACAGTAACGCTGATGACAAAATCAAATGCTTCGTTGAATAATATTGTGAAGATCCTGAATGAAAACCCGGATCTGAAAGCAAAAATTGAAGGACATACGGATAATGCAGGTGATGATGCTAAGAATATGACGCTAAGTACTAACCGTGCAGAAGCTGTAAAAACATATTTGGTAAATAAAGGAATAAGTGCCGACAGGATAACAACTGAAGGATTTGGCGAAACAATGCCGATAGCTGATAATACGACTGCTGCAGGACGTACAAAAAATCGCAGAGTGGAAATTAAACTGATGTATTAAAATAATTTTTGCCTAAGACGATTACAAGGAGACTGAATTTCGGTCTCCTTTTTTATGATATTTTGTGAACCAAGAAGCAAGAAAAAACATTTAATCGTCAAGCGTCTTTGCTATTTTCTCAATATTCAGGCTATGCGCCATGGCATCAAAAATCTTTTTATACGTTCCTGCTTTATCATATACTGTTTCATGATCTCCTTGTTCAACTACTTTACCTTTTTCCATTACAATGATTTTATCTGCATCTATAATCTGTGAAATACTATGTGAAATAATGATCACGGTACGGTTTTTCTTTATAGCATCAAGACTATTTTTTATTTGTTCCGTTGCAATCGCATCAAGACTTGCAGTTGGTTCATCGAGAAAAATAATAGAAGGATCTTTTAAAAACAACCGGGCAATAGCTATACGCTGTTGCTGACCACCCGATAAAAGTTTTGCTTCTGATCCATATTGCATCGGTAACTGCATTACCTGGTCATGTATGTATGCCTTACGGGCTGCATCCTGTATCTCTTCTACGGAAGCACCGGGTTTTCCATAACCAATATTTTCAGCAATGCTTCCTTTGAAAATATGGTTCTTTTGCAATACGAGACCTATCTCTTTTCTTAATTCCTTTGTATTATAATCCCTGAGGTTGACTCCATCTAAGAATATTTCACCAGTTGTAGGTTCGTAAAATTTATCAAGCAGGTTAATAAGTGTGCTTTTTCCTGCCCCTGATAAACCCACCAGCGCATTGCTTTTATCTGGTTCGATAGTGACACTTACATTATGCAAAGCCTGTGTACCATTTGGATAGGTGAATGATACATTCCTTATTTCAAAATGACCTTTTATTTTTTCAGGGATATAAGTGCCGGACTCTTCTTTCTCATCACTCGCATTCATAATATCAAAGAAACCTTCAGAATAAACAAGTGCATCATTTACTTCATCATATATGCGGTGCAACTGGCGAATGGGAGCAGATACATTATTAAATAAAAGTATATGGAACATGATAGCACCAACAGTCATATTCCCTTTCAGTACAAAGTAAGCGGTAAGAATAATAATAATCACCACGCCGATCTGTTCAATAAAATTTTTAGCGCCGTCAAAAATAAAACTCAGTTTTCTTGTTTGCATCTGGTTGCCCGTCATCTCAAGCTGGAGTGCATTTTGTTTTTCCGATTCTTCCTTTTCCCGAACAAAAGATTTAATGACGGTAATAGATTCAATAATGCCGATGATACCGCTGCTTTTATTTTCCCTGTACGTTTTCATACGCCGGCGAAACCCGCCTAACTTCTTTGCCTGCAACTGACTGATATAAAAATAAACGGGTATGATACAAAGCCCAACCAGTCCAACATATTTGTTTGCATTGAACATAAGTGCCAGCGCTACCACAGAATTGGCAAACAACGGAAGTATATCAATAAAAAAATTCTGTACCAGCCGTGTAAGACTTTCTATTCCGCGGTCAATACGTGTTTGCAGTTTACCACTTTCATTTTCGGATGAAGTATAGAAAGCCATCCTGTAGCTTAGAACTTTTTCAATTATCTGCTGGGCAAGATCACGGGAAACATAAATACGTAATTTTTCTCCATAAAATTTTTGTCCAAACTGAACAAACGCATTGACCAATTCTTTTGCCAACAGCACAATGCTAATTGTGATCAATAAAGAAAATCCTTCACTCAACGGTTGATTCGCCAAAGCAAGCCCATTGATATGATCTACTGTATAGCGGAGAATAAGTGCATTTACCTGTGCGGCAAAAGAACCGATGGCAGTAAGTATAAGCGTCGCCGTTACAAGTTTTCTGTAAGGTTTTACATAAGGCCAGAGCTGTTTAAATAGACTGCCAATTGTCATACGCTGCAATCTACCTATTAATAAGATTTAAAATAAACGGCAAACATTGTTTCCTAACCAGAAGATATTCTAATTGTTTTTAAATGCTGTAGCAATTCAGCCGACCCAATAAAAATAACCTTACCATTCAGCAGCCGGCAAAGGGAAATAGGAAAATCCTCCATCTTTATAATAAATACACCCCTTTTTCAGCGGCTTACATCGGGCTACATTTAGTTGTATTTTCCGGAAAATTTTCAGGGCCGTTAACAGCCAATTTACGTTCATGATGCGATTGCGATTTTGCCTGCTTCTTTTGTTGGTATTGCCTGCTCTTGCCGGCATTGCCGCCGAACTATGGGTGGCAACCAACGGGCTCGACAGCAATCCCGGCACCAAAGAAAAACCTCTCGCCACAATTTCCGGTGCATTACGCAAAGCAAGAGAGCTTCGGCGGTTGAATGATGCATCGGTGAGCGGGGGTATTCATATCATTTTGCGTGGCGGTGTATATGTGTTGCATGAAACTGTTCTTATTCGTTCAGAAGATGCGGGAAGTGGCGATAGCCCGACTTTTATTGAAGCGGCTGCGGGTGAACAGCCGGTGTTTAGCGGCGGTGTGATGATAAATGGCTGGAAAAAATTATTGTCGCAAAAAACGGGTTTGTCTAACGCGGCGAAAGGAAATGTGTGGGTGTCCGATGTGCCGATGATGAATGGCGAGTTGTTTGAGTTTCGCCAGTTATGGGTGAATGGTGTGAAAGCAGTAAGAGCAAAAAGTGTGAATGGTGATGGGATGCTTCGCATTTTGAATTGGAGTAAAAAAGATGAAAGCTGCTGGATACCGACTCCGCGATTCCCTTTGTTGAATAGTGCGGCGGGTGTTGAATTATTTATTCACCAGTGGTGGGCTATTGCGATGCTGCGTATAAAAAAGATGGAAGTGCATGGCGACAGCACTCAATTATTTTTTCATCAGCCGGAAAGTAAAATACAAAATGAACATCCCTGGCCTGCGCCATGGCTGTCGAAAGAAACAGGCAACTCTGCTTTTTATTTGGTGAATGCTTTACAGTTTTTGGATGAGCCGGGTGAATGGTGGCTCGATGTGGTTAATAGAAAAATTTATTATTGGCCACGTAGCGGTGAAAATTTATCAACTGCTTCTGTTGTTGCTCCTTATTTGGAAACGTTGGTTAAGGTAGAAGGAACGATGGACCGGCGTGTTAAAGATATTTCCTTTAAAGGAATTTCATTTCAGCATAGTGGTTGGTTGCGGCCCTCACATTTTGGCCTTGTGCCTCACCAGGCAGGAATGTATATGACGGAGGCCTATAAACTAAGACCTGCAGGCACGAAAGAAAAACTGGGATTGGATAACCAGGCATGGATAGGACGTCCTGCTGCTGCTGTTGAAATATCCTTTGCAGACGATACCCGTTTCGATAATTGTCGCTTTGAACACCTGGCATCAACCGGGTTGGATTATCATAAAGGTGTTTATGATAATATCGTACAAGGTAACTTGTTTAAAGATATTGGTGGCACGGGATTGTTGGCAGGGGTTTATTCTGACGCCGGGCATGAAATTCATTTGCCTTATAACCCAATAGATGTAAGAGAGGTTTGTGATGCAATGACAATCAGAAATAACTTAGTTACCGATGTTGCAAACGAAGATTGGAGCTGTGTAGGAATAGGAATTGGTTATACCCGATATAGCAGGATTGAGAATAATGAAGTGGAGAATGTTTCTTATAGCGGTATCAGTATGGGTTGGGGTTGGACGGCTGCGGCAAATGCAATGGAAAATAATAGAATTATTGGCAACAAGATCCATCATTACGGCAAACATAATTATGATTGCAGCGGTATTTATACATTGAGTGCACAACCGGGTTCTGTTATCAGCGAAAATTATATTGATAGCATTTATAAGGCTCCATATGCCCACCTGCCTTCGCATTGGTTTTATATATACACTGATGAAGGTTCATCTGGCATTACTGTAAAAAATAACTGGGCTCCTTCGGAAAAGTTTTTGCAAAACGCAAATGGGCCAAATAATGAATGGAGCAATAATGGGCCGATGGTGAATGAAAATGTAAAATTGAATGCAGGAGTGCAGGCTGAGTTTAAATATCTGGCTAAAGAAAAAACTTCTGCAACCGTTAAGCAAGCTATTAATGAAGAACATAGCGAAGTAATTGAATTAATAGTAAAAGAAAATAAATCACTGGATGTTACTAAACTGAAACAATTATTGAATAAAAATAATATTGACAGTTCAGCAGTCTATCAATGGCAAAACCATTATGTGATCTATGCAAAGGTTCAGGATGCCGGGGTAATGCAGGGAAGGCTACAGAATAATTTTCCTGAAGCTGATGTAAAGGTATATCATGATCTATTTTATGAGTACAGCAAGAAAAAACATTGTGCTGATAAATCGGTTGCAAAAGAATGGCAGCATATTTTGCTGACAGCAAATTTGGTAGCTGATAAAAAATTGCAACAGGAATATTTGGATTATCATGCCACGCAATTTGAAAAATGGCCGGATATAGCAAGAGGATTTTGCAATGCAAACTTTCAACAGTTATTATTATTCAGAAACGGAAGACAATTAGTGCTGGTGATCAGTATTCCAAAAGGGGAAAGTTTGGATGCATTAAATCCAAAGACAGTAGAAAATAATCCAAAGATGGTTGAATGGAATAAAATAATGGGTAAATACCAGGAAGGGATTGAGGGGACGAAACCGAATGAAACTTGGGTGTTCTTGCGGCAACTATAAACTATGAATGATGAATTATGAATGAGAAGAAAAACATATTGCGGGATAAGTCATTTGCTTTTGCTGTGAGGATTTACAAACTCAATCAATATTTGGTTGAACAGAAAAAGGAATATGTTTTGAGTAAGCAGATTTTACGGAGCGGCACTTCGATTGGTGCAAATGTGAGGGAAGCTTATAATGCTTCGAGTAAAAGTGATTTTATATATAAATTATCAATTGCTCAAAAAGAAACCGATGAGACAATTTATTGGCTTGAATTGTTGAAGGAAGTAGGTTTACTTAACGAGAAAGAGTTTGAATCAATTCAAGTTGAAGCGTCGGAGTTGTTGAAAATTATCAGAAATAGCATTTTGACAGCAAAGAAAAATAATAGTAAAAAATAATTCATCATTTATCATTCATAATTCATAGTTCAAATCATGTTAAATATTGGAATATTGGGGTTGGGAGAAGGCAGGAGTACTATGTCAGCAGCATTGCAAAGCAAAAAGCTTAAGCTTAAAATGATTTGTGATAAAAGTCTTGAGCTTTGCCGTCAGCGGGCCGATGAATTTAAAGTGTATGAATACACAACAGAATATGAGGATATGCTGAATGATGATGAGATCGACATCATTGCTATTTATACTCCTGACCATTTACATGCAGCTCATATTAAACAAGCATTGCTACATAACAAACATGTTGTTTGCACTAAGCCCTTTATTGACGATCTGAGCAAGGCAAATGAATTATTAGAATTGCAAAAGAAAACAGGCAAAAAAGTTTTTGTTGGGCAGAGCTCAAGATTCTTTGAACCATATAAAAGACAACGAAAAGATTTTGAAGAAGGATTGATCGGTGAACTTATCACAATCGAAAGCCATTATAATGCCGACCACCGTTGGTTTCTTGAAAAAAAATGGGCTTTGGAAAAATCATTTAAATGGTTGTATGGCGGATTAAGTCATCCTGTTGATTTCATCAGGTATTATTTACCCAATATAGAAGAAGTAATGGGTTATGGAATAATAAGTACAAACGGAAAAATAGCCGGCTTGAAGAACGAAGACACAATGCATTTTATCTTTAAATCATCTGAAGGAAGAATAGCAAGAGTAAGTGGAAGTTATACCGGACCGACACAGCCTGTTAAAAGGGATAGCGGCATGACCTGTATATTAAGAGGGACAACAGGAGCCAGCCAGGCGGATTATCATGAACTGCGCTATGCTGTAACCACAAATGATGGCGAAGAAAAAATAATTACCTGGGGTGATAGCACATTAAAGTATTATTTCCGGTTCGAAGGCCAAAGCCATCATGCCGGAGAGTACCAAAATTATTTGGAATACTTTGTTGATTCAATCGAACAAAACTTTACAGCCTATCCTGATATGAAAGAAGGAATCGGAACGATTGCTTTATTGCAGGCAATGGATAAAAGTTTACAAACAGGAATGCCAGTAAAAATAAAAGATATCTTAAACGAATATAAAATAGCATTGTGAAATGATGAGACAATTCATAACCTGCCTGCCGGCAGGCAGGTTCATCATTCATAACTCATCATTCAGGGAATGAATAAAATTTACGATAAACTAACCGGCCTTGACTTTGCCATTGTTGCCATTTACCTGGTGGCTTTGCTGATCATTGGCTATATCGCAAGTTTTAGAAACAAAAAGAAAAACGAAACACTTTTTTTGGCGCAGAACTCACTCAACTGGTACAATATCGGTTTTAACATGTGGGGCACCAATGTAGGCCCATCTTCATTACTGGCATTTGCAAGCATTGGTTATACGGCTGGTATTGTTGGCGGAAATTTTGAATGGTATGCTTTTGTTTTTTTAATGTTACTGGCAATGGTATTTGCGCCAAGATATATTGCAAGCAAAGTTTCCACTATGCCTGAGTTTATGGGCAGGCGGTATGGAAAAAGCACACAGGATATTTTAGCAGGCTATGCACTGATAAAAATATTAATAAGTTGGCTTTCCTTAGGTTTATTCAGTGGTGGTATCCTTGTGCGGCAGATCTTAGGTATTCCCATGTGGCAATCCACCATTGTATTAGTGGCATTCTCTGGTTTATTCACCTTTATGGGCGGATTAAAAGCCATTGCAAGGGTCAATGTTTTTCAAATGATATTGTTGATAGTTGTTTCTCTTACATTAACTTTTTTGGGATTGAAGGAAATTGGTGGAATAAGTGCTTTGATTGATAAAACACCATCAAATTTTTGGAATCTCACAAGGCCTGCTTCTGATCCCGGTTATCCCTGGCATGCAATTTTGTTGGGTTATCCTGTTTCTGCAGTTGCATTTTTTTGTACCGACCAAAGTATGGTTCAAAGTGTATTAGGTGCCCGCAATTTAAAACAAGGTCAGTTAGGAATTAATTTTATCGGATGGTTGAAAGTGCTGGCATTGCCCATGTTTATTTTGCCCGGTATTATTTGTTATGTTTTGTATCCTGAAATTGGCGATGATAAATTAGCCTATATGACCATGGTCACTAATTTATTCCCCACTGGATTAAATGGATTGGTTATTTGTGTGTTGATCGCAGTATTGGTTGCTACCATCGGTTCCTCATTAAATGCGTTGAGTACTGTTTTTACAAAAGATATTTATGTAAATAACATAAATAAAAACGCATCGGTTAAACAGCAGGTTACTGTTGGCCGCATAGTGGTAATTGTAGGTTGTGTATTGGCGGTATTGATGGCGATCGCTTTGGATAATGTAAAGGGAAAAACATTGTTCGATATCTTCCAGTCAATACTCGGTTACTTAGCACCGCCGCTTGCAGTTACTTTTTTGTTGAGCGTATTTTGGAAAGGCACTACAAAGTTGGCCGTAAATTTAATTTTGTCTGCAGGTTCTGCCATCAGTCTTTTTACAGGCATGTTAAACTTATGGATTTTGCCACCCGATAGTGAAACCGGCGAAAATACTTGGTGGCCGCATTATTTTTTAGTCTCTTTTTATTTGTTTGCATTTCTCTTTGTTGCTGCCATTGTAATTTCTTTGGTTGATAAAAATAAAGTGAAGGCAGCCATTGAAGAAAACGAATTACCCAAAACAGATAAGCGAGTAAAAATATTATTTGCCCTGCTGGGTTTAGTCATCTTATCATTATATCTCATTTTCAATTTTCATTAATTATGAAGAAAAATATTTTTGATACCAACTTTATTGCTACTATTAAACTTCTGTTGCGTCGCACTCTTGTACTGCAGGAATTCTATTCAGCTTTTTTTTCACGCAAAGACGCCAAGTTTTTAAATCACAAGACGCAAAGCAATAACTCAAACTTTCTTTGCGTCTTTGCGCATCCTTTGCGCCTTTGCGTGAAGCCTTTGTTTTTCTTATTTATTGCACTTCTTATATCCCAGGCATCTTCATCGCAAACATGGATATGGTATCCCGGCGACTATGAAATATGGCTCAGCAATCAAATGCAAAACCGGAGAACAGACCGAGGAACATTTTTCCCTGTATTCTGGAAAGTGGATAGCCATTATCCATTGATGGATTTTCATAAAGTGTTTGATTTAAAAGAACAGGAAGAAGTTTCCATTTATGCAGAAGGGCAGTATAATGTTAAGCTCGACGGAAAACCATTGGAAGGAACACCTACTAAAATAATGGTGCCTGCGGGCAAACATAAAATAAACATCAAAGTATTTTGCCAGCAGGCAGTGCCTTCTGTTTATGTAAAAGGGAAAACAATAGTAAGTGATGGTACATGGCTCACCACATTCGAAGACAAAGAATGGATCGATGAAACAGGAAAAACCTCAGATATATCAGCCACGAAATGGCTCAATGCGGGTTATTGGAATTTCAGCAGGCCACAGCAACCACCATCAAAATTCAAGTTGCCTGTTACAGCACTAAAAGCAGTAAGCAAGCAGGTGAATAGTAATTCTATACTGGTTGACTTTGGCAAAGAAACATTTGGGTTTATCAAACTGCATGGATTAAAAGGGAAAGGGAATATCACTATTTATTATGGCGAAAGCAAAGAAGAAGCATTAAGTAAGGATGGGGCAGTAACAGTCGACTGGCTGACTATTAATAATACAGTAGCCAAAGATTCGGTAATGCCCTTATCAAAAGCATTTCGTTATATAAATATTGTGAGAGACGGTGCAGTTCATTTCGATGATGTTTCCATGTTGTATGAGTATGCTGATATAAAGGACAAAGGAAGCTTTACCTGCAACGATGAAGAAATTAATAAGATCTATGATATCGCTAAATACACCTTGCATTTAAGTACAAGGGAATTTTTTATTGATGGTATTAAACGTGACCGCTGGGTGTGGAGTGGGGATGCCTATCAAAGCTATTTGATGAATTATTACCTGATGAACGATAATCGTACAGTAACAAGTACTATGTATGCATTGCGGGGTAAAGACCCGGTTACTGCTCATATCAACACGATCATGGACTATACTTTTTATTGGTTCCTCGGTATCTATGATTATTATCTCTACTCAGGCGATAAAACTTTTATCCAACAGAATTATGATAGAATGAAAAGCCTGATGGATTATGTTATGGGAAGAAGAAACAGTGATGGTTTACTGCAGGGATTACCCGGCGACTGGATATTTATCGATTGGGCAGCAGGCCTAAGTAAAAAAGGAGAAGTAAGTTTTGAACAATTATTATTTGCAAGAAGCCTTGAAACAATGGCACTTTGTGCCGATATTGTAAATGACAAACAAGGCGCAACACAATACAAGACTCTGTCAACAGATATCCGCAAAAAATTATTTGATATTTATTGGAACGAACAGAAACAAGCATTGGTTCACAGTCGTGTGGATGGAAAGCAAACAGATAATGTGACCCGCTATTCAAATATGTTCGCCATTTTCTTTGATTATTTTAATGAACAGCAGAAGCAAGCTGTAAAAAAATCAGTCTTGCTGAATAATAATATTCAAAAGATCACCACACCTTATATGCGGTTCTATGAACTCGAAGCATTATGTGCAATGGGTGAGCAGAATTATGTATTGGGAGAAATGAAAGATTACTGGGGCGGTATGTTGAAATTAGGGGCCACCAGTTTCTGGGAGGAATACAACCCCGAAAAGAAAGGAGCAGAGCATTATGCTATGTACGGAAGAGAATTTGGAAAAAGCTTATGTCATGCATGGGGTGCCAGCCCGATTTATTTATTAGGTAAATATTATCTCGGCATAAAACCTACTTCACCTGGCTATGCTACTTATGTTGTCGAACCAAATCTAGGAGGTTTGCAATGGATGCAGGGGAAAGTTCCTACACCCAATAATAATATTGAACTTTATGTGAGTAAGGAGCAGGTTAAAATAAAAGGTGCTTCGGGTACAGGCACTTTAAGAATAAAAAGTAAAACACAGCCATCAGGAAAAAATATTAATACTCTGGCAAAAGGAAATGATATTTATGAAATAACTATTCAGCCTGGAGTTGAATATATTATAAACTACAGCGCAAAATAAAAATTCATGAAACGAAGTATAGTGATATTGGTAATTGTTTTTGCGTTCTTGCATAGCCCTGCGCAAAACAGTTTGGTGAACACCTCACAAAGCCCGCATGCTAAACTGAATAGTGTAGGATTGAGTGATGTGCATTGGACAAAAGGTTTCTGGGCGGAACGTTTTGCAGTGTGCCGTGATGCAATGGTGCCGCAACTTTGGCAGACATATACAAGCAAAGACATGTGCTATTCATTTCAGAATTTCAGAATAGCAGCAGGATTAGATACCGGCCGTTTCCGCGGGCCATCATTTCATGACGGTGATTTTTATAAAACACTTGAGGCAGTAGCTGCTATGTATGCATCAACAAAAGATAAAAAACTAGATGCATGGATGGATGAGGCAATTGCTGTAATTGGTAAGGCGCAGAAAGATGACGGATATATTTATACTAAGTCAATCATTGAGCAAAAGAAATCAGGACAGGCAAAAATGTTTGATGATAAACTGAGTTTTGAAGCCTACAACTTTGGCCACCTGATGACGGCCGCCTGTGTACATCATGCAGCTACAGGAAAAACAAGTTTATTGAACATTGCAAAAAAAGCTGCTGACTTCCTGATCGGTTTTTATAACACAGCTACCCCTGAGCAGGCAAGAAATGCTATTTGTCCTTCACACTATATGGGATTGGCAGAGTTATACAGGGCAACAAAAGAAGAAAAATACTTAACCCTTGTAAAAAAACTGATTGATATAAGGGGGGTGAGTGAAGGCAGTGATGATAACAGTGACCGACTTCCTTTTCGACAGATGAAAGAAGTAAATGGTCATGCTGTAAGAGCTAATTATTTATTCGCAGGTGTTGCTGATGTGTATGCGGAAACAGGAGATACTACATTATTAAATACATTGGATTTGATGTGGGATGATGTGGTGAATCATAAAATGTATATCACTGGTGGTTGCGGTGCTTTGTATGATGGATTATCATTGGAAGGGTTATCATATAAACCGGATGAAATACAAAAAATTCAACAGGCTTATGGAAAGGATTACCAGTTGCCGAATATGACTGCACATAATGAAACCTGTGCTAATATTGGTAACGTATTGTGGAACTGGCGAATGTTTTTGTTAACCGGTGAATCAAAATATGCCGACATCGTAGAGCTTGAATTATATAATAGTGTACTGAGTGGTGTAAGTATTGATGGTACAAAATATTTTTATACAAATCCGCTGGCTGCATCAAAAGACTATCCTTATGATTTGCGATGGAGCGGAGGAAGGCAACCATATATCAGCAAGAGTAATTGTTGTCCGCCAAATACAGTAAGAACAATTGCGGAAATAAGTAACTATATGTACAGCATCGGTGAAAAAGGATTGTATATAAATATGTATGGCGGAAATGTACTGAGCACCGAACTGCATGACAGTACGAAAATAAAACTTGAGCAAACAACCAATTATCCATGGGATGGTAAGATTGTAATTACGATTAAAGAATCAACAACTAGACCTGTAAATATTTATTTGCGAATTCCGGGCTGGGCTAAAGGATATAGTTTGAAAATCCAGAATTCATTTCCTAGAGTAAGAGATACAGAAAACGGATATGTGATCGCTGGCAGAAAATGGAATGCGGGTGATAAGATTGAATTGAATTTTGAAATGCCTGCAACACTAATTGAGAGTAATCCGCTGGTAGAAGAAACAAAAAACCAGGTAACAGTTAAAAGGGGACCCGTTGTGTATTGTCTCGAATCTGCAGATTTAACCAATCAAAATATTTTTGATGTAGTGATTCCTTCTTCAATAAAGTTGCAGCCTATGCCAATGAAAATTGGCAATGGAGAAATAATGGCGTTGACTGGTGAAGCAAAGATGTTGCAGAATAGTAACTGGAAAAATAAATTGTATAGGGAAGTAAATACAAATTTGAAACCTATTAATGTAAAACTGATACCCTATTATGCGTGGGCTAATCGTGGTAAAACTGATATGACGGTTTGGATGCCGCTAATGAGATAAGAAATGGAAAGGATCACAGCAACATATTATATCGAAACTCCCTTTGCTCCTGAAAAAGCAGCAGCAGTTCTTGCAGGGGAACAATCATCCGGCACATTTGTAGCAGTACCGGGAGAAACAGAAGAACTGAAGCAACGGTTTGCTGCAAGAGTCGAGTCTGTTGAATTGCTAGAAACAGTTAATGAACCTGCTATCCCAGGTGCTTCAAGTAAAGATGGAAAGTATTATCGTGCAATCGTCAAGGTGTCATGGAGCCTAGAAAATTTTGGTTACAATCTTCCTGTAATGGTTTCAACATTGCAGGGAAATTTATACGAGATAACCCAATTCACCGGTTTGAAACTTATGGATATTGATTTGCCTGTTTCATTCGGTAAACATTATACAGGTCCGGCATTTGGTATTGATGGTTGTAGAAAATTAACAGGAGTAAACGACAGACCTTTGATTGGAACAATTATTAAACCATCAATTGGTCTTACAGTTCGCCAAACAGCGGATATAGTAAAGACATTAGCTGAAGCAGGGATTGATTTTATAAAAGATGATGAGTTGCTTTCTTCATCTTCTAATTCCAATTTCAATGAGAGGATTGATGTTGTGATGAATGTGATAAATACACAGGCTGATAAAACAGGGAAGAAAGTGATGTATGCATTTAATATCAGCGGTGAAGTTGATGAGATGCTGCAACGATATGAAAAGATCGTAAATAGTGGCGGTACTTGTGCGATGGTTAGTATCAACAGTGTTGGTTTATCTGCAACAAAAAAGATCTGTGATCAAAAGCAATTAGCTATTCACGGCCATCGAAATGGCTGGGGAATGCTAACAAGGCATCCATTGTTAGGAATTGATTTTAAAGCCTATCAAAAATTGTGGAGACTTGCTGGCGTTGACCAATTGCATGTAAACGGTATTCAAAATAAATTCTGGGAGAGTGATGATAGTGTGGTGAATTCTATCGAAGCTTGTCTTGCTAAAATGTATGATCACAAAACAATATTACCGGTTGTATCATCAGGTCAGTGGGGTGGGCAGGCATTTGAAACTTACAGAAGAACAAAAACGATTGATTTATTATATATGGCGGGTGGTGGTATCATGGCGCATCCGATGGGAGCAGCGGCAGGAGTTATAGCATTGCAGCAGGCCTGGAAAGCTGCCGTTGATGGATTGAGTTTAGATGATGCTGCAAAGATGTATCCCGAGTTTTCTAAATCAGTTGAAAAATTCGGAAAGAAGTAATTGAAAAAAGAGAATAACATATTACTCGCTTTTTATGGTGATGATTTTACCGGCTCAACTGATGCGCTGGAATTCATTAGTCGTGCGGGAGCAAAGACTGTATTGTTTACTGAACCTCCAACTGCAGAGCAATTAAAATCTTTTCCTGGTTTGGATGCATATGGAGTTGCAGGAAAAACAAGAGCATTGTCGCCAACAGAGATGGAAGAAATATTGCTTCCTGCATTTGAACAAATGAAAACAATAGGAGCAAAACATATACATTATAAAGTTTGTTCAACATTTGATTCATCACCAACTATCGGAAGTATTGGAAGAGCAATTGATTGCGGAGCAAATGTTTTTAATAACAAACCGATTCCGGTTTTGGGTGGTATGCCTGCGTTAGGAAGGTATTGTGTGTTTGGAAACCTGTTTGCAAGAATGGGTATCGGCAGTAATGGAAAAATTTATCGAATCGATAAACATCCTTCCATGAGTAAACACCCTGTAACGCCAATGAATGAAGGTGATTTAAGAATTCACTTAGGAAAACAAACAAATAAAAACATCGGCTTGATTGATAACGTGCAGCAGAAAACAAAGAAAAAAGAATGGCTTGACAATATTTCTGATGAGGAAGTAGTATTACTTGATACGACGAATGAAGATGAATTGCTCAAAATTGGTGAATGGTTGAATACACAACAAAAAAAGCATGGTCAGCTATTTTCAGTTGGTGGCTCCGGAATTGAAATGGCTTTGGGTAACTACTGGAATAAAACAAGAGTATTGAAGCCAATAACTAAATGGAAGAAGATTCATAAGGCAGAACCACTATTAGTTATTTCAGGAAGCTGCTCACCCGTTACTGCTGGACAAATAGCTTATGCTAAAGCAAATGATTTTGAAGAAGTGATTATCGATGCCGTAAAGATTTGTAACGATGGTTTGATTGATGAAAGTGCAATGAAGAAGATAAATAAACTATTGGATCAACGAAAAAGTCTAATAGTTCATACAGGAGAAAAGCAAACACAAAATCTTTCTTCTGAAAAATTAGGAACAGCTTTGGGTACTATTGCAAAAGATGCCGTAATAACTAGAGGAGTAAAAAGAGTTGTGATTGCCGGGGGAGATACGAGTAGTTATGCAGCAAGAGCAATGGAGATAGATGCAGTGGAAATGATTGCTTCATTAGTGATTGGTGCTCCATTATGCAAAGCATATTCAAAAAATAAAAAGATAAATGGACTGGAAGTAAATTTTAAAGGCGGACAGGTGGGGGTAGAGGATTATTTTGAAGTAATGGCGAATGGACAATTAGGAATTATGAATGATGAATTACTCCGGTGAATTACTCCGGTGACTTGCTCCGGGCTTTAGCCCGGAGAAGAAGATGAATAGAGTTACAGAACGCACAAGTGAGACCTTCTTCCACTGGAAGAAGCTAGACAACAGGCGATGATAGTAGCAATGCAGTTAATAACATAAAAATTAAAACATTCAATAAAAGACATGCCACAAAAAACATTAGGGTTGGTTCATACATCAGCAACATTAGTTCCGGTGTTTGCAGAATTGTGCAGCAAATATTTGCCGCATGTAAAAACTTTCAACATCGTAGATGATAGCTTGATAAAAAATACAATTGCATGTGGTGAGTTAACTCCAGACACATCAAGAAGGGTGGTGAACTATGCGGGCTCGGCAGAAGATGCAGGCGCAGATTTTATTTTATTCACCTGTTCATCGATCGGACCGGCAGTGGAAGCAGCAGCGATGTTGACCAAAGTACCTGTATTGCGGGTAGACCAGCCAATGGCAGACCAGGCAGTACAATTAGGAAAACGGATCGGCGTGATTGCAACATTACCGACAACATTGGAGCCAACAAGTGATTTGGTGAAACGCAGAGCCGCAGCAGCAGGAAAAGAAATTGTGCTAGTAAGTAAATTATGCGAAGGTGCATTTGAGGCATTGATGAGTGGCGATGCAGCGACACACGATAAAAAAGTAGGCGATGCATTAAAACAATTATCAACCGAAGTGGATGTGATTGTGTTGGCGCAGGCGAGCATGGCAAGAGTAGTCGACACATTGAGTGAAGCAGAGAAAAAAGTCCCGATACTCGCAAGCCCGGCAATTGCCATACAACATTTGGCCACCATATTATAATGCATGAAAAATTTAAGTAAGATAAGTTTATGGATATGCGGATTGGCATTAGCGATAATGCTTATTGGTATTTTTATAAACGAATCTTCTTTATACAAACCTTTTGCACTGGTAGCTGCGATAAGTTTGGCAATCGGATTGGGTGCAGTTCCTTCATTCAAAGGGTATCAATACACAGCATGGATAATAAGTGCAGTGGTGGCGGGAATGATCTTTCCCGAGGCATTTAAAAACTGGGGTGGTGTTAATCTGCGTGACAAAACATTAATACTTGTCATTATTCAACTCGTTATGTTCGGTATGGGTACACATATGAGTTTAAAAGATTTCAGTGGGCTTGCATCAACAGGCAAAGGTGTGATGGTAGGATTGTTTTGTCATTTCTCTATTATGCCGCTGATGGGTTTGTTACTCACGAAAGCTTTTTCATTTGAACCCGAGATCGCCGCAGGTATAATCTTAATTGGCAGTTGCAGCAGCGGATTGGCAAGTAATGTAATGGTGTACCTGGCAAAAGCAAACCTGGTGTTATCAGTTATCGTGACAGCAATGGCAACAATGGTAGCACCATTTTTAACACCGCTATTAATGAAAACATTAGCAGGTACTTTAATAGAAGTAAAGTTTGTAGATATGATGATTGAGATCGTAAAAATTGTATTGGTGCCAATCGGCGCTGCTTTATTACACGATTACCTGAAAAGAGCAACATCAACTCAAAAAAAAACAGTATATATAATATGTGCAGTAGCAATCGCCTGGTTATTCACCGTAATTTTATTTTTACAAAACCTTTCTGACAAAGCATTACAGCAATCAATAACTCTCTCTGGTTTTTTCGCAGGCGCAGTAATTGTTGGTGTGTTGTATAATTTTTTGCATCGCCGCTTTCCAAAATTGGATAGCATTATGCCGCTCATTTCAATGTTTGGTATAATTTATTTTACAACTGTTACAACTGCTGCGGGCCGTGAAAACCTGATGAAGGTTGGCGTATTATTATTTATTGCATCTGTTATTCATAATGCAGCAGGATATTTTTTTGGTTACTGGCTCAGTCGTTTTTTTGGAATGGATATTAACTCGAGCCGTACAATTGCTTTTGAAGTTGGATTGCAGAATGGCGGTATGGCGTCGGGCATTGCGGGCAGTATGGGCAAACTAGGCACGGTTGGTTTGGCGGCCGCGGTTTTTAGTCCGTGGATGAATATCAGTGGAAGTATTTTGGCGAATTACTGGAGACGAAAACCAGCGAAGGATAACACAACATTAAAACTTACCGAAGCATGAAATATTTTATTTTCCTCGCATTTGCAATTACCTGCTGTAATAATTCTTTTGCACAGATTGATTACGCAAAACAAATGGCTGCTACCATTATGATCCAGTACAAAGATTCAATGGTGGTTAAAAAATATGCAAGTCATTTAGAGCAAGATAAATTGCCGGAAGGCAACAGACCTGCAAATTGGAATTATGAAATTGGGGTTGTACTGATGGGTTTTGAACGTCTTGGTAAAATGACTGGTGACAAAACCTATATGGATTACACCAAACATATCGTTGACCATTTTATAAATGCTGACGGATCTATCAGAACTTATGTGATGGATGAGTATAACAGTGATTTTATTCCACCGGGTCGTCAATTGCTGCACCTGCATGAAATAACAAAAGAAGAAAAATATAAAAAGGCTGCTGAGATCCTACGTAATCAAATTTCATGGCAACCGAGAAACAAGGTTGGCGGTTTTTGGCATAAATTAAAATATCCAACGCAAATGTGGCTCGATGGTTTATACATGATAGAGCCATTTTATGCAGAGTATGGTGTTGTAAATAAACAATCAAAAGATTTCAATGATATTATCAACCAGTTTGTTTGGATGGAAAAATATAGCCGTGATGCAAAAACAGGTTTGCTCTATCATGGTTGGGATGAAAGTAAACTGCAACGATGGGCAAATCCGCAAACAGGTTTATCACCCGAGTTCTGGAGCCGCAGTATGGGTTGGTATATGATGGCGTTGGTGGATGTGCTGGATTTTATTCCAACCAATCATCCACGCAGGAATGAGTTAATTAATATTCTCACTCGCTTGTCAACGGCGTTGATAAAATTTCAGGATACAAAATCAGGAGTATGGTGGCAAGTAACTGATAAAGCTTATAAAGAAAAAAATTATCTCGAGTCATCAGGTACTGCCATGTTTGTATTTGCATTGGCAAAAGCAGTGCGGTTAAAATATATTCCGCAGTCATTTAATTCTGCTTTGCAAAAAGCATATAATGGAATGATAAAAGAATTTGTAACCAAAGATGCCGACGGCAAGTATCATTATATACAGGCGGTAGCTGGTGCGGGGCTTGGCGGCATACCATATCGTGATGGCACTTATGAATATTATGTAAATGAACCCAGACGGGATGATGATTTAAAAGCGATCGGACCTTTTATGCAGGCATGTATTGAAATGGAGTTGTTGAAGAAGAAGTAATAAAATTATTTTACAAGCTTAAGTACTACTATGAAGCTTTTGTTGCGACGCTCCGTTCAGGGTTCTGTTCGCTATTGAACATATAACGAAGAAAAATTAAATGATCACAAGACTTTACATATTACTGATTGTTCTCTATTCACCATTCACCATTGACCATTCACTGGCTCAGTTAGTAGATAAAACTCCTGCAGCAGTTCCTGTTGCTCCATCCATTTACAACCGTGAGCCATACGAAGACCCGCAGATAAGCGGCATCAACCGTGATCCATCAAGAACAACAGCATATTCATTTGCTTCTATTAATGATGCATTGAAAGGTGACCGGGTAAAAAGCGGAAGATATATATCATTAAATGGGAATTGGGATTTTTCATTTGCACTTAAACCCGGTGATGAACCAAAGGATTTTTATAAAAGCAGGGTAAGTGGCTGGAAGAAAATTCCTGTCCCATCTAACTGGGAAATGCAAGGATACGATAAGCCGATCTATAAAAGTGCAGTATATCCTTTCCGCCCCGCGAATCCTCCTTATGTCCCGAAAGATTATAATGGAGTAGGTTGTTATCAAAGAACATTCAGTGTCCCCGCTGACTGGAAGGATAAAAACATCAGTTTACATTTTGGCGGAGTAAGTTCTGCTTATAAAGTCTGGCTCAATGGGAAATTTGTTGGCTATGCGGAAGATAGTTTTCTGCCAAGCGAATTTAATATCACACCTTATTTGCAAGAGGGAGAAAATGTTTTATCAGTTTGGGTGATCAGGTGGAGCGATGGGAGTTTTTTAGAAGACCAGGACCAGTGGCGCCTCAGCGGTATTCATCGTGAAGTGTATTTGCATGCAGAACCTAAACTGCGTATTGCAGATTTCTTTTATCAAACCAAACTTGATAAAAATTATAAAGATGCATTGCTGAGTATTCGTCCACGAATTGAAAACTTAACGGGACATGAAATGCTAGGCTATGTTTTGAAAGCGCAGCTATATGACGAATCAGATAGGCCAGTACTGAATCAATCATTAGAAAAAAAAGTGGATGATATCATCAATGAAATTCATCCGAGACTGGACAGGGTAAAGTTTGGTTTACTTGAAACAAACATTTCTAATCCAAAGAAATGGAGTACTGAAGAACCCAACTTGTATAAGCTGGTATTAAGTTTAGAAGACAGCGTCGGTAATTTACTCGAAGTAAAAACCTGTAAGCTAGGTTTTCGTTCCATTGAATTCAGAAAATCAGATAGCAAGCTTTTAATTAATGGCAAGCTGACTTATTTATATGGAGTCAATCGCCCAGACCATCATCCAACAAAAGGAAAAGCATTATCAAGAGAAGATATTTTGCAGGATATAAAAACAATTAAGCAATTCAATTTTAATTGTGTCCGTCTTTCCCACTATCCCAGCGACCCGTATTTATTGGATTTATGTGATGAGTTTGGAATTATGGTGATTGATGAAGCTAACCTGGAAACACATGGTTTGGGTGGCAAACTCGATCATGATGCAAGTTGGACTGCAGCATATCTTGAAAGAATGAGCCGAATGGCGTTGCGGGATAAAAATCATCCATCAATTATCATGTGGAGTTTGGGCAATGAAGCAGGAAGTGGGCCTAATCATGCAGCAATGGCAGGATGGATAAAAGACTTTGATATGACAAGACCTTTGCATTATGAACCAGCAATGGGAAGTCCAAAAGAAGAAGGTTATATCGATCCATCCGATCCTCGCTATTTAAAATCAAATGATCATTCACACCGTATCCAAAATCCGCTTGATCAATATTATGTGGATGTGATAAGCCGTATGTACCCTTCGGATTATACAGCACCATTATTAGTGAATCAAAAAAATGGAGACACAAGACCTATTTTCTTTTGTGAATATGCACATGCAATGGGGAACAGTGCAGGTAATATCAAAGAGTTTTGGGATCAATGGAGAACAACACCAAGAATAATCGGTGGTTGTATCTGGGAATTCAAAGACCAGGGATTATTGAAAAAGGATTCAGCCGGTGTTGAATACTATGCATATGGGGGTGATTTCGGAGAAAAATATTTTGACAATTTCACTATCAAAGGAGTTGTAAATGCTGATGGAAAACCCAAAGGAGCGATGTATGAATGCAAGAGAGTATTTCAACCGATACAATGTGAATGGGCTGATTCAGGAAAAGGGCTGGTGCAGATCATTAATCGCAGTGAAATAAGAAATGTAAATAAATATTGGGCTATACTGGAAGTATTAGAAGATGGGAAAAAGATCGTGAATACTATTATAGGCGCAATAGATGTAGCTCCGGCAGGAGAAAAAATAGTTGATATATCATCATGGTTGCCAAAAATGAAACCGGATGCTGAATATCATGCAAAATTGAGTTTTGTACTGTTGAATAAAGAGCCCTGGGCAGAAAGAGGATTTGAGATTGCCAGTAATCAATTGAAAATTGCAAATTATTACACACCAACGTCACAAAATTTTACAGCACCAACAACTTTCAAAGAAAATGATTCCAATATTCAATTGACCGGAAAAAACTTCACAATAAATTTTAGTAAAACGAATGGAGCATTGACTTCTTATATACAAAACGGTCAAGAACAGTTGAAGACTCCTCTGTTGCCACATTTTACCCGTCCTCAAACAGATAACGATAAACGTGGCTGGAAAACACATCGGGTATTAAAGCAATGGTATGAGTCTAAACCAAACCTGGTAAATATCAGTACAGGAAAATGTGATGGACATCATGGAAGCGGCATTCTTGTTCAAAGTATTTATTCACTTATACATGATAGCGCAAAAGTTACTGTCAGTTATGAAGTTTATGGCAATGGGACTATTAAAATAAATTATGATTTAGAAACAAAACAGGGGTTGCCAAATATTCCGAGAGTAGGTGTGCAAATGGGAATTGAAAGAACGTATGATAATATTGAATGGTTTGGGCGGGGTCCATTTGAAAATTATATTGACAAACGTTATGGCGCTGATGCAGGTATTTATAATTTACCCATCAAAGATTTTATGGAAAACTATGTAGTGCCACAAGAAAATGGAAATAGAACCGATGTAAGGTGGATGTATTTAAGTGATCCCAAAACAAAAGATGGATTACTGATCGTTACAGACAGTTTATTAAGTATGAGTGCATGGCCTTATACCGAAGAGAATATTCAGAATGCAAAACATACCAACAAATTAAAAGATGCCGGTTATATAACTTTGAATATTGACTTAATTCAAATGGGTGTTGGCGGTAATGATAGCTGGAGTGATGTGGCAGCTCCGCTTGAACAATATCAAATTAAGGCTAAACCTTATCAATATAGTTTTTATATTGTTCCTTTTAATTCAAAAACAAAAGAAGCGGGGGCAAGGGCTAGAGAGATCAAATACTAATGAGGAAAAAATTTAATTGGGCTAAAGCCCTAAAACAAGATTGGTTTTTATTTGCCCCGGCCTTAAGGCCGGGGCAAATAAAATTTTTTCTCTCATGGGCTTTAGCCCATTTTATTTACATAGCTGTATCTGCACAGAAAGAAGTTCCTCAGTCTTTGATGCAAAAAATTTATGATGAAGTAAAAACGCCTTATAAATATGGATTAGTTGTTACTCCGGAATATGATTCAAAGAAAATAGATTGTCCATCTGTGTTTCGAAAAGGAAAAGATTGGTATATGACTTATATTCTTTTTGACGGTCGTGGCTATGAAACATGGCTTGCAAAGAGTAAAGATCTATTGGAATGGAAAACATTGGGAAAGATCATGAGCTTTGGAGATACAACCAATAAAGATGCAACTGAATGGGATGCAAATCAAAAAGCTGGCTATATTGCCTTACAGGATCATAAATGGGAGGGTTCATACAAACTAGAGAAGTATAATAAGAAGTACTGGATGAGTTTTATCGGGGGAAAAGAAAAAGGATATGAGACGGGTAAACTAAGCATTGGCATAGCACATACTGATAAAGACCCGACAAAACCACATGAATGGAAACGTGTTGGTGACCCTGTTTTATCAATTAGTGATATTGATGTTCGCTGGTGGGAGAATAAAAAATTATATAAGAGTTCGGTTATCTGGGATAAAGACAAAACTTTAGGGCATCCATTTGTGATGTACTATAATGCTAATGGCGATACAAGCAACAACACACCCAAGTGGCGTTGGTTTGAAAGGATCGGTATGGCAGTAAGTGATGATATGATCAACTGGCAACGATATCAAATTGATCCTGTCGTTCACCATAAAATTGGAATAACGGGAGATGGAGTGATACAAAAGATCGGAGATGTGTGGGTAATGTTTTATTTTGGAGCTTTTTGGGAAGAAAGAAAAAATGAAGCGTTTAATCGTTTTGCCTGTAGTTATGACCTGGTGAACTGGACAGATTGGAACGGCGATGATCTTATCAAATCAACGGAAGATTATGATGCGAAGTATGCACATAAAAGTTATGTGGTAAAATGGAAGGGTGTAGTGTATCATTTTTATTGTGCAGTAGATAATAAGGATCATCGGGGTATCGCTGTCGCTACTTCTGTTGATAAGGGGAAAAGCAAAATGAAATTTTAAACCCCTGTCCCCTAAAGGGGAACTTAGGTGGTAAAGGCTTAAATATTTGTCTTAGTATAATTGATGATAGTAAAAAAATATTCTGTTACCACGATTTGTTTGCTGTTGATCTCATTTATTGGATTTACACAGCAAACTAGGCCTATTGACATAATCGAAAAGAATTTTCTCAATCCACCCGAATCAGCAAAGCCATGGGTATTCTGGTACTGGATGCATGGTGCTGTTTCCAAAGAAGGCATCACCGCCGATTTAGAAGCAATGAAAGAAGTCGGCATTGGCGGCGCATACTTAATGCCAATAAAGGATACTTCATCAGTAATTCCATTTCAACCAACAGTAAGACAGCTAACACCGGAATGGTGGGAAATGGTAAAATTTTCCATGCAGGAAGCAAAACGATTGAAGTTAAAATTAGCGATGCATGTAAGTGATGGCTTTGCACTAGCCGGTGGTCCCTGGATCACTCCCGAACTTTCCATGCAGAAATTAACCTGGACAAAAACATATATCCGAAACGGGTATACCGGAAAAATAAATTTAGAGCAACCTGAAACAAAAGAAGATTTTTATAAAGAGGTAGCAGTATTTGCTTATCCGGCTAATTCTTCTTATGCTTTCCGGAACGAGATAATGATACCGACGGTTTCAACAAGTAATGGCGTGAAAGCTCCTTTCTTATCTTATCCTGATGCGGATAATAAGCAGAGTTTTAAAAGTGATACTAATTGCTGGATCCAATATAAATACCCGCAACCATTTACATGTCGTTCCATTCGTATTCATACCGGTACCAACAGTTACCAGGCACAGCGGCTGGTCATTCAAACAAGTGAAGACGGCATCAATTTTAAAACTGTAACGAGATTAGAACCGCCGCGTCATGGCTGGCAGGATACCGAAGAGGATTACACACATGCAATTCCTTTAACTACTTCTAAGTATTTCCGTTTTGTATACGATAAAGAAGGAAGCGAACCCGGCGCAGAAGATTTGGATGCTGCGAAATGGAAACCATCTTTAAAAGTGATGGGAATTTATTTAAGTGATGAGCCGGTGATCAATCAATACCAGTCAAAGAACGGATCTGTGTGGAGAGTAGCAGCAAATACAACAACGCAACAGGTAAATGAAAGAGAAGCCGTGTCATTAAAAACGATCATTGATCTTACTGGAAAATTAGATGCAGATGGAAATCTGAACTGGACAGCGCCACAAGGTAATTGGGTAGTTGTAAGAATTGGTCACACTACTACCGGGCAAACGAATGCAACCGGCGGCGCAGGCAAAGGATTAGAATGCGATAAATTCAATGCAGCAGCAATAAAACTGCAATTTGATAACTGGTTTGGAAAAGCTTTTGAAAAAACAGATCCTGCTTTAGCAAAAGAAGTGTTGAAGATATTTCATGTTGATAGTTGGGAATGCGGTAGCCAGAACTGGAGTAAAAATTTTGCTGCTGAGTTTAAGAAAAGAAGAGGCTATGACCTGGTGCCTTATTTATTAGTGATGACCGGTGTGCCAATTGAAAGTGCAGAGAGATCAGAAAAGATCTTGCATGATGTAAGAACTACGATCGCTGAATTGGTGAATGATGTATTTTATGTTACGCTTAAAAAACTCTCTGCTGCAAAAGGATGCCAGTTCAGTGCAGAAAGTATTGCTCCAACATTTGTAAGCGATGGATTACTGCATTATAAAAATGTTGATCTGCCAATGGGTGAGTTTTGGCTCAATAGTCCAACACATGATAAGCCCAATGATATGTTTGACGCCATCAGTGCCGCACATATTTATGGGAAGAATATTATCCAGGCAGAAGCTTTTACATCAGTAAGAATGAACTGGGGCGAACATCCCGGAAATTTAAAAGCGATCGGCGATAGGAATTTTGCATTAGGTATTAATAAAATGGTCTTGCATGTATGGACACACAATCCATGGTTGAATAAAAAGCCGGGAATGACATTGGATGGTGTGGGTTTATATTTTCAAAGAGACCAGACATGGTTCAAACAAAGCAAGGCATGGATCGAATATCTTACAAGATGCCAGGCATTATTGCAATTAGGAAAACCTGTTGTTGATATTGCTGTATTTACGGGTGAAGAAATACCCAGGCGTTCAGTTTTGCCAGACAGGTTAGTAAACACATTACCTGGAATTTTCGGAAAAGAGAAAGTAGATGCAGAAAAGAAAAGATTAGAAAACACCGGTCAACCGATGCGTCAAATACCAGATGGAGTTTCTCATTCAGCAAATATGGCTGATCCGGAAGACTGGATCGATCCTTTGAATGGTTATAAATATGATAGCTTTAATCCCGATGTGTTGATGACAATGAAAGTCGTGAATGGGAGAGTAGTTACCCCGGGAGGAGCAAGTTATGCTGTACTAATAATACCGGGAAAACATCCAATGAATCCTAATGGAACAATGAGTACGGCTGTTTTGAATAAATTAAAACAGTTAGCAAATGCAGGGGCTAAGATCATAGTTGACGAAGGATATATTAAATCATTTAATGGCAGTAAAAATGTTTTTCCGACACCTTACATGGAAAGCTCATTTGAAAAACTCGGAGTGAAAAAAGATATAGAGTTTTTAGAACAAAGCCATTCTGTTGCATGGACACACAGAAAAATTGGTGATGTCGATATTTATTTTTTATCAAATCAAATGAATGAGCCAAACTCAGTACGGTTAACTTTTCGGGTTAATGGAAAAAACCCGGAACTGTGGGACCCTATAAGAAATACTATAAGCGACAATTTTGGAATTGAAGTTGAAAAAGGAAGTGTGACAACCGGAATTTCTTTAAAAGCGAATCAATCTATATTTATTATATTCAGGAAAGAAGCGGTAAAGTATGAACCCGGCGGGTGGACGATGACTGGAGTTCCAGTAAAGTTTTTTTCGAAAAAATGGGAAGTGTTGTTTAATAAGAATTACGGAGGAGCAGAACAGGCCATCGTTTTCGATGACTTAATAAGCTGGTCAAAAAATTCTGATTTACATATTAAGTATTATTCAGGATCGGCAATTTATCAAAAGACTTTTGTTATAGATAAAAATGAACTCGATAAAAGAGTGTTTGTTGAATTGGATTCTATCTATAATATTGCTACAGTCAGAGTAAATGGAATGGACTGCGGAACTTTATGGACAGAGCCGTACGAATTAAATATTACCAAGGCTATCAAACAAGGCGAAAATAAAATCGAAATCGAGGTCACCAATACATGGCATAATCGTCTAATCGGTGATAATCTTTTGCCACCTGACAAAAGAATTACATGGACGACAGCTCCATTCAGATTAAAAGATAAACCTTTGTTGCCAGCAGGCATTGTTGGTGAAGTAAAACTTATTTTCAGATGAACATAAGAATAATATTAATCATATCTGTTTTATGGAGTGCAAACTTGGATTCTCAATCAGTCCAACCCAACTATAATATTGTCTGGACAACACAAAGTAAAAACGCATCTGAATCTATGCCTTGCGGCGGCGGCGATATTGGATTAAATGTGTGGGTGGAAAAAGGAGAGTTGCTCATTTATGCAACACGAAGCGGAAGTTTTAATGAAGATAATAACCTGATGAAGTCCGGCAGGCTGCGGATAAGACTCTTGCCTAATCCTTTTGATGCCCGCCTGAATGACGCAGTCGGGCAGGGAAAAATTTTTAAACAGGAATTACATCTGCAGGAAGGTTATGTAACGGTTGATGGAGAAAATAATGGGGTGAAAGCAACTGTAAGAATTTGGGTTGATGTAAACAATCCCGTTGCTCATTTCGAAATTTCATCTAATAAAAAGATCGCTGTTGAAGCCGCTTATGAAAGCTGGCGGTACCAGGACAGGCTGCTTACAAAAAGAGAGAACTATTCTAACTCATGGAAATGGGCGCCACCGGAAAATAAGAAATACCTGAAGGATGATATCAGCTTCAGTACGGGTGGAGTTTTATTCTATCATAATAATGGAGAAAGAACAGTTTTTGATACTACAGTTTCGCAACAAGGAATGGATGGAGTAAAAGATCAGCTCTATAATCCGTTAAAGAATTTGGCGTTTGGTGGTTTGTTTCGTGGTGAAAATTTTATTGATGCAGGAACATATGATGGAGTCTACGAACAAACTGATTTCAAAGCATGGGAATTAAAAAGTAAGCAACCATCGAAAACACATTCGCTTATACTGGCCCTGCATACTAAGCAGGAAATTAATTTTGATCAATGGCAGCAGTCACTTAAATCTATATTGATCGGGTCCGGCGATAAAAACGCTTTCGCTAAAACACAGCAATGGTGGCAACAGTTCTGGGGCAGAAGTTTTATTTATATTAATAAAACGGATACAGCATCTGCTGCATGGAAGATGGGTCGCAATTTTCAATTATTTCGTTATATGCTCGGCTGCAATTCCAACAGCCAATGGCCGACAAAATTTAATGGTGGCCTTTTTACAGTTGATCCGCTTTATACCGATGCCGGCAACAAAGGGCTTACACCCGACTATCGTAACTGGGGCGGTGGATTACACACCGCACAAAATCAGCGACTGGTTTATTATCCCATGATCAAAAATGGTGATTGGGATCTGTTGCAATCTCAAATCAATTTTTATCTGCGCATTTTAAAAAATGCAGAACTGCGCAGCAAAGTTTATTGGAATCATGGCGGTGCCTGCTTTACTGAGCAAATGGAAAACTATGGATTGCCCAATTATGCTGAGTATGGAGTAAAACGTCCTGAGAATTATGATAAGGGTGTTGAGTTTAATGCGTGGCTGGAATATGAATGGGATACTGTGCTGGAGTTTTGTTTAATGATGCTCGAAGAGGGACAATATACCGGCCGTGATATCAGTGACCGGGTTCCGTTTGTTGAAAGTTGTGTTCAATTTTTTTATGAACATTATTTTTATGAAAGTAAAAAACGTACAGCAAGACCATTTGATAATATCGGCAAGCTGACTTTTTATCCCGGCAGCGGTGCAGAAACTTTTAAGGTAGCAACTAACTCGACAGCAACATTGGCTGCTTTGCAAACGATCATCAATCGTTTACTGGCTTTGCCCGGCAACTACATATCTGCTGATAAACGTCATCACTATGATAGTTTGTTGAAAAGAACTCCTGCAATCAGCTTTGCCAGTTTTAACGGGCATACCACTATTGCACCTGCAAGATCATGGGAGCGGATAAATAATGTTGAATCACCGCAATTGTATCCTGTATTTCCATGGGGTATTTATGGTGTTGGTAAACCGCATTTGGATATTGCACTCAACACATGGAATTATGATACCAATGTGGTGAAATTTAAAAGTCATGTTGGTTGGAAACAGGATAATATCTGGGCAGCAAGATTGGGATTAACAGATGAAGCATGGAAACTTAATTCATTAAAATTCCAGGATGCACCCAAGCGATTTCCAGCTTTCTGGGGACCGGGTTTTGATTGGACACCCGACCATAACTGGGGTGGCAGTGCCATGATCGGTTTACAGGAAATGCTGATGCAGACAGATGATAAACGTATTTTATTATTTCCTGCATGGCCAAAAGACAAAGATGTACATTTTAAACTGCATGCACCTTATAATACTATTGTTGAAGCCGAATGGAAAAACGGAAAGTTTGAAATGTTGAAAGTATTTCCGGAGGAGAGGAAGAAGGATGTGGAGGTGATGGTAAAATAATATTCATGTTGAGGCCGTGATGCCAGCATTGTTATGACAATACCCCCACGCATCACTTTAACATCAGATTTACTGACCATTGATTGCACTTTTAACAGTAATTTTACCTTACTAATATTTTACTAATGAAAAGTTCAAAGACTATAATTTACTTAACCATTACAGTAATGACCATTATTGGATGTAATGATCAAACAGAAAATCAATCCCAGGACAATAAACCAGTAGACACGATCAAAATTCAGGAACCTAATATTGAGAAAGAAACATATTCTTTTCAAAAGTTACTTCAATTTAAAGACATGTCGTTCGATATAAAAACAAAAGGAAGTGGTTCTTTAAGACAACTCATCATTCAACCAAAAGGATTTGAGGAAACTAATAAAAAGTTTGAACTTGAAATTGATGGAAAAGTCACAGATGCCCAGGTTGCTGATTTAAACTCAGACGGGTTTCCCGAATTATTGATATTTACACAATCTGCAGGAAGTGGAACATATGGAAATGTAATTGCATTTTCTGCCAATGGTGCAAAGTCAATGAGCCAGGTTTATTTTCCACCTACAAGTGAAAACCCTAAACTCAACAAAGGTTATATGGGTCATGACAGTTTTTTGATCAATGAGTCCAGCCTGATCCAGGAATTCCCTATTTACAAAGAAGGCGATCCGAATAGTAAGCCAACAGGAGGCATTCGCAGGATACAATACAAATTAGTGGATGGGGAAGCAGCCAGGAAATTTGTAGTAGATAAAATATCGGACATCTGAAGTATATAGACTACTAAGCAACCTGAACCTGCTAAGGAACGATTTTGATAACAGGACTTAGATAATTTGCAATTTTGCAAACGATCAATACTTTTCAGACGTTGAATCGGGCATTGATTTTGTGAGAAAGATTTACTCAACCTTAACCATATGAGGAAAATTTCTGCTATAGCCAGGGCTCTCATCTTCCTCGTTTTATTTAATTACACAGCAAAGAGCCAGATCGGTTATCAAACTATTGTTGCTACAGGTATTGTCAATCCCATCGATATAGCGATCCCTCCGAATGCAAGTCCTGCAAACGGAAGTACAAGAATATTCATTGCGCAACAAAATGGATTTATCCAACTGTGGAATGGAACATCACTTTCAGGCCTTGTGGATCTCTCTACGGTTATTGCTCAAGGCAGTGAACGAGGCCTGCTAAGCATGACATTTCATCCTTCTTATAATGGAACCACTAACAGAGATTTTTTTGTGTATTACACCCGCAGTTCTGATGGCGGTCTTACTGTTGCCCGGTATAGGACACATCCAACAGATCCAAACGCTATCGATCCCGCAGGTGGAACTGTTCTGATCACTCCTATTGATCATTCATCTTTCGATAATCATAATGGCGGGGATTTGAATTTTGGTCCTGATGGATTTTTATATTTAACAACCGGCGATGGTGGTGGCGGTGGTGATCCTGCTGAAAATGCACAGAATCCAGCTTCCCTTCTTGGTAAACTTTTAAGAATAGATGTCAATGCAACGATTCCTATCACGCCAACTGTTGTTGATATTGGATTGAGAAATCCTTTCCGCTGGAGCTTTGACAAAAACACAGGTGATGCATGGATCGGCGATGTGGGACAAGGCGCATGGGAAGAGATCAATATTAAACCTGCAGGATCAAGCGGATTGAATTTTGGATGGGATTGTTATGAAGGAAATACGCCGTTCGAAATAACTGCTGATTGTCCGGCAATCGGATCAATTACTTTTCCTTCTCATGTTTATGCCAATCCAGGAGGAGCATCAGTTATAGGTGGATTCGTTTACAGAGGCACTGAGATCGCGGCACTGCAAGGTTCGTATATTGCAACCGATTACTCTAGCGGAAACATTTTTAGAAGAAGTCCTGGTGGTATATGGTTCACACAACCGGGAGGACAAGCAGGAATATCAAGTTTTGGAGAAGCACCCGATGGTACTCTTTATGCAGTCTCACAATTTTCAGATGATCTGTATAAAGTGATCGTTACCGGTGTCTTGCCTGTTAAATTGATCAATTTTTCCGGAAAGAGAAATGATAATATTTCCGAATTAAGTTGGAAGACAGCAACAGAACAAAACACAGCAAGATTCAGAATTGAATTCAGTACTACTGCAAGTAATTTTCAAAATGCAGGAATTGTAATTGCAAGCAGGGATCCAAATGGAAGTAATTATTCCTTTCAGCATCGTTTCAATACCAACTCCGATCTGTATTACAGGCTGGCGATAGAAGAAGATGACGGACAAATTGCTTATTCATCCATTATCAGGCTTTCATCCGGTAAAAAAGGCTTCAAAATATATCCTACAGTTATTAAAAACGGCATATTGAATATTAAAACTGAAATACCTGCATCCAAATTACAGATCTTAAGTGCGAATGGGGCAATGGTGTTTAAAAAAGAACTGAATGCATTTACAGGAACAACAGCTATTTCTATACCCCAATTTTCAAAAGGCATTTATATTGTTCAGGTGCACACAGGTGATGGAATAAAAAGAGAGAAGATCATTATCGAATAACTTAGATCTTTCATAGGTGTGTCTTTACATATTTTTCATCTTTTCAACTATCTCTTCGCCTTCTTTGGTAATACCCATTATTTCAGTCATAACGCCGATCTCTTTGGAGGTATCAAAAAAAACGATCTTGGCAATTGGTGTATCAAAGCTGGATATTACCGGGAAGCCTTTATCCTCAAATTCGGAAATTACTTTATCAAGTTGAGCAATGGGTAAACTGTATGCAATATGTTGAATGCCTCCTGCAGGATTTTTATCAATATAATCCTGGAATACGCTGTTTCCTGAAAGAGGTTGAATGAGTTCAAGAAATGTTCCGCCTGAATAAGCCATTGAAACAAGACTCTCGGCATCAGACGGCTCTCCGTAATAGGTAGCATCAAACTCTTTGACACGAATGGTTTGAACGTTACTGAAATTGCTTATTCCCAGCACATCCTTGAAAAAATTTTTCGAGGCATTCACATCTTTTACTACCCAGGCAATTTGAGCAAGATTTAAGCCCAGTGAATTTTTTGTTTCAGTATCCATAAAATTATTTTTGAAGAATGAAAACTAAAATCTATAAAATGTTTTTTCTGATCGAAACAAATTGCTCCATAAACCGGGTTAGTCTTTCCGGTTCTAATTGTTCTAGAAACTTCCCCTCTTTTCTAAAATAAGATCCAACAATAAAACCATCAGCTAAAGGCAGATAGTCGGCAATATTATCAACATTCATACCTGAGCCGACCAATACAGGCAATGTTGTTGCAGCTTTTGCTTTGATCAGATCATTTTTATCCGGGTTCAAACCGGTGAATTGGCTGGTAACAATAACTCCATCCACTAAGAAAAATTCTGCCTGCATGATCTCATCTTTTATATCCAGGTCTATTGTCAATGAATGGGAGCCATGTTTTTTCTTTACATCAGCAAATACTTTTATATGTTCTGCATTCAACTCTTTTCTTCTTCGTAATATTTTTCCAGCCGAACCGTTAATGATGCCGCTGCCACCAACATGAGCAAAAACAAAAGCCTCAACTCTTATATAATCAAGATCCGTGGCAGCAGCAATTTCCAACGATTCAAGATTTGCAGCTTCCAGCATTTGAACTCCGATCGGGCCATCAAATCTTTTTCTTGCTTTCTTGCAGATCTTTGTCATTAGTCTAATTCCTTTTTTATCTAATGGAGCTTGTATATACGGTAGGTCATGATCGTTCTCGAAAATAATACTGTCAACACCTGCTTTTTTATAAATATCAAGATCTGCCAATGCCTGGTCTATTACCCGTTGGTCATCGCCATCATATAAAGGTGAACCGGGAAGTGGTAATACAGCGATCATTGCTGCCAAAAACTTAGGAGGAAGTAGTCTTGCAGTTTTCATTTATGAATGTACTGAAGTTATGTGAATCGCTTTAGACACCCGAATCTTGTGACAGGAAATTTTCGAATTTTAGTAAGATGATGGCGGACGGAATCTTTTTGTTTATCTTCAGCAAACCACCAAACTAACAAGCCATGCTGAAAGTTTACCGCAACTCTGCCATCCTCGTCATTCTGATCATGATCGGCATACAATGGGGATTCTATAAACACTACACCAGCCAGTTCCCGAATTTCGTAGACAAAACTGCTACCATCCACATTCACGGAGCATTGTTGATGATGTGGTTGGTTTTGCTGATCGTTCAACCCTTGCTTATCAAAACAGGAAGGGCACAACTTCACAGAACCATCGGTAAAGTATCTTATGTACTCGGGCCACTTATTATTATATTCCTGTTCCTGATTGGCAGGGGAGCCTATTTGCGATTTGTTGGTAAAGCTCCTGAGCATGATCTATTAGTTCCCATGGTGCTGGATATAAGGGGGTTTCTATCTTTTGCAATATTCTGGGCACTTGCCATGATATACCGGAAGGATTCTTCTTCGCATATGCGGTATATGATCGCTACCGGAATATTAGCTATCGGGCCCGGAATGGGCCGTGGACTCATTAATAGTTTTGATGTTGGGTTTGGGAATGCTATTATAATTACTGATCTGATCAGCCTTGCCATAGTTGGTTTCTTACTCGGCAATGATATTTACAGGAAGAAAAACTACAAGCCATTCCTTGTTGTGTTTTCAGTCCTTTTGATTGGAGCTTTGTTATGGCAAGTAAGGGATAGTGCCGCATGGCAATCATTTGCGAGGAGTTATGCAGCAATGTTCTATTGATCTGAAAACGGGTTGGATCGGGTAAGGGAATGCCGGGAATTAATTTACGGCAACGATCGCACAGTGTTTACATTTTAGCCGATGCTTTCTCCTAATTCCAGTTATCAATTTTCAGATCATGCGGTGAAGGTTTTCCTTTCCCTGTTTCTACATACTCACGAAGACTTAAAAGGAACACAGCCCATTTCATACTGCAATGAGCAGTAAACTCAACTGCTTCACGCCAGTTCCTATGACCGAATATGATAATAGTTTGATCATCTTGTTGTGATAACTCGAAAGTAGTATCAGTCCCAATCCATTCTTCAGGCCCTTCTATACAACGCCACCTCACATTTTTTCCGGGATTGAGTTCCTGCACTTCCATAACCATTTCACCCATTATGTCCCCGGTATTTGATCGAAAAGTGAATTTGATCTTTCCTCCTTTTTGTTCATCACCTTCAGTCTCTTCGGTCCACCAATTGGCAAGACCTTTTATTGTTGATAACGCTTTATAGACTTGCGTTGCCGGGGATTTGATGCCGATACGATGAATAATGTCAACCATGTTTGTAATGTTTTATTGTTATGAATAGTTTCTTTCTTACCAATTAATTGTCGGCACTCTACCTTTAGTAATAAAGCTCTGCAAACTATTCTTAATATAAGAGCTCCATGCGTTTGAACAGTCACCATAACATTCAAAGGCAGGAACCAATCCGACATGAGTGAAACGAATCTGCGTCTTGTTGTTTTTTTCAGAGATATCAAAAATGATGCTGGTACCTGTCCATTCGGTTTTGTCTTTTGTAAAATTGAGTTTGCTGTCTGTAATAAGCCAAACAATTTTTTTACCAGGAATTAATTCTGTTAACTTCTGTTTGCTGTAATGAATGTCTTTATAAACATAAGTAAACTCATCACCGAGCTTGTCAGTGTTACCTTCAACTCCAGGCTCACCTGTCCACCAACCCCGAACATTATTGATTGCATTGAATGCTTCTTCCGGTGTTTGGTCTACTAAAATGGTAGCCGTAAAATCTTTTGTATTCATTTTATAATTTTTATTGTTGTTAAAACAGTTAAGATCAGTTTGCTCTATTTAAGTAATATCAACTGTCCAGCATGATAGGCCAGGTGAGTTGTCCGGGTAAGTAATACATTTAATCTATTACGATGCGGCTCTTTGATGAAATCTTCGGCAGAAACAGAATTATGTTTTAAAAACCACTCTTCGGGTTGCAAGCTGTTAAATTTCTGAGTTACTACTTCGTTCTGTTTATTCCAATAGGTTCTCAATTCTTTTGAAGAAGGAATATCATTCACTGTCCTGTCCGGAGATTTAATAAAAGGCTCATACAATTCGGGATATTGCTTATCACCCAATCCTAATATTTGGATCATCTCATCATGCACAGCTATAAGATGTCCTAATAAATAGATTCCCCTGTTCTTGCCTGGTCCGATCTCCTTTTGCAATTGTTCGTCAGTAATTGATTCAAGAGTTGTATCGCAGGATTTTATCAATGAATTCCACCTGTCCAATAACATTTTAACTATGAGCTGTTCTGTTTTCATGTCTTTATATTTTTTTCCCGATAGCTATCGGGATTGTTATTTAATAGAACAAAGCTATTGTCTGAATATTACTTTGTGGGGGTGCAAAATAGACTTTCTGACGGGTTGATTTGGACAAGGTGAATTTCTATCTTTGCCAAAATACTTTAAATGAAACATCTTACCATAATTGTACCGGACGGAGAAAATAACCTAAGCAGTATTGTAGGCTCCTACAAAATATTTTCAAGAGCCAATGCATTTTGGAAAGAAAACCACAGAAAAGAATTGTTCAAAATAGAGTTAGCAGGTATTTCAAAAGAAGTTGAATTCTATAACGGCTTGTTTACAGTGAAACCACATACTCATATTTCCTCAATAGCAAAAACCCATCTTATCATCATTCCTTCATTGAACCATAATTATCAAAAAGCGGTAAAAGGAAACGAATTGCTGATCGACTGGATCGATAAGCAATATAAACATGGTGCTGAAGTAGCAAGTATATGCACCGGTGCATTTTTGCTTGCAGCATCAGGCTTACTGGATGGCAAAGCTTGCTCCACGAATTGGGCCGCTGCGGATAATTTCAGGCAAATGTTTCCTAAAGTGGATCTGCAACCTGATAAATTGATCACTGATGAAAATGGAATTTATACTAATGGCGGTGCTTACTCTTTTCTGAACCTGGTCATTTATCTTATTGAAAAATATTATGACCGGCAAACCGCCATTTTTTGTTCCAAGGTTTTCCAGATCGAAATGGACAGGCAAAGTCAATCACCATTTATAATATTTAAAGGACAGAAATTGCACGGGGATGAGATGGTGCAAAAGGCACAAGCATACATTGAAAGCAAGATCGATGAAAAAATATCTGTTGAACATTTGTCTTCCCGTTTTGCTGTCGGCAGGAGAAACTTTGACAGGCGATTTATCAAAGCAACCGGGAACACACCTGTTGAATATTCGCAACGTGTAAAAATTGAAGCAGCAAAAAAAACATTTGAGACCACCCGCAAAACCATCAATGAAGTAATGTATGATGTTGGTTATTCGGATGTGAAAGCATTTCGTGAAGTATTCAGAAAAATTACAGGAATGTCACCATTGGAATACAAGGGTAAATACAATAAAGAGGTCGCTGTTTAGGCTATGTATGATAGTACGACTATTTCTGCTTTTTCAAAATTCGTTTCCGGTGTAGTGTTCCCCAATTCTGTAATTCACCAATAAGGTCCTCAAGAGTATCACCATAGGGAGTAAGTGAATATTCAACTACTACGGGTACTGAATCATGTACTGTTCGTTTGACGAGCTCGTTCATTTCGAGATCTCTTAATTCTTTTGAAAGCATTTTATCCGTAATGCCATGCACATTATTCCTCAGTTCACCAAAACGTTTGTGGCCAAATGATAAAGCAATAATGATCGGCAATTTCCATTTGCCGCTTAAAATATCGAGTGCATCCCGTACCGGCAAGAGTGCTTTTGTACAGGTTTCCTGTGTTCTGCCCGTTTCTTTTGTTTTTACTACCATAAACTTGATTTTTGTGAGCAACTATACTAAAGGATAGTGCTATACTTTTGTATAGTACTATAAAAAGTATAGTAAAGATAGGTAGCTTTGTGTCCTCAAACAAAAAAAAATATTATGGCAAAGCAAACATGGACATTAGACCCCACCCATTCAGAACTTCAATTTAAGATCAAACACCTGATGATATCAACGGTGACCGGGCAATTCAGCCGGTTCAATGCAACTGTTGAAACAGAAGCTGATGATTTTAGTAATGCAAAGGTTCAGTTCGAGACAGAAGTAGATTCGATCTCTACGAACAATGAGCAACGTGATGCACATTTAAAGAATGGAGATTTCTTTGATGCAGCAAAATACCCTTCTATCCTCTTTGAAAGCGAAAAAATGAAAAAGATAGAAACCGATGAATATAAAATAGAGGGCAACCTTACCATGCATGGTGTAACTAAGAAAATTGTTTTACATGCGGAATTTGGCGGCATAACAAAAGACCCCTGGGGAAATACAAGAACAGGGTTCTCAGTTACAGGCAAGATCAGCCGGTCTGAATTTGGAATGAGCTTTGGCGCTGTTACAGAAACAGGAGGTTTATTGTTAGGAGATGAAGTGAAGATAACAGCCAATGTACAATTCGTGAAGCAAGTGCTGGCTCATGCGGCTTAATGAAGAAAATATGTATCATTGTTTTATTCCGTTGCGTGGGGACACGCAACGGGGGTTTTATTGCAGACACTAACCTAGGCAGAGCAGTCTTTATGTTGGTTCGCTTTGTTAAGCTTTTTTGCTTAGGCGACTTAATTTGTCCTGAACATTAAACTTCTTCATTTCTTCCTGTGTAAAAGGAAAAGGAGATGTTTTGCTTTTGAAAACAATAATGGGTAATTGAATAATAAGAAGGGCCACTACTGGAGTTGAAAAAACACCAACCCACCACTCCCAGGGTTGAACTTGGCAGTAGGAATGAATGAACCATAAATAATAAATACCAATTGGAACAAAAATGGTTATAACTGTGGCAAGACCGGGGTTATAGAATGATTTCCATTTAATCGGGAACATTATTCCATGAATGATAAATTGTGTGAAACCAAAAACTGATATTGTAATACCATACCAGTACCATTGAGGAAAACATATCGCTATAATATAGAAAGAGTATGCCCCTACAACATTGACAAAAAAACTTGATTGTTTGTTAAGAGGAAATCTGTCCGGTGCTTCTTTTTCACCATTGAAAACGATATTCCACATTGGAGGAAAGCCCCCAGGAATGGCGTACTCTTCAAATTGATGAGCCAACAATCCCATAAAAGATAAAATCATAATTTTTTGAGGTACTACTAGATCATTTCCAAAAATTCCGATGTAATAAGCTAATCCAACAAAGAGAATGCCTCCGAAATAGTACCAATTGTTTCTCCAATTTTTCATATGATATATTTTCTAATTCTTCTGTGTGGGTTTTAAAAGCCATTTGCTTGCTAACCACGTCAACAACAATGGTGATGTCATCGCTAATAAATCAAATAAGTAAAGAGCGACTACCCCACCTGCATCAAGCGATGCGTAAGCCCCAAATAATATTAAATGTCCAATAAGTCCAGCAAGTAAAGTGGCTGTAATCGCCCATCCGCTCATTACTTTCCATTTCAAGCATGCACGAACCATCAATATTGTTACAGGAATAAAAAATGCAATACTGGTCATTGTTCCGCCACTAGCATAATAATATATGGGATTCCCAGATGACAACCAACCTCCAATGTGTAAAAGTCCATTAGACAAAATCAGTCCGTACGTCCCCAAGGCAATCATTGGGTTAGTTTTATAGAATTTCCAAGCACCAAGCATTGCCAATACCCACACGATGATATTCACAAGCCAATAATGTTGCAACGGAATCGGACAATCTGGATATGCTCCATATCCAATTTTTTGGCAAATCCAATCTGCAAAAGGGTGGTTCAGCGTTTTCACGTTATAATAAAGTGCATACTCCTCAAATTGATGAAGCATATACATTGGAGCGGCAACCCACGCAAACCAACCGGCATCCTGCCATCGGGGTTTATTCAAATCGCTGCGTAATATATCTGTAAAAAACAACAGAACGAAAAACACCATTGCAATTGCTAAGCCCATCCAGGACCAAGCAAAGTCAAATTTTGTAACCCAAGCGTCCATGTTGGTTTGTTTTTAGTTAACACTAATTTATAGATAATTATTTGAATAAAACAATTGGTTCGAACAAATGTTCGACACAAATCCAAAAAAACTTGGTAAGTTATTTTTTAAGAGAAGTCCAGACGAGTTCAACGATCATCTTTTTTCGAGCCTTTAATTTGAGGTTCATTTGCTCCTCTGTTAGTTTTAGGGACTTCATTTGAACACTCTTCAACAAGAAAGGAAACACAGTCAAAGACCGTACATTGGTCAATAAATCCATCGCACTTATTTTCTTTATTTTACCATTCCTAACTTCCCTGCTAATTTGTTTATCCAAAGCGCCGAGAGTTTCAGAAGAAAGATTGCTGATAAGGGAAAAAACCATCGAGGGATTGCGATTGATTTCATTCAAAATAAAAATAGGCAGTAGGGGAAATTTCAGAATCTTCTCGGTATCGTCCTCTACTAGGTTCACAATCTTGTCGTACAATGGTAAATCAGACTTTAAAAGTCGAATCGTTCCCTCGTAGAATTCCAGAAACTGAGTTTTAAAAACGATACCGAAGAGTTTTTCTTTGCTTCTGAAATAATAGTTTACCATTGATTTAGTTGTGTTCGCTGCATCCGCTATGTCTTGCACTGTGGTGCCATCATATCCCTTTTCTTTAAAAACTTTGGTAGCAGCTTCTAAAATCAATTGTTCGGTTGTTATCATTTTTACTATATCACGAAGCTTAGTTCAATCGCTTATTTCAAATGTACATATAATAATTTGAGGATGTTTGAAGAGTAGGGCTACTGATTCTCAGTCAAATAATATTCACCGTTTCAATTGTTGAGGCGCAAATACAAGTTGCATTTTACCAATCATCTGTCCTGAAACTACTCACAGGATAACCTTCAGTACTAAATAATTCTCCAACAATAAAATCTTTAAAAGCATAACGAACAGCAACAGGAGTTGCTACTAATGGAGATGATAAAACAATTGTTCCATTACGGATAGTGGCAGTTGCAGGACGAAATCCTTTGTCAGCTCCTGCAATTTCAAATTGTATCAGCGTTTTTCCATAGCTCGTTAAACCGTTCGGTGCATTTTTAAACCGGATAGTTGCAACATTTCCAGTAATGAATAAAGAATCATACGACGGGCTTTGATAAGCAAAGCCTTTCATTTTATAAGTATCACCAATAGCAAGGTAAGCAAAACGTTTACCTACTGTTTCTTTATCGGCCGGATGAATGCCGAACTCTTCACCATTATCCATCAGCACAACGATACCGCTATTGGGAATTGTCAATGCTGCTTTGCGCTGAGCATCTCTTAAATAGGCAGAGTTTAATTTTTCTGTGCGGTTAGTCGCTGCATACTGCGGCGATGCATATGGAGCTATCTGAGCAAAATAAAATGGAAAATCACCTTGTCCCCATTCACTGCGCCACTGAGCAACCATTGCAGGAAATAGTTTTTCATATTGGTCGGGCCTGTCTACATTGCTTTCACCCTGGTACCAGATACATCCTTTAATTGTATAACCAACTATCGGATGGATCATTCCATTGTATAATGTAGTTGCACTACGGTTGTTAAGACGAAATGTATCAGTTGCTGTATGTACTTTTATTTCAGGAAATGCTTTTAATGCATCCACACTCATAAATGCTTCTGCAGTTGAACCGCCATAGCTATCATTGATGAGAGCAATAGGCACTTTTAATTGTTGCTGTAACAGGCGGCCGAAGTAATAAGCAGTAGCAGAAAAATTATTTATGTTTTCCGGGTTGGCATCTTTCCAAAAAGAAGTTTTGCTTGTGTCTTTTATTAATTTTTCTACAGCACGGGGAACTGTATAAATCCGTATCTGGTTATTCGTAGAATTGAAAATTGCATCATTCGAACCTTTGATGGGTTGATCTCTGAAACCTTTCATCGGCATTTCCATATTCGATTGGCCGCTGCAAAACCAAACTTCACCGATCAATATATTTTTCAACGTTATCATTTCTCCATCACTGATGGTAATATCATAAGGCCCGCCTGCATCGGGAGTGCTTATTTTTAATTTCCATTTGCCGGCAGCGTCTGCTGTTGCTGTATATTTCTTTTTATTCCATGATGATATGAGTTGCACAGAACTGTTTGGTTTTGCCCAGCCCCAGATAGCTGCATCTGTTTTTTGTTGCAGTATCATATTATCAGCAAAAAAAGAGGGCAGCGTAATTTTTGCTGAAATAGATGTAGCGAAAAATAAGAAACACAAGGAAAACAGTGCGGCAGCGAATCGTTGCATAAGAATGATTTAGGATTACGAATATAAATAATAAGCTTTAACTGCCGTCTTGGACTGTTATGTAATGGATTTGCTTCAACTTAATATATTTGAACCACATAGAACATAGCCCACAATAGTTTTTCACATAGTCTATGTGAAATCTTATGTTATCTATTGCCCTATGTGGTTCGATTCTTTTCAAAACTATAATTCAAACTTTTCCTTAATTTACCCAATCATTCGATTGCTGTTTTATGAAAGAAAAGGAAAAAGAGAATAAAGAAGGCTCGCATAAAAATATCTGGTATGGGCTCGGCCGTCAACGGATCGAGATCCCACGGACCATTCTTAAATCAAGAGTGCAGAGCAATGTATTATTAAAGCACTTACATATTTGTTCGATAGGTTATTATCCCAAAGCAAAAGATCATTATACTTACAGAAAGAAGGGCCTGCCGGAGAATTTTCTTTTTTACTGTGTTGATGGTCATGGTTTTTACCAGTTAGGTAATCAGAAGTTTGAAGTTGGACCAAACGAGTTTTTTTTATTGCCAAAAAATACTGAGCATGCTTATGGCAGCAGCAGCGATCATCCCTGGAGTATTTACTGGATCCATTTTGGCGGAGATGCTTTGGGAGAGCTGAATGAGATACAGGCTGTTCAAAAATATTTCAAACCCTTTCATTTAAAATACAGCGCTGAGATCATTTCTGTTTTTTCCAAGATCTATAAAACGCTGCAGCTCGGTTATAGTATCGACAACCTGCTATTTGCTAATATGTGTCTTTCGCATTTTCTTACTTTGTTTATTTATAATTCCCGGCACTCTGAGTCAATGAGTACAGAAAAAATGGATTGTGTGGACAGTGCCATTTTATTTATGCAGCAACATATCAATGAAAATATTTCTTTGACGGATCTAAGTAAGCATTACAATTACTCAGTGTCCCGTTTTTCAAATCTCTTTAAGCAAAAAACCGGCTATGCACCGATCGATTATTTTTTGCAAATGAAAATGCAGAGAGCCTGCCAGCAACTTGACCTGACCAATCAGTCAGTAAAAGAAATTGCGTTTGGAATGGGCTTTGATGATCCTTATTATTTTTCAAAACGGTTCAGGACCATCATTGGTTTATCACCCAAGAAATACAGGGCTGTAACGAAGAATGAATAATTACAGAGAGGCCCGATCAGTAACGGCGAAAGGCACTTCAAAATGTTCCCTTGAATTATTCAGAATTAACTCCGCAGCTTTCTTACCCATAAATTCAAAATCGGTAGAAATAGTAGTGATGCCGTTCAGGATTATTTTTTTCAGCGGAGTTTCATTGTAAGAGATCACGCCAACATGTTTGCCCAATTTCATTTTTGTTGTCAGGATCTTTTCAATCAGTATCACAAGGTCATCTTCCATCAGGTTGATATAGGCTTCACCTTCTTTGATGGGTTCATTGGCAATATCATGTACTACTTTACAGCCAAACGCATATTGGTGGCAAAATCTTTTAAAACCTTTTATGATCTCTTCCGGGTGATAAGTATATCCCGGAAAGATCATTTTGATGGTATGATATTTACTTAGCTTTTCCCGCAATTGTTCCAGCGCATCATAAATATCGTTTTCAAAATTCTCATATACTGCAGCATAATTTCCATTGATGCCCGGAATGAGTTTATCCAGCATCAGTAATTTATCAGTCGGTATTTGATTGATGACTTCGCTTGCTGCTTCACTTCCTTCTAAAAAATGAGGTACGATCACATAATGCGTATACTCATTTTTATTATTCTGTATAAGCCGTTTGAAGAGTGAAAAATCATTATTGTAAATATAAAAATCAATTGAGGCCATATCGGCCAGCGTATTTACAAAAGCATCATACACGATCTTTTTGTGTGCACTGAGTTTGTTGAACAGCAAAAAGATCTTCAGCGGCTGGTTTACTTCGGTTGATTTTACAAAATAACCTTTGCCCGGCACAGAGCCGAGAATTCCGATTTGTTTCAGGTATTTATAGCCCTTCTCTGCTGTATCCCTGGAGATCTCAAATTCAAAACTTAGTTCATTAATGGAGGGCAACAGATCATCCTTGCCGATCTTTTCTTCATGAATGGCTTTGATAACCGAATTGGCCAGTTGCATGTACTTGGGAGTGGCAGACAGGTAGTCTATGTTGATATACTCAAACAATATGTTCTTCTTCATATTCGCAAAGCAAGTAATAAGCGGCCGAAAGGTAAATACTTTCAGTTTATTAGAGAACTTTTTTGACCATTGACATTTAGTTGCGAAAGATGCCTGATTTGACAACTCAATTCCATTACATTTGGATATCAATCCAAAATTTTTATCAATGGAAAGGGTAGCATTCAAAATGAAATTATTCAAGGGTATGGAAGCCGAATACAAAAAAAGGCATGATGAAATATGGCCCGAATTATCTGCCCTGTTAAAAGAAAAAGGTGTTGAAGAATATTCAATTTTCCTGGATGAGCCAACCGGTTTTTTATTCGGCGTTTTAAAGATCGCTGATAAGGCAAAACTGGATGAGTTACCCCATTTACCCCTCATGAAAAAATGGTGGGCCTATATGAAGGATATTATGGAAAGCAACCCTGACAATTCACCTGTTTCCGTTCCTCTTGAAGAAGTGTTTTACATGCCCTGAAAACCAGTCCTGAAAGCCCTTTCAGAAAACATGACAGCACATGACGGCGGTGCTGAACGGGTACTTTACTTTTATATTAATTAGAAGGATTTATTCTAAAACAATCAACGAATGCAGGCTATATTAGGAATCATTTTCCACTTCATCGGTGGATTTGCGTCGGGTAGTTTTTACATGCCCTATAAACAAGTAAAAGGCTGGAGCTGGGAAAGTTTTTGGATCGTAGGCGGATTATTCTCATGGCTGATCGTACCACCACTCGCAGCATATCTCACCATTCCAGGTTTCATGGACATTATCACATCGTCTTCCTCTTCCACTCTTGGTTCAACCTATATTATGGGTTTGCTCTGGGGTATCGGCGGACTGACCTATGGTTTGGGTGTTCGCTATCTCGGTGTGGCATTAGGTAGTTCGATCATTCTGGGGTTATGCTCAGTTTTTGGAGCATTGGTTCCATCGATCTATTATTATTTCAATCCAAAACAAGGAAAAGATACCATTGCTGATCTGTTTGGTCATTCATGGGGCCAGTTAGTAATGTTGGGTTTATTATTATGCATTGTTGGGATCGTTATTTGTGGCATTGCCGGTAAAAAGAAAGATGATGACCTGGGACATTCACATAAAGATGGATCTGGTGGTGAGTTCTTTCTTGTAAAAGGATTGATACTTGCGATCATATCCGGTGTACTCAGTGCCTGTTTCAGTTTCGGTATTGAGGCCGGTACTAGTATGGGTGTTCAGGCGAATGAGGCATGGAAAGCTGCTAACCCAGGTGAGGGAGAATTTTTATTCCGTAACAATGTAATTTTTGTGGTCATACTCTGGGGTGGCCTTACCACTAATCTTATTTGGTGTATGATCTTAAATGCACGCAACAAATCTTTTGGTGATTATACCAATAAGAAATCACCATTGATAAAAAACTATATGCTTTGTGCATTAGCCGGCACTACCTGGTTTCTCCAGTTCTTCTTTTATGGTATGGGAGAAAGTAAAATGGGTAATGGCGCCAGCTCATGGATACTGCATATGTCGTTCATTATTCTTGTTGCAAACATGTGGGGCATTTTATCAAAAGAATGGAAGGGAGTAAGTAAGAAAACAGCATTAACCATAATTATTGGTATCATCACGATCATTGCTTCGGTAGTAATTGTAGGTATCGGTAATTCCTTAAAATAAAACCCCCGGCCCCTAAAGGGGAGAATTCAAAGGGGATACAAAATGTTTTAAATATAATTTATGGAAACACAAGTAAAAAATAAGCCTCATAACCCCCCTTCAGGGGTTGGGGGTTTTAAACATGTAAGCTACCTCTGGGATGAAGCTAAAGCAGCTGAACTGGCGGGTGATGAAGTAGCTTTATTAGTTTATCGTTCCAATTTATTGGGCGCCGATCTGCGTTTAACAAATTATGGAGGTGGAAATACTTCCTGCAAAGCAATAGCTAAAGATCCGTTGACGGGAAAAGAAACGGAGATCATGTGGGTAAAAGGAAGCGGTGGCGACTTGGGTACAATGAAGCGTAGCGGGTTGGCGGCATTGTATGTTGACAGGCTTCGCAGCCTGAAAAATGTTTATCGTGGTATTAAGTATGAAGATGAAATGGTAGAGTTGTTCAATCATTGCATCTATGATCTTGCCTCTAAAGCTCCGTCTATTGATACACCTTTGCATGGTTTTCTTCCATTCAAACATATCGATCACCTGCATCCGGATGCAGCGATCGCAATTGCTGCTGCAAAAGATGGTAAAAAAATTACACAGGAATTATTTAATGGAACAATTGGCTGGGTGGGTTGGCAAAAACCCGGTTTCGATCTGGGTTTGCAGTTAAAGCAATGCCTTGATGAAAATCCCGGCATCCGCGGCATCATGCTCGGTTCTCATGGTTTGTTTACATGGGGCGATACAGCTTATGAAAGTTATATCAACACACTGGAAGTGATTGAACGTTGTGCTCAATACCTCGAAGATAATTATGGAAAGAAAGGGGAAATATTCGGAGGACAAAAAATTGAATCACTTCCTAAGGCAGAAAGATTAGCTAAAGCTGCATCATTAGCTCCTGTATTAAGAGGTTTCTGTTCATCACAAACAAAAATGATCGGCCACTTTACAGATGATGACAGAGTTTTACAATACATCAATTCAAATGACCTGGAAAAACTGGCTCCGTTAGGAACAAGTTGCCCTGACCATTTTTTACGTACAAAAATTTCTCCGTTGGTTGCTAACCTTACACCGAAAGATGATCTCAGCGACGTAAAAGCAGTTAAAGAAAAATTACAACCTCAGTTTGAAGCATATCGTAAAATGTATGCAGACTATTATAATACCTGCAAGCATCCAAACAGTCCTGCAATAAGAGATGCAAACCCGGTGGTGATCTTATATCCAGGTGTTGGTATGTTCACTTTTGCAAAAGACAAACAGACTGCGAGAGTAGCAGCTGAATTTTATACCAATGCTATCAATGTAATGCGTGGTGCGGAAGCTGTTTCTCAGTACACATCATTACCAAGACAGGAAGCCTTCAATATTGAATACTGGTTACTTGAAGAAGCGAAATTGCAGCGTATGCCAAAACCAAAACCACTAAGCGGTCGAATAGCATTGATTACAGGCAGCGCTGGTGGCATTGGCAAAGCAATCGCTAAAAAATTTGCTGAAGAAGGAGCATGTGTTGTTATCAATGATATCAATGAAGAAAGATTGGATAGTGCGAAAGAAGAATTCATTCAAAAATACGGTAAAGATACTGTGAGCAGCACTTTGTTGAATGTAACAGATACAGCAAGTATTGATAAAGCGATTGATGAAACAAGCCTTGCATTTGGTGGTGTTGATATTGTAATTAACAATGCAGGTATCAGTATTTCCAAATCCATTGCTGATCATTCATTGGAAGAATGGGATCGTTTATATGATATATTGGTGAAAGGTCAGTTCATGGTTTCTAAAAAAGGAATTGAAGTTATGCGCAAGCAGGGTTTTGGTGGCGACATTGTAAATATTGTTTCTAAAAATGCGGTTGTCGCTGGTCCGAATAATCCCGGTTATGGTTCTGCAAAAGCAGCGCAGGCACATCTTACACGTTTAATGGCAGCTGAATTAGGTGCCGATAAAATAAGAGTGAATACTGTAAATCCCGATGCCGTGATCTCAGATTCGAATATCTGGGCAGGCGGTTGGGCCGAGGGTCGTGCAAAAGCTTACGGTATAACTGTGGATGAGTTACCTGCATATTATGCAAAAAGAACATTACTGAACGAGATCATTCTACCGGAAGATATTGCCAATGCATGTTTTGCTTTTGTTGGCGGACTGCTTAATAAATCAACCGGTAATGCACTCAATGTAGATGGCGGTGTTGCAATGGGATTTTATAGGTAAAGATTTCAACTGCCCCAGTCTTTAGACTGGGGATGATGAATAAAATGTCGAATGGGCTTTAGCCCTAAATATTTTTATCATCTTTTTACAAGCCGGCCTATTCAGCATTTGCAATGCTTAATGAAGAATTTATTACCCTGTTTATAAAGTATTAACTTAGGATATTGAATAAATAATTTATTTAAAGCTATATGAGAATTGATAAAAAATTTGTTGAGAAGCATAATGATAAAAACCTTTCAAAACATAAGCAACGATTTGCATTTATAAATTCAGAAGTTGAAAATGTTGAAGCAATTATTAAAAAGCTCATCGATTTCCAGGTTGCTATTCCTTCATGGGCATTAGGAACAGGTGGCACACGTTTCGGCCGTTTTCCCGGTCCCGGTGAACCCGGCAATCTCGAGCAGAAAATGGAGGATGTTGGATTGCTTCATTCATTAAATCAATCAAGCGGCGCTATATCATTGCATATTCCATGGGATATTCCGAAAGATTATGCAGCTATAAAAAAATTAGCAGCTGACCTGGATTTAAAATTTGATGCTGTTAATTCCAATACATTCCAGGATCAGCCGGATCAGAAACTAACTTATAAATTCGGTTCGCTACAAAATGTAAATAAAGCAACTCGCAAGCAGGCAATTGATCATAACATCGATGTAATAAAACATGGTGTTGAATTAGGTTCGCAGGCACTTACTGTTTGGCTAAGCGATGGAAGTTGTTTCCCTGGCCAGTTAAATTTCAGAAAAGCATTTCAGAATACATTAGAAAGTTTACAGGAAATATATGCAGCATTACCGGCCGACTGGAAAGTATTTGTAGAGTATAAAGCATTTGAACCTAATTTTTATTCGATGACTGTTGGTGATTGGGGACAATCATTATTATATGCAAACAAACTCGGGCCAAAAGCGTATACATTAGTTGACCTCGGGCATCATTTACCAAATGCAAACATTGAACAAATAGTTTCATTATTATTAATGGAAAACAAACTCGCAGGTTTCCATTTCAACGACAGTAAATACGGTGATGATGATCTAACTGTTGGCAGTATAAAACCTTATCAACTCTTTTTGATCTTTAATGAACTGGTAGAAGGAATGGATGCCAATAAAATGAACCACGCAAAAGATCTGGGCTGGATGATCGATGCATCACATAATGTAAAAGACCCGCTGGAAGATCTGCTGCAGTCTGTAGATGCGATCATGCTTGCTTATGCACATGCTTTGTTAGTTGACAGAAAGAAACTGAATGCTGCACAGGATACTAATGATGTGGTAGCAGCGCAGGAGCTTTTACAAAACACATTCCGCACCGATGTAAGAAGCATAGCAGCCGAAGCAAGATTAAGAAGCGGCGGCGCAATCGACCCTTTGCAATTCTACCGTGAAGAAAATATCCGTGAACAATTAACTAAAGAAAGAGGAACTAAAACAATTGCAACAGGGTTATAATGAAATTGGGATATTATGATATTGAGATATTGCATTATGGATTAAGAGGCAAAAAATATCCTAGTATCACAATATCTTAATATCGCATTCGCAAGTAGGCAACAATAATGCAAACAACAACAGTCATATTAATATTTGACATCGGCAAGACCAATAAAAAATTATTGCTCTTCGATGAGAATTATAAGATCGTTTTCGAGGAAAGCAAACAATTTGCTGAAGTAAAAGATGAAGATGATTATCCTTGCGAAAATGTTGAAGAACTAACGAAATGGCTGAAAGAATCCTTTGATGCTATATGCTCAGACAAACGATTTACAATTAAGGCTGTTAATTTTTCCGGTTATGGTGCCAGTTTTGTTTATCTCGATAAGGAAGAAAAACAAATCCTACCACTCTACAACTATTTAAAACCATACTCCAAAGAATTACAACAACAGTTTTATAAAAAATATGGTGGTGAAAGTTTAGTTGCAAAACAAACAGCTTCACCTGTTCTGGGTAATTTGAACTCAGGTATGCAACTCTATCGCCTGAAGTATGAAAAGCCTGGTGAGTTTGCAAAAATAAAATATGCACTTCATTTGCCGCAGTATCTCAGCTATGTTATCTGCGGAGAATTGAATACGGATATTACAAGTGTTGGATGTCATACCAATCTCTGGCATTTTCAGCACAACAAATATCATAGCTGGGCAAAATCAGAAGGAGTGGAGGAGAAATTTCCTGCATTGAAGGATTGTACAGAAATGGCGGGTGCTGCGGGTGATATTTCTGTTGGCGCAGGCCTGCATGATAGTTCAGCAGCATTGATTCCTTACTTATCATCTTTTAATGAACCATTTATTTTATTATCAACCGGAACATGGTGTATCAGTTTAAATCCGTTTAATCACAGTTTACTTTCTGATTACGAATTGCACCAGGATTGTCTTTGTTATCTTTCTTATCATGGCAGCCCGGTAAAAGCATCAAGATTATTTGCGGGGTATGAACACGAGCAGCAAACAAAAAGACTGGGTGAACATTTTAAAACAGATACAGGTTATTACAAAAAAGTAAAAGCTGATCTTGATCTGTTGAAAAAATTTAAGATTAAACCCGCTTCTTCACAAAGTGTGAAAGACAGCGCTATGGTGAGCCAATCAAAATTTGAAAAAAGAGATTTAAACAGTTTCAGCAATTATGAAGAAGCATACCACCGGTTGATCGCTGATATTATGGAACAACAGGTGAGGAGTACGAATATTGTTTTAAGAGGAACCACAGTGAAACGGATTTTTGTAGATGGTGGTTTCAGTCAGAATCCTATTTACATGCATTTACTATCTGAAGCTTTTCCGGATATAGAAGTTTATGCAGCATCCGTTCCGCAGGCATCGGCGCTGGGTGCAGCAATGGCTGTTCATCCGCATTGGAATAATAAGCAACTTCCTTCAGATATCATTGACCTGAAACTATATTCTGTTGCACACAACACAACAATTTAGATCATAGCTAACCCCTTCTATAAAAATATTTCAGATGAAATGGCAGTATAATACAGCTTATCCCGGAATAGATGACTTGATTAAAAAAGCAAAGAAGCAAATTCCAAAATTTGCTTTTGAATACTTGGATGGCGGTTGCAATGAAGATGTAAACCTGCATAAAAACACAGCCGATTTAAGACAAGTAGAACTGCAGCCTTATTACCTGACTAAACATACAGGTTCAGATATGAAGACTGAATTGTTTGGACATGTCTATGATGCACCGTTTGGTATTGCGCCTGTTGGCTTGCAGGGTCTCATGTGGCCCAATGCCCCTGAAATTCTTGCGAAAGCTGCATTTACTCATAATATCCCTTTTATATTAAGCACTGTTACTACTTCGAGTATTGAAAGAGTAAGTGAATTGACTGAGGGCCGTGCATGGTTTCAGCTTTATCATCCTGCTGAAAATGAGATCAGGGATAGTATTATTAAAAGAGCTGCGGCTGCAGATTGTCCCGTTCTTGTTATTCTTTGTGATGTGCCAACTTTTGGTTACCGCCCCCGTGATATAAGAAATGGTTTGGCAATGCCACCAAGAATGACGCTGCGAAACATTATTCAAATAATGGGCAAACCTGAATGGGCTTTAAGAACATTGATCCACGGACAACCTGCCTTTGCAAATATGAAACCTTATATGCCAAAAGGCCTGAATATGAAACAGCTCGGCGCATATATGAATAAAACTTTTTCTGGCAGATTGAATGAAGAAAAGATCGCACCTATCCGGGATATGTGGAAGGGAAAGCTTGTTTTAAAGGGGGTTGCTTCATCTGAAGATGCAGAGATGGCGATGCGCCTGGGACTTGACGGAATTATTGTTTCCAATCATGGAGGCAGGCAACTTGACGCTGGTCAATCTTCCATCAAATCTTTAGCACCGATAGTAGACAAATACAAAGGGAAAATGAAGATCATGATTGATAGCGGCTTGCGTTCGGGACCAGATGTAGCGAGGGCAATGGCAAGCGGAGCCGATTTTACTTTTATGGGCCGCACATTCATGTACGGCGTTTCGGCGTTGGGAAATGATGGAGGAAACCATACCATTTCGATTTTAAAAACCCAGTTGCAACAAGTAATGGAGCAGGTATGTTGCTCAAAAACGACGGAGTTCTACAAGCATCTTATTTAGAAAACCCTATATTGCTTCCATTACTCATACTCCCTGAAAAATTAGCTGCTGATAAAAGCATGTTCATGCGGATTCTTGCAAACTTAGGTGGTTATTTAGTCAGGAGTATGCAATCGAAACAATGCTAAAACTTATTTGATAACAATCATGAAAATTAGTACCTTCTGTCAGGATGCTTCAGGATAGTTTTCTTAGATGAAAGGAACAACTTAGCGCTATGTAGTTGCTGCCCCGGTTAAGCAAAGACGAAACCGGATACTACGATTGTTCAAACTGCTTAATGCTTGCTATGCCCAATTTAACTGTTCACTCTTTTACTGAGAGTATTTTGCAAAACACTGCGACATTTCGCAGCAGTTCACCTACAAATAAATTTATTCATTTCATAACCGGTAAGGATGAGAAAATTTTATTCTCATTCGTTGCTGTTATTAAAATAAAAGAGTTCCGACTATGCTAAAAAGTAAACTGAGTTTTTTACTGCTGGTAATGGTGAGTATGCTGTTTTTTCAGTGTAGGAAAAAAGCGATCGACGAGTATTATAATCCCCCCGGTGATCTGGTGCCACCTATTTATCAAACATTAGCGGCAAAAGGAAACTTCAAAACCCTGCTTGCGGCAATTGATAAAGCCGGTTATAAACAAACATTGAGTGCAGCCGGTTACTGGACTTTATTTGCCCCACACGATTCAGCGTTCCAGGTTTATTTCACTGCCAATAATATTTCAGGTATTGATGCACTTGATTCTACTGCATGCAGAAACATAGTAACCTACAGCCTCGTTTATAATGCATTTACCCGTGACCGCATACCCGATTTTCAAAGTAATAGTGGTTGGCAGGAAAACAGTGCCTTTAAAAGAAGAACAGCAAACTATTCAGGTATTTATAATACTGTAAATACTTCTGGTGCCCCGATAAAAGCGATCGCATCCAACAGGAATAATAATGGAACCGTTTTTTATGTAGATGCAGATAATAACAATAAGCACTTGCCTTATTTCGAAACGGGTTTTACAACGGCCAAAAATCTTACTGCAACTGATTATAATTATTTCTATCCCGGAGTTAATTATACAGGTTTTAATGTGATGGATGCACAGGTATTGGAAAAAGATATTTATGCAGAGAACGGGATGATCCATGTGATCAATAAAGTGATCACTGCATTGCCAAGTCTTGATCAGTATATTGGTTCTTCTGCAAACTACAGCGAGTTTAAAAAGATACTTGATAAATTTCTTGTACAGTATGTACTGAATCAAACCGTAACTCAGAATTACAAAAATATCACAGGCACCGCAGTAGACATTTTTACTAAAGTGTATGCTTCCAACCTGGCTTTTTCACCGAACAATGAGAATTTTTTAAAGCAACAGGATAATGATGCGCAGTCAGATGGGTATACGATGTTTGTGCCCCGCAATGCCGAACTGACTACCTTCATCAACACTGTGTTATTGGAGCATTATCCAAGTCTTGAGGCATTGCCTATAAATGTTATTTATGATTTTGTGAATGCACATATGTGGCGTACCACTGTATGGCCAACCAAATTCAATACTACACTCAGTTCTGTTGGTGAAGAAGCAAGATTTGATCCGAACACAAACGTAATAGATAAAAAAATTCTCAGCAATGGAATTTTCTACGGTACAAATAAAGTACAGGATGCAAATGTGTTCAGTAGTGTTTATGGAAAAGCGTATCTCGATCCTGCTTATTCAATGATGACAAGCCTGCTTAATATTGAATTGAAATTCCAGATCTCAAATATTCATCAGCTTTACACACTGTTCATGATAAGTAATGCAGCATTTAATGCAGCTGGTTATTTTGCAGACCCTACAGTAAGTAATAATATAAATGAGCAATGGCGATATATACCACCCGGCGGTGGCACGCAGCTTACAGGTACATCTGCACTGGTACGGTTGCAGCGTATATTAAATATGCATGTAGTACCGGGCCGTGATATTACCAGCCTCACATCACCCGGTGTGGCCATGACCTATTCTGGTGAATTTATTAAGTATAATTCCAATACAGTTGTAGCTGCCGGTAACCAGGATGCTGGGAATATTCCTGCTGTGGTTAATACAAAGACGGCTAAAAACGGAACCGTTCATTACCTCAATCGTATTCTTGAGTTTAGTGAAAAAACAATTGGAAAACATATTGAAGCATTAGGTACACCAGTGGCTTCAGAATATAATTACTTCTGGGAGTATTTAAAAAACTCATCTATTTATACACTGGCAACAGGTGAGATACTGCAAGTATCATCTGGCAGTTTCTATACATTCTTTATACCTAACAAAGCTGCAATAGTAGCTGCTGTAAATGCAGGTTTTTTGCCGGGTACAGGAACAGTGCCTAATATGGTTCCCAATTTCAATCCTGCCTCACTCGCTGATAAAGAAAAGGTGAACAATTTTATTTACTATCATATACTGAATAAGAAAAATATTGGAACGGACGGACAAGAAAGCGGAACATTTGAAACATTATACAAATTTCCAAATGGTGATCCTTCCACAATCTTTGTTAATAACAGCACACCTAATAATATAATCCTGAATGATATGATGGCCCGGTCGGGTACTGTTATTGTAAACAGTAGTAACAATCTGAGTAACCGTTGTATGATTCACCTGGTCAATAATTATTTAAGATTCAATTAAAACTGATAAACTATTCCCGATATGAATTTTATTAATATAAAGAAATTATTTCTCCTTCTCTCCTTCATCAGCTTTACTGCCATTGCAGCTACGGCGCAAGTAGTAGTAGTACGTGGTAAAGTGGCAGATAAAATCGGAAAAGGAATGCAGGGTGTTTCTGTTTCTGTGTTGGATGCTGATGGAAGAATTGTAAGTGGAGCCTCAACAGATATTGAAGGAAATTTTGTTATAAAAAATGTAAACACTAAAAACAGGATATCTGTTTCTAATATCGGCTATAAAAGTATTACGCAAAGTATCGGTACACGTACTTCATTCAATTTTACCCTGGAAGATGCACAATCCGATCTTGGCGAAGTGGTGGTAGTGGCCCGGCCCCAGTCGAATAATGGTATGGTTAATATCAGCGAAAGAAATCTTACTACAGCAGCACAAAAAATCAATGCAAAGGAACTGGAAGAAATGCAGGCCTCAAGTATTGACCAGGCTTTGCAGGGTAGATTGAGCGGTGTTGATATTACAGCAACAAGTGGTGATCCGGGTGCTGCAATGAATATCCGCATCAGGGGTGTTTCTTCTATTAACTCAACAGGTATTCCTTTGATCATAGTAGATGGTATGCCTTATGATACGGAGATACCCAGTGATTTTAATTTCGGTACAGCAGATGAACAGGGCTATGCACAATTATTAAATATTTCACCAGCTGATATAAAAGATATTACTGTATTAAAAGATGCAGCTGCAACAGCCATCTGGGGTTCAAAGGCTGCCAATGGGGTTTTAGTAATTACTACCAAACGGGGGAGTGTTGGCAAACCATCGATCAGTTATACATTTAAAGGTTCAGTATCGCTGGTGCCAGATGCAATACCGTTGTTGAACGGAGATCAGTATTCTACAATGATCCCGGAAGCATACATGAACCGGACAGGGACTACTTTAAATACAACCACCGTTCGGGAATTCAATTATGATCCAAACGATCCGTATTGGTATCATAATTACAGCAACAATACAAACTGGATCGATGAAATTTCCCGGACTGGTAAATTACACGATCATACGATCAGCTTAAATGGCGGCGGTGAAAAAGCAAAATATTTCGCATCCATTGGCTATTTCGATCAAAAAGGGATTACACTCGGCACCGACCTGCAGCGTATCAATACCCGTATTAATCTTGACTACACAGTTTCCGACAGGATAAAATTTTTTACAAGTATCGCTTATACGCATACCGATCAAAGCAGAAATTACCTGGGCTCAAATTCGACTACTGGTGAAGCCACAATAAGAGGAATGGCTTATATCAAAATGCCGAACATGAGTGTGTTTGAATATGACGCATTGGGAAATCTTACTACGAATTATTTTTCACCTGCTTCAAATGTTCAGGGGCAGTACAGCCGTATTTATAACCCGGTAGCAATGGCAGATAAAGCGAAGTACACGATATTGGGCGAAAGGGTAGTACCCCGTTTCCAGATTGATTATGATATTTTAAAAAGTGTATTGAAAGCAACTTTCGATGTGCAGTTCGATATTAATAATACAAAGAACTCAAGCTTCTTGCCACAAATAGCAACCGGCAGACCCAATACGGAGACAGTGGTGAATAGAGCTTATGATGGTGATATCGATGCGTTCAGTGTAAGTACAAAGACTAACCTCGTTTATACACCCACATTAAAAAATGAGAAGCATAACATTTTTGGTTTTTTGACTTTTCTAACCAATGATTACAAAGCAGTATACCAGGAGGCAATGACATCCAATACAGCTTCATCATTGCTGGTTGATCCTTCTATCCCTTCACGTACACAAAATTCAGAGTTAAGAGCTGTATCCGGTTCCAATCAAACCCGTTCATTCGGCGCTGTATTGGGTACTCAGTATTCGTATATGGATAAATACCTCATCAATGCAACTATACGGACAGATGGTAACTCCAGGTTTGGCGCTGATTATCGTTATGGATTCTTTCCTTCCATTTCAGTGAGATGGCGTATGTCTGAAGAATCATTTATGAAAGGAGCAAAGAACTTAGATGATCTGAGTTTCCGTGCAAGCTATGGTATCACCGGTGAGGTTCCCCGCTATGATTATTTATTTTATAATACTTACAGTACCTATAACTATACATACCTCGGCCAATCTGCAGTATTTCCATCAAGAATGGAATTGAAGAACCTGAAATGGCAGGATTTGCATGGTGTTAATATCGGTGGTAATATCAGTATGTACAAAGGACGTTTCCGTTTGGATGCAGAAATATATCGCAACCGCACAAAAGATCTATTCTTTGATGGTTTGCAATTGGCTGGTTATACCGGGTTCAGTTCCATTTTTATGAATGTGGGTACGATGGACAACCAGGGTTGGGAAGTAGCGATATGGACACAACCTGTAAAAACAACAAAGTATATCATCGGGTTTGATTTAAATATTTCTTCCAATGAAAATATCATCCGGGAAATTTCTGATCTGTATCCTAATAGCCGTGGTGATGTGACCAAGAACGGCGAGTATCTCCGCCTGTTACAGATCAATAATCCATTCGGATCGTTTTATGGTTACAAATACAAAGGTGTGTATTCAGATAGAGAGGCTACTATTGCCAGCGGCCCCGATGGAAAACCGATCATTGGTCCGAACGGGCAGGTTATTTATATGCGTTTTAATTATCCTTCCCTGGATTATGTTTTCCAGCCAGGTGATGCGATGTATGAAGATATCAACCACGATGGTAACATTAATTATATGGATGTTGTGTATCTCGGTAACAGCAATCCAAAATTATCAGGTGGTTTTGGACCTTCAATTACATTTAAGAATTTTAAGATCTCTACCTTCTTTAATTACAGGGTAGGTTATGATGTTGTGAATGGTACTAAAATGAGTACATCAAACATGTATTTTTTTGATAACCAGAGCACAGCTGTATTGCGCCGTTGGAGAAAAGATGGAGATGTAACAGATATTCCCCGCGGATTGATAAACGGTGGTTATAACTGGTTGGGTAGCGACAGGTATGTTGAGGATGCATCATTCATCCGTTTCAGAACAATTACTGCACGGTATACATTCGATAAAAAAATATTGAGCAAACTGAAAATGAAAACATTGAGTGCTTATATAACTGGTGAGAATCTGCTCACTTTTACAAAATATACCGGGCAGGATCCTGAAATATCAACCCGTGGTGCTGATCCTTTCAGGGTAGCTTATGATTATTCTATGACGCCACCTTCAAGGATAATAACATTGGGAATTGTTGCTGGTTTTTAAAATTATTAAAGTAATAAGATGAAAAAAATATTTGTTTATTCTTTACTGCTCACATTCACGGTTTTTTCTTTCAGTTGTAAAAAATGGCTGGAACTGAAACCGCAGGATGGTATCATCAAAGAAGAATTTTGGAAAACAAAAGAACAGGTGAATGCTTCAGTGATCGGCATCTATGCTTCGATGATGGAAAGTGCAACCGGTAACTACGGTACGACAACTTACCTCCCTTCACTGTCCGAGCAATTATTTTTATGGGGCGAAAGCCGTGCTGATAATATTGCAACTTCTACATTTACCAGCAGCGATGATATTGAAATAGTAAATGTAAATACCCAACCAACGAATGTAAATGTAAACTGGCGTCCTTTTTATCGTATCATCAACCTCTGTAATACAGTTCTCGAAAAAGCTCCGGAAGTGCTAACTCTCGATAATACATTTACACAAGCCAAACTTGATAATTACCTGAGTGAAGCATATGCCATCCGGGCATTGATGTATTTCTATCTGGCAAGAAGTTTTGGTGAAGTACCATTGAAACTGGATGCAACATTGACTGATGAAAATATTCAGCCCCTAGCAAAATCAACACAGGCGGTAGTATTAGATCAGATCGTCACTGATTTGAAAACGGCTGAAGCAAAAGCTGTTACAACTTTCGGTGACGCGGCATCTGATAAAGGACGTATTACTAAATATACGGTTAACACCATTCTTGCTGATGTTTACCTGTGGATGGATAAATACACAGAGTGTATAGCAGAATGTAATAAAGTGATCAATTCTCAGCGTTATGGATTGATTCGCGGTGCTACACTTAATGGAACTGTTGTAGATTATAATCCTGAGTGGTTTAACACCCTTTATTATAATGGTAATTCAAACGAAGGAATATTTGAACTACAGTTTGATGTACAGAAGTTAAATCCATACTTCCCGATATTTTCATCCACCTTTAGCAGCCGCCATTGGGTAATGCATCCGTTAATAATGGATAGAGTCTTTACGATCGATATTACCAACGATCAGAATTATGATATACGTGCCGATGGAGCTTCTGTAAGAGCTGCTACAAGTTCAATATGGAAATATGTTGGAGCAAGTGCTACTGCACTCCGTTCGGTTGATCAAAGCTATGCTCACTGGTTTTTTTACCGCTATGCAGATATTTTATTAATGAAAGCAGAAGCTTTAAATGAAGCAGGGCAAGGCGCTGAAGCATTGAACCTGATCTATACCATTCGTAGAAGAGCCAATGCTTTGACCGCAACAGATCTTACACCATCTGCGTCCGACAAAAGCCTGATACAAGATTTTATTTTAAATGAACGTGCAAGAGAATTTTGCTTTGAAGGCAAACGCTGGTACGATATATTACGTTTTTCAAAACGTAATAACTATGCCCGGATAGGGTTCTTACTAAACTCAGTTTCTACGAGTGTACCTTCCAACCTGCAACAATCGGCCCAGGCAAAAATGCAGGATCACAATAGTCATTATTTTCCAATATATCTTTTTGAACTACAAACAAACGGTTTACTAGTACAAAATCCATTTTACCGATAATCAGTAAAAAACAAATCATGAAAAGGAAATTATTATTTGCCGGTTTATTAAGCATCATCGTAATCATGATGTTTATGCCGGCTTGTAAAAAAACAGCACTGGTTACTAATACTACCGACGACGTGAATATTGTCGGTTATCTTGATAAGTACCCGGACTCGTTTTCACTGTTCAAGCAAATCCTTGACAGAACAGGAAATTCTTCTTTTCTGAATGCATACGGTGCTTATACCTGCTTTGCACCTACCAATTCGGGAGTACGAACCTACCTGCAGAAGATCGGCGCAGCATCTGTTGATGATGCAGATCTGAATACACTGAAAGATATGGTACGTCTTCACCTGTTGGAAGATACATTATATACAGGCTCATTTACTGATGGTAAACTCCCGGTAATTACAATGTACGGACAGTATCTTGTTACATCCGTTGTTACTAATGGCGGTGTTTCAAGTTACACTGTCAATCGCCAGGCCCTGGTAACTCAGTCAAACATCAGGGTTGGTAATGGAGTTATACATGTTATCGATAATGTTTTAATTCCTGCAACAAAAACACTTGCAAAACAATTAGAGGAGAAACCAGAGTTCTCCATTTTTGTACAGGCATTGCAGGCAACCGGCTATTATACAAGATTGAATACAGTAAATCCTGATCCTTCTTTAAAATGGTATACTGTTTTTGCTGAGAGCAACCAGGCACTTGCCGATAGTGGCATCACGAGTTACAATGCATTAAAAGCAAAATATTCACAAACCGGTAACCCGGCATTGCCGAATGACAGCCTGAATATGTATGTAGCTTATCATATCACAACGAATATAAAATTCCTTGGGGATATTATAACAGTTCCTACTCACAGTACTTTACTTCCGCAAGAGGTATTGACTGTAAAACTGATCAACCAGGATGTAATACTTAACCAGGACGTATTTAATGATATTCTTGAAATTGGAATTACTCTTGACAGACCAAAAAGTGATAACGCAGCATCAAATGGAGTATGGCATTATGCCAAAGCACATTTTATGGTTAAATACAGAAAACCAACAGCAGTGTATTGGGATGTTTCATCGTTTGAGGAAATAAAAAAATTACCTGCATTCTACAAAAGAGCTACCAGGGATTTTACGAGATTAACAGAAGCTGACAACCCTATCAAAGATCATTATTGGGGTTGGGGTCCTTTAGCAAGTACAAATTTTTTACAATATCAATATTCAACATCAAGCTCTGTTACGAACTTTAGTGTAAATAACGACGTGAACATGCTGCCATTGGGATCACCCAGTCGCCCCACTTATTGGGAGATGAGAACACCACCAGTTATTAAAGGAAGATATAAAGTCTGGATCTGTTATTCCTGGCAAAAACAATCAGCTAGTTCCAATCAGCTCTGCCAGGTTTATGTAAACGGGGTGCTGATGCAACGGACCATGAATTTTACAGAGGCCCGACCTTTAGGCACGGATGCAGAACTGGAAGCAATTGGTTGGAAACGTTATATTGAAAATACAGGTACCGGCACCCGGCAGGCAGCAAGACAAGTTGGTGTTATAGATTTTACGACCACACAACAACAGACGATAAGAATAACGCCAATTGCCGGAACACAGAACAATAATAACCTTGACATGATACATTTTATCCCGGTAGATGAGAATCAGATTTTACCCAGGTTCAGACCAGATGGTACTAAAATATACCTGTAAAACAATTTTTATAAAACCGGGACAACAAGAAAATATTTTATAATAAAAATTATGCGAATAAGTAAATGGTTAAATGCAGGCAGTATTGTTTTTGTATTGATATTGGCATCATCAAGTTGTAAAAAAATGACAGATGAGCATAATGCAATTACAAACAGCGATCTTGAAAACAGCTTGTATGAGAAAATAAGCAATACCCCGGAATTGAGTCTTTTTGCAAGCTATCTCAATCAAACCGGGTATGATAAATTGCTTTCTGCCTCGGGTAATTATACCGTTTTTGCCCCGGTGAATGCAGTTTTTACATCATTGAGTGACCCTTCAGTTCTTACCGATCCGGATAAACTTAAAAAACTTATCGGTAATCATATAGCATACCAGCTCTATCGTACCACTGCTGTTACAAGCACTACACGCATAGCAATGGTTGGTGGCAAGTATAATAATATGCTGCAAAATAAGATTGGCGATGCTAACATTACATCAGCTGATAAGATTGCTGCCAATGGTATACTGCAGATCACAAACAATGTGCTGCCTTATCTTAATAATTGCTGGGAGTTTTTGAGCACAGCCGATGCACCGGTAAAGCAAAGCACTTATATGCTTTCGCTTTTTCAAAAAGTTTTTGATACAACCAATGCAGTAGTGATCGGAGTTGATCCAAACACAGGTGCCCCTATTTATCAGCCGGGTACAGATTCTGTGTTTACCAATCTTTATTGGAATAAAGTGTATGATCTGCGTGATGAAAAAAAGCAATACACATTTTTTATACTTACCGATAATGCATGGGATCCCGAAATAAATAAGTTTCGTCCTTATTATGCAACAAGCTCAGTTGATAGCACAACAAAAGCTACGAGCTGGAGTGTGATAGCTGATTTTGCAGTAGAGGGTGTATATGATCCCGCAACTGTACCAGATACCATTCTTTCTAAGTTTAATACCAAAGTACCAGTTACCCTTTCGCAGATCGTAAAAACATATAAGACCAGCAACGGCATTGTTTATATTATGAGTAAAATAGATGTACAACCTTCAAGCAAGTTTAAACCAATATTAATAGAAGCTGAAAATTATACTGGAACAAGTCATGACCGTCGCAACAATACTTATTTCAGGGACCGATTTAGTAGTGTTTCAGGAAAAAATTTCCGTGATGTATTAGTATTAAATCATGGTGTTGCACTTTTCAATATCCGTTATAATCTGACTGATGTGCCATCTATCCGTTACAAAGCATATTGGGTGGCAGTCAACGATTTTCAAACAGTAACTCATACCCAAAAACTTGGGATCGGTGACCCTAACTCAGCAACATTCGCTTATACGACTGTGCCCTTAAATAGTTTCACTGAAGTTTTCCTGGGAGAATTTGTAATGCCGGGCTATAGACCAAGTTTCAATATTTATTTAACGGCAGCGAATTCTACAACCAATACAGCTAATCCATTGGTATGTGATTATATAAGATTGGTACCTGTACCTTAATTTTTTACAGTTCAAATAAAAAAGAAACATGTTGTATAAAAAATATTTTCAATTTAAGATAGTATTGTTAGCCAGCTTGTGCATTCTGCTCTCGGGAGTTATTGCAGCGCAGAGTACCGACAAAGCAGTTGAGAAGCTACCTGTTTCAGGTACTATTAAAGATGCTGTTTCGAATAAAGGACTGGTAGGTATCCGTGTAACAGTTGATGGATTTTCTGCAACCATTTCAGACGAAAGCGGCAACTTCACTATCAATGTGCCATCTTATAATGCTGAAGTTGTTATCAGCGGTGATGGATACGAAACAAGGAATATACCACTGAAAGGAAGAAAAACAATTTCAATATCATTGCTGGATGATGATCATTATTCATTTCAGCAACCGCTTACATTGCCTTTTGGTAAAATAATACAACGCAAAACAACAGCAGCGGCCGGTAGTTATAATGCAAATGGTGAATGGAAACGTCCTGACGAAATACCTGATGCTTTACTACAGGGACAAATAACAGGGTTAAATTCTATCCGCAGATCGGGTACACCGGGTGTGGGTGCTAACCTTTTTCTCCGTGGATACAATTCTTTGTTTGCTACTAATAAGCCCCTGGTTGTTGTAGATGGTATGTTGTATGATATGAATGATTATGGCGAAAGCATTATTGCAAATAATTATACAAATCCGCTTGCATTGATCAATGTGCAGGATATCGATAATATCACAGTGCTGAAAGATGCATCTTCTATTTATGGAGTAAAAGGTGGTAATGGTGCAATATTGATCACCACAGCAAGAGCCAGCCAGCAGGCAACAAAGATCGATGCGTCTTTTTATACAGGGGTTAATGAAGTGCCGGATGCATTGCCTGTTATGAATGCGTACAACTACAGAACTTACCTGGGCGAAATTTTGCAAAGCAAAGGAATGTCATCAACTGATATTGCTGCCCTTCCTTATATGAGTGATGATACTTCGAATGCAGAATACTACCGCTATCACAATCAAACCGACTGGCAGAAGAAAATTTTTAACAGTGGGGTAAACAGGAATTTCTATTTGAAAGTAACAGGAGGTGATAATATTGCCACTTACGCTTTGAGTGTTGGCTATATGAAAAATGAAGGGATCATTAAGAATACAGATCTTACGAGGTACAACACCCGGTTTAACGCGGCTTTTAATTTTTCAAAACGATTTACAGGTGCCGCTAATCTTTCTTTTACATATAATGAACAAAACCTGAAAGACCAGGGTATATCTGATAAAACAGCACCCGTTTTTCTTGCATTGACGAAGGCTCCCTTTCTTACTGACAGAGAGGTAAATGATAAAGGTGTTTTCTCTCCAAATCTTGAAGACACAGATGTATTTGGAGTAAGTAATCCATCTGCCCTGATAGAAACCATGCAGGCATATAATAAATATTACCGCTTCCAGGGTTCATTCAAATTTCAGTATGAAATAACTAAATCGCTGAAAGCTGCTACTTTATTTGGGATCATTTACGATAAAGTAAGAGAAAATGTTTTTATTCCAAGGAAAGGTGTAGCTGATGATACATTAAGTAATGCAATTGCTGACAGCCGTCTCGGTTCACAGGTAAAAAGATTATTTAGTGTGTTCAGTGATTCTTACCTGGAGTTTAGTAAAGTGTATAATCGCAAGCATGACCTTGCCGCAAGACTGGGTTTAAGATACCAGGATAATGATGCAGAACAGGATTATGCATTAGGCTTTAACTCTGCCACTGATGAATTGGTAAGTGTGCAGAATGGTGTAACTGCATTGCGCCAGGTCGGTGGTGGAATAGGAGAGTGGAACTGGATGAATACCTATTTTAATGTTGATTACAGTTTGAGTCAAAAATATTTCTTCTCATTGAATGCGGCGATGGATGGTTCATCACGTTTTGGCCAGGAGGCAGAAAATGGTGTTGCCATGGATGGTGTACATTTTGCCGTTTTACCTTCTGCATCTTTTGCCTGGTTGATGTCATCGGAAAATTTCATGGCTAATTCAAAGATCAATCTCTGGAAATTCAGGTTATCGTATGGCTTATCAGGCAACGATGATATCGGAAACTATACAAGCCGTCAGACTTATGGGGCACAGAACTTACTGGGCATGCAGGGCCTTGTACGCAATGGAATACCTAATCCAGCTTTACAGTGGGAAACAAGTAAAAAGTTTAATGCTGGTTTTGACCTTGCATTCATGAATGAAAGAGTTGCTGTCAGTTTTGATATGTATAAATCAAAAACAAGTAACATGCTGGTGTACGAAGAACTTGCGGCACCTTCAGGATTTAAAAATGTTGCTACCAATGATGGCAGTATGCAAAACACAGGATGGGAAACATCAGTGAATGTTCGGGTAATTAATAGTGCAAATTTTAAATGGGATATTGGTCTCAATATTGGCAACTACAAAAATGAAGTACTTTCAGTACCGGGCGGCAGCTTTACTACAGAGTATGCAGGTGCAACTATTCTTACAAAGAATGGAAGCGATGCTAATCTTTTTTATGGTTATAAAAGCATGGGAGTTTTCAGCACTACTGCTGAAGCAACAGCGGCCGGTTTAACAAAGAAAAACATTGATGGTTCTTATAGCTCATTCACAGCCGGGGATATTCACTTCGAGGATTTAGATGGTAACAAAATAATTGATGAAAATGACAGGCAGGTGATTGGCAACCCTAATCCTGATTATTTCGGAGGCATTAATACAAGAGTAGCTTATAAAAGATTTGAGTTAAACGCAGTGGTCACTTTCACTAAAGGAAATGATCTATATAATTATGTACGCTACCGGTTGGAATCAGCAAGTGGTACAAACAATCAATTGAACAGTGTAATAAACAGGTGGAGAACCGAAGGCCAGGTAACCGATATGCCAAAAGCTACTTATAATGACCCAATGGGCAATAGCAGTTTCAGCAGCCGGTGGATTGAAGATGGATCTTATTTAAGAATACGTTCTTTATCTGTTTTGTATAATATACCTATTAAAGAAAAATTTGTAAAGTATACTCATATATATGCAGCAGCAAACAACCTGCTCACTTTTACAAAATATATGGGATATGATCCCGAGTTCAGTGCTAACCCAAGTGTTTTCTCACAGGGAATTGACACAGGGATGGATCCTTTATACAGGTCATTTACAATTGGTGTGAGAGTTGGATTATAAAACAACAAAACGAATGCAGACAATGAAAAAAATAATTATGAATATTCGGAAGATATCTTATCTCAAACTCACTGTAACAGCGTTGCTGTTCACAGGCATCAGCGGGTGTAAAAAAATATTTGATATCAAACCGCAGGATCAGCTGGATGTAACGCAGGCTTATCAAAATGTATATGATGCTGATGCTGCTGTCATAGGTATCTATGGTAAGTTCATGAACCTGGCTGATCGCTATGTTATATTAAATGAACTACGTGGCGATCTCCTTCAATATACTAGCAATGCTGACGAAAATTTAAGACAGATCAGTACGCATAGTGTTACAGCAGGTAATCCTTATGCAAACCCGAGACCTTTCTACGAACTCATTATTAATTGTAATGATGTGCTGAAGCATTTCAGGATAATGTATGCTGAGAATAAATTAAATGAAACTGAATTTAACCAGCGTTATTCTGATATCGGCGCTTTACGTTCTTTTTTATATCTCCAGTTGGGTATTCATTATGGCCAGGTGCCTTATGTCACAAATCCGCTTGAAAACATAGATGATGTTAAAAACGAAAGTTTATTTCCAAAGCTTTCATTTTCTGTTTTATTGGACAGCCTTGTTAGTTTTACTGAAAGTCTTCCATTCAAAGATGTTTATCCAACAGGCACAAACCTGAACATTACAGTTGACGGATACCCTACTGAAAAATTTTACATTAATAAAAAATGTTTGCTGGGTGATCTTAATCTTTGGAAAGGCAATTATGTAAAAGCGGCTGAATGGTATAGACAGGTAATGGAATTAGCCACCGCAGGTGTTGCTGGAGAAAATTATTATTCACAATACAAAGTAGGATGGGCCGGAGGTTTTAATCACTATGTTACCTATTCAAGAGCTGGTGATGCTTCATCACTGGTGTATAATGATGGCTGGAGGGTAATGTTTGAAAGCAGTTTTACAGCCGATGGTTTCAGAAGAGAATGGATATGGGCTTTGCCTTTTGATAGTAAGTTTAACCCGGAAAATTCTTTGATCAAATTATTTTCACCTTCGGGGGGTAATTATCTTGTTAAGCCTTCGCAACAGATAATGGATATGTGGGATGGAGAGCCACAAAGAGTAGTATTGGGCGGTTCTATTCCTTATGATGCAAGAAAATTACTCAGCGTAATGAATATCGGCGGTCAGCCGGTTGCTATGAAATTTTTATATAATTATATTAACTATGCATCACTTGTTCCAACAATACCATTGCAAAAAAATGGAAAATGGTTTTTGTACAGGCAAACTACAATGCATTTGCGTTTTGCAGAAGCAGCAAACCGTACAGGAAGATACAGACTCGCATGGGGTTTATTAAATAGCGGCATTGCGGGTGCTTATCCTGCACCCGGAACCGATGTATCTTTTTCTCATAATACACTATGGGAACCTTACCCATTTAATTTTGATGCAAGAAACAGCGGTGGATCAGGTGTTCCTTTTTTCCGTGCCGATTGGTATAGAAATATTGGAATTCGTTTAAGGGCTAACGTACAGGATATTGTTGTTCCTGCCAGCGATAGTTTATTGACCATTGAGAATGGCTTGGTAAAAGAAGGAGCACTGGAGAATGCATTTGAAGGAACTCGTTGGCCGGATTTAGTTCGTGTTGCATTAAGAAGAAATGATCCAGCATTTTTAGCTGATAAAATATATTCAAAATTGCTGAAGGATGGAACACCTAATGCAGCAGCTATACGCACCAAGTTAATGACACCAGCGAACTGGTATTTGCCTTTTAACTGGTAATTCTTAGTTGCTCAATTTTTTTAAACCGGCTTAAGCCGGTTTTTTTGTTTGATATTCCGGGAACGATTGCGTAAATAATTCCACAATTTCAGGATAGAACAGGATGAGTTCCCAAAAAGGCTCTTTTAATTTGAAGGCTCTTAAAATTAAAATTGCTGCTGTATGAAATTAAAAACTGCTTTATGCAGGCTAGGTATATTATTACCAGTCCTGCTAACCCTCTCACTCTTTTCATTTTCTCAAAACAATTTTAAAGTATCCGGTAAAGTATTTGATGAAAACGGGAAACCTGTAGAAGGAGCCACGGTACAGGTAAAGGGTACCACCATTGCTACGGCAACTATTGCTGATGGCTCTTATTCATTGATGGCCCCTTCAGGAAAAGCAAGGCTGGTGGTCACATCAGTTGGATATACTCAAATGGAAGTTGCCGTTAATGAACAACCGGAAGTGATCGTACACACTTCTAGTACGGCTTCAGCATTAGAGGATGTTGTAGTTACTGGTTACACAACAGTTAAAAGAAAGGATGTAACCGGCGCGGTTGCAGGTATCAATCAGAAAGACATCAGATCTCGCCCGGTTGACAATGCATTAGAAGCTATGCAAGGTAAAGTTGCAGGTGTTGATATCACCTCTAATGAACGCCCCGGGTCGGTTGGAAGTATCAACATTCGTGGCATACGTTCTTTAACTGCATCCAACACACCTCTTTTTGTGGTGGACGGTATTCCCTTAAGTACAGGGGGTGTTGATTATCTTAACCCGAACGATATAGAATCGATAGATGTGTTGAAAGACGCATCAGCTTCTGCAATTTATGGTTCAAGAGGTGCTAATGGCGTTGTAATTATTAGTACCAAACAGGGTAAAGCTGGAAGACTGCAATTAAGTCTTAACAGCTCTGTTACAATCGAGGAGATAGTGGATAAAGCTCCAGCGATGTCTGCTTCGGAAGCTATTGATTTTCGCCGTTGGGCATATCATTATTCAAACCCTGCTGTATATCCAAGGGGCGATAATCCCAACCCAACCAATGACCGGACCATATTTCTTGCTACCAGCGATCCTGCTGCCTGGGCTAATATTAATAAAGGTTGGGCTGGAAGCAAATGGGATGGTTCACTAGTGCCAACTACAGATTGGAAAGATTTAGTATCTCAAAGCGGTCTTACACAAGACCATACATTGAGTGTTAGTGGCGGTACTAAACAAATCAAAGCTTATGCTTCATTTGGGTATTTAGATAACAAGGGCACATCCATTGGTCAAAAATTTACAAGATATTCTGGAAAAGCAAGTGTAGATATTACGGCGACAGATTGGTTTTCCATGGGTCTTAATATGAATATCACTTCTAGTGTACAGGAATTTGGCCAATCTAATGGAGTAATTGGTGCTTTTGTTGGAAGCCCGGCTACAAGCATTTATGAATCCGCAAGGAGACTTTACACCTATGCAGTTCCTTACGATGCTACTGGAGCAAGAGTTCTTTATCCAGCTGGTGATGTTGCATTTAAGAATGTTGTAGATGAATGGAATTATACACAAGACCAACGTAAAACGCTTAGGGCTTTTGGTAGTTTATATGCACAAGTTGATCTTGGCGAGATCCTTCCTGTTTTGAAAGGATTAAAATACAGGCTGAACTTTGGTCCTGATTTTTCTCACAACCAGCAGGGAGTTTATATTGATGCGCTATCAGCAGCGAGCAGCGGTTCCAGCAATGCTTCACTACAAAAAAGCCAGACTTATTCATACACTATTGATAATTTATTGTATTATGATAAAACAATAAACAAACATAGTTTTGGTCTTACTCTGTTACAAAGCGCTACTAAATTTGTAGCGGACCCTGTTAGTACTATTACAGGAACCGGAATTCCATTTGCAAGCCAAAGATGGTATACGCTAAATCAATCAGTAATTCCTTCAAGCAATCTTACAGTAACGAGAAATGCTGATTTAATAGAGAGGCAATTAACGAGCTATATGGCTCGATTGAATTATAATTTTGGCGACAGGTATTTATTAACGGTATCTGCCCGCCAGGATGGCGCATCACAATTTGCGCCAGGTAATAAATATTCATGGTTTCCAAGTGCTGCAGTAGCCTGGCGTGTCAGCCATGAAAATTTTATGAAAAATCTTAGTTGGGTTAACGATTTAAAATTTCGTTTAGGAGCTGGTAACACGGGTAACTCAGCAGTTGATGCGTATACTACAAAAGGGGCTATTACACCTTTATTCTATCCTTTTGTAAGCACAATATCTGCTGGTACTCTTCCATCTTCTGTTTTAGCCAACCAGGCACTTGGCTGGGAAAAAACAACGCAGTATAATTTAGGACTGGACTTTTCTATCTTTAAACGACGCATTTCTGCAGTAATTGATCTATATAAATCCAAAACAGAAGATCTGTTGCTGAACCGCAGTATCCCTACGGTTACTGGTTTTACCACTACATTACAAAATATTGGGCAAACTGAAAACCAGGGCATAGATATAAATATCAATACGGTGAATGTGATCGCCAGAAATTTTCAATGGACAACCACATTTAATGCTTCCTGGCAGAAAGAAAAAATTGTTTCTTTATCAAACGGTAAGCAGGATGATATTAATAATAACTGGTTTATTGGTCAGCCAATTGGTGTTATTTATGGAATTCAGGCAAACGGTTTATGGCATGTATCTGATTCGGTCGAAATGAATAAATTTAATGCTAACCTGCCAACTGGTAAATTTTCTCCTGGAAATGTAAGACCTGTAGATCAAAATGGTGATTATAAAATTGATGCAAACAATGATAGGATAATTGTTGGTAATACCAGGCCAAGATGGATATTAGGTATGACAAATGGGTTTACGTATAAAAATTTTGAATTGTCGATCTTTATATATGGCCGGTTAAATTATCTGTTTAATACTGGAGGAGAAGCCATGGTGGCCAGAGCTAGTACACGAGCTCTTGATTATTACACAGAAAACAATACTGATGCTGAGTTTCAAAAACCAATTTATTCCACAGGTACCGGAGATCTTTATTCTACTTCGTTAGGATTTCAACCTGCTTCTTTTATAAAGATCAGGAATATTTCTGCGTCATATAATGTTGATGCGAAGCTTTTAAAGAAAGCAAGTATGTCAAGTTTGAGGATATACGTCCAGGTCGCTAACCCGGGAATGCTTTTTTCAAAGATCGACTACATGGATATGGATGTGTCTGCCTTTACCAGCAACCGTGGCTTTATATTTGGAATTAATGCAGCATTTTAACCCAACAAAACATTAAAGTATGAAAAAGAATAAATTTTTTATCATTATAGCGATCATTGCAGTTGTGATGACTACGGTTTCATGCAAAAAGACTTTTTTAGATGAAGAACTTAAAACAGCAAGGAGCCTGGAATATTATACAACTGATCCAGGTATTCAATCTTTGGTAACAGGTGCTTATCATCACATATTTTGCCAACCATTTAATGGCGAATTTGCTTTTGCTTATATGGCCTATGGCACCGATGAATTTCATGTAGGAGGCGACAATTCAAACATATCCTACACATCTTATGGTAATGGACTTGCTTCTATTGTCCCTGCTATTAATAGCAATACCGTTACTGCCAATGCACAGTGGGATAATTTATACATAGGAATTGGTCACGCTAACATTATAATACAAAATGCAACTGCAAGTACATCCACTGCTGATGCTATTAAGAAAACTGCTTTGGGCGAAGGGTACTTTTTCCGTGCATATTGTTATTTAAGATTGGTGAGCCAGTATGGGGCGGTACCTTTAAAAACTACACCCAGCACCACTGTTGAATTGGAGTTTACCCGTGCTGAACCTAAAGATGTATTTGCGCAAATTATCGCTGACTTTACACAGGCTTATAACCTTTTGGCTAATACCGGGGGTCCTGCAAGAATAACCAAAGATGCGGCGGCACATTTTTTGGCTAAAGCATATTTATCCCGTGCAAGTGAAATTAATAATTCCTGGAACGCTTCTACAAAAGCAGCTGACCTTGCTGCTATTATTCCTTTGTGCGATGGTATTATTGCCAATCATCCATTGGCGCCAAACTTTGGAGATCTGTGGAAGTATACTGCTCCTAATAGTGCCAATGAAAACCTAGGCGAAATAATTTTATCTGCGCAGTTTACAGCTGATGCTTCTGCCAGTGGAGTTAATCAACAGCATCTGTATTACGGAGGCCGCTATGAAGATATACCCCAGATGCAGCGGGATCTTAGTGGAGGTAGACCATTTAGCCGTTTAGCTACAAATTATTTTATGTATAGAGTGTACGATTTAGTGAATGATTCAAGATTTTGGAAGAGCTTTAGAACGAAGTATTTGGTAAATAAGGCTGCGGCTCCTTATGTAAATGGTGATGTAGGTGTTATGTATGTAATCAATCAGCCCGGTGATACGAGGTTTACTAATAGGTCAATGCCAAATACTATACCTTACGCAAGAACAAACAGACTAATTGCTAATGTTTATGTGGCTTACCCCAACGGAGCAACATTGGATACTGCATTATTTAAGGATGTTCGTTTCCCATCTTTAAGTAAATTTTTTGATGGTTCCCGTATAGGTGGCTTTAATGATATTGATGGCCTTCGCGATATTACTTTGGCCCGTAGTGCAGAAACATATTTAATAGCTGCCGAAGCTAAAATACGTCTGGCTCTTTTAGGTACTGGTAGTTACACGGATGCTTTGGCTTATATCAACCCGGTAAGAGTAAGAGCTCAATACCAGGGTGGAGAAAACCGAGTAGCTTATTATGATGGTGGTGGTGCCAGTAATACAACTTTACAAGCAGGGATACCTATGGCTTACATGGCTGAGAATTCTTATGCCGAATCCAATAATTTTAATTTATTAGCGCCGCCTTCAACAGCAACAAGCTTGACTGTTGCAAGTATTTCACCATTGCCTGCGCAAGACGAATATATAATTACTAAGCTTGGTTATACATCTACTTATGATAGAATGATGTGCTTTTTATTGGATGAACGTTCTCGTGAGTTAGCTGGTGAATATTTACGCTGGCAGGATTTGTCCCGCACCAAAACATTAGTTGACCGTGCTAAAGCATTTAATCCTGATGCGGCTCCCAATATTAAAGATTACCATTTACTGCGGCCAATACCTCAAACATTCCTTGATGGTATACAGTCTGGAGGTGTAAACTTAAGTCCAGCACAAAAACAAGCGATGCAGAACCCAGGCTATTAACGAGTCTTCATATAAGCAAGCATAAGCACTGAAGAAAATGGCGAGTCATTTATATGACCGCCATTTTTTATTTTATCCCCACAGGATAGCTCAGGATGAAAACGAAAGCGTTTTCGGTAATTTTAAAATCCGCTATTGCCTGTTATATGTAATTTGCTTGCATTATGAAAAAATTTATAAGCTTATCATTCTTATTGCCTGTTTTTTTTCTTTTCAAATTAAACGGTCAGCCTGTAACAACTGTAAAAAATGATGTGGTCACACCTTTGCATGCCATGAATGTGAATTATCCCGTGCCGTATGAGGCTCCGTCAAAAGAAAATGTAAAGGCTGTGCTGGATAAAATATTTAACTATCTCGATGGCGTTACCCCGGCACAGATGATCAATAAACAAACCGGTGAAGTGGTCAATGACATCAGTAAGTTAGATACAAACTCAGTTGTCAAATCCGGTGATTTCCGGCTTACAAGTTATGAGTGGGGTGTTACCTATTCTGCCCTGCAACGTGCAACAGAAACTACAGGCGACAAAAAGTATGCGGATCATGTAAAAACAAGATTTGATTTCTTAAGTAAATGGGTAGCCGCCGTAAAAGAAAAATTTCCAATAGAGTATATACAAAGGAAAAGATTGTTTAATCAGCCGATAACACCGCATGCACTAGATGATGCAGGTGCAGTTTGCGCTTCTATGATAAAGGCACAGCGAAGCGGATTGACAACTGATCTTCGCCCCATGATCGATAATTATATAAATTATGTTTTTACAAAAGAGTATCGTTTCAAAGATGGTACTATCGGAAGAAACCGTCCTCAAAAAAATACATTATGGCTGGATGATCTATACATGTATATACCTGCTGTTGCACAAATGGGAAAGCTCACTGGCGATAAAAAGTATTTTGATGATTGTGTTAAACAAGTCCTCGACTACAGTAAGAGAATGTTCAATAAAGAGAAAGGTTTATATATGCATGGCTGGGTGGAAAGCATGGAAACACATCCTGAGTTTCGATGGGCAAGAGCTAACGGATGGGCACTGATGGCCATGAGTGAACTGCTTGATGTATTACCAGAAGATCATTCGGGAAGAGCTGCAGTGTTGCAGCAATTTAAAGATCATGCAAAAGGACTTGCAGGACTTCAAAGTAGTTCGGGTTTCTGGCACCAGTTATTAGACAGGGAAGATTCTTATTTAGAGACATCAGCTACAGCAATCTATTCTTATTGTATTGCACATGCCTGTAATAAAGGCTGGCTTGATCCAATGAGCTATGGGCCAATGAGTATATTGGCATGGAATGCTGTATCAACAAAGATCAACGATAAAGGCCAGGTGGAAGGAACATGTGTAGGAACCGGAATGGCATTTGACCCGGCATTTTATTATTACCGCCCAGTAAATGTTTTTGCAGCGCATGGCTATGGCCCTGCAATATTAGCTGGGGCAGAAATTATTGAGTTACTCAATAATTTTTCATTTGAGATAAATGACAGTGCATTACAATTGAAAGAAAAGAAAAAATAATTAAGGGCTAAAGCCCAACTTAGAAAAACAGCTCAATTGCCCCGGTCTTAAGACCGGGGCAATTGAAAAGACGGAATTTCATGGGCTTTAGCCCAAAACATTTTTTAGTTGAAAATAAACCCCATCAAATGAAGACAGGATTTGTTTTAATTATTTCTGTTTTATTATTTACAAGTGCTTATTCTCAAAGAAAGCTTACTGTTATTGCAGATAAGCCAGTTGCTTCAATAGCTCCAACTATGTGGGGCGTTTTTTTTGAAGATATAAACTTTGGTGCTGATGGTGGTTTGTATGCTGAGTTGGTGAAGAATCGTTCCTTTGAATTTCCAACAGCAATGATGGGATGGCGGGAAAACAGGGTAAATTACCAGAAAGGAAGATTTCTTATTATCAACAAATCTGATAACTCAACTAATACACGATTTGCGAGAATAACTATCAACAACCCGGAAGGAAATTATTCATTAAGTAATGACGGATTCCGCGGAATTGGTTTGCATAAAGAGAAGCAATATGATTTTTCTATTATGGCCAGGACAGAGAGACCAACCAATATTAAAATAAAAGTACAGTTGCTGAATTATAGCGGTAAAGTTGTCGGGAGTTCTTCAATAGAAAATTTCAACAGTGACTGGAAAAAATATTCTGTAAGTCTTACAACAACTGATACTACACAAAAAGGGAAACTCAATTTGATATTTGAAGGAGAGGGAGTGATTGATATAGATATTGTTTCATTATTTCCGCATGACACATGGAAAAACAGACCGGGAGGATTAAGAAATGACCTGGTGCAAAAGATCGCTGATCTAAAACCGGGCTTCATCCGCTTTCCGGGCGGATGTATTGTAGAAGGGAAAGATCTATCTAACCGTTATCAATGGAAAACAACAGTGGGCGATGTGTATGACCGTACTTTAATAATGAATCGATGGAATGTAGAGTTCCGTAATCGCCCCGCACCCGATTATTACCAAAGCTTTGGTTTGGGCTTTTATGAATATTTTTTATTAGCCGATGATTTGGGCGCAGAGCCATTGCCGATTTTAAATTGTGGTATGGCCTGCCAGTTCAATAGTGGTGAGGTTGTTGCCATGGATGAATTGCAGCCTTATATTGATGATGCACTCGACCTAATTGAATTTGCCAATGGCGCCACAACTACTAAATGGGGAAAGCTGAGAAATGATATGGGTCATCCTGCTCCATTCAATTTGAAATTTCTCGGTGTGGGAAATGAACAATGGGAGCCGCAGTACATTGAACGATATAAAATTTTTGAGAAGGCAATTCTTTCAAAATATCCTGAAATAAAAATTGTATCGGGTGCCGGCCCTTTTGCTGAAGGTGAATATTTTAATTATGCATGGAAGGAGTTGAAGCAATTAAAACCTTCATTGATCGATGAACATTATTATAAACCACCAACATGGTTTTTTAACAATGCAAGCCGTTATGATACTTATGAAAGAACGGGCCCAAAGATCTTCGCTGGTGAATATGCTGCACATTCAAAGGAAAATGCAGAAGCGGAAAGCAGAAACAATTGGGAATCTGCGTTAGCGGAGGCGGCATTCATGACTGGATTAGAAAGAAATGCTGATATCGTGCAGATGTGTTCTTATGCTCCTTTGTTTGCACATGTAGATGCATGGCAGTGGCGACCTGATCTGATCTGGTTTGATAATTTGAGAACAGTTGCTACGCCAAATTATTATGTACAGAAATTGTTTTCTACTAATAAAGGAACAGATGTAGTAAAAATTTTACAGGATGGAAATATACTAGCGGGTAAGGATAGTTTGTTTGCCAGTTCAGTTATTGATAAAAAAGCAAATGAACTTATTGTTAAGTTGGTAAACAATTCTTCAACTCCGCAAATGATCGAATTGAATATAGAAGGACTTAAGCTGGCAAAAAATAACGCATCGTTTTTTCAGCTATCAGGAAATGATCTGTACAGTTATAATAAACTGGATGAACTGGATAGGCTAGCTCCATTGAAAAAATCGTTTGAAGTAAAATCAAATAAAATAAATCAGCAATTAGCTCCATATTCTGTTAATGTGATCAAACTTTCTTATTTAGTAAAATGAAACAGGTAACATTTGTAATATTTTTTTTAGCTCTTGCCTGTTCTCTTCAGGCACAGCAAACATCTTTCAAATTTGATTTTGGATCAGGTAAAGTTGCACCCGGCTATATTCAAATAACATCCGATTTAAAATTCAGTTATCAAACTGGATATGGTTTTGATCAGAATTCAATTGTTGAATCAAAAGACCGTGGAGGTGATCCGTTAACGTCAGATTTTATCACCAGCGATAAACCATTTTACTTTTCAGTAAAACTTCCCGATGGAAACTATGATTTAAAAGTCATCATAGGGGATAAGCTGGAAAATACATCAGCCACGATCCGTGCAGAATGCAGGAGGTTGATGGTTGAAAAGGTCACATCAATGAAAGGCAAAACCACAACTGTCAACTTTACTGTGCATGTAAAGGATTCTTTGATCAGGGATGCTACTGGTAATGTTGTAAAAAAAATAAGATTGAAGGATAGGGAAGTCGGTTATCTGCATTGGGATAATTTGCTAACACTGGAATTTAATGGAGCTAACCCAAAAATATGTGCTGTGGAAATTACTCCCAACAAAACTGCACCAACAATTTTTTTAGCGGGTAATTCAACTGTAGTTGACCAAGATAGGGAGCCCTGGGCTGCGTGGGGTCAAATGATTCCAAGTTTTTTTGAAGGGAAAAAAATTGCAGTTGCCAACTATGCTGAGTCGGGTGAAGCGTTGAATTCTTTTATCAGTGCAAGACGGTTGGAAAAAATTTTGAGTTTAATGAAAGCAGGCGATTATTTATTCATTGAATTTGGCCACAATGATCAGAAGCAGAAAGGTGAAGGTGTTGGACCATTTACCAGTTATAAACGTGATCTAAAGTTTTTCATCAGTGAAGTAAGAAAAAAAGGCGGCATTCCTGTGCTCGTTACTTCCATGCATCGAAGGAATTTTGATTCAACAGGTCATATCGTTAATACACTCGGCGATTATCCCGAAGCAGTGCGGCAAACAGCAAAGGAAGAAAATGTTGCATTGATCGATTTAAATGCAATGAGTAAAATATTGTATGAAGCATGGGGACCTGAAAAATCAATTAAGGCATTTGTTCATTATCCAGCCAATACATTTCCCGGGCAGAAAACGGAATTAAAGGACAATACCCATTTTAATACCTATGGTGCGTGGCAGATAGCTAAATGTATTATGAAGGGAATAAAGGACGCAAAACTTAATATAGCAAAATATTTAAGAAAAGATATTCCTCCATTTGATCCTGGTAAACCAGATCCAGTTGAAAAATGGAACTGGCCGCTGAGTCAAATGGTAACTTCTTCTAAACCTGATGGAAATTAAAAGATCTAGGTTTAATGATAAAACAATGAGAGGTTTAAATAAACTGCATGCTGTTTTGACTATTTATTTTGTAGTATGCTTCACTGTATCTCATAGCCAGCCAGCACAAACACCCCCTATGGGCTGGAACAGTTATAATTGTTTCGGATCTGCAGTGCATGAAGATGAAGTAAAATCCAATGCAGATTATGTAGCAAAGAATTTAAAACAATATGGCTGGCAATATATAGTAGTAGATTTTTTATGGTCATATGACAATCCTCCCGGGAGTAAAATTGGCAACCCTTACCAAAGACAATTACAGGATGGTTCCTATGTTCCCTGGCTTACAATGGATAAATGGGGGAGATTGGTTCCGCATACACATAAATTTCCTTCAGCATTTGGCGATAAAGGATTTAAACCATTAAGTGATTATGTTCATTCACTCGGATTAAAATTCGGCATTCATGTAATGCGTGGCATACCACGCCAGGCTGTATGGTCTAAATCACCTGTATTAGGAACAAATGGAATAACAGCAGATATGATTGCTGATACAAGTTCTACCTGTTCATGGATGAATCATATGTACGGACTGAATATGAGTAAGCCGGGTGCGCAGGAATATTTGAATTCGATTTTGAATTTATATAAAGATTGGGATGTTGATTTTATAAAAGTAGATGATATAGCACGACCTTATCATTTGGAAGAAGTAGAAGGATATGAAAAAGCGATTGCAAATTCTGGCAGGCCAATGGCATTTAGTATTTCTCCCGGTGAAACACCAGTACTAAAAGCCAATCATGTAAAACAGCATACGAGTATGTGGCGTATGGCGGATGATTTCTGGGACAACTGGAAGATGATATTACAGATGTTTGATTATGCAAAAAGTTGGGAAGGCACTGGCAGCCCCGGTCACTGGCCCGATTGTGATATGATACAGATTGGCAAGCTTTCAAAACGTGGCCCTGTTGGTCCGGAACGTTATAGCCGTTTTACAGAAGATGAATTGTATACACATATGAATTTCTGGTGCATATTCCGATCACCGTTAATGCTGGGTGGTCATCAACCCGAGAACCGCGAGCTGGAATTGAAATTATTTACCAATGAAGAAGTGCTGGCAGTAAACCAGCATGGAGAAAATCCAAAACAGTTATATAAAAAAGATGGAAGCATGGTTTGGGTATCGAATGTAAGTGGTAGTAAGGATTGGTATGTTGGTTTATTCAATATCAGCGAAGATGCACATGATGTAGCAGTTGATTTTTCAGCATTGGGAATAAAAGGAAAAATAACAGTAAGGGATTTGTGGAAGAAAATGGATGTTGGAAGTTTTAAAAAAACATATAAACAGAATATAAATAAACATGCATCAGTATTGTTGCGTTTAACTGTTGAATAAAATAGCAATAATGAATTACTTCAAAGTCATAATATTCTATTGTTTGTTTCAAATTTGCGGAACATTATTATTTGCACAATCACCAACAATACAGGTTGATTTAAAAAAGGAATTGGGTGAAATGAAACCTGTCTGGGCATGGTTTGGTTATGATGAACCAAACTATACCTATATGAAAGATGGGAAAAAATTATTATCAGAGATCGCTGCATTAAGCCCGGTGCCTGTTCATGTAAGAGCACATAGTTTATTGGTTACAGGGGATGGAAAACCCTCATTGAAATGGGGAAGTACCAATGCATATACAGAAGATGCTAATGGAAAACCTGTTTACGACTGGAAAATCATTGATAGCATTTTTGATACTTATGTACAACGCGGAATGAAACCGCTGGCACAAATTGGGTTTATGCCACAGGCATTATCTACTAATCCTGATCCATATAAACATAATTGGAAACCCGGAGATCAATATTCTACAATAATTTCCGGCTGGGCTTACCCCCCGAAGGACTATAACAAGTGGGCGGAACTTGTTTTTCAATGGGTGAGACATAGCGTTAATCGTTATGGAAAAAAAGAAGTGGAAAGCTGGTGGTGGGAATTATGGAATGAACCCAACGGCTACTGGAAAGGGACACAGGAAGAATTTTTTAAACTATATGATTACACAACCGATGCAGTAAAAAGAGCTTTACCAACTGCAAAGATCGGTGGAATAAATATTGCAGGAACTGCCGGTGCAGGTGCACAACAATGGATGCATGCTTTTATAAAACATTGTTTTTCGGATACCAATTATGTAACAAAAAAGATCGGTGCACCTGTCGATATGATCTTATTTCATGCCAAAGGATCGCCAAGAGTAGTAGATGGTCATGTACAAATGAATATGGGAAGACAATTATCGGATATAAATGCCGGTTTTAAATTCGTAGCATCTTATCCTCAATTAAAAAACCTTCCTGTAGTAATTGGTGAAAGTGATCCCGAAGGTTGTGCAGCATGTGGTATGAAAACAAATCCTTCAAACGGGTACCGTAACGGAACGATGTATTCAAGTTATACAGCAGCTTCTTTTGCCAGGAAATATTTATTGGCGGATTCTTTCAAAGTAAATTTTTTAGGCGCTGTTACCTGGGCATTTGAATTTGAAGATCAGCCCTGGTATTATGGTTTCAGGGATTTAGCTACTAATGGAGTTGATAAACCAGTATTGAATGTTTTCAGAATGTTTGGAATGATGAAAGGAAAAAGAGCAGAAGTAAAAGGCAACCAGATGTACGATCTGAAAACGATGGTGGATTCAAGCGTAAGAAGATCATATAATGATGTTGGCGGGCTGGCAGCTAAGGATAAAAAATCGGCAACAGTAATGATCTGGAACTACCATGATGATGATGTGATGAAAGCTGCATTACCTGTAGCAGTAAGTATTGATGGGTTGCCTTCGACATTAGTAATACTTACACAATACCGCATTGATGATGAACACAGCAATTCATATGAAGTGTGGAAGAAAATGGGTTCGCCGCAAAGTCCGACTGCAGAACAGATTTCAACATTAGAAAAGGCAGGCCAGTTACAAACGATCGGCAAATCTGAAAAATTAAAAGTTATATCAGGTAAACTATCATTAAGTATATCATTACCGCAACAGGGAGTTTCTTTGCTAAAGCTGGATTGGTGATTTAATCAAATAAAAATTTTTCACAATGAAAAAATATTTAGTTGTCGTAATATTTTTTACAGAAATATTATTGTCAGTTACGATTCATGCTCAAATCGGAAAACGTTTCCCATCTGAACGTAAAGAAGTTATTGATCCTGTTACTGGCACCAAACTTTTATTTCTTACCAGCACACAAAGCGGTGATTCAAAAATTTATCAAACACATAATCAATGGACATCTGACGGGCAGTGGCTTATTTTTCGATCCAATCGTGTAAGAGGCGAAGCGATGGCAGTGAATGAAAAGACAGGAGATATTGTGCAGGTTACAGAAGGTGGTTACACAGGCATGCTGAATATTGCACGCAAATCAATGAAGTTGTATTTTATGCGTAATCCAAAAACTGATACGATCCCAACTACGCCGGGAGATACAGCTCGTCGTCGTGTACAAAGCCCGGTTCAAATTATAGAAGTGGATCTTGAAAAATTATTTGCCGACAGCAAAGCAGGGACATTAAAAAAGGGAGATGTGTACCAACGCATTTGTGGTACTACACCAAAGGAGTTAGGTGCAGGTGGTGATATGGCACTTGATGGTGATGAAGAATGGGCTTATTTCCGTGTAGGTGTGCAAGAAGCAACAAAGCATTTAGCTCCGGATACGAAACTGGAAAAGAATTTTGGTCCACGTAATATGGGGGCAGGGCCATATGGTATTGCAGGCATGAATATAAATACCGGTGAAATAAAATATGTCATCTCTGTTCCTTTTCAGATCGGGCATATACAAACCAATCCATGGGTAGGTGGCGAAATTGTTTTTTGCTGGGAGACCGGCGGTAAATCACCACAACGTACATGGACGGTGATGAGTGATGGTTCAGGTCTTCGTCCGCTCTATCCCGAATCGGAATATGAATGGGTAACACATGAAGCGGTTACTGGTAAAGATGAAGTAGCTATTGCGATCATGGGTCATCGGAAAATTCCCGGAACGAATAAAACTGCTGAAGCAGGCACACCGGTGAGTGGCGCTAATCCAGGACAAGAAGCTGCATGGGGTCCTTCCGGTACAAGAGAAAAACCAACTGGCCTTGGAATTGTAAATCTTCGTACGAGAGAGATGATAATTGTAGGTCAAACAAAAAGTGGAAGTGGCCTCTGGCATGTAAGTGCTTCACCAGATGGGCGATGGGCCGTAGGTGATGATTTTGCAAGAAATATTTATTTGATTGACCGGCATACAAGTGAAATGATGTTGCTTTCGGCCGGGCATAAAACAACTGCAGCAGATCACCCGCATCCAACAATGAGTCCTGATGGCACAAAAATCCAAATTCAATCAGCGATGTTATCTGCTGATAACAGGAGCATGAATATTTGCATTATTCCTGTTCCGGAAGAATGGTTAAAGAGAGCTTATAAATGAGGATATGAAAAGATTAATCAAATATTCTCTTTCAGTTACACTGTTTTTGTTATTGCTAAACATAGACAACGCAAAAGCACAGCTACTCAATATTAAAAACGATATATTCTGGAAAACAAAAGACGATCGTCCGATTTACAGCCAGGGTGGTGGAATATTCAAATTTGCAGATCCGGTAACTGGTGAAAAAAAATATTACTGGTATGGCGTTCATTATAAAGAAGCCGAGACTTATCGTAACGATCCATCGGTAACATTACCCAATGCTACATTTGAAACGGTAACCTGTTATAGTTCTACCGATTTGATCAACTGGACATTTGAAGCGGATGTATTCACTAAGGAAGAGGCATTTAAGACTATCCCGAAGACATGGGTGGGGCGTTTGGGTGTTGCCTATATCAAAGAGTTGAATAAATATACAATGGTAGTTCAGCATGGTAACCAGGTGCTGATTACTGTCGCTGATTCACCAACGGGTCAATTCACATGGCATCAGCGAATAAACATGAAGGATATGATTGGTACTACAAACACTGGCGATCAGACGATTTTTACAGATGAAGAAAGCGGAAAATCTTATCTAATTTATTCTTACGGCAGTGGAAGAAATAAGATATACGTTTCAGAAATTGGTGTGAAGGATGGAATGGTAAATCTGTTGGACTGCACAAAGGTTTTTCAGGGAGAAAGCAGGGAAGGGAATTGTATGTTTAAATACAAAGGCAAATATTACATGGCCGCATCTAACATTTATGGATGGGATGCTTCTTATGCTTATTACCTGGTTGCCGATGATATTCGCGGACCTTATTTACCAACAAATGATATGCAAGTGATGAAGGGAAGTGAAAATGATTATGCACATGTAACTCAAACTGGATTTTTCTTTAATGTGAAAGGAAGCAAACAGGAAACTGTTATTTACTGTGGTGACCGATGGGCTGATTTTGCAGGAAATGGATTAGGTTATAATCAGTGGTTTCCGCTTTCTTTTGATGGAAGCGTTCCTTATTTTAATTCACTCGGCTCCTGGAATATAAATGCAAAAACAGGCGAATGGAAAGTTGGCAGGGATAATAATTATGTAATGAATGGAAGTTTTGAAGCAGATAGAAGAAGAATTCCAAGCCATGTGAAACCTGTACAAGAGCATTTGCTGGGTTGGATCACAACAGTTTTGGATGGCAACAAAGTTTCTCTCGATAGCAATAATTCACCGGTCTTGAATTATTTCAATACACAAAATGATCGGAATATTGTAATTGGGGAGAAAAGCTTACAGATAAACGATAAAGTCAACTTTAAACGAAAAGTATCACAAACAATAACTTCATCACCTTATGTAAAGTTGGAAGACGGTGATTACTTATTAACTGCCAAAGTGAGGAACAGCAGTGGTTTTGTCAGACTTGAAATGTATGCTGAGAGTAATGGTAAAATATTTAAGTATAATATAAAGAATGAAAATGCGGGTTGGATAGCAATTAAAATTGAACATATAAAAATAAAGAATGGAAAAGCAGAGATCGGTTTTGAAGCAGAAGCTGAAGCAAATGCTTTTTGTTATGTGGATGATGTAGTGTTGGTTAAAAATTAAAATGTAACATGAAAAGAACTTCAATATATTTTGCTGTGATATTTTTATTTAGCAATATAACTTATGCGCAGAATGACAATAGAATAACTGACACGACATTTCAAGCAAATGGAAATCCCATTATTCGTCATAAATACACTGCCGACGCGGCAGCACTGGTTTTTAAGGACAAAGTTTATCTCTACACCGGGCATGATATAGCTCCGCCAAAAGAAAACCGTTATGTAATGCATGAATGGTTATGCTTTTCAACAACAGATATGGTAAACTGGAGAGAACATCCTTCACCATTAAATGTAAAAGCATTTAAATGGGCTAAAGATGATGCCTGGGCCAGCCAGGTGATTGAACGCAATGGAAAATTTTATTGGTTTGTTGCAATCACTCACGACAGTACACATAGAGGAAAAGCGATCGGTGTCGCAGTCAGTGATAGCCCAACTGGTCCTTTTAAAGACGCAATTGGCAAAGCACTTATTACAAATGATATGACCACTGAAGCAAAGATCAGTTGGGATGATATTGACCCAACTGTTTTTATTGATGATGACGGGCAGGCTTATTTATTCTGGGGCAATACCACTTTGCATTATGTAAAGCTGAAGGAAAACATGATTGAAATGGATGGTAATTTTAAAAAGATTGATCTTCCAAAATTTACAGAAGCTCCATGGGTCCATAAAAGAAATGGTTGGTACTATCTTTCTTATGCTTATGAATTTCCGGAGAAGATAGCCTATGCCATGAGCCGCAATATCAATGGTCCCTGGGAGTATAAAGGGATACTGAATGAAATTGCAGGCAACAGCAATACCAACCACCAGGCAATTATAAATTTTAAAGGAAAGAATTATTTCATTTACCATAATGGAGCACTTGTACCAGATGCAGGCAGTTTTCACCGCTCAGTTTGTATTGATTATCTCTATTATAATAAAGATGGGACTATAAAGAGGATAATAATGACTTCTGAGGGTGTAAACCCTGTAAAATAGCAGGACTGTACAGGACACAAAAAAGCACCTGAAGGCCGTACTTTATAGACTAAAGATTGCTTGAAATGAAACTCCAAAATTTTCCTGTTGCAGCATTGCTGACTGCAATGATTTTTACTTGCATCTCTTCTTTTGTTCTTGCCCAACCAGTAATGGAAACCGGCGGACAAAAAATGCCCGATGAGTGGATCGATAAAGACACACATCATAAAATAATTAAGCTGTCAAGAATGGAAGGCAGCAGCTATAGTTTTTACTTTCACAACAATCCTTTCATCGGGAATAAGATGGTTTTTTATAATACTTCCCCGCAAAAACCAGAAGAGCAAGCAGCCAAAGTAGAGATCAGTAATACCAGTGCAAGAAACCGCCAAATATATTGGGTTGATTTAAAGACCCTGAAAATCGATCAGCTTACAAATCACGAGACTGCAATGAATGGTGAGATCGTTTCAGCAAAAACAAAAGAAGTTTTTTTCCAGGTAAAGGATAGTGTGTTTTCTGTAAATGTGGATACAAAAAAAGAAACTTTGGTTTATGTTTTCCCGAATGATTTTAAAGGTACCATAACTGCTGTTAATGCTGATGGCACTTTGCTGGGCGGTGCTAAAAGCAGCGATGAAGAAAAAGAGTTGTTCAAAAAGTATCCAAACAAATCAAGTTATTTCAATATCATTTATGAAGCGAAGCTTCCACGTACATTATTTACTATTAATACAAAGACCAAACAGCTTGATAAAGTACATTCAGACACTGCATGGCTGAATCATGTGCAGTTTTCAGCGACCGATCCTGATCTATTAATGTTTTGTCACGAAGGACCCTGGCATAAAGTGAATAGAATTTGGACGATCGATGTAAAAACAAAAAAGATAACCCAGATCCATAAAAGAATAATGGATATGGAAATAGCAGGACATGAATGGAGCAGCGCGGATGGAAGTATAATCTGGTATGACTTGCAACAGCCACGCAACACAAACTTTTTCATAGAAGGCCACAATGTAAAAACGGGAGAAAAAACAAAATACGAGTTACAAAGAGATGAATGGAGCATTCATTTCAACAGTACAAAAGACAATAAATTATTTTGTGGTGATGGAGGTGACCCAGGTCAGGTTGCAAAAGCAAAAGATGGCATGTGGATATACTTATTTACACCTAGTGGTAATAAATTTGTTTCGGAGAAGCTAGTTAACATGAAAAATCATAAATACAGTTTAGAACCCAATGTGCATTTCAGCCCTGATGAGAAATGGATTATATTCAGAGCCAACTTTGAGGGAGAAACAAATGTGTATGCAGTGGAAGTGAAACCCCATACCCCTAAAGGGGATTAATGGAGAAGTCTATTCGTTTGTAAAGTTCTTAAAGCCCCGTAGGGGCTTAATATTGGTAGCACCGAAACCCGGTGTAAGGAATAATGATACACGAAGCGAACCCCTTAGGGGTTCAATATTTTCTTATGGTGAATGAATGCTTGATAAAATGGCGAATAATTGATATGTGTTGAATAGAATTGTTGTAGTACAAGAGTGCGACGCAACAAAAGTTTAATAGTAGCACTAAGCTGGTAAACAAAATAAAAATTTCACTTTGAAAAAGATATTCATCATTTGTTTTGTAATCTTCTTTACAACAGATATTCCTGCACAAATAAAATGGCCGGCCATAACACAACAAACAAAACCATGGACAAGATGGTGGTGGGAAGGAAGTGCCGTAAATAAAAAAGATCTGACATGGTGCATGGAACAATACCAACAGGCAGGATTGGGTGGCATGGAAATAACACCGATATATGGAGTGAAAGGTGCAGAAGCTCAATTCATAAATTTTTTATCACCGAAATGGGTGGAGATGCTGCAATATAGTTTGACTGAAGGAAAAAGATTAGGTCTTGGTATTGATATGGCAACAGGTACCGGCTGGCCTTTCGGCGGACCATGGGTTCAGGATAAGGATGCGAGCAAATACATAGCTTTTAAATCCTATTCATTGAATGGAGGTGAAATGCTGAAAGATACTGTTCAATACAGGCAGGAAAGTTTTGTTCGCACTGCCAATGGTAAACCACTAAAAGTGGATCAGGTTTTAAATCCCATAACAGCAAATAAGAACTTACAGGAAATGGCATTGGACCAGGTGAGATTTGATGTAATGCTGCCATTAAAATTGCTGATGGCTTATGATGAGAAAGGAAAATCAATTGATGTAACAAAGAATGTTGTGAATGGAAAATTAAAGTGGACGGCTCCTGCGGGTAATTGGAGACTCATTGCTTTGTTTGAAGGGCTGCATGGTAAAATGGTTGAAAGAGCTGCACCCGGTGGTGAAGGACGAGCTATTGATCATTTTAACGGGCAGGCATTAAAAAATTATTTATCAGAATTTGATAAAGCATTTGCAGGAAAAGATATTTCATCATTGCGAAGCTTTTTTAATGATAGTTATGAAGTAGATGATGCAAGAGGCCAAAGCAACTGGACACCAGATCTTTTTAATGAATTTAAAAAGCGTCGTGGGTATGATCTGAAAAATGAATTGCCAGCTTTATTTGCAACCGATAATTCCGACAGGCATACAAGAGTATTGTATGATTACCGGGAAACTATTTCTGATCTGCTATTGGAAAAATTTACACAGCCCTGGCACGCATGGGCAAAAGCAAAAGGGAAATTGATCCGTAATCAAAGTCATGGTTCGCCTGCAAATATTCTGGATCTCTATGCAACGATTGATATTCCTGAAACAGAAGGAACAAATCTTACCCGGTTTAAGTTTGCTACTTCATCAGCACATGTAATGGGTAAGCCATTGGCATCTTCAGAATCTGCTACATGGTTGAATGATCATTTTCTTTCTACTCTAGGTGATGTGAAACTGATTCTCGATAAATATTTTCTCGGAGGAGTTAATCATATTTTTTATCATGGCACTAACTACTCTCCGAAAGATGAACCGTTTCCCGGTTGGTTATTTTATGCAGCGGTGCATTTTACACCTGCCAATCCTTTCTGGAAAGATTTCGGTACGCTGAATGCTTATGCGGCAAGATGCCAAAGCTTTTTGCAGGCAGGTAAACCATCGAATGATGTGTTATTATATTTTCCTTTTGCTGACAGAAACAATCTGCCGTCGAGAGGCGGTATGCTGCATCATTATGATGGTATGGAAGGTTTTGAGGGAACATCATTTAATAAATCAGCAGAAGAAATGCTGGAACTGGGTTATAGCTGGGATTTGATAAGTGACCGGCAAATTCAATTGTTGCAAGTTGTGAACGGTAAAATAAAAGCACCGGGCGACGATTATCAAACTCTTGTTTTAAGCGGAGTAAAATATTTACTGTTAACTACTTTGCAGAAATTAGTTTCATTGTCAAAAGCTGGAGCACAGATCATTTTTCATGATGGTGTTCCCAAAATGGTTCCGGGACTGAGTGATATTGAGAATAAACAAAAACAGTTTGATGCGTTAATTGGACAAATAAAATTTGAAACTACAAATGCTCCCGGTATTAATAATGCCAAATTGGGTAAAGGAACACTCTGGGAAGGTAAGGAACTGAAGTATTTACTGGCCAATGCAGATGTACGTCATGAAAGATATCTCGCAGAAGAAAAATTGAAATGTATCCGTAGGAAAATTGCCGGAGGCGAATATTATTTTATCACGAACGACGGTAAAGAGACTTTCAATAATTGGGTTTTACTGAATACGCCAATACAATATGCTGCATTGTATGATCCTATGCTGGAAAGAAGCGGTGTAGCAATGACAAGACAAGGGGATGCGAATACGCTGGATATTTTTTTACAACTGGCTCCCGGCGAATCATGCGTGGTGCAAACAGGTCCGGCAAAGTTCAGGGGAGCAATGTTTCCATATGCCAAGGTTGCAGGCGATGCTGTAACAATCAGTGGTGACCCGATAGCTATCGGGTGGAAGCTGAATTTTATTTCAGGCGGCCCTACACTACCAAAAGAAACAATAGTGGGTCAATTACAATCATGGACGGACTTGGCTGTAGAAGGAGTGAAAGAATTCTCAGGCACTGCGCAATACAGCATCAGTTTTAATAGGCCTGCTGGTAATCCCAGTTCATGGTTATTGAATTTGGGTGATGTAAAAGAATCGGCAACTGTAATATTGAATGGCAAAAAAATAGCTACACTGATCGGGCCTTCATATACAGTGGCAATTACACCAAACTTAATAAAGCCTGTTAATGACTTGCAGGTAATAGTAACCAATGGTATGGCTAACCGCATCATTGATTTGGATAAGAAAGGTATTCAATGGAAAAAATTTTATAATATAAATATGTCAGCACGGTTGGCGGAAAACCGTGGGGCCGATGGTTTATTCACCGCTGCTAAATGGCTACCCAAACCTTCAGGATTACTCGGACCCGTAACACTTACACCAATGAAATTTGAATGATGAGTAAACTTTTAATGCTTTTTATTTTTTGTGTTTCTTCAATAAACATATTTGCTCAAAAGAACGCTGCACCTAAACCTTTATATGATGATCCCGTTTATCATGGTGCTGCTGACCCGGTGATTATTTACAATAAAGCAAAGAAGAAATGGTGGATGCTCTACACCAATCGCCGTGCTTCTATCCAGGATTCAACTGTGCAGTGGGTGCATGGAACAAGAATAGGTATTGCAGAAAGTAAAGATGGAAGAACATGGAAATATGTTGATACCTGTAATATTAATTATCATGTTGATGAAGGCTATACTCACTGGGCGCCGGATGTGATCGAGCATAAAGGAACTTATCACATGTATCTTACTTATGTACCCGGTACATTCAAAGATTGGAACCATCCAAGAGTTATTATTCATCTTACCAGTAAAGATCTAAAAAACTGGAACTACCAGTCAACGTTGAAACTGGTGAATGAAAAAGTAATTGATGCTTCTGTGTTTAAAATAAATGATACGCTTTGGCGGATGTGGTATAATAATGAACGGGATGGAAAAAGTATCTGGTATGCTGATAGCAAAGATCTATACAACTGGACTGATAAAGGAAAAGCAATTGCAGCAAGAGGGGAGGGTCCTAAAACATTTTACTGGCAGGGGAAATACTTTATGATCGTTGATGCATGGAAGGGAATGGAAGTTTATTCAAGCAGTGATCTCCTCAACTGGAAAAAACAAGATTCAAGAATTTTGGAAAATCCCGGAAAAGGAAAAGATGACCAGGCCATTGGCGGGCATTGTGATGTGGTGGTAAATGAAGGAAGGGCTTTTGTGTGTTATTTCACACACCCCGGCCGAAGCAAAGCGAATCCTGCTCCAAGAGGTTCCTTTGATGATAAACGAAGTGTGATACAAATAGCTGAATTGAAATATATAAATGGTGAAATTATTTGTGACAGGGATGAACCAACACAGATAAAACTAAAACGATAATGAATGCTCAGGGCAGTTTTTATATTTTGCTTATTACAGTATACTCATGATTTGACTGCACAACAGAAACAATTTGTTGTTTCTGAAACTGCATCGACAAACTCATTCCCGGTATTTACTACATCGACGATTTCTTCCATTTGTATAGATAATAATGATGCTAAAGTAGTTTCCATTGCAGCTGATGCATTTGCTAAAGATGCAGAACTGGTTTCCGGTAAACAAATGCAAGTGAGTAATAGTATCCAACCGGGAACAGTGAGTATAATCGCAGGCACGATTGGCAAATCAAAATTCATTGATGAAATGATAAAGCAAAAGCAGCTTGATGTGTCTTCTGTTAAAAACAAATGGGAATCCTTTATCATAAAAGCTATTGATAAAAATAAACTGGTTATTGCTGGCAGTGACAGAAGAGGCACAGCTTACGGCATTTTTCATTTGTCAAGGCTGATGGATGTTTCTCCCTTTGTATGGTGGGCAGACGTATTACCTGTAAAGAAAAAGCAGTTATATGTTTCAGGTTCTTATATTTCAAAAGAACCATCCGTTCAATATCGCGGTATTTTTATTAACGATGAAGATTGGGGGCTGCAACCATGGGCGGCAAAAAATATGGATACGGATATAAAAGATATCGGTCCGAAAACCTATGCAAAGGTTTTTGAATTGTTGTTGCGGTTAAAAGCAAATTATATCTGGCCGGCTATGCATCCATGCACTAAAGCTTTCTATTACTACAAAGAGAATCCTAAAGTTGCAGATGATTATGCAATAATTGTTGGCAGCAGTCATGCAGAACCGATGTTACGTAATAACGTATTTGAGTGGGCAGTGAATTTTGAAAATGAGTATGGAAAGAAATCCGGTGAGTGGCGCTATGACACAAATAAGGATATAGTTTATAATTACTGGAACGACCGTGTTAAGCAAGCTACAAACTTTGAATCAGTTTTTACAGTAGGTATGCGTGGTGTGCATGACAGTGGTATGCCCGGGCCTAAAGATGCGGATGAGAAATTAAAACTGCTTGAACAGATCATTACTGACCAACGACAGATGCTGCAGAACAATTTTAAAAAACAGCCAGATAAAGTCCCGCAAATTTTTGTTCCTTATAAAGAAGTGTTGAGTTTGTATCGTCGTGGAATGAAACTGCCTGATGATATCACTATCATCTGGCCCGATGATAATCATGGATATATCCGCCAGTTACCGAATGAAGCAGAGCAAAAGCGGAGCGGTGGTCATGGGGTCTATTATCATTTATCTTACTGGGGTAGTCCGGCTGATTATTTATGGCTTTCTTCTATGTCACCTGCATTGATTGGCTATGAAATGAAGAAGGCTTATGATTACAATGCAAAAAAACTATGGGTGTTTAATGTAGGTGATATTAAGCCTGCTGAACTAGAAATGCAGTTTGCTTTGGATATGGCGTGGGATATTACAACTTACAATGCTACCAATCCTGATGTTTATATTCACAAATGGGCAACGGAAACATTTGGTAGTAAACCGGCGGCGGATATTGTACGAATTAAAAAACAATATTATCAACTCGCTGCATCAGGGAAACCAGAACACCTGAATATGTTGAAGTTTACAGCAAAAGAAATTTATCAAAGACTGGAAGCTTATCAGAATTTGTATGAGATGACGGATAGTTGTGCTGGAAAGATAGATAAGGATCTTACAGATGCATTCTTTCAATTAGTCAAGTACCCGGTTGAAGCTGCGGTCTTGCAAAACAAAAAAATATTATACCAGCAGTTAGCTGTGCAGCTGTTTAGGAGAAATAAAATTGATGAAGTAAAAGAAAACCTGCAGTTGGCGCAGCAGGCTTATCAAATTATTCCTGAAATAACGGAACGATACAACCGGTTTATTGCAAAAGGGAAATGGAATGGGATCATGAGCTGGCATCCACGTGACCAGAAAACATTTGATGCGCCACCTGTTTTTGACAGTTTGAAAATAACTGTAGATTCTACTTTGATGAAAAAGGAAATTAAAGAAGCACAAAGGGTACAGATTATTACTGCGCAGCAGGTATATAACACTAAAGCTACTACTGGTTGTTTACTTCTGCCGGGTTCAGGTATTAGTAATGCGGGACTGGTTCCATCTGTTAACGCAGCAAAATCTGTTATTCAGTATAAAACAACTTTAAATGCTGGTGTGTATAATATTATTGTAAAATGTTTGCCCACATTTGCAATGGAGAATGAACAGAAATTGAATTATAGTGTTTCATTAAATAATGATGCAATTCAGACTGTGAATGTAAATGCTGAAGCAGATTCACCTGTATGGAAGGAAAATGTGCTGAGAGGATTTTCAATTGGAGAGACGGTTCATATGCTGAGCACAAGCGGCACAGCTACTATTACAATTCAATTACTTAATAAAAATATTATTATCAACCAGGTTGAAATTTATAAAGTACAATAAGATGCGCAACTTACTATCAGGATTATTCCTGCTTTGTGCCGTTGTTTCTTCGGCACAACAGAAGCAAATACAGTATCTCAGCGGCACCGATGCCACACATACGATGCAATGGGATTTCTTTTGCACGGCAGGTCGAAATAGTGGCGAATGGAAAAAGATACAAGTGCCGAGCTGCTGGGAGCAGCAAGGCTTTGGCAATTATAATTATGGCCGTGATTATAAAACCAATGGAAAGAATGCAAGGTTTTATGATGAGCAGGGAATGTATAAATACCAGTTTAAAGTGCCTGCATCCTGGAAAGGAAAAAGTATCAATATCGTTTTTGACGGCAGCATGACGGATACAGAAGTAAAGATCAATGGTAAGTCAGCAGGAGATATACATCAAGGAGCTTTCTATCGTTTCAAATATGATATCACGTCACTTTTATTTTTCGATAAGCCAAATACATTGGAAGTAACTGTAAGTAAAATGAGCAGCGATGCCAGTGTAAATAATGCTGAGCGGTTAGCCGACTATTGGGTGTTCGGTGGCATCTTTCGTCCGGTGTTTCTTGAAGCAATGCCAAAACAATACATAGATTATGTTGGTATTGATGCAAAGCATGATGGAAAATTTGCCATGCAGGTTTGGAAAAAAGGATTGTCTCAAAATGCTTTTGTTGTTACCACCATTACAGATTCAAATAAGAAAGTTATTGCCTCGGCAAAAACTCCTGTTGCTAAGGCTGATGAAAATATAATTGTAAATACTCAGGCTCAAAATATCAAGCAATGGACTTCAGAAACACCAACCCTTTATAATGCGAATATTGTGTTGCAGGATGCAGCTGGAAAAAAATTATATGAGCTGAATGAAAAATTTGGTTTCAGAACTATTGAGATACGTTATGGCATGGGTGTTTATATAAATGGGACACAGGTAAAGTTCAAAGGAGTCAATCGTCATTGCTTCTGGCCAGAGACAGCAAGGGCATTAAGCAATGAGAATCAATTAACGGATGTTTTGCTGTTAAAAGAAATGAATATGAACGCCGTTCGTTGTTCTCATTATCCTCCGGATAAATATTTTTTACAACTGTGCGATTCACTGGGCATTTATGTATTGGATGAACTGGCTGGCTGGCAAAAATTTTATTCATCAAAAGCCGGTGAACCGCTGGTAAAGGAAATGGTATTAAGAGATTTGAATCATCCTTCCATTATTTTCTGGGATAATGGTAATGAAGGCGGCACGAACAAAGACCTTGATGATGATTTTGTAAAATGGGATTTTCAAAAACGTCCCGTTATACATCCGCATCATCGCCCCGGCAACCAGTTCAATGGTATTGATTGCAACCACTATGAAGATTATTACAGCACACAGAAAATCCTAAACGATTCACTCATTTATATGCCCACTGAATTTTTACATGCACAGGATGATGGCGGTGGTGGTTCAGCGATGCAAGATTTCTGGGAGCTCCATTGGAAATCACAAAAATCTGCCGGTGGTTTTATCTGGGCAATGGTGGATGAATCGGTTGTAAGAACAGATTTAAATGGTATGCTGGATGCAAATGGCCTGAATGCAAATGATGGCATTCTTGGCCCGCACCGCGAAAAAGAAGGAAGCTTTTATGCATTGCGTGAAATTTTTTCTCCTGTTAAGCTTTCTTTATCCAATCAGTTGCCTTCAAATTTCAATGGAGAAATTGAACTTGAGAACCGGTTTCATTTTCTGAACACCAACCAGTGTACTTTTTATTGGGCATTGGTGGATTATAGCAAACCCTTCGATCGTTTTGATGGCTATGTTGTAAAACAAAAAGGAGTTGCGTCATCGCCAAATATATCCCCTGTTCAAAAGGGCAGCCTGAAAATTAATTTACCTGCTGATTATAAAAATTATGATGCGTTGGTGATCGTTGCAAAAGATAATTTTGGAAAAGAAATTTATAAATGGACTTCAAAAATAAAGGATAATGCTTCTTTGCTGCAAAACTTCGTTACACTAAAGAATGATTCAACATTTTTAAAAGAAACTGATACAGTTTATACGATCACAGGAGGTGAAGTAAGTATAGTGCTGGATAAAAAAACGGGCAGCCTTGTTACAACAAGAAATACGGCCAACGATTATGTGTTGTCATTTAACAATGGTCCTGTGCTGGTAAAAGGAAATGCAGCAGTTGTTTCGTCTAAAGCATACAAAGAAGAAAATAGCCAGGTGGTAGAGTTTACGTACAGCGGCAATATGAAATATGTAAAATGGAAAATGAATGCCAGCGGGTGGACAACGATGGAATATGAATATAGTATTGAAGGAGATCAACCATTTGCAGGTATCAGTTTTAATTATCCTGAGAATTATGTTTTGTCAAGCCGTTGGTTGGGTAAAGGCCCGGCACGACAATGGAAAAACCGGGTAGCTGGTACACCAATTAATGTATGGCAGAATATTTATAATAATACACATACCGGCTATTCGCCGGTTGTATATCCTGAGTTCAAAGGTTATTATGGAGAGGTTTCGTGGATGGAGCTTAGTACTGTGCAGGGTAAATTATATATCGCTAGTCCCGATACTGGTTTATTTGTCCGCCTCTTTGATTTTTATGCATTGAGTGATGCAATTAAACCGCATCCCGAAGTTCCTTTAGGTAATATTTCGTTTTTAGATTGTATTCCGCCGATTGGAACAAAGTTAGCAGTTGGTCTCACTACCAATACAAGAGTGTATGGCCCGCAAAGCGAATTGAATCATTTAAGTGGCAATAAAAAACGTACGTTGTATTTTTATTTCGGTATGCCAAAAACAATAAACAGCAAGGAGCAATATAGCAGACCGAAGGTTGATGAAGTATTTTAATTTTATTATGAACCAAACTGGATTACTACTATTAAACATCGTTGCGACGCTCCGTTCAAGTTTCTCTTCGCTATTCAGCAATAGCGTCGCAGTTTACCCTGAACTTGTCGAAGGGTCGCACACTTGTACTTCCTGTTCGCTATTGAACAAAGAGGTACGCTATCAGATATTAAAATGAAGAAATTATTTTTCTTATCAGTTTTATTATTGAGGTTCTCATGTACCGAAGCTCAGATCAAAGTCGATACAACCTTATGGCATGGAAAGGAGAGAACGGTTCATTACTATCCGCAAGGAACTGATTTTGTCTGTGAAAATGGTAAACTCCGTTTCAACCGTGCATTATATGGAACCAATACAGCTTTCAGAGTTGAAGCAGGCGATTTGCCTGAGTTCGCTATGTATATGCCCGGTATGGGAGGTAATCTGCGTTTTGCATTGATGAATGCCGATAAAAGAAAATGGTTGATTGAAGCGCAAAGTATAAAGACCATTTACAGGGCGGGTAGTATGTTATATGAGATCGAAGATCCATTACTCGGCAATGGAAAGCTATTTATTTCTGTATTGGCTTTAAGCAATGCAGAAGGTATGGTGGTTAAAATAAGATCAGAAAATATAACAGGCGATGTTCAGTTGTTATGGATATACGGCGGCGCATCAGGCAAAAAATTTTCAAGAGATGGTGATATTGGTGCTGACCCTGAATCATCTTTTTATTTGAAAGCTGAAAACTGTTCCGATAATCGCTACCAGTTGCTGAATGAAAAATTTGTTCTTACCTATGGCACAGGCAAAGTACTGACAGAAGAAGAACGGTATGAAATTCAAACTAAACCTGAGAGTCAGCTTACAGGTGAGATAGGTAATGCAAAAAAAATAACAGGGTTTTATCCATCTTCTTCATCTGCCAGGTTGATTGATGCCTCCAATCCGGAAAGGATTTTTAATCCACTTGACTCGGCTAAAAAAGACTTTTGTGTTGGAGGTAAATTGCAATTAAAAAATGTTGAAGAATATTTTCTGTTACACAATACAGCAACTCCAATTACGAAAAAAGCTGATCAGGAATTTAATGATGCCGAAGCAGTAAGAAAAAAATTGGCAGACAGAATTAAAATAAATACCCCTGATAAATATTTAAATACACTCGGTGCTGCATTATCTGTTGCTGCTGATGCTATCTGGGAAGAACCAACTTATATGCATGGCGCTATTGCCTGGCGTATGCGTTTGCCCGGCTGGCGGGGTGCTTATGTTGCTGATCCTCTTGGTTGGCATGACAGGGCAAGAACACATTTTGATGCGTATGAAAAATCACAGTTAACAACACCTGCAACAAGCGGCGTAGTGATGGATACTGCTTTAAATCTTGCAAGACATTTAGAAAAAATAGGCACACAATTATTCAGTGAAGGATATATCACCCGCAATCCAAATGGTTATATAGGTGCCCATCATTATGATATGAATCTTGGTTTTATTGACCAGTTGCTCAATCATTTTAATTATACAGGTGATATTGGGTATGTAAAAAAGATGTGGCCTTTACTGAAACGGCATCTTGCATGGGAAAAGAAAAATTTTGATGCAGATGGCGATGGCTTATATGATGCGTATGCAGCTATCTGGGCAAGCGATGCTATGCAATACAGTGGAGGAGGAGTTACTCATTCAAGTGCCTATAATTATCGTGCATTTAAAGAAGCTGCAAGATTGGCAAAACTGATCGGTGAAGACGGGGTGGCTTATGAAAAAGAAGCAAACAAAATATTAAATGCTATCAACAAAAACTTGTGGATGCCAGAAAAAGGTTGGTATGCAGAATATAAAGATTTACTCGGAAATAAATTACTTCATCCTGCTGCTGGTTTGTGGACCATTTATCATGCAATAGACAGTAAAGTGCCTGATGCTTTTCAAGCATACCAAAGTTTAAGATATATAGATAAGCAGATTCCGCATATACCTGTAATTGCAAAAGGTTGGGATGAAAAAGATTTGTACTTGTTAAGCGAAACTAACTGGCAACCTTATACATGGAGTTTGAATAATGTAGTATTTGCTGAGAATCTTCATACAGCTTTGGCTTACTGGCAGGGTAATAGAAATGAAGATGCATTTAAACTCTGGCGCAGTACTATTTTAGAAACAATGTATTTAAGTTCAAGCCCCGGAAATTTTCAGCAATTAAGTTTTTATGATGCAATACGGGGCGAATTATACAGGGACTTTGCAGATGGATTAGGAATGACAGCAAGAACTTTAGTGGAAGGTTTGTTTGGCATACAACCCGATGCGTTGAATAAACGATTAGTGATAAAACCGGGTTTTCCGGCAGCATGGGATAATGCATCCATACAAACGGCGGATATTAGTTTCGATTTTGTGAGAACGGGAGATAAAGAAGTTTACACAATCAAACAAAATACTTACGGGCATCTTGGTTTGCAATTGATCCTTCCTGCTTTGAAAGATAATATTGCTGAAGTATTTGTTAACGGTAAACCGGTTAAATGGAAGCCTGTTCAGAATACAATAGGGAGACCGTCTGTTGAGATTAATGTACCTGCGGGTGAAAACTATAGTATTGTTATTAATTGGAGGGGAAATAAATTAAGCCAGTTATTCTATCGTAAACAATTATACAATTATGAAAAATTGGTAGTCGATTCTAAAATTTTATCCGGGTTTGAATTATATGATCCGCAAAAAGTGCTTAGAGAAGTGTCAACAGGTAAAAATTTCCTTTCTGCCAGGTTCACAGAGAAAGGAGGGCACAAAACAATTTTTATAAAAACAAAGCAAGGTGCATTTACATGGTGGCAGGCTTTGGATATTTATATTACAGAAGAATATCCTATTGCTGAAGTAACGCCCATAAATGAAAAAAGACTTTTTGAAAAAATTGATTTGACTCCATCTTTCAACGATCCAGTAACACAGATTTTTAAAAACAAGTATCTCTCACCAAGACCAAAATCGCCAACGCTTCAATTGCCAACACAAGGAATTGGAAATTGGGCTTACCATTCTGTTCAGGTAAATATTTCAGATAGCGGATTAAGAACAATAGCTGGAACAAAAAATGAATTCATTACTTCAACAGGTATCCCTTTTCAGACACCCGGTACTACAAACTCAAAAAATATTGTATTCACTTCCATGTGGGACAACTACCCGGATTCAATTATCATTCCTTTAAAAGGAAATGCATCACATGCCTATTTCCTCATGGCAGGTAGCACCAATCCAATGCAGAGCCGGTTGCTCAATGGAGAAATTATTATCAGCTACACAGATGGTACTTCAGATCATCTTGAATTGAAAAATCCAGAAAACTGGTGGCCCATTGAACAGGATTATTACACTGATGGATTTGCTTTTACGACTGATGCACCAAAACCAATTCGCATTTCATTAAAAACAGGAAAAGAAATTCCCAAAGATTATAAATACACATCTATACGTGGTTTTTCAAACTTTGGTATTGATGGTGGTGCTGCAACAGTACTTAGTATGCCATTGGATAGTAAAAAGAAATTAAAGGACCTTGTTTTGAAAACAGTAGCCAATGATGTGGTTATCGGACTGATGAGCATAACACTGCTGCGATAAATCATACCTCTTTATCCAATAAGTTTTTAAATTTTATATTGAAGAAAAAATATTTTGTGCAACGACATTGATAATTTCTTTCCAGAACTTGCTAAAATATTTTTAGTATAAAAATTCCCCGACTGTAATTGATTTTTTTTTGCATTCAAAAAAAAATAAACTCTTTATAAAACAGGATGAAACAGGATAGTTTTTGCTATGGCACAAGTTAGGTTTGAAATACTAAAACTTGCTGTATGACAAAAACTGTTAAGACAATTTTTGCGATTCTGGTTTTTCTTTTGCCATTATTTGTATTGGCACAGGAAATAGTAATTAAAGGAAAACTCACTGATGAAACAGGTATGGGCATTCCCGATGTCTCTGTTACTTTAAAAGGAACAGCTGTTGTTACCAAGACTGATGCTTCAGGAAGTTTCTCAATCGCCGTTCCCGGAAATCTGAAGAACGCTCAGTTGACTTTTACCCATGTAAGCTACATGGAACAAACAATAAATGTTTCAGGAACTGAAGTGTCATTAACCATGCAAAAATCTACCACCCAATTGGATGATGTGGTTGTTATTGGTTATGGTACACAAAAGAAGAGAAATGTTGCTGGCGCAGTCAGTAAACTGAAAAATGAAAATTTTCAGGAAAGGGCTATCACCCGGGTAGACCAGGCATTGGTAGGACAATTGGCGGGTGTAAGAGTAAAGCAAAATACAGGCATACCCGGAAAGGCTTTTAGTATTCAGATACGTGGTTCAGGTTCTATCAGTGGAGGCAATGAGCCATTGTATGTATTGGATGGGTTTCCATTATCAGTTAATTCAAGCAATACCGGTAATGGTACTTTTACAACTGGTAACCCACTAGATAATATTAATCCCAACGATATTGAAAGCATTGAAGTATTGAAGGATGCTGCTGCGGCGGCTATCTATGGTTCAAGAGCATCCAATGGTGTTGTGCTGATCAACACCAAACGTGGCCGCACTGGTAAGCCTGTAGTTGACCTGGCTATTTATGGGGGATATAATGAAGCTTCTAAAAAACTGCAGATGATGAATGGCGACCAGTGGATTGAAAACGCCACGGAATTTATTAATGGAGCATACGTAGCCAAATACGGATCTGTTGGTGCAACCGCCAATGATGATCAAGCGACAAGGCTGGCAAAAAACGGTGGACTCTTTGATGCTAATTATATTCTTGATCCCCGATGGGCAATGCCCGGACATCCCGGTTTGGCATTTATAGACTGGCAAGATGCAATAGAGAGGAAAGGTAAAATGCAGAACTACCAGATTTCTGTCAGCGGTGGATCAGATGTTATAAAATATTTCATGTCTGGAAATTATACAAACCAGGAAAGCTTTATTCAGAACGTTGGTTACAAAGCATATTCACTCAGGGCAAATCTTGATATCGCCGCCTCTAAAAAATTAAGATTTGGTGTGAACATAGCGCCTACTTATTCCGAAACACAGGATCCGGGCATAGACGGACAAAACGCCATTTTTCACCAGATTCTAAGTCATTCGCCTGTGCAGGAAGATACGGTTGGCTTATTCACCAATACAGGAAAAAACCTGATCTATCTCTATAGTAATTCAATCATGCCATACGGCAGGTTAATGTACAGCAAAGGAACCACCAAAAGGTATCGTACAGTGGGTACAATTTATGGCGATTTACAAATTACCAAACAATTGAGTTTTAGATCTTCTGTCAACTTAGATAATACGGATAATATTGCCAACACCTATGTACCCTATATAATCGTTGGCAACGGTACTAAAGGAGTAAACGGGCAGCCCGATGTAAACCCGCGGATCTTTACCGGGTCCAACAATCTGCTTGCCAGCACCAGCGGCACCTATAACAGTTACCGGAGACAAACCTTTGTAAATGAAAACACCCTTACTTATAATAAAGTATTTAAACAAGTGCATAGCATTAATGTACTGGCAGGCTTTGCTTATAACTACGATCTTTTGGACAGGGCGACCATGAGTTCAAACGGAGGATATACCAGTGCTGTTATACAAACCTTAAATGCAGCAGCAGCTGTTACCGGTAATACTACATCAACTAAAAGTGTTTTGATCTCTTATTTCAGCCGGCTGCAATACGCATTCCAGGATAAATATTTTTTATCAGCAAGCTTACGTAGGGATGGGTCGTCACGGTTTGGCGTCAATAACCAGTTTGGTACATTTCCATCCATTTCTTTAAAATGGATAACAAGCGAAGAAGGATTTATGAAAGGACTCTCTTTTATCAGTGACCTGAAATTAAGGGGATCTTATGGGGTAAACGGAAACAATAATTTGCCGAATGATTACGCCAGCCTCGCCACGATTGGTTCTGCAGGATATGTACTTGGTGCACCTGCAGCAGTCATTGGCCAGGCGCCAAACGTATTGGCAAACCCCGATCTGAAATGGGAAAGATCTGAAACCTATGATATAGGTTTTGATTTCGGGCTATTCAAAAACCGGATAACCGGTTCTTTCGATTACTACAATAAACTAAATACAGACTTGTTATTGAATGTACAGGTTCCGTCAATAACCGGTTTTACATCTTATCTCACTAACATCGGTTCAGTAAGAAATGTTGGTGAGGAATTGGAATTGAACAGCCGCAATTTGGTTGGAAAATTTCAATGGACCACTTCCCTGAACATCACTCATAATACCAACAAAATTGAAGCACTTGCACCGGGACAAACTCAAATCATAATACCCCAGGGTAATAATGTAACCTCCCAGATTTTACGTGTAGGATATGCTTTAAACAGTATTTATGTTTTGCAAACCATTGGGTTTTTAACACAGGAGGATATTAATAAGAATGTTGCCCGTTACGGAGCAGAACAGGAAGGTGACTTAAAATACCAGGATACAAATGGTGACGGTGTAATAACTGAAGCAGATAAAGTAATAGTGGGACATCCAAACCCTGATTATACATATGGTATCACGAATACATTCCGGTATAAAGGTTTCGATCTGAATGTGCTGGTGCAAGGTCAGTGGGGGGGCTCTATTTATTCAGAATTAGGGAGAGCTCTTAACAGGCCCGGCCAAGGGAAGTCCGATAACCATACTGCAGACTATGTAGACAGGTGGCGATCGCCAACTAACCAGGGCGACGGAAGGTATGGAAAGACGTTTTCTAATTATTACAGCCCGATTACTTCCGCAACTGATAATTTATTCTCATCAGATTATATACGTGTACGCAACATAACACTGGGTTATAATTTGAAGACTTTGATTAAAACTAATTATATACATGGTGCAAGAGTGTTCTTGACGTTAGAAAACTTCTTCGGCCATGATAAATACAGCAATGGTCTGAACCCCGATGCAGTGAATACCAGTTCAAGTTCCAATGCAGCATTTCCGGCAGCGGGTGATTATGGCGGTATACCACTGCCAAAAGCATTGATATTCGGACTAAACTTTACTTTTTAATCACCCCTAATTTTTAAAAAAATGAAAAAAATATCATTCATCTTAATAATAGCGACCGGCATCTTAGCATCCTGCTCAAAAGATTTAGACCAGGTACCACTATCAACGGCAACCACTCCAACTTTTTATCAGCAACCAAGTGATTTTATACAAGCTGTTAATGCAGCTTACAATTCACTGAGGGGCTACCCCGACAGGCAGTTATTCCTTTCTGAAGTAAGGTCAGATAATATTTATCCAACCAACGATGTTGCCCGCGACCCTGATCCTATCAATAATTTTTCCACTGGCATTGCAGCTAATGTGTATGTGGAAGAAGCATGGACGGCAGATTTCAATGGCATCTTCAGGGCCAACACGGTTATTGAACAAATTGTCAAAAACAATACTTACGTCGGTTCTGCAGCTTTGGCAAACAGGTTAACGGCTGAAGCAAAATTTCTCCGGGCCTTTTATTATTTCGACTTGGTTAAGTTATATGGGAAAGTTCCGGTTATTGATCGTACGGTGACGGCTGCCGAAGCAACCACGATTGCACGTAGTTCTGTTGTTGATGTATATGCACTCATCATTGCCGACCTCCAGTTTGCAATAGCTAATTTGCCGGCCAATTACAGCGGTGTATTTCCTGCTTATACGGCAACCGATATTGGAAGGGCTACCAAATATGCTGCCGAGGCAACACTTGCAAAAGTTTACATGACCCGTTCGGGCCCTACGTATGGCATTGAAGGACCTGGTTTGGGGCTAAATGAATGGAGCCTTGCATTGCCTTTGTTGCAGGATATTATCAGCAACGGTCCTTTTGTCTTCAATCCACTTCCATATAGTTTTCCTACACCTGCTGCCGGCATTTTCTCTTATACCAATCAAAGCCCGGGACACACGACGGGTAACAGAGAAGCCATATTTGATGTAATGTATATTGGTGCTCAAAACCCTGTTTTAGGAGCTACCCATCCCTGGCAGCTTGTTCCACAAACTTATTTCAATATTTTAGGCAGCAATAGCACGGCATTAAACGGGGCTCTTGGAACGCCATCGGTATCGGCTAACCTCGTAGCTAGTTATGCAGTTGGTGATACACGAAAGTTGCCCTTTATTCACACAACAACTTTTGGAAGCGACACAAAGCCTTTCTTCAGAAAATACCTGGATACAACCAGGATATCAACAGCCAGCCGTTTTGATTGGCCCGTCAACTTCATCGCCATCCGGTACACCGATATACTCATGCTAAAAGCCGAGTGCATCTTACACGGCACTACCGGAACACAAGGTGATGTTGACGGTATTGTCAGCCAAGTGAGGGTAAGGGCCGGTCTGCCTGCTGTTACCAATGTTACACTGGCGCAGTTGTTTGATGAACGCAGAAGAGAATTTGCTGGTGAAGGTTTACGGTGGTTCGACCTGCAAAGAAGTGGCAATCTGATAACAATCATGGATGCGTGGAAAGCTGTGGAGGATGCTGCTCTTCACAAGATCAACCCGATAACAGCAAATCATATCATATATCCTGTTCCGCAAACACAGATGGATGCAGTACCCGGCCTATACATACAAAATCCCGGGTATTAAGAATTTCGCATAGCAGCAATCCAGTAACCTGAAGCCTGGTTGATCTTCTTCACGCCAGGCTTCTTTATTTTATTTCAAGTTCTTTTCTGTAATTACGGGGGCTTGTTTTTTTAATCAGCTTAAAAAAATGATTAAAGTTAGAAACATTGTTGTAGCCGCATTCATAAGCGATATGTTCAATGCTCTTGTCTTCATGGATAAGCAATTTACAGGCATGGCCAACCCGGATCTCGTTGATAAACCGGGTAAGTGTTTTTTGAGTCCTGGATTTAAAGAAACGGCAAAAGGCATTTGGGTTCATTGCAGCAAGATCCGCTACTTCAGCAAGTAATATATCCCGGTTAAAACTTTTCATCAGAAAACTGTAGACAGTATTCATTCTTTCATTTTCGTCATGTTGAAAATAATTTACATAACTGCTGCTGGCTAAAAACCGGTATTCTTCCGTAGTTGATAGTATGTAAATTACCTCAAGCAAAATTATCGTATGCTGGATACTGTTTTTTTCTTCTGTAGCTTTCTTTAATAAACTAATTAACCTTGTTTTGGTTTTACCGGTAATAAACATTCCTCTTTGTGCTCTGCGGAATAACTGTTTTATTCTTTCCACATTGCCAAAATCGTTCATGTGTTTTATAAATTTCTCAGGAGAAATAAATAACGATAATGAAACCGAATGCAATTTTTTGCTTTTAGGGAAATTTATATCTGTATTATACCATACATGCGGAATATTGGAACCAATAAAAACAAGTTCCTGTTCATCAAAATGTTCTACTGAGTCGCCAATTATTCTTTTACCGGCTCCTTTAATAATGTAGGCAAGCTGGCATTCTTCATGAAAATGCAATTCGCTGGGAAAATGGGCTTGTTTAACCTCCCGGATAAAAAAAATACTTTCAGGTGAAATAAATGCAGGAACTGGTTTCATATAACAGCAGTATCATTTTTATACAAATGGAAAAATAGCAATTTTTTTTGCATGTAAATCTGTGAATTTTTATTTACCTGCTAATTTATTGCCAAAACTCATGAACATTCTGTAAATAAACCCGGGATCCATGTTTTAATTTTAATCTCACTCATTTTATCAATCATGAATGTTATACCAAAAATCATCTCAGGGCTGGCAATTGTCTTTTTTGCTCACACAGGTCTTTATGCTCAGACCGCAACTATAAAAAAGGATTTTATATTTTCCGCTATCAGGGGTACTGAAAGCAAACCTGATTCTGTAATACTTCCTGCAACAACAAAATATGTTGACCTGCTTAATGGGGACACTGCTTTTTTTAAAATTTTATCAGGGATCAATAGAAACTGTATCGTTCTATTTAAACCATCTGATGATTTTACCGGAATAGCAAAATCAAAACTGCAGGCAAAAAGTGCAACAGGTAAACTAATTGCCGAAATCAACCTTACCGGGCTTAGTATGAAAGGACTTGAAGGAGAGAACGAACCGCCTTTATCAAAAATTATTGATGCATTAGGGTACAGTATAAACATTGGATGGACTGGTTTAAGTAATAATTGTCTTCCGCCATTACAGGGAGAAGAATTGTCACATTCAGTTTTTCAAAAAGCCGGAAAGGGAAAAGTTGAAATGATTCCTGTTGCAAGATATTCTCCCGATTTTGAAGTTCCATTTGGTTTTTATACCCGTAATGATGAAACTATTCTTAAACAACAAGCAGGTATACTGTCAGCAAAAAATAAATATCCTGAACATCAGACATTATTTCCTTCCATTAAATCAGGTAGCAAGTCTTCTTTTGATCCCGGTAATTCCGTGTTTGGGTTTTATGCAACAGGGCCTGATCATACTGGTTATTCTGAAGATGTATGGAATATGTTATTGCATCCTGCAAATGCAGTGCATGCAACAAGGATCTATCCTGTAAAAGATGTGACTGGCAAAATTTTGAAAAACAGTTATCTAGTTTGTTTTGAAGAAGCAAAAAATGGTGATTATAATGATTATGTTTTTTTAGTAAAAAATATTACGCCTGTCACTAAGGATCCGTTTATAACATTATTCAACGAAAAAAATTTTGATGGTTGGGATACATTTCTCAGAAATATAGGAACAAACAAAGATCCTGGTAACAATTTTAGAATTGAAGATGGTTCATTGCATGTAATAGGAAAAGATCTTGGATACTTGATCACCAAAAAAGGGTACAGGAACTATCATTTTAAAGTTGATTTTAAATGGGGCAAAGAAAAATGGCCACCCCGTGAAAATGAAAAACGTGATGCCGGTATTTGTTATAATATCCCTATGAATGAACCCGATTCTATCTGGCCACAGTCAATCGAATGCCAGGTACAGGAAGGCGATACCGGCGATTTCTGGTTATTGAGTTTAAGTACGATTAAGGTAAATGGCATACAAAATATACCTGCCAACCATACAAGGATGGTTAAACAGAAAGATGCCGAAAAACCAACCGGTGAATGGAATACCGTAGAGGTTATTTCTTATAATGGCAAATGTGTGCATATTGTAAACGATGTAGTAGTAAATGTTGGTGAGGAGGCAAGTATCAAAGAAGGAAGAGTATTATTACAATCTGAATATGCTGAGATTTATTACCGGAATGTCAAAATCCGGGAGCTATAAATCATCATTCAGGGATTGGAATTGTTACCAGAAAGATTATTTTGCAAACAGAATAACAAGTTGACAAAGGAAGATCTAACCATATATATCACAGCCGGCGAAATGAAAGCGGTATTTCAATCTGTGTTGATAAAACAGGGATTTGAAAAGGAAAAAGCAGAACAACTGGCTGAAGCGTTTACACAAAATAGTCTTGATGGAATTTATACTCATGGCATAAACCGGTTTCCGCGGTTTATTGAATATTCTAAAAATGGTTATGTAAAACAAGATGCTGAGCCTTCATTAAAATCCAAGAATAATGGAATGGAACAATGGGATGGAAATCTTGGTCCCGGAATTTTAAATGCGATTGCTGCAACAAACCGATCCATAAAACTGGCAGATGAATTTGGCATTGGCTGTATTGCATTAAGTAATACCAATCATTGGATGCGTGGTGGTGCTTATGGATGGCAAGCAGCAATGGCAGGTTATATATTTATTGGGTTTACCAATACAATTGCAAATATGCCGGCACATGGAGCAAAAGATGCCAGGCTTGGAAATAACCCGCTAGTAATTGCAATGCCATATAACGATACTGCCATTGTATTGGATATGGCAATGTCGCAATATTCATTCGGGAGTATGGAATTATCTGTATTAAAAAATGAGAACCTGAAAGTGCATGGTGGCTATGATAAAGATGGAAATCTAACTGACGATCCCGCAGCAATTCTTGAATCAAGAAGGCCGTTACCCATTGGTTACTGGAAAGGAGCAGGGCTTTCTTTGTTATTGGATTTATTGGCGGCAGTTTTATCAGGTGGATTATCTACACAAGAGATAAGCAGCCAAAGTATCGAGCATGGATTGTCACAAGTTTTTATCGCAATAAATATTAAAAAACTGTCCAACTATTCCTCCATTCCTGTATTAATAGAAAGTATTATTAACGATTATAAAAACTCTGTCCCTGAAAACGAACAGGCAACCATTTCTTATCCGGGTGAAAGAGTTTTAAGCAATCGTAAACGAAATAGTGAAAATGGGATACCGGTAATTAAAAAGGTATGGGATGAAATTCTAACATTAAATAAATAACTGATGCGAAAAATAATTCTTACTGTAATTGTTTCATCATTTTCTTTTGTTTTAAATGCACAACAAACTGACTCGGTGTTTCTATTCTCATATTTTAAAAATAACGGGAAAGATGGTTTACATCTCGCTTATAGTAATGATGGCTTGAAATGGACAGCTTTGAAAAATGATCAGTCTTTTTTACAACCGATACTCAGTAAAGATTCACTGATGCGAGATCCCTGTATTATCCTTGGCGCAGATGGCTTATTTCATATGGTTTGGACAGTAAGCTGGAATCAAAGAGGAATTGGTTATGCAAACAGTAAGGACTTAATAAACTGGAGTGAACAAAAATTTATTCCGGTAATGATGCATGAAGACAGTGCAAGAAATTGCTGGGCACCTGAGATAACTTATGATAAAAAGAAAAAGCAGTATATGATCTATTGGGCTACTACTATAGCCGGTAAATATCCTGCCGACCGTACAGTTGAGAATGGCTATAATCACCGTATGTATTATGTGCTGACAAAAGACTTTAAAAATTTTACCCCAACAAAACTACTTTACGATAAAGGCTTTAATGTAATTGATGCAACGATTGTTCCTGATGGAAAAAGGTTTGTCATGTTTCTGAAAGATGAGTCCCGAACACCACCGCAAAAAAATATTAAGATTGCAACAAGTAAAAAAATGAACGGTGACTATGGCAATGCATCTGCACCTATTACCGGTAATTATTGGGCAGAGGGGCCAACTACTTTAAAAGTCAACGGAAAATGGATCGTTTATTTTGATAAATACAGGGATCATAAGTATGGCGCTGTAGAATCTACTGACCTGGCTACTTGGTCGGACATTTCAGATAAAATTTCACTGCCACCCGGCATTCGTCATGGTAGTATTTTCAAAATCAGTAAGCCAGAGTTTGACAGTATGTTTTCCTCCTTATAACCGCTCATAAAATTCAGCCTTTATTTCAGGATGCAGCAGGACGCCGCCGCAACCTTTATACCCTACTTTAACGTCCTGATTTAATACGAAAAAATTGCCTTTGAAAAAGATCTGCTTTGCCATCCTTTTGCTGGTATCTGGTACCGGCTTTTCTCAAGTATCCATCCCTTCATGGGTTAAAAATGTTGGTGCTAAATCATTCCCCTCATCTCAGAAATTATTTTATGCAAATGATTACGGTGCTATCAGCGATACTGTGACTGTAAATACTAAAGCTATTCAAAAAGCAATTGATGAATGTGCGGCTAAAGGTGGCGGTATTGTAAGTTTTAAACCGGGTACTTATGTAAGCGGTTCCATTTTTTTAAAGAACAATGTTCACCTGAAAATCGATAAAGGTGTTTTGATACTGGGCTCACAAAATTTTGCTGATTACCCCGACATGCAAACTCGTATTGCAGGTATTGAAACATCATGGCCGGCAGCTCTTATTAATGTAATTAATGTAAAGAATGCAGCAGTAACCGGCGCCGGTATTGTAAATGCAAGAGGAAAATTCTGTTGGGATAAATATTGGGCAATGCGGAAGGACTATGATACAAAAGGCCTTCGCTGGATCGTGGACTATGATGCAAAAAGGGTTAGAACTTTCTTGGTGCAGAACTCATCTGATATTACATTAAAAGGATTGACTTTTAAAAATGCAGGATTCTGGACAGTTCAATTACTTTATTCAACAAGACTCACTGTTGATGGTGTTATTATTAAAAACAATGAAGATGGCAGCGGCCCGAGTACAGATGGTATTGATGTTGACTCTTCCACATGGACTTTGATTGAGAACTGTGATATTGATTGTAATGATGACAATTTTTGTTTGAAAGCAGGAAGAGACTGGGATGGACTGCGTGTAAACAAGCCGACTGAATATGTTGTGATCCGTAAATGTATTGCACGTCGTGGTGCAGGACTCGTCACGTTAGGTAGTGAAACGAGTGGCAGCATTCGTCATATTTATTGCACTGATCTATTTGCAAAGCATACCGATAACGGACTGCGTATTAAATCTGCAACTACAAGAGGTGGCACAGTTGAAGATGTTTATTTTGTGAACTCTGTACTTGATTCGATTCGTAATGCTTACCAGTTTAATCTCAACTGGTATCCTGCCTACAGCTATAGCGAATTACCTAAGGGCTATCATATCGATTCAGTTCCCCAGCATTGGAGAGCATTACTGCAAAGGGTAACACCTGCTGAAAAAGGAATTCCTTACACAAAAGATTTTTATATCAGTAATGTAAAGATCACCAACGCCTATAAAGCATTTGAAGTAAATGGCCTTCCGCAATCACAAATAGAGAATTTCAACTTTACAAATTCCTTTGTTTCTGCTGCCATCCTGGGTGAAATGGTATTTGCAAAAAACTGGAAGTATAAAAATTTTGAAATATCGGTTACACAAAAACCGGAAGAAAAAAAGAAAGTCGGAGGGATTGCTGAAGATGAACGTCTAAAACAATAATCTTTTTACTGATGAAATATAAATTATCAATTAGTATTTTCTTTTGCTTAGTTGCTGCTTCCAATCTTCATGCTCAATACAAAATGGAGTATCTGACAAGGGGTGTGCATGCTGTCAAGGACGGTAAAGGAAAAATATTTGTAAGCTGGCGTTTGCTGGGGACTGAAGATAATGGTCTTGCTTTTAATTTATATAGAACAACAAATAAGAAAACGGTCCAGTTAAATAAAAAACCGATTATAACTGCTACAAATTTCACTGATGAATCAGCTGATACTAACCTGGTAAATACTTATACAGTAAAAGCGATCATTAACAACAAAGAAGAAAAAACGGGGAGCTCATTCACTTTGACTGCAAATGCGAAACCCTATTTATCTATTCCATTGAGAACTCCGACCGGATATTCTGCCAATGACGCAAGTGTGGGGGATATGGATGGTGATGGCGTTTACGAAGTTGTCATTCATTTAACGGGAAGGGCAAAGGATAACTCTCAGAAAGGAATTACAGATCCACCCATTTTTCAATGCTATAAAATGGATGGAACATTTTTATGGGAGATCAATCTTGGAAAAAATATCCGCGAAGGTGCTCACTATACACAATTCATGGTGTATGATTTTGATGGCGATGGAAAAGCTGAGATCGCAATGAAGACTGCGGATGGATCGATTGATGCAAAAGGAAATGTAATTGGTGACAGCACAAAAGATTTTCGCAATAGCGATGGTTATATTTTATCAGGGCCGGAATACCTGACAATGTTTGATGGACTAACTGGTGTTGCTTTATCTACCATTGATTTTACCCCGCCTCGTTATGGAAAATTAAATCCAACAACAGACGAACTAAAAACGATGTGGGGTGATGGTTATGGAAATCGTATGGATCGGTTTCTTGCATGTGTTGCTTATCTGGATGGAAAAAACCCTTCACTTATAATGACCCGTGGTTATTATACCCGTTCAGTACTGAGTGCTTATAATTTTAAAAATAAAAAGCTGGAGAAGATATGGACATTTGATAGTGATGAGCCAAGCGGTGAAAACCGAAAGTATCGTGGACAGGGTAATCATAATTTATCAGTGGCTGATGTGGATGATGATGGAAAAGATGAAATTGTTTTCGGTGCCATGACGATCGATGATAATGGCAAAGGCCTGTATTCAACAACTCTTGGTCATGGTGATGCATTGCATGTAAGTGATCTTGATCCATCACGTCCCGGTCTTGAAGTTTTCGATATACAGGAACGCTTTGACGATGCTGGTGCTCATTTAAATGATGCAAAAACCGGTGAGATCATTTGGAAAAAACCATCAATAAAAGCAGGTGAAGATGGCGAGGGCCCAGGCCGTGCATGTGCGTTGGATCTGGATCCACGTTATCCCGGCGCTGAATGTTGGGTTGCTGGTGCAGGCATTACCGGAATGTTTGATATCAAAGGAAATAAGATCGCTGAAAAAACGCCGCCTTGTAATATGGGAATCTTTTGGGATGGTGATGCACTCAGCGAAGTACTCAATGGTGTAAACATCAGCAAATGGGATTATATCAATAGTGCATCTGTAAAATTATTTGATGGCCGTGATGATGGTTGTGCAAGTAATAACGGAACAAAAGCTAATCCATGTCTCAGTGCTGATCTGTTTGGCGATTGGCGTGAAGAAATTATTTGCCGTACAACTGACAGCAAGGAGTTGCGCATTTATAGTACATCAATTCCAACAGATATTAAATTATATACGCTGATGCATAATCCGCAGTATCGCTTAAGTATTGCCTGGCAGAATGTGGCGTACAATCAACCGCCACATACAAGTTATTATTTAGGCGATGGAATGAAGATGCCGCCGAAACCAAATATTGTAATTGTAAATAAGAAATAAATTGAATAAAAATTTTTTACTTCTGGGTTCAGTTTTTATAATCGCAACATCTTTTTTCATTTTTAAAAAAGATAAACCAACCTTATATATCATCGGTGACTCAACTGTACGTAATACCAATCGTCCTCAATGCGGCTGGGGCGAAATGCTAAATGAGTTTTTAGATACTACACAGATAAGCATCAGCAACCAGGCCATGGCCGGCAGAAGTACAAGAACATTTGTCAAAGAAAAAAGATGGGAAAAAGTTTTATCAACTTTAAAAGCTGGTGATTTTGTGATCATGCAATTCGGACATAATGAAGGAAGTAAGCCCGATACATCAAGAGGAGGCTATCGTGGTGTATTAAGAGGAACGGGTGATGAAACAATTGACTTACTTTGGAAAGACAGTACATTAGAAACAGTACATACTTATGGCTGGTATTTAAAGAAATTTGTAAATGATGCAAAAGCAAAAGGTGCAACCGCTATTATTTGCTCAATGATTCCCCGCAATCAATGGGATGATAAAATAAAAGGCGATACGACGAGTGGGAAGATCGTTAGAAGGGCAAATAATGATTTTGGAAAATGGGCAAAAGAAGTAGCTGAAAGCGAAGGAGCATTTTTTATTGACCTCAATGCAATAACAGCAGATAAATATGATAAACTGAGCCCGGATGAAGTAAGCAAACTGTTTCAGGGTGATCATACTCATACGAATGTTGATGGAGCAAGGATAAATGCGGCATCAGTTGCAGAAGGAGTGAGAATGTTGAAGAATCTCCAATTGAATAATTACCTGCCTGCCGGACAGGCAGGTTTAAAAGAAAAAAATTAGATTATGAGTTCACAGAAAAAGATTATTGCAATTTTAATGATAGCGGTAGTAGCTCTTTCTTCTTTTATGTTATTAAAAAAAGAAAAACCGGTATTTTATATTATTGGTGATAGCACGGTAAAGAACGGTGATGGTACAGGCAAGAACAACCAGATGGGTTGGGGAACTGTTATCCCTCCTTTTTTTGATACAACAAAAATAAGTGTCCGTAACCATGCTATTGGTGGCCGCAGCAGCCGCACATTTATTACAGAAGGAAGATGGAATAAAATTCTGGAAACATTAAAGAAAGGTGATTATGTAATAATGCAGTTTGGACATAACGATGCAAGTCCGTTGGATGATACAGCAAGGGCAAGAGGAGTCATTAAGGGAATTGGTGAAGACAGCACAGAGATATGGAACCCTATTCGGAAAATAAAAGAAGTGGTTCATACTTATGGCTGGTATATGCGGAAATATGTAAGAGAAACAAAAGCAAAAGGAGCGATTCCTATAATATGTTCGCTTGTTCCAAGAAATAACTGGAAAGACAATAAGGTCGGCCGTTCAAATGATTCATGGGCATTATGGGCCAAGCAGGTCGCTGAACAGGAAGGTGCTTTTTATATTGAGTTGAATGGATTGGTTGCTGATAAATATGATGCAATGGGTCAAACGGCAGTTAAAGCGTTCTTCCAGGTTGATAATACGCATACAAATAATGATGGGGCAAAATTAAATGCTGAAACTGTAGCCAATGAATTAAAAAGGATCAATCCCGGAAAGATCAAAAAATACATGAATTAAACTGATGCGGAATATTTTTCAGAAAATAGCTTGCTCAATTTTTGTTATTGCAACTCCTGCCATCTTATTCTCTCAAAAGATCGATCGAAAATCTGTAGTGCAACGGCATAATATTATTATAACAAAAATAGATTCGCTTTCATCGCTCTCTGTCGGAAATGGAAATTTTGCTTTCACTGTTGATGCTACCGGTATGCAAAGTTTCCCGGAGGCGTATGCAAAAGGAGTTCCATTGGGGACACAATCAGTCTGGGGCTGGCATAGTTTTCCCAATACTGAAAATCTTAAGATAGAAGAAGCACAAAAAACATATGAACTGGAAGGAAGAAATATTTCTTATACAGTTCAGTTGAAAGAGCCAGAGGAAAGTAAAAAAGCAGTTGAATACTTCCGGGTCAATCAGCATCGCCTGCAATTAGGTAATATCGGATTGGAAATAAAAAAGAAAGATGGTTCACTGGCAACTGCAGATGATATAAAAGACATAAAGCAAAAGCTTGATATGTGGACGGGAACTATCACAAGCTCATTCACTGTTGAAGGTGAACAAATAAAAGTCACAACGATCTGCCATCAACAATGGGATGCTGTTTCTTTTAGAGTAGAATCTTCTTTGTTGCAAGTGAATAGTATTCAAATACGAATTCGTTTTCCTTATCCCACCGGACAGTGGAAAGATGTTGGGAATAATTGGCAAAATGATGAAAAACATACTTCTTCTATTGTATCCCAACATATCGGGCAAGCAATTATCAAACGAACGCTGGATACCAATGTTTATTACACATCATTGAACTGGACTTCGGGTACTATTAAAAAAAATAGCGATCATTATTTCTTACTTCAACCCTCCAACAAAAAAAAATCATTTGAGTTTACTTGTCATTTCAGTCAAAGAGAACCCGTAACTATGCTTACTGATTTCTCGAAAACACAATCAAGCAGTACTGTTAGTTGGAATAAATTCTGGCTTAGTGGTGGGGCAGTTGATTTTTCACAGGTAAAAGATAAACGGGCATTTGAAATAGAAAGAAGAACTGTTTTATCACAATACTTGACAAAGATCCAATGTTCATCGCCTTATCCGCCGCAGGAAACAGGATTGACATATAATAGCTGGTATGGCAAACCTCATTTAGAAATGCATTGGTGGCATGCTGTACATTATGCACAATGGGGAAGAGTAGAGTTGATGGAAAAAAGTTTGGACTGGTATTTTAAAGTTGCTGATAAAGCTTTTGCAATAGCCAAACGACAAGGCCTCGATGGATTACGATGGCAAAAGATGACCGACAACGATGGCAATGAATCGCCGTCATCGGTCGGGGCATTTTTGATCTGGCAGCAACCACATTTTATTTATATGGCAGAAATGCTCTATCGCAGCAAACCAACAACGCAGGTATTAAATAAATATAAAGACCTTTTATTTGCAACTGCTGATTTCATGGCTTCATTCCCTTCTTACAATCCACAAACAAAAAAATATAATCTTGGTAAAGGATTAATTCCTGCACAGGAATGTTTTGATGCAGTTACAACTTTTAATCCAACGTATGAACTTGCATACTGGAGTTGGGCTTTGAATGTGGCACAACAGTGGAAAAAAAGATTAGGTTTATCAAGAGATAAAAAATGGGATGAGATAATAAATAATCTTGCTCCATTACCACAGGCAAATGGAGTTTATTTGGCAACTGAAAGCACACCCGATTGTTATCAACCTGATTCAAAATATCTCACCGATCATCCTGCAGTGTTAGGTGCATATAGTAGTTTACCTGCTGTTCATGGGCTTGATACAACGATCATGAAAAATACATTGGATACTGTTTGGAAAGTCTGGAAATGGAATGATACATGGGGCTGGGATTTTCCTTTGGTTGCAATGACAGCAGCAAGATTGCATTTGCCTGAAAAAGCCATTGATGCGCTACTTATGCCGATAAAGACGAATACTTATTTAATCAACGGACATAATTACCAGGATGACAGGCTCACGATTTATCTGCCGGGTAATGGTGGCATTTTAAATGCAGTTGCATTAATGTGTACAGGTGTTGATGCAGATAAAGAAATTAATATTGGGTTTCCTAAAGACTGGAAAGTGAGATGGGAAGGTTTGAAAAAAATGTTTTAGCACAGGATGCTGCGTGATAGATAAAGGTCTGAATTAATTTAACATTGAATAATATTTAATTGCTTCATATGAAAAGAATTTTTTCTTTTGTGTTGTTAATATTTCTAGCCGTTGCTTCAACAGCACAAAAACTTCCTGCTAAGAAAAAGATTTTAAAAACACTCAGGCTTACCAATCAATACTTCATGGATAAATGGCCGGATGCTGGCAAACCGATCTTTACTAATATAGAAAGACCGAGTAATATCTGGACGAGGGCTGTATATTATGAGGGTTTGATGGCTTTGTATAAAATAGATAAACAAAAATCATATTATGATTATGCTTTACAATGGGGTGAAAAGCATAAATGGGGTTTACGTGGTGGTGTAAGAACCAGGAATGCTGATAACCATTGTTGCGGGCAAACTTATATTGATATGTACCTGCTGGATAATAAACAACATCCTGAAAGAGTAAAAGACATTAAATTGTCTATTGACTCTATGATGCTTACAAGTAAGATTGATGACTGGAACTGGATCGATGCACTTCAAATGGCAATGCCAGTATTTGTGAAGTTGGGTAATCTTTACAGCGATTCAAAATATTTCGACCGGATGTATGCGATGTATGCTTTTACAAAAAACAAACATGGCGATAATGGATTATATAATCCAAAAGAACATTTGTGGTGGAGAGATAAAGATTTTGATCCGCCATACAAAGAACCGAATGGCGATGATTGCTACTGGAGCCGCGGCAATGGTTGGGTAGTAGCTGCTTTGGCAAAGACATTAGGGGCTTTGCCAAAAACTGACCCGCATTACAATGAATACCTGCAGGATTTTAAAGATATGTGTGTTGCATTACTTCCGTTGCAACGTGAAGATGGTTACTGGAATGTAAGCTTGAATGATCCGAATAATTTCGGTGGTAAGGAAGTTTCAGGCACATCTTTATTTATTTATGGTTTTGCATGGGGAATCAATAATGGAATATTTGATAAGAAGACTTATTTGCCTGCAATTACAAAAGCATGGAATGCGATGAGTAAGGAAGTTGTTCATCCTGATGGTAAATTAGGGTATGTGCAAGGAACAGGTATACAACCAAAAGATGGTCAACCTGTAAATTATGAACACACACCCGACTTTGAAGATTATGGCTTAGGTTGTTTTCTGTTTGCAGGCACTGAGATTTATAAGTTGAAATAATATCTTAATGAAACAATTTGTATTCTTAATAGTAGCATTTTTTACAACTATCACATTACCTGCACAACGACAGAAATATAATTTCAATCCCGGCTGGAAAGTATTTGTTGGCAATAATGCTGATGCTTATAAAAATGACTTTGATGATTCCCGTTGGAAGAATGTAACGCTTCCTTATGCTTGGAACGAAGATGAAGCATTTAAAAAAGATATTAAAGATCTTTCAGACAGTATTGCCTGGTATCGCAAACATTTTAAAATTCCTGCATCAGCAAAAGGCCAGAAAATATTTTTGGAATTTGAAGGCATACGACAAGCAGGAGAATTTTATCTCAATGGAAAGTCAATAGGCATGCATGAGAACGGTGTTATGGCTTTTGGCTTTGACATAACCGATCTTGCAAAATTTGGTAATGAAGAAAATGTTATTGCTGCACAAATTGATAATAACTGGGATTACAGGGAGAAAGCAACCAACACAAAATTCCAATGGGAGGATAAAAATTTTAATGCAAATTATGGAGGCATCAATAAAAATGTTTACCTGCATGTTACTCCTAAAATTTATCAAACGCTTCCATTGTATTCAAACCTGCAAACAACAGGAGTTTATATTTATGCAGATCAGTTCAACATTAAAGCAAGGTCTGCAACTATACATGCAGAAAGCGAAGTGAAAAATGAAAGTTCTGCGACGCAGCAGGTAACTTATCGTGTTTCTATAATTGATGTGAATGGTAAGCTCGTAAAATCTTTCACTGGCGATAAAATAAATATTGCAGCGGGAGAAACAAAAATAGTAAAAGCATTTTCACCTGTGTCAGGATTGAATTTCTGGAGCTGGGGCTACGGTTATTTATATGAAGTGCAGACAACTTTACTTATAAATAATATTCCTGGTGATGCAGTTACAACAAGAACAGGTTTCAGGAAAACTGAATTCAAAAATGGCATGATCTATTTGAATGATCGTGTTATCATGGTGCATGGCTATGCTCAAAGAACCAATAATGAATGGCCTGCCATTGGTGTTTCTGTTCCTGCATGGATGAGTGATTACGGCAATGGATTAATGGTAGAGGGTAATGGAAATCTCGTTCGCTGGATGCATACCACCCCATGGAAACAGGATATTGAAAGCTGCGACAGGCTAGGTTTGATGCAGGCAATGCCAGCAGGAGATGCAGAGGGAGATGTTACAGGCACAAGATGGGATCAAAGAAGATCAGTGATGAGAGATGCGATCATCTACAACAGGAATAATCCAAGTGTGATCTTTTATGAAAGTGGCAATAAGGGAATAAGAGAATCGAACATGAAAGACATGCACGACCTTAAATATAAATATGATCCATATGGTGGCAGAGCAATCGGTAGCCGTGAAATGCTCGACAGTAAAGTGGCAGAATATGGCGGTGAGATGTTGTATACAAATAAAAGTGCATCGATTCCTTTATGGGCAATGGAATACTCAAGAGATGAAGGTTCAAGAAAATACTGGGATGATTATACACCGCCCTATCATAAAGATGGTGTTGGCCCTTTGTACAACGGACAAGATGCATCATCTTACAACCGCAACATGGAAAGTCATGCAGTGGAAAATGTAAAGCGCTGGTTCGAGTTTTGGAATGAAAGGCCGGGAACAGGAAAAAGAGTAAGTGCAGGTGGGGTGAACATAGGCTGGGCCGAAGCAAATTCTCATCATCGTGGTGAAGAGAATTACCGGAGAAGCGGAGAGGTAGATGGATTAAGAATCAAAAAGCAAAATTTTTATTCCGACCAGGTAATGTGGGATGGATGGGTAAATCCTGAAAAGCAGCGTATGCACATTGTAGGTCATTGGAACTATGAGCCCGGTGTCAAAAAAAGTATTTATGTTATTTCTACTTCTGATAAGGTTGAATTAAAATTGAATGGACAATCATTGGGCTTTGGAGAAAAAAGTGATGGCTTTCTTTTCACTTTTAAAAATGTTGAATGGAAACCGGGTACTATAAGTGCAATTGGGTATGATACAAATAACAAACAGGTTACAAGCCATCAAATAAATACCGTTGGCCGGCCTGTTGCTTTGCGCTTAACACCCATAAAAAGACCTACAGCCTTTATTGCTGATGGGCATGATATTGCTTTGGTAGAAGTAGAGGTGGTGGATGCAAAAGGTAACCGCTGTCCAATTGCATTGAACATGATAAACTATACATTAGAAGGACCAGCAGAGTGGAGGGGTGGAATGGCAATGGGACCTGGCAATTATATTCTTGAAAAGAGTTTCCCGGTAGAGAATGGCGTTAACAGGTTCATGATAAGATCAACAACAACTCCGGGAACCATAACAGTTAAAGCATCAGCAGACGGATTAAAAGATGCAAAGATTACGCTGGTCACAAAACCATTTGCAACGCAGAATGGATTAGCAACAATATTGCCTTCTGCAGGTCTTCCATCAAGATTGGATAGAGGACCAACACCTTCGACCCCGTCTTATTCCATGACAAGAATTCCCGTTATGATCGTAAAGGCAGCCGCCGGAGCCCGTGCTGACAGCAGTTTTGCCAGCTACGATGATAATGAAAGAACTGAATGGGTAAATGATGGAAAGCTTTCAACAGCATGGATAGAATATGAGTTGGATGATGTGAGAACAGTAAGCGAGGTAACTATCAAGCTTAATAATTTCCGCTCAAGAATATATCCTTTAACAATTACTGTTGATGGCAAAGAGGCTTTTAATGGAAATACACAAACCAGTCTTGGTTATTATACTATCATATGCAAACCACAAACTGGTAAGAAGGTGAAAATACAATTGTCAGGTATTTCCCAGGACAAGGCAAATAATGAAATGGAAGTCTCCGGGAAAAAATTGGATGATGGTGTAGCCCGGGATGATGTAAATGCAAAAGGAACTTTAAGTATTATTGAGGTGGAAATTTATGAAGCTGTAAAACCCAAACAATGAAACTGGTTCTCTCAATAGTGCTTCTGGCATTTTTTTCATTTTCCCTTAATGCGCAGAAAAAAACCACAAAGCCAAATATCATTTTCATTTTCGCTGATGACCTGGGTTATGGAGAAGTTGGTTGTTACGGCCAGCAGAAAATTGAAACACCCAATATTGATAAGCTGGCAAAAAATGGAATGAGGTTTACGCAATTCTATGCCGGTTCTACAGTATGTGCTCCTTCAAGATCCAGTTTCCTTACCGGTTTGCATACAGGACATACTGCTGTCAGAGGAAATATTTCTTATGAACCCGAAGGACAAACTCCTCTCCCCGATTCCGTAATCACATTTGCAAATATGCTTCAGCAAAATGGCTATGCCACTGCTGCATTTGGTAAATGGGGACTGGGATATATAACTACCAGCGGCGATCCAAACAAAAAAGGCTTTGATAAATTTTATGGCTACAATTGCCAGACACTGGCACATGACTATTATCCTGATCATTTATGGAATAATCATGAGAGGATTGATTTGTCCATCAATTTAAAATATGATTCTGTTTATTCGGCAGATATGATTCATCATGAAGCAATGAATTATATAAAACAAAGCTCCGGCAAACCGTTTTTTCTTTATCTCCCTTACACATTACCACATGGTGATGTGATTGTGCCGCATGACAGTCTTTATAATTATTACAAACAAAAATTTAACGATCCTCCTTTAACAGGCAAAGCATTAAAGCCTTTGGATCACAATATGAATCCCGAACCATATCCTCATGCGGGTTTTGCTGCTATGGTAAGCAGGCTTGATAAATATGTTGGTGAAATTGTAAAACTGGTAAAAGAAAAAGGTATTGCAGATAATACACTAATCATCTTTACAAGTGACAATGGCCCGCATAAAGAAAATGGAGGCGATCCGGAATTTTTCAACAGCAATGGAATTTATAAAGGAATAAAAAGAGATTTATATGAAGGCGGCATCCGTGTTCCGTTTATTGCTTACTGGTCAGGTAAAATAAAACCCGCTGTAAATAATAATGCTGCTGCTCTTTGGGATATGTATCCAAGTTTTTTACAGCTGGCTGGTGTGAAGTATAAAAATAAAATTGACGGTATTTCATTAGTACCTTCTTTGCTGCAAACAGGAAAACAGAAACAACACGACTATTTTTACTGGGAATTTCATGAGAATAATGGAAGACAGGCTGTGCATTGGGGAAAGTGGAAGGGAGTGAGGCTTGCTGTAAATAAAAAAGCTGATTCAGAGATCGAATTATATGATCTTGAAAAAGACCCGCAGGAAATGAATAATATTGCCTTACAAAACGCAGCTATAGTCAGGCAGATAGAAAGCTTCATGAAGAAAGCTCATCATTCAAATATAGATTGGCCGCTTTTGCCTGCGGAAATAAAACAGTAGTTGAAGAATTAATTTTTTGAATGTACTGAGTCAGACGATGGAGAAAACCATTTAATGATCAATGATATATTGGCAAAAATATAAGTCACCAGTATCATCAATGCAAATAGGAAAGCCAGCGTCCATTCCTGTCTGAGATTCCGCATCACATACACATCAATAAGTATAATTGCATGTACAAAACAAATGATACGTGTTGACATGGCATGACTAATTCCTGCATTGGTTAATAAATGATGAATATGAGTTCTATCAGCAACAAAAGGAGATTTACCCTTCCATATTCTCATACCAAATACACGCATTGTATCAAAAACAGGTATCATTACAAGCCCAAGTGTAAAAACAGGAGCAAAGCTGATAACTGAACTTGAGTTGCCTGGGTTTATTTGCATAAACCGGATACAAAGCACAGAGATTATAAATCCCAAAACCAATGAGCCGGTATCACCCATAAATATCCGGGCAGGGTTTAAATTAAAATATAAGAATGCAAGTACACCGCCTGAAATGGCAAATGCAATTAAGGCAGTATTGGCGTCTTTAGCTATCGTAAGAAAAAGGCCAAGCGTAATGAGTGTCATAAAACTCAAACCACCTGCAAGGCCATCAATGCCGTCAATAAGATTAATAGCATTAGTGATGCCAACAATTGCAAGTATGGTCATTGTGTATTGTGCAGAAAGAGATAACTCATATACCCCGAATAGTCCTTCAAAAGAAGTTATTCTTATCCCTGATAATGCAATCAAGGTAGCCAGCCCGATCTGAATTATGAATTTATAACGGGCTGACAGATCTTTTAGATCATCCATTATTCCCAAACCCGTTAAAACTAATATTGAAAAGAAAAAACATACCTGCGTTAAGTTATTTGTAAACGGAAACCAGATTAATAGCGCAGCACACATACCTGCAAAAATTGCCAGGCCTCCCATCGTGGGTATAGGTATCGTGTGCTCTTTGCGGGCACCGGGTTGATCAAACAGTTTATATCTTTTAATGAAATAAATCAGTGGGGGAATTGCAAGCAGTGTAACTATAAATGCTGTTACTAAACAAAGCAAGGCGAATTTAAAGTCGCCGAGTTGCAGATTGGTCTGCAAAAGGTGGATGTGGAATTTCATTTAGTTATTGGCTTTAGATACCTGGTTAGGATAAAAGTAGGGTGAATATCCGGAAAATGCAACAGGCTATTTATTGTGTAAGCCTGTAGATAAAATTTAATACTATCTCGAGGTTATAACTGCAGATTTATGGCATGAACTTTCAGTTATTTTTGCCATAAATCGTTTAAACAATAGCCGCATCCCAAAATATATTATCAAATCCAATTGAGTACCTGAAAGGTGTTGGCCCTCAACGGGCTGATCTGTTGAAAAAAGAGTTGGGTATCTTCACTTTTGGTGACCTGCTCAATCATTTCCCTTTTCGCCATGTAGATAAAACGCAGCTCAACAGGATAAGCGATATAAATGCCGAAACCGAATACGTTCAGGTGGCTGGAAAGATCATCAGCTTTGAAGTGATAGGACAAAAATTCAATAAAAGAGCTGTCGCAATTTTAAAAGATGGCTCAGGCGAATTGGAACTTGCATGGTTTCAAAGTGTAAGTTGGGTACAAAAAACAATTGAGATCGGAAGACCCTATCTCGTTTATGGCAAACTCAGTTTTTTCCAGGGAAGGCCACAAATAGTACATCCTGAAATAGAAATACTCACTGAAGAAAAAAAAGATGGTAAAGGATATCTTGAACCTGTTTACCCAACTACTGAAAAACTAAAAGCAAAAGCTTTGGGCGGAAGGCAGATCGCAAAACTCACACAGGCTTTAATGAATATGGTTAGCGAAAAAGATATTCCTGAAAATCTTCCTGATCCCATTCTCAAGCAATTGAAACTTGCATCAAGGTTTGATTCTTTTTCCAAAATTCATTTTCCCAAAAACCCGGCCGACTTTGAACTGGCATCTTCAAGAATAAAGTTTGAAGAACTTTTTGTTGCACAGCTAAAGATGATTCAGATCCGCAGCAACCGACATCGCCATTCTAAAGGTGTATTGTTTGAAAAAGTAGGAGAGCTTTTTAATAACTTTTATAAAGACTATTTACCATTTGAATTGACGAATGCACAGAAAAGAGTGTTGAAAGAAATAAGAACAGATACAGCAACAGGCCACCAGATGAATCGTTTGCTGCAAGGCGATGTAGGAAGTGGAAAAACAATTGTCGCTTTGCTTACAATGTTGCTTGCGTCAGATAACGGTTATCAATCCTGCATGATGGCCCCAACGGAAATATTAGTTCAGCAACATTTCAACAGCATAAAAAAAATGCTAAAGGATATGCCGGTTAAAGTAGAGATCCTCACTGGCTCAGCAAAAGCAGCAGAAAGGAGAAGGATTGCTGCTGGTTTAAATGATGGTTCAATACAAATTTTACTAGGCACCCATGCAGTGATTGAAGAGGTGGTACAATTTAAAAATCTTGGTTTAGTGATCGTAGATGAGCAGCACCGCTTTGGTGTAGCACAGCGGGCCAAGCTTTGGGAAAAAGCCGAAACTCCACCGCATGTATTAGTGATGACGGCTACGCCTATTCCCCGCACATTAGCAATGACTGCTTATGGCGACCTGGATTATAGTGTGATCAATGAACTTCCTCCGGGTAGGCAGTCTATCACCACTGTTCATCGCTACGATACACAGCGCAGTAAAGTGATGGATTTCTTAAAAACAGAAATAGCAAAAGGCCGCCAGGTCTATATCATTTTTCCGTTGATAGAAGAAAGTTCTAAAATGGATTATGAAGACCTGATGAAGGGATATGAGAATGTGAAAGCTTATTTCCCTGAACCAAAATACTGGATAAGTATGGTGCATGGCCGGCAAACTGCGGAGCAAAAAGAAACTAATATGCAACGATTTGTCACCGGAGACACTCAGATTATGGTATCAACCACGGTGATTGAGGTAGGGGTGGATGTGCCGAATGCATCGGTGATGGTGATTGAAAGCACAGAACGCTTCGGACTTTCGCAACTTCATCAGTTGAGGGGCAGAGTAGGGCGGGGAGCAGAAAAAAGTTATTGCATACTTATTTCTTCCACCAGCATAGGTAATGATGCCCGTGAACGCATCAGGATAATGACATCAACTAATAATGGTTTTGAGATTGCAGAAAAGGATCTTGAGTTGCGTGGACCCGGTGATATTGATGGAACAAGGCAGAGTGGCATGTTAAACTTTAAGCTGGCAAACATAGTCAGAGACAGACCTCTGCTTGATATTGCCCGTAACACTGCTTATGACTTGATTGAGAAAGACCCGGATCTTATTTCGGCCGAAAATTTGCGACTAAAGAACTTCCTTCAACAAATGCATGGGGGAAGGATTTGGAGCAAAATTTCATAGAACCCAGCAGATTTATTTGTCAGCTCAGGGTAAAACCCCGCAGACTTATTTATCTTAACAAAAGAAATCAAACGAAAAACAATTAAATTTCGTTAATTTATAAAAGGAAATCTATAAACCCTTGAACCGACACCTTACACTTAGCATAGTTTGTTTTTTCATCTTAATACTTCAGGCAAAAAGCCAGGGTATAATAGAATTTGTAGAGAACAAAGGACAATGGGACAGCAAAGTTAAATACCGCGGCATGCTGAATAGCGGCGCCTTCTTTCTCCGCGATGGAGGCTTTACAGTTTTACAGCATAACCCAAACGATATACAGGCCTTAGCAGAAAAAGTACATGGCATTCGACCTGAGACTGGTCAATCAAAAGATGGCTCTGTTACAGTTAACTCGCATTCATGGAATGTTGACTTTATCGGGGCTAGTCCGCAAATGCGTATAGCAGCGGATAAACAAGTAAGCTCAAATAATAATTATTTTATTGGTGACGATCCTTCTAAATGGGCCAGTGATTGTCGCATATTCCAGGCTATTACATTACAAGAAGTGTATCCGAATGTAGATGTAAGATATTACACTGATAATGGCACATTGAAATACGATATTATAGCCAAACCCGGTGCCAATATCAGTAAGATCGCTTTGCGTTACACAGGTATAAATAAGCTCGAGGTAAAAAATAAAGAACTTTTTACTTCTACTTCATTGGGTGAAATGAAAGAATCATCGCCTTACACTTACCAATTTAAAAGCGGAATAAAAACAGAAGTCGGGTGTAAGTATGTTGTAAAAGATAATGTGGTAAAATTTGAATTGAAAAATTATGATCCGAATACAACAGTTATAATCGACCCTACACTTGTATTCTGCTCTTTTAGCGGAAGCTCTGCGGATAACTGGGGTTTTACAGCTACCTATGGACCAGATGGAAGTTTTTACGGTGGCGGCATAGCATTTGAAAGTCAGACGGGAAGTTTTCCAACATCACCCGGAGCTTTTCAAACGGTTTTCCAGGGTGGTGATAATAATGATGGTTCAGGAGCAACAGATATTGCTTTAATAAAATTAGCACCCGATGGAAGAACAAGAATGTATGCAACTTATCTTGGCGGTACAGCCAATGAACAACCGCATAGTTTGGTTGTAGACGGAGCCGGCAATCTGATTGTAGCAGGCAGAACAAGTTCATCCAACTTCCCTGTGACGGGTGGAGCAGGCGGAGTAATTGGGACTACCGGCAAGTATGATATTATCGTTACAAAACTGAATGCAACTGGTAGTGGATTGATTGGCTCAAAAAAAATAGGCGGCACCGAGAATGATGGAGTAAACATTACTACGACAAGACAGGGCGGTACTAATTTATTAATGAGAAACTATGGTGATGATGGAAGAAGCGAAGTAATAATTGATGGGGGAGGTAATATTTATGTTGCATCAAGCACCCAGTCTTCCAATTTTCCCGCTTCGGCAGGTTCATTTCAACCCAGTTTCGGAGGAGGTTTACAAGATGGGGTTGTACTAAAGTTTAATGCGAATGTTTCATCACTTCTATTCGCCAGTTTTCTTGGTGGTTCAGGAGATGATGCAGGCTATGTTTTATCCATAGCTCCAAATGGGACTATTTTTATTGGCGGTGGAACTACCAGTAATAATCTTCCGGGAAGCAGTGCTGGTACAGTTGGCCCTTCTAATCATGGACCCGCGAGCACCCCGATCGATGGATTCTTAACAGTTGTTTCAAATGATGGCTCTACGCCTATACGATCCACTTATTTAGGTACAGCCGGTATTGACCAGGTTTATGGTGTACAGTTCGACCGGTTTGGATTTCCTTATGTAATGGGGCAAACTACCGGCTCATGGCCGATTCTAAATGCAACTTTCAGTAATGCGGGTGGTAAGCAATTCATCGCAAAATTGCAACCTGATCTTTCCGCATATGTGTATTCCACAGTTTTTGGCTCTGGATCGGCTACTCCTAATATTTCACCGATAGCATTTCTTGTTGACAGATGTGAGAATGTTTATGTGTCTGGTTGGGGAGGACATTTTTTTGATGTTAATAATTTCAACAGCGCAGGAACTTCAGGTTTGCCAATAACACCCGATGCTATAAAAAGCACAACTGATGGTAGAGATTTTTATTTCTTTGTTTTAAAGAAAGATGCCACGTCCCAGTTATTCGGAAGCTTCTGGGGAGAAAACAATAGTCTCCAGGCAAATTCGGGTAGCGACCATGTGGATGGTGGTACAAGTCGTTTCGATCAGAATGGTGTTATCTACCAGGCTATTTGTGGTAATTGCAGACTAGGACAACCACCAATTCCATACCCAACCACTCCAGGGGCATGGAGTACCACAAATAACACCAGTGCTACAAGTGGTGGCGGCTGTAATCTTACAATGGTAAAAATTGCCATGAACCTTGCTGGTGTAGATGCACAGGTGCAATCGTCCATAAACGGAGTGCCAAGAGATACTGCGGGTTGTGTGCCATTAAGAGTTGATTTTACTGATTCAGTACGTAATGCTGTTTGGTATCAATGGAATTTCGGCGATGGATCGCCAACAGTAGGGCCGTTGCCGGCTGTAACAGGTTATACTCAATCCCATACCTATAATACGATTGGCACTTTCCAGGTAATGTTGATCGCTATTGATTCCAGCACCTGTAATATTCGTGACACTTCGTATATACATATCCGTGTTGGTGATTTGCGGGCTACATTAAATTTTCAACCAGTAAAACTGAATCCCTGCGATTCGTTTAAATACCGGTTTGATAATTTATCCGTTGCACCACCTTCAAAACCATTTGGTCCCCGTTCATTTGTATGGGATTTCGGTGATGGTTCACCAAAAGATACAACCGGCGCAGGCAGCGTATTCCATAATTATCCTGCACCCGGTACTTATAATGTAATTCTTCATCTGATTGATACAAGCTATTGTAATTCGCCTGATGCGGATACCATACAATTAAGAGTATCTGCAATAGTCGATGCGCAGTTTATAACACCACCTACAGGTTGTGTACCGTATACAGCAACCTTTAATAATACTTCTGTTGGAGGACTTACCTTCCAGTGGTTTTTTGGTGATGGAGGTACTTCAACAGCAATTAATCCAACACATACATATAATACGGCAGGTAGCTATGATGTGGTACTGATTGCAACTGATCCGAATACATGTAATGTAACAGATACGGCGAGGTTTACTATTAATGTATTTAATAATCCGCTGGCAAGTTTCAGCTATAATCCCGTTGTGCCGATTGAAAATACATCTCATACATTTACCAATTTATCATCATCCGATGCGGTAAGATTCCGTTGGGACTTTGGTGATGGCGATACGTTGCTTACTACAACAAGATTGCCGGTGGTTCATCAATACAATTCAACAGGCACCTTTAATGCATGTCTCAGGGCTTATAATGCAGCTGGCTGTTTTGATGATACCTGCCAGCAGGTAACAACCCTGATCACTCCGCTGGTAGATGTTCCCAATGCATTTACCCCTCAAACAGGTAACGAAAACAGTATTGTATATGTAAGAGGTTTTGGTATCAGTAAAATGCGTTTTATAATCTGGAACAGGTGGGGACAGAAAGTTTTTGAAACCGCTAACCGTTTACAGGGTTGGGATGGAAAGTATAGGGGTGCGGTTCAACCTATGGATGTTTACGCCTATACACTTGAAGTAGAGTTTTTTGACGGTACTAAAACAACTAAAAAGGGTGATATAACGTTAATCAGATAATACGAATGAAGAGCAGAATTATCATATTGTTTGGAATCTGGAATTTTTGTTTTGCTGTTTCTGTCAAAGCACAGGATCTGCATTTTTCGCAATTCTTCAATTCACCATTAACAACTAATCCTGCTAATACAGGCTTTATTCCTGAAGGCGACTACCGGTTAGGTGTTAATTTCAGAAACCAGTGGTCTTCAATTATGACATTACCTTATAAAACGATGAGTGCATTTGGAGATTTCCAGGTAATGAAACCCGGGGACGAGGAAAGTGAAAAAGGATGGTTAGGATTAGGTGCTGTTATTTTAAGAGATGTTGCAGGAAGTGGCAATCTTACTTCTACAAAAATTTATGGCTCGGTAGCTTATCATCAGCCATTAGGTTATTCCAGTTTATTGAGTTTGGGTTTTAATACAGGTTGGGTAAATAAACAGATCAGCGTAGGCAATCTTAAATTTCCTGATCAGTTTGATGGACATTTTTTTGATAGCAAATTACCCACTGCAGCCATCTTATCCGCCAATAATATCAGCTACTTTGATATGCAGGTAGGAATGAATTATGCACTATTTCCTAGTGATAATGCATATGTGAATGCAGGCTATTCTGTGCATCATGTAAACAGGCCACGGGAGTCATTCTTTAATAATCTTGCAGACAGTAACAGGCTGGCGAGAAGACATATCGCTTTTCTGAATGGCGTATTTAAATTGAATGATCAGTGGCTGATCAGCCCGAATGCCTATTTCACAATGCAGGCTAAAAGCTGGCAACTGAATATCGGCGCCAATGCACATTACAACCTGAGTGGTGATGGCGAAAAACAATTACTGGCAGGATTATATTTCAGAAGCAAGGATGCGATCATTCCATTGATTGGCTTAGGCTATAAGGATCTTACATTTACTTTTACATACGACGCTACCATCTCCACTATGAGTAATTATAACAATGCAAGAGGAGCATTCGAGTTCTCTTTGATCAAGCAGGGAATGTTCGATCAGTTTACGGGTAACAAACGGGATTTCAAGTGTCCGTCTCTCAGGCAGAATTAAATAAAACAAAGGCTATTGGTATTTTCTGTAATCCCGGAATGGTAAAAAAACCTAGGGAATTGATCCTGTTGATAAAAAAACCAGCGAGAACAATCACCCTGAATTGCCGGATTGCCCTCATTCAAAGAAATTTTTAAGACATTGTGCCCGTTTATAAGTCAATGAAATAGAGCAAGAGAGTTAAAGAATGTATTTGAACCGAAGTAAAATTTTTTGATATAAAATGAGCATTTTTCCGTCAGAATTCACACAATCCATTTATAAGTCCGGTCGTTCCACCTGGGTAGGCTTTGTTATTGTAATTGTTGTAGCTATTATTTCCGCTGTAATTGTGAACCAGGTTTTTGGCCCCTTAACGGATGACAGGGATGTCATCAATTTCATTTTATTGCTGAATGTAACCTTAACTGCCGGCCTGCTTATATTCGGATTCAGGGTTTATAACAGTCGTATCCGCGAATCAATTGCAGAAGGTCGTCATTTGCCGGATAAACTAAACCGCTACCGTTCTGCTATAGCTGTATTTCTTGTTATCTGCACTTTCCCGATTTTTATAGCCTTATTATGTTTTGTCTTTACTGGCAATATTTACATTTTTGTAATAGTGGCGATGTGTTTTGGCGCTGTACTTATGAAGGCCCCTACACGAGCAAGGGCTACATCTGAATTACAGCTTACTTCATCTGAGAAAAAAGAATTCGCTGAATAAAATTTAAAATAGTTGTTTAATAATTTTTCCCGGAATTATTTTATCAGCTGCCAGTCGTAACTTCAAGCTTTATAATGTTCTGAAATTTAACCGCAATATTAAGCTATGAAAAAAATGTTGTTTCTTCTTTTAGCCAACCTTGTTCTTTTAAGCACAATCAAAGCACAGGATGAAGATGAGGATGAAAAAAAAGGTTTTAAGAAAGAAAACCTTTTTACCGGCGGTAGTATATCACTTGCTTTTTACAGCAATACATTTTTAATTGGCGGCAGCCCTGTATTTGGCTATAGTCTTACTAAATGGCTCGATGCCGGTTTAGTAATTAATTATAATTATACATCATACCGGGATGTATACATTTTCGACGACAGGATGCGTCAATCAAACTGGGGTGGTGGTGGTTTTGTAAGATTATATCCTATTAAATTTTTATTTGCACAAGCACAGGCCGAGCATAATTGGATGCAGTTAAAATATATTTATCCCAACGATAGCAGCCCCGATGAAAAAACAAAATTTTCCGGTAACAGCTTTTTAGTTGGCGGCGGTTATTGCACAGGTCGTGAACCCAAAAGCGGACAACCTTTTTATTATCTCTCGATCATGTTTGATATTGGTAATGATATAAATTCGCCTTATACCGATGCATATGGGAGATCAATACCTATCATCAGGGGAGGTTTGGAGATTCCAATATGCCAGGGTAAAAAAAGAAGATAATTACAAATAGGAAATAAAATCTTTTGGTTCATTTAAGATATGAACTCTTTCTTCCAGTTTATCATACAAGAAATTATCTTTTTCTAATTGTTTCAAATGCTCTATCAGGTGATTGTAGAATCCGCCTGAATTCAGGATAAATATTTTCTTGTTGTGAATAGAGAGCTGGTTCCATGTCAGCATTTCAAATAATTCATCTAATGTGCCGAAGCCACCTGCGAGTATCAATGCTGCATCACATAATTCATACAATTTCTTTTTTCGGCTGTGCATATCATCAACAACGATCAATTCGGTAATTCCTTCATGCTGGTGTTCCCACTCGATCAGCAGTTTTGGAATAATGCCAATAACTTTTCCGCCATTATTCATTGTACTATCAGCAATGGCGCCCATTACACCTTTGCTACCGCCACCATAGATCAACGTAATTTTATTTTTACTCAAAATTTTTCCTAACTCTTCCGCGTCATTCACATATACCGGGTTGTTTCCATTTTTTGAGCCGCAAAAGACCGCCAATGATTTTATATTCATACATTTAAATCTGGTTTCAAATCTAAACTTCTAATTGTAATTTATTATGACCCCAGCATTATTATTTTCTTTTGTGATCGGTTATTTCGTCATTTTATTATTGGTAGCCTGGTGGACATCAAGAAAATCCGATAATGAATCTTTCTTTATCGGCAACCGCAATAGTAACTGGATGCTGGTGGCATTTGGAATGATCGGTACTTCACTCAGCGGAGTCACATTTGTAAGTGTACCCGGGGGTGTTGGTAGCGGAAGCTTTTATTATTTTCAAGTTGTATTGGGTTACTTGCTGGGCTACGCAGTTATTGCTTTCGTCTTAATCCCTTTGTATTATAAAATGAATCTTACCAGTATTTATACCTATCTGGAAAAAAGATTCGGGATGAATGCACATAAAGCCGGAGCTTTCTTTTTTATTCTTTCCCGTACGGTTGGAGCTACTGCCAGGTTATATCTTGTAATTAGTGTTCTCCAGATTTTTGTATTTAATCATATTCAATTCATGGGTAAAACAGGGATCCCCTTTGAATTAACAACTCTTGTGATTTTAGGGCTGATTTTACTTTACACTTTTGAAGGCGGTGTAAAAACAATTATTTATACGGATACATTGCAAACGACGGGAATGCTGGTTGGGCTAGTGGTTTGCATAATCGTAATTATAAAAGCATTAGGGACTGACTTTGGTGGTGCATGGACTATGATGACTGAAAAGGGCTACAACAATATTTTTAACTGGGATGTAAAAGCAGGTTCTTATTTCTGGAAACATCTTATCGGGGGAATGTTTATTGCCATTGCAATGACAGGACTTGACCAGGAAATGATGCAAAAAAATATTAGTGTAAAGACACTAAAAGATTCTCAAAAGAATATCATGACTTTCTCCACGATATTAATAATCGTGAATTTTCTTTTTCTTGTCCTGGGAGGTGTTTTATATCTGTATGCGAATGCAAATAATATTAAGGTACCGCCAGATGATCTTTTTCCAACTATTGCTTTGAGTGATACATTCAGCGGAGCAATCGGGATCATTTTTATTATTGCCATTATATCAGCGCTTTTTCCGAGTGTTGATGGCGCAATTACATCTCTTACTTCCTGCTTTTGTATAGATATTTTGGGCATTCAAAAAAGCAATGCTGATGAAAAAGCAAAAAAACGTACAAGACTAAAAGTGCATTTCAGCTTTGCCGTAGTTTTTTTCATACTTGTTCTCATTTTTAAATGGATGAATGACAAGCTCATTATTGATTTCATTCTCAAGTTTGCAGGCGTAACATATGGGCCGCTTCTGGGTTTGTTTGCATTTGGTATTTTAACTAAACGAAAACTGAACGAAAAACTAATTTGGATCGTTTGTATTATAGCGCCATTATTAGCATTAGGTATTGATATGCTGAGTAACCCCGTTTGGTATGAAGTCAAATTGCATATGAAGCTGGGTCTCGATAGTTTGTCAAAAACAATTTTTAACGGTTATAAAATCGGTAATGAACTGATTTTAATAAATGGCATCCTTACTTTTACAGGTTTATGGTTTATATCAAAACCTGAAGCCAATAAACAATAAAATTCTATGAGTCATCCCGTACAAAAATCAAAACAACGTAACTGGACCGAATCGAAAGCACATAGCAGTTGGCAGATATTTAAGATCATGGCAGAGTTTGTTGATGGCTTTGAAGCATTAGCGAAGATCGGACCCTGCCTTTCCATCTTTGGCTCAGCCCGTACAAAACCCGGAGAGCCTTATTATGAATTGACAGTTAAAACCGCTATGTTATTGGCAAAGGAAGGATTCGGCGTTATTACGGGTGGTGGTCCGGGCATTATGGAAGCAGCAAACAAAGGCGCTGCGGAAGGTGGAGGTAAATCAGTTGGGTTAAATATTGAATTGCCGTTTGAACAACATGCAAATGAATTTGTAGATAAAGACCGTAACCTGCATTTTGATTATTTTTTTGTACGCAAGGTCATGTTTACAAAATACTCACAGGCTTTCATCATGATGCCAGGTGGTTTCGGCACCTTGGATGAATTTTTCGAAGTGGCTACATTAATTCAAACAGGTAAAATGCTGCAAGTGCCATTGGTGATGGTAGGTAAAGATTACTGGCAAGGTTTACTTGAGTGGCTGAAAAAAACAGTGCAGGAAAAAGAAAAATATATTTCGCTTGAAGATTTTGATCTATTAAAACTCGTGGACACTCCTGAAGAAGCAGTACAGGAAGTTTTAAATTTCTATTCTAAAAACGCATTGCAACCTAATTTTTAAACAGTCTGCAATCAACAATCAATGACTGAATACTGCCAATTGCAGACTGCCGACTGACAAGTATCTTTGCCGCATGGAATTAATTAATCCATTGGTGCAATCTTATGCCGAAAGCCTGAGTTCTCCCGAAGATGATCTGCTGCAGGAGATAAATAATTTTACCTTAAATAATCACAGTGAATACCAGATGCTGAGCGGTCATTTGCAAGGCAAATTACTGGAGATGTTAAGCTGCATGATCCGGCCCCGCAGAATACTGGAGATTGGAACATTTACCGGCTACAGTGCTATTTGCCTGGCAAAAGGATTAACGGATGATGGTATGCTGCATACCATTGAATTACGGGAAAAAGATGCGAATACTGCTAAAGAATTCTTCAAAAAATCGACTTACGGGGCTAAAATCGTCTGCCACACGGGCAATGCGAAGGATATAATTCCCGTTTTAAATGAAACCTGGGACCTCGTTTTTATTGACGCAGATAAACCTGGCTATATCGATTATTTTAACCTTGTTTTACCGGCTGTCAGGCAAAATGGATTTATTTTCGCAGATAATATATTCTTTCACGGCCAGGTATTGGAAGAACCAGTGTCAGGAAAAAATGGAAAAGCCATGAAAGCATTCAATGAATTTATTGCGGCACGGAATGATATTGAAAAAGTTGCTGTTACTTTGCGGGACGGCTTGTACCTTATAAAAAAACGATAATCCCAATAACTATGTTCGGAAAGAAACTCTTGCTAAGCTTTATTTCAATTTTTACCGCTGCCATACTGGTTGCGCAGGATGAAGCTACGATCCGGGAATATATTTCCAAATACAAAGACATTGCAATTGCTGAAATGCAGCGTACGGGAATTCCTGCATCTATTAAACTGGCGCAGGGCATTCATGAAACCAGTGCCGGTACCAGTGTACTGGTTCAAAAATCAAATAATCATTTCGGGTTAAAATGTAAAACAGAATGGACAGGCATGACCGTAAAGCATACCGATGATGCACCCAATGAATGTTTCAGAAAATATTCTAACCCTGCTGATTCTTATAAAGACCAGTCCGATTATTTGAGAAACACTCCACGTTATGCATCGCTTTTTGAGCTTGACCCTACTGATTATAAAAGCTGGGCAACGGGATTGAAAAGTGCTGGCTATGCTACTAATCCAAAATATGCACCTGTATTGATCAAGCTGATTGAAGAATATGGGTTGCAGGATTATACATTGATCGCATTAGGCAAATTGAAAGAGTCTGATTTAGCAAATAAAATTTCAATTACTGACCCCGTAATGATTCAGCCAGGTCCTGCAGAAGAAATAGTTCTGCCAGAACCAGTAAAACCCTCATATCCTACTGGTGAGTTTAAAATAAATGAAACCAAAGTTGTATATATCACAAAAGGAACATCTTATCTATCTGTCGCACAACAATACAATATTCCGCTAGCAAGAATTTTTGACTTTAATGATATGAAAGAGACCGAAGCAGCCGATAAAGACAGGTTGATCTACCTGATGCGGAAAAGAAAAACAGGTAACAATGAATTTCATATTGTAAGACCCGGCGAAACACTCCATGATATTGCACAGGAGGAAGCAATCAGGATTGAATCTTTGCTCGAATACAACTACCTTTCTTATAATCAAAAACCAGCAATTGGTGAAAAACTAAACCTGCTCACAAAAGCAGCGGCACAGCCAAAACTTGCTTTGAATGAAAATGTAAATCTGGGTTTTGCAAAAATCAATAATGAAAAGCAATCCGTAGTTGTAAGCGCAGAAGGAAAAACAGGAACACTTGAACATGTAGTGGCACAGAAAGAAACGATTTATTCTATTGCCCGTAGGTACGATGTAAAAATTGAGGATATTGTAAAGTGGAATAGCCTGCAGGGTTATGATCTGAAAACAGGACAGCAGTTAAAAATAATTAAGCTTTAAGATTCATGGCGATTGTAAACGTTCACGACAAAAAATTTGAAACTTATCTTTCAGATGAAATGATTCAGAAGCGAGTAAAAGAAATTGCTGAACAGATAAATAAGGAATATGCAGGCAAACGTCCGCTGTTTATTGCTATACTGAATGGTTCATTCATGTTTGCATCTGATTTGTTCAAGAACCTGGCGTTGGAGGCAGAGATTTGTTTTATTAAGCTGGCATCATATAAAGGGATGAAATCTTCCGGAAAGGTTGTATCTACTATCGGTCTAGAAGAAGATATTTTTGGAAAGGATGTGATGATTGTAGAAGATATTGTCGATACCGGTAAAACGTTACATCATTTTTTGCCCAAACTGATGCATATGCAGCCGAAGTCATTGAAGATAGCAACGCTGTTGCACAAGCCTGAAGCAACTGAGTATCCATTAACACTTGACTATATTGGTTTTTCCATCCCCAATAAATTTGTGGTTGGTTATGGACTTGATTATTCCGGACTAGGTAGAAATCTTAAGGAAATTTACCAACTGGTTTAAAACCTTATCACACACACTGCAATTTTTGTATTTTACACTATTAATAAACCTGTGTGAAACCGCTGATTAGCATTGCCATATTTTTTTACTTCATTTCGCCTGTTTTTTCACAGGATTATTATATCCGTGGCGAAACAAGGGATGAGGCAGGTAATATTTTGCAAAATGTCAAGATACTCCAGCAAACAACCGGGTTAATTTTTCGTTCAGGGTCTTACGGCACTTTTGGAATTACTACTAAGAATAAGCCTGATACTTTTTTGTTTTCCCTTGATGGCTTCCGGTCGGAAAGGGTAGTAGTAAATTCAGAGGAGTATGTAAAAGTGCAATTAAAAATTGCGCCTACTACGAATATCAATGTTAAGAAAGATAAACTTTCGTCACTTACAAAAGACTTATCAAGAGAGGTCCAACGCAAATGGTTCACAGCCGATGAAACTTATACCAGCCTGCTGGAAAACCAGTTTGTAAAAGCAGATAAATTTCCGCTTACCGGAATATCATTGAATATTGACCGTGCTTCTTACAGCAATATACGCAGGTTTATTTCGCAGGGTGCTTTGGTGCCACCCGATGCAGTGCGGATAGAAGAGATGCTGAACTATTTTAATCTCGGATATCGTCAACCCGATGCGGATAAGATCTTTCATATAAAATCAACCCTTACTTCCTGCCCATGGAATAATGACAACCAGCTTTTCTTAGTTAATCTTTCAGCACAAAAAATAAATACAGATTTATTACCACCTACCCATCTTGTTTTTCTTATTGATGTTTCTGGTTCAATGGAGATCACCAACAGGTTGCCCTTATTGAAGTCAGCATTTCGTTTGCTGGTTAATAACCTGCGTGAACAAGATACTGTTTCAATAGTTGTTTACGGCGGTGCATTAGGTATTATGCTGCAACCAACATCTGGAAATGAAAAAGCAAAAATCATTAAAGCAATTGATGAATTGGCTGCAGGTGGATCTACCCCTGGTGAGGCTGGCATCCGTACAGCCTATGGTTTGGCAAAACATCATTTCATAAAAGATGGAAATAACCGTGTGATACTTGCAACGGATGGAGATTTCAATGTCGGATTAAAAACAGAAGATGAGCTTGACCAGTTGATCTCCCAGCACCGGGAGTCGGGAATTTATCTGACCTGTCTGGGTGTAGGTATGGGAAATTTAAAGGATTCAAAAATTCATACACTAGCAACCAAGGGCAATGGCAATTATGCATACATAGATTCATATACAGAAGCAGAGAAAGTCTTGCTGAAAGAATTTACGCAGACCTTATATACTGTTGCCGATAAAGTTTTTATGAATGTCAATTTCAATGCTGAATTTGTAAAAGAATATAGATTGGTTGGTTTCGATAATAAAGCTGGCGAAATTGCTGATTCACTTACCAATATCGAAGGAGGAGAAATTGGTTCCGGGTTTTCAATGACAGCAGTTTTTGAGATCATTCCAACCGAAAAAAATAATTCGGCAATTCAAACCGGTTTAGCTTCCGGAAACCTGGCGGATTTAAATGTAGAATATAGCCTTCCGGCAGATACTATACGCAGGCTATTTCCGTACGGTTGTGATTTTCGCTTTTCACGATTCAAGGAAATTGATAAATGTCAGCGTTTTTCCGCTGCTGTGGCAATGTTTGGCTCTAAACTCCGTGCCTCCCCTTTTACTAAGAATGTTGAATGGAACGATATCATTTCAATGGCAAATTCATCCGCTGATGCTAATGATATTCAACAAAAAGAATTTGTTAGCATAGTAGAAAAGGCAAAAGGACTTTATATAAAGTCAAAGAAGAAAAAAAAGAGATCTAAAAAAGAAGAAGGCGAATAGAGCTTAAGAAAACATATCTCTCACCTTATCAAAAAATCCTTTATCGTTTTTATCCGGGTTGGGTTTGAAATTATTGGACTGACTTAATTTTTCCAGCGCCACTTTTTCTTCTGCACTTATATTTTGTGGTGTCCATACACTCACATGAATTAACTGGTCACCTTTTTCATAAGAGTTAACAGCCGGAAAGCCTTTTCCTTTCAATCGGAAAACTTTTCCACTTTGTGTTCCGGCAGGTATTTTAATTTTTGCACGGCCGTCAATAGTAGGTACTTCCACCTGCGTGCCAAATACTACATCTGTAAATGACAAATGCAGATCAAAGGCAACATTCAATCCTTCACGTTGCAGTTCTTTATGTTGTTCTTCTTCTATAAGGATTATCAAATCGCCATTCATACCGCCACGTTCACCAGCATTTCCTTTGCCACTCAGTGTCAGTTGCATTCCTTCCTGCACGCCGGCGGGAATTTCAATCGAAATATTTTCTTCCGCATATACTCTTCCTTCACCTTTACAGTTTCCGCATTTTGCTGTTATAGTAGAGCCTTCACCATTACAGGTAGGGCAGGTAGTTACGGTTTGCATTTGTCCGAGAAAAGTATTCTGCACTCTTCTTACCTGGCCGCTGCCGCCGCAAGTATTACAAGCCTGTACACTTCCTTTATCTTTTGCGCCACTGCCACCGCATGTGCTACAGGCAACATGTTTTTTTACTTTGATATTTTTTGTAACGCCTTTTGCAATTTCTTCATAAGTCAATTTTAGTTTGATGCGGAGATTGCTTCCTCTTACACCACGGCTGCGGTGACCGCCTCTTTGTTTTCCACCAGCACCTCCACCAAAAAAACTTCCGAACATATCATCGCCGAATATATCACCGAACTGGCTGAAGATATCTTCCATATTCATACCACCACCACCCTGGTAGCCCCCACGTCCGTTGCCACTTACACCTGCATGACCGTAACGATCGTACTGGGCTTTCTTATCTGCATCGCTGAGTATTTCGTAAGCCTCTGCTGCTTCTTTAAATTTTTCCTCTGATGATTTATCTCCTGGATTGCGGTCAGGATGATGTTGCATAGCCACTTTACGGTATGCTTTTTTAATTTCATCCCCTGATGCGCCTTTTGCAACGCCTAATATTTCGTAGAAATCTCTTTTTGCCACTTAAAATTAATTAACCAATTAATGAATCTTATTTTCCTACAACCACTTTTGCAAACCGAATGATCTTATCGTTGAGATAATATCCTTTTGTCACTTCGTCCATTACCTTGCCTTTCATATCTTCATTAGGCGCAGGTATTTCGGTAATGGCCTCATGCAGGTCAGTATTAAATTCTGTATTTACTGCCTCCATTACTTTCAATCCTCTTGCCTGCAGTTTGTTTCTGAGCTTATTAAAAATGAGAGTAACACCATCTTTCAGCTGGTTAACATCATCACTTGTTTCAAACTGCTTTTGTGCACGGTCACAATCATCCAGCACATCCAGCAGTTCAGTGATCACTTCACGGCCGGCAGTTACTATCAGCTCCAGTCGTTCTTTTGCATTTCGTTTTCTGAAATTGTCGAACTCGGCCGTTTTGCGCAGTAATTTATCCTTCATTTCTGCCAGCTCAGCTCTCAGTTTCTCGATCTCCGATTCTTCAGCAACAGGTTCATTCAGGTGGCTGGTACCACTCATATTTTCATCTGTGTTAATATCAATTCCGGGTTCGTTTTCTGGGGTAATGGGCTCTTTTTCTGTCATATCCTTCTTTGTCATTTTTTCAGTATTGTGTGCAAAGGTAGGGTTGTCAAGAATACTGCCAACAGCGGGTTTCGGGACATTTTGTCCTTGAAGACCAACAACGTATGTCATACTTCCAAACAATGGCATAGGTTTGCAAAACTTATGAATAAAGTTTACCTGAATAGAAAGATTTCTAACCGTATTGTCAGCGGCCATCCCTGGATCTTTAATAATGAAGTAGAGAAGGTAGAAGGCAATGTAACCGGGGGAGAAGTAGTCGAAGTTTTTTCTCATGATAAGAAATTCATTGGCAAAGGATATATTAATCCCAAATCTCAGATATTGGTTCGTTTGCTCACCCGTGATAAACAGGATGTGATCAATGATGAGTTTTTTCACCGGCGTATACAGCAGTGCTGGGAATACAGGAAAAAATTAGGTTATACAGAAAATTGCCGGCTTGTTTTTGGAGAAGCCGATGAACTACCGCAACTGATCATCGATAAGTTTAATGATTACTTCGTTATTCAAACACTGGCATTAGGGATTGATGTATGGAAACCGGCGATCGTGAAGGCATTGCAAACTATTTTCAATCCTAAAGGAATTTATGAACGCAATGATGTACCGGTTCGTGAGCTGGAGGGATTGCCTCAACAAAAAGGATTTTTATCAGCTTCGTTTGATACAAAAATTATCATCAATGAAAACGGTTTGAATTTTCATGTAGATATTGAGAACGGGCAAAAGACCGGATATTTTTTGGATCAACAAGATAACCGCCGCGCCATTCAGCATATTGTAAAAGGAGCAGACGTACTCGGTGCATTTACCTATACGGGCACTTTTGAAATTCATGCTGCACATTATGGTGCCAAATCAGTTTTAGGAATTGATATTTCTGAAAATGCTGTGCAACAGGCAAACAAAAATGCTGAATTGAATAATTTTGATTCTATTTGTAAATTCGAAGCAGCCAATGCATTTGATGTATTAAAAAAGTGGGGTAAAGATGGGAGACAATATGATGTGGTAATGCTGGATCCGCCTGCATTTACCAAAAGCAGGGAAACAATTGAGAAAGCGATTGCGGGGTATAAAGAAATTAATTTACGAGGAATGAAACTCCTAAAGCCCGGAGGATTTTTAGTTACATCATCATGCACTAATCTTGTAAATCCAAAAATGTTTTTGGAGATCATTGGAATGGCTGCAAAAGATGCAAGAAGAAAAATAAGACAAGTTTGTTTTCAACCACAGGCTGCTGATCATCCGATTGTGCCGGGTATAGAGACAACGGAGTATTTGAAATTTTTAATTGTTGAGGTGAGATAAAAAAACTTATTAAGTAATGATTACAAAAGAAAAAATAAGGATTTTTAAAAAATACGATGGCGATGGTGATGCTTGGTTAAGAGGAGCATGGCCTTGGAACAGAAGAAAAATGAATGGAGAGGACTGGGGATTGATAGCACAATTAATTCAAGATATAAAACTTGTTGAAAAGGGGCTTGCGTCGGAATCCTATGCAAATAATTTGGAAAATACATTGAAGGAAAATTGCAAGGATGCCGAGACAATAAATGAATTAAGAAGAGTTTCTAAATTATTATAAAGATTACTTCGACACCTGGAACTTTCCAGACTTAACCAATCTTCCAGTTGCATCGGAGAGATGATAGATATAAACGCCACGAGTATATTCCTCCAGCGTTATTGTAGCCTTCTGTGAAAAATTGGATTTCTCGTACATTTTTCTTCCGAGAAAATTATAGACAATCAGTGTATAATTAGCAGTATTCGTTTTCTCAAGCTCAATATTAATAAAGGTATTTGCAGGTACGGGATAAGTCTTTACAACAATATCTCCCGGTGTTCCCGGTGTGGTCCTGTTAGCCTGCGCATTTGCGTAGCTGGCAATCAAGATAAAGGATAATATGGTAATGAGGCGTTTCAACGTAGTGGCTTATGCCTTTATTGCCCTAAAACTAAGCCAAATTATTCATTCAGTTAACGCAAAAACCGCAATTTTTTATGAAAAATCCCTACTAATTGGCTAAACGGCGCATTTATAGGATGAAAAAGCTCAGTTCAATTGTTCCAATGTCTTGTTAATTGCTGCAAAATCTGGAATTAGTCCGGCATTTTCCAGCACTTCGGCATAGCGAATGATTCCTTCTTTATCTATTACAAATGCCGAACGTTTGGAAACTCCTTTCATATTATACCCGAACATTTCATAAATGGTATCATAAAGTCTTGAAACATCTTTATTGAAATCGCTGAGTAAGGTAAAATTCAATTTCTGGTCTTCTTTATATTTTGCCAGTGTATGCAAAGCATCTACTGATATTCCAAACACCGTTGCATTTGCATGATTGTACCAACCTATATTATCCCTGATAGAACATAATTCTTTTGTACAAGTGCTGGTGAAAGCTAACGGAAAAAACAAAAGCAAAACATTCTTACCTTTTAGCTGAGAAAGTGTTACCTGGGTTTTATCGCTTGCATAAAGTGTAAAATCAGGGGCAGGTTGTCCAACTTCTATTTTCATAATTTTAATTTTGTCAAATTAGTTCGCTATAATTTCAAGTTAGTTTCTTTAACTTCAAAGAAACAAATAACCTTTTGAAAGGTTGTCATTTGTTTATTTTTTACCTTAAACCAACCGTTATGAACAAGTACATTACAGAATTTATCGGAACCTTTTTTTTAGTAATGGCAGTAGGGATGGCATCAACAATGGGAGCTATGGCCCCTGTTGCCATCGGTGCCACATTGATGGTGATGATCTATGCAGGGGGTCATATTTCCGGGGCGCATTACAATCCTGCAGTTACACTTGCAGTTATGCTTCGCGGACGAATTAGTATGAACGAAGCATTGCCTTATATGCTTGTACAAGTAGCAGGTGCAGCAGTAGCGGCACTAATTTGCAGCCAGGTTCTGGAAATAAAAGGTGCAGGTGATTGTGCTGTTGCAGAAGGCAATACTATTAAAGCATTGGTTGGTGAAATATTAGGAACTTTTGCACTGGCATATGTGGTGCTGAATGTAGCAACTTCAAAAGCAAATTCAGGTAACAGTTATTTTGGCCTTGCAATCGGTTTTACAGTAACAGCCATGGCATATACTTTTGGAGGATTCAGCGGGGGAGCATTTAATCCGGCTGTTGCGATTGGACAATCAGTTGCAGGTAATTTTTGCTGGGCTAATATCTGGATCTATTTAGTTGGATGTTTCGGTGGTGCTGCGCTTGCAGCAGTTGTATTTAATGTGAATAACCCTAATGATAAATAAAAATTGCTGAGCATACTAAAAAGCGAAACAGATACTGTTTCGCTTTTTTATTTCATTTAAAACCGTGGGCATCTCATATACTCAACGGTGGAATTATTTTTCCTGGATCCGATGTATGAAACGGATAATTCAAAACCTCCGCGACCATAGCTGCTCGGTTTTAGTTTTGAAATATTAGCATCATAGCTTATCGCTACAGAGAAGGGATTGTAATCTAATTTGATCACAGGTATCAACGCATCATTCCATCTTAAGAATGCACCGGCGTGAAGAGTATATAAAGGATTGTCCGGGTCTTCACCTAATTTAAACCCATACATAGCGCCGGCAATCATTTCTTTAGCCCCCGCCTGCATGCTGTAATCCCCTTGTAATGTCAAATAGCTATAATCAGTAACAGCAAACTTTATGCCTCCGCTGAAAACATATTTAGGCGCCAGTTGCAATCCCATGTTCTGGTAAAAAGAATTTTTCGGCTTATTAAAATGATGATAAGCAGCACCAATAAAGAAATTATTATCAGGATTTGCATTTACCTGCGAATTAAAACTCATACCAACGGCACCATCAGCATACGTATAAGATGCAGATTGAAAGTATTCACCATCCGTTCCATTATCATACGTACTATTAGTTGTCATCTTGCTTCTGTCGAACCGGCGGTTTACAATACCTCCCATAAAGCCTAAGGATAAATAAGTATTCCAGTCATTGCTCAACGATTTATGATAGTTGATAGCAGGCAATGCATGTGCTGACGTCCATCCAATCGTTCCTGCTTTATCAAATAACATTTGTATACCGGTTGTTATAAAATCATTTGCTTTACCAATCGGCATTTTAATTTCTGCATTCAACGAGCCTGTTCTATATGCATTCGTTACACTGTTCCATTGGTCGCGGTACACAGCCTGTGCCCTGATATCTCCTTTAAAAATTCCTGCCAGTGACGGATTGCGCAGCAATGGCGCTTCAAAAAATTGGGAGAAATGAATATCCTGTCCCTGCATTGTTAATGCAGACGATAAAAAGCAAATGATCATTATAGTATGTAACGGTTTCATTATTGTCTTATCGGATTAGAGCAATGTTGCCTGAATATTTTATTAACTCACCATTTGCACATAATATTTCCAATTGATAAATATATACATCAGATTGAGCAGGTTTTCCTTTGTAATTACCATTCCAGCCTGAGCCAGGATTGTTAACGGGAACCTCCCTGTTTTCAAATACAACTTCTCCCCACCTGTTGAAGATGCGTAATGTTTTTACCCGGAATATGCCTGTGCCTCTTAAATAGAATACATCGTTGCTGCCATCGCCATTAGGAGAAAAAGTATTTGGTACAAAAAAGTTTTGGCCTGTACAAATCACCTGAACGGTAACATCTCCTTTATTAATACAACCATATCTGTCTGTGACTGTAACACTGTATTTAGTCGTAAATTGAGGATTAGCTTCTGGCCGTGGACAATTAGTACAGTCAAGCCTGGTTGGTGGAAGCCAATTATAGGAAACAATTGGTCCTGTATAATTCATAGCAAGCTCTGTTGACGTTCCTGAAATAATAGTGATCGGATCTGTTACAGGAGTTGCTGTAGGTAGTGGTACTACATTTATATTCGTTCTAGCCGTATCTGCACAACCAAGTTTGTTGGAAGCGATCAATTGAACTGGATAATTGCCAGGGCTATTATAAGAAACAGCAACTTGTTGCGTTTGAGCAGTATTCCCATTTCCTAATGTCCATTGCCATTTAATAGTTGAATCAGGTTGAAACAATACTCCTGAAAATATTTCTGATTTATTAACACACAAAGTATCAAGTATGTTAAGAGATAACACAGGGGTAGGATATACCCGAACTGTATCGAAAAACGAACGTGAACATTGGTTTACCGTAGTTACGGTCAAAGTAACAATATATGTATCGGCTCCATTATAAAAGTGAGAAGGGTCAGTTGCGGTACTTGTTGTGCCGTCACCAAAATTCCATACGTTTGAAATAATCGGGTCATTACTTAAAGAATAGTTTGTAAAAAACACTTCACTAGTGTCACAAAACTCTTTTTTGTCTTTTCCAAACAAAGGAATAGCACCATATACTATGACAGGAGAGGCTGCAGAAACAACCGCATTACAACCAAATTTGTCCGTTAAAATCAAGTAGGGAAAGAAATTTCCTGGCGAATTATAAGTATGTGTAAGACTGGTTCGGCGTGTTGTATCCGAACTACCATCGCCAAAATAAAATTGGAAATTAAAACCAACTGGAACAGAGATATTGAAATTTGTTGTAATTGAATGGCAGGCAGTATCGGGCCCAAGAGTGATTTGTGTTGCTAAAGCCGGGTTATACAAGTTAACTGTTTTACTTGCAGAGTCAATGCAACCACCAGGACCAGTAAGATATAATGTTGCAGTATATGCTCCATATGCATTATAAAAATGTGAAGGGTTTAATGCAGCATTGCTGCTGCCATCACCGAAATCCCATAAATGGCTTTGATAATTAGACCCCTGGAAAACAAAACTTGTTTGCAATGGAATACAAATACCGGAGCTATCTATTATATCAAAAGCCGCCCGCGGACTCCTGATATAAATATAATTTGTTTTAAGTACAGAATCCTTGCAGCCTGCTGCATCCTGAATGGTAAGCTTAACGTTGTAAATATTATCACCCAATGGATATATATGTGTAGGATTCTGTAATGTGGATGTTCCTCCATCTCCAAAGCTCCAGTTATATGTCAATCCGGAACCTGAAGACGTATCGGTAAACTGTAATGCCGCTAAAGGACAATAAAAACTATCCGCCCTGAAAGCGGCTACAGGTCTTGTGATCAAAACTGAATTTGGAAGTGTAATTGTATCTGCACAGTTAGCATTGTCTTTTATTGCAAGTGAGACAGTATAACTGCCGGTTTGAGTATAGGTATGGGTAAAAGGCGAAGAAGTAAATGTTTGTTGATTGCCATCTCCGAAATTCCAATTCCATTGTGTAATTGGAGATGCATTGGGAATTGATAGATCGGTAAAACTTATAGTACTGTTTACGCAACCACCCGGACCGTTTACTGAGAAATTTGCACGAGGGCCACTCACTACAATAAAATTAGAAAGTAGAGTTGTGTCAAAACACCCATTAATGTCTTCAATGGTTAATGCTACGTCATAGCTGCCATAATTTCCCAAACTATAATTAAGGGTACGTGTAGTATCATTAATCGCTGTAGCTCCGATCAACCATGAATAATCCCTGATATTAGCTGGGTTGCTGACAACGGCATTAAGTGTAAAGACCTCACTTTTACAAACAGGATTTTTATTGATTGTAAAACTTGGCGTCTCGTTGACCAGTATGATCTGTCTCGATCTTTGATAAGAGCAGGCGCCATTTGTAACGATTAACGTTGCAGTATAGGTACCGTAGGCAGGATAGGTAAATGTTGGTGGTGGTAAACCAAAGAAAATTGTATTAGCAGGATCACCCATCCTCCATTCATAAGTAATGGGGCCATAAATAGGATTGGTTAATGAACTGTCCAGGAATGTTGCACGCAGACGATTATTGCAATCTACCATGTAACCAAATTTGGCTACGGGTGGAAGAATCTGTATTGGCCGAAAGGCTGAATCGCGGCAACCATTATTCGAAACAACGAGTTTAACTGTTAATGCTCCAGTATCCTCATAAATATGCTGTGGATTTTGAAGAGTAGAAAAAAGACTATCGCCAAAATCCCAATCCCACTCAACAAATGCGCCAGGTGAGGTTACTGAAAGATCTGTAAACTGAACAGGAGTGCTTGCACATACATTATTCGGGGTAAAGCTAAAATTGACTGTAGGCCTTGTACCAGTTCTTACTCCGTTAGGTATGGTAATGGTTTCAGTACATCCTGTTTGAGTTGTGACAGTCAGACTGATTGTATAATTTCCCGCTGTATTGTAAATATGAGTAGGAAATTGTGTTGTATAAATTCCACCCGGCTCTCCTAAATCCCATAAATAACTAATAATATTATCAACAGATTGTATTTGTGGAATAGGGCTATAGCTAAAAGGAATGCAACCGCCAGTAGGGGCATTTGCTATTGCTACAGTAGTGTTGAGGATTTTGATCAATTGCGGCTTCGTTATTGTATTCGTGCATCCTCCCGGAAGTGTTATGGTTAGAGAAACATCAAAAACTCCTCCACTCGTATAGGTATGCGATGGATTTTGAAGATTGGATGTTCCTCCATCACCAAAATTCCATAGCCAGGTTGAAGCAGCAGGACTTATATCGGTAAACTGAACTGTAAAAGGAGAACGACATGCTGTACTATCGTTCAAAGTGAAATTAACAGGAGGTTGACTTGTTATAGTTACATTTCGTGTAATGGAGTCTATGCAGTTTCCATAATTATTAATCAGCTTTACCGGATATGTTCCACCTGATAAGAATGTTTTATCAGGATTGATCTGTGACGAAGTAGTACCATCACCGAAGTCCCAGAAAGATGATATCGGTGCCGGTGAAGAATTGTTTTGAAAAGTTATCATTTGCCCAATGCAAATGCTTGGAGGTATATTGAAATTTGTCGTTTTGCCTGTGATCACTACATTTTTTGTTATTGTACCACTACACCCGAGATCACTTTGAACATTAAGACGTACAGTATAAGTGCCGGCAGCAGCATAAGTGGCAGAAGGATTTTGTAAGGTTGAAGTAGGACCGCCGTTTCCAAAATCCCAAACATAACTTAGCGTTCCCGGTCCACTCGAGAGATCCTGAAAGTTAATAGTGAACGGAGCCTGGCAGGTGCCTGGTTGTGAGAAACTAAAATCTGCAGTAATACCGCTTACAATACGAATGTACCTTCCGATTGAAGTAAAACTTTGACAACCTGTTGTGCTGGTTATTCTCAATGAAACAGTATAAAACCCTATAGCAGTATAAGTATGTGAAGGGTTTTGAGAAGTTGAAGTAAAGCCATCTCCAAAATCCCATAGCCAACTTATAATTGTCCCAGCACCGGGAGGAACCGTAGACTGATCCGTAAACTGAATGGTTGCTGGTGCGCAGGCAGTTGTAATATTAGCTGATAGACTTGCTGAGGGAGAAGGTGTGACTGTTATGAAGTTCGTTTTAATCTCTTCATCAATTCCAGCTGAATTTCTCACGACGAGTCTCACAGTATATGTTCCAGGTATGGAATAATTCACTATAGGATTTCGGAGAGTGGATAATTGTCCGTTTCCAAAATCCCAGTTCCAGGAAGTCGGGTTGCCGGTTGATAAATCCTGGAATGAAACAATTAATGGGGAACAACCTGATCTTGGTGTAGCTGAAAAATTTGCGACAGGCGAGGTCTGCCCAAAACCAATAATGGTAAATAGTAAAAGGTGGAATAATATTCCCGCAGTTTTCTGGTGTATATGAATTAAATATTTTCCCAAGGGTTCAAAAATTTCCTTGTTGCTATTAAGTATTATCAAAAATCATCCCGCATATTGGTCATAAGAGGAGTTTGACAAAACCTGCAACAGGTTGTTTAATTCATAGGGGGTATGGAAAAACAGAAGATTACAGCTTTTCAAGCCGCATATTCTTTACATCTGAGCCAACAGTTTGCGTGGCTACAACATAGGTCCAGCTATTATTTGTAATGTTCCAATTGCCATTTATCAATTGCAATGGATTTACAGCAGAAGGAAAATTGGCCGAAGTGGTCATGGTACTGGCATTGCCATCCCAGGTCCCGGTTTTTTCCACAATGCCATTTTTTATAGCATCCACAGTTTTGTTACTGTAGTATTGAAATTTATAACCATTAAAATCTGATGTGATATTCGTTCCGTTGAGTGAAAAACTGGTAATTGACCATTGACCATCGGTCATTGCCTTTATTACAAGGTCCTGGTAAATATTCTCCTTGGCTTTTTTACAGGATAGGGTAAAAACAAAAAAGGTGATTAATGGTAAAAGTCGTTTCATAAGTTACACAAAATACAGCTTCAAGACCGTTTATACAACACGATAAGGCTATTATAACGCCAAACCGGGTACAAAATTTTGCATTGATTTTGAAAAGTTTAGAACTCAAAACAGAAGCTTAAGACTGAAAATTCATTAGTTTAGGCCAATTTTTAAAGATGAGAGGAATTTTTATAGCCATTGTCACTTTAGGGTTTACACATTTATTAGCTGGTCAGACCCCGTCCCAAGCATTAAATAGATGGTCTGCCAGGTCCCCGATTGAAAAAGTTTATTTGCATACGGACAGGGAAGAATACCTGGCTGGCGAAACAGTATGGTTTAAAGCCTATTTATATGCAGAATATATTCCGGATTCAATCAGTTCGGTTGTATATGCAGAATTATATGATCAAAACCAGCAACTGGTCAATCGGGCTATATTGCCGGTAATAGATGGGGATGCTTTTGGTGATATTGATATACCCGTTACGGCCACATCCGGTAATTATTTTATCAGGGCTTACTCACCAACTATGCTTAATCATGATCATGAGTTTTTATACTCAAAAAAGATCAGGGTTGTTGGTAAAGGAAAAATGCCAGCGGTTGCGGAAGATAAAACATTGCGGATAGAATTTTTTCCGGAGGGTGGAAATCTTGTCAACGGATTCTCGGGTGCTGTGGCATTTAAAATAACTAATAAGTCCGGTGTACCTGTAAATGGAGTTGGCGTTATCAGAGATCAGAATGGTGATTCGATCTTATCTTTTGAAAGTTATCATGACGGAATGGGGCTATTTGAAATAGAATCAAAGCAAGGAGTTTCATATTATGCTCAATTGACTGGCGATGCTAGCTCAGAAAAATTTCAGTTGCCCCAAGCTGTTGAAAAAGGAATTGCCTTCAGCCTGATGCCTGACCCGCAAGGAATTTATTATTCAATAAAACATCGCAAAGATGAAACTGCATTTGCCGCTTCATACATGATTGGTCAAATGGGCCATCGTGTAGTTTTTGAAAAACAGTTCAATTCAAAAGAAGATTGGGTAACAGGGGTAATTAATTTGGACAAACTATATTCTGGCATTTTACAAGTAACCGTTTTTAATATCAATGGTATTCCATTGGCAGAAAGGCTATGGTTTGTAGATAACAAAGAATATTTACTCAAAGGAGATTTAAAACCCGATACATTAAACTTTAATAAGAAAGCTCTCAATCAGATTACATTGTCGATCAGGGATACCATCATCGGGAGTTTTTCATTGTCAATAACCGATCCTGACCTGAGTGCAAATGAACTGAGAACAGAAAGTATCATTTCAAATTTGCTTCTTATCAGCGATCTGAAAGGATATATTCATAACCCGGTTTATTATTTTTCTACTGATAATGATTCGGTAAAAACAGCTTTGGACCTTGTGATGATGACCAATGGCTGGCGCAGGTTTAAATGGGTTGATCTGTTAGCTGGTAAAGCTTCACCGGTTACTTACATCGACCCGAAATATATTTCTTTGAAAGGACAGATCAATGAAAGAGATTCTAAAAAACCGGTGCCTGATAAGGAACTTGTTGTGTTAATTAAAACTCCCAAGAATGCAAGCAATACCAGCCGGATGATAAAAACAGATGCAAAAGGAAATTATAAACTCGACTCATTGATCTTCTATGGACGTTCAAGAATTCTTTTCAGTGATATCAGGGGCAAAAAAAGTAAATGGATCGATATAATTAATAATTCAGATAGTCTTTCAAAATCCTATTCGCTTGCTAAGATCAATACGAGTTTATTTCCTTCAATTTCTCCTCATGCTTTGGCATCTGTTATAGACGGAAGATTGAAAAATGCCCACGAAAGTCTTTCAGTGTTTGATAATACACTGGAAGAAGTGATTGTAAGTGCCCGTAAGAAAAGCCCTTTAGAACTAATGGATGAAAAATATACCAACGGTATGTTTTCCGGTAATGCCATGAAAACGCTTGATCTTTTAAATGCAGATGATGTCTTTGGTTATTCTTCCATATTCGAATATATTGAAGCAAGGATACCCGGAGTTACTGTTGCAAAAGACGGGTTTGATTACACTATTTATTACCGGCAGGCAGTTACGATGAGTGCAAGCGGGCCAATTCCCATGACAATATTTTTAAATGAAATGCAAACAGATATCGCCTTTGTTTCTGTTATTCCGATAACTGAAATTGCAATGGTAAAAATCTACAATTCGTTTGTTGGTGTTAGCGGCAATGCACCGGGAGGTGTATTATCTATTTACACAAAAAAGGGTTCTGACCTTTTTAAGGATATGCCTTCATCTTCTGATGTGTTTGAGTACAGCGGTTTTTCATTTATCCGTGAATTTTATTCTCCCAATTACAGTATTGATTCATTGAAAATGCAAAATGACAATCGTATAACACTGCTTTGGAAACCGGATATCTATTTACGCACCATCAACCCTGTTGTACCGATCCGGTTTTATAATAATGATAATAGTAAACGATTTAAAGTGATAGTGGAAGGAATGACAAAAGATGGCAAAATGATCTTTCTCGAAAAAATATTTGCAGCGCCTCCGCTAAAAGGATTCTGATAATAAAAAATCCCGCAGCGCTGCGGGATTTTTTTAAAATATGTTTATTGATCTTATTTAGGAAAATTCGGATTGGCTTTTACTTCTTCCATTTGCTTTCTGTGTCTTTCTGTATGTGCAGTCATAAATAGTGCCATCTGGTAACAATCAACAGTTCCAAATGGCATTTGAACCATGTGGTTTCTCAAATCTTCTGTTGTCGTTTTTACATACTTTATATGTTCGGCACGCATTTCCTTAAATGCATTCATGGCTTCTTCCATTGATTTATAAGGGGTGTTCTGCGGCTCCAATGGCGGGAATGTTTTTACTTTCTTTTCGCGGCTTTCTACTGTGGCCACTACCTGTTCATCAGTCATTTTTACCTCAGATCTTTTATCGGGAGTAGCCTGGCCTTTCATGGCGGCTTCCATCATATCCCATATTCCTTTTTCTGTAATTGCAATATGATACATACATTCTTTTACTGACCAGGATTCAGCGGAAGGCTTGAAATTTAATTGGGCATCTGACAAACCTTTTACTGATTGCATCAGGCTTGTCTTATGATCTTTCATCAGGGTAGTCGCATATTTTCTTTCTTTTTTTGAAAGCGAAGTGTTCCGGAGCGTACCAGCAAGCCCTGAAATAACCAGCAAGGTCAGCAGCAGGCGACCATAAGTTCTTTTTAACATAGCAGGAGTTTTAAATGAATAATAAAACCATGAGTGATCATGAGGGGCAGGAAAGGGGAGCAAAAGTTACAAAAGATTTTCATTCCGCAAAGTTTGATTTATGAACTTTTTAAAGCTATCCATCTTAACTTCCCCGCATGAAAATCGCCGAGATCACTTCTTTTCTTGAATCTCTTGCCCATCCGGTCTTGCAGGAACCCTATGATAATGCAGGACTAATAACGGGCAACCCGGCTTGGGATTGTAACGGAATTGTTATTTCTCTTGATGCTACAGAAGATGTGGTAAATGAAGCCATCACAAAAAATGCCAATCTTATTATAGCACATCACCCTATCATCTTCTCAGGTTTAAAAAAGATAAACGGGAAGAATTATGTGGAGAAAGCGATAATTGCTGCTATTAAAAATGACATTGCTATTTATGCCATACATACTAATCTTGATAATGTATTAAGTGGTGTAAATGGGAAAATGGCGCAACTGCTAGGTGTGAAGAATTGTACTGTACTGGCTCCTAAGATTAATACACTAAAAAAGCTTTTCACTTTTGTTCCTTCAGCCCAGGCTGACCAGGTGAGAAATGCAATATTTGAAGCTGGAGGGGGAAATATTGGCAATTACTCTGAATGCAGTTTTAATGCGGAGGGTACAGGCACATTCAAAGCTGGTGACAACACTGATCCATTTGTTGGCAAGCGAGGCGAACGTCACCATGAAAAAGAGATTAAAATCGAAGTAATATTTCCGGGCTTTCTTGAAAACAGGATCATTGCAGCCATGAAATCAGCGCATCCTTACGAAGAGGTGGCGTATGATATTGTTAATCTTGCAAACTCGCACCAGGGAATAGGCAACGGCATAGTTGGTGAACTGGAAAATCCCATAGATGAGATAAGTTTCCTGGAACTGGTAAAAAAAACGTTCAAGACGCCGGTTATCAGGCATACCGAACTGAGGGATAAGACTGTTAAAAAGGTGGCCCTTTGTGGCGGCGCAGGCAGTTTTTTGATTGGGGCTGCAATTAGCGCAGGCGCAGACTTTTATATTACTGCTGATATGAAGTATCATGAATTCTTTGATGCCAATGGCCACATGGTTATTGCCGATATCGGCCATTACGAAAGCGAGCAGTTCACCATCGACCTTTTAAAAGAGGTTTTGGAGCAAAAATTCCCTACTTTTGCCGTCCTTAAAACAGCAGTGATAACCAACCCTGTGAGGTATTTTTAAACGGTCAGGTAAGTCAAATGTATAAGGATTTTAAATGACACATATGACTCATGACTTTCAGAAATTTCAAACTATAAACAATCATAATGGCACACGTAAAAGAATTTTCCGTTGAAGAAAAATTAAGTTCACTTCTTTACCTGCAAAAAATTGAAAGCAAGCTGGATGAAATTCATATCCTGAAAGGTGAATTGCCGATGGAGGTGAATGACCTCGAAGATGAGATCCAGGGATTGCATGCCCGTAAGGTGAGAATTGAAGAAGAGGTTAACGGTGTGAACGAGTTTATTGAAAAGAAAAAAGAAGCAATTAAAGAAGCCCAGGCGTTGATAAAGAAATACGAAAAGCAAAGTGAGAATGTAAAGAATAACCGTGAGTTTGAAGCGATCAATAAAGAAATTGAAATGCAGCAGCTCGAAGTGAAGCTTTGCGAAAAACATATTAAAGATGCAAGCGAAGAAATTGCGGAAAAAGCTGAAACTTTAGAAAAAGCAAACAAAGGAATTGCCAGTAAAGAAAATGTATTGACGAACAAAAAAGGGGAGCTGGAAAAGATCATTGCTCATAACGAGAAAGATGAGAAGCATTTTAATAAACTGGCTGCCGAAGCAAAAGAGCATGTTGAGCCACGCCTGATGACCAGTTATACAAAGATCAGAACAAGTTACCGCAACGGATTAGCTGTTGTAGCAGTAGAACGTGATGCCTGCGGCGGATGTTTCAATTCTATTCCTCCTCAAAAGCAAAGCGAAATTCGTCAGCGTAAAAAAATTATTATCTGTGAAAACTGCGGCCGTATCCTTGTTGATGGGGACCTACACGCCTCAGTAGAAATAAAATAATATTCCCCCATTTCTAAAATGGGTACTATGAAATTTTCTTTTTTATTTTCCCCTGACATTTAATGTCAGGGGTTTTTATTTCTCATCATTAAAAAAAACTGAACCTTCTCTTAGGCTGGATGAAAATTCGCTAATTTGCTGCATCACATGCTTCAGAAATTAACGATACAGAATTATGCTATCATCGATGAACTGGAAATAGATTTTTCAGGCAAACTGAATATTCTTACTGGTGAAACCGGCGCCGGTAAATCGATTATCCTTGGAGCTTTGGGTCTGATACTAGGCGAAAGAGCAGATAGTTCTGTGCTGGTAAATAAAACAAAGAAATCTGTGATCGAAGGTTTGTTTGATGCTCATGGTAAAAAAGAGATCAAACAATTTCTTGAGCAAAATGATTTTGATATTACTGATGAGCTGGTAATAAGAAGAGAGATAGCAGCTACCGGAAAATCCCGTGCTTTTATAAATGATACACCTGTAACATTAAATCAATTAAATGAGTTAAGCTCCTTACTTGTCGATCTGCACCAGCAGTTTGATACACTGGAATTAGGGGAAAGCCATTTTCAACGTGAGGTCCTGGATGCGTTAGCAGGACATGCTGACTTGTTAAGTGAATACAGTAAACTTTTTAATCAATGGAAAACGCTGCAACGGGAATGTGATGATCTCAAACAACAAAAATTGCAATTCGATAAAGAATCTGACTACAATAAATTTCAGTTTAATGAACTAGATGAGGCAGCATTCAGGGAAAATGAACTGGAAGAAACGGAAGCTGAATTGAAATTGCTGAGTAATGCTGAAGGAATCAAATCGGTTCTTGGTAAAGTATACCAGGAGTTACAAGAAGGAGAGAGCCCGGTTGTTCAGCAATTAAAAATATTGGTAAACCAGTTACAGAATTATTCTTCTTATCATGCCCGGTTGCCAGAATTGATTCAACGGCTGCAATCAACACAAATAGAACTGCAGGATGTTGCGGATGAAATTGACGGGATCAGCAATCATATCAATTATAGCCCGGAAAGAATTGAGCAGTTAAATGAACGTTTATCATTAGGATATAAGTTACTGAAGAAACATGGAGTGAAAACGACTGCGGAGTTATTGCAGATCAGGAATGAACTGGAGAGTAAATTGCAGGCCGTGTTGAACATCGATGAAACAATTCAGCAGAAAGAGAAAATTCTTTCAAAAACAAAGCAAACCCTTTCCGAAAATGCACAGAAAATATCTGATGGTCGTAAAAAACAAGCAAAGCCTTTAGAAGATAAAGTGAATAAACTGCTGGTACAGGTGGGAATGCCAAATGCAAAGATCAAGGTTGAAATTAAAAGCGACCAGGAATTGAATGCATTCGGAACTGATAGTATCGAGTTTTTGTTTGATGCAAACCGGAGTGGACAGTATCACCCCATTCGAAAAGTAGCCAGCGGTGGTGAGTTGAGCCGTTTGATGCTTTGCATAAAGTCATTAGTAGCAAAAAAGATCGACTTGCCTACGATGATATTTGATGAAATTGATACCGGTATTTCAGGTGAAGCCGCGAGACAGGTAGGTGTAATTATGAAAGACCTTGCAGCCAGCAGGCAAGTGATTTGCATTACCCATCAGCCACAGATAGCCGGCAAAGCCGATGCTCATTATTTTGTTTATAAAGAAATAGTAAAGGATGCGGTGAAGACAAATATCCGCAAACTGACTACTGAAGAAAGAATTACAACGATTGCAAAAATGCTGAGTGGAGAAAAACCAACAGTTGCTGCAATTGAGAATGCAAGGGAAATGGTTTCTAATTGACAAAACTCCGGAAATGAGGATCTCGGTACTATTAATTATCATTGCTTTCCTGGCTGCTGCTTTTTTTCTCAATGTTTATTTTCAAAAACTGATCAACCCACGCAAATCACCCGGAAGACTTTTGCTTTATTTTCTTGCAACAATTGTCATGATACTCGGTCTGACTACTTTAATGATTTTTATTATCGGCCGCCTTTTTCCGCAGGAGATAATGAAATAATAATTACTTCATACATTTACCCACAATTCTAAAAATAACAAAGGCTATGTCAAATAATTTATTACAGGGAAAGAAAGGGATCATCTTCGGCGCACTGGACGAAAAATCCATTGCCTGGAAAACGGCATTGAAATGTCATGAAGCAGGAGCTCAGTTGGTACTCACTAATGCACCTGTTGCATTAAGAATGGGAGAAATAAACAAACTGGCTGAAGCTGTGAATGCACCAGTCATTGGCGCTGATGTAACCAATATGGATGATCTGAAAAACCTGATGGAAAAATCAATGGAACATTTTGGTGGTAAAATTGATTTTATCCTTCATTCAATCGGCATGAGCCTGAATGTTCGCAAAGGGAAATCTTATACCGAGATCAATTATGAATGGAATACAAAAACACTCGACATATCTGCAATGAGTCTTCACCGTGTATTACGTACTGCATGGGATTTGGATGCACTGAACGAGTGGGGGAGTGTGGTGGCATTAACTTATATCGCAGCACAAAGGGTGTTTCCTGATTATAATGAAATGGCAGATGCCAAAGCATTACTGGAAAGTGTAACAAGAAGTTTTGGTTACAATTATGGTGTAAGAAAAAAGGTACGGGTAAATACAATCTCACAATCACCGACAAGAACTACAGCAGGCAGTGGCGTAAAAGGCTTTGATGGGTTTATAAGTTTTGCAGAAAAAATGAGCCCATTAGGAAATGCTTCTGCTGAAGACTGTGCGAACTATACTGTAACACTTTTTAGTGACCTCACAAGAATGGTAACCATGCAAAATTTATTTCATGATGGGGGATTTTCTTTTACAGGTGTAACGAAAGAAGTGATCGAGCAAATGGAAAAATAAATTATATCAGACCTAAGAATAATGTCAAAATGGAAAGTGTGTAGATATGTGGTTTGTTATTTTCCAAAAACTTGTCTCACTTCTTTTGGAATAAAAGCATCTATGCCCTCTGGATTTGTACTTGATAAGAGATACCACTTCTTTGATTTGCTATCATAGATAAACCAATTTTCAGTTTTTGAATTAATTTCAATCTTGAACTTCGATTTATTGCATTCGACATTATTTTCACCGAAATATTTTTTTGATCCCTCACAAAATTTATTAAACAGGATAGTTGAATCACCAGTTTTAGATGATTTCAAGTTTAAAGAGGATTTGGAGTTGATATTTATTAGTGAATATTTACTAGAGTCATGAATAGTTACTTTGTAACCAGGATCTATGGTCATCGAATTTATAATAATATCGTAATCAGGAGAATGAACCCCATCCTTTAAATCACTAATAATTTGTTCTTTAGTATAATCCTTAAATACTTCCGGGTATTTGAATTGATACATCGTTTCGTAATCTTCGGAAATGACTGCGGCAGAGTATTGGTTAAATAAATCCTTTATTGTTTTTTCGTCATCATCTTTGGAAAAATTGCAAGAGGAAAATAAAAATAAAAAGAGACTTAATAAACGAATATTTTTATTCATACACAATTAGATTATTGCTTTGAGTATAATCTCTTTAATCTTATCAATAGAAATTCTTTCCTGCTGCATTGTATCACGATGACGTATCGTAACAGTGTTGTCTTCTTTTGTTTGGTGATCTACAGTAACGCAGAATGGAGTACCAATCGCATCCATCCGGCGGTAACGTTTTCCAATTGTATCTTTTTCTTCATAGAAACAACGGAACGAAGCTTTGCAATCATCCATGATTTTTCTTGCTATTTCTGGTAATCCATCTTTTTTCATCAATGGTAATACAGCAAGTTTCATCGGAGCAAGTTTAGCTGGGAATTTTAATACAACTCTGCTGTCTGGTTTTTCAGGAGTACTCAGATCCTGTTCTTCATAAGAATGACTGAGTACGGCAAGGAACATCCTGTCTAAACCAATTGAAGTTTCAATTACATAAGGAATATAATTTCCATAAGGCTTGCCTGTAGCAGGATCTATATCATTATCAAAATACTGTTGTTTCTTTCTGCTATATTCCTGGTGCTGTTTCAGATCAAAATCTGTTCTTGAGTGAATACCTTCCAGTTCTTTAAAGCCAATTGGGAAGTTGAATTCAATATCACAAGCTGCATCTGCATAGTGTGCCAGTTTGATATGATCATGAAAACGATAATTCTCTTGTCCGAAGCCCAAAGCCAAATGCCATTTCATTCTTTCTTCTTTCCAGTACTCATACCATTTTTTCTGAGTGCCGGGCTGAATGAAGAATTGCATTTCCATTTGTTCAAACTCTCTCATGCGGAAGATGAATTGTCTAGCTACAATTTCATTACGGAACGCTTTACCAATTTGTGCAATACCAAAAGGAATTTTCATTCTTCCTGTTTTCTGCACATTTAAAAAGTTTACAAAAATTCCCTGTGCGGTTTCAGGTCTTAGATACACTTTATTGTCAGCATCTTCACTTGAAACAGTAGAACCAAATTCTGTTGAGAACATTAAGTTGAACTGGCGGATATCCGTCCAGTTAGCAGTTTTACTGATGGCACATTTGATCTTATTGTCCTCGATCAGTTTTTTCAAGCCAGCAAAATCATCTTTAGCCAGCAAAGTATCCATCGCAGCCAATACATCATTTGCCACTTGCTCATTACCTGCTGTTTTTTGTTCTTCAGCAAAGCCTTCTATCAAATGATCAACACGGTATCTTTTCTTGCTGTCTTTATTATCGATCATTGGGTCGTTGAAATTATCAACGTGGCCACTTGCTTTCCATGTAGTAGGGTGCATAAAAATAGCGGCATCAATACCTACAATATTTTCATTCATGCGGGTCATACTTTCCCACCAATAATCTTTGATATTTTTTTTCAGTTCACTGCCCCATTGACCATAATCATAAACGGCCTGCAGGCCGTCGTAAATTTCACTGCTGGGAAATACAAAGCCATACTCTTTTGCATGGGAAATAATTGCCTGGAACCTGTTCGAATCGTTTGCCATAGGGCGCAAAGATAACCCGCCGGGTATACAGGCGAAAATGAATTTTTAATTAGTTTAATTAAGATAACCGAAGAAAAAACAAATAATTTTTTACAGGTACGTAACCTGGAAGATCATGCAGGAGGGAAATTCTATTTCTGGCAAAAATTCATAATTCAATTTTTCAAACAGGTTTACTTTGATCCACCATGATCCTTTTCCAGGAACTACTGTCTGGTACACGGCAGCATCTTTCTTAGCATCTCTTACTGTACTGACAGGAATTTTCTGCCATGTTTCATCTCCCGTGAACCGTCTTTCATTGTTGGCAGTCATTTTTGTAATTAATACTTCAATCCTGTATTTCTTGCTATTGTTTTTTATATCCACTTGAAATACTCCGGAAGTATTTGCAAAATAACCCAAAGCGGGAATGGTAATAGGTGCTTTAGAAAGAAAGAGGTATTTGCTGATGATTGGCATCAGCGCATATTCATTCAATGTTATTTTATTTTTTAAAAACTGGCAGGTAGTGTCTTCAGGAAGATGACTGTAAATAAATTTTTCAGGTGGCGTATCGAACCAAAAATATTCCATATCTCCATCTTTTTCGCTTGCCCATGTTACATCCATTAGTTTCCAGTTACCATTTATTTTTACAGCATTCCAGGCATGGTCAGTACGTGAAGTATTTACTTTTGCATCGGGCCATATTTTACTATAGCCTGAAATTTTTATTGCTTCCAGTCCGCATTGTTCGGACATATATTGAAACAGGCTTGAGTAATGATCACAAACTCCTTTGCGTTCTTCAAATGTCTGTAAAGCATCTTTTTTATAATCCCATGTAGTTTTTATTAATCCGCTTGTATAGGCATCCCAATCGTAATTAATATTTGTAGCAATCCAGCAAAAAACGGCTCTTGTTTTATGAAGTGGCGTTGTAAAATTTTTATTGATAACAGCAATTACTTCTTCCAGTGTTTTTGTATTGTTGGTACTGAAAAGATTTTTCGTTTTATCATCGATATATTTTAGTGAATCGGCCGGGTTCCATTTTTCCTGGTATATTTTTTCTATTTGTTTAACTGTTTCATCGGCTTGTTTTACAAATTTTAAAGAGTCCTTTAGCCATTGATCTTTCCATTCCTTCATCAATTTAATAGAGTCCATCCGCCATTCTTCTTCAAATTTTTTCAGATCTTCTTCTGAGTTAATAACGGCTTCTTTCTTTAATTCTTTTCGGGTTGATTTATCATTTACCGGTTGGGTAAAACATAATTGTAGAGTCAGCAGAAGTGTAAGTGTAAATATCAATTTGGTGGCCGTCATACAGTGGTGGTTAGGTAACGATAGAAATAAAGATTTATTTCGATTTCATCTGTTAAATAAACACCATTTGGCTTTCCAGTTTGCCATACCTATGATGTCTCAGGTTCTTTTACTTCAATCACTGTTTTCTCATCCGTATGTTCCTGTATTGATTTTTCCGATTCTATTTCAATTTGCTTAACAAGAACAGCATAGTTGTTAGGATAAATAATTGTGCCTTTGTATTTAGCATAAGAATGGGTAAAAGCAGCCCCGAAATACAATATCATGGAGGAATAATAGACCCACATTAAAATAACAATGACAGAACCCGCAGCACCATATGCTGTTGTCATCCTGTTATGCCCGAGGTAATAACTGATAACAAACCTGCCGATCATAAATAAAGAAGCTGTTACAAAAGATCCTACCCATACATGTCTCCAATTAATACGGGCATCGGGTAATACTTTAAAGATTGCAGCAAAAATAAATGACGTGATAAGAAAGGTGAAGACGATATTCAAAATATAAACAAGCACCACTGTTAACTCAGGGTATTTTACCGTCAGCTTAGTTAGTAAGAAATCCATTGAGGCATTAATAAGGAGGGATACCAGTAATATAAAACCCAACGTGATGATCATTGAAAAGGAAAGTAACCTGTCGATGATCAGCTTCAACCATCCTAAACCCTTTCTTGGTTTTGCTTTTATTCTCCAGATATGATTGATAGAACTCTGTATTTCTCCAAATACACTTGTAGCACCAATGATCAGCGCAATAAGGCCAACTATCGTTGCAAACTGGCTACCGGTAGAGGTGGTTGCATTATGTATGATTTCCTGTATATCGACGGCGGCTGAATGACCAACAAAGGACTCGATCTGTTTATACACTGAACCTTCTATTACAGTTCGGCCATAGAACAGATCGCTAAACCAGATAATAATAATGAGTAACCCAGGCAGTGAGAATATAGTATAAAAAGCTAAGGCGCCGCTGAGTTTCAGTACATCGCATTCAAAAAAATCTGATACAGAATGTTTTATTATTTTCCAACCATCACTCATAGTCATAGCTCCCGAGATTTAAAAATTATGCCAAAGGACCGGCTTATACTAATTTGTCGTTATTCTTATGTCTTTCTGCATCCCGGGTGGTCTTTTTTTCAAAATTTTTTTCCAATGCCTCAGTTAAGTTCACCCCTGTTTGGTTGGCAAGGCAAATTAATACCCACATTACATCGGCCATTTCATCAGCCAGGTTTTTTTCCAGGTCTGTTTTTTTGAAACTTTGATCGCCGTAAGTACGGGCCATGATGCGGGCCAGTTCGCCAACTTCTTCAGTAAGTATGGCCATATTGGTGAGTTCGCTGAAATAACGGACACCAACGGTCTTTATCCAGCTATCAACCTGTTGCTGGGCTTGCTCAATAGTCATTTTTAAAAAATTTAGTGCGGTTATCTGCAATATAGCATGATTATTGTCGTTAGAGAAACCCTTCCTTTACGGAAGCTGTTAGGACACCGTATCCCACTGAAACTTTAACCCAAATTCCTGTTACAAAAACTATTATTCTATGATGAAGCACCATCTATGGGCTACTTTGTTGTCGCTAAGCCTCTTTGTTTCGCTGATTGCACCTGCACAATCTTATAATTCTGATAAAAACGAAATTGCTGCGCCTAAGCCGTATAAAATTCTTACAAATGGCAAACGAATAACTGTTCAGTCAAAGCAGAATATTAAAACTGTATTTGTATGGACAGCCAATGGTCATCGGTTTATTGAACAAAAGGAAATAAACTCAAATTCTTATTCCTTTAATATTACGATCGCTGAAAAATTTTTTTTTGCAAGAATTGAACTGGAAGACGGTAAAATGTATTCTCAGAAATTTGGGGTCCAATAAACTTACTCCTTATTCTTTGTATCAAATAAGATCGTCACAGGTCCATCATTCAATAATTCTACTTTCATATCGGCTCCAAAGATCCCTGTCTTGATCATTTTATTCATATCGCGGCAGAGTTGCTGGATCATTTTTTCATAAAGCGGAATGGCGATATCTGGTTTCGCTGCCCGGATATAGGAGGGACGATTGCCTTTGCGGGTGGAAGCATGTAAAGTAAACTGGCTAATTAATAAAATATCGCCATCAATTTCTTTGATGGGAATATTCATCACGCCACCCGGATCATTGAATATACGCAGGTCAACAATTTTTCCGGAAAGCCATTCAATATCTTCCATTGTATCGCTGTCTTCAATGCCCAACAGAACCAATAATCCATCTTCAATAGATGCATGTACTTTGCCATCGATAGTTACGCTGGCATGGGTTACTCTTTGTACTACGGCTCGCATAAGCTGGTTGTTTGTTGTTGGTTTTGTAGTTCTATAAAGATAATTGCATTCAGAATACGATATTATCTTTGATGGATATTACCGGCACCATGATTGACTTTACCAATGAAATAATTTTTCAAACCACCCGAAGTGGCGGCAAAGGGGGGCAGAATGTAAATAAAGTAGAGACCGCTGTGATAGGATATTTCAATATTGATGCTTCTTTATTATTGACCGGGGAACAAAAGCAATTATTGAAAGAAAAACTTTCCAATCGCATCAATGCAGACGGATCGTTGTTTGTAAAAAGCCAGGTACACCGTACACAACTAAGCAATAAACTCGAGGCTGCAGAAAAAATAAATGAACTTGTGCATAAAGCTTTACTGAAAAAAAAGAAACGATTAGCAACCAGGCTACCCAAAGCAGTAAAAGAAAAAAGGCTTGAAGGCAAGAAGAAAAAAAGTGAAGTAAAGGAAGGGAGGAGAAAATTCAGACCGGATAGTTTTTAACTACAACTTTATTCGGTTATATTACGTTTATAATTATGATGTCCCGAAAATTATTCTTTCTTACTGTAATAACTGGCTCGGTTATTTTCCTTTCTTATTTAATGGGTGCTTGTTCAAAATCAAAATATGAAGGTATTGGGACTTATATGGCTCAAGAAATCCCGGCAGGATTTCCAAAACCCCCTTACACATTCGTAGATAACCCGCTGAACCAGGAAGGTTTTGAATTAGGTCGCAAATTATTTTATGACGGACGACTTTCACGGGATGGAAATTTTCCCTGTGCAAGTTGCCATGAACAAAGGGGAGCATTTGGAACGTTCGAACATGACCGGAGTCATGGGTATAATAACTCACATACATTGCGTAATGCTCCACCATTATTTAATCTTGCATGGGAAAAGGAGTTTCACTGGGATGGTGAGTATAAAACTTTATTACAAGAAGCAAGTCATCCTCTCAATGCTTTTGATGAGATGGGAGCAGATGTAGCCGGTGCCGTTTCAAGATTGGAAAATGATGAGCAGGTAAAGAAAATGTTCAAAGCTGCTTTCGGCAGTAGCTGGATAACTGAAGAGAGGATCATCAAAGCATTATCACAGTTTACAGGCAATATCGTTTCATATAATTCGAAGTATGATAAAGTAAAAAGAGGCGAGTTAAGTTTTACTGTACAGGAACAAAATGGCTATAATGTGTTTTTGTCAAAATGCATCAGCTGTCATCCTGAACCGATGTTTACAGATTACAGTTACCGGAATATTGGCTTGCCGATCGATCCTACATTAAATGACCTGGGGAGAATAAGAGTGACAGGCAATGCAGATGATAATTTAAAATTCCGGGTACCAACTTTACGAAATGTTGTTTTGACCTCTAATTATATGCATGATGGACGATTTGCAACGGTAGCCCAGGTCATCAATCATTACAGAACCGGAGTGCAGAACAGCGCTACAGTCGATCCGCTAGTACAAAACGGGATCAACATGACGAACAATGAAGCGATCGATCTATCTGTATTTCTGAAAACGCTGAGCGATTCTTCTATTCTTACAAATCCAAAGTATAGACTGCCGTGAGCAAACAACTTTTCAAAGGCATTTAATTAACCTACGATTTTTTTCTTCTTTTTGATTTTAATTCTTCAAATGCTTTACGTTGATTCTCTAATTCCATTTTTTCCTTTTCCTGCTTTTTTTCATTTTCAACTAAGTTGTCCTGAAGGGTTTTAATTTTTTCTTCCATATCACTTCTTTCCGTAGTAAGCTTTTTCATTCTTTTGTCTGACTGGATTACCAACGTTTCCGCAGCGACTATCTTAAGTTCCAGGTCAGAATCTTCAATGTCGGGCAATAAGTTATCTAAAAAAGTTTTAGCCTTGGTCAGTTCTTCATAGCTCAGCTTTGCTAAATAATTAGTATCCTTTTTCATAATGATCATGTACAAGATTGCTTCATCGGTTGTCTTATGGTTTTTTTGATCTATGTTGATCAAATAATCATAGCGGCTGGCACTGATGTCGCCGAGTAAAGCACCTTTGAATATATGAAACCCTTTATCTCTATTAAATATCCCTTTTTCTACTTTTCCTTTATACCCTAATTTAGCCAGCTTCAGTATAAGGGCATCTTCAACAGCCTCGGGAGGAAAATTATATACAATTGCCAGGGCCGGTTGTTTTACTTTGTTGTATTCAATCTTATCTTCGTAAGCCTGTGCAGAAATGGAAAATGAAATAGCAATAGTAGCCAGTAAAAAAATGATCTTGCGCATAACTTCTGTTTTGAGGTTAAAGATAAGATAAAGCTTAAATGGGCTAAATACAAAAGCCAATTACTATTGTGCAATCAGGTGTCAAAGATTAAATTTGCTGAAATCTACTTTTATTGAGCAGTATTAAACAACTGGCGGGGCAGACTTTATGGTACGGCATACCAACTATCGCCAGTCGTTTTCTCGGCTACCTGATGAACCTCTCATTGCCGCTCATTTTTGCACAGCCAGCTACCACTGCTGATCTTACACAGACATATGCGATCATCCCTTTTTTAAATGTATTGTTTACATATGGCCTTGAAACTGCATATTTCCGTTTTTCACAGGATAGTGATCAAAAGAAATTGTACAATACATTGTCAATTTCACTGATCGGCTCTACTATTTTATTCACCACACTTCTTTTTGTTTTTAAAAACCAGATTGCCCAGGCAGCTAATCTTGAAAAACATCCTGAGTATATCACTTTAATGGCAGGAATTATTTTCTTTGATGCGATTGCAACGCTTGCTTTTGCAAGATTGCGGCAGGAAAACAGGCCGAAACGCTATGCTTTTGCAAGAATAGCAGGGGTGGTGGTAAATGTGATGGTTGTAATTGTTTTTCTCGGTGTGTTGCCAAAATATCTGCAGGACAATCCCGATAGTTTTTTAAGTTCCATTTATAATAAAGACACAGGCATTGGCTATTACCTGATCGGTAACCTTGCAGGCAGTATTCTTGTTTTTATTTTATTATGGAAAGAGTTTAGCCAAATTCATTTCAGCTTTGATAGTGCTTTATGGAAAAAAATAATGCACTACAGTTATCCTCTTATTATTGTAGGCATGGGCGGAATGGTTAACGATATGCTGAGCCGGTTGATCTACCAGCATGTAGTAAACGAACCTGAAGCTGTTGCCAAACACCAGTTGGGTATTTTCGGAAACATTTATCGTCTTGCTGTTTTGATCACGATAATGATACAGGCATTCCGTATGGCGGCCGAACCTTTTTTCTTTAACCGCAGTAAAGAAGAAAACCCGCAACGCATTTATGCCCGCATCATGAAATTTTTTGTGATAGCCTGCTGCTTTATGTTTTTATGTATCAGTTTGTATATAGATGTGTTCAAATGGTTTTTTGAAGCAATTGATAAACCAGCATGGGTAGAAGGTTTGCAGATCGTTCCGTTACTTGCTTTAGGAAATATTTTCCTGGGTATTTATTATAACCTTAGCATCTGGTATAAGCTAACACATAAGAATATGATCGGTGCATGGATAACATTGGGGGGTGCCGCTATTACTATTGTATTGAATGTACTGTTGATCCCGCAGTTCCATTATCTCGGTGCTGCTATTGCTACTTTCTGTTGTTATTTATTTATGATGATCGCCAGTTATATGTTGGGGCAAAAACATTATCCCGTTCCCTATGCCCGAAAAAAATTGATTGCCTATATAGTGTTGGTTGTACTTATCTATTTACTCCATCTCGGGATGATCTACTTATGGAATAATAACTGGTTTAATTTAGGAACAGCAACACTGCTGCTCGTGTTGTTTACATTGTTTGTTGTGAAGATTGAGAGAAAAGAGTTAGAGAAAATGCCTTTTATTGGCAAATACCTTTCTGCAAAGCCTTCCTAAATTCTCCTTTACCCGGTTTTCTCATTTGCAATTTTCGCAAATCGTCATTTAGCATTGCAAAATTCGCCAAGGAATAGGTGATGGCTGATTCTATTTTAGTATCATCAAAATTATTCATTATGAAAAAGCTTACTTACACTTTCCTATTGTCATTCTGTTGGTTGCAAAGTTGGAGCCAATCGCCAAAACATGAATTATATACTACTGCAGGTATTGGCACTGTTCCTTTAATTGTAAGATCGTTCAATCAATATTCTTTTGGTGTTTCAGGTCTCTTTTCTTATGGCTATGAAGAAGAAACGCCTAAAGATCATATATTACCGGTTTTTACATTAGGTTATCAATACAGACTTTCAAAAAGATTCAAGATAGGAGTTGAAATAGTTTATGATAAGTTTCAGTTATACAATAAAGAGAATAGTTATCGATATGTTAGTTTTATGGGTCGTTGTAGCTATAAATTGAGGGAGTCAAAAAGGTTTATTCTATCTACCGCTATTTCTGCTGGTATTACAAATGAACATTCAATAGAAATGGAACAGGGTGTTAAGGTTGAAAAAAACAATATGATTCCAGGATTACATTTTTATATTCTTGAAGTTGATTACAAGCTTAAAAATTTCATAATAACATATAATACTGGTTTGGGAATGTCAGGACTTATTAATCTTGGAATCAAATATCGTTTTTGATCTATTATCAATACAACTTCACAAACGGGTTATTCATTTTCTCAAATCCCACGGTTGTTACCGGCCCGTGCCCGGAATAAACCTTTGTATCATCCGGCAAGGTGAACAGCTGAGTTTGAATACTATTGATTAGAATTTTGAAATCGCCACCGGGAAGATCGGTACGGCCAATGCTGCCATTGAACAATACATCACCGCCAATAACAAACCCGCCGGGTTCATGATAAAAACAAACACTGCCTGGTGAATGGCCGGGTGTAAACCGGATTTCTAACTCATCATCTCCCAGGTTTATAAAATTTCCTTCTTTTAAATAAACCAATTCGCCATCATAATTGTCGAAAGGCAGTTGCCACATTTGGCCGGATTGCGGACCAAAATCCAGCACGGGTTTTTCCAACGGGTGAATGTGGAGGGTAAGACTCCATGTTTCGCTTACGAATTTGTTGCCGAATATATGGTCAAGGTGGCAATGGGTATTGAGTAAAAGCATTGGCTGGAGTGAGTTTTGCTCAATAAAACTTTTCAGTTCTTCGTTCTCTTCGGGAAAATAACAACCGGGATCTATAATGCAGCATAGCCCTGCTTCGTTATACAAAACATAGGTATTTTCCTGGACGGGATTAAATGTAAATTGCTTAACGCTTAACATGGAGGGTTTTCCTTAATTTAGAACCACGATAATAAGGATTAAAAAGGATTTTGGAGGAGATAGATCATGCCCGGTTTTTGCACAATAGAATTCCGGGACGATGAACGGAGCGTCGCAACAACATTTTAAAAGTAGCAATGCTGCCGGCTTCCAAAAAGTAAGATCCTTCGATTTAATAAGCAATACGTATCAATAAAGACGCTATGAAGAAACTTTTTGCTCTGCTATCTGTTGGTTTTGCCATATCTGCAATACAGGTTCATGCACAGGTTAACTCAGTTGAGTTTGGAAAGAACCGTGTTCAATTCCAGAAGTTTAACTGGAAATATTATCAAACCGAAAATTTCAACGTTTATTTTAGCCAGGATGGGTTGGCGCTGGGTAAATATGTGGCACAGGTCGCTGAGCAGGAACTGCCCAGCCTGGAAGAGTATATTGAGTACGGACTGCAACGCCGTGGTAATATTGTTGTCTACAACAATTTTGATGAATACCAGCAAAGCAATATCGGTATCGGCATTGACTGGCAGACTGCCGGTGGTGTAACCAAATTGGTGAACAATAAAATGATGCTGTATTTTGACGGCAATCATGAAAATTTGAAGCTGCAGATACGCCAGGGCATTGCAAAAACCCTGGTAGATAATGTGCTTTTTGGTGATGATCTTGGTGAGTTTGCTGCCAACCAGGCACTGCTTGATCTACCCAAATGGCTTACCGACGGGTATGTTGCTTATGCTGCAGAAAACTGGAGTTCAAAACTGGATGATGAATTTCGTGCCGCCGTGCTTTCTGGTAATTATAAAAATTTTTACCAGTTTGGTTTTAAAAACCCCTTGTTGGCTGGTCATGCCTTCTGGAATTATTTTGCTTCAAAGTATGGAAAAAACAAAACAACCTATTTTTTATACCTGTCCCGGATCTATCGTAACCTGAATAATGCTTCAGTTAAGATCACAAAAAAGAAATTTAAAGTAGTGCTGGAAGAAATGATGCGGGATGAACAGGAACGATACTTTAAAGATATCCGTGGAAGAAGGAATGCACCAAAAGGTACTGTTGCTATTACCGAAGTGGTAGGACGCAAAGATTATTACCGGTTTAATGCCAACCCGGTTCCCCGCAGTTTTGCTTATGCAATGGTAGAATTTAAACAAGGCAAGTATTCAGTGATAATGGTTGAAAACTTTGTGAACCGCAAAGTGCTGCTGAAGTTTGGTGCCCGCAGCCGTGAAGAAGAAGTGAACCCTAACCTGCCCATCCTTGCATGGGATAATAAAGGAACAAGGTTGGCTTGTATTTATAATACCAATGGCAAATTGAAATTGTTTGTATGGGACAATGCCAACCGTACTAAATATATTAACGAAAGAGAGCTGACACAGTTTGACCAGGTGCAGGATATGAAGTATATGCTGGATGCTAATACGCTTATTTTAAGTGCTGTGAAAGGCGGGCAATCAGATATTTTTGTTTATCATCTTGATAAGGAACGTGTAGAGCAAATAACAAATGATGTGTATGATGACCTGGATGCTTCTTATGTTGCTTTTCCTAATAAATCAGGAATTGTTTTTGCAAGCAACCGTCCAAGTCCAAACGCTGCTTCTGCAGATGATTCATTGGCGGCAAAATACCGGTTCAATATTTTCTTAGTGGATAACTGGAATAAATCTGATATAAAACAGATATCACAGCTTACCAATATGAAATATGGTACTGCCCGTTATCCTTCCCAGTACAATACATCGCATTTTACTTTTATGAGTAATGAGAACGGTGTAAATAACCGCTATGCGGGTTTCTTTACTACCGAAAGAGCGGGACTCGATACACTGATATTTGTGGGAGATGAAATGTTGCGTAATCCACCGCAGGCCGAGTTGGACAGTGCTTTGAAAGAATGGGATAAGTCTGAGCCCGATTCCATCGGTTATGTTTCTGTAACGAATGACTCTACTTATGTGTTTCCGCTCTCCAATTACCAGAGCAGTATGCTGGAAACTCGCAGCGCTGGTGATAACAGCCATGTAAGTGAAACAGTGAAAGTGGGTGATATGAAATTACTGTACCGTTTAAGAGTAGATGAAAGTACACTACGTAAAAGAAATGTAACCGCCAAACCCACGGAATATATGAAGCGGGTATTGGAGGATGACAAGCTGAAAGAGGGTATAGAGGAAATAGAAAATCCAAAACCTACGATTGATGATAAAAAGAAAAAGGATGATTTCTTCCAGACAGAGTTTGATGAAAAAACAGATTCAACAAAAGCAGCTCAGAAAAAAGCAGATCCTGTACTGGTAGAGGCAACCACGGATGAAGAAATAAATGTGCTGAAGAATGCAAAACTGTATGAGTACCGTCCTCCGAAATATTTTACTGATTATGTAGTAGCTGGATTTAATAATACGGTGTTTACCGTTAATAAATTTCAGCCTTATGGTGGTGGCGCCGGACCGATCTATTTGTCAAACGGAAATAGTTTTAATGGGATGGTAAGAATGGGAACCAGTGATTTGTTTGAGGATTACAAATTTACAGGTGGCTTCAGGCTGGCTGGAAACCTGAGCGATAATGATATTGTATTCTCCTTTATGAACCAGCGGAAACGTTTTGACTGGGGGTTTACTTATTATCGCAGCAGCACATCAGTAGCTGTTGGTACTAATGCGGGTGTGTTTCCCGGTAAGCAGGTGCAGGTATATTACCTTGCAAATATTAAATACCCATTGGATAAAGTAAGAAGCATAAGGGCAACCGTGGGACCAAGATTTGACAGGCTATCATTGAACGCAAGGGATATCAGTACACTAGAGGCAGAGGATCTTAAAAATGTGTATGCACAAGCAAGCCTGGAATATGTATATGACGATGTGGTGAACCCTGCATTGAATATCTGGAAAGGGCTACGCTATAAAATATTTACTGACATATTTTCACAGATCAATGAAACAAGTTCAACCGAAGGCAAGTTACTTTTCAATGCCGGTTTTGATGCAAGACATTACCTGCCTATCTATCGGAATATTATCTGGGCTGTACGTGGCGCAGGCGATTTTTCATGGGGTGACCAGAAAGTAATTTATTATGTTGGAGGTATTGATAACTGGTTTAAACCAAAATTCAATAATGCAAATACACCTGACCCGGACAATAATTATACTTACCAATCACTTTCATTGAACCTGCGTGGCTTTAATCAAAACGCAGCCAATGGAAATAATGCAGTTACCATCAACAGTGAAATAAGAATTCCCGTGTTTACATCATTTTTCAATAAACCTATCAACAATGCTTTCCTGCGCAATTTCCAGATCGTTCAATTTATTGATCTGGGTACTGCCTGGAACGGTAAGTATGATAAAATAGAAAGGCCAAGTGTTATTTATGCCGATCCTGCTAATCCATTCCTGTATGTAAAAATTAAAACACCGGGGATAGGTCCTTTTGCCGGTGGTTATGGTTTTGGGGCAAGAAGTACAATCCTTGGTTATTTCTTAAGAATGGATTGTGCATGGCAAATGGATGGTTTCTTTAAAGGAAAACCAATCTGGTATTTTGGAATGGGTATAGATTTCTAATCCCGATAATTATAAAATTAGAAAGCCGTCCTCCTGCAAGTGGGACGGCTTTTGTTTTCACAAGCTCCGCCATTTTATATGGCATCACTGGCGGACAAAACCAACTGATTAGGTGCTATCTTATTCTATTATCGTAAAACAGGTTCTAATGGATGCCTTGCCTGTTTATTTTCAAAATATTTTGCCCAATATACATAGTTCATAAAATGAGTTTAAGTGTTACCATGAAATTTTTCTTGAGAAATACATGATAACTGCCAACGTAAGGAATAAACCGATGCTGCCGAATAGCAAAGCATAATCCTGCAATTGTAAAATGCTGAATACATAGGAATAAATAAGAACAAGAACTACAGACAATACAGTTGTTGGTTTGGTAGATTGTAAAATTCCTTTTACAAACCATGCAATCAACCCGATCGTGGCTACTGATGCTATCAGGTAAGCGGTATTAAAACCTGTGTATTCAGAAAATGAAAGCAGTAACGTATAAAACAATACTAAGGCTAAGCCAACAAGTCCATATTGGAAAGGATGTGCCGATTTTTTATGTACTGTTTCTATCAGGAAGAAAGCTGCGAATGTAAGCAGTATGCAGAGGATAGCATACTTAACTGTTCGAAGCGTTTTCTGATAGCCATTGACGGGGATAAATAAGTTAACTCCGAAAGTGGCATTACTTGTTGAATTTGATGCCTGATTAGTATCGCTGCCGCTTATCCTTACTGCGTCTCTGCTGAAATCATTTCGTTCAGAATAAAAAAGAACAGGTACATGCGAATCAATTTTAAAAGCATCATCGATCCATTGCTGGGGGAAGCTTCGTGTATGGGCCATGCTTTTCCAGGTAGCAGAAAATCCTGTGTCTTTTAATTCGGTTGCCTGGGGTAAAATACTTCCATTAAAACTCGGGTCTTTCCAATTTGAATTGATGTTTACAGTAGTTGATTTCCCCAACGGTGTAAAGAGCAGTTGCTCCGAGCCATTCAAATCAATATCAGCGGAAAAAGAAAGATCCTGCAAGTCATTAATGGATGCTGCATTAACCAAAGCGGAAACACCATCTTTAGCATTCACTGTATTCTGCGGAGAAAGTTCTATCAGGCTATCTTTCCATTTCAGTTTTATGGGGTCATTCAAACCTTTGATATCCGTCAGATTCAGTTTTACAAAAGCTTCATTCCAGATAAATTTATCAGCACCGACTCCAAGTTTCTCCAAAGCCAGCTTTCCAAAACTACCAGTTAATTTTGTTTTAGTATTATAGAGCATTACTTTAAAAATGCCGCGGTGTTTTTCTGTAGGGTTAATGGAAGAATTAACAGTTAATACATCGGGCAGAAAACTAGCGATATATTTTGTCGTAATGGATTTTCCTTCATTGGTGATATGGATTTCATTGTAAGGAACGCAAAGTACCGGCCCGGCAATATTCTGCGGACCTGCCCATTTGCTGCTGATCTCATTGGTTACTTCACGTTGCCGCTCTTCTCTTTCTATGATCAGGTTTTTTACATAAAGCATCGGAATCATAAATAGAATGGCCATCAGGCCTACAATACATCCTTTAATGATCCATTTACTTTTTTGCCAGACCATGCCGGCGGTAGAGGTTTCTGCTGTTGTTTCCATGGCTATACTTTTTATTATTTATAGAATTGTTTTTCGGATGTGGTGTTTTCAGTCTCAGGCTCAGAAAATATTTTGAAGAATTGCTTATACCTGATGAGCACAGTAAACCAGTTAATACGATAAGCTGTTTTCATAATCTATTTTTTTAGTTTCAGCGTTTTCGATGTGGTTTATTTTTCTGAGACAAATAGAAAGGGGAATAAGACCAACAATACCAAATGAACAATCAAGCAGCCGCCACCAGAAAGGAATATCTCGCATATAACCGGCTATAAAAGCAAAAGGAATAATAAGTACGCAGGCTATGATCCCAAATTCAATCACCCATTTATTTCTTACAGGATCTTTTAATGGACCTATAAAAAGAATTGCTAAAACAAAATGTGCAAAGGCAAGCCAATCATAACCATAAAACAAAAAAGGATAGTGTTGAGCGGTTGTATTGATCCCTTCATTCAACTTTTCCATCCAGGGTTGTATGAAATCAATGTCTTCTGTCCATTTATACAGAAAATTTATCTCTGCCTGAACTGGCATAGCTGTTAATCCGCTAATGAATAAGGCGACTATAAAGAAAATCAACCATTGTTTAATAATTCGTTTATCCCTTTCCATATAATCCACTTTGTAGTACAAAGTGAAAAGGCAAAAAAAATCATTTCACCCCTTTGATCATGCTTTCAAGTGCAGTGATATGATCTGTAAATGCTTTTTCACCTGTCTTGGTTAATGTATAAGTAGTATTCGTTTTTTTCCCCACAAACCCTTTATGTATTTTAATAAACCCGTTCTCCTCCAGGTTTACAAGATGCGTTGCCAGGTTTCCGTCCGTTACTTCCAGCATCTGTTTCAGGTCATTGAAGTTTACCTCCTCATTCATCATCAGGACACTCATCACACCGAGGCGGATGCGGCTTTCAAAAATTTTATTTAAACCTGTGATCGGATTTTTCAACATTAAATTTTTTAATTATTTCTTTCATACTTCCACCACATAATTGCGCCATAAATAATATGCAGGATACCAAAACCAATGGCCCAGAAATAAAGACCATAACCGATATAAAGCATATTGATCAATCCAAGTATTATCTGTCCATATCCTAAATATTTCACATCAGTGAATGTGTATTTGCTGGCATTTACCAAAGCCAGCCCATAAAATATTAAACAGGCAGGTGCTATAAATGCATATTCATCATATCGCAACATGCCAATAATAAACAACGCACCGGAGATCAGCGGAATCATCATATTCCATAATAGTTTCCGGCTCGTCATATTCCACAAGGGGATGTTTTGTTTTTTTGCTTTTTGCCAGGTAAAAATAAATGAGCCGATAAACGCTGCAAGGAAAGTGATAACGCCAAGTATCAGCAATTGAATTTTCAACTTACTGAATTCATCTCCTGAAAAAAAACCGGAGCTATTATAACCACCATAATAATTCTCGAGAATGCTTTTTGCCTTTAATGCACCAGCGAGGGCACAACCACCTGCGGCAATTCCACTCAAACCACTTAATGAAATAAAACGACTGCTGCGTTCCATCATTCGTTTGATGTCTTTCAGCTCCTGCAGGGGCTCTGATTGTTGGTTTGGGTCTAACATAAAAAAGTGCTTTGTAATACAAAGTAAACCTCTCTTTTGCAAACTCCCAAATGAATTTTATCAACCCGGTTACTTTAACGGCCAATTTAACATTCAGCCTTTCAGCTTTGTGGGCTAAATTTGTAACGATGCTGAAATCGTTATTTTTTTTTCTCAGTTTGTTCATTTTGAGCTTTTTCCTGTCGCCTGGTTCTGCATCAGGTCAGCAAAAAATCATATCTGGTATTTTAAAAGATAATCATAGCGAAGAACCGGTCCCTTTTTCTTCCATTCAATTTAAAAATAGTACCGTTGGCAAACTCAGTGATTCAGCAGGAAGATTCTCATTTATACTTACTCACTGGCCCTCCGATACACTGGAGATAACCAATGTTTCTTATCAGCAGGTATTATATATTATCGATAAATCGAAGGATTCTATATTTATTACAGTAATGCTTGAGCCGCGAAAGATAAATGATAATGCAACAGTAAAGATCAAGATCAACAAGGGGCTTTATTTATGGAGAAAAATAGTGGAGCATAAACCGCAGAACGATAAATTCCGCTTTGATAATTTTTCTTATGAACTTTATAATAAGCTGGAGTTGGATCTGAAAAATTTTAGTACAGCGAAGATATCTAAATTCAAACCGCTTCGGCCAGTCACCAACATTATCAACCAGAATATTGATTCCTCCGACGGGGTGAAATATCTTCCTGCTTATCTCACGGAATCAATTTCAGATTATTATTACCAGAAAAAACCATTGAGGAGAAGAGAGATAATTAAAGCCGCTAACACCAATGGTATAAAGAATGAAAGCATGCTGAAGTATTTGGGAGGCACTGATCAGAATGTAAATGTTTACAACAATTTCATTCCTGTATTTGATAAACAATTTGTAAGCCCTGCCAGTGATAATGGTGATAAGTATTATAATTACTCTGTTACAGATACACAGTATATAGGCAAGAAAGCTTATTTCCACCTTGTGTTTGCACCTAAAAGAAAAGGGGAGAATACATTTGATGGTGATTGCTGGGTACAGGCGGCAACATTTGGTATTCAGAAAATGAATCTTCGTCTTGAGAAGGATGCTAATGTAAATTTCCTTGAACGCCTTAGCATGATACAGGAGTATCAGTTATTAAATGATACTACCTGGTTTTTATTGAAAGATAAATTTGTTGCTGATGTTTCCCCGATTGGTGATGAGAGATTGGGATTTATTGGCAGAAAGACAACTACCTACCAGGATATTGTAGTGAATAATAGTTCAGTCATAAAGGAATTAGATAAGAACACTATCCAGGAAGAGATCATTACACTCCCCGGTGCTGCAGAAAAATCAAAAGAATTTTGGGATACGGCAAGACATGAAGAGCTTACCGAGAATGAGAAAGGTATCATTCACATGATTGATACACTGACTAATTCCCCCCATTTTCAAAAATTCACAAAAACACTTGCTTTTATTGGTACCGGTTATTTCAACGTAGGTAATTATCAGTTGGGTCCCTGGTATTATTGGGTTTCATCTAATGGTTGGGAAGGTTTCCGGCTTCGATTCGATTTAGCTACAAACCGCCACTTTGATAAAAAAATATGGCTACATGGTTATCTTGCCTATGGATTTGGAGATAAGGCATTCAAAGGAAAAGCAGAAGCGTTTTACCTGCCAAAAAAAAATCCAAGAACATTTCTCTATGGTTCATACACCGATGACCTTGATTTTGGACAGACCTATTATGGTGAAATAACAAGTGATAATATTTTTTCTCTGGCTATTCACAAACCTGGTATTCCAAGAAAATTTATACGCATCAATGAGAAAAGGTTTGAATTTTATCATCAGCGGAAAAATGGTCTTTCGGGCTTCTTTATTTTTTCTCATAAAATTTTTTATCCATTGATGGGTCTTCCGGGAAAAGAACAGTATGTCACACCAACAGATCCTGACCCATTGCGGACATTCGAAGCAACTTTTCGCCTGCGCTTTGCTTACCTCGAAAAATATTTGGAAAATACTTTTTTTCGCACAAGCCTTGGCAGCCCTTATCCGGTAGCAGAATTATATTTTACCCGAGGTATACAGGGTATTTTTAAAAGCGGTTATAGTTATTCTAAAGTTTTTGCGAATGTTTCGGACAATTTTAAAATATCACCATTCGGCACCATTAGTTATTTTGTCTTTGCAGGAAAAACATTCGGCACCCTGCCTTATGTTCTTCTGGACATTGCACCGGGAAATGATTTGTATTATTACAACAAATACGCCTTTAGTATGATGAACAGATGGGAATTCCTGCATGATCGTTATGCAGGATTAACTTTTGAACATAATTTCGGAAGCGGCATATTTAAATGGTTTGGGCCAACACGTAAAATGAAATTGCGTCAGTTCTGGACGGTAAAACTTTTAAATGCAGATCTTTCTGATGAGAATACTGCTCTCAACTTCAAAGCAGGGCATAATTTTCAAACTCTTGATGGAAAAACTTATATGGAGTTTGGAACAGGGATAGATAATATTCTCCGCGTACTGCGTATTGATTTTATCTGGAGGTTATTGCCAACACCTTTACCACCACAACGGATCAGGAGATTTGGCGTGTATGGAAGTGTTAGAATTGGGTTTTGATCTACTCCTTCTTCTTTTAATGAATCATAGTGGAATTGATTTTTTATCCTAACTTCCTTTCACTAAAGCATATTTATGTCTGATAAATTTATACTGGCATTAGACCAGGGTACTACCAGCAGCCGAAGCATTGTATTTGATAAGCAGGGGAATATTATAAGTGTAGCACAGAAAGAGTTTAAGCAAATATTCCCTCAACCCGGTTGGGTGGAGCATGATGCTGAGGAGATCTGGGGTACACAATTTGGCACAGTGGCTGAAGCAGTGGCGAAAGCGGGTATTACAATGAAGCAGGTAGCAGGTATTGGTATTACTAACCAACGTGAAACAACCGTGGTATGGGAACGCAGTACCGGTAAGCCAATTTATAATGCAATTGTATGGCAGGATAGACGGACTGCGGCTTTTTGTGATGAATTAAAAGATGCAGGTCATGCAAAATCGATACAAGAAAAAACAGGATTAGTGATCGATGCTTATTTTTCTGCAACTAAATTAAAATGGATCTTAGATAATGTGAACGGCGCAAGAGAAAAAGCAGATAAAGGTGAATTGGCATTTGGTACAATAGATAGTTGGTTGGTTTGGAAGTTAACTGTTGGCAATGTTCATGTCACTGATGTTTCAAACGCATCACGTACGATGTTGCTGAATATTCATACTTGCCAATGGGATGAGGAGTTACTAAAACTATTCAATATCCCAAAATCAGTTTTGCCTGAAGTAAAACCATCCAGTAAGATTTATGGAACTACAGGTAACATTGTTCCTGAAATAAAAATACCTATTGCAGGTATTGCCGGGGATCAGCAAGCAGCATTGTTCGGGCAAATGTGCACAAAACCGGGTATGGTGAAGAATACATATGGTACAGGTTGCTTTATGCTGATGAATACAGGCACAAAAGCAATTACATCAAAAAATAATCTGCTTACAACTATTGCATGGCAGATCGAAGGCAAAACAGAATATGCGCTGGAAGGAAGTGTATTTATAGCCGGCGCTGTAGTTCAGTGGCTGCGTGATGGGTTAAAAATTATCGGCAACTCATCAGAAGTTGAGCCATTAGCAGCAACCGTAAAAAATTCAGAAGGAGTTTATATCGTTCCTGCATTCGCCGGATTGGGTGCGCCGCACTGGAACCAGCATGCAAGAGGAAGTATTTTTGGCTTGACAAGAGGAAGCACTAATGCACATATTGCAAGAGCTGCACTGGACAGTATTGCATACCAGGTTTATGATGTACTAAAAGCCATGGAAGCAGATGCAGGAATAAGTATTGCAGAACTAAGAGTAGATGGCGGAGCTACAGTAAATAATAACCTGATGCAGTTTCAAAGTGATATACTCAATACAAAAGTGATTCGTCCGAAAGTAACAGAAACAACGGCACTCGGCGCTGCCTATTTAGCCGGGCTCGCTGTTGGCTACTGGAAAAACGTAGAAGAGATACAAAAGCAATGGCAGGTAGATAAAACATTTTCATCAGGCATGAATGACAAAGGAAGAAACGATTTAGTGAATGGATGGCAACGAGCAGTGACGGCAGCAATTGCATGGGCGGATGAGTAATAATTCTGTATGAAAAGACAAGAACAATTAGAAAAGCTTAGTTCGATAAAGGAATTTGATATTTGCATCATTGGTGGTGGCGCTACGGGTTTAGGTATTGCTGTAGATGCAGCATCAAGAGGGTGTAAAACTATTTTACTGGAGAAATATGACTTTGCAAAAGGAACGTCATCAAGAAGTACAAAGCTGGTGCATGGCGGTGTACGTTATTTACAACAAGGAAATATCAAACTGGTGATGGAAGCCTTGAAGGAAAGGGGCTTGCTTAAAAAGAATGCGCCCCATCTCGTAAAAAATCAATCCTTCGTTATTCCTAATTATAAATGGTGGGAAAATCCTTTTTATGGAATTGGATTAAAGGTTTATGATTGGATGGCGGGTAGTTTAGGTTTAGGGCCATCAGAATTTTTAAGCAAAGAAGAAACATTAAAACTAGCTCCTAATCTTGATGAAGAAGGATTACGGGGCGGCGTATTGTATCATGACGGGCAGTTTGATGACGCAAGATTGGCGATCCATTTAGCAATGACCGCAGCCGATCATGGAGCTGTTGTTTTAAATTATATAAGTGTTGAAGAATTAATGAAAGCAAATAACATCATTTGTGGAGTAAAAGCAAAAGATGAGCTTGATGGAAAAGAGTACGAGATCAGATCAAAGGTTGTCATCAATGCAACAGGAATTTTTTCTGATAGTATTGCACGAATGGATAATACAGAAGCAGAACCAATGATCTCTCACAGCCAGGGCATTCATTTAGTTTTTGATAAAGAGTTTTTACCAAGCGATACAGCGATCATGATCCCGAGAACAGATGATGGCCGTGTATTATTTGCTGTGCCCTGGCATAATAAAGTAATTGTGGGTACAACCGATACACCTGTTCCGGGAGCATCTATAGAACCGATAGCTTTGAAAAGTGAAATTGAATTTGTAATGCAGCATATTGCCCGTTATCTGAGGAAAGATCCTTTGCTATCGGATGTACGCAGCGTATTTGCCGGATTAAGACCCTTGGTAAAAAGTAATAGCAAAATAACAGCAGCTATTTCCCGTGACCATCATATCTCTGTTTCTGATTCTGAATTAATAAGTATTACCGGGGGTAAATGGACAACCTATCGAAAGATGGCAGAAGATGTAATGGAGATCGCTATAAACAAAGCTGGTTTATATGATAAGGAATGTGGGACAAGAGATTTGCATATACATGGATATAAAGAAAATAATGATTATAATGCTGCATTGTATTATTATGGCAGTGATGCGGAAGGAGTTGAATCGCTGGTAAAAAATAATTCAGTACTCGGAGAGTTGATTCATCCGTCACTGCCTTATATAAAAGCAGAAATTGTATGGGCTGTGCAAAATGAATTGTGCATGACGGTAGAAGATGCGTTGGTAAGAAGAACAAGAGCATTGTTACTGGATGCAAAAGCCGCTATTGAGTCAGCGCCTTTGGTTGCTGGTATGATGGCAAAAGAAATGGGTAAAGATGATACGTGGATAAAAAAGGAGATCGATAATTTTAATTTAACAGCAAAGAACTATCTTCCTATTATTAACTAAAACGATTGCTTATGTCTTCATTTATTCCTGAATTTGTCGGCACCGCTATTCTTATAATCCTCGGCGCTGGCGTAATAGCCAATGTGGTATTAAATAAAACCAAAGGAAATAATAGCGGATGGATAGTAATAACATTTGGCTGGGCTATGGCTGTGTACATGGGTGCATCGGCTTCTCTTGCTTTAGGCGGAAGCGGTCATCTGAATCCGGCCGTTACAATTGCGATGGCTACAATGACAGATTTTGATAACAGCAAAGTGCTTCCATTTATTGCCGGCCAGTTTGCAGGTGCCATTGTCGGGTCGATCATTGTATGGATCGCATATAAACAACATTTTGATGAAACGGCAGATGCCAGCACACAGCTTGCTGTTTTTTCAACTGCACCAGCTATCCGAAATACAGGATGGAACCTTATGACTGAAATAATTGGAACATTTGTCCTCGTATTAGGGGGATCATTACTTTCAAAACCCGCAAGCAATACCGGATCGTTGGGTGCTTTGCCTGTCGGGTTATTAATATTAGCAATTGGTTTATCGCTTGGAGGACCGACTGGTTATGCTATTAACCCGGCAAGAGATCTGGGTCCACGTATTGCACATTTTATTTTGCCTATTAAAAATAAAAGAGATAGTGATTGGAGTTATAGCTGGATTCCGGTTGTAGGACCAATTATCGGAGCATTGATTGCTGCATATGTGTTTAAAAACTTTTTATCATGAAAAAGATCTTATTCATTTTATTTTCTATTTGCATTTTAAATATTCAATCTATGTCACAGGATGCAGAAGCAAAACTGAAAGAAAAAGGAATTGTATTAACAACTCCAGGAAAGCCCGTAGCCAATTATGTGAATGCAGTTCGTGTAGGTAATCTCTTATTTCTTGCAGGCAAAGGCCCTACAAAAACAGATGGAAGCAATATTACTGGCAAAGTCGGTAAAGACTTGACTATTGAACAAGGTTATGAGGCAGCAAAACTTGCTGCTATTAATCATCTTGCTGTTTTAAAAGCCGAGCTGGGAGATCTGAATAAAGTAAAACGTATTGTAAAAGTGTTGGGTATGGTTAACTGTACTGAAGATTTCAAAGACCAACCAAAAGTAATTAATGGCTATAGTGACCTGATGGTTGAGATTTTTGGTGATAAAGGAAAACATGCACGGTCGGCCGTAGGCATGGGATCACTGCCGATGAATATTGCTGTAGAGGTTGAAGTAATTGTAGAAATAGAAGATTAAAATCAGAATAAGCCATACAACTGCCCATCTATCTTGCGAATGATATCGCCAAAGTCTTCATCTTTTTCAGCGAACTTGTTTTTGTCAACATCAATTACAAGCAGCGGGCCTTCTTTGTAGTCGCCGATCCACCGGTTGTAGTATTCGTTCAGCTTTTTTAGGTAATCGAGGCGAATATTCTCTTCATACTCCCGGCCTCTTTTTTGAATTTGTCCTACCAGTGTCGGCACGGAGGCATTCAAATAGATCAGTAAGTCAGGAGGGTTAACTAATGTCTTAAGTGTTTGAAAGAATTTATAGTAATTATCAAAATCTCTTTTGCTCATCAATCCCATTTCATGAAGATTGGGTGCAAATATGTGTGCATCCTCATAGATTGTTCTGTCCTGGATAACAGTTTCAGTTCCTTTTAATATTTCAACCAGCTGCTGTAAGCGACTATTCAAAAAATAGATCTGCAGGTTAAAACTCCAGCGGGGCATGTCCTCGTAAAAATCATTGAGGTAGGGATTATGGTCCACATCTTCAAAGTTGGGTATCCATTTATAATGCTTGCTCAGCATTTCCGTTAATGTGGTTTTACCGGCACCAATATTTCCGGCAATCGCTATATGCTTTGGTTTTAATTTTACTTTCGCCATACCATAAAAAAATTCCAATGAACAAAATATAAACTTCTAGAGGACTGAGTTCAAAGTAAGCCCTTTTTCGGAATTTGAGATTTGAAATTCTGGTTTTTTAAAAATAATTCAACCCGATTGCCTGGCGTACCGCTTCCATTGTAGCCTTCGCACTTTTACGAGCTTTTTCAGCTCCTTTCTCCATTACTTCCTTCAGATATTTTTCATCACCCATTATGCTGTTTACTTTTTCGCGGATTGGGGAAATGAACTTCGCCATGTCTTCACCCAATTTATCTTTTAATACACCGTATTTAATGGTACAATTATTATAGTCATCCTCGAATTGCTTAACTGTATCAGGGGAGCTGACCAGTTTTAGCAATAAAAAAATATTTTCAACTTCGGGGGATTTTGCTGAATTCATTTCTTTTGGCCCGCTATCCATTTTTGCTTTCTTGATCTTTGTCCGGATTGTTGTATCATCATCCGCCAGGTAAATAGTCGCATTCTGGTTTTCGCTTTTACTCATCTTACCTGTACCATCAAGACTTGGTACTTTTATCAGTTCACCGCCATAGTTAAATGCAAACGGCTCCGGGAAAACTTCACCATAACGATGATTGAAGCGGTTCACAAAATTGCGGGCCATTTCAAGATGTTGCTCTTGATCTTTACCAACTGGCACCAGCGATGCACGGTGAAGTATGATATCAGCGGCCTGTAAAACAGGGTAGGTGAGCAGGCCGGCATTGATATTATCCGGTTGTTGTCTTGCTTTGTCTTTAAAAGTAGTAGTCTTTTCCAATTCACCTTTATAGGCCATCATATTCAGATAGAGATATAGCTCAGCTGTTTCATAAATATGGCTCTGGCAATAAAGAGTTGCTTTATCAGGATCGAGTCCGCAGGCAATATTCTCTGCCAGTACGCGGTGAACATTCTCCTTGAGTTCTTTTGTATCCGGATGGGTCGTGAGGGAATGCAGGTCAGCTACCATAAAATAGCATTCAAATTCATCCTGCATCCGTACAAAATTTTTTATAGCCCCGAAATAATTTCCAAGGTGTAAAAAGCCCGTCGACCGGATGCCACTCATTACGATTTGTTTCTTCTTTTCCATTTGCGGCGGCGAAGATAGGGATTAGTTCAGAGTTGGTAGTTCGGAGTCATGAGTTAGTAGACGGGATTCCGAACTCACCGCTGACTTATCAAACATCCTGGTAAAAAACTCTTGACTCCGAACTCCCAACTCATGACTCCTAACTATATTTGTTGAATGGAAGTAAACGATAAACTGGTAGAGAAAGTAGCACATCTGGCCCGGTTGAAATTTGATGAATCAGAAAAAGAAACTATCAAAACAGACCTGCAGCGAATGATCGAATTTGCAGATAAATTGAATGAACTCAACCTTGATGGCGTTGAGCCGTTATTGCATATGAGTGAAGAGGCAAATGTGCTGCGTGAGGATCAGATCAAGGGTTCGATCAGCCGTAAGGAAGCATTAAAAAATGCACCTGAACATGATGATCAGTTTTTCAAAGTACCGAAGGTTATTAAAAATCCCAAATAGGAAATTCCAAATTCCACAGCGAACTTCGAAATGGAATTTGGAATTTGATTTTGTTATTTATGAGCTCAATAATCCATCTCGAAGGAATCCGCAAAAGCTATTTCATGGGTAAACAGGAATTGCCCGTGTTGAAAGGTATTTCGCTGGATATATTAAAAAACGAATATGTGGCTTTAATGGGACCATCGGGATCTGGCAAAAGCACATTAATGAATATTATTGGTTGCCTGGATTCACCAACAGCCGGAACATATGTCCTTAATGGCAAAGCAGTGAGCAGAATGGAGGATAATGAATTGGCTGAGATTAGAAATAAAGAGATAGGATTTGTATTTCAACAATTCAATTTGTTGCCACGATTAACAGCATTGGAAAACGTAGCTCTGCCGCTTGTATACGGTGGTGTTGGAAAAAAACAAAGAAACGAAAGAGCTTTGCATGTGCTGGACCTGGTTAATCTAACAGACAGGAGCCACCATAAACCCAATGAATTGAGTGGTGGCCAATGTCAGAGAGTGGCTATTGCAAGAGCATTGGTGAATAACCCTTCACTCATATTGGCTGATGAACCTACAGGTAATCTTGATACGACTACTTCCTATGAGATCATGGAGATATTTGATAAAATATATTCTGAAGGAAACACGATTGTGCTGGTAACACATGAATCCGATATTGCTGCTCATGCCCGCCGTGTTGTAAGGTTAAGAGACGGATTGATTGAAACTGATAAACAACAGGCAGGCAAACTTGCAACTGCAGGAGCATAAATTAATCTTTCAAACCAATGGCATTTAAAATTTATACCAAAACAGGTGATAGAGGAAAAACTTCTTTGATCGGTGGAACGAAAGTTCCCAAATCACATCGCCGTATCGAAGCTTACGGTACAATAGATGAATTGAACTCTTTTGTTGGGTTGTGTTTTGATCATTTACAGGATAATAAGATCGATAATATACTTTCTGAAATACAAGACCGGCTTTTTACGATCGGCTCTGCATTGGCTTGTGACCCGGATAAAGAAACAAAACTGAAGATCCCTGACCTACTCGAAACAGATGTGGTATTGCTCGAAAAAGAGATTGACAGAATGAATGAAGTATTGCCCGAAATGAAATCATTCATTCTTCCCGCTGGTCATGTAGCTGCATCAACACTGCATGTTGCAAGATGTGTTTGTCGCCGTGCCGAAAGATGCATTGTAAGAATGCAAAAGAAGAATGATGAAGTGCCTAACCTCATTATCAAATACCTTAATCGTTTAAGTGATTATCTTTTTGTACTGGCAAGGTATGCAGCACATAAACTGAATGCTATAGAAATCCCGTGGAAACCGAGGATTTAATGTGCAAATGTGCGGATTAGCAAATTTGCGAATGAAAGAAGGTTTAAAGCTATTCGATTATTTGTGTTTTTAATTCGCAAATCCGCACATTGATAAATCCGCAAATCAAACAATCTTCCCATCCATCATATGCAGTACCCTGTCGCTTAGCTGAGCTAATTCTTCGTTATGTGTAACTATCAGGAATGTCTGGTTGAACTGTTTTCTCAGATCGAAAAATAAATGATGCAGTTCTTTTGCATTTGCTGAATCGAGATTGCCGGTGGGTTCGTCAGCCATTACGATATCAGGTTTATTGATCAATGCTCTCGCTACAGCTACTCGCTGTTGTTCACCCCCGGAAAGTTGATTGGGTTTATTATGAAGCCGGTTTGAAAGCCCCAGCATATTTAATAGTTTTTCTGCTTCTTCCATCACTTCTTTCTTTTTTCTGCCAGCCAGCCATCCGGGTATAGATGCATTTTCAAGCGCTGAAAACTCGGGCAGCAAATGATGAAACTGGAACACAAAGCCGATATGTTTATTCCTGAAGGAAGCCAGTTTGTTGCCTGATAAAGCTGTTAATAATGTATCATTCATGCGGACCTCGCCGGTATCTGCTTTGTCCAGCGTACCGAGGATGTGAAGGAGGGTGCTTTTTCCAGAACCTGATGGGCCAACAATAGAAACAACCTCGCCCCGGTTAATCTCAAGGTCAACTCCACGCAATACTTCCACCGTTCCGTATTTCTTATGAATGTTACTGGCTTTAAGCATGCCGCGAATTTACATTAACAATCATAAGCGCAGGCAAATCGACGGCAAATCGTCTTAAAACTTTAAGAATGAATTAAAATGGATGTGTAATGTTAGATTTGGAAAATTCGTTAAGAAGCCTACTTTTGCCGAAATTTTGGGAGGTACGGCAGGTGAAGACATTACAAGCCCCGTATTTTTAATAACCTAAAACCCTTACGAAAATATGTTCTGGACACTTGAACTTGCATCATATCTTGAAGACGCTCCATGGCCCGCAACCAAAGATGAGCTGATTGACTATTCGATCCGTAGTGGAGCCCCGCTTGAGGTAGTTGAGAACCTGCAAGAGCTGGAGGATGACGGTGGTGAAGTGTATGAAAGCATTGAAGATATCTGGCCGGATTATCCGACACAGGAAGATTTTCTTTTTAATGAGGATGAGTATTAAGCGAACTCATTGCTTATAAATAACTGATCCCGCAGAAGGCGGGATTTTTGTTTTAAACACCAAATTGCTTAAGATGATGATCTATATGCTTCCAGGTGGCTTTACTCCAGTTTTCTTTTGACATCTTACCAAATACAGGATGTCTTTCACCAGCTACAGCTGATTCTGTAAAGCGATTTATCATATCCACCAACGCAACTTTTTCTTTTTCAAAATCTTTATCACTGCTAATCATTACAAAAGTAGGGTCAGTCGGGAGGCTTTGTTTGTAGGGGTTTTCATCCCACAATTTGCTTTTAAAAAGCGGGCCAATTAATCTTAGTAAAAAACTTCCTTTAGGCTGGTGAGTGCCATAAGCAATCCCAATCGGCATTTGCAAATGTGCCAGCATTTGTGATACATTCATTTTACCCCATAGCGCTTTTGATTCGGGTGTAAGTTTGTTAATACGTTCAATAATATCCTGCTTTGCTATAGGATCAAATAAATTTTTTACTTCCATTTTATCGTTGATTAGAGTTTCGATTCGTAGTAAGGAATTTCATCATGACTCACATTTTCTTTCTGATACCAGTAAACCTGCGTCACGATATGTCCGTCTTTGGTTCTAAGTAATTTTCCAAAAATAGCATTGGTAGGGTTAAAAGAAACATTGGTTACACCAATGGTAAATGTTTCAGGGGCAGGAGGGGTTTCAATAACTGGTGCTGTCTCGCCTTCAATTGGTTTTGCCGCTGGTGCAGCTTTTGGCGGAGGCGATGGAACAACTATGACTTTAAAATTATTATGTTCCAGTAAATCTTTTAAAAAAGCAACTCTTTCTTTCGAAGCATTCTTTTCTACGATGGCACATTTCACTCCATCCAGATCTTCAAATTCGTGATTTTTATTAATGGCCATAATCTGGTTACTAGTTATTTTACCAAAGAATAAATATACTGATACGCACCGCTTGCTAATCCCGTAATTATAATGCCAGCTATACAAATTACAATCGCAATTCTTGGTGACCAGCCGGCATGTATTTTTTCAATCGGATTTTCATTTGCATCCATAAACATGGCTTTTATCACTTTTAAATAATAATAAAGCGAAATGACCATGTTCAGGGCTGCAATTCCGATCAGTAAGTAATTTCCTTTTCCTGCACCTGCAAGCAATAAAAAGAATTTACCAAAGAAACCAGCAGTGGGTGGAATACCTCCCAATGAAAACAAACCGATAGCCAATACCCAACTTAAACCCGGATTAGTTTTATAAAATCCTTTATAATCATCTACATTTTCTTTTCCCGTTACCGCACTTACCAGGTTAATAACACCAAATGCGGCAAGATTGGAAAAAATATAAACCAGTACAAAATAAATTACTGATGCACTTCCTTCTACCGATTGCCCGGTGATGCCAATCAATATAAAACCAACTTGTGCAATCGAAGAGAAAGCAAGGAATCGTTTCATATTTTGTTGACGCAAGGCAAACAGGTTACCAATGATCATCGTTAACACTGAAATCAGGAAGAGCATATTGTACCAGGTTTCGCTTAATGGTGCAAAAACTTTGTATAAAACTGATACGAGTACAAAAAGTATTGCACCTTTTGAAATAACAGATAAATAAGAAGTCACTGCTACCGGCGAACCTTCATATACATCGGCTGTCCATAAATGGAAGGGTACAGCAGAAATTTTAAATCCGAATCCTGCTATCAGCAATATGAATGAAAATATTTGCAAAGGGCTTCCATTTAATTGAACCGGTAATTCAGCAAGATTCAGTGTGCCGGTGGTTCCATACAGCATAGAGATACCAAAAAGCAATAATCCCGAAGAGAATGCTGAAGAGATTATCATCTTGAACGCCGCTTCAGAAGAACGTCTTTTCTCCAGATCAAAATTAGCCAATGCTGCTAATGGAATAGTTGAAAGCTCCAGTGCCAGGTAGAACATTAAAAGATTATTGCTGCTGATCATCAACTGCATTCCCAGTAAAGTTGAAAGGATCAGCATGTAAAATTCAGGAACATGTTTATGATCTTTCAGCCAGTTATAAGATTGCAGTGAAATGATCAGGGTGCCAAGATTTAGCAGATTTTTTTCAAATGTTATCAGCTCATTGGTATAAAACATATCACCGAATAACCAACCGGTTTTCTGAAAAATAAATCCGGAGGCAAGGTTGGTGAGCAATAAAACATTGACAAAATTGATCAGTGTTCCATTTTTTATTTCCTTGTTCCCTAACTTAAGGAATAATAGGATAAAGATGATGATCGTTATCATCAGTTCCTGTTTCATCAATATGAGAAAATCGTTCAGCATGTATTATTTTATTGAGCCAGCTATTTTTTGAATGATTATTTCAGTTCCGGGATTGATCAAGTCTTTTAATAAGAAAGGAACAATACCAATTATTACAATCCCTGCAATTAGTAACACTGCAGCCAGTTTTTCATTCCACGCTGCATCACCGAGTGATAAATGTTCCTTGTTTACAACCGGCCCCATGATCGCTTTGCCGGTTGCTCTTAATATATATACAGCCGTTACTACAATGGAAGCACAGGCAATGATGGTGGCAATACGATAAAAAGCATCTGCTTTTTCCCATGAACCCATGAACACAGTCATCTCCGCAACAAAGCCGCTGAATCCCGGAAGACCCAATGAACAAAGACCAGCAATTACAAATACCGTTGAAATAAAAGGCATCATCTTCATCAACCCGCCCAGTTGAGCAACTTGTCTTGTATGTGTTCGGTCATATATCATTCCGATCACAGCGAAGAAAAGGGCTGTCATCAATCCGTGTGATACCATTTGCATTACCGCACCATCAATCGCAGTCTTCGTTAACATGCCGATACCAAGCAAAACAAAACCGCAATGGCTGACAGAAGAGTATGCGTTAATATATTTCAGATCAGTCTGCATCATTGTAGCAAAGGCGCCATATAAAATAGCGATACATGCCAGTACAATAATGATCGTTGAATATTGTTGTGCCGCATCAGGCATTAAATAAGTAGCTACACGCAGGCAACCATATCCACCCAATTTCATAGAAATACCGGCAAGGAACATAGAAGCTGCTGTTGGTGCCGATGAGTGGCCATCGGGAACCCATGTATGAAAAGGAAACAGTGCAGTGAAAATTCCAAAACCAATAAATGCAAAAGGGAAAAACAATTTCTGGACATCAGTAGAAATATTCATTCCGGCGATCTGTAAAATATCAAAGCTGTGTGCACCGTTTACATCGGTATTAAAATATAATCCTGCTAAACCCACAAACACTAATGCGGAACCGCCCATCAGCATCAATGCAAGTTTCATGGCACTATATTCTTTCTTGCCGCTTCCCCAGATACCGATAAGTAAGAATTTCGGAATTACCGCTACTTCAAGGAAGAAGAAAAGAGTAAAAAGATCGAGTGAGATGAAAAAGCCATATGCACCAAGACTTAAAAATATAAGCAGGAAGAAAAATTCTTTATTCATTTTTTCCATCTTCCATGACACCAATACACCTGCAATTACAACAAATGCTGTCAGCAAGATCATAGCAATCGAAATACCATCCACACCTACATGATAATTGATGTGCAGTGCTTCATACCATGTATAATTATATTCGAAAAGAAATGCCGCAGCATTGCCGGTAGCCCGTTCCTGTTGGTAGAAATAAAATAAAATAAAACAAAGGATCAATTGTGCTGCCGATCCCAATAATGCAACTGTTCTTACCTGTTTCAAGCCTTTTGCAGACAGTAAAGCAAGCGCAGTCAGTAATGGAACCAATATCAGTATTGAAAGATTCATATTATCAACTTAAATAATTCCGTTCATCTTCAAGTTTTCAAATCCGCCATCATTAAATCATTCTTATTTCCACAAATACAAAAACACAATTGCCAGCGTAACAATTCCCCCGAAGAAATAAATTGCATAACTCTGCACCTTACCAGACTGTATGCCTTTTATCCATCCCGAAACGGTTGCTGTTGTATTCGCAATTCCATTCATCAGTCCGTCAACTATATTCCTGTCTATCCACGCTGCGGGCCGGCCAATGAGGTTGAAAATTATTTTTTTAGTTATGAAGAGATATATCTCATCAATATAAAATTTACTATAAGCTGCTTTATACAACCCGCCGAGTGATTGTGAAAATTTCTCCGCTTTGTCGTTTTCATTTTTGTACATCCACATTGCGAGCAATATACCGGCAACACCAAATGCAACCGGTGCAATGGAAAACATCGGATCAAAATGTGATTCAAGAATTTTACTGTCAGCTGAAACAAATTCACCAAACGGAATAAAACCGGCACCAGCTGATAAAATTGCAAGGATTATCAATGGCATTTTCATAGTGACTGGTCCTTCACCATGATGATTGTGTACTTCTGCATTTTTATTCCAGAAGATAGAGAAGTATAAACGGAACATATAAAAAGCTGTAAGACCTGAAGTAAATAGTGCTACGCCATAAACAATTTTATTGGAATGAAATGCCGCCAGTAAAATTTCTTCCTTACTGAAAAAACCTGCGAACGGCGGAATACCAGCAATAGCAAGACAGGCAATAAGAAAACAGATATTAGTGATTGGTAAATATTTTCTCAACCCGCCCATATCCTTCATTTCATTGCTATGAATAAAATGTATCACAACGCCGGCGCCAAGGAATAATAAAGATTTAAAAAAAGCATGAGTGAACAAATGGAACATAGATGCTGTATAACCTAATCCATGTTCACCTCCATAACCTGAAACACCTAATGCAAACATCATGTATCCTATCTGCGACATTGTAGAATAAGCCAACACTCTTTTGATATCAGTTTGTGTGCAGGCAATAATAGCAGCGAGAAATGCGGAGAGTAAACCAATAAATGTAACAACCGATAAGGATACTCCATTAATATGAAATAGCGGAAACAATCTTGCGACCAGGTAGACACCTGCTACTACCATGGTTGCAGCATGTATCAATGCCGAGACAGGAGTAGGGCCTTCCATCGCATCAGGCAACCAGATATGTAAGGGGAACATTGCTGATTTACCGGCACCGCCTATAAATACCAATGTTAATCCCCATGTCAAAGCGCTGATACCAAAAAAAGACATTGTTGCAGCAGCATTAAATTCTGGCGAACTTAAATTGCTGATCAAAGTTGAGATGTCAAGCGATTTTCCCGAGAAAGCAAGAATTAAAATGCCGATAAGAAAACCCAGGTCAGCAAAACGGGTAACGATAAATGCTTTCTTTGATGCAGCAACAGCAGAAGGTTTATCGTAATAATATCCGATCAGTAAGTAAGAGGATACACCCACCAGTTCCCAGAACATATAGATCTGGAACAGGTTGCTTGACACAACAAGCCCCAGCATAGAAAAAGTGAATAAGCCAAGGAATGCATAATAAGTAGGGAACCGTTCTTCACCTTTCATATACTCCAGGCTGAAAATATGCACCATCAGTGAAACGAATGTAACAACCACAAGCATCATCACTGATATAGGATCGAGAATGATACCCATATCAATACTTGCATCTTTTGAAAAATTAAGCCAGGTATATTTAACAGCGACAATGGTCTGATAGCTGTCACCAACTTTTCCATCAACAAAGAAGTAATTATATGCTGTATATAATGCAAGAATGGTTGAGACAAGTAGTAAGCCTGTTCCGATAATTCCAGAAGAACTTTTCAAATACTTTCTTCCAAATAAGCCCAGCAAAACAAAACCTGCCAGTGGCAGTAAAGGAATTAATGCTATGTATGACGAATAGTTCATTTAATACTAAAAACTCATTTTTAAATCAAGAACACAAAACTTAAAACTTATAACCTAAAACTTAATACTTCATCTCCGAAGCATCTTCCACATCAATTGATTTATGACTACGGTAGAGATTGATGATAATGGCTATTGCCACTGCTGCTTCTGCTGCCGCAATCGTAATAATAAATATGGTAAAGAAAATGCCGTCGAGTTTATCGGGCCATAAATATTTATTGAATACAACGAAATTTATATTCACACTATTCAGTATCAGCTCTACTGACATCAGCATAGTAATCATGTTACGGCGGGTAAATAAACCGTACATGCCGATAAAGAACAACGCTGTGCTTACAAATAATATATGGCTTACCGGTACACTACTCATTTTTCTTCCGGTTTAGATTTTAGTGCAATTACGATACAGCCGATCATTGCTGCGAGCAGCAACATACTCACTACTTCAAAAGGCAGGGCATAACCATGTTCGCCTGTCTGAAGCATTTGATTACCGATACGGTTTACACTCAGATCAAATTTTCCATCACCACCAATAAAATCGTTTTTATAGATCAGTAAATACGTTAAGGCAAAACCAAACAAGACAGCCAACACTGATGAAATAGTTCTTGCCAACGGAGCTTTCGGCATTTCTTTGCCTGATTGTTGTGTTAGAAAAATAGAAAAGATGATGAGTACTACAATACCTCCAACATACACTACTATCTGGACGGCAGCAATAAACTCAACTTCCAGCCAGAAGTATAGACCCGCCACGCCAATTAATGAAAACAATAACCAGATAGCAGAACGGAAAATTTTTCCCGATGTAACGGAAAGAATAGCCGTGGCCAGTATAAAGGCGGAGAGAAGATAAAATATGACTTGTGATGCCGTCATTCAATTCCCTCCCTTATTTTACTTCCTTCGTTATTTAGTTTTTTTGTCAGTTTAGTTCTATCAAATACACTATGTTCAAATGTCTGTGCCATTTTAATAGCATCAGTTGGGCAGGCAACTATACATAAATTACACATGGTGCATAACTCCAGGTGGTAAACAAAAGTGTCTAATGCTTTTTTCTTTTTTCCTTCGGGTGTTATATCAAACTTAGTTACAATCTTGATCGTTGCATTCGGACAGGCAAGTTCGCAAGCAGTACAACCTGTGCAGGCATGCTCATTATTTTCATCATGCAGCATCACCACTTCACCGCGGAAGCGTTCTGCCATATGAAGTGTTTCTTTATTATCCGGGTATTGCTGGGTAAGTTTTTCTTTATGATGACGCATGGCATAGCCACCTGTAAGCTTCATGCCAGTGAGCAGAGACTTTACTCCGCCAAAAACTTCTTTTATGTATTTAATTATATACATTATTCAAACTAAAAATGCCAGCCCATGATCGCTATCAATGTTGCCAGCAATAAATTGATCATACTGATCGGTAATAAATATTTCCATTCAAGATTCAATAGCTGATCGATCCTCAATCTCGGGAATGTCCAACGGAACCACATGATAACAAAAATTAAAAAAAATGTTTTTCCTAAAAACCATAAACTTGATGGAATATAATCCATGATCTCATTGAATTTCGTTCCAGTTCCAAAATGTAATGGTTGCCATCCGCCAAGAAATAATGTGGCGCCAATGGCACAAACCACAAATATGTTTACATATTCAGCTAAAAAGAACAAAGCGAATTTCATTCCTGAATATTCGGTGTGAAAGCCCGCAGTTAACTCTGATTCTGCTTCTGCCAGATCAAACGGTGCCCGGTTTGTTTCTGCGGTTACTGCAATTAAAAAAATTACAAATGCGATCCACACGGGCAGGTGTCCTTTAAAAAGCCACCAGCCATCTGCCTGTGAATCTATTATTGCAGAAATTTTTAAATCACCGGTTAAAATGACAATCGTAAGAATAGCAAAGCCTGCAGATAATTCATAACTCACAATTTGTGCGCCACTGCGCATAGCACCCAGTAAGGAATATTTATTATTGCTTGCCCAGCCTGCCATCAGTATTCCAATCACAGACACAGATGAGATGGCAGTAAAAAATAAAATACCAATATTAATATCCCAGATCTGTAAACCTTTTGCAAACATCAGCGGCGCCATAATTACCATCGCAATTATCATCACGATAAACGGAGCCAGGTTGAATAAAAATTTATCAGAGCCACCAGGGGTCATCCCTTCTTTTACGATCAACTTCAGTGTATCGGCAACTGTTTGAAACATTCCAACAGGCCCAACTCTATTTGGCCCGAGGCGAAACTGCATCCACGCAGAAACTTTTCTTTCCATCATGATAAGTACCAGTCCAAGCATTGCAAACAAACTAATAATACAAACACCAACAATCACAAATTCAAACAGTATCGCCCATGTGGAGCTGAATGTGCTGGTGAGCCATTCATGAATATTGTTTGATATGTTTTCTAAACTCGGCATCTATGATTTTATGTACTTAGCTTTTGTACTACTATTGAACTTTTGTTGCGTCGCACTCTTGTACTTTTAGTAATTCTGGTCGGCTATTAATTTCCACTATTTATTTTGTCGGGTTTATTCAGTGTAAAATGTGTTATATTATTTATTATTTTATAATAGGATATTAAAACTTCTTTCTCAGGCTCCCATTCTTCAGTTTCGGATTTTCCGTGCCCTAAAGTTTCATAATCAATTAATTTCTTTATCCGGAAGTAATATTTTCCAGCCCATGTTACACTATCACTCCCGTAGTATGTTACTTCTTTTTCAGTTGAAAATATTAATCCTTGTTTATTTGTACAATAAAACTTTTTTGTTACAGTTTTGGAATCAGATTTAAAAGAGCAAATCATTTTTACCATTACGCTATCTTTTGTTTTCCATTCGTAGTACTCAGAGCCGTACCAAAAATTTTCGATTTTGCCATCAGCTTTATCTATTTCTTTAACTGTTGAATCAATCTTTTTCCTTATTAATTGTTGGTCGCTTTGAGAAAATAGATTCGTTGCTAAACAAACAAATACCATTATTAAAACCCTTTTCATTTTCTTTAATATGTTTTGAAAGAGCCAATGAATATTATCTGTCAATATCTGGTATCACCAGATCCAGCGTCCCCATCATCGCCACCATATCACCAATCTTACTTCCTCTTGCCATATGATCCAATGCACTTAGATTACTAAAGCCCGGTGAACGGAATTTTATTCTATGAGGAGTAGTTCCGCCTTCACTCACGATATAAACTCCAAATTCACCTCTAGCGGTCTCTATCCTGCTATAAAATTCCCCTTTGGGTAATTTTAATACAGCTTTTGTCTTCGCCTGGAAATCGCCTTCGGGAATATTATCTATTAATTGATCAATGATAGATAATGATTGATGCATTTCTTTCATCCGCACCATATACCTGGCAAAAGAATCGCCTTCAGTTTCTATTATTTCATCAAACTGAAGTTTATCATAAACTTCATATGGAAATAATTTTCTTATATCGCATTGTACACCACTGCCTCTTGCAGATGGGCCGGTCATTCCAAAAGAGATCGCATCTTCTTTTGAAATATATCCAACACCTTTTGTACGATTTTGAAAAATCACATTATTTGTTACCAGTTCATCATACTCACCAACCTTCGATTTAAAATGCGTAACAAACTCTTTTACCTTTTTTTGAAAACTCGGATGAATATCTGCCATTACTCCCCCGGGAGTCATATAGTTCATCGTTAACCTTGTCCCGCATGTTTCTTCCATAATGTCAGTGATCATTTCCCTGTCACGAAATGAAAGAAAGAAAGGAGTGAGTGCCCCAACATCCATCGCAATTGCTCCCCACCAAAGTTGATGAGATGCAAGTCTTGTCAGTTCATCCATCAGCACTCTTATTACCTGTGCCCGCGGCGGAACTTCGATCTGCATTCCTTTTTCTACACACAAACAGCATCCATGATTGTTTATATGTGAAGAGAGATAATCCATCTTGCTGGTAACATAAATGAACTGCCTGTAACTAAGGCTCTCACACATTTTTTCAATCGAACGGTGTATATAACCAAGATGCGGTTCAACTTTTTTTATCGTTTCTCCATTTAATGTAATGACAAGGTGCAGCACACCATGTGTGGCCGGATGCTGTGGCCCGATATTAATGATCATATCGCCAAACCCATCGGGTCCTGCAACAGCTTCCTTTATTATTTCTGTTTCCCTGTACATTACAATTTTATCATGTTAACTGGGTCATCAAAATCTTTAAGCATAGGATTCTTCCCTTCCCACCCATCAGGTAATATTAATAAGCGCAGATCGGGGTGGTTGAGAAAGTTCACACCAAACATTTCATACATTTCTCTTTCATGAAACTCGGCTGTTCTCCAGATATGCGATATCGTTTCTATTTCAGGTTTGTTTCTGTCCAGTTGCACTTTCATCACTACCTGGTGACGGTATTTTGTTGATTCAAAATGATACACCATTATAAGATGTGTTTTAAAGTCTATGCAGGTCAGGCAAAAGACATAATCAAAAACCAATTCGGAATTATTGCGGAGTAGTTCTGCTGTTTTTAAAAAATCATTGACAGCAATATTCATATTCAACCATTCACCTGTTTCATCAAAGGTGGCAGCAGGCAGCAATTCAGTTAATTTTATTTTCAGTTCTTCTTTTGTCATTAAAAACTTTGTTCTGGTTTTTCCATTTTGATCTGTTCTCTGGTCATGCCACTTTTTATTTTTTCCTGTAAACTTATCATTGCATGTAATAAGGCTTCAGGCCTTGGTGGGCAACCTGCAACATATACATCAACAGGTATTACATGATCTGCACCTTTAACAACGGAATAAGTATTATAAAAAAACGGGCCGCCGCTTGTGGCACATGCACCCATGGCAATTACATATTTCGGATCGCCCATCTGGTCGTATAACCTTTTTAGTACCGGCGCCATTTTATTTACAATGGTGCCGGCTATTATTATTACATCTGCCTGGCGCGGTGTTGCTCTTGCTACTTCAAAACCAAATCTTGACCAATCATATTTAGCAGATGCAGTACTCATCATTTCAATAGCACAACAGCTGGTACCAAAAACCAATGGCCACAAAGAATTACTTCTTGCCCAATTGATCACATCATCCAGTTTGCTAACCAATACTCCCCCGCTAGGAGTAGGGTGAACCTCTCCTGGAAATGCAAGCTCTGATCCTGATTGAAATTTTTCTGTCATCTGTATAATTATTGCCATTTTAATGCCCCTTTCTTGTGAGCATATAAAAATCCCATAAACAGGATAAAAAAGAAAATTACTATTTCAATTAATGCAAGCCATCCAACGCTTTTTACCACAACTGCCCACGGGTATAAAAAGATAAGCTCAACATCGAAAATTAAAAAGATAAGTGCAAATAGATAATAGCCAACATTGAACTGTACCCAGCTCGGACCGGTAGTTGGTATACCACATTCGTAGGGCTCAGCTTTTTGCTTATTAGTTGTAGGTTTTAAAACAAATTTGGAGACAAGTATTGCCATACCGGAAAAGGCAACAGCAGAAATCATTAGAACAATGAGTGAAGAAGCACCCATAAACGGATTGATTTGTACGAATATAGCAAGTACGGCTGAAAAACGAACATGACGAGTATCATTTACTCACATGTAAATACTCAAATAAAAATTTGGAGTGTTTAGCCGTAGAGTTCCTGGTGGATTAATTTTTTATCGTATCCCATTGCAGTGATTCTTTGCTTCGCTTCATCAATCATGTTTTTCCATCCGCATAAAAAGAAATTGGCAGGCTGGTGTCCAGCGCATAGTTCTTCATAGACAGGGTGTACATAACCTTTTTTGCCATCCCAATCTTCTCTTGAGAGTATTGGTATATAATGAAAGCCGGGAAGATCTTTTTGTAGTTGAGAGAGTTCATCAAAATAAAGCAGGTCAGGTTTGGTTCGGGTGCCAAATAACAGGTAAATATTTTTATGCGGCACATTATGAAGCTTTATATAGTGAGCCATACTCCGGAAAGGAGCAATGCCGGTACCTGTACAAATCAGGAACAGATCTTTATCCAGGTTATGTTCTTTTAATGTAAAGACACCCAGTGCCCCCCGGAAAATGATCTCGCTGCCGACACTCACTTGATTGAATAAATAATTTGTGCCTGCACCATCTTGCAACAATACAATTACCAGTTCATATACATTCGAACCATCCGGCCAGCTGGCAATGGAATAGCTTCTCCAACGTTTATTTACTTTTTCATGGATTGGGAGATCAAGAGTTACAAACTGACCGGGAATAAAATCAAAATTTGTTGTTTCAGTTGCTTCGATCCAGAACCGTCTGGTAGATTCTGTTTCATTTTCAATCCTGATTACTTTTCCTTTTTGCCAGGGTAATAGAGCCATCGTTGGTTTTATTAAATATAAAAATAGCTGAAACTAAAGAGTCGTTTTTTCGGGAACAGGAAATAAAAAGCGGCTTTCCTTATTTAAGGGATACCGCTTTTTAGCCTTACGGCAAGCAATCGATAGGTAAATGTATAATTTTTTCATAAACCATAGCTAAGCAGCCTAATTAATTCTACAAATCAGATAGGTGGAAGGCTTATTTTTAGCCCGGAACATCGAACTTTGCCCCCTTATTTATAACTCCTAAATTAAATGATCCGAATAATGAAAAGGTTTGTGAATTACATTGCTGCTGCTGTTTGTGTTGTTTTATTTTTTTCATGTACTGGAAAACAAGATCCATCCATACCCGAAGAAGATGAAATGGATGATGTAGAGCTGGCTATACAACAAGAGCTAAGAATGACCCGTGACCCGCATACCAATACTGTTCCATCAGAACGTCTTATAGCCGCAAAGAATTATATGAATAGCCTCCAGGCAAGGGTTACAAATATTACTGCGCTTACCTGGCAGGAACGTGGACCGAATAATGTTGGTGGACGTACCCGTGCTATTATGATCGACAGAAGGGATGCAACGGGTAACACGGTGTTTGCCGGATCGGTAAGTGGTGGTTTATTTAAAACCACCAATTTCACAAGTGCTTCTGCAACATGGGCACCTGTAAATGATTTTATTTCCAACCTTGCTATTACTTGTCTTCTCCAGGATAGAAATAATGCAAACATTATGTATGCAGGAACAGGTGAGGGTTGGTTTAATATTGATGCCGTAAAAGGAAGTGGTATTTTAAAAAGCACTGATGGCGGTGTTACATGGACTGCTTTGCCTTCTACAATCATCACAACACCTACTGAATTAACTTTTGAATATGTACAGGACCTTGCACAGGATAATAATGGAAACATTTATGCTTCGCTCAGAAATATTATTGGAATATCAAGAGGAGTGCAAAGATCAACAGATGGTGGTACTACATGGACGCAAGTATTGGGGGCTCCATTGCCGGGTTTTGTAACAGGTCGTGCCAGCGATTTAGAAATTGCCAGCAATGGAGATGTGTATGCCTGCCTCGGAATTTTTGGCCGGAGTATGGTTTGGAAATCATCTGCAACCAACGGCGCTAATACAGGTGCATTGGGTGCCTGGGTAGAAATTACTCCTGTAAGGACAACTATAACACAAAGAGTTGAACTGGCAATTGCTCCAACTAATCCGCAGAAATTATATTTATTGATGCAGGACAGCGCAAATGACACCCAAGTAGGGGCTATTTATCGTTCTGTAAATGGAGGAACATCATGGGATTCATTAGGTGCACCTGCTGAATTAAATAATGGTGTCAATTCACAGGCTTGGTATAACCTGATAGCTGCTGTCGATCCGAATAATGAAAATATTTTAATTGTCGGAGGACTAAACCTTGCAAGATCAACTGATGGTGGGAATACATGGGGTGCTTATGGCATTGGCTCTTATCATGTGGATCAACATGCACTTGTTTTCAATGGAAGTACAAAATTGATTGTTGGTAATGATGGGGGTATATACATGGCAGATAATGCAAACACATTTACTCCATCATTTACTACAAAAAACGATGGATTTAACTGTACGCAATATTATGGGGTGGATTTACATCCAACTAATCCCAATTATTTTTTAGCAGGTGCACAGGATAACGGCACACAGAAATTTACATCAACCGGAATAAATACAACGACTACTGTTACTGGTGGAGATGGCGGTTGGCCGCATATAGATCAGACAGATGGCCAGTTACAGATAACTGCCAATACAGGCAACCGATATAACTTTTCTACTAATGGTGGCGCAAGTTTCACTTTTGCAAGTGCTGTTTTTAATACAAGAGGCCAGTTTATCAATCCAACAGATTTTGATGACCAATCCGATATTTTATATTGTGGCGATGATGCAGGACAATATTTTTTCATTCGCAACTGGACAACTACACCGGTTGGAACAATTGTACCGTTTGCTGGTTTTGGCGGACGAGAAGTAACATTTATAAAAGTTGACCCCGCGGGAGGCAATAATATTTGGGTCGGCTTATCTCCGGTAAATGCTACTTCATTACCAGTGGTAATGAAGTTATCTAATGCAAATACAATTCTCCCGACCATTTCAAATATTGGTACTATTGGAACTACGGTAACCACTGATCCAAATTTTACAGCCGGCGGAGCATTATCATCTTTAGATATTGATCCTTCAAACTCCAATCATATTATTGCCACGTTGGCAAATTATGGCGCCAGGAGTATATGGGAAAGTACAGATGGCGGCTCTACTTTCAGCAGCATTGAGGGCAATCTACCCGATATGCCGGTATGGTGGTGTATGTTTCCTCCTGCCGGGACACAACTAAATGGTGCAACAGGCGGTAATGGCGGAATTTTACTTGGAACAGAACTCGGTGTTTGGACCACATCACAAATAAATGGCGCTGCTACGCAATGGATGCCTAATAATGCTGGTCTTGCAAATGTGAGGACCTATATGCTTAAATACCGCAACAGTGATAAAACATTGGTTGCAGCAACACATGGCCGTGGCCTGTTTACGACTACATTGACTGTAATAAATGTTACAGGTGTGCCCAATGTTCCTAATACAAAAGATTTTATCAAATATGTTTCTGCTGATAATAACCAGTTGCAGGTTGTTGTTGGAAACCTTACTACAAAAAATATAACACTTGAATTATTTGATATGAAAGGGAGGCTGATGATGCAACGCAGGCAAGCCTATGCAAATACACAGCTTGACGTAAGCAGGTATACAAGCGGTTCATATATATTAAAGATATGGGGAGATAAGAATGAACGGTTTGTAAAACAGGTGATCAAGTAATCAGTCTGCAGTTCGCAAGCAGCAGCCGGAATATTCATTATCTTCCAACTTTTTCATTGATATGGTCTTCAAATTGCAGACCAGAGATTGCTGACTGTCGATTGCCGACTGATACTTATCTTTGTTGCCTTCATGAGTGTTCAGGATTTGCTGGAGAACTATATTCATTCCCCCCGCCTTTTTCAGATTGCGGACAGGATCTCTTTTTCCCAACCTCAAAAAATACAACTTGAAAATCTGCATGGCAGTGCTTCGCAGTTTGTAGTAGCAGCTACTTTTTTAAATCCTATTTGTGCGCAGCTTAATCATCTTGTTATTTGTAATGATGCGGAAGAAGCAGCTTATTTTCATAATACACTGGAGAACCTGACGAATGCATTAGATCTGTTTTATTTTCCATCTTCTTTTAAAAACAGGAAAAACTTTCGATTGCTGAACTCATCGCATGTAATGTTGCGTACTGAGGCATTGACAAAAATTGCAACAGGAACCAATAAAAAAATATTGATCACTTACCCGGAAGCATTACATGAAAAAGTAGTTGTGCCGGGGAAACTTTCAGCCAATATTATTTATATCAAGGCAGGTGATGTGCTGAATGTGGATCAGTTGCTGCTGAAGCTGGGCGATCTTGGTTTTGAAAGAACCGATTTTGTTTATGAACCAGGGCAGTTTGCCATTCGCGGTGGCATACTCGATATTTATTCATTCGGCAATGATAAACCCTATCGTATTGAATTATTCGGTAATGATGTAGATTCTATCCGCATCATTGATCCGGAATCGCAGCTGAGTGAAAGAAAACTATTACAGCTTAGCATCATTCCTAATGTTGATACCCAATTTGAAAACGCTGACAGGGTTTCACTACTTGATTTTTTACCGGAGAACACGGTTGTTTGGATGCAAGATTATGAAGTTTGTAAAGAATGGTTGTTGGATTGTGAGGAAGATCTTCAATTGGCATTCAGTAGTTGGCAATCATCAGTCAGCAATTTAGCAGCTGAAGTTTCAACAAAAGCAACTCGTCAGATAGCAGATATTGATGACAAGCTGATGAAAAAAGAAATAAACCCGGATGAATTTATTAATGTAAAAGAGTTCGAAAAAAATATTGAAAGCAGGCATATAATTGGTTTTGGACATTCACCACTCGCAACTCATCATTCTCCACTTGCAATAGTATTCTCTACTAAAGACCAACCTGCATTCAACCGCCAGTTTGATTTCCTGATTCGTGATTTAAAAAATTGGGAGAGCAAAGGGTTTCAGTTATTCATTTTTGCTGAAAATCCAAAGCAACTGGAAAGATTGCATTCTATTTTCACTGATCTGAAAGCAGAAATAAAATTTAACCCTATTGCAAGTTCAATTCACGAAGGGTTTATTGATGAAGATTTAAAAATCATCTGCTATACCGACCACCAGATCTTTCAACGCTATCATAAATACAAAGTAAAACAGGCCTACAATAAAAATAAGGCGATCACTTTAAGAACACTTCGTGAATTACAACCAGGAGATTTTGTTACACATATTGATCATGGTGTAGGAGTGTACAGTGGCTTACAGAAAATAGAAGCGAATGGAAGATTGCAGGAAGCAGTAAGATTGATCTATAAAGACAAGGATATTTTATATGTCAATATCAATTCGCTTCATAAAATTGCCAAGTTCACCGGCAAGGATGGAACCGTTCCGAAAATAAATAAACTAGGCAGTGATGTTTGGGGGAGGCTGAAAGAAAAAACAAAAGCTAAGGTTAAAGAAATTGCTTTTGATCTGATCAAGCTATATGCAAAACGAAAAGCACAGCAGGGTTTTCCTCATACTCCTGATAATTATATGCAGACCGAGTTGGAAGCATCATTTATTTATGAAGATACTCCGGACCAGGGCAAAGCTTCTGCTGATGTAAAAAAAGATATGGAATCATCATCACCAATGGACAGGTTGGTATGTGGTGATGTGGGTTTTGGTAAAACAGAAATAGCTATCCGTGCCGCATTTAAAACTTGTTTGGATGGAAAACAGGCTGCTGTGTTAGTGCCTACAACTATTCTTGCTTTTCAGCATTTTAAAACTTTCGGCGAACGGTTAAAAGATTTCCCGGTCACGGTTGATTATATAAACCGTTTCAAGTCTGCTAAAGAAAAAAAGGAGACAATGAAAAAACTGGAGGAAGGAAAGATCGATATAATCATTGGTACACATGCTTTGTTGGGAAAAGAAGTGAAGTATAAAGATCTTGGTTTACTCGTTATCGACGAAGAACAAAAATTTGGTGTAGGTCATAAGGAAAAAATTAAAACATTAAAGACTACAGTGGATTGTTTAACACTGACAGCAACGCCAATTCCAAGAACATTGCAGTTTTCATTGATGGGAGCAAGAGATCTGAGTATAATCAATACACCACCGCCCAACAGGCAACCCATACAAACAGAGGTGCAGGTTTACAATGAAGATGTGATACGTGAGGCTATCTACTATGAAACAGAAAGGGGAGGCCAGGTATTTTTTATTTACAATCGCATAGCAGGTCTTGCTGAAATGTGTGCAATCATCCAGGCTTTATGTCCCGATCTGAGTATCGGATATGCTCATGGCCAAATGGAAGGGCATGAATTGGAAAAACATATTTTGGATTTTATAGAAAGAAAATATGATGTGCTTGTTTGTACCAATATTGTTGAAAGTGGTGTTGATATTCCGAATGTGAATACGATCATCGTAAACAATTCACACCAATTCGGCTTAAGCGATCTGCACCAGTTGCGAGGCCGTGTAGGCAGAAGTAATAAAAAAGCATTTTGTTATTTGCTGGCACCACCGATGAGCACATTGCCGGATGATTCAAGAAAAAGATTGCAGACATTGGAGCAGCACAGTGAGTTGGGTAGTGGTTTCCAGATCGCAATGCGTGACCTCGATATACGTGGTGCCGGAAATTTATTAGGTGGCGAACAAAGCGGCTTTATGGCTGATATCGGTTTTGAAATGTACCAGAAAATTCTGGACGAAGCGATACGAGAACTGAAGCGAAGTGATTTTAAAGAATTATTTAAAGAAGAAATAAGCAAACAGGATGATTTTGTGCAGGATTGTACAATTGATACAGACCTGGAAATTTTGATACCAGATGATTATGTAGAAAATATTACAGAACGTTTATCCCTTTACACAAGACTCGATAATTGCGAGACTGATAATGAACTCGATCTCATGAAACAGGAATTGCTGGATCGCTTTGGCCCGGTACCTAAACCTGTAGATGATCTTTTTATAACAGTGCAATGCAGAAGAGCTGCCGTAAGTCTTGGTTTTGAAAAAATGAGTTTGAAAGAAGAAACATTGCGCTGCTTTTTTATCAACCGTCCTGATTCGCCTTATTTTGAATCGGGAACTTTTCAGAAAATACTTTCTTTTCTGCAGGTTGGGACTAATAAAGCAAAACTGAAACAAACCGGCCGCTTGTTTTTGTTGGTAGTGGAAAACATTAAAGGGATGGGTGATATGCACCGCTTTTTGAAACAAATGAATGAGTTTGTGATCGAAAAAACAGGCGTAACTGCGTAAATTTCCTGAGTAGCCTCGTTAAAATCTGTGGAAACTACTAAGGAACTAACAGGGCTTTATTTTACCTTTATTCATCATTCTTGTGTCTATGAAATCCAAGCCATTATCCTTACTAGCTGCCTTACTCTGCCTGTTTTTTTCTGTTTTCGGACAGGATGAAAAACAGTACCAGTTAAAATTGCAAAGTGGAGCCCAAATTCCACAGCAAAATATTTTAGCCCAAAATATTCTTGAGTTCAACAACAACGTAAAACGTGTAAACGGAAAAGCTTTTGTTGTTCTCCAGTTTGAAAAAATACCTACCGATACTGATAAAAAATATTTAGCTCAAAGAGGGATTCAACTGCATGATTATATCTCTGCAAACGCTTATACTGCTACCATTACAAATACGATTGATGCTTTTAGTTTACTAAATGTAAAAGCAAGGGCCATCTTTGAAATGAAACCTGCAGATAAAATGCAGTATGCTCTTGCAAAAAATAGTATTCCTTCATGGGCAGTAAAAGTTCAGGGCACAGTTGATCTATGGATAAGTTTTCCTTCTTCTTTTTCTTTTGAGGAAATACGAGATCAATTAGCAGCAAGAAATTTCGATCTGCAATCGATGCGGTTTAAAGATTATCGCATACTTGAATTAAGGATTTCAACAGAACGTATTAATGAATTAGCATCTCTTCCATTTGTAGACTATGTACAACCAGTTCCGCAGGAAGACCAGCTATTGAATAACAGGAGTCGTAACGGATCAAGAGCAAATATTGCAAATGCATCATCGGCAGTGGGCGGAAGAAATTTACATGGCGAAGGAATCGTGATCGGGATCGGGGATAATGCAGATGCCCAGAACCATGTTGATTTTACAGGAAGAGTCATCAGTCGCTTTGGAATCAGCAGCGGACAGCATGGGATACACGTAGCGGGTACTGCAGGTGGTGCAGGAATATTGACTGATACATTGGCTGGGTATGCACCTAAATCTACATTGGTCATACAGGCCGTTAATCATATACTTGATAATGCACCGACTTATGTACAGGATTACGGAATGGTGCTTACTAATAATTCTTATGGAGCAATAGTAGGCCAATGTGATTATAATGGAGTGTATGATCTGTATTCAAGAGTCGTTGACCAGCAGATGTTAGATTTTCCTAACCTTACACATGTTTTTGCAGCAGGTAATAGCGGTGCATCTACATGTCCACCTTATGCACCAGGATTTAAAACTGTGCTGGGCAGTTATCAGTCAACAAAAAATGCATTGATAGTTGGTAATGTAACCAGCGCAGGTATTGTGGCTCCCGGATCAAGTCGAGGGCCGGTAATTGACGGGAGAATAAAACCAGAGATAATGGTACAGGGATCAGCGGTAATCTCTGCTGGCTTTGGAAGCTACTGGAGTAATAACGGAACCAGTATGGCATCACCGGGTGCGACAGGTGGATTGGCCTTGTTATACCAACGATACCGGCAACTGAACAGCGGGGCAAACCCTAGAAATGTATTGATGAAAAACATTATTTGTAATTCAGCAATGGATCGTGGTAATGATGGTCCTGATTTTACTTATGGATTTGGTTGGATGAATGTTGCAAGAGCATTGGAGATAATGGAAAATAACAGGTATTTAAATGCGACAATTGCTAATAGTGCAACAAATAACCATATCATATCCATTCCTTCAAATACAGCGCAGGTAAAATTTATGCTGAATTGGAATGACCCCGCAGCATCTGCGGTTTCTAATATAGCACTTGTAAATGACCTTGATCTGGAAGTAGTGAACCCTTCCGGTACAATTATACTTCCAAGGATTTTAGATACAACTGTTGCCAATGTAAATAATGTAGCAGGCAATGGTGCGGATCATATCAATAACATTGAACAGGTAACAATAAATAATCCGGCTGCAGGTAATTATACAGTTCGTATAAAAGGAACAGCGATCACACAAAATCCAACGCAAGAATATTTTGTAAGCTGGGATATTATTCCTGTTTCTACTAAGATCACTTTTCCTATTGGTGAAGAAAGCTTCAAGCCTGGTCAGGGAATAACTATTCAATGGGAAAATTATGGTTCTAATTCCACTTTTACTTTACAATACTCGACTGACAACGGTGCAAGCTGGAGTAATATTGATGTAAATGTCCCAGCAGCCTCTTTTCAATATGACTGGTTAGCTCCATCAATAACATCAGATTTGATAAGAGTAAGAATTATTAATAACACAACCAATGCTATCAGCAGCAGTGCTTCATTTTATTTAATGGATGTACCTGTCGTATCCCTGGCGGCTGTTCAATGCGAAGATTATATTTCTATGGACTGGACGGCCGTACCTGGTGCAACAGATTATGAAGTGATGCGGTTGATCGGTGATGATATGGTTTCTGTAGCCCTCGTTCCGAACTCATCAACCAATTATGCTTTTACAGGTTTGTCAAAAGATTCTGTGTATTGGGTAAGCGTAAGACCTCGCCTGAATGGAAAACCGGGAAGAAGAGCAACGGCTATTTCAAGGCAACCTAACAATGGTACCTGTGTAGGTTTTATTTCTGAAAGTGATATTAAAGTAGATGCTATTGTTTTGCCAGCATCTTCAGGCCGAGTGTTTACTTCTACAGAACTGACAAGTACAGTCCCCGTTACTATCCGAATAAAGAATCTTGATGATGTAACAAGAAGCGGAACGGTTACTGTAACTTATACACTAAATTCAGGCACACCAGTTACAGAATCCTTCAGCGGCATATTTGCACCGGGAGCCACTTACGATCATACATTTAGTTCTACGATCAATCTTTCTACTCCGGGCACTTATACATTAAATGTTACAGCTTCTGTTTTAGGAGATATGAACCTTTCGAATAACAGCGTTACAAAAGTTTTTAAACAACTCAATAATTTACCAGTTACATTAACCCCATCTTTTTTAGATAATCTTGAATCAACAACATCTCAGTCGGTTCAAACAAATCAAATGGGACTGACGGGTTCAGACCGGTATGATTATTCAAATACAAATGCATTGGGAAGATTAAGGACTTTCATAAACTCAGGAATTGCTTATTCAGGTAACCGTGCTATTTCATTGGATGTTAGTAACACAGCAAGTGGTGGAAATTCCAATTTTCTTGATGGGACATTTAATCTTGCCGCATATACTGTTGCATCGGATGAAGTGAGGCTGGATTTTCGTTATAAGCATCATGGACAGGAAAGTAATGCAAACAATAAAGTCTGGGTTCGGGGTAATGATACACAACCCTGGGTACAAGTATATGATCTGTTCAGCAACCAGGGGAACATTGGTAATTATAAAAAAACCAATAGTATAGAAATTTCTGATTTATTGAATAACAATGGTCAGAATTTCAGCAGTAGCTTCCAGGTACGTTGGGGACAGTGGGGACAGCAGCAGGCAGCTGATAATAAAAGCGGTGCTGGTTACACGATTGATGATATACAAGTTTATAAAGTGACAGATGATATGCAAATGGTAAGTATTGATTCACCATTTGTGAGTAGTTGCGGATTAAGTGCTGCTACAACGGTAAAAATTACTGTGAAGAATAGCATGAGTAGCGTAAAAAATAATATACCGGTGAAAATGCGGATTGACGGAGGCGCTGTTATCTCAGAAACTATTTCATCTGTTGCAGCGAATTCAAATTTGCAATACAGGTTTACGGCAACAGCCAACCTTAGTGCTTTTGGTAACCATATAATACAAGTATGGGTTGATTATCCAACAGATAGTTATAGAGAGAATGATACACTATCAGCAACTATCATAAACAGTCCGCTTGTTTCCAGTTTTCCTTATCTAGAAAATTTTGAAACCAATAATGGTAAGTGGTATCCTGGTGGAATTAAAAGCAGTTGGGAATATGGTACACCCGCAGCTTACCGCATTAAAGGTGCTGCGAGTGGAAGCAAAGCATGGAAAACAAGATTGAACGGAACTTATAATGATAATGAGAAATCTTATCTCTATTCCCCTTGTTTCAATATTGGTGGATTAACAAGTCCAACGCTGAGCTTCAGTACAGCAATTGATATTGAAGATTGCGGGGCTGCAGGTTTATGCGATGCAGCTTATGTTGAATATTCAACTGATGGAACTAACTGGATAAAACTAGGTGTAACTGGCCAGGGTTATAACTGGTACAACCGTAATTATGGCGGCAATCATGTTTGGAGTACACAGAATTACACCCGCTGGCATGTAGCTACTATCCCGTTGCCGACCGGGCAATCACAAATACGGTTACGTTTTGCTATGCAGTCTGACGATTTGGTAAACCGTGATGGCATTGCTGTCGATGATATTCATATTTATGATAACCCATTTGGCATCTATGATGGAATAACGATGGCTTCGCCGGTGCCCCAAACAATTAATGGAGGTAATAGCTGGGTTAATTTCTTAGCATCCGGAAAACTCGTCGCATCTATTCATCCGAATAATCAGAATATGGGTGTTACTAATGTGCAGGCCTATATCAATACAGGTACTGATCGTTCAACCAATGGTCAATATTATCATGATAGGAGTATCACGATCAATCCTGCAACGAAATCATTAAGTGATTCCGCTACAGTTCGCTTTTATTTTTTAGATAAAGAAACTGACTCACTCATTTTTGCTACAGGCTGTACTGTTTGTACAAAGCCAACACAGTTTACACAGTTAGGTGTTACGAAATACAGTGATTCGACAAATACGACTGAGAATGGGTTGCTGACAGATAACGGGCCCGGAAGCTGGTATTATTATGCTGCGAATCGTGTTACAAAAGTTCCTTTTGATAAAGGCTATTATGCAGAATTTAAAGTAAAGGACTTTTCCGAATTCTGGCTGAATGATGGCGGTCTTGATAAAGCACATGCATTCCCGGTTGAACTGCTAAACTTTACTGCAATAAAACTGGGAGATAATAATGCACAATTAGATTGGCGTACTGCATTTGAATTCGGTATCAGCAGAACCGAAATAGAAGTAGCAAAGGGAAGCAACGATCTGCAAACCGGAAATTTTGTAACTATTGGAACGGTAAACAGTGCAGGTAATTCGTCACTGCCACAGAATTATACATTTATTGATAATGAAGCTAACAAGAGTGGCGTTCGTTACTATCGGTTAAAAATAATTCATAACGAAGGTGTATATAGTTATTCATCGGTTAAGCCAGTTGTATTTGAGAATACATTGATAGGAATTATTCATCCCAATCCATCCAATGGAAATTTCCTCCTGGCATTCCAGGCAGCAGCTGGAGAAAAAATACAGGCGAAGATCTATAATGCAGCGGGGCAAGAGATAAAAAATATGGAAACCATTGCGATCGGAGATGTGCAGAAGTTCATTATAGATATAAGTGATGGAAAATATCCTGCAGGCGTATATATGATTCGTGTAAGCCTGGGATCGATCGTTAAATCGTTCAAGGCAGTAAAACAATAAAACAAAACGGTGAGAGTTTATTAACCCTCACCGTTTTGCAATTTGCTACAATAATATTTTATTCCCAACCCTTCTTTGCAATACCGGCTTCAATAGCAGCCAGTGCCTTTGCCTCATTTACAAGGGTTGTCAGTTTGTTGCCTTTACCATCATTGCCCTGCACCATATAAGCGCCTTTGGCAGTTTTTGTAACTACTGCATCCAGGATGGGCACTCCTTTTTCTTTCGTTTTTACATTGTACGCTGTCAGTTGAACATCACTCATGATTAATAGTTTTAGAGTTAGGAATGGCTGAAATTACCGAAATATGCCCCTGCGGGTCAGAAAACTTCCTAACAATTCTGGAAAAATAAAAAACCAGTCTAATAGACTGGTTTGCAGAAATCAGTGTCAATATTTTTAAACATCCAGTTTCGCATATTTTGCATGGGTTTCTATGAATTCCCTTCTTGGGGCTACTTCATCGCCCATCAGCATACTAAAAACACGGTCAGCTTCAGCTGCGCTTTCAATTGTTACGAGCTTCAATGTTCTTGTATCAGGATTCATTGTTGTATCCCATAATTGGTTTGAATTCATTTCACCCAAACCTTTATAGCGTTGAACATTCACAGTATCTTCTTTACCGTTGGCAAATTTTTCAATATAGCCTTTGCGTTGTTCCTCGTTCCATGCATAAGCCTGTTCTTTTCCTTTCTTCACCAAATACAATGGTGGTTGAGCGATATATACATAACCCTGCTCGACGAGTTCTTTCATATAACGGTAAATAAAAGTAAGGATCAAAGTTGCGATATGGCTTCCGTCCACATCGGCATCGGTCATGATGATAAGTTTGTGATAACGAAGCTTGTTTATGTTTAATGCTTTAGGATCTTCCGCAGTACCAACTGTAACACCCAAAGCTGTATACATGTTTCTTATCTCTTCGTTTTCGTAGATCTTATGCTCCATTGCTTTCTCTACATTCAGAATTTTACCACGCAAGGGAAGAATAGCCTGGTAACTTCTGTCACGGCCTTGTTTGGCTGTTCCACCGGCACTATCACCCTCAACTAAAAACAACTCACAACGCTCCGGGTCACGGTCGCTGCAGTCAGCCAATTTACCCGGCAAGCCACCACCTGTCAATACAGATTTCCGTTGTACGAGTTCTCTTGCTTTGCGTGCAGCTGCTCTTGCCTGTGCAGCCAATATCACTTTGTTGATGATGTTCTTTGCGTCTCTTGGATTTTCTTCGAGGTATGCTTCAATCACTCTTGATACAGTTGAATCAACCACACCACTTACCTCACTGTTACCGAGTTTTGTTTTTGTTTGCCCTTCAAATTGCGGCTCAGGAACTTTTACAGAAATGATAGCACTTAATCCCTCACGGAAATCATCCCCTTCAATTTCAACTTTGGCTTTTTCAAACAAACCGTTTTTATCACCATATGATTTAAATACTCTTGTTAATGCCCTGCGGAAACCGGCCACATGGGTACCGCCTTCAATAGTGTTAATGTTATTTACATACGAATAAATATGTTCACTGTAAGAATCATTATAGTTCAGTGCAACTTCTACCATTACATTCGTGGTAGCATCATGTCCTTCTACAAACAATACTTTTGGAATTAATGTATTGCGTCCGGCATTTTTATCCAGCATTTCCACGAACTCAACGATACCGCCTTCACTGTAAAATGTTTTGCTCCAGGTTGTATCATCATCATTTTTTTCCCGCTTATCATTCAGTTTTATTTTAACTCCTTTATTTAAGTAAGAAAGTTCACGGAGGCGGCCTTCCAGTATTTCTTTTTTATAAACCATGACTGTGAAAATGGAATTGTCAGGCCAGAAATGAACGGATGTACCTGTCAAACTGCTTTTGCCGATCTCACGAACAGGATATTGCGGAACACCGATATGATACTCCTGTTCATATATTTTTCCATCGCGGTGAACGGTTACCTGCAGCTTGCTGCTTAATGCATTTACACAACTTACACCCACACCATGCAAACCACCGGATACTTTATAAGAACCTTTATCAAATTTTCCACCGGCATGCAATACCGTCATTACTACTTCCAATGCACTACGTTTTTCTTTTGTATGCATAGCTGTTGGAATACCACGACCATCATCTGCAACAGAGATAGAATTATCCTCGTGAATAGTAACGGTTATGTTTTTACAGTAGCCAGCTAATGCTTCATCAATTGAGTTATCAACTACTTCATACACGAGATGATGTAATCCTTTTTCGCTGATATCACCGATGTACATGGCGGGACGTTTACGAACCGCTTCAAGGCCTTCCAAAACCTGGATACTATCGGCGCCATAAGATGCCGGTTGGGGAGCTATTTTTTCTACATTTTCTGTGCTCATAAATAACCTTAAAAATTGTGATTTTCCGAATGAAAAATGAGGTATGCGAATGTACGGAAAGAGCTGCTCAAATGTGGGTTTAAAGCTCTCTATTTTTGTTATTTTTTTGCACTGAAGTGGATAAGGAAATGTGATAAAAGATGGTTGATTTCAGGCCTAAAAAATGGTCGTAAAAAGCACATTTTTTGGGGTTGCTGAACAGAATTTCGAAACGATGAATGGAGCGTCTCAACAGGTGTTCAATAGTGCAATTCAGCTTAGTCAAGAAGTTATTTCTTTACTATCTGCGCTACCATATCAGCTTCTGTACATACTTTATTGCCGACATATACAGTGCCACGCATTTCGCAGATACCGCGGCGGATTGGCGCCATCAGTTCCATTTTCAGGATCATGGTATCACCCGGCACAACTTTCTGCTTGAATTTGCAATTGTCTATTTTGAGGAAATAGGTATCATATGAACCATCACCGGAAAGATTGATGGCGAGAATGCCTCCTGTTTGAGCTAAGGCTTCTATCTGTAGCACACCGGGCATTACAGGGTTATTGGGGAAATGGCCGGCAAAGAACCATTCATTAAATGTTACATTCTTTATTCCTACGATTTTTGAATCGCTTAATTCAATGATCTTATCAACCAGCATAAAAGGATAACGATGCGGCAGTCTTGCTTCTATCTGCTGCTGATTATAAATCGGTGCCAGAGTAGGATCGTATACCGGTACATCTTTTATATGTTTATTCTTTTTGATATACTGTTTTATCTTTTTTGCGAACTCAACATTAGTACTATGGCCGGGTCGGCTGGCAAGAATTCTTGACTTGATAGCATAGCCGGAGAGTGCAAGGTCCCCAATTACATCCAATAATTTATGGCGTGCCGGTTCATTGGGGAAACGTAGTTCAAGATTATTCAGGTATCCTTCACTCTTTACTTCAATCTTATCCTTCTTGAAAACTTTCTGCAACCGCTCCATTTCTTTTTCATTCACAGGCTTGTCCACCACCACAATTGCATTGTTGATGTCACCACCTTTGATAAGGTTATTATCCAGTAGCATTTCCAGTTCATGTAAAAAACAAAATGTGCGGCAAGGGGCAATTTCATTTTTAAAATCACGAATATGTTTTAGGCCCGCATGTTGTGTACCCAACACAGGACTATTGAAATCGATTAGGGTAGTAACTGAATATTCGGTGGAGGGCAGGGCTGCCATTTCCACTCTTTTCTTTTCATCGTAATGAAAAATATTTTCATCAATGCTGTACCATGCTTTTGCTGCATCCTGTTCTATTACGCCAGCCTGTTCTATTATTTCTACAAAAGGCTGCGAACTGCCGTCCATGATCGGCATTTCGGGTCCATTAATTTCAATAAGGCAATTATCAACTCCCATTCCTACCAATGCAGCTAATACATGTTCTACTGTACTTACTTTGGCGCCATTATATTCAAGCGTAGTACCTCGGCTTACATCGGTTACCAGATCACAATCGGCTTTGATGATGGGTTGATTCGGCAGATCAATTCGCTGAAACTGGAAACCAAAACCGGGGCTGGCAGGTTTCAATGTAAGATCGGCCAGAACACCGGTATGTAAACCTGTGCCGGAAATGCTTGCCTCTGTACCAATCGTATGTTGTTTATCAGGATTGAAATTTGCCGTCATGAATTTTAATTGAAGGTGGGCAAAGATAAACGGAAAGAAACAAAGAAGAAACCTATTATACTTTCTCTGCTAACAGTTGTTTTACAATCGCTTCCAGCTCCTGAATTCGTTTTTCCATCTCCGGCAGGTTACGGGCCATAGCCTGGCTGCGGATCGCTTTATTATAATCATAAGCAGGAGAACCGGTAACAGAACTTCCGGGTTTCAATGATTTACCTAAGCCTGATTGTGCATTGATTTTCGATCCATCGGCGACTGTAAGATGTCCGGCCAAACCAGCCTGTCCGCCAATCATTACACCCTTGCCGATTTTTGTACTGCCGCTAACCCCTGTTTGAGCAGCAATAACGGTGCTGTTACCTACTTCTACATTATGTGCAATCTGTACAAGATTATCAAGCTTGGCTCCGGCTCTGATAATTGTTGAACCCATTGTGGCACGATCAATAGTTGTATTAGCGCCAATCTCAACATTATCTTCTATAACTACATTACCAATTTGCGGCACTTTTATATAATTACTATCAGCTTGTGGTGCAAATCCAAATCCATCACTGCCGATAACAATACCGGCATGAAGGATCACATTATTTCCAATCACACAATCATTATAAATTTTTACTCCTGCATGTATGATTGTATTATTACCAACTTTTACATTGGCACCTAAAAAAACATTCGGGTAAATCTTTGTGTTATCACCCAGCGTTACATTATCGCTGAGATAAGCAAATGCTCCGATAAAAACATTTTTGCCATACGAAGCAGACTTTGAAATATAAATGGGTTCCTGTACACCAACCATCTGTTGTTGAGTTATTTCCTGGTACTTAGTTAAAAGTGCTGCAAAAGCAGAGTAAGCATCTTTTACACGGATAAGTGTTCCCTTCACGGGTTGTTTCAATTCAATGTTATCATTGATGATGATAACAGAGGCGCCGGTGGTATATAAATATTCTTCGTATTTGGGGTTCGCAAAAAAACTAAGCTGTCCAACTGTTGCTTCTTCAATTTTTCCAAAAGATGTAACGGATGCATTGGCATCTCCTTCAATTCTTCCGTTGGTAAGCAGGGCTATTTGTGCTGCGGTAAATGTCATGGTTGTTTAAAGTTTCAGGTTTAATGTTTAAAGTTGCTTCGGAACGAACATTAAACTTTAAACATATTAAACATTAAACCCGTGAGTAGCAAATGTAATATTTTTTAACAGGGGCTGACAAATGATGATGAATAAGTGCATTATCAACCTGTGAAATATCTTTAACAGTTCCGTCTTTGAACAGAATATTTATTTTCTCCTCGATCGGGTTATACGTGGTATTTACAGCTTCTCCTGTGAATACAAAATAGTTTGTTTCTTCTTCCGTTATACCAAATTGCTTTGCGGCTTCTTTTTTCTTTTCTGCAATAAATTTTTCATCGATCGGTTCTGCCTGCAGTTTTACTTTCAGCAGTTTTCTTTCTACAATAAAATGGCAAAGGGCTGACAATATTTTATCCGGATGGCTGCACCAATTTTTGATCGTTGCGAGTACATCCACATCATCAAGCCTACAGAATTTATCTAAATGGTTTTCAAGATCGACAGGCCCTGATTGATGCAGAAAGAAATTTAGATCATCGGTAGCAGCAGACACCTGTACACCGTTTTTGATAAGCTCTTTTGCACGATGTATGATCTTTACCAGCAAATTTTCTGATGCAAGGACTGTTTTATGTAAGTAAACCTGCCAATACATTAGCCTTCGCGACACTAAAAACTTTTCAATAGAGTAAATAGCTTTTTCCTCAATCATTAATTCACCATTATGAACTATCAGCATTTTTAAAATGCGGTCATGACCTATCACTCCTTCAGCAACACCAGTAAAAAAGCTGTCACGGGATAAATAATCCAAACGATCTACATCCATTTGCCCGCTGATGAGCTGGTAAATAAATTTTTTAGGGTGTTTATTAGTGAAAATATCTATGGCCGTCTGTAATTGTCCTTTGAATTCTTCATTCATCTTTTTCATTATGAGCAAAGAGATCTGTTCATGATGAATATCTTTCAGCAGTTCAAATTCCAAGGCATGAGAATAAGGGCCATGGCCGATATCATGCAGTAATATGGCAATCTTTGCTCCCAGTTCTTCTTCAGCAGTTATCTCAGTGCCTTTGCTTTTTAGTTCATTTAGTGCAATACGCATAAGATGATAAGCGCCGAGTGAATGATGTAACCTGCTATGTTTGGCTCCCGGGTAAACCAAATGCGCAAAAGCCATCTGATGAATATTGCGCAGTCGCTGGTACCAGGGATGTGAAATAACCTGCAAAATCAACGGGTGATCAATAGTAATAAAACCATGTACGGGGTCGTTGATGATTTTGCGAACTGTGCTCATGCTGTTGTGAGTTTGTTAAAGGAGCCACTGAGGCTGGCGACAAATGTACTAACCATAAAACTAATAAGCTACTTTTGACGATTGATGAATAGACACGATAGCTATCGGGTTACAGAAAGATGATCCGCCAAAGGCGGACGCAACAATGGTTCAATAGTTGCAATGTAGCCGGTGGTCTTAAACAAAAAGCAATAAATTATAAACATACTCCGAATGGCATTAGCAAAAATTCTCTGGGTGGATGATGAAATAGAAAGTCTGCAATCACAAAAACTTTTCCTGGAAGGGAAGGGTTATGAAGTGAATACCGTTACAAATGGCTTTGATGCTATTGATTTTGTAAAAGAAAACCTGGTAGATGTGGTGTTGATGGATGAAAGTATGCCGGGACTTACAGGATTAGAAACACTGGCAAAGATCAAAGAGGTCAATCAACAAATACCCATTGTACTTATTACAAAGAATGAAGAGGAAAACCTGATGGATGATGCGATCGGTTCACAGATCAGCGATTATCTCATTAAACCGGTCAATCCCAACCAGGTTTGGTTGAGCCTTAAAAAAATTATTGACAATAAAAGACTGGTTTCTGAAAAGACGACAACGGCTTACCAGCAACAGTTTCGTAACCTGTTTATGGTATTGAACAGTAATCCCGATCATAACGAATGGATGGATATTTATAAAAAGCTGGTGTATTGGGAACTGGAGATGGCGAAAAGTGACAGTCCTGAAATGCGTGAAGTATTGCAGTCACAAAAAAGTGAAGCCAATACCGAGTTCTTTAAGTTCGTTTCAAGGAATTATGCATCATGGGTGAATCCAAAGAGTGCTGATGCGCCGGTGATGAGCCATAATTTGTTTCAGTTTAAAGTTCTGCCGCATGCAGAGAAGGGCACACCTTTATTTTTTGTATTGATCGATAATCTTCGTTTTGATCAATGGAAATCCATTCAGCCCATTTTTGCCGAGAGTTTCCGCATACTGGAAGAAGATAGTTTTTATTCAATACTGCCAACGGCTACACAATATGCCCGCAATGCCATCTTTGCCGGTATGCTGCCGGCTGAAATTGAAAAACAATTTCAAGCCGAATGGAAAAACGATGAAGAAGAAGGCGGAAAGAACCTACATGAAGAAAAATTTTTCCGGGCACAACTAAAAAGATTGAAGAGAGATGATCTGAAAGTGACTTATACAAAAGTGACGAATAACCAGGCGGGTATTGATCTGCTCAATAATATTCATAACCTGCTGAATAATGATATCAACGTTATCGTTTATAATTTTGTAGATATGCTAAGCCATGCAAGAACGGAAATGGAAGTGCTGAAGGAACTTGCTGGCGATGAAATGAGTTATCGCAGCATTACTACGAGCTGGTTCGAACATTCACCGTTACACCAGGCATTAAAAAAGATCGCTGATAAAAATATCAAGGTTGTTTTGGCAACTGACCATGGAAGCATTCGTGTAAAAACGCCGAGTAAAGTAATTGGTGATAAGCAAACGACTGCCAACCTACGCTATAAACATGGGCGCAATCTGAATTATGAACCAAAAGAAGTATTGGCTTTCCGTGACCCGAGAGAAGCAGGTTTGCCTGTACCAACTGTAAATTCATCTTTCATTTTTGCAAGGGAAGATAATTTCTTATGCTACCCGAATAATTACAATCACTATGTGAATTATTACCGTAATACTTTTCAACACGGCGGTGTGAGCCTTGAAGAGATGATAGTGCCGGTGATAAAGATGCAGAGTAAGTAGGGATTACTTTTTCTTAAGTATTAGTTGTTCTTTTATTGCTCCATACATTTTTCTGAAAATATCATGTAAAGGGAAATATTCCTCCTTTGAAAACTCAGCTCTTTTAACCTCAAAACTATGTTTAAATACAAGGATATTGTCTTCCTGTAATATTTGTCTTTTAAAAATAATAGTTGAGTCACTTGAAATAACAATAAGGGATTTGGGCACCCCTTCTATTCTGTAATTTTCTGGTATGGTAAGATGTACGTAAATATTATAATACTGGTTACTTCCAAAATCAATATCAGTTCGTCGAATAGAATCAGTGAATGGATTTTTTCGAAAAGGCGATAAAAAGAATGGATCTATAAACAAAAAATCATCAGTTGATTCAGGGTTGTAAGTAAAAGCAAATCGGTGGTTAAGTGGTAATAACTCATTGGGAGGTGCATCTTCAATAAGGCTGTCAATTTTTATATCAACCGGGCTTCTGTTAATAAAATCTTTTTCTTCCTGCGCCATAATTTTTTCCCCTTCTTCTTTTTCCGTAAGCTTAAAATCCTTCAAGTAATCGAAAAAGGAAACAAATGCGTCACCCTTTATTTGTCCCGAACTGTCCACAGCTGCCTTTATCGAAATGGTTTGTTTTAAAAAAGGACGATCATCTACAATGTTTAGCCATTTGGTACTTGCGGCATCTATAAGCAACACATTTCTATTCAGTACTTCAAACGGAGGTGTATTATAAGAAAGGTGTTTCTTGGTTGCATCCAGTATATAAAAGTTTTCTCCATTGAATACAACCACATTTACATTATTAAATTGGCTTATTGAATACAAAAGCATGTTTGCTTTACCATATTCGCGGGAACGAACAATAACAGGAAAACTATTTACACCAGATTTTCTAAGCAGGTTCAGCAACAAGAGATTTATTTCGGCATTGCTACCTATGGCTGTTTTCCAGGCACGGTCAATACTTTCAGCAAAAATATTGGATTCATTGTTCCATGAAATTCTATCCCTGACCGATTTATATATCAATTCAACTTTACTGGCTATATCTTTTATTTTTTTTGCCGAGTCAATAAGTGATCCGGTACCGGCAACTTTTTTCTTAATTTGTTCGCCGAAATTGGGATGATTTATCAACCAACTGTCAATGGCTTCCCACAATAAATTTTGATCGGGATATTTCTTAAGAAGCGAATCCCTCCAATCTGCCCGGTATTCAAACCTTAAAGTCATATACTGGAGGTTATCTTTTACAGCACTCATCAAAGGTTCATCTCTGAATGAGTTGATATTGGTTCCAGTTATAGTTTGTGTGTTTTTATATTCGACCGGGGTTTTTTCTTCTATACGGGATTCGAGATTTTCATCGCCACCGATAAAGGTCAGGTTTGCTTTTATATATTCAGAATTATGGGCCAATTTAAAAATACACAACTGAACAGGTATCACATCCTGAAAAAACTTAGTATCACTGTAATAAGGTTCTTTTTCGAGTTCTGTGTATTTATATTCAATCACGCAGCCGGGTTTTACACCGGGAAATGTAAAAACAAGTGAACCCTTTTTTTTCTTTTTATCTGATTTTTTAAAGATGTCATCACTGTCAATTTCTTCAGTTGTGATCTTGCCTGACTCATCAAGGGTATAGATATAGGCTACCAGTTTTTTTATTTTATTTTTTTTTGCAAAGGGGATTTCAATATCGGCAAACGAGTACCCAGCCTGGCTCAATATTTTTACACGTTCCCATTTTTCAGTACGTACCGACCAATCATTATCAGATACAAGATCAACATATTCATATTTCAAGATCTTCATCGCTGAGACTCCCGGTTCAAACTCACAGTCCTTCATCAACAATTCCTTCATATCGGGTTTGCCAAATTCAGGTAGTTCTTTCTGGGAGTAGATTTGGGTAAAAAATGTAATAAGAATAAGAGTTGTGATTAGTTTCCTCATGTAGTGGTCAAATGAATATTCTAAAATAAGAAATGATTGTGGAAAAATCATTGTCTGGGTCGTACTATATAAGCCCTTGTAAGGTTAATTTTGTTTATTCTGGTAATCCTTCTAAAAGGGAAAAAGCAAAAATGAAATACACTCAAACAACTCTCGATAAGTTAGAAGCCGTCGTTGAAGAAACCGGCTATGTGCTGCGCTATGAACGAGGTAATTTCCAAAGCGGCTATTGCATTCTTGAAGCAAGAAAGGTAGTGGTCCTTAATAAATTCCTGCAGGTTGAAGGCCGCATTAATACCATGCTGGACCTGATCCCTCAACTGACAATAAACCAGGAAATGCTTTCAGAAGAATCAAAAAAGCTCTACGCCAGTATTATTTCAAAACTGGAAGCTGAGAATAACGGAGCCTAAGCCGTTTTACATTTTACATTCTTCATTTTGCATTTTACATTTGCTGAGTGATATGTCCCCCTTTAACAATAACTATACTCGGCACCGGTACAAGTACAGGCATACCGATGATTGCATGTGAATGCCCGGTTTGCACTTCAACCAATTCAAAAGACAAACGATTACGGTGCAGTATACTCGTTGAATCAGCCACCACAACTTTTGTTGTTGATACCGGCCCGGATTTCCGGGAACAGATGCTCCGTTATAAAGTAAAAAAATTAGATGGAGTATTGTTTACTCATCCGCATAAGGATCATGTAGCAGGATTGGATGATGTAAAGGCTTATAATTTTTTTCAGAAGAAGACGATGGAACTATATGCTAATTCGCTTACTGAAGAAGCATTACGCCGTGAATTTTATTATGCTTTTTCCGATACTAAATATCCAGGTGTGCCTGAATTGAATTTAAATACGATTACAGAAGAACCTTTTTTTATCGGTGATATTCCAGTGATGCCGGTTCTTACCTGGCATTTGAAAATGCCGGTGCTGGGTTTCCGGTTCGGAAAATTTACTTATATCACCGATGCAAACAGGATAGAAGAAAGTGAGTTGGACAAGATCCGTGGAAGTGAGGTAATGGTTGTAAATGCATTGCGTAAACAATCACATATTTCTCATTTCAGTTTGGGAGAAGCCATCGAAATAGTACAGGGATTAAAAGTTCCAACTGCCTATTTTACCCACATTTCTCACCAAATGGGCCTGCATGAAGAAGTGGAATCAGAACTGCCAGATGGAATTCATTTATCGTATGATGGGTTGCATTTGGAGTTCACCAAGGTTTAATTTTCCTAACGATTGTTAGGTTTCTGATAAAATTCCTTTTCTTTGCAGACTTAATAATATAATGCCATTGATCATCTATGAATTTTCAACTTTCAGAAATAACACAACAGATAGCACAAGCCGCAAAAGATTTTGCCAACCAGCATATCAAACCACATGTAATGGAATGGGACGAAACCCAGGAGTTCCCGGTTCAGACTTTTAAAGAATTGGGTAAACTCGGAATGATGGGTGTGCTGGTACCTGAACAGTACGGCGGCTCGGGTCTTGGTTATTTTGAATATAAAGTCGTGATCGAAGAAATAGCCAAAGTATGCGGTTCAATTGGCCTGAGTGTAGCTGCGCATAATTCTTTATGTACTGGTCATATTTTATCTTTTGGAAACGAAGAGCAGAAGAAAAAATATTTACCCAAACTGGCAACTGCAGAATGGATCGGTGCATGGGGATTGACAGAAGCGAATACCGGCAGTGATGCCGGCAATATGAAATGTACGGCTGTGAAAGATGGAAATGATTGGATCATCAATGGAACAAAGAACTGGATCACTCATGGTAAAAGTGGAGATATAGCTGTAGTGGTTTGCCGTACCGGTGAACCAAGATCTAAGAATAATGCAACATCATTTGTTGTGGAGAAAGGAACGCCGGGCTTTAGCGGTGGTAAAAAAGAAAACAAACTGGGTATGCGGGCAAGTGAAACGGCGGAAATGATCTTTGATAATTGCAGGATACCTGATGCAAATCGTTTGGGTAAAGTAGGTGATGGGTTTAAACAATCGCTGAAAGTATTAGATGGTGGAAGAATTTCAATTGCATCACTGGCATTAGGTATTGCAAAAGGTGCTTATGAAGCTGCACTTAAATACTCACAGGAACGTTACCAGTTTGACCAGCCGATCTCGAATTTCCAGGGTATATCATTTAAACTGGCAGATATGGCAACAGAGATTGCTGCATCAGAGTTGCTGATCATGCAGGCATGTGATCTGAAAAACCGCAATAAACCAATGACCAAGGAAGCGGCCATGGCAAAATATTATGCAAGTGAAGTCTCTGTAAAAGTTGCGAATGATGCGGTACAGGTTTTTGGCGGCTATGGTTATACCAAAGATTTTCCGGTGGAGAAATTTTACCGTGATTCAAAACTCTGTACAATAGGCGAGGGGACGAGTGAGATACAGAAGGTTGTTATTTCGAGAGAGGTTTTGAAGTAGATGATAACTGATAGATAATAGATGATAGTTGTTTATAGGATTGAATTATCATCTATTATCTGAAAAACTATCATCTTACCTCACTTCCTGCATCTCCACCAACTTTCTATAAAATCCATTTTGCGCAAGCAACTCTTCATGATTACCTCTTTCCACGATCTTTCCTTTTTGTAAAACAATAATTTCATCTGCATGGCGAATGGTACTGAGGCGATGGGCAATTACAATACTGGTACGGTTCTGCATCATATTATTAATTGCATCTTGTACTAAGCGTTCACTTTCTGTATCGAGTGATGAAGTGGCTTCATCAAGAATTAATACCGGGGGATTTTTTAAAACAGCTCTTGCAATAGTCAATCTTTGTCTTTCGCCGCCACTGAGTTTACTGCCGCGGTCGCCGATATTGGTATCATAACCATTTTCTTTATTGATGATAAACTGGTGTGCATTAGCAACCTTTGCTGCATTGATAATTTCTTCTTCAGTTGCATCGGGCTTGCCGAGTTTGATATTATTAGCTATTGTATCATTGAATAAGATCGGTTCCTGCGTTACAATGCTCATCTGGTTGCGGACAGATTGCAAAGCAAAATCTTTAATATTCATTCCATCTATCAATACTTCTCCACCTGTTACATCATGAAAACGTGGAACCAGGTCAGCTAATGTTGATTTACCTGCTCCACTTGAACCTACCAATGCAATTGTCTTTCCTTTTCCAACAACAAGATTAATATCATCGAGTATCACCGCATCTTCATAAGCAAACCTTACATGACGGAATTCAATATTTTCTTCAAAAGATTTTAGTTGTTTGCCATTTACATTATCATCAACTGTAACAGGTGTTTTCAGTATTTCTTCAATACGGTTAATGGCTGCGGCTCCTTTGCGCATATTGCTGAAAGAAGTTGACAACGCTTTTGCAGGATTGATGATATTGTAAAAGATACCGAGATAGCCAAGAAATGCAGATGCTTCCAATGCAATTTCATTATTCAGCACCAGCCGACCTCCATAATATAAAATGGCTGTGAATAACATGACTCCCATCACTTCTGAAAGAGGCGATGCCAAGTCCCTTTTTTTACTGATATTATTTTTTGCCTGCAAGAGATCTTCATTAGCAGAAAAATATCTGCCTCTTAAAATTCTTTCAATGTTAAAAGCCTTGATAACACGTAACCCACCTAATGTTTCATCCAGCGTAGAAAGTGTTTCTCCATATTTATCAGCAACTAACTGCGATTGTTTTTTTAAAGACCGTGTAATGCGTCCTATAACTAATCCTAAAACAGGGATCAATAATAAAAGAAATAATGTAAGCTGCGGGCTGATTATAAAAAGTACGATCAGTGTAACAATTATTGTCAACGGGTCCCGTATCCATCCTTCCAGTGTACCCACAACAGATGCTTCTACTTCGGCTACATCATTGGTCATACGACTCATCAGGTCGCCTTTTCTTTTTTCGTTAAAATATCCAATAGGCAACTTCAGTATTTTGTCATACAGATCTTCACGAAGATGATTAACGATTTTATTCTTTAGCGGGTTGAGTATATAATAAGAAAGATAGAGAAACAGGTTTTTGAGAATAATAAAGATCACCATCAACACACAGATAATACCAAGCGTTGTTATTTTCCCATTTTTGTCTAAAGATGTATTTAGGAATGTTTTTACACTATCAATGACAGCATTGCCGCTATGTTTACCCATCATGTTACAGGTAGCACAGGCGGGGTCGGGATTAGTAAAGATCAAATCCAAAAAAGGCATCAGCATACCGATGGATACAATGGAGAAAAAAATACTAAGCAGTGTACAAAGAAAATAAAGTCCGATCTTTCCTTTATAACCCCTGAGATAGGTGAAAATCCGTGAATATTGCTTCATTGAAAACGAATACTGATAAGAACGGCAAAGTAACTAATTTTACAGCCAATAACCAGAAACAAGTAACAAGAAACGAGTAGTATATGATTGAGGGTAAACGTCAGAAGCAGATCGGCAGCGTAATTCAGAAGGAAATGAATGAAATATTTCAGCGATTGAGTTTGAATATGCTGGATGGAGGTCTTGTTTCTATTGCAGATGTAAAAGTGACACCTGATCTGCTGGAAGCCAGGATCTACCTGAGCCTTTTCCAGGTAAAAGACGTAAAAGAAGCGATGAAAAAGATTGAAGATAGACACCATGAAATAAAAAGAGAACTGGCGGCAAGGGTAAAGCAACAGTTACGCCGCATACCCGAATTAAAATTTTTCCATGATGATACGCTTGACCACGTTTTCAAAATGGAAGAGATCTTCAAACAAATACATGAAGAAAAGAAACCGGATGATAAGAAAGAAGAATAAGATACCGGTGTACTTAATAATAAAACCTTTTATTCTTGAATCTCTCATTTTTATTTGCCAGCAGGTATTTCAAATCTAAAAAATCAACCAACGCAATTAATATTATTGCATGGATAAGCATCCTTGCTATCGTAATCGGAACGGCCGCATTGATCACTGTGTTAAGTGTATTCAACGGATTTGAAGGATTGGTGAAATCATTGTATTCTTCCTTTTACACAGATTTAAAGGTGTTGCCAGCATCAGGAAAAACGATCACACTTTCTCCCCAGCAACTTCAACAACTGCGGATAGTGGAAGGAGTAAAAAATTTTTCATTGGTGATAGAAGAAAAAGCATTGCTGAAAAACAATGATGGCGATAAAGATTATCAGAATGTGGTAGTAGTGAAAGGTGTAGATGATAATTATCAATATGTATCGGGTGTGGCAGAACATATTATCGGCGAAGGGATTTATGATATTGGAACGTTAGATACTCCTCGCATTATTTTGGGAGCAGGAGTCGAAAATTCACTTCATATTTATGCTGAACGAAATATTATTCCACTTACCGTATTTCTGCCAAGAAAGGGTACAACCGAACAGATCGACCTGTTAAATGATATCAGCAGCAGTTATATAAATACATCATCCAGCTTTGCCATCCAGCAGGATTTTGATAATAAATATGCCATCACCAGCATTGATTTTATGCGGAATGCATTAAAGCTTGGCGCAGATGAGTATAGCGGATTAGAAATTTCTTTGAATGATGCTTCAGCAACTGACCAGGTAAAAAGAAATCTCAAAAAAGTATTGGGCGATAAATACAAAGTGCAGGATAAATATGAACAGAACAAAAGCCTGTATTCAATAATGAACCTGGAGCGTTGGGCTATCTATGGTGTGTTCAGTCTTATACTTACCGTCGCAGCTTTTTGTATGATAGGTGCCATTACTATGCTTACGCTGGAAAAACAAAAAGATATTACCGTACTGCATGCAATGGGTGCTAATCGTAGTTTTATACAGCGAATTTTTTTAAGTGAAGGCGTTTTGCTTGCTTCAATCGGGTGTGTAGTAGGAATGCTGCTGGCCCTATTGCTTATTTATCTCCAAATAAATTTCAAGCTGATTAAAATTGGCGGCGTTTCTTTCCTGATCGATTATTTCCCGGTAGAGGTTCGCCTGAAAGATTTTATATTGATTGGTGCAACTGTATTTGTAATTGCAGTTCTCGCATCTTGGTTTCCTGCACGCAAAGCTGCATCGCTGGAGTTTTCGTTACGAAGTGAATAATTTCTATCTGCTTCAGGACTTTAATAATCTCCCAATGTCTCCGGGTTTTGAGCCAGTGCTTTTGCCAATTGTTCGTCATTTGGTGCAATACCATGCCATTCATGACTACCTTCCATAAAATCAACACCTTTTCCCATTGCTGTCTTCATTAATATCACGATTGGCTTTCCTTTTCCAATAAATGTTTTTGCTTTTTCCAAAGTAGCAACGACTTCGTCTACATCATTTCCTTTTTCAAGCTGAATAACCTCCCAGTCAAATGCTTTGAACTTAGCGGCAAGATCGCCGAGGTTCATAACTTTTGATGTGGGCCCATCTATTTGTTGTCCGTTCCAATCAATTGTTGAGATGAGGTTATCTACTTTATGGTGAGCAGCAAATAAAACTGATTCCCATATCTGGCCCTCATTCAGTTCGCCATCGCCATGTAATGAGAAAACGACATGCGGGTCTTTGTTTAATTTTTTTGAAAGCGCAGCACCGATGGCTACACTCATTCCCTGGCCAAGCGAACCGCTGGCGATACGAATACCGGGTAAATGTTCGTGTGTAGCAGGATGGCCCTGTAACCTGGAATTTATTTTTCTAAAAGTGGCTAATTCTTTTGCATCAAAATAACCGGCACGGGCCAGGGTCGAATAGTAAATCGGCGAAATATGGCCGTTTGAAAGGAAAAATACATCCTCATTCGGCGCATTCATATCAAACTTGGGGTTATGTTTCATAACCTTAAAAAATAATGCTGCAAAAAAATCGGTACATCCCAAGGAACCGCCCGGGTGGCCGCTTTGCACTCCATGTACCATTCTTACGATATCTCTTCGTAGTTGTGACGTTATCTGTCTTAGGTCGCTCATAATAATTTTGATTTTATTAAACTTTTAGTAACTTGTCGGCTCAAAACCTACCATTAGGAGGGTGCAAAAATGCAACCTTTTCCTATTTGAAATCCATTCGCCTGTATCAAACTATCCACAAATTCAATAGCCGTATGGTAAACTGTAAACACCGTTTACTAATTATTTAATGCAACCCATTGAAAACTATAAAAACTTAAACCTACTTTTGGCAACTTGAAAATTCTGTTTGATGCTTGATTTATTATTAACCTCCTCTGTCGCCTTTATCATTACATTCCTGGCTATTCCTGTAGTACTGCAGATAGCTGAGCAAAAGAAGCTCTTTGATGTACCTGATGAAAGAAAAGTTCACAAACTACCCGTGCCATCTCTAGGGGGTGTAGGTATTTTTGGTGGTTTTTTGCTCGCCAGTCTTTTGTCCGTACAAGGCTACCTGAATCCCGAATTCCAGTATTTTTTTGCAGCCGCATTGGTTATTTTCTTTCTAGGGCTGAAAGATGACCTAATGGTACTTTCTGCTACCAAAAAATTTATCGGTCAAATGATCGCTGCCTCCATTATCATTCATCTTGGAGGTATCCGGCTGGATAGTATGCATGGCTTATTTGGATTTGAACAACTACCGGAAGCTTTTAGTCTTGCACTGTCTTACCTGACTATAATAGTAGTTATTAATTCCTTTAACCTGATTGATGGGGTTGATGGCCTCGCCGGCTCACTCGGTACACTTACAATGGTCGTATTCGGTGCTTATTTTATTTCTATAGGCCAGGAAGCTTACGCTTTATTGTCATTTTCAATGGCAGGCAGTCTCGTTGCATTCCTGATTTTTAACCATAGTCCGGCAAAAATATTTATGGGTGATAGCGGATCATTAATGATCGGTCTTATCAATTCCATATTAGTTATAAAATTTATTACTGTTGCTGATTCAAAGGATGTAACAATACCAGTAACATCAGCCGTAGCGATAGGATTTGCTGTTTTGATCGTTCCCCTGCTTGATACTTTAAGAGTATTCAGTATCAGGATATTTAACCGCAAATCTCCTTTTACACCGGATCGTAATCATGTTCACCATCTTTTATTGGATCGTGGTCTGAGTCATACAGCAATTACATTTATTCTTACGATCGTAAATATTTTATTTATTGCATTTGCCATTTCTGCAAGAAATTGGGGAGCTACCTGGGTAATGTTAACGATGGTAGGGGCAGGATTTGCAGGAATAGGATTTCTTTATTATGGCAGGCCCCGCAGAACATTGGTGGTGGCAAAAGGCCTGAATGGCAAGGCTGAATTAAAAACTGCTTCAAAAGTGGTTGCAATTACCCAGGAAAAAGAAGCTGCAACTGCAGATTAATTTTATTTATAAAAAAATTATAAGCCGCCGGATCTGACTGGCGGCTTTTTTTATTAACATTGGTTTTGTTAGTTTTGCTCACTTTATTTTTAGAATAAAAAATAAGATTATGTCAGAAGATATTGGCTCTATAAAATCGAATGCAGCCGACCATATGCAAAAAGCGATCAGCCACCTGGAAGCGGAGCTGGTAAAAATAAGGGCTGGTAAAGCCAACCCCCAGATGATCGATGGAATTGTCGTTGACTATTATGGTAACCCTACGCCGATAAACCAGATAGGTAATGTCAGTGTGATGGATGCAAGAACATTGAGTATTCAGCCATGGGAAAAAAATATGTTGCAGCCAATTGAAAAAGCGATCATGGCTGCTAATATCGGGATCACTCCGCAGAATGATGGCAATATCATTCGCTTGTTTTTACCGCCATTGACAGAAGAACGCCGGAAGGAACTGGTAAAAAAATGCCAGGCTGAAGGAGAACATTGTAAAGTAGCTATCCGCAATATCCGTCGTGATGCAATTGAACATATTAAAAAGCTTCAGAAGACCGGTATGAGTGAAGATGCGGCAAAAGATGCTGAAGCAGACGTTCAAAACTCAACGGACAAGTTTATTTCTGCAGTAGATAAACATCTTGCTGCAAAAGAAAAAGAGATGATGGTCGTGTAACGGTGATTGATTAGTTAGTATCCGTGCATTTATTCAGGCGCAATAGAAATCGTATCATTCTCATCAATCTTGCCTTTTTTATCAGGCATATTGGCCAGATACACACCGGCCAATATCAATCCAAGACAGGCAATTTCAATCCAGGTGATTTTTTCGCCATCTAAAAAACCCCAAAACAGCGCAATGAATGGAATGCCATAAGTAACGAGTGAGGCAAATAAGCCCCCCGATCGTCTTACCAGTATGTAAAATAATGCCGTAGCAATTGCGCTGGCAACTATACCCAACAATGAAGAAGCGATCACTGAGTTTCTTACTATTTTATCAGTAAAGTCAAGCTCAAAAAAGCCGTTAAGCAAAAGTATAATGCCACTGGGTATGGCCATAAAACTGAGTGATATCGTTGCTATATGTACAGGGTTAAGTTTTTTCAGTTTATGTGCAACAATATTTACATTAAAGCCATATAAAATAGTAGCCAAAACAATCATTAAAGCATATGCAGAGTTTTGAAAACTCAAACCTTTTTGCGAAAGAGTAAGTATAACCAATCCGATAAACCCGACAATAACACCAATTATTTTCTTTTGTTTAATTACATCTTTAAAAAAAACTACACCCGTAATGACTACACAGATAGGTGTAAGAGAGTTCAGAATTCCTCCCAGTGAACTATCGATATTCTTTGATATTGCTTCTGCGAAAAGAAAGGCCGGAAGCAGGTTTCCTAATAAACCGGCCAAAAGAGTATATACCAATTTTTTCCGAGGAAATTTTGTTAATGCATAGATAGCAAATGGCAGCAAAACAACGCCGGCTGAAAAAATCCGCAAAGCAGCAATTTGACTTGCACTTAATCCATTCTTGCCGAGCTTCATTAGTATAAAAGAACTGCCCCAGATAAAACAAAGGACTACAAAGATCAGCCAGCTAATGGTTTTATTGTTCATTCATAAAATTGAAGTTGCAAATGTCTGAAATGAATGTGACAACAAACAGCTTTTTCTATAAATTGTGTCAAACAAAAAGCATTTATGGGTAAAATAAAGCTCAGTGATATCAGCACCCGTGCACCAAAAGATTTTGATAAAGCTGCTACAAAACAAAAAACCGAGAAAATACTCGAAGAGCTGGATGAATTGCAAAATCTTTTATATGCAGAACATAAACATGCTATACTGGTAATACTCCAGGGAATAGATGGAAGCGGAAAAGATGGGGTGATACGAAATGTATTTGGAGAATTGAACCCGCAAGGTGTAACTGTAAAATCATTTAAGGTGCCAACAGAAGAAGAACTTGCACATGATTTTTTATGGCGTATACATGCTGCAACGCCGGGCAAGGGTATGATACAGATTTTTAACCGAAGCCATTATGAGGATATACTTGTGACCCGTGTGCACAAATGGTGCGATGATAAAACTGCGGAGAAGAGAATGAAAGCCATTAATGATTTTGAAGATTTGTTGCAGCAGCATAACAATACACATATACTTAAATTTTACCTGCATGTTTCGAAAGAAGAACAGACTCAACGACTGACTGAAAGATTACATGAACCCAGTAAGATGTGGAAGTATAATGAAAAAGATCTTGAAGAAGCAAAGCTGTGGGATGTGTATATGGCGATGTATGAAGATTGTTTTAATAATTGTAATAATCCGTCCTGGACAATTGTACCGTCTGATCAGAACTGGTACAAAGAATTTATTATCGCTACACAATTACGGGACCTGCTGATAAATCTTAAAATGCAGTTTCCAGGGTTAAAAAAATAAACAGGTTTCGGGTAAATAATTTATTTTTAAATAAGCAACCATTTCTTGTTTCTAGAGAGGATATTCTTTCACTATACTAAAACCAATTTTATGGGAATGCTTAAGGAATTTAAAGAGTTTGCTTTAAAGGGTAACCTGATCGATATTGCTGTAGCCTTTGTGATGGGTGCCGCATTCGGAAAAGTTGTAACAGCATTTACCGGCGGAATTATAGCTCCTTTAATTGGCCTGCTTACCGGTAAAAGTCTTGCGGATAATAAATGGATAATTAAAGAAGAGATCAAAGATGCAGCAGGGAAAGTTACTCAAACAGAAGTATCCGTCCTTTGGGGTGCATTTATTACAACTGTTATCGATTTCATTATAGTAGCATTCGTCATGTTTCTAATTATTAAAGCCCTTAACACCCTTAAAAAGAAAGAAGAGCCGCCTCCGTCAGACACACCAGAAGACATCACATTATTAAGGGAAATACGGGATGCTTTAAAAAAATAAAATGATTTTTAAAACAAGCCGGGCTCATTCAATAGGTCCGGCTTTTTTTATGACGGAAAAGAACATTCTCTTATATTTGGAGAGGCGTTCAGCCTTTCTGATTGTAAACCTCAACTAACTTGATATGAGAAAACTTTTATTCTTCTTACTCGCAATTACTATTGCATTCTCTGTTGCTGCACAGGAAAAAGCAGCGACGAAAACAAAAAAAGTAAAACCTGCTACCGCATGGAAAGCTGGCGGAAGCATTTCTATTTTAGGCGGCGGTGGTAGCTCCAGTGATCATTATTCTGGCTTTAACCAGGACTTTGGCTTTGTTTATGGCGGATACCTGAAGTTACATGCTGACAAAAGCTGGGGCCGTAACGTATGGACCAACTCTCTGGTGGGCGGTTATCTACGTACTACAGCAGATGATAATGAGCCTGAACTGAACGAAAATAAAATTGAACTTAATACACGTTATGGTTATAAACTGAAGAATGAAAAATGGCAACCGGGGGTATTGTTCAGTGCCCGTACCCAGATTGTGAATGGGTATGATTATTCATACGCTACACCTAAAAGAACTTCCGGATTTTTTGCACCTGCATTTATCACATTCAGCGCCGGTACAAACCTGCAGTTATGTAAAAGCCTGGATGTGTTTGTAGGCCCTGCTGTTCGCTGGGTTACTGTAACCAACTCTCCTTACAGCCTCAATTACCAGGGAGGTGTCAAACCTGATGGCTCACCAGAACCAACACTTGCATCTTATTATAATGTTGATCCTGAAAAACAGGTTCGCTATGAGGCAGGTTTATTGGCTAATTTCTCATGGAAAAAAGAAATTGCAAAAAGAACGACTATAAAAAGTCGCCTGGAACTAATAAGCGATTTTCGTGATGGGGCTGAAAACTTTAATATGTACTGGACAACTGGTGTTGATGTTAACCTGGCTAAATGGTTTACCGTTGCCGGTAACTTTGATTTGATCATGGATGAAGACATTAGTAGCTCAGTAATGTACCGCGGTTTTGTCGGTATTGGGGCAATTTGCCGGTTTTAAGCACATTTTCCCTTAGTTTTGTCCGTCGAACGGCGGGCTTTTTGGAGATTCCCGTTTAGGTTCGGTTTCGCACCCAAACGGGAGTTTCTTTTAAATCAATCTATTTTTAGTGAATAATACAGCTTACCAGATAAAATTACCCCAGTTCGAAGGCCCTTTTGACCTTCTTTTGTTTTTTATTGAGAGAGACGAACTGGATATTTATAATATCCCCATCACTAATATCACAAACGATTTCCTGGATTATATACACCAACAGGATGAGCTGAATATTGAACTTTCAAGTGAATTTATTCTCTTTATTTCAACCCTTATGCGAATTAAGGCCAAAATGTTATTGCCGCGTAAGGAACTGGATGCACAGGGTAATGAAATAGATCCAAGACAAGAGCTGGTAAATAAAATTCTTGAATACAGAAGATTTAAGGAGGCATCGGCGCAGATGGCAGAAATGGAAGCTACCCGTATGCTAATGGTGAGAAGAGGAAATCTGCAAAAGGAATTAGCTGGCATCGGTGAAGAAGCAGGAGAGGGAACAGAGATTCAAACCATCACTATGTTCAGGCTGATGAAAGCCTTTGAACGTGTAATGCAGAAATACAGTGACCGGAGAAGCCGGCCGGTACATACGGTGGTGCAGTATAATTATACAATGGAAGAAAGCAGGGACAGTATGCTTTCGCTGGCACGCCAGCAAAAAACGGTTGCGTTTGAAAGGATTTTTAGTGAGTGTGAAAACAGGGTGCATGCTATTTTTCTTTTTTTATCATTACTGGAACTGGTGCAACTGAAGTTTTTGAAAATAATGATAGGTGAAGGGAAAAATAATTTCATAATCGAATACAACGAGCCGGAAAACAGGCTTGCTGAAATGGAAGAACAAACCCAACTTTAATAATTTTAAAAATTACATTATGAAAAGATCTGCAACAGCCAACTGGAAAGGCTCAGGTAAAGAAGGAAGCGGAAAACTGATCACACAATCAAAAGTGATCAAGAATAAAGCTTACGAATACCGCAGCCGTTTCGAAGACGGAACCAATACAAACCCTGAAGAATTAATAGCCGCTGCACATGCGGGTTGTTTTTCAATGAAATTAAGTTTTGTATTAGGAGCTGCTGGTTTTACACCAAGCCGTATCGAAACTACCTGTACTGTTACATTGGAGAATGGTACTATCACCAACAGTCATTTGGAAGTAAAAGCAAAGGTGCCGAAACTGAGAGCAAAAAATTTCCCCCAGTATGCTGAAGAAGCTAAAACAACTTGCCCGGTAGGTAAAGTGCTTAATTGCGAACAAACAATGAATGCACAGATCGTAAAAAGCTTTAAAGCCCAGGAAGAAGCTAGTGGTGGTGGAGAAGAAGCTTAATAAACTTTAGAAATAAAATATCGATCCCGTTCAGAACTTGAACGGGATTTTTTTATTCATAGATCCAAAGCAATACTGGCTTTGTAGATTCATCAATGATGGGTTTCAGTTGTTGTAAATAACCGGGAGCCACTGTTGGGCATCCATCACTTTGGCAGATATCATCTTTGATCTCTGTTTCCGGTACACACTCATGTGAATGCAATACAACAAATCTTTTAAAAGCATTGCTGTTTGTTTTATCAAGGCCATGAAGTTTGTAGGCCAATCCAAATCTGCCATAATACGAGTTGGCGATTTTATATTTACCCAAAGAGGTACAACCGCAACCGGGTTCATTACTGTATTTCCTTCCTTCTAGCCAGTTTTGATTGCAGCGGCCATGTGTAACTACGCCGGCATTCTTAATTGTATCTTTTTTTAAATCATAAACGAAAAACCTGTTCTGGCCTGAGGGTAAACTCATGTCAATTAAAAAACAGATCTGTTCATTGTATGATTTGTTTTTAATAAATATTTTAGCTTCTTCCACTTTTACTTTTAATGCCTCGAATGTTGAATTTGAAATTGCTCTTTTTTTCTCCGGGCTATTGAAATGAACAGCCTTTGTTCTTTTCCAGATACCGGAAGAACTAAACCATGAAAACGATAAGATCAGGATAAAAAGAATGAGGAGATTGCGTGGTTTCAGCATATAAGTTGGTTAAGCAAAAGGAGAGATGCTTAACTAACGAAAATCCATAGCTATGATTTTTGAATGATTGGTTAAAAAAAATGAAAGATAAATTACTTCATTCTTTTTAGGTGTTGTTGTGAAAAGCAATTGGCACAAAAAAATAAGTATGCAAGAAAGATTAGGATCTTTTGCATACTTATTTTTAATGAAACAAAATATAAACTGACGAACAAATAAATCCAGCAGCTTTCTTATCTCACAATACTCAAAGGCGATGATAACGAATAATACACCAGCTTGTCAAGCTTACCGCTGGCTGCATTATCCTGGTAAACCGTGAATTCCACCTTGAAATTTTTTCCTTTCAGATCCGGCATCTGGTCGTAAGGGAAATTTAACTCAAGATTTTTTACCAGGTTATTGTAACTGGCTTTTGTATTGGGCAGCAGGTTCATCCTTGCATATGTGGCTGCATAACCACCCCAGTTATATAAAGTACTGGTTGTAGAAAGATAATGCATGCCATCTTCAGTTGTTAACCTGGCAACAAAATAGGCATTGGCAAGTTTGGCACCGGTCTTTATGTCAAAAGTGGGACGTATTAAAAGTGTTTTGGCAACATCATCATTCTTTACCTCCAGCCGGGTGAAATTTGAAATGATTACTTTGGGAACAGCCAATGCTGATACTTTGGAATATTTTGGATATAAAGCTGCAATAATATTCTTGTCTCCCTGCGAAATTTCATTCGATTCAACGAGTGAATATCCGTCTGTTGTTTGCCATGATTCTACTGAATAGTGCATGATCGATTTAGGGTCATATACTGTACCGTTGGTGAAAAACTGGTCACTTGTTTCCAATACATTGAAATCAACTTTAGCTTTAGCCCAATGGTAGTTTTGCCAATAGTGTTTATAAATGGTATCCCTGTTCCATTTAATAGCACCGGGGAAACTTTGTTCATGTAATAGTCCTAATGCATGCCCGAACTCATGTAATGTAGTTCCCCGCATCAGATTATCGAGGTATTTTTTATTGGAAGAAGGATAGTAAACCAGGTCAGCATATAATTGCGAATAGGTATAGGTATCAAAGTTGGTATTCTTATTTACCAGGTATTGATAAAACGGGCCTTTGTCCTGGATTTCTTTTACATAATAATCAGCATCAAAAAAATCACTGGTGTCCAGGTTCATTGTTTGCTTAGTTTGCGGGCTTTTATTACAATCTACACCAACCAGTGAATTGTGCCCAAGTGAATCAAACTTGCTTCCTAGTTTTACCCGGATATTAGTAACCGGTGCGTAGTCGGTTACAAACTTAAGTGTGATATTGCCATATAATTCCCACTCTTTTGCATATCGCATTATCCGCTGTCTCATTGCCGGGCTTCCACTGTTGTCAAAAAATTTGACCAATATAGTATCGCCGTTTTCCCATGCTTTATAGTTGTCGGCTACATTCCGGCCAGGTGTTGTATCCACTTTTGCAAACATGAGATCTCCAAGTAATGTGGTACATGCCGCACCTATTGGTTTTTTACCTGCAAACAGTATTTTTTGAGAAAAGGCCAGGCCGTGGGAAATTGTAACTAGAAAACAAATAACTAATGCTTTTTTCATTTTTGGTGGTTTGAATTTGAGTAAAACTATTTATTAAATTAATATTTACAACTACACGCTACGTATTGTTTTATCTCCAGTCGCCATACATTGCAAATGCACCCCAGTAATTCGGATGGGTAAAACGTTTATCCTGGCTTAGTTTTATTTGCGCCTGTCTTAATGCTTCTGCTTTCTCCATTGATGCAGGGGACGAAAGATTTTCATAAAAATATTGCATTAATAATCCTGTAGGCTCATCAGCAACTTTCCATAAACTGGCAACAACTGTTTTTACATTACTAACCAGGAAGGAGTTGGCCGGTGAAATATTCCAGCCCTTTACCAACTGTTTACTTACGGCTGTCTGGCATGCAGATAGTATTACCATATTGCAATCTTTGATTCCAAGCGATTGAATTTCCCGCATAGTTAATTGCCCGTTATTACCATTACTGGTGTCTTTATCGGGTAATAATTTAAGATATGATTGCGAATAATCTGATGAATAGTTTAATACGCCATGTGTGGCAAAATGTATATATTTTTTATTACGCAGGCTTTGCTTAGCCATGCTTTCGGTAGCCCTTGCATCTGTATACACGGTGGAATCCGAGCCTACAATCTTCCCGATTTCTTTTACTTCAGTTATATTGAAACTCAGTACTGCATCCGGTACACCAAATGCTGCAAAAGATGTAAGGTTTGTTGTTTTTACAATTTCGTTTTCAGCATTATTAAATATCGACATTTTATTCGTGTAAAAAACATTATAGTCCTCTATTAAAAATTTAAAACCGTTATTAGTTGTCTTTGTGCCAAGACATTGAAAAGGCATATTGCTAAATACGCCGGTAGGAATAATGCATAGCTTTTTTTTGCCGATTATTTTATCTGATATGGTTTTGATGAGTATATTGTACAATTGATTTGAAAGATCTTTAAATTCAATATTGCCTGCAGGTTTGTCTTCATCTATCGGTTCGGATCTTAGCGTTAATGGCCCGGTACCCGTTGTCTTTGATGTGTTTTTTATTGCTTCAATAAATGTTTTCACTTTAGAGCTTATATCAAGTGTCATTGTATCTACAGAAAGATTTTCTCGTGTTAAAGAGAATATCATTAGTGTATTATTGTTGAGTAAGTATAACAATACTGCTACATCTTCTGGCAACTTGGCTTTATAATTATTAAATTCATCTGCATTTGATTTGCTGAAGTAAATACTTAACTCGGGGTATTTTTGCACAACATCCTCCAGGAAATTATTATAATCAGCTTCTACAATCTCTATTTTTTTCAGGGTTTCTTCTTTTGCCGATCCATCCTGTTTTTCCAGTGTGCTTTCCAGTGCCTTTTTAGATTGCTGAAAAGCAAGCAATTTTTTTAAGGCTTCGTTTTTTTCTTCGTTATTGGATGAAGAAGATAATGTACCCGACAATTCTTTCAAACCTGCAATATTGCTTCTGTTCGCATAAGCCCAGGCCTGATCGATATTGCCAAGGTTGTAGTAAGAAAATGTGATCTTATTATAGAGGTCGGATTTTTTCGGATCATTATTAAAAATTTTTAAAGCTTCTTCACCTCCGTATAAATTTTCTGAATTTTTATTAAGCAGCTCAACTGCTTTTTTAAAATATTGTATGGCGCTATCATATTTGTTTTTTGTATAAAACAGTAGCCCCAATTGATAAAAAGGTTCCCATCCCAGCGCAATTTTATATTCAATTGTAATGGCAATGGCTTTTCTAAAATCATCTTCAGCATCTTCCGTTTTGCCTTTGTCTTTATTGATTTGACCTAAAAAGTTTAATGCTTCAATTGCTTTTTCTTTTTCACCACTGCTGTTTGCATATTCGGCAGCATATAAAAAATAATCAATTGATTTGTCGGTTTTTTTTGTTTCGTAATACAATTTACCGAGGCAAAGTGCCATGCCTGATGCAACCCGGTGCAATTTTTTTCCTTTTGTAACCGGGTAAACTTCCAGCAATTCCTTTTCGGCTTCGCTGTATTTTTTCAAATAGAATAAATCTTCTCCAATATTTCCTTTACCCAAAAGATAGCTTTCATCAATTACCCCTTTTTTTAGCTGAGTTAATGCCAGCCTGTGGTATTTAAGTGCATTTACATAATCGTACTGGGTAAAATAAGTTACACCAATATTTGTAGAAACAGCATCTCTGTATTCTACTGCTTGTTGATCGACATATATGCTATCAGCGACTAGAAAAGCATTAATTGATTTGTTATAATCGCCCATGCTTTTATAGAGGGTGCCCCTGGATAGATAGGTGTTCGCTAAACGTAATATATTACCCGATCTTTTAAAAATTGCGAGGGCACTATCATTGTTTCTTAATCCTTCTTCAAACTCGCCATTGAGACCATATAAAAAAGAAGTTGCTCCTAATATAGATCCAAGGGCAATACTATTGTTGCTCATTTGCGCTAGCCTGGTTGCCTTGTTATAAACTTCTTTTGCTTTTAAAAAATTACCCATTGAAATATTTACTTCAGCGATACTATATAACTGCCAGATTACACCAGACTGACTTACCGTATCAAAAACCTGCATTGCCTGGTTATAATATTGTAATGCACTGTCTAATTGCAATTGTGTTTTAAAACCATAAGCTTTTAATGAAAGACAATCCCCATAACTCTGTGCAGTATTTAATTGTTTACTTAAATCAAGGCATTTTATATATAGCTTATCACCTGCTGCAATATTATTTGTGCGGTACGCAAGATTTGCCAGCGACCTTGTTGCATCAAAAAGATAAGCAGTGTTTTTTGTATTGTCGCTTAACTTGCTGCATTCGGTAAAATAATAACGTGCTTTAACTGAATCTATCTCAGACCATGCATTGCCGAGATTATATAAGGCCTCTACCGTGGCTTTACTATTTATCCCTTTTGCTTTTTCAAAAAACTCGACTGCTTTTTTATTGTTTTCATCATTATAGAAAACATTTCCTTTTTTATTGTAGGTTTCAGCAAGCCCGGAGCTGTCTTTTAACTGTTGATAGAACACAGCAGCAGAATCATAAGCAAACAAAGCCTTGTTTTTTTCGCCACTCAATAAATATAATTCACCAATACTTTTCCATGATTGTGCCTGGCCCGAAAGGTTATTTGCTTTTTCCCTTAATACGATAGATTCCTTGTGAGCAATTACGGCAGAATCATAATTACTCATTTCCCAATAACAGCTTCCCCGTAAAGATTTAGAATAGCCGGCGTCGTTAGAGTCATTGAATCGTAATAAATTTTCAAAAGCAGAATCGCAATAAGCTATGCTTTTACGATAATTGGCCAATTTGTAATAGCTATATGCCATATCATTTTGAACCTTAGCCCAATTCAGCGTATCACGATTTCGCCTGTAAATAAATGCAGCTTTTGTAAATGAATCCAGTGCCATTGATGGTTTTCCCTGGTCGTTATTTACACGGCCAATATATGTAAAGTATTCAGCATTTTTTTTTATTGACTCATAACTGTTTATTCCTTTATTTAATTCAATCAGTTGTCCGTAGGATTTAAGCGCAAGATCATAATTGCCTTCTGCATAATATATACTGCCTTCATATTCGTATCTATTTTTCCAGTTGCTGTTATATACAGATTCAGGCACTTTGGACCTGTATTCAATGATTTTTTTTTCAAATTCCTGTATCAATTTTTTAGATGCTGTGAACTGTAATAATTTAAAAAGACAAAATATTTTTTTTGAAATAGCAGCAAGCTCATATTCAGAATTATTTGCCAATACAGAATATTTTATTGCAGAGTCGCATAGAATAACGGCAATATCATATCTATCCTGTTTGTGGGTTATTTCTGTTTCGAATAGCCAGGAAAGTGCTTTACCGCTTGTGTCATTAAGTGCATAAGCCAGCGTTTTTATAAAATTAGTCAGCTCCGCAGCATCAGTAAGTTTACCAGCTGCAATTATTTGTTCAATTTCTTTAGCAAATATCGAGCAATAGGCTTGGTTAATAATATCCTGTTTATAAACGGGAAGCTTTTTTAAAAGCAGTGCTTTGTTTTTATAAACAGGGAACAACGCTTTTTTTACTTCGTCGGGACTATAGGGTGCCCCAAATATTATCCAGCCATTAAATTGACTTGTTAGTTTATTTGCTGCGCCTTTATATGGTTCAGGATGAGAGAATATAAAAAGCAAAAAACTTTCGAGGTCTTCTCTTTTAACATCCCGGTACATTTCAAGAGATGATTTTCCTGAATACCTTCCTCCTTTAATCTTTCGTGTTGTTGACTCATCTAAATCCGTTCTGTCCTTTATGTTTAAATACCTGTTATGCAAGTTGTTCAGCATTATTGAAAATATTGAATCTTCTTTATGCTTATTGTCGGCATAATATAAGTTGGATAAATCATAAAAAGGTTTATTATCATTGTCGAAAAAAAATATATTATTAAACGCCAGTTCTGAGAATAGGCTCCTGTAAGCTAACTTCGGAACATTTAGTTTTAATGAAAGCAGATCATCCTTACGAAGTGTATCTGCAAGCTTATTTAGTTTTACCAGCGCAGCAATAAAGCTGTCTGCTTTCACTATTCTGCCGGAACCAATAAATTTATATTGCCTGTTCACATTAAGATAACGATGAAATGCATTTACCGAATTACCTATTTGAACTCCCATGCCCTTGGATTCATCTATAAAAACAATCATGGTGTCATTTACCCTGTAGATAGCGTTGATGGAAAAGCACATTTCCTTTTCTTCTGTCTCAACAGCAGGCGTTTGAGCAGATGCAAATGCACTAATCAAAAGAAATTGGAGGAAGAGATAATATTTTTTAAAAATTGAATTCAATTGATAATATTATTACTGTTTAATAGTAAAGCTAACGCTAGTGATCCCGATTTCTTCTGCCTTAATGCTTGAAACATCAGCTCTTGTTGCAGCCTTTCCCTGTTTTTCATTAAACAAATCATCCAGTACAGTTTGAAACGATTGCATATTGTCTCTTGTGATTTTTTTCTCAAACACAGCCCTTAAATCCATCGGTTCCTTAGAAACAATTATTTTATAAAACTCAACTCCTGTTGGTGTGCCGGCACTTACCCGTAATCTTCTTTCTACAAAACTGTTTTTTTCAATCCTGTAATCCTGTGGCTCTTTTCCTGCTGTCGGATATAAAACCTCTACCCGATCATCCGGGTAAATATCCAGCACAGTATAAAACAGGCTCTGGCTGCTATTGTTATTTATTTTCAAGGTAAGTAGATCTCCACTGTTAAGTATTAAGTTTTCAGCAGGGTTGCCGGGCTTATCAGTTTTCAGTTCAGCGGAAACTACATTTGACAAATCACCTCCATCTGGCAAAGTGCGGAGATATTTTATTCGTAATGCATTTTTAATTCCGGCAACCATGTTTTTTTTGTCATCAGTTGCCAGCGTATCAGCATCGCTTTCTGAACCTGTCCAGATAATTTTTTTATTCCGGTCCTTGAGTATTGGTGTTTTGTCATTTTCAAAAATAAAATCAGCCTGGTCGGAAAACCGGATAAAACTATACTGGGAAAGAAATTGTTTAAGATTTTTTTCTAATACCGGTTTTGCGTTATTAAATTTTATATTGCTATGCAGGCTTCCGTAGTTTTCTTCAGTAAATCGGGCTTCATACAGTTCATCTTTTTTAAGAATTTTTTCAGCTACTCCAATGCTATTGAAGTGGTCCGTTCTTCTGATCGTAAAACTGGCAACAGGTTCATCTTTGCCGGGCTGGTATAATTTTCCTGTCATCCCTGCCGATAAATTATCCATCAGCCCAAGAGCAAGGGTAAATACGGAATCGCCAATTTCCGGCTGATTGATTTTTAGTCCAACATGTATAAAATTCTTTTTCTCTTTTGTTGAATATTTACCACTGAAGATTAACTGGTTTTCGTTTCCTTCTATCATCGGTAACTGATCAGGAATTACCGATTGAATAAAAGCTTTCATTTTCTGGAACAATAAATTATAATCGGCCCCAGCGGGCATCTCAGTAATCGCTTTATAAAATGAATAGGATAATGAGCCAACTTCTTCATGGTCTATCAGCATTTGTTTATTTACCTGGTGTGGGCCAGAGCCACTGATTACAACCATATTGGAAGCGCTGTCTTTGGGGTCATCAAAAAAACTGCCTTTGTTATCAATATCTGAAATGTCAGAAGGATCAAACGGATTTTCGGGATCTGTAAATGGAATTGGCTCGCCCCTGAAAGTTGGAAAATTTTCTTCTCGTGTGCCGGTACCCGAGTGACAGGCATCAATTAAAATTAATAAGCTGCCACCCATACCAATTTTTTTACGAATGTTGTTAAGTGGTACAACCAGGTCGTCATCTCTAAGGTGATTTTCGCCTTTATATTTTATTGGGTTATAAAATCCTTTTGCATCATACGGAAGCAGTGCTTCGTCATAACCGTCATCTTCATCCTTACCTGTTTCTATGGTACGCTGATCACGGATTTGCTGACCATGGCATCCAAAATGAATTACTACAATATCATCTTTCTTTGCTTTTACAGCCAATGCATTCAGTTTATTTAGAATAGCAATCTTTGTAGCTTTTGAATTTATAAGAGAATCAATATTCTTTAATGGGAACCCGTTTTTTAATAAACCCGCTTTTATGAACTTAATATCAGAGACAGATGCAATGGGGCGTAGCCTGCTTTCAGTTGGGTATGTACCTATTTCCACCAACAAAGCCAGTTTGTTTTGCGAATAAGTAAATGACAGTTGAATTAACAGTAAACAGGTGGTTAAGGACAGTTTCTGCATTGGTTAAAATTAAATATAGCTTATTTCTAAACAGCGAATCAGAAAAAATATTTCATGTGATTTCAAACAGTTGACTGGATATGACTTTTCACAGGAAGCTAAGCTCAATGATGACTCTAAAAACAGAAAGATGGTTGTAACTATAGATCTTATTATTTAAGCAATTCCATATACAGAGTTGTTAATGGTTTATTAAACAGGAACCGCCCGGGATGAAATTGAATTTAGAGTAAATTAAAAATCCGGCCTTTTGAGCCGGATTAACTTTTATGCAAAGAAATATTTCATTTATAAACTACAGCTCTCACTTTTCCCTTCATCATTTCCAGCACTGTTTCTTTTATTCCCTGTGCATCATAACCACATTCATTGTGAAGTTCTTTAGGAGTGCCGTGCTCAACTAAACGATCAGGGATGCCCAGCATTTTTATTTCAGCTTTGTAATTATGTGCATTCATAAACTCTAAAACAGCAGAACCAAAACCACCTACTATTGTTCCATCTTCAACGGTAATTATCTTTTCAAATTTTGCAAAAACTTCATGCAGCATTTCTTCATCCAGCGGTTTTACAAAACGCATATCATAATGTGCAGGGTTCAATCCATCTGCTTTCAGGTCACGGATAGCAGCGGCTGCAAAATTTCCCGGATGACCTAATGAAAGAATGGCAATATCATTTCCATCTTTCAACTTTCTTCCGGTGCCGATCTTTATTTCTTTCATTTCTGTTTTCCACTCAGGCATTACACCTTCACCTCTTGGATAGCGGATGACAAATGGATTTTTTGTAGACTCCAACTGCGCTGTGTACATCAGGTTACGCAATTCGCTTTCATTCATCGGTGCACTTACGATCATATTAGGTATGCAGCGCATATAAGGGATATCATAACAACCATGATGTGTCGGGCCATCATCACCAACCAAGCCGGCACGGTCCAAACAAAATATCACGGGTAATTTTTGTATTGCGACATCATGTACTACCGAATCATAGGCCCTTTGCATGAAGGATGAATAAATATTGCAAAATACTTTCATGCCTTGTGTAGCCATGCCAGCACTTACGGTTACTGCATGTTGTTCAGCAATACCCACATCAAATGCACGATGCGGCATTTTTTCCATCATATATTTTAAGGAAGAACCCGATGGCATTGCTGGAGTGATGCCAAAGATCTTTTCATTCTTTTCGGCTAGTTCAATAATTGTATAACCAAATACATCCTGGTATTTTGGCGGTTGTGGCAGATCAAATTTCTTTTTTTGTATCTCACCGGTTATTTTATCAAACAAACCCGGCGCATGCCATTTGGTTTGATCTTTTTCTGCCAATTCATATCCTTTACCTTTTACCGTAACGATATGTAAAATTTTCGCCCCAGGGATATCACGTAAGTCTTTTAAAGTATCTACCAACTTCGTGATATTATGTCCATCAATAGGGCCGAAGTAACGGAGATTAAGCGCTTCAAAAAGATTACTACTCTTGCTTACCATTCCTTTTAAACCAGCTTCCATTTTGCTAGCCATATCACGGGTAAATTTTTTACCAACTGGTAATTTGCCCATCAGGTTCCAAAGTTCATCCCTGAATTTGTTATAAGTAGGAGAGGTAGATATATCTGTGAGGTATTCTTTCAATGCACCAACATTCGGATCAATGCTCATGCGGTTATCATTTAAAATGATAAGCATATCAGCATCTGCAACACCTGCATGATTCATGGCTTCAAAAGCAAGACCCGCTGTCATAGCCCCATCGCCAATAACAGCAACGGATTTTCTATCCTTTTCGCCTTTGTATTTTGCTGCCATCGCCATGCCCAGTGCAGCGGAAATAGATGTAGATGAATGGCCAACTCCGAAAGTATCGTACTCACTTTCGCTTCTTTTTGGAAAACCGCTCAGCCCTTTATATTTTCTATTAGTTGGAAAATTATCACGACGGCCGGTAAGAATTTTATGTCCATATGCCTGGTGACCAACATCCCATACCAGTTGGTCGTAGGGTGTATTGTAAATATAATGGAGTGCAACAGTAAGTTCTACAACACCCAGGCTAGCTCCAAAATGCCCGCCGCGTACGCTTACTACATCAATAATATACTGACGCAATTCATCACAAACTTGTGGTAATTTTTCACGGGTCAGCTTCTTAAGATCGGCTGGAGAATTGATGCTGCTCAACAAAGTTCCCGGGGTTATTTGCATGGTTTTCTTTTGGCGGTGTAAAATTAGTCCTTTTTTGCAGGCCGTTTGCTAAAGATTGTATAACAATAACTCCTTTAAAAGGTTTACGCTTTTTCTTGCATATTTGTGTCAGTTATCTCCCATTTGTAAAACCAATCTGCCACTGGTATATTTACGGAAGATAACTGGTCAAAGGATTGGTTAGATTGCGACAATTATGAATTCACATTATTCCAAATATTGGTTGTTCCAGGCAGCTGGGTGGCTAGGTTTTGCAGGTATTTATTTATTCATAGCTGCAAGCCTGAATATTCTATCCTCAGCTTATGTGGAGAGGATGGGCATTTTTGTAACGGTGGGTACATTGATTACTCATATGATGAGATGGTTTATACATAGGGTAGATCTTTTGTTAAAACCATTAAATAAACAGGTAATAGGATTTGTACTCCTTACATTCATTTGTGCAGTTATATTTTCTGGCATTGAAATAGGTGCTTATAACTTATTTAATCTCGAAACGCAGGAAATGCGGCGTGATAATTTCGTGAGTGAATTGGTGAAGTTCAGTTTTAATGCATTTATCCTGATCTTTATCTGGAACTGTATCTACTTTATTTATCATTTTGTTGAAAAATCCAGGAAGCAGCAATTAGATACTCTTAAACTTGAAGCTTTGGTAAAAGAACTTGAGCTGCAAACAATCAAGGCGCATATCAACCCTCATTTTATTTTCAATTCATTGAATGGCATCCGTGCTTTGGTGGTAGAGAACCCGGAAAGAGCCAGAAAGGCGATCACAGAATTAAGTAATATTTTACGCAGTAGCATGCAGGTGGAAAAAGTGGAGTCAGTTACTTTGGAACGTGAACTTAATATTGTGAAGGATTACCTGGCATTGGAAAATATGCGATTTGAGGACAGGTTGAAAATAGTATACGAGATTGATGATGATACTTTGGATCAACAAGTGCCGCCCATGATGTTGCAGACACTTGTTGAAAATGCGATCAAACATGGCATCAGCAAACAATTATCTGGTGGTGTGGTAAAAGTGATCTCTGATTTTAAAAATAATCATCATGAACTGGCCGTTCAAAATACCGGCAAGCTAAATGGTACTATTAACAAGGAAGGTTTTGGATTGTCAAGTACATTGAACCGCTTGAATATTTTATATGGCGACAATGCAAAATTTGAATTGAAACAAATAACACCGCAGATAGTAGAGGCAAGGGTACAACTGCCTGTAACCATACATTAAAAACTTAACATGAAAGCATTGATCATTGACGATGAAAGACTGGCCCGTGCCGAATTGAAAAAATTATTACAGGATTTTCCGGAAATTGAAGTGGCTGATGAAGCGGCCAATGCTGAAGAAGGAATTGCAAAAATAGAATCATTACAGCCGGATTTAATTTTTTTAGATATTCAAATGCCCGGAAAAACAGGATTTGATATGCTGCGTGAACTGGACCGTGCACCGCATGTCATCTTCACTACTGCTTACGATGAATATGCATTAAAAGCATTTGAAGTAAATGCTTTGGATTATTTATTGAAACCTGTTGAGCCTAAAAGATTAGCTGATGCGATTCAAAAAATAGGTTTTGTCGAATCAAAAGAAAACAGGATAGCTGTTGAGAATATCAATAATAGTATGCTGGCTGAACACGACCAGGTATTTGTAAAAGATGGAGAACGGTGCTGGTTTGTAAAGCTGAACGAGATCCGTTTGTTTGAAAGTGTAGGCAATTATGCTAAAGTATTCTTTGGTCCTAATAAACCGCTTATCTTAAAATCTCTCAATGCACTCGAAGAAAGACTGGATCCTAAAATGTTTTTCCGTGCAAACAGGAAGCATATTATCAATCTTCGCATGATTGAGAAAATAGAACCTTACTTTAATGGCGGGCTGCTACTCGAATTAAAAGGCGGAGAAAAAATTGAAGTAAGTCGTCGCCAAACAGTAAAGTTTAAGGAAATGATGAGTCTTTAATTATTGTTATTTAAAATTTTCAATTTAATATTTAATGAAAAAAGTATTTGTAACCGGGTTGTTCATAGCAACAACCTTTTTTATTTCTGCACAGAACATTGATGCTATTATTAATGCAAAAGAAGTAGAAAGAATAGAAAAAGTATTAAGTGCTGATGATATGATGGGCCGCCGGACATTTACACCGGGTATTGAGAAGGCTGCTGCATTTATTGCTGATGAGTTTAAGAAAACGGGTTTGCAAACTGTGCCGGGTAATAATGGTTACCTGCAGGAGTTTGCAATGATTCGTCCTAAATTCATTAGTGCATCAGCTACATTAGATGGCAATGCAATTGACCAGAAAAACGTTATTGTTATTACCTGTCAGCCACAATTAAAAGCTGATCAGGGCTCAGGTTACAATATAGTAATTATTAAAAGTGACATGAACCTGCAACAGGAAGCAAGAAAACTGGTAAAGGAAAACAAGAATACAATTGCTTTCGTGAATACAAGTTTTGCAAATGGATTTGGCAATCTTGCACGGTTAAAATCTACAATGTTTAAAACAGCTACTAATGTAATTTTTATTCTTACGGATACCGAACCTAAAAATTATTCAGTAGAAGCTGTTCATGAAATTACAGAACAAAAGTTGACGAATGTAGTTGGAATATTACCGGGTAAATCGAAGAAAGATGAATATGTAATCTTCTCAGGACATTATGATCATTTGGGGATTGGCAAACCGGTGAATGACGATTCTATTTATAATGGCGCTAATGATGATGCGGCTGGTACAACAGCAGTGATGATGCTGGCAAAATATTTCAAGGCATTAAATAATAACGAAAGGACTCTTGTATTCGCCGCTTTTACTGCAGAAGAATCAGGCGGCTTTGGTTCCCGCTATTTTTCCACTCAGTTTGATCCGGAAAAAGTAATGGCCATGTTTAATATTGAAATGATCGGTACTGAAAGTAAATGGGGAAAGAACTCAGCTTATATAACGGGTTATGAAAAAACGGATATGGGAATTATCCTTCAAAAAAATCTTGAGGGCAGCGGGTTTACTTTTCATCCGGATCCTTATACTGATCAGCAATTGTTTTACCGTTCGGATAATGCAACGCTGGCAAGATTAGGTGTGCCTGCACATACGATCTCTACTTCTAAAATGGACAGCGAGCCCAACTATCATAAAGTAACTGACCATATTGAAACACTGGACATGGAAAATATGGCGCAGATCATAAAGTCAATTGCTATCAGCTCCAAAACGATCATTGCAGGAAAGGATTCGCCTTCGAGGGTGAAGACGGAAGAATTGAGACAATGAGTATTTTTAGGGTATGAGAATATGCAGATTTTTATTGGTTCTCTTTATTTCATTGCCGACGTTTAAATCATTTGCACAAAATGAACTTGTATCTGCTGAGTTAATAGATCAGCATTTGAAAGTGTTAGCATCAGACTCATTAAAAGGGCGCAAAAATTTTTCACCTGAGCTTTTTAAAGCTGCTAATTATATTGAAGTGGAATTTGCAAAGGCTGGTCTGCAGCCATTAACCGGTTTTTTTGATTATTATATTCCTTTCAATGCCGGCACATTCAAAACTATATCACGGGATCTGCTTAAATGGAATGGACAGCGTTTAAGCCAGGATCATTTTTTTTATTTTACAGGAGAAAAATATCCGGCACGACAAACACTTTCTGATTTCAGGCTGATCGAGATAGAGGGCAAGTTGCCGGATTCAATTTTATATACTTATTGGAACGAAACAGAACCTGTGCTGATATGGTGGAAAGGAAACAAAGACAAATCAGAAAAGATCAACAGTAATAAACTATTGGTTCCAAACCTTGTTCCATTTTCAAATGTATTACTGGTTTCTTCCAAACAAAAACCCGAAGAAGTTGATATATCCACCGATAAGGATTACACCAATAACGTTATGTTTAATATGGTGGGTTTGCTTAGAGGAAAAACCAAGCCATCTGAGATTATAATCTTCTCTGCGCATTATGATCACATAGGTGTTAACAAGCAATTAGCAGCTGATTCGATTTTTAACGGTGCTAATGATAATGCTTCAGGCGTAGCGTCTATGCTTTCGCTGGCTGCATATTATGCTGCAAGAAATGATAATGAACGTACACTGATGTTTTGCGCCTTTGCAGGAGAAGAAATAGGACTGAGAGGCTCTTATAATTTAGCAGATATATTAAGACCTGAAAGTATCAAAGCAATGATTAACCTTGAAATGCTGGGTAAATACACTGAGGGAAAGCCAGGTGAATTTTTTATTACGGGAGAAAAAAATTCAGACCTGAAAAAAATTATGCAGGAGTCGCTAAATACTCCAGGACACAAAATATTGGAAGAACCAGCTGCCGACAATCTTTTCCTGCGTTCGGATAACTATCCATTTGCACTTAAAGGAGTTCCGGCACATTCTATAATGACCAGTTATGATAATGATCCTTGTTATCATAAACCTTGCGACGAATTGATAGGTTTGAATCCAGGAGTAATGTCAATAGTCTTAAAAAATATTATTGCCGGATGTGAAAAAATTATTTCAGGAGAGAAAACACCAAAAAGAGTTTCAGGAAATTTCTAATGTAAACCCGGTTTATGCCTTCACAGGAACACTATGTACCGCGGCCGCCATCTCTTTGATCAGTGAAGCATTTTTTTCTATTGCGTTGCCGACAACAATTACGTCAGCGCCGGCTTTACAGTTCATGTAGGCTTTTTCAGGTTCTATAATACCACCACCAACAATCAGGGGAACAGCTATGCTTTTTGCAACGGATTCGATCATGTTTTCAGTAATTGCTCTTTTGGCGCCGCTGCCGGCATCCATATAAATTAATTTCATGCCCAGCATTTCACCAGCCATTGCTGTACACATAGCTATTTCATTTTTATCTGCCGGGATAGGCGAGGCGTTACTGATATAAGACACCGTTGTAGGGGCGCCGCCATCAATTACCATATAACCAGTGGGCATAATTTCCAGTCCGCTCATTTTTACAAATGGAGCAGAAACCACATGCTGACCTATCAGCAGTTCGGGATTACGTCCGGATATAAGTGAGAGATATAATAAGGCGTCAGCATATTTACTTACTTGCGAAGGGCTGCCAGGAAACAATATAACAGGGATATTGCAGTTCTTTTTGATATGCTGAATACAATCGTCAAGATGGTTGGAGATAACGAGACTGCCGCCTACCAGGAGATAATCAACTTTTGCCGCAATAGACAGATCCATCAATTCATCCAGCATAGGATGATTCACTTTATCAGGGTCGATCAGTACGGCGAATGATTTTTGTCCCCGCTTCTTTCGTTGTTCCAGTGATTGATAAATGCCTGTCTTCATATTGCCCGGTTGGGTATATGCAAAAATGCAAAAACTTTTCCGGTTTACCCATTTCAATTTTACGTTTATCTTGAGAGTAAATAAGCGTAACCTATAACGGGAAAGGTTTAATCTTATATAGTCTTTAACTGTGTTTACACTCATTTTCTTTTAGCCAAAAAATTATTTAGGGGATATAAAAACCAGGTTTGAATCATATCAGAAAATTCAATAATTAATATTTAAAAACAAGTATTTGGTTAAACCCTTACTTATCAAGGCTTCCGGCTGTCAAATTCTATAAAACGCCGGCCTGACAAGGCTTTTAAAGGGCACATGACCTTAAAAGCCTTACCGGAGTTATGTTTAAAAAGACGATGTTTAAGTAATAGATACGAGTACGGACAACTATGAAATTTTCCAAAATTTTTTTTCAGATATTTTCAATGAAACTGTGCAAAAGGCATGAAACTTAATACAGGCGGGCTTTTAAAAAAATTCCACATCCCTTATCCACTTTTGTGGATATTTGCAAATAGGAAATACTGATTGTAAAAAATACTTTCGTTAGAGACTTTCGCCAGAAGGTCTATCGACCAAAACCCAATAAATTCTTTTTAGTTATGGCAAGTAAAAAAGGAGCATCCGCTCAGAGCGGATTGCAGTTTCGTCGTCGCTTCACTCGTGAAGATATTAATGTATACGACCAGTTTGAATATGATTATCGTACTTCAGTTATCCGAAACCCGAGTGGTGAAGTAGTGTTTGAAATGAACAATGTGGAAGTGCCGAAACAATGGAGCCAGATTGCCACAGATATTTTAGCACAAAAATATTTTCGTAAAGCAGGTGTACCACAAACCGATGGTTCACTAGGTCGTGAGACATCTGCGAAACAAGTAGCTCATCGTCTTGCCAATTGCTGGAGAGTATGGGGCGAACGTTACGGATATTTTTCATCTGAAAAAGATGCACAGGTATTTTATGAAGAGTTAGTATACTCTATATTAGACCAGATGTGTGTACCCAATTCACCACAATGGTTTAATACCGGCTTGTATGAGAGCTATGGTATAAAAGGAAAACCACAGGGACATTATTATGTTGATCCTGTTGATGGCGAATTGAAGAAATCAACTTCAGCGTATGAACGTCCGCAACCGCATGCATGCTTTATATTAAGTGTAAGTGATGATCTCGTTAATGATGGTGGTATCATGGATCTCTGGATCCGTGAGGCACGCATCTTTAAATATGGTTCAGGTGTTGGTACTAACTTCTCTCATATCCGTGGTGAAGGCGAAAAATTAAGTGGTGGTGGCACATCATCCGGTTTAATGAGTTTCTTAAAAATTGGTGACCGTGCCGCAGGTGCTATCAAATCCGGCGGTACTACACGCCGCGCAGCTAAAATGGTTTGCTTGGATCTGGATCATCCGGAGATCATTGACTTTGTAAGCTGGAAAGTAGAAGAAGAAAAGAAAGTAGGTGCATTGATCAATGCCGGTTACAGCAACGATTATGAAGGCGAAGCATACAAAACAGTAAGTGGTCAGAATTCTAATAATTCAGTTCGTATTCCCAATTCATTTTTCGATAAACTGAATAATGATGAAGATTGGGAACTGAAAGCAAGAACTGATGGCCGTACAATGAAGAAGATCCCTGCAAGGGAACTCTGGAACCAGATAGCTTATGCTGCATGGCGTTGCGCTGATCCCGGTGCTCAATATGATACTACTATTAATGAGTGGCATACCTGCCCCGAAGGTGGACGCATCAATGCATCTAATCCTTGCAGTGAATATATGTTCCTTGATAACACTGCATGTAACCTCGCATCAGCTAACCTGATGAAATTTTATGATTCAGGGAAAAATGTGTTTGATGTAGAGGGCTATGAATACAATTGCCGTTTGTGGACAGTTGTATTGGAAGTGTCTGTGTTAATGGCGCAGTTCCCTTCAAAAGAAGTAGCCCAATTGAGTTATGAATATCGTACTCTCGGTTTGGGTTATGCAAACCTCGGTACATTATTAATGGTAAGCGGTATTCCTTATGATAGCGAAGAAGCAAGAGCAATAGCCGGAGCTATTACAGCTATTATGACGGGTGTTTCTTATAAAACATCAGCAGAGATGGCGCAGGTACTTGGCGCCTTCCCCCGATACGAAGAAAACAAAACTCATATGATGCGGGTAATGCGCAATCATCGCCTCGCTGCATATGATGCGGATGAATATGAAAACCTGAGCTTGAAACCACAGGGTCTTAAATCTCAGTATTGCCCTGACTATATGCTGAAGGCTGCATGCAAAGCATGGGATGATGCAGTAGAAATGGGAGAGAAGTATGGTTACCGCAATGCACAGGCAACGGTTATTGCACCTACAGGCACCATCGGTTTGGTAATGGATTGCGATACAACCGGTGTTGAACCTGATTTTGCATTGGTAAAATTTAAAAAACTTTCCGGTGGTGGTTATTTTAAGATCATCAACCAGTCAGTACCGACTGCATTGAGAAATTTAGGTTACAGCGAAAAAGAAACTGATACCATTATTAAATACGCAATCGGCACGGGTTCATTTGCCGGCGCACCTTTTATTAATCACCAGGTCTTGAGTGAAAAAGGATTTATTGCTGAAGAGATCAAGAAACTGGATGCTGCGGTTACTACTGCTTTTGAAATCGGTTTTGTATTTAATAAATATGCATTGGGCGAAGAATGCCTCAAGCGTCTTGGATTTACTGAAGAACAGTATAATGATTTTGAATGGAGCCTACTTGAAGCATTAGGATTTACCGAAGAGCAGATATTTGCCGCCAATGACTATGTATGTGGTACCGGTATGCTGGAAGGAGCTCCATATTTGAAAGATGAACATTTGCCCGTTTTTGACTGTGCCAATAAATGCGGAACAAGAGGTCAGCGTTATATCCACGCTAATGGCCATATACGTATGATGGGTGCCACACAACCTTTTATCAGTGGTGCTATCTCGAAAACAATTAACCTGCCTAATGAAGCTACCGTAGAAGAAATAGCAGATGCATATTACCTGAGCTGGCAGTTGGGCTTAAAAGCAAATGCATTGTATCGTGATGGTTCTAAATTGTCACAGCCATTGAGCAACAAATCTGATAAGAAGAAAAAAACAGAAACAGTTGCAGAAGTTGAAGAACAACAACCGGTAGCCATCAATCAGCAGCCAGAAAGTAATATTGTAGATCTTGGACAGCTCACTGTTGAAGAACTGCTTGATGAAGTAAACCGCCGTGTACAAAACAGCGCTGATACAAAATTGAAACGCCAACTGGCACGTATCGTTGAGCGTCGTTCACTGCCTGCAAAACGTCGTGGCTTTACACAAAAAGCAAAGATCAACGGCCAGGCTGTATTCGTAAGAACAGGAGAGTACGCAGATGGGACGCTTGGAGAAATTTTTATTGATATGGCGAAGGAAGGAGCTACTATGCGCAGCATGATGAACTGTTTTGCTATTTCAATCTCTATCGGTTTGCAATATGGTGTGCCGCTTGAAGAATTCGTTGACAAATTTGCCTTTACCAAATTCGATCCAAGCGGATTTGTTGAACATCCGAATATTAAAACCACGTCGTCTATAGTGGATTTTATTTTCCGTGTACTTGGTTATGAATATCTCGGAAGAACTGATCTGGTGCATGTGCTGGATAAACCCGAAGTGCTGAACACAGGTTCTGATGACTGGGATGAAATTCCTTCCAATCTTGAATATGTACCGGCACCTGCGCAGGAATTATCAGGAGTACGTATCATTGGTTCTGCCACGGGTGGTGTGGTACCACAAGTAGCAAAAGCGCAGCGTTCAACTGTATCTGCATCAACAAAAATGGAGAATGGATTAGATGCAATGAATGCTGCTAATAAAAATATGCAGAGTGATGCGCCGGCTTGTAATGTTTGCGGTCATATCATGATGCGTAGCGGCACTTGTTATAAATGTCTGAACTGCGGTAACCAGGGTGGTTGCAGTTAAACAATATTGGTGTTAGTAAGAAGGATGGGTGTCTGGTAAGTACTAACTATACCGGACATTGGAAAACCAAATAAAAAAGTACCCATTAGTTCTAATCCCAGCTGATCGCAGCTGGGATTTTTTTATTCGTACATTTTTTTATTTAATCATTCCCTGACTTTGCTCCCGGCAAACGGCTCTTGATCCATTTGACCTGCCCGTTATGATTGGATTCATGTTCTACTACATGAAACCATTTACAATAATTATTGGTAGGGCCCCAAGGCCATGTTGTATCTGCTTTCAGCAGCCATGCATCATCCCGTTTTTTGAATTCAGCAATTGATTTTTCTCTGCCCTCCTTTAAAATATCCAGGTAATATTCCAGCTTGTTTCCTTTTATCTTTTTTCTTCCTTCATCACCCAAACTCATTGGTGTATCCCATTGCTTTTTTATGCTTTCATCCCAGCTTCCCCATTTCATATCATCGAATGTATTGAGCTGGTAATATTTTTCAGTGGCGGCTAAATGCAATAACATAGCTCCGATCGTATTAGAGTTTTTATCAAACAAAAAATCCAGTTGCTCCATTGTCATATCTTTTACAGGGCTTAGTACAACATTTCGCATCCAGTTCATCATCGAAACCAATGTGCCTACTTGTGGCGAAAAACCTTCTTTGGGCCCGATTATATTTATTTCATCAGCCGGAAGCTTATCCATTGAAAAGCCCGTTTGAGGAAAAAGAGTAATACCTGTAAAAACTGTAGTAAGTGTTGCTGTAGTTTTTATAAAACTCCGGCGGTCGGAACCTTGTATTGATTTTGACATAAAAAAATGTTTACTGTAAGTTAGGAAAATTAGGGGAGTTGTTTCTTTATTCATACTGCGAAGGGGACAATAAGCACTTATCTGTGTCTCTAACATATAACGAAAGGATTATTTAATTTCCTTTTATTCTCTTGAACAATGCTCTTAGAGATTCCCGGTTCCAGCCTTGCAAGCGGCCACGTTGTACTACCAGTAAATTTCCACTTGGGTTATCCAAAAAATAATGAAAGGCAAACTTAGCTTTTGGGTTTTGCCAACCGGCTACCTGGCCAAAGATGAGGTCGTTAAAAATTAAAGTATCATTCCAGTACTCGATGGTGTAAAATCCTCTTGCAAACCGAAGCAGGTTCTGGGCATCCTCATTGTCAAGTACAGATTTCATTAATGAATCGTTTCGGGGAAAGTAGGTAAAATAAATTGTCGGGTTTTTGTCGAATACTGACCGATAACCAATATTATAACCGCTATCACTTTTTGCTACCACATACCAAAGCCAGTTATTAAAAGGTGTTGGTGTAGTAAAATAATCAGTATGCTGAATTTTTTGTACTGTAAACGCAGCTTGTACATCTTTATCAATTGCTATTTTATTGAAACCAGCATAACCGAGATAGAGAAGAGGCAGGGTTAAACCAATCCTCATCCAAAATGCTCGTAGTTTGCTTTTACTGTTTTTTAAAATAAATAAAGCTGCTACGGCCAGGCCGGGTGCTATTGAAAACAAAGGATCAGCTACAAAAAGGATATTGAATGAAATACGTTTATGACTAAAGGGTTCAAACCACCCGACACCATAACTGTTCATTGCATCAAGGATATCATGAATAAATACCTGTGCAGTAAAGAACAAAATGAATTTCGTAAAACGGATATTATGGGGACGGTGCCAGTGATCAGCTGCCAATGACATTGAAAGTGAAATAAATATGGCAAATAAAAATGAATGCGTAAAGCCACGATGAGCCAGTAAGTTTTCTGATGGATCAAGCCAGAAAGATGCAATAAAATCTATATCCGGAATTGATTGGGCAAGTATTCCCCATAGCAACGCTTTTTTGCCTATCTGTTTATGTAAAACAGCTTCTCCTATGCAAGCGCCGATGGCTATATGTGTAAGTGTGTCCAATAAAAATCCCTTAGTTATTTTTTATACACCTATTTAAAGTGAACAGCTTGCAAAGGAATTATTATTTCTGCGCTGCCTGTCCTTCCAGCATTTTTTCAATCAGGCTCAGTTTTGCGGATATATTATCTTCATTCAGCTCATTGGCCAGCGATGCGTTTTGCTCGGTTGCATACCATACCAGCACCATAGCGATATAATCCTGCATATCCTTACCCGCAAACATAGTTTTGAACTCGATGATCTTATCATTGACCACCTTTAATGTCCTACGGACTACTTCTTCATCCTTGGGTTGTATTTTTATCCTGTAGCTTCTATCGCCGATAATGGCGGTTATTGGAATAAGTTCTTCCATGGTTTGCATTTTTAAATTAGTTGTTCTATTTTAGTTGCCCCTCGAAAACTTTACTACCCCCATTACCGTTCCCCTGAAATTTATTGTAACAGGTTAAGCAATCAAAATTAACAGGGATATTCATGTTTGCCAAAGTTAAATCAACTGTCTTTATTGACACGTTACGTCTGCATCTATCTGCAAAAGCCGATTCTGTATTAAAAGCTGTACTTAAAGATGACAAAGGCAGTGCATGCAGTAGCATGGAAACGATAATGCCAAACGAAGATCATGAAATGGAATGGACCGGGTTAAGTACATTGCCTTACGGTGTTTACACACTTGAATTATCGGATGGTATAGAGGAAATGCAGATGCGCCTGGTAAAACGGGTATAGTGATCAACTGCTGAGCATCGCAATACAACGATCAATCTCTTTAATGTAGTGGTTCAGCCTTTTTTCAAATTCTTTTTTATCTGAATCATTCATCTCCACCGAATTCATTTTTAAAATACTGGCCTGCTGCTTCAATTCATCAATCGTTGATTTTTGAGTGGCTGCATCTTTCTTAAAGGCATTCAATTCGTTCTTTAGTTCATCATTTTCTTTTGACAAAAGCTGTTGCTGCTTCAGCAATTGCTGAACTTTATCCTGTATGCGTTTTACCTGTTTTTCTAATTCAGACATTAATACTGTGTATTTATTTTCTTATTTCAGCGTTCAATTCTTTTTCCAGCGTCGTCATGATCTTAGCCATCCAGCCGTCAATCTCTTTATCGGTCAGTGTTTTTTCCTCATCAAGGAAGGTAAAGTTAACCGCCATTGATTTTTTACCGGCTCCCAGCTTTTCACTTTCAAATATATCAAACAGCTTTACTTCACGCAGATTATTTAGTTTAATGTTTTGCACTGATTTCTCCACCTCACCATAACTTAGTTCTTTTGCAACGATCATTGCAAGGTCACGTTGTACAGCTGGGTATTTAGATAATTCTTTAATTGCATTATTTTTTTGAGAAGATAATTCCACTATATCAGCCCAGCTAAATGCTGCATAGAAAACAGGTTGTTTAATGTCGAATTTCTCAAGCATTATTTTGCTTGCTTGTCCTGCACCTGCAATAATTTTTCCAGCTGATTTAAGTACGATATGATTATCCAACTTCGGTACTGGCATTATCTCTATTGAGTCTGCATTTACACCCAGTAGTTTCAGAATTCCATTTACTACACCTTTCAGGTAATAGAAGTCAGAAACATTGGCTTTTTCTTTCCAGTTATCTTCCGTTACATTACCTGTTATCACTACACATAATTGGTCCATTTCCTGGTACTTGCCGGAGCCTGATGTTGCATATCCTTTTCCGAACTCAAATAGTTTTAATGAACTGTTGCGACGGTTTAGGTTATGAGCAACTACAGCAAGACTTGTTTCAAATAATGATTGACGTAAAATATTTAAATCAGCACTCAGGCTGTTCATCATCTTTACCATGCTTTGCTTTTCTTCATCAGAAAAATAAGCGGCATTTGTGATGGAGTTGGTCATTATTTCATAGAAACCTAAGCCAACCAGGTAGTTTGATGCTTTCTCTTTTAAAATTTCTGAAGAATAATTTTCTTCAACAGAAGGAGTAATAGTAATAGCTCCGGGTATCTCAACATTATCTAAACCATCAATTCTTAAAACTTCTTCAACGATATCTGCGGGCAAACTGATATCCGGTTTATGAAATGGAACAGCGATTATTAAATCATCAATACCTTCTCTTACAATTTCAAAACCCAATGCTGTCAGGATCTTTATAACTGAATCCGGATGATAATTTTTACCACTCAATTTTTTCAGGTAATGATATTTTATCGTTACCTGTGTTTTTTCTTTTGGCTTTGGATAAATGTCAACTATATCTGAAGAAATTTCACCGCCACAAATCTCTTTTATCAGCAAAGCTGCTCTTTTAAGCACATTCACCGTGCTTGAAATATCAGTTCCTTTTTCAAAACGGCTCGCAGCATCGGTTCTCAGCCCATGACGGAAAGATGTTTTGCGCAACGTAATGCCATTGAAAAATGCACTTTCAAGAAAAATATTTTTTGTTTGATCAGTAACACCACTGTGCAGCCCACCAAATACACCGGCAATACAAACTCCTTCTTCACCATCACAGATCATAAGATCTTCGGCACTGAGTTTCCTTTCTTTTTCATCCAGCGTTACAAACTTTGAACCTTCAGCCAGGTTTTTTACAACGATCTTTTTGCCTTTCAGCATATCTGCATCAAAAGCATGCAGCGGTTGACCCGTTTCATGCTGAATAAAATTAGTGATGTCAACAATATTGTTGATCGGCCGCTGCCCGATAGATTTTAATTTTTGTTTTAACCAAAGCGGCGATTCTTTTATGGCAACATTTGAAATACTTACACCGGAATACCGTGGACAGGCTACTGTATTTTCAACTGTAACATCAATTTTCAAATTGTTATTATCAACCTTGAAGCTATTTGCATTTGGTAATTTGGGTTTATAATTCTTTTTATCATGATGAGAAAGATAAGCACAAACATCACGGGCAACACCCCAATGGCTCATTGCATCCATGCGGTTGGGTGTTAAGCCAATTTCATACACATAATCAGAATAAGGATTAAAATATTCTACTGCTGGTACTCCAATCTTTACATCTGTCGGTAGAACTATTATACCTGCATGTGAGCTGCCAATTCCTATCTCATCTTCGGCGCAGATCATTCCATGACTTTCAACGCCACGGATCTTTGCGATCTTCATCGTCAGGGGATCACCGGTTGTTGGAAAAATAGTGGTTCCCACTTTTGCAATAATCACTTTTTGGCCGGCAGCAACATTAGGTGCGCCGCATACGATCTGCAGCGGTTCACCATTACCTGTACTTACTGTAGTTAAAGTAAGTTTATCAGCATTGGGATGTTTCTCAGTAGTTAAAACTTCACCGATCACAAGTCCTTTCAGCCCACCTTTTACTTCTTCATATTTTTCAAAACTCTCAACTTCCAAACCAACTGAAGTAAGGATACGGGATAATTTTTCAGGCTCCACCTCTGCGGGGAGATACTCACTCAGCCATTTGTACGAAATCGTCATGTGTTTACCTCGTCTTTAGATTAGCTGCGAAGATAAGAAAAGGCTAAGAGCAAACACGGACAATAGCGATGGAACTATGCGCAAAGCTCGATCTTAAACACAAGGCTGAAATAAGAATAGAAATGTCCTTTCTTATCGCCAGAATCAGCTTTCCATTCCTGGCCAAATGCAAAAGGTTGTTTTGACGGACTGGCTGCTTCACCAATTGCCACCATAGCATCATTAGTGTTCAACCGGAAGCCATAGCTCTTGCCGGATTTAAGTTCTATAGCCGGTAAATCAAAGCGGATCCATTTTGACTCGTCATTTCGCTGGATATTCACTTTTGAATTGCACAGCACATCACCCCATGTTTTTGATAAGGTGTCAAATGCGTGAAGACTTAGGGTTACTTCGCCGGGTACCTGCACTGCATCGGCAAATATTTGGATATTGTCCAGTTTACCATCGGCATTGCAATGAAAAGTCTGGCCGGCAAAATGGTCAGTCGGGTCGGACTTAAGATGCCCGATCCACAGTGTAGTGTTGTTTTTGGTTTGGGTGAGTAAGGGTCTTGTGGGGCCTGCATGTTTTGAAATTTCCATGGTTATAGGTTTTTTAAAGTGAAAAAAATACATGCGGCAGACAGTTTGGTTAAAGAACTACTTTTTATAACTCCCGAATCGGGGCTTTATTGTGTACTATTTTATGAGCAAAAAATGGCCCAATTGAAAATAAACGCATTGGTGGCAGGCCGTTGATTTTTTCGAGGTAAAATCACCTCAGTTTTAACAACCAAAGTGTACATCTTTCCCGGAAAATAACAATTGATTTTTTTAATTTACATCAATACAAAGACCCGGATAATTGTGGATAACCGGCAATTGATTTTGTAAAATTTGTGAAAAAAGAAAAATTTTTCCTGATGATTTTATCAAGCTTATATTCGCTGTCTGACTTTGAGGGAGACCATCCGAACAGAACCAAAAATTACCGATTCAAGTATGGACCTGATCACCCGATAGTCGTTGATAAACATCAATGAATAACTCTTTATCGCTATAACTGAACATGGCAGTACCGAATATCAATAAGGACAGGACACAAAGAAAAAAATCAGCAGTTGACCTGGGAACAATGGTCTATGGAAAAATTCCACCGCAAGCCAAACAATTAGAAGAAGCTGTACTTGGCGCCATCATGCTGGAGAAAGATGCATTTGATAGTGTGGCTGAAATTCTGAAGCCTGAATGTTTTTATGTAGAGGCACATCAGCGCATTTTTAAAAGCATGCAGGGTCTTGCTAATAAAAGCCAACCAATAGATATTTTAACAGTAGCAGAAGAATTAAAATTTCGTGAAGAACTGGAAATGGTTGGTGGACCTTATTATGTAACCCGGCTTACCAATATGGTGGTTTCTTCTGCCAATATTGTTGCGCATGCAAGGATCATCCTCCAAAAATTTATACAACGTGAACTCATCCGCATCAGCGGTGAAATAATTGGTGATGCTTACGAAGATTCAACAGATGTATTCGATTTATTGGATGATGCCGAAAGCAAACTGTTTGAGATAACAAATAATCACCTGCGTAAAAATTTTGATTCAATCGATTCTGTATTGGTAAAAACAATTCAGCGGATTGAAGATATGCGTCACCGTAATGAAGATATTACGGGTGTGCCGAGTGGTTACTCTAGCCTTGACAGGGTTACTTATGGATGGCAACAAACTGACTTAATTATCCTTGCCGCAAGACCTGCGGTTGGTAAAACAGCTTTTGCATTGAATCTTGCTCGCAATGCGGCCTTGAGTGTAAACAAGAAAACACCGGTTGCATTCTTTAGCTTAGAGATGAGTGCAGGCCAGCTTGTGCAACGTATCCTTTCTGCTGAAAGTGAAATATGGCTTGAGAAAATTGCCAGAGGCAAAATGGAAGAGCATGAAATGAAACAGTTGTATGCCCGCGGTATCCAGCGTTTGTCCGAAGCCCCCATTTTTATTGATGATACTCCTGCGTTGAACATTTTTGAGTTGCGTGCAAAATGCCGCCGTTTAAAAAACAAACATAATATTGGCTTGATCATTATTGACTATTTACAGTTGATGAGTGGTACTGGAGAAAACAGGAACAGTAACCGTGAACAGGAGATCAGTAATATTTCAAGAAACCTGAAAGCACTGGCAAAAGAATTGGGAGTACCCATTATTGCACTTTCACAGTTAAGCCGTGAGGTAGAAAAAAGAAAAGAAGGAAACAAGATGCCGCAACTGAGTGACCTGCGTGAATCAGGAGCCATCGAACAGGATGCGGATATGGTTATGTTCCTCTATCGTCCGGAATATTATGATATCACCACCAATGAAATGGGTGAGAATAACAGGGGTGAAACTCACGTAAGGATAGCTAAACACCGTAATGGTTCGTTAGAAACAATTAAGCTTCGTGCCTTATTGCATATTCAGAAATTCACAGAAGATGAGGGCGGCGATTTTACCGGTATGGGTTTACCTCCGGGTAACTGGACACCTGTGAAGGATGATACAGGTGGCGCCAAACTGTTTATACAAACCGGAAGCAAGATGAATGATAGAAATGAAGATGATGAGAATCCATTTTAGATAACAGGTAAAACTTAATAAATAATAGCTCCTTAATTTCGGGGAGCTTTTTTATTTTTATAAGAATGTCACTCCCTTTTTTTTATATAGAATCTTATGATGCTTCGGCAAAAACAATAATACTTGATGAGGACACTTCACGTCATGTTGTGCAGGTATTACGTATGCAGAAAGGGGAGAAGTTAAACCTTACTGATGGAAAAGGTAGTCTGCTTAATTGTGAGATCAGTGATGCTCATAAGAAACATTGTACGGTAAAAGCAGTAGCATCCAGTATCCAGCATCCAGCATCAAAGAAAATTACTGTCGCCATATCTCTTGTCAAAAACACCAGCCGCTTTGAATGGTTTTTAGAAAAAGCAACGGAGATCGGCGTAAGTGAAATCATTCCTTTGATTTGTGAAAGAACCGAGAAGCAAAAATTCAGACATGATAGGATGAAAACTATTTGTGTAAGTGCTATGCTGCAATCTCAACAAACATGGTTGCCGGTTTTGTCTGAGCCAAAACAATTTGCGGATTTATTAATGTGCGAATTTGCGGATTATAAGAAACTCATAGCTCATTGTATTGAAGGTGAGAAGCAAGCATTAAGTCATTCGCACATCCGCACATCTGCACATCAACTAATCCTCATCGGCCCTGAAGGTGATTTCACTTCGATAGAAATAAATCTTGCTCTTGAAAATAATTTTATTCCGGTTAGTTTGGGCGAAACAAGATTGAGAACAGAGACTGCAGGTATAGTGGCTGCTACATTATTGAAACTTGGTTAGCTGACTTTTTTAACAAGCTTTATTAATTCCTTATTCAGATTCTTAATCGAATCCTGCATATCCCACTTTTTTTTATTCCGTTCGCCGATATAATTTGAAATGCTTCTCAATTGAATAAATGGAATATTTTCAATCAGGCATACATAATGCAATGCTGCACCTTCCATCGATTCAGTTACAGGATTAAATGTTTTCCTGTAAAATTTTATCATTTCAGCAGATGTGCTTATCTGGTTCACTGAAATACCCTTTACTTGTTTAATGCCCGGTAAACCAAGAAATCTATTCAATGGATTGATCAGCCATCCACTTGTATAAGGATGCTGATCATGCGGAACAAGATTCAGATCAAAAAGAGTTTTTAGTTTTTTTAATTCAACTACACTTTGATCGGCAATTGTATCCTGCTTTATCATCAGCACTTCACCCAATTCGACTAACGAATCAAAGCAACCTGCCACACCGGCTTGAATTACAAGATCAGGTTTTTTAATGGTGAAATGTTTGGTCAATGAATAGGTGGTTGCTGTTAACCCAATGCCTGTGATCAATACATCAATATCAGCTTCATCCTTTCTTTTTTTAAGGTATTGCAGAAAAGGCTTGATTTCTATAGCTGTTGCAGCGACAATAAGGATATTCATACTGACAAAAATATAGTTTATTTAAAAGCCATACTACCGGGCTCATTGGCTTATATTTGAAGCCCTGTTTTTACAGGACTAAAAACAATCTTACGCATCTTTAATTAGCAGATGCATCACAAATTTCCCCCGCCCAAACTGCTGTGGGGAAATAAAAAAGTAAAGCATGGTTTACTTAACAAGAATAGAACATTTTAACGCTGCCCACAAGCTGTACAATCCCGACTGGACTAAGGAAAAAAATGATGAAGTGTTTGGCAAATGTGCCAATGAGAACTGGCATGGACACAACTTTGAACTCTTTGTAACCATCAAAGGCGAGCCAGACCCGGATACAGGGTTTATTTATGATGCTAAGAAATTGGGTGCCTTGGTAAATGAAAAAGTAGTTGATAAACTCGATCACCGCAACCTGAATGTGGATGTTGAGTTTATGCGGGGTAAAATGTGTTCCATCGAAAATCTTGTGATCGCAATCTGGAATGAACTGGAACCACATTTGCCAGCGGGTGTTCAATTGCACTGTTTAAAGTTGACAGAAACTTCCAAGATATATGTGGAATATTATGGCGGGCAGTAACAATTAAATAATATTGCTCTCAAACAATTTCATTGGTCGACTGTTTTATTATCCAACGTCCTGCAGGTAAATATTTTCGTAAATTCAAATTATGAGTAAGAAAGTAGCAGTAATACGAAAAGAGCAATTCAATGCGGCCCACCGGTTGTTTAACCCGGATTGGGATGATGCAAAGAATACAGAAGTATTTGGTAAATGTGCATTACCAAATTATCACGGCCATAACTATGATCTTGAAGTAAGGATAACAGGTAAGCCAGATAAAAAAACCGGTTATGTAATGGACCTGAAAGAACTGAGTGATCTGATCAAACAGGAAATAATTAATCGGTTTGATCATAAAAACCTGAATCTTGATACTGAAGAATTCAAAGAATTAAATCCGACTGCTGAAAATATTGCAGTAGTGATTCATGATTTGCTACGGCCGCATATCAGCAAAAAAAAGGATTTGATGATCCGTTTATATGAAACACCAAGAAACTATGTGGAATACCCGGCATAACATTTAATATTTTAAATTTCTCCAATGGCATATAAAAAGACAGAGCATTACGACGAGCATACTACTTCAAACCTGGTAAAAAATTATAAAGATATAATTGATTTGCTCGGAGAGGATTCAAACCGCGAAGGATTGTTGAAAACACCGGAACGTGTGGCAAAAGCCATGCAATACATGACACAAGGTTACCAATTAGATGCACATGCCATTCTTGACTCTGCTAAATTTCATGAACCGGTAAGTGAAATGATTGTTGTAAAAGATATTGAGATATACAGCATGTGTGAGCATCATATGTTACCCTTTATTGGTAAAGCACATGTGGCCTATATACCCAACGGATGGATAACGGGGCTGAGTAAAGTTGCAAGAGTGGTAGATGTATTTGCAAGAAGATTGCAAGTGCAGGAGAGGTTAACCGTTCAGATCCGCGATGCGATCAAAGAAACATTGAATCCTTTGGGTGTGGCTGTGGTAATAGAAGCAAAACATTTGTGTATGATGATGCGGGGTGTGCAAAAACAGAATTCGGTGACTACTACCTCAGCTTTTGACGGGGAGTTTTTGAAAAATTCTACAAGAAGTGAGTTCCTGAAACTGATAACTGCCAGTTTAGATTAATCCGATATATTTGCAGCAATGAGGTTTGATTACATTCAGTTATCAAACCTTTTTTGTCTGCTGAAATAATCTGCGGATAGGGTAGGGGTAGTAAAACTTTCTGTTATGAAACATGCTTTCGTTTTTCCGGGACAGGGGTCACAGTTTCCGGGAATGGCTAAGGAACATTTTGAAAATAGTTTTTTTGCAAAAAAATTATTTGAGCAATCAAATGAAATTCTCGGTTTCCGAATCTCCGATATCATGTTCAACGGTACAGAAGATGACCTGAGACAAACAAGAGTAACACAGCCCGCCGTTTTTCTTCATTCTATTATCGCTTATAAAAGTATAGAGAGTTTAAAACCTGATATGGTAGCAGGTCATTCACTCGGTGAGTTCTCTGCATTAGTTGCAAATGGTACCTTGAGTTTTGAAGATGCTTTGCAATTAGTATCCGTGAGAGCTACTGCGATGCAAAATGCATGTGAGATAAATCCTTCAACTATGGCCGCTGTTTTAAATCTTGCTGATGATAAAGTAGAAGCAATTTGTAAAGAAGTACAGGATGAAACAGGAGAGGTGGTTGTTCCGGCAAATTATAATTGCCCTGGCCAGTTAGTAATAAGCGGAAGTATAAAAGGAATTGATATTGCTTGTGAGAGAATGAAAGCTGCAGGAGCAAAAAGAGCTTTAGTATTACCTGTTGGCGGGGCCTTTCATTCTCCATTAATGCTACCAGCAAAAGAAGAATTGCAAGCGGCAATTGAATCAACGAAATTTCATAATCCAACCTGTGCAGTTTATCAAAATGTAGTTGCAAAAGCAGTAATGGATAAAGAAGAAATAAAACAAAACCTGATTGAACAATTGACTGGTGCTGTAAGATGGACGCAATGTGTACAATCCATGATTGCTGATGGAGCATCTAAGTTTACTGAAGCAGGTCCAGGAAAAGTATTGCAGGGGTTGGTTTTAAAGATCAATAAAACAATGGAAGTTTCTGGCGTCAGCTAACATTCATACTGCAGTTCACCCACTCTGAATCAAAATTTACATTGTACTTCTTATAGAAATTGATAGCAGGTTCATTCCATTCCAATACCTGCCATACAATTCGTTTAAATCCTTTTTCTTTTGCTTCCTCGATCAGCCGGTCGAGTAATAATTTGCCGATTCCTTTTCCTCTTGCTGATTCAGTTACTAAAATATCTTCGAGATATAGTGCCTGTCCTTTCCATGTTGAGTACCGGATATAGTACAATGCAAAACCCAGGATCAGTCCATTTTCTTCGGCAGCAAAACTCCACCACACCGGGTTTTCTCCAAAACCACTTTCAATGAAATGCTCTAATGTTACTGTTACTTCATTTGGCGCTTTTTCATAAATGGCTAGTTCTTCTACCAATTCCAATAATCGTGGACAATCTTCTTTTACAGCTCTTCGAATAGTTATGCTCATTTTATATTCTAAATTTTAATCCCGATAGCTATCGGAACAACATTTTACATTTTGAATCCAGGTCCTTTCACAAATCTTCCTGGTTTTGCGCCTGTATGCTCACCTTCTTTTAAAACCTGTACACCATTTACAAAAACATGTACCATGCCTTCAGCATATACATGTGGTTTTTCAAAGGTTGCATTGTCTTTTACTTTAGCCTGATCGAAAATAACAACGTCAGCATAGTTGCCAACTTTTAACTCGCCACGTTTTTTTATTTTTAAATTCTTTGCAGGTAAATTGGATAGTTTTCTGATAGCTTCCTGTAAACTGATCAGTTTTTCATCTCTGCAGTATTTTCCAATTACCCTTGCAAAATTTCCATAAGCTCTCGGGTGTGCATTTGATTTTATAAATACACCTTCGTTAGTATAAGAACCTTCATCGCTTCCAAAACTTACCCAGGGAATAGCTATTTGCTTTTTTACATTGTCTTCATTCATTAAAAAATAAATACATTCAACTCTTGTGCTGTCTTTAATAATTAAGTCCATTGCAGTTTCTTCCGGCGATTTCCCAAACATTTTTGCGATCTGGCCAAGTGTTTTTCCGGTATACTTTTTCAGGCTGTCCTGTTTGAAGCCAACCACTAAAATATTTTCAGGTGTGCCTACGCCATAGAAAAAGTTTTCCCATTTATCAGTTTTGATATTCATTTCCGATTTCAACTGCTTTCTTACAGCCGGATCTTGTAATCTTTCTCTCAGTTTACCAAAACCACCGTCTTGTAAAGTAGGGGGCATCGTAGCTGTAAGGCCAGTACCACCTGCAATATAAGTGTACATATCAGCAGTAACATCCTGACCTTCTCTTTGTGCCCGTTCAATTCTTTTAATTACACTGTCCATTTTGCCCCAGTTATCTTTTCCTGCTGCTTTTAAATGATAAACCTCTGCATGAATATTTGCTTCTTTTGCAATAGTGATCAGCTCTTCAATTGCTTCATGTAGTTTGTCCCCTTCGCTGCGCATATGACTGATATAAGAACCACCATATGATGATGCTACTTTACACAATTCAACCAGTTCATTTGTTTTGGCAAAAAATGCAGGCGGGTAAATGAGTGATGTGCCTACACCCATTGCGCCTTCTTCCATTGATTGCTTCACTAGCAATTTCATGCTGTCCATTTCAGCAGGAGTGGGGTCACGGTTATCTTCACCAATTACATGCATACGGACAGTAGTAGCGCCGATAAAGGATGCTACATTGCAACTCACACCTTTCTTTTCTAAAAAATCCAGGTATTCACCTAATGTATTCCATTCGATCTTGAATTTAATATCGCCCTGTGATTCCTGTTGTTGTTTTTTTAATTGTTCATTCAAAGGGCCCATGCTCCAGCCTTCACCCATTACTTCCAGCGTTACACCTTGCCGGATATCACTCTGGCTTCTTCCGTCTTCAATTAATGTTTCAGTTGCCCAGCTCAGCATATTAATAAAACCCGGGGCAACTGCATTTCCTTTTGCATCCACTTCATCTTTTCCTGAAGACTTTGACAGATCACCAATAAAAGCGATGGTATCATTCTTTATTCCAATATCGGCTTTGAAAGGTTCACCGCCATTACCATCATAGATCACTCCATTACGAATGATGGTGTCGTAATCCTTTTGTGTAGATGTACAGGAAAAAGCTATTGAGAGGATAGCAACCCAGGCTATTCTTTTCATAATTATTTCTTTTTTGCTTTAAATGTTCCGTTGGGTTGTACAAAATTCACAGCGATAATTTCTCCTTTTTCATTCTCGTCAAATTGAACACTGTAGCCTTTCAATGCTTTTAGTTCAAACTTATTTTTTCCTGAAGCCATCAATTCATATTCCGGCTGGCCTTCAATAAAAGCATATAATGTTTTTTCTCCTTTTATATAAAATTTTGCTATCACACCTGAACCAAGATCGAAATCGCCTTCATATTTTTTTAGATCTTCTTTTCTTAATTCAACCTCTGGTGGTAGTTTTTCAAAGACGATATCTTTCACAGCAGGTTCCATTTTCGTTTTCAGTGAAACGATCTCACCTTTTGCATCCATATTGAAATAAACTTTTGGTGCATCCTTAGGTTCCGTTGTTTCTTCTGTCGAACGAATTCTGAAAATATCAAAATGATAATGCTGGAGGTATGATTGTGTTCTTTTGCCTGCTTCATTATAATCAATCCATAGTGTATCACGTTCAATAAAAAGCTTTATTTTACCGTATCCTTTATTTTCATAAGTGCCTGCATAGCCGTTTATCTCATTTGATGGCTTGGTTCCCTTTTTTTGATTGAGACTGTCGGTATTTGGAGCTGCTTTAGCCAATGAATCTCCTTTCATTTTTTCGGTCAATCCTGTTTTGCCCCAGGTGCGATAAGAAAGCTTCATCATTTTATCAGCAATAAAATTTCTAATGCTGGTACTCACACTTCCCTGGTTTGAGGAAACGAATATGCCGATGCTATCACTCGGATAAAAACCGGTTGTAGTAATGAAACCATCAATACCGCCGCCATGTTCCACCCGGTAATGACCGCGATAGCTACTCATGCCCCATGCCAATCCATATCCGCTCATATGAATATCCGAATTTTCTGAACCAGGTATGCCGCCACCAGTGGCCATTTGCACCTGGATGGCCTGGTTTCGGTACGAAGAAGGAATAATTTCCTTTCCATTGTATTTACCATTATTGATCCATGTGATCAACCATGCTGCCATATCCTTTGCGCAACTGTTGATAGAACCTGCTGGCCCAATTCCATCAATATTACGGTAAGGAATTACTTTGAGTTTATTATTTTCTTCTGTGTAAGCCAAAGAACGGTCAGCAGATTTCTCCATCTCAATTACTGACAAATTTGTGTTGCTCATTCCAAGAGGCTGCAGTATTCTTTCTTTTAAATTTTCTTCCCAGCTTTTACCAGTAAGTTTTTCAATTACCATTCCTTGGGCCATGAACATAAAATTGTTGTACTGGTATTTTTCTCGTAGTTCAAAAGAAGGTTCCTGGTATTGTATTCTTTCCAGCAATTCACTTCTGCTTGCAGTAGAACCGTACCATGAGTAATCATGCCGCGGTAAGCCAGTACGATGGCTCATCATATCTCTTAGTGTAGCATGGTCATTTGTATATTCATTTTGAAATTTTAATTCGGGTAAATAATTACGAACAGGCTTATCAAGATCTACTTTTCCTTCTTTTACAAGCATCCCAAGCATGCTTGCAGTAAATGCTTTTGTACATGATCCGATTGCAAACAATGTATTTTCTGTTACAGGTAATTTCTTTTCTGCATCACGATAACCAAAACCACCGGTATAGACTACCTTATTTTTTTCAACAACGGCAATTGTAACACCGGGAGCATTCCAGTCTTTCAAGATCCGGAGGACAAATGTGTCAAGACCTTTCAGTCTCACATCGGCAGGAGGTTGGGAAATTAATGCTGTAGATATCAGCAAAAGAATAATTGCAGGGAATAACTTTTTCATAATGCAGTTTGTTTAAAAAATTTAATCGAGGGCTTGTGACAGATCGTTTATTATGTCCTGGAGGTTTTCAATTCCTACATTCATTCTTATCAATCCGTCGGTGATGCCATATTTTTCTCTTTCTGCTTTTCCTACGCCATAATGCGTCATAGATGCAGGATGCGAAAGCAAGGTATCAACTGTTCCGAGTGAAACTGTTCTTATACACATTTTAAGTTTATTCATAAAATCGATACCTCCCTGCAATTGCTTTTTCAATTCAAAGCTTAGCATAGCACCGGGATGACGCATTTGTTTATTCGCGGTATAATGATCCGGATGAGAGGCAAGGCCAGTGTAATTTACTTTTGCAACTGCATCATGTGTTTCTAAATAGTTGGCGACCTCCATTGCATTATGGCAATGCCGTTCCATTCTTACCTCTAATGTTTTTATCCCCTGTATCAAAAGAAATGCATCAAAAGGATTTGAATTGCCGCCGAGCAACCGATGCACTTTGGTCACTTTTGTTTTCATCAGTTCAATATCCTTTCCCAGTAAAATACCACCAATTGCAGTACCATGACCATTTAAAAATTTAGTTGTCGAGTGCATTACAAAGTCAACACCGTATTTAAATGGTTGCTGCAGAAAAGGAGTTGCAAAAGTGTTGTCACATGCTACAACAAGGTTATATTTCTTGGCCAGCCTTGTCAATTCTTCAATATCCACACATTGAATAGTAGGATTAGCCGGTGTTTCGATATACAGCAGTTTTATTTTTGGGTCAGCTTTTATAGCCGCCTCAGCAATATTCAAATCTCTTAGATCCACGATCACTCTTTCAATTCCAAAACCCGGCAGAATATTCTGTGTTATTTCTTCTGTGCCACCGTATAAGGAGTAATGCGAAAGAATTTTATCCCCAGCTTTCAGCGTTGCTAAAAGCATCGTAGATATTGCCGCCATACCCGAAGAATGAAGAATACCTTTTACTTCAAGTGGTGAGCCATCTGGATTCGTAACACCAAATGATTCCAGCGCTGCTATTTTTTGTTCTGCGTCTGTAAAAGTGGGATTGCCCCAGCGGCTATAGATATAACCCTCCTCTTCACCTTTGAACCGCCGCATTCCTTGTTCAGCTGAATCGTACACATAGGTGCTGGATGCATAAATGGGAGTTTGGTGAGCATATCGTGGGTCTTCTTCATGTCCGCCATGTATTGCAAGAGAACTGAACCCTGTTAGTGCCCGGCCGGATGACCTCTTCTCAGAGGATTCCCCATTAGGACCGGTCGGACGGGGAAAACTTTTATCCATTTTAAAATATGTTTTGATAAATTTTGTTTCTTAAAACCTTCCGATGGCTATCGGAACAAAAGTAGATGATTTCAACCTTACAGCACCACCACTCAAAAAACCTGCCTTCACATTCAGCTATGAAAGAATTATTATCCCAATCTGCAGCCTATAATGCATGGGCCAACCTGAAACTATTGGAGGTGATCAATGGCTTAGCCGAAGAAAAACAAAAGGCCGAAGTGCCCAGTAGCTTTAGTAGTTTATACAAAACAGTACTGCACATGTGGGATGCTGAAAGTGCATGGTGGCAACGCATGAAAATGCATGAAAGGATCATTATACCTTCTGAGAATTTTAATGGTAGCATGAAAGATGTAAGCAACGGATTGATGGCCCAATCTAACCAATGGAAAGATTGGATAAATAATGCATCAGAGATGGCATTGGAGCATGTCTTTCAATATTACAATACTAAAAGGGAAATGTTTAAGCAGCCTGTTTTCCAGGTTATACTGCATGTTTTCAATCATGATAATTATCACCGCGGCCAGTTAGTAAACATGCTTCGTCAAGTAGGCATTGAGAAAATACCGCAAACAGATTTTATAATTTGGTCAAGAAAAAAGTAATCTTAATTGCGGGATTGATCTTTAAAATAATTATTTGTAATCTCTGTGAGTATAATTGAAAAGGAATTGGAGGTAGTTACTTTATGAGTATTGCAATATTGTTTTGGAGTTTTAAATCACAAACGATTTGATCAAGTTTAATCTACTGCTTCCGGATCAGGATCAGTCTCCAGCAATAAATTATAAATAAAAGAAGATGCGCTGGCTAGTAAGCCTACCTTAATCAACAGCAACCTGAAATCACCCGAAGGATTTTTTTCAATTACGAAAATGATCAGGAAAAAGGCAATTGAAAATACGGTTGTAAAAAACATAAATCGAAGCCAGAATGGAAAGCGTTTGTTGTTCATAGGTAGAAGAATTATGATTTACAAAATAGAATCAATAATTATTCCCTGCAACTTTTTTCAGAACCAATTTAATACGGAATAGTAAAAAAATAATATCAATAAGCCCATTTTACTAAGGTAGCTCCCCATGTAAATCCACCGCCGAATGCAGCTAATACGAGTAAATCTCCTTTATTTAATTCATGCTTCCATTCCCAAAGACATAATGGAATTGTTGCAGCAGTTGTATTGCCATAGCGTTCTATATTCAGCATTACCTTTTCGGGATCCAATCCCATACGGCTTGCAGTTGCATCTATGATTCTTTTATTTGCCTGGTGAGGTACCAGCCATGCTATATCATCTCCGGTAAGATTATTTTTTTCCAACAACTCTGCACTTACATCTGCCATTCCTTTTACAGCTGCTTTAAAAACAGGTTGTCCATCCTGGAATGCAAAATGTTCTTTATTCGTTACCGTTTCGATCGAAGCTGGTTTTAATGAACCCCCAGCTTTCATATGCAAAAATTCTGCTCCGCTTCCATCGCTTTTTAATAAACTATCCAGTATGCCAAACCCGTCATGATTGGGTTCAAGCAAAACCGCTGCTGCACCATCACCAAATAAAACGCAAGTATTCCGGTCTGTGTAATCGATAATAGCACTCATTTTATCGGCGCCGCATACAACCACTTTTTTATAACGGCCACTTTCAATCAAGGATGCACCTAATGTAAGTGAATATAAAAAACCAGAGCAGGCAGCAGACACATCAAAGCCCCATGCATGTTTTGCGCCTAATTTATGGCAGGCAATATTCGCCGTAGCAGGAAACACCATGTCCGGGGTTACTGTAGCAACTATCAAACAATCAATTTCATTTGGGCTAATACCTCTTTTTTCGCAGAGCTGTTTTACGGCTGGTACTACCATATCCGATGTGGCTTTACCCTCACCTTTCAGTATCCTTCTTTCCTTTATGCCTGTTCTTGTTCGAATCCACTCATCGTTAGTTTCCACCATTTTTTCAAGATCAAAATTGGTAAGCTTGTCTTCAGGTACATATCCTCCCACGGCTGTAATTGCGGCTGTCGTTTTCTGGTGTATCATGCTGAAAATTTGAGGGCACGAAGATAAATGTTTCATGTTTAAGGTTTAAAGTTTCATGTTTTAGTGCCTTATATTGGACTCAATGACAACATTCTACATTCAACTTGAAGCTTTGAACAACAGTTTCTCTTATATTCGCAACCATGATATCCTTTTTGAAAGGTGTTTTTGTTTTTAAAAGTCCAGCCGTTGTTTCTGTGGATGTAAACGGCGTGGGTTATGAAGTACATATCAGCCTCAACACATATTCCAAAATTCAAAACCTTGAGCAGGGTACCCTTTTCACACACCTGCACATAAGAGAAGACGCCCACCTTCTTTATGGCTTTTATGACAAGGCAGAAAAAGAAATTTTTCTTAATCTTATCAGCGTTTCAGGTATTGGTGCATCAACAGCCAGAGTTATGTTGTCATATGCAAAACCTGACGAGTTGGTTGGGGCCATTGTTACGGGGGATAGCCGGGCCCTGGAAGGGATAAAAGGGATAGGGAAAAAGACGGCAGAAAGGGTCGTCCTTGAACTCAAAGATAAACTTGCTAAATTGCCACAGGAATCAAATATTTCTCCTATGAAACACAATAGCTTGCATCACGATGCGTTAAATGCTTTACTGGCTTTGGGCATCAACCGCCAGGCCGCTGAAAAAGCCATTCAGCAGATAGTAAAAACCGACCCTAACCAAAAAATTGAAGACATTATCAAACAAGCCTTAAAAACAGTGTAGCCTATAGCCCCTATCTCTACCTAAACTAATTGTCCGGGAACATTGAATCTTGCTGCTTACATATTCCGTCTATCGGCTACCATTCTTTTTGCTTTTTTACTTAACACAAAAGCTGAAGCCCGTACCCGTAATTATTCAGGAAATTACTTTTTCCAGGATACCACAGTTCGTTTTCCATTAAATGACCGCCGCAGCGATGCCTATTCCAACCCCGGCCGCAATACTTTTGATTTCCGCGATACTTCTTATATCAAACGCAATATCGAGTACGATCCAAAAACAAAGCAATACTACATTATTGAAAAAATAGGAAGTAGTTACTACCGCACACCTATCTCATTTTCCATGCAAGAATTTCTCAATATGCAGGGAAAAAAAGATGAGATCGATTATTTCAAAAAGCGGAGCAATATGCTCGCCAACATGAACCGCAAGATCGATAAGCCAAAATTCAAGGTAAAACCTGATTGGTTTAACCGGATCGTGGGTACGGGTAAAGTTGAGATCAAGCCATCAGGTTATGTCGATTTGCTTGCCGGTTACCAGGGTCAGAAGATTGCAAACCCAACCTTACCTGAGCGGGCAAGAAATAATGGGGGCTTTGATTTTAATATGAGCTCACAGTTGCAGGTAGATGCTAAGATCGGTGATAAACTAAAACTCCCGATCAACTATAATACATTGGCCAATTTTGATTTTGAAAATCAACTCAAACTGGATTATGAAGGAAAATCTGATGATATTCTTAAAGTATTTAAAGCAGGTAATGTTGAATTCAATTCAAAAGGAACATTGATACCTGGTGCACAAGGTCTGTTTGGTTTGAAAACACAATTGCAATTTGGAAAATTTTATGTTACCGGAGTAATGGCCAATATGCGTTCGACACGACAGACAGCCGGTTTATCAGGTGGTACCGCTACACAAAATTTTTCTTTGCGGGCCGATGATTATGAGGAGAACCGTCACTTTCTTTTATCTCAATACTTCAGAGCTAATTATAATAAGGCTATGAAGCAATTGCCGATCGTAAACTCTCCCATACAAATTTTGAGACTTGAAGTATGGGTAACTAACCGGCAGGGTGCTACAACCGATACAAGAGATATCGTAGCATTAATGGACCTCGGGGAAGGCAAGCCTTTCGGGCCATGGGGTGGAAGTAATAACGACAATGCATTTCCTGGTAATAATGCAAACTCACTGTATGGTTTGCTGACGAGCAACCCGGCTATCCGCAACTCATCCACTATTACAAATTTTTTAAATACCAACGGGTTGACCCCTGTTCAGGATTTTGAAAAAACCTATGCAAGAAAATTACAGCCGAGTGATTATATCTTCAATCCGCAGATCGGGTTCGTTTCATTAAACCAACCATTGCAGCCAGATGAAGTATTAGGTATTGCATTTCAATATGCCTATAACGGAAGATATTACCAGGTGGGTGAATTCTCTACAGACGTACCACCCGATACAACAGGTAATACACAAAATGTTTTATTCCTGAAATTACTCAAAGCAACATCACAACGTACTTATCTTCCTATTTGGGAACTTATGATGAAAAACGTTTATTCTGTTGGCTTTGGTCAATTGGAAAGACAAGATTTTAAACTTGACATAAACTACGAAGAACCGAGTCTTGGCGAAAAGAGATTTTTACCTGCAGAAGATGTAACTAACCCTTTATACAAGGGGCAACCCCTCATTCAGCAAACAAATCTTGACAGGCTAAATAATCAGAACGATCCACAGGTAGATGGTGTTTTTGACTTCATTGAAGGATTTACTGTGCTTTCAACGCAAAGCCGGATCATTTTTCCTGTCTTGGAACCTTTTGGTCACGATCTAGATTATGTCTACGATGATGTGGATAGTTTGGCCAAGCGAAAGAAATATTTATACTACCCGTTATATGATACGATAAAAGCCATAGCACAAACTTATGCCAACCTCAATCGCTTTAAACTGGTGGGTAAATCCAAATCCAGTGTTTCGTCCGACTATCAACTAGGATTTAATATTCCGAGAGGTTCTGTAACTGTTTCGGCAGGCGGGCAAATATTGCAGGAGAATATAGATTACGAGATCAATTATGACCTGGGTACTTTACGTGTCACAAACCAGGCAATTATCAACTCTGGTGTGCAGGTAAACGTACAATATGAAAACCAGGGGACATTTGCCCTGCAACAAAAAAATTACCTTGCTGCACGTTTCGATTATCTCGCAAGTAAAAAACTTTCTTTAGGAGGAACAATTGTACGCCTTGGTGAACGACCCTTTTTTGTAAAACAAAACTATGGGGAAGATCCAATCCGCAATACAATGTATGGCTTGGATGCAGATTACCGGAGTGATATCCCCCGTTTATCAAAATGGCTTGATAAACTGCCCTGGTATAATACAAAAGAAATGTCTTCCATTACAGCCTATGGAGAGGTAGCATTGTTAGACCCTGGCCACGCAAAACAAATTGGTAAAGGTGAGGATGGTGTAATCTATATAGATGACTTTGAGGGAACCCGTGCACCGATTGATCTGCGTTTTCCAATTATCGGATGGACGTTAGCATCTACTCCGCAAAAATCACCCAACCAATTTGGTACTGTAATGTTCCCCGAAGCAGAACTGAGCAATAATCTTAATTATAATAATAACAGGGCTAAATTCTCATGGTATAATATTGAATCTGTTTTGCAGGAAAAAGGCAACCCTAATAATCCGTTGCGTAATGATTTGAATGAAATATCGAAACCGGAAACAAGACAGGTTTATCAAAATGAAATTTTCCCGAAAAAAAGCACTGAGTACGGCCAGGGATTACTTACCACTTTTGACCTGCATTATCAACCAAAGGAAAAAGGCCCCTATAACTATGAATCCAGGAATACAAGAATAAATGGGAATGGTACTTTACTCAATCCACGGAATGCATGGGGTGGTATTATGCGCAATATTGATCAGATCGATTTTGAAACCGGCAACGTAGAGTTTATTGAGTTCTGGTTACAGGATCCGTTTATTAGTAATCCTTCAAGCCAGGGTGGAGACTTATATTTCAATCTTGGAAATATTTCAGAAGATATTTTACGGGATGGTAAGCGGATGTATGAAAATGGTTTGCCTACTACATCTACACCTAATGTACCAGTTGATAATAATACCGTTTGGGGAAGAGCTCCTTCTAATCCTTTACAGGTTACAAATGCATTTACCAACAACGAAGATGAAAGGGTACAACAGGATGTTGGTCTTGACGGATTGAATGATGATGAGGAAAATTTAAAACAAGCGGCTTACTTAAATACCCTCTTGACGAATTTTGGTGCAGGCTCATTAATTTATCAGGCGGCTTTAGGTGATCCGAGTGCAGATAATTTCGTACCGTATCGTTCACCAACATATGACCAGATAAATGCTGGTATTATTCAGCGCTATAAAAATATCAATAGTCCACAGGGCAACTCACCAACTTCGCAAGAGTCAGAGATCAACAATCCTGAATTTGTAAATGCGTTTACACAGTATCCCGACCAGGAAGACCTGAACAGGGACAACACGATGAATGAGGTGGAAGAATATTTTCAATACCGGGTGAAATTATCACCAAACATGATTGTTGGAACAAACTTCATCACTGATAAAAGAACAGTGCAAGTAACACCGCCCAATGGTATTACAAGACCTGAAACATGGTATCTTTTCCGCATACCCGTATCACAATACCATGCTAAAGTGGGTAATATTCCCGATTTCAAATCCATTCGTTTCATCCGTATGTTCCTTACAGATTTTTCAGATTCTGTTACACTTAGATTTGGTAAACTGGAATTGATACGTAATCAATGGAGAAAGTTCACTTACCAGATAGATACGCTGGCTAACTATGTAAACCTTCCTGCTAATGATCCTGTAGTTACAAATACGCTGGCTGTAAATATTGAAGAGAATGATCAGCGTCAACCTATACGTTATGTAATACCACCAGGTATAGAACGCCAGCAACAGTTGGGAACAACTAATACACAGATCTACCTGAATGAGCAATCGCTGAGTTATAAAGTTTGCGGGTTGCCAAAATTTGATTCAAGAGGTATTTTTAAAAATATGAACCTGGATATGCGGCAGTATGGTAAACTACGCATGTTTGTGCATGCTGAGAAAGCACCACTAACTGACCTTGATGACCGGGATCTAAATGCGATCGTAAGATTAGGCAGTGATGCTGTAAGTAATTTTTATGAAATAAAAGTTCCCTTGAAGCTTACTGATTTTGGCGAAACCGATTCAACGAAGATTTGGCCGGATGTAAACAATCTCGATTTCGATTTGGAGGAACTCACCCGTTTGAAGACAAGAAGAAACAAAAGTGGAATTTCAAATTCGCAATACTATAAAGAAACAGATGCCAATGGTAAATCCTATGCTATCATTGGTAATCCGAATCTTGGTGAAGTAAGGATTATGTTGATGGGTGTTGAAAATGTGGGTAAGGAAACTGCCTGTGCTGAAGTTTGGTTTAATGAATTACGTTTTTCCAACCTGGATGAACAAGGTGGATGGGCAGGTATAGGACGATTGAATATCAAAGGTGCTGATCTGTTTGATTTATCGCTGTCTGTAGCGGGGAAATCGACCGGCTTCGGTACACTGGAGCAGAGAGTGAATGAGCGCAGCAGGGAAGATATTTATACAATAGATCTATCAGCTAATATCAATGCAGGATTGCTGTTCCCTAAAAAATTCGGATTACAAATACCTGTATTTGCCGGGGTCAGTAAAGTGGTAAGCAGTCCTGAGTATGATCCGTATGCACTTGATTTGAAATTGAAAGATGTGATCAATGAAGCGCCGGCAGGTAAACAAGACTCTATTAAAAACGATGCGCAAACAATTACAACAATAAAGACTGTTAACCTTACCAACGTAAAGAAATTAAAGACTGACGGGAAAAAGCCGAAGCCATGGAGTGTTACCAACCTCGATTTTAATTATTCTTATCTCGCAACCGAAAGCCATGACCCGCTGATAGAAAATGATTTGGTGCGTCGTACCCGTGGGGCTATTGCTTATAATTATTCTCCACAGGTAAGACCGGTTGAGCCATTTAAGAAAATGATCAAGTCTAATTCTAAATGGTTAACGGTTATAAAAGATATTAATCTTACGTATGCACCAACGCAAATATCTATTAGGGCAGATGTATTCCGGCAATATGGCTCATTGCGTGTGAGGAATGTTGGAGGCGGTCCCTATAAAATTCCTGAAACGTACAACAAGTATTTTACCTTCGACAGATTTTTTATCATACAATGGCCACTCACTAAATCAATTAATATCGATTACAATGCGATCAATAATTCAAGGATAGATGAACCGTATGGACGCATTGATACAAAAGAAAAGAAAGACAGTGTACGTAAGAATTTTTTCAAAGGAGGAAGGAACACCAACTTCCAGCAGAATATCAATTTCTCTTACAATGTACCTACGCAAAAAATTCCATTCCTGGACTGGACAACTGTAAGGGCCAGCTATAATGTGAGATATAACTGGCAAGCTGCATCGTTGCTTGCAAGAAGCCTGGGTAATACATTAAGTAACGGCAATACAAAGAATCTTAATGGAGAACTGAATTTTGAGCAACTGTATGATAAATCGAAATTCCTGCGGGCGGTATATAAGCCGAAAGAACAAAACATTAATCCTAATCCTGCACCGGCAGATCCTAATAAAGGAGGCGGGGGTAAAAGCGGAGGAGGAAAATCCACTGGAAAGAATAAAAATGATAAAGCAGCTGTACCTGCCGCTGTTCCGGGTGTAAAACCTATACCGCAGTCACTGATTTCGCCTTCGGATACAGCTGGCAAAAATCTTTCTCCAAAGCAATTAAGAAAACTGATCAGGCAAAAAAAGAAGGAAGCAAAAAAACAAGCCCGTGAAGCAAATAAAAACAACTTACCTGAAGTAGGCGGAGTTACAAAAGCTTTTTTCCAAGTGTTAACTTCTGTAAAACATGTAGGCATTCAGTATACAGAAGAATTGGGTACATCATTGCCAGGCTATCTTGATAGTACAAGGTTTATGGGTCATAATTTTAAAAGCGGAGAACCTGGCTTGGATTTTATTCTCGGTTATCAGCCAGATACTAACTGGATAAACAGGATGGGTGCAAAACAATTATTTTCACAGGATACTTTAGTTTCTGCATTGTTACATCAACGCTATAATCAGCGATTGGGAATAACTGCACAGGTAAGTCCATTCCGCGATTTTAATATTGACCTGAATCTTGATAAAACATATGATAAAAATTATTCTGAATTATACAAAGACACAAGTAAAGTAGATAATATTGGCTTAACAAGATTGAGTCCTTACTCAGCAGGTAGTTTCAGTATCAGCTTTATCGCTTTCAATACATTGTTCCAGAAATTTAATCCCAATGAAGTTTCTGAGACATTTAAAACATTTGAGTCTTACCGGCAGGTATTGTCAAATCGTTTGAAAGAAACGAACCCCTATGCAAGCGGTAATACTGTTGGGGCAGATGGTTATGTAGAAGGTTATGGACGTTATGCACAGGATGTAGTGATACCGGCTTTCATCGCTGCATATACCAAGAAAGATCCTTATTCGGTCTCTCTTTTCAAAAGTGCCAATACAAGTATCCGTTCAAATCCTTTTAGCGGACTGATTCCAAGACCAAACTGGGCATTAACATATAACGGTTTGTCGAGACTGCCTGGAATGGATAAAGTGTTTACGAATTTCAGTGTTCGCCATGGCTATCATAGTACATTTAACATGAACAGTTTTAATAAAGCCTTATTCTTTGAAGACGCTTTCAGGATCGGTTTTCCATCCTTCCAGGATACCTTGACAGGAAACTATGTTCCTTATTTCCTCGTTCCAAATATTACTATCCAGGAAGCATTCGATCCAATGTTTGAATTAGATATGACATTTGCAAATCAAATGTCATTCAGAGTTGAATACCGTAAATCAAGAACATTAAGTTTGAGTTTGATAGATTACCAGTTGGCTGAAAATCGTTCTGAGGAAGTAACGGTTGGATTTAACTGGAGAAAAAGAGGAGTGCCGTTCCTGAAGAATACGAAGATCGGTGCAAAACTGGATAATGATGTTACATTCAAATTTGATTTCAGCGTTCGTGATGATGCTACTGCAAATACAAAACTTGATCAGCATACCTCATTTGGTACTGCGGGTCAAAAAGTAATACGGATTGCACCTTCTATTGACTATGTATTGAATAAAAGAATAAACCTGAAGTTTTACTTTGAACAAAACAGGAATATTCCGAAGATCAGTAATTCATTCCCCATAACAAATACCCGTGCAGGTGTACAGGTACGGATATCATTGAACCAATAAAAAGAGATTAATAATTTTTGTAAGATTCTAATTCATCAAGCAGGTCTTCGATCTTTTCATTCCATTCAGCCTGCTTTGTTTTGTTGATGCTGTGATTGGATTCGCTGTCATATAAAGATTGCATATCTCTTTTTTCCAGCATTAGTTTTGAATAAATGGGATTCATACCTTCATGGCTATTGCTTTTTGCCAGGTATTCTTTGATCTCTTTATTCAGTTTGCGGGCAAATATTTCTGCAATATCAAAATGTCCCTGCTCATGTTTAAGTATATAATCAGTTTTCACCCGACCCCATGACCTGCTTTTTTGAAACTTACATTCAATTTTATAATTGATCACATCACGGCTTTTTGAAAAACTAAAACCTACATAAGTAGTGGTGAGGGCTGCATCACTTGTATTGCCGGGGGCAGGGGCTAAAAAGTCTTCCCATGAGAGTTTCCTTTCAGTATTCCAGGGTATATAATCTTCATTACCCTTTTTTGTAAAAGAAAAAAATAGTGAAGAGACTGTAAATACAATAATGAAATGTTTGAGCATGGCTTATTAATAACAGCAATTTCCGAAAAATAGTTTTAAGAAAATGGTAAAAGAAACAAGCCTGGCAAAAGGAAGCCCTCCCGTTTTACCGGGAGGGCTAGGCAAACAACCATTGAGGTCGTATATCGAAAAGAATTAAAGCTTTGGTGCTGCGCTCAGTATCTCTTCATTTACACCGGCAGCATATTTTTCAAAATTGCGGATGAATAAGCTGCCCAAATATTTTGCTTTTTCATCGTATGCATTTTTATCGGCCCATGTATTACGTGGATTTAGTACTTCAGTCGGTACATCCGGGCATGATTTCGGGATAGCCATTCCAAATACCGGGTGAGTCTCAAACTCAACATTATTCAGTTTACCTTCCAGTGCAGCGGTGATCATTGCTCTTGTAAATTTCAGTTTCATCCGGTTTCCTATTCCATGAGGGCCACCTGTCCAGCCAGTATTGATCAGCCACACATTCACTTTATGTTTTTGCATTTTTTGTCCGAGCATTTCTGCATACTTGCCGGGATGTAATGGAAGGAACGGAGCTCCAAAACATGCACTGAAAGTAGGTTTAGGTTCTGTAACCCCAGCCTCCGTACCGGCGACTTTTGCCGTATAACCGGAAATGAACTGGTACATTGCCTGGCCGGCATTCAGTTTAGAAATTGGCGGCAATACACCAAATGCATCGCAGGTAAGAAAGAAAATGTTTTTTGGCAAACCGCCAACAGAAGGTTCCAGTGCATTGCTGATGAAATTTAATGGATAGGAAACTCTTGTGTTTTCAGTAACCGAGCAATCGTCAAAGTTTATCTTATTCGTACCCGGATAGAAAGTGATATTTTCTACTAATGCACCGGGACGAATGGCATTAAATATTTCAGGTTCTTTTTCTTCAGTAAGGTTAATGGTTTTTGCATAGCAGCCGCCTTCAAAATTGAAAATGCCATCATCGGTCCAGCCATGTTCATCATCACCGATCAGTTTACGATTTGGGTCGGCGCTGAGTGTTGTTTTACCGGTTCCGCTCAATCCAAAAAATATCGCTGTATCTCCATCTTTACCCATATTAGCGCTGCAGTGCATACTCAGCACATTTTTATCATGGGGTAAAATATAATTGAGGATTGTAAAAATGCTTTTCTTGGTTTCACCGGTATAACCAGTACCTGCGATCAGGATCATTTTCTGTTTGAATGAAACGATCGCAGCATTGTGCTGCCTTGTCCCACATTCTTTAGCGTCGAGTTTTAATCCGGGTGCAGAAAGAATTGTCCATTCTGGTGAAAACTCTTCCAGTTCTTCTTCCGTTGGGCGGATAAACATATTGTAAGCAAAAAGGTTGATCGCCGGCTTTTCATTTACGACCCGAATACTCATACGATAGCGGGGATCAGCGCAGGCAAAACAATCACGGACCCACAGTTCGGGACGCTGATTCAGGTAATCAAGAATTTTCTTTTTTACGATATCAAAATATTTTTCTTCAATTGGAATATTAAAATCATTCCAATGAACACTGTTTGCTGTAATGTCATCTTTTACTGTAAACTTATCCTTAGGAGAACGGCCTGTGAACTCACCTGTATTTATAACCAGGGCACCTGTATCATTCAATATACCTTCACCGGTGCGAATAGTATCCTGCAAGAGTTCCGATGGACTTAACTGGTAGTGGATATTGTCAGAAAATTTGAGGCCCAGGTGAATTAATTTTTCAAGAGGAATAACAAAGACGGGGGCAGACATAAGCTAAATTTGTTTAATTACGCAATCGATTGCGTGTGCAAAAATAAGGGCTGGCAAAACAACCCCCAAACAGATGTTAGTTAAAGTGTGGGAAAGGCTCCATCTTTGCACGGTTTAAAAGGAATTTTACCCGGCTAAGCAGGTGATTTTGAAGGAGACATAAATTTTTCAACAAGGGTGATAAAAAAATGATTTTTTTAAAACAATTCTTTGCGTTATAAGCAGCCTGATTATCTTTAAAAACTTAAAAAACAGATCATGAAATACTATCCAGTAAAGCCTGAGTTATTTACAAAAAACCGGGAACGGTTTATCAATTCAATGCAGAAGAACTCCATCGCCATTTTTGTTAGTAATGATGAGGTGCCATCTAATGGAGATGCATTGTTCCCCTTTAAACAAAACAGTGATCTATTCTGGTTAAGCGGTGTAACGCAGGAAGATAGTATGGTAATTTTATTTCCTGATAATCCCGACCCAAAATTCCGTGAGGTGCTGGTGTTGGTTCGCCCTAACGAACTAAAAGAAAAATGGGATGGTAAAAGATTGAGGGTAAGCGAAGCACAGGCTACCAGCGGCATCAAATCAATTGTATGGCTAGATAGTATTGACGCTATGTTGCAAACATGGATCCATCTCGCAGATACAATTTACCTGGATACAAATGAAAATGATCGTAAAGCAAGTTTGGTACGTTCAAGAGATTACCGGTATGTTGATGAAGTAAAAAGCCGTTATCCTTTGCATAATTACCAACGAGCAGCAAAAATTATGAAAGAGCTGCGTGGCATTAAAACAGAAGAGGAAATAGAGATGATGCAAAAGGCAATTGATATTACTGATGTTGCTTTCAGGAGGTTGCTGAAATTTATTCGCCCCGGGGTAATGGAAAATGAAATAGAAGCAGAGATCTATCATTCTTTTCTTTCACAAAAATCAAATGGCCCTGCATACGGTAGCATTTTAGCAAGTGGTGACAGGGCTAGAACACTTCACTATGTTGCCAATAATGAAGAATGCAAAGATGGTGAGCTGCTACTTATGGATTTTGGTGCTGAGTACGGAGGATACAACGCTGACCTGACAAGAACAGTTCCTGTAAATGGAAAATTCACCCGCCGTCAAAAAACAGTTTACAATGCCTGTCTGCATTTACATGATTATGCAAAAAGTATTTTAAAACCCGGCATTACTATCGTTGATTACACAGATAAAGTAGGTGAGGAAGCGACACAACAGTTTTTGAAAATTGGTTTGTTGAAAAAAACAGATATAAAGAATGAAGACCCTGAGAACAGGGCTTATAGGAAATATTTATATCATGGTATTTCACATCATCTCGGTGTGGATGTACATGATCTGGGAACAAGAACGGCACCGGTAAAAGCAGGTATGCTGTTCACTGTAGAGCCAGGCATTTATATTGAAGAGGAAAGAATGGGAGTAAGAATAGAAAACAATATCTGGCTTACAAGAAACGGACATAAAGACCTGATGAAAAATATCCCCATTACTGTGGAAGATATTGAAGCCTTAATGAAAAAGTGATTTTAGTCTATGGTCAACAGACGACAGACCACAGATGTTTAAAATAATTTGAAATGCCTTTTAAGTTTGAAAAATTAAAAATCTGGCAGGCTTCGCTGGAAATTGCGGATGAAATTGACGAAATGATAAAGCTTTTTCCTGCCTATGAATTGTATTCACTTTCATCACAAATACGCAGGGCTGGCAATTCAATTTCATTGAATATAGTAGAAGGCTCAACTGGCCAATCAAACGCCGAATTCAAACGGTTTCTAAGATTTGCAAACAGGTCGGCTTTGGAAGTTGTAGGTTGTTTATATTTGGCAAAACGGAGAAAATATATTTCTGAAGACGGATTTACCAGCCTTTATAACCATATTGAAGAATTGGTAAAAATGATTCAGGCTCTAATTAATTCACTAAATGACTAATCAGCCAATCTGGTCTGTGGACTGTTGACTGTGGTCTGTTGACTAACAATGAAACAAATACCAAATTTATTTACACTGCTAAATCTTTTCTTTGGCTCCATAGCAATCATCCTGATCCTTCAAACAAACGAAGAGTTTGTTTCTTTGAGTGGAGAAGGTGTGAGTACTGTTCATCTTCCGGAAAAAATAACCTGGGGATGTTTATTCATTTTCTTAGCCGCTATTGTTGATTTTTTGGATGGATTTGTTGCAAGATTATTTAAAGCTACATCCGAAATGGGCAAGCAACTAGACTCGTTGGCTGATGTAGTAAGTTTTGGCGTGGCGCCGGGTATGATCTTATATCAACTACTTCGCATCAGTTTTGCAAGAGAAGCAGATGGATTGGATGCTTCAGTTGTTTGGTTATTTCCAGCATTGGTTCTCCCCTGTGCTACTGCGTGGCGGTTGGCGAAATTTAATATTGATACAGAACAGCAATTTTCATTTAAAGGATTGCCATCACCAGCATCAGGTTTATTTGTTGCTTCATTGCCGCTAATTATTTTTTATGACGAGATCGGTGTAACCGGTATTTTGTACAACAACTGGGTACTTTATTTGATCATACTCCTGCTTTCCTTTTTGATGGTATGCAATCTTCCGTTGATGAGCTTGAAGATCAAAGATTTTTCGGTGAAAAATAATCTTCCTAAATTCATTTTGATCGGCGTAGGAATAGTGTCTGCAATCCTTTTGCAATGGCTCGCTGTTCCCATTGTTATCCTTGCTTATGTTATCTTATCTTTGGCGCTTAAAAATAAAACGACATGACATATACAGTACAGGTAAAAGTGATGCCGCTAAAAGATTTGCTTGATCCACAGGGAAAAGCGGTAATGGGTGGCCTGCAGTCACTTGGTATAAATAATGTAGATGATGTAAGAATTGGAAAAAACATTACTATGCAGGTAAGTGCAGATACACCGGAAAATGCAAAGGCTATAGCTGAAGAAGCAAGTAAAAAATTGCTCAGCAATCCTGTAATGGAATATTTTGAAGTATCGGTAAACTAATTTGAAAATGTGCTGATGTGCGAATTTGCGGATGGGATATTTATTTGTACATTTTCAAATTCGCAAATTTGCTCATTGGTTCTGTATGCTATACCTTGTTCCCACTCCCATAGGCAATCTTAAGGATATTACTCTCCGTGCATTGGATGTACTGAAGGAGGTTGATTTAATTCTTGCTGAAGACACAAGAACAAGTTCACACTTGTTGAATCATTACCAGGTCACCAAACCACTTTCGCCGTATCATCAGCATAATGAACATAAAATTGTTCAGCATCTCGTTACCCAATTAAAAGAAGGGAAAAAAATTGCATTGCTGACAGATGCGGGTACACCCGGAATTTCTGATCCTGCTTTTTTACTGGTACGGGAATGTGTAAAAAATGATATTAAAGTAGAATGCCTTCCCGGGGCTACAGCTTTTGTTCCTGCATTGGTTAATAGCGGTATACCCACTAATCGCTTTTCATTTGAAGGATTTCTTCCTCTAAAAAAAGGAAGACAAACATTATTAAAAGAACTGGCAGAAGAAGAACGAACCCTGCTTTTTTATGAGTCTCCTATGCGTCTGGTAAAAACGCTGGAAGATCTTATTCAGTATTTCGGTGCAGATAGACAATGTTGCGTATCAAGAGAGCTTACAAAAATGTTTGAGGAAAATAAAAGAGGTACACTGGCTGAAGTATGTGAGCATTTTAAAAAGAAGGATGTGAAAGGGGAGATTGTGATAGTGGTAGCGGGTAAAGACTGAACTATTTAGCATCATTCTGAACTTCAATCACAACTTTCTTTTAAATAATTCATAAAGAGGTAACCATCCATCATCTTTACAGTACTCATAACACGAATTTTTCTGAAAATTGGTATTTTCACCCCCTACATTCATACACATGAAAAAAACACTTAGTGCACTTGCCATCTTGATCACAATTACTGCGCAGGCACAGAGTTTGTCTTTCGGAAAGAAAATGGTAGACACATTAGCTTCTTCTTATTTCTGGGGCCGGGGCTATACCAATGAGGGTATGAAAAAAGCGGGTGATTTTTTAGCAGCACAATTTCAGTCATACGGGTTATCGCCAATGAATGGGAAAAGCTTCATGCAAGAGTTTACACATTCAGTAAATACGTTTCCGGGGAAGATGGAAGTAACAGTGAATGGAAAGGAACTGGTACCCGGAAAAAATTATATCATAAGCCCTGAGAGTAAGGGGGTGAAAGGAGAGGGGAATTTAATGCAAGCAGATAGTGTGCAATTCGTAAATCAAAAAGATAAGTTGATCTTTATTCTGGAGAATAAACTTACCTGGTCGGTATCGCAGGAAGAGGTTGGTTTTACTTTAGTACAATTGGATAAAAAATCAGTTTCGCTACCGCTTAGTTCTTACAAAGTGAATATTGAAAATAAGCTTGAGAAAAAATTTAAAGCAAATAATATCTGTGCTATTGTAAAAGGAACAGCAAAACCTGATTCAATAATTTTTATCACTGCACATTACGATCATCTTGGAGGTATGGGAAGTAATACTTTTTTTCCCGGCGCTAATGATAATGCCAGTGGCGTTTCGTTATTAATGAACCTGGCTCAGTATTATGCAAAAAATCCACAGCGGTATTCAATCGGGTTTATTTTATTTGCCGGTGAAGAAGCAGGATTGCTCGGTTCAAAATATTTTACGCAAAATCCTTTAGTGCCATTGAAAAATATCCGTTTCCTTATTAATACTGATTTGGCAGGAACAGGGGAGGAGGGAATTACGGTGGTAAATGCTACAGAGTTTACAAAAGAATTTGAGTGGATGAAAAAAATAAATGATGAACAAAAGCTATTGGCTGCTGTTAATATAAGAGGTAAAGCTGCCAACAGCGATCATTATTTTTTTACAGAGAAAGGTGTACCGGCATTTTTCTTTTACACATTGGGTGGTATCAAAGCTTATCATGATGTTTTTGATAAACCGGAAACATTACCGCTGAACGAACATGAGGATTTATTTAAACTGATCATCGCTTTTAATAATAAACTGATGGGTAACTAACCTGTGAAATTTTAGAAATGAAAAAAATAATTATAGTTGTTCTTATCGCACTTCCTTTTTTTGTTCAATCGCAATCTTCGCAGATACAACCCGTATCAACTTACTGGCAGCAACGGGTAAAGTATGATATGACGATTGATATGAACGTTGAGACAAACCGGTTTGCAGGTAAACAAAAACTTGAATACTGGAATAATTCTCCTGATACATTAACAAGGGTTTTTTATCATTTGTACTGGAATGCATTTCAACCCGGCAGTATGATGGATGCCCGCAGCCAAAGACAGGGAACAATGGCTTCACCCCGAGGGGCGGATTGGGATACAAGAGTGAAGGATCGAATTGCCAGCCTGAAGGAAAATGAGATCGGCTACCAGAAAATATTTTCGTTGAAAATGAATGGCAAGCCACAAGCTTTTAAAGTGCTGGAAACAATCCTTGAAGTAACACTGGATAAGCCAATAGCTCCAAAAGCAAAAGTGATCTTTGAAATGGAATTCGAAGCACAAGTGCCTAAGCAAATACGTCGCAGCGGAAGGGATAATGCAGAAGGTGTACGTTTAAGTATGACCCAATGGTATCCCAAATTATGTGAGTATGATAAGGAAGGATGGCATCCCACGCCATATATCGGTCGTGAGTTTTATGGTGTATGGGGCGATTATGATGTGAAAATTTCAATCGATAAAAAATATATCATAGGTGCGACGGGATATTTACAGAATCCGGATAAAGTGGGTTATGGTTATGAAAAAGCAGGAACAACAGTCAATCGTCCTGCGGGTGATAAGTTATTCTGGCGTTTTGTAGCGCCGAATGTTCATGATTTTGCATGGGCTGCCGATCCAGAATTTATTCACCAGACAAAAATGATCCGGGATAGCCTGGTACTGCATAGCTTTTATAAAGTCAATCCCGATTCCATACGTAAGCAATACAATAATTTGCCGACCAACTTAAAAGCACAACTCGGCAATAATGCGGATAGTTATGTAAAACTTTACAGGGAACAATGGGAACGAGTATTGGATGAAGCGGCCTATGCTTTTCCATTTATTGATTCAGTATTTGGAAAATATCCTTACAAACAGTTTTCGTTTATCCAGGGTGGTGATGGTGGTATGGAATACCCGATGGCCACATTGATCAATGGTGCTGCAACGGATAATTGGTTGCATGAGATGCTTCACAACTGGTATTATGGCGTGCTGGCCACTAATGAATCTATTTATCCATGGATGGATGAGGGCTTTGTTACGTTTGCTGAAAATGTTGTGACGGCTTATTTTACGCAGGATACCAGTTTTGCCCATGGCCCTACTTATAACGCTTATTATAGTATTGTAAAAAGCGGTAAGGAAGAAGCATTGAGCACACATGCGGATCATTACAATCTGAATTATGCATATGGTATTGCTTCTTATATCAAAGGTGGAGTTTTTATGGAGCAGTTAGGATATATTACCGGGGCACCTGTACGGGATAAAATTTTATTGGAGTATTTCAAGCAGTGGAAATTCAAACATCCTGATATCACAGATTTTTTAAAGATTGCTGAGAAGCTAAGCGGCATGAAACTGGATTGGTATAAAGAGTATTGGATAAACACAACTAAAACGATCGATTATGCTATCGACAGTTTATGGAGTGATGGGACAGTAACAAAGATCCGTTTACGCAAAATAGGTATGATACCTATGCCTGTTGACTGTCAGTTAACATTTAAAGATGGTACAAAAGAAATGCATTATGTGCCGATGTATTTACAGTTTGGCGCTAAGCAAAATGAATGGGGTGATGCTGTTGCATTTAAAACCTATGATGCATGGAAATGGACACATGCTACTTATATTATTGAAACCAAAAGAAAACTTACCGATGTAGTGGTAGCAGAAATAGACCCGAGTTTAAGAATGGCGGATGTGGAAAGGAAAAACAATAAGATTGAGTTGAAGTGGTAAGGATTGAATAGAAAAGAGCCCCGGATTAAGAGGCTCTTTCTTACGATTAAGGGTTTTCGATTGCTTACTCTGATATGAAGAAGGTTTAACGGACATCAATGCTTTGCTCAGATAGGTGATGCAACAAAAAAACCTTAATCAAAGCTAAGTGAGTATCCCACACCGGACAATACCCACTTAGTGGTATTTTTTACCGTCCATAATACTTGTTTACAGCCTCTACCCGGTTGCCTACATGCAATTTCTCGTAAATATTATATACATGTTTCCGTACTGTTTCCGGGCTGATAAATAAGGATGCAGCAATCTCCTTATACATCATTCCTCTTGACAAATGTTCCAATATTTCCTTTTCACGGTGGCTGAGGTCATGCAGGTCTTTTTCAGCTTTTGCTTTTTCTGCTTTATTAGAAAAGGCTGCCACTACTTTTCTTGCAATCTGGCTGCTCATGGGTGCTCCTCCCTGGTAGAGTTCATTGATCGCTTCCATCATTTTTTGCGGAGGTGTTTTTTTGAGTATATAGCCACTTGCGCCGGCACTCAATGCATCAAAGATCTTTTCATCTTCTTCATACACAGTACACATCATAAAATTGGTAGCTGGCATTTTGGGTTTCAGTTCACGAACACAATCGATACCGCTTTCCACTGTGCCCAGGTTTATATCCATCAACACTACGTCGGGTTTCAAATTGGGTAACTCACGAATAGCTTCAATGGCTGTTGGAATAGAACCAATGCATTTATAGCCATCCGACAGGGAAATAATTTCCTCCAGCATTCGTCTCAGGTCATTGTTATCATCAACAATGGCCACTGTGATTTCTTTATTCATTTTCCAAAATTGAATGTAAATGACAAAATAAACAATACCACTTAGTGGTATTTTTTATATTCTATGCTAAGGTGTATTATTTTGATAACTTAGAAAAAACTCGCCTAAACGTATAATAGGAATTTGTCAGCAAAAAAAGGTTCAGGAAATATCTCAAACACGGGCATTACTTTCGGTCTCGTCCCGCTTTCATTGATCTCGTTTGTTAGATCCCCGCCTTTCAGGCATATTAAGCCAGGTTTTTGAATTGACTCCATGTTCCCAATTCCTGACTTCTGACTTTTTAAAAGTGGTTTGCTCCATTTCCACAATTCTTTCAGTGGGGCGACAGCTCTTGAAACCGCAAAGTCGAATTTCCTGTTTTTAATTTCTTCGGCACGGGTATGCTGGGTGGTGATATTTTTCAAACCGATTGCATCTGCTACGCCCTGCACAACTTTTAATTTTTTAGCGATGCTGTCAACCAAATGAAATTTTACTTCGGGGAAAAAAATAGCCAATGGAATACCCGGAAAACCACCGCCTGTTCCGATATCGATTATTTCTGAACCGGGTTCAAAATCAAAAATAGCAGCAATGCTCAATGAATGCAGCACATGTTTCTCGTAAAGCCCTTCAATATCTTTTCTTGAAATAACATTGATCTTACTGTTCCAGTCTTTATATAATTCATCCAATGCCTTCACCTGTTCCAGTTGCTGAGGTGTAAAATCAGAAAAGTATTTTAAGATAATTTCCATTGTAAACTACTAACTGTTTAAATCAAAACGTTTCTCCTTACTACTAACTCCTGACTCCCGACTGATCCTACCATTCATTCCTCGTCTTCCTGAACAATGTCGGTGCAAAGATGATATAGTAAAAAAACATCCAAAGATCAAAAAACAGGAACCATGGCCAGAGATCTTTTTCATCTAATTTTTTCATGGCAAAATAATAAATGGTGCCCTGTGTTAGCAAACGGATACCGAAAACGATCAAAGCCCACTGCCAGCTAAAAAAGATCAACGTAGCTGCCAGTAAAGGATAAAAAAGAAAATGAGTGGCGCTGTATAGACCCAGTAAAAATTTATGAATGGGTTTATAGAATTTTGAAGTTGAATAATGCCTTGTCTTCTGCCGCATCCATGTGCCAAATGAATTTTTAGGTGTGGAATAGGTCATTGCTTCTTTGTCAATTATTATAGCCGTATTTTTTCCCGTAGCAACTTTGTTGATGAACAGATCATCATCCCCGCCCGGAATATGATTGATGGATGAAAACCCTTTGGCCCGGAAGAATAGGTCTCTTTTGTATGAAATATTCCTGCCCACACCCATATACGGCAGCCCCGCTAATGCGTACGATAGATATTGTATAGCTGAATGAAAAGTTTCGAAACGAATCAGCTTATTCAATAATCCTTTTGTTTTATGGTAAGCACCATAGCCCAATACAATTTCTTTTTGCTCATCATAAGCAGCCTGCATTTTATATACCCAATGCTCACTTGAGGGCACACAGTCTGCATCGGTAAGCAGCAACACTTCGTGATTAGCTTCTTTGATACCTACACTCAGCGGATATTTTTTCCCGGTTATCAATTTGGCTTCCTGTGTAAGCCCTACTACCATTAGCCGGTCTTTAAAAGTTTTTTTTAACTCCTGTAAAATATATTTTGAATCATCCACTGAGTTATCGTTTACTACTACTACTTCATAAGTGGAGGAATACTCCTGTACCAATACCCCCGGAAGATTGCGGGCAAGATTTTCATCTTCATCTCTTGCGCAGATGATAACGGAAACAGGATGTTGCTGGGATTTTAGTCTCGGTTTTAATCTATACAAAGGCACACGTATAAAGAAAAAAAGATAATAAAAAAGCTGGATGAGTGTGACAGCGGCGAATACAAAAAATAGCAGTTCTGTCCAGTGAATCGAAATGGGTGGCATAGCGGCGAAGATAAAGAAGAGTTTCTGGTTTCTTGTTGCTTGTTACTTGTTTCCGGTTACAGGTTTCTGGTTATCTTGCGGACTTAGTATTTTGATGATGGCAGCACTGCAATTTGAAGTAAATAATATTGATAAAGAGTCAAAGGCAAGAGCAGGAAAAATAACCACTGATCATGGCGAAATTCTTACTCCCATCTTTATGCCCGTAGGTACAGTAGGCAGTGTAAAGACGATCACACAACAGCAGTTGAATGAAGATGTAAAAGCACAGATCATCCTTGGTAATACGTATCATCTCTATCTCAGACCCACTCTTGATGTAGTGGAGAAAGCTGGTGGTCTTCATCAATTCATGCATTGGAATAAACCTATACTCACAGATAGCGGGGGCTACCAGGTTTTTTCTTTAGCAGGAACAAGAAAGATAAAAGAAGAAGGTGTCACTTTTCAAAGTCATATTGATGGCAGCAAACATTTATTTACACCCGAAAAAGTAATGGATATACAGCGAAGTATTGGCGCTGATATTATTATGGCATTTGATGAATGTCCTCCCGGGGGCAGCGATCATAAGTATGCTAAAAAAAGTATGGAACTTACACATCGCTGGCTCGACCGCTGTTTTAATCAGTTTAATGCAACGCAGGATAAATACCAGTACACACAAAACCTTTTTCCGATAGTGCAGGGTGGCGTGCATAAAGATCTGCGAAAAGAAAGTTGTGAATACATCGCTTCAAAAAATGCAACAGGTAATGCGATCGGCGGCCTCAGTGTAGGTGAGCCGGAAGAAACAATGTATGATATCTGCAATTGGTGTTGTGATCATTTACCTCAAAACAAACCCCGCTACCTGATGGGTGTAGGAACACCGTGGAATATTTTAGAATGCATCAGCATGGGTATTGATATGTTTGACTGTGTAATGCCAACCCGTAACGGCCGCAATGCAATGCTCTTTACTACGCAGGGTGTTATTAATATTGACAACAAAAAATGGGAGTATGATTTTTCTCCGCTTGATGAAGGGCTGGATTGTGAAATGAGTAATTATTACAGCAAAGCCTATCTCCGTCACTTAATGAAGTCAAAAGAAATATTAGGATTGACAATTGCCAGCATTCACAACCTTACTTTTTATCTCTGGCTGGTAACTGAATCGAGGAAGAAGATTCTAGAAGGAAGTTTTAATAGCTGGAAAAATGAAATAACAGGAAGACTTCAACAACGTTTATAGTTACAAAGCCATTATTCTCTCTACATCAAAATACTACTTTCGTGGTATTGCCTTCAGTTGTATATACTCCTAATTTTAAATAACATATTCCTTCTCCCTGTAAAACTCTTTCCTGTTATTTGAATGTTATGCATGATGGTTTGCACACATGATGATTAAATCTGTTTTCTGTAGTCATTAAAATAATTTTTATGTTTTATAATACGGTACTGGATGTTTTCATCGGTTTAATTTTCGTTTTCCTGTTATACAGTTTACTTGCCACCATTCTGCAGGAGTTTATAGCTACACGATTTTCTTTGCGTGGCCGCATGTTGCAAAAGGCATTACGTCGTATGTTGGAGGATGGTGATAACAATGCTAGTAAGTATGGAGTAGTAAATTATTTTATTGAAGCGAAGGAAAATATCAGCCGTTTTCTTAAACCAATTAGGGAAGGGGAGAATCTGATCAAAGAATTCTATAATCATCCTTCTATTAAATATCTCGGCGAAGGGAAACTATTTAAGAAACCCAACTACCTGCATGCTCATAACTTTTCACAAACCATAATTCATTTGCTTCGTGGGCCGGATTATGATGGCCGAAGCCAGAACGAGTCTGAATTAATAAAAAAAGAATTAGAAAACCCCAATACCATTATTAACCCGGAAACTTTAAGCCAGCTCAAATTGCTTTTTGCTGATGCCCGCCAGGATAGTTATGTTTTTAAGCATAAGCTGGAAGAATGGTTTGAAGAAACGATGGAAAGGACCGCCGGTTGGTATAAAAAACAAACGCAGGTAGTGTTGATTTTTATAGGTTTTAGTTTGGCCTGGGCGTTTAATGTCGATACGATCGCTATTTCTAAAATCCTGATGAAGGATAAAAAAGTCCGCGAACAAATGGTAGAACTCGCTGTGAGCAAGCAGAAAGAGTATGGGTCAATATTAGACTCTGTTAGAACAACTGTAATTCGAAAAGAAATAAAAGATAGTAATGGAACTACTATAACTATCGATTCCATTGTAAAATCAAAGCCATCAGTTGACTTCCTGGACTCAGTTAAAAATAACCTGATGAAAGACGCAAAGGATGTACAGGGAATTCTGGGGCTTAGCGGTATTCCTGATGAAGCAGATTCGATGCAATGTTTAAAATCGGTAGAGGCATTGGATGCTGCAATTGCAAAGGAAACAAATGCTACAAGCCGGAAAAGACTGGGTAGCCTGCGGCAAAAAATTTACTACAGTTGCCTGAAAGAAGGAAAAGTAAGATCACCTTATCAGACAAGCGATTTTTTAAAAATTATCGGATGGTTGATCACAGCATTGGCCATTTCCCTTGGTGCACCATTCTGGTTCGACTTATTGAACAAACTGGTAAAGATGCGGGAGTCAGGTCCAAAAGCAGGTGCTTCAACTTCAGGGAGTAATAAAACAGCTACAACTCCTGTAAAAGATAATTCTAACAAAGACATAAGAGGATAAAATTTGAAAGCAATACTTAAATACCCCTTGTTTCGTCGTACAGCTCCTACCAACGAAGTAAAAGCAAATGACTTTTTACCTGAAGGGTCTGTAATAGATGTGGAGGAGATCATCAACGGGACGGCCATTGATGGTATCTCAATATGGCACAGAGCTAAGGATGGTTTTTTTTATTGGGGAGGTGGTGTGATAGAGATGCAAGAAATGTCAGCAATTATTGAAAGGAAATCTTCATGGATAACTTCATTAGGTCTCGAACATATTTGGGACAGAGTTGGAGAAAAAGGGGCCAGGGCAAAAATTGCTATTCTGGATTCGGGATACAATATTGATAATTCTGATTTATCGGAAGCAGTAAAGGATTCTAAAGTTTTTTTTGCTTCGGTTGCCGGAAAGATTATTACTGTTCATGATACTTTCGGACATGGTTCACATTGTGCTTCATTAATTGGAGGGAGAAATAAAAACTTTATAACAGGATGTGCACCAGAGTCGGAATTATATATTGCCAAGATCTGCTCACAAGGTTCGGTTAGAAGTTACTCAATAATGGTAGACGCAATCAAATGGGCGATTGAAAAAGAAGTAGATGTAATATCCATAAGTTACGGGGGCGAAACTTCTGATGATGATCTGGAAAATATTATTGATAAGGCAGTTAATGAACACAATATAATTGTGATTGCATCTATTGGCGACTTTATTAGAGACACAGCTAATATGCCATGCTTTCCTGCTCTTTTTAAAAATTGTATTGCTGTTGGAGCCACTAATGAAGCAGGTAAGATATCTTCTGTTACAATCAGTAATTCTAAAACTCTTATTAATGCGCCTGGTGAGGATATTCCTGGTTTTTCACTTGGCATGGCACCGGAACCAATGACGGGCACATCTCAGTCATCCGCTATAGTAGCGGGGATAGCGGGATTGATCATTTCAAGACATAAGCAATTGCAAAAACAATATACCGTTGCATCTATTATCAATTTAATAATTCAAAACGCTGATGATATTCAGGATGTTCCCGGGCAAAAATTAATATCGCCGAAAAAAATATTCTCCAAAATTTAAAATTACGATAATGAGAAAACTGTTATTTATAGCATTCATTATTCTTTTCGGTGTTTCTATAAAAACATCAGGCCAAAAGGAAAGCAGATCACAGGTTGGAGATGCGCTTTTTATACGAAATAAATGTTTTAGTGAGGATGATGGATTATTTAAAAACAGGGAGGACCTTTTTGCTGTTTTGAAGTATTATTATCCAGGTATTAATTTGTCGACAACAGAAATAAAGAAGAACCCTTTTTTTAAAGAATTTACTCCTGAAATTGTTCCTCAATCAATAGTCGGGTCGATTTTTAGCGGAGCATTATCTTCAATTGGCTCAGCCGATGTCACACAATTCGCAGATGGGTTAGCCAAATTCCTGGTAAAGCGAACTAAAGAAGAATTGTCGGCAGCTTTTTTTAACCAATTTAAAGAAGACTTGAACAGTGATAAGTATAGCGATCTGCGGATACTGTTTCCGCAGACAGCAAGGCTGCTTAACCTGATCGATGAAAAAATTTATCAGTTCTCCGCTTATCTTACAGAATTGCGTGAAGCATTTATAATTGATTTAAATAGTATCCCTTCTTCGGCTTTAGTGGTTATTAATCTTCCCAAGTACAACGATTATTTTAAAAAACATCCTGAATTTAAAAAAGCATTTCAAACCGGATTATTTCTTTCAAACCTCATCCTGCAGAAAGATTCATTGCGCCATATCGGGAATATTGTAGAGGCGATGCCAATTGATCAGTATTTTTCTTTGGGTAATAAAACTACTTACGATACAGCTATCAATGGGGGGCTAAAAACGCTTCAGCTATTATCCAATTCATTACGTTCTTTAGATACAACCGGAACAGCATCAAAAACACAACGCTATTGGGTATCTGCTGATTCACTTTTTATGATGCTGAATGACCTTATAACATTTAAGATATATCTAGGGCTGGTATACCAAGAAGCGATCAAAAAAAATATTTGTTACCCGACAAAAGTTACCCTTATCAGATTGCTGGATGAAGCGGCTGGTCAAATTGCGAAAATCGAGGAAATTAAAAATACACTTACTGATTTTTATGCAGCAGTAAATGCGTATGATGATTATAAAAAACAATGGAGCAATATAAAACTGGGCTTCCAAAAAGACAGTATCCGGCTTTATACATACGGATTGTTTACTTCTTCTTTTTCTATCATTGAAATGGGTTTGCAATTACCTTTTAAATTCAGCAAGAAAACAGTGAGTGCAGTTACCAATACATTTATACCTATTTTGAAAGATGCTGGGGATATTTTTATGTATGTCAACCAGAAAAAATACGGTCCGGCAACTTTGTCGTTGGTTAAATTGTATAAGGACATTTTTCACGATGCGGATCAAGAAGAAAAAAAGGAATTTGGAATGGTTAAATTGATAGCACATCTCAGCACTTATGGGTCATTTATATCTCAAGTGGCTAAAGCAGAAAGCTCCGACCAGGTTGCTGATATCATAGCGAAAACAGTATTGCCCACGGGCAGTTCATATATAAAAAAGCATTCAGTGTTTAATATTGCATTACAAGCTTATACAGGATTTTATGGGGGACAACAACGACAAGCTACTGACTCTACAAAAATTTCGGCTGCAGGTGTATATGCACCAGTGGGTATTTCTTTAAGCTGGGGATCGAAAACTCACAAGAGAAACGGCGATAAAAAAGACCCATCTTCTTTCTCTGCTTTCTTTTCAATAATTGATGTAGGCTCACTGGTATCATATCGCTTTTCTAATACTAACGATTCATTAGCAAATGATATAGAGATTAGACTAAACCAAATATTGGCGCCAGGTCTTCATTTAGTTTACGGGTTCCCTAAATGGCCAATCTCATTTGGCATCGGGGCTAATTGGACGCCGCTGCTTACCAAAGTAGAAACAAACGCAATCAGTGTATTGAATATTGATACAAGACCATTCAGATGGCAGGCCTTTTTAGCAGTGGATATTCCATTCCTGAATTTTTATAACAAACCAAGATGATTTTTTCAATATTTTAAGTATAGCTTGAAGCGCTTCTACTTCAAGCTATACTTTATAAAGACTATCTTTTCTTCTTTCACACATCACCAACAGTTTTTCAGTTACTTTTGGGCGCAAATAAGCTAAAATGGGTAGGCATTTGACCCATCCGACTTATTGACTTTTATTTCATGCATAAACTCGACTGGTATATACTGAAAAAATTCGTCGTCACTTTTATTTTCTGTATGCTGCTGTTTACCATTATTGCAGTAGCAGTGGATAGCAGCGAAAAGACGGATGATTTTGTAAAAACAAATCTAAGTACAGCACAAATCATCAAGCAGTATTATTTTGGGTTTGTGCCTTTTATATGGGGGTTGCTTTTCCCGCTGTTTGTTTTTATTGCGGTAATATTTTTTACCAGCCGTATGGCTACCCGCAGTGAGATCATTGCTATACTGGCAAGTGGCACCAGCTATAACCGTTTTTTGCGTCCTTATATTATCGGTGGAATATTGCTTGCTGTTACGCTTTGGTTTGGTGCCAGGTATCTTATTCCTAAAGCCAATGGAATTAAGGCAAGTTTCCAGACAACTTATTTCGACAAGAGCGACCCCACTAAGAACCGGAGTTTTTCAAGTTGCTATAATTGTTATTACAAACGGATAGACTCCATTACTTATGTTGGTATTAAGGAATGGGATACGGCTAATAAAATATCCCGCAGTTTTTTTATGGAGAAAATAAAAAATGGAAAAGTAATTTATAATCTTCGTGCCAGTACGTTGAAATGGGATACTACAGGAAAAAGAAACCGCTGGTTGGCACAGGCTGTAGTGGAAAGGTTTGTTGACAGCATCGGTGAACGTATTAACAGTGTGTCTGAGATGACCATCAAAATGACTATTAAACCGGAAGAACTGCGAAGAGATGAATACCTGAAAGACAAACTAAGCACACCGGACCTGACGGCATTTATAGAAAGAGAGGAACTGCGTGGCACAGAAGGTCTGAGTGTGATGAAGGTGGAACGCTATCGCCGAACTGCCAGTGCATTTACAGTTTTCCTATTAACGATCATTGGTGTGGTGATAGCAAGCCGAAAAACCCGAGGAGGTAGTGGCCTGCATCTTGCATTGGGTATCACCATCGCAGCATTATTTATTCTTAGCGACCGGTTCTCCACTGTGTTTGCTACCAAAGGAAATTTTCCTCCGTTACTGGCAGCATGGATGCCGAATATTGTTTTCGTATTTGTAGCCTGGCGACTTTACCTGAAGACACCAAAGTAACCAGTTGAATTTTACCCGAAAATTTCATTGAGTAATCCCGCAAGGCGAACACCACCTTTCAGCAATTGGCTATTGAGCATATCTACATGATCAAAATTATATCGGTAGCTGAGTTTGGGCTCTGGTCCGCTAACACTTGCATATACTTTTCCTGCCAGCGTATAGGATTCGTAAAACCATTCACTCATCGGCTGCTGCTGCCACTGATTGCGTTGTGTTTTGGTAGTGTGGTTGATCGATCTTACATATTCTGAATAACTCAGTTTCTGAAATTCGATCAGTTTTTCATCCCACAGGCTATGCAGGTTGGTGTTCTCGCCGAACCATTGCAGGCGGACATTGTTTCCTCCCCGGTCTTCAAACTGGCCCACATGCAGGGGCTGATGAATATCGCCGCAAATATGAATAAGCATTCGCAGGTAAAGTTGTTTTTTATCAGCAGGCAATTGTTTATTCTTCAATTCAGCAATCAGGAAATTCATTTTAGTCCACGCATCAGTGGTAGTGTCGTTTTGTAAACGGGTATTGAATTCGGCTTGTGTTAAACCCTGTTTGACATTGACATAATGCCAGGTCCCCAAATAATTATAAGTGGAATCTGATTTTATAAAATCAGCCCAGTTGCTGGTTATAGCAATCGATTCATTACCGAGAATTTCACTGATAGCTGCTTTTGCTTTTTTACTGAGATAGCTATCAGCAATTTCTCCGACTATACGATGACCTGTCGGTCCCCACCAGGCAAATGATGAATTTAAAATAAACAGGAAAGCTAAGGCTGCGAATATTCTTTTCAGGTGCATATAAAAATATTTTCCCGGCGAAGTTAGTTCTACAACAGCAAACATGATTACCACAGATAAAATATAAGTAAGTAGTTTTATGCACCCGGCTCCCAGCCCTTAGCCCTGCCAAGTATAAATCTTACCTGTTTAGTATTTATGCTTTTAAAGCAAATAGACCAGGGCATATTTGGGACTGCCATTGCAGGCATTGTTTTTCCGAGAGATTGCCAGTTTGAGGATGCTACCTCCGGGTCTGAACCACCTGCATAGCGGATCAGGTCCATTTTAAAATTGACTCCATCATCTCCAACGTATTCGGCAAAAATTTCAATTTCATATAAATGGCCATCATCACCACGTAAACGGGTTTCAAATTTTTTTGTATCTCCTTCTTTTAGTTTCAGGTCGTACTGCCGGATGCCGGATTGTGAAATAACAGCGCAGAGAATTTCTTTTAATTTTTCAAGGCTGCCGTCATATATAAAATGACGGAAAGGTCTTAAGTCAAAAGGAACTGAATCAATGGAGTCGGAAATCAGAACAACCTGGTTGCTGTTTTTAAAGCTATGCGCAATTCCGAGTTCATAATACACATTCGGGTTCTGCACATTTACAACCACAATTACCAAGCTGGCTTCGCCGATTTTTTCCATCACATCCGTCATTACATAACCGGGGTGATCAAACTCATCGGCACGTTCGCATTTTAAATTAAATGGTGAAGATTCAGCTGTTTCTTTAATCAACTTCCATTCCGGGTCAAATCTCGGGTCAAACGGCATCAATACAAAACAGAGGCCCGGATCGGTTAGCGGCTTATTAGCCCCGAAAAATTCTTTGGCATACATAGGTGGTCATTTAAAAATTAATAATATGCCTTAACCTGGTTTACTAAAGTTATGTATTTCGCGAATGTAAAAATGATTTCAGCCGGGATTTTAAATCAACGGTACTATTGTAAATGATGGTGCAGTCTGTTGTACCGCCGATTGTGGTAGAATGTTCTGCGCCGACGGCTCTCAGGTAAATGATAGTTTTCTTCTTTGCTTTTGCATAACCCACTTCAATACCGATGCCAATGGCCTTGTCTGAAACTTCAGCAATCAGTAAATCACATTTATTGATCTCAGCGAATGCAGCCTGCATCATTTCTTTTTCCTGCTTAGCATCGAAATTATAATTATCAACAAAGACAAAAGGGATAATCGAATATTGTTTCAATACTTCTTTGATTGCATCAAGTTCGGTTTGCAGTTGTTTTCTTTTATTATAGCTGATGGCGATATAAGCTTGCATGAGGGAAAGATAAAAAAATACAAGGCGTAAATTCAAAACATCTTTCATTATTCATGTCTGAATTATTTCTTTAAGGTATAAGTAAGCATTAAAAGTCCGTTGGGATATGTTTTAGTATCAGTTAAATTAAGCCAGGTTCTTTCATTAATATTTTTAAATAAGGGTGTGCCGCCTCCTAGGATTATTGGATGAACAGCTAGTATCAATTCATCCACCAATTCCATATTCATTAGTTCGGAAATAATTCCTGCGCCTCCGAATAACCAAATATCTTTTCCTTCACTGCTTTTTATTTCTTCCACCTTGGTTTTTATATCACCTCTTAGCAATACAGCATCTTCCTTAACTGTATCAAGTGTATTAGAGAAAACATATTCTTTGAGTTGAGGAAAACCGGGTGGCAGTTCATCTTGCACAGCTTGTGTAAGGTCATAACTTTTACGGCCCATGAATACTGCATCAATACGTTTGAAAAAATCAGACATACCATAATCCTGGTCTGTAAAACACCAGTCATACTCACCTTTTGGGCCATTAATAAATCCATCCAGGCTGACAGCAACTTGCAGAAGAAGTTTACGCATATAGGAAAGGTAAGAATTATATATGCATGTCTAATTCGTTTCGCATACTAATATTATTCCATTCTTTTTATCCGGGTAAAATCAATGATCCTTCTTGTTTTATATCCCAGCAACTCATAAATTTTTATGGCCCGTTCATTATCAGAACCTGTATGCAGAAACGGAATGATGCCTGCTGCTAAATTTTTATTGCTTGTATGTGCAACAAGCTGCTGCGCATAACCACGTCCTGTAAAATCCGGATGAGTAACCACAGCGCTTATCTCTGTTAATCCATTCATTCGCATTCGTTCCCCTGTCATGGCAACCAATTCGCCATTTACACGGATGCCATAATAATCTCCCATGAGCCTTGTGCCCCGAAGATAATAGCCGGGCAATGTTTTATTAATTAATGCGATCATCTCGTCATCATCTTTTTCACTTAAAGTTTGTATTGGAGTTGTAATGTTTGTTTTGATCTCAGTCTTGCAAACCATCTGTGCACAGGGTAAAACTGTTTCAACAAAATAATTCGATGGTAATCCAGAGAACTCTCCAATAAGAAAAAAAAGATTCTTCAGGTTGCATCCAGTTATCCATTTCAGAAAATGCATCTTTTTTATTGGGATCAAAAGCAGCAAAAGAAACAATTGCCGGCTGGTAGCGTTTGAATGCATCATTGCCGATAGCAAAATGCTTATGTGTTTCCTGTAAAGAATGCCAGGCAGGGTTGTCGAGTTTATAATAGCTGGTTGAATTCAATTTTTGTTTCTAAGATCAACTAAAATACAAAGGAAAAAAATAACCATTACTTCCTTTGTTATTTCAGAGGATAAACAAAGTTTTTCTGATGTTGCGCCGGATATTTTTTGTAAACACATGTTGTGGATTATTTGTCTAGTAAAGTAAAACTGATTAGTTAACCTAAATGTCTGTGTTTCATTCAAAAGTTCAGGATTGATGGAATAGGCACAGTGTTTGGCTTATGACCAATGAATAAATTAACGTTAAACAAAAACCAGTTTATGAAAAAGTCAATATTTATACGCACAGCAGCAATTGGAGTCTTTTCATTTTTTATACTCGCCGGTTGCAACAAAGAAAGTATTAATGAAAATAAAACTACCAATAGTAGTAATAGCGGTTCTAGTTTGGTAGCCGGTGATGATCCGGAAGGTTATGGTTCAGTTACTGGTACTATTTTACCACCTGATGCAAAAGCCACAGTTTATTTATACGGAAATGTTACGCTGAAATTATTTTTATCTGAGAAAGGGGAAATATTACCCAACTCAGTGCCTGCAGGAGATTATGATGTAAGGATTGTACCGGCTAATACAGCTTACAGTGTTTATGTTATTAATGATATAAGAGTAACTGCTGGTGCAGTAACAGATCTTGGAATAATTACTTTAAAATAATTGTTTATTTAGTAATGTTCAAAACCTGTCTTCTGTTGCAAAATAAGGTGAAAGTTTTGGTCGGTTAATGGTGATGGCATGTCTAATTTAAATATAAACCGTTTTCAAGAATTTATAAAAGGGAGATTAGAGTCTCCCTGCTACTTCAAAATTTCTTATTCTACGTTGCTTTCTAACTTATCAAACGATGACTGCCATCCGGCAATACAATCATCCGCTATTTCAACTGGAAGACCGGCATGTTGAAGCGTCATATTTGTTTTTCTATCTACTTCTTCAAATTCTACTGTTATCAGAAGCTCCTGATCCCATTCCCCGGGCATATTATAAAAAGAAGCAGGAACTATATTGCCTTCGCTATCGGCAAAACTGTCTGTCAATACAATTTTTCGCAGGGGTATAATTTCTTTATACCTGCCTGTTGACCAAATTTCTTTTCCATCTGCAGACTTCATGCAACTTAAATATTTGCCACCCACTTTAAAGTCAATTATGCACTCAGGGCAGGTATATTCTTTAGGACCCCACCATTTTTTACAATCGTCCGGGAATGTCCATGCTCTCCAAACTGTAGTAATTGGAAGATCAAACAATCTTTTAATTGTAATTGTTTTTTGTTTTCCTGCTGTTGCAACGTCGTTACTTGTTGTCATGACATTTGATTTTATTTATTCTACACTACGAAAGTCATGCCTTAATCGTAATAATTGTTACACAATTTGAGGAAAGAATTACATCGGTCACAGATTTGGATACATTATTTTTTCGTTTTCTGTCCAAGTCCCCAAAGCCTTTCGTTGGTTGCTTCATCAATAAACCACAAAGTTTTAGTTGTAGAGTCAATAACACATTTACTGGATAGGTAGTATTTGATTTCTTTAGGGTCAGTGTCAAGCCAATTAAGATACAAAGTGTCATTAGTTTGAGAATATCGTCCAATGTTTTCTCCTTGTTTAATGCTTACTATAAGCCATAATTTTTGATAGAATTTGAAATAACCGTTCTCTTTTAAAAGCAAATACCCGTCCTGAAGTTCGTTCGCCATTCCTGTATATGTTGCAAGAATTTTTGATTTCCTGTATTTTCTTTTGTCAAAGCTTTCGTTAGTAGCCGCACAAGAAGAAAGTATCAAGGCAAGAAGAAAATATTTAAGAGTCATTTTTTTCATTTTGCCTTTATATTGGCTTTAATTGCGGGTTCACTTTATCAAAATAAACCTCATAATCCTTATCATATTCAAGATTTGTAATTCTAGAGAATCCACAATTGTCAAAGCATATTCTCAAATAATTTATGAATGTCGTGTTATGTTCTTCGTATAGAAATTGTCCGTCAATACTTGGTGTTGGTGTGAGTTGCAAAGAATAAGGTTGTCCACCACTAATATTGTCTTTATGTAAATAGTCAGCTGAAAGTTGCAATGAAACAAAGCCATCATCTTCATAATAATCTTTCATGTTGTTTAAATTGTATCTATCTGATACTTCTGCAACAAGGTCGTCAAGGCTTACTATTTGTATCGGGTCTGCACATTCCCAAATAAAATCTTCGTTGGTATCATAGTCCCACCAAAATTACAAGCACCAACAATTCTATAAAACATTTTCAGAGACAGCGGCACAAACCCAAAAGGTTTAACCGCAATTTCTAACTTCTCCAAAAATTGTTCGGTGTTCGCCAAAGGTTTGACTAATGGACGTTGAAAATTATATTCAAATCTTGTCTTGAAGAGATAGTCGATGTTTTTAAGTTCGGAATAAATTATCTCAAGATTATACGCAACTCTTTGAAAAGTTTCTGTCAACACTTTTTCAATGTCCTGCAAATTGGCTGGCAAAAATGCGTCTTGTCCCAAAGCGTAAATATCTTGGTAAACTTGTTCTGTTTGTCCATTAATGTATCTGTCGTAAAGTGTCATACTTGAAGTGGTCGAAATAATGGCGGCTGCTAATTTATTTATGTAATGCCTTCTTCCAAATTTAAATTAATTCCTAAATCATTGCCGAACAGAATTCCTTCAGCCCAAAGGCTGCCGGATAAAAGTGGCACCGAAGCGAAGCGGAGGTATAGTCCCGCTTGCAGCGGGATAAACTCCAGCCGGAACTGAAGCTGATCAGTATCATCCTGCCCACAGCCCCAAATCATTTTCCAAATTTTGCCACCCACCCTTCATCTGTTACCTTTGAGGCAATCCAACGAAATTACTCCACAGACTATAAAAGCAATTTAAGATGGGCGTTTTAAAAGATACGTTTAAGCAGAAAGCAGATGCGGCCGGCGCCGAAATAAAAGACATACTGAAAGAGCATGGCAATAAAGTAATAGGAGAGGTGACACTATCGCAGGCCTACCAGGGTATGCGTGGCATTACCGGGCTGGTAAGCGAAACTTCATTGCTCGATTCGCAGGAAGGTATCCGCTTCCGCGGTTATTCCATTCCTGAACTGCGTGATAAACTGCCTAAAGCTCCCGGTGGTTCGGAGCCATTGCCAGAAGGGTTGTTTCACTTAATGTTGATTGGAACCTTACCGACACAGGATGAAGTGAACCACGTTACCAATGTATGGCAACGCCGCAGTCATGTGCCGAGCCATGTGTTTGAAGCGATCGAGGCATTGCCAGTAAGTAGCCACCCGATGACGCAGTTTGTAGTGGCCATTATGGCGTTGCAAACAGAAAGTCATTTTCAGAAACGCTATTCCGAGGGCATGAATAAAAAAGATTATTGGGATGCTGTGTTTGATGATTCTATGGACCTTATTGCCCGCCTGCCCCGTGTGGCTGCTTATATCTATCGCCGCAAGTATAAAGATGGAAAGCATATTCAACCGAATGGTTTGCTTGACTGGGCCGGCAATTTTGCCCATATGCTCGGTTATGAAAATGAAGAGTTCAAAGAACTGATGCGTTTATATATGACCATTCATGCCGATCATGAAGGTGGTAATGTGAGTGCACATGCTACACATTTGGTGGGTAGTGCATTAAGCGATCCCTATTTGAGTCTTGCAGCTGGTATGAACGGGTTGGCTGGTCCTTTGCATGGCCTCGCTAATCAGGAAGTGATAAAATGGATATATGAAATGCAGGAAGAACTGAATACCGATCTACCTACAAAAGATCAGATCGCAGAATATGTAAAGAAGACATTGAGCCAGGGAAAAGTGGTGCCGGGTTATGGTCATGCCGTGCTGCGCAAAACCGATCCACGTTTTACTGCACAGATGGAGTTTGGAAAAAAACATATGCCGGATGATAAACTGGTGCAGACTGTATGGAATGTGTATGATACAGTGCCACCGATATTACAATCTCTAGGTAAAATAAAAAATCCGTGGCCAAATGTGGATGCACATAGTGGTGCATTGCTTGTACATTTCGGTATGAAGGAATTTGATTATTACACAGTGCTGTTTGGTGTAAGCCGTGCACTCGGTGTAATGGCCAGCCTTATCTGGAGCCGTGCATTAGGCTTCCCGATTGAAAGACCAAAATCAGTTACGACTGAGTTGGTAAAGAGATGGCTGAAGGGAGAGGATAATATTTGGGGGGAGTGAGTTTTTGAATGATGAACTATGAGCCTGCCTGCCGGCAGGCAGGTTATGAATTATAAATGAATCCTGGTTTTGCCGGGATTTTTTATTTAACCGCAAAGACGCTAAGAGCCGCTAAGTAAGCAAAGGAATTTACAATAGTCGAAATCTCTTTGCGTCTATGCGATAAACTTTGCGCCTTTGCGGTTAAATTTTTATGGACTTAGCTTTATGCTACTATCATCGTCTGTTGCGTCGCACACTTGTACGTTCTGTTCGCTATTCGGCTTATTCTCCTGGTGGGAGAATAATTTTTTCCTTTCGTTTTGCTTCTTTTTGTTCTGGCGATAAATTTCTTTCATAATCATAGATCGCATTTTCCCATTCCCCATATGCAGCATTGGGTATTACAATAAATTTTTTGCCCCATTCAGCTTTTACTTTATCTGTTTCGGCAAAGCGATCAGTTATGTTCTTCTTTTCAAATGCCTGCATAAAATCATTCAGGTTATCGCCCAGCAACATTACTACATTGTATTTTTTCATCACCAGTTGACGCCTTGCTTCTTTGGAAGAGGTACCGGATAAAAAGAGCATATGAGCAGCATCAGCGTTCGGTAATTTTAATTTTTGCAAATTGAGTAGAGTGCTTTTTACTTCAGTTGTATCCCGGTTGCTGATATAAAAAATGGTGATGCCTTTTTGTTTTGCTTTTTGTAAAAACTCAACAGCGCCGGGTACGCCGGTCGCCGCTGACTTATCTGTCCATTCCTTCCACGATTTGCCGGTATAAGGTTGGTTATTGACGATCAATTCGGCTTGCTGGTAACTATTATCGAGTATGGTCTCATCAAGATCAGTAATGATAGCTCTCCGGGTGTTTGTTTTTGGCAACATACTTAATCTTAAAGCAGCGAGATTAAAAGCCTGGTAGCATAATGCACGGTATTCAGCGGCCCGCTGTTGAAAAAGGATCGGGTACTCTTTCATTTTAAACTCGCAGGAATCGGTGCATGTGTTGTTTTGAGCAACCAGCATGCTTATCATTAAAATGAAAGTGCAGCTAAGCAGTAGTTTTTTCATGATCAAAACTATTTGATGAATAAAAAAATATTTATTGCAATGAGTAGTAGTTTATAACAAGGCCCTGTCTAAATGTGTATAACCGCCATCTACATATATTAATTGACCGGTAGTATGAGATGATTTTTCTGAAAGCAGGAACGCAACCATATTGGCAATTTCTTCAGCAGTTGTCATTCTTTTTCCCAAAGGAATTTTATCGGTGATGGATCTTAGTTTTTCTTCGGGGTTGGGTAGTGTCTTGATCCATTTATCATATAAAGGAGTGTAACATTCTGCTACTTCAACAGCGTTTACTCTTATTCCATATTTCAACAGATCAACTGCCCATTCTCTTGTGAGTGCATTGCGTCCGCCATTGCTGGCAGCATAAGCAGAAGTATTGCCTTGTCCTGTTACGGCCACTTTGCTCCCGATATTTACAATGGCGCCTTTTGATTTTTTCAATTCAGGCAATGCATGATGAACGATAAGATAATAATGCACCAGGTTTTTATGCAGTGATGCAATGAATTTTTCATAATCACCGGTTTCAATACCTACGCCGTCGTTTACACCGGCATTATTAACTACTCCGTCAATACGACCAAATTTTTTTATCGTTTCATCTACTGCTTTTTTACATTCATTGGGATCGGTGAGTTCAGCTGCTACTGCAAAACCATTTGCGCCGATCTCTTTCAGTATTGCTTCATTGTCATTAGCATTTCTGCCTACAACTACAGGAATAGCTCCTTCTGCTGCCAATACTTTTACAATGCCAGCACCAATTCCCTTGGCGCCACCTGTTACAATAATGATCTTGTCTTTTAAATGTAGATCCATATTTATGAGTTATTATTTTTTTTGTTCTCCGGCCTGAAGGCCGGAGCAATTCAGGCTGGAGCAATTCAGACTGGAGCAAGTTAGATTTTTTTGCCCTGGCCTTTAGGCCGGGGATATAAAATACAAACAAAAATAAATTGGGCTTTAGCCCACAATCTCTTTCAATTATAAGTTATAAAACGCAACCGCATTTTCTCCAAATACTTTTTGCCTGTCGTCTTCAGTAAAATTTTCCATGTATTTTTCCAATAAACTTTTCCATTGTACATAAATACCGGAGAGCAGCATCACCGGCCAATCACTACCAAATAGTAAACGATCTGTACCGAATGCATCAAACACTGTATCGAGATAAGGATAAAAATCTTTTGCACTCCATGTTTTCCAGTTTGCTTCAGTAAGTAACCCTGAAATTTTGCAATGAACATTAGGGTGCTTTGCCATTTCTTTCACCAACTTACTCCATTCGTCAATATTTTTTGTTTTGATATCCGGTTTACCACAATGATCAATGATGAATTTCTGCCCCGGAAATTTTGAAACAAACTCCAGTGCCGGTTTTAGTTGATGATGATAGATAAGGATATCATAAGTGCAATCATATTTTGCCAAGGCCCTGATTCCTCTTTGAAAATTATCACGCAGCAAAAAATCTTCTGGTTCGCTTTGTACTATATGCCGCCATCCTTTGATGATAGAGTATTGAGAAAAATATTCAAGGCGTTGTTCAACGTTTTCATTTTGCAGATCAACCCAACCTACAACGCCTTTTATTTCTGAATGTGTTTTTGCAAGCTCTGTGAGAAAATGTGTTTCGTATTCAGTTTGACTTGCCTGTACTGCTACGCATCCATCAATATCATTTCTTTTGAGTGATTGGATCAAATGTTCCGGTAAATAATCCTGCTTTAAGATCTTCATGTTATCAGTGATCCATGAATCTCTTACTTTATCATATTTCCAGAAATGAACGTGTGTATCAATTGTCATAAAAAAGAATTCAGGATTCAGTAGTCAGGATTCAGAAGCCGGAGTTTGTTTCAATTGATGAAATATAAGAATCAAGTATTTTGCTAATCTCTTCTATTTGACCCATCAATTGTGTATTCTCTCCATAGTTTAAATCTGTTGCAAGAATAAGATAATACTGGCATTCCTCAAGTGAACCTTGCGAAATATTATAATACTTGATCTTATCCTTATTTGATATTTTCTTAAAACCTTCTGCAATATTTGCCGCAATTGATACTGCAGCCCTTCTAAACTGGGAAGTCAATGCATAAATTTCCTCTTTTGGAAATTTCATAGTGTATTTATATGTAGCTAAAACAAATAAGTGAGTTTTCTGCCAAACAATCAAATCAGTAAAGTTCTTTGCAGGACTCATAAAGTTATGTTTAATGTTAATGAAAGTAAAGTAGGTTCGTTCTTATTACTACTGAATTCTGAATCCTGACTACTGGATCCTATTAAACTAATCCAAACTAAAAATCTTTTCCATCAAAATCCATTTTTCTCCTTCCTTCGCCCATGGTAGTGCTTGTTGGAATTTCCACATCAGTTCTTCCCATTCCTGCACTTTCGGATTAGAGTTATCCATTGCAGCTTTCTTTTCAAAACTAAAATCATCTTTTGCTTCAATGATCATAAACATCCTGTTGCCCGTTCTATAAATATCCAGTACTTCAATACCGGAGTCTTTGATGCTTTTAATTATTTCCGGCCAAACATTTTTATGGTACTGCTCGTATTCTGTTATCAGTTTAAGATCAGCTTTCAAATCTAGGGCGAGACAAAATTTTTTCATACATTTTCTTTAATTCGCTAATCCGCACATTCGCAAATCTGCTAATCATTTCCATGCAACTGCAGTTTGTTTACTACTTCCCAATCCATCAATTCCTAATTCTATCACATCTCCTGCTTTGATATAAACAGGTTCTGGTTTTTGCCCGAGTCCAACTCCGGCAGGAGTACCTGTTGAAATAATATCACCAGGCAATAAACTCATAAACTGGCTGAGATAGGAGACAAGATGCGGAACATTGAATACAAGATTTTTTGTATTACCATCCTGCATCATTTTTCCATTCACAGTTAACCAGAGGTGAAGATCATTTACATCAGCTATTTCATCCTGCGTAGCAAGAAAGGGGCCAAGAGGTGCAAAAGTATCACAGCTTTTTCCTTTTACCCATTGTCCGCTGCGTTCCAGTTGAAATTCTCTTTCACTGTAATCATTATGCAGTACATAACCGGCAACATAATTCAGCGCATCAGCTTCACTTACATAACTTGCTTTTTTACCAATTACAATTGCAAGCTCTACTTCCCAATCTGTCTTTTTACTGTTTTTAGGAATAATAAGATCATCATTCGGTCCAACGATAGCAGATGTCGCTTTAAAGAATACAACAGGCTCCGGAGGTAATTGCATATTACTTTCTTTTGCATGGTCAGAATAATTCAAACCGATGCAAATAATTTTTGATGGCCTGGCAACAGGTGAACCCAATCTTGTATTTTTTGGAACAGGCTTGAACTCCGCTTCATGAACAAGTTTGTTCAGCAGTTTAATGCCATCATTTTCAAAAAACTCCTCATCATACTCATCAATGTAGTCTGATACATCGAGCCAGTTATCATTAATAATTATACCAGGTCTTTCATTACCGGGTTCGCCAAATCGTATTAGTTTCATTTCAATCTTTATTTAGTTATTCAATTTTACAAATCCACCATCAATAGGGTAATCACAACCTGTAATAAAAGAAGCTTCATCACTGCAGAGGTATAATGCCAGTGCAGCTATTTCGTCCGGTGTCCCCATTCTTCCTATTGGTTGCGTTTTAGAAAGTTTATCAAACATTTCTTGTTCTTTACCGGCATAATTATTTTTTAAAAAGCCATCTACAAATGGTGTGTGCACTCTTGCCGGTGAAATAGAATTGCAACGGATGCTTTCTGCGATATAATCTTTTGCTACACTCAATGTCATTGCCATCACTGCACCTTTGGCTGTACTGTATGCAAACCGATCGGGTATACCAACCAGTGCTGCAATAGAAGCCATATTCATAATAGAACCGCCGCCTGCTTTTCTAAGCTGAGGTATAGCAGCATAAATACAATTGTAAACTCCTTTTACATTTACCAGCATTACTTTATCAAAATCTGCTTCACCGGTTGTATCTGCTTTTCCAACATGCGCAATGCCGGCAACATTAGCAAGAATATTAAGTGTGCCAATTTTTTCAAACAGGTCAACAACATTTTTTTGATCCACTACATTGCAAGCATGTGCATGAGCAATTCCGCCTGCGTCTTTTATTTCATTTGCTGTTGCTTCAGCAGTTTCTGCATTTAACTCAAGAATATGAACGGTTGCTCCTTGTTTTGCAAAAAGAACGGCAATTGCTTTCCCGATACCACTGCCACCTCCTGTTACTACCGCTGTTTTATTTTTAAGACTAAACATTTGCTTTAATTATCTGCGTTGAAAGTAGTAAAAAAGGGAATTGAAACTGTCTTGAGCCGTCTTGATTTTAAAAACAAAAAAGGTTCTGAGTATTCAGAACCTTTGTGGAGGTTACCGGAGTCGAACCGGTGACCTTTTGCATGCCATGCAAACGCTCTAGCCAGCTGAGCTAAACCCCCATGGGGGTGCAAAAATAGGAGAATGGACTTTCCACGACAAAATTTTATCTACAGGAGCCAATCCATTCATTGTTGAGAGAAGTTACCAGTAGAAATCATCTTTTTCCGGCTCTCTTCAAAACGATTCATTCAGGATTTTGTGCCGTTTACTAATCAAAACTGACAGTTCAATAGGTTATACTAAAATAATTCAGTGCTGCCATGTTTCTTTGTGTTGTCATTAAAGGTCAGAAACTAAAATACCATTAACCTTATCATTTCTGATTTAAATGATTTTAGCTCTTTTATTCTCATAGCAGTACAGTATTTGGTTTTCTCATGTTACTACGGCCCCGCTTTCTAGTGGGGCCTTCTTTTTTTTCATCACTTCATGCAGGGCTTGTATCAATTCATTCATCTCTTCATTGCCTTCATTTATTTCAACTTTTATCTTGCTTCAAAATCATTAACCAACCTTAAACCTCTTTTATGAAGAAAACTACCTTAACCACGGGCATTGTTACATTAAGCATTGCAGCAACCGTTATCATGTATGCTATAAGCAGTGGTGACAATAATCCTGAACAACCTAAACCGATGACACAGGAAGAAAAAATAAAACGCGGCGAATATCTTGTTAACGCTGTGGGCTGCGATGATTGTCATTCACCTAAAAAAATGGGGGCACAAGGACCTGAAATAATTTCAGAACTAAGATTTTCCGGTTCTCCTTCAACAGCTCAATTGCCTTCTGTAAATACAGGAGAAATTAAAAAAGGCTGGATGATGTTTGCACCAGATCTTACATCTGCGGTCGGTCCATGGGGCCAATCTTATGCTGCTAACATAAGCAGCGATGCAACAGGTATTGGCAACTGGAAAGAAGAACAGTTTCTTAAAGCATTGCGTGAAGGAAAATACAAAGGTCTTGATAATACCCGTCCTTTATTGCCACCTATGCCATGGTTTGTTTATAAAAATTTCAGCGATGATGATCTGAAATCCATTTTCGCTTATTTGAAATCAACTAAGCCTGTACATAATGTAGTGGCGGCACCCAAACCTTTTTCAGAATTAAAATAATCAGTCCGGGGATTGCTTCGGAGTAATTAAAAACCATTAATCATGAAACAGAAACCAATCATTTTAGTTACCGGTGCTACCGGTGCGCAAGGTGGCAGCGTTGCACGAACCTTATTGGCTGAAGATAAATTTACTGTCCGCATTCTTACACGTAATGCTTCATCAGAAAAAGTTATTGCATTAAGAAATGCAGGCGCCCAGGTAGTAACCGGCGATTTGGATGATATATTCAGCCTGCTGCGTGCCATGAAAGATTGTTATGGTGTATTCGGTGTTACTAATTTCTGGGAGCATTTTGCAAAAGAATATAGCCAGGGGGAAAATCTTATTCATGCAGTTCAGCAATCAGGTATCAAACATTTTGTAATGCATAGTTTGCCTAATTATTATAGACTAAGCAGGGGAGCATTTGCTGTTCCGCAATATGATCTGAAAGCAGAATTGCAGAATTATGCTGAATGGTTAGATGTTCCGGCTACATTTATTCATATGTCTTTTTATTACGAAAACTTTTTTAACCTTTTCCCTTTACAAAAAGGTGTGGGCAATGAATTTTATTTTGGTTTTCCGCAAGGATCCACCCGGTTGGCGATGACGAGTGTAGAAGATACTGGTGGAATTGTTGCAACTACTTTTAATAACCCGGTTAAATATATCGGGAGAACAGTTGGCGCCGTGGGTGCAGATGATAGCTGTAGTGATTATGCAGACCTGATGTCGGAAGTTTTAAAAAGAGATATTTTTTACAAGTACATACCGAGAGATGATTATGCAGCGTTTGGTTTTTCGGGTGCGGAAGAACTTGCCGATATGTTTGAAGTGCAGCGTTTATTTATTCCCAACCGCTGGGCCGACCTGATGGAAAGCTATGAAATGAATCCTGCGATGCAAACCTTTGAAAGCTGGTTGATAAAAAACAAACCCAGGTTTGATGCTTATTTTAATTCACTATTGAATAACGCTGCTAAGGCAGCATAATTTTCAGGATATGTCCCGGCTGAAATTTAATCCCGGCCGGGATATATTTAACCGGCCCTTTACTGGCAATTGATTGCCCCCTAACATTTGTTTTCCAGTTCAGTCCTGCTTTTCTCCAATTCATCCGCCCCCCCTGACAAACCAATCAATACCAGCCTGCTCGAATCAATAAAAGATGGTAATTTGTATATGGTTATGAAGCTCAAACTTCCTCAATATAGCGGCAAGGATTATATGGTACTGGCGATTATTGTGCTACCCCTTACCATCATCATGAATGCGGTGCTTTTTGGTACCCAATATTTTCAGAACTGGTTGTTTTTTCTTTCTTCAACCGTGATAACAGCAATTGCCTTCAGTCTTTATTTTATCCTTTGTGGAACTGTTGCGGTATTAATGAAAAAACGATTTCCTCATGAACACCAGGCTACACTGAAGATCACCCTGATGATCCTCACATTTGTAACGATGACGGGTTTATTCCTGTTGTTATTGTTCAGGGGTTATGAAGCATTTCACTTTTACGATTATCGTTTCAATGAGCATGGATTTATCTGGGCCTATATCAGCATGGCGATTGTAAATATTTTCCTTACACTATTACTGGAGGGTATTTCAAGATTTGAAGACTGGCGCCGTAACCTGAAAGAAACGGAACAGTTGAAAAAAACATTTAAACAAAGCCAGCTCCATGGATTAAAAAGCCAGGTGAACCCCCATTTTCTTTTTAATAGCTTAAATACACTTTCAAGCCTGATCTGTGAAGATGAAGACAAAGCAGAAAAATTTCTGAATGAAATGACCAAGGTTTACCGGTATATGCTCCGCAGCGATGATGAACAATTGGTAACGGTGGAAGAGGAATTGAAATTTATCGAATCCTATCAATACTTGTTGGAATCAAGATTTGGTGATGGATTAAAGATACATGTGAATGTAGGTGAACATACAAAAGGTAAATTAGTTCCTGCTCTTGCGCTGCAGACATTAATTGAAAATGCATTTAGTCAAAACACCATCAGTAAAAGCAATCCCCTCATTGTAACACTTGGTTGCGAATGTCCTGAGAAGATATGTGTGAGTTATAACCGCCAGGCGAAAGCATTGACCGAACCGATGGGCTATGACCAGGAACTGGATAACCTTGTAAAAAAGTATACCCTGCTTAATCAACCGGCTGTAGTAATTGAAGAAAGAGAAGATGAATGCTGTATTTATCTTCCATTAATAACACAAGAAGAGGAGGTAGCTGTATGAAAACCTGGATGAAGCCCACAAAGCTGCAACGCTTTACCTTTATTACATCAATGCCTTTTATTGATGTGCTGGCGAATTATATTTTGTTTGATGAAAGGTTATTTAAGGATATTAATATATGGCTGATCTCGTTCCCATTGATAATTGTTGGTGGTTTCTGTATCTGGAGAGTCCAGGTGATATTGGGAAATTATATAAAATATCATTACCCCGAATTGCGGCAAACAACAAAGAGAGTTCTTTTTAATATTTTGTTTATTGTTCCCTGTATGGGGCTGGGTGTGGCGTCCATTTATTATGTATATGCCGGCTTTGGCATATTAGGTTACCAGGATAATCCCGAAGATCTAAAGCTCTGCCTGCTCATGGGATTTTGTATCAACCTTGTTTTTGAAACATTGTACGAGTCTGATTTTTACCTGGGACGTTATAAAGAAACGGTACAGGAAAAAGAGCAACTGCATCAATTATCTATTCACCATGAATTTGACAACCTGAAGAACCAGGTAAACCCGCATTTTCTTTTTAATTGTTTTAATACTTTATCATCACTCATTACTGAAGATAAAAAGAAGGCCGAAAAATTCCTTGATGAACTGAGCAAAGTATACCGGTATTTATTGCGCAATAATGAAAGCGGATTGAGTACGGTTGAAAACGAGATAAAATTTATCCAGTCTTATTACCAACTTTTGCAAACAAGACATGGCGAAGCTGTAAAACTGAGTATCGATATTGATAAACGATATGAACCGTATCTGATGCCATCACTCACTCTCCAGTTGCTGGTAGAAAACGTAGTGAAGCATAATGTTCTTTCAAAAAACAAACCGCTGATCATTGATATTTTTACTGCAGCTGGTAATAAATTGGTAGTAAATAATAACCTGCAGCGCCGGTCGATGAAAGTGCCAAGTGGTAAAGTAGGACTGGAGAATATTAAATCAAAGTATAAATTGCTTCAGCAAAACGGGTTCCAGGTAATTGAAGATGGAAAGAATTTTACCGTGGTATTGCCACTTATCTGGAACAACAGTATGCAGCAAACAAAAATTGACGGTAAGTTGCAAATAGTATAGATCATTCACCATTTAACACACACAATATGAAAGTCCTGATAATAGAAGATGAGGAATTAGCCGTAAAGAAATTACAGAAAACATTGCAATCAGTAGATGAAAATGCAACAGTGGTAGGTACAGCCGATAGTATACAATCAGCTGTAGAATGGCTGCAGGAAAATAACCCACCGGATCTGATACTAATGGATATTGAACTTTCCGATGGACAAAGCTTTGAAATATTTAATCTTACTGAAGTAAAAAGCCCGGTCATTTTCACTACTTCTTATGATGAGTTTGCATTAAAAGCTTTTAAAGTAAATAGTGTTGATTACCTGCTGAAGCCGGTACAAAAGGAAGATCTTGAAGCAGCTTTGAATAAGTTTAAAAAACTAAAATCGGCATTCGGTAGTCCCGAAACTGCCGGTAAAGATCTGAGTATTGAAAGCTTGGTAAAAGAACTGAAACAAAAACTACAGCCAAAAGAGCATCGGAAGCGTTTTTTGGTGAAACATGCACAGAAGCTTGTGTCAATTGGCTGCGACGAGATCACTTATTTTTACAGTGATGGCCGCCTGAATTTTTTCAAAACAAAGGATAATAAAAAATATGTAGTAGACTATACTATGGATGAGCTGGAAGAAATGCTTGATCCTGAAATTTATTTCCGTATCAGCCGCTCCTTTTTTGTATCCGTTGGTTGCATTGAAAAGATCGAAGATTATTTTGGCAACCGTTTAATTCTCCAGTTGAATCCTGCAGTTGATAAAGAAGCATTAGTAAGCCGGGAAAAAGTAACAGAGTTTAAGAAGTGGATGGGGAAGTAGGGAAGTAGGGAAGTCAGGAGTCAGGAGTCAGGAGTCAGGAGTCAATGAAAAATAAACGTTGTAAGATAAATACTGAATCTTTATTTTGGATTAGCTTAAATATCTAATATCCCAATATCAAATATCTATTCTTACCATCACAATACCGGTATTTGCAATACGATCAGCGAACTGCTTTTATGTACTTCTACTTTTAATGTAGCACCGATGGCTGCAAGTCTTTTTTCCATATCCTGGCGGTGCAGCAGGTTGTGCAATTGCTGCATATCGCAACCATCATTATCAAATTGAATAGTAAATATCATGCGGCTGCTTTCAAGCCCGATATGTATCTGGCAGAATTTTGTACCTGCATCAACAAGGCTTTTAATTCCGTCTTTAAACATTACAAATGCTTCATGCCGCAATTTCATGTTCAGTTCGAGGTTCTCTACTTTTTTATCTACGAGTAAATCAATTTCGACTTCATGACGGTTCTTCAGTGAGTCAATATATTCTTTCATGCGTTCAACAGTTCGTTCCATATTATCATTCGACGGATCAATACTCCACAGCATATCATCCACCGCTATGATCATATTATGGCTCTTGGTATGTATCTGTTCAATATATTCTTTTGATTTTTGGGGATCGGTATCGGCCTTCTTTCTTGCCATCTCACTCAGGATATTGATATTGTTCAGGGAATTGTTTACTTCCTCGTGAAGGTTATCAGCAATATCATTCCGCATTTTCTGTATAGCTTCTTTTCTGCTCATCCGCTCACGGTCCCACCAGAAAAGAAGAACAGCGATCAATAAGATCTCAAGGCTATAAAACCACCATGCTTTCCAGAAAGGAGCTTTCACTTTGATCTTAAGCGTAGTGGTCATCTGTTCCATCAACTGCCCGTTCTCATCCACGGCGGCAACCATGAAAGTATAATTACCCGACGGCACATAAGTATACACAGCATGAAAATCCTTATCAGCGATCTTCCAGTCTTTATCAAGCTTCTCTAATTTATATTTAAGCAGATATGCGCCGCTATAAACTAATGGTGAAAACTCGATCACAAACGAATTTTCATTATACCTGAATTCTGCTTTATTCAATTGCTTTAGTGAATCAACAAGTAACGGTTTATTCATTACCTCAAAATTTGTAATAACTACTTCGGGTGATGATGTATTAATTACAACTTTATCAGGATTGAAAGCAATGAACTGTTCACTGCTACCGAAAAGTAGCCGTCCATCAGGTAATTGCGTAGATGCAGCCAGTGTAAAATTATCATTCTCTATTCCATCGTGCCTGTCAAACCGGATAAATACACCTTTTCGGATATTGATACGGAAAAGTCCTGTTGATGTACCGATCCAGAGATAACCATTCTTATCTTTTTCAACAGCACCTATATAACCTGAGATTTGTTCTGCACTGCCAACATTGAAAATTTGTTTTTGCAAACGATTATAAACGTAAATACGATTGGTTGTAGTAAAAACCATCAGGCTGTCATTATATTCAACAACAGATGAAAATCCATCGTCCACTAACTTCATTTCATTTACTCCCTGTGTACCGAAATGCATCTGAACCGAATTGTTGTCTGGGTTAATGGCATACACTCCATTTCCAGGGGTAGCCACCCAGACCAATCCTTTTGAGTCAATAGAAATTTTATTGATCGTTGTTTTTGGAATTCCGGGAAAATATTCCGGTTCATCAGCAAGTGTCCCGGTTCGTTTGTTTCTTCTCCATTTATAAACAGCCATACCCTGCATACCGAGCCAGAGATCACCATTTTTATCTTCAACAACCTGTCGTATTGTTCTGTATTGTAAAATCGGGGGATTATAATATTCGGCAGTTCTTGTATCCTGGTTTATTTTATAAAGCCCCGGTTGTGCGGTCATCCAGATCGTTTTTTTATCACCCGATGCAAACATGGACCAGGGGATGAAATTGTCTTTTTCATTAATACCTTTTATATTAATAGGGATCTTATTGAGATCTTTATCATAATGATAAAGACCATCGCCCCAGGCGCCGGCAAAAATGGTTCCCCATTTAGTTTGAATGAAAGATAATAAACTGCCACTTCCAATTTGTTGTGTAGCCCGGTTAGTATGACTGATATTGGTAAAAAATTCCTGTTTAGGATTAAAACGGTATAAACCGTTATTGCTGGTGGCTACCCAAATATTTTTTTCCCTGTCTTCAAAAAGGCAACGGATATATTCATAAACAATACTGCGATCATTAAGATAACCGTTGCGTACTACCTGGAAATCTTTTTCTTTTTCACGATACCTTGCGAAAACTTTTGCGCCCATCACCCAAATAGATCCATCCTCCTGCTGAAAATTGCCTTCGAGTTCATAATAAATTTTGAGCGCATCATTGAAATAAATTTTACCGGTGACTGGTTTGTTATTTATAACATCGTAGCAGGCAATATATGGCGAGAAACCCTGCCAATCGCTGTACCATAACCTTCCGGATTTATCAAAGAACAAATGATAATATGCAAACTTTGTATTGAATGCATCAACTGTAGGTTCTTTTTCAATATTATCTTCAGGGGTACTTAGTTTTCCGGTTGCTGCATTGTATACCATAAAACCGCCTGTTTGCCGTGCAAACCAATATTTTTTTGTGCCCGGTTGCGGAGCAAACCCGGAAATACCACAATCAAGATTTATTTTAAAAAGGTTACCAGCATCAGAAAACTCATTCAATGTTTTATTGTATACAAATAGCTCACTTCCTCTGAGCAGTAAAAAAACATTTCCCTGATCATCTTTTATTAATTTTTTAAAAGTATAGGTCATCTTTTTAGGGTCTTTTGATTTTATGGCTACACTGCGAAAATTAAGCTTATCAGTATTAAAAATCCCTATATGACCTTCTGCTGTTAGTACCCAAAGATTGTTGTCATTATCAATGAACAATTGCCAAATAAGATTAGAGGGTAATGATGCAGGATCGTTTTTGTCATGCAAAAAAGTTTTATAGCGAACGCCGTCAAAGCGCTGCAGGCCGGCAGCCGTAGCAATCCAGATATAACCATTTTTATCCTGCGTTACTGAGTTCACTTCATAAGATCCAAGCCCTGCAGCAGGAGTGTACTGCGTAAATTGAAACTGCAATGGCTTCTGTTGTGCATTTGCAAAACCGATGCACCAGGTAATAATAAGAGCCAGGATGGTGTGTTTCAATTGATGATTTTAAGACATACAAATTTAATGAACAGTCGGGGTAGAACAACCCGGTTCATACACGGAATATAACAATCCATCTGCTTTAACAACAATTGGTCTCGGGAAAAATTTACCGGTATTGAACAACTGTTCATATTTCTTAAAAAAATGTAAACGCATTTCACCCTCTTATTTCCGCACTTCATCCGGAACACTATTCTCAATTGTAACAAGATGAAGCAGCTTTACGTCATAGAATCACTGATTAAATTTTATAACAGGCTATGGCATCTGATCTCATTAAAACTATTACAAGACTAATTAAACCAACAGTTATGAAAAGCGGTGATGTACAAGTAAAGAAAAAAGTGTGGCGGAGGTATTCCGATGCTGAACTGGCTGACAGCGACCAGAAATTCTCTATCGGCAAGCCTTATGATAATATGGCGCCTTATAGCAAATGGTCTGTTCGTGGCCTCAGCAATGAAGAAATTTTGAACTGGTTACGCCAGGTAAAAATGAATGCGCCTGATTTTATGTACAAAGGGTTACTGGCAATTACAGAAAAAGAAGTAAATACCAGTCGCTGGGAAAATATCAGAAATTTATTAGTAAAAGAATTCAGATTTATGTAAGCGTATATAATCAAAAACCATAAACCGTTGACCCTGGTCGTTATGTTTAAACATAGCGACCTTTTTTTATTGCGGATGATAAACTCTTTTAGCGGTTCTGTAAACTTCTTTTTTATCCAGCGTCATCTTTTTTGTTTTTTGTTGTAAATACATTTCCACCTGGTCATCAAAATGTTTATTGCCTGGATGAGAAGATGCGCCATACATATTCACCGTTTCAATAATTGGTAAATTATTTTTTGGAAAACGGACAAACATGATCAATCCATCACCACCTGTTGATTTTAGCTTGCCATCTTTATACGGCGATGTCCATTGTGGCGAAAGCAGGTCCGGAAAGCCACCGAGTGGCCAGTCTTTATCGCCTCGAACCAGTTTTTGCAGATCACCCAGCATAATATCTGTACGTCCGAAATGAGTGGTCAGATAATCTTTTACATATTTATAAGTTTCAATTGCCTCAGCTTTAGTAATAGGTTTTGAAGCCTGGCCATTCAGTGATTTTGCAAGATGCTGATAAGTTAAAAGAAAGATGGCGGCACCTTTACTGTTTGCATCACCTTTTTTATTCCAATTTTTAAATTCTGTGATCAATGATGCGAATTCGGGATAGTCGTTTTCCTTTAGCAGGTTCATTGTATCAATGCCATAAGGATAACGAAGTTGTGTTGGCAGCTGTTTGTCAAATTTTATTTGCTTGAATTTTTCAAAACTCAATTTTTCATTTTGCGGAAATAATTCAAGAAATCTTGCACTGCGGTTGTTATGATAAGTTTCCCAACCATCTATTGCAGGAAAAGATTGAGGTTTCAGGTTATCGTTTGCGCTAGTTGCGAGAAAAGATGAATGATTCGTATTGAATAAAAACCCGCTGGAAGGGTTTATATATTGCGGATGTTCTTTCACAGTCCTGAATTCCGTCCATAAAGTATTTGAAGTATTACCGGGCACTGTGCGGCGCCAGTTATATTCAGGTGATTTTCGTATTGGAACCAAGCCACTGTTGATATAATAAATAGTATCATGACGGTCAGCATACATGATGTTGAACATAGAAAGTTCCTGTGAACTGATGGCTTGAGAAAACTCAGTAAAGTTTTTCGCTTTATCCATTTTATACCATTGTTCCAATGCACCGATTCGCATCCATCCTCCTAAACGGATAGAGAAAAAGCCTTGTTTGTTTTTCATAGTAGGGCCATACTTGCTCCAGTAAACCTTTCTTTTTATAGTAACCGGTACACCTTTTATTTTCAGTTTCACTGTTTTTACTTCAAGGTCTATCCATTGCCCGTCAAATTTGTATTGAGTTGAATTGCCAGGATTCATTTCAAGTTGATAAATATCCATGCGATCGTTATAGTTAACAGTGTGTGCCCAACCTAAATTTTCATTTACACCATGCAAAATACAGGGGCCGCCAGCAAGCAAACCCCCAAGTACATTCAGGCCTTCTTCGCTGCAAATATGCGCTTCATAAAATGCCTGCGAACCGGTATTGGGTTGATGAGCATTTATCAGTAAATAGTTTTCACCTGTTTCTGTTTTTGAGTTATGAACTGCCGATGAGTTGCTTCCTTTCTTGTCCAGTTCAGGCACAGTAAATTCTTTATTGGCAAAAATGCGTTGCAATGCATCACCGGCACCATTAAAAACAGTGAGTGCAAGTACCGATGAAGAGATATATTCTTTGGGAGTAACAGGAAATATTTTTTTATGCAATACTTCAGATGGGTGACTGGCGGCATAAGCGTTAATGCCCTGTAAATAACCTTCTATCAGCTTTATGAATTCAGGAGAAAGTAAGCTCCATCTTTCTTCAGTTATTTCTTTACAACGAAATAAAGCAAATGCATAATCACCGGCAGCACCGGCTTTGCCTTGCACTTTTCCCATCAGCCCTTTAGCAGGCAACACTACTTCTTGTATACTTTTAAAATCATCTTCTGCATTTGCCCAAGCCAATCCATAAGCAACTTCAGCATCTGTTTTAGCAAAAATATGCGGCACACCAAATGAATCACGGACGATATCAATTTTAGAGGGATCAATTCTTGACTGCCCTTGTGAAAATAAAAAACTGCCAGCAGTACAAATTAATAACAGTATTTTTTTCATAAGTGTATATGATTATTAGCCGTTGGTAATTTTAATTACAATGGCATGAGAAGCAGTAGTTCCTTTCGGTAAAACTATTTTTGTAACCCCATTTTCTTTTTTCCAGATCAACTTTTTCCCTGTTGACACCAATGAAGCAACCGACTTGCTGCCGGGCTCTGTTCCTTTAAAAATAATTTCAGATGGAATTGACTCATTTTCCTTTAACAAATAATGTACATAAATTGTTTTGCCATCCTTGCTTTGTGTAAAACAAATATTATTTTCTTTATAAGGAGCAATCGGTCTTGTATTATAAATCGCTTCACCATTCAGCTTCATCCATATGCCGATCTCTTTCAGTTTTACATACGCATCATCATGCCATTCTCCATCAGGGCCAGGTGCTATATTGAGTAAATAGTTTCCACCTTTTGAAACAATATCGATCAGGTTATGAATGATTGTGTTCGTGGGTTTATATTTATCATTTGGTACATAACTCCAGCTACCTGCCATCGTCATACATGTTTCCCAGGGATAGGGAAGGGGTTTATCAGGAATTTGCTGCTCAGGTGTATGATAATTTTCATATGGCCCCGGCACCCAACGGTCAACGATGATAATGCCGGGTTGCAATTGACGGCACATTTTTGAAATTCGTGTCATGTCCACATCCTGTCCGGCAGGAATATTTTTTTGCCAATCTATATTTTTATCAACCACTGAATCGGGCCGCACCCATGCACCATCCAGCCAGAGAATATCAACCTTGCCATAATCAGTCATCAGCTCTTTGATCTGGTTATAAGTAAAGTCCTGGAAATTTTTCCAGCGCTGCGGGTATTTTTTAATATCATAATTCACATTCCTGTTCATCGGCGGAAAATAGGGCCACCAGAAATTTTCGTTATGCCAATCCGGTTTACTGAAATAAGCGCCGGTGCTGATACCTTCATTTCTGAAAGCATTAAAAATTTCTTTTGTTACATCTGCTTTCGGATTACTATGAAACGGCACCCAGGGAGCTGTGATCTTATAATCTGTTTGTTTAGTATCGAACATACTAAAACCATCATGATGTTTGGTAGTAAACACCATATACTTCATGCCCGCATCCTTAGCAGCGGTGGCCCATTTAGCCGGGTTAAATTTTACAGGATTGAATTGTGCCCCGAGATTTTCATAATCTTTTTTATACTCGGCATAATTTTGAAAGCTGCCTTTTTTACGTTCACACCATCCTTCATCTTCGGGGCACAGACTCCAGCTTTCTACAATACCCCAGATAGAATAGGCTCCCCAATGCATCAGCAAACCGAATTTCCAGTCTTTCCATTCTTCCAGTTTTTTTATAGCCAATGGATCTGTTTCATGCACGAACGGATAATTTTCCTGAGCATTTAAAAATGAGGAACATAATAACAGCGGTATTAAAAAAAACGATTTGATGACAACTTTATACATGCTTATTTGTTATCATTCTAAGATAAGTGATAACTTTATTTTCCAACGATAAACTATTACACAATGGGAGTGCTTAAACAAATTGCTGAATATCTTTACCTGCGCAAGCCAGATCCCAACCGGCCCAAAACAGATTTCATCAAAAAAATGCATTGGATCAACCGGACAAGCATCCTGCTGTTCTTGCTGGCATTGATAATAATGCTGATAAAATTTCTGTCACGATAGAAAGTTAAAGATCGAACTAGCTGCTTTTTCAGATGCATGCCCGCCCTGGCTGAGTAAAGTTTTTAGATCTGAATAATCTTTTTTTACCTGCTTAATTCGTTCTTCGTTGGAAAGCAATTCCTGTAATTCGTGTTTCAAATTTTCGGGAGTAAGTTCATCCTGTATTAACTCTTTCACCACCGGTTTATCCATAATAAGATTTACAAGTGAGATGTATTTTACTTTGATGAGCCGTTTTGCTATTTGGTAGGAGATAGATGAACCTTTATAGCAAACAACTTCTGGTACATCAAACAATGCGGTTTCTAATGTTGCAGTTCCCGAAGTAACCAATGCAGCTTTTGATTCCAGGAGTAAATTGTAAGTCTCATTTCTTACCGATGATACATTAGGGTAGGGTTTTATCAGTTCATTATAGAAACTATCATCGACAGCCGATCCTTTTGCAATTACAAATTGATAGCCAGGAAATGATTTTGAAACCTCTAGCATGATCGGCAACTTCTTCAGTATTTCCTGCTTGCGACTACCCGGCAACAATGCAATATTTTTTTTGTCACTTGAATTTTCACTTTTCACTTTTATCATTTCACTTTCTACTACTTCTACCAACGGATGCCCTACATATTCCACTTCCCAGTTCCATTTGTTTTTAAAATAATCTTTTTCAAATGGAAGTATCACCAACATTTTATCAATGCATTCTTTCATCATTTTTACACGACCTTCTTTCCATGCCCAAACCTGTGGCGAAATATAGTAAATGACTTTAATGCCCTGTTCTTTTGCCCATTTCGCAATTCTTAAATTAAAACCGGGATAATCGATCAGTATAATAGCATCAGGTTTGAATGATAAAATATCTTCTTTGCAGAACTTCAAATTGCGTAGAATGGTTGGCAGATTCATCAGCACTTCAGTAAAACCCATAAATGCAAGGTCACGGTAATGTTTTACAAGATCACCACCTGCTTGTTGCATGAGATCGCCGCCCCAACAGCGGATATTTGCTGCCGTATCTTTTTTCTTTAATTCTTTTATAAGATTGCTGCCGTGCAGATCACCGGATGCTTCACCGGCTATTATATAATACTTCATTGAAGCTGCAAAATACTATAACATTTGCCAACGTGCACACTGGAAATAAAAGGGGGGAAATAAATAGCCTTGTTAGTGAACAAAAACTTTCAACAACAGAATTGCAATACCATAAACAAGTGTGATCAGGAAAATGCCTTTAGCGGTATTGTCCCGGTGTGTATTAATATAAAGAGTAAATAAAATTACATTGGCCAATAAAGAAAGTGAACCAATGGCGGTGATCATACTCCTGGTATTTATAAAGAGATCAAAAAAATCTCCGAAGCTGACTTCGCTGTATTTGACAAAATAAATGACCACTAAACCTAATACGGGTCCGACAAGACCTAATACCAATCCGAGTTTTAAACTATCTTTTTTAAATATCATTTCCATGTTTTTTCAAGTTTCGCTTTAAGAACGTAATTCGTCAGATCAAATTGTACAGGAACCACACTTACATAATTATGCGCCAATGCCCACACATCAGTATCTTTTGCTTTGTCAAAATTTACAAACTCACCAGTAAGCCAGTAATATCGTTTGCCACCGGGGTCATGACGTTCAATGAAATCTTCTTCATATTTAGCATAAGCCTGCTTGCATATTTTTATTCCCCTTATCTGGTCTGCCGGTAAAGCCGGAATATTCACATTCAGTACAGCATGTTTATCCAGCTTTGTTTTCAGCATTTTTTCTACAATGATGCGGGCATATTTTTTTGCTGCTGTAAAATCTGCATCAATGCTAAAATCGAGCAAAGAAAAACCAACGGAAGGAATACTTTCAATAGCAGCTTCCAATGCGGCACTCATAGTACCCGAGTAAATAACATTGATACTGTGATTAGCACCATGATTAATTCCACTCAGGCATAGATCAGGCTTGCGGTGTAATACTTTATCAACGGCAAGCTTTACACAATCTACGGGTGTACCAGTACAGGCATAAGCTTCATCAGCTCCTGGCACCTGTACTTTATGCAAGCGTAGCGGGGAACCAATAGTGATCGCATGCCCCATCCCGGATTGTGGTTTATCTGGCGCCACTACTACGATCTTTCCAAGATCTTTAACTGAATCTACAAGATTAATAATACCAGGAGCTGTAACACCATCATCGTTTACGATCAATATTACCGGTCTTTCTTTTTTAGCTTTTGCCATAATGAAAGGCAAATGTGCGGAATAATTCTTAGCGCATCAAACCCCATAGTTCACAGTTGTTGAAAAGCAGGTTTTAAATAAACTTCATAAATGCCTTATATACGATCTATGTCAAATTGAACAGAAATTTGGAGAAACAAAAAATTTTAGTATTTTGCAGCTAATTAAATTAGCCTTTATGTCATTTGCTAATCAGAATCTGAAATACCTGCGCAAGTTGCGCGGATGGACACAGCAGGAATTTGCTGATAAGTTAAGAGTGAAAAGAAGCCTTATAGGTGCCTACGAAGAGGAGAGGGCCCTGCCAAATATGGAAGTATTGGAGATGGTCTGTGATATGTTCAAGATCACGATGGACGATCTGCTCAGAAGAGATTTAAGTGATAATAAGTCCAACTACCTGGCCCGACGTCGTGCAGCCAAACTTGCACAGGGCAGGAATGATATTCCATTCGTGCCGGTAAAAGCAGCCGCTGGTTATATGGCAGGTTATGGCGATCCTGAGTTCATTGATGAACTCAATACTTTTACTTTACCGATGATGAGTGGTGGTGATTATCGTGCATTTGAAATTGTGGGTGATAGTATGTTGCCGGTGCCGAGCGGCTCCATCATTGTTTGTGAAAAAGTAGATGACCCGGATGATTTAAAAAATAATTCAGCCTGTATTTTAGTATCCCGTACGGATGGTATTGTTTATAAGCGGGTACAAAAAAATATTAAAGCAAAAAACAAACTGACTCTCGTCAGCGATAATCCTTCCTATCAGCCCTACTCAATTGACCTCGGTGATGTCGTAGAAATATGGGAATCCAACTATGTTATTTCCAAAGCAGGTCAACAAGCCCGTTGGGATGTAAACCAGTTGGCATCATTGGTAAATAATCTGCAGGAGCAGGTAGTAACATTAAAGAAAAGGATGAATTGAGAGGTAAAATTACGGTTCAATTACAGCTATTTTGGTGTATTTTGCAGCCTTTACTAAATGGTTAAGGTCTCTGAGCTTTGTACCCTTGTTTGTAAACCCAATTTACTGTATGAAGACCGGAGTTTTGGTTCTGTTTACTTTATTGTTTGCCATTCTGACTGCTCAATCACAAAACAAATCTGTCGAGGCGGTTAAGACTTTATCGGTGCCTAAAATTGATGGTAACCTTGATGATGCTGCATGGGTAAATGCTACTATTCTTACCGGCTTTATACAAAATTCTCCAAACGTAGGTGAACCAGCCACTAAAAAAACAGAAGTGCGTATTGTGTATGATAATGCAGCCATTTACATCGGCGCTTATTTATATGATGAGCCTTCACAAATAAGAAAACAATTTACTTCACGAGATGATGAGGGGAGAAAAGATGTTGATTATTTCTCTGTTTTTTTTGACACGTATGGTGACAAGCAAAATGGATTTCAATTCCTGGTTACTACTGCTAATGTGCAAACAGATGCCCGTTTGTCGCCTAATGCAACAACTGATTTTGATTCTTACGGTGATAAAACCTGGGAGGCTGTTTGGAACAGCCAGGTAAGTATGAAAGCTGATGGATGGGTAGTGGAAATGCGGATACCTTATTTATCACTTCGTTTTCCCAAAGCAGAAGTGCAGACCTGGGGTTTGCAATTCATGCGTTTTATGAGAACGAACAATGAAAGAAGTTTCTGGCGACATGTGGACCCGGAGATCAACGGTTTTGTAAACCAGTTTGGCGAACTGGTATCACTTAAAAATATTGAACCACCACTCCGTCTAAGTTTTTCACCATATGTATCTACCGGTTTCAGTTCATCACCTCATAAAGATGGCTTTAATAACAAATGGCTCCGTAATGGCGGAATGGATATTAAGTATGGATTGAATGAAAGCTTTACACTTGATGCCACATTGATCCCTGATTTTGGCCAGGTAATTTCTGATAATGTGATCAACAATCTCACACCTTACGAACAAAAATTTACGGAGAACCGTCCTTTCTTTACTGAAGGAACGGAATTGTTTAATAAATCTGGTTTGTTTTATTCAAGAAGGATAGGTCGGACACCTACCGGGTATTTTTCAGTAAGGGATATGGTTGATACAGACCCGAACCTCGAATTGGTAAAGAATCCATCCATCACACAATTATATAATGGTATTAAATTTTCCGGTCGTACAGATAAAAAATTAGGCATTGGTGTTTTTAATGCGGTTACTGCACCGATGTACGCAAAGGTTAAAGATAAAACGACCGGTGTAGAAACAAAGATCAATACAGAGCCGCTGGCAAATTATAATATCATTGTATTTGATCAGGCATTGAAAGGAAGATCTTATCTCACGTTTACCAATACCAATGTGCTGCGCAATGGCATGTCCCGTGATGCCAATGTGAGTGCATTCGATTTCGCCTTGTACAATAAAAAAGGTTCACATCTTTTACAGGGCACTACACGATACAGTAAAGTATGGACAGCTTCACCCTATGATGGTTTCAATACTATGCTGAAATTTGCCAAAGTAAGCGGCTACTGGCAGTATTCATTTGCGAATAATATTGAATCGGCTAAGTATGACCCGAACGATATGGGCTTTCTCGCAGCTGCCAATGAAATTGCCAATACTGCTGCTGTAAGCTATAACCAGATCAAGCCGACAAAAAATTTTATTACGTATAGCTACAGTCTTTCGATGAAGTATAATCTCAATTACGATCCCCGTATGTATGCGATGTACCAGATCAATACCCGTGCTTTCTGGTTGTTTAAAAATTTCTGGGACGTTTCCGTAACTACTGCTATTAATCCCGTCTGGTACCGCGATTTCTTTGAGTTACAGACCCCTGGCATGTTTGTCCGCTACCCGGCAAATTATTATTTCACATTAGGTGGTAGCAGCGATAGCCGGAAAAAATTCTTTTTCAGTTTAGAAGGGATCTATGCAATTACTCCTGAATTTGATAACCAATATTATGGTTTGGAAGTTGGTACCCGGTACCGTTTCAGTAATAAATTTTCACTCGGGCTGGAGGCTAATGAAAGTTTTGAAAATGATAATCGCGGATATGCATTTATGCGGGAAACAAATGGTGATCCAATTGCCGGCCGCAGAGATGTTACCAATGTAACAACCCTGCTAACGGGTATTTATAACTTTACATCAAGGCAAAACCTGACACTGCGTGTAAGACATTACTGGAGCAAAGTGACCTACAATAAATTTTATAATATTGATGACGAAGGCTATTTTATTGACAGGCCCGATCCTGTTCCACCCGGTGGTAATGATGAAAACTTCAACCTCTTTAACCTCGATGCATTTTTTACATGGGACTTCCGTCTTGGCAGCCGCCTGATCCTGGGTTATAAAAACTGGTTGGGTGAATACGAAGAAGTTGATGGCGTTGTAAACCCCAAATACTTCGATAACCTGAGTGGAGTATTTAGTATACCACATGGCAACGAGATAACTGCCCGCTTTATTTATTTCCTAGATTATAACCAACTCAGGAAAAAGAAGAAGAAGTCTTAACTCACTTGCAGCACTTTACCTTCTGCAATGGCAAAAATATTTTCATTGGCAGCCGCTTTTACAGTTGAAGTGCCGCAGAAAGCACTGAAAGCAGGCAACACACAATAGCCACCGGTAAAATGAAAACAAGGAAGTATAGCAGAATCTTTTGCACGGATACTTCTTAAGCGGATGCCCGGGTGTTCATGCCCGCAGAAATAATAACGGGTAAGCGGATGCTGTACATCATAAATATCATGCACAAAACCAAAAGGCCCGATGATGAGCTGCGGTTGGTGTATTTCAATATGATTTTTTTTGTACCAGCCATTATCAAGGATATCATGATTGCCTTTTACAAGATCAATTTTAAGTGAAGGAAAATCTTTCCGCCATTTTTCAAAAAGCGGCAATTCTTTATTGGCTTTACTGTGAAAAAAATCTCCTACGACTACCAGCCTTTCCGTTTTAAAATAATAGACCATATTCATCAGCGTCATCAGGTCAGATACGGTAAGCTTTTGTGTAATGCCGATGCCAGCTTTGCGGAATGTGCCCACCTTACTGAAATGTATATCCGCAACGATCAGGGTTTTTTGTTCTTCCCAGAAGATCGTTTTATCGGCGCTAAGCCAAAGATGCTGGTCGTTGATACTGAAAGGAAGAAATTTTCCGCTATGTTCGATCATAAGCGGCAAATTTATCGTAAAAAACAAAAGGCATCATTAATTAATGATATAAATCGATCGTCATTCGTTTAATGCGGTCCTCCAGTTTTTCTGAGGTCAGGTCTTCCCGCATACTATCTACTTTTATCGGGAAGCAAAAAGGAGTGAGTTGCTGCGGAACAGTGATGACGATATTCGAATGCTGGATACGCTGCAGCATATCACGCAGCCTTTCTTCTTCCATTTGCTGCGCAAATACTTCATTATAGGATTGGCGCAATAATAAATTATGCGCATCATATTCATTGAATACATTAAACAGTAATGAAGCTGAAGCCTGCAGGTGTCTTGCTTTTTTCTGTTCACCGGGATAACCCTGTGATATCAACCCGCCGATAACAGCGATATCACGGAATTTCCGTTTCGCCATTTCGGTTGCATTCACACTGCGCTGTATATCGCTAAGTAAATTATCGGGAGAAAATAATTCATACACATTCGTATCATCCACGGGGATTGGTTTATCACTCAGCAGTTCAAATCCATAATCATTCATGGCAAATGAAAAAGTGATAGGCGTAATACGACTGATACGATAAGCAAGAATAGCGGCCATCGCTTCATGCACCAGCCTGCCTTCAAACGGATAAACGAATAAATGATAACCATCTTCGGTTTCTATATGTTCGATCAGCAATTCATTTTCCTTCGGCACATGAGATAGTTCTTCCTGCAATTCAAAAAGAGGTTTTAATACTTCAAGTTCAATTGGGATATTGTGAATGGTGAATGGTGAATTGTGAATCGGGGGCATGTTATTCACCATTGACAATTCACCATTCACTACTGCCAGGTTCAACGTTTCCCGCAACTTCTTTCCAAGATTCGCCGATAGCGGCATTCTCCCTCCATTCCAGCTCGGCACAATCGACTTTTTCGCATTCGATTTTTTTACATAGGCCGTCATGTCCTTAATAGAAACCAGTTCAAGCTTTCTTCCTGCCAATGAAAAAACTTCTCCGGGTTCAAGCCGGCTGATAAAATATTCTTCGATCACACCTACGTAGCCACCGCTCATCCACTGTACTTTCATCATTGCTTCGCTTACAATGGTGCCGATGCTCATGCGGTGCATCATGCCAATACGCCGGTTGGTTATTTTGTATAAACCAGTTTCATCCACATCAAATTTTTTATAATCATCATATTGCTGCAGGGCATGACCACCGGTGGTGATAAAGTGAATGATCTTGTCCCACTCTTCTCTTTCCATTTCACGATAGCAGAAAGTGGATCTTATTTCGTCATACAGTTTATCGGGAGTAAAACCATCTGACAAAGCCAGTGTACTGAGGAACTGGATCAGCACATCATAACAAAGCAACATCGGTACACGGCTTTCGATCAGCATTTCCGCAATTGCATTTTTCAATGCAGCTGCTTCAGCCAACTCTAAAGAATGAGTTGGTAAAAAATAAATTTTACTTACCGCATCAGGCGCATGACCACTGCGGCCTGCACGTTGTAAAAACCGGGCAACACCTTTTGGCGAACCGACCTGTATCACTGTTTCCACCGGGCGAAAATCAACACCCAGATCAAGACTTGCTGTGCATACAACGGCTTTTAAATTTCCTGTATGTAAATTTTCTTCTACCCAGTTGCGCATTTCCATATCAATAGAACCATGATGCAAAGCGATACTGCCAGCCAGTTCAGGACATATATCTAAAATTTTCTGGTACCATGTTTCACTCATTCCTCTTGTGTTGATGAAGATGAGTGTGGTCTTACTGTTTTGAATAATGGGAATTACTTTCTCCGCCAGCTTTATACCCAAATGCCCGGCCCATGGATAGGTTTCTATTTCATCCGGAAAAATGGATTCTACTTCTATCTTTTTTTGCATTGTGGCCTTTACGATCACTCCTTCTTTTTTCAATGGTAATAGCAAAACATCTTTTGCTTCATCAAGATTTCCGATAGTTGCTGAAATTCCCCAAACGGAAATTGGTGAATGGTGAGTGGTGAATTGTGAATTGACTGTTCCTTTTTGATCATTCACCATTGCCCATTGACCATTGACAATCCTCGCCACCGCCAACTCCACCTGCACACCCCGCTTACTGCCCAGCAACTCATGCCATTCATCAACAGCAATAATTTTTAAGGAAGAAAAATGATCTGTATAATTTTTTTGCGCCAGCAGTAAATGCAAACTCTCCGGTGTAGTGATCAGCACTTCCGGCATTTGCTTTTTCTGTTTGTTACGTTCAGTGGTGGTTGTGTCACCATTGCGGATGCCGACTTTCCAGTTCATTCCTAGTTCATCAATCACTTCTTTCATGGCACGACCAATATCTTTTGCTAAAGCACGGAGTGGTGTGATCCAAAGTAATTGCAACCCACAGTTTTTTTTCTTTTTATAATCAGTTGGATGATGATCAATAAAATCAATAATAGCCCCAAGGAAAACAGAATAGGTTTTTCCGCAGCCTGTTGGTGCATTCACCAAACCGCTTTCACTATTGATGATATGTTGCCAGGCCTGCTGTTGAAAAAGAAAAGGATGATAGCCTTTTTTTTCCAGCCAGTCCGATATAACACTGTAACCTGTTGAAACATCAATGGAATTCATGATACAAACTTAACGGACTCCGGTTAATACAGGCCACTGAGAACCAAAGAGAATAATAAATAAAATAAAGTACCCGTTACCTGTTGCATCACTGAAATAGATCGTGAACAATCCTCGTGTTCATTATAAAAAAATGTGGATTAGTAATTCTACGAGAGCTATTGGTAATTCCGGAAAACACGGCTACTTTAGCAATCCGTTTGTACCTGGCTAACTCTACAAACAGCACCGAAAACTATCCTCTATCTCTGAAACGCACCTGGAATAATCAACATGTATAGAACAACGTGAATTGAAAAAGAAATGAATGAATTTCTTTAATTGCATGTGCACTATCCATTGAATTGCCAAACATTAACTTCCACCATCCACTGATGAACTGATGATGCATTGCATCATTAACAAGGTCACCATTTCTCATTTAAAACTATACTGCGATATGAAATTCTTCGCATCCCTCCTGAGAGCTAAGTTTGTTATTACAAACTTCCTTCTCGCTATATCTTTTCTTTTTGTAAATAATGTTTTTGGGCAAGCAACTGTGACAAGTGATTATCAGGATTATCCTCCTTTGTCAACAGCCACATTTTATGGTACTGGTTTTTTACCAAATGAGACTGTGACTTTAAGAGTTAAAAATCTTTTTCAACCTTGTCATACAGTTAATCCAGACTCATCTTATCTGCCATGGAATGTAATAGCTGATGGAAATGGAGAATTTACTACAACATGGACTGTATGTAATTGTCCAAACGATTCATTAAGATTAAAAGCAACTGGAGACACATCCGGGTATATAGCTTATCTGTATTTTAAGGATGATCCATCTAATGGCGATTATAGAACTGTAGCCAATAACAGTTGGACTCAAAATAACACATGGGAAAGATTTGATGGAACAAATTGGGTAGCAACAAATGTTTTTCCTGGACAGGGTGCTGGTGCAGGTAATGTTTTAATTCGTCATAACATAACTCTAAATACCTCAAATACACTGGCTAATACAATTGGATCATTAACGATAGGAGAAGCGGGTAGTGGAAGTTTAGTAATTGGAGATAATAATACAGATAGAACTTTGTTCATTTCTGGTGATATTACCATTAATTCTGGAAGATCACTAATAACCGGAGGTAATGGTGGAAACGTTTTAAGTATAAAAGGAAATCTTATAAATAATGGAACGTTTGATGCAAACATTGCATCAGCAACAATGAATGTACAATTTACTGGAGCAGCTAATCAATCAATAAACGGGACAGGAACAACAACTGATTTTAATTTAATAACAGTCAATAATACTGGTATTACCAACAATAATATTATTGAAATTTCTTCATCAAGTTTTACGGCAGCAGCAGGATTTCTAACACTTACCGATGGTATTCTGAAAATGTCGGGCAGTTATACATTCAGTAATACATTTTTTAACGGGATTGGCTATTCTATACCGGCGGGCACAGGTATTTGGTTAAATAATTCAAATGTTACTGTAACAGCACAAAGTGGTACTCCGGGATTAATAGGTTCTATTCAAGTTACAAGCGGCTCTTATAATATTGGGACTACTTCATTAAATGCTTTGGTTTATGGTGCAGGGTCGTCATTGTTGCTTGATGGAGGTACAATGACTATTTCGGGAGGACTACAAAGTGGTGGTGGGGGAGCAATCAACTATAATCAAAGTGGTGGAGTATTGACTGTTGCAAATGTCGGGAATACTTCGGCTTCTGATCCAAGTTTTGATATTTCTAGCAGTTCCTCTTTTACCATGAGTGGCGGTGTAATAATTCTTAAAAATGAAAATACAGGTGCAGGCTCTCCTCGTGATTATCGGAATCTTGCACTTACATTTAGCATTACTGGGGGATCAGTTCAATTTGGAACCTCAACAACTGTAGGTTCTCCAAGTTTTGTGGTTAGTAATATTGCTGTGACACCCAATATCGCTCCGAGCATTTCCATTGTTAAGGCAACGATATCAACAAGTGTTATAATTGAAGGATCTATTGAAATTAGAGGAAATGTTGCTATAGAAAGCGGAACTACATTAGACGCAACCAATCAACAGATTTTTATAAGAGGAAATTTATCTCCTCCAGGAAATTGGATAAATAATGGGACATTTACGCCTGGTACCGGAACTGTTACATTCTTAGGTGGTGCACAAACTATCGGGTTATCATCATCCTCATCAACTTCGTTTAATAATCTTACATTAATTGGTGCTTCAGATAAAACATTAGGTACTGATATTACTGTTGGTGGTGCATTATCCCTATCCACCGCCAACTTAAACTTGAATGGAAAAACGTTGAATATTACAGGTAACTCAATAAGTGTAACAGGAACAAAAACTATATACAGCACTGGTAATGGTATTGTTTATTTTCCAAATGGAAGTCCTGCAACGACAGTTTCAGGAATCGGTATACCATTATTAGGTTTTGGAAATACAGTTACCGTACAGGTTGCTAAGGGACTTAATTTTGGTGCTACCATTTCAACAATTAATGGTACTCTTGAATTAAATCAGTTTGCTTCAATAAATACAAATGGACCAACTTATGCAAATGGTTCAACCCTTCACTATAAAAATGCCACTTTCTCATTTGGTAATGGTGCAGAATGGAATGCATTAAGCGGCCCGGGTTTTCCTCATCATGTCATTATTGATAATTCCGGGGTTCAGTTAGCAGCAGCTAACAGGGCTATTGCAGGGAATCTTAGTTTAATAAATGATGGTTCAATAACGGGTCAATTCTTTAATTCAATAACAGTACCCGGTAATGTGCTGATCAATCAGAATAGTGCGATCACTATGGGATTTGGTGCTGGTGCTGATTTTTATGTTGGTGGCAACTGGACTAACAATAACAGTAATATTTCTGCAGGCTTCAAAACAAATGGCGGAAATGCTGTATTAAGATTTTATGGCGCTAATAACTCTGCTATTAATGTGCCTACCAGCGCAGCTCAACAGTTTGAGCGGTTATCAATAGAAAAAACAGGGAGTGCTACTACCACACTTAATAACAATATACAGGTAAATACCAATCTTGCTTTGGCAAGTATATTAACAACTGCGGGTTCTAATGTGGTAACAATGCAGCAGAATGCAACGGTTACACGTACTACAGGACATATAAATGGTAATCTCGGTTTAGCTTTTGCAAATTCTGTACTCACCCGTACATACGATATTGGTGATGCTACTAATTACACACCTGTTTCTATCACAATGGGAAGTGTAACGACACCATCTCATCTTGTTGTAAGAACTGATCAGGGTGATCATCCTTCAATTGCTACATCAGAACTTGATCCTGCTAATAGCGTAAACAGACGCTGGACAGTTACTAATAATGGCGTTGTATTTACAAATGCAGCTGTCACGTTTAATTATATAAATGGTTCTCCTGTTGATCTTGACCCGGGAGCTACCGTTGCTACATTTAGGGTTGGTAAATACGACGGTTCTACATGGACCTATCCCAATGTTGTTGGTACACCCACTAATACTACAACATTAGCTAATGGTATTACAGGGTTCAGCTCATTTGCCGTAGCAGCCTGTGATCCTCCATCAATCACATTACAACCTATCAACAGAACAAAATGCGTTGGCGATTCTGTTAAGTTCAGAGTTGATGTAACGGGTCAGGGTATTGGTTCATATGATTACAAATGGTATAAAGAAAATGGCGTTACAGATATTCTTTTAACTGGTGGCGACTATAGCCAGGTTGATGGTTCAGGTACTTCTACATTAACTATAAGCAATCTTGATGCTTCTGATATAGCTACTTATTATGTAATTGTTGAACGTCCTTGCGGCGGCAGCGTTACTTCAAATAATTTTACATTATCATTGGATCAAACAGCACCGGTATTGGTAGATGTTCCTGCAAACACAACAATTGGATGCAGTGATCCGCTTCCTTCAGTTCCAACAGTAACTGCAACAGATAATTTTGATCCGGCTCCTGTAGTTTCTTATCTCGGTCAATCAAGCTCACAAGGCGCTAACCCGGCTAACAGTAATTTTTATAACTACACAGTTACCCGTACATGGAAAGCAACCGATGCTTGTGGAAATAGTTCAACACAGAGCCAGGTTATCACTGTACAGGATCTAACAGCACCGATCATCACCTGTCCAATAAACACAACTGTAAATTGCCAGGATAATAATACATCAGCAAATACAGGAGTAGCAAGTGCAACAGACAACTATGCAGATCCAGATAACATCACGATCACAGAGTTAGAAACAAGTACACAAGGAGCAAACCCTGCACTGGCTGGTTATTATAACTATACGATCACAAGAACATGGAAAGCAACAGATCCATCAGGTAACAGTTCAACATGTGTACAGACAATAACAGTACAGGATGTAACAGCACCGGTGATCACATGTCCATCGAACGCAACTGTAAATTGCCAGGATAATAATACATCGACAGCAACAGGCACAGCAACAGCAACGGATAATTGTGCAACGGGTAATGTGACCATCACACAATCAGAAACAAGTACACAAGGCGCAAATCCTGCGAACAGCAATTATTACAACTATACAATTACAAGAACATGGAAAGCAACTGATCCATCAGGTAATAGTTCAACATGCGTACAGACAATAAC